>Ga0180220_1000003_pt1 | contig 1036152 bp, 1023 predicted proteins | sample eDN5th37CBELigBY_FD_151335 | JGI IMG/M metagenome (GOLD analysis project Ga0180220, IMG submission 151335) | Enriched backyard soil microbial communities from Emeryville, California, USA - eDNA 5th pass 37_C BE-Lig BY (version 2) (version 2) | ecosystem: Environmental > Terrestrial > Soil >...
CGATGCCGTTGTCGAGGACGATATAGGCATTGCGGACACCGCTGACCGAACCGTCCTTGTCATGGATGGTCGCGCCTCTCCAGGAATTGCCCCGCCCGAAATCGGACGCCCACCGGCGCACCACCTGAGGGAAGCTGACCGGCTTGGCGTTGACGAACTTGGCCCCTTCGATGGCGTTCTCGGTGCTCATCCCGAAGCTGGTGTACATCAGGTAAGACAAGGCCGAGGCATCGCGCGTGTCGTTGGGCTGGTCGCTCGCGAAGTGGGCGATTCGGGGATCACGCCGCTGCGGTTTTCGATTCTCGAAGTCATCGGGCGCAATCCCGGCTTGCAGCAGATGCAGCTCGCTTCGGCCCTGGCGCTGTCGCGGCCGGCCACGACGCTGGAACTGGACTTCTGGGAAAACCGCGGGTGCATCGAGCGCCGGACACTGCCCGAGGATCGGCGTTCTTTCGGCGTATATCCGACCAGCCTGGGCGTGAGCGAACTGGAGCGGCTGGGCGCCATCTTCCGGCGGGTCGAAGCGATATTTACCTCCCAGCTGACCGAAGCCGAAGGCATCGAGCTTCGGCGGCTGCTGAAGAAGATTCATCTCTAGAACCGGTCGCCCGAGGAAGAGCGCAAGGGTTCCCTTGCGCGCCGGCTAACCCGCGTTCCTGACGATCTCGGCCCAGGCGGCCTCGTCGATCACCTCGATGCCCAATTCGGCGGCCTTCTTCAGCTTGCTGCCCGCGCCGGGGCCGGCGACCACCAGGTCGGTCTGCGCGCTTACCGTTCCCGCCGCCCGCGCGCCCAGCCGCTCCGCCTGGGCTTTCGCTTCGTCGCGGCTCATCGTCTCCAGCTTGCCGGTGAACACCACCGTCTTGCCCGATACCGCGCTGGCCTGGGTCTCGACGACGTATTCGGGCGGATCGACCTCCCCCAGAAGATCGTCCCAAACCTGCCGGTTGTGCGCTTCGTGGAAGAAATCGCCCAGCGCTTCCACCACCACCGGGCCGACGCCTTCGATGCCGCTGAGCTGCGCCACGGCGTCGGCATCGCCGGCATGGGCCCGCTCCGCCACATCGCGCAGCGCCGGCAGGGTGTGGAACCGCTTCATCAGATCACGCGCCGTCACCGCGCCGACATGGCGGATGCCCAGGCCGAACAGCAGGCGCGCGGCATCCGGATGGCGCCGGGCCTCGATCGATGCCAACAGGTTATCCACAGACTTTTCCTGCCAGCCTTCGCGCCCGATCAGGTCCGCGCGGTGGCGGCGCAGGCGGAACACGTCGCCCGGCCCTCGCGCCAGCCAGCCCAGTTCCATGAATTCGGCGATGGATTTTTCGCCCAACCCCTCGATATCGAGCGCGCCGCGGCTGGCGAAATGCCTCAGGCGCTCGAACTGCTGCGCGCGGCAGATCAGCCCGCCGGTGCAGCGCACGTCCACCTCGCCTTCCTCGGCCACCGCCTCGCTGCCGCACACGGGGCAGCGATCGGGGAACACGAACGGATCGCGCGGCTCGTCCCGCGTCAGGTTGTCCACCACTTGCGGGATCACGTCACCGGCGCGCTGCAGCACCACGCGGTCGCCCACGCGCAGGCCCTGCCGGGCGATCTCGTCGCGGTTGTGCAACGTGACGTTGGTCACCGTCACCCCGCCCACCAGCACCGGCCGCAAGCGCCCGACCGGCGTCAGCTTGCCGGTACGGCCGACCTGGATGTCGATCGCTTCCAGCACCGTCTCCGCCCGCTCGGCCGGGAACTTGTGCGCCAGGCCCCAGCGCGGCGCCTTGGCGACGAAGCCCAGCCGGGCCTGCCAGTCCAGCCGGTCTACCTTGTAGACCACGCCGTCGATCTCATAAGGCAGATCGGCCCGTTTCGCGGCGATGGCGTGATAGGCGCGCAGCATCTCTTCCAGCGAATGGCAGCACACCAGGTCGCGCGAGACCTTGAAACCCCAGGCCGTCATCCGCCGCATCATCCCGAATTGCGTCGGCTCCGGCACGTCGCTGGCCGCGCCCCATCCATGCGCCAGGAACCGCAGCGGGCGCCGGGCGGTGACACCCGGATCCTTCTGCCGCAGCGAGCCGGCGGCGGCGTTGCGCGGATTGGCGAATTGCCGCACCGATGCGGGATCGAACGGATCCCCCTTCGCCTCCGCCTTGGCGCGGCCTTCCTCCATCAGGCGGGAATTGAGCGCGGCAAACGCCTGTTTTTCCATATAGACTTCGCCGCGCACCTCGAACACCGCCGGGGCGCCGTCGATATGCTGCGGGATGTCCGGAACGTGCGCGACGTTGGCGGTTACGTCTTCCCCGACCTGCCCATCGCCCCGCGTCGCCGCGCGGACCAGAGCGCCATGTTCATAGCGCAGCGAGCAGGAAAGGCCGTCGATCTTGTCTTCCGCCGTGAAGGCGATCGGCTCGTCCTCCGGCAGGTTGAGATAGCGGCGGACGCGGGCGACGAAGTCGGCCACCTCCTCCTCGGCAAAGGCATTGTCGAGGCTCATCATGCGAACCTCGTGCCTGACCTTGGACAGCGGCGAGGCCGCGATCTCGTAGCCCACCTTGCGCGAAGGGGAATCCGCCCGGACCAGATGGGGAAACGCCGCCTCCAGCTCAGCGTTGCGCCGCACCAGGGCATCGTAGGCCGCGTCCGAGATTTCGGGGGAATCCTCGGCATGATACAGCCGGTCGTGCCGCGCGATCTCGCGCGCCAGCCGCATCAACTCGTTCGCGGCATCGGCTTCGCTGATTTCCGGAGCTTTCACTCCGCGATGATCCGCGGATCACCGTCAAAGCGCCAGGCGCCGCCTTCGAAACGCAGGGTATAGCGCGTGGCCGGCCGGCCGGGCACCGTGGCCCAGCCGGCGCACGGCGCTTCCTCGCGGCAGGCGAAATTGTAGATCCGCACCGTCTGCGCGGGCTCGCCGGTTATCGCATCGCGCCAGGTGCCGTCATCGGCCGGGCGGCAGCGGTCGGCCGGCGCCAGCCGCACGAAGCGCAGGATCAGCGCTTCCTCCTGCTCGGCGGAAAGCGGCTTGGGCGAAAGTGTCGCGCAGACAGTCGGCCCCTGCGCGCCGGCCTCGGCGAAATATCCGGTCAGCACGTGCTCGAACAAGGCGAGCAGGGGCCGCGACGAATCCGCCGCCAGCGGCGGCAGCGGCGGCGGGGCGCCCCCATCGGAAACGCAGCCGGCCAGCGCGCCGGCGGCAAGCAGGGGCATGAGACGAACCACGATGTCTTTTCGCATGGCACCGGTTCTAGCGTCTCGTCAGGCGAGCGCCAGTATCGTCAGCGCCATTCGGGCGCGAAGGCGAAAGCCCAGGGCTTCGTAAAGCCGGATCGCGCCCGTGTTCCAGGCATAGCAATGCAGGAACGGCCGATCGCCCCGCGCGGCGAATCCGCGCATCACCCGGTGCATCAGCAGGGTGGCGAGCCCCTGCCCCCGGTACTCCGGCCAGGCGCACACGCCGCTGACTTCGGCCAGCCCCGGCAGCAGCATCCGCTCCCCCGCCATGGCCGCCAGCCGGCCGCCGATGCGAATGCCGTAGTAATCGCCATAGCGGTGGGTCATGCTGCTCCACGGGCCGGGCTCGGTCCCACCGGCGAGTCCCGCCATCTCGCCCGCGTCGCCTTCGCCGAGCAGAACGATGCGCGGATCGTCGGCGTCGGGCACCACGCCTTCGAACACCATCTGCACCAACTCACCCTCGCCCGCTAGGCGCGTGCCGCCAGGGGCCGGCCACGGCTCCCGCTCGATCACCGCGATACGGTCCTCGGGATCGCGCAACGTCGCAAGCAGCGCGGCCTGAGCCTCCTCGCCCATATCCTGTGCCACCGCGAACGGCCCATAAGCCGGATCGATCCGCACGGCTTTCCCACTGGCTATGGCAAGTCGTGCCTGCCGGCCGGTCAGCGCGTTCCATACCGGCCGGTCGAGAGGGTGGCTCACGCAGTACCCTCCCCGCGCCTGTTCGGCCGCCAGGCTCACACGCCCTCCAGCAGCCGATCCGCTTGCGCCCGTGCTTCGCTGGTGATTTCCGCGCCGGAGAGCATGCGGGCGATCTCTTCCTGCCGGCCGGCGGTGTCGAGCAGCGCGACGGAGGTGCGCGTCACGGTGCCTTCGCTGGACTTCTCGATCAGGTAATGCGTCACTCCGCGCGCGGCGACCTGGGGGGAGTGCGTCACCGCCAGCAGTTGGCCGCCGCTGGCCAGGCGCGCCAGCCGCTCACCGATCGCGCTGGCCACGGCGCCGCCCACGCCGCGGTCGATCTCGTCGAAGATGACCGTCGCCGCCCCGCCCTGCTCCGCCAGCGCCACCTTGAGCGCGAGGATGAAGCGCGACAGTTCCCCGCCGCTGGCGATCCGGTTCAGCGGCGCGAAATCGGCGCCGGGATTGGTGGCGATGAGGAATTCGACCGCATCGGTGCCATGGGCGCCCCAGCGTTCTTCCGGCAGCGCCGTCACCGCCGTGCGGAACCGCGCCGCGTCGAGCTTGAGCGGTGCCAGTTCGCCCGCCACCGCCGCATCGAGCCGCAGCGCCGCCGCCACGCGCTGTTCATGCAGCGCCTCGGCCTGGGTGCGATAGACGTGGCCGGCTTGCTCCGCCGCCTTTTCCAGCGCGCCGATCTCGGCATCGCCGGCTTCGATCGATTCCAGCCGGGCACGCAGCGTGCGCATCACGTCGGGCAGATCGTCGGGCTGGCAGCCGTGCTTGCGGGCCAGCGCGCGCAGTTCGAACAGGCGGCTTTCGATCCGGTCGAGCTCGGCGGGATCGAAGGTCAGCGCCTCGCCCGCGCCGGCCAGCCTTTCTTCCGCCTCGCCCGCTTCGATCACCGCCCGGTCGAGCGCCGCCAGCGCCTCGGCAAGCAGGGTGTGCTCGCCCGCGATCCGGTCCAGCCGCCGCGCCGCGCCGCGCAACTGCGCCAGCGCCGAATCCGATCCGTCCCACAGCACCCGCAGCGCCTCGAGATCGCCGGACAGCTTCTCGCCCTTCTGCATGTCGGCGCGGGCCAGCGCGAGCCGTTCCTCCTCGCCGTGCTCCGGCTCGATCGCGGTCAGCTCCGCCAGATAGGCCAGCAGCAGATCCTCGTCGGCCTTGGCCTGCGCGATCCCGGCCCGCGCCGCGTCCAGCCGCGCCTGGGCGGCGCGCCACTTGGCCCAGGCGTCTTCCACGCCCGCCACGTCGCTTGCCGCATAGCGATCGAGCAAGGCGCGGTGGCCGCGCGGATTGACCAGCCCGCGATCGTCATGCTGGCCATGCAGTTCCACCAGCGAGGGGGCGATTTCGCGCAGCAGGCCGGCGCTCACCGGCTGATCGTTGACCCATGCCTTCGATCCGCCGTCCGCCCGCACCCGCCGCCGCAGGATCAGCGGCTCGCCCGCCTCGATCTCCACTTCCGCTTCGCCCAGCGCCTGGCGCACGCCTTCGGGCAGCGCGGCGAATTCGAACGTGGCGGTGACGCTGGCCTGTTCCTCCCCCGCGCGGACCAGGCCGCTTTCGGCCCGCGCGCCCAGCACCAGCCCCAGCGCGTCGAGCAGGATCGACTTGCCCGCCCCGGTCTCGCCGGTGAGCACGCCGAGCCCCGGCCCGAAAGCCAGATCGAGCGCGTCGATCAGGACGACGTTGCGGATCGCGAGCGTGGTCAGCATGGCGCGCGCCGGTATTACGGGAGCCGCCTTCCCCGCGCAACGCCGTGTCCCCAAGCCCTGCGGAAGGAAATTATTAACGAAGCTGTGACCTTATTCCTACGAGGGAAAGAGGGAAAGGGACCCTGGTTCGATGGCCGTGTTCACCATTCGCGCTCGCAAGCGCTACGCCGTGCGGCAGGAAGTCAGCCTGCACAAGGCCGAAGGGCGGCGGACGCGGGGCCTGCTGATCGAGCTGTCTTCGGAAGGCTGCCGGATCAGCAACCTGAAGCGCGGCGAATGCGTGGCGGGCGACAGCGTGACGGTCGAAATCGGCGACGTGACCCTGCCGGGCCGCGTCTATTGGGCGCATGACGGCGTGGCCGGGGTTCGGCTCGACAACGCGCTGTTTGGCAGTCAGCTCGCCGATCTGGTGGCGATCGGGCGCTGCGAGCCAGAGATGGCCCGTTACGGCACCTGAGCGCCGGTAACCGTCAGCTCGCGGTGGCGTTGGGGGCGTATTGCTCCATCAGCCGATAAGCGCGCTGATACCACTTGCTGCCCGGATAATTGACCCCCAGCACGGCGGCATACTTCTTCGCTTCCGAAGGCAGGCCCAGCGCCAGGCTCGATTCCGTCAGGCGATAGAGCGCTTCCGGCGCGTGGCTGGTGGTCTGGTATTTATCCACCACGTTCTGGAACCGGATCTCCGACGCCAGCCACTGCCCGGTGCGCTGGTAGAAGCGGCCGATCTGCATTTCCTTGCCGGCCAGGTGATCGTGCACCAGATCGACCTTGAGCGCGGCGTCGGCGGCATACTGGCTGCCGGGGAAACGGCGCTGCACGTCCTGCAGCGCGGTCAGCGCCTGCTCGGTGATCTTCTGGTCCCGGTCGACGTCGCTGATCTGCTCGTAATAATCCAGCGCCACCAGGTAATAGGCGTAAGGCGCGTCCTTGTTGCCGGGGTGGATCGAGATGAACCGCTGAGCGGTTTCGATCGACTTGTTGTAATCCTTGCGCAGGTAATAGGCGAACGCGCCCATCAATTGCGCCCGGCGCGCCCAGACCGAATAAGGATGCTGCCGCTCCACCTCGTCGAACAGGGCGGCGGCGGTCTGCACGTCGCCGCGATCGAGCCGTTCCTTGGCCGCCGCGTAAAGCGATTCCGCGTCGCGGGCGACATAGCCCGTGTCGCGCGGGCCCTTGCGGCCGAGCGAGGCGCAGCCCGAGGTGAGCGTTAGCGCGGCCGCGGCGGTGGCGAGCATGGCGATCCGGAAGGGGGAGCGTGCGATCATGTGCCGCCTATAGCCAGCGCTCGGGTGAACGCCAAGTGAAGTGACACCGCCCTGCCCCGCCCGCTCGCGATCCGCCCATTACCCGTATTTTTACGTAGGCCGGCCTAAGACGCCGTTCAATCGTCTTTGGGTATTTTACCTATAGGGGAGAAGCGACCTTGGCCGACCATGCCGCGAGCCTTGCGGAAGCGGCGCGGCGTGCAGCCGGGCCACACGATGAACTGACACTTCTGCGCGAAGCGATGGACCACATGCACCTGGGCCTGTGCATGTTCGATCCCGACGATCGAATCGTGCTGTGCAACCGGCGCTACACGGAGATTCTCGACCTGCCCGCGGGCTCGATCGGCCCCGGCACCACCGGGCGCGAGCTGATCGGGCTGAGCATGGCCGCCGGGCATCGGCAGGGCGGCAAGGCGCCCGACCAGGCCCACCGCGAGTTGCAGGAAGCGATAGCGGCCGCGGGCGACGAACCGCTTACCCTCGTGCGGGCCGGCCGCACCTATGCCGTCCGCAACCGCCGCACGCCCGGTGGCTTTTGCGTCAGCACCTGCGAGGACATCACGGCGCAAGTGGAAGCCGAAGCCGCCTCGCTGAAGAGCGAGCGCGGCTTGCGGGCGATGCTCGACGCGATGCCCGACTGCGTGAAGATCTTCGACGAAGCCGGCACGCTGGTCTACATCAATCCGCACGGGCTCGAGCTGCTCCAGGCGCCGAGCCTGGAGGCCCTGCTTTCGACGCCCGGCTATGTCCCCGTGCCGCCCGAGTATCTCGACGGCTGCCTGGATGTGCACCGGCGGGTGATCGCCGGCGAGACGGTGGTCTGGACATACGAAGTCATCGGATTGGCCGGGCGCCGCCGCCACGTGGAAGCCCACGCCGTGCCTTTCCGCATGCCGGACGGCGCCACGGCGCACATGTGCATCTCGCGCGATGTGAACGAGCGCATCGAGGCGGAACAGGCGCTGCGCCGCAACGAGGAGCGCCTGCGGCTGGTCCAGGAAGCGACCGGGCTCGCCGAATTCCAGACCACGCCGAACGGGATCAGCTCCTACTCCAGCCGCTTCTTCGAACAGGTCGGCCTGCCCGTCCGGGAAGGGGAGATAACGTTCCCCGAGTGGCTGGAATCGGTCTATCCCGACGATCGCGAGCGACTGGCCGCGTCCGTCCTCCACGCCATGCGCAACGAGGACCGGCTGGAGGCGGAGTTCCGGATCATCCACGGAGACACCGGCGAAATCCGCTGGCTTTCCACCCATTGCGCGATCGAACGCGACAGCGGCGGGATGCCGACGCGCACCATCGGCGCGCATCTCGACATCACCGAGCGCAAGCGGGCGGAGGAAGCCCTGCGCGAAAGCGAGGAGCGCTTCCGCCTGGCGGCCGAGGCGGCCGGCCTGGGCGTGTGGGATTACGACCTGGCCGATGGCCGGCGCGAATGGTCCGGCCGCCTGCGGGACATCTTCGGCCTGACCGAAGAGGTGGAGCCCAGCCTGGAAGTCGCCGAAGCCTGCATCCATCCGGCCGATCGCGCCCGGTTCATGCGCACGCTGCGTTCGGCCCGTTCGGCCGATATCGGGCGGTTCGAAGTCTCCATCCGCATCCTGCGCGCCTGTGACGGCGCCGAACGGTGGGTGACGATGAACGGCTGGCGCATCTACAAGACCGGCAGCAAGCTGCAGCGCATCATCCTGACGGTGCGCGACGTGACCGAGGAGAAGACGGCGGAAGAGCGCGTGCGCTGGAGCGCCAGCCACGATCCGCTGACCCGGCTGGCCAACCGCAGCCTGTTTTCCGAAAAGCTCGATCAGGCTATCCGCGCCGCTTCGGCCACCGACACGACGGTGGGCCTGCTGCTGCTCGACCTCGATCATTTCAAGCAGATCAACGATACCCTGGGGCACGATGCGGGGGACCGGCTGCTCGCCCTTTTCGGGGAGAGGCTGCGCGCGGGCGTGCGGGCCTGCGACACCGTGGCCCGGCTGGGCGGCGACGAATTCGCCGTGGTGCTGCCCGGGATCGACGGCGAACCCGATCTCATGCGCCTGACCCGATCGATCCAGCAGCGGCTGCTGGAGCCGTTCGCGCACGGAGGGCAACTGCTCGATTGCCGGGTCAGCCTGGGCGCCAGCGTGTTTCCGCTGCACGGGCGCACGCCGGCCGAACTGCTCAAGAACGCCGATATCGCCCTTTACGCGGCGAAGGCGGCCGGCCGCGCCTCGCTGGCGATGTTCGAGCCGCGCATGCGCGAAGGCGCACACCGCCGCGTGGCGATGGTCGACCTGGCGCGCAGCGCCATCGCCGACCATCGCATCGTGCCTTATTACCAGCCCAAGCTGAACCTGAATTCGCGCAAGCTGGTGGGCTTCGAAGCGCTGCTTCGCTGGCGCACGCCGCAAGGGCGGATCGCGCCGCCCGCGGCGCTGGAAGCGGCGTTCGAGGATCTCGAGGTCGCCGCCCAGCTCAGCGACCGCATGGTGGAGCGCGTGATCGCCGACGTGCGCCATTGGCTCGATCGCGGGGTTGCCTTCGACCATGTCGCGATCAACGCTTCGGCGGCGGAGCTGCGGCGGGACGATTTCGCCGAGCGGCTGCTCGACGCGCTGCGCCGGGCGGATGTGCCCACGCGCTGCATCCAGCTGGAAGTGACTGAGACGGTGTTCCTGGGCCGCGGCGCCGAATACGTGCACCGCGCGCTGGCCCTGCTGAGCGCGCGCGGGGTCCAGATCGCGCTCGACGATTTCGGCACCGGCTATGCCTCGCTGCGCCACCTCAAGCAGTTTCCGGTGGACATCATCAAGGTGGACCAGAGCTTCGTACGCGACATGAACCGCGATCCGGGCGACGAGGCTATCGTGCGCGCGGTCATCAACCTGGGCCGCTCGCTGGGCATCCGGGTCGTCGCGGAAGGCATTGAGACGGAAGCGCAGGCGGCGCGGCTGATCGACCTGCGCTGCGATATCGGCCAGGGCTTCCTGTTCTCGCGCGCGGTTCCGGCGCGGCGCGTGCCGGCGCTGGCCGCGCGCTGGGGCGATGCCCCGCAATCCGCCGCCCGGCCGGGCCTGCGGCTGGTCGCCAGCCGGAGCTGAGCGCTACCCTATTCCCAGAAGGCGACCGTCCGCACTTCGATGCTCTCGCGAATTTTCGCGTCGGCGAAGCTCGGATCGTGGAACGCGGTGTGCGGGCAGCGCCAGGTGCGCGAATGATCGCTGTCGTGGAACTTGAACAGCAGCGCGTCGTCACGCCCCATGCAGGAGAAATACCACCAGCGATGCCCGGGGTGATAGCTGGGGATCGTCGCCGCGATCATCCCCTCTTCGCCTTCAACCGGCGCGGTCAGCGCGTCCCCTTCAGGAAAGCTGTCGACGATGAACAGGGTGTTGGATTTCTCTTCCCCGCCGAAGCTGGTCCGGCCGTCGCACAGCGCCAGCGGCACGTCCTGCGGCGGCGGGGAGAAGGTGCGCCAGTAGGAACTGATCAGGAAGCGCTTGTAGCCCGGGCCATCGGGGAAATTCTTGCGATAGGTGAAATCGGCCATGCGGCGCGAGGTGGGCGTGTTGAGATCGATGTGCGCTTCGCCCGCCGGCGGCTGGATGCCGCCCGAATGGGTATAGTTCTCCGCCTTTTCCTCCGCCCGCGCGGTCAGGTCGGCGCTGGTGCGGATCATCCAGCCGCGCGCCACCACTTTGTCCGCCCCGGTGAGCTGGCGGACATGTTCCTCCACCTCGCGCTCATAGATCCGGTCCACTTCCGCCTTGTCGTGGAAGTCCGTCACCGCCGTGGGCTGCGTGGCGATGCGGAAGCCGTGCACGTCGAGCTGGAAATGATCGCGGATCGGCATCGCATCGCGCACCACGACGCGGTGATCCGAGTACGTGCCGGTATTGATCTCCGCCCCCTGGCTCACATAGCGGCGGGTCACGAAATTGCCCGGATCGACATAGCGAATCATCGCTTCGACCTCGCGCGCGCTGTCTTCGATATCGTCGAACCGCGATGGGGCGGCGGTGGCCATCGGAACCTCTCCAAAAACCGATTCTCTTCTCGCCGGCAGCTTGCCACGGCCGCGCCGCGCGCGGCAAGCGCGGGCGGCGCGGACAGGATCAATTTCGGCGGGTGACGAACGCGATTCGCAGTGCCACTATGCACGCCAGAGCCGATAACGGCCGGGAGAAGGATGCATGCGGAAATACCTCGCGCTGGCCACAGCGTTGGCTGTGGCCGTGCCCGCCGGGCAGGCCCAGGCCCATCACAGCTTCGCCATGTTCGACCAGTCGAAGGAAGTGACGGTTACCGGCACCGTGCGGCAGTTCCAGTGGACCAATCCGCATTCCTATATCCAGCTCATGGCCAAGGACGCTTCCGGCAAGGATGTCGAATGGAGCATGGAGATGGGCGCGCCGATGTATCTCTATGCGCGCGGCTGGCGGCCTTCGACGCTGAAGGTGGGGATGCTGGTCAGCATCAGGATCAATCCCTTGCGCAACGGCAAGCCCGGCGGCGTCGTGATCGACGTGACTACGCCCGATGGCAAGGCCATCGGGAAGAACACGTGAAGGCGCGCCCGATGACCAGGCCGTGGACCGCGCTGGCCGCCGCGTGCGCGATGCTCGCCGGCGCGCCCCTGTCGGCCCAGGATGCCGGCCAGAAGGATCGCGGGGAAGCTTTCTCCCGCCTCCCCTATTGGCCCGGCTATTGGGTCAGCGAGGGCCAGGCCGGAACGACGATCGGCGGCTTCGCCCCGGCCACGCTGGCCGCGCGTGACGGCGGGCCCGCACCGACCATCCCGATGATGAGCCTGGCCGGCTTCGGTGCGCCGTGGAGCGCGGAGGGGCGCGAGCGCCAGGCGGAAGCGCGCGCCAAGTCCGCCGGGCGCAAGGCGATGGGCTGGGGCTATCCGATGATGATGAACGCGGCCGCCCCGCTGCAATTCCTCATCACCCCGGAAGAGACGCTGATCCTCAATCCCTATGCCGATACGCGGCATATCTACACCGATGGCCGGCCGATGCCCGCGGCGGAGGACATGTGGCCCACCGTGTGGGGCACGTCGGTCGGCCATTGGGAAGGCGATACCCTGGTCATCGAAACGGTGCAGGTGGCGAATCCGAATGATTACTTCCACGGCGCGCCGCCGCTGTCGGAAGAGGCGCGCTATCTGGAGCGCATCCACCTGGAAGGCGACCGCCTGATCGACGAGATCACCATCGAGGACCCGGTGGCGCTTACCGAGCCCTGGACCACGCGGCTGACCTTCGTGCGCGATGAGGGCTTTGACCGGATGATCCAGATCAACTTCGACAACGACCGTTCCGCCGCCGACACGATCGAGCCGCCGGCCGACGAACGCTGAGCAGCCACGGATGAGGGGAAAGAGCATGAGCATCCGCACGATATCCGCCGCCATGGCGCTGGCACTTTGCCCTGCCCTTGCCGCGCCGGCGGCGGCCCAGCTTGTGGATGGGGAGCAGGAAGCCGCCGTTCCGGCGATCCCCGGCGTCACGGCCGCCGGCGCGAAGTGGGAACGGGTGTGGCAATCGCCGATGACGGCCGACGGCATCACCGCCGCTGCCGATGGCTCGCTGCTGTTCGCGCAGGAGCAGAGCAATTCGATCCGCAAGCTGTGGCCCGATGGGCAGGAATGGGTCCAGTGGCCCTATATCTCCGGCGCCGGCGCCGTCTCGGTCGATGCGCAAGGCCGCGTCTTCACGGTGGAGCGCACTTGCACCGATCCCGGCCTCAAGCAGCCGCAATGCGCCGAGGCCACCCGCGTCACCCAGCTCGCACCCGAGCGCAAGGTCCTCGCCAGCGCTTTCGCCGACGGCAAGACGCTCGGCCGCCTGAACGACGTGGCGGCCGATGGCCATGGCGGCGCCTTCATTACCCAGACCGGCGTCTATCACGTCGCGGCCGATGGCACCGTCAGCGTGGTGGCCGAAGGGAATGGCCTGTTCACCAATGGCCTGGTGCTGAGCCCCGATGGCAAGACGCTCTACGTCACCAATCGCAACACCATCCTGGCGTTCGACGTGGGCGCGGGCGGCGCCACCTCCAACCGGCGCGATTTCGCCACGCTGCCGGGCAACCCGCAGGGCTTCGGCGCCGATGGCCTCGCGGTGGACAACGAGGGGCGGCTCTATGCCACGGGCCCGGCCGGCATCTACGTGTTCGACAAGGGCGGCCAGTCGCTCGGCACGATACCGACGCCGCGTGTGCCGATCACCCTCGCCTTCGCCGGGCCGGACAAGCGCACGCTCTATGTCGGCACGATGGGCGCCGTGGACCCGGACCGGAAAGCCTGGACCACGCCCGAAGGCGTGCGCAACGTGGCGATGACGCTATACCGCGTGAACACGCTGGCGAGCGGCCCTGCCGGGCGGCCGAAGTAGCGGCCTCTCCCAGCGCGGAACCGAATTGCCCTGCCCCGACGAGCCTTGAACCCGTCACGATTTGCCGCGCTTGGCCGAAATCCATTTTTGACGTATCCTTCGCCGGGCATTTCTGGGGGAGAAAGCGCCATGAAGATGTTCGTCCCGCTGCTCGCGCTGCTGGCCGTGCCGGCCGCCGCGCAGAACGCGCAGGTCTATTATGCGTCGAATGCCTGGCCGGTGCAGGTGTCGGGCCAGGCGTGCTCCATGGCCAATGCCATGCCCGGCGAAGCGAGCAATCCACTCACCCTGGCTTATGACGCCAGGTCCGGCGAAGTCAGCCTTTCGGTGGAAACCACCGATATAGTCAGCGGCCTGGCCGACACCGGCACGCTCGACCTCGCCATCGTCCTGCTCGACAATGGCAAGACCAAGCATGACGACGGCTGGGGCTGGCGCAGCTTCGGCTATACGCGGCAGGGCGATGTAACGCGCTTCACGGCGCATTTCGCCGGCGAACGCAACGTGCGCCAGCTCCTCACCGATCTCTCCAGCAGCAAGCACATCGGCCTGCTCTATCGCGGGGAGGTCATCGCTTCGACCGAGCTGGCCAGCATCGCGCCTTCGATCGACAAGCTGCGCGAATGCGCGAGGCAGACGATCGCCGCCGGCTAAAACGGCTGGCCAAGCGGCGCATCGGCCCTATCATCCCTCTCAAAGCAAAGAGGGAGGGACTGCGTGAGCCATTTGCCGCCTACCAGCGACGATCGCCTGATCTGGGACATATGGGAAGCGCAGTTCCGCCTTCCCGCGGCAACGGTGGCCGATGAAACAGGCGTGTTCCGCGCGCTGAGCGATGCGGCGTTGACCACGGGGGAACTGGCGCAGGCCCTCTCGCTCGATCCCCACGCGCTCGGCATCCTGCTCGGCGCGCTGGCTTCTTCCGACCTCGTCGAGAAGCGCGAAGGCCGCTGGCGCGCCCTGCCCGCCGCGCGCACCTGGCTGCACCCGGATGCCGAGGGATATTGGGGCGGTTTCCTCGCCGGCATGAGGGAACGCAATGCGTTCCACGGCCAGTTGCTGGAAGCCGTCAGGACGGGAAAGCGCCCCGCCGGCCATGGCTCCGGCGCGCCGGAGTGGGAACGAGGCGAGATGAGCGCGGAAGCCGCCCGGCGCATCGCCGCCTTCATGCACGCCCACAGCCAGGCCCCGGCGCTGGGCGTGGCGGCGCAGCCCGGCTGGGCGCGCTGCGGCAGCGTGATGGACATCGGCTGCGGCTCCGGCGTCTACGGCATCGAGATCGCCAAGGCCCACGCCCACATGAAAGTCACCCTGCTCGATCTCCCCGCTATGACCCAGGAAGCCAGCCTCTATGTCGATCGCGCGGGCCTCGGTGGGCGCATGTCCACCCACGGCTGCAACATGTTCGAGGACCCCTGGCCCACCGGCCATGACGCGCATTTCTTCTCCAACGTGTTCCACGACTGGTCGATGGAGACGAACCGCCTGCTCGCCCGCAAGAGCTTCACCGCCCTGCCCAGCCGCGGGCGCATCTTCCTCAACGAAATCCTGATGGACGATGACGGCACCGGCCCCTGGCACGCCGCCGCGTTCAGCGTGCTGATGCTGCTCAGCACGCTGGGCAAGCAATACTCCCTGCCCGAATTGCGCGACACGCTGGAAAGCGCCGGCTTCACCGATGTGGAAGCGATCCGCACCGGCGGCGGTTATTACTCGCTGGTCAGCGCCGTGAAGCCCTAGGCACCCGCCGTTCACCTCGATCGCTAACCGCTCGAAAACCCGGCCGGTCCACTCTCCTGCGCCAACAGGGGAGGATCGCCGTTCATGCTGTCACACCTGCTGCAAGACGAAACCGGCGCGACCGCCATCGAATACGGCCTGATCGCCGCGCTGATCTCGCTCGCCTGCGTCATCGCCTTCGTCAATCTCGGTCTGAACCTGGCCGACATCTTCACGACGATCACCGACGCGATGGCGGGGCGGTAGGAGGCCCGCCGCTCTTCCCTATTCCTCCCCCATCCGCAGCGCGGCGATGAAGGCTTCCTGGGGGATGGACACGTTGCCGTATTCGCGCATCCGGGCCTTGCCCTTCTTCTGCTTTTCCAGAAGCTTCTTCTTGCGGGTGATGTCGCCGCCATAGCACTTGGCGGTCACGTCCTTGCGCAGGGCGGGGATCGTCTCGCGGGCGATCACCTTGCCGCCGATGGCCGCCTGGATCGGAATCTTGAACAGGTGGCGCGGGATCAGGTCCTTCAGCCGTTCGCACAAGTGCCGCCCGCGCGCTTCGGCCACGCCGCGGTGGACGATCATGCTCAGCGCATCGACCGGCTCGCCGTTGACCAGGATGTTCATCTTCACCAGATCGCCCTCGCGCAGGCCGATCTGTTCGTAATCGAAGCTGGCATAGCCGCGGCTGATGCTCTTCAGGCGATCGTAGAAATCGAACACAACCTCGTTCAGCGGCAGCTCGTAAGTCACTTGCGCGCGACCACCGACGTAGGTGAGGTCGATCTGCACGCCGCGCCGATCCTGGCACAGCTTGAGGATCGCGCCGAGATATTCGTCGGGCGTATAGATCGTAGCCTTGATCCACGGCTCCTCGATCATCTCGATCCGGCTCGGGTCGGGATAATCGGCCGGGTTGTGCAGCATCAGCTCGCCGGCCGGATCGGTGCGGCTGGCGCGCAGCACGATGCGATAGACCACGCTGGGCGCGGTGGTGATGAGATCGAGATCGTATTCCCGCGTCAGCCGTTCCTGGATGATCTCCAGATGCAGCAACCCGAGGAACCCGCAGCGGAACCCGAAGCCGAGCGCCGCGCTCGATTCCATCTCGAAGCTGAAGCTGGCGTCGTTCAGGCGCAGCTTGGCGATGGATTCGCGCAGCTTCTCGAAATCGGCGGCGTCCACCGGGAACATGCCGCAGAACACCACCGGCTGCACTTCCTTGTAGCCGGGGAGCGCCTGGGTGGCGCCCTGCTTCACCGTGGTGATCGTATCGCCGACGCGCGCCTGGTCCACTTCCTTGATCTGCGCGGTGATGAAGCCGATCTCGCCCGGGCCGAGCTCGGGCAGTTCCTCGCGCTTGGGGGTGAAGCAGCCCACCCGGTCGATCAGGTGTTCGGTGCCGCCCTGCATGAACTTGACCTGGAGGCCCTTGCGGATCGCGCCGTCGATCACGCGCACCAGGATGACCACGCCGAGGTAGGGATCATACCAGGAATCCACCAGCAACGCGCGCAGGGGCGCCTCGCGATCACCCTTGGGCGGGGGGATGCGGTGGACCACGGCTTCCAGCACTTCTTCGATGCCGAGCCCGGCCTTGGCGCTGGTGAGCACGGCCTGGCTGGCGTCGAGGCCGATGATGTCCTCTATCTCCGTCTTGACCTTCTCCGGCTCGGCGGCGGGAAGGTCGATCTTGTTGATCACCGGGACGATCTCGTGATCGTGCTCGATCGACTGATAGACGTTGGCCAGGGTCTGCGCTTCCACGCCCTGCGCCGCATCGACCACCAGCAGCGCGCCTTCGCAGGCGGCCAGGCTGCGGCTGACTTCATAGGCGAAGTCCACGTGGCCGGGCGTGTCCATCAGGTTGAGCTCATAAGTCTCGCCATCCTGCGCCCGATAAGTCAGGCGCACGGTCTGGGCCTTGATGGTGATTCCCCGCTCGCGCTCGATATCCATGTTGTCGAGCACCTGCTCGCTCATCTCGCGCGCGGTGAGCCCGCCGGTCGCCTGAATCAGCCGGTCGGCAAGCGTGCTCTTCCCGTGGTCGATATGGGCGATGATGCTGAAATTGCGGATGCGGGCCAGTTCGGTCATCCCGCGCCCTTAGCCGCGCGTTTCCGCTCTGTCAGCAGCGTCAAGCCGCCCGGCTGGAACTGGCCGAAACATCCACTTGCATGAACCGTGGCCGGGACGGCGGCGCCCCCTGGATGACGGGCATCGCATAGTGGCCGGGGGGCAGCGCCCGCAGCGGCATCCCCGCGGCGGCGAGCGAATAAGGCGAGATGCGGTGGCGGGTGCACAGGCCGTCCGCCCCGTCGCTGATCAGGGGCGTCTCGAACTCGACGCCCTGGCTGGCATCCTGCGAGCGGCGCACGGTCGCCACCGCCAGCTGCCCTTCGCCCAGATCGATAACCAGTTCGGTGCCCACCGGCACGTCCAGCAGCCCTTCGATCAACGCCCCCGTCCGCGAGAGGTTGCGCAGGACCGCTTCATAGCGGCTGTCCTCGTGGATCACGCCCACCTTGCGGAACAGGGTCCGCCGTTCGGGCCGGTGGCGATCCGGGCCGATCGCCTGGTATTCCAGGTCGCCGCTTTCCAGCTTGGCCAGCACGTCCGCCTGCGAAGCGGGGCGCGAATAGATGAAGCCCTGGAGGTTTGTGGCGCCCAGCTTGCGGACCAGCGCAAGCTCGTCCATCGCTTCCACCCCTTCGGCGGTGGTCTCCATGTTCAGCGCGCTTGCCAGGCTGATGATCGCGGTGATGATCGCCGGATTGGTGCTGTCCTTCTCCGTGCACCCGCACACGAACGCCTGGTCGATCTTGATCTTGTCGAATGGCGCCTTTCGCAGATAGCCGAGCGAGGAATAGCCGGTGCCGAAGTCGTCGAGCGAGAGGGCCACGCCCAGCTTCTTCAGGCGCTTGAACATCAGGTCGGCGGCATCGATGTCGCCCATGAACACGCTTTCGGTGATCTCCAGCTCCAGCCGGCGCGGAGGCAGGCCCGAGGCGGCGAGCGCAGCCTTCACCGTATCCGCCAGGCTTTCCTGCAGGAACTGCTGCGCCGAGACGTTGACGGCCACCTTGATGTCACCCGGCCATTGCGCCGCGTCAGCGCAGGCCTGGCGCAGCGCCCATTCGCCCAGTGCGCCGACGAGATTACTCTCCTCCGCGATGGGGATGAATGTCGCGGGGTTTATCGACCCCCGCTCCGGATGCTCCCAATGGACCAGCGCTTCGAACAGGCCCACCTTGCTGTCCGCGGCGCGGATCACCGGCTGATAGCGTATCTCCAGCTCCCCGCGCGCCAGCGCGTCGCGCAGGTCTTCCTCGATCTCGCGCCGTTCCTGCGCGGAATCCTTGAGGTCGTTCGAATAGAACCGATACTGCCCGCGCCCGCCGCCCTTGGCGGCATAAAGCGCAAGATCGGCGGCCTTCACCAGCTCATCCGGCTCCAGCCCGTCATAAGGGGCGACGGCAATGCCCACCGAAGCGCCGATGATCGCCCGCGCCCCGTCGATCGAATAAGGCTGCGAGATCATCTGGATAGTGCGCTGGGCGATGTCGCCCAGCTTGCCGCGATCGTCCATGTCGGGGATCAGTATCTCGAACTCGTCCCCGCCGATGCGGCCGATCTCCGCCGGCGCCCCGGCGATGCGTTGCAGCCGCTGGGCCACCTGCCGCAGCAGGTCGTCTCCCGCCGGATGGCCCAGCGTGTCGTTGACCTGCTTGAAGCGGTCGAGATCCATCATCAGCAGCGCACAGCTGCGCTTGGCCACCCGGAATCCTGCCAGCACGGCGGTCAGCCGGCTGGTCATGCGGCGGCGGTTGGCAAGCCCGGTCAGGTGATCGAATTCCGCCAGGCGCGAGGAATCGGACCGGCGACGGTAAGCCTCGGTGATGTCCCTCGCCCCGCCGCGATAACCCAGGAAGTCGCCGGAAGCGCCCAGGTGCGGAATACCGGTCAGAAGCCAGAACATTTCCCCGTCGCCCGCCTGCACGCGCACGGTCAGGTCGCACAGCGGATTGCGCGCGCCGAGCAGGAACGGCAGCGGACGGTCGGAGCCTTCGCCCCCTTCGCCGGGCACCGTTTCCACCAGGCCGGTCAGCGGCTCGCCGGCGATCGTGCGGCCGGGCGCGAGCAAGCGCGCGGCCGATGGGGAGAGATAAGTCAGCCGATGGCTGGCGTCGGTGGCCCAGAACCAGCCGATCCCCGCTTCCTCGACCGCGTCGAGCATGGCCAGCCGCTGGGCGGAATCCATCCCGCCCCGTTCCGCCGCCGGGCCGGCCGGACCACCCTTCGTTCCCAGATTCCGCAGCCTAGCACGCATCGCCATGTCTGGGCGCACTTCTCCAGCCTGTCCCGGCACTTGTCCGGACAGCCGCATGGTAAATCGTCGGGCTTACCGAACTCCTAAGCGGGCGCTGCCCCCCGCCCTCGCCCAGGCCTCAGCCAGTTCTCCTGAACCGGGGCCGCAGGACCGGGGCGGGCGCGCCGGACCGCAGCGCCGGGAGGCCGTCCGCCGGATCGGCGTCGAGCGGCTGATCGAATTCCACGCCCATTCGCTCCCCATCGCACCATCGCGCCGTGACGCAGATGGTGCGCGTGTCCGACAGGCGAACGGTGAAAGGGGTTCCGGCCGGCACATCGAAGGCGCCTTCGATCAGCGCCCCGGTGCTGGAGATGTTGCGGATCGTGCCGTTGTGCGTTTGACTGTCGTGCTCGATCACCACCCGCCGCAGCATGGTCCGCCGCGGCGCGCGTGACGAGCGCGGGCCTTGCGCGACGACCGCCAGGCCCGACCGCAGCCGCTCGCTGGCCGCCTCGTGCGTCAGCGGCCGTGCGTAGATGAAGCCCTGGACATGGCTGCATCCGTGCATCCGCACGAGATCGAGCTCGTCGAGCGTCTCCACCCCCTCGGCGGTCGTATCCATGGCGAGCGCCTGGGCGAGGCTGGTGATCGAGGCGATGATGGCGCCGTTGCGGCTGCCCGGCTGAGTCGCCCCGCGCACGAAGCTCTGGTCGATCTTGATCTTGTCGAACGGCGCGCGCTTGAGATAGCCGAGCGAGGAATAGCCGGTGCCGAAATCGTCGAGCGCCAGGCGCACGCCGATCCGCTTGAGCGCGGCGAACATCGCCTCGGTGTTCTCGTCATCGCCCATGAACACGCTCTCGGTGATTTCCAGCTCCAGCCGCGAGGGGGTGATGCCGGCCTGGGCGATGGCGCTGGTGACGATCGCCGGAAGCTGCGGATTGGCGAATTGCAGCGGCGAGACGTTGACGGCCACGCGCACTTCTTCCGGCCACTGCGCCAGATCCCGGCAGGCAGTGCGCAGCGCCCATTCGCCGATCTGCGCGATCAGCCCGGTGTCCTCGGCCGTCTCCACGAAGCGATCCGGCGGGATCCAGCCCTGTTCCGGATGGAGCCAGCGCAGCAGCGCTTCGAAGCCGCTGATCTTCTCCGTCGCGGTGCACACCACCGGCTGGTAGAACAGCTGCAGGTGGCCATAGGCGATGGCTTCGCGCAGATCATGTTCCAGCCGCGAGCGCGCTTCGGCCACGGCATGAAGATCCTGCGCGTAGAAGTGGAACCGCCCGCGGCCGAGATCCTTCGCGGCATAAAGCGCCAGATCGGCGTTGCGCACCAGGGTTTCGCTGGTCAGCCCGTCATCCGGCGCCACGGCCACGCCCACGGAAGCGCCGATCACCACGCTCTGCCCCTCGATCGTGTAGGGCTGGGACAGCGCATGGATGATCGCGGAAGCCAGTTCTCCCAGCCGGTCGCGGTTGACCGTGCCCGGCACGATGACCTGGAATTCGTCCCCGCCCAGCCGGCCGACCTGCCCCGCCTGATCGACCGTGTGCAGCAGGCGCTGGGCGACCTGTTTCAGCAGCGCATCGCCCACCGGGTGGCCGAGCGAATCGTTCACTTGCTTGAACCGGTCGAGATCGAGCAGCAGCACCCCGCAGGCCCGCCCGTTCTCCAGCGGCGAGGCGAGGATCTTCTCCAGCGCCTGCGACAGCTGGAAGCGGTTGGCGAGGCCGGTGAGCGAATCGTAATGGGCGAGCCGTGTCGCCTGCGCTTCGCTGCGCCGCTTGGCGGTGAGATCGGTGCCAGACCCGCGAAAGCCCACGAAATTATCGAACTCGTCGTAGATCGGCCGTCCGCTGAGCGACCACCAGCGCTCCTCTCCGCGCGTGGCGGCGTGCATGGCGACTTCGTGGAAGGCGGAGCGGGCGGCGAGGTGGAACAGCAGCGTGCGTTCGTCCTCCTGCCCGGTCTGGGTAAGGTCGAACAGTTCCACCAGCGGCTGCCCGATCAGCTCGCGCCGGTCCTTGCCGATGGCCTGGGCCACGGGGGCCGAGATGTAGGTGAGCAGCGCCCGCCGGTCGGTTTCCCAGAACCAGCCCTGCCCGGTTTCCTCGTAATCGGCCAGGATCTCCCGCGCGCGGTTGTGCACCCGCTCGTGCGCGCGACTGCGCTCGCTCTCGCGCTGCAATTCGTGCGCCTGCTCGCGGCTGACCAGGATGGCCGCGGCGGCGGCGACCAGCAGGATGGCCGTACCGCCCGCCGAACCCGTGGCCACGACCACAGCCGCCCAGACGGAAAGCTGCGCGGCCAGGACCACGCCGGGCTGGCGCCGCAGATAGGCGGTAGCGATGCCGGTCGTGCATATCAGCGACGCCATCAGCACGTCCCACGGCAGGGCGCCGCCCATGCACCAGCGCGTCATCGCCAGGCCGAACAGGAACAGCGGCGCCACCACCGCGAAGGAGACGGCCCCGAGCCGCGCTTCCAGCCGCCGCCGCTCCGCGAAGGCACGGGCGGCGGGAACGGCGGAAGCGCCCAGCAGCGCCAGTGCGAACAGCACGGATTCGACGCGCCCCGGCAAGCTCCGCGTGGCAGCCATGGCGCTGACGATCGAGGCGATCATCGCCAGCAGAACGTAGGGCCAGCGGCGCGGTATCCATTCGCTGGCGGGCACGCCGGCCGCCGGCAGCGCCTTGGCCCGGTCCAGGCGGGGCGTGCGGCGGGATCGCAGGCGCCGCTCGGCCGGGGTGTCCTCGTCGGAAGCAAGGGTTTGCACGGCGTCCGGCCGGCCGCCGTCTTCCCGATGCGGCGCGGTGTCCGCCGGGCCCGGGATCACGGGCGCGGCGGCGCCAGCGGTCGAACGAGCTTTGGCGGCGCGGGACATGGCCCGGGCTTGGTCCGCACAGCTTTGAGAAACGGTTAAGTTGTCGGCAGGTTTTGTCGATTGACCGATTGCGGGACGCCCGGCGGCGGCTACACTCGCCTCACGCAAGCAAGGAGGCGGATCGGGGCATGCGGCACATCGCGATTATCGGTTCCGGCCCCGCCGGCTATTACACCGCCGAAGCAGCCCAGAAGACTTTCGATGACAACGTGCGAGTCGACGTGTTCGACCGGCTGCCGGTGCCTTACGGGCTGATCCGCACCGGCGTGGCGCCCGATCATCAGTCGATCAAGGGCGTGTCGAAGCGCTACGAGAAGGTCGCGCTTTCCGAAAACGTGCGCTTCGTCGGCAATGTCTCGATAGGCGAGCAGCTGTCGATCGAGGAATTGCGCGGCCTCTACGATGCCGTGGTGCTGGCCACCGGGGCGCCGCACGATCGCCCGTTGGACATTCCGGGAGCGAATCTGGGCAATGTCTTCGGCAGCGCCGCTTTCGTCGGCTGGTACAACGGCCATCCGCAATTCGCCGAGCTCGATCCGGACCTGCAAGGACGCACGGCGGTGGTCATCGGCATGGGCAACGTTGCCCTGGATGTCGCCCGCATCCTGGCCAAGACCCGCGCGGAATTCGCCGGCAGCGATATCGTCACTCACGCGCTCGACGCCTTGCAGGCCTCACGGATCGAGCGGATCGTGATCCTCGGCCGGCGGGGGCCGCATCAGATCATGATGACGCCCAAGGAACTGGGCGAACTCGGAGATCTGGAGCAGGCCTCCCCCCATGTCGTGCCGGCGGATCTTCCCGCGCCGGAGGAAGACGCCTTGCTGGAGCCTGGCCTGCGCAAGTCGGTCAGCCACCTGCGCAGCTTTGCCGCGATTCCGGACTCCCAGCGGGCCGGGAAGCCCAAGGCGATAGACTTCGTCTTCATGTCATCACCCAAGGCCCTGATTGGCGACGATAAAGTGGAAGCGATCGAGGTGGAGCGGACCCAGCTAGTCCATGGCCGCGCGGAAGGCACGGGCGAAACCTATCGCATCCCCGCCGACCTGGTGGTGAGTTGCATCGGCTATCGCACCTCGCCGATCCCCGGCGTGCCGTTCGACGAGCGCGCCGGGCGCTTCGCCAATGACGAAGGCCGCATCACCCCCGGCCTCTATTGCGTCGGCTGGGCGCGGCGCGGCCCTTCGGGCACGATCGGCACCAATCGGCCGGACGGCTATTCCGTGATCGAGAAGATGGGCGAGGATATCGCCAGCGGCGCCCTCGGCCCCGCCCGCAAGCCCGGCCGCGCCGGGTTCGACGCGCTGGCGGCGGAACGCAAGCTGGACGTCGTCACCTTCCGCGACTGGAAGAAGATCGAGGAAGCCGAAGAACGCGCGGCGAGAGAGGGCGCGCCGAGAGAGAAGTTCGTCGATATCGAAGCGATGATACGGGCGCGCCGTTAGGCTGCGGGATTGCTGTTGGCTGAGACACTGGTCTGCCCGAAGCACTCATTCCGCTGAAACACTTTGTCCTCGGAAACCCTCGTCATTGCGAGGAGCGTAGCGACGAAGCAATCCAGGGCGGCAGTGCAATACGCCCTGGATTGCTTCGCTACGCTCGCAATGACGAGGGTGGGGGTAATGAGGATCAAGATCAGGGACGATTCAGCGATAGACGATCGCGCCCGAGGCGCCGCCGACGCCGTAACCCTCGGTCAATTCCCCGATTGCTTGGCCTGATCTTCCGCAACCAGCCTCTGGCCCAGCTCGTTCAACACGGCGCCCCAGTCCCTCATCCGCGTGCCGAACTGGGTGATGTGTTCCTGGCATCTCGCTGAAAAGGCGTTCGGATTTCGCGCCACTTCGGTCACGGACGCTTCGTCATGCCCATCCTTGATCGAGCGGCCGGTCGCGCCTTCGTACTGCCCCACGAAGTAGCTGAGCGCGAAACGCAGGCCGGCGCTGGTGTCCTGATCCGTGACGACCCCGGACAGGGCCGAAGCCCAGACCGCACATTGCATCGATTCCTTCGGGTCGAGGCGCACGGTATCCTGGGCGGCATCCTGCGCGGCGACGTGCGCGGGAACCGCGAGCACCGCCAGGGCGAGGAGCCAGCGCCGCATCGCCCTAGACCCGCATCGGCATCAGCACGTACAGCGCCGGACTGTTCTCGTCCTGCCGGATCAGCGTGGGCGCGCCGGCATCGGCGAGATGCAGTTCCACCGTATCGCCATCGATTTGGCCGAGGATGTCCTTGAGGTAATTGGCATTGAAGCCGATCTCGAACGCATCGGATGCGTAATCGGCCGGCACTTCCTCGGCCGCGGTGCCGTTGTCCGGGCTGGTCACCGACAGGGTGACCTTGTCACGTTCCAGCCCCATCTTCACCGCGCGGGTCTTCTCCGTGGCGATCGTCGCCACGCGATCGACCCCTTCGTAGAAGCTGCGGGGATCGAGCTTGAGCAGCTTGTCGTTCGCGGTGGGGATCACCCGGCTGTAATCCGGGAACGTGCCGTCGATCAGCTTGCTGGTCAGCACCACGCCGCCTTCGCCGCCCAGGGCGAAGCGGATCTTGCTGGCCGACAGGTCGATCAGGACATTGCTGTCCAGCGCCTCTTCCAGCAGCTTGCGCAGTTCGCCCACCGCTTTGCGCGGCACGATCACGTCCGGCATGTCGCCGGCGCCTTCGGGGCGTTGCAGGGTGAAGCGGGCCAGGCGGTGCCCATCGGTCGCCGCCGCCTTCAGCTCCCCATCGGTGACATGCAGGAAGATGCCGTTGAGGTAATAGCGCGTCTCTTCTGTGGAGATGGCGAAGCGGGTGCGGTCGATCAACTCGGCCAGCACGCGCGCCGGCAGCTCGAAGCTGGTCGGCAGGTCGCCCTCCACGATCACTGGGAAATCGTCGCGCGGCAGGGTAGGAAGCTGGAAGCGGCTGCGCCCGGCCTTCACCGTCATGCGGTTTTCGGCCGTTTCCAGGCTGACCTGGCTGCCATCGGGCAGCTTGCGGGCGATGTCGAACAGCAAGTGGGCCGAAACGGTGATCGCGCCCGGCGTTTCCACCGAAACGGCCTCAAGGCTTTCAACCACTTGCAGATCGAGATCGGTCGCCGTGACCCGCACCGTACCGTCGCCCGCCGCTTCGATCAGCACGTTCGACAGGATGGGAATCGTATTGCGGCGTTCCACCACCGACTGAACGTGAGACAGGCAACGCAGCAACTTTGCGCGTTCGATGGTGGCTTTCATCAGAGCTCAGACCCCCTTGCGCGCTTCTCCCCTTGGGACAGGGATGGGCCGGAATCGCCCGCAAGCGCCGGAATATGTCGAATTATCCTTAGCGGGGCCGCGCCGAGCGGCAAGAACGAATGGCGCGGGCTTGGGGATAAATGGGATTCAGGCACCGGCGTGGCTTCCTTCTTCCCCCTCCCCTCATCCCTGCACCTAACCCCTTCGTCATTCCCGCGAAAGCGGGAACCCAGGGCAACACAGCGCAACTTCGCTCTGGATCCCCCGCTTTCGCGGGAATGACGAAAAGAGGGGACGATTCCTCCGTGGACCGGGTCAGGCGAACATCGCCATGCCGCCGTTCACGTGCAGCGTCTGCCCGGTGACATAGCCGGCCTCGCGCGAGGCGAGGAAGGCCACGGCTGCGCCGATATCTTCGCCTTCGCCCATGCGGCCCATCGGGATGCGCCCGTTGAGCGCTTCCTTCTGCGCATCGGGCAGCGCGTCGGTCATCGCCGTGCGGATGAAGCCGGGGGCCACGCAATTGGCAGTAATGCCGCGGCTGGCCACTTCCTGGGCATAGCTCTTGGTCATGCCCACCAGCCCGGCCTTGGCCGCGGCATAGTTGACCTGCCCCGGATTGCCCGTGGCCCCCACCACGCTGGTGACGGCGACGATGCGCCCGAAGCGCGCCTTCATCATCGGCTTGGCGGCGGCGCGCATCAGGCGGAATGCGGCCTCCAGATTGACGCGGATCACCGCGTCCCATTCATCGTCCTTCATCCGCATGGCCAGGTTGTCGCGCGTGATGCCGGCATTGTTGACCAGGATGTCGAGCCCGCCCAGCGTGTCGAGCGTCGCCGGGATCAGCTCCTCCACTTGCGCGGCGTTCGAAAGATCGCAGGTGATCTCCACATGATCGCCGGCGTCCGGGGAGCCGAACTGTTCGTTCAACTCCTCCCGAAAGGCGCGCAGCTTGCCGCTGTTCGATCCCGACAGCGCCAGCCGGGCCCCCTGCCCCGCCAGCGCCCGCGCAATCGCCGAGCCGATCCCGCCGCTGGCGCCGGTTACGAGGGCGGTCATTCCGGTAAGGTCGAACATTCAGAACTCTCCGTTCGATTGGTTCACGCGGAGGCGCGGAGACGCGGAGAGGGTTTGCGGCCGGTAGTTGTTGACTACGCGCCGGACCCCTTCCTTCATCGTTGCGCCAGAGAAGTTGAGAAGCAGCCCTACGGGCTGATCGGTGAGACGCAAGTAAGTCAGCAATTGCTTTCCGTGAACGGGCGCCAGCCGTTCGACAGACTTGATTTCCACGAGAAGCTTGTCCTCGACCAGGAGATCGATACGAAACGCTGCCGGATGCCGCATGCCTTCGAAGACGATGTCGATCGGCTTTTGCCGATCGACCTTCAGGCCTCTTCTGGCTTCCCGCGATTACCATTTCGTAGACACTCTCGAGCAGGCCCGGACCGAGTTCGCGATGCACGCGCACCGCCGCATCGACCACCTCGCCGGAAAGATCGTCGACCTCCACCTTTCCCCCTTCGCGTCTCCGCGTGAACCCTAGATTTCTTTTACCAACGCCTCGATATCCGCCATCGTCACCACGCTGGTCACGCTCACGTCTTCCACCGTGCGCCCGATCATCGGGCCGACGACTTTGCCGCCCAGTTCCACGAAGCGCGCGGCGCCGGCGGTTTTCATCGCGATCACGCTTTCGCGCCAGCGCACGCGGCCCGTCACCTGGTCCACCAGAAGGCGCCGCTCCTCAGCCGGGTCGGTCACGGCGGCGGCGGTGACATTGGCGTAGAGGGGCAGGCGGAAGGGGTCCGGCGGCGTCGCGGCCAGGGCGGCATCCATCGCCTCGGCCGCCGGCTGCATCAGGCTGCAATGGAACGGGGCGGAGACCGGCAGGATCACGCCGCGCTTGATGCCATGCTCCTTCGCCATGGCCACCGCGCGCTCGATCGCGCCGCGATGGCCGGAGAGGACCACCTGCCCCGGATCGTTGTCATTGGCGACCTGGCAGATCTCGCCCTCGGCCGCCGCTTCGGCCAGTGCCTGCGCCTTCTCCAGGTCCGCGCCGAGCAGCGCGCACATCGCGCCCACGCCCAGCGGCACCGCCGCCTGCATCGCCTGGCCGCGCAGCTTGAGCAGCCGCGCGGTGTCCGCCAGCGAGAACGCCCCCACGGCGCACAGCGCTGTATATTCACCCAGCGAGTGACCAGCGACGCATTCGCCCTTGGCTGCGAGTGACAGGCCGCCTTCCGCCTCCAGCACGCGCAGCACGGCGATGGCATGCGCCATGATCGCCGGCTGCGCGTTCTCGGTCAGCGTCAGCGCATCCTCCGGCCCTTCGCGCATGATGCGCGAGAGATTCTGGCCGAGCGCCTCGTCCACTTCCTCGAACACCGCGCGCGCGGTGGCGCTGGCTTCGGCCAGTTCCGCGCCCATGCCGACTTTCTGGCTGCCCTGGCCGGGAAATACGAATGCCGTCATTGCTTGCTCCTTGTTGCGGCCGCGCGGTTATGCGCGCGCCGGCTGGCGGGCAAGGCCGAAGGGCACGATCCTGTTGGCCGCGTCATGCCCGATGTTCGCCGCGCCGAGGAAGGGAATGCCCACGCGCTCGCACCAGAATCGGGCGATCTCCTGAGGATCGGCGCCGAACGGCCGGTCATTCTCCGGCACCGCGCTCACGCGGCCGAGGCGCAGACCGGCGATGCCGCGCAAGTGCTGCGTTATGTGGAAGAACAGCCGGTCCACCGCATAGAGGTGCTCCGCCACTTCCTCCACCAGCACCACATGACGCGAGATGTCGGGCATCAGTTCGGTGCCGCACAGCATGGCCAGCGTCATCAGGTTGAAGGCCGCCGCCGGCCGTGCGTCCAGCCCCGGCTCGATCCCGGCGGCGTCACCCGCCAGCCAGGCCAGCGCCCGGCGGATGGCGGCCTCCCCGTCGTCACGGCGCAAGTCCACCGGCATGGGGCCGTGCACCGGGTGGCCGATCCGTTCGCGATAGAGTGCCGCCAGCAGATAGCCGGCGTCCGAATAGCCGAGGAACGTCTTGCCCCGCGCCGAATCGTTCAGCCGCGCCATGGCATCCGCGGCGATCCGGCTGGCGCCGTATCCGCCCTTGGCGAACCATACCGAATCGACCGAGGGATCGTTCGCGCATTCCAAGAACGCGCCCAGCCGCGTGGCATCCGGGCCCGCGAAATGCCCCTGCTCCACGAAGCACTGCTCGTGAAAGTTCAGCTCCAGCGAGGGGTATTCAGCGGCCAGCGCCATGACCCGTTCGGCCACATCACGGGTGATGGGGGTCGACGGAGCGCAGATCGCGATGCGAACCATATCTCCCTGTAACCTCATTCGCCGGAATGACGAGGTTGTTTTGTGCCATGACCCCGCATACCGATCCGGGGATGACCTCCCCAGCCGATCTCACCACGCATCCCTGGTTCTTCTGCGGCATCGGCGGCTCGGGCATGTTGCCGCTGGCCACGATCCTCAAGGCGCGGGGCGCCCAGGTCGCCGGGTCGGACCGGGGTTTCGACCAGGGCCGCACGCCGGAAAAGCGCGCCTGGCTGGAACGGCAGGGATTCGCGCTGTTCCCGCAGGACGGCAGCGGCGTGACCAGCGCCGCGCAAACCCTCGTCGCCTCCGCCGCAATCGAAGATACGGTGCCCGAAGTCGTGCGCGCGAAGGAACTCGGCTGCGCGCGCATGAGCCGCGCGGAACTGCTCTCCACGCTGTTCAACGCCGCGCCGCAAGGTATCGCCGTGGGCGGCACCAGCGGCAAATCCACGGTGACCGGGATGCTCGGCTGGATCATGCACCAGGCCGGGCGCGACCCGACGATCATGAACGGCGCGGTGATGAAGAACTTCGCCTCGCCCGAGGTGCCTTTCGCCAGCGCGCGGGTCGGCGCGGGCGGCGTGTTCGTGTCGGAAGTGGACGAAAGCGACGGCTCCATCGCGCTGTACCGCCCGCGGGTTTCCGTGCTGCTCAACGTCAGCCTTGATCACAAGGGCCTGGACGAATTGCGGGCGCTGTTCGGCGATTTCCTGGCCGCCGCACCGCGCGCCGCCGTCAACCTGGATGACGCGGAGGCGCACGGCCTGCTCGGCCGGGCGAACGAGGCGATCACGTTCGGCATCGACCGTGCCGACGCCATGATCGGTATCGAGCCGGGATCGATCGAGGAAAGCCCCTTCGGCATCGCCGCTACCGTGGTGGATCGTCGCAGCGGCACCGCAGAGCGCTTCTCCATTCCCATGCCGGGCCGCCACAACGTGGCGAACGCGCTGGCGGCCATAGCCGGCGCCGCCGCCGCCGGGCTCGGCGTGACGGAGGCCACGCGCCTGCTCGCGGGATTTTCCGGTATCGCCCGCCGCTTCGACCTGGTCGGCACCAGTGCCTCCGGCATCGCGGTGATCGACGATTTCGGCCACAACCCCGAAAAGGTCCGCGCCACCCTGCGCGCGCTGAAAGCGCACCCCGGCCGCGTGATCGCGTTCTTCCAGCCGCACGGCTATGGCCCCTTGCGACAGATGGGCCACGAACTGGCGCTGACGTTCGCCAATGAACTCGGCCCGGATGACGTGACGATCCTGTGCGATCCGGTCTATTTCGGCGGCACCGTGGACCGTTCCGAAGGCAGCGAGCGCATCGTCCGCCTGATCGGGGAAGCGGGCGGAAAGGCCGAATACATCCCTTCGCGCGAACAATGTGGGCAGCGCATCGTCGAACTCGCCCAGCCTGGCGATCGCATCGCCGTGATGGGCGCGCGGGACGATACGCTGACGGGGTTCGCGAAGGACCTGCTGGCGCGCCTTTCCTGAACCCCCTATGGGCAGGCCTTCCCACGGTGACGATCCGGGTGAAACGCTCGTCTGCTAAATCGCCGACCCCGCCATGGCCGCCAGCCCGATCGCCGGCAGGAGGCCCAGCAGCGTCGCCAGGGCGAAGCTGCGCGCGCGCATCGGGGAAAGGGCGCTGGCGGCGGTCAGCGCCAGATGCGGCATGCCCAGCAGCCGCAGGCCCAGCAGATAGAAGAAGCCCCGCCGGGCGATCTCGCCGTCGAGCCGTTTCAGCCTGTCGCCCCAGCGATGGCGCAGGTGCGCGCCCAGCCAGCGGCGCGTAACCATGAAGAAGGCCTGGCTGCCCAGCAGCGCGCCGATTCCGACCACGGCCATGCCTTCCCAGCCGCCCAGCAGCGCGCCCGAGGAGAACGAGATCGGCACCAGCACGCCCGGCACGCCGAAGCTCATCACCGCCGCGGTCAGGCTGAAGATCAGCAGACCAAGCAGCCATTCGCTGTCGAGCAGCGACGGCATGAAGGGGAACAGGTCCACAAGCCAGCTTGAAGCATCCACGCCTGGCCAGCGCTTTGCCGCCCAAGTCGTTCCCGCGGATGCGCCGAATCGTGCCGGTCGCGGGCGCTGATCCGACCCGCTGGCCGCTTGCATTCCGGGCCGGAAGCTGTATGTGCGCCGCTTCCGCGCGTCCTCTCGCAAGCGAAGCTGTGTGGAAATCGTCGAAGAAAGCCGGAGGGGCCCCGCCATACGGGCGGATCAGCCAACGATCGGCATGGAAGTGAAAGGAACGCGCACATGCCGCTGTACGAGCATGTATTCCTGGCGCGCCAGGACTTGAGCCAGGCTCAGGTCGATGCGCTCGCCGCCGCCGCCACCGAGATTGTCGAACAGAACGGCGGCAAGGTCTCCAAGACGGAGACCTGGGGCCTCAAGAACCTGGCCTACAAGATCGACCGCAACCGCAAGGCGCATTTCGTCCTGCTCAACCTCGAAGGCCCGGGCGCCATGGTCGCCGAGCTGGAGCGGCAGAACCGCATCAACGAAGACGTGATCCGCTGGCTCACCATCAATGTGGAAGAGCATGAGACCGGCCCTTCGGTGCAGATGCGCAAGAACGAACGCGACCGCAAGCGTCGCGCCGAACGTGAGGAGCGCGACTGATGGCCCGCCCGTTTTTCCGCCGCCGCAAGTCCTGCCCGTTTTCGGCCAAGGACGCGCCCGTGATCGATTACAAGGACGTGCGCCTGCTGCAGGGCTTCATGTCCGAACGCGGCAAGATCGTGCCCAGCCGCATCACCGCCGTTTCCGCCAAGAAGCAGCGTGAGCTGGCCAAGGCGATCAAGCGCGCCCGCCACCTGGGCCTGCTGCCCTACATCGTGAAGTAAGGGAGCGCTCGTCATGGAAATCATCCTGCTCGAACGCATCGAGAAGCTCGGCACGATCGGTGACGTCGTCACCGTGAAGGACGGCTATGCCCGCAACTTCCTGCTGCCGAACAAGAAGGCGCTGCGCGCCAACGATGCCAACCGCCAGGTCTTCGAAGCCAATCGCGAGCGGCTTGAAGCCGAAAACGCCGCCCGCCGCGATGAAGCGGCCAAGGCCGGCACGCATGTGGACGGCACCGAGCTGGTGCTGATCCGCGCCTCGTCGAACTCCGGCCAGCTCTATGGCTCGGTCAACGTCCGCGACATCGCCGACGGCCTCAAGGCCAAGGGCTTCGACATCAACAAGTCGCAGATCGTGCTCGAACGCCCGATCAAGACGATCGGCCTGTTCGACGTGCGCGTGGCGCTGCATCCGGAAGTCCAGGTCACGGTGAAGGCGAACGTCGCCCGCTCCGACGACGAGGCCGAGCTTCAGCGCCAGGGCGTCGACGTGATCGGCCAGATCGCCGAGGAAGAGCGCGGCGATAGCGAAGGCTTCACCGAAGCGCTGGAAGCCGGCGCCGAAGTGGGCGAGCTGCCCCCGGCGGAAGAAGCGCCGGCCGAAGGCGACGAGAACGCCGAGGGCTGATCCCCCGCTTCCCGATCCAGGAACCGAAAGGGCGCGCTCCGCAAGGACCGCGCCCTTTCTCTTTCCCCCGGACATGCTAGCCCGTGCGGATGGATTCCCGCCGCGTCATCGCCGAGCTTGCCGCCCTCTACGATGCCGCCGTGCAGCGGCTGCGCTCCGATATCGCCGAATATGTCCGCTCCGGCGTGCTTCCCCCGCCGGAACGCCGCCGCGACGGCAGCTATTGCTATCCCGAGCTGCGCGTGAACTTCGCCGGGGGCGGTGCGGCCACCGATCGTTCGCGGGCGTTCGGGCGGCTGCATCAGCCGGGCATCTACGCCACGACCGTCACCCAGCCGGACCTGTTCGCCGGCTATCTGGCCGAACAGCTCGACCTGCTGCTGGGCGATTACGACGTCTCTATCGAATGCCGGCCTTCCAGGCAGGAAATCCCCTTCCCCTACGTCCTCGACGGCCATCATGGCGAGGGGCTGGCGGATGTCCGGCCGACGGAGCTGGCTCGCCATTTCCCGACCACGGAGCTGGCGCTGATCGGCGACGAGCTGGCCGACTGCGTCGATTTCGGCAAAGCGGGTCAGCCGGTGCCGCTGTCATTGTTCGATGGGTTGCGGACGGATTTCTCGCTCGCCCGCCTGGCTCACTATACCGGCACCGCGCCGGCGCATTTCCAGCGCTTCGTGCTGCTCACCAATTACCATCGCTATATCGACGAGTTCGTGGACTGGGCCGGGGAGCAGGTCGGCCAGGGGTTCTACACCGGTGTTGCGGGCGCCGGCGGCCTTATGCTCGACCGGCGCACGGCCCAGGCCCATGCGCAGCTCAACGAAACCACCTGGCGGCGCCACCAGATGCCGGCTTATCACCTGATGGCGCCCGATCGGATGGGGATCACGCTGGTCAACATCGGCGTCGGCCCCTCCAACGCCAAGACGATCACCGATCACCTCGCCGTGCTGCGGCCCGAAGCATGGCTGATGATCGGCCATTGCGGCGGCCTGCGGCCCACGCAGAAGATCGGCGATTTCGTCCTCGCCCACGCCTATCTGCGCGACGACCATGTGCTCGACAGCGTGCTGCCGCCCGAGATACCGCTTCCGGCGATCGCCGAAGTCCAGCAGGCGCTGGCCGGCGCGGCGGAGGAAGTCAGCGGCTCGCAAGGCGCGGATCTCAAGCAGCGCATGCGAACCGGCACCGTGGTGACCACAGACGATCGCAACTGGGAGCTGCGCTATACCCGCACGGCGCTGCGCCTTTCGCAAAGCCGTGCCGTGGCCATCGAGATGGAAAGCGCCACTGTCGCCGCCCAGGGCTATCGCTTCCGCGTCCCCTACGGCACCTTGCTGTGCGTGTCCGACAAGCCGCTCCACGGCGAGATCAAGCTGCCAGGCCAGGCCAACGTGTTCTACGAAGAAGCGATCGCGGGCCACCTGCGGATCGGCATTCGCGCCTGCGAACGCCTGCGCGCCGAAGGCCCGCGCCTGCACAGCCGCAAGCTGCGCGCGTTCAGCGAGCCGCCGTTCCGCTGATTACATGGAAAGGAAGCGCACGATCGCCTCCCCCAGCGCGGGCTCGGTCACCGAACTCATGTGGCTGCCCGGAACGGTCTCGTAGCGGGCATCGGGCAGGGCCCGGGCCAGCGCTTCGGGCGAACCGTTGTCACGGTCCTGCTCGCCGCACAGGACCAGGGTCGGCATCGTGATTCCCGCCAGGCCGCCCAGCGGCGGGTCATCCACGCCCCGCGTCAGCAGCAGGCGCGCGGCCACGCGGTCGATCTTCATCGTCTTCATGAACTGCACCGTGAAATAGGCCGGATCGCCCATGCGGATGGCATCGAAACGATCGATCGCATCGACGAAGAAGGCGGCGCGCGCATCCCAGTTGGACAAGCTTTCCAGCCCTATCCCGCCGAGCACCAGGCGCCGCGGCCGCAAGCCGGCGATCACCCCGCTCGCCGCCGTGCGCGCGCCGAGGGAAAAGCCGGCGAGATCGAAGGCCGCCGGCGCACAGGCCCGCACCACCGCGTCCAGATCACGCACCAGGACATCCGGCGGATAGGCGGCGGGATCGTGCGGCGCGGCGCTTTCGCCATGGGCGCGCAAGTCCGGCATGATCGCCTCGAAACCGGCCTCGGCCAGCTTCGCCGCGTGGCCGAAGCGAATCCAGTTCATCTCCGCGCTGGAAAACAGGCCGTGCAGCAAGACGACCGGCCGCCCTTTGCCGAGTCGGTGAACGGCCAGCTCGGCGCCGTCGAAGGAAGCGATTCGCTCGATCCGCACGGTCACTGCGGCACCTCCAGGCCGGCCGCCCGCCAGCGGCTGGTCACGCTGGGGGTCTCGTCGCTGCGCTGGCGAGGCAGCGCGGACGTATCGATCCACGCTTCGTGCAGGCTTTCCACGCCGGAGTGGGACTGGGGAACGAAGCCATAGGGATCGTCGAAGCTGCCCAGCGTCAGGTCGATTCCCGTGCCGTCGTTGAACCGGAAGCCGAGCGGCGTCCCGCAAGCAGAGCAGAACGGCCGGCGCGCGATCGGCGAACTGGCGTACCAGTCGGGCTCGGCTTCCCAGTGCACCGCCTCGGCCGGCAGGTGGACGAAGCTGGCGGCGAATCCCCCCGTGGCCCGCTGGCACATCCGGCAATGGCACAGATAAGCCTCCGCAGAGTCGGCCGCCGCCCGATAACGCACCCGGCCGCATTGGCAGCCCCCGCTCATTTCCGCCATTTTCTTACCTTTCCGGAAAAAAATCGACATTACGTTGTTACAAGCAACCAGTTCGCCTATCTGCCCCCTCCACTCACGGAATAAGGCAACAAATCCTTATGGCGGAAGCCGATCCGCAACTCTCCGAAGGCGAAGCGCAAGCCGAAGGCGAAGCGCCGGCCCTGGAAGACGCCACGCAAGGCCCGAAAAAGCGCCGCTGGGGGCGCCTGGCGCTCATGCTCGCCCTTCCCCTGGTGCTCCTCGTTGGCGGCCTGATCTATTGGCAGAGCCTGCAAGGCAAGGTTTCGACCGACAACGCCTATCTCAAACAGGACATGGTCGGCGTCAGCGCCGAAGTCGTCGGCAAGATCGTCGAGGTTTCGGTGCATGAAGGCGACCGGGTCAAGGCTGGGGACCTGCTGTTCCGCATCGATCCCGAACCCTATCGCCTGCAGATCCAGGAAGCGAACGCTGCGATCGCCACGGCCCAGGCCAATGTCACCACCTTGTCGAACGCGCCGCAGCTGACGAACGTGGACATCGCCGCCGCACGTGAGGATATCGCCTTCGCCCAGGCCACGCTGGAACGGCAGGAAGCGCTGTGGAAGCGCGGCTTCACCACCAAGGCGGATTACGAGGCGGCGCAACACGCCGTGGCCCAGGCGCGCGCGGCGCTGCAGCAGGCGCAGGCGCAGCAGAAGGAAGCGCAGGCAAGGCTCGCCAATGGCCCGGCCGTGCCCGGCGTGAACCCGCAGATCGCCGCCGCCGAGGCCCGGCGTGCCGAGGCAGAGCTGGCCCTGCGGCGCACAGACGTGCGCGCGCCCATCGCCGGCCGGGTGGCCCAGGCGGACCGGCTCCAGCTTGGCCAGCAGGCCGTCACCAGCCTGCCGATGCTGACCATCGTCGCCGACACCAGTTCCTATGTCGAAGCCAATTTCAAGGAAACCGACCTTGACGAGATGCGCGCCGGGCAATCGGCCGAAGTCCGCTTCGATGCCTATCCCGGCCTCGCGCTGAAAGGCCATGTGGCTTCGATCGGGGCGGGCACCGGATCGGAATTCTCCGTGCTCCCAGCGCAGAACGCCACCGGCAACTGGGTCAAGGTCACCCAGCGGGTGCCGGTGCGGGTGGCCATCGATGAGGCAAGCCCGCGCCCCCTGATCGCCGGCCTTTCGGCCGACGTCACCGTCTTCATCGACGGGCGGAAACGCTAGGCCATGGCAACGGCGGCCGCCTCTGGCCGTGGCCGGAAGCCGCGCGCGGCGGACGCGCCGCTGGAGGATATCGCCCAACTTCCGGTCGAGAATCATTTCCTGCTCATCGTCGGGGTGATGGCCGCGACGCTGTTGCAAGTGCTCGACATCACGATCGCCAACGTGGCGATCCCGCACATGCAATCCGCGCTGGGCGCCACCCCCGATACGATCAGCTGGGTGCTGACCAGCTATATTATCGCCTCCGCCGTCGCCATGCCGATCACCGGCTGGCTTTCCGACCGGATCGGATCGCGCCGGCTGTTCATCTTTTCGGTGATCGGGTTCGTGATCGCCTCGATGATGTGCGGCATGGCGCAGAACCTGGAAGAGATGGTGCTCTTCCGCGCCTTGCAGGGCGTGGCCGGGGCTTTCATCGCCCCGCTCAGCCAGGCGGCCCTGCTCGACACGTCGAAGCCCAGCCAGCAGGCCTCGATCATCGCGCTGTGGGGCATGGGGGTGATGATCGGCCCCATTGCCGGCCCGGTGCTGGGCGGCTGGATCACCGAGAATTGGACCTGGCGCTGGGTGTTCTACGTCAATGTCCCGGTGGGCCTGCTGTGCGTGGCCATCCTCCTTGCCGAGCTGCCTTCGCGCGAAGTGGTGAAGCGCCGGTTCGACTTGTTCGGCTTCGCCATGATCGCGGTGTGCCTTTCCAGCCTGCAACTGCTGCTCGACCGCGGCACGCAGCTCGACTGGTTCGCCTCGACGGAGACCTGGATCTACGCCTTCCTGATCCTTTCGAGCGCCTGGGTGGCGGTGATCCACTTCGTCTCCGCGCCTGATCCGCTGTTCGACCGGCACTTGTTCACCAACGTCAATTTCGTGATCGCGCTGGTGTTCATGGTGGTCATCGGCGTGGTCATGTTCGCCACCATGGCGCTGTTGCCGCCGATGCTGCAGGGCCTGTTCAACTATGACGTGGTCGATACCGGCCTGGTGCTGATGCCGCGCGGCATTGGCGTGCTCGTCTCGATGCAGCTTTCCGGCCTGTTGATGCGCAAGGGCGGCGATGCGCGCTGGATGGTGGCTCTCGGCTTCCTGATCGGCGCCTGGTCGCTGCACATGATGGCCGGCTGGTCGCTGGAGGTCGATCGCTATCACGTGATCGTTTCCGGGCTGATCCAGGGCTTGGGCATCGGGCTGGTGTTCATCCCCTTGCAGACCACGGCTTTCGCCACCCTGCCCCCGCACCTGCGCACCGATGGGTCCAGCCTGCTCAACCTCACTCGCTCGGTCGGCTCCTCGATCGGCATCTCGGTGATGATGACGCTGCTTTCGCGCAATACGCAGACCAGCCACAGCGATCTGGCCGGCCACATCACGCCCGCGATCACCGCGATGCTCGACCTCTCATCGCTCCAGCGCTTGCAGCAATACGGCGAGGCCGGCCTGCAGGTGATCGATGGCCTGGTTACCCAACAGGCCGCGATGATCGCCTATATCGACGATTTCTACCTGATGATGTGGCTCAGCCTGGCGTCGGTGCCGCTGGTGCTGATCATGCGCCGCAGCCGGGCCCCGACAGGCGCCGTGGAGCCGCCGGCGCATTAGCGCCGCCTGTCAGCGGGCCGGCTTCAACGCCCACCGAAACGCGCGGTCCAGTTCCCTCTCGGCCCCCACCGCATAAGGGCGGCCATGGGCCATCGTCACCCGCTGGGGCCGCCAATCCAGCACCTGCCGGATCCGCCGGGCGACCTCTTGCCGGTTGCCCCTGAAGGTCATGCGCAAGTCGATCGGCGTGGAACCGTCGGCGCCCCCCATCTCGATAAGCCAGCGCAGCAGGCGGTTGCGCATGCGAGCCGGCTCGAAATTCTCGATCAGATCGGTCACGATCAGAAGGCGCGCCGCGCGAACGTGGAACACCGCCTCGTCCACCACGCTGCCGGCGATCAGCAGCCAGTCTATCTCGTCCGCCCAGGGCGGCGGCGCGGCGGCGTCATCCAGCACGCTGTCGATACGAAACGGGCGCTTCGCCTTGGTTTGAAGATCACCGACCGCGAAGCTCGATGCGGCCGGATAGCGCTCCAGCCAATCGGCCATGTACCAGTAATGGAGGGTGTTCGGCGCGATCAGGTAGCGTACCGGGCCCAGCGCATCGATGGCGCGGAACAGCATGTCGTCCGGCGAAATGGGCGAATGAATCCACAAGTCCCCCGAAGCCAGGCGCACGACCACCATTCGCGTGGGAAACGGCACGTGAAACGGGCCGTAATCCATGCGGATTTCCGGCCCGTCCACGATCCAGGTTTCAGTGCCGAACGGCTTCGGCACGTTCAGCGGCTCATAGGGCACCATCGCGTCCGCGTGGGTGCCCCGCGCCATGGGATCACCCCTTCTTCAGGTGGCGCCGGCCCAGCAGCTCCGCAATCTGCACCGCGTTGAGCGCGGCGCCCTTGCGCAGGTTGTCGCTGACGCACCAGAGGGTGAGGCCGTTCTCCACCGTGGGGTCTTCACGCACGCGGCTGACGTAAGTCGCCCCGTCGCCCGCGGTTTCGACCGGGGTGGCGTATCCCGCGTCCTCACGCTTGTCGACGAGCATGATCCCCGGCGCCTCGCGCAGAATTTCCTGGGCCTGTTCGGCCGAAAGCTCGCGCTCGAACTCGATGTTGACCGCCTCGGAATGGCCGACGAACACCGGCACGCGCACGCAGGTGGCGTTCAGCTTGATCTTGGGGTCGAGGATCTTCTTGGTCTCGACCACCATCTTCCACTCTTCCTTGGTGGACCCGTCGTCAAGGAACACGTCGATGTGCGGGATCACGTTGAAGGCGATCTGCTTGGTGAACTTCTTGTGCTCCACCGGATCGCCGACGAAGATCGCCCGGCTCTGCTCGAACAACTCGTCCATCCCCGCCTTCCCGGCGCCCGAAACGGACTGATAGGTGCTCACCACCACGCGCTTGATGCCCGCCGCGTCGTGCAGCGGCTTCAACGCCACGACGAGCTGCGCGGTGGAGCAGTTCGGGTTGGCGATGATGTTGCGCTTCGAATAATCGTCGATCGCATCCGGGTTAACCTCGGGCACGATCAGCGGAATGTCGGGATCCATGCGATAGAGCGAGGAATTGTCGATCACCACGCAGCCGGCGGCGGCCGCCTTGGGCGCATATTCCTTCGCCGGGCCGGAACCGGCGGCGAACAGGGCGATGTCCCAGCCGGTGAAATCGAAATGCTCGATATTCTTGCACTTGAGCATCTTGCCGGTGTCGCCGAGTTCGATCTCGGTGCCGGTCGAGCGGGGGCTGGCGACGGCGGCCACCTCGTCCATCGGAAACTCGCGCTCGGCCAGGATGGCGAGGATCTCGCGCCCGACATTCCCCGTCGCTCCGACAACCGCTACCCGGTAACCCACCGTCATTCTCCATCCGCACGAAATTGGCGCCGCCTTAGCGCGCCGCGCGGCACTTGCAATGGCGGCTTTGCTTGGGGCGCCCAAGCCTGGGCTTGAGCGGCGGCCTATTCGGCCGGCGTGACCCCATGCGCGTCGAGGAAGCGGAAGATCGTGTTCCACAGATGAACGCTGATCTTCGGGCCGGAAACGCGGTGGGTGTAGCCGGGATAGAGCATCATTTCGAAGGGCCTGGCTTCCGCCTGCAACCGGGCGATCAGTTCGGAGCTGTTCTCGAACACCACGTTGTCGTCCGACATGCCGTGGATCAGCAGCAGCGGGTCGGCGATCCGGCCGGCCTCCTCCAGAGCGTCAGAAGCCGCATAAGCCGCCGCATCGGCCTGGGGCGTGCCCATGTAGCGTTCGGTATAGAACGTGTCGTAAAGCTCCCACTTGGTCACCGGCGCGCCGGCGATGCCCGCCGCATAGAAGCCCTGATCAGCCTCCAGCATCTTCAGCGTCATGTAACCGCCATAGGACCAGCCGTAGATCGCGATCTTGGCGGGATCGACGAAGGGCAGCGTCTTCAGGTACGCGGCCCCGGCCTTCTGGTCGGCCACTTCCACGCTGCCCATCGCGCGATAGATCGCCTTCTCGAAATCGACGCCGCGGTTGGAGCTGCCGCGATTGTCGATCTCGAACCACACATAGCCCTTGTCCACGATCGCCTGCTGCAAGGCCCCGCCCCAGCCGCGCGTCACCGTCTGCGAATGCGGCCCGCCATAGTGCGAGAAGAACACCGGATAGCGCTTGCCCGCCTCCAGCGGCGGGGTGATCATCTTCCAGTGCAGCACGGTGCCGTCCGGCCCCGCGATCGTGCCGAACTGCGCCGCCTGGTGGCTGGCGAGATAAGGCGCATAGGGGTGATCGGCGCTCAGCGCGTTCTCTTCCACCCAGGCGAGCCGCTGGCCATCGCCATCCGCCAGGTAGACCTGCCGGGGCTGGCGATCCGACGAGCGGGTGACGAGCAGGGTCTTGCCCTTCTCGTCCATGGTCGCCGAATTGGCGAAAGCGGGATCGGTCAGCCGCTCGGGCTCCCCGCCCCGGCGATAATCGAGCGCATAGACCTGCGGCGCCAGGACATCGTCCTTCGTGCCGGTGAAATAGAGCCGCCCGGCCTCCTGATCGACGCCGTTCAAGCTCGATACCACCCACGGCCCACTGGTGAGCTGCCGCCACTGGCCGTCCGCGAAACGATAGAGATGGCCGAACCCGTCACGTTCGGACCACCAGATCATGCTTCCGTCCTTCAGGACGCGATAATTGTCGGTCAGGTTGATCCAATGCCCCGCCGCGGCCCTTTCGCTGAACAGCAACTGGCTGTTCCCCGTGGCCGGATCGACCGCCAGCATGTCCAGCGTGGTCTGCCCGCGATCCTCGCGCTGGACATAGAGCGTCTTGCCGTCCGGCGCCCAATCCACCCGGGTCAGGTAGATATCGCGATCCGGCCCCAGATCGACTTCCACCCGGTTGCCGCCATCCGGGTCTATCACGAAGAGCTTCACGTCCACGTTGGGCGTGCCCGCCGCCGGATAGCGCTGCTGGAACGTCGTCGTCCCGCTGGCACCGATCGCCGCGCGGGTGACCACGCCAACCGGCGCTTCATCGAACCGCTCCACCGCGATCCGCCGATCGTCCGGCGCCCACCAATAGCCGGTGAGCCGGTCCATTTCCTCCTGCGCGACGAACTCGGCCTCGCCCCAGTGGACGGTTTCCGCTTCCTCCGGCGTGACCGGCATCGCCTCGGCACCGACAGGGCCGGTCCACAGGCGCCGGTCGCGCACGAAGGAGAGGTATTTGCCGGTCTCGCTCAGCTTGGGATTGAGCTCGCCCCCCTCACTGCTCGTCAAGGGCGTTACCCCGCCGTCGAGCGCGGCGAGGTAGAGATCCCCTTCCAGCGGCACCAGGATCGAACGGCCGTCCGCCGACCAGTCATAGGCGACAATGCCCTTCAGCTCCCCGATCCGCAGCCGTTCGCGCTGCATCTTCTCGGCCTCGGACAATTCCCGCCCGGAACCGAGCTTTTCGGAATCGACCAGCATCCGCCAGGCGCCCTCCTGGCGGTCGAAGGCCCACAAGTCATACCGCTCGCGATCGTCCGGCCGATTGCGCAGCACCGCCAGATAGCGGCCATCGGGGGAAAGCTTGGGCAGGCGCGGGCTGGGCCCATCCAGCGAGGGGCTGGCGAACACGCGCTCCAGAGTGAGATCCTGCGTTTTCTGTGCGGGCACGTGCGTCACCTCGTTCTGCGCTGCGGCGATAGCGGGACATGTCAGCAGCGCAAGCACACCGCCAGCGGCGAGAAACGGCAGGGATCGCAAGGAAGGTCTCCGCAGACGAAAAGGGGCGCCCCGGTCTGCCGGAGCGCCCCTCTTGTTACATCTGGAACCAGCCAGGGAAAGGGCCTCAGCCCTCCTGGCTCGCGGTCTGCTTGCGCTCGGCGATGCGGGCGCGCTTGCCGGTGCGGCCGCGCAGGTAATAGAGCTTCGCCCGGCGCACCACGCCGCGGCGGACCACCTCGATGCTGTCCACGTTCGGCGAATAGAGCGGGAACACACGCTCCACGCCTTCGCCGAAGCTCAGCTTGCGGACGGTGAAATTGCTGTTGATGCCGCGGTTCGAACGGGCGATGCACACTCCTTCGAAGTTCTGCACGCGGGTACGTTCGCCTTCGACCACGCGCACGCCCACGCGCAGCGTATCGCCGGGGCGGAATTCGGGGATCGTCTTCCCCTCGTTGAAAGCTGCGATGGCCTCGGCCTCGAGCTCCTGGATCAGACCCATGACGGGCTCCTTCAATCCTCGCGCCGCGCGCCAGAGGCAGATCGGTCCCGAGCGCTCCCGTAGCGCTCCCAAAGGTCCGGCCTGCGTGACCGTGTATCGTCCTCCGCCTGGCGTTTCCGCCACGCGGCGATCTTCGCATGATCCCCCGATCGCAGCACTTCAGGGATCGTGCGCCCTTCCCATTCCTGAGGTCGGGTATAATGCGGATATTCGAGCAGGCCTTCCTCGAAGGACTCCTCCGCCCCGCTTGAGGCCGCGCCCATTACGCCGGGGAGCAGGCGAATGCAAGCGTCGAGAATGGCCAGCGCGGCCGGCTCTCCGCCCGACAGCACGATGTCCGCCAAACTGACCTGTTCGACATCGCGGCCTTCGAAAATCCGCTCGTCGAATCCCTCGAACCGGCCGCACAGGATCGTCACCCCCGGCCCCGCCGCCAGTTCGCGAATCCGCGCCTGCGTGATCGGCCGCCCACGCGGCGTCATCGCCAGCACCGGGCAGCCAGGATGCAGCGCCCGCGCATGATCGATCGCCGCCGCCAGCACATCCGCCTTCAGCACCATGCCCACCCCGCCCCCGGCCGGCGTATCGTCAACCGTGCGATGCTTGTCGGCGGCGAAATCGCGGATCTGCACGGTATCGAGGGACCATGCCCCTTCCGCCAGCGCCCGCCCGGCCAGCGAAACGCCCAGCGGCCCGGGAAACATCTCCGGATAAAGCGTGAGGACAGTGGCGGCGAAAGTCACAGCGGCACTGTCCAGTTCTCGATCTTCAATCCTGGCACATCGGCGAAGTCGGCTTCGTTATTGGTAATCACCGTCGCCCCGATGCTGAGCGCATGCGCGGCGAGCAGGCGATCGAACCGGGCGCGCTTGAAAGGCAGCGTCGCGTAGAGCCGCGCCGCGGCTTCATCGAACGGGAGTATGGGCACCACGGTTACGAAATCCTCGATCACATCGCGGTCGGGCGGATAGCCGAGGTTTTCGCCCATGACGATCTCGGCGAAGTTGATCGCCGAGATCGCCACTTCCCCCGGCTCGCATTCCGCCAATCGCGAGCGAAGGTGGGGATGGGTTCCGAGCATGGCATAGACCGAACAGTCCGTGTCGAGCAGATAGCCGATCACTGGGTTTTCCGGGCCAGCCGCGCCGCGATCGTGCTGGGACGCTCATCGAAATCGCGTCGTTCGGGCACTTTCAAGTGCTTGGCCTTGCCCCAGAACTTGTCGACATCGAGCTTCGCCTTGGGGGCTTCCTGCTCTTCGAAGCGATATCCGCCCTGTTCCTCGCGCAGCACCATGGTCGAACCTTCCTTTAGCCCGAGTTCCTTGGGCAGGCGTAGGGCGAGCGAGTTGCCCGACTTGAACACCTTGGCCTTGTATTCCTTGCCCATTGCGGCCTCCGTATATACGCCATGTATATACATCTCTTTTGCCTGTCATCAATCGCCGCGAGTCAAGCCGCCGCTTCCCATACCTCGGGCGGAATCCATTCGCGGTCCGTCGCCAGCTCCTCATGCAGCCATTCGCGGAACCGTTCGATCTTGCGCACCCCCACGCGACCTGCGGGGTGCACCAGCCATTGCGCGGTGGGGGAGATGTAAAGCGTGTCGAACGGCTGCACCAGCCGCCCACTGGCGAGGTCCGCCTTCCAATAGAGCGGGGTCATCATGGCGATGCCGAAGCCGTTCTGCATGGCGCTCGCTTCCTGCAACTGGCTGTCCAGCGCCACGCCGCGCCGGGGCGGCGGCGCGCCGATGCCGACACGGGCGAACCATTCGCGCCACAACTGGTCGTTCGGCCCCAGCCGCTCCACGCCCAGCAAGTCCTGCGGCCGGCGGATCGGGTTCGCTTCGAGGAACGAAGGGGTGCAGATCGGGGTGAAATGCTGGCGGAACAGGAAATCGCACCGCAAGCCCTCCCATTGCCCCATCCCGCCGCGAAGCGCCGCATCCACCCCGCCCCCGTGGAAATCGACCAGGTCGTTCGACAAGGCCATGCGCACGGCCAGATCGGGATAGCGCAGCTGGAAGCGGCCGATGCGGGCGCTGAGCCAGGTGCCGCCGATCGAGACCGCGGTGCTCAGTGAAAGGACATCCTCGTCCTCCTCGCGCAGCGAATCGAAAGCCTCGGTGATGCCGGTGAAGGCCGCCGTGAGCGCCGGGAGGAGGCGGCGCCCGGTGTCGGACAGCTTCACACGCCCCTTCTCGCGCACGAATAGCGGGCGGCCCACGCGATCTTCCAGCTGGCGGATCTGATAGCTGACCGCCGCCTGCGTCATCCCCAGTTCTTCGGCGGCGCGGGAAAAGTTCTCGTGCCGGCCGGCGGCTTCGAAAGCGCGGATCGCGGCAAGAGGCGGCGGGCGAGACACGCAGTGATATAAGCCTGACTTATATCATCGCCCAACCCTTTTGTTGGCCGCGCGCCGGGCGTCATGGCATCTCCTGTCCACCCGACCGAAGGAACATGACGATGAACGACGAACTCATCATGCGGATGTGGAACGCTGATCACGCCCGATTTTCCGCCGATTTCAGCCGTATGCTCGGCACTGTTCGCGAGGCGCTTTCCCGCCGGACCTATCTGCCTGCGACCATAGAGCGCACTTATGCCGATGCCATCCCTGAACGGGCCTTGCACAGGGCAGGCAATACGCTTCTCGGCGGACTGGGTGCTGTCGCGACGACAATGACGCTCTTCGTGATACTCGCCGCGCTGGCCGGGCCCAGTGCCGCGCATGAGCACACCGTGCCCGTCGAACTCGCGGCGGCAACGCAGGCTTTCGCGGCGGTCTGAGCGCGGCGGCGGAGCCTGCCTATCCAGCCGGCGGGAAAGCTTCGGCCTTTGTTGCGTTGGCACGCTGATGGAAGACTGCATCGTCGTCGGCGCCGGGCCGGCCGGATTGACCGCCGCGATCTACCTCGCGCGCTTTCACCTCTCTATCCGCCTGTTCGATTGCGGCACCAGCCGCGCCGCGCTGATCCCCTGCACCCATAACCACGCGGGTTTTCCGGAGGGGATTTCCGGCAAGGCGCTGCTGGCGCGAATGCTGGCCCAGGCCGAAAACTACGGGGCGCGGCGAGAGTTGGCGGGCGTGACCGGGATCGAGCGAACCGATGACGGCTTCGTAGTTTCCGTCGAAGGGCGGCAGTTCCGCGCCCGGTCGGTGCTGATCGCCAGCGGAGTGGTCAACAATCGCCCCGATGGCATCGACGATGCGCTTCACGCCCGCGCGCTGCGCGAAGGGGTGCTGCGCTATTGCCCGATCTGCGACGGCTACGAAGTGACCGACCAGTGCGTCGCGGTGATCGGCACCGGGGAACGCGGCACGCGCGAAGCACTGTTTCTGCGCGGCTACACGGCCGACCTGACCCTCATCGCGCCCGAAGGCGCACATCAGCTGGACCCGCAGGACACCGCCCAGCTCGACGCCGCCGGCATCGCTCGCGCGGACGGTCCTTGCGGCGGCTATGCGATCGAAGACGGCCGCCTGGCCTTCGATACCGCGCAAGGCCGCCTGGCCTTCGACAGCGTTTATCCAGCCCTCGGCACACAGGTGCGGTCGGAACTTGCCGCGCGGGCAGGCGCGAAGACCAGCAGCGATGGATGCCTTGTGGTCGATCCCCATCAGCGGACGAATATCCCCGGCCTGTTCGCGGCGGGAGATGTCGTGAAGGGGCTCGATCAGATCAGCCATGCCATGGGCGATGGCGGCGTGGCCGCCACGGCGATCAGGAACTACCTTGCGGAGCTGAAGCCGCTCCGGCGCCGATAGGCGGCTATTCCACGAAGTCGTGCGAGACCACCAGTCGCTCGACCGTCCATTCGGGAACCGCCTCGTGGCGCATCGGCACCATGAACCGCTTGCCGTTCGGCCGTTCGATCTCGATCACGTCGCCGGCGCCGAAGTTCTCCACCGCGATCACGGTACCCAGCGCCTCGCCGGCATCGGACACGGCTCCCAGCCCGATCAGATCGGCGTGATAGTATTCGCCCGGCTCCAGCGGCGGGAGAGCGGAACGCGGGACGGTGAGCACGGTGCCGCGCAGCGCCTCGGCCGCCGTGCGGTCGGCCAGTTCGGCGAAACGGGCGATCGCCCCGCCCTTGCCGTCATCGCGGACTTTCCGGAGAGTCAGGGAGCCGCCGTTGAAGCTCTTGTGCGCGGAGAGCGCGGCCACGCCCTCTCCGAACAGCTTCAGGCGGACTTCGCCCGTCACGCCATGCGCGCCGGCAATGGCGGCCAGCGTGACGGTCTTGTCCCCTCTCCCGCTTGCGGGAGAGGTCGGGGGAGGGTTTGTTTCGAACGCCACGGCGCGCCCATGCCCTCCCCTGGCCCCTCCCGCAAGCGGGAGGGGAAGCGAGGGTCAGCCCTCGGCCTTTTCCTCGCCGGCTTCTTCCGCCGGAGCTTCTTCCACCGGAGCTTCTTCGGCAGCCGCTTCCTCCGCGGGGGCTTCGGCAACCGCTTCTTCGGTCACCGTCTCTTCAGCAGGCGCTTCCTCGGCCGGAGCTTCGGCGGCGGCCTTGGCGGCTTCCTCGGCCTCGGCTGCCTTGGCGGCGCGTTCTTCAGCGCGTTCCTTGGCCTTTTCGCCCGGTTCGGCCTTCTTCGGGTTGTTCTTCGCCGCACGCTCCTTGATGCCGGCGGCATCGAGGAAGCGGGCCACGCGGTCGCTCATCTGCGCGCCGACACCCACCCAGTAACGGGCGCGGTCTTCGTTCAGCTTCACCCGGTTTGCATCGTCCTTGGCGAGCAGCGGGTTGTAAGTGCCGATCTGCTCAAGATACTTGCCGTCGCGCGGGGAACGGCTGTCCGCCACCACGATGCGGTAATAAGGGCGCTTCTTGGCGCCGCCGCGCGAAAGCCTGATTGCAATTGCCATGAATACTCACCTTTCCGATCTAATCGCTTGAAATTCAATTCTTCTTGAGAAGGTCCTGCAAGTTGGCCGGAAGCTGCCCGCCGCCAGCCGCACCGGGGCCGCCGAGGCCGGGCATCGCCCCTGCCGGGCCCGCACCGCCCATGCCCCCGCCGCCGAACAAGGCGCCAAGACCCTTGAGCCCGCCCATCTTGCGGATCTGCTTCATCGCGCGGCCCATTTCCTGGTGCATCTTGAGCAGCTTGTTCACGTCCTGGACGCTGGTGCCCGATCCAGCCGCCACGCGCTTCTTGCGCTTGGCATTCATCAGCTCGGGGCGCTGGCGTTCCTTCGGCGTCATCGAACCGATGATCGCGTCCATGTGGACCAGCACCTTGTCGTCCACCCCGCTGGCGGCCATCGCCTGCTTGGCCTTCTTCATGCCCGGCATCATGCCGGCCAGCATGCCGAGGCCGCCCATCTTCTGCATCTGGTTGAGCTGGGTGCGCAGGTCGTTCATGTCGAACTGGCCCTTGAGCATCCGCTCGGCCAGCTTGTCGGCATCCTCCTTCTCGATCGTCGCCGCCGCCTTCTCGACGATGGAGACGATGTCGCCCATGCCCAGGATGCGGCTGGCCACGCGGCCCGGATGAAACGCCTCGATCGCATCGAGCTTTTCGCCCGTGCCGGCGAACTTGATCGGCTTGCCCGTCACCGCCCGCATGGAGAGCGCCGCGCCGCCACGCGCATCGCCGTCCATCCGCGTCAGGACCACGCCTGTCAGCGGCACTTCGCCGGAGAAGCTCTGGGCGACGTTAACGGCGTCCTGCCCGGTCAGCGAATCGACCACCAGCAGCACTTCGGTCGGCGCCGCCACGCCGGCCACGGCCTTCATCTCGGCCATCAGCGCGGCATCGACATGGAGACGGCCGGCGGTATCCAGCAGCAGCACGTCCACCGCCTGCAACCTGGCCGATTCGATCGCGCGGCGGGCGATGTCCACCGGCTGCTGCCCCGGCACGATCGGCAGCGTCGCCACACCGACCTGCTCGCCCAGGACCTTGAGCTGTTCCTGCGCAGCCGGGCGGTTGACGTCGAGCGACGCCATCAGCGCCTTCTTGCCGTGCTTTTCCCGGATCAGCTTGCCCAGCTTGGCGGTGGTGGTCGTCTTGCCGGAGCCTTGCAGGCCGACCATCATGATCACCACCGGCGGCTTGGCATCCAGCGTCAGCGGGCTGGCTTCCTCGCCGCCCAGCATCGCCACCAGTTCGTCATTGACGATCTTGACCACTTGCTGGCCCGGCGTGACCGAGCGCAGCACCTGCTGGCCCACGGCCTTTTCAGTCACTCGATTGATAAAGTCGCGCGCCACCGGCAGCGCCACGTCCGCTTCCAGCAGCGCGATGCGCACTTCGCGCATCGCCTCGCGCACGTCGCCTTCGTTCAGCGCCCCCCGCCCGCGCAGGCGGTCGAAGACCCCGGTCAGGCGATCGGACAGCGTGTCGAACATGGCTTCGCGTCACTCCTCACGGCGCACAAAACGCCGAAAACGCCGGCGGACGAAACCTCGTCAGCCAGCGTGGCCACAGTTACTCTCAATCGTCGCAGTGGTGGAGCCGAGGGGGATCGAACCCCTGACCTCTACAATGCCATTGTAGCGCTCTCCCAGCTGAGCTACGGCCCCGTCACTTGCATTGGCGCGCCCTGGGAGACGCACCACCCTTGCGGGAGGGCCGCCCTTTATGGGCGAAGCCGGCAAACCGCAAGTCCCTAATATTCGCCAATCGTCATGCGCATCGGAACCGGGGTGGCGAGCCGTCATCCGGCCCGGCCCCGGTGGCCGATGTCAGCTCTCGTCATCCTCGTCATCGCCGGTCCCGGCCACGCCGAGATCGTCGTCGCCGCCCAGGTCGATGTCGTTATCGGGCGAATCCTCGTCCTCGTCGACATCTTCCAGTTCCTCGTCGGCCAGATCGGAATCGGCCTCCTTGGGCTCCTTCTCCTTGACCTCCTCGAACGGGATCGGCTGCTTGGACTTCAGCACCGGCTCGGGATACCACTGGTTCCCGCATTCGATGCACGTCACCGGCTCGTCCTTGCCGAGATCGTAGAAACGCTCACCGCACTTGGGGCAGCTGCGCTTGGCGCCCCATTCAGGCTTCACCATGGATTATGTTCCTTCTCTGCCCGCCGCGCGGCGGGCCTGGAAATTGCGTGACTTGATGGAGACGGCTCCGCCTATAATCAAGGGCCGCCAGGGCCCAAACCCATCACGAGCGGCGCGCGCCTTGCCACAGCCCCAGGTCGCTGTCAAAAGCCCGCCGCTTCCCTCGATCGCCCCTCTTGCAGAGAGCCGCCTTGCCCTCCCGTTCCGATCCCGCCGCCCCCAAGCCCCTGGAAACCGAGCCCCGGGAAGGCGCGCGCCCGCGCCGCTTCGTTTCCGCAGGCCCTCTCAAGGGCCGCATCCGCGTGCCGGGCGACAAGTCGATCAGCCATCGCGCGCTGATGTTCGGCGCCCTCGCTGTAGGTGAGACGCGGGTGACCGGCTTGCTGGAGGGCGAGGACGTGATGGCTACCGCCGCCGCCCTGCGCGCGATGGGCGCCACGATCGAGCGTGAAGACGCCAATGCCTCCGGGGCGACCTGGCGCATCCACGGCGTTGGCGTGGGCGCCCTGCTCCAGCCGGACGGCCCGCTGGAAATGGGCAACTCCGGCACCTCCACCCGCCTGCTGATGGGGCTTGTCGCCAGCCACCCGATCACTGTCACCTTCACCGGCGATGCCAGCCTGTCGAAGCGCCCGATGGGCCGCGTGACCGAGCCGCTGGGCCTGATGGGCGCGGATTTCAGCGCCACCATGCTGCCCTTGACCGAGCGCGGGCTCAGTCCCGCGGTGCCGATAACCTATCGCCTGCCGGTGGCCAGTGCCCAGGTGAAAAGCGCCGTGCTGCTTGCGGGACTCAACACAGCCGGAATCACCAGCGTGATCGAGCCCGTTCCCACGCGCGACCACACCGAGAGGATGCTCAAGGGCTTCGGCGCCGATCTGTGGGTGGAACAGGAAGCGGGCGAGCGCGTGATCCGCCTGCGCGGCGAAGCGCAGTTGCGGCCGCAGATCATCAACGTCCCCGGCGACCCATCCTCTGCCGCCTTCTTCGCCGTGGCCGCGCTTGTGGTGCCCGGCAGCGATCTCGTCATCGAGAACGTCGGCCTCAACCCCACCCGCGCCGGGCTCTACGAAGTCCTGCGCCTGATGGGCGGCCGCATCGAGGAATTGAACCCCCGCGAAGTGGGCGGAGAGCCGGTGGCGGACTTGCGGGTGCGCCATTCCGCGCTCACCGGCATCGAAGTCGATCCCGCGCTCGCCCCCAGCATGATCGACGAGTTCCCCGTGCTGTTCGTCGCCGCCGCCCTGGCGCAAGGCACCACGGTGACCAGCGGGCTCGACGAATTGCGGGTGAAGGAAAGCGATCGCCTCGCCGCGATGGCCGAGGCTCTGCGGCTCGCCGGCGCGCGCGTCGAGGAACGCGAGGACGGCCTGGTCATCGAAGGCACCGGCGGCGATTCCCTTGCGGGCACCGCCCAGCCGATCGCCACCCATCTCGATCACCGGATCGCCATGGCGATGGCCGTGGCCGGCCTCGCCAGCCGCGCCGGCGTGGAAGTGGACGACACACGCCCGATCGCCACCAGCTTCCCGCAATTCCAGGCCCTGCTCGACAGCACGACAAGTTCCCCTCCCGCTGGCGGGACGGGTTAGGACGCGGCATACTTTTCCGTGTTCGTCATTGCGAGCGGAGCGAAGCAATCCAGGGCGCATCGCACTGCCGCCCTGAATTGGTCGACCGATGGCCAGCTTCGCTTCCGTCGCTTCGCTCCTCGCAATGACGAATGAAGATCGGGATCAAGCCGGGCTGGACAATTTCATCAGCACCAGTCCGGCCACTATCAGCACGGCGGCGGCAATGCGCATCGCCGAGGCGGCTTCGCCCAACACGACGATACCGACAACGAACGCGCCTACCGCGCCGATACCCGTCCACACGGTGTAAGCCGTGCCCAGCGGCAGGCTCTTCATCGCCAGCGCCAGCAGGCCGAAGCTGAAGAACATCGCGACGAACGTCACGAGTGTCGGCCCCAGCTTGGTGAAGCCATCAGACAGCTTCATCGCATAGGCCCATACGATTTCGAGCACGCCGGCGACGGTAAGAATAATCCAAGCCACAGCAGCCTCCATTTGCAGGTTAGCTGCCGGGCCGTCCCGGTCTTGAAGGCCCGCCCGCGATACCGGCGGGTGGGCACGGAGGACGTGGCCGCCGCGCGGGCCACATAAGCGGTGAGAAGCCAGTTCTCAAGACGATGATCGCCGACTAGAGCGCAAGGCATGATCATCGCCGTCGATGGCCCGACCGCTTCGGGCAAAGGCACTATCGCCAAGGCTCTTTCCGCGCATTTCGGCCTGCCGCACCTCGATACGGGCCTGCTTTATCGCGCCGTGGGCTGGCAGGTATTCCTCGACGGCGGCAATCCGGACGATGGCGGCGATGCGCTGGCGGCCACCACTTTCCCCGACGGCCTGCTGCTCGACCCGGAGCTGCGCAGCGAAGCCAGCGGCGGCCTCGCCAGCCGGGTATCGGTCCACGCCTCGGTGCGCCAGGCGCTCTACGAACGCCAGCGAAGCTTCGCCACGCAGGCCGGCGGCGCTGTGCTCGACGGGCGCGACATCGGCACGGTGATCGCCCCCGATGCCGACGTGAAGCTGTTCGTCACCGCCAGCGTCGAAGCGCGCGCGCTCAGGCGCTGGAAGGAGATGCAGGCGCGCGGCGAGCCGGTCACCCTCGCCGGGATCGAGGACGACCTGCGCCGCCGCGACGAACGCGACCGCACCCGTGCCGAAGCCCCCCTGCGCGCGGCGGAGGACGCGATCGTGCTCGACACCTCCGACCTCGATCGAGACGCGGCCGTTGCTTCCGCGATTGCCCTGGTGGAAACACGCCTCCGCGCCGGCGGGAACTGACCCCTAGGGAGCCGGCAAAGCCCCCGGATCAGCCTCCGTATTCCGCTCCGCAGTGTTCCGGTCGAGCAGCCTAGCGGACAACTTTCGCCCCAGCTTTATGAAGGGGCGCTCCACGATCATCACCGAAGCCAGCACGACGATCGGCAGAAACCACAGCGGGAACGGACCGTTCACGTAGAGATCGGGCTTTGCCAGGAACACCTGCTGCCACAGATAGAGGCTGTAGCTGCCCGCTCCGATCCACTGGATCGGCGGAAGGGCGAGCACTTTCCTTGGCCAGGCGAGTTCCCGCGTCGCGAACACGACGTAGAGCACCAGCAAGGGAATCGCGGCTTGCATCGGCTTGGCCGGCAGGAGCAGCGGCCCAACCACCACGGCGAAGATGGCCGCCACCCACAGTGCGCCATTCGTGCATCGGCCCAGCATCGCGCGCATTTTGGGCGACAGGGCCCAGAGAGCCCCCAGGCCTATGCAGGAGAACGAAATGTAGTTGCTGTGCCAGGCGAACGGCATGATCACGTAAAGAACCAGCGCCAGCGCTATGCACACCGCCAGAACGTCCGCTCTTCTCACGGTCAGCAGAAGGAGCGCCGGCCAGAATACGTAAAACTGCTCTTCCACCGACAGCGACCAGGTGTGGGCGACCCACCACTGGCAATCCACGAAGCCCATATTGCACGTGAACGTCGCCGCCGAAGCCAGGCTGGCGCCATCCAGCCTGATCAGGTTCAGCCGGTCGCCGGCAAGGAGCGCGGCATAGAACAGCACCAGCGGCGGTATGATCCGGCAGAATCTTCGGACATAGAAAGCCGGTATCGAAAAGCGGCCGCGATCGCCCTCTTCCTTGAGCAGCAGCGTCGTGATGATGTACCCGCTGATCACGAAGAATATCTGCACGCTGGTCTGCGCGAGAGGCTCGGCCAGGCGTTGCAGCAGGCCTATTCCTGGAAAGGCGGCCTCGGCCAGCCGATACGACACCAGGTGGGCGAACACGACCCCAAGAGCCGCCACGGCGCGAAGGCCATCGATCGTGACGTCACGCTTAATTGCCACAAAATGCTCCGGGTTTCCCCGACATCGCAGGAAGCAGAGAGCCTTTTCGATGTCAACGAGCCGCCAGGAGGGGAGTTCGAAGTGTGCCATCATGGCGCGGGAGTCTTCGCCGAGGACGCAAGCAGTCTGCTGCAAGACGGAATGGCGCCGCGCACAGGTGCCCCACTCACGGCTTTTGCTTGCCATTGCGCCCCCCTTTCCCTATGTGCGCGCCCGTCCGATAGGGTTTTTCGCCCGGTCGTGAGCGCAGGGTCGCAAGAGACGGCTCCTCTAAGGAAAAGCGGCAGTGTGCGCTGGCGGTTCGATCCGCGGCCGCGTTTCGCTTTTCCCTCGCGCACCGACGGCAGGCTCTGGAGGACGCTCGCGGCGGCATTCGGTCTCGCGGGCAGTTCGGCCATCAAGACCGGCGGAGACAACCGCCTGGCCGGAAAACGTGAATTAGGAACCTGAACTTTATGGCAACTACCGCCAATCCCACGCGCGATGATTTCGCGAAACTCCTCGACGAACAGCTCGGCGGCGCCGAAGGCGGCTTCGAAGGCCGCGTCGTAAAAGGCACGGTGACCGCTATCGAGAACGGCATGGCCGTGATCGACGTCGGCCTGAAGAGCGAAGGCCGCATCTCCCTGCGCGAATTCGCCCGCGGAGAGGAAGATCAGCAGAACCTCAGCGTCGGTGACGAAGTGGAAGTCTTCGTCGATCGCGTGGAGAACGCCGAAGGCGAGGCGATGCTCAGCCGCGATCGCGCCCGCCGCGAAGCCGCGTGGGACAAGCTGGAAAGCGAATTCGGCGAAGGCAAGCGCGTGGAAGGCCGCATCTTCGGCCGCGTGAAGGGTGGCTTCACCGTCGATCTCGACGGCGCCGTGGCCTTCCTCCCCGGCAGCCAGGTGGACATTCGCCCGGTGCGCGACGTGACCCCGCTGATGGACATGCCGCAGCCGTTCCAGATCCTGAAGATGGACCGCCGCCGCGGCAACATCGTCGTCAGCCGCCGCGCGGTGCTGGAAGAAACCCGCGCCGAACAGCGCAGCGAGTTGATCGACAAGCTGTCCGAAGGCCAGGTGATCGACGGCGTGGTGAAGAACATCACCGATTACGGCGCTTTCGTGGATTTGGGCGGCATCGACGGCCTGCTCCACGTCACCGACATGAGCTACAAGCGGGTCAACCACCCGAGCGAGGTGATCAACATCGGCGACACCGTCACCGTGCAGATCGTCCGCATCAATGCCGATACCCAGCGCATCAGCCTGGGCATGAAGCAGCTTGAAAGCGATCCGTGGGAAGGCGTCGCCGCCAAGTACCCGGTCGGCTCGACGGTCAAGGGCACCGTCACCAACATCACCGAATATGGCGCCTTCGTGGAGCTGGAGCCGGGCATCGAAGGCCTGGTCCACGTTTCCGAGATGAGCTGGACCAAGAAGAACGTCCACCCCGGCAAGATCGTTTCGACCAGCCAGGAAGTCGAAGTCATGGTGCTGGAGGTCGATTCCGACAAGCGCCGCATCAGCCTCGGCCTCAAGCAGGCGCAGCGCAATCCGTGGGAAGAGTTCGCCGAACAGCACCCGGTCGGCTCCACCGTCGAAGGCGAAGTCAAGAACGCCACCGAGTTCGGCCTGTTCATCGGCCTGCCGGGCGACGTGGACGGCATGGTCCACATGTCCGACATCGCCTGGGGCATCTCGGGCGAAGACGCGCTGGCGCTGCACCGCAAGGGTGAAGAGGTCCAGGCGATCGTGCTCGACGTCGATGTCGAGAAGGAACGCATCAGCCTGGGCATGAAGCAGCTCGAGAAGGGCGCCCCCGCCGCGGGCAACGGCGCCGGCGGCCTCAAGCGCAACGACGTGGTGACCGTGACCGTGCTCGAAGTCCGCGACGGCGGCCTCGAAGTGCAGGCAGGCGACGATGGCGCGACCGGCTTCATCAAGCGGTCCGACCTCGGCCGCGACCGTGACGAGCAGCGGCCCGACCGCTTCCAGGCGGGCCAGAAGCTCGATGCCATGGTCATCGGCTTCGACCGTTCGAAGAAGCCCAACTTCTCGGTCAAGGCGCGCCAGATCGCCGAAGAGAAGCAGGCGGTCGAGCAGTACGGTTCGTCGGATTCCGGCGCCTCGCTCGGCGACATCCTCGGCGAAGCGCTGAAGAAGCAGTAAGCCCAAACCGTTCGCGCCATCGGCCGGACACAAGGAAAGGCCCGCCAGCTCACCCGAGCTGGCGGGCCTTTCCCATGGCGGCCCGGAGGGGTAGGAACCGGGCATGGAAGCGCGCTGCCAATGCGGAGGCCTCACCGCGATGATCGACGATGGCGCGGAGCCCACGATCATCCTCTGCCACTGCCTCGATTGCCAGCGGCGCACCGGATCGCATTATGGCTCCATCGCCTATTATCCCGGCGAGGCGGTGGCCGTGTTGGGCGAAGCGCGCGAGTTCACCCGGCCGACCGATGCCGGCAACACCTTCACATCCGGCTTCTGCCCCCGTTGCGGATCGACCGTCTATGCCAGGGCCAGCCGCCTGCCGGAAATCACCGGCATCACCGTGGGCACGATCGCCGATCCGGCGTTCCCCCGGCCGCTGCGTTCGGTCTATGAACAAAGCCGCCATCACTGGCTTACGCTGCCCGACGACATGGGCCACCATCCGCAAGGAAGGAACAGCTGATGCACGCCACGCCATTCCTGATGTTCCAGGGCCAGGCCAGGGATGCCCTCGCCCTCTACCGCGAGGCCTTCGGCGATTATGAAGAACTGCTGCGGCAGGACCATGCCGAGGGCCCCCAGACCGGGCAGATCGCCATGGCGCGCATCCGCATCGCCGGGCTGGAGATCATGCTCTACGACAGCCCGCCGATCCACGATTTCACGTTCACGCCCAGCACTTCCACCTTCATCACCTGCGATGACGAGGCGCAGTTGCGCCGCCTGGCCGATGTTCTGGGCGAAGGCGGCGCGGTGCTGATGCCGATCGACAATTACGGCTTCAGCACGCTGTTCACCTGGATCGTCGATCGGTTCGGTGTCAGCTGGCAGCTCAATCTCCTCTAAGGCGCGCGCCATGCTCGAAGTCCACCAGTTCCCCTGCCTGTCGGACAACTACGGCTTCCTGCTGCACGATCCGGCGAGCGGCGAAACCGCCTGCATAGATACGCCGGATGCGGATGCTTATCTGCGCGAAGCGGCGGCGAAGAACTGGCGGATCACCGCCATCTGGAACACCCATTGGCATCCGGATCACGCCGGCGGCAACGAAGCGATCAAAGCCGCCACGCATTGCGAGGTGATTGCGCCCGCCGTCGACGCGCCCAAGATCGCCGGGGTGGACCGCACGGTGAAGAACGGCGACACCGTGCAGCTCGGCGCGTGGACGGCGAAAGTCATCGACGTCGGCGGCCACACCATGGGCCATATCGCTTATCACCTGCCGCAGGCCGGCATGGCCTTCGTCGGCGATTCGCTGTTCGCATTGGGCTGCGGCCGGATGTTCGAAGGCAGTGCGCCACAGTTCTGGGCCAGCCTTTCGCGCCTCAAGGCGCTGCCGCCCGAAACCACGCTCTACTGCGCCCACGAATATACCCAGGCCAATGCGCGTTTCGCGCTTCATGCGGACCCGGACAATATCGAGCTGCAGATCTATGCGCGCGAGGTGGACACCCGCCGCGCGCGGGGGGAGCCGACCGTTCCGACGCAGCTCGAGCGCGAGCTTGCCACCAACCCGTTCCTGCGCGCGGACGAGGAATACATGCGCGATCGCTGGGGCGGCGCCGATCCGGCGGAGACGTTTGCCCGGCTGAGGGCGGCGAAGGACGGCTTCAGGTAGGAACTCGCTACGCCCTCCCCGGTCTCGTCATTGCGAGCGTAGCGAAGCAATCCAGGGGCGGCTTAAACCGCCTTGGATTGCTTCGTCGCTACGCTCCTCGCAATGACGAATGGAGAGGGACCAATGGGGTGAGGGAGTCCCAAGGAGGGCCCGGCCTTCCCACGACAGCTCAGATCTCGGCGATGATCCGGTCGGTCAGTTCGCGATCGTCGGCTTCGGCGTGCTTCTTCGCGATCAGCTCGCGCGCGGCGGCGGCGCTGGCGCTGGCGACTTTGACGCGCAGCTCCTCGATCGCGGTGCGTTCGGCCGTGGCGATCTTTTCGGCGGCGATGGCCTTGTGCCGTTCGATCAGCGCGCTGGCATCGGCCTTGGCCTTCTCCACGATCTCTTCGGCCTGCCGCTCCGCCCCGGAGCGCAGCAGGGCGATTTCCGCGTCCGCTTCGGCCGACTTGCGGGCATAGTCGTCACGCAGCTTCTCCGCCTCGGCGCGCAGGGCCTTGGCTTCTTCCAGCTGCTTGCGAATCCCGGCGATGCGGCTGTCGAGGATCCCGGCGATGATGCGCGGAACCCCCGCCCACAGCGCGATCAGGATCACCGCGATCATCGCCAGCGCGACCATCGCGCCCGGCGTCAGAAAGGCGATGCCATGCACCGTCGCTTCGGCATGTTCCTCGGCCCCGTGGGCACCTGCTGCGAGAAGATCAAGCACGGCTCAGCGCTCCGGCAACGGCGGCGCGAACCGCCTTATCGTCCACTTTGGCGCTCGTCAGCTTGGCGACGATCTCTCGCGCGGCCTCGGCCGCCATGGCCTCCACCTCGGCGAGCGCGCTCTGGCGTGCCGCGTCGAGCGCCTGGGCCGCTTCTTCCGCCTTGGCGGCAAGCCGCTTGTCAGCGGCGGCAATGCGCTTGCCCTCGGCCTCGGCCGCCGCGGCCTTGGCCTGCGCCGTCAAGCCCTGGGCTTCCGCGTGCGCCGCGTTCATCCGCGAGCGCCAGCCTTCCTCGGCCGCGTCAGCTTCCGCCCGCAGGCGCTCGGCCTCGGCCAGGTCGGCGGCGATCTGCGCGTCACGCTGATCGACGGTCGATTCCACCCGGGGCACGATTCCACGGCCGACGAAGAAGTAGATCACGCCCAGCACCAGCAGCAGCCAGAACCACTGCGACTGGTAAACCAGGCCAAGCTGCGAAAGTTGGGGCATCGCTTACGCCTTAGACGAGTGACGGTGCGTCAGCCCGGCGGCACTGCGCCGCCGGGCGGAACGGATCAACGCGCGTAGAGGATGATCATCGCCACGGCGAACGCCATCAGGCCGAGCAGTTCGGCAGCGGCGAAGCCGATGTACAGGGTGCCGGTCTGGCCGCCGGCGGCCGCCGGGTTGCGCAGCGCGCCCTGAAGGAACGAACCGAACACGAAGCCCACGCCGGCAGCAGCCGCGCCGACGCCGATCGCCGCGATGCCGGCACCGATAACCTGAGCAGAAGCGAGTTCCATTTTGCTAACTCCGTTGGATAACTGGTTGCTGTTCTTAGTGAAGGTTGACCGCATCGTTGATGTAGAGCGCGGTCAGCAACGCGAACACGAATGCCTGGATGGCGCCGACCAGCAGCTCCAGCGCGTTCACGAAAATGACGAAGAGGAACGCCAGCAGCGAAACGCCGTAGCCCATCGGCCCGCCGGCATTGAGCCCCTGCACCACGAAGTTGCCGAACACCTCCAGCAGGATGTGCCCCGCGAACATCGCGATGAACGGCCGCAGCCCGAGGCTGAACGGGCGCACCAGGAACGAGACGAACTCGATCGGGGCGACCACGAATTTCAGCGGCAGCGGCGTGCCATGCGGCACGAACAGCGAGAAGAAATGCAGCCCGTGCTTCCAGAAGCCCACGCCCAGCACGATCGCGAAGCTGATGATCGACATCGTGCCGGTGACGGTGAACTGGCTGGTGACGGTGAACGGATGCGCGCCGGGCATCACGGCGAACGGCAGCGCGCCGATCCAGTTGGACGCCAGGATGAACACGAAGGCGGTGAACACCCAGGGCAGGTACTTGCGGCCTTCCGGACCGATGCTCTGCCGAGTGACGTTGTCGAGGAAACCCGTCAGCATCTCCACCGCGGCCTGCCAGCGGCCGGGCACCAGCTCGCGCTTCAGCCCGCCCCACATGAACAGCACGATCGCGACCAGCACGATCAGCATCCACAAGGCCGAGTTGGTGAACTGGAACGGGCTCGCGGCCAGTTGATCGCTGCCAATCGGCGCGATCATGAACTGGTGCATCGGATCGATCTTGGCTTCTGCGGCCACTGGTCTTGGTTCCCGATTTTCCCTGGGCGCTTAGTCGGCGCGGTTCTTGTTCATCTGCACGACGTGCAGGCATGCCCCGGCGAAAGCGAGGAACATCAGCACGATCGTGATCCACGGCAGCGTGTCGAACACATTGTCGAGCACGAGGCCGATGATGATGCCACCCACCGGGTAGCCCACCATGGTGGAAGCGATCTGGATGCCCGCGCTGCGCCCGTCACGCATGGGCGCGTGCTCCTTGGCGATGCGTTCGTCTTCCGCCTTGCGCGCGGCGGCGATCCGGCCTTCGAGCGAATCGAGCTTCGGGTCCTCACCGATGGGTGCGTTTTCGGGATCGTTGGCCACGATGAAAGCGTCTGCCTCGCGCAGGGGTAAAGAAATTCGCGGCCAGGGGCTACCCCGGCCGACGACGCGCCGCCCTTACGGGTGAGGGGCTGGCAAGTCAACCGCGGGCGGGCGGCGAAGGGCGCGTTGTCCGCCAGCGGGGAGCCGCCGGCCGCGCCCCGGCCCCCGCGGAAAACGCGCGGACGCTACGGGCAGCGCGGATCGCGCTGGGCGGCGCCGGCCTTGGTCTGCCAGGTGCCGTCGGGCGCCTGGTACTTGAGGCCGTCTTCCAACCGGGCAATCAGGATGCAGCCCTGGGTGAAGGCATATTCCTGCAGCGTCGCCGGCGGCTGCGCGGCCTGGGCGCGTTCGGCATAGTTGGCGCGGCGGCGGATATTGATATCCGACACGAGCGTGCGCACCGATGCCGGCTGGTCCCCCACGACGCCGAGATAGCCATCCATCTTTTCCCCCACCTGCCCGGCGCGGCGGGCCGCATCGTAAGCGGGATCGCGCTGGGCCAGCGCCGGCGCGGACAGGGCCAGCCCGGCGAGCACGAGGCCGCCGAGAAGGGCCTTGGCGAAAGTGCGATGCGACGTGATCATGTGAGCCACCTCAAAAGATATCCGGATTCGCTTCGATATTCTGGCGAACATCGTCCGCGAGCCGATAAATCACTTCCTGCTTGATGTTGATGTTAAGCTCGATCACGATCGGCTCGTTGGGTGCGGTCACCGAAATGCACCCCCCGGCCAGCGCCGAACCCAGCACCGCCATCACCCCTGCGATCGCCCCACGCATCCCCATTCCTGGTATATGCGCACGCCGTGCAGGCTTGGTCAAATCGGCAGTGATCATCGGTTTTCCTCGCTTTCGCGGCGCTGAATGAGGGTATCGTCGGGCGCTGGGGCGGCCGGCGCGGGTAGCAGGGGACGGCCGTCCTCGTCGCGCAGAATCGGATTGCCCTGGGCATCGAGCAGGCCGACATCGGGCGAACGCGGGTCCTTCACCGCCGCCGGATCGTAGAGCGAGCGCAAGTTGCCCAGCAGGGCATAGAATTGCGCGCGGACATTGAGGTCGAGCCGAATCGGCAGGCCGGCGATGGCGCGGGTGAGGAAGTTGCGCTTGGCGCCCACCCCCTGGCTCACCCCGTCGATGCGCACGCTGGTGACCACCTCTCCCGCGAGATCGCCGTTCATCTCCACCCGCATCTGCCGGTAATCGAGCGAGCGCAAGGCATCGAAGGCAATGTTCGCCATGGTGCCGAGATCCTTGTACGTCAGCTCACCGACGTACGACACGTTGCCGCCCGGCGGGCGCGAGAACAGCAGACCATCCTCCAGATGGCCGTTGCCCATGGCATCGAACACGATCGGCACGGTGCCGTCGAACACGCCGGTGGCGGCGATATTGCCCAGCTCCATCCGCTCGATGAAGCGCGCGGCGTCCAGCCCCGCGATGTCGAAGACGTAGCGCCGCTCCTCCGCCGCGCCGAAGGTGATCTCCACCGGGCGCATCGTCAGCGTGCCGCCCATGAACGGCCATGTGCCGCCTTCCACGTCCAGCACCGCGCCATCGCGCAGCTGGAAGGTCACATTGCCGTCCAGCACTTCCACGCCGGGATTGACGGAAGCGACGTGCAGGCGCTGACCCGGCGCCGTCGTCAGGCCGAGCAGGTCGGTGAACTCCACCGTGCCCGAAGCCCCCTTCACGGGCCCGAACGCCGCAGCCAGATCCAGCGAATCGCTGGAGAAGCGGCCACGGCTGGTCACGCCGCTTTCGTTCCAGTCGATCCGCCCCGTGCCGGTCACCGTGCCGCGGACATTGGCCACGATGCCATAGGCCAGCCGGGTCAGCGTTTCGGGCTGGAGCAGCCGGTCGAAAGCCAGGCCCGGAACCGTCAGATCGGCATGGCCCCGGCCGCTGGAAAGATCGTGCACCAGGTTGACGTCCGTCACCTCGCGGCCGGTCAGCGGCTCGCGCAGCGTGGCTTGCGCGCCGATGCGGTTGTCCTCCAGCGTCAGCGTCGCGCCCTCGGCGGCCAGCGGCTCGAACCGCGCGGGACCCTGGCGGTCCTCCAGCCGGAACGCGCCGTCGCTCAGCGTCAGGCGGCCGTCGGCGTAGCGCCAGGCGCCGTTCGCCCCCAGAAGGTCCAGCGGTACGGCATAAAGCCGCACGTCCGCGCCGGCGAAGCGCCCGGCCACGGTCTCGCCGATCTGGGCCGAAACATCGTCCAGGGCGAAGCGGCTGGCGGTCTCCGGCGGGCCGAGCGTGACTTCGAGCTGCCGCGCCGAAAGCGCGCCGGGCCAGGCAAGGCCCACCGGGCCGCTGCGGATCGCGATCGGCGTTTCGGCCAGGTGGCCCGACAGCTCCAGCGCGGGCGCGCCGGCGGCCACGCGCAGGCCTTGCGCGCCATAGCGCACGATCGCTCCCCCGCGCGGGGGGCACAGCGTCAGGCTCTGCTGATCGACCGCGAGGCTGGCGACGTGGAGCGCATCGAAGCGCAGTTCCGTGCAATCGCGCCAGAGCGAGAGGCCTCCCGCGCGCGACCACTGGCCGGAGAGCGGCAGGGCCAGGTTCTCGGCCGAGCCGCCGGGCAGCGCCCCGCTCATCCGCGCCCGGCCGGAAAAGCCCAGGTTGCCGCCGGCATCCCATGCCAGCGCCAGTTCCGGGATCGCCAGGCGCGAGGGGCCGGCGGCGTAGTCCGCCATGCTCAGCCGCACTTGCATCCCGCCGTCCGCGCCTTGCTCCAGCCGGCCGGCCAGGCGCGGCAGGTCGCCGCCGTTGCTGGCGAAATTGCCGCTGAAACGAGCGTTCCTGCCCGGCTCCAGCACCCCCTGCACGCGCGATACCGCCATGAGGCTGACGCCCCGGCCACTGCGCAGCGTGGCCTGGGGCACGATCAGCGAAACATTCCCGTCGGTGCGCCGCAGCGTCAGTTCGGCGGAAAGCGTGCTGGCCCGGCTTTCCGCCATGAGCGCGCCGCGAATACGGGCAAGAAGCGGGCCGAGCAGCGTATCGCGCGTGGCGTTCTCGGCGCCGGCCAAGGTTGCCTGGGCCGCCTCGCCCGGACCCACGCCCTGCCCGCTGAGGCGCGCATCCACCTCGATCCGCGCGAAATCGCGCCGGGTCCGCAGCGAACCGTCGATGCCCACGCCCGCGGCCCACGCCGCGCCGGTGACGAGATCGGTGCCGTCGAGATCGTATCGCGCCGTCAGCCCCTCGGCACGCCAGGTGAATTCGCCTTCCCCGCCCAGCGCGGCCAGGCGATTGGTGCCCATCCGCGCCGCGCCCGCCCGCAGGCCCGCCTCGCCATCGAACCGGGTCAGCGCCTGGTCCGCGCGCGCCGTGACCTGCAAGGCGGCGCTTTCCACGCTCAACGCCTGATCGGGGCAGGCCAGCGCGGCGAGGCGCAAGGGCCCTTCGAAGCCGGGGCGCTCGCTCGTTACCGTCAGCTTGCCGTAAAGCGTCGTGCCGCGCATCTCGCAGTGGCCCAGGGCCAGGCGGGGCGCACTCGCCGCCAGTTCGCCCGCGAAGCCGCCCCGCAGTGGGCCATTGCCGCTGAGGCTGATCCCGACCGGGCCATAGTCGCTTTCGAGCAGCGCCCTGCCATCGCTGACGCGCAGGCGCATATCGGGCAGCTTGAACGGTTCCTTCGACCCGGTGAATATCAGCGGATCGAGCGCCCCGAAGCTGAGCGTGCCGCCACGATAACTGCCGTAAAGGCGCGGGCGCGTGAGCCTGACTTCGGCAACCGACGGCAGGCCGAACCCGTAGCGCATGATGACTTCCGCCCGCTCCACCGTCAGGTCGGGCCGGGCAGGATCGCCCACCACGATATTGCGCAGCACCTGATGCCGCCCAGCCACCGTCTCCACTTCGTAAGTGGCGGGAATCCCCCGCTTCTCCAGCTCAGCGGCGATGACGTTGTCGGCGACGTCCTTGCGGTTGGCCCAGACGAGCGCGAGGCCCGCCAGCAGGAGCCCGCCGAACGTCAGCGAGGCGATGCAGCCGATCCGCAGGGCTCCCCTTCGCCGTGCAGGCTCCTCGATCTCGGCTTCGGACGGCATTGGCCGCACCCTTGCGCGCGAAGCCCGGCAAAGGCAATGCGGCACGAAGGGGCAAGAGGGGGCGCGCGGCCTTGTCAGGCGAACCTGCTGATATTTCCGACAAGCCGGCCCACGGCGGCGCCGGCCACAGGGCGCGCCTGCGCCAGCGTCTGCTAAACGGCGGGGCCGAGGCACTGGCCGATTACGAGGTGCTGGAATACCTCCTGTTCGGCGCCAATGCGCGCGGCGACACCAAGCCACTGGCGAAGGAACTGCTCGCCCGCTTCGGCTCGCTCGCCGGCGTGCTGGGGGCTTCGCCGGGCGCGCTGATGCAGGTCAGGGGCCTCAGCGAGGTCGGCGTCGGCTCGCTCAAGATCGCCGCCCTCGCCGCGCGCCGCATGGCCCGCAGCGAAGTGCGGCAAAAGCCGGTGCTGGGAAGCTGGCAGGCGCTGATCGACTATCTCGCGATCGACATGGCAAACCTCACCGTGGAACGCGTGCGCGTGCTCTACCTCAATGCACGCAACCAGCTCATCCTCGATCATGAACTGGGTGACGGCACGGTGGACGAAGCGGCGATCTATCCGCGCGAGGTGATCCGCCGCGGGCTGGACATCGGCGCCACGGCGCTGATCCTGGTCCACAATCATCCGAGCGGAAACCCCGAGCCGAGCCGGGCCGACATCCAGATAACCCACCGCATCGCCGAGGCCGGCCGCCTGCTGGGGATCACCGTGCACGATCACGTGATCATCGGCCGCGAAGGCCACGTCAGCCTGCGCGCAAAGGGGTTGCTCTAGGGGGCGTCACCTGCCGTCATTCTGCCGGTTCGCCGCGCGCCGCCTTTCATCGTCATCCTGAACTTGTTTCAGGATCTATTTCGCCGCCCGCACAGAGCCATCGGCTCGGGCGATCGAGGCAAGCCGCGCGATGGATCCTGAAACAAGTTCAGGATGACGAGCGGATAAGGCGAAAGACCGGTTCACATCGCGCCAGCAGGCACCGCACAAAAAAGAGGCCCTCCCCCAAGGGGAGGGCCTCGAAACGTGGCAGTCGCCGCAGGGATTAGAACGAGATGTTCGCACCCAGGTAGAAGCGGCGGCCGATGGTGTCGTAGAACTGGCTGTTGAAGCCGCCACCCGGCAGGCTGCCGACGGTGAAGGCAGTCGGATTGGCAACGGTATTGACGTTGCCCACCGGCGGCGCCTCGTTCAGCAGGTTGTCCACGCCGAACCGCAGCCCGATATCGGGCGTGAGGTTGTAGGTGACATTGAGGTTGAACAGGTCGTACGCCGGATAGCCGGTGAAGATCGACGGCGCGACGGCCGCGCCTTCCTGTTCCACTCCGGGCAGGTGCTGCCACTGCACCGCGACCCGCGCCGGGCCGATACCATAGCCGACCGTGGTCAGCGTCCGGTAGCGATAGGCGCCCGGGTTGAGCCCGTTCTGGCCGGTCCCGAGCGTGCCGACGAAATCGACCATCGGGTTCGACCGCAGCTCACGCGATTCGTACTTCAGGTAGTAGTTGATCAACGCGTTGATCGAGAGCGTGCCCGGCCCGACATCGATCGCCCAATCAAGCTGGGCATCGATCCCGGAAATGTTCACTTCGCCTTCGTTGGTATACGAAACGTCGAAGTTGGCCGCCCCGAGGATCGGCGCCGGGTCATAGCGGATGCCGTTGCAGAACGGGCTCGCCGCGGCTGCCTGCGCCTGGGCCGCATTGCCGGCGGCGCCCGCCACGGACGTGTTGTAGAACGGATCGAGGCACTGCTGCAGAGCAACCCCGGCGCTCTCCAGGCCGATGGCGTCGGTCAGGTGGATGCTCCACCAGTCGACGGTGAACCGCAGCCGGTCGAGCACCGAAGTCCGCCACGGAGACTGCACGACCACGCCGGCCGTCCAGGTATCCGCCTTTTCCGGCTTCAGGTTCGGGTTGCCGGTGGCGTTGGTCCAGGCAAAGCCGAAGCCCGGCGCCGGCTGCTGCAACAGCTCGCGCCCGTAATAGGCCGCGCCGGTGCCTGCACCGCCGGTGGCATCCATCACCGCGCTACACACGGCCTGGACATCGGCCCCCATCTGGCCCCCCGCGCCCGCGGAGATGCGATAGGTGGACCGCTGCGAGCACAGATCGCCCACGGCATTGCCGCCGAAGATCTGCGAAGGCGCCATGAACAGCTCGGCGATGTTCGGTGCCCGCTCCGCACGGTTGAAGCCGCCACGGACCCGCAGCCAATCGGTCATCTCCCAATCGCCCAGGATCTTGTACGTCCAGCTCGTGCCCGTGGTGCTGTAGTTGGAATAACGGGCGCCAAGCTCGAGGTTGAACGACTGGATGAACGGGATGTCGTGCAGGACCGGCACCAGCAGCTCGCCATACAGCTCCTTGACGTCATACTTGCCGAAGGAATCGCTGCTGGGATAGATGCCCACGGCCTGGTCGAGGTACGACTGGCCCTGGCCGGTGATCGTATCGTTGAAGAACTCGAAATTGAGCTCACGATAGCTGGCGCCCACGGCCGCCTTCAACGCGCCGGCCGGCAGGTTGAGCAGCGTGCCCTGGGCGTTGGCCTCCACGATCAGCTGGCTGATCGTCTGGTTGTTCTTCAGGTCTGCACGGATGGCATCCTTGCAGTCCTGCGAGACTTCCGACCACGGCGTGCTGAAGATGTTCATGCCGGTGGTGCAGCTGGCGAAGTTGGCGCCGAACGCCGGACGCCCGCTTGCTTCGTTGCTGTTGGTTTCGAAGCCCTGGCCGAACGCCGGCGAGGTCAGCAGCGTGCGCAGGCGAGTCAGCGAGAAGACGCCGCTCTGGCGGGTGAAGGTGTTCGTCTCGCCATAGTTGGCGAAGGCTTCCCAGGTCCAGTCGGTGCCCGGAACCTTGCCGTTGAACCCGGCCAGCAGGTTCAGCGTGCTCACCTTATTGGTTACACTGCGGTTCTCGGGGAACCCATACTGCAGTTCAACCCGGCCGTTCGGATCGGGCCGGCTATTCAGCAGGGACTGGAGCGAGTCCGGCAGGTACTGCCCGATCACCTGGTTATTGGTGCAGCCACCCAGCGCGGCCATGGCGCAGGCGAACTGGCTGCCATACTGCTGGGCGAACACCGGGTTGGTGGGGTTGTCGGTCAAGTCTCCCGGGGTCGGATCGACATAAGCGCCACCGTTGTAGGTCATCCCATTGAGGATCACCGAGCTCGGGTTACCCTGGCTGCCATAGGCAGTGTCCGGAATGGCGCTGCCGGTATAGACGCCGGCGCCATAGGGGATGAACACGTCCCAACCGCTGGTTATCGCGCCACCCTGCTGCGTGGTGTGCGTCTTGGTCGTGCTGTAAAGGCCCTGGCCGAAGATGCTGATCCAGTCGTTCAGCTCATAATCGCCGCGCATGAACATGTTGTAGCGCGTGAGCGGCAGGACCAGGAACGGCGTGGTATCGACGAAGTTCAGCGCACCATTGGCGCGGGTGGTCGCGATATCACCCTGCAGCGTCTTCCCGTCATATTGCGACACGCCGCCACGCTGGTTGAACGCAGCGGTGAACAGGCTGCCGTCGGCATTGGTGTAGACCGGGAAGCCCTGCAGTCCGCCAAGCACGTTGGTCGGCCCACCGGGTGTCATCACGATATTGCACAGCCCGCTGTAGATCGGGTTGGCGACCTGCTGATATTGGCAGGTATAGCTGGTCGCCAGCGTCGGATCGGCATCGGGATTGCGCAGGACGATCTGCGAAGGCACCGCGTTGGCGTTCGGGAACTGGGCGAAAAACGCATCGCTGCTGGGCGCATTGCCGAAGCCCAGGTTGATGCCCGGCGACAGCGGGAAGAAGCGGTTGGTGCTGCTGTTCGGATCGCGCCACAGGTCCTGATACCAATCGCGGTCGCGCTGATAGCTTGCCTCGCGCGCGTTGTAGGACATCGCGATGCTCACGTTGCCGCGGCCATCCGCGAAGTCGGAGCCCATGATGCCCGAAAGCTGGTATTCGAAGCCGTCGCCCTTCTCGCTCAGGCCCATCTGGCCATCGAGTTCGACGCCCTGGAAATTCTTCTTCAGAATGAAATTGGTCACGCCCGCGACGGCATCGGCGCCGTAAGTCGCGGAAGCACCGCCGGAAATGACTTCCACCCGCTCCACCGCGGCTGCGGGAATCGTGTTGATATCCACGATGCCGGCCGCGTTGCTCGGCGTGGCGCGACGGCCATCAAGCAGCACGAGGTTGCGGTTGGCGCCAAGCCCGCGCAGCGAGACGGTGGCCGCGCCGGGAGTATTGGTCGATGTCGGCTGGATGTCACCGCCGCCGGTCGGCGTCTTGGCGGGCGTGAACTGCGGCAGCTTGTTGAGGTTGGACTCGATCGCCGCCGTGGACGACTGTTCAAGCAATGCCTCGTCGATCGTCACGATCGGGCTGGACGACTGATAATCCTGCCGGGCGATGCGCGAACCGGTGACGACGATCGTGCTGGCGTTGCCGGCTTCTTCCGACGTCTGGTTGGCGGCCTGGTCCTGCGCCAGCGCGGGGCTGGCGGTGGCGATGGTGCCTGCACAGGTGGCCAGCAGGAGCGCCTTGTAAAGTTGCGATCCATTCAAATGTTGCACGTTTCTCTCCCTTCACGCGAAAGCCGGCAGGATGACCTGCCCGCCTGGCCAGAGGCCACGGATCGAAAGGGGAGAGCGGCGCCTTTTCCGAGCAAGAGCATAGGCGCACGAAAGCGAGCGCGGACGCGCACCTCATGCGTTGCCGAAACTCCCCTTCCGGGACCTGGCGAGCCAGAATCCCAGGGCCCGCCGTTAGGCCGGTCTCGGCCAAAACGTCCACGGTAACGGACGGTATTTTTCGCTTTCAGCCCTGGATTTGTTCTGTTTTGGAAGGACCTGTTGCCGATCTGCATCGTCCGTAAGGGACCGCGCTTACGTCGGTTTCGACGAGCCGAGACAACGCTGCGACGAGCCGTGAAGACATGGCTCGTCGCCTCGCGCGGGCTGGTCCAGGGCCGCCGCCGGTTAGGCCTTGTTCCCATTCGGCAATAGGCGTTACCGAGTCGGCAAGCGCGTGCGATCTACGAGGCCGGAGTTGCGGCACAGGGAGACTGCTCAATGACTATGCGGATTTTGCTGGGCACCGGGCTGGTCGCCGCTTGCATGCCCCTGGCGGCCCATGCCCAGGCGGGCCCGGCCGAAGCCGGGCGCAACTGGTCTGCGATCACCGATTGCGCCGCCGCCCCTTCCGCTGAGCAGCGCCATCAGTGCATGGATGACGTGCTGCGGCGCACCGGCCTGCTGAGCGATGCGCGCGTGGCCGAGGAAGCCCGCCGCGATTTCGGCCGCGATGCGCCCTCACGCCCGGCCCCGCCGCATCCGCCGGCTCCCGCGTCAGCCTCGGCCCCGTCTTCGGCATCCACGCCCGAAGCCTCGGCGGTGGATACCGACAGACTGGTCACCACCATCGCCTCAGTCGGCACGACCGGCTACCGCCGCCTGCGCGTGACCACCGCCGAAGGATCGGTGTGGGAACAGACCGAAGCCAAGTCTTTCAATTCATCGCCCAAGGTCGGCGACACCTTCGAGGTCGAACATGCCGCCCTCGGCAGCTATCGCTGCCGCTTCGCCCGATCGAGCCGCTATCGCTGCCAGCGAGCGGATTGAGCGCGCCCGATTGAGCACGTGCGGCGGGGCCGCGCTTTATCGCGCGGTGATCCCGAACTGCGCGTAGAACCGTTCGAGCGAGGGCTGCCGCAGCAAGGCCTGGCGAATGTCCTCCCGCCCGCCCGCATCGCCCATCGCCGTGCGCACGACGCCGCGCAGATAGAGGCTCGGCGTCTGCTCGGGATTGGCGGATAGCGCGGCGTCGAGATCCTTCACCGCCTTGTCGAATTCGCCCAGGCGATAATAGCCAAACGCCCGGCTATCCAGCGCCGGCGCCGCCCAGTTGGACTGCGTCACCGCCTCGCTGCACAGGTCGGCCAGCCCTTCCAGCTCCACCTGCCAGGTCGCGCGGAAATAGCAGTTGGCGTTGAGCAGGTCCGGATCGCCGGGCCGCTGGTCGAGCAGATCGCTCAGCCGTTCGAGGCCGTCGTGCGGCCGCCCGGCGAGGGCATCGAGATCGCTGAGCTGCAAGGCCAGGTCGCGCTGCTGGTCGGCACTGCCTCCCTGGCTGGAAAGCAGCGCGAAAGCCTCCTCACCCTTGCCCGCGTAAGCCAGCATCTCGGCTTCCAGGGAAGCGCTGTCCACCCCCGGCTCCAGCTCGCTCGCCGCCCGGGCATCGGCCAACGCCCCGTCGAGATCGCCGATGTCCAGCAGCAGGCGCGCGCGCCGCTCGTAGACATTGGCGCTGGGCCGCTGGGAAATCACCTTGCCCAGATCGTCGATGGCACCCTTGCGATCGAAGCTGGAGGCGCGGAACCGCGCCCGGTCGGACACCCGCTCTATATCGTCGGGATCCTTGGCGATCAGATCGGCATAGGCCTGCTCGATCGGCTTGAGCGCCGACCTATCGGCCCCTTCGGCGAAGCGGAAACGGCGGGCGAGGCCGTTGGGCCCGCGCAGGCCGAGATCGAGCGAGCCCAGGCGCGCGGCGCCCGCCTTGGCCTCGACCACTTGCGCGGGAGGAACCTCGCCGCCCGGCCACACGATGCTGTCCGTCGCCAGGAGCCGGCCGCCGTCGACTTTCGCCGCGCGCCGCAGGCGCACCCCGGCGATCGTTTCGTCGACATCGGCATGGCCATCCAGCCGGTAAGCCCCGTCCGCCTTCGGCAGCACTACGGTGAGCTGTGTCTGGAGCGCCTGCGGGCCGGGAAGCGCCACCGGAATATCCCGCCATTCGGCGCGTGAACGGTCTGGCCGGAACGCGAAATCCATCGTCGGCAGCGAAAGCGCCGTGGTGGCCCGGCCATGGTCCCACGACCATTGGCCGCCGGTCATGCCGGTGGCCTTGATCGTGGCGACATTCGTCTGCTCGTCATAGGCAAGCGAGCTGTCGAGCAGCCAATGGTTGCCCAGCGCCTGGCTGACGAGCGAGCTCACGAAGTTATCCCGCGCTTCCTCGCCCGCCTGGCTGCTCACCGCGCGGACCATTCCGCCGGCCGTGCCGCGCAAGGTCCATTCGGCGGTGAACAGGGCCGGCAGATCGGCCCCGGCGGTTTCGTCCAGTTGCAGCGCCAGCACCGCGTCGAACCCATCGAGCGGACGCGGTTTCAGCGGCATCAGGTCCGCCCCCTCAGGCCGCAACGGCAAGCCATAGGCGAAGGAGGGAACGGCGCCGATCACCGCCATGCTGGCGCCGGTGTCCGTCCCGTCCAGCCAGTATTCCGTGCCGTCGATCACCGCGCGCACGATGATGTGGTTGAAATCGGCCGGCAGCGGCAGCATCCCCGGCATCGCATCGCCGCCGCCGGTGGCGAGGACGGTGAACGCTTCGGCCTCGATGCCCATTTCGCGCAGCATGGCCAGCAGCAGCAGGGTCTTGGCCTTGCAGTCGCCATAGCGCTTCTGCCAGGTCTCGGCCGGCGTTTGCGGAATATAGTTCCCGCCATCCATCCCGTTCGCCAGGTAGGAAACCTGATCCTGCACCAGCTGCAGCGCCGCCAGCGCGCGGTCGAGCTGGCCCGGCGCCCCCGCCTCGATCGTTTTCACCAGCGCGGCGATCGGGCCGTCCGGCGCGATCGTGCCTTCGGTGGTGAAGAGCGGCGCCATGGCGCGCGAGACATCCCGCCAGTCGGCAAAGGTGCCGACCTGCAATAGCGGCGGCAGGCGATAGCGCGCCGGCGCATCGCCCGGCATCTCGGCGGGCTTGGCCAGCGGAAGCGGGATCGTCAGCGTCTCGAACCCGTCGCGCACGGTGGGTTCGGGCAAGGCGCCGCCGCTCAGGTTCACGCCTTTCCAGGCCACCCGCTGGCTTTCCGGCCATGACACGATCGCCCGCGCGAAGCCGACGTCCAGCGGCTTGGCCACCAGCGGCACCACGCTTTGCACGTTGTCCTTCAGTGCCTGGTCCGCCAGCGTCACCGAATAGACCATCCGCAGCACATCGCCCACGCGCAGGCCGGGCACCGCCAGCGTCGCGGTAAGCGCGCCGTCGATGGCGCGCTGTTCAAGCTGCTGTTCCCGCCGCAGCACATCGAACCGCGCGCCGTCCTTCAGCACGTCGATTTCCTCGCCATCGCGCACGATCGTGACCTGGTGAACGATCAGATCACCTTTGTCGGGCATCCATTGCGCCTGGATCGTGCCCGCGCCCTGGAGCACTTGCGGATTGTCGATACGAAAGGCCCGGTCGCTATAGGACCAGACACGATTGCCCTCGATCCGCCGCTGTTCGTCCAGCAGCACGACCGGCGGGCCGGATCGGGAGGCCGGCAGTTCGGCGGGCTGAACCCAGTCCGGCGCCGGCTGATAAATCGGCTCTTCCCCCGCCCAGGCGGGCGCGGTCCAGATGATCGCGATTGCCGATGCGATAGCCCCGAGATGCCTCATGATCCCCCTGCCCTTGCCCTGTATTCTTTTGCCCCTGTATTCTGGAGATGGATAAGGCGGAAACCCCGCGCGTTCAACGCGCAAGGTTCGCCGCGGCCGCCTCGCGCACCAGTGCCTGAAACGCGTCGCGATCGATCGTCTCCCCTTCGCGCACATCGATCGCCCGGCGCGTGTTGCCGTCGAGGCTGGCGTTGAACAGGCCGGCGGGGTCGGCCAGCAGGGCTCCTTTCGCGAAAGTCAGCTTGACCTTGTCCTTATAGACTTCGCCCGTGCAGATGATCCCGCCACGCTCCCACACCGGCACGCCGGCGGGATTGGAAGGCTTGCGCCATTTCACCGCTTCCTCGATCTCCGGGTCCGCTTCCCGGATCCAGGCGCGCAGGCGGGCCAATGTTTCCCCGCGCCAGCCATTCAATCCGGCGATCCGCCGGTCGATCAGTGCGGCCGGTGTTTCATCGGGTGTTTCATCTGTGGTCATCGGCACTCCTTTCCCGGTGGCGGACCGGGCGTTTGCCCGGCATAGCACGGCGCCGGCTTGCCATCGCGCCTCGCGCGCCCTAGCCGCGCCACGATCTATCACATCCGGAGTCTGACATGGTCCCCCGCTATTCCCGCCCCGCGATGGTCGCGATCTGGGAGCCGGAAGCGAAATATCGCATCTGGTTCGAGATCGAGGCCCATGCGACCGAGAAGCTGGGCGAACTGGGCGTCGTGCCCGAAAGCGCGGCAAAGGCGCTGTGGGACTGGTGGAAGACCGATCCGAAGATCGACGTCGAAAAGATCGACGCGATCGAAGCCGTCACCAAGCATGACGTGATCGCCTTCCTCACCTGGGTGGCGGACAACGTGGGCGATCAGGCCCGCTTCATGCACCAGGGCATGACCAGTTCCGACGTGCTCGACACCACCCTGGCGGTTCAGCTTGTCCGCTCCACCGACATCCTGCTGGCGGATATCGACGGCCTGCTCGCCGCGCTGAAGCGCCGGGCGCTGGAACACAAGTACACCCCCACCATCGGCCGCAGCCACGGCATCCATGCCGAACCGGTGACCTTCGGCCTCAAGCTGGCGCAGGCCTACGCGGAATTCGCCCGCTGCCGTACCCGGCTGGAAGCCGCCCGGGCGGAGATCGCCACTTGCGCGATCAGCGGCGCGGTCGGCACGTTCGCCAATATCCAGCCGGAGGTGGAGGAATACGTCGCCGAACAGCTCGGCCTCGTGCCCGAACCGATTTCCACCCAGGTCATCCCGCGCGATCGCCATGCGATGTTCTTCGCCACGCTGGGCGTCATCGCCAGCTCGATCGAACGCCTGGCGATCGAGGTGCGCCACCTGCAACGCACCGAAGTGCTGGAGGCGGAGGAATACTTCTCGCCGGGGCAGAAGGGCTCCAGCGCCATGCCGCACAAACGCAATCCGGTGCTCACCGAAAACCTCACCGGCCTGGCCCGCGTGGTGCGCGGTGCGGTGACTCCGGCGCTGGAGAACGTGGCGCTGTGGCACGAACGCGACATCAGCCATTCCTCGGTCGAACGGTTCATCGGCCCCGACGCCTGCATCACGCTGGATTTCGCCCTGGCGCGGCTCACCGGCGTGATCGACAAGCTGCTGATCTATCCCGAGCGGATGCAGAAGAATCTCGATCGCATGGGCGGCCTGGTCCATTCGCAGCGCGTGCTGCTGGCGCTGACCCAGGCGGGCGTCAGCCGCGAGGATGCCTATGCCATCGTCCAGCGCAATGCGATGAAGGTGTGGGAAAGCGATGGCGCGCTGTCGCTGCTCGATCTGCTCAAGGCCGATCCCGAAGTCACCGCGGTGCTGAGCCCGGCCCAGCTCGAGGAAAAGTTCGACCTCGCCTATCATTTCAGTCAGGTAGACAGGATCTTCGCCCGGGTCTTCGGCTGATCGGCGTGCTTCACTTCCCGCGCGCTTGGCCCTAGCATCGCGCGACACGGCCAACGGCGGCTTTGGGGAGAAACCCGATGCATATCATCCGCACGATCGTCTGGGTTCTGTTGCTGGTGGCCTTCGTGATCTTCTCGATGGCCAACTGGGAACCGGGCATCACGGTCCGGATCTGGCAGAACCTGGTTGTCGAAACCAAGCTGCCGGCGGTGATGATTCTCTCGTTCCTGGTCGGCCTCGTGCCGATGTGGCTGGTATACCGGGCGAACAAATGGACCTTGCAGCGCCGCGTCAACGCGCTGGAGAATGCCGCCCGCACGGCTGCGATGGCCCCGCCCCCGCCGCCCGTTACCCCCGATCCCGCCGCCGTGGAGGAAGCCCCGCTGCCGTGAGCAACCCGATCTACCTCGCCCTGGACATGCCCACGCTCGACGGGGCGAAAGCCCTTGCCGAAAAGGTCAAGGGGCACGTCGGCGGCTTCAAGCTGGGGCTGGAATTCTTCTGTGCCCACGGCCATCACGGCGTGCGCGAGATCGCCCATTTCGGGCTGCCGATCTTCCTCGATCTCAAGCTGCATGACATTCCCAACACCGTCGCCGGCGCGATGCAGGCGATCCACGTGCTGGAACCGGCGATCGTCACTGTGCACGCCAGCGGCGGACGGGCGATGATGGAAGATGCCAAGGCGGCGGCCGGGCAGGATACCAAGGTCGTGGCGGTGACCATGCTCACCAGCCTCGACGAACGCGACCTCACCCGCACCGGCGTCAGCGGCAATGCGCGCGACCAGGTCATGCGCCTGGCGGAACTCGCCCATTCGGCCGGGCTCGACGGTATCGTCTGTTCGGGCCACGAAGTCGGCGCCGTGCATGGGGAGTGGAAGGACGGCTTCTTCGTCGTGCCCGGCCTGCGCCTGAACGGCGGCGCGGCGGGCGACCAGAAGCGCGTCGTCACCCCGCGCGAAGCCCGTGACGACGGCGCCAGCGTGCTGGTCGTCGGCCGCCCGATCAGCCGCGCCGACGATCCCGTGGCCGCCGCGCGCGCGATCGAAGCGACGCTTTAGAAGGTCGAAGAGCGGCCGCTCTCTCTCGTGGAGAGTGGGAACCGCCAGCAAGATCACAGCGGCGCCCCTCCTCCCTTCGTCATTCCCGCGAAAGCAGGAACCCAGGGCGCCACACGCCAGGAACTGCCTGGGCTCCCGCTTTCGCGGGAATGACGGGCCAGGCATGGAGTAGAGCGCCAGCCCTCGACTCCGCCGCAAACCGCACTAAGTGCCCCCCATGCCTGAAGTCGAAATCAAGATCTGCGGCCTGTCGACGCCCGAGACGGTGGACGCCGCCGTCGCTGCCGGGGCGACGCATATTGGCCTCAACCTCTATCCGCCCAGCCCGCGGTATATCCCCTTGGAACAGGCCGCGGCCTTGCGCGCCCGAACACCTGGACACGTCAAAGTCGTGCTGCTGCTGGTCAACGAACAGCCGGAGCAGACGGTGCGGGCAATCCAGGCGGTGCGGCCGGACGTGGTCCAGTTCCACGGCGGCGAAACGCCCGAATGGCTCGCCGCGGTCAAGCAGCATGCCCGGCTGGAGGTCTGGAAGGCTGTGGGCGTCAAGGACGCGGAAAGCCTCGATCGCGTGCAGCGCTTCAAAGGCGCGGTGGACAGGCTGCTTTACGATGCGCCGGCCAACAAGCTGCCCGGCGGCAACGGCCTGGCGCTCGACTGGTCGGTGCTGGCCGGCTTCGCCCACGCGATCCCCTGGGGCCTGGCCGGCGGCCTGACGCCGGAGAACGTGGCCGATGCCATCCGCCAGACCGGAGCCCCGCTGGTCGATACCTCGTCCGGCGTGGAAAGCGCGCCCGGGGTCAAGGATGTGGAGCGGATCGCCGCGTTCTGCCGCGCCGCGCGCGCCTGACGGGCAAAGAAAAAGGGCGGCTCCCTGCGGAGCCGCCCCAGCGTTCATTTCCGTCCTGTCGGATCAGAAGTTCACGCCAACGCCCAACACGGCGGTGTTGACGTCGACGACGTCGAAGTAACGGCGATATTCGCCCTTCAGGTAGAGGTTCGAACCGACCTTGTGCTCGTAGCCGGCGCCGAGGTGCCAGGCATCGTCATGCTCGGTGAAGCTGAAGCCACCGATGGCGTAGAGCTTGCCCGCGCCGACCTTGGCACCGCCGCGCACGCTGGCGCCGAACAGCACGTTGGCGCCGTCCTGGAGGACCTTGTCAGCAGAGGCTTCGACACCCGCGAAGGTGCTCGTGCCGAGATCGAAGTCATAGCCGAGTGCGATACCGGCAGTGGCTTCTTCGTTACCAGCGGCCCAGGTGATCCCGCCATGAGCTTCGGCGCGCGCTTCGTTGGCGGCGGCCGGAGTGGCCACGACCAGAGCGGTGGCGGCGGCGATCAGGGCAACTTGAATCTTCATTTTTATGACTCCTAGCGTCTTCGATGGGCCGGTCCGTTTTTCATGGCCGGCCCCCTTATTGACCGCCCGTCCGGCGGCGAGCGGGCATCTAGGCCTCCGCGGCCGGGATGCCATGGCAATTCGCCTCTATATTTCAGTTTGATAGCAGGTGTTGCAATGCAGCATCAGGCTTGTGGCATATTTGCCAATGTCAAGCCGGCGCGCGTGATTCTGGACAAGGCAGGGCGGCTCTGCCAAGCGGCCTGCGGTTATGACGGCAAAGCCCAACTCCTTCCGCACCATGCCCGACGAACGCGGGCATTTCGGCCAGTTCGGCGGCCGTTATGTCGCCGAAACGCTGATGCCGCTGATCCTCGATCTGGAACGCGAATACCGCGCCGCCAAGGCCGATCCGGCGTTCAAGGCCCGGTTCGACGATCTGCTGGAACATTATGTCGGCCGGCCCAGCCCGCTCTATTTCGCTGAACGGCTGACCGAGCATTTCGGCGGCGGGCAGATATGGTTCAAGCGGGAAGAGCTGAACCACACCGGCGCGCACAAGATCAACAACTGCATCGGGCAGATCCTGCTGGCCATGCGCATGGGCAAGACGCGTATCATCGCGGAAACCGGCGCCGGCCAGCACGGCGTGGCCACCGCCACGGTCTGCGCCCGCTTCGGCCTGCCTTGCGTGATCTACATGGGCGAAACCGATGTGGAGCGGCAGAAGCCCAACGTCTTTCGCATGAAGCTGCTCGGCGCCGAGGTGGTGCCCGTCACCAGCGGTTCGAAGACGCTGAAAGACGCGATGAACGAGGCGCTGCGCGACTGGGTCGCCAACGTCCACGACACCTTCTACATCATCGGCACAGCCGCCGGCCCGCACCCCTATCCGGAGCTGGTGCGCGATTTCCAGAGCGTGATCGGCCGCGAGGCGCGCGCGCAGATGCTCGCCCGCACCGGCCAGCTGCCCGACCTGCTGATCGCGGCGGTGGGCGGCGGCTCCAACGCCATCGGCCTGTTCCACCCATTCCTCGACGATCCCGAGGTGGCGATGATCGGCGTGGAAGCGGCCGGCCACGGCATCGAGACCGGAAAGCACGCCGCCAGCCTCACCGGCGGCGCGCCCGGCGTGCTGCACGGCAACAAGACCTACCTGCTGCAGGACGAAGACGGCCAGATCACCGAGGCGCACTCGATCAGCGCCGGGCTCGATTATCCGGGCATCGGGCCGGAACATTCCTGGCTGCACGAAAGCGGCCGGGTGAAATACCTGCCGATCACGGATGACGAGGCGCTGGAAGCCTTCCAGCTTTGCTGCAAGCTCGAAGGCATCATCCCGGCGCTGGAAAGCGCCCACGCCCTCGCCGCGCTGCCCAAGCTGGCGAAGGACTATGCCAGCGACCAGCGCATCCTGGTCAACGTCTCCGGCCGGGGCGACAAGGACATCTTCACCGTGGCCCAGCATCTGGGGGTGAAACTGTGACCCGTCTCGCCTCCGCTTTCGCCAAGGGCCATCCCGCGCTTGTCACTTTCATCACCGCCGGTGATGGGGATACCGCCGCCAATCTCGACGCGTTGGTCGAAGGCGGCGCGGACGTAATCGAGCTGGGGATGCCGTTCACCGATCCCATGGCCGATGGCCCGGCGATCCAGGCGGCCAACTTGCGCAGCCTGGGCAAGGGCACGACGACGGCCGATATCTTCGCCATCGCCGCCGCGTTCCGCCAGCGCCATCCGCAGGTGCCGCTGGTGCTGATGGGCTATGCCAATCCGATGGTCCGCCGCGGCCCCGAATGGTTCGCCGCCGAAGCCGCCAAGGCCGGCGTGGACGGGGTGATCTGCGTGGATATCCCGCCCGAGGAAGACGAAGCGCTCGGCCCCGCCCTGCGCGCCGCCGGCGTGGCCCCGATCCGCCTCGCCACGCCGACCACCGATGCCGCGCGCCTGCCGGCGGTGCTGGAAGGCTCTTCCGGCTTTCTCTATTACGTTTCCGTCGCCGGGATCACCGGCAAGCAGCAGGCGGCGCTGGCCTCCATCGAGGAGAATGTCGCCCGCCTCAAGGCCGCCACCGACCTGCCGGTGGCCGTCGGCTTCGGCGTGCGCACGCCCGCGCAGGCGGCCGAGATCGCCCGCGTGGCCGATGGCGCGGTGGTCGGCTCCGCCCTGGTCGAGTTGATCGGGCAATATGGCGCCCAGGCGCCGGACCACGTGCGCCGCCTGACCGCTTCGCTGGCCGAAGCGGTGCATCGGGCGGGTAATATGTCCCTCGGCTCGTCATTGCGAGCATAGCGAAGCAATCCAGGGCGTCTTGCACTGCCGCCCTGGATTGCTTCGTCGCTATGCTCCTCGCAATGACGAGCAAGGAACGATAGGAAAATGCTATGAGCTGGCTCAACCGCGTTCGCAACGCGCTCCCTTTCGGCAGCAAGCGCGAGACCCCGGATAACCTCTGGGTCAAGTGCCCGCGCTGCCACGACATGCTGTTCAGCAAGGAATACGAGGCGAATCTCTACGTCTGCCCGCGCTGCGACTATCACGGCCGCATCGGCGCCGACGCGCGGCTGATGCAGCTTCTCGACGAAGGGTACGAGCTGCTGCCCGAGCCCGAGGTGCGCGAAGATCCGCTGAAGTTCCGCGATTCCAAGAAATACACCGATCGCCTGAAGCAGGCCCGCGCCGCCAATCCCCACAAGGACGCCTTCACCGCCGCTTTCGGCCGGATCGACGGACGCCCGGCGGTGGTCGGCGTGCAGGATTTCAACTTCATGGCCGGATCGATGGGCATGGCCGTGGGCGAGGCGTTCTGCCGCGGCGCGCAGAAGGCGCTGGATGAACAGTGCGGCTATGTGGTCGTCACCGCCGCCGGCGGCGCGCGGATGCAGGAAGGCATCCTCAGCCTCATGCAGATGCCCAAGGCCACGGTGATGACCCGGCGGCTGAAGGAAGCCGGCCTGCCCTATATCGTCGTGCTGGCGGACCCGACCACCGGCGGCGTCACCGCCAGCTACGCCATGCTGGGCGACATCCACATCGCCGAGCCCGACGCCCTGATCGGCTTCGCCGGCCAGCGGGTGATCCAGGAAACGATCCGCGAGCAATTGCCGGAAGGCTTCCAGCGCGCCGAATACCTGCACAAGCACGGCATGGTGGACATGGTGGTGCAGCGGAAGGAGCTGAAAGCGACGCTCGCCCGCCTGCTGGATTACCTGACCCCGGCGAAGGCGGCCTGAAGAATTCTGTTCACGCGGAGGCGCGGAGAACGCGGAGAGTTTTCATCAAACCTCCGTCATTCCCGCGAAAGCGGGAACCCAGTCGGCTCTTGCGCAATGACGCCCTGGGTTCCCGCTTTCGCGGGAATGACGGAGGATGGGACCTTTTTCCCTCCGCGTCTCCGCGCCTCCGCGTGAACCCCAACACAAACGACCCAAACCACGGAACACGACCTTGAAAGACTTCGCCGCCTCCGAAGACCCCGCCGTCCAGGCCCAGCTCGATCGGCTGGCGGCGCTTTCGCTGCCGCAGGGGCGGCTGGGGCTCGACACGATTCGCCAGCTGCTCGCGCGGCTGGGCGATCCGCAGAAGCGCCTGCCCCCTGTGTTCCATGTCGCGGGCACGAACGGCAAGGGCTCCACCTGCGCCTATCTGCGGGCGATGCTGGAAGCCCAGGGGCTGACCGTCCACGCCGCGATCAAGCCACACCTTGTCCGCTATAACGAGCGCATCCGTATCGCCGGCGAGCTGATCTCCGACGCGGAGCTGGCGGCGCTGCTGAAGGAAGTGCTCGATATTGGGGAGGAACTGGGGCCGAGCTTCTTCGAAGTCACCACCGCTGCCACCTTCCTCGCCTTCGCCCGTCATCCGGCGGATGCCTGCGTGATTGAGGTCGGGCTGGGCGGGCGCTTCGACGCCACCAATGTGCTGGAGCAACCGGCCGCCTGCGGCATTGCCACGCTGGGCATCGATCACGAGGCGTTCCTGCTGGTGCCCGAGGAAGGCGCCCCGGAAGATCCGATGGTGCGCATCGCTTTCGAGAAAGCCGGCATCGCCCGCCCCGGCTCCCCCCTGGTGACACAGAACTATCCCGAGGCGCTGGAAGCCGAGATCGCCCTGCGTGCCCAACTGGCCGGCGCGCCGCTGCATATGCGCGGGCATGACTGGTGGGCCGATGTCGATGAAACGATCGAATATCGCGATCGCCACGGCGCGCTGTCCCTGCCGCTCCCCCCGCTTCCCGGCCGCCACCAGGGTGACAACGCCGCGCTCGCCGTCGCCATGCTGCGGCATCAGGATCGGGTCGCGGTCTCACCCTCGGCCATGGCCGAGGGCATCCGCGCCGCCCGCTGGCCCGCGCGCTTGCAACTGCTCGGCAACGGCCCGCTGACGGCGCTGGCCCCCGGCCGCCAGGTCTGGCTCGACGGCGGGCACAACGCCGATGCCGGCCTCGCCATCGGCCGCCACTTCGCCGGGCAGCAGCTGCACCTGGTGATCGGAATGCTGTCCAATCGCTATCCGGCCACGATCATCGACCCGCTCGAAGGCCGGCTGGAAAGCATCACCGCGGTGCCCATCCAGGGCAGCGAAAGCCACGGCGCCGAAGCCTTCCCCGGCGCACGCTGGGCCAGCGACGTGGGCGAAGCGCTAAAGGCCCTGCCCGACGACAGGCTGCCGGTGCTGATCGCCGGCTCTCTCTACCTCGCCGGCAAGGTGCTGGCGGCGAACGGCGAGATCCCGGACTGAGGGCTATTCCGCCGGCATCGTCAGCGCATCCGGCGCGACGACCCCGGCGGCGCGGCCATAGTGGCGCTCGCGTATCCACTCGAACACGCACAATACGATCGCGACCAGGCCGATCATCGTCACGAACATGAACATGGCGTGGTACCCACGCTCCGCGATCATCTGCCCCAGCGCCCCGCGCCCGAGCGTCCCCACCAGCAGCGTCAGCGACGAAAGCAGCGCGTACTGCACGGCGCTGTGGCCCTTCGCCACGATGGACGAAAGCCAGGCGACATAGGCCGCGCCGGCTATGCCGGTGGAGAAGTTCTCCGCCCCGATGGTCACCATCAGCCGGGCGAGCTTTTCGGTGCCGCCCAGGTGCTCGATCAGCCAGCTGAATCCGATCGCGTCGCTTACGGCGGACATCACCGCGCCGCCCGCTGCAAGATCGGCGTAGAGCAGGTTGGTGGCCGCCGCCAGCACCGCCCCCAGCGTCAGCGTGGCCATGCGCCCCAGCACGGTCAGCAGCCAGCCGCCGCAGGCAAGGCCCAGCACCATGGCGCCCACGCCGAAGAACTTCGAGGCCACGGCGACCTCGTCATTGGTGTACTTCAACTCGCCCAGATAAAACGGATAGGCGAAGGTGCCCCAGATGGAATCCGTGATGCGATAGGTCAGCACCAGCGCGAGGATCAGCACCAGCGCCCAGCCGATCCGCCCGACGAACTCGGTCAACGGCAGCACCAGCGCGCGGTAGAGGTGATCGGCCAACGGGTTCGAGCGGGCCTGGCCGGCGGCTTCCACCGTGATCACGTGCCGCCCTTCCCGCTGCAACTTGGCGAGCCAGCCCGCGATCAGGGCCGGCAGGACGATCGTCGCGATCACGATCAGCGGCCCGTAAGTGGCCGTGAACTGCGTGGGGTCAGGCCTGTCTTCAGGCATCGCCGTCATCGATCGGACCATGAACACGATCACCGTGCCCAGCGCCCAGGCCCATAGCAGACCCACCGCCGCCAGTGCCCAGTTGCGAACCTTCGGTTCGAGCTGCCCCGGCTGGCGCAGCTCCGCCAATTCCTCCTCGCTCGCCCCCAGGTCCCGCTTCGCCACGGCATCGGGCGCGAAGAGACCGGCGACGCCGATGGCCAGCAGGATTGCCCCCATGATCATGTAGGTCTGTGGCCAGCCGATCCGCGCGGCGATGATCAGCCCCAGCGCTCCGCCCACCAGTGATGAGAGGCGAAAGCCCATCTGGTAGACCGTGGAGAGGATGTCGATCGTCGCCTCTTCGTCCGCCACGTCGATCCGCCAGGCGTTGATCACGATGTCCTGCGTGGCGCTGGCGAAAGCGCCGATCCCGGCCAGTAGCGAAAACCAGCCGAGGGCCGTCTTCGGGTCGAGCGTGGAAAGGGTAACGAGAATGATCCCCAGCGCGACTTGGGCCAGCACGATCCACTGCTTGCGCTTGCCCAGCCGCTTCAACACCGGGATATCCACCCGGTTAAGCAGCGGAGACCACAGGAACTGGAAGGAATAAGCCAGCCCGATCAGCGAGAACACGCCCATGGTCTCTAGATCGACCTCGGCCTCCGACAGCCAGGCGTAGAGCGTGCCCAGGAACAGCGCGAAAGGCAGGCCCGAAGCGAAGCCGAACAGCGCCATGAATCCGGTCTTGCGGTTGCCCAGCGCGCGAAGCAGTGTCCTCCACCCCGGTTTCTTCGCGGCAACGGCTTCGGTCATGAATGCTCCCTCGTCACGCCGGTGAACCTAACGCGCGCCACACCATTGGGAAGGCTGGCTGAACCGTCCCTCAACAGCTAAGGCGCGCGGCTATGCCATCTTCCGATAGACCCGCCGGCGAACGGATCGCCAAACTGCTCGCCCGCGCGGGCGTCGCCAGCCGGCGCGAGGTGGAACGGATGATCGCCGAGGGGCGCGTGGCGCTCGATGGCGAGAAGCTGGAAACGCCCGCCACGATCCTGCCGAACCTGCGCGGCGTGACGGTGGACGGCAAGCCCGTGGCCCGGCCCGAGCGTACGCGGCTGTTCCGCTTCCACAAGCCGGCGGGCCTCATCACGGCCGAGCGCGATGCGGCGGGGCGACCGACGATCTATGCGGCGCTGCGCAACGCCCTGCCGCCGGGCACGCCGCGGCTGATGCCGGTCGGGCGGCTGGACCTCAACACCGAGGGCCTGCTGCTGCTGACCAATGACGGCGAGTTCAAGCGCGAGCTGGAATTGCCCGCCACGGGCGTGCCGCGCACCTATCGCGCGCGGACATTCGGCGAGATCAGCCAGCCCCGGCTGGAAGAGCTGATGGACGGCATCACGATCGACGGCGTCCGCTACGGCTCGATCGACGCCAACATGGAACGCCGCACCGGCCGCAACCAGTGGATCGAGCTGACGCTGACCGAAGGCAAGAACCGCGAGGTCCGCCGCGTGCTCGAACACCTCGGCCTCAAGGTCTCGCGCCTGATCCGCACGGCCTATGGACCTTTCGCCCTGGCCGACCTGCCCAAGGGCGCGGCTGTGGAAGTGCGCAAGGAAGAGCTGGAGCGGTTCAGGAGCTCGCTCAAAGCCTCGCCGGCACGGAGAGGGGCACCGGCGCCGCGAAGTGGCGATCGTGGAGGAGGCTCTTCGCAAGGGCCGCGCCGGCGGAGAACCCCCTCCGCCAGCCGCTCCGCGCCTGCCACCTCCCCGGCACGGGGAGGACCCAAGAAGTGAGAATTATCGCCGGGGAATGGCGCCGCCGCCTGCTCCAGGCGCCCGAGGGGGAAGTCACGCGCCCCACGGCCGACCGCACGCGCGAAACCCTGTTCGCCATGCTCACCAGCCGCCTTGGCAGCTTCGAGGGGCTCAGCGTGGCCGATCTCTTCGCCGGTTCGGGCGCGCTGGGGCTGGAAGCCCTGTCACGCGGGGCGGCCACGTGCCTGTTCGTGGAGCAGGAACCGGCCGCCATCCGCGCCCTGCGCGCCAACATCGCCAATCTGCGCGCGCAGCAACGGTGCGAGGTGCGTGCGGGATCGGTGATGCAGCTCGGCCCGGCCAAGGCCCCCTATGACCTGATCCTGCTCGATCCGCCTTATGGCACCGGCGCCGGCGCGGTGGCGCTGGACCGCCTGGCGCGGCTCGGTTGGATCGGCGAGGCGACCTGGATCGCCTTGGAAACCGCCGTGGCCGAGCCGGTGCAGATCAAGGCGCTGGATATCGAAGCCGAACGCAAGGTCGGCAAGGCGCGGCTTACTCTTCTGCGCCCGCTGCCCGCGCCACGATAACGCCGATCAGCGTCACCATCCCGGCCACGCTCAGGAACAGGCCGACCAGCGACGTGCCGCCCGCGCTGCTCAGCATCTGCGCCGCGATCGGCGCCACCGCCCCGCCCACGATGCCCCCGCCGTTGAACGCGATCGACATCCCGGTGTAGCGCACGGTGACGGGGAACAGGCGGGGCATCCAGCCGCCGATCGGCCCATAGACGAACCCCATGATCAGCAGTGCGACCGCCAGCGTCACGAACACCAGCGCCGGCGAACCTGCGGCCAGCGCCGGTCCGAAGACCAGGCCCAGAAGGATCGTGGCCCCCGCGCCCCAGGCCAGCACCAGGCCCGCCGTCCGCCGGTCGGACAGCACCGCCGCCAGGACGATGCCCAGCGCCAGGAACAGGTTCGCCGCCAGTTGCAGGCCCAGCACCGCATCGCGCTCCATGCCGCGGGCGCTGGTCAGGTGCCCCAGGGCGAAGGCCGTCGAAAGATAGAAGATCGCGAAGCAGGCGACGACGCCCGCCCCCGCCGCCAGCGTCGCGCCCCAGTGGTGGCGCAGCACGCGGCCCAGCGGGACCTTGGGCGGCGGCGCCTTCTCCAGCGCTTCCCTGAACGCCGGCGTCTCCCCGATCCTCAGGCGCACCCACAGGCCGATGGAAACCAGCACCGCGCTGAGGAGGAACGGGATGCGCCAGCCCCAGCTGGTGAAGGCCTCTTCCGACAGCCACAGGCCCAGCAACAGGAACAGCCCGTTGGCCGCGAGGAACCCCACCGGCGCGCCCAGTTGCGGGGCCGCGCCGAAGCGCCCTTCCCAGCCTTTCGGCGCGTTCTCCACCGCCAGCAGCGTCGCCCCGCCCCATTCGCCGCCCAGGCCGAAACCCTGGCCGAAGCGCAGGATGCACAGCAGCAGCGGCGCCACCCAGCCGACCTGGGTATACGTGGGCAGGAAGGCGATCAGCAGGGTCGAAAGGCCCATCAGCAGCAGCGAGGCGACCAGGGTGGACTTACGCCCCAGCCGGTCGCCGAAATGGCCGAAGGCGATCGCCCCCACGGGCCGGGCGATGAACGCCAGACCGAAGCTCATCAGGCTTAGCAGCAGCTGCGCCGAGGCGCTTTCCACCGGAAAGAACAGCGGGCCGAACACCAGCGCCGCCGCCGTGGCGTAAACATAGAAGTCGTAGAATTCCACCGCGGTGCCCACCATGGCGGCGGCCAGCACCCGGCGATGCGCTGATAACGGTGACGCCATCGTTTTCCTCCCGGCGGCGCGGGCTGCGGCGCATCGGGCCACTTGTCAAGAGAACCGCCAAATCCCGGCTTGCGCTCCAGCCCGGCTGGTTGCACTCTGTGGGTCAACGACAAAAAAGCAGGGAGATGGGGATGGCCTTGCAAGCCTATCCTGACGTGCCGTTGTTCCGGTACGCCTACACGCCGCTTACCGAAGCCCAGATCCTCGAAAAGCTCGCCGGCCCGGCGCGGGTCGGCCCGTCCAGCAAGGCCGGGCTGGAAAGCGATCTCGCCGGCACCAGCCTGCGCATCGTCACGGATGGGGCAGGCACGCTCACCTGGCAATTCGGTTCAGGCAACCGCGTGACGTTCGATGGGGCGGACGCCGGCTACGGCGCGCTGACGGTCGATCACGTCACGCTGATCGGCCATCTCGTGCCGGGCAAGGCCAAGGGCTATGCCATCGCCTGGGATCGCCACAGCAACCTGGCCACCGTGTTTGAGCTGTGGTGGGGCGGCGAAGGCCCGGCCCCGCGCCCGCGTGAGATCAACCGCGCGGTGTGGCACGGCTATGTCGTGGCCGATGGCCCGGCCCCGGAAAACCGGCACAAGCCCACCCTGCGCCTGGAAGGCCGCGCCTTCGCCTGGACGGAGGATACCGGCAAGCGCACGATCGAATACTATCCCTCGGTCACCTATTCCCACTGGGTGGAGCTGGATCGGCTGAAGGATTACCGCGGCTATTCCGCCCCGTCCGACTACATCCAGCTGACCGAGGATATCTACGCCTTCGCCCGCGTGGAGGCGGAGTTTTCGGGCCTGCTCCACCTCTATGTGATGGACGTGAACCGGTTGCAGCAGGCCGGGCTCCGGCTGGGCTTCAACGGCGCGGACGAGCTGGAATACTACATGTTCCGCGGCAAGGGCGAATGGCTGGGCCAGATCGCCCGGTTCGAGAAGTTCGGCGATTTCAGCGCCGAACCGCTCAAGATCGAGAACGCCAAGAAGGGCGAACGGCGCATCTATCGCCCGCTGGAAACGATGGACAAGATGACGCCCGCCGAAGTGGACGCGGTCGTCGCCGAAAAGACGGAGGCGTTCTCCAAACCCAGCGCGATGGCCGGCAACGGGCTGCCCCCCACGGGCAACCTCGCGGCGAAGAGCTTCACGGTCGAATACGATCGCGGGCCGAAGATGGAATACCGCTTCGTCTCCGGGGACGAGCTGCAATGGCGCAAGGATGGCGCCGGCGACTTCCGCCAGGCGCGATACAACGCGTGGGAAACGGTGCCGAACGTGTTCATCTTCGGCCACCTGCTGGAAGGCACGCGCGACCATGACGGGCACATCGTCGTCGTCGATCTGGACAACGGCATGGCCACGGCCTTCCGCGGCTATCTCAACACGCCCTATTTCGCCAATGAGGCCGGGGCCGAAACGCTGTTCGGCAAGGTCGTGGGCCAGGGCATCCCCAATCCCGGCCGCCGCCGGCATCAGCGCACGCGCGATCTGCTGGGCCGGGCCTTCACCTGGGAATATTCGCCCGGGCTCAACTCGATGCACCTCTATTCCACGCCCTATACCACCTCGTGGGTCATCCCCACGCCGGACGGCCACATGGGCACGGAATGGTGCGGCAGCGGCGATTTCATCAAGATCCGCGACCAGCTTTACTTCGCGCGCTGGCAGGAAGAAGCGTGCAACGGCACGCTGGGCACGATCCTCATCAACATGCGTACGATGCACGATGCGGGCATCGGCTATCACTGCGGCAAGCAGGGGGGGCTGTCGATGAGCCCGGTGGCCGGCATCGCCCGCCACGCCGGCAAGATCGACGTGAAACGCTTCTTCCCGGTGCGGACCGGGGCCTGACGGAGGACATCATGGACAAGAACACCACGAGCCGCCGTTCCTTCCTCAAGGCCGGGGCCATCGCGGCGACGCCGCTGGTCGCCGCCGCGCCGGTGGCTGCGCTGGCCGACGACGGCAGCCGCGCCCGTCTGGCCCGGCTGGAGGATGAACGCGCGATCGAGGCGCTCCACCGCGCCTTCCTGCGCAATGCCGATGGCGCGCGCGACCGGTTCGCACTGGGCGAAGGCCTGCGCGCCATCGCGGGGGAGCCGGCGGCCGACACCACGATCACTTTCGCCGAGGATGGCCGCACGGCGACGGCGCTCCAGGAATGCCGGGTCGAACGGCAGACAGAATTCGCCGGCCATTCGACGCTGGAGCAAATGGCCCGCTTCCAGGGCCAGGGCAGCCACGTGCAGGAAGAGCGGCGCGTGCTCGCCACACAGCTCGTCAAGGACAAGCAAGGCTGGCGGATCGCGCAAGCGCGCCTCGCCTGAAAAGCTTGAAGACAATCGGAAAGGGTCGATCATGAGGTTTCTGGCCAGTGTCGCGCTCGCCGCGCTTGCAGCCGGCTGCACCACGCAAGGCGGGGATTCGGGCTCCACCGGCGATTTCCCGGCGGTGGCCGGCGCCGATGCCTGCGCCTCGGTCACGCCGGCGATGCTCGGCGCCACCAGCGCCAGCGGCAAGTGGGTGGCGGAAGCGAACGGCGCGCCCGGCTATTGCGAGGTCACGGCCACGCTTTCGCCCGCCAGCGGCTCCAACATCGGCGTGGTCTATCGCTTGCCGGGCAGCTGGAACGGCAAGGTCCTCGGCCTCGGCGGCGGCGGCTGGGCGGGCAACGTATCGGCCCAGGCGGCTTCCGAAGGCCTGCGCAAGGGCTATGCCACCTTGCAGACCGATGCCGGCCATTCGGCCACAACCGTGTGGGACACCTCGTGGGCGGCCAATCCCGAAGCGCTCAAGGATTTCAGCTATCGCGCCATTCACGAGATGACGGTCGCCGGCAAGAAGCTGGTCAACGCCTATTACGGCCAGGCCCATCGCCGCGCCTATTTCCAGGGCTGCTCCACCGGCGGGCGCATGGCGCTGATGGAAGCGCAACGCTTCCCCGAAGATTACGATGCCATCAGCGCCGGCGCGCCAGTCTATTCCCTGCAGGTGCAGACCAGCGCGATCCTGCGCAACAATGCCTTCGCCAAGAACGGCGGCGGCTTCTCGGCCGAGGACTTGAAGCTCGCGCAAGGCGCGGCGCTGGCCGCTTGCGACGCGCAGGATGGCCTCAAGGACGGCCTGATAAACGATCCGCGCCAGTGCAACTGGGATCCGGCCACGATCCAGTGTTCCGGCGCCAAGAACGCCAGTTGCCTGGCCCCGGCCCAAGTCGCCGCGCTGCGCGCGGTCTACCAGGGCACGCGCGCGCCTGACGGCCAGTGGGCCATGCTGCCGCTGAGCCGTGGGGGAGAGCCGGGGTGGTCCCTGTTCGTCGGCACCGATGGCAAGGGCACGGACGCCAGCAGTGAGGCGGTCAGCAACCTGTTCTCCATCGCGTTGGGCGGTAAAGTGGATCTCGCCAAGTATTCGATGGCCGATGTGCAGGCGATCCGCTCTTCCGCCTTCGGCAAGATGTACGAAGCGGCCGATCCCAACCTCACGCCGTTCTTCGCGCGCGGCGGCAAGCTGCTGCTATGGCATGGGGAGAACGATCCCGGCCCCAGCCCGGTCGCCACGTCCGATTATGCCAAGGCCGTTCTCGACCGCGCGCCGGCGGCCAGCCGGAACATGCGCTATTTCCTGCTTCCGGGCGTCGAGCACTGCGGCGGCGGCCCCGGCGCGGCTCCGGTCGAATGGCTCGACGCGCTGGCGGAGTGGGACGAAGGCGGCAAGGCGCCCGCCGTGCTGGTGGGCGCCAAGCCCGACAAGTCCGTCGTCCGCCCACACTGCGCCTGGCCGGATGTCGCCCGCTACAAGGGCAGCGGCGACGCCAACGATCCCGCCAGCTGGCAATGCGTCCGCCGCGCCGAAAGCTGACGTAAAAGGGCCACCCCCTATTTCGTCATTGCGAGCGTAGCGAAGCAATCCAGGGCGGCAGCTCGATGCGCCCTGGATTGCTTCGCTACGCTCGCAATGACGATTCAAAGGGGAAAGGGCGGCCTCTGCAGAGACCGCCCTTTGCGTTACGGAGCTTCCGGCTCCAGCGGGAGATCATGCCGCCGCCGATGTGTGGCGCGCCAGTTCCGGCCAGTTGTTGGGATACTGGCTGAGATCGATCCACGGGCGGGTGTCACCGAAATCGCGGCCGAGCGATTGCAGGATCAGCCGGGCCCGCTTGGCCCGCGCCCGCCGGTCGGTGAACGGATTGGCCCGGTCCGGCTTGGCATCGATCATACGCTTGAGCAGCGCCGCCCGTTCGGTGAAGCTTTCGGGCAGGGTGCGCGGCAGGGCGACCGAGGCGCCGGCATGGGGAAGGCCACCTTGCGCGCTGCGGCTGGCCACAAGCTGCGGCGGCTGCATAGCAGGCGTGAGCGTCGGCGTGGGCGCGGCCACGGGTTCACGCGGGGTGACCACCGGCCGCTCGACCACGGGAACCGCAGAACGCTGCAACGGCGTCTTGCGACGGCCCACGGCCACGAAGCCCCAGATCGCCAGGATCAGGATCGCCAGGACGCCGCCGGCCGCGGCGAACAAGCCCCAGACGTTGTCGTTGGCGGCGGGGGGAACGGCCTCGCTGACGGGAACGAGCAGGGGCTCCTCCGCCGGCGCCGCAACGGGTTCGGCACTGACGGGTTCGGCGATCGGCGTGGAAGCTTCATTTACTTCATTCGCGGCAGGCGCGGCATCTTGCGGCGCGGGGCGCGCGGCCGGGGCGGCAGCCGGCTCAGGGGCCACGGTGCGGGCGGCCACCGGCGCGGGTTCGGGCGTCGCGACGGGCTCCTGTGCCGGAACGACTGTAGCCTCCTCGACCGGCGTGACCGGGGTGACCGCTGACGGGCTCGAGGGCGCGACATCGGGCACGACGATGGCCGGTGGCGGCGGCGCCGCAATCACCGGCGCAGGCGCGGATTCCACAGGGGTGGGAACGGGATCCACGCTTACTTGAGCGAGGATCGGCGAAGCCCCCAGCATCAGACTCGCGGCAAGCGCGAATCGGGTGGGGCGCGTGAGGTGGTGTGTGTTGGTCATAACCTAGGGAAAACCCGCCGCCGCGCCGCGCCGTTCCCTGAATCGCCGTTCAGTTTCGCACCATACTTCTGATTCCGAACACTTTTCCTGAATTACATGCACGCCCATCCGAGCCAAAAGCGCGGCGAGCCGATCGGCTTCATCGCTCCGTCTGCCAGGCCGACTCGCCGCGATCCCGACCTCGTCACGCCCCGGCGTTTACTTTTCGTTCCGCATCTCGCATCAGGCGCCATGCTCTCCCTTCCCGCCCTTCACGCCAGCCACGCGGGCACTTGGCTGCTCAAGGACGGCACGACCCGCGCGCTCGGCAAGGGAGAGGCGATCATGGCCGCGGCGGATACGCCGCTGCTGCTGCTCAACGCCCCGTTGGTGGCGACGCGGCTGGGCTATCCCGATCTGTCCGGCCTCGACCTGCTGGAGCTTTACGCTTTCGTCCATCCGGCGCGCTTCGTGGTGCCCACGCCCAAGGGGCTGGCCCGCGCGCTCGATCTCACGGAGCCGGGGTCCGACGATCAGGTCCCCCTGCTTCTCCAGCAAGCCGCCGGGGCGCTGCTGGAACGGTGCGAGAGCGCCGATTGGCCGGAGCGCGAGGGCGCCTGGAGCGCGCTGCAATCGCTGGCCCGCCTGCGCTGGCCCTGGGCGCAGATCGTCATCCCCCACGTCCGCCAGCCGGACCGAGCGGAGAAGTGGCTGTTCTCCCGCCTGCCCGAATGGGAGGAAGCGCCCGAACGCCCCCAGCCCGCGCAAGTCACGCTCGGCGAAGCGGAGATCGAGGGCCGGCTCGATGCGCTGACCGGCCAGGGCGCCGAACGGCGCGAGGGCCAGCGCCGCTATGCGAAGGAAGCCGGCAAGGTCTTCGCCCCGCGCGAACGGCGCGCCGCCCCGCACTTGCTGCTGGCGCAGGCCGGCACCGGCATCGGCAAGACGCTGGGCTATCTCGCCCCCGCCTCGCTCTGGGCGGAGAAATCGGGCGGCACCCTGTGGGTGTCCACTTATACCAAGAACCTCCAGCGCCAGCTCCGCCGCGAAAGCGCCCGTGCGTGGCCGGAAACGCGCGCCGACGGCAGCCGCCCGGTCGTGGTCCGCAAGGGGCGGGAAAACTACCTGTGCCTGCTCAACCTGGAAGACGCGCTGCAAGGCGGCTTCGGCGGCCGCGCGGCGGTGCTGGCGCAACTGGTGGCGCGCTGGGCCGCCTATTCGCGCGATGGCGACATGATCGGCGGCGACCTGCCCGGCTGGCTCGGCACCCTGTTCCGCAGCCGCGCTGTGCGCTCGCTGACCGACCAGCGCGGCGAATGCGTCTATGCCGGCTGCCCGCATTACCGGAAATGCTTCATCGAACGCGCCTCCCGCGCCAGCGCGCAGGCCGATCTGGTGATCGCCAACCATGCGCTGGTCATGGTCAACGCCGCGCGCGGGCGCGATCATGCCCAGCGGCCCACGCGCATCGTGTTTGACGAAGGCCACCACGTGTTCGAGGCGGCGGACAGCACGTTCTCCGCCGCGCTCACCGGGCAGGAAGCGGTAGAGATGAAGCGCTGGATGGCGGGGCCTGAGAAAGGCTCGCGCGGGCGGCGGCGCGGCCTGGCCGCCCGGCTCGCCGACCTGGCCAGCTATGACGAGGACGGCGCACGGGCGATCGCCGCCGCGTTGGAGGGGGCGGAGGCGCTGCCCACCAGCGGCTGGCTTCAGCGCATAGCCGAAGGCGCGCCGTCCGGCCCGATCGAGGAGCTTCTCGCCGCCGTCCGCGCGGTTACTTATGCCCGCGATGAAACCAGCGGCCAGGAAGCCGGCTACGGCATCGAGACCGAAGCCGCCCAGCTCGACGGAGACTTCGTGGAACGCGCGCAGCAGGCCGCGGGCGCGCTGGCCGCCATCCGCCAGCCGCTGGTCCGCCTCGCCCTGCGGCTCGAAGCGCTTATCGAGGATTCGCCCGATTGGCTCGACGGACAGGGCCGTGCCCGGATCGAAGGGGCGCGCCACTCGCTCGCCTGGCGGATCGACACGCTGGCGGCCTGGGAAGCGCTGCTCGGCCGGCTGGGCGGCCCGGCCGATCCCGATTTCGTGGACTGGCTGGCCGTCGAACGATCCGACGCGCGCGAATTCGATGTCGGCCTGCGCCGCCATTTCCTCGATCCCATGAAGCCCTTCGCCAAGACGGTGCTGGAACCGGCGCACGGCGTCATGCTGACCAGCGCCACCTTACGCGATGGGGAGGATTGGAACGCCGCCCTCGCCCGCTCCGGCGCGCTCCATCTCGAGACGCCGCCGCTGCTTTCCGCCGCCGAAAGCCCGTTCGATTATGCCGGCCGGGCCGAAGTGCTGATCGTCACCGATGTGAAGAAGGGCGATCTCGCCGCGCTCGCCGGCGCCTATGCCCGGATCATCGAGGCTTGCGGCGGCGGCGTGCTGGGCCTGTTCACCGCGATCCGCCGGCTGCGCGCCGTCCACGGCCGCATCGCCGACCGCCTCGCCCGCGCCGGCCTGCCGCTTTACGCCCAGCACGTCGATCCGATCGACACCGGCACCCTGGTGGATATCTTCCGCGACGATGCCCGCGCCAGCCTGCTCGGCACCGATGCCTTGCGTGATGGGGTGGACGTGCCGGGCGAATCGCTGCGCTGCGTGGTGCTGGAACAAGTTCCCTGGCCCAAGCCCACGATCCTCCACCGCGCCCGCCGCGCGGCCACGGCCGAAGGCGGCGGCGGCGCTTATGACGATCGGATCATCCGCGCGCGTCTGGCGCAGGCGTTCGGCCGGCTGATCCGCTCGGCGGACGATCGCGGGCAATTCGTCGTCCTCTCGCCAGCCTTCCCTTCGCGCTTGTTGAGCGCCTTTCCCGCCGGCACGCCCATCCACCGCCTGACGCTGGACGAAGCTTTACAACGGCTGGCCCGCGGTGTTTGCTCACCGGCGCCGGCGGATTCTTCGGCGGAACGGGAACGGAACTAGGCTCAAGTGAAGACCCTCGGCCTGCTGCGCCATGCCAAGTCGGACTGGGACGATATGGCGCTGCGCGATTTCGACCGGGGGCTGAACGATCGCGGCAAGCGCGGCGCCGCGCTGATGGGCCGCCATATCCGAGAGCACGGCACGTCGTTCGACCTCCTGCTCGCGAGCCCGGCGGAACGGGTCCGGCTGACGCTGGAGGCCGCCCGGCTGGACATTCCCATCCGCTGGGACGAACGGATCTATCTGGCGGACAGCGGCACGCTGATCGACATTCTCCGCTCGCTTGAAGGCGATCCCGCGGGGGTGCTCCTCGCCGGCCACAACCCCGGCTTGCAGCAGCTGATCTTCGATCTCGTCGCGCCTGAGGCGGAGAACCCCCTGCTGGAAGCCGCCGCCGAGAAATATCCCACGGCCACTTTCGCCGTGCTCGAATTGGCGATCGACAGCTGGGCCGAATGCGCCCCCCGGTGCGGCAAGCTGGTCCATCTCGCCCGCCCGCGCGATCTCGATCCGGAACTGGGGCCGCAGAAGGTCGGCTGACATTGGCGATTTACAGCATGCCTCCGCGCGTCTAAGAGCCCGCGCGATGTCCATGACCGTCAACCCGATTATTACCCCGAAAGCCACCCGCACTCGCGGGGCGTTCGGGCTTGCGTCGGTCTAACGGACGCCACTCGAACCAGCCCCGCGGATCGCGCGGGGCTCTCCATCGGAACACAGGCCCCGCACCTCCGCTCAATTCGGAGAACGCCTGCCATGTCCCTTAATCTTCCCTTTCGCCCCGCCGTCGGCATCGTCGGCGCCACCGGCCTCGTCGGCGGCATGATGCGCGAACTGCTGGCGGAGCGGGATTTCCCGCTCGGCTCGCTGCGCCTGTTCGCCTCGGCGCGCTCTGCCGGAACCCATGTCGATTTCGCCGGTGAGCCGGTCCTGGTCGAAAATGCCGAAACGGCGGACTTCGCCGGGCTCGACATCGTGTTCTTTTCCGCCGGCGGATCGACCTCGAAGGCGCTCGCCCCCCGCGCGGCGGCGGCGGGCGCCGTGGTGATCGACAACAGTTCCGCCTGGCGCGCCGATCCCGACGTGCCGCTGGTGGTGGCCGAGGCAAATCCCGATGCGCTCGGCTCGATCCCCAAGGGCATCGTCGCCAATCCCAACTGCACCACCATGGCCGCGATGCCGGTGCTCAAGCCGCTGCATGACGCAGCCGGGCTCAAGCGCCTCGTCGCCAGCACCTATCAGGCGGTTTCCGGCGGCGGCATGGCCGGCGTGGAGGAACTGCGCGAACAGATCGCCGCCGGCGCCGCCCACTGCGAAAAGCTGGCGATGCGCGGCAATGCCGTGGACCTTGGCACGCCCCGCAAATGGGCGGTTCCGATCGCCTTCAACGTCGTCCCGCTCAACTATGTGCTGGGGGAAGACGGCTATACCGAGGAAGAGCTGAAGCTGAGGGATGAAAGCCGCAAGATCCTCGGCCTGCCCGATCTCGCGGTCGCGGGCACGTGCGTGCGGGTGCCGGTGTTCACCGGCCACGCCCTTTCGCTGAACCTCGAATTCGACCGGCCGATCTCGCCCGAACACGCCCTCGAATTGCTGCGCGCCGCGCCTGGCGTGGTCGTGGCGGATGTCCCCAATCCGCTCGACGCCACGGGGCAAGACCCGGTGTTCGTCGGCCGCGTGCGCCGCGATACCTCGACGGAAAACGGTCTGGCGCTGTTCGTCGTGGGTGACAACTTGCGCAAAGGCGCGGCGCTCAACGCGGTGCAGATCGCGGAAGTCCTGCTGCAACGTGCCGGCGCGCGCTGATCCGGCTCCGGCGCCATTGGCCCTCTCCCTCCGCGCGGAGGGAGAGGGCACGGTGCTAATCCTCCAGCCGCTTGCCGGTCATCGACTGGCCGCTTTGCGTGAATACCGCGCCCGTCACCCTGCCACTTTCGTCAGTGGTGAAGAGCACCTGGGCGTCCACCGCTTTCCAGAAGAAGTGCAGCGGGCTCTCGGCGAAGATCGGCAGCGCGGGGCCGGTCACGGCGCCCTCCCGCTGCACGCGCAAGCCCTCTCCGTCGCGCACCACGCTGAACACCACGCCGGGCGCGAATTCATAGCGGCCCGTAACGCGGTCCAGCTCGGCCTGGGGCAGAAGCACCTCTACCCGGCGCACGGGCTCGGGCGGCGGCGCCGGAACCGGAGGCGTTGGCGCGATGGGCGAGCCGACCAGGACATGAAGCGCAAGATCGGTCGCCGAAGGTTCGACCGCGGTGTTGATCAGAACCACCGCCGCAGTCCTCTTGGCCGGTTCGATGGCCAGCGACGATCGGAAGCCGCCGGTGCCGCCGTCATGCAGCACCAGTTCACGCCCCGGCTCCACCTCCACGATCTGCCAGCCGAGCGCTTGCTCGACTTTCGCATTGCCGGTCGGCACCCGCACCGCCAGCCCGGTTTTCACCGCGGGCGCGATCGGCGACTTCGGATCGAGCACGGCGGCAGCGAACGTCAGCATGTCGTCGGCGGTCGACCGGATTCCGCCGGCGCCCATCAGCATTGACAGGTTCCACGGCTTGGCCGGCCGCATATATGGATCGAACGCCGGTGCCAGCCGGGCGGCCAGCGCGGGCGACAGGGTGATCGCCGTGTCCTTCATCCCCAGCGGGCCCGTGATCCGTTCGCGCAGCAGCGCCTCGTAATCCTTGCCCGCCGCGCGACCGAGCAGATAGCCGAGCAGGCCCACGCCGAAGTTCGAATATTCCCACTGCGCTCCGATATCGCGCGGCAGGGCATAGCTGTCGAGGAACGCCAGCATCTGCGCTTCGGTGTAATCGCGATAGGGATCGTCCGGATCGCTCATCTCCATATTGCTCGGCAGGCGCGGCAGGCCGGATACATGCGTGGAGAGATCGCGCAGCGTGATCTGGCGGCCGCCGCGTTGAGGCATATGGTGACCAGCCGGCAGGTACTTCTCCGCCGGATCGTCCAGCGAGACCTCGCCCTTGCCGGCCATATCGGCCAGCAGCAGCGCGGTGAAGACCTTGGAGATGGAACCGATTTCGAACAGCGTCCGCCCGTCGAATACGGCGCCCACGCCCGTTCCGTCCGATATCACGCGCCGGCCCGAAGGATCGAGCACGCCGACCGCAATGCCCTGCCCCGCGCGCGGCGCGTTGCGCGCGGCGATCATCTCACGCACGGGGGAATCGGCCGGCGGGCGCCAGTCGGCCGGCAAGGCGGCAGGCGGCGATGGCGCCTCACCGCTCGGCAGGCCGGCACGAAGGTCCAGCGGCAGGGGCGCCTGATTCTGCACCCAGGTGCCTTTCCACAGCGCGGCGGCCGGATCCCAACTGGCCCGATAGGCCCCGCCCACGGAGGGGACGGTGAACGAGAGGCTGCCGCTGTCGGCCGTCACGCCCGCCAGCGCGATGCCCGCCACGTTCTGGTCCGGGCTGTCGAGCGTGCCGCCCAGCGCCCCATCCGCCCCGCGCGCGATATGGACGACGATGCGCAGCGTGGTCGGCCCGGCGACAAGAGTGCCGTTCCAGTCTCCCACGGCGTCCTGCGCGGCGGCGGGTGCGGATAACGTCATCCCGGCCGCCGTCAGTATCGTGCCCAACGCTCTCATCAACCCGCTCCCGTCAATGCGTCGATCTCGTCGATCTTCTTCTGCAGCTTGCGGACCACGCGCTGGTTGAACCACCAGACGCCGAAGAACACCCCGGCGATCACGGCGATGGCCACAGCGTCGCGCGGGCCCGGCCCGTCCGGGTGCGTATCGGGGGCATTCATGCTGCCGATCACCAGCACCGCGAGGCCTGGCAGGAACGGCAGTATATACCAGGAGAACACCGTGCGCAGCGCGTCGCGCTGGCGGACCAGTTGCGTCCGCGCGAAATGATAGATCGGCATTGTCCCGGCCTTTTCCGGGGGCGCTGCCGAAGCCCGGCGATGGAGCTGCCAGGCAACATAGAACGTCGCCACGACGATCATCGCCGAGCCGACACGCTGGAGCAGCATGGGCAGCGTGAACACGTACCAGGTGAACGAGATCACCACGACGACACAGGCGGCATATTCCACGAAGTTGCGCCACCAGACGAAGCGATAGAACTTTCCGGCCCCGGCGCGCACATCGTCCAATGCCGGCGCCCCGGCGCTCTCGACCGAAGCCTGCCACGCCCGCTTGATCGGATCCTCGCTCATGCGGATTCCTCCTGAGTGCGATAGGGCTCGGCCAGCAGCGCCTTCAGCCGATGCACGCGCACCGCCACGGCGCTGGGGGACAGCCCGGTGACCTCGCCGATCTCGGCGGCGGTCAGGTCTTCCAGGTAAAGCAGCATCACCTGCCGGTCGGCCGGTTTCAGCCGGTGGATCGCGGCGAGCAGACGGTCGCTCAGCGAACGCTCGCCGGTGGCGTGCTCGGGATCGTCGGCGCCGGGAAGCTGCTCGATCTCCTCCAGCCCGACCAGCGCCGTGCGGCGCGCGCGGCGCCCGGTCATCATGTGGGTGACGCCCACGTTGTGCGCGATGCGGTGGACCCAGCTCTTTTCCGAGCATTGGCCTTCGAAGATGGTGAAGCTGCGCCACAGCGCGGCGTGGATGTCCTGCACCAGGTCGCGGCGCAGTTCCCCATCGGCTTCATAGCCGCGCGCCAGCCGCTCGATCATCGCGCCATAAAGGCGCGCGGCCGCCAGATAGCGCGCATCCTGCTGCGATTTTGCCCTGGCGTCGGTCATTCCGTTCCCATCCCGCTCGACTGGTTAGTCGGGCGGTGAACGGGTATCTTACATGCGCGGCGAAAAATTCTCAGGCGGCGAGCGCGGCGGCGAGCCGCTCGCGGATCGCGCGAAGCCGGGGAAGGACGTCCTCCGGCACTTCCGCCCGCGAAGGCGCGGGGGTGCTTAGCGCAGGCGCCGAACGGGCGGCCGAGCCTTCCTCGATCGCCTGCCGCGCGCCTTTCAGCGTATAGCCCTGGCGGTTGACCAGCCGGTCGATCGTCTCGATCAGCCGCACGTCTTCCGGCCGGTAATAGCGCCGCCCCCCGCTGCGCTTCAGCGGCCGGAGCATGGGGAACTGCTGTTCCCAATACCGCAGCACATGCTGCCGGATGCCGAAACCCGCCGCCACTTCGCCGATCGTGCGCAGGGCCTCCGGCTCCTTGCCGTCATCGAAACGCAGCTGGCTCGGTTCGCTCGTCATGTCCCTTTGGCAATCCTGTCCTTGAGCTTCTGGCTGGCGCGGAACGTCATCACCCGGCGCGGCGTGATCGGGACTTCCACCCCGGTCTTCGGATTGCGGCCCACGCGTTCGCGCTTGTCGCGCAGAACGAAGCTGCCGAATCCGGAAATCTTGACGTTTTCCCCCTTGGCCATCGCTTCGCACATCTTCGCCAGGATATCTTCGACAAGATCGAGGCTTTCAGTGCGCGAAAAGCCGAGCTTCCGATTGATCGTCTCGGCCAGGTCGGCCCGGGTCAATGTGCCCACGGATCGCATCATCAGAGCGCTCCCCCCCTTTTTGCAGTGGTGTGGCGACCTGATCCGTTAAATGGCTGAATCCCAGCGAATTGGCAATCCCGGGATTATACGCTGGCCTTGAATATCCACGGCCGGCACGCCGGCCCTGGCGCTAGACGCGCATCAGGCTCGCGCCCCAGGTGAAACCGCCGCCCATCGCTTCCAGCATCACCAGGTCGCCGGCCGCGATCCGCCCGTCGCGCCGCGCCACGTCGAACGCCAGCGGCACCGATGCGGCCGAGGTATTGGCGTGCCGGTCAACCGTGACCACCACTTTCTCCGCCGGCAGGCCCAGCTTGCGCGCGGTGGCGTCCAGGATCCGCAAGTTGGCCTGGTGCGGCACCACCCAGTCGATGTCCGCCGCCGAAAAGCCGCTGGCCTTCAGCACTTCCTCCAGCACTTCGGCCAGGTTGGTCACCGCGTGGCGAAACACCTCGCGCCCGCGCATCCGCAGCTTGCCCACGGTGCCGGTGCTCGAAGGCCCGCCGTCGACATACAGCAGATCGCGGTGCGAACCGTCCGCGTGAAGCCGCGTCGCCAGCACGCCCGGCCCGTCCTCCGGCACATCCTCCGCGCGCAGCACGAAAGCGCCCGCGCCATCGCCGAACAGGACGCAGGTCGTCCGGTCCTCCCAGTCGAGGATGCGGCTGAAGGTCTCCGCGCCGATCACCAGCGCACATGTCGCCAGGCCGGTGCGCAGCATCGAATCGGCCGTGGCCAGCGCATAGAGGAAGCCGGTGCACACCGCCGCCACGTCGAACGCCGCACCACCCGTACAACCCAGCGCCGCCTGCACTTGCGTGGCGGTGGCGGGGAAAGTGCAGTCCGGCGTCGCCGTGGCCAGCACGATGAGATCGATCTCGGACGCGGCGATTCCGGCATCGGCCAGCGCGGCGCGGGCGGCCTCGGTGGCCAGCGTCCCCGTCGTCTCCCCCTCGCCCGCCAGATAGCGGTTGGAAATGCCGGTCCGCTCGCGAATCCATTCGTCGCTGGTGTCCACCAGGCGCGCCAGCTCGTCATTGCTCACCGCGCGCGCCGGCAATGCGGAACCCGAACCCTTGAAGACCGATCTGATCAACGCGTCCCCCCGCTGCCGCCATTCTCGCGCAGGCGCCCCTCGCCCAGCTCCGCCAGGTCGGCGGCGATGCGCTGGGTCAGGTTTTCCTCCAGCAGGCGCGCGGCGACGGCCACGGCATTGGCCACCCCCGCCGCGGTGGCGCTGCCGTGCGATTTCACCACCACGCCGTTGAGACCCAGGAAAACCGCGCCGTTGTGATTGTTGGGATCGAGATGATGGCGCAGCAGCTCCGTCGCCGGGCGCGAGACCAGGAAGCCGAACTTGGACCGCAGCGAGCTGGCGAAGGCCGTCTTCAGCAGGTCGGTCACGAACCGCGCCGCGCCTTCGATCGCCTTCAGCGCGATGTTCCCGGAAAAGCCATCCGTCACCACGACTTCCACATCGCCTCGGCTGATCTTGTCGGCTTCCACGAAGCCTTCGAAGCGCAGCGCCAGGCCGGTCGCCGCGCGCAGGCGCTGGGCGGCGTCCTGCAATTCTTCGGTGCCCTTGTTGTCCTCGGTACCGATGTTGAGCAGCCGCACGCGCGGCTTGTCGATGCCAGTCACGATCCGCGCATAGGCCGCGCCCATGATCGCGAACTGCACAAGGTTGCGCGCATCGCTTTCGGTATTGGCGCCGAGATCGAGCATGACCACGTCATGCTCCTCCAGCGTGGGCAGCAGGGCTGCCAGCGCCGGCCGGTCGATCCCCGGCATGGTGCGCAGGGCCAGCTTGCTCATCGCCATCAGCGCGCCGGTATTGCCCGCGCTCACGGCGGCGCCGGCATCGCCGCGCTTCACCGCCTCGATCGCCAGGCCCATGGAGGTCTTCTTCGCCCGGCGCAGCGCGGCGGTGGGCTTCTCGCTTCCGCCCACCACATCCTCGCAATGGAGGATTTCGGAGGCGGCGCGCATGTTCGGATGATTGTCGAGCGCGGCCTTGATCGCCGTCTCGTCGCCCACCAGCAGGAACTTGAACTTCTCGTGACGCCGGCGGGCAAGCGCCGCACCGGAGACCATCACGCGCACGCCTTCATCGCCGCCCATCGCGTCAACGGCGATACGCGGCAGGCTCATGCATCAATCCTTGCGAAACCGGGCTTTAAAGCCCGACGGAGACGATCTCGCGCCCGTTGTAATGGCCGCAGTGGCCGCACAGGTTGTGCGGACGCTTCAATTCGCCGCAGTTCGGGCATTCATGGAATGCTTCGACCTTCAGCGCATCGTGCGAACGGCGCATGCCCCGGCGGGAGGGGGACGTTTTTCTTTTGGGGACAGCCATCGCGGCACCTGTTCCTTGAAAATCTGCAATTCTTTGACGGCCGCCCTAAGCCAAGCCCCGCGCCCGCGCAAGCGGTGCGCCGAATGGATTCGACCCTGCGGCGAAGGCGCGCCCTATAGCGATTTTTCCAAGCGAGGCAAGGGAGCGGATGGCGCGGCGCGCTCAAGGCCTCAGCACCGGCTCCCCCGTCATCGGGTTAACCCGCGTGACGTTCTCCAGCGCCTGGATACGCCATCCGCCCTGCCGGCGCGTCACGACCGCCAGGATCAGCGTATCGATCCGGTGCGGCCCCGCCGGATGCGCGTCGCCGGCGTCCAGGCGCGAGTAGAAATGCAGCACTGCCGCATCGTCGGAGATCGGACCGATATCCGGCGCATCGTTGGTCAGCGTCGAATCGCTGTACACCGAGACATGAATCCGCGCGTGCCCGGCGACGATCGCATCCACCCCTCTCCAGTAAGTCCCGAAGCGGTTCACGAAGGTGGCGTCCGGATGGAACAGCCCCGCGAATGCCGCCATGTCATGCGCGTTCCACGCCTGCTCGAACCGGGCGGGAATATCCCCCGGCCCCGCTCCGCTCATCGCGCTGCCCCCGCCATCGCCGCATCGCCCACGAAGGGATTGCTCGCCCGCTCGCGCCCGAAAGTGCTCGTCGGGCCATGGCCGGGCACGAAAGTCACCTCGTCCCCCAGCGGCCAGAGCTTGCCGGTGATCGCGTCGAGCAGGTCCTGATGATTGCCCATCGGGAAATCGGTGCGGCCGATGGAGCCGGCGAACAGCACGTCGCCGACAAAGGCAAAGCGCGTCGGCCCATGGAAGAACACCACGTGGCCCGGCGTGTGGCCGGGGCAGTGGATCACGTCGAGTTCCACTTCGCCGAAGCGAACGGTGTCCCCATGCTTCAGCCAGCGCGTCGGCTCGAACACGCGGGTTTCCATGCCGAAGCGCGGCCCGTCCTCGTCCAGCCGGCTGATCCAGAAGCGGTCGGCCTCGTGCGGGCCTTCGATCGGCAGGCCCAGTTCCTCCGCCAGCATCCCCGCCTGCCCGCAATGATCGGCATGGCCGTGCGTGAGGAGGATTTTCTCCAGCGTCACGCCAGCCTTGGCCACGGCGTCCTTCAGCTTCTCCAGCTCCCCACCCGGATCGATCAGCGCCCCGCGCATGGTCTTGCTGCACCAGACCAGCGAGCAATTCTGCTGGAACGGCGTCACGGGAACAATGGCTGCGCGCAAGGGGCTTTCGGTCATAGGGGCTAGGTGGCGGCAAATCCCCCGCGCTTCAATCCTGGTGGTGCGGATCGATCCAGCCAATCCCGCGAGTGCGGGAACCCGGCAGGCTCCCTTTTCACACCGCTATCACGCCCCGCCCTTCGTCATCCCCGCGAACGCGGGGACCCAGTAGACTCTTGCGATACAGCCCGGTTTCACCCCAAGAGCCGACTGGATTCCCGCGTTCGCGGGAAAGACGAAAGAAAGCGGCAGGATTGTTCAGGTCCGCGCTCGGTCCCATGCGAACGAGGCCTTAGGCATCCGTTTTTATCGAAATGGCGGTCAACCAGACCGGAGAGCGGCGAAGCTGATGCTCCGCGCGGCGGGGCAATCCCGAGCCCCGGCTAGGCAGTATCTCAGCTTTGCGAGAGCCTGAGCCATTTCACCCTCGGTCCTGCCGGTGATTTCGACGCTCCGGATGATACCCACAACACTGCGACCTTCGCGGCTCACACTCTCTCCAAAACTGAAGGTGCAATGGATCCGGGTGGGGCACCTGTAGTCATAGAGAACGTCGAAATCTCCAACCCGTCTCAAGGAGAAATCGTCCAGCGACTCCAGCGCGAAATTATCCCCCGTATGAACGGTTATCAGGACGGGGCCATCTCGGTTGACTGATCCTGCCGGCCTCGTTTGAAAATACGTGAAGTCATAAAAGGCCTCGTACTCGCGTGGGATGCAGTATCAAAGGCAGGCAGACGATAAGGTCGTCAGTCTCCACTGCTTTGGCGTTGGCTGGCAACCATGAAACCATGGTGCCCATCATCTCAAGCAAGCAAGTGGCTGCGAGGTTCAAGAGGCGCATTGGCAATATACTCGCCTAATGTCCGCTTTCCACCGCGGACCCTCGTCTGCCAGGAATATTAGGCTCTCGATATTCTACAGCGCAACTGTCGCTTCTCACAACCGCCCGTCCTTCCACGCTACGCGGCCGACTACGCCCACATCGGCCACTTCCACCGCTCGTAAATCGCGTCCGACTGATCGGCCGCATCCGCCCCGGCGGGCCCAGCCCAACTTCAATACACGTCCTTCCGCAGGCTCATCTTCATTGGCAGAAAGCCCCTGCGCGAAAAAAAGGCCTGCGCCGCTTGATTCCCCGCCCAGTGCTCGAGAACGATCTGGCGGACGCCCCTAAGCGCGGCATAGTCCTCTATCCATTGCATCAATTCAGAACCGATGCGCCGTCGCAGCGATGTCTCCGCGACGACAATGTGATGGACATGGATTCTCGTCGAAGAACGGATCAACCCGGTCTCCGGCCGCTCCTGAACTTCCAGCCAGACATAACCGGCGACCTGGCCGGAATCGCGATAGACTGCCACCGCATGGGCATCGTCCGCCATGACTCGGGTGAATTGAGCCCGCTGTCCGGCGGGATCCGCACGCGGCTTGAAATCCTCGGGATAAAGCGCGGCATGCAGACCCTGAATCTGCTGATTAAGCGCGATTATCGCCTGAAGGTCTTCCTCGGATGCCAGTTCGATCTTCGGCACCAGCATCTCCTTCGCGCAAAGTGCGATCCCCGGCTGCATCGCCATTTCAGGGCCACCGGCACTGGCGATACAATTAGAGCCGCCCGCCCTTCCACACCACGCGGCCGACCACGTCTACATCGGCCATGGCCACTTCCACCGGCTCGTAAGCCGGGTTCTTGCTGATCAGGCGCAGGCGATCGGGCGGGACGGCCTGGATCAGCTTGACGTGCAGCGCCTCGCCCAGGCGGATGACGTGGACACCTTCACGGAACGGGCGCGGGGAACGGTCCACCAGGATCTCGTCGCCGTCGCGCAGCAGCGGGTCCATCGAATCGCCGGTGACGCGGATCGCCGACAGCATGGCCGGCGTCAGATCGCGCTCGCGCAACCAGCGGCGCGAGAAGCCGAAGGAATCAAACGCGAGTTCCGGCCCGCCCAGCGAACCCGGCCCGGCAGAGGCTTCCATGTCCAGGCGCGGCACCTCCACCCAGTCATCCCCCCGCGAATCGTAGGGTTTTTCTCCCGATCCGCCCAGTTCCGCTTCGGCCACGCCGAAGAACTGCGCCAGCTTGCGGCGATCCTCTTCCTCCAGCTTGCGCGGGCTGCCCTTGACGATAAACTGCTGCAAATAGCTGGGATTTCTGTCGATCATGCGTGACAAGGCGGCCAGGCTGCTGCCCTTCCCGCGCGCCAGCTGGGCCAGTCTTTCACGTGGGTCCATGGCGGATTTCCTGCGGCATCGTCATTTGCCCCTCCTATATGAAGTATTTTTCCTAGACAAGTAGGATTTCGCGCGCGAGCGTCAGGCCCGCCGGCCGAATCGAGCCGTGACCTGAAAGAGCCGAGAGACCCCGCCATGCTGATCCGCAAGATCGAGACTTTTCTGCGCCGCACCGGAATGCCGCCGACAAAATTCGGCCGCCTTGCCACGCACGATCCCCGCTTCGTGCTTGACTTGCGCATGGGCCGCACGCCGCGCCCGCACACGGAAACACGGGTGGAACATTTCATGAACACTTATCACGAGGGGCACCATGCGCATTGAAAACGGTCCGCGAAAGCCACCCCACCGCGCCCGACGCAACCCGGCGGAGCGCTTGCGCGATGCGCTGATCGCGCTGGCCGGGGGGCGGGCCACGGTGATCGCCCATGGTGAAAAAAGCTGGGCCAGCATCACCTTCGCCGGCAGCCGCCATCAGGTCGAGCTGGCCTTCGAACGCCCGGAAGCCATGGAAGCCGGCGAGCTGTTCATTACCCTCTTGCCGGACCATGAATTCGCCATCCCCGGCCAGCTTGTCGCCGATGCCACGGTGACCGCGGTCGATCACCGGCTCGATCCGCCACACATGCGGGTAAGCTGCGAATTGCTGCTGCTGGAAGAAAGCTGAAAGGGCGTGCCCGCGCCGTACCAAGGTGACACTTTCGTCTTTAAGGTGACAGTTTTTCGGGGAAACCCCGAACCGTGTCACACATGTCAACCTGTCACCTTGGCCGCCCGTCAGGCTACAGCCGGCGGATCACCAGGTTCCTGATCTCGGTCATGTCCTCGATCGCGAAGCGCACGCCTTCGCGGCCGAGGCCGGAATCCTTCACCCCGCCATAAGGCATGTTGTCCACGCGGTAGCTCGGCACGTCGTTCACCACCACGCCGCCCACTTCCAGCGCATCCCAGGCTTCCAGCACCTTGTGCAGGTCGCGGGTGAACAGGCCGGCCTGGAGGCCGAACCGGCTGGCGTTGACTTCGGCCAGCGCCTCGTCCCAGCTTGAGAAGGCGCTGAGACTGGCGAGCGGGCCGAAAGCTTCCTCCTTGTTGGCGGCGCAGGTCTTCGGCACACCTTCCAGCAGCGTCGCTTCCAGCATGGCCCCGTCCAGTGCGCCGCCGCACAGCAGCGTTGCCCCCGCCGCCACCGCGTCGTCGATCCAGGCTTTGAGGCGCTGCGCCTCCTTCTCGGAAATCATCGGGCCGATGAAGGTGTCGCGGGCCTTCGGATCGCCGGCGATCAGCGTCCTGGTCTTCTCCACCAGCATGGCCTTGAACCGATCGTAGACGCTCTCGTGGATCAGGATACGCTGCACGCCGATGCAGCTCTGGCCGGATTGGTAGAAGGTGCCGAACACGATCCGCTCCAGCGCATGGTCCAGATCGGCATCGGCATCGACCACCACGGCGGCATTGCCGCCCAGCTCCAGTACGACCTTCTTCTTGCCCGCCCGTGCCTTCAGCGCCCAGCCCACGGCGGGAGAGCCGGTGAAGGAAAGCAGCTTGAGCCGCTCGTCCGTGGTGAACAGGTCCGCGCCCTCGCGATGGGCGGGCAGGATCGAGAAGGCGCCTTTGGGCAGGTCCGTCTCCGACAGCACGTCACCGATGATGATCGCGCCCAGCGGCGTCAGGCTGGCGGGCTTCATCACGAATGGGCATCCGGCGGCGATGGCCGGGGCGATCTTGTGCGCCGCCAGGTTCAGCGGGAAGTTGAACGGGCTGATGAAGCTGCACGGCCCGATCGGCACGCGCTTCCAGATGCCCAGATAGCCCTTGGCCCGGGCGGAGATGTCCAGCGGCTGGACCTCGCCGTAGATGCGCGTCGCCTCCTCGCTGGCGATGCGGAAGGTGTCGATCAGGCGGGTCGCTTCGCCCTCGGCATCGCGGATCGGCTTCCCCGCTTCGACGCACAAGGCATAGGCCAGCTCGTCGAACCGCTCGCGGAACCGGGCGACGCAATGGTCGAGCACCGCCTGCCGCTCGTAACTCGCCAGCCGCGCCATCGGCTCGGCCGCCCGCACCGCTCCGGCAATCGCCTCCTCGATCACCTCGGGCGTGGCCAGCGCGGTGCGGAAGGCGACTTCGCCGGTGAACTTGTCCGTCACTTCCAGATCGGTGTTCGGCTGGACCGGCTTGTTGTTGAGGTAAAGCGGATAAGTATCCTTGAGCGTGGGCATGCCGTCCTCCTGTCGAGCCAATCCGCCGGCGGGCGAAAAGCTCCGCGCGTTCAATACCCCTTGGCCAGATCCACTTGCGCCTCCAGCGCCTGCCCGGCGTGGAAGCGCGCGCAATTGCGCAGGAACCGCTCCGCCGCGCGCGCCTGGCTGGCGCGGGTCGGGATGCCCGAAAGGTGCATCGTGATATGCGCATTGCCCAGCGCCCACAGCGGATGATCGGGCGCCAGCGGCTCAGGATCGGTCAGGTCGAGAATGGCGGCGGCGATGCGCCTTTCGCCCAGCGCCGCGATCAGCGCCGGCTGATCCACGCAATCGGCGCGGGCGAAGTTCACCAGCACCGCATCCGGCTTCATTCCGGCGAGTTCCGCCGCGCCGATCATGCCGCGCGTCTCTGGCGTGCCTGGCACGGCCAGCACGATCCAGTCGAACCGGCCGATTTCGCTGCGCCAGTTGCGCGGCCGATGGCTGGACGCCGCGACCACCTCGACGCCGAAGCCCGTCAGCGCGCGCTCGATGCATTGCCCGATCGCGCCATACCCCAGGATCAGCGCGCGGCTGCCCGCCAGGTCACGCGTGCCCGGCGCCGCATCGAGCCATTCGCGCCGATCCTGCGCGCGCACCACGGCGGGGTAATCCTTGGCCACAGCCAGCATGGCCATCACGGCGAATTCGGCCACCTGCCCCGCTGTCAGGCCGCTGCCGCAAGTCACCGTGACGCCGCGCCGTTCCAGGTCGCCCAGCGGCAGCCAGTCGACGCCGGCATAGGAGCTGTTGAGCCAGCGCAGCGCGCCGGCCCGCTCCACCGCGCGCAGCACCGGCGGCTTCTGGTGCATGTCGAACCAGCCGATCTCGGCCTGGGGCGCCAGGCGGGCGAGCGCCCCCGCATCATCCCACCAATGCACGTCGAGCCAGCGCGGCAGCCGGCCTTCCAGAAGGGGCCGCACCGACGCGGGCAACACGCCGACGGTCAGAGCTTCCACTCCCAGCCCAGCGGATCGCCGTCCATCACCTCGACGCCTTTCACCGCCAGCTCGTCGCGGATGGCGTCGGACGTGGCGAAATCCTTCTGCGCGCGGGCCGCCTTGCGGCGGGCAAGCGCGTCCTCGATCTCGACCTCGGTCCTAGCCGCATCCTTGGGCCGGATACGCAGGTCCGCCCGCGTCAATGCCAGCAGCCCCAGCCCGAGCACGGCATCCATCGCCGCCACGGCCGTCAGCTTCTCGGCCGGATCGATCTTCTTGAGCGAGAGCAGGTCTTCCAGCACCGTCAGCGCGACGGCGGTGTTGAGATCGTCCGATATCGCCTCATCGAAGCGGGCGAGCAGCGGCAGCAGGGTGCCGCCCACCTCGTCATGCGCCTTCAGCTGGGTCCAGCCTTCCGCCGGTATCCCGGCGTCGGTGCGGCTTTTCAGCGCCTCCACCGCCATGACCAGCCGCTTCAGCCGAGTGAGCGCCGCACCCAGGCCTTCCCAGCTGAACTCCAGCTCGCTGCGATAATGCGCCTGCAGGCACATCATCCGATAGGCCAGCGGGTGATAGCCCTTCTCCGCCAGCAGGGGCAGGCGCAGGAACTCGCCGGCCGACTTACTCATCTTGCCGGAGCGGTCGACCAGGAAATTGTTGTGCATCCACAGCTTCGCGCCGCTGTTGGCCGGATTATCCAGCCCATTGGTGCAGCAATAAGCCTGGTTCTGCGCGATCTCGTTGGGGTGATGGATCTCGCGGTGGTCGATGCCGCCGGTATGGATGTCGAACGGGAAGCCCAGCAGCGCCCCGCTCATCACCGAGCATTCGAGATGCCAGCCCGGCGCGCCGCGGCCCCAGGGGCTGTCCCACTCCATCTGCCGGCTCTCGCCCGGCGGGGTCTTGCGCCAGATGGCGAAGTCCGCCGGATGGCGCTTGCCCTCCACCGCCTCGATCCGGCTCTCCCCCTCGTCGGTGCTGGTGCGGGCCAGGCGGCCGTAATCGGCCACGGTCGAGACATCGAAGTAGAGACCGCTCTCCAGCTCGTAGCAATGCCTGTCCGCGATGGATTCCGCGAATTCAAGCATTTGCGGCACGAACTTCGTGGCGATCGTCCATTCGGCCGGCTGGCGGATATTGAGCGCCCTCACATCCGCCCAATAAGCCTGGGTATAATGATCGGCGATGTCCCAGATCGATTGCTTGCGGGCCGAAGCGGCCTTCTCCAGCTTGTCCTCGCCCGCATCGGCATCGTCGGTCAGGTGGCCGACATCGGTGATGTTGATGACATGGGTGAGGGCATAGCCCTTCCAGCTCAGCGTCCGCCCCAGCAGATCGGCGAACACATAGGCCCGCATGTTGCCGATATGGGGATAGTTATAGACCGTCGGCCCGCAGGTATAGACTCGCGCCTCCCCGGGATGAACCGGCGTGAAGGTCTCGATTGCGCGGGTGAGCGAATTGAACAGGTGCAAGGGCGCGGTCATGGCCGCGGTGGACTGACGCGCGATCAGTCTCAGGTCAAGCGGCCGCGCGCTGTCGCAAGCACGGCACCGTTTGGAGAGAATTTGTTCACTCCTTCTGTGCATGTCTCCAGTAAGGAGACCGTCCGTGCAGAACGAAAAGCAGCCAATCCAACAGTTTCTGGAACGGCGGTACGCCAGCCGCCGGCCCGTTTCGCTGAAGCTGCCGGCCTGGGTTGACGGGCAGGAGCAGGTGCTGGGCGTTCGCGACCTGTCGCAGACGGGCTTCCTGGCCGAGGCGACCCCGCCGCTGCGGATCGACCAGGTGGTGGAACTGGAGCTTCCGCACGAAGGGCGCAAGAAGGCGACCGTGGTGTGGGCCGGCGAAGAGCTGGCCGGATGCACCTTCGTCGGCTCGATCTCGCGCGCAAGCTACAGCGCGGCGCTGCTGAAAAGCCAGATCCTCCACCCGCAGGGCGCGAATCAGGAACAGGCGGCGGAAGCCATCACCGTTGCCGAGGACGATCCCGTCGAAAAGCTGCCGATGGGCCTGCGCGTCGCGGTGATGGTCATCGGCGGCGCCCTGGCCTGGGTTCCCGTGCTGGCGATCGCCTACTGGCTGTTCGGCTAGAACAGCCCCTCGATGTCGCGCGCGCCGTGAAGCACGCGCACGATCTCCACCAGATCGCCCACAACCTGGAAGACGATGTAGTAGCTGCCGTGCCGCGCGGCCCTCAGGTTGGGCCGCCACTCATCGCGAGCTGGAAAGGAAAGCGGCCTTTCGGCAACCTTCCACATGGTCTCTATCAGTTCGTCCACGAAGCTGATCGCGCGGGATGCGTTGTCGCGCGCGATGTAAGCGGCAATATCACGCAGATCGGACTGCGCCTCCGCCTTGACTTCAAGGCGCATCACGCAGCGTCTGCGTCATGCTCCGCGACGAGGCAGGCGACATAGGAACGCAAATCGGCGAAGACTTCTTTCGCCGGAAGGCTGGGCCCCTGCAACCCTTCGTCGATCAGTTCCCGGAGCTTCTCCAGCGCCGCCTGCTGTCGCTCCTGGTGCTCGTTCCAGCCACGCAAGGCCTCTCGCACGATCTCGCTGGTCGTGGCGTATTTTCCGGATTTGACCGCTTCGCGCAGCTTGGCGGCCATTTCCTCGGGCATGGTCACGGTGATGCGTTCGAGCTTTCCCATGATTCATACTTTATCATACCCGGCGCGGCCCGCAAATCGGCAAGCTATTCCGCCTCGAACAGGCCCGCCAGTTGCTCGATGATCGTGCCGCCGAGCTGTTCCACGTCCATGATCGTCACCGCCCGCTTGTAATAACGGGTCACGTCGTGCCCGATGCCGATGGCGACGAGCTGGACGGGGCTCTGCTTCTCGATCCAGTCGATCACCTTGCGCAGGTGCGTCTCCAGATAGCCGGCCGAGTTCACGCTCAGCGTCGAATCGTCCACCGGCGCACCATCGGAGATGACCATGAGGATGCGGCGATCCTCGGGCCGGGCGAGCAGGCGGGTATGCGCCCACAGCAGCGCTTCCCCGTCGATGTTCTCCTTCAGCAGCCCTTCGCGCATCATCAGGCCCAGGCTCTTGCGTGCGCGGCGCATCGGCTCGTCGGCCTTCTTGTAGATGATGTGCCGCAAGTCGTTGAGGCGGCCCGGCTGCGCGGGCTTGCCGCTGGCGAGCCACTTCTCGCGGCTCTGGCCGCCTTTCCACGCGCGGGTGGTGAAGCCGAGGATCTCCACCTTGACCCCGCACCGCTCCAGCGTGCGGGCCAGGATATCGGCGCTGATCGCGGCGATTGAGATCGGCCGCCCGCGCATCGAACCCGAATTGTCGATCAGCAGGGTGACGACGGTATCCTTGAACTCGATATCGCGCTCGACCTTGTAGCTGAGCGAATGGCCCGGGCTGACGATCACCCGCGCCAGCCGCGCGGCATCGAGCAGGCCTTCCTCCTGGTCGAAATCCCAAGACCGGTTCTGCTGCGCCATGAGCCGCCGCTGGAGCCGGTTGGCGAGCCGGGTGACGACGCCCTGCAACCCGGTGAGCTGGCTGTCGAGATAGGCGCGCAGGCGATCCAGTTCCTCGAAATCGCACAGCTCGGTGGCCTCGACCACCTCGTCGAACTCCTCGGTGAAGACCTTGTAATCGAACGTTTCGGGCAAGTCCGTCCACGGCCGATTGGGCCGGACGGGCATCATCCCTTCCTCGCCCTCGTCGCCGACGTCCCCTTCGGACATCTCCGACTCGCTCTCGACCTCCTGGGTGGTCTCCTCCTCGCCCTCGCCTTCGCCGCTATCGCCGGCGACCTGCTCCTGGCGAAGCTCGTGGCCCTCGTCCTCGTTGTCCTGCTCGGTGTCCGTATCCTCCTCGCCAGGTTCCTCTTCCCCGGTGTCGTCCTCGCCGGCCTCGTCGTTCGGCTCCATCTCGACCAGTTGCAGATGGCGGAGCATGGCGAGCGCCAGCGACTGGAACGCCTGCTGATCGTCGAGCGTCAGCGCCAACCGCTCGAAATCGTCGCCGGTGCGGCTTTCGATATGTTCGCGCAGCATCTCGACCCCGGCGCGCGCCGCTTGCGGGATCGGCTGGCCAGTCAGCTGCTCGCGCAGCATCAGCGCCAGCGCGGTCTGGACCGGCACCTCGTCGGCGCTGACTGCACGGACGATCGGATCGGACTGGAGGCGCACCTCGGTGGAAGCCGCCAGATTCTCCCGCATCCCGGCGTAGTTGTTCTCGCCCAGCGCCTCGTACCGCACGCGCTCGATCGCGTCATAGGCCGCACGGGCATCCGGCTCGGACGGCATGTTGCGGCGGTGGAGCGCCTCGTCATGATGGCGCAGGCGCAGCGCGAAGCTGTCGGCGAAGCCGCGCGCCGCACGCGCCTGCTCGGGCGGCAGCAAGCGGCCGGGCATCGGCACCCGCATCGCCTTGCCCTGCATCCCGGGCGCGTCGGACGTCCAGCTCACCTCGGCCTCGCTGTCATGGCCAATAGCGCGCGCGGCGCCTGTCAGCGCCTGCTTGAAACGGTCGAGGGGGGATTCGTCGGACATCGTCGCTGGGCTGCTAGCAGGAAACCTTCGAGGCGCGAAGCGGGTGGGGGATTATGGGAGGCATGAAGGGGACGGGGTGGCGGAGTTGATATCCTCGCGGCTCGTCAGGCGGGCCGCCTCTCTGGGACGCCCATCCAACCCTCGTCATTGCGAGGAGCGTAGCGACGAAGCAATCCAGGGCAACAGCGCAATACGCTCTGGATTGCTTCGCTACGCTCGCAATGACGAGGGTTTTAGTGCGGGTGCGCTCGCTCGTAGATCACGAGGGGCCCGGCCTGAGCGATCCGTTCCGTTTCCCGCCAAGACGAACCTCCTCCTAAAGCGCCGCCCCCGCCCCGAAGACCCCGATCAGCACCGGATCGCGCGTGGACGCCGGATCGGCGCGGATGGCGGCTTCCTCGTTGCCGATCTCGCCCCAGATCACGTTGTCCACCTCCGCCGCGAAGCGCCGGGTGACAGAGCCGAAGTCGACCCCCGTCAGGCCGGAGACGAGCTGGCTCACCAGCGGGTCTTCCGCCACGCGCAGGGCATCGCCGATCTCGGGCAGCATAGCGAGGACCAGCTGCTCGCCCATCTGCTGGCGCAGGAACGTCGTGGCCGCCGTCGGCCCGCCGCGCACCAGCGCCATGGCGTTGGCCAGGCCGATCGTGCGCACGGTATCGGCCACCACGGGCGCGGCGCGATAGGATGCATCCACCGCGATATCCGCCACGGCATCTTCCAGCCGGGACTTGAACAGGGCGGAAGTGAGGATGTTGGCGAGCACGTTGCCCCGCGTCCCGAAATACTGATCCAGCCCCACCCGCGCGACTTGCTGGTCCCAATAGCCGCCCGGGGCGGTGAGGCGGACGAAGGCGCGCTCGCTGGACAGGACCAGCAATCGCCGGACCGCCTCGGTGAAGCTGATCTGCGGATAAGTCGCGCAGCCGGGCAGCGCCAGCGCCGTGGCGGCGGCCAGCGAGCCGGCGAGAACCGCGCGGCGGGGAAGAACCTGGGGCATGGTCATCGTCTCGTGCTTTCTCATTGGCGACAGGCCGCCCATATAAGGCGCCTTCACATGAACCGCGTCCGTCTCGTCATCTTCAACGCCGCGCTCGGCCCGCTGGACTACCGTGTTCCGGAAGGAATGGAGGTGGAACCCGGCTCGGTCGTCGTCGCCCCGCTCGGCCCCCGGCAGATCGTCGGCATCGTGTGGGAGGCCGAACGGCTGCCCGCCACGCCGGTTCCGGACGCGCGGCTGCGCCCGCTGGTCGGCATGCTGCCGGTGCCCCCCCTCAAGGCCGAGCTGAGGCGGCTGATCGAATGGACAGCGGATTACTACTGCGCCTCGCTGGCCTCGGTCGCGCGCATGGTGCTGTCCAGCGGCGGGGCGCTGCGCGGGCCCTCCACGGTCACCGAATACCGGCTGAGCGGCGGGTTACCCGAACGGATGACCCCCCAGCGCCAGGCCGCCATCGATGCGCTGGAAGGCGAACAGGCGACGATCCGCGAACTGGCGGAGATCGCCGGGGTGAGCGAAGGCGTGCTGCGCGGCCTGGTGAACCAGGGCGTGCTGGAACCGGTCACGGTCCATAGCGATCGCCCCTATGCCCGCGCGGACGCCGGTTTCGCGCAGCCGGACCTGTCCGCCGAACAGACCGAAGTGGCCGAACACCTGGTGGCGGCCGTGCGGGACGATCGCTTCGTGCCTTTCCTGCTCGACGGCGTGACCGGATCCGGCAAGACGGAGACCTATTTCGAAGCTATCGCGGAAAGTCTCCGGAAAGGGCGGCAAACGCTTGTTCTTCTGCCGGAAATCGCGCTGACGGAGGCCTTCCTGCGGCGATTCGAGGAGCGTTTCGGATCGGCGCCGGTGGCGTGGCATTCCTCGCTCAAGTCCACCGAGCGGCGGCGGGCATGGCGGGCCATCGCCAGCGGGGAAGCGCAAGTGGTCGTCGGGGCGCGTTCGGCGCTGTTCCTGCCTTACGCCCGCCTCGGCCTGATCGTGGTGGACGAAGCGCATGAGGTCAGCTTCAAGCAGGATGAAGGCGTGCGCTACAACGCGCGCGACGTGGCGGTGATGCGCGCGCGCTTCGAAGGCATTCCGGTGATCCTCTCCAGCGCCACGCCGGCGCTCGAAAGCCTGCAAATGGCGGAGAGCGGGGTTTACGAAAAGCTCGTGCTGCCGAGCCGCTTCGGCGGGGCGGAGCTGCCGGCGATCGACACGATAGACCTGACGCGGGAAAAGCCCCCGCGCGGCCGCTGGCTGGCGCCCCGGCTGGTGGAAGCGCTGCAAGAGAGGCTGGAGCGCGGCGAGCAATCGCTGCTGTTCCTCAACCGGCGCGGCTATGCCCCGCTCACCCTGTGCCGCCATTGCGGGTTCCGCTTCCAGTGTCCCAATTGCAGTGCCTGGCTGGTCGAACATCGGCTGAGCCGCCGGCTGGCCTGCCATCACTGCGGGCACGAAACCGCGCCGCCCGATCACTGCCCCGAATGCGGGGAGCCCGATTGCCTGGTCGCCTGCGGACCCGGCGTGGAGCGGATCGCCCATGAGGTGGAAGAACTGCTGCCCGAAGCGCGGCTGGCTATCGCCACCTCCGACACGCTCAATTCGCCCGACAAGGCGGCCGAATTCGTCAGCCAGGTGGAAGCGCGGGCGGTGGACGTGATCGTCGGCACGCAGCTCGTCACCAAGGGCTTCCATTTCCCCGAGCTGACGCTGGTGGGCGTGGTCGATGCCGACCTGGGCCTCGAAGGCGGGGATCTGCGCGCGGCGGAGCGGACTTACCAGCAGATCGCCCAGGTGGCCGGGCGCGCCGGGCGCGGGAGCAAGCCGGGCGACGTGCTGATCCAGACGCGCCATCCGCAAGCCTCGGTGATCGCCGCCCTCGCCGCCGGGGATCGCGATGCCTTCTATACTGTGGAGACCGAAGCCCGCCGCCACGCCGGCGCGCCTCCGTTCGGGCGCTGGGCGGCGATCATCGTATCGAGCGAGGACGAAGCCGAAGCACGCGAGGCGGCCAACCGCATCGGCGCCACCCAGCCCACGCTGCCCGATGTCGCCGTGCTCGGCCCCGCCCCCGCCCCCATGGCGCTGCTGCGCGGCCGCTATCGCTATCGCCTGCTGCTCAACGCCCGCCGCAGCGCCGAACTGCAACGCGTGATCCGCGACTGGCTGGGCGCGCTGAGCTTCCAGCAAGGCGTGCGCGTGGGGGTGGATATCGACCCCTACAGCTTCGTTTAGGGCGCCATTATCCTTCGTTGAACCCGATCATACCTCGCTCAACCTTCGTCATTGCGAGCGTAGCGAAGCAATCCAGGGCGGGAGTGCAATACGCCCTGGATTGCTTCGCTACGCTCGCAATGACGAACAGCTTGTGCCCAGCCGGGTCAGGGTGGCGGTTACGAATCGGGGCTAAGACACCGTCTCCCGCCCCCACGGCCCCGGGACGAAGCGGCCACGGCGATGGGCCCACAACAGCAGCATCAGCCCCGCCGCCGTGGCGACGACCATCGCCACGGCGGAAGCTTCCAGGCCGAAGCCACCGCCAGTCAGCCAGTCAGGTCCCAGGCGGGTAGTGGCGACAAGGCCGATCGGCTCCCCGCCGGTGCCGGAAACGGGAATGCTGAACACCCACCCCTGGGTGAAATTCCACGCGGCATGTATGCCGATAGGGAGCCATAGCCGCCGCGTCAGCATATAGGCAGCGCCAAGCAGGATGCCCGCTTCCAAGGCGATGGCCAAGGCGGCCAGCCAGCTCGAATTCTCGTTGAAGATGTGCGCCGCGCCGAACAGCACCGCGCTCACCGCCAGCGCGGCCCAGCTTCCGCTGACTTTCTCCACCGCGCGGAACAGCAGGCCCCGCATCAGCGTCTCCTCGGTCACGCCGCTGATGATCGCGATGGCCAGCCAATAGGCCCACTGGGTTTCACCGGGCGAGCGGATTCCATGGAACTGGATGCCGCCGAACAGCCAGACGCAGCCGGTCATCAGGGTGAACAGCGCAAATCCGGCGAAGAGCCCCGCCAGGAGTTCCGGCACGGCGCCGTTGAAAGAGAACTCCCGGTCCCGCTCGCGTTCGATCCAGCGCTTGTAGGCTTTCCACACCAGCACCACGATCAGGGCCAGCAGCACGGCGAGGAGCGGGAAACCCGCCCCCGTCGCGATGCCGAGCAGGCCCCCGATCGCCGAGACCACACCCATGGCAGCAAGGATCATCACCCCGCCGATGCAGGCCTGCACCAGCGGATAAGTGAACACGCGGCGCAGCAGGCCGGCGCGGGCAGGCGGCGGCGGGGCGTCAGGTTCCATCATGGCCTGATCGGATGGAGCCATGCCCATGTCGATGCCGTCCCTCACGCCGCGCCGTAAAGCGCCTTCGCCTCGCCGGTCAGCCGTTCCATCGCCTTGCGCCACGGCCCGGCGCCCCAGCTCACACGGGCGACCCCCGCTTCGGCGAGCACCGGCCAGTCGGGCGTGCCGGGCAGCATCAGGATGTTCACCGGCAGGGCACTGCGATCGCAGATTTCGGCGATCAGATCGCGGTCGCTCGGCCCCGGCACGAATATACTGTGCGCGCCGGCGTCGGCATAAGCGGCGGCGCGCTCCAGCGTCTCCGGCAGCAGCAACCGGTCATTGCGGTCACCGCCGGCCAGGAAGCGGCGGAAGAACAAGTCGGTGCGGGCATTGACCCACAGTGCGCTGCCGACAACAGCAGCTATCCGTTTCGCCTGATCGGCGATCGGATGAAGCCCGACGCCGCCCACTTCCCCATCCTCGAAATTGCAGCCGACGACGCCGGTTTCCGCCAGGTATTGCGCGTGATCGGCAAGCCGCGCCGGATCGACCGCAAAACCGCTTTCGAAATCGGCGGTGACAGGCACATCCACCCCCTCCACGATGCGGCGCGTGCAATCGAGATAGAGGTTGAGCGGAATCTCTTCGCCATCGCGATAGCCGTTAGCCTCTGAGATCGCGTAGCTGCCCGTGGCCAGCGCCGGGGCGCCGGCCTCAGCAACGGCCTTGGCACTGCCGACGTCCCAGATATTGTACAGCAGCACAGGGTTGCCCGGCTGGTGGAGCGCGGCAAAACGCTGGCGCAGTTCCTGATTCATCCTTTGGCCTCCCGTGCAAGCAATTCGCGCTTGATGGCGAGCCCATAGGCATAACCGCCGAGGCTCCCGTCCGATCTGATAACGCGGTGGCAGGGAATAAGCACCGCGACATTGTTCGCCCCATTGGCAGAGCCGGCGGCGCGCACCGCGCTGGGCCGCCCGGCGGCGGCGGCGATCTCGGCATAGGAACGCGTTTCGCCCGGCGGGATCTTGCGCAGTTCCGCCCACACGCGTTCCTGGAACGCGGTCCCGCGCACGTCGATCGGGATATCCCCACCGGTGCCGGGCCGTTCCACGGCGTCGACCACTCGCCGCAGCAGGGCGGCGAACTCCGCCCCGCCCTCGACCAGCCGGGCATTGGGGAAGCGGGCCTCCAGTTCCGGGCGGCCTTCGTCGAACGACAGGCGGCACACGCCCTTGCCGGTCGCCGCCACCAGCATCGGGCCTAGCGTGGTCGGGACCACCGCCCAATGAATCGCAACCCCTTCACCACCCCTGGCCCAGGCCGATGGCGCCATGCCCAGTTTCCCTTCCATCGAATCGTAGAACCGCGAAGGCGCCTCGAAGCCCGCCTCGTAGATCGCGTCCGTCACCGAGCCGCCGCCGCTCAGCGCCTCGCGCGCCCGCTCCTCGCGCAGCGCGCGGGCATAGGCGGCGGGCGATAAGCCGGTGGCGCGGGTGAATACGCGTTGGAAATAGGACGGCGAATAGCCCACCGTCTGTGCCAGCTCGGCCAGTTGCGGCCTTCCTTCACTGGCCTTTATCTCGTCGATCGCCGCCAGCACTGCCGCTTCGTCGCGGGCCACATCGTCAGGCCGGCAACGCTTGCACGGGCGCAGGCCTGCTTGCCGCGCTTGCGCCCCATTGGCGAAGAAGCGCACGTTGCCGCGCGCGGGGTGGCGCGCCGCGCATGACGGGCGGCAATAGATGCCGGTGGTCAGCACGCCCGTAACGAAGCGGCCATCGAACGAACGGTCGCGCCGCAGCACGGCGGACCAGGCCCGTTCGTCATCGATAAGATCGGCTTCGATCATCGTAACCTCCTATAAACACCCGCCCCGGCACGCCGCCAGTGCGGAACGTGCCTGCCGGATAGGCCTTCTCCGCCGTGTTCGCTTCCCGCCGCTTGCGCTCAAAGCGGATGACGGCAAGAAGGCGCCCATGGCTCCGCTCCCCATCCTGCTACGATCGCTGGCCCGGTTTCTCCCCCTGCTGGCGCTGGCGCTGCTGGCGCCCTCGCCGGCCCAGGCCGATCCGGCCGATATCACCGCCGCTTCGCGCGGGGTGGTGCGGGTAGTCATCATCGAAAAGGACGGGGAAGAACTCGTGCCGATCGCTCACGGCACCGGCTTCGCGGTGGGGCCGGAACGGATCGTCACCAATGCCCATGTGGTGCAGGAAGCGCACGACAATCCGCGCCTGCTGGTCGGCATCGTTCCTTCGGACGGCGTGAACGCGGTCTACGGGCGGATCGTCGCCGTCAGCCCGCGCAACGATCTCGCCCTCATCGCCACGACCGCGCCGATGCATCTGCCGGTGCTGACGATTGCCGGCAATCCGCCGGCGGACAGCGGCCCGGTGACGGCGGTGGGCTATCCGATGAACGTGGACCGCGCGCAGGGCCTGTCCGCCGAAGACATCTTCCGCGCCCAGCCGCCCGTGACCAGCACCGGGTTCCTTTCGGGCCGCCGGCCCACGCGCGAATTCGATTCGCTGCTGCACACCGCGCCGATCGCGCGCGGCAGCAGCGGCGGCCCGCTGCTTGACGAATGCGGCCGCGTGATCGGGGTCAACAGCTTCGGCGCCGAAAGCGGCAGCGCCGATGCGGAGTTCTTCTTCGCCGTCTCCACGCGCGAGCTGCTGCCGTTCCTGCGCGCCAACGACGTGACCCCGCAAGTCAACGGGCTGGCCTGCCGCAGCCTGGCCGATCTCGAAGCGCAGGAGCGATTCCGGGCGGAGCGCGAGCAGCTCCAGGCCCAGACCCGCGCCGCCGCCGACGAGCAGGCGCTGGCCCTGCGCCGGGAGGAAGCGCGGCGCGACATCCAGTTCTCGCTGCTGGCCGAACGCGAGCAGGGCATGGCGCTGACCATGGTGCTGCTGATGGCGGCGCTGGCGGCGAGCGGCCTGGCCATTCACGCCCATCACACGGGGCTGAGGCACAATGCCGAAGTGGGCTTCGGCCTTGCGGCGCTGGCGCTGATCGGCGCCATGGCTGCCTGGGTCGCCCGGCCCGGCTTCGAGCAGCTGGAGGATCGGCTGGAGGATCGCTTGCGCCAGGAAATGACGGCGGAAGACACCGGCAAGATTCCGCCACCGGCCGGCGCCCTGAGCTGCACGCTCGATCCCCAGCGTAGCCGGGCGGTGCGCGAAGTGGCCGAAAACGTGCCGTTCGAATGGTCGAACGACGGCTGCGTCAATGCCCGCACCCAATATGGGCAGTCCGGCGGCATCTGGTCGCGCATTTTCGTGCCGGAAACCGAAGAAGCCGTCTCGGTCAATCGCTTCGATCCAGCCCAGCGCGAATATCGGGTCGAACGCTATCTGCTCGATCGTGCGGCGATGCAGCGCGTCCGCGCCGCGCGCGCCGAGTTCGAGGCGCCCGCCTGCGGCGCCGATCCGCAAGCGGTGCGTAACTTCGGCGCGCGCCAGGCAACGATTCTGGCACTGCTGCCCGATCGGCCGAACGAACGGCTGGTCTACACCTGCTCGGGCGCTTCGTAGCGCGGCCGCGGCCGGCCAATTCCGGCCGGCGATCGTTCCGCCGGTGGCGGCCGGGTTGCATAGCCGCGTCCCCGATGCTAGGCGCGCGCCAGCTTTGCCGGGGTGCCCTTCGCGGCGCCCCTTTTTGGCAGGCGGCAAATTCCGTTCATCGGACCCAAGAGGACTTTCGCGCGTGGATGTTTCCGCCGGTATTAAGGCCAGCCTAGCGGGGCGTTATGCCTCGGCCCTGTTTGACCTCGCCAGCGAAGCGGGGGCCAAGGGCGGCAATGTCACGGCGGTCGAATCCGATCTCGACACGCTGGCCCAGGCGCTGGACGTATCGCCCGAGCTGTCGGCGCTGACTCGCAATCCCGAAGTCAGTCGCGAGACGCTCGGCCGCGTGCTCGCCGCCGTCGGCACCCAGCTCGGCCTTACCGAACTGACTCGCAATTTCCTCGGCGTGCTCGCCCAGAACCGCCGCGCGGGGGATCTGCCGGCGGTGATCCGCGCGTTCCACGCCATCGCCGCCGCCCAGCGCGGCGAGGTGAGCGCGGAAGTCGCCAGCGCCCACCCGCTTACCGACGCACAGCTTTCCGCGCTGGAACAGAAGCTCCGCGCCCGCGAGGGCCGCACCGTCAAGCTCAAGAGCCGCGTCGATCCCGATCTTCTCGGCGGTCTCGTCGTCACCGTCGGCTCGAAGCGGATCGACGGCTCGATCCGCACCCGTCTCAATTCGCTCGCCCAGGCCATGAAGGGCTGATGAAAGGCTGAAAATGGAAATCCGCGCCGCAGAAATCTCGAAGGTCATCAAGGACCAGATCGCCAATTTCGGCAACGAGGCCGAAGTCAGCGAAGTCGGCACCGTGCTTTCGGTCGGTGACGGCATCGCCCGCATCTATGGCCTCGACAAGGTTCAGGCCGGCGAAATGGTCGAATTCGCCAATGGCGTGCAGGGCATGGCCCTGAACCTGGAGGCCGACAACGTCGGCGTCGTGATCTTCGGCTCCGACGCCGAGATCAAGGAAGGCGACAGCGTCAAGCGTACCGGCACCATCGTGGACGTGCCGGTGGGCAAGGGCCTGCTGGGCCGCGTGGTGGACGCGCTGGGCAACCCGATCGACGGCAAGGGCCCGATCGTGACCGACACCCGCAGCCGCGTGGAGGTCAAGGCCCCCGGCATCATCCCGCGCAAGTCCGTGCATGAACCGGTGCAGACCGGCCTCAAGGCGATCGATGCCCTGGTCCCCGTCGGGCGCGGCCAGCGCGAACTCATCATTGGTGACCGCCAGACCGGCAAGACCGCCGTCGCCATCGATACCTTCATCAACCAGAAGGACATCAACGCCGGCGGCGACGAGAGCAAGAAGCTCTACTGCATCTACGTCGCGGTCGGCCAGAAGCGCTCCACCGTGGCGCAGATCGTCCGCCAGCTGGAAGAAAACGGCGCGATGGAATACTCCATCGTCGTCGCCGCCACCGCTTCGGAGCCGGCGCCGCTGCAATACCTCGCGCCCTACACCGGCGCGGCCATGGGCGAATTCTTCCGCGACAACGGCATGCATGCCGTGATCGTCTATGACGACTTGTCCAAGCAGGCCGTCGCCTATCGCCAGATGTCGCTGCTGCTGCGCCGCCCGCCGGGCCGCGAAGCCTATCCGGGCGACGTGTTCTACCTCCACAGCCGCCTGCTGGAGCGTGCGGCGAAGATGAATGACGAGCATGGCGGCGGTTCGCTGACCGCGCTGCCGATCATCGAGACGCAGGCGGGCGACGTGTCGGCCTATATCCCGACCAACGTGATCTCGATCACCGACGGGCAGATCTTCCTGGAGACCAACCTGTTCTACCAGGGCATCCGCCCGGCGATCAACGTGGGTCTTTCGGTCAGCCGCGTCGGCGGCGCGGCGCAGACCAAGGCGATGAAGAAGGTCGCCGGCTCGATCAAGCTGGAGCTGGCGCAGTATCGCGAGATGGCCGCCTTCGCCCAGTTCGGCTCCGACCTGGATGCCGCGACGCAGAAGCTGCTCAACCGCGGCGCGCGCCTGACGGAGCTGCTCAAGCAGGCGCAATTCAGCCCGATGCCGTTCGAGGAGCAGGCCGTGTCGATCTTCGCCGGCACCAACGGCTATCTCGACACGATCGCGGTGGACCGGGTGACGGAATACGAAGCGGCCATGCTGGCCTTCATGCGCGCCGAACATGCCGACGTCCTCGCCCTGATCCGCGACAGCCGCGACTTCGGTGACGAGGCGAAGGAAAAGACCGTCAAGGCGCTCGACACCTTCGCCAAGCAGTTCGCGTAATTACCCTCGTCATCCCGGCGAAAGCGGGGACCCAGGGCGAACCGGCACCAGGTTCCCGCTTTCGCGGGGATGACGAAAGAAGAGAGTAACGAGAGAGTGGCTTCACTCAAGGAACTCAAGGGCCGGATCAACTCGGTCAAGTCGACCCAGAAGATCACCAAGGCCAAGCAGATGGTCGCGGCGGCGAAGCTGCGCAAGGCGCAGGCGGCGGCCGAGGCCGCGCGGCCTTATGCCGAGCGGCTGAGCGCGGTCATGGCATCGCTCGCCTCCAAGGTGATCGGCCGTGACGGCGCACCGAAGCTGCTGGCCGGCACCGGCAAGGATCAAAAGCACCTGCTGGTCGTCGCCAACAGCGACAAGGGCCTGGCCGGCGCGTTCAACTCCAACATCGTCCGCGCCGCGCTGGCCCGGGCGAGCGAGCTGAAGGCCCAGGGCAAGTCGGTCGAGTTCTACCTGGTCGGCCGCAAGGGCCGCGCCCCGATCCGCCGCGCCTACCCCGACAACATCGCCCAGATGTTCGACACCACCGAGGTGCGCGAGCCGGGCTATGCCGAGGCGGAGCGGATCGTCGAAGACCTGACGGCGATGTACGAGGCGGGCCGGTTCGACGTGGCCCATCTGTTCTTCTCCACCTTCAAGTCGGCCCTGGCGCAGGTCCCGACCGAGCAGCAGATCATCCCGGTTCCCGCCGTCGAAGGCGCGGAAGCAAGCCATGCCGCCGTGGAGTACGAGCCCGACGAGGAGGAGATCCTCGCCGAACTGCTGCCCCGTTATCTCAAGACGCAGATCTTCGGCGCCCTGCTGGAAAACCAGGCCAGCGAGCAAGGCGCGTCGATGACGGCGATGGATAACGCCACGCGCAACGCGGGCGAACTGATCCAGAAGCTGACCATCCAGTACAACCGCAGCCGCCAGGCCGCGATCACCACCGAACTCATTGAAATCATCGCCGGAGCAGAAGCACTATGAAGCCGTTTATCGTGGGGGTCGCACTGCTTGCCCTCACCGCTTGCAATTCCCAGGAACCCGAACCTGCCCCCACCCCCACGCCGGTGGCGGTGCAGCCGGTGGAGCCGTCGCTGCCTCCGCCCGACATGAAGGCTTTTGCCGAAGCCTATGCCGAGGCATGCCCCGGCTCGAAGCCGGTCGGCACCGCTCTTTGCCGCTCCGAGGGTTTCGGCAAGCAAGGCTTCGTGTGCGATTACGGCCTTGGAAACGACGAATATCGCCGTAACTCGGCTTCCCTTCTCCCGGCTGACGGGAAATGGACGATCGCCGAACCCGAAGAAATCTGCGCCGCCAAAGCGGCCTAAGGATCAGGACTAGACACATGGCTACCGCCCCCGTGCTCAATCAAACCTCCGAAGGCACCGTCGCCCAGGTCATCGGCGCCGTCGTTGACGTCGCCTTCGAAGGCGAACTGCCGGCGATCCTCACCGCGCTGGAGACCGACAACAACGGCCAGCGGCTGGTGCTGGAAGTCGCGCAGCACCTGGGCGAGAACACGGTGCGCACGATCGCCATGGATTCGACCGACGGCCTCACCCGCGGCCAGAAGGTGGTCAACACCGGCGCGCAGATCTCGGTGCCGGTCGGCCCGAAGACGCTGGGCCGCATCGTCAACGTGATTGGCGAGCCGATCGACGAGCGCGGTCCGGTGAATGCCGATCAGACCGCGCCGATCCACGCCGAAGCGCCGGCCTTCGCCGATCAGTCCACTGAAGCGGCGATCCTCGTCACCGGCATCAAGGTGATCGACCTGCTCGCGCCTTACGCCAAGGGCGGCAAGATCGGCCTGTTCGGCGGCGCCGGCGTGGGCAAGACCGTGCTGATCCAGGAACTGATCAACAACATCGCCAAGGGCCACGGCGGCGTGTCGGTGTTCGCCGGCGTGGGTGAGCGCACCCGCGAAGGCAACGATCTCTATCACGAGTTCCTCGACGCCGGCGTCATCGCCAAGGACGCCGAAGGCAATGCCACCAGCGAGGGTTCCAAGGTGGCACTGGTGTTCGGCCAGATGAACGAGCCGCCGGGCGCTCGCGCCCGCGTCGCGCTGTCCGGCCTGACCATGGCCGAATACTTCCGCGACCAGGAAGGCCAGGACGTGCTGTTCTTCGTGGACAACATCTTCCGCTTCACCCAGGCGGGTTCGGAAGTGTCGGCGCTGCTCGGCCGTATTCCTTCGGCCGTCGGCTATCAGCCGACGCTGTCGACCGACATGGGCGCGCTCCAGGAACGCATCACCTCCACCACCAAGGGCTCGATCACCTCGGTGCAGGCGATCTACGTGCCGGCGGACGACTTGACCGACCCCGCGCCGGCCACCTCGTTCGCCCACCTTGACGCGACGACCACGCTCAGCCGCGCGATTTCCGAGCTGGGCATCTACCCGGCGGTGGACCCGCTCGATTCCACCAGCCGCGTGCTGACCCCGGCCGTCGTCGGCGAGGAGCACTACCAGGTCGCCCGCCGCGTCCAGGAAACCCTGCAGAAGTACAAGAGCCTGCAGGACATCATCGCCATCCTGGGCATGGACGAGCTGTCCGAGGAAGATAAGCTGACCGTCGCCCGCGCGCGCAAGATCCAGCGCTTCCTCAGCCAGCCGTTCCACGTGGCCGAAGTGTTCACCAACATCCCCGGCAAGTTCGTGCAGGTGGAAGACACCGTGGCCAGCTTCAAGGCCGTGGTGGAAGGCGAATACGACCACCTGCCCGAAGCCGCGTTCTACATGGTCGGCGGTATCGAGGAAGCGGTGGAGAAGGCCAAGAAGCTGGCTGCCGAAGCGTAAAAGCCGCGCGTTCCCCTCCCGCTTGCGGGAGGGGCCGGGGGAGGGCCTGTTGGGCGCCCCTCCCCGCACGACCACAAGCCCTTCCCCGCCCTCCCCAAGCGGGAAGGGAGACAAGAGGCCCTCCGGCAAGCGAGGGGAGTTGAACATGGCATTGCATTTCGAACTCGTCACCCCGACCCGCCTCGTCCGCTCAGAAGACGTCCACATGGTGGTCGTCCCCGGCACCGAGGGCGAATTCGGCGTGCTCGAAGGCCATGCCCCGGTGATGTCCACCGTGCGCGACGGCACCGTGCAGGTCTACCGCACCGAAGGGGCCGCCCCGGAAACGATCGAAGTCCGCGGCGGCTTCGCCGAAGTCAGCGCCACCGGCCTCACCATCCTCGCCGAGCGCGTCGAGGATTGAGCATCTTCTGAGGAAGCCGGACGGCATGGGTTTCCGGGCTCCACAGCGCCGGAACTAAGCTAAAGTTAACCAGGTTTACCGCATAAGGCCGCTCGCTTTGTAGGGGGCGGCCTTGGCGACTGTAATGATGACCGCTCGCGAAAGGCCGCGCAAGGTGGCCGGCATGGCCAGTGCGGACTGGATCGCCGCCGGCGCGCTGGTGTTCATCCTGCTTGTCACGCGCGCGATCGTCTTTGGCGATCCGGTCGTCGATTTCGACGAGCAGCTCTATTCGTTCATCGGCTGGCGGATGACCCAGGGCGACTTGCCCTATGTGGACTTGTGGGACCGCAAGCCCTTCGGCCTCTTCGCCTTGTTCGCCGCTGCCCACGCCTTGTTCGGCCCCGGAGCGATCGCCTTCCAGATCGTCGCCAGCTTGTCGGCCTTTGTCGGTGCTCTGCTGGTCTATGGCCTTGCGCGCGAGGAGGTGGATCGCGTTTCGGCCACGGTGGCGGGGGCGCTGTATCTCCTGTTCCTCGCGCTTTACGGCAGCCAGTCCGGCCAGTCCGAAGCGTTTCACACGCCGATGATGCTGGCGATGCTGTGGCTGGTGCGCGACAGCCGCCATCCGCGGGCCGCCCAGCGCGCTACCCTGGCGATGCTGATCGGCGGCCTGGCGCTGCAGATCAAATACACCGTGCTGCCGCAATGCCTGTTCTTCGGTGCCTGGGCGCTCATCGGCGAATGGCGCAGGGGCGCGAGCCTGCCGCGCCTGGCCGCACGCGCCGCTCTGTTTGCGGCGCTGGGCGTGCTGCCCACCGCGCTCGCAGGTCTGTTCTATCTCTGGCGCGGCCATTTCGACGCCTTCTGGTTTGCCAACTTCGTCAGCTTCTTCGATCGGGTTTCCCCGCCGAACGGGCGGCTGCGGCACGATCTGGTCATTGGCTATATCCCCCTGGCGCTGCTCGTCCTGCCGGGGCTTTACGCGGCGTTCCGCCTGAACCCGCCGCGTGACTGGGCGGCCTACCGCCTCCACGCCGCCTGGCTGCTGGCCGCGCTGGCCACCGTGCTGCTGCCGGGAACGGTCTATGGCTATTACTATGCCGCGCTGGTCGCCCCCGCGATCCTACTGGCGCTGCCGATGATCGATCGGAAGGGGCCGCTGCGCTTCGTGCCGGCCGTGCTGCTGCTGCTCTTCGCAACGCAGCTCTATCATCCGCTCAATCGCCTCGCCGGCTCGCTGGCCGAACGGCGCGTCGAAGCCCGCCTATCCGCGGCGGTCGCGCCCTTCGTCGGCGCGCACCGGGACTGCCTCTACGTGTTCGACGGACCGACCGTGCTTTATCGCACGACGGGCACATGCCTGCCCACCCGCTTCATCTACCCCGATCACCTCAACAACGCGCTGGAAACACCCGCGCTGGGGATAGACCAGGCAGGCGAGATCGCCCGCATTCTCGCCAATCGGCCCGGCGTGATCGTCACCGCCAACAATCCGGTGACCATTCAGCAGCCCCGGAATCTCGCACTGATCCATGAGGCAACGCAGCGCGATTACCGCCCGCTTATCACCATCTCGCAGTATCGCCGCTCGGTCACCGCCTGGGTGCGGCGGGACCTCGCGCCGGCGCCGCGTTAGAGATCGGGTTTCGCCGCCTCCGGCGCGCGGCCGCACCACCACAGGAACAGCCCCGCGCCAATGATCACCGCCGCGCCGAGCAGGCCCGTGGCGCCCGGCCAATCCCCGAAGAACGCCGCGCCCAGCGCCACGGCCATCAGGAGCTGCCCGTAAGTCATCGGCGCCACCGTGCCGGCGCCAGCCTTCACCGTGCCCATGAAGATCAGCCATTGCGCCAGGGTGGCGGTGAACCCGATCAGCACGCAGCGCGCGATCACACTCCAGTCCGGCCAGTGCAGACGGAATGTCTCGATGCCGCTGAAATGGGCCGCCGCCGTGGCCACGAACAGGAACAGCATCGCGGTGACCGACATATAATACTGCATCGCCAGAACGCTGGCCCGACCGGTGACCTTGCGGTTGGCGATGATCGTCACCGCCATGCCGGCAGCGCCCACCAGCGGGAACAACACGCCCCAGCCGGCGGTGGAGAAATTGGGCCGCAGGATCAGGAACACGCCCGCGAAAGCGAGCAAAGTGGCGATCCAGGTGGACAGCCGCGCCCGCTCTCCCAGCAGGACTACCGCGAGGACGGCCGTAATCATCGGCTGGGTGAACGCGATCGTCGTCGCCTCGGCCAGCGGCATGAGCCACACGGCGAGAAACATCCCCAAAGCGGACACACTGATCGCCACGCCCCGCACCCATTGCAACGGATCGCGCGGCAACCGCAGCGCCTGGACGCCCTCATGCCGCGCCAGCAGCAGCGCAAGGATCGCCGTGCCGGTGATATAGCGCGTGGCCGCCATAGCCGGCGCCGGCCAAGCGCCCGCCATCCCCTTGATGATCGCATCGCCGATGGAGAGCGTGCAGAACCCGGCCAGCGCATAGAGCAGGCCGGCGCGGTCTGATTGGTGCATGTGACGCCCGTTAGAAGCTCTCGCGGATTTTGGCCAGCCTGCGTCGGACGCGGTGTCGTTTAAGCATAGATTTACCATACGGGTTTAACCGCGAGACCGCGTAACGGCTCATTTCTGGAGGAGGCGCGGTTGACTCGGCCAAAAAGCTTCAAGCTCTCCCTCGTACTCCCGGCTTACAACGAGGTTGAGAATATCCTGGTTCTTGTTGATCGGCTTATTTCACAAACCAGTGGGTTGGGCGACGTCGAGATCATTGTCGTCGACGATGGCAGCAGTGACGGGACGCTTGATCGGCTACGCCTCGCCGCTGTTCATCGGCCGCAGCTGAACTACATCTCTCTTTCACGCAATTTCGGTCACCAAACCGCGTTGCGAGCCGGCTTGAATCACGCAACGGGGGATTGCGCGATCTGCATGGATGCCGACCTCCAGCATCCGCCCGAGCTGATCCCCCTCATGGTCGAACACTGGCAGGCAGGTGCGGACATCGTGAATTGCATTCGTCAGGACCAGCCATCCCTTTCGCTATTCAAGCGCACAACCTCACGCTGGTTCTACACGCTGCTGAACGGGCTATCCGGCCTACAACTGGTCGCAGGCAGCTCGGATTTCCGCCTGCTCGATCGCAGAGTCATGAATATCCTTAACTGTCTGCCTGAAGCCGACCTGTTTTATCGTGGGATAATCCCCTCCCTGGGGTTCGAGATGGCCACAATCGACTACATGCCCAACGAACGTCTGCATGGCCAAAGCCGATACACGCCGCGCAAGATGATCCGGCTAGCTCTTAACGGCGTCATCAGCACCAGTATGCGGCCCCTACGTCTTGCCACGTGCTTCGCCTTTCTCACCGCGCTCGCAGCGCTCGGCTTCCTGACGTACGTGCTCTACGTTTATTTCGGCACCAAGACCGGTGTTCCCGGCTGGGCATCGATTTTGTGCGTCACCCTTGTGATAGGCACTATGCAATTGCTGGTTCTTGGCGTGATCGGCGAATATCTGGGCCAAGTTCTCAGGGAAACACGCCGCCGCCCCCCGTACCACGTCGCGGAGGCAAGTGAGCGGACGAACTTGGTACCAGATCGCTCGATTGCGGCCTGATCGATGTCCACCTTATTGCTCCGCGCAGGGTTACTCCTCACCTATGTGGTCATCAGCGTGGCTGGGATGGCGATGATCAAGGGCGCTCCTTCGCTCGTCAGTTCCAAGTGGATGGTGGGCGTCGGTCTGTATGTCGTTGGTTTCGTGATCTGGCTGGGCATGATCCTGCGCATTATGCCCCTGTCGCAGGCATTTCCGATAGCCGCCGGATCGCTGGTGGTGGGCACACAGGTGGCCGGATGGCTGGTATTGAAAGAGCGCCTGACACTTCCGCATCTGGCGGGTGCAGTTTTAATTATGGCGGGAGTGGCGCTCATCAGCTTGACTGCAACGCCGACCCCAACTGGCGATCTACACTATGTCGAAGATTGAACGGCAGCGCACTCACTTCAACTCGATCGCCCAACGTTATGAAGCGGGTCGGCAGGATGCCAATCATCGCAGGATAAAGTCATTGATATGGCGATCGGCCGGTCGTTACCTCACACCTTTGGCCGGCAAGCGCTTGAAAATGCTTGAGCCTATGTGCGGCTACGCAGAAGGGATCGAAATAGCCGAGCAATATTTCGGCCTCGATTGCGACTATCACGGCTTCGACTACAGTGATGTAATCGTAAACGAAATCTCCCAGCGGCTGCCTAACGACCGTGTGTGGCAGGCTGACGTAACAACCTATCGGCCCGAGCCGGATGCCTATGATCTCGTGATGCTCATTGGCGGCCTGCATCATGTTCCTGACAGTGCAGCCCAGGTGGTGCGAAATCTCACTGCGGGACTTAAGGCAGGCGGCTTCTTCATCAACTTTGAGCCTACGTCGGGGAATCCTATATTTCGGTTTATCCGGAAGGTGATCTATCGACGCAACGAGATTTTTGACGATCAAACCGAGAGAGCATTTAGCGTTGATGAGCTAAAGGGGTTTTTCTCCGCCGCGGGACTCGAGGAAATAAAATTATTTTTTCCCGGATTAAGCTCTTATATCCTGTATTATAATCCTTACGCCTTCCCTTTCCTTAACCATGGAGGAAATGGATGGGTCGACTTCTTCTTTTCCATTGACAAGTTCATAATGAATTCATGGATAGGCCAGATATTTTCTTTCGCCACTGTATCGATATGGCGAAAGCATGGCTGAGCAAAGCCGTTTGCCGACGCATCCGATCCTGGTCTGGGCGCTGTGTGCCCTTGCCGGGATCTTGGTAGGTGTGTCGGGATTCGACTCGGCGAGCAATCACCCTACCTATTTGCCTCCAGCCTTGCGCTATATCGATCCCGAGTTCCTTGCCCATGACTGGTGGCTGAACTCGGCCCATCATTACCACTTTGTGTTCTTCGCGCTGGTCGCCGGGCTGGCGAAACTTGGCATTCTCGAGATCGGGTTGGCGTTGCTTAACATCGCGGCCGTGGCGATCGCGACGCATGCCTGCTTCCGCGTCATTCAGCATATGCGGGCAGAATACCCGGTCGTAGCGTTGTCACTCGTCATTGCCCTGCTACTGGCGAGCTCTGGATTTTGCACCGTGGGCGCCACCTTCCTATTCTCGGCCTCCCTACAACCTTCCACCATCGCCACTACCGCCACGATCCTGGCGATTGCCGCGTTCCTCGACGGACGATTGGGACATTGCGGCCGGTGGCTGGCGCTAGCCGGAGCATTTCACGCAAATTTCCTGGCAGTGAACACGGCGGCCTTTGGCTTGGCCTATGGCTTGGCTATTACCCAAGGACGCCCTTGGCGAGACATCATGTCTCGGGAGTTCATGCTCGGGCTCGTCCGGCTATTGTGGCCAAGCCTGGTGATCACTGCGATCAGCGCTCCGTTGATCCTGTCATTCCTGACGGAGAGCGTCCGCCCTGACATCGCAGCGGAAGGCGACTGGATATTCTTCAAGTTCGCTGTGCCGTTCCACTATTACCCCCCTGCCTACCTGATCCAGTTTCCTTCGTTTCTGGCACTGGAAGTGCTGGGATTCGTCTGGACAGGTCGCGCCATCACCGACCTTCAGACCAGGCGGATGGCGCTGGGCCTCCAGATCGCACTTGCAATCCTGATCTGGTCCGCAACGGCCCTGACTACACTGGTGTTCATTGAGCCAATCGCTCGCCTATTTTTCTGGCGGCTTGCGCCGTTCGCGCTGTTGCTCGCTACGCTCATCACAATCATTGGTATGATGCGACTAGCGGCGCAAACCGACCGCGAAACGAATATTCGCCACGATCGTCTGCGGTTGCGCATCACTCTTTGCACTATCCCCGTCTTGGCGCTCAGCGGTCTTATGCTCGACCAATGGCTGCCCACCGCCCCCTTTCAGCCCGCGTCTGTGCTGTTCCTCGCAATGTCGATAGTGGCTTTGATACGCTACGGGGCCAGCGAAACTACAGCGATCGGCAGGCCGGTGCTGATCGGAGTGAGCTGCACAGCACTGACTTTCGGCGTGCTCGCGCAGCCATCTCCCAGCACCCATTATTCGCTGCTGTACGAGTCTGCAGCACAGCGGGCGGAGCAAGACCTATTTCGCTATGTCGCCAAGTCTACCCCTCGCGATGCACAATTTCTCATTCCACCGACCCTCGATCTATTTCGGTTACAGGCGGGACGCGCCGTTGTTGTGGACTTCAAAGCCCTGCCCATGAACCTTTCGAGCATCGTGGAATGGTATCATCGGCTCGAAGCCATTTCGGGAACAAGAAAGCCAAATACCCCGAACGAGATCGCCCTCGGCTATCAAACCTTGAACGCCGCTCGGATCGAGCAATTGCGATGCCGCTATGGGATAAGCCATGCTGTATTTGAGCAGCCCACCACTTTTGCCGCGCCAGGGTGGAGCGAAGTTTTCCGCAATCGGTCATTCAAGGTCCTGCAGTTCACTGGCGGTGCCCCCTGTCCGACGAGGGACACTACGCCCGATCGGCTCGCCGCAGCTCGTGGTTAGGAAAGCGTCAATGCTTCCCCTGTAGGCACGGCCATGGGTTCGGCGGGCCAGTCAGGGCCGCCTGAGGTTTGCAGGTCAAGGACGCACGATGAGCGCTTTCGGACGCAAGAACGGGATCGGCGGGATGAGTGCGGGGGCCCGGCCCAGCTTTGGCGTTGCGAAGCCGATGAAGGGGCCTGCCGGCGCGCCCCAGGGGCGTGCATCGGGGGGCGAGCAGTTTCCGCCGCTGCCGCAGGGCCTCGATACTGCGTCCGGCGCTGCCAACGGCCGCGGCGATGCTATGTCGCGCCTGGCCGATCGCGCCAGCGCGATCGCCGAAGCGACGTCGGAGATCGGCGGCTTCGAAGCCTCGGTCCACAAGATCAAGGAACAGGTGCTTCCCCGCCTGCTGGAACGGGTCGATCCGGAAGCCGCGGCGACGCTGTCCAAGGAAGAGCTTTCCGAGGAATTCCGCCCGATCATCATGGAAGTGCTGACCGAGCTCAAGGTCACGCTCAACCGGCGCGAGCAATTCGCGCTGGAGAAAGTCCTGATCGACGAGCTGCTGGGCTTCGGGCCGCTCGAGGAGCTGCTCGGCGATCCCGACATTTCCGATATCATGGTCAACGGGCCGAACCAGACTTACGTGGAAAAGAAGGGCCGGCTGCAGATCGCGCCGATCCAGTTCCGCGACGAGGCGCACCTGTTCCAGATCGCCCAGCGCATCGTGAACCAGGTCGGCCGCCGGGTGGACCAGACCACCCCGCTGGCGGACGCGCGCCTGAAGGACGGCAGCCGCGTCAACGTGATCGTGCCGCCGCTCAGCCTGCGCGGCACGGCCATTTCCATCCGCAAGTTCTCCGAGAAGCCGATCACGCTGGATATGCTGCGCGACTTCGGCTCGATGAGCGACAAGATGTGCACCGCGCTGAAGATCGCGGGCGCGTGCCGGATGAACGTTGTCATCTCCGGCGGCACCGGCTCGGGCAAGACGACCATGCTCAACGCCCTGTCGAAAATGATCGACCCGGGCGAGCGCGTGCTGACGATCGAGGACGCGGCCGAGCTTCGCCTGCAACAGCCGCACTGGCTGCCGCTGGAAACCCGCCCGCCGAACCTGGAAGGCCAGGGCGCGATCACGATCGGCGATCTGGTCAAGAACGCGCTGCGCATGCGGCCGGACCGGATCATCCTGGGCGAAATCCGTGGCGCGGAGTGTTTCGACCTGCTGGCCGCGATGAACACCGGCCACGATGGCTCGATGTGCACGCTGCACGCCAACAGCCCGCGCGAATGCCTGGGCCGCATGGAAAACATGATCCTGATGGGCGACATCAAGATCCCGAAAGAAGCGATCAGCCGCCAGATCGCGGAATCGGTGGATCTCATCGTCCAGGTCAAGCGCCTGCGCGACGGATCGCGCCGCACGACCAACATCACCGAGGTGATCGGCATGGAAGGCGACGTGATCGTCACCCAGGAGCTGTTCAACTTCGAGTATCTCGACGAAAGCGAAGACGGCAAGATCCTCGGCGAGTTCCGTTCGTCCGGCCTGCGCCCCTATACGCTGGAAAAGGCGCGCCAGTTCGGCTTCGATCAGGCCTATCTGGAAGCTTGCCTGTAAGGCGAACGCGGGCGCTCAGCGTCCCGGAATGCCGCCGGCCGCCAGGGCCAGCAGCGCGGCGCCGGCCATGAAGGCGAGGACGGACAGCGTCGTCCACGGCATGCAGCCGAGCGCATCCGCCTCCCGCCGCTTGCGCTGCCGCCTTTCCGCCAGGCCGGCCGCGAAGGAGATCACGATCAGGGCAATGCCCCCGATGCCCAGCAGGGTCGCATCGCTGGCGAAAAGCAGGAAGGCCGGCTCGTCCATGGCGCGCGATATGGCGCCGCCGCCTGGCCCCGGCAATCCCGCCTTGTGCCCTGCCGGCGCTTGATCGCCCGCCACGGCCCCCTATGGCGGCGCGATGGACGCCGCCGCTCCTCGCCACCGCCCGCTGCTCGCGCTGATCATAAGGCTCGGCGCCATCGGGGCGCTGGCGACGATGTCTGCGCTCATCAAGCTCGCCTCGCAGCGCGGCATCCACCTGCTGGAAATCATGTTCTGGCGGCAGGCGATCACCATTCCGATCGCGCTCGCCTGGGTCATGGCTACCGGCGGGATCGGCATGTTGGCGACGAAACGGCCCGGCACGCATCTGATCCGCGGACTCTATGGCACGATCGGCATGGTGCTGAACTTCGGCGCCGTTATCCTGCTGCCGCTGGCCGAAGCCACGACGATGAGCTTCACCGCGCCGATCTGGGCGGTGATCCTCTCCACACTGCTGCTGAAGGAGAAGGTCGGCATATGGCGCTGGTCGGCAGTGGCGCTCGGCTTCGTCGGCGTGCTGGTGATCGCCCAGCCGGGCGGTGGGCACATTCCGCTATTCGGGGCGCTGGTGGGCATCGGCGGCGCTTTCATGGTCGCGCTGATCTCCATCCAGATCGCCGATCTCAACCGCACGGACCAGCCGCTGACGATCGTATTCTACTTCGCCTTGTTCAGCGCCCCGCTCACTGCGATCGCCCTGCCCTTCGTCGCCACCACGCATGACTGGCACGGTGGGCTGCTGCTGCTCGGCATCGGGCTCGCGGGCTCGGCCGGCCAGCTCCTGCTCACCGCCGCGCTGCGCTTCGGCAAGGTCGCCAGCGTGATCGTGATGGATTATTCGGCGCTGTTCTGGGCCACGCTCTATGGCTCGCTGCTGTTCGGTGTGCTGCCGCCCGCCAGCACATGGCTGGGCGTGCCGCTGATCGTCGCCGCCGGGCTGGTGATCGCCTGGCGCGAGCACCGCCTCACGCGGCCGACTGACCGCGACGTGGCGCGAGCCGAAGGAACATAAGGGAAAATCGCTGGTTTCTGCCGTGACCACTCATTCGAGACAAAGGGATGACGGCAATGATTCGCAACTTGATCCTGGCCTTCGGGCTTACCGCGCTGACGCTCACCGCGACGGCCTGCAACACCGTCAAGGGCGCCGGGCAGGACATTGAATCGGTCGGCCAGGCCGCCGACGACGCGTTGTAAGGTTGTTGTAAGGTTTCGGCCGGCCGGCGCCGTCATTTTCGGCCCGGCCGGCTCTCTTCAAAACGGCGCGCCAGCCGGCGGATCGAGGCGTTGTCATGCACGAACCGGCCGGGCGCCTTCTCCAGCGCCGCCCGTAACGCACCGGCGGCCACCAGGCGCGCATCTATCGAACGGAACCCGCGCCGATTTCCGCCCAGCAGATGGTCGGTCAGCGGGCTGGCCAGGATGGCCAAGCGCTCCAGCACCCGGCGATCCGCTTCCCGTGGGCCGCGCAGCAGGCCGGGCCGCAGCACGTCCAGCCGGGCGAAGCCCAGGGCGGTGACGGCTGCCTCAGCCTCCGCCTTGACGCGCAGATAGAACGCGCGGGCCGCAAGGTCCGCACCGGCGGAGGAGACCAGCACGAAACCGGTGGCGCCCGCGCGCTTCGCGGCTTCCGCCAGGCGAACCACCAGATCGCGATCCACCGCGCGGAACGCCTGTTCGCTGCGGCCCGCCCGCCGCCAGGTGGTGCCCAGCGCGCAGATCGCCGCATCGGGGGCGATGGCGGCGACAGCCTCGTCCCACTCGGCCGGATCGGCCACCAGCATTTCCATGCGCGCGCCCTCGGGCATCGGCGCCTCGCGACGGGACAGGGCGACCAGCCGCAAGGCAGGATGCCCGGCCGCGGCCTCCATCACTCTGCGCCCGACAAGGCCCGTCGCCCCGGCGAGCAATATCCGGCGCGGATCAGACATTCGACAGCCCTTGCGGCGCGCGCCCGTAGATCTGGCGATAGCGCTCGATCGCATAACGATCGGTCATGCCGGCGATGAAATCGGCGATGTGGCGGCTGCGCGCCGGCTCTTCCTCCGGCAAGGCGCTCGCCCAGCCTTCCGGCAGCAGATCGGGCTGCTGGTGATAGGCGGCATAGAGCCTGGCCACCACATGCCGCGCCCGTTCCGCGGTGGCCCGCTGCTCTTCATGGTAATAGAGGTTCTTGTAGAGGAACGCCTTCAGCTCCCGCTCCTGCGCGGCCATGGCCGGGGAGAAGGCCGCAAGCGGCCGCCCCGCCCCGCGCACGGCGTCGATCGAATCGATACCGGCCAGGTTCGCGCGAGTGGTTTCCAGCAGGTCGTTGACCATCGCCCCGATCTGCTCGCGCACCAGTTCCCGCACCAGGGTATCGCGGCGGCCGTTCGGAAAGCGTCGTTCGATCGCCCGCCACGTCTCGGCGGGAAGGTCCAGTTCCAGCAGCGGTTCCAGTTGCAGGAAGCCGGATCGTAGTCCGTCATCGATGTCGTGGTTGTCATAGGCGATGTCGTCCGACAGCGCGGCGACTTGCGCTTCCAGCGAGGGCCAGCGTTCCAGTTCCAGCGGGTAGGCACCGTCGAGTTCCGCCAGCGCCCAGTGCGGCCGCGCCACCGGGCCGTTGTGCTTGGCGATCCCCTCCAGCACTTCCCAGCTCAGGTTGAGGCCGGGAAAGCCGGAATAGGGGCTGTCCAGCCGCATGAGCGTGCGCAGGCACTGTTCGTTGTGATCGAACCCGCCTTGCCGCTCCAGCGCGGCGTCGAGCGCCTTTTCGCCGGCATGGCCGAACGGCGGATGGCCGATGTCATGCGCCAGGCACAGCGCCTCGGCCAGATCCTCGTCCAGATGCAGGGAACGCGCGATCACGCGGCCGATCTGCGCCACCTCCAGGCTGTGCGTCAGCCGGACACGGAAGTGATCGCCATCGGGGGCGATGAACACCTGGGTCTTGCCGGCCAGACGGCGGAAAGCGATCGAATGGATGATCCGGTCACGATCGCGCTGGAACGCCGTGCGCGGCCCCCAGCTGCCCCCCTCCCGCTGCCGGAACTCGCGGCCGCGCGAAACGGCGGGATCGGCGGCGTAGAGCGCGCGGGGCATGGCGCGTCGCTAGGGCGTGGGGGCGGCGTTTGCAACTCGAACGGTGCGTGCCGCTTCCCACGAAAGGGTGGAGGGTAATAGCGAAAGAAGCAGCCACCTGCCCTCACCGCGCGCGCAGAGGAAGCTCACCCCTCTCCCAGGATCCACGCCACCGCCTTTTCGGCGTGGATGCGGGTGCTGTCGTAGATCGGCAGGACATTGGCATCGACATCGACGATCATGTCCAGCTCCGTGCAGGCAAGGACGATCGCGTCGGCGCCGTTCTGCTCCTGCAAGGTGATCATGGTCTTGAGCGCGCGTTCGGAATCGCGGGTGGCCTTGCCCAGCACCAGCTCGTCATAGATGATCCGGTCGAGCGTCTCGATCGTCGCGGGATCGGGCGGCAGCAGGTCCACCCCCTGCGCCACCAGCCGGCGGCGATAGAAGCTTTCGGTCATCACGTTGCTGGTACCCAGCAGCGCCGCGCACTTCACCTGGTCGGCGCCCATCCGTTCGCCCACGCATTCGGCGATGTGCAGCACCGGGATCTCCACCGATGCGGCCACCTTGTCGTACACGCGGTGCATCGAATTCGCGCCGATCACCAGCGCGCCGGCCCCTGCCGCCTCCAGCCGCCGAGCGGAATCGATCAGCACGCCGGCCGCCCGCTCCCAGTCCTCCTCGCTCTTCAACGCATAGAGCTGCGAGAAATCCAGGCTCTCTATCAGCAGCGGGGCGCTGGCGATGCGATCGGTCCGCTGCTGTACGATCCGGTTGATCTGCTCGTAATAAGTGCGGGTGGAAACCCAGCTCATCCCGCCGATAAGCCCCAGCTTGCGCAAGTGCCCAATCCTCATGTTGCCCGCGCGAAGCGTGCCGGTGGAACGATGAATGTCCGGTTATCGCGGACTAGCTAATGTCCCAGAGCCTTGTTGATCTCCTCGACCATCTTCTTGGCGTCGGACAGCAGCATCATCGTCTGGTCGAGATAGAACACCTCGTTGTCCACCCCGGCATAGCCGACCCCGCCCATCGAGCGCTTGATGAACATGATCGTCTTGGCCTTCTCCACATCGAACACCGGCATGCCGTAGATCGGGCTGGACTTGTCGGTCTTGGCCGCCGGGTTGACCACGTCATTGGCGCCGATGACGAAGGCCACGTCGGCCTGGGCGAACTCGCTGTTGATGTCCTCCAGCTCGAACACCTCGTCATAAGGCACGTTGGCTTCGGCCAGCAGCACGTTCATGTGGCCAGGCATCCGGCCCGCCACCGGGTGGATGGCGTATTTGACGTTGACGCCTTCGGCCTTCAGCAGGTCCGCCATCTCGCGCAGCGCGTGCTGCGCCTGGGCCACGGCCATGCCGTAGCCGGGGATGATGATGACGTTTTCGGCCTGCTTGAGCATGAAGGCGGCATCTTCCGCGCTGCCCTGCTTGTAAGGCCGCTGTTCCTTGGCGCCGCCATCGGCGCCGCTCGAACTCGCGCCAAATCCACCAGCTATCACACTGATAAAGCTGCGATTCATCGCCCGGCACATGATATAGCTGAGGATCGCGCCAGAACTGCCGACCAGCGCCCCCGTCACGATCATCGCCGTGTTGTGCAGCGTGAACCCCATCGCCGCCGCCGCCCAGCCGGAATAGCTGTTCAGCATCGACACCACCACCGGCATGTCCGCCCCGCCGATCGGGATGATCAGCAGGAAGCCGATCGCGAAGGACAGCGCCACGATCACCCAGAACATCGGGTTCTCGCCCGGCCCCGCCTGCCCCGACAGAGCGAACAGAGCCGTCAGGACAATGATCGCCAGCAGCGTGCCCAGATTGATGACGTGCCGCGCCGGCAGCAGGATCGGCGAGCCCGACATGTTGCCGTTGAGCTTGGCAAAAGCGATCACCGAGCCGGAGAACGTGATCGCGCCGATGGCGGCGCCCAGCGCCATTTCGATACGGCTCACGGTCAGGATATTGCCGTCGAGCCCGAGGATGCCGAACGCATCCGGGTTCACGAACGCCGCCGCCGCGACCAGCACCGCCGCGAGGCCGACAAGCGAGTGGAACGCCGCCACCAGCTGCGGCATCGCCGTCATCTGGATGCGCCGCGCGATGATCAGCCCGATCGCCGCGCCAATACCGATGGCGACGACGATCTCGAACAGCGCGGCCGGATCGAAATCCAGCCCTGCCGTGGCCGCGGTCTCCCCGATCGAAAGATCGAAGCCCAGGCCGTGCGTGATCAGCGTGGTGACCACGGCGATTAACATGCCAATCATGCCGAAGCGATTGCCCCTACGGCTGGTCGCGGGCGACGAAAGCCCGCGCAGCGCCAGGATGAAGCACACGCCGGCGGCGAGGTAGGCCAGCGCCACCCACGGATTCACGGAATGCTCCACCCCCTAGCGTTCCTTCTTCTTGTACATCGCCAGCATTCGCGCCGTCACCGCGAAGCCGCCGAAGATGTTCACGCTCGCCAGCGCCACGCCCACGAGTCCGAGCCATTTGGCCACCGGATTGCCCGAAGCGGCGGCCGCGATCAGCGCGCCGACGATGATCACGCTGGAGATCGCGTTGGTCACCGCCATCAGCGGCGTATGCAGCGCCGGGGTGACCGACCAGACCACGTAATAGCCCACGAAGCAGGCCAGCACGAAGATCGAGAGGATGGAGATGAAGTCCATGGCCGGCCCCTACCCGCTCACTTTCTGCGCGATCTCGACGGCGTTGCCTTCGGGATCGAGCAGGTACATCACCTTGATGCCCAGCGGCGCGACTTCGGTGATGTCGAGCGCGGGCGTGACGCCCTTGGCGGCCAGCGCAGCCCTGGTGGCTTCGATATCCGGCGTCTCCAGCGTCACCTGGGTGATGCCGCGGATCGCCGCATGGCCCGGAGGCGCCGGGCGCGCGGGGCCGGGCTGCGAATCGACGGTCTTGATCAGTTCGATCCGCTCGTTGCCGTTGGTCAGCCAGCGGAAATGCACCGCCCCGTCGCGCAGCACGGCATCCTTGGCCACCGTGAAGCCCAGGCTGTCGACGAACCAATCGGTCTCTTTCTCGATGTCGTTCACCGAGATCGCGACCATGAAATGGTTGAACTCCAGCGCGGCGGCCACTTCCGGCCCCTGCGCACCGGCCGATGCGCCGATGCCCAGCGCGGCGGCCGCCAGCGCGATCGTGGAAATCTTCATTGTCCGATCCTCTCGTTCACGATCTTGCCGCCCTTGGTCAGCCGCACGGCATCGCCGATTTCTTCATCGAGCACCGGCCGGCCCTGCTCCTTGTCCCAGAAGGCGGAGAGGAAATTGTAGAGATTGCGCGCGAACAGCGCCGATGCGTCGGCGGCCAGATGCGCGGGCGTGTTGGAATAGCCCATGATCTTCACGCCGTGGCGCTCCACGATCTCGTCGGCCACGCTGTGCTCCACATTGCCGCCCTGGGCCACCGCCAGGTCGAAGATCACGCTGCCGGGCTTCATCGTGGCGATCTGCGCGTCGCTGATCAGCCGCGGCGCCGCCCGCCCCGGGATCAGCGCTGTGGTGATGACGATGTCCTGCTTGGCGATATGGCTGGAAACCAGCTCGGCCTGCGCCTTCTGGTATTCCTCGCTCATCTCGGTGGCATAGCCGCCGCTGCCTTCGCCCTCGATCCCGGCGACGCTTTCCACGAAGATCGGCTTCGCGCCCAGAGACAGGATCTGCTCTTTCGTCGCGCTGCGCACGTCGGTGGCGGAGACTTGCGCCCCCAGCCGCCGCGCGGTGGCGATCGCCTGCAGGCCGGCCACGCCCACCCCCATCACGAACACCCTGGCCGCGGCCACCGTGCCGGCGGCGGTCATCATCATCGGAAAGACGCGGCCATATTCGCCGGCGGCCGCGAGCACGGCCTTGTATCCGGCCAGATTCGACTGGCTGGAGAGCACGTCCATGCTCTGCGCGCGGGTGATGCGCGGCATGAACTCCATCGCCAGCGCTTCCAGCCCGGCGGCGGCATAGGCGGCCACGCGGTCTTTCTCGGCAAAGGGGTTGAAAGTCGCGGCCACCCACGCGCCGCCACTCGCGCCCGCCAGCGCGGCCGGCTCGGGCGCCTGCACCGCCAGCACGATGTCGGCCCCCTTCACCACCTCGGCGGCGGAGCCCAGCTCGGCCCCCGCTTCCTCGAAAGCAGCATCGTTTACGGCAGCGGCTTCGCCCGCCCCGCGCTCCACCGCAACGGTGGCCCCCAGGGCCACGAACTTGCGGACCGTTTCCGGCGTGGCGGCGACCCGGGTTTCCCCGGCCGCCCGTTCCTGCAATACGGCGATCCGCATCCCTCCAGCCGGACCGTCAGGAAATCAGCAGGATAACGATGAAGCTGATCACGGCGATCGCAGGCACCGCCCATTTGAGCATCTCGACGAAGCCGAGATACGTCTTTTCGTGTGCCTTCAAGTTGTTTGCCGATTCCATGTCTCGGACGCTCCTGATGCTCGAACCCTGTTTGTGGCCGGCTGCTCTATCGCCGCAAGGGGGCGCGCTCAAGCCCGTCCTGAGTCCCGGGCGCCGATCCGCGCCGATGAACCGCGGGCATGTCACGCGAATGCCCGAATTCACTGCTTAATCCGCTCTTTACCGGCTTGCGATATGGCTATCAGCAACGAGCGAGGTGGAAGACGAATGGCCGAGGCCGAGCAGCGCCTTTTGATGCTTATTGATGACGAGCCGGCGCAAAGCCGCCTGATCACCGCGCTGGCCGCGCGTGAGGGGTGGCGAACGCTGGTCGTGCGCGATTCGGAAACCGCGGTGGCCACGCTGGGCACCCGCCAGGGCATGCAGCTTTCCGCCATCATCCTCGACCAATGGGTTCCCGGCGATCAGGCTTGCGAGCTGATCGGCGAATTGAAGGAACGCCGCCCGGCCCTGCCCATCCTCATGCTCACCGCCAGCACCTCGCCGCTTCTGGCGGTGGAGGCGATGCGCGCCGGGGCCACCGATTACCTGGTGAAGCCGGTTTCTCCCGATCGGCTGATGCAGGCGCTGCGCAACACCACCACGCGCGAAACCTCGCATGACGAGCTGACCCCGCTGACCGAGAAGATGCCGGGCCTGCTCGATTTCGATTCGATGATCGGCACTGCCCCGCCGTTCCGCGATGCCCTGGCCAAGGCGGCCAAGGCCGCGCGCGGCCACGGCGCGGTGCTGATCGAAGGCGAAATCGGCACCGGCAAGGAAATGCTGGTGCGGGCGATGTTCGCCGCCAGCCCGCGGGCCAAGGCGCCGTTCCGCTCCATCGTGATCGGCAGCGTGCCCGGCAGCAGCCTCGAATCGCTGCTGTTCGGGCATGAGAAAGGGGCCTTCCCCGGCGCCTTCGAACGCCAGATCGGCGCCTTGCAGCATTGCGACGGCGGCACCCTGCTGCTCGACGAGGTCGACCGCCTCTCGCCCGAATTGCAGGACCGGCTGGCCGAAGCGCTGGCCAATCGCTCGATACGGCCGATCGGCGCGAACCACAGCTTCCGGGTGGACGTGCGGGTGATCGCGGCCAGCAACCTGCCGCTGGCCGATCTGGTCGCCACCGGCCATTTCCGCCCCAATCTGCTGGAGCTTCTGGCCAATACCTCGATCGTCCTGCCGCCCTTGCGCGAACGCACGGGCGACGTGCCGGCCCTCGCCCGCCACTTCCTCGCCCGGATCGGCGAGCAGCCGGGCCTGCGGCCGCTCGGCATAACCGATACCGCGCTGCAACTGCTCTCCGCGTTCGACTGGCCGGGCAATGTCCGCCAGCTGCAGGCGGTGCTGTTCCGCGCCGCCGTGTTCTGCGACGGCAATGCGCTGACCGAAGACGACTTCCCGCAGCTGAGCGAGATGCTCGGCGAGATGGAGACGGGCGGCTTCTCCGCGCAGGAAGGCGTCGGCGTGCAGCTTTACACGGCAGACGGCAACTTGCGCCCGCTCGAAGAGATCGAGGCCGACGTGATCCGTCTGGCCATCGGCCATTATCGCGGTCGCATGACCGAAGTCGCGCGGCGGCTCGGGATCGGGCGCTCGACGCTCTACCGCAAGCTCAGCGATCTCGGCATCGAGAGCGCCGCCTGACGTCGACATGGGCCTGCCCGCTCGGTATCCCCTTGCGGATGGCAGACGATTTCCGGTTCGATGGGCGCTCCGCCCTTGTCACGGGCGCGGCCTCGGGCATCGGCGCGGCGACGGCCGCCTGGCTCGCGGAGCGCGGCATGGCGCGGCTGGTGCTGGTCGATCGCGATGAAGCCGGCCTGGCCGCGCTCGATCTTCCTTGCGAGCGGGCGTCCTTCGTGGGCGATGTCGCCGATCCCGCTCTGTGGGATCGCCTGGAGGCCGAAGCCGGCCGCATCGATCACGCGGTGCTCAATGCCGGCATCAGTGCCGGCGGGCCGCTTGCCGAATTGAGCTTCGACGATTGGCGCAAAGTGCTCTCGATCAATCTCGACGGCATGTTCCTGTCGCTGCGCACGGCGCTGCGTCTCCTGCCCGATGGCGGCTCGGCCGTCCTGACAGCCTCGGTGTCTGGGCTGAAGGCGGAACCGAACACGGCGGCCTATGGCGCGTCCAAGGCGGCGGTGATCCAGCTCGCCAAAGTCGCGGCAAAGGAAGCCGCGCCCCGCCGCATCCGCGTCAACGCCATCGCCCCCGGCGGGGTGGATACGCCGATCTGGGACGATCTGCCGTTCTTCCAGGATCTTGTCGCCCAAACAGGCAGCCGCGCGGCGGCTGTCGACGCCATGGCGAAGATGGCCACGCCCCTCGCCCGCTACGCCACCCCGCAAGAGATCGCTGGCCAGATCGGCTTCCTGCTGTCCGACCTGGCGGCGAACATCACCGGCACCGTGCTGGTCAGCGACGGCGGCTATTCGCTCTGAGGCGCCATCCCCTGCGTGAGAACATTCGTCATTGCGAGCGTAGCGAAGCAATGACGAACTTGGGGTGCGCCCCTAACCATCCGCCAGCCCGGCGAAATCCGTCAGCGCCGCATCCCTCAGCCCGCGCCAGACGTTGCGCGCCTGCACGGTGTCGTAAACGTCATGAACGCGCAGGAGCTGGACGCCTGCTTCCATCCCGCGCATGGCCAGCGCGATGCTGCCGCCCAGCCGCCTGTGCGCGGCCGCCTCGTTGCTCAGCGCGCCGATCATACGCTTGCGGCTGGCCCCCAGCAGGATCGGCCGGCCGAGCGCATGGAACAGCGGCAGCGCGTTCAGCAGGGCCAGGTTCTCGGCCATGGTCTTGCCGAAGCCGATGCCGGGATCGAGGATGATCCGCTCGGCCGCGATGCCGCCCGCGATCGCCCGATCCCGCGCCGCGCGCAGGGCGTCGAACACGTCGAACACCACGTTGCCATAGCTTCCGCCGGCGTGAAGATCCTCACCCTGGCCAGGCGCGTGCATCAGGATCACGGGCGCACCGCTGGCGGCCGCGAAGTCCAGGCTCCTTGGATCATGGTACAAGGCCGAAACGTCGTTGATCACGTGCGCGCCGGCGGCGAGCGCCGCTTCCATCACCGCCTGGCGCCGCGTGTCCACGCTCACCGCCGCGCCCATCGCCACGCAATGCTCGATCGCCGGGACGACGCGGGCAATCTCGTCACCCTCCCACACCGCCGCCGCGCCGGGGCGCGTGCTTTCGCCGCCGATGTCGATGATCGCCGCCCCCGACTCGTGCATCGCGGCGGCGTGAGTACGCGCTTCCTCGGGATCGTCGAGGAATTTGCCACCGTCGGAGAAGCTGTCGGGCGTGACGTTGAGGATACCCATGATCTGCGGCTGGTCGAGCCGCACCGTCCGCCCGCCCAGTTGCAGCGGTGGATGCGCCGCGCGCAGGCCGGCCCATTGCGCCTCCGCCTCCGCCCCCAGCTCGTCAGGCAGATGCTCCAGCGCGCGCTCGATGGTCTCGGCAGTCGCCAGCTCGCGCTGCACCACATCGCCCTCGCGCGTGACCGTCACCGCGAACTCGCGCGCATAAGCCATGCCGCCGGCCAGCCGAATGGCATCGCCGCCCACGGCCTGCGGGCTGGAAACCAGCGTCAGCGGCTGGATGTAAAGCTTGTCTGCCATGGGCGGCACGTTGCAGGCGGCGGAGCGGGCTTCAAGCGAATTGTTGGGGCTGGATTTTGAGGCGGGAGCCCCACTCAACCTTCGTCATCTCCGCGAAAGCGGGGACCCGGGGTATAACAGCGCAAGAGAGCCGACTGGGTTCCCGCTTTCGCGGAAATGAGAGAAGGGGCGTTTCAGTCCTCCACCGCCAGCAGATAGAGCTGCCGCAGCGTATCGATCGGCTTCACCGCGCCTTCGTGCTCTATGTGCCAGAACGTCCACCCGTTGCAGCTCGGCGCGTCCTGCAGCGCCTTGCCGACGCCGTGGATCGAGCCGACCTCTCGCCCGCTGGCGATCGAGCCGTCGGCGCGCACGGTTGCGGTCCAGCGGCGCTGGCGGTCGAACAACTCGGCGCCCGGCGCGAGGAACCCGGCTTCCACCAGCGCGCCGAAGGCCACGCGCGGGGCGCTCTTGCGGCTCTGCATCGTCTTGAGCGCGCTTTCGTCGAGCGGCAGGGCCATCTCGATCCGCTCCAGCGCCGCCTCGCGATAGCCAGGCTCCCGCTCGCAGCCGATCCACTGGCGGCCCAGCCGCTTGGCCACCGCGCCGGTGGTGCCGGTGCCGAAGAACGGATCGAGCACCACGTCGCCCGCCTCGGTCGTCGCCAGCAGCACGCGATAGAGCAGCGCCTCGGGCTTCTGCGTCGGGTGGACCTTGTGGCCGTTCTCCTTCAGCCGTTCCTGGCCGCCGCAGATCGGCAGCACCCAGTCGCTGCGCATCTGCAATTCGTCGTTGAGCGTCTTCATCGCGCGGTAATTGAAGTGATAGCGCGCCTTTTCGCCCATGCTGGCCCAGATCAGCGTTTCATGCGCATTGGTGAAGCGCGTGCCGCGAAAGTTCGGCATCGGGTTCGCCTTGCGCCAGACCACGTCGTTGAGGATCCAGAACCCCAGGTCCTGCATCAGCGCCCCGACGCGGAAGATATTGTGATAGCTGCCGATCACCCAGATCGCTCCATCCGGCTTGAGCACGCGCCGCGCTTCCGTCAGCCATTCGCGGGTGAACCTGTCATAGACGGCGAAGCTGTCGAACTGGTCCCAGTGATCGGTCACCGCATCCACGTGGCTGCCGTCCGGCCGATTGAGATCGCCGCCGAGCTGGAGGTTATAGGGCGGATCGGCGAAGACGAGGTCCACCGAGGCGCTGGGCAGCGAGCGCATCGCCTCGATGCAATCGCCCGGCAGGATGCGGCCCAGAGGCAGCTCCACCGCCTCTTTGGCGAGCGCCTTCGCCCTGCGAATAGTGATGACTTCGCCCATGTCCTGTCCTGAAACCCCCTGAGTTATCCACAAGGGTGGCGCATGGCGGACTCCGCCGTCAACCCATGTCGCGATGGACGTGAAATCCAAGCCGGCAGATTGAAGGGGAACGAAAGGAGTCCCCCACATCATCTTGAGTCCCCTCGGCTTTCGCCGACTCGACATCTGGTGGTGTGGCCCGGAAGACTCGGCCGGCCGCTTTCCTCATCCGAGCCGGACCGTCCGCTGGACGCCGATGGCCTCGAGAAACGCCGTATCATGGCTGACCACGAGCAAGGCCCCGTCATACGAAACCAGGGCATTCTCCAGTTCCTCGATGGATTCGAGATCGAGGTGATTGGTCGGCTCGTCCAGCACCAGCAGCTGCGGCACCGCCGGATCGGCGAACGCCACGGCCAGGGCTGCCCGCAAACGCTCGCCGCCGCTCATCGTGGCGACCGGCCGCAAGGCTTCCTCGTTACGAAAGGCGAAACGGGCGGCCACTTCGTGTGCCCGGTGTGCAGTCAGGGCGGCATGTCGCGCGCGCATATTCCCGACCACCGACAGCACCGGATCGAGCAGGCGGGCATGCTGGTCGACCAGTGCGATCCGCTCGCGCGCGGCGCTTACCTTACCGGAATCCGGCGCGATTTCGCCGGTCACCAGGCGGATCAGGCTGGTCTTGCCGGCGCCGTTCGGCCCGGCGATCGCCACGCGTTCGGGGCCGGTGAGCGACAGTGTCAGCGATTCAAACAGGCGCCGCCCGCCCCTGGCCAGAGAAACGTTCTCCATCCGCAGCAAGGTGCGATGGGGCGGCAGGCCCGAGGGCGGCAAGGTGAAGCGGCGCGGGATCACCACTTCGATCCGCTGCCGGGCCGCCTCCACCGCCGCGCGGGCTTCTGCTTCCTTCCGTTCACCCAGGGCGCGGCCAGCACCCGCGGTGCCTTCCGCCCGCTCTTTACGCGCGCCGAGAAGGATCTTCGGCAAATCGCCGCGAGCGCTGGCCGCTCGTCCCATGCGGTCGCGGCGCTGCTGCCTTTCCGTGCGGTCCCGAGCCTCCCGACGCTGCCGCGCAAGCTCGCGCCGCGAGCGATCCAGATCCGCGCTCGCCGCTTCCCGTGCGGCATCGCGCTGGGCAACGAAATCGGCCCAGCCGCCGCCATGGATCGTAACCGCCACCGGCGAAAGCTGGACGATACGGTCCATGAGCCCGAGCAGCGCGCGATCATGGCTGGCGACGAGCGCGCCGCCGCCCCATTCGGCGAGCAGGCTCTGCACGGCCGTGCGCCCCGCCTGGTCGAGGTTGTTGGTCGGCTCGTCGAGCAGCAGCACGTCCGGCGGATCGAGCAGCAGGCGCGCGATTGCCGCGCGCGTCCGCTCGCCTCCGCTCAGGTCGATCACGGAGCGCGCGGGATCGAGCCCCGCCAGCCCGGCGCGCGCCAGGGCCTCCTCAAGCCGTGCGGGCAGATCCCATTGGGCGATCTCCGCATCCTGCGCGGTGCCGTTGCCGGCTTCCAGACGAGCCATCGCCTCGATCGGCTCCGCCACGCCCAGCGCCTCCGCCACGGAGCCTTCGCTCGCCGGAAGCTGCCGCAACAGTCCCACCGATCCAAGGCGCACGACACTGCCCGCCTCTGGCGCGCGCAAGCCGGCGGCAATCGCCAGCAAGGTCGATTTGCCTGCCCCGTTCCGGCCGACGAGCCCAATACGCTCGCGGCCGAGTGCCAACGTCAGGTCAGAGAAAAGCGGCGTCCCGTCAGGCCGGGAGGCGGAGATTCGATCGAATTCGAGAAACGCGGACATGGCGCACCGGGGCAGCGTAAGGGGACGGACGGCTTTCGATGCTGTCGATCACGCTGCGTGCTCCTGCCTTTTCGCGTTGTCGGGCGCGGACTTAGCGATCGGGCGTCCCGATTTCAAACCCGGCAGGTCGGTTCAGCCGGCGAACAGTTCCATCTGCGCCACCGGGGCGAAGCTTCGGCGGTGCAGCGGCGTGGGGCCGTGAATGCGCAGGGCTGCCAGATGGTCGGGCGTTCCGTAGCCCTTGTTGCTGTGCCAGCCGTAATGCGGATGGGCCAGGTGATACTCGCGCATCAGCCGGTCGCGGTATTCCTTGGCGAGGATCGAGGCGGCGGAAATGCACGGCTCGCACCCGTCCCCGCCGACGATCGCCCGCGCCGGCCAGCGCCATTCCGGGCGCCGCCCGGCGGGCGTCAGGTTGCCGTCCACCAGCACTTGCTCCGCCTCGCAGCGCAGCACTTCGCACAGGCGAGCGACGGCCTGGGCCATGGCCAGCATCGTGGCGCCGAAGATGTTGAGCGAATCGATCTGCTCCACCTCCACCACGCCGATGCCGAAGGCGCAGCGGCGGCGGATGCGTTCCTCCAGCACGGCGCGCCTGTCCGCCGTCAGCTTCTTCGAATCGTCCAGCCCGCCCGGTCGCGGCTTGCACAGAAGCACGGCCGCCGCCACAACGGGGCCCGCCAGCGGCCCGCGGCCCGCCTCGTCCACGCCGACGACCAGCTCACCCGCGGTGAACGAGGAAACGAAATCGGCAGAGGGAGTTCCGGACAACATGCGCCAGCTCAACAAGATCGCCTTGGCTCTATTCCCTGCCGCGCTCGCCGCCGCAAGCTGTGGTTCCGCCCAGACGGGGGATAGCGCGGCGCGCGCCAGCGCCAGCCCGACATCGGGTTCCCCCTTCTCGATCGAGGAAGTGACCACCTTCGAAGAGCCGTGGGCCATCGCCTTCGAACCGGGCACGCGCACCCTGTTCGTGACGGAGAGGCCCGGCACGATGAAGTTCATCGACCTGGCCAGCGGGCGGAAGGGGACGGTCAGCGGCATCCCCCAGGTCGCTTACGGCGGCCAGGGCGGTTTCGCCGATCTGGCCTTCGCGCCCGACTATGCCAGCAGCCACACGATCTATCTCAGCTGGGCCGAGGCCGGAGAGGGGGACTTGCGCGGCGGCGCGGTGGGGCGCGGCACGCTGGTCTGCGAAAAGGGCGGCGATTGCCGGGTGGATGGGCTGAAAGTCATCTGGCGCCAGGTGCCCAAGACGGCCGGCGCGCTGCAATATGCCCTGCGGCTGACGTTCTCGCCCGACGGCAAGTACCTGTTCGTCTCCTCGGGCGACCGGGTGCATATCGATTCGGTGCAGGAACTGTCGAGCAACCTCGGCAAGATCGTGCGCCTGCTGCCGGATGGCAGCCCCGCCCTCGGCAATCCCTTCGCCGACAAGGGCCACCCGGCGGACGAGATCTGGACCCTGGGCCACCGCAACCCGCTCGGCCTCAAGTTCGATCTGAACGGCCAGCTATGGGATCTGGAGCACGGCCCGCGCGGGGGGGACGAGATCAACCGGCTGGTGCCGGGCCGGAACTTCGGCTGGCCGCTGGTTTCCGCCGGCGACAACTATAACGGAACGCCGATCCCCAAGAACGACACCCGCCCCGATCTCGATCTGCCCGCCATCACCTGGAACCCGGTGATCGCGCCGGGGGATTTCATCTTCTACAGCGGCAAGCTGTGGCCCCAATGGAAGAACCAGGCGCTGATCGCCACGCTCGGCACCACGTCGATCGTGCGCGTATCACTCAATGGCGACAAGGGCACCGAGGAAGCGCGCTACAAGTTCGACAAGCGCCTGCGCGACATCGTCGAAGCAGCCGATGGCTCGCTCTATGTGGTGGAGGACGGCAAGGGCGCGCGGCTGCTGCACCTCACGCCGGCGAAGTAGTCGTTCGACCTCGCTCCTCTATCGGAGGGGGCGTCGTATCGTTCCGTCCTTGCGAGGAGCGAAACGAAAGCAATCCAGGGCGACGCACATAACGCTCTGGATAGGTTGGCCCATGGCCGGCTTCGCTCGCCATGACGAATAGAGTCCGGTGGAGGTAACCACCCACGCACTTTACATTGCGTATTACCCCGCGCGGCTCTATCGGCGCGCCGCCCATGCCCGACCCCGCGCTCTCGACTCTGATTCCCCTCGATGCGATCGATCCGGCCGAGGTGGAGCGGGGGCTGGACCTGGCGTTCGGCCCCGATCGCCATGGCCGCACGGCCTATGCGATCCGCCAGGGCACCGATTGGCTCCCGGCGCTCAGCTTCGCCGCGCTCGATGAACAGGGCGTGCTGGTGGGTACGATCCAGGCCTGGCCGGTGGCCCTGGCCGATCCTGCCGGCCGCGCTTATCCGCTGATCATGGTCGGCCCACTGGCGATCCTGCCCGATCGGCAGGGCCGGGGTTTCGGCCGGGCGCTGATGGCCGCACAGGCGGCAGCGATCGAGACGATCGGCAGCGAGGGGAACGGCCCCCTTCCGCAAGTGCTGATCGGCGATGCGCCCTATTACGGCCGCTTCGGCTTCGTCGAAGCGCCACGCGGCTGGACTTGCCCCGGCTCGTGGGACCCGGCGCGCCTGCTGATCCGCGGCGTCAGCGCCGCCGTGCTGCCGCGCGAAGGTACGCTGGGGCCCTGGCTGGGATAGACAGCCCGCTCGCGAATATTCTCGCCTCCGCCGCGTGCCCTGCGCTCCACGGCCGATCTTGTTGCCGCCTCGTCCATCTGCCATGCGCTCGCGCATGAGCGAGCTGTTCGATCGCCTCAAGCGGCTGTTCGACGAAGGCCACGGCGCCGAACTGGCGGACTTGCGCAGCGATGCCCGCTTCGCGCCGCCGGAAATCCGGCCCGCGGCGGTACTGATCGCGGTGACGGATCGCCCCGATCCGGGCGTGATCCTGATCCATCGCCCGGAAGCGATGCGCGCCCATCCCGGGCAGATCGCCTTCCCCGGCGGCAAGCTGGACCCCGGCGAAGGAGCCGTTCAGGCCGCCTTGCGCGAGGCGCACGAGGAACTGGCGATCAGCCCCAGCGAAGTCTGCGTCATCGGGGCGAGCGATCGCTTCGTCACCGGCACGGGGTATGACGTTACCCCGGTGCTGGGCCTGATGCCGCCGGATATCCCGCTCGCCCCCAATCCGCATGAAGTCGCCTCGTGGTTCGAGGCACCGCTCGGCTTCCTGCTCGATCCCGCCAACCATCTGCACAAGACCGGCGAATGGCGCGGCCATCCGCGCTCTTACATAGAGATCGACTGGCAGGGACACCGCATCTGGGGCATCACCGCCGCGATCATCGCCAATCTCTCGCGCCGGCTGGCCTGGTCCGGCCATTGATCGCTGTCCTACCCGGCCGCACTGTGCCATCCACCCGCCCATGACCAGACTGCATCACCACGCGAAAACGGGCGGAAAAGAGGGCTTGCGCAGGTCCCTACCGTGCGACCCTGCGTTTGGCGTCAGGACAGTGTCAACAGTGTCAACACCCCCCGCCCGCACGGCCGACTGATGGGCGAGCGCGATCTGCCGGCTCGCTTGCCCGAAGCCGCCTGGACCCGGCGCGCCGATCTCGCCCGCCTGGTCGCGGCGCTGGGGGCGGACAACATCCGCTGGGTCGGCGGCGCGGTGCGCGACACCCTGCTCGGCGGCGCGGTGAAGGATATCGACGCGGCCACCCCGCATCAGCCCGATGAAGTGCTGGCCCTGCTCAAGGCGGCGGGCATCCGCTCCGTCCCCACCGGCTACGATCACGGCACGATTACCGCCGTGCTGCCTGACGGCCCGGTGGAGATCACGACCTTGCGGCAGGACGTGTCGACCGATGGCCGCCGCGCCACCGTGGCTTTCGCGCAGGACTGGCGCGATGATGCGGCGCGGCGCGATTTCACGATCAATGCGCTTTACGCTCATCCGCAGACGCTGGAGATTGCCGACTGGTTCGGCGGGCTAGGCGATCTCGCGGCGCGGCGGGTGCGCTTCATCGGCGATGCGCGCCAGCGCATCCGCGAGGATCATCTGCGCATCCTGCGCTATTATCGCTTCCAGGCCCGCTTCGGCAGCGCCCTTGATGCCGAGGCGGAGGAAGCCTGCGCCGAACTGGCGCCGATGCTCAAGGGGCTCAGCCGTGAACGCGTCGGCTGGGAACTGCTGACACTGCTCGGCCTGCCCGATCCCGCCGACACGGTGCAGCGCATGGCCGAACGCGGCGTGCTGCCGGTCGTCCTGCCTGAAGCCGGGGCGGAAGAGATCGCCGCCCTGCGGGCATTGATCCAGGAGGAAACGCGCCAGCGTATCGCGCCCGATGGCTTGCGCCGCCTCGCCGCGCTGCTTCCCGCCGATCCGCGCCTGGCCGAATCCGTCGCCGCCCGCCTGCGGCTTTCGGCGGCGCAGAAGAAACGGCTGGTCGCCGCCTCCGCGCGCCAGGGTGAGCCCGGCGATGCGCGTGTGCTGGCTTATCGCCTGGGGCACGCGGAAGCGATCGACCGGCTGCTGCTGGCCGGCGCGGACGTATCGCCGCTGGGTAACTGGGCCATTCCCCGTCTTCCGCTCAAGGGAGGCGAGATCGTGGCGCGCGGCGTGTCCGCCGGCCCGGAAGTCGCGCGCATCCTGCGCGAAGTGGAAGATCGCTGGGTGGCGGAAGGCTTTCCCGGCCGCGACAGGGTCGAAACCCTTCTGGCGGAACGGCTCGCGGCGCGAGCTTGAAGGGCGCCCGGTTCATCGCACCCACGCACCGGTTCATCGGGAACTGGTGGCGCTTTGGAGGCAAGGGCGAAAACCTTAACACCAAAGAGGGACCGTTTTTGGGGGGTAGATCGGCGGACGGTGCGAACCGCTGCTTGTAGGCTTCTTGGCTGCGATGCGCCCCCCCGCGCGCGTTCGCTCTTTTCACGCCCGCGCCACCTGGCGCTCGAACCTGTTACGAACGGAGTATCCAATGAAGCTTTCAACTCTCGCCGCGGCCGCGGCGCTGGCCATCGCCGGGGTTTCCGCGCCCGCCCTCGCCCAGAACGCGGGCGTGACGGTGGGCGCCAAGGTCTTCGGCCCGGATGGCGCCGAAGTGGGAACGATCGAGCAGGTCCAGGGCGGCAACGTCGTCGTCAATACCGGCTCGCTCACCGCCGCGCTTCCGGCGGAAGTCTTCGGCGAAGGCGACAACGGCCCCACGATCGGCTGGAACAAGGCCCAGCTTGAAGCGGCGGTGAACGAAGCCAACCAGGCGGCCGAAGCGCAGCTCGCCACGGCTTTCGTGCCCGATGCCGATCTCTACAGCTCCGACGGCCAGCTTCTCGGCAAGGTCAAGAGCATCAGCGGCGATTCCTTCGTGGTCGCCCTCGCCAGCGGCGAGTTCACCCTGCCGAAAGAGCAGGTGACCATGCAGAACGACAAGCTGACCTTCCTCGCCAAGGCCGCCGATGTGGCAGCGGCCATTGCCCAGACTTCGTCCGAAGGCCAGGGCGGCGATTGATCAGTCCGGTCATCCCGGCCCGGCCGGGATGACCGCTCGCCTCAGAAACGGTTATCCCGCGGGAACCCTTGCGGCGGCAATCGGCCCGCCGCCCCGCGGGCCACCTTCCACATCTGGATGTCCTTCTCCGTCCGCGTGCGGCCGGTGTCCCCGCCCATCTCCCATGACAGGCCCTCTTCCAGCGTGAACGTCGTCGCGTCGGACAGGCCGCCGTCGCGGTAACGCTGCAAGGTCACCCCCTGCCCGCGCGCCATCACCGGCAGCTCCTCCAGGCTGAACACCACCAGCTTGCGGTTCTCCCCCACCACCGCCACGTGATCGTGCTCCGGCGCGATGGGCCGCGCCACCGCCAGCCGCGCCTTGTCTTTCAGGTTGGCCACCTGGCGCCCCTTGCGCGTTTCGGCCAGCAGCTCGTCGGTGATCGCGGCGAACCCGCGCCCGACACTGGACGCGAGCAGGAGCTGCGTCCCCGGCTTGTGCACGATCAGCGCCACGATCTGCGCCCCGGCATCGATGTCGAGCGTGTTGCGGATCGGCTCGCCAAACCCGCGCGCGCCCGGCAGCTTGTCCGCGCCCAGGGTGAAGAAGCGTCCATCGTCAGCCGCAAGCAGCAGCTTGTCTGTGGTCTGGGCATGGACAGCGAAAGCCGGGCCGTCGCCTTCTTTGAACTTCCAGTCCTGTTCCAGCGGCAAGTGCCCCTTCGCCGCCCGGATCCAGCCGCGCTGCGAGAGGATCACCGTCACCGGTTCCTTCTCGATCATCGCATCCATGCTGAATTCCACCGTGGGCGCGGCTTCGGCGATCGTCGTGCGGCGGCGGCCCAGCGCGGTATCCTCGGCATAGTCCTTGCGCAGCGCCGCCAGGTCGCGCTTCAGCCGCGTGCGCTGCCGAGCCGGCGATTCCAGCAGCTTCTCCAGCTCAGCCTGTTCGGCCAGCAGCGCGTCATGCTCCCTGCGCAGCTCCATTTCCTCCAGCTTGCGCAAGCTGCGCAGCCGCATGTTGAGGATCGCCTCGGCCTGCCGGTCGGTCAGCTCGAACTCGGCCATCATCACCGGCTTGGGCTCGTCCTCCGTACGGATGATCTCGATCACCCGGTCGAGGTTGAGGAATGCGATGATATAGCCTGCGACCAGTTCCAGCCGGTCGGCGATCTTGCGCAGCCGGTGGCGCGTCCGCCGCTGGAGGATGTCGATCTGGTGGGCCAGCCAGTTCGTCAGCAGCTCGTGCAGCCCCATGACCATCGGCGTGCGGCTGGCATCGAGCACGTTGAGATTGAGCGAGAGGCGCGTCTCCAGATCGGTCAGCTTGTAGAGGCTTTCCTTCAGCAGCTCGGGATCGACGTTGCGGCTCTTGGGCACGAACACGATGCGCACATGCTCGTCGCTCTCGTCGCGCACGTCTTCCAGGATCGGCAGCTTGCGGTCCGCGATCAGCTGCGCGATCTGTTCGATCAGCTTGCCCTTCTGGACCATGTAGGGGATTTCGGAGACGACGAGCTGGTACTGCCCGCCGCCCAGCCGCTCGATCCCGGCCGCGCGATCGTCTTCGTCCTTGCTCTCCGTGGCGAAGAACCGCGCCCGCACGCGGAAGCTGCCACGCCCCGTCTCGTAAGCGTGCGAGATCGCCTCCGCGCTGTCGACGATCAGACCGCCGGTGGCGAAATCCGGCCCCCGGAACAGCTCCATAAGCCGCGCATGTTCGACATGCGGGTTGTCGATCAGCTCCAGCGCGGCATCGATCACTTCGGCCGCGTTGTGGCTGGGGATCGAGGTCGCCATGCCCACCGCGATTCCGCTGGCGCCATTGGCGAGGAGATTGGGGAACAGGCCGGGGAAGACGACCGGCTCTTCCTCTTCGTTGTTGTACGTGGGGACGAAATCGACGGTGCCTTCGTCCAGCCCGTCCATCAGCTGCATCGCCGTCTTCGTCAGGCGGCATTCGGTGTACCGCTCCGCCGCCGCGCCATCGCCGTCGATGTTGCCGAAGTTCCCCTGCCCTTCGACCAGCGGATAGCGCAGCGTGAACGGCTGGGCGAGCCGCACCAGCGCGTCATAGAGCGCCAGGTTGCCGTGCGGGTGGTACTTGCCCATCACGTCGCCGGTGATGCGGGCGCACTTCTTGAACGCGTTGCCGGGATCGAGCCGCATCTGGCGCATCCCCCACAAGATGCGGCGGTGGACCGGCTTCAGCCCATCGCGCAGATCGGGCAGCGAACGCGCCGTGATCGTGGACAGCGCATAGACCAGATACCGTTCTTCCAGCGCGCTCTCGAACGGCTCGTCCACGATGCCGTCGGACGGGATTTCGTCGTCTCCAAGGGTGACCATGCCGCCCGCCCTAGCAGCGCCGGGCACAAGGCGACAGGCGGGAGAGCGACGGTTTCAACAAATGGCGGATAAAATAGGAAAGAAGTTCGCACGCAGAGACGCGGAGTCGCAGAGAGGCCGTGTTCGCGGCAACGCCGCCTTTCAATATCACCGATATCGCTAACCTGGCCGTGAGAGAGAAAAGCGGCTTGGCCGCCTGACGCTACACCTCCGCGCCTCCGCGTCTCCGCGTGAAAATTTCCTTCCTTCATCCCCACTTTCGCGAAAATGACGAGAGATAGGCACGGGATACCGCTATCGTCGCTGCATATCGTGGCTGTCCGAGGGTATTCGCACCTCGATGCCGTCAAGTTCGTCAGTCAGCACGATCTGGCAGGAAAGGCGGCTGGTGCGGCAGGCGCCGGCGGCGAGGTCGAGCATGTCTTCCTCATCCTCCACTGCTTCGGGCAGCCGGTCGAACCATTCGGGGGCGACGACCACGTGGCAGGTGGAACAGGCCATCTGGCCTTCGCAGGTGCCTTCCAGCGGCATTCCGGCGGCCTGGCCCACTTCCAGCAGGCGCGCGCCGGGCTCGGCCGCCGCTTCCACCTTCTCGCCGCCTCGCGTGATGAACAGGACTCGGACCATGCTTACTCTTGCTGCGCTGCAGCATCCTTAATCATGTCCGCCGCTTGTTCAAGCTCCGACAGCGTGGTGTACCGGCCGAAGCCGAGGCGGATCGATCCGCGGGCTTCCGCCTGGGTCAGCCCGATGGCGGACAGGATGCGGCTGGGCTTGCCGCTCTCGCTGGCGCAAGCGCTGCCGGCCGAGAACATCACCTCTCGCGCGTCCGACATCAGCCGCCCCACGTCGAGACCCTCGCGGCGAATGTTGAGATTGCCCTTGTAGCGGCGGTCCGCGCTACCGTTGAGCCGCCAGCCGGAAAACAGCTCCAGTGCGCGGTCCCACAGCAGGGCGACGTGCGCGGCGTCCTGCTCCATACGCGCCAGGGCCAGCTGCGCCGCCGCGCCCATGCCCGCGCAGAGCGCGGGGCTCAGCGTGCCCGATCGAAGGCCCTGCTCCTGCCCCCCGCCGGTGATCAGCGGATGCAGGGCGATCCCGTCGCGAATCCACAGTGCGCCGATGCCCTTGGGGCCGTGGAACTTGTGCGCGCTCACGGCGATCATGTCCGCTTCGGCGAGGGGCATCTTGCCCGCCGCCTGCACCGCATCGCAGACGAACAAGGCCCCCGCTGCCTTTGACCGGGCATAGAGTTCGGCGATCGGCTGCACGGTGCCGACCTCGTTGTTGACCTGCATGACCGATACCAGCCCCACCCCTTCAGGCAGCGGTGCCTGCGGATCGAGAAGCGCCTCCCGATCCACCGGCAGAAGGGTGGTCTCGCCCGGCAGGTCGAGCGCGGTGTCGAGCACGGCCGAATGCTCGATAGCGCCGATCGCCAGCGGCTTGCCCGCCCGCGCCGGCTCGCTGCCGCGCAACGCAAGGTTGATCGCTTCGGTCGCGCTGCCGGTGAAGATCACCCTGCCGCCCGGCGGGAACAGCGCCGCGACCTGGTCACGCGCCAGTTCCACCGCAGCTTCGGCCCGCCGGCCCAGCCGGTGCGCGCTGTGCGGGTTGCCGAAGCCGGTTCCGTCCGGCCCGTCGAGCCAGCGCAGCATCGCCTCGCGCGCTTCGGGCGCGAGCGGGGTCGTGGCTTGGTAATCGAGATAGATCACCGGGCGGCTCTAGCCCTTTCGCCCGGTGTTTGTCGAAGACAAGTCGCTTCCCACGCCGGCCTCAGCGGCCGTCTCCGGAAGCGACCTCCGCCCAGGCGTCGGCGAAGGCCTGAAGGTCCGCCGGCGTCGTCGTCCAGCCTATGCTTACCCGCACGGTGCGCGAGGCCACGGCCGGATCGATTCCGAAAGCCAGCAGTGAGCGGCTGGGCTTGAGCGTGCCTGACGAGCAGGCGCTACCGGCCGAGATCGCGAAACCTAGGCCATCGAAACGGATCAGCGCGGCCGCCGCGCTGAGGCGGTCGGAGGCAACGGCGACGATGTGCGAGCATTGCGGCCCCGGCCGAAGCACGCGGCCGCCGGCCTGGAGCAGCAGGTCCTTGAACTCGAAGCGTTCGGGATAGCTAGTCGGCCAGGTTTCGATGCCGCCGGCTTCCAGCGCCGCGGCGAAACCCAACGCGCCCGGCAGGTTCTCCGTGCCGGCGCGATAGCCGCGTTCTTGCCCCCCGCTCGGTTCGAGCATGGCCAGATCCTTGACCAGCAAGGCACCGATGCCGATCGGACCGCCCGCCTTATGGGCCGAGACGACGATCATATCGGCGTCCGGCAGCGGCAGTTTCCCGGCGGATTGCGAGCAATCGGCGAGGAACAGCCCGCCTGCCTCCCTCACTTTCGCCGCGATCGTGCCGTCCTGGTGGGGCAGCAGCACGGTGCCGGTTTCGGAATTGATCGACTGCACGCCCACCACGGCGCGGCCCGGCTGCGCCAGCGCGGCATCGAGCGCAGCAGGATCGACGCGTGCGAGGCCGCTCTCGTCGGCCGCGATCGGCAGGATTTGCGCGTCCGGCGCAGCGCGGAACACGGCATCATGCTCCACGGCCGAAACCAGCCGGCGTTCCGCCCTGGCGCGCCCCAGGCCGATGGCCAGCGCCTCGCTCGCGCCCGACGTGAAGATCACCTCGCCGTCCCAGCCGAGCGCCGCCTTCACGCGCTCGCGGGCATCTTCCAGCGCATGGCGCGCGGCGCGGCCTTCGGCATGCGGGCTCGATGGATTGGCCCAGATACCGAACCCGCGCAGCATCGCCTCTCGCGCTTCGGGGCGCAGCGGCGCACTGGCCGCGTGATCCAGATAGATGCGGCTCATCGCGCGGGAATTGCGAAAAAATGCATGAACCCTATATAGCCCGGCACTTTCGAGGCGCCACCCGCGCGCCCCGTGCCATCCTTTTTTAGAGCGAGCCTATGCCCTCAGTGATCTTTCCCGGCCCCGAAGGCCGCCTTGAAGGCCGTTTCTCCCCCGCCCCGCGCCCGCGCGCGCCGGTTGCGATGATCCTGCATCCGCATTCGCAAGGCGGCGGCACGATGAACGATCGCATCGTGCAGCGGCTGTACAAGACATTCGTCGATCGCGGCTTCGCCACGCTGCGGTTCAACTTCCGCGGCGTTGGCCGCAGCCAGGGCAGCTTCGATAATGGCATTGGGGAGCTGAGCGATGCCGCCGCCGCGCTCGACTGGGTGCAGGCGATCCATCCCGAAGCGCAGGTGACCTGGGTTGCCGGGGTGAGCTTCGGCGCGCTGATCGGCATGCAGCTGCTGATGCGCCGGCCGGAGATTCGCGGATTCATCTCGATCGCCCCGCCGGCCAATATGTATGATTTCTCGTTCCTAGCCCCCTGCCCGGCAAGCGGCATCTTCATCCAGGGGGCCGCGGATACCGTGGTGCAGCCGAGTTCGGTGGTGAAGCTGGTGGAGAAGCTGCGCACGCAGAAGCACATCACCATCCATCACGAGGAAATCCCCCGCGCCAACCACTTCTTCGAAAACGAGATCGAAGACCTGATGGGCTCGGTGGACAATTATCTCGATTTCCGGCTCGATCCGGCCTGCCCGATCCGCTGATCGCCGGTGCCCGGCAATACCAGACTATGGAGGCGAAGAAGCCGGCGCGGGCCCCGTGGGGCACACCGCGCCGGCTCCGGTTCCGCATCCGCGCCTGGCCCTGTGAGGGCCGCAGGCGCGCCGCTTGAGGATCAGATGGCGTCGTCCGCGTCCGGCCCCGCCATCATCTCCTCCGCCACCGCCTCGGTCCGGCCGCGGATCGCGGCTTCCAGGCGGTCGCAAACTTCAGGATTTTCCTTGAGATACTGCTTGGCGTTCTCACGCCCCTGACCGATGCGGATGCTGTCGTAGGAGAACCACGAGCCCGATTTCTCGACCAGCCCGGCCTTGACGCCAAGATCCAGTATCTCGCCGATCTTGGAAATCCCCTCGCCATACATGATGTCGAATTCGACCTGCTTGAACGGCGGAGCGACTTTGTTCTTCACCACCTTCACCCGCGTGGCATTGCCGACGATCTCATCCCGATCCTTGATCTGTCCGGTACGGCGGATGTCGAGGCGGACGGAAGCATAGAACTTCAGGGCATTGCCGCCGGTCGTGGTTTCCGGGTTGCCGTACATGACCCCGATCTTCATCCGCAGCTGGTTGATGAAGATCACCATGCAGCGCGAGCGGCTGATCGATCCGGTCAGCTTGCGCAGCGACTGGCTCATCAGCCGGGCCTGCAGGCCGACATGCGAATCGCCCATCTCGCCTTCGATTTCCGCCCGGGGAACGAGCGCGGCGACCGAATCCACCACCAGCACGTCGATCGCGTTCGAACGCACCAGCGTGTCGACGATCTCCAGCGCCTGCTCACCCGTGTCGGGCTGCGAGACGATCAGCTCGTCGATATCGACCCCCAGCTTCTTGGCATAGACCGGGTCGAGCGCGTGTTCGGCATCGACGAAGGCGGCGGTGCCACCGGTCTTCTGCGCTTCGGCGATGACATGCAGCGCCAGCGTGGTCTTGCCCGAGCTTTCCGGCCCATAGACCTCGATCACCCGGCCGCGCGGCAGGCCGCCGACGCCGAGCGCGATGTCGAGCCCGAGCGAGCCGGTCGAGATCGCTTCGACCTGCATCGCCTCCTTCGAGCCCAGCTTCATGGCCGAGCCTTTGCCGAATGCGCGATCGATCTGTGCGAGCGCCGCTTCGAGCGCCTTCTGACGGTCCACGCCCAATTCCTTTTCCACCAGCTTCAGTTCCGCCGCCATGACATGGCCTCCGTCAGTTGCCTAGGGTTGCCGTACAACTCGTCAACGGAGGCGTTCGTATCCCATTTGTTCTATTGGAACAAGTAGGGAACACAACTTTTTCGCCAGCGCCTTAATCGGCGGCACCGGCCGGGCGCGCGATCCAGGCCAGCTCGCGGCGGCCATTCCCCGGCACTGTCGTTTCCACGATGACTTCACCGTCTTTCACCGAGGTGCCGCGCAGGCCCGTGAAGCGCCAGTCTGCCGAGCGGCCCAGCACCACGCGCACCTTGGCAGGCATGCGATTGGCATTGGTCAGCACGACACGCGGCGACCAGCGCTCCCGTTCCCGGGCCTCCGGCGCGGTGCACTGGCCGAAGACCTGGCTGCTCTCGCCCAGTGCGATCTCCACATCCTGCCCTTCGGCATAGTCACGCAGTCGGTTCTCACCGATCAGCAGGTCGCCCGCCGCGCCGGGCTCGAACAGCGTGATCCCGCCCATGGGCAGCGCCATGCCCAGGCCGTGCTTACGGTCGTTGACCGTGGCGAGCAGCATGGCGGTGGGTACGGCTTCTTCGGTATCCTCGCTCGGAGTGCACCGTGTCGTGTAGAGCAGGCGTCCCTCCACGCCGTCCCGATCGAGGAACGCCACTTGCTTCAGCCCCTTGGCCGAAACGGTCACCCGTTCGGGCACGCGGTAGAGTTTGAGATCGCCGACCGCCTCTTCAACCGCGATAACCGCGAGGGGAGAACTTGCGGCAAAACCAGCCGCCCTCTGCGCCGTCACCACGATGCTATCGCTCATCATCGGCGCAGGCGCTGGTGGCGGCGGGGGTGGTGGCGGCGGATAATTCTCCGGCGTGCCCGCCGCCGTACTGCCCAGCGGATAGCAGGTCAGCCGCAAGGGCCGCGCTTCGGGCGGATCGGACAGGGCATCGAAATCGCTCACCACGTTGAGCCGGCCGGCTACCACCAGCAGTTCAGCGTCAGGGAAGCTCTGGCCGTTGTCGTTGAGCAAAGTGAGCCAGCTCATCAGACGCAAGGCGATCCGGTCGCTACGCCCCGGCTCTTCCAGATGGGCCACATAGTGCGCCTGCCAGTCGAAGCCCCAGGCGAGGTAAGTCAGCTCCACCGTATACGTGCCGCCCTCTGCCGAACGGGTATCGACCGAGAACACCGGCTGCGCCGAAAGCCCGGCGGGGACGCGGTCGAACGTGAGCTTTTCCGGCAGGCCGGAGCAGCGCACCGCTTCGAAGCCTTCGGCCGTTTGCAGGACCAACCCGCCATCGGAGCGCGTACGGACCACCGCGGATTCAGAAGCGGCTTCACCCGTCGCCGGATTGGTGCGCGTGATCGTCACCCGGTTGCCCAGCGTGCCGTCGACCAGCGCAGCCGGGCTCAAGAGATCGGCGTTGCGGTTCTTTTCGATAGTGCCGCCGGGCAACCCCGTCACGATCGCGCTGACCGCGACCATGCCTTCCGCGACCCCGCTGAAGCGCACCGTGGATTCGCCCGCCGGCAGCGTGACTTGCCGCGTTTCGGTGATCATCGCGAAGCCGCGCGGCCAGTCGCGGTCCATCTCCTCATCCGGCCCGCGACTGGGATCGCGGTAAAGCGTGACGGCAAGCGCCGAGGGCGCCGAGGCTTCCACGGCTTCACGGGCAAAGGCAGGAACAGCGTGGAGAGCGAGAAAAGCGCCGACGGCCAGAATCAGGATTCCGCCGCCCTTGATCCCCTTCCTGCGACAACGGCGCATCGCGCTCACCTCAGTACCGCGTCTCGTAAGTAACCCGCACCTCGCGCTTTCCGTTCGCCGGCACGGAGATCACATACTTGCGCCGGTCGGCATTGATCTGCTCGCCAGGCACGTCCTCGCTCACCACGCGGAAATCACGGCTCGACCAACCCCGATCGAGCCCACCCTGGACCAGTGCCACCTCCACTGGTGTGGGCTTGGCGTTGGTCAGGGTATAACGCATCGTGGTGCGCCAGTAATCGACCGCGCGGTCGATCTCGATCGTGCGAGTCTCTTCACCGTTGACGCGCACGCGATAGCGCGCGCTGCGTTCGTATTCGGCGGCGGTGATGCGATCGCGCTTTTCCACTTCCGCCTGCACGAACACGTCGAATGCATCGCCCGTGCTCAGGGTCAGCTCGCTGCCCATCGGGGTGTGGCCGATGCCGTTTTCACCGATGAACTGCGGGTTGCCCGCGCTGTCGCGCTGATAGAAGCGCACCGTACCCGCCGGCAGGGCGTCACCCAACCCGCCCTGGCGCGAAGAGGAGAAGGCGATCTGGCTGGCAACGTTGACGGGCTGGCTGTCGGAACTGAGCCAGCCCACCGTGCGGCCATAGACCTTGCGCGCCGCCACCCCCTGCACATCGAGGAAGCTGACCTGCTTGGTCTGGTTGTTGGCGATCGTGGTCCGTTCGCCGATGGGATAGAGGTAGAAATCGCCCAGTCGCTCGCGGTCGGCCGTTTCGGTGCCGGGTACCATCTGCGGGACAGGCCGGATCGGGGGCCGCGCCACGCGCGATCCGCCGGTGCCATTGGGGTTTCCCGCCACCAGCAGCGTGTTTGCCTCGTGGAAGGTCGTGCCGGTGCTGTTGGTCAGGGTGACCCAGCCCTGCATGTCGATGGTATTGCGCGCCTCGTCATAAAGCGCGACGTAATCCGCCGACCAGCCAAGGCCCGGCGTCAGATAGCGCAACGCGGCGGGGCGCGTGCCCGCGCGGCCGCTTTCCACGGTGACGGAAAGCGTCGGCCGCGCCCGCAGGTTGGGCGGCACGCGGTCGAAGATCACCCGCACCGGCAAGCCATCGTCGCGCAGCACCTCTATCCTCTCTCCGATCTGGACCACCGTACCGCCGGCGGTGCTGAGCACGGTAGCGCGCTCGCGCGTTTCCAGGCCGGTGGCGGGATTGGTGCGGATCAGGGTGACCGTCTGGCCGATGGCCTTCTCGATCAGCTTGGCCGGGGTCAGCAGGTCGAAATCGAAGTTCTGCTCGACGATGCCGGTATCGGCGGCGGCGAAGCTCAGCGTTTCGGGCCGAATCTGCGCCGAGACATCGGGGAACGCGATCGTGCTGCGCCCTGACGGGATCGGCAGCTGGCGCACGTCCTGAACCAGGCCGAGGCCGTTGTTGTAGATCGTCACCGAGACATCGCCCTGCGCGCTGGCTTCGGGATCGGCCTGCGCCAGGCCCGGCGCGCCGGTGGCGAGCGCCAAGGCGGATAATGCGGCGAAAGCGGCGATACGTGGCATCGTCGGATCTCCCATGGCCACTAGCGATGCAAGCATCGTATTGGAGGTTCGCCCGCGGTCAACGGGCAGCGAAAAGGTCAGCGCCGGCTGCCGCGGAGCACCTCGGCCACTTTGGCGGCGATCTGCTGCACGCTGAAGGGCTTGGCGATGAAGTGCATCTGCTCGATGTCGATTTCGCGGCGCAGCTGCTCTTCGGCATAGCCGGACATGAACAGCACCGGCAGGCCGGGCGCGAGCTGGCGGATTTCGCGGGCCATCGCCGGACCGTCCATGCTGGGCATGACGACATCGCTGACCACCAGGTCGAAATCGGGGTTCTTGCGCACTTCCTCCACCCCTTCGTCGCCATCGGCGGCGGTGACGACGGTGTAGCCCTGGCGGGTCAGAGCGCGTTCGGCCACGGCACGGACCATGTCCTCGTCCTCCACCAGCAGGATGCGCCCGCCGCCCGACCAATCACGCGCTTCCTCCTCGCTGGTGGCCTTGCGCAGCTCCTCTTCGGTCACCTGGTGGACCGGAAGGTAGATCGTGAAGCGGGCGCCCTTTTCCCGGCCGTCGGGCCCGATGACGTTGTCGGCGAAGATGAACCCGCCCGATTGCTTGACGATGCCATAGACCGTGGACAGCCCCAGGCCGGTACCCTTGCCCAGTTCCTTGGTGGTGAAGAACGGCTCGAAGATCTTCGGCAGGTTCTCCGGCGGAATGCCGCCGCCGGTATCCTCGGCGATGAGCACCGTGTAATCGCCGGCGGGGATGATCTCGCTGCCGGTGCGGCGCACGTCGCTGGCCGCCACGCGGCGGGTGGAGAACGCCAGGGTGCCGGTCGCGTGCTCGCCGCCCCGCGCCTGGATCGCATCGCGCGCGTTGACCGCCAGGTTGATGATCACCTGCTCAAGCTGGCGCGGATCGGCCCGGATCGCGCCGAGATCGCGATCGTGGTGGGTCTTGAGCGTGATCTTGGCGCCCAGCAGCCGCTTGAGGAGCTGGCTGACCTCGCTGATCACGTCGGGCAGCTGAATCACCTCAGGCCGCAGAGTCTGCTGGCGGCTGAAGGCGAGCAGCTGGCGCGTCAGCGAGGCGGCGCGGTTGGAATTGGCCTTGATCTGCTGGATGTCGTCATAATCGCTGTCGCCCGGGGTGTGGCGCAGCAGCATGAGATCGCAATAGCCGATGATGGCGGTGAGCACGTTGTTGAAATCGTGCGCCACGCCGCCGGCCAGCTGGCCCACGGCCTGCATCTTGGTGGCCTGGGCCACCTGGCGCTTGAGGCGGGTCTCCTCGGTGGTGTCCGCCAGGCTGAGCAGCACCGCCGCCTCGCCCAGCCCGCGCACGCCGGCCAGGCCCAGCGAGACCGGCTCGTCAGGCTCGGCGCGCAAGCGCACGGCGATGTCGCCGCTCGATGCCGGGCCCTGGCCGTAACGGCGCACCGCGTCGGACAGTGCGGTCTTGTCCTGCCGCACCACCAGGTCGGAGGGATAGGGCGGCATCTTGCCTTCGGTCCCGGCGGCGCGGCGGAAGGCGGGGTTGGCGAACAGGAAGTGGCCGTCGCGATCGGTCATCGCCAGGCCCAGCGGAAGCTGTTCGAGCAGGGCTTCGAGCTGCGGGGTATGTCCGCGCACGTCAGCGCTCCATCCGCCCAGGCCCACGCCGCTGTCGAGCAGCAGCATTAGCGAAGGGGCCTCGCCCGCTTTCGCCCCTTCGCCTTCCTCGGGATCGACCAGCGGCACGTTGACCAGCGTTTGCGGCGTGCCCTTGCGGCCTTCGCGCGCGAAGTAGATCCGGTCACGCTCGTCAGACCGCAGCAGGGCCACGAAATCCTGCCCCGCCATGCTGGCGCTCTCGTCGCCCGCGGCGCGGCGGGCGAAGCCAGCGCTGGCCGCGCGGATCGCGCCATCGGAACCGACCAGCGCGACCTCGATGCCGGCCATGCTCAAGATGCGTCCGAAAGCGCCGGTGATGTACTTGCCGATGCCGGCCAGCGATTCGCCCCGCACCACGGGGGCGAAGCGCCAGATCAGGTAATCGTCGCCCCGGCCGGCGCGCTGGGCGGAAGCGGTCCAGTTGTGAGTCCCGTCAGTGACCATGACCGACCCGCTGTCCCCCTCGCGCCAGGCGGCGCGGGCTGCGCGGGCCAGCTGATCGGCCGAAGCGCCGTCAACCGGCAGGCGCGGCGGCGCGAAGGTGGAACCGAACCACAGCTCGAAAGCAGCGCTGGCGCAGACCAGCCGGTTGGCGCGGTCGGTGATCGCGATGGCCATGCCCGGCTGCTCGATCGCCGCCACCGTCACCGACCAGTCGGGGAACGCGCCATGGGCGGCATCCACCGGCGCGGGGCGGCGGCGGGCAGCGGCGAAAGCGGTCAGCGCCAGCACCACCAGCCCGCCCGCATAGGCAAGCGTCACCGCGCTGCTGCCTGTCGCCAGGCGGATCATCGCGATGCTGGCGAGCACGGCGGCAGCCACCGCCAGAGTGTCCACCAGCCCGCGCGATCCGCTCTGGCGGAAAAGCGCGCTCATTCCGCCGGGCTCCGCTGGCGCCGATGGCGCCGGCGCGCCCATTTCCGGGCCACCATGGCCCGCCAGACCCACCCGGAGATTACATAGCTGAACACGGAGGAAACCAGCGCGATCACCACCAGCCCGAAAGCCGTGACCATCGTCGCGCCCGTCAGCCATTCGAGGAAGTGCTGCAAGTCGGTCTGCTCGATGGCGGTGTTGACCGGGGCCACGATCGTCGCCGCGTCGATCCGCAGCATCCACTTGCCCACCCAATAAGCCGCCACCCAGATCGCCGGAGTCGTGGCGGGATTGGTGACGAAGGTCATCAGCGCCGCCAGCGGCACATTGGCCCGCACCGTGGCGCTGAGCAGCGCGGCGAAGAGGATCTGGGCAAAGGGGACAATGATCCCCACAGCCAGCCCCAAGGCCACCCCGCGCGGCACCGATCGACGGGTGAACCGCCACAGTTCCGATCGCAACACGCGATGCGCGAACGGGCGGACGAAGCGGTTCTCCTCCATCTGTTCGCGCGTCGGCATGTTGCGGCGAAGGAAATCCGCCAGGAAGGTTTTGGATCGTGCCATATTATCCCGTCTTCGCCTTGCTCGGCTGAACCGGCCCTTGCAAGGGAGGTTAGCGACACACCATGCTTCCCGACAGGTCCTTGCCCACCCGGCGGCCCGGATGCGGGGTCAGCCCCGCTCACGCATCAGCCGGGCCTTGTCGCGTTTCCAGTCGCGCTCCTTGATGCTGGCGCGCTTGTCGTGCGTCTGCTTGCCGCGTGCCAGCGCCAGTTCCACCTTGGCCCGGCCGCGCGCGTTGAAATAGACGCTGAGCGGGATCAGCGTCATCCCCTTGCGCTCCACCGCGCCGATCATCTTCTCGATCTCGCGCTGGTGCAGCAGCAGCTTGCGGGGCCGCTTGGGCTCGTGGTTGAAGCGGTTGCCATGGCTGAATTCGGGGATGTTGGCGTTGATCAGCCATGCCTCCCCATCGTGCACCTGGGCATAGCTTTCGGCGATCGACCCTTCACCGAAGCGCAGGCTCTTCACTTCGGTCCCGCTCAGGGCGATCCCCGCCTCGAACGTCTCCTCGATGAAATAGTCGAACCGCGCGCGCCGGTTCTCGGCGACGACCTTCTTCTTGTCGAACGTGGAGGGTTTCGGGCGGGCCATGAGACGCGGGCATGTAGGCGCGAACTTGACGAAGGGAAAGGCGGGAACCCTTTCAAGCGGTCACTCGCTCTTTTGGTCATCTGAAAGGAGAGTGGCCATGCCACGCGGAGACAAGAGCAGCTATACCGACAAGCAGAAGCGCAAGGCGGAACATATCGCGGAAGGCTACGAGGATCGCGGCGTTCCGGCGAAAACGGCCGAGAGCCGCGCCTGGGCCACGGTGAACAAGGAAAGCGGCGGCGGCAACAAGTCCGGCTCCGGACGCGGGAAGAAAGATACTCACGTATCCTCCTCGCGCGGGGGACGGGCGCACAAGTCCGGATCGTTCGAGCAGCGTTCGGCCGCTGCCCGCAAGGGCTGGGTCACCCGCCGCAAGCGCGCAGGCGGAGGCTGAGCCTCAAGCCAGCCCCAGGGCGCCCAGCGCGGCGTCCACCGCCTGGCGGCCCTCCTCGCTGCACGGGGCGATCGGCAGCCGCGTGTCGTCGGCAAACCAGTCATGCAGCCGGGCCAGGGCATACTTCGTCGGCGCCGGGCTGGCATCGGCGAACAGCGCCTTGTGCAGCGGAAACAACTGGTCGTGCAGCACACGCGCCCGGGCGAAATCGCCGGCCTGGGCCGCAGCGTGGAAGTCGGCGCAAAGCACAGGGGCGACATTGGCGGTCACGGAAATGCAGCCCACCTGGCCCAGCGCATAGCCCGCCAGCGCCAGCGGATCGTCACCCGACAGCTGGCAGAAGCCCTCCCCGGCCAGCCGCCGGTGCTGCGTCACGCGCTGCAAATCGCCGCTCGCATCCTTCAGGCCGACGATCCGATCGGGATAGCGGCGCACGAGTTCGGCCACCGTGGCGGGCAGCAGGTCGGTCACCGTGCGGCCGGGCACGTTGTAGAGGACGATCGGCAAGTCGCAGCTTTCGGCGAGGAACGAGAAATGCGCCAGCAGCCCCGCCTGGCTCGGCCGGTTGTAATAAGGCGCGACCATCAGGGCCGCATCGGCCCCCAGTTCCTTCGCCACTTCCATGTGCCACAGCGCGGTGCGGGTATCGTTGCTGCCGCAGCCGGCGATCACCGGAACGCGGCCGGCCGCCTGTTCCACGCACAGGCCGATGACCCGGTGATGCTCTTCATTGTCCATGGTGGACGCTTCGCCGGTGGTGCCGCAGGGAACCAGGGCGGAAGAGCCGCTGTCGATCTGCCAATCGACGAAGCGGCGAAAGGCGGCCTCGTCCAACACTCCATCGCGAAAAGGAGTCGCCAGGGCCGGAATCGAGCCAGAGAACATTTACATCGCTCCACTCATGTCGTGTAACCCGGCCAAGGCACCGCGGGGCGGGCCGGGGGAATAATCCGTTAAGCGCCTGATAAGGAGCGGCTCGGCACGATGTCCAGCATGGTTCGCAAGGCTCTTTTCACCGCTCTTCTCGCATCCGCCGCCTTTGGCTCACCCCACGCCTCCGCGCAAGGCAGCGAATGGGACACCGGGCGCGCCAGCCTGGTCGCCACACAGCCGCCGGCGGAAGTGGCCATGGCCGTCAGCCGGTGGGAGCAGCTTTCGGCCAGCCCCAGTTTCACGTTCGAGGATTACGCCGGGTTCCTGCTGGCCAATCCCGGCTTTCCGGATGAAGCCAAGCTGCGCGGCTATGCCGAGGATCGCCTGGCGCGGGACTATGCGCTTCCCGATCGCGTCGTCGCCTATTTCGATCGTTTCCCGCCGGTGACGAACGGCGGCCGCGCCCAGCGCGCCGTGGCTCTCATGGCCATGCGCCCCGCAGAGGCGCTGGAAACCGCCCGCGCGGCCTGGCGCGGCGGCGGGATGAGCGAGACGGCCTATGCCACGCTGTTCGCCGCCTATGGCGGCAGCTTCACGCCCGACGATCAAGACGCGCGGATGGATGCCTTGCTGTGGCAGCGCGATGCAGCCGCCGCCGCGCGCCAGCTTCCCTATGTCTCACCCGCCAAGGCGGCGCGGTTCGCGGCGCGGCTGGCGATTCTCCAGGGCGGCGACGGGGCGACGATCGATCCCGGCGCGCAAAGCGATCCCGGCTATCTCTACAACCGCAGCCGGGAACTGCGCACCGAAGGCCGGCCGCTGGAGGCGATCATGCTGCTCGCGGCCCATCCGCCGCTGGCCGGCACCCCGTTCAATCCCACCGCCTGGGTGGAAGAACATCTCAACGTCGCCCGCATGGCGGACGCCCGCTCCGCCCAGCAGATCGCCATGCGCGCGGGCGAAGCCTTCCCTAACCCGGATGCGATCGCCGATGCGCCTTACAAGCTGCGTGACGATTATACCTCGCTGATGTGGCTGGGCGGCACGCGCGCGCTGTGGGATCTGGGCGAAGGCAACAGCGCCGCGCCGCTGTTCTATCGCTATGGCGCCGCCGCGCGCACGCCGCAGACCCGCTCCAAGGGCTTTTTCTGGGCCGGCCATGCCTCCGCACAGGCCGGCAACACGGCCGAGGCGACTCGCTATTACGAGATGGCCGCCGCCTATCCCGAATACTTCTACGGCCTGCTGGCGCTCGAACGGCTGGGGCGGCCGGCGCCATCGCCCGCTGCCGCGCCCGCCCCCCAGCCGACGCCCGAACAGCGCGCTTCGGTGGCGGCGGGCCCGCTGGCCCAGGCCGTCCGCGTGGTGGCCAGCGCCAGCTATCCCTGGCAGACCAAGCGCAAGTTCTACACCGAACTGGCCAGCCAGGCGCAAAGCCCGGGAGAGATGGCGGCGGTGGGCGAACTGGCGCGGCAGCTCAACCTGCCAGAACTGGCCGTGGTCATCGGCCGCGTCGCTCCGGAAAAGGGCTTCCCGCCGCTGACCCAGCTCGGCTTCCCCACGGTGGCGACCCCCTCCGGCGCGGACTGGACGATGGTCCACGCGATCGCCCGGCAGGAAAGCGAATTCGACCGCACCCGCACCAGCCACGCCGGCGCGCAGGGCCTGATGCAACTCATGCCCGGCACCGCGCGCGAGCAGGCTGGCAAGATCGGCGTGGTCTACCTTTCCGCCTCGCTGACGGCCGATCCGCAGTACAACATCCAGCTCGGCAACAGCTATTTCCAGCGGATGTACAACAATTACGGCAGCTATCCGCTGGCGGTGGCGGCCTATAACGCCGGGCCGGGCAACGTGAACAAGTGGCTGCGCGACAACGGCGATCCGCGCACCGGCTCGATAAGCTGGATCGACTGGATCGAGCGGATCCCAATCTTCGAGACCCGGAACTACGTCCAGCGCGTGCTCGAAAACGCCGTGATCTACGAGGAACTGCATCCGGATCAGGCGACCTTCGGCCGCCCTCGCCCGCTGCGCGAGTTCCTGCGCTAAAGATAACCACTCGATCTGAATCGTCATTGCGAGCGTAGGGAAGCAATCCAGAGCGCATTGCACCGCCGCCCTGGATGGGTTGGCCTTTGGCCAGCTTCGCTTCCGTCTCTTCGCTCCTCGCAATGACGATTCAGGTTAAGGTGAGCACGCTGCGTACTTGCCGTTCGCGATCTTCGTCTTAGACCGCCCCGCCATGAAGCCGCCTGAAAACCTCATCACCCCCACCGGCCTCGCCGCGCTCAAGGCGCGCTACGATCATCTGCTCGGCACCGAGCGGCCGGAGATCGTGGCGATCGTCAGCTGGGCTGCGGGCAACGGCGACCGCAGCGAGAACGGCGATTACCTCTACGGCCGCAAGCGCATGCGCGAAATCGACCGCGAACTGGCGCATCTCGCGCGGCGGATGAAGGCCGCGCGCGTGGTCGATCCGGCGCAGGCGCCCGATCGCACCCGCGCCTGGTTCGGCGCCACCGTCACCATCGCTGACGAGGACGACGACCAGCGCACCCTCACTCTCGTCGGCGACGACGAGCAGGACCCTTCCGCCGGCAGGATCGGCTGGAGCGCGCCCATCGCCCGCGCCCTGCGCGGCGCGGCGGTGGGCGACTTGCGCACCGTCCGCCTGCCAGGCGGCGAGAAAGAGTGGGAAGTGCTGGCCATCGAATACCCGCAAGGATAGCACCGCGCGCGATGCTTCGCGCCGCCGCCCTTGCCCCTGCCACCTTTGCCCTTGCCGCCCTGGCCCTGTCCGCCCCCGTGCTGGCCAAAGACAGCCTCGGCGTGTTCGGACAGTGGGGCGCGTTTCGCGATCCGGCGGTGCCGCGCTGCTATGCCATCGCCGCGGCGCAGGAGAATGCGCGCGACCGCCGGCGCGAAACGGCGCCCTTTGCCACGATCGGCACCTGGCCCAAACGCGGCATCCGTGGGCAAGTGCATGTGCGCCTCTCACGCGGCGCGGCCCAGGGCGCGGCGATCACCCTAAGGCTCGGCGGGCGCAGCTTCGCGCTCACGGGGCGCGGCGCCGATGCCTGGGCGGCCGATGCGCGGATGGATGCGGCGATCATCGCCGCGATGCGCTCCACCCCAACCATGGCGGTTTCCGCGCGCGACAGCGGCGGGCGGCTCTTCACCGATCGCTACAGCCTGGAAGGCGCGGCCACGGCGATGGATGCGGCCACCGTGGGCTGCGCGCGCCTGCGATAGAAAAAAGGGCCGGAAGGTTTCCCTCCCGGCCCCTCGATGCATCTTCCGAAGAAGGCTTAGAAGCGCCAGCCGACGCTGGCCACCACCTGGTGGCGATCGGTGTCGATGTTGAACCGGTCGCTATCGGCGATGCCTTCGGCCTCGAAGTCGATCTCGCCCTTCGAATAGTTCGAATAACGATATTCGACCTTGGCGAAGGCGTTGGTGCCGATCTTCTGCTCCACGCCCGCGCCCACGCGCCAGCCATCCGTGTCGAGGTGCTCGCTATAATCCGTGGTGCCATCGGTACCGATGAAGTTGTATCGGGCATTGGTATAGCCGCCCTTGGCATAGACCAGCGTGCTCGGCGTGGCCTTGAAGCCCACGCGCGCGCCGACATAGATGTCGCGCCCGGTGTCCACGCTGCCCAGGCCGAAGTCGCTGTTCGGATTGCCGTACTCGGAATCCGCGGTGGAATCGGTCAGTTCGGCTTCGCCGCCGACCACCACGCCGCCGAGGTCGGCGTCATAGCCGATCGCGGCACCGTAGACGATGCCGCTGGCGGATTCGTCCTGCTGGAATATGCCGTTGTTGGGGTCGGCGTCGTTGTCGACGCTGCTGCCGGCCTTGTTCTTGTCCCAACCGCCGACGGCTGCGACCCACGGGCCGGAGAACGTCGAATCCTGCGCTGCCGCCGGCGCGACGATGAAGGCCAGCGAACTGGTGGCCAGCAGGAATGCGATACCCTTTTTCATTGTAAGCTCCATTCGAAACGGGCGCGGAGCCTTTCCGCGCAGCCGGTGAAATGGTGCGGCAGGGGGTCTGGTTTCATGAACGTAACACAACGAGATAATTGATGTTTTTGGGCAACAGTGCCGCTCGGCGGAGTGCCGGCCTCCTGCGATGAACCGAGCGATGCCGCGGTGTCCGCGCCCCGTTCAGGCCGCAGGAGGCAACGCCCCGGCGATAATCGCGCACGCATTGCCGAGCGGTTTTGCGCTTCGGCTCTGCTCACCCTATATGCGCCACCGATGGCCGACACCGCCCTGATGAGCATTCCCGGAACGATCGATCCGGTTCCCGTCGCGCGCGAGATAACACCGCGCGCCGATGGCCGCGTGGACCTGGTCGGCTTGCCGCGCAAGCGCATCGCCGAGCTGTTCGAGCACGCCGGGCTGGACGCGCGCCAGGCGAAGCTGCGCGCCAAGCAGGTGTTCCACTGGCTCTACCATCGCGGCGTGACCGAATTCGCGGCGATGACCGATATCGCCAAGACCATGCGCCCGTGGTTGACGGAACGCTTCGTGATCGGCCGGCCCGAGGTGGTGGAGGCGCAGCACAGCACCGACGGCACGCGCAAGTGGCTGCTGCGCACGGCGGACGGGCACGATTTCGAAATGGTGTTCATCCCCGATGCGGACCGGGGCACGCTATGCGTTTCCAGCCAGATCGGCTGCACGCTGAACTGCCGTTTCTGCCACACGGGCACGATGCGCCTGGTGCGCAACCTCACGCCGGGGGAGATCGTCGGCCAGGTCATGCTCGCGCGCGATGCGCTGGGCGAATGGCCCAAAGGCCGGATGGACATGCTCGATGAGGAAAGCCCGGCCGAATATACGGCCGATGGCCGCCTGCTGACCAACATCGTGATGATGGGCATGGGCGAGCCGCTGTATAACTTCGAAAACGTGCGCGATGCGCTGCGGCTGGTGATGGATGGTGACGGGCTGGCCCTGTCCCGCCGCCGTATCACGCTGTCCACCAGCGGGGTGGTGCCGATGATGGCGCGCTGCGGGGAGGAGATCGGGGTCAACCTCGCCGTCTCGCTCCATGCGGTGAACAAGACGGTGCGCGACGAGATCGTGCCGCTCAATCGCAAGTACGGCATCGAGGAACTGCTTGAAGCCTGCGCCGCCTATCCCGGCGCCTCCAATGCCCGGCGCATCACGTTCGAATATGTGATGCTGAAGGACAAGAACGACCGTGACGAGGACGCGCACGAACTGGTGCGGCTGATCAGGCAGTACGGCCTGCCCGCCAAGGTCAATCTGATCCCCTTCAATCCCTGGCCCGGCGCGCCTTACGAATGTTCCCCGCCCGAGCGTGTCCGGCGCTTCTCGGAAATCGTGTTCGAAGCCGGCATCTCCGCCCCCGTGCGCACCCCGCGCGGGCGCGATATCGATGCCGCCTGCGGCCAGCTCAAGACGGCGGCGGAGAAGAAAAGCCGGGCCGAGCTCGATCGGCTGGCGGCCGAAAAGCAGGCCGCCCTGGGCTGAACGCCCGCGTGCGCCTGTCGGCCCTTTGACGGAGTTGCACTCAAGTCAAATGGGTATATCCTGCGATGATGCGTTTGTTGGACAGAATGCTCGGCAAGCTCCTCAAACATGGGGAACTTACGGTGATCGGCCCCGATGGGAAGGCGCAGCGCTATGGCGCCCCCGATCCCGAACTCAATCCCGTCACCATCCGTTTGATGGACCGACGAACCATGCTGGATCTCGTGCGCGATCCCACGGTGGGCGCGGTCGAAGCCTGGATGGACGATCGGCTGCGGCTGGAACAGGGTGAGATCATCGACCTTACCCTTATGGTCAGGCGCAACCTGCGCTGGGAAGACCGCAACCGATCCAGCAACTTCCTGCGTGGAAGCGGCAGATTCCGCCAGTGGCTGAACACCCACAACCAGCGGTCGAAAGCACGCAAGAACGTCGCCCATCACTATGACGTGGGGAACGACGTCTATCGTTTGTTCCTCGATTCCGACATGCAGTACAGCTGCGGCTACTTCACCGATCCGTCGAACAGCCTGGAACAGGCGCAGCTCGACAAGAAAGCCCACATCGCCGCCAAGCTCCACCTGCAACCGGGGCAGCGGGTGCTCGATATCGGCTGCGGCTGGGGCGGCATGGCGCTTTACCTTAATCGGGTGGCGGACGTGGACGTGCTCGGCGTCACGCTGTCGACCGAACAGCTGGCCCTGGCGCGCCAGCGGGCGGAAGAAGCCGGCGTTGCCGACCGGGTGAAGTTCGAGCTTATCGATTACCGCGACGTCACCGGCGAATTCGACCGGATCGTTTCCGTCGGCATGTTCGAACACATCGGCACTTCTTACTACCCCGCTTTCTTCCGCAAGGTGCGGGAACTGCTGAAGCCCGACGGCATGGCGCTGATCCACACCATCGGCCGCATGAGCGCGCCGGGCAGCACCGATCACTTCATGCAGAAGTACATCTTCCCCGGCGGCTATGTGCCGGCGCTGTCGGAAGTGATGAAGGCGAGCGAGCCCGAGCGGCTGATCATGTCGGACTGCGAGATCCTGCGGCTGCACTACATGTACACGCTGCGCGCCTGGTACGATCGGTTCACCGCCCATCATGAAGAGATCGTGCGCCTGCGGGGCGAACGGTTCTACCGGCTCTATGCCTTCTATCTCGCCGGGGCGATGACGATGTTCTCCGATGGTGGCATGGTCAATTATCAGCTGCAATTCATGCGCAATCGCTGGGCCGCGCCGATCACCCGGGATTACATGATGGAAACCGAACAGCGTCTGCGCGCGCTGGATGCGGAACAGGAAAGCCCGCTGCGGCAAGCCGTGCACGCCTGACCCGGGCACGCATTACAGGTCGATGGCGGTTTTCTGACCGCGCGGTCACGCGCGGGCCAAGGCTTGGCCACGCGAATCGCCTTTGCCGGTCATAATCGCCGGATACCTGCTCCCTCATCACACACGAATGAGGGACGATCCGATGCACGACTTCAATCCGGCACGCGACTATTCCGATGGCGACGTCGATACGAACAATACCCAGGCCAGCCCGCACCTGGGAGAGATCGTGGCCGAGCGCTATTCCCGCCGGCAGACGCTGCTCGGCGGGCTGGGCGCCACCTCGGTGGCCTTCCTCGGCACCGCCGCCCTAGCCGCCTGCGACTGGCTCGACGGTTCCAAGGGTGGATCGGGCGGTTTCGTGGTCCACGCCGGCAGCAGCGACACGACCAGCGCGGGCAATCCGGTGACCCTGAACGGCGCCATGGTCGCCGGCAGCGCCTCTTCCGTCCGCTGGACCCAGACCGGCGGCCCGGCCGTCGAACTGGTGAATGCCGATACCAACACCGCGAGCTTCATCGCCCCGGCGGTGCAGGCGGCATCGCCGCTCCAGTTCACGTTCGAGGCAACCGGCGGCAACGGGCAAACCTCGTCGCAGGCCACCACGGTCACCGTCAATCCGGCCGTGCTGGGCTTCAACGCCGTGCCGCACAGTTTGGGCGACGTGGTCGTGGTTCCGGCCGGCTATCAGGTCACGGTGATGACCCGGCTCGGCGATCCGCTCGCCGCCGGCGTTCCGGCTTACGCCAATAACGGCAGCGATACCGACTTCGCCCACCGTATCGGCGATCATGGCGATGCGCTGCACTGGTTCGGCCTCAACGCCCCCGGCACCCGTGACGACAACAGTTCCGCTCGCGGCCTGCTGGTGCAGAACCACGAGAACCTCAACATCCAGTATCTTCATCCCAATGGCCCGACCAATGTGAGCGCCGGCCCCCGCCCGGCGGCCGAAGCGGTCAAGGAGATCGAGGCGCACGGCGTCAGCGTCACCGAATACCGCGACGCCGGCGATCGCAAGTGGAGCTATGTTCAGGAGAGCGCCCTCAACCGCCGTGTCACGCCGAACACGCCGGTGGTCTTCAATGGCCCGGCGCGAGGCAGCGACCTGCTCAAGACCGTGGCCGATGCCACGGGCACCGTCGGCACCGGCACGATCAACAACTGCGCCAACGGCCTCAGCGGCTGGGGTACCAATCTCACTTGCGAGGAAAACTGGGCCGGCTACTTCCGCCGCACCGGCGACGATGCCGCCCGCACCCCGCGCGAATTGACCGCGCTGCGCCGCTACGGCGTGACGACCGCCGGCAACTATGCCTGGTCCACCGCCGGCAGCGAGCCGATGTTCGCCCGCTGGGATGCCCGCGCGACCGGCGCCTCCGCCGCCGCGGATTATCGCAACGAGCCGAACAAGATGGGCTGGGTGCTCGAAATCGATCCCTACGATCCCACCAAGGCGCCGCGCAAGCGCACCGCACTGGGCCGCATGGGCCACGAAGGGGCCTGGCTCGGCCGGCTGACCGGCGGGCAGAAAGTCGCCGTCTACATGGGCGACGATTCGCGCCGCGAATATCTCTACAAGTTCGTCTCCGCCGCGGCGTGGAACCCGGCGGACGCGCAGGCGGCCGATCGCCTGGCCATGGGCGACAAGTACCTCGATACCGGCACGCTCCATGTCGCGCGGTTCAATGCCGATGGGACGGGCGCATGGCTGCCGCTGACCTTCGGCTCCGTGCCGAACCGCGCCGCCGCCGGCTCCGATCCCGAATATGTCTTTGCCGATCAGGCCGATATCCTGGTCAACGCGCGGCTGGCGGCCGATGCCGTGGGCGCGACGCCGATGGACCGGCCGGAATGGACCGCGGTCAATCCGGCCACCGGCGAGGTCTATCTTACGCTGACCAACAACAACGCCGCCGGCCGCCCGATCAACGGCACCGATGCCGCCAATCCCCGGCATTACAACGATCCGAAAGGCGGCACGGCGCAGTATGGCAATCCCAACGGCCATATCGTCCGCCTGCGCGAAAACGGTGACGACAACGCGGCGACCGGCTTCACGTGGGATATCTACCTGTTCGGCGCCGATGCGGCGGACTCGGACCCGGCGAACGTCAACCTCTCCGGCCTCACCGCGGATAACGACTTCTCCAGCCCGGACGGCCTGTGGTTCTCGCGCCCGCAGAATCCGGCGGGTCAGATCAAGCCGCTGCTGTGGCTCCAGACCGATGACGGGGCGATGACCGACCGCACCAATTGCATGATGCTGGCTGGCCTGCCGGGTACCGTGGGCGATGGCGGCGCACGCACGATCACCAATGTCGGCGCCGGCGGTGCGACCGGCACCCAGGCCACCCCCGTCGGATCGCCGGCCACGGCGGCCACGCTCAAGCGCTTTCTGGTGGGGCCGAAGGAATGCGAGATCACCGGCGTGGATACCACGCCCGATGGCCGCACCCTGTTCGTCGGCATCCAGCACCCCGGCGAAAACGGCAGCGCCGCCGCGCCTAGCAGCAACTGGCCGCAAAGCCAGGCGGGCAACGCTTCGGGCCGCCCGCGCTCGGCGGTGGTGGCGATCACCCGCACCGATGGCGGCGTGATCGGTCTGTAAGTGCGCCCGAATCCTCTCCCGGTTCGCCGGGGGAGGATCAGGCGGCCTCTCCTCTCTGCTCGCTATCGAACCGCTCGCGCGCGCTGGCGATCGTCTCTCGGTGAGCCACGGCCCAATCGCCCAGCAAGCCGACCGGCCGGCGCAGCGATTCGCCCAGCGGGGTCAGCGCATAGTCCACGCGCGGCGGGATGCTGGGCGTGACCATGCGGCTGACCAGCCCGTCACGCTCCAGCGCGCGCAAGGTGCGCGTCAGCATCCGCTGGCTGATACCGTCCACCGCGCGGCGCAGCGCGTTGAAGCGTACCGGCCCATCGGCCAGGCTCATCACGATCTGCATCGACCACTTGTCACCGACGCGGGCGAGAACTTCGGTCACCGTCCGGCAGGCCGAAGGCGCATGGGCCTGGATTCGGCTCAGGGCCTGGGCAGGCACATCGCTGTCCCCAGTGGACAGCAAAGTGCCTTCTTGCGGGAGTGTATCTACGGTTTCCATATGGCTCCTAGTTATTAACAGTAACCAGGAATTTCCAGTAATGAAGATTCTCCGCATCGATACCTCGGTCACCGGAGCCGAATCGGCCAGCCGCTTGCTGACTCAGGCCACCGTCGATCATTTCCGCGCACGCTATCCCGAAGCGGAGGTCACCGAGCTGGATTTCGCTGCCGATCCGCTGCCGCACATCGACCCGGCCTCCATGGGCGCCATCCGCTTCCCCGCCGAGCGGCATGACGAGGCGATGAGAGCTGTCCATCCGGTAGAGCGCGCAGTGCTGGACCAGTTCCTGGCCTCCGACATCGTGATCGTCGGCGCGCCGATGTACAACTTCACCATTCCCTCTTCGCTCAAGGCCTGGCTCGACCGGCTGGGCGTGCCCGGCGTCACCTTCAGCTATTCCGAAGGCGGGCCGCGTGGCCTCGCCGGCGGGCGCAGGGTGATCGTCGCCCTGTCGCAAGGCGGCCTTTACGAGGTGGACACCCCGTTCGAGCATCACGAGAGCTACTTGCGCGATTTCTTCGCCTTCATCGGCATCGACACAGTGGAATTCATCCGCGCCAACCGCATCGGCTTTGGCCCCGATGCACGCCAGCAATCGCTGGCCGAAGCGCAAGCGGCAGTCGCCCGGCTCTAGGGCGATACGATAGTTCATCGGATGAACTATTTACTGGCCTCGCCCCGCTCGCGGCGCTAGTTTCGCCGCGAGTCACGGGAGAGTCCGACATGCTGAAACTGCCCTTGCTTGCCGCTGCCGCGCTGGCCCTTGCCGGCGCGGCCCAGGCCGCCGGCCCCACGCCGACGGAAATCGTGCAGCGCCACACGGCGGCCGGCGGCGACCTCGATAAGCTCATGCAGGACTATGCCGATGATGCGGTGGTCTTCCAGCAGGGCCGCGCGATTCAGGGCAAGCCGGCGATCCGCGAGCTTTACGCCCGGATGTTCCCTCAACGCCCGGCCGGCGCGCAGGCCCCCGCCTCCAGCCCCTCTTCGGGTGGCGGCATGAAAGTGACCAAGGTGTGGGAAGAAGGCGATGTCGGCTTTATGACCTGGGAAGCCGGGCCGGTGAAGGCGACAGAGCAGTTCCTGGTTCACGACGGCAAGATCGTGCTCCAGGCGATCTTCATGTCCGGCGCGCCCGCCGGGCCGGCAGGCGGCTGAGCCGGCACCCACGGTTCGCCGCATGAGCGAGGCCGCTCGTCGCGCAAGTCGCCGGGCGCGGATTTGTTCATCTGAGGTTGGGGAGCGCTGAACAAAAAACCCCGTTGAGGCAACGAAATCAACGGAAAGGTATTCCGATGCGCACCACCCTTCTCGTCCTGGCCGCTGCTGGACTGGCGCTACCCACCGCGCCGGCCATGGCCAAGCGGCATCATCATGCGGAGCGGCACTACAAGCGCACGCCCAACGGCATCCAGTACTGGCGCGGCGATGACGGGCGCTATTACTGCAAGCGGTCCAACGGCACCACGGGCCTGATCATCGGCGCCGCCGCTGGTGCGCTGGCCGGCCGCGCGATCGATACCCACGGCGAACGGACCACCGGCACCGTGCTCGGCGCCGCCGCCGGCGCCCTGCTGGGCCGCCAGATCGAACGCGGGCAGGTTCGCTGCAAGTAACCCCGGCTTAGCGCAGCGGCGCGAGGGCGCTCCCGCTTGGGGGCGCCCTTTTTCATTGCAGCGGGGGCGCGGCGCTGTCATTCCCTTCGCAAGCTAAGGAAAATACCCGGAGAGTGCCATGATCGAAACCGCGCTCGTCTCCTGCGACGATCACCTCGACCTCAATATGCTGCCCGCCGATGTCTGGACCCGGCGCATGGCCAGCTGGGGCGACCGTGCGCCGCGCGTGGAGGTGCCCGATGCCGGCCCCGCCCTGTGGATGGCCGATGGAGAGCGTTGGGGCATGTGGTCGGGCGCCAAGGGGCGCGGCTTCGGCCCCGGCCCCAAGCCGCTCCACACCGCTTACGATCGCGGCGGGATCAACGATGTGAGCGAGTTGCGCGCCGGCAACGCCGCCTTGCGCCTGGCCGACATGGACCGCGATCAGGTCTGGGCGCATCTGGTGTTCGGCCCGGTGACCTCGATCCGCACGCAGGACGAAGCCTTCATGCGCGCCTGCTATGCCGCCTACAACGATTGGCTCTACGAAGATTTCTGCTCGGCCGCGCCCGATCGGCTGATCGGGGTCGCCATGCTGCCGCCTTACCCCGAGGCCGCTTATGACGAGTTGAAGCGCCTTGCCGAAAAGGGCGGCTGCCGGCAGGCCAACCTCCAGATCGCGGTGGCGGAACCCCGGCTGGAAGACAAGCGATGGGAACCGCTGTTCGACCTGCTCGAACAGAGCGGCATCGTGCTTTCCTTCCATGTCACGGTGTTCCCCAAGGCGGGCGATGCCTTCGACAAGTACAAAGGCAGCCCGGGCGCGACGTTCCTCCACGCCAAGATGTTCATCGAACAATTCCTCGATCCCTTCGTGGACCTGTTCGCCTGGGGTATCCTGGAACGGCATCCGAAGCTGAAGATCGTCATTGCCGAAAGTGGCGTGGGCTGGGTGCCGTGGGTGGTGGAAGAACTCGACTACCGCCATTGGCGCCTGTGGGAATGCAAGGATTTCTGGGACGACAAGGGCGGCATCCCGCACAAGATGAAGCCGAGCGAGGTGTTCCAGCGGCAAGTCTACGGCACCTTCCAGCAGAGCCCCACGGCGATGCGCCTCACCGAGTTCTGGGGGCCGGAGAACCTGCTATGGGCCAGCGACTATCCGCACCCGGATTCCATCTGGCCGAACAGCGTGCGGACCATCGGCGAGACGATGGGGCACATGGACCCGGAAGCCGTGCGCGGCATCGTCGGCGGCAACGCGGCGAAGCTCTACGGGCTCGACCTTTCCAAGGCCACCGTGCGCGCGCGCCTGCCGATCGGTGACGATCGGGCCGCCGCCTGACCGGAACCAGTCGCCTTCTCGAACGATAGAAGCCGCATGGCCGAAACGCTCGATCCCGCCCTACCGCCCGAAGTGCAGCAGCGGGCGGAAGAGGTGCTGGCCAAAGCCCATGACAAGGGCCTGAGCCTGGCGACGGCGGAAAGCTGTACCGGCGGCCTCCTGGCGGCGCTGCTGACGGACATCCCCGGCCTCAGCCACGTCTTCGAACGCGGCTTCGTCGTCTATTCGAAGGACGCCAAGTGCGACCTGCTCGGCATCGCCCGCGAAAAGCTCGAAAGCTGCGGCGCGGTGAGCCGGGAAGTCGCGCTGGAGATGGCCCAGGGCGCCCTGCGCCGGTCCCGCGCGGACCTGGCCCTCGCCATCACCGGCTTCGCCGGGCCCGGCGACAACGGTGACGAGGAAGGCCTGGTCCACTTCGCCTGCGCCCCTCGCGATGCCCCCGCCCGTCACCGCGAAGAACACTTCGGCCCGATCGGCCGCCAAGGTGTCCGCATCGAATCCCTGCGCATCGCACTCCAGATGCTGGACCGCGCCCTCGAATCCTGAGCGCGCGCGAAGAAGATTGGCGCTCGCGGAGGCGCGGAGACGCGAAGAGGTAGCGCGACGGGGCGGGTAGTGTGCCCTCTTCGTCTCTCCCGGGAGGCAATGAAGACAGACGGCTTCGACGCAGGGCGCTACCTTGGCCTCTCGCCCTTACGTGAGCATCTCCTCCTCCGTCATCCCCGCGAATGCGGGGAACCAGGGCGATATGGCACGACAAGAGCCGACTGGGTTCCCGCGTTCGCGGGAATGACGAAGGGTTCAGGGTGTTTCTCTCCGCGCCTCTGCGCCTCCGCGAGCGCAATCTCTTAATTGCACCTCGTATCCCTTTCGGATACATCCCTTCTCATGCACAAGGCCGGCCAAAAGATTCGCGCCTGGCGCGAGGCGCAATCGCCGCCCCTTTCTGCGGGGGAGTTCGGAGAGCGATACGGCGCGCCCGATCCCTGGCCCAGCCGCACCGTCTATGGCTGGGAAGCGAAGGACAAGATTCCCCGCGCCGCGGCGCAGCGGCGCCTGGCGGAGCTTGGCATCTGCCAACCAGAGGACTGGCTGCTCCCGGCCGAGGTTTCCCCCCAGAGCAACGGCGCGGGAGACGAGCGGGCGCATCCGTTCTTCGACCTCCACACCCACGGCTTCGTCCGCGTGGCGACCAGCACGCCGCCCGTCCGCACCGCCGATGTATCCTTCAATCGCGATGGCGTGATCGCCGAAGCCAGGCGCGCCCATGCGGCGGGCGTGGACCTCCTGGTCTACCCCGAGCTGTGCGTCTCGTCCTACGCGATCGACGACTTGCTGCTGCAATCGGCCCTGCTCGACGCGGTGGAAACCGCGGTGGGCGCGATAGTCGCCGCCAGCAAGGGCCTGTCTCCTGTGCTGCTGATCGGCGCGCCGCTGCGCCAGGGCGGGCGGCTCTACAACTGCGCGCTGGCGATCGCCGACGGCGCCTTGCTCGGCGCGGTGCCCAAGAGCTTCCTGCCCAATTACCGCGAGTTCTACGAGAAGCGGTGGTTCGCCAGCGGGCTGAACGTCCGCGGCCAGACGATCCGCGTCGGCGGGGAGGAAGTGCCCTTCGGCGTGGACCTTATCTTCGCCTCGCAACGGATCCCCGGCTTCCGCCTGGCGGTGGAGATCTGCGAGGACTTCTGGGCGCCCGATCCGCCCAGCACCGCCGCCGCGCTGGCGGGGGCCACTGTGCTGGCCAACCTTTCGGCCTCCAACATCGTCATCGGCAAGGCGGACGAGCGGCACATGCTGTGCCGCTCGCAGAGCGCCCGCACCGCCAGCGCCTATGTCTATTCCGCCGCCGGGCATGGCGAAAGCACGACCGATATGGCGTGGGACGGCCATGGCATGATCTACGAATTGGGCGACCTCATGGCCGAAAGCGAACGCTTCGCGCCACGGCCCGAACTCGCCATCGCCGATATCGACACCGGCCGCATCCTGGGCGATCGCCAGCGCCTGCCGACATTCGCAGATGCGGTCGAAGCGGCAGGCCGGCCGGAGGAGTGGTTCCGCGTGATCCGCTTCGACCACAAGCCCGCGCGGGGCGACAGCGGCCTGGTACGCCCCGTGCGCCGTTTCCCCTTCGTGCCCAACCGCCCCCAGCGGCTGGACGACGATTGCTACGAGGCGTTCAACATCCAGGTGGATGGCCTGATGCGGCGGTTCGAGCAGACCGGCGGCGGTTCCGGCGGCCATTCGATGGTGATCGGCGTTTCCGGCGGGCTCGATTCCACCCACGCCCTGATCGTCGCGGCCAAGGTGTGCGACCGGCTGGGCCTGCCGCGCACGACCCTGCGCGGCTATACCATGCCCGGCCTCGGCACCTCCGAAGGCACACGTTCGAACGCCTGGCGGCTGATGCGTGCGCTGGGCATCGCGGCGCAGGAGATCGACATCCGCCCCGCCGCGACCCGGATGCTGGAGGACATTGGCCATCCCTTCGCGAAGGGAGAGCCGGTTTACGATGTGACGTTCGAGAACGTGCAGGCCGGCCTCAGGACCGATTACCTGTTCCGCCTTGCGGGGCAGCACAACGGCTTCGTGATCGGCACGGGTGATCTGTCCGAGCTAGCCCTGGGCTGGTGCACCTATGGCGTGGGCGACCAGATGAGCCACTACGCGGTCAACGCCGGCGTGCCCAAGACGCTGATCCAGTACCTGATCCGCTGGGCCACCCGCACCGACCAGTTCGATGCGGAAACCGATGCGGTGCTGGAAGCGATCCTGGCGCAGGAGATCAGCCCCGAGCTGGTGCCGATCGGCGAGGACGGCGAGGTGCAATCGACCGAGGCGAAAGTCGGGCCTTACGAGCTGAACGACTTCTTCCTCCACCACACGGTGCGCTACGGCCAGCTTCCCTCTAAAGTCGCCTTCCTTGCCTGGCACGCCTGGCGCGACGCGGCGCAAGGGGCTTGGCCCGCCGGCTTTCCGGAAGGCAGCAAGCACCAATACGACCTTGCCACCGTGAAGCACTGGCTGGAGAGCTTCCTGCGGCGGTTCTTCGCCATGAGCCAGTTCAAGCGCAGCGCGATCCCCAATGGGCCAAAGGTCTCCACCGCCGGCGCTCTCAGCCCGCGCGGCGACTGGCGCGCGCCGAGCGACGCATCGGCGGCGGTATGGCTGGATGAACTGCGCGCGAACGTGCCGGATGGTCCGCGCATCTCGGGATAGTTTGCGCTGGCTCAATCGCCGGCACATTCGATACTGTAAGATCGTTGTTATCCAGCGAAAGGAGCGACGCCGTGGCCCAGACATACAAGCACGCGATAATCGTCTGCCATCCGGAGACGGAGAGCTTCACGTTTTCGGTGGCGCAGCGTTATGCGGACGCCGTGCGGGCGCATGGGCATGAGGTGGTGATGCGCGATCTCTATCGCATGGGCTTCGACCCCGTGCTCCGCGCGCAGGAGCGGCTGGGCGATCCCTGCGGCGACGTCACTCACGAATGGGGTCTGCTCGGCAAGCCGGACGTGTTCGTGCTGGTCTATCCGATCTGGTTCGGCACCCCGCCGGCCATGCTCAAGGGCTATATCGACCGCGTGTTCGGCGCCGGGCGCGAAGTGGGCTTCGGCGGCGAAGGCGGCACGCGCGAACTCCTGGCCGGCAAGCGGCTGGTCTCGCTCACTTCATCCGGCACGATGCGCGCGTGGCTATCGGAGAAAGGCGTGCTGGGATCGCTGAGGACGGTTTACGACCGTTATTTCTCCGAGGTGTTCGGCTTCGAGGAAACGCATCGCTATCATTTCGACGGGGTGACGGAGGATATTCCCGAGCGGGACGTCGCGATGCACCTGAAGGCGGCGGAAAACGCGGCGCGCGAGGTCATGGCCCGGATGACCGTGGTCGCGCGCGACCGGCCGGCCCCCGAAGCCTGAGCCCCGCGAGCCCCACCGCGCTCAGCGGTGGGGTTCCATCCCGTAAGGCAGCTCCGAGTTGAAAGCCTGGATCTCGGTGATCTCGCCCTTATCGAAGCGGAACAGCTCAACCACCTGCGACGTCATCGGATAGCCGGTGCCGGAATCGGCCGGAATATCTTCGAACGTGCGATAGACGATCAGCCCGCGCGCTTCGTCGGCAGCGATCACGTCGCGATCGCGCACGCGGGCGATCGTCTTGAGGCCAGGGCCCGCAAAGGACGCGGCGCAGGCCCCGAAGTCCTGCCCGTTGACGAACCAGTGGCAATTCGCGGCCAGGCCGTCCGGCGCCGACCCGTGGCCGTTGATCGCGGCATAGACCTTCTCCGCGCCAGCGATCATGGCGGCGCGATCGGTGCGGCGGGCGGCGGGCAAGGCGGCATAGCTCGGCCCGGCGGTCGGCTCCACATAAGGGGCGCCGTATTCCTTGCGGCGGATCAAGGCGTCGATGCCGCCGACCTCTGGGCCGGCGGAAGTGACGGTGATCGCCGCCCAGGCAGGCTGGCCATGCTCCTCGATCCGTCCGATCCATACGGCCTTGCCGGTCACGGGATCGGTGACGACCAACGGCTTCGCGTCGATGGCAGTGACCGTGGCCCAGATGCCTTCGCCCACACGGATGCCCACGCTGTTTTCGGCATAGGCGACCTTGCCGGCCCAGTTCACCGCCTGCCACTTGTTGTTCACATAGGCACCCATCACCGCCGTGGCCTGCCGGGCAAGGCAAGCCGCATCGCATTCACCCCGCTGCGCGGCGTGATCGGGCGCGGCGGCCGACGGACCCCAGAAGGGGTTGTGCATGAAATAGGGCACATAAGTGAACACCGCCTCGATCCGCTGGATCTCGCCATTCCGGATGCGGAAGGCTTCCAGCAGGGTGATCGAATTGGGCCACTTGAGCGCCGTCTTCATCTCACGCCCATTGGTGAGCTTATAGGTGTCGAACTCGTTGGCGTGGTCGAAGAAGCCGCGCCCCACGGCCACGCCGCGCTCTTCATCGATGATGAAGAAATCGCGGCGGATGCGCTTGTTGATCCGATAAATGCCCAGTTCGAACTGGGCGCGGCAACCGCTGGCGATGGCCGCCGCGTTGCCGCCCGCGCCCCCCGGGGGCGGTGCGGTGGTGGAAATGCCGTTCTCCAGCCGCGCGCAATCTTCCGCGAAGGGCGCGAAGACCTGCCCGTCGTTCAACTCCACCGTGTCGAAATAGGCATCGGCGATAGCGTGCAGGCGCTCGCGCGGGCGGCGCTCGCCGGCCGGCAGGGCCTCGTTGAAGGCCGGATCGTGGACCATGTGCTCGACATCGCCGAACGGCGCGGGAAGCCCCGTCTTGCGGTGGACCACGCTTTCGATCTCGTCGATCGCGCCGTCTTTCACATGGATGCGCACGGCATAGATCGCCGGTTGGCCGTTCTCCCGCACGGAGCCGAACCAGGCGGCGTTGCCCGTGCTGGGATCGGCGGCTTCGAGGCCTGTGGCATCGACCGCGGTGACGGTGTCCCACAGGCCATCGCCCACGGGGATGAACACGTTGTTTTCAGTAAAGCGCACGTCGCTCGCCAGCTTGAGCCGCGAGGGATCGCGTGCCGCCAGCGCCTGCATATGATCGCGGACGAAGCCGATCAGGCAGGCGCGGTCGCAAGCCGGGGCGCTGACGGCGCTGTGTTCGCCCGGGGCCTGCGCCGCCAGCGGCGCCGCGCCCAGCGCGAGGGCGGCAGCGAGGAACCCGCCGAGTGTAACCCTTGGCCTGACGCATAACGGCCTGGAGAAAAACCGTAACCTTGGGCGGCCATCATCCGTAAACCGGCCTTTTTCGCGGTCGGCGGTGTCACCTTTGGAAGAGCGGAAATCGTGGCGGTCAAAAATCATCGAGCGGGTCCCCCTTGGATCGGTCGTGGCATGGCGGGCGCGCTGTAGGAAAGCCCGGCGCGCGGCCGCGAGCCCCCTCCCCCGGCCCCTCCCCACTGAAGAGAGGAGATGGTCTGGCCAGGCGTCATTGGGCTTTCGCCGCCATATCCTGGTAATCCTCGTTGCCGCGGGCAATCAGGTAGGCGTGGATGGCTTCGACTTCGCTGGTCGTCAGGACATCGGCGAAGCTGGCCATGCCCCGGTCGGCGCGGATGCCCCTGAGGACGATGTCGTTGAACTGGGCATGCGTTTCCGGCGTCATGAACCGCAAGTCCTTGACCCCGCCGATGGCGTTATCGCCGTGGCAGCGATTGCAGGTTTCGGCATAGAGCGCGCGGCCTTCGCCCACTTGCGCTTCCGACGCGCGCAAGGCTGGCGGGCGCGGCAGGGCGCTGGGCGGCGGGGGCGGCGGCAGAGTGACGCCCTTCGCGCCGAGCTTGAACACCAGCAGCTTGGCGGTGGAAGTCTGGAACGGGCCGAGGTTGTAGACCGGCGATCCGCCCCAGCCGGCGTTGATGGCGATATATTGCTCCCCATCGACCATGTAGGTGATCGGCCCGGCGACTGGCGCCTGGTCGATGTTCATCTCCCACAGCTTCTTGCCGTTGTCGGCGCGGTAGATCGCCAGGGTCTTGTCGATCGTCCCCTGGATCAGGAGGTTGCCGGCGGTTGCCAACACCCCGCCCGAGCCGGGATGGGCATAAGGCACGCGCCAAGCCTCGCTCTGCGTGCGCGGATCCCAGGCCAGCAGATAACCCTTTTCCTTGGCGTTGGCTTCCTGCTGCAGCCGCGCGCGCAGTTCCGGCTCGTTGCCGTAGCCCTGCCCGCTGTTGGAGCGGTGGGGAACGAAGGTGAAGCTGTCCGCCAGGGCATAGGTCGAGCCCTGTTCCTGCGCGCCGAAATAGACCAGCCCCGTTGCCGGATTGTAGGCCATCGGATGCCAGGAGTGGGCGGCGAGCCAGCTGGGGCTCATCAGGTGCGGGGTTGTGGTGTTGTGCGCACCGGGTTGCAGCACCGGCCGGCCCGTGGCGAGATCGATGCTGCTGGCCCAGGTGTTTTCAGAGACATAGCTTTTGGCGGAGATCAGCTTCCCCGTCACCCGGTCGATCACGTAGAAGAAGCCGTTCTTCGGCGCCTGCATCAGCACTTTGCGCTGCTGCCCGGCGATCTGCATGTCGGCCAGCATGATCGGCTGGGTGCAGGTGTAATCCCACTCTTCCTCGGGCACCATCTGGTAGTGCCACTTGTATTCGCCGGTATCGGCATCGACCGCCACGATCGAGCACAGGAACAGGTTGTCCCCTTTCCCGTCGCTGCGGAAATGCCACATGTGGGGAGAGCCGTTGCCGGTGCCTATATAGACCAGGTTGAGATCGGGATCGTAGGCGAAGCTGTCCCACGCGGTGCCGCCGCCGCCATACTTCCACCATTCGCCGTGCCAGGTCGGCAGCGCGATCTTCATGGCGCTGTCGCTGGCTTCGCCGTCCGGCCCGTCCGCCGGATTGCCGGGCACGGTGTAGAACTTCCACAGGCGCTTGCCCGTCTCCGCATCATAGGCGACGACGAAGCCGCGCACCCCGTAATCCGCGCCGCCATTGCCGATCACGACCTTGCCGTCATAGACGCGCGGCGCACCGGTGATCGAATAGGCGCCGAGCGGGCCGCTGCCGTCGAACGTCTGCGCGGACCACAGCTCGCGCCCATCCCTGGCGTCGATCGCGATAAGCCGCCCGTCGAGCGCGCCGATGTAAAGCTTGCCGTTCCATGCCGCGATCCCGCGCGAGGACGGGCCGCAACAGGCCAGCCGCGCCCATTCGGAGCCGACCTTGGGATCATAGGTCCACAGCTTGCGCCCGGTCTTCCCGTCATAGGCGGTGACGATGTTGAAGATGCTTTCGTTGTAAAGCACCCCGTCGATCACCAGGGGGCTGGCCTGCACCCCGCGATAGGTTTCCAGATCGGCATACCAGGCGAGGCCGAGGGCCTGCACGTTGCCATCGTTGATCTGGGCAAGCGGGCTGAAGCGCTGTTCGTCCCACGTGCGGCTGTAGCTGAGCCAATCGCCGACCTGCGCCGGCGCATCGGCCTGGCGCATGGCTTGGCCGTTGACCACGGTGTCTTGCGGATCCTGCGCCCAGGCGCCGGTGAGGGCCGCGGTAAGAGCCAGCCCCGCCGCCGCGCACAGAACCGTGCCCGCGATGCTTCGCCGCATGCCTTCGACCATTCCCGATCCCGTCCTTCTTCTTGTTGCCCGCTGGGATAAAGCAGGTGCGGCGAAAAGAAACCCCGGAAGCGGCCGCGCCGCCCCCGGGGCCATCCGCCAAGTCTAGAAGCGCTTGCGCACCGTCAGCGCCACCTCGCGCGGCCGGCCGGGCTGACCGTTGACGTAGAAGGTGGCGAACTTGTTCAGGAAATAGAACTTGTCGAACAGGTTCGTCGCTTCCAGCGCCACCGACCAGTCCGCGTCAGGCGAACGATAGGTCAGCCGAGCGTTGACCAGCGTGTAGCTGTCCACCTTGATGTTCGGATCGCACGTGAAGTTGCCGCAGTATCCCGGCGTATAGGCGACATCGATGCGCGGCGTAAGCGTGCCGATGTCGTCCCCCAGCAGCGCTTCGTACTGGGCGCCCGCGCTCCACTTCCATTCGCCGATGCCGGGCCGCTTGGCGCCCACGACGATCGAGGTGGTGGGATAATTGATCGAGGTGAATTCGAAATCGGTGAGGCTCATCGCCCCGTCGATGCTCAACCCGGCCAGTGGCCGCAGCGTGGTCTCCAGCTCGAACCCGCGCACGCGCGCGTCGCCGATGTTCAGATACTGGCCGCACAGACCGGGGACACCGCCGGCATCGACCGGCAAGGGCTGGTCATCGAGGCCGAGGCAGGTGGTCGGCGTGCCCTGATAGCCGGTGTAGTCCATCTGGAACACGCTGCCGTTGAGGCGCAGGACCCGGTCGAGCACATCGGCCTTGAAGCCCAGTTCATAGGCCTTCAGTTTCTCCGCGCCGAACGGGCGGATCTGCTGATAGACGTAAGGCCGGGGCGCCACGCCGCCGCCTTTGAAGCCGGTGGAGAACTGCGCATAGACCATCACGTCCGGCGTGATCTTGTAGGATGCCACCGCGCGGTAGTCGGTGATCGTTTCATCGTAAGTGCCGACGTAGCCGGTCAGCGGATTGGACGGGTTGCTGAGCGGCAGGTAGTCCCCGTTCCCATCGGGATTGAGGCGGTTGTAGAGGTATTCCTTCTTCTCGTGCGTCACGCGCACGCCGCCTTCCAGCGTCAGCGCATCCGTCACCGCCCAGGCGGCATTGGCGAAGCCCGCGTAGCTGGTGAGATCGGCCGTATCGTCGTTGATGAACGAGAAGCACGGCGTGGCCGCCGGACAGAAGCCCGAGAACGGCGTGTGGATGCGCGCGTTATAGCGGGTCGAGGCATCGTAATAATAGCCGCCGACGATCACATCGAGCGCATCGTCCAGGAACTTGCCGGCCAGCCTCAGTTCCTGGCTGAACTGCTTGTGCGTGTAGTCGGAATCGTCCTGGATGAAGACCACGGGGGAGTGGTCGTTGTCCGAGCCGGTCTGGCTGAACATATGACGATAACCGGTGATCGACTTGAGCGCGAGGTTATCGCTGAGCTCGTAATCGATCGTGGCGGCCACGCCCCAGGCTTCGGCCCCGGCGGCGGAAGGCGCGATGAACGGCCCGAGCGGCGCACCCGCCACGTAGTCGGACGGCGGCCCGGGCGGCGCCGCGATGGCCGAATACATGACGCCTGGATCGTAGAAGTTGGCATAGCTGGCGTAAGGATCGTTCAGCACGGCGTTCGACCGGCGATAGGGCCCGTAGGTGACGAAGCGATCGTCGTAGGCGACGCCCTGATACGCGATCGACATGCCCGATCTGTCGACCGGATTGGCCGAGCCGGCACTGGCCGATTCAGCGCTGGCGATGAGCACGGAGGCCTGTGTTTCGGAAGTGTCCTTCGTATAGTCCGCGCTGAGGTTGACCTCCAGCGGGCTTCCCGCCGGCGCGATGCGCAGCGCACCGCGCATGGCGTACATCTTCTGGTTACCCATTTCGCCGAGCTTGCAATCGCCGGTGGATGCGAGGCGCGGCAGTTTCCCGTCGATCACGTCCGGATCGTCGGGGTTGAGGCAGGCATAGTCGTAGCGCGTCACCTGGCCATCGCGATTGCGCGTCACGCCGGTGATGCGCGCGAAGACGGCGTCGGGAACAACGGTGAAGTCCGCGCTGGCCTTCACATCGCGGCGGCCGAGGTTGCCGATCGACGCCTCGACATAGCCGCCATCCCCTTCGGGCTTGCGCGAGTAGATCTTGATCGCCCCGCCCAGGGTGTTCATGCCCGAGAGCGTACCCTGTGGCCCGCGCAGCACTTCGATACGTTCGATATCCGTCAGATCGAACGCGCTGCCGAGCACGGTGCCGTAGTAGATGTCATCGATATAGGTGCCGACGCCCGGCTCCACCGACGGGCTCTGGTCGGACTGGCCGACGCCACGGATGAAGACGCGCACGGAGTTGCCCTGCCCGGCCGGGTTCTTTTGAAGCAGCAAGCTGGGCATCTGCGCGGTGATGTCGGTCAGCGTCGTCTGGCTGCGCTGTTCGATCTGTTCGCCGCTGACCGCGCTGATCGACAGCGGGACGTCCTGCAGGTTCTGTTCGCGCAACTGCGCGGTGACGACGATCTCGTCGCCGCCGGTCTGCGCGGCTGCCTTGCTTCCGTCCGCATCCTGTGCGGCGGCCGGGCCGGCCGCCATGCCGAGCGCCAGGCCCAGCGCGAGCAGCGGCAGTTCCACGCGGCGCGCGGATCTCGATCGTGTACGGTTCATCTGCTTTCCTCTCCCCTTGCGGCCACCTGCCCGGTTTTCCCGACGTGCGGGGGCCTGAGCCTTGCTGGCGACTTCGCCCTTGCATATCCGAACGTTGGTACGCGCACCTTGACTGGTTTGGCCGCATTCCTTGTCGCAATTGGAAGGGGAGAAGCAGTGCCCGGCGATGCCCTGGTCGACCTGGCCGCGCTGGAGCTTCCGCACCGCCGTCCGGCGTGGGACGACGCGGCGCGGCAGCTGTTTCCGGGGCTGTCAGTGCGGATCACCGAGCATAGCCCCCAGCGCGGAACGATAACGCGGACCTGCCTGGGGGCGGCGGAACTCTACACCATCGAATCCGCCCCGGCCGAAGTGCACCACCGCTCTCGTTCGGCGCAAGACACCGTGTGGACCCACGTTTCGCTGATGGTCCAGTCGCGCGGTTCCACCAAGGTGACGCAACGCGGGATGGAAGCCCAGCTGAGCGAGGGCGACATGTGCCTGATCGACGAATACGACCGCTTCGCGCTGTCGAGCGCCGACTATGGCACGATCCTGTTCCTGCGCCTGCCCCGCGCGCCGGCGATGAGCCGCTATCCGCACCTCGACCGCCTGTTCGGTGCACTGCTGCCGGCGCAGGAATGCGGCACGCGGCTGCTTTCCGACACGCTCCTGCGCCTCAGCGAAGTGGCGCCGCGCCTCACCCAGTTGCAGCGGACGGCAATGGTCGGCTCGGTGATCCAGATGCTGGGCGTCGCCAAGTCCTTCGCCGAGCTTCCTCAAAGCGCGGGCTGGCGCGTGCGCCGCGCGGTCGATTTCATCGAACTCAACTTCCCGGTGGCGGGGCTCACCGCCGAAGAGATTGCCCGCGACCAGCACATCAGCCGCCGCCGGCTGGACCAGTTGATGCAAGAAGCCTGCGGCCATTCCATTGCCAGCCGCCTGTGGCAACGGCGGATGGAGCAGGCGGCGGCCGACTTGCGCGATCCCGCCAAGGCCGGCCTGTCCATCGCCCAGATCGCCTTCGCGAGCGGCTTCGAGGACGCGGCACACTTCTCCCGCGCGTTCCGACGGCGATACGCCATGCCGCCCGGCCGATGGCGGCTGGGCGCGGAGGCGGCGTAGCGACAGGGCTTTCCTCCGGGGCGCGGCGCTCTATCATGGGCCCGAAAACCAGCTTTCCGGGAGGATTTGTGCGTACCAACGGTATTCAGAACGGGATTGCCCTGATGGCCATCGCCGCCGGCCTACTGGCCGCCTGCGCCAGTGTTTCCACCGCCGCCACGCCAGTGGACATCACCATCGCGGGCACGCGGGTCTTCCCTGAAAGCATCGCTTCCGACGCGGCGGGCAACATCTATGTCGGCAGCAACGGCGGGACGATCTATCGCGCTGAGGCCGGGACCGACACCGCGAAGCCGTGGATCGTGCCGAGCGCCGAGAACGGCCTCCGGTCGCTGTTCGGCGTCTTCGCCGATGAACAGCACAAGGTGCTGTGGGCCTGTTCGATCCCCAACCTCTTCGCCCAGCCGCGCGAGACGGGCACTTCGGTTCTCAAGGCCTTCGATCTGGCGACGGGCGCCTTGAAAGCGAGCTATGAGTTTCCGGCCGACAAGCCATCGGCGTGCAACGATATCGCGGTGGCGGCGGACGGCACCGTCTATGCCACCGAAACCCTTTCCGGCCGCATCTTCGCGCTGGCGCCCGGCGCCAAGGCGCTGACGCTGTTTGCCGAAGGGCAGGACCTGACCGGCGTCGACGGCATCGCTATCGGCGGCGACGGCGCGATCTACATCAACAATGTGCGGCAGAACCTCTTCCAGCGGGTGAACCGCAAGGCCGACGGCAGCTATGCCGGGCTGACCACGCTGACCCTGTCCGACAAGCTGAACGGCCCCGACGGCCTGCGCGCCATGGGCGGCAACCGCTTCCTCCAGGCCGAAGGCCCCGGCGGGCGCGTGGCGCTGATCGAGGTGAACGGCGACAGCGCCACGGTGACCCCGGTCAAGACGGGCCTCGAATCCTCCCCCGGCGTGGCCTTCGTGGGCGACGTCGGCTACGCGATCGAAGGCAAGTCCAGCTACATGATGGACCCCGCGCTGCGCGACAAGGACCCCGGAGTGTTCGTGGTCCGGGCCTTCCCCCTTCCGCGATAAGCCTTGCGCCGAGCGGCGCTTTCCGGCTTCTTACCGGGAAGGGAGAGATTCATGACAGGTGCGGGACGGGCTCCGCTATCGCCGGCGCGGAGCTGGTGGGCGATCTTCATCTTTATGATCGCCTTGATGTTCAATTATCTGGACCGGCAGCTGATGACGCTGCTGATCACCCCCATCAAGGCGGATTTCGGGATCGGCGATACCGAGGTGGGGCTGCTGATCGGCTTCGCCTTCGTGCTGTTCTACGTGCTGGCCGGAATCCCCATCGCCCGCTTCATCGACCGGGGGCCGCGCAAGTGGATCGTCGCTTCGGCGATCGCGTTCTGGAGCCTGATGACCGCCGCCTGCGGCCTGGCGCGCAATTTCCCCCAGCTCCTGGCCGCGCGGATGCTGGTGGGCGTGGGCGAAAGCTGCAACGCGCCGGGCACCTATTCGATGACCAGCGACATCTTCCCGCGCGAGCGGCTGGCCCGGCCGATGTCGATCATCGGCATAGGCACGGTGGCGGGCAGCGGCATGGCGCTGCTGGTGGGCGGCTGGCTGATCGGCTGGCTGACGGACATCGGCCCGCAGACCTTCCCGCTGGTGGGCACGCTGAAGCCCTGGCAGATGACCTTCGTGCTCGTCGGCGCGCCCGGCGTGCTGTGGGCCTTGCTGCTGCTGGCGACAGTGCCCGAGCCGCCCCGCCGCGAAAGCGCGGGGGCGACGGCGCCCAGCTTCACCGCCACGACAAGCTATCTGTGGAGCCGCCGCAGCGCCTTCGCGCCGATGTTCCTGGCCAACGGCATCAAGGCGATGCTCAGCTTCGGCGTCACCGTGTGGTCGCCGGTCTTCTTCGAACGCAAGTTCGGCTATGCGCCGGGGGAGCCGGGGCCGACGCTGGGGATCATCTCGCTGATCGTCTCGCCCATCGGCCTAGTGCTCGGCGGCTGGCTGGCGGAGCGGATGGCCGCCAAGGGTCACAAGGACGCCAACATGCGCATGGTCTGGCTGGTGACCATTCCGCTGATCCCGGTGGCGGTGCTGTTCCCGCTGGCGAGCCAGGCGTGGCTGGCCTTCGCGCTGGTGGGGCTGTCCTTGTTCCTCGGCTCTATGGGATCAGGCCCCGCCAATGCGGCGATCCAGGCGATAACCCCTGGCCGGATGCGCGGGACGACCACGGCCATCTACATCGCGATCTACAACGTGATCGGCTATGGCCTTGGCCCGCTGGTGGTCGGCTGGTTCAACGATCACGTGTTCGGCGAACAGGGCATCGCCAGCTCGATGGTGGTGCTGGCGCTGGTTTCCGGCCCGCTGGGGCTTATCTTCGCCTGGCTTTCGCTCAAGCCCTATGCGCGCGAGATGGTGGCGGCCGAGGCGCGCGGCGATTGACGGTGCCGGCCCCGCCGCTTGCCACTCCCCTTCCCAATTGCTGAAAGGAAACCCGATGGCCCGCATCCTCGTGCTTTACTATTCCTCTTACGGCCACATCGCCAGGATGGCCGATGCGGTGGCGGCCGGGGTTCGCCAGGCCGGGCATCACTGCGATGTGCGGCGCGTGCCCGAGACCGCGCCGGCCGAAGTGGCCGCGGCAGCCGGGTTTGTGGCCGATGAAAGCCACCCGCTGATCGGCGGGATCGAGGCGCTGGCCGACTATGACGGGATCGTGGTCGGCGCGCCGACCCGGTTCGGCCGCATGCCCAGCCAGATGGCGGCGTTCTGGGACCAGGCCGGCGGCCTGTGGTTCACCGACGCGCTGGTCGGCAAAGTGGGCGCGGCCTTCACCTCCAGCGCCGCCCAGCACGGCGGGCAGGAGACGACGCTGTTCTCGATCCTCACCAACCTGCTGCACCTCGGCTGCACGCTGGTGGGCCTGGACTATGGCTTCAAGGGGCAGAACGGGGTGGACGTGGTCATGGGCAATTCGCCCTATGGCGCCTCGACCATCTCCAACAACGACGGCTCGCGCTGGCCGAGCGAGGTCGAACTGGACGGTGCCCGCTACCTGGGCCGCCGGGTGGCGCTGACGGCATCGAAACTGCACGATTGAGTGCGCGGCGATCCTAAGACGGGAGGCCGGCCCGCTTGCGCGGACCGGCCCCTAGCGATCGGGTGCCCCGGGGCACAGTGGGGAGAGGAGCGTCCCCGGAGCCTAGCTGAACCGCCCGATCAGAACTCGAACCTGGCAGTGCCGCCCCAGGTCCGCGGGTCGCCGGGCACGCCGGCGATCAGGCCAGTGTTGCTCGGCCCGAAGTTGAGCTGATCGTAATAATCGGTGTCGAACGCATTGCGCACCCAGGCATAGATGTTGAACCCGTCCGCCGCCCGGAAGCCGAGGCGGAAGTTGCTGAGCGCGTAATCGTCGATCCAGGTATAGATCGACGGCGAAGGGTTGGACGAGAAGCGCGAGCGGTAATTCCCGTCGTAGCCGAGATAGATCTGCCCCTCCTTGCCGAACAGCGTGGCCGGAACGTTGGCCTCCGCCCCATAGGAGAACGCCCATTTCGACACGCCCGGCAGGACCTGGCCCGAAACGTCGCAGTTCGCCGGGCTGAGCGAACCGGGCACCCCGGCCGGCCCCGGGACCTGCCCCGCGCCAGCCACCGTGCCGCCGGCCAGTTCAGGCGGGCATGGCGCATCGACGAACTTCACGTATTTCGCATCGGTATAGGCGCCGTTGACATAGGCGGTGAACCGCGCGCTGGGCCGGATCGAGAAGTCCAGTTCCACGCCCTGGCTGCGCACCCGCTCCGCATTGGCGAGATAGCCGCGCAGGACGCCCAACTGGCCGTTGCTGACGTTGGCCTGGAAATCGTCGATCGTGGTGCGGAAGGCGGCCAGGTTCAGCGTGGCGCGCCGGCCCCAGAACTGGGATTTCAGGCCGGCTTCGAAGTGCTGCACCGATTCCGGCTTGATCGTATAGGCCGCCGCGATCGGCGTGTTGCTGGCATCGACGGGTACGCCGTTCTGGTTGATGCCGCCCGATTTGAACGTCTTGGCATAAGTGCCGTAGAGCAGCACATCGTCGGCCAGGGCGTAGCTCAGCGTCAGGTCATAACTGAAGTTCCAGTCGCTGAAGCTGGCTTGATACAGCAGCGGCGCATAGATGCCGCGCTGCGCCGCCTGGATCGCGGTGCCGCCACTGGCCGGCACCGCGTTGCCCTGCCCATCGAACACCTCGCGGTGATAGAAGCCATCCTTCTTGTCATAGTTCAGCCGCGCGCCCGGCTGGATCGTCAGCCGATCGGTCAGCTTGAAATCGAGCTGGCCGAACAGCGCCAGGCTGGTGGCTTTGAGCCATTGCGTATTGATCGCGGTGAGCCCTTCGAGAACGCTTGGATCGGTGGCCAGCGCATTGCTGTTGCCGCCCGTCAGGTTCCACGCGCTGGCATCGGAACCCTGCTGCTCCGTGCCCTGGGTATCGATCCGCTGCTGGAAAGCGAAGGCGCCGATCACGGCGTTGAGCCGATCGCCACTGTAGTTGTAGCGCAGTTCCTGCGAATACTGGTCCTGCTGCGACGGGTTCTGCGATTTGCTGACGATCGACAGGCCGGTGTAATCGCGATCGTTCTCGGGCTTCCAGTCCCAGAAGCGCCACGCGGTGATCGAGGTCAGCGTGCTGCTGTCACCGATATCCCATACCGCCCGCAGCGATGCCCCGCCGGTCTTGTTGCCGGCATTGAGCGAGGCATCGAGATCGGTCACGCGATCGAAAGGGGAGGTGCTGGCCGGCGTGTACCCGGTCAATTCGGCCAGGGCGGGAAACTGGCGGCTTGCGGCGCGCTGGGTGGGGCCATAACCGACATAGACGCCGCCGCAGCATTCCGGGTCCTGCGCGCTCCAATCGCCCGACAGGGTCACGTCCAGATTGTCGGTCGGCCGCCACAGCAGCTGCCCGCGCAGGCCGATATTGTCCTGCCCGTTGATCCAGTTGTTGCTGGTGACGTTGTAGATCGTGCCTTGCCGACTGGTGCCGGAAACCGCGATCCGCGCCGCCAGCGTATCGGACAGAGGGCCCGACACCGCGACCTTGGCCTGCTTGAAATCGTAATTGCCGATCGAAACCTCGGCATTGCCCTGGAAGTCGAACGTCGGCTGATTGGTGCGGATGTTGATCGCGCCGGCGGTGGTGTTCTTGCCGTAAAGCGTGCCCTGCGGCCCGCGCAGCACCTCCACCTGCGCCACGTCGAGGAAATCGAACACCGCGGACGCGACGCGCGCGTAATAGACGTCATCCACATAGATGCCGACGCCTTGTTCGAACCCGTCATTGGTGAGGCCGAAGGGAACGCCGATGCCGCGGATGTTGACCACGGTGTTGCGCGGGTTCGACGAATAGACCTGCAACGTGGGGGTGAGCTGTTGCAGCTTCTGGACGTTGAACGATCCGGTATCGTTGATCGCGCGGCCATCGAGCACGCCGATCGCCAGCGGCACCTGCTGCGCCGCCTCATCGCGGCGGCGGGCGGTGATGATGATCACGTTTTCGGGGGCGCTGGCACCCGTGGCGGCCGCCGGGCCGGCGGGTTGTTCGGCCGCGCTGTCGGCTGCCGCATCGGCGGCGTCATCGGCGAAAGCGGGGGCAGGCAGCAGCGCGAAAGCGGCGATGCCGGCCAGAAGAAGCGAGCGTTTGGTCATGTTTTCCGGTTCCCTCATAGTGGCTGAGACTCCCAGCCCGCTGATGGAGAGAACACGATGTCTCGCCCGCGCAGGCTGGAGACGCATCCGGAGGTCCGGTCTGCTCTGCTGTTAAAGAATGGCTTAGGGGCCTTCGCGCCCCCGTGGATCAGGCGAAGCGACGCCGTTCGGTGACGTCGACCTGCATCAGCTTGCCGTCATGCAGGGTAAGCTGGATCACGCCGTAACGCAGGCGCCCGAGCGCCTCGACCACGACGCGAAGATGCTCGGGCAAGTCAGCCTGGCTGACGGAATCGAGCCTATCGACAAGGTTTTCGACTGGGGCACCCATAGGGCGTCTCCGGCTTCTCGCCGCGGAATTGCGACGCGCCTTCTTTTAACTCAACTGTTTTAGTTGACAATAACAATGCGGCCGTCCGAGGGAAAATTAATGCTGATCGGTGGCCAAGATCAGCTTTCGTCGGGAAGATCGGCCGGTTCCGGCTCGATCGGATCGGACAGGCGCACCGAATCGAGCAGTTCCGCCGTGCGATCGCGCACTTGCAGCATCAGCGCGCGGGTGCGGCATTCGCCTTCCTCCACGCAGTTCACGCATTTCTCGTGCGCGAAGCGGCTGGCGCAGGGGACGAGCGCCAGCGAGCCGCGCATCACTCGGATCAGATCGCCGTAAGTGATGTCGATCGGCGGGAGCGCCAGCCAATAGCCGCCGTCCTTCCCCCGCTGCGAATCGACGATGCCGAAGCGGCCCAGTTCCGACAGGATCGTGGTGAGGAAGTTCGCCGGAATGTTCTGCGCCCTGGCGATTTCGGCCAGCTGCACGGGACCCTTGCCGTAGTGATCAGCCAGGTGCTGCATCGCGCGAATGGCATAGCGGGTCTTCTGCGACAGCATGGGGGCATGCAATGCCTACGCCCCGCGCGATGAACAAGCCATGCGCGGGTGGAAATTGTTTATGCGGGAGGAGGCGCGCCACCTCTTTTCGTCATCCCCGCGAAAGCGGGGACCCAGGGGCGCCATTGCGCAAGAGCCGACTGGGTTCCCGCGTTCGCGGGAATGACGAGGGATTGGCGGAGATCAGAACGCCTGGCTCAATCCCAGCGTGGCCGTGAAGCCCAGCGGGCTGGCGGTGAAGGGATCGAAGTTCTGGTCCAGCCGGGCGAAGGGCGGATCGGCATCGAACAGATTGTACAGCGCCAGCGAGACCGTGGTGCGATCAAACACGGTCCACCGCCACACGGCGTCCACCGTGGTGAAGCTGCCGATCGTCTTGCCCGCCGTGACGCTGGCGCCGGCCAGCGCGCTGGCGTTCGGCCCGAACACGTCCGCCCCGCGCTGGTCCCGGTAGCTGTCGACATAATTGACTTGCAGCCGCAGCGAATGATCGCCCAGCGCCCCCTGCACCCACGCCTGCCCCTTGAGGCGCGGCAACGGATAGGCCGTGGTCTGGTAATTGAGCAGGCCGGCCGCGTCATAGGCCGGCTGCACCAGCACGCCTTCCACCAGTACGTCATCGACATCGTAGTGGATCACGTAGCTGCCCGAGACGCCCGCCTGCGCTTTCACCGGGCCCAGCCTGGCGTCGTAGCTGGCCTGGAAATCCACCCCGCTGGTCGAAACATCCGCCGAATTGACCGCATAGGTCGCCAGCCGCTGCACATTGGCGGCCGAGCACAGGCCGCCGGAGAAGGTGAAGCGCGCCTCCAGCCCGGCATAGGCGGGATTGCCGCAGTTGGCCGTTCCGCTGGCGCCGAACAGGGCCGAGACCATGCCGCTCACCGGCTCGCTTTCGATCGGCCCCCGGAAATCGTAGCGCCAGTAATCCACGCTGGCGCGCAAGGCCCCGCGATCGACCAGCAGGCCGGCGCTGTAGGTCGTCGCGCTTTCCGGCTTGAGATCGGGATTGCCGAGCAGTTCCACTGGGCGGAACGCGCCGCCGATGAAAGTCAGCGTCACAAGGTCGGACAAGGTGTTCTGCGGCGGCGGGCCGCGGAAGGTCGTCCCCGCGCCGCCGCGGATCGCCAGCCAGTCGGTCAACTCGATCCGGACGCGCGCCTGGGGGTCGAAAGTCGATCCGGCCAGGCCGTGATCTTCATAGCGGGCGGAAAGCTGCGCCTGCACGCGGTCACTGATCGGCAGCCGCACTTCGCCGAACAGTGCCCAGACATCGCTCGATACCTGGACATCGCGGTTGGCGCCGAGGAAGCCGACCGCGCCCACTTCCGGATCGCATGTGGCGGCCGGGTCCAGAACCGATCCGGGGCAGGGATAGACATCCAGGTTGTTGGCTGCGCTGTAAGTGCGCCGGTAACCGTCGCGCCGGTATTGCGCGCCCACGGCGAAACCCACCTCTCCGCCAGGCAATTCCAGCCCCGTCAGCCCCGAGGCGACCAGATCGGCGACCCACAGGCTGGTGTTCGCCTGGCGGTGCATCACGGTGTAGAAATCGCCGAGCGTGGAGGCATCGTTGACCAGCCCCGCCCCCGGCTCGAGGCTGAGGCCGAGCGGATTGCCGGCGCCGGCATAACTCGGGTTCGCCGCGCCGGTGAGGGCATTGGCCGCGATGCCGGTGGAGAATGGATTGAAGTAGTGGCAGCCATTCGTCCCAGCGACAGCCGCGAGTTCGGCCAGCGTCATTCCGGCGCGCGACTGGGGGGACGCGTAAGCGCAGGAAGCGCCGCCGAAGCCGGCCAGCGCGTTCTGCAGCAGATCGACGAAATTGTCGGTCGCTTCGAAATAGCGATCGTATTCGGAATAGGTCACGCCGGCGGTAAGATCGATCGCCGGCGTCAGCGCGGCGGTCAACTCGCCGCTGAACTGATAGAGGTCCGAATGGCGCGGCACGACGGCGGTCTGCCGCGCGTTGTCGAACAGCGGGTTGCCGCCCATGAGCACCGGGCGGAACCGCACCGGATAGGCCAGCGCCGGCTCCCGCGGCGCGCGCCCGCCATCGACCGAGCAGCCCGCATCCGCCCCGAAGCGCGCGCAATAATCGATCAGAGCGGGCGCATATTGCGGGATGACGAACAGCCCGCCGCCCCCGAACGCGGCGCTGGCCGACGGGGCGATGGTCGGCAGGTAGCTGGGGCTGGTGGTCATCACCGTGTCGGTGCGGCCATAAAGCCCGGTGAGGCGCAGCGAGACGCCGTCCGCCAGATCGACCGCGGCATCGGCGAAAAGCTGATAGCGGTCCTCCGGCTCGACCAGGTTGGTGAAGCCGAGGTACTGCGTCTGGCACAAGTCCGCGTTCGATCCGGGCAGCGAGCGGAAACCGCCCAGATCGGCGCAGCCTTCATCGGCATCGAAGCGCACGCCGTTCAGGGTACCGTCGAAATCGAAGTTGCCCGGAGAGCCGCCGCCCGACCAGCCGCCTTGCGGATTCGCCGGATAGGACAGCTGCGTGAAATCCCGGTCGAGCGCGGTGAGTTCGCCCCGGCGATGATAGCCGCCCGAGACCAGCAGCCGCGCAGGCCCGATCTGGCCGCCCCAGGACAGCGCGGCGTTCCAATCCCCCGCCGAGCCATCGACGTAACGGTAATCGCCCGAGGCGAGGAAGCCCTGCTGGTCCGTGCGCGTGATGAAGTTCGCCACGCCGCCGATCGCATCCGATCCGTATGTCGCGGCGGCGCCGTCCTTGAGGATCTCGATCCGCTCCAGCGCGCCGGCCGGGATCAGGTTGACGTCCACCATCGGCAGGTTGCCCGAAGCGACGGAGGCGAGGCGCCGGCCATTGAGCAACACCAGCGTGCGCTGCGGCCCCAGTCCGCGCAGGTTGATCGAGGCGACGCCTTCGTTGAACTGACTGCGCAGATCGAACTGGCTGGCATCACCCATCACCCCGGCAGAGGCCGACAGGCGCTTCGTCAGCTCGAGCATGGAGGGGGAGCCTTGCGCCGCCAATTCCTCGGCGCTGATCACCTCGACCGGGGCGGGCGCCGCCTCGCGGCTGGCGCCGATCAGCGATCCGGTGACGACGATAGTGTCCCGCCCGGCGTCCTGCGCCAGGGCCGGAACGGCCAGCACGGCGGCGATCGTGACGGCCGAAACCGACGTGGTGGTGCGGAAAATCCTCATGGCGGCCCGATCCCGTTTTTTTGCCGGCAGCCGCCTAGCGCCCCCGCCCCGCCGTCGCAATTGCCTTGCCGGCCGCCAGTGTGTATAGCGCCCGCTCGCGCCCCGGCCCGAGCAAAGCCGCTCTGCCGGGGCGCCGTTTTTCCACCTCGAAGGGTTTGCCATGTCCCGCCGCCGCCAGCTCTATGAAGGCAAGGCCAAGATTCTCTACGAAGGGCCTGAGCCGGGCACGATCATCCAGTACTTCAAGGATGACGCCACGGCCTTCAACGCGCAGAAGAAGGGCACGATCAACGGCAAGGGGGTGATCAACAACCGCATCTCCGAGCATGTCTTCCTGCGGCTGGCCCATATCGGCATCCCGACACACTTCATCCGCCGCCTGAACATGCGCGAGCAACTGGTCCGCCAGGTGGAGATCATTCCGCTGGAAGTGGTGGTGCGCAACGTGGCCGCCGGATCGCTGTCCAAGCGCCTGGGCATGGAAGAGGGCGAGCCGCTGCCCCACACCCTGATCGAGTATTACCTGAAGTCCGACGAGTTGCAGGACCCGATGGTGGCCGAAGAGCATATCGCCTGCTTCGGCTGGGCCAACAATGACGAGATGCAGGATATCGCCGCCATGGCGATCCGTGTGAACGACTTCATGTGCGGAATGTTCGCCGCGATCAACATCCGCCTGATCGATTTCAAGCTGGAGTTCGGCCGCATCTGGGACGGCGACTATTCGCGCGTGATCCTGGCCGACGAGATCAGCCCGGACAATTGCCGCCTGTGGGACATGGCGAGCGGCGAAAAGCTGGACAAGGACCGCTTCCGCCGCGACCTCGGCGGCGAGGAAGAAGCCTATCAGGAAGTCGCCCGCCGCTTGGGTCTGTTGCAGGACGACAATGGCCCGGGCGAGGTGTTTGACCTGTCCGCCCACCGATCCAAGCTGCGCACCACGCCCAAGCCGAAGAAATAAAGGCCGCCCGCCACAAGACGGGCGGCATTAACCAATTCCGTTTACCAATAACGCCGGTTGCGCCGCCGCTGTTGCTTCCGGCGCCGAAAATACAGCAGCAGAAGTACCGCGCCCATGACCAGCACTGCGATCAGCAAATAGGCCAGGACTATCCGTAGTTCCATTACGAGGGCCTCCAAATCCCCTCACCGTCCGGAAGGCGGTATTACGCAAATCGGCCATGCCTGCGCGGCACTTGCGGCGGCTTGTGGCCGCGTTCGGCTGGGCGGAAGCGGTCCGCCGGGGGCCTGACAGGCCCGCCATCCCCATTGCCGGTTAAGGATTCATCCGTCACAAGCAAGGCGATGATCCGCCGCCTGCTGCTTGCTTTCCTCCTCATCATCGGCCTGCCCGCCTTCGCCCAGGAGGGTGCGGGACTGGCCCCCGTTGCGCCCGCGCACGAATGGCCTTTCGCCAAGAGCGACCTGCCGCCCGATCCCGCCTATCGCTTCGGCCGGCTGGACAACGGCATGCGCTATATCATCCGGCCGAACGCCACGCCCAAGGGCACGGGCATGGTCCAGTTCTGGGTCGACGCCGGCTCCATCGCGGAAACCGACGCGGAACGCGGCTACGCCCATTTCATCGAACACATGGCCTTCAACGGTTCAACCAACGTGCCCGAAGGCGAGATGATCAAGCTGCTGGAGCGCGAGGGGCTGGCCTTCGGCGCGGATACCAATGCGTCGACCGATTTCGATGCCACGATCTACAAGCTGGATCTTCCCCGCAACGATCCGGCGCTGCTCGACACGGCGCTGATGCTGATGCGCGAAACGGCCAGCGAGCTGAGCTTCAATCCCGCCGCCGTGCAGCGCGAGAAAGGCGTGGTCCTTTCCGAAAAGCGCACGCGCGATACCTACCAGCTGCGCGACCTGGTGGATGGGCTCGAGTTCCTCTATCCCGGCGCCCGTTTCACCGATCGGCTGCCGATCGGCACCAGCGAATCGATCCAATCCGCCACGCCGGAAAAGCTGCGCGAACTTTATCGGCGCATCTATCGGCCCGAAAACACCGCGGTGATCGTGGTGGGCGATTTCGATCCCGATGCCGCCGAAGCGGCGATCCGCAAGCACTTTTCGAGCTGGCAGGCCCAGCCGCTGGTGCCCGCCGCCGATCCCGGCCCGATCCGCACCGATCTGGCCGGCGAGACGGACATCTACGTCGATCCCGCGCTTGCCGAACAGATCACCGTATCGAAGAACGGGCCTTGGCTGGACGATACCGACACCCTGGCCTTCCGCGAAAGCAACGTGCGCCGCCAGCTGGGCTATGGCATCATCAACCGCCGCCTTCTGCGCCTTGCCAGAGGCGAGAACCCGCCGTTCCGCGGCGCTTCGATCAGCACATCGCAGGTATTCAAGGCCGGCCGAACCACCAATCTGATGATCGAGACCGGCGACGGCGAATGGCCCCGCGCGCTGGCCGCCGCGCAGGCCGAATATCGCCGCGCAATGGAACAGGGCTTCACCCAGGCCGAGGTGGACGAGCAACTGGCCAACTTGCGCGCGGCGCTGGAAAACAACGCCGCCGGCGCCGATACCCGGCCGAACGCCGCCTTCATCACCGGCGCGCTGTCGCTGCTGCAGGACGGCCAGGTGCCGACCACCCCGGCAAGCGCGCTCAAGCGTTTCCTCGATCACTTGCCCGAGATCACACCGCAGAGCGTGCTGGCCTCCCTCAAGGAAGAGATCGTTCCGCTGGACGATCCGCTGATCCGCTTCGAAGGCCGCACGGCGCCGCAAGGCGGCACCCAGGCGCTGCGCGCGGCGTGGGATCAGGGCATGGCCGCCCCGCTTATCGCCGGCAACGCCGCCGAGCTTGGCCAATGGGATTATACCGACTTCGGCCCGCCCGGCACGGTCGTTTCCGACCGGGTGGAGCCGCGCCTGGGCATCCGCGAAGTCGTGTTCTCCAACGGCCTCAAGCTCAATCTCAAGCGCACCGATCTGCAGCAGGACCGGGTGGCGGTGCAGCTCAACATCGATGGCGGCCAGCTGCTCAACACGCGCGAGGATCCGCTGGCCGTGGCCCTGGTGGGCTATCTGCCGATCGGCGGCCTGGGCAAGTACACCTCGGACGAATTGCAGACGCTGCTGGCAGGCCGCAGCGTGGGCTTCGGCGTCGGCGCGGGAGAGCGGTCCTTCGTCATGTCGAGCAGCACCACCCCGCGCGATCTGGAGCTCCAGCTCCAGCTGTTCACCGCCGCGCTGTCGGACCCCGGCTATCGCGCGCAAGCGGAAGCCCAGTATCGCCGCAATATCGAGAACTTCTTCGCCAGCCGCACCGCCACGCCGGAGAATGCCTTGAGCAACGCGCTGGGCGGGATCATTTCCGATGCGGACCCGCGCTTCACGCTCCAGCCCGAAGATGCCTATCTCGGCCTCAACTTTGCCAGGCTGCGCGAGGCGCTGTCCGACCGCCTGGCGCGCGGGGCGCTGGAACTGGCGCTGGTCGGCGATTTCGACGAGGACCAGGCCATCGCGCTGGCGTCGAGGACGCTGGGTGCCCTGCCCGCGCGCGAGGCGGAGTTCCGTTCCTATGACACCAATCGCCAGCGCGGCTTCACGGCCGACCGCAGCGCCCGGGTAATCTACCACGACGGCGCGCCGGACCAGGCGATCGTGCGGATGGACTGGCCGACGCGTGATGACAGCGATTTCGACGAAGTGCTCCGGCTCGAACTGCTCGAACGGGTGCTCCAGGTAGAGCTGACCGACACGCTGCGCGAGGAGCTGGGGCAGACCTATTCGCCCGGCGTCAATGCCACCCAATCGAAGATCTACCCCGATTTCGGCTATTTCACGCTGGCCGCCCAGGTCGCCACCAGCGAGGTGGAGGCCACGCGCGAAGCCATGCTGGACACCGTGCGCACAGCGATCGCCAAGCCGGTGGACGACGATGTCCTCCTGCGCGCCCGCCGGCCGATGCTGGAAGCCTATGACAACGCGCTGAAGACCAATGCCGGCTGGATGGCCCTGGTGGACCACGCCCAGAGCCAGCTGGAGGACATCACCCGGTTCTTGGAGGGCAAGGCGGCGCTGGAAAAGCTGACGGGCGAGGACATTCGCGCAGCGGCGGCGCGCTATCTCAAGCCGGAAGAGCGGCTGGAGATCGACGTGCTGCCGCGAGAGAAGGCCGGCAGCCCGGCAAACTGACCGCGGATCAGCGCGCCCCGCGCCGCGCCGGCTGCGGCGTGATGTCGTAATCGATCCTGATCCGCACCCATTCGCCGACCAGCGAGCGGCCACCGAGCCGCGGAGGGCGGACCTTGAATTGCCAGGCGGCCGCCAGAATGGCGCGGTTGATCATCGAGCCGAGCGGGTGTTCCTCCAGTGCGACACAGTCCTCCACCCGATAATCCGGCGCCGTGCGGCATGCGATCAGGCCCCAGCCCGGGCCGGTCGCGGTGGACAGATAACCGCGCAGCTCATCATCGTAAGGCTCGCGATACCATTTCGCGGCATAGAGCGGTTCGCCATTCGGCGCGGTGCCGACCCGCGTCGAATCGTCGGAGGGGCGAGAGCCGGTATCCGGCGGTCCATATGCCTGGCCTTTGATGACTGCCTGCACGGGCCGCGGGGTAGCGGGCGCGGCGGGCGCAGGCACGACAGGAATAGGCGGCGGCGATACCGGAGGTGCCACGGCGACCGCTTGCGGCGCGGGCGCTGGCGCGGGCAGTGGCGGTTCGGGCGTCTTCGGCACCGGGCGCTCATCCCGGCGCGCTTCCGGTTCGGGGTTCGTGGCGGGCTCGGGCTCCGGCTCCCGATTCACCGTGATGCTCACCAGGGTCGAGCGCTTTTCAGGTGGAGCCTTCGACTGGCCCAGCGAAAGCAACAGCAGCAATAGCACCGCTTCGAACAGCAGAGCCGCGAATATCCCCAGGGCGCGCCGTCCCGCCTCCGTGCGGAACCGCTCGGAAAGGGCACCGGCTGGAACAAGGCGCAAGCGGATCAACGGACCTCGGTATCGATATTGGGGATCGACGCATCCCAGGGTTTCAGGATGCGGGATAGGAGCGCGAACCGCCAGCGACAAGCAATGGCTGCGGCGGGCCAAGGCGCACCTTCCCAAGCTTTCGATGCCCCTGGGCTACGCCGGGCTTTCGATGCAGAGGAATCGCCCCACCCCCTTGTTCCCGTTCCCCTCAATCGCCATAGACTTTCCTGACTCCCACAGCGCGCAGGAAAGCCGTTTCGCATGAAGGTCCGCATCCCATGAAGGTCATCGTTCGGGTCAGCCTCAAGCCCGGCGTGCTCGATCCGCAAGGGCGCGCCGTGCACCATGCGCTGGAAGGGCTCGGCTTCACCGGGATCGAGGACGTGCGCGTCGGCCGGCTGATCGAGCTGGACGTGGCAGACGGCACCAGCGATGCCGTGATCGACGACATGTGCCGCAAGCTGCTGGCCAACATGGTGATCGAAAACTACCGCATCGAGAAGCTGGAGACGGCGTGATGGCGTTCCGCGCGGCCGTGATCACGTTCCCCGGCTCCAACTGCGACCGCGACCTGGCACTGGCGCTGGAGAAGGTTTCGGGCACGCCGGCGCTGCGCGTGTGGCACGGTGACGCGGACTTGCCCGAGCGGCTCGATTTCATCGCCGTGCCGGGCGGGTTTTCCTATGGCGATTACCTGCGCTGCGGATCGATCGCAGCGCAAAGCCCGGTGATGCGCGCGGTGGTGGAGCAGGCAAAGCGCGGCGTGCCGGTGCTGGGCATCTGCAACGGCTTCCAGATCCTGGCCGAGAGCGGCCTGCTGCCCGGCGCGCTGATGCGCAACGCCCAGCTCACCTTCACATGCCGCACCGCGCCGCTACTGGTGGAGAACAGCCAGTCGCTGTTCACCGCAGGCTATGAGGCCGGCTCAACGATCCATCTTCCGGTGGCGCATCATGACGGCAACTATTTCGCCGACGAGGCCACGCTGGACCGGATCGAGGGCGAAGGCCGGGTGGCGTTCCGCTATGCCGAAGAGGTCAACGGTTCGCAGCGCAGGATCGCCGGCGTGCTGAACGAAACCGGCAACGTTCTGGGCATGATGCCCCATCCGGAACGGGCGATCGAGCCCGAGCTGGGCGGCACCGACGGCCGGGCGCTGTTCGAAAGCGCGGTGCGCGGGCTGGCCGAGGCGTGAGGCTGTTAAGGGGGCCGAGAAGGACCCCCTTTCCGATAACAGGCCCCCGTGGCCCCTCCCGCAAGCGCGACAGGCCATGATCACCTATCCTTGACTCGTCATTGCGAGCGTAGCGAAGCAATCCAGGGCGGTGCGCGGCCCTGGATTGCTTCGCTACGCTCGCAATGACGCGTGTTTAACTTAAGGCGATTGTCCTTAGGCCGCTTGTGTCGCTTTGCGGCGTAGCAGGCTGAGCGCTTCGGCAGGCTCCATCGGGCGGCCGAAGTAAAAGCCCTGGATCTTGTTGCATCCCAGGCTGCGGATCAGTTCCACTTCCTCGGGCGTTTCCACCCCTTCGGCGGTGGTGGTCATCTCCAGGCTCTGCGCCATGGCCACGACCGCGCGGATGATCGCCAGGCTCTCGCGGTTGCCCTGCGCCGCGCCCTGCACGAAGCTGCGATCGACCTTGATGGTCGAAAAGCTCAGCGTCCTCAGGTAGCCGAGCGAGGAATAGCCGGTGCCGAAGTCGTCGAGCGCGACCGAGCAGCCGAGCGCCATGATCTCCTCCAGCGTCTGGCGCGCGGTGCGCGCATCGCGCAGGAAGATGCTTTCGGTCACTTCCACTTCCAGCCGATGCGCCGGCAACCCGCTGTCGGCGAGCGCGCGCACCACGCTGCTGGCAAATTGCGGTTCGAGCAGTTGCTCGCCCGAAACGTTGACGGCCACCTTGATGTTGCCCGGCCAGGCAGCGGCCTGGCGGCAGGCTTCCTGCAGCACCCATTCGCCAATGGGAACGATCAGCCTGGTATCCTCGGCCAGCGGGATGAACTTGCCAGGGCTGACGAAGCCGTGTTCGGCGCTGTGCCAGCGCAGCAAGGCCTCGAAGCTGACCACATGTTCCCGGTTGGCATCGACGACCGGCTGGAAATTGAGCTGCAGTTCCTCGTTGCCGATGGCGTGGCGCAGGGCGAGTTCCAGCCGCCGGCGTTCCTCCGCATTGGCGTGGAGCGCGGGTTCATAGGCGCAATGCGCGCTGCCGCCCTGATCCTTCGCCCGATAGAGCGCCAGATCGGCGTTGCGCATCAGCGTTTCCACCGTGTTGCCGTCGCGCGGCCCCATGGCCGAACCCACGCTGGCCCCGACATAGAGGCGGTGATGATCCACCTCGTAAGGCTGCGACAGCGAACCGATGATCGCTTCGGCCACGCGTTCCACGCACTTGGGCTGCGAGGCGTCGCGGATCACCACGGCGAATTCGTCACCGCCCAGGCGGCCGCATTGCTCGTTGTCGCTGATCACCGCGCGTAGCCGCTGCGAGACTTGCGCCAACAGGCGATCGCCGACCTGGTGGCCCAGCGAATCGTTGACCTGCTTGAAGCGGTCCAGGTCGATCATCAGGAAGGCGCAGCGCGTGCGCCACTGTTCGGCATAGCGCATGGCTTCGCCCAGCGCTTCGGTGAGCATCAGCCTGTTCGGCAGACCCGTCAGCGTATCGTAGCGGGCGAGATAGGCGATCTTCTCGTCCGATTCGCGCTGCTCGGTGACATCCGACCCGACGCCGCGGAAGCCGATGAAGCTGCCGTTCTCGTCAAGCATCGGCGTGCCCGACAATTCCCACCAGCGCCGCCCGGATGCCACCGTGACCTGCACCAGCAGATTGGAAAAGTTCTCGCGCCGCTTGAGCCGTTCGGCGAGATCATGAAGGCTGGGGGGAAATTGCCCTGTTTCCCAGGCTTCGCCGGAAATCAGGCGAATGAACGGCTGCGCCTCGATCGCGGCGAGGTCCTGGCCCAGGGCGAACGCGAAACGCGGGCTGGCGGAGCGGACACGGCGATTGACGTCGATCTGCCACAGCCAATCGGCCTCGTTCTCCTCGAATTCGCGGAGCAGCAGGGAAACGACCTCGTCCTTCTCCGCCACGCCGACTTCGGCGATGCGGGCGCTGAGGTTGGTCCGCGCGGCCTCGATCGTGCCGGAAACCACCACCACCAGGAAAGCCACGGTGACCGCAGCATAGCCGATATCGCCCCGCACGGCGAAAGTGACCGCCGCCGTGCCACCGGCCACCCCCGCGAAGATCACCGTGGCCAGCGGAGCGGCCGACATGGTCGCCGCCGATCCGGCGATCAGCATGGCGATGAGCGTCCAGAGCTGGAAATGCTCTGCCGTCGATCCATAGGGGATGAACAGCAGCAGCGCCGCGGCCCAGGCAGCCGAACAATAGAGGGTGCCCAGCGCCTGGCGCGCGTATTCCCGGTGCGACATCGATCGCCGGTCGATATCGGCCAGGCTGCGATCGATCCGGATGGAGTTCACCAGCGCCGCGGTCGTGGCGAGAAGCCACGCGCCCAACAGCCAGCCGGGAACCTGCGTGTGGAACGTGCTGATCGCGACGATAGCGGCCAGCGCGTGGCAGATGGCGCGCCTGAGAGTGATGCGGTGAAGCTGGCCGTATTGCAGCGCCCTCAGCCGCGCCCAATCGCCTTCATCGGGATTCCGCAGGCCGATGATCTGCAACGCCGACAGGCGCAGCGGAAGTTTTGGAAGATCTGAATGAGCTCCGTTCACCCTCCGCGCGTAGCCCAGGAATGGTTAGGAGCCGGTAAAACGCCCCGGCGAAACCCGTCGTTTTGGCGCGTTTATTCCACCGTAACGGACTTCGCCAGATTGCGCGGCTGATCCACGTCCGTGCCCTTCGCCACCGCGACGTGATAAGCCAGGAGCTGCACCGGAAGGGCATAGACCAGCGGCGCGATGAGCGGGTGGACGCGCGGCATCTCGATGGTCGCCAGGCATCCCTCGCCCGCCTCCGCCAGGCCGTCACGGTCGGAGATCAGCACGATCTTGCCGCCCCGCGCGCGCACTTCCTGCATGTTGGACATGGTCTTTTCGAACAGCGGCCCGGACGGAGCCAGCACGATCACCGGCACCGCTTCGTCGATCAGCGCGATGGGGCCGTGCTTCATTTCGCCCGAGGCATAGCCTTCGGCGTGGATGTAGCTGATTTCCTTCAGCTTGAGCGCCCCTTCCAGCGCCAGCGGAAATTCCTGCCCGCGCCCGAGATAGAGCACGTCGCGCGCCGGGGCGATAAGGTGCGCCATCGCCGCGATCTCGTCATCATGGTCCAGCGCGGCGTTGAGGCAGGCGGGCGCTTCGAGAAGGTGGCGGACGATCTCCGCCTCCTGATCGTGCGTGATCCGCCCCTTGCGCACTGCGAAGTGCGCCGCCAGCGCGGCCAGCACGGCGAGCTGGCAGGTGAAGGCCTTGGTGGAAGCCACGCCGATCTCAGGCCCGGCGTGGGTCGGCAGCAGCAGATCGGCCTCTCGCGCCATGGAACTGGTCGGCACGTTGACGACCACGGCGATCGTCTGCCCTTCGGCGCGGCAATGGCGCAACGCGGCCAGGGTATCCGCCGTCTCCCCGCTTTGCGAGATGAACAGCGCCAGCCCGCCCGGTTGCAGCACGGGCTCGCGGTAACGGAACTCGCTGGCGAAATCGATGTCCACCGGCACGCGGGCGAATTGTTCGAACCAGTATTTCGCGACCATGCCGGCGTAGTAGCTGGTGCCGCAAGCGACGATGGTGACGCGATCGATCGCCGAGATGTCGAAATCGATCTGCGGCAGCGCGACCTGCATTTCGACCGGCCGCAGATAGCTGCGCAGGGTCTGCGCCACCGCGGTGGGCTGTTCGAAGATCTCCTTCTGCATGAAGTGGCGGTATTCGCCCTTCTCGATCGCCGCCGCCGAGGCGCCCGACGTGGTGATCTCGCGCTCCACGCGCCCATTGTCCTTGTCGTAGATCGTGGCGCCCGCGCGCGTGAGCACCACCCAATCGCCTTCTTCCAGATAGGCGATCTTCTGAGTCAGCGGAGCCAGCGCCAGCGCATCGGAGCCGAGGTAGGTTTCCCCTTCGCCATAGCCGACGACCAGCGGCGAGCCGAGCCGCGCGCCGATCAGCATATCGGGGTGCGAGCGGAAGGCGATCGCCAGCGCGAAGGCGCCGCGCAGCTGCGGCAGCACGGCACGCACCGCTTCCTCCGGCGTCTTTCCCGCCTCGATCTGTTCAGACAGCAGATGGGCGACGATCTCGGTATCGGTCTCGCTCTCGAAAGTGCGGCCGCGGGCGATCAGCGCCTCGCGCAGCGGCTTGAAGTTTTCGATGATGCCATTGTGGACCAGCGCCAGTTCATCTGTCGCATGGGGGTGCGCATTGTTCGCCGTGGGTGCGCCGTGGGTGGCCCAGCGGGTGTGGGCGATGCCGACTTCGCCGGGCGCGGGATCGCGCGCCAGTTCCCGCTCCAGATTGGCGAGCTTGCCTTCCGCGCGCCGGCGGACGAGCTGCCCGCCGTGCAAGGTGCAGATCCCAGCGCTGTCATAGCCGCGATATTCCATGCGCCGCAGGCCATCGACCAGCCGTTCCGCCACGGGTTGCCTGCCGACAATGCCGATAATGCCGCACATGGTCCGATCCGACTCCTGGCTAGACGAGGTAAGGTATGCGAATGCCCGGCGTGGCCGCCGGGAAATCCTTGATATTGCGCGTCACGAGAATGCCGCCGTGTTCCTGCGCCGTGGCGAAGACCAGCGCGGCGCCGAGCCCGATCCGGGCCCGTTCGAACCGCAGGTTGGCCGCCCGGCGGGCGATCTCCGGCGAAATCTCGCGGATCGAGAAGTTCGACAGGAAGCGCTCGGTCTCTTCCCGGGCGGAAGGCGGCGCCGCGCCGAGTATCTCCAGCCAGCTGGTCCGGCACAGCCAGGCGCGCTTGGCGCGGCGCAGCTCGGCAACGGCCTTGGGATGGCCCGAAAGCACGTCGACCACCACGCCGCTATCGAAATAGATGTCGCTCACGGCTGGGGCTGGTCCGCATCATCATCGAGAGTCGACCAATCCGGCCGCACGGCTTCCTCGAAATCGTCACCGTCGCGGCCGGCGCCGTGGCGGGTCCACAGGCCGAAGCCGCGTTCGATCCAATCGGTGCTCTCCGTGCGGAAGGCCCCCACCGCCTCGCGCAGCAAAGCCGCGCGCGAGCGGCCGCTTTCTGCGGCGACACTGTCGAGCCACCTGATGTCTTCATCCGGAAGATCGGCAAGAATGCGAGTCATGGATATCGCGATATCACATCATTATATCGCGTCAAGTCTGGTTAGCCCTCTCGCCCCTTTGCGGCGGCCTTCTTCTGCTTCATCGCATCGTGGAAGCGATCGGCCCAGCCCGGCTTCACCAGCTGCTCCGCGCGGACCAGGCGCAGTTCCCCCTCGGCCACATCGCGGCTGACGGCGCTGCCGGCGGCGACGATGGCATCGGCGCCGATCCGCACCGGCGCGATCAGAGCGCTGTTGGAGCCGATGAAGGCGCGCGGGCCGATCTCGGTACGATGCTTGAAATAGCCGTCATAATTGCAGGTGATCGTGCCCGCGCCGATGTTGGCGCCGGCGCCGACCGTGGCATCGCCGAGATAGGTCAGGTGATTGGCCTTGGCCCCTTCACCCAGCACGGCGTTCTTGACCTCCACGAAATTGCCCACGCGCGAACCGGCTTCGAGCACCGCGCCCGGCCGCAGCCGCGCGAAGGGGCCGACTGAAACGCCGCCGGCAATGCGCGCGCCTTCCAGATGGCTGAAAGCGTGGATCGTGGCGCCATCGGCCACTTCCACGCCGGGCCCGAACACGACATTGGGCTCTACCGTCACGTCGCGGCCGAGCCGGGTGTCCCAGCTGAAGAATACCGTTTCCGGGGCGACGAGGCTGGCCCCTTCCGCCATGGCGCGCACGCGCCGCGCACGCTGCCAGCGCCCTTCCGCCTCAGCCAGTTCGGCGCGGGAATTGATGCCGGCCACCTCGTCGGCATCCTCCACCGTGACCACCACGCAGGTGCGGCCTTCCTCCACGGCGATATTGACGGCATCAGGCAGGTAATATTCGCCCTGCGCGTTATCGTTGCCGACGCGCGCCAGCAGTTCGAACAGCGCATCGGCCCGCGCAGCCAGCAGCCCCGAATTGCACAGCGGACAGGCCCGCTGGCCTTCGTCGGCATCCTTGTGCTCGACCATCCAGGCGATCTTGTCGCCATTGGCGATGACCCGGCCGTAATGATTGGCATCCTCCGGCTCGAAGCCGAGCACGGCGATCTCGGGCGCGTCCTCGCTGTGCAGCCGTTCGACCAGCGCGCGCATGGTCCCCGCGCTGACGAAGGGCACATCGCCGTAAAGCACCAGCACATCGCCTTCGAACCCGGCGAGCGCGGCCTGCGCCTGGAGCACGGCGTGGCCGGTGCCGAGCTGCGGGTCCTGCACCGCAAACTCTGCCCGGCCGGCCAGCCGCTGCTCAAGCTGTTCGCGCAAGTCGCCGACGACGACCACCGTGCGCTCCGGCGCCAGTTCGCCAAGCGCGGCCAGCAGATGCTCGATCATCGGGCGCCCGGCGATCGGGTGCAGCACCTTGTGCAGCGCGCTTTTCATCCGGGTGCCCTTGCCCGCGGCAAGGACGATCGCCGCAAGCGGGCGACGGGGGGTTGCGGGACGGGTTTGGTCTACGGCGGAATCTCCCATGGCCGGGGCCATGCCATCATTCCATTGCGGTTTCCATACATGTGCCCCAAGAGCCCACCGATGACGGACTTTCCCTTCCAGATCGTCGGCTTCGACCTCGATGGAACGCTGGTCGATTCCCTGCGGGATCTCGCGCCCGCGCTCAATCACGCGCTCACCACCGTGGGCCGTCCGCAGGTGGCGGGCGATCAGGTGCGCGCCTTCATCGGCGGCGGCACGGCGCTGATGCTGAAGCGTGCGCTGGATTATACCGGCGGCCCGCTGCCGGAAGACGAATACGACGCGGCCTATGGCGAGCTGTTGGCTTACTACGAAGCGCATATCGCCGACCGCACGGTGCCCTATCCCGGCTGCCTGGATGCGCTCGACGCCCTGGCGGAGCGGGGATGCAAGCTGGCGGTGATCACCAACAAGATCGAAGTCTATTCGCGCAAGCTGCTGGGCGCGCTGGGCATGACCGACCGGTTCGATGCGATCATCGGCGGCGATACGCTCGGCCCCGGCCGCGCCAAGCCGGCGCCCGACATGATCGACACGGCGATCCTGATGTGCGGCGGCGAGAAGGAAACCACGCGCTTCGCGATGGTCGGCGATTCCAGCTACGATGTGCTCGCGGCGAAGAACGCCCAGGTGCCGGTGGTGGCGCTGAGCTTCGGTTATAATGACCGACCGGCGGCGGAACTGGGCGCCGACGTGGTGATCGGGCATTACGGGGAGCTGGTGGGAGCGCTGGAAACACTGTGAGCGCGCCTTGCGGCAGCGCTTGCGGGCCCGCTGTATATACCGTATATACGGCAGGATGAACAAGCCCGTCCACACCAAGACGTTCAAGTCCGGCAACAGCGTGGCCGTGCGCCTGCCGAAAGGCTTCGCCATCCCCGAAGGCGCCGAGGTGGAACTGGACAAGTCCGGCGATGTGGTGACCATCCGCCTGGCCCGCGATCCGGCGCAGGAGAAGGCGCGGATGCTGAAGTGGCTCTCCGAATTGAAAGCCATGCCAAAACCGCCGGAAATCGAAAAGCGCGAGCCGATCGTCTTTCCAAGACGACCTGGCCTCTGACCCTTGCCGGCGCTGCTGGACACCGACGTCGTCATCCATTTGCGTGACGGCGATCCCTGGATCGAGGATCAGGTGGCGAGCCTGGCGCCGCCCTTCTTCGTTTCCGCCATCACGCGTGTCGAACTGGAAAACGGCATCGGACGAGCGCCCGACAAAACGCGCAGGGGCTTGCTGGACAAGGTCCTGGCCTATGTCGAAACGCTCGATTTCGGGGCGGCGGAGATCGAGGCCTACACGGCCATTATCCGCGCGGCGGGCTACTCCCGGCGCAAGACTGCGGATCGCATGACCGCCGCCACCGCATTGGCGCAGGACCTGATCCTCGTCACGCTGAACGGCCGCGATTTTCGCGATGTGCCGGGGCTGGAACTGGTGGAGTGGGAGCGGCCGGAAGAATAGGCCCCTATCCGCTCACCACCTTCAGCAGCCGCCGCTCCAGCGGCGCCAGGACGCCGGCCAGATCGTGCCCGCGCTTCAGGATCTGGCCGTGTTCGCCGAACAGGGCCCACATGCCCTGGCGCTGGTGCAGCGCGGGGCGTTTTTCGAGGCGCATCTGCGGCACTTCGGCCGTGCGGCGGAAGGCGGCGAAGGCCGCGAAATCGCGGCTGAAATCCATCGCGTAGTCGCGCCATTCGCCGGCGGCGACCATGCGGCCGTAGAGATCGAGGATGCGCATCAGCTCGGCGCGCTCGAAACAGACCTGGCGCGGCGCGGTGGAACCCGGAAAGGGGAGGATATTACCGTCGAACGGCGGCCCCCGCATCAGCGCTTGACGCTCCGCCGGCGGGGCTCCTGCCCCGGTTCGTCATTGAACGGAGCCGGCATCGGCGGGGCGAGCGGCGCGCCTTGCTTGAGCGCCTCGATCTCCGCCCGCAGCATGGCGACTTCGTGTTCCAGCAGCTGGACACGTTCGGCCGAAGGTTCCGCGCAATCGTCGCACGGCGTGCCGTAGGGGATGAATTCGCGCAGCCACGTCTCCGCGGGAATCAGCGTGGAGCGGGCCTTGAGGCCGATCATCGTCGCGCCTTCGGGTACATCGTCGGTGACGACCGCATTGGCCCCCACGCGCGCGCGTTCACCGACCACGATCGGCCCGATGATCTGCGCGCCGGAGCCGATGATGACATTGTCCTTCAGCGTCGGGTGGCGCTTGCCGCCCTTGCCGTTGGTGGGATTGGTGCCGCCCAGCGTGACGCACTGGTAGATGGTGACGTTGTCGCCGATCTCTGCCGTCTCGCCAATCACAGTGAAGCCGTGATCGATGAACAGGTGGCGGCCGATCTTCGCGCCCGGATGGATGTCGATCGCCGTCAGCCAGCGCGCGGTGTGGTTGACCAGGCGGGCGAGGAAATAAAGCTCCCCCTCGAACAGCCAATGCGCCAGGCGATGGAACGCCAGCGCCCAGACGCCCGGATAGAGGAGTATCTCCGCACGCGAGCGCGGAGCCGGGTCACGGGCGCGGACCGAGTCCAGATAGGCGATCAGCCGATCGAACATTATTCCCGATTCTCCCTCAATTCGGGCATCATAGCAAGGCACCTATAATTGCCTGCTAAAGCAGGCGGGGCTCTTCCGGCCCATGAACGGCCTCGAGCGCTGCTCGCCATATAGAGTGGGTGGCCGGCATCTTGCGTTCAAGGCTGAGACGGTCGATTGCCATGACCAGCTTTTCGATGTCCGCAAAGGCGCGGCCGGCGCGCGGGACCAGATAGGCCGCCGCCTCCGCACCCAGCGGCAGCGCGCGCTGTTCCGCCAGTGCGAGCAGCAGGTCTTCCGCCATGGCATCGTCCGGCAGGCCGATTTCGAGCTGGAGCGCGGCGGAAAGGCGCGAGCGCAAGTCCGGCAAGACGATGTTCCACGGCGGCTCGCCACCCACGATCAGCAGCGCGGTGCCGCTTTCCTGGGCGCGGTTCCAGCGGTGGAACAGCGCGGCTTCGTCCATCCCCCGCGCATCGTCGATCGCCTCGCGCCGTTCGCCCGGCTGCGCGCTTTCCACGAACCAGCGGGCCAGCAGCGACTTGCCGGAGCGCGGTGGGCCGGAAAGCACAGCCGTGCGGAACGGCCAGCGTTCCGGCGCGGCGAGCGCCTCCGCGGCACGGGCATTGGCCGAGCCGATCACGATGCGCGAAGGGCCGCCACCGGAAAGCGCCAGCGGGAGAGCGATCTGGCTCATCGCCGCGCCTCAGCGCGAAATGGCCAGCGCGTTGGCGCCCTGCGTCACTTGCCAGCCACGGGCGCGCAAGGCGGCCGCCAGGGCATCGAGATCGCCGGCGAAGCTGACCCTGAGGACGGAAGTGCCGCCGATGGCGATCGAGCTGGTGGAAGCGCCGCGCACGCCGCCGGTGCCGCGCACCGCCGCCAGCGCCGCATCCACCGCCGCCGCGTCCGGCGTGGCGACCTGCACGGTGAAGGTGTTGGCGGCGCCGGCCGTTTCGGTGCCGCTCGCACTGGCCGAAGGCGCCGGCGCGGCGGGATTGACGGGGCTTGCCTCGGGCACGACTTCGCCGGTCGCCGCCTCGATCTCCTCGGCCCGGCGCGCGGCTTCCACCAGCGCCTGGACCTCGGGGCTGAGCTGGACGCCTTCGAGCCTCAAGGTGGGATCGGGCCGCAAAGCGCCATCGGCCAGCGCCTGCGTGAAGATCGCATCGAAGCGCTGCACCGCCTGTTCGAGCATCTGCGGCAGCTGGTCGGGGCTCTGCGCGCGCAAGGCGAATTCGCTCAGGAACCGGTCATCGGGGCCATAGCGGGCGGTGAAATGGCCTTCGATCGGGCCGCCGGGATAAGTGTAGTGCAGGCGGGCGATCGGGATCAGCACGTCGGCCGCGCCGAACTGGTCGAGGATATTGGTCCACCAGGCGCGGCTGCGGCGGCTGGTCTGGCCATAAGTCAGCAGCAGCGATTCGCCGCCCGAGCCGGTGGGGCGGACGTAATCGATCGCGCTGGCGCCCGTCTGGTGTTCCGCCCAGGCGCGCTGCCAGGGATTGCGCAGCTCGAACACCGTCTGCGTGCCGCCCGTTATCAGCACCGGCAGGGTGAGCATCGGGGCAGAGCGCGCCTGCGCCCCTCCCCCGCCGAGCAGCCCCCCGGCCCGCGCCCGGTCGAACACCACGCCCAGCGTGGCGATATAGCGGCGGCTACTGATCTCCTCCCGCTCCACCAGAATCGCGGAAACAAGGCCCGAGATCTGGGAATCGGGAATCGCCGGCCCGCCGATCTTCTTCCACGCCAGACGCTGGGCCAGTTTCCAGCCGTTTTCGCGGGCGTCTTCCGGGCTCTTGCCGGCGACGTCCACCGCGATGCCGTGAACTTCGATGTCGGTGCTGGCGGCCACGGGCGGTATGCCGCGATCGCCCAGCACCTGGGCCAGCACGATCGCCCCGCCGGAAGCAAGCGCCAGCGCCCCTGCCAGCAGGATCGGCAGGCGGCGCGCGGACGGGGCCTTGGGGAGAGGAAGCGTGGCCATCGGGGAAATCGGCGGCCTTTTGCCCAAAGGCGAGTGGAAATCCAAGCGCGAAGCGATAAAGCGCTCCGCATATGTCTGCAGATAACCGCTATACCTATGCCCAGGCCGGCGTCTCGATCGACGCGGGCAATGCGCTCGTCAAGGCGATCGGGCCGCTGGTGAAGGCCACCCGCCGCCCCGGCGCCGATGCCGAAATCGGCGGATTCGGCGGATTCTTCGATCCCAGGGCAGCGGGCTATTCCGACCCCCTGCTGGTAGCCGCGAATGACGGAGTCGGCACCAAGCTCAAGCTGGCGATCGACACGGGCCGGCATGACACCGTGGGCATCGATCTGGTGGCGATGTGCGCCAATGACCTGATCGTGCAGGGGGCGGAGCCGCTGTTCTTCCTGGATTATTTCGCCACCGGCAAGCTCGATACCGGGGTGGCCGAACGAGTGATCGCGGGAATCGCCCAGGGCTGCACGATCGCCGGATGCGCGCTGATCGGCGGCGAGACGGCGGAAATGCCGGGAATGTATGCGCCGGGGGACTACGACCTGGCCGGATTCTGCGTGGGCGCGGTGGAACGGGGCGAGCAGCTGACCGGCGAGCGCGTGGCGCCGGGGCATGTGCTGCTGGGCCTGGCCAGTTCCGGCGTGCATTCCAACGGCTATTCGCTGGTGCGGCGGCTGGCGGCGGACAGGCAATGGCAGATGGACCGCCCCGCCCCGTTCGATCCCGAACAACTGCTGATCGATGCGCTGATCCAGCCAACGCGAATCTACGTGAAGGGCCTGCTGCCGACGATCCGCGCGGGCAAGATCGACGCGCTGGCCCATATCACCGGCGGCGGCCTGCTGGAGAACATACCGCGCGTCCTGCCCGAGGGCGCACATGCGGTGATCGATGCCGATGCATGGGAGCAGCCGGCGCTGATGGCGTTCCTCCAGGCGCAAGGGAATATCGCTCCCGGCGAAATGGCGCGCACGTTCAACTGCGGGGTGGGCATGGCTCTGGCCGTGCCGGCGGAACTGGCCCGCGAAGTGGCCGCCGAGCTGGAAGCGGCGGGCGAGGCCGTGATGCACATCGGCGAGGTGACCGAAGGCCCGCGCGGCTGCACCGTGCGCGGCGCGGCGGGAACCTGGGGCACGCAAGAGGCCTGGAGCGCGACGCATGAGGCGTGAAATCCTCCCCGGGACGGGGAGGGGGACCAGCCGAAGGCTGGTGAAGGGGGTTGGCGTCCTCCCGCAACGTGGCGGCGCGCGGATTGCCGCCTCCGTCATCGTCGCGCGATGCCACCTCCCCGCGAACGGGGAGGATCGGTGATGGGAAAACCCCGCGTCGCGGTGCTGCTTTCGGGCAACGGGACGACGATGTCCTCCCTGTTGTTCCATTCGCGCCTGCCGGGTTGCCCTTATGAACTGGTGCTCGTGGCCAGCAACGTGCCCGAGGCGCGCGGCCTGCGCATTGCCGAGGCGGAAGGCATCCCTACCTTCGCGCATGACCACAAGGGCATGGAGCGCGAGGCGCACGAGGCGCTGATGGACGCCGCGCTGCGCGAAGCGGGCGCCGAATATATCGCGCTGTGCGGCTATATGCGCGTGCTGACACCGGGCTTCGTGGACAAGTGGGCCGGGCGGATGGTCAACACCCACCCCTCGCTGCTGCCCAAATACAAGGGCCTGCACACCCATCAGCGGGCGATCGAGGCGGGCGACAGCCATGGCGGCTGCTCGGTTCACGTGGTCACCGCCGAACTCGACGGCGGGCCGCTGCTGGGCCAGGTGGCGGTGCATATCCTGCCCGACGACACGCCCGACACCTTGGGCGCGCGGGTTCTGATGGCGGAATACCAGCTCTATCCGCGAATGCTGGCGGATTACGTGGCGCGCGAAAGATCCCCGGAATGGCTGACGGAGCAGGTGCGCCGCCGCGCCCTGGTGCTGCCCGAAACCGACGAAGTCAGCTCGCACGGAATGCCGTGCTTCGGCATCGCGAAAGGCAAGAAGTTCGCTTACGTCAGCATCGATCATCACGGCGACGGGAAGACCGCGCTGCTGGTCAAGATCAGCGGCGCGGACGAGCAGGCGCAACTGATCGAGAACGATCCCGAACGCTATTACCGCCCGGCCTATTTCGGCGATGGCTGGATCGCCATCCGGCTCGATCTCGGCGATACGGACTGGGAGGCGATCGGCGGCTGGCTCCAGCGCAGCTGGCGCAGCGTGGCGCCCAGGAGGCTGACCGAACTGCTCGACGTGGCGGACGAGTTCTGAGGGGGTGAAGGCGCTGGCCTTTTCCCCGCCGGCGCGGTGAACTGACGGCGATGCGGCCTGAACTCGCCCTCGTCGGATCGATCCTGCTCATCGCGATTCATGCCGCGATCATCGTGCGCATCATCCTGCGCCCGCAGCGCGAGCCGGCCTCGCGCATCGCCTGGCTGGTCAGCGTGATGGCCGTACCGCTGGTGGGGATCGTGGCCTACCTGCTGCTGGGCGAAGCGCGCATCAGCGCCGGACGGCGCGAACGCTATCGCCGGATCGAGGCGCACTTGCCGCACCCGGCCGCGAAAGAGCCGGTGCGCCGCCGCCTGGCCGCGACGGCTTATGCCGCGCCTTTCGCGCTGGCCGAAACCGTCAACGCCTTGCCCCCGACCGGCGGCAACCGTGCGCACTTGGCCGACGACGACGATGGCGCGATCGCCGAAATGGTGGCGGACATCGACGCGGCCGAAAGCAACGTGCACTTGTCGTTCTATATCTGGCTTGCCGACGGCAACGGCTTGAAGATCAAGGACGCCCTGATCGGCGCGGCGGGGCGTGGGGTGAAAGTGCGGGTGCTGGCCGATGCGCTGGGATCGCGGGGTATCATCCGCTCTCACCATTGGCGCGAGATGCGCCGCGCGGGAGTCGATGCGCGGGTGGCGCTGCCGATCGGCGGCTTGCTGTGGACCCTGATTCGCGGCCGGTTCGACCTTCGCAACCACCGCAAGCAGCTGATCGTGGACAACCGGATCGCCTGGTGCGGCAGCCAGAATCTCGCCGATCCGGCCTTCCTGCCCAAGGCAAAATTCGCGCCATGGGTGGACGTGATGACGCGCTGGGAAGGCCCGGTGGTGCAGGATTGCCAGTTCATCTTCGCCGCCGACTGGGAATCGGAACATGGCGACGATATCTCCGGCCTGCTGCCCGACAGCGTGGAGCCGGCCCCCGTGGCCGACCCGGGTATTGCCGCGCAAGTGATCGGCACCGGCCCCAACCTGCCCTATCCGGCGATGACGGCCTGCTTCGTCTCGCTGATCCACGCCGCGCGTGAGGAGCTGATCGTCACCACGCCCTATTTCGTGCCGGACGAGCAGCTCGTCTTCGCGCTGATGGATTGTGCCCGGCGCGGGGTGCGGACCACGATGATCCTGCCCCGCCGCAACGACAGCCGGATCGTCGCCGCCACCAGCCGCAGCTATTACGCCGACCTGGTGGAAGCGGGCGTGCGGATATTCGAGTTCCGGCCCGGCCTGCTCCACGCCAAGACCATGGTGGCGGACGGCCAGGTGGGCCTGATCGGCTCCGCCAATCTCGACCGGCGCAGCTTCGAGCTGAATTTCGAGAACAACATCCTTTTCGCCGACGAGGCTTTCGCCCGAAAGCTGCGGGAACGGCAGATGGCCTTCCTGGCGCAATCGGATCGGGTGAGCGCGGAGGACGTGATGCGCACCGGCATGGCGCGGCGCTTCTGGCAGAACCTGCTGGCGACGCTGAGCCCGCTGCTGTGAACGGGCACAGGCCGCCGCCGCGAATGAAAAGGGCCGCCGGATCGCTCCGGCGGCCCTGAAAGCGTCGCGAGTGCGGCGATCAGCCGACGATCTCTTCAGGCTTGAAGAAGAAATCGATCTCGATCGCGGCGTTCTCGTCGCTGTCGGAACCGTGGACCGAATTGGCCTCGATCCCTTCGGCAAAGGTCTTGCGGATCGTGCCCTCGGCAGCTTCGGCCGGATTGGTCGCGCCCATGACTTCGCGGTTGCGCTTCACCGCGTCCTCGCCCTCGAGCACCTGCACGATGACCGGGCCACTGGTCATGAAATCGCACAGCTCGCCGAAGAAGGGGCGTTCCTTGTGCACGGCATAGAAGCCTTCCGCCTGCTCACGCGTCATGTGGATGCGCTTCGAGGCGACGACGCGCAGGCCGGCGTCTTCCAGCATCTTGGTCACGGCGCCGGTCAGGTTGCGGCGGGTGGCGTCGGGCTTGATGATCGAAAAGGTGCGGGTGACCGCCATCGGAGGAGTTCCTTCACGAAGTGGGTTTCTGGGGATTGCGCGCGCCCCTAGCGGCGCCCTTGAAGGCGCGCAAGACTCAAGCCTTGCGCACCCATTTGCCGCCCTCCAATTCATGGAACTCGCGCGTCACGTCCTCTCGCCCGTCGAACAGCCGCCAGCTCGCGCGCGCCGCGGTGCGGCCGCCTTCGTCGAAGAACAGGAAAACGCGCTCGAAACTCTCGGCTTCGGGCCGCCAATGGCCGTCCGCCAGCGCCGCGAGCGTGGCGTCGTTCGCGGCGGAGCACTGCGTGGAAAGCAGCACGGGCTGGCGTTCCGCATGCGGCGCCTCGGCCCGGCCATGGGCCAGGAAATCCTGCGGGAACTGCTCCCACAGCGCATGGTCGAGCCGGTCCAGCAGGGCTTCGTCCTCGGCAACGACCAGCATCCGCTGGCCCTGCGCCTTGGCGGCGCGGGCGATCAGCGGCAGCACGCGTTCGACCGGATGCGCGCCGGACAGGTAGAAGCCGATGCGCATCCCTATTCTTTCGTCATGGCGAAGGGAGGACTTGGGCCATCAGCTTTCGAGCTTGGCGCGCACGTATCCGTCGATCAGCCGCACGCCGAAGCCGGTGGCGCCTTTGTCCCACGTGGCGCCGGGCTTGTCGGCCCAGACCATGCCGGCGATGTCGAGGTGCGCCCACGGCGTGGAACCTTCCACGAAGCGCTGGAGATACTGCGCGGCGGTGATCGATCCGGCCCAGCGCGGGCCGACGTTCTTCATGTCCGCGATCGGGGAATCGATCAGCTTGTCGTAAGCCGGTGAAAGCGGGAAGCGCCACAGCTTGTCGCCGCTGGCCTTGCCGGCGGCCAGCAGGTCGTCCGCCAGGCCATCGTTGTTGGAGAACAGGCCGCCGTGCTCATGGCCGAGGGCGATGATCATCGCCCCGGTCAGTGTGGCGAGATCGATCAGCGCGGCCGGCTTGAATTCGCGCTGCGCCCAGGTGAGCGCGTCGCACAGAACCAGGCGCCCTTCGGCGTCGGTGTTGATGACCTCCACCGTCTGGCCTGAGAGAGTCGTGACCACATCGCCAGGCCGCTGGGCGTTGCCGTCGGGCATGTTTTCCACCAGGCCGCAGATGCCGATGACATTGGCCCTGGCCTTGCGCCCGGCGAAGGCCAGCATGGCCCCGGCAACGGCACCGGCGCCGCCCATGTCCCACTTCATGTCCTCCATCCCGGCGGCCGGCTTGATGGAGATGCCGCCGGTATCGAACGTGACGCCCTTGCCGACGAAGACGGTGGGCTTTCCGCCCGCTTCGCCACCCAGCCACTTGATGACCAGCAAGCGCGGCTTGCGAGCCGAGCCCTGGGCCACGCCCAGCAGCGCACCCATGCCGAGCTTGCGCATCTCATCCTCGTCGAGGAACGACAGCTCGGCCCCGGTGCCTTCAAAACGCTTGAGGCAGCGCTCCACGAAGCTTTCCGGGTAGATCACGTTGGCCGGTTCGGTGACCAATTCGCGGGTGAACTCCACCCCGTCGGCCAGCGCCGCCGCAGCCTGCCAGGCGGCTTCGGCACCCTCGGGCGCGTCGAGCACGACCACGTCCTTGAGCGAAACCTTCTGTTCGTCCTTCAGCCGCGTGCGATAGGCATCGTAACGCCAGGCGCGGAGCCGCAGACCAAGGAGCACCGAGGCCAGGCCCTTGGCATCGAGTCCGCTTGCCCCAGCATCGAGCGTCAGCGTCGCTTCGCCGGACGTAAGGTAACGCGCGGCCAGCGCGGCGCCCGCCCGCTCCAGCGCGGAACCGCCGGCCTCGTCATCCCCGTTGGCCGGCCCGGCACCGGCGAGCGCCAGCCGCACCACTTGCCCCCCGCGTTCGACGAATCCTTCGAACAGCTGCCCGGTCTTGCCGGAGAACCGCGCCGCGGCGGCGCCTTCGATCACCGCCCGCTCGATCCCGGCGGGCAACTTGTCCCGCGCGACGACGAAGGCCAGCAGTCTTGGGGCGGCGGCTTCGGCGGCGCTTTGGAATCTGATGTGCATGATCTCTCCGGTCGAATGTGCAGGACGCGCGGCGGATCGCCGTGTGGCATGTAGCTGGCGTTGCAGTTAGGATTGAGCGGTGACATAGGCAAGCCATGCGCCCCGGCCCGTTGTCCCCTCCGCGACGCTTGCGGCCGCTCTCGTGGGGCGCCGCGTTGTCTCTCGCCCTGCTTGCGCCGCTGCCGGCCTTTGCCCAGGCCAGCGCGCCCGCGCCGGCGGAGGAAGCGCCCGCCGATACCCCGGACGGCACGCGCGCGATCGCCTTCGAGGCCAACGAAGTCAGCTATGACAGCGACAAGGAGGTGGTCACCGCCAGCGGCGATGTGATCCTGCGTTCGGAAGGCCAGTCCGTCCGCGCCGACGCGGTGACCTGGAACCGCACCAGCGGGCAGATCGTGGCCACCGGCGACATCCGTTTCGTGGATGCGGACGGCAACCAGCTGTTCACCGACCGGCTCGAGCTTACCGACGAGCTGAAGGCCGGGGCGATGAGCAACCTGCTGCTGGCCTTCCGCGAAGGCGGCCGACTCGCCGCCGTCCAGGGCACGCGCGCCGACAACGGCAATATCGAGCTGGAACGCGCCGCCTATTCGGGCTGCCCGGTGGTGGATGACGACGGCTGCCCCAAGAAGCCGAGCTGGCGCCTGACCGCCGAACGCGTGGTCTATGATGCCGAGGCCAAGCGCGTCCGCTTCTACGGCGCTTATCTGGAGCTGTTCGGCCAGCGCGTGCTGCCGCTGCCGGGCATGGCGGTGCGTTCCGACGGCGGGGCCAATTCGGGCTTCCTGATACCCGACATCGGCCTGACCACTTCCAACGGCGTCGAACTGAGCGGGAGCTATTACTGGCGCCTGGCCGACAACCGGGACCTGACGGTGTCCGGCTATGTCTACACCGGGGCGGCGCCGATGGTGTCCGGCCAGTATCGCGCGCTGACCGATAGCGGTGCCTATCAGGTCACGGGCTACCTGACCTACGGCTCGCGCCTGCCGCTGGGCGATACGACGCCTACGGCCGAGAAGGACCTGCGCGGCTATCTGTTCGCCAACGGCCGCTTCCAGCTCGATCCGAACTGGAGCGTGAGCGGGTCCGTGCGAGTCGCCAGCGACCGCACGTTCCTGCGCCGCTATGACATCACCCGCGACGATCGGCTGCGTTCCAACGTCACGATCGAGCGGGTCGACGATGACAGCTACCTGTCGATCGCCGGCTGGGCGACGCAGGCCCTGCTGGTGCCGCAGCCGCAAGGGCTGGTGCCGGTCGCCTTGCCGGTGATCGACTATCGCCGCCGCGTGGAAGACCCGCTGCTGGGCGGCACGCTGGAATTCCAGGCCAATTCGCTGGCCATCACCCGCACCGCCGGCCAGGATACCCAGCGCGCCTTTGCCCGGGCCGAATGGAACCTGCGCCGGATCACCCCCCTGGGCCAGGAAGTCACCCTGACGGCGCTGGTTCGCGGCGACGTCTATCATTCGGGCGACAACATGCTGAACCTGACGGCATCCTATCGCGGGGAACCCGGCTGGCAGACGCGCGGCGTGGCGACCGCCGCGCTGGACGTGAAATGGCCGTTCCTGGGCACGTTCCTAGGCGGCACCCAGGTGTTCACCCCGCGCGTGCAATTCGTGGCCAGCCCGGCGATCCGCAATCTGGCGATTCCCAACGAGGATGCGCGGGCGATCGATCTGGAGGACAGCAACCTCTTCGCGCTCAACCGCTTCCCCGGCTACGACCGCATCGAGGACGGGGTGCGGGTGACCTACGGCGCCGACTGGCAGGTGGAATTCCCGAACTGGCGGATCACGGCCAATATCGGCCAATCCTATCGCCTGAGCGACAAGCCGACGCTGTTTCCCAACGGCACCGGCCTTACCGAGCAGTTCTCCGACTGGGTCGGGCGGACGGAAGTGCGCTACAAGGATTTCCTCAAGTTCACCCACCGCTATCGTGTGGACAAGGACAACTTCGCCGTGCGCCGCAACGAGATCGACGCCACGCTGGGCAGCGACCGCACGTATGTCGAGGTCGGCTACCTCAGGCTCAATCGCGATATCGACCTGACGTTCGAGGATCTGCAGGATCGCGAGGAATTGCGCGCGGCGGGGCGCGTCGCCTTCGCCAAGTACTGGTCGGTGTTCGGCTCCGCCGTGGTCAACCTGACCAACCGGGCCGAGGACCCGAGCTTCACTTCGGACGGCTTCGAGCCGCTGCGCACCCGCCTGGGCGTGGCTTACGAGGACGATTGCCTGGAATTCGGCTTCACCTGGCGGCGCGACTATGTGGCGGTGGCCGATGCCAGGCAGGGCAACAGCTTCCGGTTCTACTTCTCGCTCAAGAACCTGGGGTTCCGCTGAGTCCAGCCGCGGGCCCCCAGGCGTCCGGCGGAATTGGCAGTGCCGAACAAACGCGCTATCGGCACCAACTCAGCCAGGGTTAAGCCGCCTTGTTACAGGGCGGCGCCATGCAAGAGACGCGAGGGGCGCGTCGGCGACAGGATTTCAAACGCGTGAATGAATTCATCAAGACGTTTGCAAGATGGGGCACCGCCGCGGCCCTTGCCGGTGCCTGCGCCATGGCCGCGCACGGCCAGGAAAGCCAGAGCGAGCCGAGCTCGGTGGATTCGTTCAATTTCCCCGAAAACCTCACCATCCTCGGCCAGAACGACCTGAAGCTGCGCCGCCCGACGGCGACCGTGAACGGGATCGTCGTCACCGGGACCGACGTGGACCAGCGCGTGGCGCTGCTGCTGGCCGTCAACGACGCGCACGATGTCCCCGAGGATGAACTCAAGCGGCTGCGGCTGCAGGTCCTGCGCACCCTGATCGATGAAACGCTGCAGATCCAGGAAGCTGGGGTGCAGAAGATCGAGCCGACCAAGGAAGACGTAGACCAATCTTACGCCCGCCTTGCGAATGACCGGTTCAATCGCTCGGTCGATGCGATGGATGCCTACCTGAACTCGATCGGCTCATCGCCGCAGTCGCTCAAGCGGCAGATCGAGGGCGAGCTGGCGTGGAACAACCTGCTGCGGCGCAACGTGGCGCCGTTCGTCAACGTCTCTTCCGAAGAGGTCAACGAGCTGTACGAACGGATGCAGGCATCGCGCGGCACTTACGAATACCGGCTGGGCGAAATCTACCTTTCGGCCAACGAAAACAACCGCCAGGCCGTGTCCGACAATGCCAACCGCATCGTCGAGCAGCTGCGCCAGGGCGGCAGCTTCGTTTCCTATGCCCGGCAATTCTCGGAATCCACCACTGCCGCCCAAGGCGGGGACCTAGGCTGGATCAAGCTGGAGCAACTCCAGAATCCGCAGCTCGAGGAAATCGCGAAACAGATGCAGCCGGGCCAGCTGATGGGGCCGGTGGAAATTCCCGGCGGGTTCGACATCCTCTACCTGATCGACAAGCGGCAGATCGGCATGGCCGATCCGCGCGACGCGCTGCTGAGCCTGAAGCAGATCTCGATCGACTTCCCGAAGGGCATGTCGCAGGACGACGCGCGCGAGCGGGCCACTGCCTTCGCCGAAGCGGTGAAGAAAATCCGCGGCTGCGGCGAGGCTGACGCGGCCGCGGCGGCATTCGGCGCCGATGTGGTGAACAACGATCAGATCGCGGTCCGCTCGCTCCCCGAAGCCTTGCAGAACCTGATGCTGGAACTCAACGTCGGCCAGTCCACGCCGCCGTTCGGCTCGCTGGATGAAGGCGTGCGCGTGCTGATGCTGTGCGGGCGTGACGATCCGGATGCCAACTCCGGCCCCGATCGCGAAACGCTTGCCTCCACGATGGAAGACGACCGCATCAACAAGCGCGCGCAGCGTTACCTGCGCGACCTGCGCCGCGACGCGGTGGTCGAATATAACTGAACCGATGGCCCCGCTGGCGGTTTCGCTCGGCGATCCGGCGGGCGTCGGGCCGGAACTGATCTGCGAAGCCTGGGCGCGCCGCGCGGCGGAACGGCTGCCGCCGTTCCTGGTATGCGGCGGCGGCGGCCTGCTGCGGGAAGCCGCGATCCGGCGCGGGATCGATGTGCCGGTCGTTTCGATCGGAGAGCCGGCCGAGGCGGCCGATCGCTTCCAAGCTGCCTTGCCGGTACTGGGAGATGCTAACGGCACTTATCACCCCGGTGAGCCCGACAGCGAAGGCGCCCGGCTGGCGCTGGCCTCGCTGGAAGCCGCCGCCGCGCTCACCACGGCGGGAAAGACCACCGCGATCGTGACCGGCCCGGTCTCCAAGGCCGAACTGGCCAAGATCGGCTATCCCTACCCCGGCCAGACCGAATTCGTCGCCGCCGCTTGCGGCGCATCGGCGGAGGACGCGGTGATGATGCTCGCCGGGCCGAGCCTGCGCACCGTGCCGATGACAGTGCATTGCGCCTTGGCGGAAGTGCCGGGGCGGCTCTCCGTCGAATTGATCGTCCGCCGCGCCCGCATCGTCGCCGCGGCGCTGACGCGGGATTTCGGGATCGCCGCGCCGCGCATCGCGGTCTGCGGCCTGAACCCCCACGCGGGCGAGAACGGCCGTATGGGGCGCGAGGAGATCGAGATCATCGCCCCGGCCATCGCAAGCTTGCGCGCCGAAGGGATCGACGCCGGCGGCCCCTACCCCGCCGACACGCTATTCGCCCCGCACCTGCGCGATACTTACGATGTCGCCATCGCGATGTATCACGATCAGGCGCTGGTGCCGCTGAAAGCGCTCGATTTCGACCAGGGGGTGAACGTCACGCTCGGCCTGCCCATCGTGCGCACCTCGCCCGATCACGGCACCGCGTTCGGCATCGCCGGCAAGGGAATCGCCTCTGCCGATGCGACGATCGCCGCGCTGCGCATGGCGGGCGAAATGGCCGCGCGGCGAGCTCCCGCCCCATGATTCGTCCTTGCGAGGAGCGAAGCGACGACTTGAAGCCGAATCTTCCGCCGCTGCGCGAGGTCATCGCCGCGCATGGCCTGTCCGCCTCCAAGGCGCTGGGGCAGAACTTTCTGCTCGACGAACAACTGCTCGCCCGCATCGCCGCCATTCCCGGCGATCTGGCGGATCGGGCCGTGCTGGAGATCGGCCCCGGCCCCGGGGGGCTGACGCGGGCCCTGCTGCGCGCCGGCGCGCGTGTCACGGCGGTGGAGATGGATCGCCGCTGCCTCCCCGCGCTTGCCGAGCTGGCACAGGCGTTTCCCGGAAAGCTGCGGGTGATCGAAGGCGATGCGCTGAAGATCGACCATGCCGCGCTGATGGGCGAGCCTTACGCCGTGGTAGCCAACCTGCCTTACAATGTCGGCACAGCCCTGTTCACCGGCTGGCTTTCCGGCGCGGCGTGGCCGCCCGCCTGGACCAGCCTGACGCTGATGTTCCAGCAGGAAGTGGCCCAGCGCATCGTGGCCGCGCCGGGCTCCGCTGCTTACGGGCGGCTGGCCGTGCTCGCCCAGTGGCGTGCACGGCCGCGCCTGGCGATGAAGGTTCATCGCAGCGCGTTTACCCCGCCGCCGAAGGTGATGAGCGCGGTGGTGCATGTCGAACCTGCCGAGATGCCGGCCGGAGTGGCCGCCCGCGTGCTCGAAAAGGTGACCGAGGCCGCGTTCGGCCAGCGCCGCAAGATGCTGCGGCAGAGCCTCAAGGCCCTGCCGGGCGCGATCGCGGCGCTGGACACGCTCGACATCGATTCGCAGCGCCGGGCGGAAACGCTGAGCGTGGCGGAATTCGTCGGGATCGCGCGCGTGCTGACGGCCTGACGGCCGCTATTTCTCGATCTTGGCCGGCGTCAGGATGCCGCGATCGAGGAACGGCTGCACTCTCAGAAGCGGGAAGACGTCCTCCAGATCCTTGGTGTCTGGCAGGATGTAGACGATGCCGCCCGATTTCTTGAACAGCGGGGTGATGCTGCGGGTGTAGAACGAAGGCGGCACGTTGATGCACCCGAAGGTGATCCGGTTATCCTCCGCCGTTTCCGACAGCAGCCGTTCCCGCCGCCGCTCCTTCTTGTTGCCGGTCACCACCGGATGGAGCGCCACGGAGGTATGGTAATCGACCCAGAGCACCTGCTCGTTGCCCGCGGCCCGGCCGAACTTGGCCAGGAAGCGGCCGGCGGGCGTGGTCTTTTCCGCCGGGCCGATCTTGGAAAGCTCCTTGCTTCCCACCCCCGGGGTCGCATCGTCGCCGGGGGCGATGCCGATCAGCACGGGCGCTTCGCCGGCCGCCTCCCCATCCGCGTCGAACAGGAACAGGTTGGCGCCATTCTTGTCGATGATGATGTAGGGGAGCGAGCCGTTGTCGCCCGAGGCCGCGATCCAGTCCGCCACCCGCGCGGCGGCTTCCGATCGCGGCGCTTCCCCGGCAGTGTCCGCCGCGTGAACGGTCACAGGCGCGGGCACGGACAGGGCCAGCGCGGCCAGCGCGCCCGCCCTTGTCACACACGATGCGATACGGCGGGGGGCCACCTTGCGGCGACCACCCCAAAAGCGGATCATCATGTTTCTATCCGCTCTTTCCCCATAACCGGCCTTAGTTGCGCGGCTGGCGCTGGGCCTGCGTCATGCGCTGCTCCAGGCTGTCGACGCGGGAATTGAGCTGGTCGATGCGCTGGTTGGCTTGCTGCGCCTGGCCGGACGCGGCCTGCGCCGCGGCCTGGGCGGCCTGGACCTGGGTGTCGGTGGATTGCAACCGGCCTTCCAGCCCGTCGATCCGCTGGTTCACGCTGGCGATCTGGTCGTTGACATAGCCTTTCGTGGCACAGCCCCCCAAGGCCAGCGCTCCCGCCACCATAACCACGGCGGGGGTGAATTTCGTCAGGGACATGGGGAAACTCCTTATCGTTGCTGATTTTGCGGCGTTCCAGCCGAGCAACGTGACGGCGACAATCCGGTTCCGTCCGGCCGTGCATCGGATCAGCCAGCCGGAAAACGCCGCCCACGCCCGTTACAGCGCCGCGGAGCCATCCTTCACGCGCTTGCGCCAGCGGTGCAGTAGCGGTTCGGTATAGCCGTTAGGCTGTTCGAGCCCGCGAAACACGAGATCGCGCGCGGCGAGAAAGGCCGGATGGCTGCTCTCCCGCCCAGCCATGGGGCGATAGGCGGGATCGCCGGCGTTCTGCGCGTCGACCTTGGCGGCCATGCGCTTCAGCGAATCCATCACCTGTTCCTGGCTGGCCACGCCGTGGAGCAGCCAGTTGGCGAGATGCTGGCTCGAAATGCGCAAGGTGGCGCGATCTTCCATCAAGCTCACATCGTTGATGTCGGGCACCTTGGAGCAGCCGATGCCCTGGTCCACCCAGCGCACGACATAGCCCAGCAGGCCCTGGCAATTATTGTCCAGTTCCTCGGCGATCTCGGCTTCGCGCCAGTTGGCGCCCTCGGCCAGCGGCAGTGTGAGAAGCGCATCGAGCGCGGGTGCCGGGCCGATCCCCTGCTGCGCCTCGAACACGTCGACCGCATGGTAATGCAGCGCATGAAGGACGGCCGCGGTCGGCGAAGGCACCCAGGCGGTGTTCGCGCCGGCCAGCGGATGCGCGCCCTTTTCCGCCATCATCGCCCGCATCCTGTCGGGCGCGGCCCACATGCCCTTGCCGATCTGCGCCTTGCCCGACAGGCCGCAGGCCAGCCCGATGGCCACGTTGCGCTTCTCGTAAGCATCGAGCCATGCCGCGTTCTTCATCGCGCCCTTGCGGACCATCGGCCCCGCACGCATCGACGTATGGATCTCGTCGCCGGTACGATCGAGGAAGCCGGTGTTGATGAACACGACACGGTCCTTCACCGCGTGGATGCAGGCGGCCAGGTTGGCGCTGGTCCGGCGTTCTTCATCCATCACGCCCACTTTCATCGTGTGGCGCGGCAGGCCCAGCAGATCTTCCACCGCATCGAACAGGTCATTGGTGAAGGCGCACTCTTCCGGCCCGTGCATCTTTGGCTTGACGATATAGATGCTGCCGCACGCGCTGTTGGCCCGCTGCGTATGCCCTTCGACATCGAGCGCGCCGATCGCGCCGGTGACGACGGCATCCAGAATACCTTCCGGTATCTCACCGTTACCCGGCATCAATATCGCCGGATTGGTCATCAAATGGCCGACATTGCGGATGAACAGCACACTGCGGCCGGGCAGCGTCAGCTCGCTGCCATCGGGGCAGGTGACGGCGACGTCATCGGCCAGCCGCCGGGTCATCGGCTGGTCGCCCTTGTCGAAACTCGCTTCCAGATCGCCGCGCAGCACACCCAGCCAGTTGCGATAGGCCGCGACCTTGTCCTCGGCATCCACGGCGGCGATCGAATCCTCCAGATCGACGATGGTGGTCAGCGCGGCTTCCAGCCGCACATCGGCGATCCCGGCCGCATCGCCGCGCCCGACCGGATGTTCAGGATCGAACACAACTTCGATGTGCAACCCATTGTTGCAGAACATCAGGCCCCGCGCCGTGCGGCCGATATATTGATCCGGATCGCACAGCGGCAGGCCTTCCGGGCCTTCGATCTCGCTCCAGCTCACATCGTCGAGCGGCAGCGCGACGTCGAGGAAGGCCCGCGCCGCCGCGATCACCGCCGCGCCGCGCTGCGGATCGTAACCGGGCCCCGCCGCCGGGGGAGCCTCGAGCGCGTCGGTGCCGTAATAGGCATCGTAAACACTGCCCCAGCGCGCATTGGCGGCGTTGAGCACGAAACGGGCATTGAGCGCCGGCACGACGAGCTGCGGCCCGGCCAGCGTGGCGATTTCCCGATCGACGTCGCGCGTGCCGATCTCGAACGGCTCCGGCTCAGGAACCAGATAGCCGATGTCCTCCAGAAAGCGGCGATAGGCCCTGGCATCGTGCGGCTGCCCCCGCCGCTCGCCATGCCAACGGTCGATCTTTGCCTGCAGCGCATCCCGCTTGTCGAGCAGCGCAAGGTTGCGTGGCGAGAAACGGTGGAGGAGATCGCCGAAACCGGCCCAGAACGCCCCGATGTCACGCCCGAGCGGGGCCAGCACATCCGCCTCCAGCAGTTCCGCCAGAGCGGCATCGACCTTGAGCCCGCCGCGTTCAACCCGTTCGCTCACGCTTCGCTCCTCTTCCCAAACCCGCCCCGACGCCCCTATGCCAACGCAAGCCGGGGTTTGACAGGTCCCGGCAAGACGGCAGGATGGTGGTTGCAGATGAAACTCACCGATCCAGAACGCAAGCTGGTCGAGCGGATCAACGCGGCGGCCATGCTTGCCCAGACAGAGCGCTGGTGCGCGATCAACAGCGGCACCGGCAATCTCGACGGCCTGGCCCGGCAGGCGGCCGAGCTGGCCGATGCCTTTGCCGCGCTGCCGGGCGGGATCGAGTTGCGCGAGCCGGCGGCGGTCACGGCCATCGATGCGGCGGGTAACGACGTGCCGCTGGCCCATGGCCGCCATCTGGTGTTGCGCGTGAGGCCGGAGGCCGACCGGCGGTTCCTCCTCACCGGCCACATGGACACCGTCTATTGCGCCGATCATCCGTTCCAGGCCGCGCGCTGGCTGGACGATGACACGCTGAACGCACCCGGCGCGGCGGACATGAAAGGCGGGATCACGGTGATGCTGGCGGCGCTGCGCAGCTTCGAGGCCAGTGCTGCCGCGGCATCGGTCGGCTACGACGTGCTGGTCAATTCGGACGAGGAGACGGGCTCGCTTTCCTCCGCCGCGCTGATCGCCGAACTGGCGCGCGGCAAGGTGGCGGCGCTGACTTACGAGCCTTCCGCCTTGCCTGACGGAACGCTGGCCCACGCGCGCGGGGGCAGCGGCAATTACAGCGTGGTCGTGACCGGCCGATCGGCCCACGCCGGGCGCAACCCGGAGGAAGGGCGCAACGCCCTGGTCGCAGCGGCGGACCTGGCACTGGCCCTGGCCGCCTTGCGCGATGCGGATCTGGGAGTGAACCCGGCCCGGATCGACGGCGGATCGGCCAATAACGTGGTGCCCGACCACGCCGTGCTGCGCTTCAACATCCGCCCGAAGACACAGGATGCCATGGAGAAATTTACACGGGATTTTCTTGCCTTGCTGCGGGACATAGAGACACGGCATGAAGTCCACACCCGCGTGAGCGGCGGCATCAGCCGGCCGCCGAAGCCGGTCGATGCCGGGGCAGCCAGGCTGTTCGAACTGGTCCGCCGGACCGGCGCAGACCTGGGCCAGGCCATCGGCTGGCGGGCAAACGGGGGCGTGTGCGATGGCAACAATATCGCCATGCAGGGCGTGCCGGTGGTGGATACGATGGGCGTGCGCGGCGGCGCGATCCATTCGCCCGACGAATACCTGATCGTCCCCTCGCTGGCCGAGCGCGCCGCGCTGTCCGCGTTGGTGCTCCACCGCCTGACCACGGAAGGACTGGCATGAGCTTCGTGATCCGCGCCGCCCATCTCGGCGACCTCGAGCCGCTTTACGAGATGGCCAAGCTGACGGGCGGCGGCTTCACCAACCTGCCGCCCGACCGCAAGGCGCTGGCCCGCAAGCTGGAACGGGCCGAAGCCGCTTATGCCAACGAGGCCGACACGCTGGCCGACGAGCAGTTCGTGCTGGTGCTCGAACGCGCGGGCAGCGGGGACGTGCGCGGCACTTCGCAGATGATGACGCAGGTGGGCCAGCAATGGCCGTTCTATTCCTATCGCCGCACCGTTCTGACCCAGCATTCGGAAGAGCTGCAACGCACCGTGCGCTGCGAGATGCTCAATCTCGTCACCGACCTCGAAGGATCGAGCGAAGTGGGCGGGCTGTTCCTCCATCCGAACGAGCGTGCCGGCGGCCTCGGCCTGCTGCTGGCGCGCAGCCGCTATCTGTTCATCGCCATGCACCGCGCCCGCTTTCCTGAGCGCATCCTGGCGGAACTGCGCGGGATCATCGATGAGCGTGGGGGATCGCCGTTCTGGGACGGGGTCGCCGGGCGGTTCTTCGGGATGACCTTCCAGGAGGCGGATTATTTCAACGCCATCAACGGCAACCAGTTCATCGCCGACCTGATGCCCAAGCACCCGATCTATGTGGCGATGCTGAGCGAAAGCGCGCGCAGCGCGATCGGCATGCCCCACCCTTCTGGCCGCGCGGCGATGCGGATGCTGGAAGACGAAGGCTTCGCCTATGAAGGCTTCATCGACATCTTCGACGGCGGCCCGACGATGACCGCGCGTATCGACCAGGTGAAAAGCGTGGCCGAAGCACGCACGGACAGGGTCATGCGCACCGATTGCCGGGAAGGCGAAAGAACGCTGCTGGCAAGCGGGCGCCTATCCGCCTTCCGCTGCTGCTATGGCACGTCGGAGCCGGTCGAAGGCGGCATCGCCATCGACGCCGCATCGGCCGCCCTGCTGGGCCTGAGCGAAGGGGGCGAAGTGTGGAGCGTGCGGCGATGAGCCCCTTCCCCGCCCTTTCCTTCCCGACGGGCGGGATAGGGGCAGCGCCATGCTGACCGAGATCAACTTCGACGGCGTGGTCGGCCCCAGCCACAACTATGCCGGCCTGAGCCCCGGCAACCTGGCGGCCACTGCCCATGCCGGCGATGTCTCCTTCCCGCGCGCGGCGGCCTTGCAGGGGCTGGAGAAGATGCTCGGCAACCGGGCGCTGGGGCTGGCGCAAGGCTTCTTCGTGCCGCTGCCGAGGCCGAACGCGCTCTGGCTGGAACAGCTTTCGGCCGATGCCGGCATGGACCCGGCGCTGCTGGCGGGGGCATGGTCGGCTTCCGCGATGTGGACGGCCAACGCCGCCACCGTTTCGCCCGCGCCCGACACGGCCGATGGGCGCTGTCATCTGACCGTGGCCAACCTGGTTTCCATGCCGCACCGTGCGCACGAATGGCCCGACACCTTGCGCCAGCTAAGGCTGGCCTTCGCCGACGAGCGGCACTTCGCGGTCCACGGGCCGGTGCCCCCCTGCTTCGGCGATGAAGGCGCAGCGAACCACATGCGGCTGGCGAGCGGGCATGGCGCGCCGGGGGTGGAGATCTTCGTCTATGGCCGGACTCGCGGGCGTTTTCCCGCGCGCCAGAACGAGCAGGCGAGCCGCCTGGTGGCGCGCCGCCACGGCCTTGCGCCGGATCGCGTGCTGTTCCTGGAGCAATCGGCGGAAGCCATCGCCGCCGGGGCCTTCCATAATGATGTGGTCGCAGTGGCGAACGAGAACGTGGTGCTGGCGCACGAGCGGACTTTCGCCGATCCAGCCCGCGCCTGGGAAGCCATCGCCGAAGCGCATCCCGAGGTGCAGATCGTGGCGGTGCCGGACAATGTGCTTTCCCTTGAGGAAGCCGTGCGGTGCTATCTGTTCAACGCGCAGCTGGTGACCTTGCCCGAAGGCGGGCAGGCGTTGGTGATCCCGGACGAGGCATGGGGCAGCCTGCCGGTGCGCCGGTTCCTCGATGCCCTGGTCGCCAGCAACGGGCCGATCCGCCGCGTCCTGGCGGCCAATGTCCGCCAGTCGATGGCCAATGGCGGCGGCCCCGCCTGCCTGCGCCTGCGCGTGGTGGCGGACCCGGTGACAGTCGATCCGCGCTTCCTGCTCGACGACAGGAAGGGCGACGCGATCCGCGCCGTGGTGGAGCGGCATTGGCCAGAGCAGATCGACCCGGCGGACATCGGCTCATCCACGCTTGCCGCCAGCATTAACGCCGCGCGGGCGGCTCTGCTCGATGCGCTGGACCTGACGGAGCTTGCCTGATCCGTCCCCTGTCGGGACAGTTTACAGCATGGCCCTTGTTAACCATGTTGAGTGCTGGAACTGTGGCCCTGGCACAATCATTGCTAATCAGGGCGTTAAGGAAGGATTCGGATGCTGCGCAAGGTTGGCAGGCTGTTCACGATCAAGACCCGCTTCGAGGCCTTCCTGATTATCTACGCCTTAGGCTTGGGCGCGGCCAGCCGGGGCGCCCATTACCTGACGCAGTTTCCCGGCTGGGGCGGCAAGCTGCTGTTCCTGGCCTGCACCGGGGCGGTGTTCATGGCCGGCGCCAAGATCCTCGACTGCCTGAAATACGAGCGCGAGCGGCGGGAGGCAGCGGATTCCGACTAATTGGCGCACTTCTTCCGCCGCAGCTTCCCTGCGTCGCCTTAGCCTCTGTACCCCTTCGTCATTGCGAGCGTAGCGAAGCAATCCAGAGCGGCGCAGAACTGCCCTGGATTGCTTCGCTACGCTCGCAATGACGAACAGTAGGGTCGGGAGGGCGAATTGGGAAAAGCCCAATGGTCGCGACTATGAGGGACTATAAAGGAAGGTGGGGGTTTCTGTTGCTAGGCACCCCCGGGCCCCCGGTTTCCGATTCTGTTACCCGGTTCGGTCCGAACCGTGCTCAAAGCTTTGTAAGATCAGGCCGTTAGGCCGTCAGGTCACGCAGCGAGAGCAAGTGCTTCGTTGTCGTTGGCACTTGTGAGTTTTGAGCCTTTAACGGGTTACTCAGCCCGGGCGAAAACAGTGCTTTTCAACACACGTCGATCCTGGTTCGGCCCCGTCAGAACACCCCGATATCGGAGCCTTGTGGTGGAGCCGCCGGGTACTGCCCCCGGGTCCGCTGTGCCTATTGCACACCGCAATTTATCGCCATAGCCGGCCGAAACCGGCGATGATCGATATAGGCATTTCCAGCTTAATGTGAAGTGTATCCCCTTCCCCGCGAGAGGAAGGGGCAACGGTCACTTCTTCAGCGCGTCCCTGATTTCGGTCAGCAGTTCGACCTCGGTCGGGCCGGCCGCGGCTTCCGGCCGGTGAGTCAGCTTGTTCGCGGTGCGCACCAGCATGAATATGATGAACGCCAGGATCAGGAAGTTGATCACCGCGGTGATGAACGCGCCATAGCCGATCATCGCCGCGCCGGCTTCCTTGAGCGCGGCATAATCCGTCATCGAGCCGGTGTAGCCGGCCGGCGTGCTCAGCAGGATGAACTTGCTGGAGAAATCGAAGCCACCGAAGATGGCGCCCACGATCGGCATGATCAGGTCTTCGGTCAGCGAGGTGACGATCGTGCCGAACGCCCCGCCGATGATGACCGCGACTGCCAGATCGAGCACGTTGCCCCTGGCGATGAATGCCTTGAATTCCTGGAACACGGCGGGCTCTCCCCTTCGTTTGCCTGTGCGGAGCAGATAACAAGCGGCGCGGGCGATAGGCAATGGCGTGCACGAGTTCTTGAACAGCGTTCCGCGTGTGCTATCTAGCTAACACAGCGCGTTGTCCCGCGTCCTCAGAAGGGGTATCCAAGCCATGTCCGTGATCGCTTCGCTTCGTGTCGCCCTGGTCGCCCTCGCGGCCCTTTCGCTGACCGCCTGCGGCATCAATTCGGTGCCCGCCGCGCAAGAGGAAGCCAAGGCCCGCTGGGCCGACGTGCAGAGCGCCTATCAACGCCGGGCCGACCTGATCCCGAACCTGGTGGCCGCCGTGCGCGGCGCGGCGGCATCGGAAACCACCATCCTGACCAACGTGACCGAAGCCCGCGCCCGCGCGACCTCGATCAACGTGACGACAGAGGATCTATCGAACCCGGCGGAATTCCAGCGTTTTCAGGATGCGCAGAATCAGCTGACCCAGGCGCTGGGCCAGTTGCGCACGGTGGTGGAGAACTATCCGCAGCTTCAGAGCCAGGCCCGTTTCGCCGACCTGATGACCGCGCTGGAAGGCAGCGAGAACCGCATCAACACCGCACGCGACCGCTATAACGAAGCGGTGCGAGCCTATAACACCGAGATTCGCACCTTCCCGTCGATCATCGGCGCCAAGATCGTCCACGGGGCCAAGCCCATGGTCCCGTTCGAAGCGACGGAATCCGCGCAGACGGCGCCCACGGTGAACCTCGACAACATCGGCGCCCCCGCTCCCGCGGCCACCCCCGCCGCCAACGACAACGCCCCGGCCGAGCAGCAGCAGCCCGCGGCCGCGGCGAATTGAACGGACGGACAATGACCGCCCTGCTCCGTTCCATCTGGTTGTGCCTGGCGGTTATCGCCGCCATGGCCACGGCCACCGCTTCGGCCGCGCTTCCCGCGCGGCCGGACGGGCCGATCCTCGACGCGGCCAATATCATCGCGCCGGCAGACAAGGCGGCGCTGGATGCGAAGCTGCGTGCCTATAACGAGGCGACCGGGCGCGCGATCATCGTCGCCACGGTTCCGTCGCTCGATGGGATGGAGATCGAGGATTACGCCCAGCAGCTCGCCGAAACATGGGGCATCGGCGGCAAGGAGAGCGAGAACGGCCTGCTGTTCCTCATCGCCCCGAACGAACGCCGGCTGCGCATCGCCACGGGGCGCGGCCTGCAGGAACGCATGACCGACATCATGTCCGGCCGCATCATCCGCGACGTCGTCACCCCGCGTTTCAAGGCGGGTGACTTGTCGGGCGGCATCGTCGCGGGCGTCGATGCGATCATCGCGCAGCTCGACATGGATCCGGCGCAGGCGAAAGCCATCGAGGAAGCCGAAATGGCCCGCCGCGCCCAGGGAGCGGACGAGGCCGCGCCGGCCATCGCCGGCATCCTGTTCTGGATCGCGATGATCGTGTTCTTCGCCTTCATCTTCGGCCGCGGGGGGCGCGGACGGCGCTATCGCGGCCATGGCGGAGTGGGCAGCGCGGTGGGGAACGTCGTGCTGTGGACAGCGCTCAATGCGGCGATGAACAGCGGTGGCCGTTCGCATGGCGGCGGCTGGAGCGGCGGTGGCGGCTTCGGCGGCGGAGGAGGCGGTGGCGGCTTCGGCGGTTTCGGTGGCGGCGGCGGCGGCTTCAACGGCGGCGGGGCGAGCGGGGGCTGGTAGATGGCGCAGTGGATCAGCGACGCCGATCAGGTGCGTGTCACCGCGGCGGTGGCGGCGGCCGAGGCGCATACGGCGGGCGAAATCGTCACCGTGGTGGCCGATCGTTCCGACGGCTACAGCGATGTCGCGCTGGCTTGGTCCGCCATCGTCGCCTTCACCGCCCTGGTCGTGCTCGCACTGTTTCCCGATTTCTATCTCGCGCTGGTGGACCGCGTGCTCGATCATTGGCAGCACGAGTGGGCGCCGCGCGAGGTGTTCGTGCTGGCGATAATCGTGGCCATCGCCAAGTTCATCGGCATGTGGCTGATCCAGCTATGGCAGCCGCTGAAGTTCTGGCTGGTGCTGCCGCCGATCAAGAGCGCGCGCACCCTGGCCCGCGCGGTGAGCCTGTTCAAGGTCGGCGCGGAGCGGCGCACGCACGGGCGCACCGGCATCCTGATCTACCTCTCCATGCGCGAGCACCGGGCGCAGATCATCGCCGACGAGGCGATCGCCAGCAAAGTCAGCCCGGAAACCTGGGGCGACGCGATGGCCGCCATGCTCGCGCATATCAAGGACGGCCGCTGCGCCGACGGGATGGTCGCCGCGATCGAGAAGGTCGGCGCGGTGCTGGCCGAACACTTCCCCCGTGCCGGGGATGACGTGAACGAACTGCCTGACCGGGTGATCGAGCTTTAGCGGGCATCCCGCTTCGCCATTCCCGCGAAGGTGCGAAGCTAGACCGTGATCACTTATCCCTGAATCGTGTTTCAACTTAAAGCGACCATGCTCTGGGGAGGATTTGTAGCTCAATAGCGCCCTGGGTTCCCGCTTTCGCGGGAATGACGAGGTTGGGGGTCTGGAGGTTGGAGTTCGCGAGATCGAGGGTTGCGAGGTCGCGGTTGAACGCCTCCCGATTGCCTCCAGGCGATCGGCGATCTAAGCGCTCCTTCGTGTCCGACCGCCCCCTTCCCCCCGATGCAAAGGCCCCCGAACAGGTCGAGTGGACCGGCAAGTTCATCGAGGCCAGACGCCGCGGCCGGTGGGAATATGCGGCTCGCCCCGGGGGCATCCGCGCGGCGGTGATCCTGGCGCTGGACGCCGGCGAGGTGATCCTGGTGGAGCAATACCGCGTGCCGCTGGGCAGGTTCTGCCTCGAGCTTCCCGCCGGCCTGATCGGTGACGAGATCGAAGGCGAAGGGGCGCTGGCCAGCGCCATGCGCGAGCTGGAGGAGGAGACCGGCTATCGCGCCGCGCAGTGGGAGGAGCTTGGCGAGTTCTGGTCCTCCCCCGGAATGCTGAGCGAGAGCTTCACGCTGGTCAAGGCCACCGGGCTAACCCAGGTGAGCGACGGCGGCGGGACCGAGCACGAGGATATCGTGGTCCATCGCGTGCCGCTTCATCGCATCGCCGAAACGGTGGCCGAGCATCGGGCGCGCGGCCATGCGATCGACGTGAAACTGCTGCTGTTGCTCGGCGCGGGCTTCGTGGAGGATTCCGCTCAATGAAAGTGCTTATCCTGGGCGCCGGGGCGATGGGCTGCCTCTATGGCGCCGCCTTCCATCGCGCGCACTGCGATGTGACGCTGGTGGATGTCAGCCGCGCGCATATCGATGCGATCAACGCGCACGGGCTGGAACTGGATACGCGCGCAGGCATCGAGCATCTGCCGATCCCGGCGCGCCTGCCGGACCAGGTCGAGGGCACGGCGGACCTCGTCGTGGTTTTCACCAAGACGTTCCAGACCGACCACGCGCTGGCGGGTGTGGCCCAGGCCATCGGCCCGGAAACCTACCTGCTCAGCTTGCAGAACGGCCTTGGCAACGATCGCCGCCTTGCCGCCCGTGCCGCCCCGGAACGCGTGCTGGTGGGCGTGAGTACCCTGCCCTCCGATCTCCTCGGCCCCGGCAAGGTGCGCAGCCATGGCGATGGCGGATCGAAGCTCTATCCCGCGTTCGGCGGCGATCCCGCGTTCGCCGGGCAAGTCGCGGATCTGCTCACGCGCGGCGGCCTGCCCGCTTCGCTCGAACCCGCGATCCACGAAGCGATCTGGTCGAAGGCGATCTTCAACGCCGCGATGAACCCGCTTTGCGCGCTCACCCGGCGCACGCCCGGCTTCCTGGGCGCCCACGCTGAAAGCCGGGCCATGATCCACACGGTGGTGGAAGAAGGCGTGGCTACGGCCAACGCCGGCGGCGTGCCAATCGCAGCGCAGCCGATCCACGATCTGACTGTGGTGTCGGTTACCGACCATGCCGATCATGAAGCCTCCATGCTCCAGGACGTGAAAGCCGGCCGCCGCACGGAGATCGACGCGATCAACGGCGCCATCGTGGAAGCGGCCCGCGCGGCGGGGATCGCGGTGCCGGTTACCGAAACGCTATGGCGGCTGGTCAAGCTGGAGGACGCGAAGCTGCAGAAGCAGTGAACCCTTCCCTTTTCCCCTGGCGGCCCATAACACTCGGACAAAATCAATCTTGGGAAAGAGGCGCCTCATGGCCCGGAACAACACCATCACCTTCTACGACCTCGCGCTCAGCACCGGCGCGACGATCAGCCCCTTCGTCTGGGCGACCAAATATGCGTTGAAGCACAAGGGCTTCGATCTGGACGTGGTGCCGGGCGGGTTCACCAAGATTCCCGAACGTACCGGCGGCAAGACCGAGCGGCTTCCGGCCATCGTGGACGACGGCAAGTGGGTGCTCGATAGCTGGGGCATCGTCGAATATCTCGATGAGACTTATCCCGATCGGCCCATGCTGATCCCGCACCCCAGCGTGGCCGCGGTGACCCGCGCGCTGGACGCGTGGTTCTGGGGCGCGGCCACGGGGCCGTGGATGCGCTGCTTCTGCGTCAATTATCGCGATCTCTCGAACCCGGAGGATCACGAATACATCACCTATTCGCGCGAGAAGATGCTGGGCAAGACGCTGGAGGAGATGCAGGCCGGCTGGGAAGACCGCCTACCCGGCATCTCCGCCGCGCTGGAGCCGCTGCGCATCGCGCTGCGCGAGGTGGACTATCTCGGCGGCGATGCGCCGAACTATGCCGATTATCGCATCCTCGGCTCGATCCTGTTTACCGCGTCGGTGTGCAAGACCTCGCCGGTGCTGGCGGACGACGATCCGCTGCGCCCGTGGATCGACAACCTGCTCGACATGTTCGGCGGGCTCGGCCGCCATCCGGGCCTGTTCCCGCTGTTCGGCCTGAAGCAGCGGGAAGGCGATCCGCCGCTGTTCATGCCGGCCGGCATGGGCGGCATCCACAAGCGCAATACGGGGGTGGAATCGACGCGGGCGGAAACCCGGCGGATCACGGAAGGCATGGCCAAGAACTGATGCGCGTCCTCGTCACGCGGCGCTGGCCGGCCCAAGTCGAACAGGTGTTGCAAGATCGCTTCGACACCGTGCTGAACGCCAGCGACGAGCCACTTACGGCCGCCGAACTGGCACGGGCGATGGACGAATTCGACGTGCTGTGCCCGACCGTTTCGGACCGGATCGACGCAGCCGCGATGAACGGCGGCAACAGCGTGCGGCTGATCGCCAATTACGGCGTCGGCTTCGATCATATCGACTTGGCGACGGCCAAGGCCAAGGGCATCGCCGTGACCAATACCCCCGGCGTGCTGACCGACGCCACGGCGGACATCGCCATGACCCTGCTGCTGATGGCCGCGCGCCGCGCCGGCGAGGGGGAGCGGGAACTGCGCGAGGGACGCTGGACCGGCTGGCGGCCGACTCACCTGGTCGGCAGCGGGGTCGAGGGCAAGGTACTCGGCCTGGTGGGCATGGGCCGCATCGCCATGGCGACGGCGCGGCGGGCCAGGCACGGCTTCGGGATGCGGATCGCCTATTACGGCCGGCATCCGTGCGATCCGGCCGTGGCGGCGGAGCTGGAGGCGGAATTCTTCCCCGAGTTGCACGAACTACTAGGCGCATCGGACTTCGTCTCGCTGCATGTGCCGGGCGGCGCCGAGACGGGGAACCTGATCGACGCGGCGGCGATCGCGGCGATGAAGCCGGGCAGCTATCTGATCAATACCGCGCGCGGCGGAGTGCTCGATGACGAAGCGCTGGCGGATGCGCTGGATCGCGGGCACCTGGCGGGCGCCGGGCTCGACGTCTATCCGCACGAGCCGGACGTGCCGGAAGCGCTGCTGGGATTGGAGAATGTCGTGCTGCTGCCGCATCTGGGCAGCGCCACGGCCGAAACGCGCATCGCCATGGGGATGAAGGCGCTGGCCAATATCGAAGCCTTCGCCAGGGGCGAGCCCCTGCCCGACCGGGTGGCATGAACGCGATCGACGCGCTGATCGAGACCGAGGCGCTGCCGCGCGATTATGCCGCCGTGGTCGAACTGGCCTGGCAACCCCTGGCGGACCGCATCGCCAGCGAGGGGAAGCGCCCGCTGGTGGTCGGCATCAATGGAGCGCAAGGCAGTGGCAAGACGACGCTGTGTCGCTTCCTGGAGGAGCTGCTTTACCAGCGGCGCCTGCGCACCGTCACCCTGTCGCTGGACGACCTCTATCTGACGAAGGCCGAGCGGCTGACGCTGGCGCAGGACGAGCATCGGCTGTTCGCCGTGCGAGGGGTGCCGGGCACGCACGACGTGGCGCTGGGGGAAGCGATCCTGGACGCACTGCGGGCTGGCCGCACGACGACCCTCCCCCGCTTCGACAAGGCGGCCGACGATCGCGCGGCGGAGGGGAAGATCGCCGAAGGCCCGGTGGATGTGATCCTGTTCGAAGGCTGGTGCGTGGGCGCGGTGCCGCAGCCGGCCGCCGCCCTGCGCGATCCGATCAATCGGCTGGAAGCGGATGAGGACCCGGACGGAAGCTGGCGGCGCGAGGTCAACCGCCGGCTGGCGACCGACTATGCCGAGCTGTTCGCGCGGATCGATCTTCTGGTGATGCTGAAGGTGGAGAGCTTCGAGGCGGTGCGCGCCAATCGGCGCTTGCAGGAGCAGAAGCTGGCCGCCCGCGATCCGGACGGCGCGGCGCTGATGGACGACACCGCGCTCGATCGCTTTCTGATGCACTATGAGCGGCTGACACGGTGGATGCTGCAGGAAATGCCGACGCGGGCCGACGTGCTGATCCCGATCGGCCCGGACCAGCGGCCCGCCTGACACCGTGTCACGGCACGGATGTTCCGCAGCGGGGGAATTAAATAGTTTACTCAATAAACTATTAGTGTAGCGTCACGCGAAACGGGTTTGGAGGGATTCTGATGCGCAAACGCAGACTGCTTGCCGTGATGCTGGGCGCTGCCGCCCTGATGCCGGCCGCCCAGGCGCAGACCGGGGCCGGATCGAGCGCCGATCGGCCGGCGGCGGGGGATTGGCCGCGCTATGCGCGCGATTACGAAGGCACGCGCTTTTCGCCGCTCGACCAGATCAACACGCGAAACGTGGACAAGCTGGACACCGCCTGGAGCTTCCGCCTGCGGCCGGAAGGCGGCGCGGCCCTGCTGGGCGGCACGGTGCCGATCGTGGTCGACGGGACGATGTACCTTCCGCTGGGCAACGCCGTGGTCGCGCTCGATCCGACCAATGGCAAGGAGATCTGGCGCCATCCGATCACCGGCGGAATGGCGCGCCGCGCGGTGAGCTACTGGCCCGGAGACGGCGCGATCAAGCCGCGCATCTTCTATTCGACGGGAAGCTCGATCGTCGCGCTCAATCCCGCGAATGGCCAGCTCGATACCAGCTTCGGCCAGGGCGGATCGATCAAGATCGACGGCACGCCTTATTCCTATCCGCCGTCGATCTATCACAACGTCATGGTGATCGGCGCCAATACGGCCGAGATGCCTTACGGCGAATCCGGCGACAGCCGCGCCTATGACGCGCGCACCGGCAAGAAGCTGTGGCAGTTCCACACCGTGCCCCAGCCCGGCGAGGTAGGCCACGAAACCTGGCTGGACGAAGGCTGGAAGGGCCGTTCGGGCAACAACATGTGGATCTGGTACACCACCGCCGATCCGAAGACCGACACCATCTACATGACCATCGGCGGCCCTTCGCCGAACTATTACGGCGGCGACCGGCCGGGGGCGAACCTGTTCGGCAACTCGATCGTCGCGGTGGATGCCGCGACGGGCAAGTACAAGTGGCACTTCCAGACCATTCACCACGACTTGTGGGACTGGGACCTGCCCGCCCCGCCCGTGCTGTTCGACGTGCACAAGGACGGCAAGACGATCCCCGCCCTGGCCGAAGTGGGCAAGCCGGGCCTGATGTACATCCTCAACCGCGAAACGGGCGAGCCGATCCACGGCGTGGAGGAGCGGCCGGTGGCGGCGGCGGACGTGCCGGGCGAATGGTACAGCCCGACGCAGCCGTTCCCGGTGAAGCCGGAGCAGCTCAATCGCGGCTGGTGGACGCCCGACGACATCGTAACGGCCGAGGACACCACGCCAGAGCATGTCGCGGCGTGCCATGCCCTGCTGGATTCCTATGGCGGCACATTCTTCAACCAGGGCTCGTTCACCCCGTTCTTCCTGCACAAGCCCGGCGATCCGCCGAAAGCCTCGATCAACATGCCGCACAACGGCGGCGTGGTCTGGGGCGGCGCCACGGCGGACCCGAACAAGGGCATCGTCTATGTCAACACCAGCGAAGGCGGCAGCATCGGCTGGATCGAGAAGCGCGATCCCAAGGGCGACTATGGCCGCGGCACGGCGGATTCAGACCAGCTCTATGACCGGGGCAGCCTGATCGGCCCCGGCGCCTATTCGGGCTTCAATGCCAGCTTCAAGACGGCCGACGGCAAGACGCTCAACCTGCCCTGCATCCGCCCGCCGTGGGGCCGGCTGCTGGCGGTGGACGCCAATACCGGCGACATCCTGTGGGCCAGCCGCCTGGGCATTACCGAGGGGCTGCCCGAAGCCAAGCAGGATACCGGGGCGAACAACAGTTCGGGCGGGCCGATCTCCACGGCCGGCGGGCTGGTGTTCATCGGCGCCACGAGTGATCGCTATTTCCGGGCGTTCGATTCCGCCACTGGCAAGGTGCTGTGGGAAAAGCAGCTGGATTATCCGGCGCTCACGGTTCCAATCACTTATCGCGGCAAGGACGGGCGGCAATATGTGGCCGTGCTTGCCTCCGGCTCCAGCCTTGCGCCGTCCAGCCGGACGGAAGAAGGTCGACCGGCCAACAACGAATCGCTGATCGCTTTCGCACTGCCGAACTAGGCGCGAAGGCCGGGAGACATCGAGATGACAAGGCATTTCACACTGCTGTTAGGCGCGGCCACTCTGGCCACGGCGAGTTGCGCCGCGGCGCAGACCACCGTGACCACGCCCGAAGGCGCGCAGATGAGCGTGGCGTCCGACCTGGCTTACAAGCCGGGCGAACTGACCCAGGCGCAGCTGATGAGTTCCACCCGCGATCTCATGGCGATGGACGCGATGAACGTGTTCCGCCGCTTCCCGCGCGACAAGACCGAAGCCATGGTCAAGTTCTATACCGGAGCGCTGGCGCTGAAATCGCTGAGCCCGATCCAGCTCACATCGTCGCAGCAGATGCTGCTCACCAGCGTGGGCAAGGCGCAGATCAAGCTGTCCGCCGGGCAGCAGGGCGATCGCAAGTACAACCTGGAAGGCGGCGTGAAGGGCGGCACCGGCATCCGCTATTTCGCGCTGTCCTATCCCGACAAGCAGACGGTGCTCGATCGCTTCGCGGCGGCCGGTTTCCCCGCGCCCAAGTTCCAGGACCAGGGCAACGGCACCCAGGCCGCGCTGGTGACCGATCCGGGCGGGTTTCCGATCCAGATCGTCATCCGGCCCGGCGCCAAGGACGGCTCCAACGACGGGGTCGGCGTGGGAATCAGCGCGTCAAACCTGGAGAAGAGCCGTGCGTTCTATCGCGAGTTCGTGGGGCTGGACGAATTGCCGGCGATCAAGGACCCGCTGCTGGGCCTGACGCTCTATCCCTATCGCAACGGGGAAACGACGCTGTACCTCTATCACGCGGGCGAGAACCTGCCGCAGGACAACGGCAGCGCGGGCATCCAGTATGTGGTGACCGATTCGCCGATGGCCGCGGCCAAGGGCGCGGCGCGCCATATCGCCGTGGAAACGCCCCTGAACAAGCTGACCGGGTTCGATCTCGTCACCGTGTGGCTCAACGATCCGGACGGGGTGACGAATTATTACGCGCAGGTCGGCCCCAACAGCCGCACCGCGCAGCAGGCCCGCAACAAGTAGACAGCGGTACGGCGCGGAGCGGCGGCCTATGGCATGATCGCCTTAAGCTGAAACGCGTTATTGCGAGCGTAGCGAAGCAAGCCAGAGCGGCGGCCTAATACGCCCTGGATTGCTTCGCTACGCTCGCAATGACGATTCAGGGATAGGGAATCACGCTCTGGGCGCCAATGGGCACCCTGCGGCGCCGGCATCCTCCCGGGGGCAAGTCCCGGGAGGATCGGAGCCTATTTCCTGGGCCTATTTCTTGGCCTGCACGATGTAGCGCGCCAGCAGGTCGATATCCTCGGGCGCGAGCCAGCCGAAGCTGGGCATGGGGCCGGAACCGTTGGTGATCCGGTCGACCACGAAATCATGCGTGAGATTGGCGTCGCCATCGAGCGGCGGGCCGATGGAGCCCTGCGCATCGGCATCGGCCAGCGCGTGGCACTGGGTGCACGAATTGTCGGTGAAGAGCTGGCGGCCCTTGGCCATCTGTTCCTCGGTCAGCGGAGCGTCGGCATTTTCCGCCGCCGCCCAAGCGCCCGCCAGCGGAATGGCCGCGATCGCCAATGCCAGCGCGCTGAAGCTCAGCTTACCCGAATGCCTTGAAACTCGTCCCATGCAAGTGCCTTTCCAAATTCTCCCGGGGGCGCTCCGCGAATTCCGGACACCCGTCAACCCCCGAATAGCCAACTGGCCTGTACCGCAGATTTACATGGGCTTCAAATTCCGGACATTGTCAATTTGAAGTTGCCATCGGCACCCCCCCGCAAAACACTGGTGCCACGCGGTGTAACCGATGTAACGAGCGTGGTTACGGTTATTAACTGGCCATCGAGCGCCGGCGCCGGGTAGAAGGCGCAGGGTGCGCAAGGGAGGAAAAATGGCGAAATTCCGGACATTTGCCGTGTGCTTCACCAGCGCGATCCTGCTGGCCGGCTGCAACCAGGCAGCGCAGCCGGACAAGACGGTGCAGCAGTTCATGGCACAGGATGTCCAGCCGACGGCGGATATCTATTGGAAATCCGTCCAATATATCAACGAGGAAGGGGGCCAGCGCGACATCCAGCCGCAGACCGACGCGGAATGGCAGGCAGTGCAGGATGCCGCCAGGCAACTGGCCGCCTATGCCGAACTGCTGAAGACCCCCGGCTATGCCGAAGGGCGCGGCAGCGACTGGATCCAGTTCGCGGATTCGCTGGCCGAAGTGAGCAAGCAGGCGGAACAGGCGGCGGCCGAGAAGAACCCCGAGAAAGTGTTCGACGTGGGCGGCACCGTCTACAGCGTGTGCAGTGCCTGCCACATGATCTACCCGACCACGAGCGGGCCGGAGGCGGACGAAGCCGCGGCCGGCCTGGCCGCCGACGAATAGGGACGCCATGCAGACCGGAACCTTGCCTGAGCGCGACTATGCGCCATTGCTGCGCACACTGGCCATGCTCGCGATCGGCGCGCTTCTGGTGACGGGGGCGGAAGTCCTCGCCCACGATCTTTCCGAAGCCAATCGCGCCTATGTGCAGAGCATCAATGGCCCGGCGCCGATCCCCTTCCTGTACCTGGGCGCCAAGCACATGGTCACCGGGATCGACCACGTGCTGTTCCTGGTGGGGGTGGTGTTCTTTCTCTACCGCGTGCGTGACGTGGTGCTCTACGTCTCGCTGTTCACCCTGGGCCATTCGCTGACGCTGCTGGGCGGCGTGCTGCTGGGCACGGGGCTCAATTCACACATCGTCGATGCGATCATCGGCTTTTCGGTGATGTATAAGGCGTTCGAGAACATGGGCGGCCTGCGCAAGCTGGGCCTGGCCATCGACACCCGGCTGGCGGTGCTGGTGTTCGGGCTGTTCCACGGCCTGGGCCTGGCGACCAAGCTGCAGGACCTTTCGCCGTCGAAGGACGGCCTGCTGGCGAACCTGATCTCGTTCAACATCGGCGTGGAAATCGGCCAGGTCCTGGCGCTTGTGGTCGTCGTGGTGCTGCTCAACCTGTGGCGGACGACGCGCAGCTTCGCCCGCGGGGCGTTCTACGCCAACGCGCTGCTGCTGCTCGCCGGCCTCGCGCTGACCATCCACCAGATCATGGAATATCTTCAGGCATGACCGAAACAGCGCTTCCCCCGCCCGCCTCCCTGCCCTCGCCCCGGCGGATCGCCATCGGCGCGGCCGTGGCGGCGGCTGTCGCTTCCGTCGCGGGGGTGCTCTTCGTCCTGCCGGCCGAATTCGGCATCGATCCCACGGGCTTTGGCCGGGCGACCGGCCTTGTCGGGCTGGCGGGCGGCGGCGAGGCGGAAGAGAACATCTACCTCAAGCGCGGCCAGGCGCGCACCAACGTGCTGTTCGCGCTGCCCGGATCGGCGGCGGCGGACGAAGCCACCCTGCGCCAGACGCTGGCCAACAAGGGCATCGCGCCCTTGCCGGGCGAAGCCATGCGGACGGACCGGTTCGAGATCGAACTGCTGCCCTATGAAGCGATCGAGCTGAAATACGACCTGGCCGAAGGTGCGCCGATGATCTTCGCCTGGAAGGCCAGCGCGCCGGTCTATCTCGACATGCACTCGCATCCCTTCGACGGCGGAACCGACCTGACGGAAAGCTTCGTGATCGACCAGATGCCGGCGCAGACCGGTGTCTATGTCGCCCCGTTCAGCGGCATCCATGGGTGGTATTGGCAGAACCGCACGCTGGAAAACGTGACGCTGACGCTCGACGTCCTGGGCCAGTTCACCGCTTCGCGCATCTTCGACGCGGGGGGCGAACATCCCCGCCCGCTGGCCGATGAACACGCCGCGGCGGAGGGTCCGGCAAACGCGCCCGGCTGACCGCCGCCGGCTTTTTCCGGATTTTGTCAATGTGCCGGACGATCCGCCCTTGTTGTGGCGGGCCTTTGTCGGCTAGGCTCGCCCCAGGGGTCACGCCGGAATCGGCGGACAATCTGGATTGGGAGCTTGGAGTTGGAACGTTCCGCGCGCGTTAATTCGTCTCGTCGCCAGGCCGTGAAGGCGCTGCTGCGGCCGCTCATTCCCGCGACGCTGGCCTTCGCTTCGGCCGCCGCCATGGCGCAGAGCGGCGCCCCCCTCCCCGTCCCGGCCTCCGCCGCCCAGGGGAAGTTCGATTACAAGGGCTGGGACGCCTATCTCGGCGGCTCGGATTCCTCGCAATTCTCCTCGCTGACGCAGGTCAACAAGGACAACGTCAACCAGCTCCAGGTGGTCTGGAGCTATGAGACGGGCAAGGGCCAGGCCCCGCACTTCAACCCGACGATCGCCGGCGGGCGGATGTACGTGCTGACCGGCGACAACAAGATCGCCGCTCTCAACCCGGCCACGGGCGCGGAAATCTGGAAGAGCGACAACACCGGCCGCCTGGGCGGGCGCGGTATCAACTACTGGACCGACGGCAAGGAAGAGCGGCTGATGCTGCTCATCGACGGCTATGTCAGCGCGATCGACGCCAAGACGGGCAAGGTGATCACCAGCTTCGGCAACGGCGGCAAGGTGGACCTGCGCGACGGCCTGCCGAAGGACGCGGCGATCCCGCCCCGGCCGCTGATGACCGACAACCCCGGCCGCATCTTCGAGGACACTTACGTCGTCTCGCTGCCCGCCGGCGCCTATGACTATGCCTCGGCCCCGGCGCAGATCCAGGCCTATGACGTGCGCACCGGCGCGCTGAAATGGGAGTTCCACACCGTGCCCCGGATCGGCGAGTTCGGATCGGACACCTGGCCGGAGAAGGACCGCGAGAAGTTCGGCGGCGTCCACAACTGGTCGGAATTCACGATCGATCCGGAAACCGGCATCGCCTATATCCCGACCGGCACCGCGCGTTACGATTTCTACGGCGGCAACCGCCCTGGCAACAACCTGTTCGCCAACTCGCTGCTGGCGCTGGACGTGCGCACGGGCAAGCGCATCTGGCATTTCCAGACGGTCCACCACGATCTGTGGGACTTCGATCTGCCGAACGCGCCCAAGCTGATGACCATCCACAAGGACGGGAAGGACATCCCGGTGGTCATCCAGGCGGCCAAGCACGGCTTCGTGTTCGTGTTCAACCGCCTGACGGGCGAGCCGGTGTGGCCGATCGAGGAGCGGCCGGTGCCGGCGTCCGACGTGCCGGGCGAGCAGGCTTCCCCCACCCAGCCGTTCCCGACCGTGATCGAGCCGTTCGGGCGGCAGAGCTTCACCGAAGCGGACATCAACCCCTATCTGCCCGAGGCGGACCAGCAGGCGCTGCGCGAAAAGCTGCGCGCCAGCCGCAACGAAGGCCTGTTCACCCCGCCCAGCCTGCGCGGCACGGTATCGATGCCGGGCCATAACGGCGGCGCCAACTTCGGCACCACGGCGGTGGATCCGGTCAACAAGCGGTTCTTCGTGGTCAGCCGCGAAATCCCGGTGATCATCAAGCTGAACCCCGACGACCGGCCCGAGGCGCTGGCGGCGATGCCGAACGGCAACCCCGGCCTCAATCCCTACAAGTCGCCGGTGGACTTCATGTTGCAGAGCAACGGCATGGTGGCGATCAAGCCGCCGTTCTCGTTCCTCACCGCCTATGACATGAACACCGGCAAGAAGCTCTACGAAGTGCCCGATGGCGAAAGCCTGGGCCTGCTGGCCCAGGGCGTGACCGGCGTCGGTTCGCAGGCGCCGCGCGGCGGCCCGGTGGCCACCGCCAGCGGCCTGCTGTTCGTCGGCACCGCGGGCGACCGCACGTTCCGCGCCCGTGACGCGGCGACCGGCAAGGTCCTGTGGGAATACAAGCTCGACGCCGCGACCGAAGGCGTGCCGGCGGTCTATGAAGTCAACGGACGCCAGTATATCACCGTGCCGGTGGGTGGCGACGGCCTGTTCCCGCAGAAGGGCAATCCCACGCCGGGGCCGAGCCGCTACGTCACCTTCGCTCTGCCGGCGCGATAAGAGAGGCCGATCATGATGCGATCGTTTTCGCTGGCCGCCGCTGCCGCGGCCGCCGCACTTGTTCCCGTGGCCGCCACGGCGCAGGAGCGCGATCTCACGGTGCTTGTCCCGGTACCGAAGGATTACAAGGCGAAGACCACATCCTGGGGAGAGCCCGACTTCCGCGGCGGCTGGCCGATCGACCACCTGAACGGCCGCACGCCGCTGCAGCGCGATCCCAAGTATGGCAACCGCGCCTATCTGAACGACGAGGAGTTCGCCCAGCGCGACGCCGAAGTGCAGCAGCTGGCCGAACGCTATGAGAACGAGGACAAGAAGGGCACCATGGGCATCGGCCACTGGGCCGAAGTCGCCAGCGCCAACCGGCGCACGAGCTGGATAACCGCGCCGGCCAATGGGCGGCTTCCCGCCTATACCGCGGAAGGCAAGAAGCTCTCGTCCGAGATGCGTTCCAGCTGGCGGCGGGGCCAGCCGTTCGACTGGGTGACCGATTTCGACAGCTGGGACCGCTGCATCACCCGCGGCCTGCCGGCCTCGATGTTCCCGTTCATGTACAACAACGGGATGCGCATCTTCCAATCGCCGGGGATCGTCGCGCTGCAAATGGAAATGGTGCACGAAACGCGCATCATCCCCACCGACGGGCGCGCCGGCATCCCGAACCAGATCCACAACTGGATGGGCGAAAGCCGCGGCCACTGGGAAAACGGCAATACGCTGGTGGTCGAAACCCGTAATTTCCGCCCCGGCCCTTCGGCCACGAACATCGGGACCACCGGCTCTCCGGGAGAGAACGATACGCCGGTGAGCGAACAGGCCAGCATGGTCGAACGGTTCACCATGACGGGGCCGGACGAGATCATCTATGAATTCACCTGGACCGATCCCGTCGTGTTCACCGAGCCGTGGTCCGCGCGGCTGGAATGGAAGCGCGACGACGATTTCGGCATCTACGAATACGCCTGCCATGAAGGCGACGTGCAGCTACGCAACTTCATCACCGCCTCGCGGGCGGAACGCGCCCAGGAAAGGTCTTCCGGCCGCGCGCGCTGATGATGCCATTCCATTTCGACATCGCGCGCGCTCGGTGTAACTTGTCGAAAGATCAACCGATTCACTTTGTCGCAATGTGTCGCAATTCTTGAATACGCGAACCCGGGAGAAACCCAGATGAGTTCCCTTAAGTCTTTTCGTAATGCCTTCGCGAGCGGCCTGCTCGCGGCGGCCAGCCTGGCGATGCTGGGCAGCGGCCCGGCCGCGGCCCAGCCGGTGCCCGCCGACCTGACAACGATGCCGCCGGTGCCGAAGGACTATCAGCCCAAGAAAACCGCCTGGGGCGATCCCGACCTGCGCGGCACCTGGCCGATCGACAACATCGCCAGCATCCCGATGAATCGCCCGGCGAACTTCGGCAATCGCTTCTGGCTGAACGACGAGGAGTACGCCCAGCGCGAACAGCGCGCGAACTCGTCCGACCAGGCTTATGAGCGGGAAGACAAGAACGGCACGATCGGCATGGGCCACTGGGTCGAATCCGACGCCTCCGGCCGCCGCACCTCGCTGCTGGTCGATCCGCCGAACGGCCAGCTGCCGCCGCTCACCCCGCAGGCCCAAGCGCTTTCCAAGGCCGGCCGCACCAGCTGGACGCCCAACACCAAGTATAACTGGGTGACGGATTTCGATTCGTGGGATCGCTGCGTCAGCCGCGGCTTCCCCGCCTCCATGCTGCCGTTCCGCTATAACAACGGCATCCGCATCTATCAGGCGCCGGGCTACGTCACGATCGCGCTTGAGATGCTCGGCAGCCGCGTGATCCCGATCCGCAGCGGCGATGCCAAGCACTGGCCGAAGGAAGTGGAAGCCTGGCTGGGCAACAGCGTCGGCCACTGGGAAGGCAACACGCTGGTCATCGAGACGACCAACCTCAAGACCGGCGACAGCGCCACCAAGGACATGTACGCCCGCAACGGATCGCCGCTGAACATGGCGACCATGGGCGTGCCGCCGAACAACACGATCCCGACCAGCGACAAGGCCAAGGTCGTCGAACGGCTGACCCCGACCGGGCCGGACCACATCATCTACGAGATGACTTATTCGGATCCGGAAGTGTTCACCGCCCCGTTCACCGCGCGGCTCGACTGGACTCGGAACAACAATTACGAGTTCTATGAATACGCGTGCCACGAGGGCGACGTGCAGGTGCGGAACTACATCACCTCATCGCGCGCGGGCACTCTCTCCGAAGCTTCGGCTGAAGATCGCGCCGCCGGCGGGGAAAGCGGCGGCAGCCGCTGATCCCCACCACCTTCGGGGGAGGGTGAAGGTCTGATGGTTTTCGAGCGTAGGGCGCGCTCCGGGGTTTCGCCGGCATGGCTGGCGATGCTTGCGGGGTGCGCCCTTGCTTTTTCGGGCCTGTCTTCCGCCGTGCGGGCGCAGGCGCCCGACCTGACGGCCATCCCCGCCGTGCCGCGCGATTACAAGCCGGCGAATACCGCCTGGGGGGAGCCAGACCTGCGCGGCACCTGGCCGATCGACCATCTCAACTTCACCCCGCTGCAACGCACGGCGGAGCAAGGCAACCGCTACTGGCTGACGGACGAAGAGTTCGCCGCACGCCAGCAGACGCTGGCCACGCGGGGCCAAGCCTATGATAAAGAGATCCAGGGAGAGACGCTGGGCCAGGGGCATTGGGTGGAACCGGGCACTGCCAATCGCCGCACCTCGTTCCTGATCGATCCGCCGAACGGCCGCCTTCCCGAGCTGACCGAGGAAGGCAAGCGCCGCCAGGCCACCAAGCATTCAAGCTACATCGCCGGGCAGACTTATGACTGGGTGACCGATTTCGACACCTGGGACCGCTGCATCACGCGCGGGCTGCCGGCATCGATGTTCCCGTTCAACTACAACAACGGCATCCGCCTGTTCCAGGCGCCCGGCTTGGTCGCCATCCAGATGGAAATGGTCCACGAAGTGCGCCTGATCCCGACCGATGGCAGCGGCTCAGCCGAAGGCGTGGGCTTCTGGATCGGCCAGAGCCGGGGGCATTGGGAAAACGGCAATACGCTGGTGGTCGAAACGGATCATTTCAACGGGCTCGGCGCGCCGGTCAATGTCGGCACCTGGGGCTCCCCGCCGGGTAACAACACGCCGCAAAGTGCCGAAGCGAAGCTGACCGAACGCTTCATCATGACCGGGCCCGACACGATCGTCTACGAAGCCACTTACAGGGATCCCGTCGTGTTCACCGCGCCGTGGACCGTGCGCCTCGATTGGCGGCGGAACGACGCTTACAACCTGTTCGAATACGCCTGCCACGAAGGCAACGTGCAAATCCGCGGATACATCACCTCCTCGCGCGCCGCGCGGGGCCTTCTCAATCGGGAATAACTCATGACCAAGCCACGCTTTTTACACACCGCCATCGTTTGCGCCCTGCTCGCCACCACCGGCACCGGCTGTGCCCAGGCCGGCGGCGGCACCGCTTCGGCTTCGGCCATTTCGGCGGCCAGCCCCGTCCGCACCCAGCAGGGCCTGGTCCGCGGCGGACCGGCCAAGGTCCAAGGCGTGACCTTGTTCAGAGGCATCCCCTTCGCCGCCGCGCCGGTGGGCAACCTGCGCTTCCGCGAAGCCCAGGCCCCCAAGCCGTGGAGCGGCGTGCTCGACGGGACGAAGTGGGGCGACACCTGCATCCAGCCGACCGCCAAGGATCGCGCTCTCGGCCCCAACCAGGCGACCGACATGCCGGATTCGCCGAAGATGTCGGAAGACTGCCTCAACCTCAACGTCTGGACGCCGGCGAAAAGCTCCGGCGAGAAGCTGCCGGTCATGGTATGGTTCTATGGCGGCGCCTATAACGAAGGCGGCGGCAGCATGCCTTTCGCGGACGGCAGCAACCTGGCCAAGAAGGGCGTGATCGTCGTTTCGCTGAACTATCGCGTCGGCGCGCTGGGCTTCCTGTCCTATCCCGGATTGACCGCCGCTTCGCCGCACAAGGCCTCCGGCAACCAGGCGCTGTCGGATTCGGTCGCCGCGCTGAAGTGGGTGCAGCAGAACATTGCCGCGTTCGGCGGCGATCCGAACAACGTGACGATCTTCGGCCAATCGGCCGGCGCCTGCATCACCGCCGCGCTGACCGGATCGCCGGTGGCCAAGGGCTTGTTCCAGCGGTCCATCTCCGAAAGCGGCGCCTGGGCCGGCCTGACCGCCGCCCGCATGGGCAGTCGCGAGCAGGCCGAGCAGCGCACTACCGAAGCGCTTGAAAAGATGGGCGTGCACAACCTGGCCGAATTGCAGGCGCTGCCTGTGGAGAAGCTGTCCACCCTGCGCAACCAGGGCATCATCGTGGACGGCTGGATCGTGCCGGAAGATCTGTCGAAGACGTTCGCCGAAGGGCGGCAGAACAAGGTCGACGTGCTGCTGGGATCGAACAGCAACGAAGGCGGCAGCTTTGGCGGCGGCGGGGGTCAGAAGACCACCGCGGAAAGCTGGAAGGCCGGCGCCGCCCAGCGCTGGCGCGATCTCGCCGAACTGGGCCTGGCCGCCTATCCGGCCACGACCGATGCCGAGGCGCAGGCGTTCTCCACCCGGCCCTTCACCGACGGCATCGCCTGGTTCATGCGCCGCTATGCCGACGAGCAGGCGAAGATCGGCAAGGCGGCCTATCTCTATCAGTTCACCCGGACCCCGGCCTCCGCGCCGGGCAAGACCAACGGCGGCCCCAGCCACGCGGCCGAACTGGCCTATGTCTTCGGCAACCTGGAAGCGCCGCGCGAAGTGCCGGACAACAGCGATCCGGCTGTCGTGAGCAAGAGCCAGCCGGACATCAAGCTGGCCGATCAGATCATGACCTACTGGACCAACTTCGCCCGGACCGGCAACCCGAACGGGCCGGGCCTGCCGCAGTGGCCGCTGGCGAGCCAGTTGCCGCGTGGCCAGGCCATGCTGCTCGACGTCAACCCGGCGCCGGGCGTGGCGATGACCCCGGCGCAAATGGCGCTTTATGATGCCATATTCGAGCGGGATGTCGCCAAGCCGATCGGGCTTGCCGCGAAGTAAGAGTGAGAAGCGAAGGGGAGACGTATGGGGCTGTCTGACACGGGGCGGCGCCGGCCGCTTCTCGCACTGGCCGTGGGCGTTGCTGCGCTGGGTGGGGGTGGCATCGCCTTCGCCCAGCAAGGCGGCGCTTCGGCCGCCGGCGATTTCGCCGCCCAGGCCGAGCAGGGGGGTGCAGCCTTTGCGCAGAACTGCGCGGGATGCCATGGCGCCGACCTCACCTCCGGCCGGTTCGCGCCCAACCTGAAAGGGCCTGTCTTTCTCGCCAAGTGGGGCGGCCGGCCGCTGGCCGAACTTCATGCCTATTTCAGTTCCGCAATGCCGCCAAACAACGCGGGGGGCCTGCCGGACGATACCTATGCCGCGATCGCCGCGTTCATCCTGAAGGAGAACAGCGGAACGGCGGGTCACGTCCTGACGGCCGGCACGCTTGACGGCATCGCCCTGCCCGCAGCGCCGGCCGAGGCGCGCGAGGAGAGCGGCGTGGGCGGGCTATCCACCCGGCTCTATCCGCTGCCGCCCGGGCCGAAGCGGCCCGATCGCTTCGCCCGTTACACGCCGGTGACCGAAGCCATGCTGGACGATCCGGCGCCCGCGGACTGGCCTGCCTGGCGGCGCAGCCACCGGGGCCTGGGCTATTCCCCGCTGGACCAGATCAATACCCGCAATGTGAGCAAGCTGCGGGTCGCCTGGGCGCAATCGCTGCCGCCGGGCGTCAACATGAACGAGCCGCTGGTGCGTGACGGCGTGCTCTACGTGTTCGGCTTCGGCGACCAGGTGTTCGCCTTCGACGCGGCCGATGGCACGATGCTGTGGCGCTATCAGCGAAAGCTGCCCGAAGGCGCCGCAGCCAATTCAAAGAAGACCATCGCCCTCTATGGCGACAAGCTCTACGCCGCGACTTCGGACAACCACATGGTGGCGCTGGACGCGCGCACCGGGCGCCTGGTATGGGACGTGGTGCTGACCGACAAGCCGGGCATGCGCAATCCCGGCGGCCCGCTGGTGGCCGACGGCGTGGTGATGCAGGGCTTCGCCAACAATACCCCCGGCGGCGGCCTGATCGTCGCCGTCGATGCCGAGACGGGCAAGCCCCTGTGGAGCTTCGAGACGGTGGCCAAGCCCGGCCAGCCCGGCGGCGACACCTGGAACGGCCTGGCGGGCGAGCTGCGCAAGGGCGGATCGGTGTGGACATCCGGCAGCTATGACGCGGAGACCGGCCTGGCGCTGTGGGGCGTGGGCAATACTTACGACACCGCCCCGCTGCGCGACCGCAAGCCGGGGCTGAACAACGACGGATTGTACACCGAAAGCACGCTGGCGTTCGAGCCGCGCACCGGCAAGCTGGTGTGGCATTACCAGCACCAGAAGAACGACCAGTACGACCTGGACTGGGTGTTCGACCGGGTGATCGGCACCCTGACGGTGGACGGCAAGCCGCAGCGGGTGGTGATCACCGGAGGCAAGAGCGGGCTGTTCGATGCGCTCGATGCCAGGACAGGTCGCTATATCAAGACGGTCGACATGGGCATCCAGGACTATATCGACCGGATCGATCCGGTGACCGGCGACAAGCACGTGAAGCCGGAGAAGGTGCCAGGGCGCGACAAGGGGCCGGTGTTCGTCTGCCCGCACGGCGGCGGCGGCCGCAACTGGAGCCCGACATCCTACGTGCAGGCGACGCAGACCCTGTTCGTCAACGCGCGCGACGTGTGCATGGACATGGTGCCCGCCCCCGGCAACGCCTTCCTCACCACCGGCGTGAACATCCGCTACGCCGCCCCGCCCGACAGCGATGGCAATTTCGGCGTGCTCCAGGCGATCGACATGCGGAGCGGCAAGGTGAAATGGGAAGTGCGCCGCCGGCAGACCCCGGACATGGGCGTGCTCACCACCGCGGGCGGATTGCTGTTCACCGGCTGGATGGACCGTCAGTTCGTGGCCTATGACCAGGCCAGCGGCAAGGAGCTGTGGAGCAGCGGCGTGAGCGGCGTGCCCAACGCCTCCGCGATCACTTACGCGGTGGACGGCAAGCAATACGTGGCGATGGTCACGGGCCACGGCAATCCGCTGTCGCTGGGCATCCCGGATGTGCTTCCCGAAACGCAGCTGCCGCCGGTGAACAGCTCCACGCTCTACGTGTTCGCGCTGCCTGATTGAGTGAAGCGGCGGGGAACGCCGTGCGGAGCTTGATCCCCTGCCTTTGGCGCGGCCGGAGGGCCGGGAGTGAGAGCGTGACTCACGCCGAGACGCGAGGGCAATAGAAGGGCGCTCGCAGAGGCGCGGGGGCGCGGAGGGCTTCTACCCCCTTATCGTCATCCCCGCGAACGCGGGGACCCAGGGCGATGGTGCGCCATGAGAGCCGACTGGGTTCCCGCGTTCGCGGGAATGACGAAGGAGAGGGCGTAAAGCTCCCTGGTCTCCGCGCCTCCGCGCCTCTGTCACCGCTCACAAAAAAGGCCGCCCGGAGGCGGCCTTTCCTGTTTTAGGGCGGGTTTCCCGCTCAGTAGTAGATGCCCAGGGTAAAGCCGATCAGGCGTCCGCAGAACACCACCCCCAGCCAGAACACCAGCGACAGCCACCCGGCGAGCTTGGCCGCGAAGGGGAACGTGGGATCCTTCTCCCAGTGCTCGACCGTCCGCCAGGTCGTCAGATGGAAGTACATCATGTTGAGGCCGGCCAGCGCGAGCAGGACCAGTTTCCACAGGAAGTACGGGTTGATCATGTAGCTGCTGGCCTTGCTGATCCAGAGCAGGCCGCCGGTGATGGCGGCGAGCGCGAAAGCACCCCAGGTCCAGGGCAGCGTGTCCTTCGCCAGCAGCGAGACCCGATGCCCCCTGCTGTGAAGGCCCACCAGGCGAAGATCGACGATGGCGATGGTACCGATCACGGTAACCAGCGCGATGACATGGATCGTCTCGATGGTCGGGAACATCCACGTCGATTCCGCGATCGTCGTGCCCAGCTTCGAGTACTCGATCCGCTCCCAGATGTTAGTTGGTTCAGGATACATGGAAACAGACCCCCTTAAGCCGGCGCGTAAGCGATCCAGCGGCCGCAGAAAATGATCGCGATCCACAGGATGACGAGGAAAAACGCAGCGGCCTTCGTTCCACCGCCGACCACTTCGCCCTGGACGCCGTTGGCACCGGCCGTCCGCCGGCTCAGGCTCTTGGTGAAGGCAAGCGAAGACACCACTGCCGTGACGACGAGGATCATCTTGATCCAGAAGATCGCATTCAGCAGGTTACGCACCGTATCGCCGAACAGCATCGCGACGCCGGAGGCGATCACGAACAGCAGCGACCACCAAAGCACCTTGGTATAACGCCGCGAAGTTTCCGCGAGCGTGGCGTGCCCGGCAAAGCCGAAAATCCGCATATTGAGCATCAGCACCGCGGAAAACGAGCCCGCGATCGCCAGGATATGAATGATCTGCATGATCGGAATGGCCCAGAAATGGACCACCACCCACTGGGTGAGCGGCCATTCGGACATGCCCAATGCAAAATCGGCTAGCCACGTCGAGCGTAGCCACTCTGTGATATTATATAAAAAATCGCCCATCAGAGAACTCTCTTTCCCTGCACCAAGCCCATAAGACCCACGCCCCCCGCAACGGACACGCGGCACTCCCTCAACCGACCCATGCGGATCGTGCGCCCTGCTGCCGAGTTAATTACGGTAACGGGGGCAGTTACACCGAGTTACACACCGCCAAGAGCCTATCAGCGGCCCATGCGCGTTGACGCAACGCAAATCGGGTAGCGTCCAGAACGGTTCAAGCCAATCGCGTCAAGCCCTTTGTTGACTAGGTCCAGCGAAGCCGCGCCGCAAAAAGCCCACTGCGACATTTGGATGAAACACTGCGACAATTGGACACAAGTCCGCGGGAAAATGTGACTGTCTGGGCATTGTCAAAAGGAAGGCCCCGGCTTAGGACATAATCAACGAGCAAGGCCGGCCAGGGATCGATCGGCCGAGGCGAATATACGGCAGGGAGGACGAAATATGCGAGTCGCTGGGAGCCTCGGGCTCGCGACAACGTTGCTGTCCGCGGCCGGCGCCGCGGCGATCGCTCAAGCCGCGTTTGCCCAGGAAAGAATCCCCGATGGCGATTGGCTGACGATCAACCGCGATCTCGCCTCCACCCGCTTCTCGCCGCTTGCCGATATCAATCGCGGCAACGTCACCCAGCTCAAGGAAGCGTGGACCTATACCCTGCGCTCCACCAATACCGCCGTGCCGATCGTCATCGACGGCACGATGTACATGCCCGCGGGCAGCCGCGTGGTGGCGCTGGATGCCGACACCGGGCAGGAAAAGTGGGCCTATTCCCTTCCCGCTCCGGCACCCGCCGCCGGCGGCCAGGGCGGACAGGGCGGCCCGCCGCCCAGCTTCTCGACCCGCGGCGTGGGCTACTGGCCGGGCGATTCGGCCACGCCGGCGCGCATCCTGGTGATGTCGGGCAGCAACATGATCGCGCTTGACGCCGCGACGGGCCAGCCTTCGGCCGGCTTCGGCACCGGCGGCAAGATCGACGTGGGCGTATCCTACGGCGGATCGGTGACGGTGGCGCAGGACGTGGCGATCATCGGCGCCGCGACGCTGGAAAACCCGATAGGCGTGCCGGGCAACCCGCGCGCCTTCGACGTGCGCACCGGCCGCAAGCTGTGGGAATTCCAGACGGTGCCGCAAGCCGGCGAGCGCTACAACGAAACCTGGGGCAACGGCTGGAAGGGCCGTTCCGGCACCAACATGTGGGCGTTCTCCGCCCCGGTGGACGTGCAGCGCGGGATCGTGGTGCTTCCGCTCGGCTCGCCCTCCCCCAATTATTGGGGCGGCGAGCGGCCGGGCGACAACCTCTACGGCAACTCGCTGGTGGCGGTGGACCTGCACACCGGCGCGTACAAATGGCACTTCCAGACGGTGCACCATGACATCTGGGACGTCGACCAGGCGACCGCCGGCGCGATGATCGACATCGGCAAGGGTGCGAATCGGCGGCCGATCATCGTTTCGGCCAACAAGAGCAGCCTGGTCTTCGAAATCGACCGCGAGACCGGCGAACCCTATCTGCCTGTGGAAGAGCGGCCGGTGCCGGTCGGCGACGTGCCGGGCGAATACTACAGCCCGACGCAGCCCTTCCCGGTCAACACCCCGCCGCTGAGCCGGGTGAGCCTGACGTACGACGATATCGTCGATGCCGAGGACACCACGCCGGAACACGCGCAGGCCTGCCGCGCGATGTGGGACAAGTACGGCGGGTTCAACAATTACGGCCCGTACACGCCGTTCATGTATCACGCCGCGGGCGCGCCGGTGCGCTCCACCATCCAGCTGCCCGGCGGCACCGGAGGCGTGAACTGGGGCGGCCCGGCGGCCGACCCGACGACCGGCCTGGTCTATTTCAACGCGCAGGACACCTCGCTGATCGGCTGGGTGGAGCGCCGGGAAGGCACCGAAAGCTACAGCTTCGATGCCAACGACACCGATCAGCCCTATGACCGCGCGAGCGTGGACGGGAAGGGCCCGTTCTTCTCGTTCAGCGCGCCGCTGTCGGGCAAGTATGATGCCAACGGCCGGGCGCAGGGACCGCAGGCCCCGTGCTACAAGCCGCCGTGGGGCGAACTGGTGGCCGTGGACGCGCATGACGGGGCCATCAAATGGTCCGTGCCGCTGGGCGTCATGGACGAATTGCCCGAGGGCAAGCGCCTGGTCGGCAACTCCGGCAGCGCCGGCCCGACCGTAACCGCTGGCGGGCTGGTGTTCGTCGGCGCAACCAACGACAGGCGCTTCCGCGCCTTCGACGCCGAGACCGGCCGCCAGCTTTGGGAAGCGGCCCTTCGCGGCAACGCCAATGCCAATCCGATGACCTATCGGGGCCGCAACGGCACGCAATATGTCGCCATCAATGCTGGTGGCACTATCGTCAGCTATTCGCTATCCCGCTGAGGGATTCCAACAGAGAGAGGTAGTTGGGGGATGAAAAAGTTTTCCATTCTGGCAGCCACGGCGGCGGCCTTCATCATGGCGGGAAGTGGTGCCGCCCTGGCACAGACCACGCAGCCCGCCACGATCGACGGCCACCCGAACCTGAACGGCATCTGGCAGACCATGAGCCGTGCCAATGACAATCTGGAGCCGCATTCGGCCTCTCCGGCGCCGCTCAAGATCGTCGACCGTGAATTCGGCGTGCTCGGCGCGACCCCGGCCGGCCTCGGCGTCGTCGAAGGCGGCAAGATCCCCTACAAGCCGGAAGCGCTGGCGCGCCTCAACGAGAACCGCCAGCACCTCGTCAAGTACGATCCGGAAGCGGCCTGCTATCTGCCGGGCATCCCGCGCGCCACTTACCTGCCTTATCCGTTCCAGATCATCCAGGGCGGTGGCGGCGACGACATGCTGATGGTGTATGAATACGCCAATGCCAACCGCGTGGTCGAAATGCGCGACGTGGACATCCCGCCGATCGATACCTGGATGGGCACGTCCTACGGCCAGTGGGAAGGCGATACGCTGGTCGTCACCACGCTGGCGCAGAGCCCCGGCGAATACAAGGCGCCGCGCGGCGTAATGCTGGAAGGCGTGACCTGGCTGGACCGGACGGGCAACTACCTGACCAACAGCTCCACCGTGGTCGAGCGCTTCAAGAAGATCGACAACGATCATCTGCAGTACACGGCGACGATCACGGACCCCGAGCTCTATACCAAGCCGTGGACTATCTCGATGGTGCTTTATCGCCACGTCGAACCCAACGCGCAGCTTCTTGAGTTCCGTTGCGTGCCATTCAGCGAAATGATGCTATATGGTGACCTTCTGGAGGAGAGCCCGGCGGGTTCGGGTGCCGAAGCCGCCAAGTGATGAAACTATTGTGACCCGCATTCGAGAAGTTGAGGAGTAACTTGCCATGCATTTGAAGAAGTGGACTGCCGGCGCGATCGGTGCTGTCCTGGCGGTGGCCACCGCGGGCACCGCTCTCGCCCACCACTCGTTCGCCACCGAATTCGACCGCAACAAGCCGGTCCGCCTCGAAGGCAAGGTGGTGAAGTTCGAGTGGGTCAACCCGCACTCGTGGATTCACCTGAAGACTGCCGACGGCACCGTGTGGCGCGTCGAAGGCGGCGCCCCCAGCGCGCTGCTTCGCCGCGGTTGGAACAGGAACTCGCTGCCGGCGGGCACCGACATCATCGTCGACGCCTTCCGCGCTCGCGACGGTGACACCCGCGCCTCGGCGGCGGAAATCCGCTTCCCGAACGGCCGCGAGCTGTCGCTCGGCAACCCGACCACCGAAGCGGTGGCTGCGGCGGCCAAGCGCGGCAACTAAGCCGGACGGCTCTCCGCCCCAGGCGGAGCCAAGAAACGGGCCCGCGACGGATCGTCGCGGGCCTTTTTCATGCCCGAAGCTTTCATGCCAAAGGCCTTTGCTTCCGCGCCGGGCGAGCTACAGGCCCTGCGCCGCGCGGGGACCGAAGAGGATGATCGCCGCGCCGCCAAGGCACACCGCAGCGCCGATCACGTCCCAGCGATCCGGCCTGGCGCCTTCGACCAGCCACAGCCACATGATCGCCGACACGATGTAGACGCCGCCATAGGCCGCATAGGCACGGCCAGCGTGGTCAGCCTCGACAAGCGTCAGCAGATAGGCGAACAGCGCCAGCGCGGCCATGCCGGGCGCTATCCACCAGATCGAACGGCCCATGCGCAGCCAGGCCCAGAAGGCGAAGCATCCGGCGATCTCGGCAAGCGCCGCTCCAATATAGGCCAAGGCGGACATTCATCCGGTGTCGCAGCCGCGCACGCGATCCGCAACGGCCTTGCGCCCGGCTCCGGAACAAATCGGCACTGGCGCCGTTGACCGCTCGACGCGGTCGCGTCGAAGGGGGTCCGATGCCACAGGGTATCATATGAGCACCGTCCTGCTTGTCGAGGACGAGCTTCTCGTCCGCGAGCTGGCCAGCGAGGATCTGGCTGAGGCCGGCTTCGAGGTGACCTGTGCGGGCAACGGGGACGATGCCCTGGCCTATCTGAATGAAGGGCGCCAGTTCGAACTGCTGTTCACCGATATCCGAATGCCGGGCACGGTGGACGGCTGGCAACTGGCCGAGCAGGCGCGAGACTTCTGCCCGGGCATCAAGGTCATCTACGCCACCGGCGTGGGCGATGCCGGCGACCGGCTGGCGAATCATGAACGTTACGTCCGCAAGCCTTATAACCTGGCCGACCTGCGCAGGGTGCTGGCCGATCTGGGCTTCGCAACCTGAAGCCGCGAGCGAAGGCCATCGGCCCGCCGCATTTCGCCCCGTTTCCGGGAACCCCTACCCCCCTGGTGCTTTCCCGTAGAGCGGGGCGCGGGAACGCTGCTGTGCGAGCGCGAGGGGCGGGTGAACACCGAAACGAACAAGGCCGAGTTCTCTAATAGCCAGCGTGAAAAAATCGCCGCGCTTCGCCGGTTTCGCCATGGCGATTTCACGGTGCGCCTGCCGGAGCCGGGCCAAGGCACCGATCCCGAATTCACCGCGCTGTTCAACTCGGTGGTTTCGCTCAACCAGCAAATGGCGAGTGAGCTGGAGCGGGTAGCGCGCCGGCCTCGCCAGAAAAGCGGCCGCAAAAGGCGCGCGCGGATCGCCGGGGCCGAGGGGGGCTGGGCGGCCATGCTGCAAGCGATCAACACACTGATCGAGCGCGAGGACATAACGCGAGCGGACAAGCCCGAGCCCCTCCCCGTCACATCCGGACACACGCCCCAATCCCTCGCCAATCTGAGCCACGAGCTGCGCACGCCGCTGAGCCCGCTGCTGATCCTTTCGAAGATGCTGGCCGACAACGCCGAGGGCAATCTTACTCAAAAGCAAGTGGAATTCGCCCAGACGATCCATTCCGCCGGCACCGACCTGGCGGCCCTGGTCAACGATATCCTCGATCTGGCCAAGATCGGATCAGGCACCGCAGCGATCGAGATCGGGGAAGTGTCGCTTGTCGATCTGGGCCAGACTCTCGAGCAGACCTTCCGCCAGCTTGCCGTGGAAAAGGCCCTGCGCTTCGACATGGACCTGGCCGACGACCTGCCGGCCACTATCCGAACCGATGGAATCCGCCTGAGGCAGATCGCGCGCAACCTGCTGTCGAATGCCTTCAAGTTCACCGCCAGCGGCGGCGTGGTCCTGGCGATGGACACGGCGCGCAGCGGGTGGAGCCGCGATCATCCGGTGCTGGGCGAAGCCGGGCAGGTGATCCGCATCGTCGTGGCCGACAGCGGCATCGGCATCCCGCCGCATCAGCAACAGCTGGTTTTCGAGGCATTCCGCCAGGCCGACGAGACGACCAGCCGCGAATATGGCGGCACGGGCCTGGGTCTTTCCATCAGCCGCGAGATCGCCGGCCTTCTGGGCGGTGAAATCCGGCTCAGCTCGGCCGTGGGCCGGGGCTCGACCTTCACGCTGTATATCCCCGCGCACACGCCGGAGCCGCCGCCGCGTCCAAGACCGGCGCGGCACGGCAGTGCCGCCGATGAAGACTGGCCCGGTCCGACCCTGCCCACGCCGGGCGCGGCCTGAGCGCGGCCATGCCCCTTCCCCCTGCCCCGAATGCGAAACAGTGCAAACCGAAAGAAGCCGGCCGGGCGCGGGTCCTGCTGGTGGATGACGATCCGGGCAGCATCCTGGCCCTCACCGAAGTGCTCCGGCCGATCGCGGAGGTGGTGACGGCGACATCGGGCCGCGAAGCCTTGCACGCCCTGCGCAAGGAGCATGTCGCCGTCATCCTGCTCGACGTGTTCATGCCGAAGATGGACGGGTATGAGACCGCCCGGCTCATCCGCCAGCATCAGCGAACGGCGCATGTCCCGATCATCTTCCTGTCCGCCGTGAACAAGGACACCGATCATCTGATCCGGGCCTATTCGATGGGCGCGGTGGATTATGTGTTCAAGCCGGTGGACCCGGTGGTGCTGCGTTCGAAAGTGGCGGTCTTCGTCGATCTGTTCCTCCTGCGCCAGCAGATCGCCGCGCGCGGGCGGGCGGAACAGAAGCTGCGCGAGGCCAACCTGCGCGGCGAGACCGAGCGGCTGGAAGTCGAGCGGGAATTGCAGAACACGCGGCTGCGCCAGGCGGCGATGCTCGATGTCCTGCCCATGGCGCTTTACGAGGCCACGCTGGACGAGCGCGGGCGGCTGGTCCGCCGGATCGTGGGCGGCGATGTCAGCAAGATCGCCGGAACCGATGCCGCCGCGCTCGCTTCGGGTGAACTGCGCTGGGAAGAGCGGATCGCGACCGAGGATTCGGCGGACCTCGACAGCCGCTGCAAGGGCTATACCGACACGACGCGCGTGGCCCATTACCGCTGGGCGCGCAGCGACGGGGGGACGATCCACATCCTGGACCAATGCGTGCAGACCAGCGACGATGGCCACTGGGTGGGGACGCTGTTCGACGTGACCGCCCAGCATGAGCTGGAACAGCAGCTGATGCAGGCGCGCAAGGCGGAGGCTCTGGGCCAGCTGACCGGCGGCGTGGCGCACGATTTCAACAATCTGCTCGCCGCCGTGCTGGGCGGCCTGCGCCTGCTGGAAGCGCGCGTGGAGCTTGGTGAGCGCGAAAAGCAGATCGTGGGGCACATGCGCCACGCCGCGGAAAGCGGCGCCGATCTGGTCCGCCGGCTGATGGCCTTTGCCCGCAAGCAGGAGCTGTCCCCCACCAGCGTCGATCCGCAAGCGCTGTGCGACGCGGTGGCGGCGCTGGTCGAACACACGCTGGGGCCGAATTATTCCGTGCGCTGGAGCGTTCTCACGAACGACTTGCTGCTGTTCGTCGACAAGGCGCAGCTTGAGCTGTCGCTCGTCAACCTGCTGATCAACGCCCGCGATGCCATGCCCGGCGGCGGCACCATCGACGTGCTGGTGGAGGAAGTGAGCCGCCCCGCCCGCATCTCCGCCAGCGGGCCCGAGGAACTGGTGCGCATCCGCGTGCGCGACCAGGGAGAAGGCATCCCGCCACGCCTTCTCGAACGCGTGACCGAGCCGTTCTTCACCACCAAGGGCGCGGGGGAAGGAACCGGGCTGGGCCTGTCCATGGTGGCCGGCTTCGTCGAACAATCCGGCGGCACGCTGCGCATCGACAGCGAGCCGGGCAAGGGAACCGAGATCACCCTGCTGCTTCCCGCCACCCGGACGCCCGAACGCATCGCGGCGGAGCCGGACGAGGCGGGACATGCGATCCGCATCCGGTCGGTGCTGCTGGTGGACGACGATGAAGGCGTGCGCGAAATCCTGGGCGAGCAGTTGCGCGAGCTGGGCCTGGACGTGACGGTCACCGAGAACGCCGAATGCGCGCTGGGCTGGCTGGAGCGAAACCAGCGCCGCCCCGAATTCATCCTGACCGATTTTTCCATGCCGGGCATGGACGGGGTGGAATTCCTCGCGGCGGTGCGCGAGCGGTGGCCCGCGATCAAAGGCGCGATCATGACCGGCAACCCGCAGGATCGCCTGGCCAGCGGCACGGCGAATGTGCCGATCGTGCACAAGCCCATCGACCTGCCGGATCTGAAGCGGCTGCTGGCGGATGCCTAGCGCCGCTTCAGGCCCTTGGCAGCGGGTCAGAACCCCAGGCGGGCGCCGACGTAAACACTTCTGCCCAGCGTATTCGTGCCGTAGGTGACCTGATAGTTCTCGTCGAACAGGTTCACCACGCGCGCGAACAGCTCCATACCATCGGAATAGCGATAGGAGCCGAGCAGATCGACCACCACGTAATCGTCCGTCACGCCGCCGTAGCCGGACGCATCCTTGTCGCGGTAGCGGGCCCGCGCGGTCAGCTGCACCCCTTCGACGGGCAGAACGGTGACGGACGAGGTGGCGGTATACTTGGGCCGCCCGCTTTTCACATATACTCCGTCGAGATCGTTGTCCTGGCGGTGATTGATATACGTGAACATCTGGCTCAGCTGAAGCCATTCGAGCGGCTGCGCCGAGAGGCCGAACTCCACCCCGTTGGCCTTGGTGCGCCCCCACTGGTCATAGCCGCCATAAGGCGGACGGCTGCCGTCGAAGACGATCTCGTTGGTCTTCCTGAGCTCGAAATACGAAGCCTGCGCGGTGAGTGAATGGCCCAGCGCCAGATCCACGCCAGCATCCCAGCCCTTGCTCTCTTCCACTTTGAGATCGGGGTTGCCGTAAGTCGGATCGAACAGCTGGTAGAGGCCGGGAGCCTTGGCGCCGGTACCGTAGCTGGCGCGCAGCTTGGCCGGGCCGACGACATAGGCGAGCGTGCCGCGATAGGTATCGAAGCTGCCAAAGCGGCTGTTGTCGTCCAACCGGGCGGCGCCGGTCAGGGTCAGGTTCCTGATCGGGCGCAGGGCAAGTTCGCCATAGATCGACTTGGTATCGATGCCTTCCACGAAGCTGCCGGTGTAATTGGTGAGCTGATCGGTATCTTCCCACTCCAGATTGCCGCCCGCCGCCACGCTGACGATGCCGCCAGTATCGTATTTCAGATCGAGGGCGAGTTGGTCCTTCGTGCCTTTGTAGACATCGCCTTCCGGCCTGTTCCACGTTCCGAAATAGAGGCGCCGCGCGACATAGCGGCTGGCCGTCGCCTTGGCCGTGAAGGCCCCGTCGTCAGAGCGGAATTCCCCCTGGCCGGCAAAGGCATATTCGCGCTTTCTCACCGTGTCGGTCGAATCGTCGGTGGTGCCGTCGAGATCGGAGGAACTGTCGAGCCAGAAGCCGATCGCCTGGAAGCTGAGGTTCTGGCTGGCGGCCACGCCCGCGCGGCCGGAGAAGCCATAGCGCCAGTAGCCGTCCTTTTCGGTTATCGGCGAAGTCGCCGTATCCGGATCGGCCAGCGACGGACCTTCATGGCGATAGCCGGTGGCGGTAACGCGGAAATCCAGCGGGCCGCTCTTGCCGAGAACAGAAGTCCCGGCATTCAGCGTGCCGTGGGAGCCGACTTCCAATTCCGAATTCACCGCGATGCCTTCTTCGGTGGCGCGCTTGGTGATGATGTTCACCACGCCGCCGATCGCGTCCGATCCGTAAAGCGAACTCTGGTTGCCGCGCAGCACTTCGATGCGGGCGATATCGGCGGTGATGAGGTGATCGGCCTGGAACTGGGTGGTCGTGGAGCTGGGATCGCCCAGTTCGATGCCGTCGATCAGCCAAAGCACTTCGTCATTGTTCGAGCCGCGGATGCTGACATTGGTGTTGTCGCCCGGCCGGTCGCTCGAAACCGAGATGCCGGGCACGTCCAGCAAGGCTTCCTTGACGAAGGTGATCTGCCCGCTCTGGAGCTGGGCCTCGGTGATGACCGACACGGCGCTGCCGATATCGTGCGGATCCTCGGTGGCGCGTGAAGCGGTGACGATGATCGCATTGTCCGGCGAATGAGCTTCCTCCTGCGCCAGCGCCATGGCGGAGGTGGACAGCAGCAGCAGCGGCAGCATCCTCGCGGCCAATCGGGTGGAAGATGCGATGATAGGCCTCATGAAAAGTGGTTCCCGTTGCGTTTCCGTTTTTCAGCCGCGCCTATCCGGCGCATGGGGGCCACTCGTGAAGTTAATTACGGTAATGGCCCCGTTACAGCCGCGTTACATAGCCGGGACGCGGACAGCTTGCCGCGCTGCGGAGAGCGATGGTAACGCCGCAAGGGGGGGGTTCTGGCGGCATTGGGGGATCGATGTCCTGGCGCGTTTCGCTGATTGCCGCGATACCGGCGCTCATTCTTGCGGGATGCGCGGATGAAGGCGTGCCCATCTCAGGCGATATGCTGGCTTACGAGCCCAGCCTTGCGGTCACTCCGCACGCGGCCTTCGCGGCGTGGCATGGCGGAACGGGCGATCGCTCGCTGATCTATGTCCAGCCGCTGGACCAAGCGGATCAGCCGGCCGGCGAACCGATCGCGGTGAGCGACGGACAGCAACTGGCTTATGAGCCTGACCTGGTGGCGACCGCGCGGGGCCTGGCCGTGGCGTGGTACCAGAAGGATCGCGCGAACGGCCGTCTAACGGCCTGGCTGGCGGGGCTGACGCCGCAAGGCCGGCGCCAATGGCTCTCGCCGCTGACGGCCGGAACCGGGCAGGCCCGCAATCCCGTCGTGCGGCCGCTGGGCGATCACCTGGAAGCCGCTTGGATCGAGCAGCGGACGGAGGATGACGGATCGAATACCGCCGCGATCTGGCATCAGCGCCTGTCCCTGGCCGGCGAGCCGCTGGGGCCGCCCCGGGAGATCGGCCAGGCCAACCGCGATACATGGAACCTCAACGCCGCGGTCGCGGGCGGGAGCCTGGTGGTGACTTATGATGCCGCGCTCGGCACCAGGGCGCACGAATTGCAGATGATCGTGGTTCGCGGCGGCGCCAGTGTTCACCAGCGGCTGAGCGGGGATGACGGCCATGCCTCGGTCTATCCCGACCTTCAGATGGGGCCATCGGGCCAGGCCGCGCTGACCTGGTTCGACGAGCGCGACGGGAACAACGAGGTCTATCTCATTGCCGCGCCGCTGGATCGCCTGATGGATGGCAGGGCGCCCGCGCCGGTCCGCATTTCTCACAGCGAAGCGGATTCGATCGGCGCCTATGTCGCGTGGAACGGGCGGACCATCGGCCTTGCCTGGAGCGACGACCTGTCCGGACAGCGCGACATCTTCGGGCAGACCTTCACCGCCAGCGGCACGCCGCTGGGGCCGATCCGCAATCTCGGCGCCAGCCGGGAAGACGCCGGCGTGCCGGCCATCCGCGCCAGCGGCGACGGGTTTCTGGTAGTGTGGAACGACTATGTCGCGGGGGCCGGCGGCGGCCGCCATATGAACATGGCGTCGTCCACCATCAGACTTGCGCGGCTTCCCATCGGGAACTGACCGAACGCGCCCCTGCCCCGGTCTGCCGCCGATCCCACAGGCGCCAGACCAGCAGCAGCAGCACGAACAGCGCCGCCGGCCACAGCAGGCTGGCCACCGTCAGTAGCGGCATGGGCGCGGGAACCGGCAGAGGCGGGGCGGCCTTTCGTTCCTCTTCGGTCATGACCTGCCCGGCAAGCGGCGCGCGTTCCTGCTGCGAACTGGCGGGCTGCTGAGAGGCGGGCGCCGTCTGAGCCGTGGACCGGCGCGGTGCCTGTGAAGCGGGAGCCGTGCGGCCGGGCTGAGATGGCTGCTGCTGTTGCTGCTGTTGCCCTGGCGCGGGGGGCAGTTGCCGGACGAGCCGGACGTTCTCCGCCCTCTCCGCGTCGGCCCGCGCATCGTTGCGGCGGGCGAAGGCCTCCAGCTCGCTGGCGGCAGAATCGATCGTGCGGCCCATCGCCTTCTCGATCGCCGCCCGCGCCTGCGAGACGATCGGCGCCGGAACGCCGGCCCGCTCCGCTTCCTCCATCACATAGCGCATCAACCGGCCGTTGCCGCAGGAAACATCGGTGCAGTTCACCCCATGCCTGGCCACGCTTTCGAGGTATTCGCTGACAAGCTTGCCCCGTGTCGCCGCATCCGCGTTCCAGTGATCCTTGCGGATGGTCTCGATCATCCGCGCGGTGATGTCCTGATAGGCGAAGGGGGAGCTGGCTTCGAAATACTGCTTCATGCCGAGCTTCTGCTTGTCCTCGACATAGGTCTCGTAGGTTTCCTGCCACATGGCATCGTTCACCACTTCGGTCGCGGTGGCGTCCCAGCCCCACAGGTATTCGACGAATTCGCGCATCGCGCCGGCGCCGGCATAGCCTTCCGCCTGCATGCCCTTGATCCAGGTGGGATTGACGTAGCGCGAGCGGAACTCGCGGCCGATGAATTTGTCGAGCGTGGTCATCGCCGGCTTGCCGGGATCGCGCGTGTCGGTGACCATCATCTCCGGCGCCTTGCCGTCCAAGCTGCGGATCGCCGAGGAAAGGCCGCCCATGTACATGTACATGTCATCGTTATCGAGCGCGCCGTAGAGCGCCGTCGAGCTGGAATGGACCACCGTATCGGTGCCCGACAGGGCCAGCTTGAACACGTCGGGCATCGGCTGGCCCCAATAGCCGTTGCCGTATCCGTGGCCCATCTTGTTGATGTATTCGTTGGCGAAGCCCGCTTCCGAATCCCATGATCCGCTGGCGGCGACGATGCCGGACGTGTTGAGGTTGAAGGTGCCGGGCGGCTCGTCGAAAATGCGCACGCCGGCCATTTTGTCCGCATCCTCGGGTGCGACGCCCTTGTCGATCAGCACCTGCTTGATCTGGAGATAATGCTGGCGGACCTGGTTGTCCGGCTCGTCCAGCGCCTTCACCTTCTGCACCGCCGTGTCCATCAGTCGCGTCAGCTCGCCGAACAGCCCTTCGGCGGCCGAGGCGATGACGATATCGACACGCGGCCGGCCGAGCTGCTCACGCGGGATGACCTCCACGCCGGTGACGGTGCCGCGTTCGTCCCAAATGGGCTTGGTCCCCAGCAGGTAGAATATCTGGGATTCCAGCACGCCTTCGTGGCGCATGGTTTCATCGCCCCAGATCACGAACGAGACCTTCGCCGGATAGCGTCCGTTGCGGGCGACGAAATCGTCGAGCATCTGCTGCGCCAGGCGCGAGCCCATTTCCCACGCGGCCGGCTTGGGAATCTTGGCCGGGTCGATGCCGTAGAAGTTGGCGCCGGTGGGATAGGAATCGGGATTGCGCACCGGCTCCCCGCCCTTGCCAGCGGGCACGAAGCGGCCGGCCAGCGCCTTCATCAGGCTGTCCAGCTCGCGGTCGCCCGAAGCTTCGATGCGTGAACGCATGTCTTCCGCGAATACCTCGCGCGCGTCCGGCAAGGCGGAGCGATCGACGCTGACGATGGCGCGCACCGTGCTGTCCACCGCCTCGTCCGCCGGCACCCGGCCGAAGGTGTGGAGGCCATAGGGAATGGTCTGGCCGCGCAGTTCGAGCAGATAGTTCTCGACGCTGTGCAGCTGCTCGTCGGTCCATTCCGCATCGGGAGAGAGGCCGAGGTCCTTGGCCACGCCCAGCTTCACCGCTTCCTCGCGCGCCTGGCGGCCATAGACCGCGGCCAGCTCAGGATTCTTGCTTTCGTTCTTGGTGTGGTCGTTCAGCAGCTCGCTCAGCTTGGCGAGATCCTCGGTCAATCCGCCTTCGGTGAACGGCGGCACCATGTGGTCGACCAGCGTGGCCATGCCGCGCCGGCGCGCCACCAGCCCTTCGCCCACCACATCGACGTTGTAGATGTAGATATCGGGCAGATCCGCCATGAGCGCATCGGGCGCATCATCAGGCCCCAGCCCCGCGTCGCGCCCGTCGAGCCATTCCAGCGTGCCGTGGGTGCCGACATGGACCACCGCATCGGCCCCGAAGCCTTCACGCAGCCATTTGTAAGCGGCGATATACTGATGCTGCGGCGCCAGGTCCTTGGCGTGATAGAGCTTCTCCAGATCCTCGCCCCAGGCGCGCGAGGGCTGAGGCATGAGCACGATGTTCCCATAGCGCACCGCCGGAATGATCAGGTTGGTCTGACCATCCGCGTGCTCGGCCATCAGCTTGGTTTCGGCCGGATCGCCCCAGTCCTTCAGGACCTTGTCGCGCAAGGCGGGCGTGAGCGGATCCAGCCAGGTGCGATATTGATCGAGCGATACGCGCTGCGCCCCGCCCTGGGCGATCATCTCTTCCAGCTCGTCCGGCGCGGCGCCCATGACGTTGCGCGCCTTCGTGGTGATATCGGCCAGGACCTCGTCGCCCGAAGGCGGTTCACGGCCGAGGTCATAGCCTTCGGCGGCCATGCGCCGCAGCACATTGGCAAGGGATTCGGCGACGTTGAGATAGCTGGCGCCGATGTTCGCCTTGCCCGGCGGGTAGTTGTAATAGACCAGCGCGACTTTCTTGTCGGCATTGGGCTTGCGCGCCAGCTCAGCATAGCGAAGGCCGCGGCTCACGGCCATTCCCACCCGCTCTTCTATCGGGCTGGTGATGACGGATGTGAGGCCGGAGAACGGATCGCGGATCTTCTCCTTGGTGCCGACCACCGTGGGCGCGACGGTGCCGGCCAGCTCCGGCGAGGCGAGATTGAACGTGCCTTCGAAGGCTGAAAGGCCGCTGGTGGACGTGCGCCATTCCTCCTCGCTGCGGCCATAGAGGCTGACGAGGTTGATGACCGGGATGCCCACGCCTTCCAGCACATTCGCGGATTGGGCATCGTTGAACTGGAAGAACAGCCCCAGGCCCACGTCGGCGCGCACAGCGTCGCCTTCGCCCAGCAGATGCTGGAACGCGATGGCGCCGGGATAGCCGAAGACCGGGACCGCCTCCGCCCCCTTGCGCTCGATCTCCGCGACCAGCGCGTCGATCAGCGCCATGTCGCCGGAATAGTAATTCGCCTTGAAGAAGCCCACGGCCACGCGCGGCGCGCCGGGGTGGAGCTTGCCGTGGGCCCCGCGCCAGGCCTGGAACGAATCCCAGTCGGCGAAGACCTGCCCGCCCTTCCCGTCAGGATAGTAGTACCCGAAATCGAGAGATGGCTGCGGGTCCGGCAGGTCGAAGCCGGTGATCCCGGCCTTGCCCAGCGCCAGTTCCAGCAGCGCCAGCTGGTTCTGCGGGCCGCTGTGCTGCCAATAGGCCCGCGCCCGCGCATCCCATTCCACCCCCAGCTCGCGGTAATGGTCTTCGTTCTGCAAGCCTTCGCCCACGCCCAGAACCACGCCCTTGCGCTTCACCGCGCCGATCAGATCGACCGAATGCTCGCTGTCGAAACGGTCGAGCATCTGCTGGTTCATCACGTCGAACACCAGCACGTTGCTGCGCAGCAGTTCATCGGCCGGCACGTCGTCGAATGTCGATTCGGTAAGGATCTGCAATTCGATCCGGCCCTTGAGATCGGGCCGCTGCTCTATCAGCTTGCGATAGGCCGCCAGGGTGCCGGGAATGTTGTTGTCGGAATAGAGGAAGCCGATGCGCACGGGCTCCTGGCCCTGCGCCCAGGCGGCCGCGGGAACCAGCAGCAGCGCGAGAAGCGCGGCCTTAAGGAGCTTCAGCAGCGGCATCGGCACCTGGCGTGGCGGATGGATTTTCGGCATCGGGGACATAGATGATCTGCCCGCTGGCGAGGCGATAGGCCGATCCCAGCCGTTCGCCATTGCCTGTCCCGGTCTGGCCGGAGAGCTTGTAGGCGGTGATCGTCTCCCCCTTCTTGACGATGATCTCCTGCATCCCCTGGGCGTCGGTCTTGACCATGGTGACTTCGCCCTGCCCGCTCATCAGGTCACCCATGTTGTAGACGGAGAACAGGGTGATCATCAGCCCGACGATGAACACGATCGACACGTCGAACAGGTTGGCGACGCCGGATAGCGGGTCTTCCTCGGGCGGCTCGGACGGCGCGGCGAGCTTGATGAACCGGCCCATCAGCGCGTCTCCAGTTCCGTCGCGACGACTTCGGCGAGATAGCGCTGCTCGCGGATCGAGGCGCTGACCCAGTTCTGCCGCAGGGCCACCAGGCCATAGGCCAGCGTGCCGGTGGCGAGCCCGACGATCGTGCTGGTGAAGGCCACCACCATCTGCCCGGCCATGGCGTTGAGATTGCCGCTGGCCATGGCCGCGAGCGAGCTGCCCATCGGGATCAGCGTACCGATCAGGCCCAGGCTGGGCCCCACCTTGACCAGCGCGCGCGGCCCGTCCAGCTCGTGACGCAACTTCTCCTCATGTTCGGCCACGACGTTCTCCAGCCCGCCGTGGTGGAGCGCCTGGGCGCTGTTCAGTTCCTGGATCGCGGCCAGCATATGCCGCAGGCCGGCGGGGAGCGCGGCGCGGCGCTCTTCCGAAGTATCGAGCACGCGCCCTTCCTGGAGCCAGCGCTTGATGTCGAAACCCTCGCGCTCGCTGCGCCGGCGCACGGCCTCGATCAGATAGCTGCCGGCATAATACAGCGCGAAGGCCACGCAGACCCACAGCAGCAGCATGACCGGCAGGCGCAGCACCTGGCCCAGCGCGAAAAGCCCGTTTTCGAGAACATTGCCGAAATTCATCGTCTGACCCAAAACCCTTTCACCAGGCCCACAAGGAGGGCCGCCCCCAGTATCACTATCGTCCAGATCGGCGGCAGGGGCGCGATCAAATCCGCCGCACCGTGGCCCAGCACCCGGGCCGATTGCCAGCCGAACACGAGATCGGCCAGAAGCCCGACCGGCAGCACCAGAAGCGCCACGGCGGTCAGCACCATCTCGCGCTGCCGCACGCCGCCCCGCGCGCCGCCGCCCCAAGCGAAGCCGCAGGCCAGCGCCGCAAACGTGACGCCGGCCGAAAGCCACAGCGGCACCCCGCCGGTGACCTGCAAGGCGGCGACCAGGCCGGCGCTCGCCCCGCCCAGCACCGCGCCGACGCGTGGAAGCGGGCCGACGATCAGCCGCCAGAACACCCCAAGGGCGATCAAGGCCGCGATCCAGTTCGGCTGCGGCGAGAACCACAGCGCGGCGGCCAGCGCAGCGCCAAATGCCAGGGCGGCGGCCAGGGCGTTGCCAAGCGTCCGCCCGCTATCGCGCAGATGCGCCACCGCGGCCAGCATGGCGAGGAGCCACAGGGCGGATACGGAGAAGGAAACCGTCATGATCGATCCGCCGGGGCAACCCGCCCCGCCCCGCTCCGCCGCAGCCACAGGATGAATCCGGCGACCGCGACTGCGACGGTGAGCAGGCCGAACACACTCACCAGCACTCGATAGGGCCAGCCGAAGAAGTCCGCCGTATGCAGCATGCGAGTGGTCTTGTCGACGGCATCGGCCGGGGTGGAACCGAACGGCGGACGGAAGGCGACCGGCCGGCCGGAGACCTGATCGAACCACACCGCGGTGGAACCGTTCCGCGTGGGGCCGTCCAGGCTAGTGCGCGCGTAATACCCGATCACCCCGGCATAAGGATTGAGGCTCAGCGCTTCCGGTCCCCTGATCTCGAAGCCCCTGCGCGCCGCTTCCTGCCGCATCAGCGCCTCGCCTACATCGACGGCCCGTTCCAGCGTCATCGGATCGCCTTGCGCCGGCAGGGGATTGGTCACCGGCCGGTAAAGACCCTGGGCACCCAAGGCGCGCTGGGCCGGGGTGTGGACCTGATCGAGATTGAAGGCCACGGCCGACCAGGCGAAGACCAGCATCGCCGGCAGGATCCACAGGCCGATGGCGCGGTGCAGATCGTGGATCAAGACGGCGCTGCCCTGCCTGCGCCGGACGGTCCATGCCCGGCCCCATTGGCGCAGGCCACCGCGCCCGCCCTTCCCCGCCCGCGGCATGCTGAGGACCAGGCCCGCCAGGCATTCGAGGAACCAGATCAGCGCCGCCACGCCGAACAAGAGCCGCCCCCATTGCCCGGCAGCCAGGCTGTAATGGAACGAGACAAGGAACGGCATGAGATTGACCGGCCCATCGCGCAGATCGGCATAGCGCACCCGCTGGCGGATCGCGCCAGTATAGGGATCGACGAACACTTCGTCATAGCCGAGCGGCGCCTCGCCGGGGTGTGCGGAAACGAAGACCGCCCGCGCGCGGCTGGGTTCCACCACCAGAGGAATGTAGCTGACCGTGCCGCCCGTTTCCGCTTCCACGCGGCGCGCCAGTTCCGGGCCGGTCAGCGGCGTGGCCCGGGCATCGGGCGGCGCCACGTTCCAGACCTGGGGCGCGACCAGGTGGCCCAATTCGCCCTGGAACGGCAGGATCGCCCCCGTAAGGCCGGCGATGACCAACACGAAAGCAACCGTCAGGCCAGCCCAGCGATGTACGATCAACAGAAATGGGCGCACGGCTGCGAGGTAGGCCCGGCAGCCGCAGCGACAAGTAATTTACGGTTATGTAACGTAACACGCCCGGTTTGAGGCGCTCGGCCCCGTGCGTGCGACAGATAGTTCAGCGGCCGCCGGGGCTATTCACCCGGGGCGGCGAACGGAAGCCCGGCGCTGGTGAATGCCCTTGCGACACCGGCGAAGGAACGCGCGAACAGGGCCGCCCAATCGGCATGCACCAGTTGGCGCGCGATGGCCGCCATCGCGGCGTCATCCCGTTCGGCGACCGCCACGGCGGTTGCGATCAGCACCGCTTCGTGCTCAGTGATATCCACGCGATCGACGCCTCCGAACCGCAAGGGAATCAGCGTGTTGTTGCACAAAGTTCGCATGGCGACATGGAAATCGCCCGCGGCGCGCTCCACGCCCATGCCGACGAAGGCCGCTCTCAGCACGCCGCAAGCGCATCGCCCGTCCACCGCCGCCACGACCCATTGGCGCATGGCCCAGATCAGGAAGCGCGCCCCATCGGGCTGGCTGTCCAGCGGCTGATCGACGAAGCGGTAGATGGCGGCCCTCTCTCGCTGCGCTGCTTCGGGCAGCTCAGACGAAGCCATAAAGTATCGCTAATGCGAGTCAATCGCATATCTACGCTAGAGCGAGGCAAGCCACGCGCCCCGCCGCCGCCCATTACATCTGGATTAACGCCATCGACCTTTCGGCCAGGCTTTCCTACCCCTGTCCACGACAGGGATGGAGGGGGTCTTGATCAGGGGTGCGATGATTCTGGCGGCGGCCGTTGGCCTGCCGTCGCTGGCGATACAGGCGCGGGCGCAGGAACAGGCGGTGGACACTCGCTCGGGAAATGCCCGGCTGGTTTTCGAGGCCGCATTCTTCGCCCAGTTTTCGCCGGCCAATGCCTTGCAGGTGATCCAGCGCGTGCCCGGCTTCACGCTGGAAAGCGGCAGCACCGAAGTGCGCGGCTTCGCCCAGGCGGCGGGCAACGTGGTCATCGATGGCCAGCGCCCGAGTTCCAAGAGCGATTCCCTCGACACCGTTCTCTCCCGCATCCCGGCCTCGCGCGTGCTGCGCGTGGAACTGGCCCCCGGGAACGCGTTCGGCGCGGACTATGCCGGCAAGCCCCAGGTCGCGAACCTGATCCTGACCGATGCGGGCGGCCTTGCCGGAACGCTGGAAGGGCGGCTTTCGCGCGAATACACCGGCCGCATCCTGCCCAAGGGCAACGCCGCGCTGACTTATCGCCGGGGCGCCTCCTCGTTCAGTGCCTCCCTCAGCTACCAGCTGTTCAACATGTCCAGCGAGGAAGGCTTCGACCGTCTCGTCGCGCTGCCATCGCGCGAGACGCTGGAGTTCCGCGAGAAGACCAGCCGCAACACCGAGCCGCTCACCGTGGCCTCGCTCGGCTGGGCGCTGGAGGAAGCGCCCGATCGCAGTGTGCATATCAACGGCAAGCTGTCGTTCGACAAATGGACGCTGCACGATGCCGCCAGGGTGTTCGCCGGCGGGATCGCCACGCATGACGAGCTTTACAGCGAAGACCACCTCTGGCGCACGCAGGAGTTGAGCGGCGATGTGACCCGTCCGCTCGCCGGCGGGGCGATCAAGCTGAACCTGCTGGGGACGCACCGCCACCGCCGCAACGACGATGCCTTCGCCTCCACCACTACGGACAACGCCGCGCTCGGCGGCTTCTACCAGGATTTCGACGATTACCGCGACGAACGCCTGGCCCGCCTGGCCTGGAGCCGCACCGGCCTGGCCGGCTGGACGGTGGAGATCGGCGCGGAAGGCGCCTTCAACCGCCTGCGCAGCGATCTCAATATCTTCGACGTGGATAGCGCCGGTCAGCGCACCCCGGTCGATCTGCCGGTGGACGATGCGACGGTGTCGGAATATCGCGCGGAAGGCTTCGCCAATGCCGGCCGTGCGCTCGCCAGCGCGCTGCGGCTCGACCTGGGCCTCAATTATGAAGTCTCGCGGCTCAGCGTCACGGGCGATGTCAGTGCCCGGCGGGTGCTCAAGTTCCTCAAGCCCAAGGCTTCGCTGGATTGGACGCCGGGCCGCTGGCACGTCCAGCTCAGCGGCAAGCGCACCGTCGCCCAGCTCCGCTTCGAGGATTTCGTCAGCGGCGCCTCTTTCGACACCGGCCAGACGGATGGCGGCAATGCCGAGCTTCAGCCCCAGCGCAAGTGGGAGTTCCTGCTGACGGCCGATCGCCGCGTGCTGGGCGACGGGCGCCTGAAAGTCGACCTGGGCTATAACGCGGTGTCCCTGGTGCAGGACCGGATACCGCTCACCATGCTGGACCCGGAGACGGGCGAGCCGGTGAACATCGGCCTCGATGCGCCGGGCAACCTCGGCAATGGGCGCGAATGGATCGCGCGGACCAATCTGGACCTGCCGCTGACCCGCCTCGGCCTCACGGGCGGCCGGCTCAGTGTCTCCGGATCCTATCTCGATACCTCGGTGCGCGATCCCTACACCCTGGCGGACCGGCATTTCTCCGGCACCTCGCTATTCGCCTATTCCGCTACGCTGCGGCAGGATCTGGCGCGCTTCGCCTGGGGAATCGAGATGCGTGGCGACACCGGGGCGACTTACTATCGGCTGCGTGAAACGGACCATATCCAGGGCATATCGCCGCGCCTTTCTGCGTTCGTCGAATATCGCCAGAGCCGGAGCACGACGGTGATGCTGGGGATCGATAACCTCAGCGACGCCCGGTCCCGCCGCTGGCGCACATTCTACGATCCCGATCGCACCGCGCCCGATCCGTTCCGCGAGGAATACCGCGAGCGCAAGCCGCACACTCTGCTCTATCTCTCGCTGAAGCACAGCTTCGGGTAGAGCATGATCGTCTTTGGCTGAAACACTCGTCATTGCGAGGAGCGTAGCGACGAAGCAATCCAGGGCCGCGTGCATGGCGCTCTGGATTGCTTCGCTACGGTCGCAATGACGATTCAGAGGAAGGCGATCATGCTCTGGACCGGCACCCGCCTCACTGCGGAATCTCGACGTGCCCGCCGAAGCCGAACCGCATCGCCGACAGCAGCTTGCCGCCGAACGTGCCGTCGACCCGGCTGCGATAGCGCGCGAACAGCGCGGAAGCCAGGACGTGGGCTGGCACCGCTTCCTCCATCGCGGCTTCCACCGTCCAGCGGCCTTCCCCGGAATCGGCCACCCGGCCGCTATAGGCTTCGAGCATCTGGTCCTCCGCCAGCGCCGTCGCCGTCAGGTCGAGCAGCCAGGACGAAATGACGCTGCCGCGCCGCCAGACTTCGGCGATATCGGTCAGGTTCAGGTCGAACCGCTCGTCTTCGGGGAGCTGTTCGGAGGACTTGCCTTTCAGGATGTCGAACCCTTCGGCGTAAGCCTGCATCAACCCGTATTCGATGCCGTTGTGGATCATCTTGACGAAGTGGCCCGCCCCCACCGGGCCGACATGGACATAGCCCTTCTCCGCGCGCGGATCGGCATGGGCGTTATTGGCACGGTTCGCGGTGCGCGCGATCGTGCCGACGCCGGGCGCCAGGGCGTCGAAGATCGGATCGAGGTAATCGACGATGGCGCCCTCGCCCCCGATCATCATACAATAACCGCGCTCCAGGCCCCAGACCCCGCCCGATGTCCCGACATCGACATAGGCGATCTTCTTGCCGGCGGCTTGCCGCGCGCGGCGGATGTCGTCCCTGTAGAAAGTGTTCCCGCCGTCGATCACGATGTCGCCCGGGCTTGCTAGGTCCAGCAGAGCCTCCACCGTGGATTCCGTCGGCGCGCCGGCCGGCAGCATGACCCAGAAGATGCGCGGCGGTTCCAGCCGGTCGATGATGTCCGCCAGCCCTTTCGCGCCGATGGCCCCTTCGGCTGCGAGCTCGGTGACCTGCGCGCGGTCGCGGTCGAATGCCACGATATCGTGCCCCCGCCGCATCAGGCGCCGTGCGATATTGGCGCCCATCCTTCCAAGCCCGATGATGGCGAGCTGCATACCGTCGTTCCTTCCCGTTTGGGTGTTATCTGTGCATCGAGATCAGCGCACGGATCGTTCGCGCAGCATCATGGCGCGTTTCGTTGCCAGCGCGCCCAGCAGCGCATCGGCCGCATCGGCGAACTTCTTGACGCCATCGTCGACCAGAGCAGAGGTCACGCCGGGCAGGTCGAGGCCGAGTTGCTCCACCTCGTCGAGGATCTTCTGGGCGCCCAGCAGATCGCTGGTCAATGTCTGGCCCACGGTGCCATGCTCACGGAAGGCCTCCAGCGTCTTGAGCGGCATCGTGTTGATCGTATCGGCGCCGATCAGGGTGTCGACGTAGAGCGTTTCGGGAAAGCTGGGGTCCTTCACGCCGGTGGAGGCCCAGAGCAGCCGCTGCGGCATCGCACCTTTCGCTTCCAGCCGTTTCCAGCGCGCGCTGTCGATCAGTTCCAGATACCAGACATAGGCGAGCTTGGCGTTGGCAATGGCGACTTTCCCGCGCAGCGCACGCAAGGCCGGCGCCTCCTTGTCCCCCGCCTGGATGCGCGCGTCGATCGTCTTGTCTATCGCGCTGTCGATCCGGCTGACGAAGAAGCTCGCCACGCTGGCGATCCGGTCGATCGGTTCCCCCCTGTCTACGCGCTGCTCAAGCCCTTCCAGGAAGGCGATGGCCACCGCCTGGTAGGTTTCCCGGGCGAACAGCAAGGTCACGTTGACGTTGATGCCGTCCGCGGTGAGTTCGGCGATCGCCGGCACCCCCGCTGCCGTGCCTGGGACCTTGATCATCAGGTTGGGTGCATCGACCCGCTTCCACAATCGGCGCGCTTCGGCAATCGTCTCGTCGGTATCGTTCGCCAGATAGGGGGACACTTCGAAGCTGGCGTAGCCGTCCTTCCCGTCCAGCCGATCGTAGACCGGCTTCAGATCGGCGGCAGCGGCGCGGATGTCGGCCAGGGCCAGGCCCTCGTAAAGCTCCTGCGCGTCGGGCTCGCCATGCTCCAGCGCCGCTCGCAAGTCCGCGTCATAGGCTTCCGCATCGCTCAGCGCCTTTTCGAAGATGGAAGGATTGGAGGTGACCCCCGTGATGCCGTCTTCCGCGATGAGCTTGCGGAAGCTGCCGTCCTTCAGGAAGCGGCGATCCAGGAAATCGAGCCAGACGGCCTGTCCGCGATCATGCAGGCGCGTGAGCGGACTGGGTTTCAGATCGGGCGTGGCTACCATTGTTCTTCTCCATCAGATCCCGCGCGGCCCGGCACACCGAATCCACCGTAAAGCCGAACTTTTCCTGCAGGTCGGCGATCGGGGCCGAAGCGCCGAAGGTGGACATGGTGACAGTCGCGCCGTTCGGGCCGACATAGCGGTCCCAGCCGAGGGCGCTGCCCTGCTCTACGGCGAGCCGCGATGGCACGTCGCGCGGCAGAATCGTGTCGCGATAGGCCTGGTCCTGCTTTTCGAAGAGGAACCAGCTCGGCAGCGACACCGTCCGCACCTTCACGCCCTCGCCGCTCAGCCTCTCGTGCGCGGCGGCGACCAGCGGCAGTTCCGAGCCGGTGCCGATCAGGATCAGCTCGGGCTTCCCCGCACAATCGGCCAGGATATAGCCGCCTTTCTCCAGCCCCGAGGCCGGAGCATATCGATCGCGGTCCAGCGTGGGGATCGCCTGGCGGGAGAAAATGAGCGCGGTGGGATGGCCGGTCTGCGCCAGGGCGACCTTCCAGGCCACCGCCACTTCGTTGGCATCGCCCGGCCTTATGGTGTTGAGGCCTGGGACGGCGCGCAGGCCCGCCAGCTGCTCGATCGGCTGATGCGTCGGCCCATCTTCCCCCACGCCGATCGAATCGTGCGTGAAGATGAAGATAACGGGTATCTCCATGATCGCGGAAAGCCGGATCGGTGGGCGCATATAGTCAGAAAAAACCAAAAAGGTTCCTGTGTAGGGGCGCAGATAAGTAAGCGCCATGCCGTTCGCGATCGCCCCCATGGCATGTTCGCGAATGCCGAAATGCATGTTCCGCCCGCCGGGCGTCGCCGCTTCGAGCGAGGGGCTATCGGCGATCTCGGTCTTGGTGGACGGCGAAAGATCCGCCGCCCCGCCGACCAGCCAGGGCACATCGCGCGCGAGGGCGTTCAGGACCTTGCCGCCGGCATCCCGGCTGGCGATCCCCTTGGGGTCCGCCGCGAAGACGGGCAGGTCCGCTTCCCAGCCTTGCGGCTGCTCGCCCTTGCACAGCGCATCGAGCGCCGCCGCCAGATCGGGATAGGCATCCCGATAGCGCCCGATCATCTCTTCCCACGCCGCGTAAAGGGGCGCGCCGCGACCTGAGATGGCCTGGGAAAAGCTGCGCTTCGCTTCTTCGGGCACCCGGAAACGGGCATCCTCGGGCCAGCCGTAGCTCCGCTTGGCGCCGCGTATCTCCTCCTCGCCTGGCGCATCGCTATGCGCCTTGCGCGTGCCGGCGCGGGTGGGAAAGCCGATCCCGATTACCGAGCGGACCATGATCAGCGTGGGGCGATCGTCCGTGGCCTGGAAGGCCTCCACCGCTTCGGCGAATGCCTCGACATCCTCCGCATCCTCGACCACATGCGTCCGCCAGCCATAGGCCTCGAAGCGTTTGCGCACATCTTCGTCGAAAGCGAGATCGGTCTTTCCCTCGATCGTGATGTGATTGCTGTCATAGACCCAGCACAAGTTGCCAAGCCTGAGATGCCCCGCCAGCGAGGCGGCTTCGCTGGCGACGCCTTCCATGAGATCACCGTCCGAACAGAACACATAGACATTGCTGTCGAACACCGGGAAGCCGTCGCGGTTGAAGTAGCTCGCCAGCCAGCGAAGCGCGATCGCCATGCCCACGGCGTTGCCGCAGCCCTGCCCCAGCGGCCCGGTCGTCGTCTCGACGCCCGTGGTCACGCGATATTCGGGGTGGCCGGGGGTTTTTGACCCGAGCTGGCGGAAATGCTCGATGTCATCGAGGCTGACGGCGGGCTTGCCGGTCGGGCGGCCTTGTGCATCTATCTCTCGAACGTCCGCCAGATGGAGCAAGGCATAAAGCAGCATGGAGGCGTGGCCGCACGACAGCACGAAGCGGTCGCGGTTCGGCCAGTGCGGCACTTGCGGATCGTAACGGAGGAAGCGCGTCCACAAGGTATGGGCGACCGGCGCCAGGGCCATCGGCGTTCCGGGATGGCCCGAATTGGCCTTTTCCACGGCATCCATGGCAAGCGTTCGGATGGTGTCGATGGCGAGGCGTTCGGGCGAGCCGTCCTCGCGCGTATGCGGACGGGTGGATTGGGCCACGGCAATACGATCCTTGGAGCCTGGTTATATAATCTCCCAGCGGCTACATGGTTTCACGCTTTCGAGTTTCCGCGCCTCAATCCGGGCGTGGCTGGCGCTCACTGCGGAACACGCCTTGCGGCCCGCCCAGATACAGCGCGTCGATCTCCGTCAGAAACAGGCCGTGTCCCGCAAGGCCGGGGATCGCGGACAGATGCGCATCCAGCGCCGGGAGATCGCCGAGGTCCGCGAAATGGCAATCGAAAATGAGATTGCCCTGATCGGTCAGGACCGCCTGCCCCTCCGCGCGGCGCAGGATCGGATCGCAGCACAGCGTCATCAGCCGCCGTTCGACAAAAGCACGCGCCAGGGACAGGACTTCGACCGGCACGGCCCGGGTGCCCAGCCGGTCCACCGCCTTGGAACGGTCTGCGATCGCGATCATGCGCCGGGCGGCGCTGGCCACGATCTTTTCCCGCAGCATTGCGCCCCCCGCTCCCTTTATGGCGCGCAGTTCCGGATCGATCTCGTCCACCCCGTCGATGGCTAGGTCGATCTCGGCCACGTCCCCCAGCGGCATGAGCGTAATGCCCGCCCTGCTCGCGAGATCCGCGGTGCGGTTCGAAGTCGCGACGGCGCGGCAATCCAGCCCGTCGCGAACGCGCCTGCCCAGCGCCTCGATCGCAAAGGCGGCGGTGCTTCCAGTGCCCAGCCCCACCGTCATGCCATCCGCGACATCCGCCACCGCGGCTTCAGCCGCCGCCCGCTTCCAGCCCGCGACCGATCGCGCATCGTTCGAAGGATCGGGATCGCTCATATCGTCAGTGGCCTTTCCGGACAGCCGCGCAATGTCCCAGCACGATATCATCGATCCGCGGTCGCAGGAGAACCGAATATAGCCTTAGGATGCTTGATTGATATCATTTTACGATATCGTTCCGAGATGCCCCGAACTTCCCGATGCTTCGTGATCGCTTCGCGAGATGCGATAGCGGGCGATCGCGATTGCGCCGTAGAGGAATATCAGGGCCGCCAGGTTGAAGAGCTCGGCCTTCTGGTCCGCCAGGCTGGCGCCCATCTGGTTCACGCCGACCATCAGGTGGATGCCCGGCGTCGTCGGCAGCAGGCGGGCGAGCAGCGCCAGCCAGCCCGGCATGGCTTCGGCCGGCCAGGACAGTGCGGCGAGGAAATAGATCGGCACCGACGTGATGATCCACAGCTGGATCGGGCGTTCGCGCACCTTGAAGAAGCTTGCCAGCGCCAGTGCCCCGGCCACCGTCGCCGCGACGAACAGGATGCTCGCGACCACCAGCGCACCGACGCTGCCGGCGGCGCGCGGCATGTCCTGAAACCAGAAGACGAAGCCCGTATAATAGGCGACATTGGCGCAGCCGATGACGAAGAAGGCCAGCGCGATGCCCAGCAGGGCGCGCGGGGCGAAGGCGAGCGGACCCTGCCGTTCGCGCATCGTCGCCGCCAGCATCGCCATCCCCATCAGCAGCGTCTGATGGATGATGATGAAGGCAACGCCGGGAAAGATGGCGCTGCCATAGCCCTCGCGCGTGTTGAACAGCGGGCGCTGGATCATCCCGAGGGCCGGCGGGGCTGGGGCGCCGAGCGCCATCGCCTGATCGGTGGCGGCTTCCCGCCCCAGATCGCCCAGCGCCGCGCCGATACCCGTGAGCGCGGTGCTGCCGCGCAGGAGATAGGCACCATTGCCATAGAGCGCGAGTGTTCCCTGCTCGCCGCGCAGGATGCGCTGCTCGAACCCTTCGGGGATGACGACCACGGCGCTCGCCCGCCGGTCCTCGATCCAGCGCAGCGCATCCTCAGTCGATGCCGGGCGCGCGACGACTTCCGCTTGTTGCAGCGCTGCCAGCTTGCCGGCCAGCGAGCGGCTGGTGCCGCTATGGTCCCTATCTACCACCGCTATGGGGACGCGGCTCGGCACTTCGCCCGAATAGGCGCTGGGATAGAGGAAGGAATAGAGGACCGCCGAACCGACCAGCAGCATCAGCGCCGTGCTGTCGCCGATAATCGCCCGGAAAGTGGCGATGAAGGCGCGCCCCGTCATCGGCGCCCCCAGACTGCGGGCTTCCCTGCCGCCGCCAGATAGCGCGGCAGCCCGGCGGCCGCGCCGACGCCGAGGAAAAGCAGCATGACGAAAAGGTGCGGCAGGGAAACCGCCACGCCCGATCCCATCATCCATTGCTCGGCAAGCAGCTTGGCGAAGGCGGTATAGGGAAGGATCGCGCTCCACACCCGCGCGAAGGCCGAGGCGGATTCGATCGGGAAGATCGCCCCCGCAAAAGCGAAGGAAGCGCCGGCATAAAGGCCAGCGATCGAAAGCGCCCTGCTCATCGACAGCGTCAGACCCACCGCCAGCACGGCTACGCCGACATAGGCGAGATACATCGCGGCATAGCCGGCGAACAGCATCATCCCGCTGCCCAGGATCGGCCACCCGCGAAGCCCGGCGAGATAGGCGGTGGCCAGCACGCCCCAGGCCATGAAGACGATGAAATAGACGGCGATCTTGCCCGCGACGGCCGTTGCCGCCCAGGATCGCGTTGCGTCGCCCAGCCAGCCGCCAATGGTGCCGTCGCGCAGCTCGCGGCCGAGCGCGCTGGCCACCGCCACCATGAAGACGAGGTGGAGGAGCGCCGGATGCAGCAGGGCGACGAGTTGCAGTTCATAGCTGCCCTGCGGATTGAACAGCACGGTGGTCTGCGCGACGATCGGCGGCGGGCGGACCTTGCCCGGCTCTATCGCCGCCACTTGGCTGGCGGCGAGTTGCGCCGCCTGCTCCTGCACCACAGTGCCGATGTCGCGCAGCGCGGCGCCCGATGCGGTCGAATAGCTGGCGTTGTAGAAGGTCGTGACGCTGGCCGTTTCCCCCCGCAGCACGGCGCGCTCCGCCCCGCGCGAAATCAGGACGACCGCGTAGGCGGCACGGGCGCGCACCAGCCGCTCCGCCTCCGCCATGTCAGGCGGCCGGGCAGCGACGCGGAGACCGGGCGAGGCGTCCAACCGCCGCGTCAGCTCGCGGGCCATGCCGCCGCCATCCTGGTCCACCACGGCGATCGGCAGGTCTCGCATCACGCCAGGGGCGAGCTGGATCGCCACCACGGCCATCAGGATCAGCGGAATCCAGCTGATGAGCGCGAAGTCCCAGAAACTAGACCGGAGAAAATCGATCTCCCTCAAGAACCCCTGGCGAAAGGCTGCGGCCGGTCCCGATGCCTTGTCCGCGTCCGGCACTATTGCGGCCAGTCGAACAGGACGGTCATGCCGGGCCGCAGGCCGGACACAGGCGCGACCGGCCGGACACGGACCTCGAAACTCTTGATATCGAAGCCGCTCGACTGACGGGTCGCGCGCCAGGTCGCGAAATCGCCGGCGGGGGCGAGATAGGCGACGCGGAAACGGACGCTCCGATCGCCCAGGGCCGGGACCCGCCCGGTAATTTCCGTGCCGCGCGCAAGCCCGCGCAGCTGATCCTCCCGCACGTTGAGCGTGACCCAGGGGTGGGCGGTATCGGTCAGGACGAAGACCGGAAAGCCCTGCGGCACCAGTTCGCCGGGCTGGGCGAGACGGCGGCCGATCTCGCCGGCCATCGGCGCGGTCACACGGGTTTCCACCGCCGCCGCTTCGACTTCGGCAACGGCGCCGCGCGCCTGTTCCACCTGGCCCCCGGCGGCCGCCTGATCCTCGCGGCGGGCGCCGGCCAGCGCCTGGTCATATTGCGCGCGGGCCGCCTTCGCCGCCTCTTCGGACGCGATCGCATTGGTGCGCGCCTCGTCGCGCTTCTGCCCCGCCAGTACGCCTTCGTCGAAGAGGCGCTGGGTGCGCTGATAGGTGGTCCGGGCGAGATCGGCTGCGGCCTGGGCGCGGCGCCATTGCGCTTCCGCTGCCCTGATGTCCTCGGGCCGCGTGCCGCTGCGCGCCTTGCTTTCCATCGCTTCCGCCGAGGCGAGCGCGCCGCCGGCCTGCTGCGAACGCGCCGCCACCTCGGGGCTGTCGAGGGTGTAGAGCAGCTGGCCCGCGCGCACCGCCTGGCCTTCCTCGACATGGAAGGCGGCGATCCGGCCCGTGACCTTGCTGGCGATCCGCACTTCATGCGCATCGACCATGCCCTGGATCTGGTCGGGAGCGGGACGATAGGCGAGCCAGAGGCCGATGGCGAGCAGCAGCGCGATCCCCGCCGCCACAGCTATCGCCCACCAGCGCCTGTCGGGGCTGCCGGCGGCCGGTTCTTCCGCCAGGGGCGTTTCTTCCTCCGGCTCGCTCACGGGACCTCCTTGTCGGCACGGGCGATGTAATCGGGCAGGTGCGCGCTCTGCCCGCTGAGGTCCAGCAGCTGCGCGAGCGCCAGCACATAGTCGTGCGCTGCCTGCGCACGCTGGATGCGCGCGCGGCCGAGACCCAACTCGGCGTCGATCACGTCGAGCGAGGTCGCCTGCTGTTCGCGATAGGACAGGCTCTGCAGCCGCAGGTTCTCGGCGGCCGATTCCAGCACGCTGTCGAGCAGCAGGAAGCTCCGCCGCGCCGCTTCCGCCTCATGCCACGCCCGGGCAACGCCGATCTCGATCTGGGTGCGCGCTTCCCGCAAGCCGGCCTGGGCCTGCAGCGCCGTCTGGCGCGCCGCCTCGACGGCCTGGTTGCGCCCCATGCCCGATGCGATCTTGTAGCGAAGGCCGACCCCGATCGTCCAATCGGGGTCGGTCAGCAAGGCATCCCGCCGATCGAAATTATACTGGCCGAAGCCATAGATCGTGGGCCGCTGCTTCGATCTCTCGACCGTGACTCCCGCCTCGGCCTGCGCCTCCAGCGCGCGCAGCCGGGCGAGTTCGGGATGCGCATCCAGCGCCGCCGCCTGATAGGTCTCCAGCGGTTCCAGGCGTTGCGATATGACGAAAAGCGGCGTGGTGGGATGCACGCCCCGTGGCGCCCGGAGCAGGCCGGCCAAGGCCACATTCGCAGTGGCAAGGTCAGCCGCCGCCTTCTCGAACTCGCGAGCGGCGTCGTCACGCGCCACTTGCGCCTGAAGGCGCTGGGCGTGGCTGATGAACTGTTCACGCTCCAACTTGATGGCGTCGGCGAGATGCTGGTCGAGCCCGGCCAGAACGTCACGCCGCACGCCGAGCGCCCGTTCGGCGAGCTGCTGGCCGTAATAAGCCTGGGCGAGCTGCAGCAGCGCCTTGTCGATCGAGCCCTGCCGTTCCGCTTGCGCCTGATCCAGCTGGGCCTGGGCACCGGCCTTTACGCCCGTGATCTGGCCGCCCGAATAGAATGGAACAGTCGCCGTCACGATCGGGCGGACGGCGATTTCCTGTCGCCGAAACCGCAGCGGATCCTCGATCCCGAACGGTTCGGCCAGGGGCGCCAGCGATCCCAGCGGCAGGTAGAGCGTCTTCTGATAGTCGAGAAGCTGCGCCTCGAAATCCACTTCGGGGCGGCCCAGAGTCCTGGTCGCGCCGACCTGCGCTTCCTTGCCGCGGACATTGGCGTCAGAAGCAGCGATGGCGTCCGATTGATCCAGCAGGCGTTGCTGGGCTGCTTGATAATCAAGGGCGATGGGGGCGCCGTCCTGCGCGGCGGCCTGCCCCGACACCGCAAGGGCGATAACTGCAAATGTCAGCCGGATTTGCACGACCGCGCCTCCCGTGGCCAATGGGTATTGCGGGCCGGCGAAAATCTCAATGGCGATCCTGAATCATCACACGCGAAGATGTCGCGTGCCAAACGTCGGCTCAAGCGAACTCGAGAGAGCCGGCCCCCTGATCAACCCGCGAAGGAGGGACTTTTGGGACCGGATGCCATGGCACGCGCATAGCGTTCGGGCGCAAGATTGGTGATCAACGCTGACAGAGCGCCGGCCTCAGCCGGGTCCGCTAGGATCGAGCCCCCTTACGCGCGCCGGTGGCTTCGCATGGCGAAGCTTGAGGTGATGCGCGAAACGCCGGGCAATCGTGACAGCACTTCCCGGTGAAACAGGCCGTATTCGTCGATGTCGGCGATCTGCACGCGAAGAATATAATCGCCGGCGCCGGTCATCAGATACCATTCCTGCACCTCGGGATGCTTGCGGAGCGCATTCTCGAAACGAGCAAGGTATTCTTCGGTCTGCCGCTCAAGCTCCACCTGAACGATGGCCGCCGTACCTTCGTTGGGAAGAGCACCGGAAACGATGGCGGTGTAGCCACGGATCACGCCGGATCGTTCAAGCAGCTTTACCCGGCGCAGGCACGCCGACGCGGAAAGACCCACCGCCGCGGCAAGGGCACTGTTGGTGATCCGCGCGTTCAGCCGAAGCTGAGTCAGGATGCGGCGATCGGCGTCGTCCAAGGCAGGCATGAATATTATTCCGTCAAATCGCAGAATATGCGGATTATCGCGACAAATCCTTTGATCAAGCGCCGATCAGCCGGATCATTCGAATATCCAGCCGCTATCATCCTTCTGGTGGAGGGAGCATGGCGACCACGATCTGCCCCAGCTATTCGACCTGCCTGACCATTGATCTCGGAGCGATCCGGGCAAACTATCGCGCTATCGCCGAACGGATCGCCCCCGCGGAATGCGGAGCGGTGGTGAAGGCTGACGCCTATGGCCTGGGAGCCGCAAAAGTGGCCTCAGCCCTACTCGCGGAAGGTTGCAGGACTTTCTTCGTAGCGCAGCTGGCCGAGGCAGTTGCCTTGCAGGATGCCATTGGCACCGGCCGCACCATCTTCATTCTCAACGGCCTCGACCCCGGCTGCGAGGCTATGTGCGCCAGCCGGGGTTTCATTCCGGTGCTAAATTCGCTCAGCCAGATCGAGCACTGGCGTGCCACCGCCCGACAACACGGCATTCCACTCCCTGCCGCGTTGCAGGTCGACAGCGGCATGTCACGATTGGGCATCGATCCTGAGATCGCGGGCGCGCTTGCCGCCGATCGGAGCTTCAAGCGGGAAGTCTCACTGCGCCTCCTCATGACGCACCTCGCCTGCGCGGATGACCTGGCTCATCCCGCCAATGCCGCGCAACTCGCGCGGTTTCAGACCGCTCGATCCTACATGCCGGGCGTTCCTGCCTCTGCCGCCAACAGTGGCGGCAGTTTCCTTTCGCCCGACTTCCACTTTGACGTCGTGCGGCCGGGTATAGCCCTGTTTGGCGTGCCGCCTCGGTCGGATGCTTTCGTCTTGCAGCCGGTCGTTCGTCTCGCTGCACGCGTTCTTCAGATCCGGGACGTACCCGCCGGCGAAGGGGTGGGCTATGGCCATGACTATATCACCCGCGAGCCACGGCGGCTGGCCACACTCGGCATCGGCTATGCGGATGGCTGGCCCCGCCATCTGAGCGACGCCGGAGCAGCCTGGCACAACGGCATGCGGCTTCCGATCGCTGGCCGGATATCGATGGACAGCCTGACTATCGATATCTCCGCGCTTCCCGCAGATACGATCAGCGAAGGCGATTTCGTAGAGCTTGTGGGGCCTTCGCAATCGCTTGAACAGGTGGCCGGCGAGGCCGGAACCATTGCCTATGAAATCCTCACCCGGCTCGGAAGGCGCCACCAGCGCATCTATGTTGATCTCGACCGGAGGGAAAATTCCGCTTCGGGAGTAAACCCGTGAAGGTTGCCGTACTGGGCGCCGGCGTGATCGGCATCACCACCGCCTATTATCTGACAGAAGCAGGACACGAGGTGACGGTGATCGACCGCCAGCCCGGTCCTGCGCTTGAAACGAGCTTCGCCAATGCTGGCGAGATATCCCCCGGCTACGCATCGCCCTGGGCTGCGCCCGGCATTCCGGCAAAGGCGCTGAAATGGCTAGTGATGGAGCATGCGCCGCTGATCCTGCGGCCGAAGCCCGATCTGGCGATGGCGCGCTGGCTCCTTTCCATGCTGCGCAACTGCACCGGGCAGCGCTATGCCCTGAACAAGAGCCGCATGGTACGCATCGCGGAATACAGCCGCGATGAACTGATTGCGCTGAGGCAACGGCTCGGCCTTTACTACGACCATGGGTCGGGCGGGACTCTCCAGCTTTTCCGCACGCAAAAGCAGTTGGATGCCAGCGCGCGGGACATGGACGTGCTGGATGGCTTTGGCATGGAATATGAGCTTCTCGGGCGTGACGGCTGCATACGTGCCGAACCGGGCCTCGCCGCCTCAAGCGATCGCTTCGTCGGCGGCCTGCGCCTGCCGGGGGATGAAACCGGTGATTGCCGCCTATTCACCCAAACACTTGCACAACGATTGGCTGAAGCCGGTGTCGAGTTCCGCTATGGCACCCCGATTCTCGGCCTGAGCAGCGAAGGCGGCCGGATCACCGGAGTGCGCACCGGCGGCGGTGAGATCACGGCCGATGCTTATGTTGTGGCGCTGGGCAGTTATTCGCCATGTCTGGTGCGGCCGCTCGGCCTTCATCTACCGATCTATCCAGTCAAAGGGTATTCGATCACGCTGCCTGTCGCGGCCCCCGATCGCGCACCGGTCTCCACTCTTCTCGATGAAACCTACAAGATCGCGATAACGAGGCTGGGGAGCCGCATCCGCGTGGGTGGGATGGCGGAGATTTCAGGATTTGACCGCAGCCTGCCCCCGCGCCGCGAGGCGACCCTGCTCCATTCCCTCAACGATCTGTTCCCCGGCGCGGCAGCCAGCGGCGAGTCCAACTTCTGGTGCGGTTTCAGGCCGATGACGCCGGACGGGCCACCGATTATCGGTCCTACCGGAATTCCCAACCTGTTTCTCAACACCGGCCACGGCACGCTAGGCTGGACGATGTCGTGCGGGTCGGGCCATCTGATCGCCAGCATGATCAGCGGCGATCCGCCACCGATCGATCCCACCGGGCTGGACATCACCCGTTATTCCTCCTGACCCGGTCACTCATCGCCTGAAAGGAAAGTTCTATGAGCATCCAACGCCTGCATTCCTGCCCGCGCATGAGCCAGGCCGTCATCCATGGCGGCATCGTCTATCTGGCCGGCCAGGTCGGCGCGCCGGGCGAAGACGCGGAAGCGCAGACCCGGGCTGTTCTGGCCTCTGTCGATAGCCTTCTGGCCGAAGCCGGCACCGACCGATCGAGGATTCTTCAGGCGACGATCTGGTTGGCCGACATGGCCGACTTCGCCGTGATGAACGAAGTGTGGGAAGAATGGATCGGCGGTGCGAACGCCCCGGCGCGCGCGACGGGTGAGGTCAAGTTGGCCACACCCGATTACAAGGTGGAAATTATCGTCACCGCCGCGCTTTCCTGAGCCGTTTCAGGGAGCCCTCCCTCCCTCACATCATGGAAACCAGCGCTGCGTGAAGGCAAGCCGCGGCAACTGCTGCGGCTTGCCAATGGCCTGCGCCGCATGGCCTGAACGGCCAAAAACACAGTAAATTCACTTTTGCAAAATTTGATTCGCCAAAATCAAAAATAACAGCGCTTCCCCGTCGCTTTCTTCCCTTGATCTGCACGATCAACCGAAGCAACTTCACCATTGCAGGAAAGATTCTCCGACTACCATCGCTTTCGCAGGAGCAGGAGCCATGACCATCAAGCGTTTCGTCGAAGACGGCGTCGAAAGTTTCGAAGCCCAGATCGATGGCGAAACGATCCAGTGGGACAAAGGCCTGTCCTATGCCCGGCACATCCAGACCGAACAGCTGCTCTCCGCGCAGATCCCGGTGTCCGACAAACCGGACGAAGTGCTGTTCATCATCATGCACCAGACAATGGAGCTTTGGCTGAAGCTCATTCTGCATGAAGCGAAGCTGGCGGTCGCTGCAATACAGGCGGATGATCTCAACTCCGCCTTCAAGACGTTCGATCGTATCGCCACCATCCAGCGCCACATGATCCATTCGTGGGAAGTGCTGGCGACCCTTACGCCCTACGATTTCATGACGTTTCGCGGCTTCCTGCGCAAAGCGTCCGGCTTCCAGTCCTGGCAGTATCGGGAACTGGAATTCCTGCTGGGCAACAAACGGGAAGAGCTCGCAATCGTCCATCGCGACGACGACGCGATTTACAATCACCTGATGGACGCTCTGGCTTCCCCATCCCTTTATGACGAAGTCTTGAAGCTGCTTGCGCGCAAGGGCTTCCCCGTCCCTGCCGCCCATCTCGAACGCGACTGGACGCAACCTTATCAGCCAAGCGAAGCGGTCGAGGACATCTGGCTGACCATCTATTCCGATGTGGACGCCCATTGGGATCTGTTCACGCTGGGAGAGAAGGTCACGGCGCTGGAATATTACTTCCAGGAATGGCGCTTCAAGCACCTGAAGACCGTTTCCCGCGTGATCGGACAAAAGCAGGGCACGGGCGGATCTTCCGGCGTCAACTACCTGCAAAAGGCGCTTTCGCTGAGCTTCTTCCCGGAATTGTGGTCGATGCGCACGCGCATGACCGCCCCGCGCGAAGGCGGAAACTACGCGGACGCCGACTGACGATGGCACGCATCTGGGACATATCGCAGACACTTCGCCCCGGCCTACCTGTCTGGCCGGGAGAACCCCCTGTCGTGCTGGAAAGGCTTGCCAGCATCGGCCCGCAATGCCCGGTCAATGTTTCGGCCATGTCCTTCCCGCTTCACGCAGGATCCCATGCGGACTCCCCGTTCCATTACGCCAACGATGGCGCCCCCAGCGCGGATTGCGAGTTGTCCCCCTATATCGGCCGCTGTGTGGTGATCGATGTCACCCACGCACGTGGACACGTGAAGCCGGAGGATATCGACCCAAGTGTCCTGATTGGGGCAGAGCGTGTCGTCCTGCGTACTTATGCGAGCTTTCCCGCTGAACGGTGGGACAGCGCATTCACTGCCATCGCGGCGGACACGATTTCGCTGCTGACCGATGCGGGTGTGCGCCTTATCGGCACCGACGCGCCCTCGCTCGATCCCCAGGAATCGAAGACACTGGACGCGCATCACCGGGTGCTGGCGGCGGACATGCGCATTCTGGAAGGGCTGGTCCTCGATAGCGTGCCCGCCGGAATCTACGAACTGATCGCGCTGCCACTGAAAATCGCCGGGGCGGACGCCAGCCCGGTGCGCGCGATCCTGCGGGAGTTGCGGATTTGACCGGCCTGACCCTTGCCCACGCCGAGGCGCTCGACGCGGAAGATCCCCTGGCGGCGTTCCGCGACCTTTTCCAGTTGCGCGACGGGCTGAACTATCTTGATGGCAATTCGCTGGGTGTGATGCCCAAGGCAACGGCCGCGCGGATGGCTCAGGCCATCAGCGGCGAATGGGCGGAAGGGCTTATCACATCCTGGCTCGGCGCAGACTGGGTCAATGCGCCCCGGCGCATCGGTGACAAGATCGGCTCCTTCCTCGGCGCGAATGCGGGCGAGGTGATCGCCGCGGATTCGACATCGGTGAATATCTTCAAGGCACTCGCCGCCGCCATATCCCTCAATCCCGGCCGCCGTGTGCTGCTGACGGAAACGACCAACTTTCCGACCGACCATTATATCATGCAGGGGCTGGCCGGCTTCGCGGGTGGGCTGGAAGTACGCGCTGTGGCACCCGAAAGCCTTGTCAGCGCGATCGGTGCCGATGTCGCCGTCGTTCTGCTCACGCAGGTCCACTACAAGTCTGGCCTGATCCGCGACATGGCGGAAGTGACAGCCAAGGCGCATGAACAAGGTGCGCTGATCGTCTGGGACCTTAGCCACAGCGCAGGCGCCATCCCCGTGGATCTCAACGGCGCCAAGGCCGACTTTGCCGTTGGTTGCGGGTACAAGTATCTCAATGGCGGCCCGGGCGCGCCAGCCTTCCTGTTTGCGGCGCAGCGCCATCAGGCACGGGCGCTGCCGGTGCTTTCAGGATGGTTCGGCCACGCGGCGCCGTTCACTTTCGAAGAGGATTATCGCCCCTCCCTCGGCATAGAGCGCTTCCTGTGCGGCACCCCCCCGGTGCTCGGCCTCACCGCTCTGGAATGCGGCGTCGACGTCATGGTCGATGCCGACATGGCCCTGATCCGCAAGAAGTCTGTCGCACTGGGCGAGTTGTTCATCGCGCTGATGGACGAATTATGCGGCGATCTCAGCTTCACGCTCATCAGCCCGCGCGATTCCGCATTGCGGGGCAGCCAGGTCTCATACGAACATCCGCACGGCTACGAGATCGTCCAGACATTGAAGGAACGCGACGTGATCGGCGATTTTCGTGCGCCGGACGTGCTCCGCTTCGGCCTGACCCCGCTCTATCTGCGCTATGCCGACGTGTTTCACGCAGTGGAGGCGATCCGCCAGATCGTGACCAGCGGCGAATGGGACAAGGCCCAATATCGCCAGCGTGCCGCCGTCACCTGATTGGCACGAGGCGGCGCCCCCTTCCTCAAGTTACTGCCGGAATTTCGTGATGCAGACCCTCCCCCGATCCAAAGTCGCCGCGGTACAGACCGCACCCGTCTTTTTCGATACCGATGCGACCGTCGACAAGGCCTGCGCGCTGATCGCGGAAGCCGCCGGCAACGGCGCCAGGCTGATCGCCTTTCCCGAAGTATTCCTGTCGGCCTATCCGTATTGGAGCTGGCTGATGTCCCCGATCGAGGGCAGCGCCTGGTTCGAGCGGCTGGTAAAGTGCGCGGTGGAAATTCCGGGGCCGGAAATCGCCCGTATCTGCGCCGCCGCGCGCGAGTATGAATGCACGGTGGTGATCGGTTGCAACGAACGCGACAAACGCCGTCTCGGCACACTCTATAACACCAACGTCATCATCTCTTCCAAAGGCGAGATCCTCGGCAAGCATCGCAAGCTCGTTCCCACATGGGCGGAAAAGCTGACCTGGGCTGGCGGCGACGGTTCTTCGTTGAAGGTCTACGATACCGAAGTGGGGCCGCTGGGCACGCTCGCCTGCGGAGAGAACACCAATACCCTGGCACGCTTCAGCCTGCTTTCGCAGGGAGAGCTGGTCCACGTCGCCAATTACATCGCGCTGCCAGTCGCCCCCGCCAGCTATAACATGGCGGAAGCCATCCGCATTCGTGCCGCCGCCCACTGCTTTGAAGGCAAGCTGTTCACGATTGTCGCCTGCTCCACCATCTCGGAAGATATCATCGCGCTGATGAGCGAGAACCACCCGGAAGCGCGCGGCATCCTGGAACGGCCCAATTCAGCATTTTCCGGCGTGATCGGCCCGGATGGCAACGTAATCGGAGCTCCGCTGATCGACGAGGAAGGCATCGTCTATGCCGAAATCGATCTCAACGCCTGCATCCAGCCCAAGCAGATGCACGATATCATCGGCGGCTATAACCGCTTCGACATCTTCGAACTGCGAGTGAACCGGGCTCCGCTCACTCCCGCGACTTTCCGCGACACCCTGGAAGAGCCCTCAGCCCTGCTGTCTGCAGAAGGCGCCGAAGGCGCCCTTGCCGCCACGGCCAACGGATAATCGGAGACCCCTTATGACCCAGACCTCGGTCAATGCCGATCCGCGCGATGATGTTCTAGGCCGTTCCCGCGTGGTCGATAATCCCGCGCTGGAAGCCTTCTATGCCGAGCTTCCCTCCCTCAATGTGGCCGCGTTCTGGAAGCGCGCCAATTCGATCGAGCCGTGGGAACCGGAAAGCCGCTATAGCCCCACGCTGTGGCGTTATGCCGACATGCGTGATCTGTGCCTGCGCGCGATCGATCTCGTGAATCCGGCGGATGCCGGGCGGCGCGTGGTGGTGCTGCTGAACGACAGTGATGCCGGCAGGCAGAACAGCGCGGTCTGCGGCTGGCTGTTCAGCGGCCTGCAGGCGATGAAGCCCGGTGAAATCACCCCGGCGCATAATCATACGGCATCGGCTCATCGCTTCATCATGGAAGGATCGGGCGCCTATACCGTCGTGGACGGCCACGAGATCTCGTTGGGCGGCAACGACTATGTCCTTACCCCGAACGGCTGCTGGCACGATCATGGCGTGATCGAAAGCGGGGAAACCTGCATCTGGCAGGATGGCCTGGACATCCCGCTGATGAACTCGCTCGAAACCAACTTTTACGCTGTCTATCCTGAACCCACTCAGACGCGGGCCTATCCGCAAAACGACCTGCCGCTCAGCTACGGCAATGTCGCGATGCGGCCGGAAGGCTTGGGCCTGTGGGACAAGCCCTATTCCCCCGTCATGGTCTATCGTTGGGAAGCCACCCGCGACGCGATCTGGAACCTTGCGAAGGTCAGCGACGGATCGCCTTTCGACGGACATATCATGCGCTATTCCAATCCGCTGACTGGCGGCTGGGCGCTCCAGACAATGGGCGCCACCATGCAGATGCTGAAGCACGGGCTGCATACCAAGGCCCACAGGCACACCGGCAACGTAATCTACAACGTCGCGCAGGGCGAAGGCTATTCCATCATCGGCGGCAAGCGGATCGACTGGAAGCAGCACGACATTTTCTGCGTGCCTGCCTGGATGTGGCACGAACACGTCAACACAGGCAGCGGAGAAGCTTTCCTTTTTTCATACAACGACTTCCCGGTGATGGACGCGCTGGGTGTGCGAATCGAGGAGGCGCTCGAAACCAACGGTGGCCATCAGGCCGCCTGACAGACCGACCCACAATCACGAACTGGACAGATTCATGCGTCTTGCAACCTATCGCATCGGCCAGCAGTCCGCGCGGCTCGGCCTCATCGCCAATGGCCTGTGCATCGACGTGGCGCGTCTGGGCGCCGTCGGCGGCATCACCTTGCCGGAAACGATGCTGGAATTCATCGATCTTGGCCCCGTGGCGCTTGAAACGCTCGGGTCGCTCGCCACGGGCGCGACGCCCGCCATGCTCGTAGGCGCCAGCGTACCGGAGGGAAACGTCACTCTGCTGGCGCCCGTCCCCCGTCCCCGCAAGAACATCTTCGGCATTGGTCTGAATTATACCGAACATGTCGCAGAATCCGCCCGCACGCTCGACACTTCAGCAAGCCTTCCGCAAGAACCGGTCATCTTCTCCAAGCCTCCCACGGCGGTGATCGCGAATGGCGATCCCATCAAGCACAATTCCGATATTACCCAGCAGCTGGATTGGGAGTGCGAGCTGGCCGTCGTGATCGGACAGACAGCGAAGAACGTCGTCCGCGAAGATGCGCTGAACTATGTGTTCGGCTATACCATCGTAAACGATATCAGCGCGCGCGATTGCCGCCGTGCCGGCCAGTGGATCGTTTCCAAGGGGCAGGACACGTTCGCGCCGATGGGCCCGGTGATCGTCACCGCTGACGAGATCGGCGACCCCCATGACTTGCAACTCACCACTCATGTGAACGGCGTTGAGAAGCAGAACGGCAATACCCGCTTCATGCTGTTCAACGTGAATGACCTGATCGCCGATATTTCCCGCGTAATGACCCTGGAACCGGGTGACATCATCGCCACCGGCACGCCTGCTGGCGTGGGCGCCGGCCGTGACCCGCAGGAATTCATGTGGCCGGGCGATGTGGTGGAATGCACGATCGAGAAGATCGGCACCCTTCGCAATCCGATCGTGAAGGCCTGATCGTTATGAGCCGTCCTTTCCGCATCGGGCAGATCGTGCCCAGTTCCAACGTCACGATGGAAACCGAAATCCCGGCCATGCTGCGTGCCCGGGAAGCCATTCTGCCGGAACGCTTCACTTTCCATGCCGCCCGCATGCGGATGAAGACCGTCACCAAGGAAGAGCTTGCGATGATGGACGGAGATTCCGACCGCTGCGCGCTGGAGCTTTCCGACGCTGCGGTGGACGTCTTGGGATACGCCTGCCTTGTCGCGATCATGAGCATGGGGCCGGGGTATCACCGTGTCTCGCAGGAGCGCCTGCAGCGCTGCACGGAGGAGAACGGGCATCCCGCCCCGGTCGTCACCAGCGCAGGTGCGCTGGTCGAAGGATTGCAGGCGCTGGATGCGAAGAGAATTGCGATAGTTACGCCCTATATGAAGCCGCTGACCCGACTTGTCGTCGACTACATCGAGCGGGAAGGCATTGCCGTGCACGACTGGCTGGCGTTGGAAATCCCGGACAATCTGGAGGTCGCCGCGCAAGATCCGGCGAACCTGCTGGAACACTATCGCAAGCTCGACCTGTCCGGAATCGATGCGCTGGTCCTCTCCGCCTGCGTGCAGATGCCGTCGCTTCCATCGATCCAGAAGGTTGAAGACGCGATCGGCCTTCCCGTCGTTTCGGCTGCGGTATGCACCACTTGGCAGATGCAAAAGCAGCTGGGTATCGAAGCGCGCGTACCCGGTGCCGGCACGCTGCTTTCGGGGCGCTATTGATCAGCAGACCTTTGCAAGGGTAACCGCGCTTGCGCATCGGCCACGGGGGCTTCCGCATCGAAATGGGTGGCAAGGAAATGCAACCGAACGGGAAATCCCCGCGCAAGGGCGTCCAGTCGATCGAAGTCGGTTTTTCCATTCTCGACGTGCTGATGAATTCGACGCGCCCCCTGCCGTTGAAAAGCATTTCCAAGATCAGCAATTTACCACCCAGCAAGGTCCATTCCTATCTGGTCAGCTTCACGACGCTGGACGTGGTCAGGCAGGATTCCACCACCGGGCATTATGGATTGGGGCCCAGGGCGCTGAAGCTGGGGCTGGGCTTTCTGGACCAGTTCGATCTTTTTTCCGCCACTCGTCCGGTGATGGCTGAACTGGCGGACCAGATCGGGATCACGGTCTTCCTCGGCGTATGGGGAAACCGCGGCCCCACGATCATCTACCGCGCGGACGGCCCGTTGAGTGAGACCGTGCTCGATATTCGCGTCGGCTCGGTCCTGCCGATCCTGCGTTCAGCCGTGGGGCGCAATCTGGCCGCCCACATGCCGGGTAACATCATCCGGCCGCTGATCGTGCAGGAACTCAGCCATTTCATGGCCTCGGGGGCGAACGATACGATCGAAGATCCGCAAACGCTGGTAACCGCGGAACGGATGTTCGAAAAAGTCCGGGCTGATGGCATCAGCCGCGTTCGCGGCGGCCTGATCTCGGATTACTCCGCCTTGTCCGTGCCGATCTTCGACTTTTCGGGCGCGCCATACGGGGCGCTGACAATCATGGGGCGTTACAACAGCTTCGATGATACCTTCGAAGGAGATAGCGCGCTGAGGCTGAAAGCCGCCTGTGCCTCCATTTCGGCAGCATGCGGCTTCACTCCCAGAAAAGAAGCCAGTCAGGGATAGCTCCCTTCCGAAGCACGTGGAAGAACGACACTATTTCAAGCCCGGCGACCATCGCCCCTTTCTGGCGCGCGATCCGTTCAGCGCCATAATCGGCCCGCGCCCAATCGGGTGGATATCAAGCCTCTCGCCAAGCGGATCGGCCAACCTCGCGCCGTACAGCTTCTTCAACGCATTCAATTATCATCCCCCTATCATCGGCTTCGCCAGCGTTGGCTGGAAGGATACCGTCGCCAACATCAGTGAAACAGGCGAGTTCGGCTGGAATCTTGCGAGCGAACCTCTCGCCAGTGCGATGAATGTCACTAGCGCCGCCGCGGGGCCAGACATCGATGAATTCGAGCTGGCAGGATTGGATAAAGCCCCTGCGCGCGAGATCGCCGCACCGCTCGTCGCCCAGTCCCCCGTATCGTTCGAATGTCGCCTTACCCAGACGCTCAGGCTCGAAAACGCAGCCGGCCAGCAGGTCGATACCTGGATGGTGTTCGGAGAGGTAATTGGCATCCACCTTTCGCCAGAAACAGTGGTGGATGGCAGCTACGTGACGGCACGGGGGCGGCCACTCCTGCGCGCAGGCGGTCAGGGTGACTATTTCACAATAGACGCCGCGAACCGCTTCGTCATGCTGCGACCCTGAAATCAGTCGCGCGGCAGGGCCATTTCATCAATGCTGCGGGCCAGCGCAACGTCACGGCACGAAAGACCCGCCGCGTCGTGTGTCGTCAGCAGGATAGTCACGCGGTTATAGACGTTGGACCATTCGGGATGATGGTCCATCCGCTCGGCCACCAGTGCAACGCGGGTCATGAACGCGAACGCTTCCACGAAATCGCGGAAGACGAAGTGCTTACAAATCGCATCACGCCCCGGCTCATGCTCCCAGTCGTGCAGAGCTGGCAGGATTTTCGCACGCTCGGCTGCGTCCAGCTTCCGGATCGGCGCCTCAGTCATTGGCAGCCGCCGTCACCGGAACCAGCGCGCCGTTGATGGCCCGCGCCTGCGGAGAGGCGAGAAACGCTATCACATCCGCAATCGCCGCCGGCGCCGTCCATGCCGACGGGTCGGCCTCTGGCATCGCCGCCCTGTTGGGCAAGGTATCGATTATGCCGGGAAGTACGGCATTGACCGCGACGGCTCGATCCGATGCTTCGTCGGCGAGAGCTTCCGTAATGCGGGCCACCGCCGCTTTCGCAGCGGCATAAGAACAATGCCCCGCACTTCCTTTCGCAGCGGATGCCGCACCGACATTCACGATCCGGCCGCCGCGCGCCATGTGCGGCAGGGCGGCCACGCAGGCGTTGAAGCAGGTGGCTGTATTGACCAGCCACATTCGTTGAAGGGTTCCGAAGGATTCCGCCCCCGCAAGCTCCCAGGCATAGCCGCCCGCGGTGTTCACCAGCACATCGATCCCGCCCAGCAGCGAGGCCGCCCGCGCCAAGGCGTATTGTGCCTGCGTGGGATCGGCCAGGTCGACATCCGCCACCGCTTCGAACGCATGACATTCAGTCGGCAGTTTCTTGCCGAAATCGATCAGGATCACCCGATCTCCCTGCGCCACGAAAGCCTTGGCCACCGCGGAACCGAGCGTGCCGAAACCGCCGGTTATCACGATCCTCCGACCGTTCGCATCCACCTGATCCATCTTCGACTTCCTTCTCAATAGCTGGCTTTGCAAGGGACATCGCTGTCGCAATCGGCGCCAGGTTCGAGAGGCGGCAGGCTTTCGACATGGGCGTATATCGCGGCAAAATCCGCCTCGTCCGTCATCCTCAGAAGGTCGTCGAAGCTGTCGATCGCGAAGTAAACTTCCTGGAAGCGATCGAAATGATACTGCGTTCTCATCACGCGCGGCAGATCGACATAGATCCGGCGCACGCCGGGCGCGGTAAGCGCGTGTTCGGTTTCGCTCAGGCTCGAAAGCAAGCCGGCGCCAAAGCCGCGCAGCCGCCCGTCTTCGATGACCAACCCGAATTCAACGGTGTAGAGATAGAGGCGCGCGAGATAGTCTGCCGCCCCGATACCTTCCGCACGAAGCCCGGCGTGCCCATAGTTCACGAGGAAATCGGCCAGCGCCGGATTGGTCAGCATAGGCAGATGCCCGAACATGTCGTGAAACATGTCCGGTTCTTCGCTGTAATCCAGCGAAGTGGCCGGCCGCAGGAAGTTGGCGACGGGAAACCGCTTTTCCGACAGGTGTCTGAAAAACGCATCGTTGGGGATGAACCCCGGCACCGCTACGACCTCCCACCCCGCGGCAGCCTTCAGTTTGGGGTTGAGCTCGCGAAAATCGGGGATTCCCGGCTTGGAAAGCTCAAGGATGCCCAGCCCATCCACAAACGCCTTCGACGCATAGGCTGAAATCGCCTGCGCCTTGCGGGATACCAGCAGGTCCCACGTCTCATGCTCTTCCGGCTTGAACGCTTCCCAGTTCTGCTCCATCGTCCAGTCGGGCTTCACCCCAGGCGGCGGGCTGTCGAAAACGTGCAGAATGGCCAAGTCGAAAACTCCCTCTATTTCAGAGGGAAGATATCCGGCCATATCTCAAACATTGTTCCAAATTGGCTTGTCAAAGGCCATTTTGGCGGGATATTTTTCCGTATATGTGCCACTTTCCAGAACGAATGTTCCCCGGATCAGAGACGGCGATATATGGACAAGATCGATTGGAAGATTTTGGCGGAGCTTGAGGAGAACGGGCGCCTCTCTTTTGCCGAGCTGGGGGACAAAGTGGCGCTGTCCAAATCCCCGTGCTGGTCACGCGTTCGTGACTTGGAACAGTCGGGCGCAATTGCCGGCTATGGCGCTCTGATCGATCCGAATGCCGTGGGTCTGACGGTCCATTGCCTGGTCAGCGTCAGGATCCGTTTCGACATGCACGATGCCTTCGAACAGGCGGTGATCGATCATCCTGCGGTCATGGAATGCTACACTACGGCAGGCGATAGCGATTATGTCCTGCGTGTTCACGCACGTTCAGTGGAACATCTGGACGATCTGCTGCGCCACAAGCTGGCCAAGCTGCCGGGTGTTCACCGGCTCACTTCCACCTTGTTCCTCAAAGCCATAAAGGCGCGCTCATCCGTCGCGAAATGGGCCGCATCCACAGTCTGATACCCTTGACCGGAAGGTTGCACCTGCGCCCAGAGTCAGGCCCCTAATCGGCGTCTTCGTGTTCCATTTCATCATTAATGAGCTGGATTCCGCGCTGCACCCGATCGATCGCCCCTTCCCTCCTCACATCGCGGGGTAGCCGCCCGAAGTACTCCTTGAACGCGGTCGAAAAACTGGCCTGGCTTCGATAGCCGACCGCGTGGGCGACTTCGCTGATCGGGATATGCCGGGTCGATAGCAGCATCATCGCATGCTGCATGCGATGCCGGTTGGCGAACTCGAAGATCGTCGTACCGTAGATGAGCTTGAAGCCCGCCTTCAGCTTGTTGGTGTTGGTACCGATTGCCTTCGCCAGCGCGGGAATCGTCAGCTGCGGGACAAACTGGGTGCTCAAAAGTTGCCGCGCCTTGTCGAAAATGGCCAGATCCCGATCGCTGAACGTGAAATTGTCCGCACGGTCATCCCGAAAGGTGGCGATGGCACTGGCGACGAAGCTACATAGTTCGATCACCTTGGCCGAAACGAAATTGGTACGCCGGATCCCTTCGAAGTCAGTCTTGACCAGCAAGCGCAGCGCCGCCTGCACGTCAGGATGGATCGGCAATTGCCAGATTATCGTTTCACGCGGCTCTCCATCCAGCAGCAGGTTACCCGCCCCGTCGTTCTGCGGATTGAGTCCGAACCTGTCCACCATCGCCTTGGGAGCGACGTAAAGGCTGACCAGAACACGGGGGCCGGGCGGACAATGGATAGCGTAGCGCATATCCACGCCCTGCCGGCAAACCATCATATTGGCGCGCCGCACCGCCAGATCGGCGTTCTTGTCGTCTACCAGCGTCGTATCCCCCTCCATGGGAAAATGCGCTTCGACGAAGGGTTCGCTCGGCACCATTTCTTGTCGGAAATGACGATAATCGCATCTCGTAACGATGGCGAAAACCTCGTCCCGTATCGAAATCATCTCCCAGCGGCTTTCATTGCCTTCTTCCGGGATCGGGACGATCGCATGGGTCACGCCGCATTCGGGAACGCGGGTAACATATTGCCGCCATTGCGGAGATTGCAGCGCCGCGAAGGCTTCCCGCAGGGTGGCGCCCTCACCCGCAAGCACAGTTCGGAACAGTCCGTAACGGGTACTATCCGCGCCTGAGGCGTTCTGCATCTCGGCATTCACCATTTCACCGGCCCACAGGCCAGACGTGAAATTAGAGCACGATAAATGGCGATTGGGAATGCCTTCGATATCGCGAGCTGTCCCGCTCGCCGCCCGTGCGCCTGCCTTAGCGCGCGCTGCGGGCATCAAAGCCCCATCATCAGTATGACGATCGCAAGCGGGGCCAGATAGCGCACGATGACCCGCCAGCAGGCGATCAGCCTGCCGTCCCCCAGTTCGGCCGAGATGGTCGTCTTGCGAACGCCCCAGCCGACAAGCAGCACGATCATCAACGCGTTGAGCGGCAGCAGGATCATCGCGATCCCCATGTCCAGCACGTCGAAGAAATTACTGGTGGCGAAAAACGGAATGAAGCTGAGAGGGCGAACATCCGCCAGCAGGTTGAACGACAGCATCGAAGGCAGGCCGACCAACCAGATCGCCAGTCCAATGAGCGCGCATATCCTGGTGCGCCCGATCTTGAGCCGCTCTTCCAGCCAGGCCACCACAGGCTCCAGCATGCCGACAGCGCTGGTGAAGGCCCCGATGGCGATCAATCCGAAGAAAAGGATCGAGATGATCCGCCCACCCGTCATCTGGCCGAACGCAATCGGCACGGTGACGAAAATCAGGTTGGCCCCCTCTCCGGGGCTCAAGCCGAAGTTGAAAACAATCGGGAAGATTGCCAGCCCGGCAAGCGAGGCCACGATGACAACGGCCAGGGAAAGCAACGCGCTGGATTGGGGCAGCGAAATTCCCTGCGGGACAAAGGCGCTGTAAGTCATCAGCACACCAATCCCGATGCCGGTTGAAAACAGCGCCTGACCGAAGGCGACCAGCACGGACATCGGGGTGAGCTGGCTGAAATCGGGCGCAAACAGGAAGGCCCACGCATCACCCAGGCCGAAATTAATCGCGTTATAAAGCACCATGAAAGTCAGCACGGCGAACATCGACATGATCTTGATCTTCGATATTCGCTCAATGCCCCGTTGCAGCCCGCGGCTCACCACCAGCACCGCCGCACCGATGAAAACCGCCTGAAGCGCCAGCAAGCGTCCCGGTGAAGCCATGAGCTGGTCGAAGGCGGACTTCGACTGCTCGGCCGTGACTCCGTCAAAACCTTCGAACAGGGCCATACGCGCGTAATCGACGCACCAGCCGGCGATTACGCTGTAATAACTGAGGCCGAAGAAAGGGATCAGCAGGCTGAGCCAGCCGATGCCGCGCCAGATATTCCACGCCCCTTCTTCCCGCACCACGCGGTTCACGCTGGCCACGGTGCTGCCGCTGCCGCGCTTGCCGATGAACATTTCTGCCAGAATTATGGGAACGCAGAGCAGCGCTACAAAGAAAATGTAGACGAGAACAAAGGCGCCGCCGCCATTGACCCCGGCAACGTAGGGGAAACGCCAAAGACTGCCCAGGCCGATGGCCGCCGCTGTTGCCGAGAAAAGAAAGCTCAGCTTCGAAGTCCACACCTCATGAGGTGCGCTGTCAGCGTCGCCGCCGGCCTGGGTCATAGATTATCCTTGAGAATTGGGGTCAATGCAAAGGTTTGCCATCCGGCCCCAGGATCAGAGGCTGGCCCGTGGCGTCGGTCGGGTTGCGGTTGTTTTCCATGCAGACCGCATCGATCAGGTCCGTATCGCGGGTTCTCAGCATGGTCTGGTTCACGATCCACGGCCCGGTCATGATGCCCGGATCGTACATCGTGACTTCCACCTGGATTTCGTCCGGACCGGTTTGCGTCCAGCGTTCCTTCACATGCATCGCACTGGTGAAGGGAATGTGCGGTTCGATTTGCATCTTGTCGCCGCCGCGGATGCCCACGGTGTCGACGACGAGAGTTGCACCTTCCCAATGCCCGATGGAATGGCCGTAGAAGCTGGGGGCAAAATCGTCAGGATCGGGATGATCGCGGCCATCCATGTAGATCAACCGGTATTCGCGGTTGTCGTAGAGCATCATCGCCCGCGTGTCCGAGAACTGGATTTCGAACGCCGCCGGATAGGCCAGCAGATAAGGCACACCGACCGGCATGCAGTCCGCCGTGGGATTGTAGCGCGTTTTGCCTTCCGACAGTTCTTGACGGATCGTTTCGCGCAATTGGCGAGCTTCGGCGTTAAGCGGCGGGGGAAAGCGTTCCCGAACCGAAGGATCGAGATATTCCTCTTCGGACAGGAAGCCGCTGAAGCCGAGACGGATGAACATCCACGTCCCGTTCATGCTCCAGTCCTTTTCCAGCGCGCGCTGTTCATCGGTAGGAGGGGGGACGGAGGCGGCGGACGTTTCTGCGGTGGCCGGCGCCACGGCCAAAGTCGAAAGAAGAACCGCGGCAACGGAAGACCGCCAGATATTCCTGCAAATTCTGAGATTACTTCCTTGCCGCAATCGCATTCGCGCATCTCCAGCTGGATTCCAGATCTGGAAGGGATACGCAGGCCGGAGGTGATTCCCTCACGGCCTGCGCATTTATCGCTCAGAAATCGGCCATGACTTTCAAGCCGAAGGTACGAGGGCGAATGGTCGCCACCGATGCTTCGCCCTCCGGCACGATACCGGTAAGGGGAACGACGCCGATCTGCGCCGCAGTGTCGGTCAGGTTCTTGACGAACAGGCTGACATCCCACGGACCATTCCGCAGGCCGACAGAAGCGTCCGCCCGGAAATAGCTATCCATCGGGATGTAATTGCCGTTCTCGTTGAAATCCGTGTAGGCGCTGCTGCGATAGTTGAACGAGGTCTGGGCATAGATCTCGCTGTCTCCAACCGGCCTTTCGTAACCCACCTGGCCGGAGAAGGTCCACTTCGGCACCAGCGGAATACGATCGCCATCATGGCCGGCCGCCGGGTCGGTGTCCGCGAGCGGCTGGTCTTCGGTCAGCTTGGAAACGGTGTGGGTGAAGCCGCCGCTCAGGCTGAAGCCGCTGATCGGCCTGGTCGAGAACTGCAGCTCGAAGCCTTTCACATCGCTCGTGCCCGCGTTGGCGATGTACGAGGTCACGCCAGAACTGGTGATCTGGGAAACCTGCTGGCCACTCCAGTCGATGTAATAGGCAGCCGTTTCGACATTCAACTGACGATCGAACAACGAGAATTTGCCGCCGACTTCATAGTTCCACAGCGTGTCGGAATTATATCCCAGCGGCACCGTGGGATCGAGTTGGCGTGAACTGAGCGAGTTGATGCCGCCCAGCCGAAAGCCCGAGGCAACACGCGCATAGAACGACATCTCGGGAGTTGGGCGCCAGCCCAGCGAGAAGTTGTAGCTCGTGTTGTTTTCGATCGACTTCTCATCCAGCGTCGTCACCGGCGCCGTCTGCACGGGCAGGGTGTGCGCGGGGCGCATGCTCTGGTTGGAATACTCCATCCAGTTCAGTTCGCCGCGATAGACGCGAATACCGGCCGTAAGGGTCAGCGTATCGGTGAGGTTGTAATCGGCCTGACCGAATGCTGCATATTGATCGACGTTATGCTGCAACGCACGGGAAAACAGCAGTTCGGTCTGGAGGTTTTTCGCCACGCAGTCTTCATACAGCGTGCAAGGCAGGTTCCCGTCCGCGGCGGCACGGCCGATCACGTTCTGGGCGAAATCGCGATCCCGCTCGTAATAGACACCGCTGACAATCTGGAACGGACCAGAGAAATCCGATGCGAAGCGCAGTTCGTTCGTCCAGATCGAGCGGTCTTGCCCCTCGTTGATCTGATAGCCGTCAGGCAAGCCGAACAGCTTCGTGATGTAGGACGTGTCCGAACGGCTGAGCAGTTCCTTCTTGTAATAAGAACTGGTTGCAGTGATCGCACCGAAAGGCAGGCTGTACTCACCCACGAAACTGGCGAGATAATTGTTCTCGTCCCAACCACCCACGGTGGGCGTACCGATGACATAAGGCCCTTCAGTGCGCATGAAGTAGTCTACATCATCCACCAGCATATTCTGGGTAAGCCCGGTGACGGTGATCATAAGATCATCCGTCGCATCCCAGCGCAGAATGCCCCGGATACCCTTCACGTGCTGATCATTGGTATTCTTTGCCGCACGCGGGCTGCTGGCCGCCTCGCGGTCGAGGTAGCCGCCGCCATCGACGTTCCACGCGGTGACGCGCAGGCCCAGACGATCGGTGACGATCGGAAGGTTGGCCACCGCATAGGTCTCATAAAGCGGATTGGTGCCCGCGCCGGCTTCGGCCGATCCGGATACCTTGAAGGAGGTTTCATCCAGCACCGGCTTGGCCGCGACCACGCGGACGCTGCCCGCCATGGACCCGGAGCCGAAGAGCGTGCCCTGCGGTCCCTTCAACACCTCGATACGGCTGACGTCGTAGAAGGGGATGCTGCTCTGGCGACCGCCGGAGCCGTTGAAGTCGCTGCCGGTTACGACGGCTTCGTCCATGTAGACCGAAACCAGAGAGGCGCCGGAGGACTGGATGCCGCGAATGATGATCTGATTGTCGCCAGCGCCCTTGCTCTGAAGCTGAAGGCCTGCGTCGATGTTTGTCAGGCGCGTAAGATCGACGACATTCGCCTTTTCCAGCGAAGCGCCATCGAAGGCCGCTACCGCGAGTGGAACGTCCTTTACCGAGGCCGCCCGCTTCGTGGCAGTCACCACGATAGAATTCTCCGCCTCTCCCGCCTCATCTTGGGCTGGAGCCCCTTGCGCATGAGCAACGCTCGTGGTTGAAAGAGCTGCTACAACCAGTATTTTCCCAATATATCCCTGAAAATTGCCTAACTTTTTTTCACTATAGCTTATTTTTTTCATGAAATTCTCCAGCATCTTGAAAGCAAGATGTAGAAACAACGTTTTAGCTGCAGTTCCTCTGGAAGCAATTCAGCATTTTTGTCATAAATATTTTCTTTTTTGACAAGTGCCACCTTATGCAATGGCGCGCGGAGGTCAAACGCCACCGCCTACCGATCCGGCAGATGTTTTTTCGATTCCGGAAATCGCTGACCCGATTCCGTCATATCGGGTGGAGATGCCAACTATCCGGCGATAACGCAGCCCCCGTGGAACAGTGAAGAAACCGGAATGACGAAGCGACGAATGATTGTTGCGATCAGCGGCGCATCAGGGGCGATTTACGGAATTCGCCTTCTTGAGACGCTCCGCACGCTGGCCATCGAAAGCCATCTCGTTATTTCGCAGGCGGCTGTGCGCACCATTCAGGAAGAGACGGGAATGACGCTCGCCTCTGTTCGCGAGCTGGCCGATATTTCCCATTCCAATCAGGATATCGGCGCCGCGATCGCAAGCGGATCGTTCCGCACGGAGGGCATGATCGTTGCCCCGTGTTCGATCAAATCCGCTTCGGAGATATCCAGCGGCATTACGTCCACCCTGCTCTCACGCGCGGCGGATGTCGTGCTGAAGGAAAGGGGCAGGCTGGTGCTCATGCTTCGCGAAACGCCGCTGCACCTTGGCCATTTGCGCATGATCACTCAACTGGCGGAGATGGGGGCGATCATCGCCCCGCCCGTTCCCGCGTTCTACATGCATCCCGAAACGCTGGACGATCTCGTGAATCACAGCGTCGGCCGGGTGCTGGATCTCTTCGGGATCGAAGCTGGCTTGGTTCGCCGTTGGCAAGACGGCGAAGCGGGATAACTTGGGAGGCGAAGACAAAGCCCGCGCCCTCTGGGATTTCGCGCTTCGTTTCTACGGCGCGCCGGGGGTGCAGGATGCGTGCCTGGCCATGCAGGACGAAGGAGGGGCAGACGTGCCCTTGCTGATCTTCCTGGTTTTCGCGGCCATGCGCGGCCAGCCAATCCGCGAGGAAGAGCTGCGCAGGATCGATGGCACGATCTCACCTTGGCGGCGCGATGTCGTTCGCCATCTGCGCCACGCTCGCCGGGCCTTGCGATCTTCGCCAGCCCCCGAAGCCCAGAACCTGCGTGAAACGGTCAAGGCCGCCGAACTGGAAGCGGAGCGGCAGCAACTCGCGATGCTTTCCGGCTTTCTCGATGACGCCGTATCGCCCGACCGAAGCGGCGCTGCATCGCTGGACATAATGAGCAATGTCCGGGCCAGTCTGGCCGCCTACGCCGCCCTTTTGCCTTCTCTGGATGGCCCACATCTGGCCGGATTCATTGAACGAACAGCCGAATTCAGCCGACAGGAACACTGATCAGGCCGGGACAAAACGTCCCCCGCCGCGGAGGGCGTTCCCCCCAGTGCGATCAGCCCCGAAGCTCCTGCCCGCCGGGCTTGCGCGCGGAAACCAGCGCACCACCCGGAGCGCCGCTGCGCAGTGGATGCAGTTCCACCTCGACCTGATCGCCAACCTGAAAACTCGAACGCTTCCAGCCCTTGCGGGCAAGAATGTTCGGGGCGCCCGCCTCAATACTCCAGTTGGCTGTTCCACCCCGACCGTTGGGCACGGCAACCTCAAGGAAAACGTGCGGATTGGTCCATTGAAATTCGCGCACGGTGCCCTTGATCGTCATATCTTTCTTGAGGTCGAACATCGAAAAGGAATGATGCGCAGACGATGGCTGGGCCACGAGACCGACAACCGCCACAGACAGCAGCGAAAATTTGGAAAGAGTGCGCAACATCTGTGCCGCTCCATGCATAAGTGAACTTCACATCAGCCCGATAGAACTGCTGTAAAACACTACGCATTCCCCAGCGCGATCCCTCACGCCCCTGGCCTTTTTTTGGCAATTGAGGGATTTCAACGCAGGCCGCGTATAGTTACTCCGTAAGGAACACTCCCGCGGCTGCCGCAGCGGGAATGGGAGATGGCGAATGACGAATATCGGCAAGACCCCCGCCCTGTCCCTGCAGGATAGGATGGCCCAGCTTGAATACGCCGTCTGGACCGAGGTAGCCCACCGCGAGAAGAAGACCCAGCGTATGACGGGCGCTTTCGCCGTCCTTGCCTTCTGTGCCGTTTCCGCGGGCAGCTATAGCGTAGGATCGTTGCAGGCAGAACGTATCGACCAGCACGTTTCGATGGCCGCCGAACTCTCGCAAGCTGGCGACATGTGGAGTGGGCAGACCGGATGAAGGGGTTTTCCGGCAGCCTTGGAATCCTGATCGCCGCCATCGCGCTCGGCCTTGCCGCAGGGTTGGGCGGCGCATGGCTTGGCCTGTCCAATGCAAAGGGCGCCGAAACCTTCCCACAAGTGGTCAGCCAACTGCTTCAAAACAGCGCTGCTGGTCTTTCCCCCCCACAACACGCCAGAATCGAACAGCTCCGCCAGAATTACGAAGCCGAACGGCAGACAAGCGGCCGGCGGCTTCAGAACGCCCTCGTCTCACTGGCCGAAGCGGTGGTGCAGACGCCTGATGGCTCCGATCAGGTTGAAGCGGCCGCCGACCTGGTGGACCGGATCGTTCACGAGCGGCGCATGGCCTCCATCCGCTATATCACCGATGCCCGCGCCACCCTTGACCCCGATCAGCGGGCCGCCTTCGACAAGGCGTTTCTGCAGGTCGTCGCCAACGACCCTTCATACCCACGGTGAAAGAACACGATGATCGCCTGCTCGCCGCCCTGGCGCAGAAAGGCGATCAAGCTGCCTTCACCGAGTTGATGAGCCGGCACAAGCACTGGCTGCTCAGGTCGATCAACCGCTATGTCCGCAGCAACGATGACGCCGTCGATATTCTGCAGGAAAGCTTTGTCGCGGCATGGTTCGCAATCGGCACGTTCGATTTGCAACGCCCCTTCGAAACCTGGCTGCGCAAGATCGCGCTGAACAAGTGCCGGGATCATGGACGCCGCAATATCGTCTATCGCGCCGCGCTGGGGTCGATGGCCCTGCTGAATCACATCACCGGCGGCAACGTGCAGAAGCCGGCATCATCCATGGAGGCAGCTGAAGCCGCAGCCATACTCAACGATGCGATCGCGAACCTGCCAGAAGCAGTGAGAGCCCCGCTGGTCCTCACTGCCCTGAAAGGCCTGTCTCACAAAGAAGCCGCACAAGTGTTGAACCTTACGCCCAAAGCGATCGAGATTCGGATCTATCGGGCCAGAAAGATCCTGGCCGAAGAACTTTCACCGGAGCTTCTGGCCGACATCATGGATGACACGCCATAAGCGCGCCTCTGGCCTCAACGAACTACGGTTTGCGGGCGGTCACGACGATCTCACAAAACCCCTGCGGATTGGCGAGATGGGATGTGCCGATAATCGACCAGGCAGGATAGGGCGCGCTGTCGCAATAGCGGTCCTTCACATTCGCCATATCAGCCAGTTGCGCGCCGATATCGATGTGATGGGACACGATGGAAACCACATCATTCCAGACACATCCCGCCATGCTCAGCACTTCGGCGATCTGGCTGAATGCCCGTTCGAAACCGGCGCGATAGCCCGGCTCGTCCCCCTCCTTGGTAGCCGCAACCACGCCCGTCAGATAGACCCAGCCATCCACTTCGCGCGCCGAAGGAACATGGAACTTTGCATGGGCTCCGGCCATGTTCGCGTGGACGTATTCCGCACCGCGCGAGGAACTCGTTTCAACTGTCATCTTCATGTCTTGTCCGGTGAAAGCGGCGGCGGATCGCATCGGGCGCACGCCGGCCTGTCTCAGTCCATGTCTTCCGCCAGGGCTTCCAGCCCCTTCACGTCACCGTGATTGCGGATCAGCGCTTTCTTGCGGACATAGCGCATCATGGTGGTGGCGCCATAGCGGGAGCCGCCCTGCCCCGAGTAGCCGAACGCCATCTTTTCGCCATCGAGCGTGATCGTACGCGGCAGTTCAGTATCGTTGATGCTGACACCACCCGCGTTGACCCTGGCGGCCGTTTCGGTGCCTGACTTCATATCGGGCGCGAACACGGCCGCACTCAGACCAAACATCGTGTCGTTTGCAAGGAAGACCGCTTCATCAACGGAGCCAGCGCGCATCACGGGAATCACCGGGCCGAACGTTTCTTCGGTCATGATCCGCATATCATGGGTCACGTCGGTAACGACGGTCGCCTCCATCCAGAGACCGCCGCCCAGTTCCTTGACCTCGCCACCGCACAGGATTTTCGCGCCTTTCGAAACCGCGTCTTCAAGCTGCGATTTCACGATTTCGGCCTGGCTGGGGAAGATGAACGGGCCAATATGCCCCTTGCCGATATCCGGATAGTTGAGTTCCAGCGCGCGGCACTTCTCAACCAGCAGGCGCACAAGTTCGTCATGCGCGCCATCCTGCACGTAAACCCGCTCGATCGCGTAGCAGACCTGCCCCGTGTTGTAGATCGCGCTACGGATGATCGCAGTGGCCGCGCGTTCCAGATCGGATCCCGCCAGAACGATCGCCGGGTCCTTGCCGCCCAACTCAAGGAAATAGGGGATCATACGAGCAGCGGCAGCCGCGGCGATCTTGCGCCCGGTTGGGATGGAACCGGTGAACACGATCAGGTCGACATTGTCTATCAGTGCCTGGCCGGTTTCCCCGCCCCCCCTCACCACGGAGATCACGCCTTCCATTTCGGGCACCGCGGCGATGCTTGCCAGCAGCGGATCGATGAACCGTGGCGTCACCTCGCTCGGCTTCAGCACCACCGTGCATCCAGCGAACAGCGCCGGCAGCGCGTCAATGAAGGACAGCACCAGCGGGAAATTCCACGGCGCAATGACGCCCACGACCGGGTAAGGCACGTATTGTTGTTCGAAATCGACCGTCGGCGTGCTGCTCGATCGCTTCTCGACCTTCGCGAAGATTTCCGGAGCCTTCAAGAAATAGCCATGCACCATGTGCTCGATGGCGCCCACTTCCTCGCCGGAAATCTTCCGGCGGCCGGTATCCTTTGTCAGTGCATCGATGATGGCGGGCGCGTGCGCCTTGAAGGCGTCGACCCATTTGCCCATTGCTTCGATGCGATAAGAAAGGCCGTTGTCACGCCACGCGATCTGAGCTTCGCGCGCCTTGTTACAAACCGCACTGACAACTTCAGGGGAATCGGGCTCGAACGAAAACTCAACTTCGCCTGTCCGCGGATCGCGAACATCAATTACGGTCATGTATTACTCCTGTAAGCAGAATGGGGCTTCAGCGGGCGCACTGAGAGATCACACAAGATATTGAGAAAGGTCGATTTCATCGGCGCCGGGCACATGCTTGCGGGCGAATTCGGCCTCACGGCCCCACGGCATCGTCGCGTCGATGGCCAGACGCCCCCAGTGATCCTTCATCGGATCGCGGTAGAAACCGGGGATGTCGTTGAGGATCATGGCCCGGGTATCGGCGCGGCCGCGCGTCAGATACGCCCACATGACATCTTCCAGGTTATAGATGTCGACATCATCGTCGACCACGATCACGACCTTGTTGTAATCGAGGTATGAGCCCAGCGCGGCGAGCAGGACATGCTTGCCATGCCCTTCGTACTGCTTCTTGATTTTGACGATGGAGATCATCACGTTCGGGCGGCAACTGACGTCCAGAACCCCCGGCACCGTGTTGCGCAGGTGGCGGAACACGCGGGCAGCCGTAACGGCTTCGAGAGGCCGTAGATCGTCGGTCGAACCGCACACCAGAGCGTTGAAGACCGCGCCGGGCCGGTGAGTGACGGCCGTTACTTCGAAGACGTGATTGTCCCCCACCTCCACATAGTTGCCCATGAACTCGCCAAACGGGCCCTCCGGCCGCCTGACGCCAGGGAGGAAGCGCCCTTCCACCACAATCTGCGCGTCGGTGGGCACTTCCAGATCGATGGAATGGCAACGGCGCATCTCCATCGCCCGGCCGGCGATCCGGCCTGCCAGATCGAGTTCGCTATCGTCGATCGGCAACGACGCACAGGCGGAGAGGAACAGGGCCGGGCTGGCCCCCAGGATCAGCGCCGCCTCCAGTGGCTCGCCCCTTGCTTCGGCGCGCGCCTGATAAGATGCCAGATCGTGGGTCGACCCGAGGCGAACGCGCAGTTCCTTGTCACTCACCACCATCGAACGGTGGAACGACAGGTTGGGAACGCCAGTGTCCGGATCCTTCGCCAGATAGATGGCAGAGGTGAAGTATGGCCCCGCATCGCGCGCGTGATACGTGATCATCGGAAGGTCGCTGAGACTGCATTCCACGTGGGCAGGAAGTGGTGACCGGGCACCCGCCGCCGGATTGCTCTGACGCCCCTCGGTCAGGCCAAGCCACCTTTCGGCGAAGCTTCCTTTTCCCGCGCCGATCATGTCGCAAAGGCGGCGATGGCTGCCGTACACATTCGCAAGAACAGGAAAATTGGAACCCTGGACTTTACGGAACAGTATCGCGTTTTCGCTGATCTTCTGATGGGCGACAGCAACTGCTGCCAGCTCGAACTGAGGATTTACTTCACGATCGACGAACGACAATTCACCTCGGTTTTCAAGATACTCTATCAGATCGTCCACTACACCACCGTTTAAATTGTCGGCACATCCGTCCCAGAGAACGTTTCTGATGGTCATAATGCATCGCAAGGGCTTATCCAGAGACCGGCCCGCCCAAATTCCGAAACAAGAAAAATGGGTTCCACTAGACAAACTCCTGGCGAGAGCGCCGGCGTTGCGGACCCCACTCGACCCGCAGATATTAATCTGACATCATCCTCTGAGATGGGGAGGCTTAGCATGAAGAGCAGGTTCGCAGCGGGTATCGCGGGCGTCGCCCTGGTGGCCGTTTCAACGATGGCGTCGGGACAGGAAGGCGCGCCGGGGGCACCCGACTTCGCCCAGGCGATGGCGGAAGCCAACAAGGTTCCCGATACGCCCGGCGACGGCCCCTATCCCGCCACGATGGAGCTGGACCCGCGCCTGCCCGATCACTTGATCTATCGCCCGGCTGATCTCGGTCCGTTCGCCGGCGGCAAGCTCGGGGTCTTCGCCTGGGGCAACGGCGGATGCGCTGACGACGGGGCCAGCCAGCGCCAGCAGCTCGCCGAAATAGCTTCTTATGGCTACCTGGTGATCGCCCCGGGCAAGTGGCGCAGTGGCCCGAATGCCAAGGTCGGCGCGGAACCGCAGCGCACGCCGCCGTCCGGAGAGCGCCTGCCCCCTCCGGCCACGAGCGCCGACGACGTGCGCGAAGGGCTCGATTTCGCCTTGGCCGAGAACGCCCGCGCGGGCAGCAAGTACGCCGGCCTGATCGACAGCAAGGCCATTGCGGTCGGGGGTTTCAGCTGCGGCGGGCTGCAGGCGCTTTCGCTCGCGGCCGATCCGCGGATTTCCACCCTCGTCGTGCAGAACAGCGGCATCTTCAACAGCCCGACGGAATCGATCGGCGGAATGACGGTGTCGAAGGAAACGCTGAAAACGATCCGAACGCCGGTGCTCTATTTGCTCGGCGGCCCGGATGACATCGCGTTTCCGAACGGCAGCGACGACGTGAAGCGGATCAATCAAGTCCCGCTCGCCTTCGTGAACCTGCCTTACGGCCACGGCGGCACCTACGGCAAGCCGATGGGCGGCAGCGCGGCCGGGATAGTCGTCGACTGGCTCGAATGGCGCTTGCGCCACAACACGGGCGCGGCGCGCACCTTCGTCGGCGCTAATTGCCGCCTATGCGTGAATCCCGAAACGACGATCGAAACGAAGAACTTCTAGGCCCGCTAAGGCATCACCGTGATCACCGTCCGGCGTTCTTCCGGCCCGCCGACGGCCGGATGTTCGTCGGCGTTGATGACATATTGCGCCTGATCGAGCCCGGCGCCGCGGAGCATCGAGGCGATCTCCTCGGCGCGGGCGCGGGCGATGCCGTCATGCTCCGTCAACGCCGTCCCGTCGGACAGCATGGTCTGCCCGCGATAGCCGACGATCTCGATCCGCCTGGCCTTGATGAGCCGGGCATAGTCCAGCGCCGGGGTGAGCACGCGCGGGGTCTTGAAGTTGACCATGCCCTCGAACTCGTAAGGCACGGTGAACGTCATCGGCTTGTAAGGCGGCTGGGGCGGCGGGGGCGGATCGGGATAGGTGAATGCCAGTTGGCCGGTACTCGGCCCAGGCGGGCGCGGGGGTTCGAACGGCAGGACATAGCGCGGATCGACCTGGCGCAGTTCATCGCATTCGGGCGAAAGCTCCGGCATCACCGACACCGTGACCGGATCGACCACCAGCCCGCCACAGATGCGCGGCGTGTCTTCCTTCACCGAGCCTTCGACCAGGACCTTATGGCCGAGCGAGGGCGGATTGAACGGCGCCGAGACGTCGCTCTGGATACCAAGGTAATAGGTTTCGCCCTGGTAGGTCGCGATCCAGCAGGGAACGCTGGGCGTGTCCTGCACGATCGGGCAGGCGACGAAGGGCAGCGGACTGCCTTGCGCCGCTTGCGCCGAATGGGCCGCCAGCGAGGCGCAGACCAGGGCCGCGATCGTCCTGTATCCTGCCGTGCCCATCACAGGCTCTCCAGAAAGTGTTCGAGGTCCTGCTTCTCCTGCTCGCTGTACTGGATGTTGTACCGGCGATCGTAGTAGTCGATCAGTTCACGCACGTTGGCGGCCGAGCCGTTGGAGAAATAGGGCTCCCGCGCGGCCAGGCCGCGGAACTGCTGCATGACGATCGCGCCGACATCGTTGCACTTGCCGGAAATAAGCGCCCGCCCGGGGTCCTGCGTGTAGATCACCCGGCCGAGATAAGGATGCGGCGCGATGTCCTTGTGGCAGGTGATCTTGAACAGCGGCATCAACTCGTCCTCGGTCTGCCAGGGGTTGCGCGGCGCTTCCTTGGCCCAGGGCGCGTTGGTCGTGCCGATGTCCATCCACCCGTTGGCGGTGTCCATGCCGGTCATGTGCATTCCGTGGCAGGTGGCGCAGGTGCGCTTGACCGGATTGCCCAGGCCGACGTTGTTCAGGTACATCGAATCGCGAATCCAGAAGGTGCGGAAGTGGAAGATCTTCTGCCCGCGCAGGATCGATTGGCGCATGGCGAATTCGTCGTCGCTTTCGCCCGGCTTCCGCGCCTGCCAGGTATCGCTGACCGGGAATACCCACTTGGTCGTATTGTTGCCCAGCACGCCCTTCTCACCCCTTGCGAGGTTGCGCGGGCCGAAGCTGCTCGGACCGTCCGGTTCGACCAGGCTGCCCGCGCCGTGGGATTTGACCTGGGCGGAATAGATCTGGTTCTCGAACGCCTGGATGCGGTTGAGCTGCCCTGCGTTGAGAACGCCGTTGTATTGCAGGTGAGTGATCGCCGCCTCGACCGCCTGGGTCTTGAGCGTCGGCTGGCGCGCATCGGCCATCATGTTCATGTTGACGGGCTGGCCGTTTTCCGGGTCGCGCGCGGCGGGCTCGCCGGTCTTGCCCACGAACGCGCCGATTCCGAAATTGCGATGCAGCACGTACTGCATGTTCGCCACGACGCGCGGCCGGCGATAGACCGAAATCATCGGGTTGGCGCTCTTCAGCCCATATTGGGGATCGAGGTTGCAGCCCGCGGGATCGCGGATCACTTCGATGTCGAATTCGGGCTTGATCGAGGTGCCGTTCGCGGCCTTGGGCGGCCAGGGCAGGAACACGCGGAACAAGCCGCGCTTGAGCAGCAGCGAATGGGAAGCCGGATCGCCCTGCGGAAGACTGGGGCAATTGGACCCGTCGATCGCGGCGAAGATGGGATCCTTGCCACCCGTGACCTTCCAGCGATCGTTGATGGAACGGAGCGACAGGCCCATGCCATCGGCCGGTTGGTGGCAGCTGACGCAGGCGCGCCCGTTGCGCCCCAAGGGCTCGAAGAACGGATGGCCCGCGGTGCTGAACGTGCCGCCCTCGTTATAGAGGCCGACCGCGCCCTGGGGATCGGTATATTCGATGAATTCGGGAAAGACCCGGCCTTCACCAGGCGCCCACCAGCGATCCGGGCCGTCGGTCGATTTCGCGCCATCGGCGGGCGTCTGGCGGGCTTGCTGGAACTGGTCGGGCACATGGCCGGCGACCTCCCCTTCCGTTCCCGGAGCATCCGATTGCTTGAGTGCGGCGTAAGTCGCGCTCGCCGCCAGGCATCCCAGCGAGGCGGCAAGGAACGCCTTGCCCAGCCACCGCCGCCCGCCGCGCTTGTGCCTCCCGGCCATCGGAGCAGTTCCCCAGATACTTATCTTTGATAAATAGCTTGCTAGCGCGTTGGAAGGTGCCAGTCTAACGCTAACCTGACAGCAGCGCCTTCGCGGAAGATCAACTCGCGATCGCCGTGGTCGTCGGTTGGAGATGATCCGTGGTCAGGCCTATCGCGACCTCCAGCAAGCGCTTGGGATCGAACGGCTTCTCCAGAGCGGTGGCGTTGAATCCGGCTGGAAGGTGGCTGGTGCCGTAACCGCTGACAAACGCGAAAGGGATCTTGCCCGCCACGAGCGCTTCGGCGACGGCTTCCACTGACCTGCCTTGAAGATTGGCGTCCAGCAGCGCTCCATCGACGGGCTTCGACGCGATGAGATCCAGCGCCTCTTCGATCGTCGTGGCGGGCCCGATCACGTCCGCGCCTGCATCACCCAGGATGAGGGCTACCTCCATTCCGACCAGCGGCTCGTCCTCGATCACCAGAAGACGTTTCCCGCTCAGCGTCCGGGAACTCGGCAACGCATCGCGACCGGGCCGCGCGCCCCGTTGCGAACGAAGCGTTGGAAGAGAGGCCGGTTCGGCGGGCTCGTCCCCTTCGAAAGGCATGGTGAGCTTCCACCGGACGCCTTCCGGCGCATAACTGACTTCGGCCCCGCCCCCATCGGCCTTGAGCCCACGCTCGATCAGAACGCTGCCGAAACCGCTACCGGACGGGGGCGCCACGGGCGGGCCGCCGCTTTCAATCCAGCTGATCTCGAGATTACCGCCCCTGACGCACCAGTCGAGTTCGACTTTTCCGGAAGAATTCGACAGCGCGCCATACTTGTTCGCGTTCGTCGTGAGTTCGTGCAGAACCAGTGCCAGACGAAGCGCGGTTTCCGCTGGCAGTTCGATATTGGCGCCCGACACGATCAGCCGGCTTTCGTCGATCGCACCGATCTGGAGCTGCGTTTCCACCAGATCGCGCAGCTTTGCTCCCTGCCATGTCGTGGCGCTAAGCAGAGAATGCGCTCGGGCCAGAGCGTGGATGCGCCCCATGAACATGGGCTTGAATTCCGACAGATCGGCCGCGTGCTTCAAGGTTTGCGTGGCCACCGCCTGCACAGTGGCGAGCGTGTTCTTTACGCGATGATTGAGCTCGCCGACCAGCAATCGCCGCGTTTCCTCGGCCCGCTTTCGCTCGGTGACATCGAGAATCTGGACATTGACCGAGGATAGCCGCCCGGCGCTGTCGAACAGGGCCGAGCAGTACCATTCGCAATCCACCGCGCTTCCATCGCGATGGGCGACCCGATGCGTCTGCATTTCGCGCAAATGCCGGCCGCAGCGCATTTCCTCGACGAGCGCGGTAAACAGGGCCTCCTCCTCGGATGCGAGCCAGCGCAGCTCCGCCGCCTTGCTGCCGACCGCTTCCCGCGCGCTGTATCCGAAAAGGCGTTCGGCACCCCCCGACCAGGAAATGATGCGCAGGTCAGGGTCGAACTCGACCACAGCCAGCGGCGAGTTGTCGGTATGGGCCTGGAGCCGATTGAGCGCCGCCGCCAGCACGTCGCGTTGGCGGGCAAGCTCCTGGCGCTGGCGCGCAAGCTCGCAGAATATCGCGACCTTGCTGCGCACGACCTGCGCATCGACAGGCTTCAGGAGATAATCGACCGCGCCCGTTTCATAGCCCCGGAATCGGCGGCGCTCGTCGGTCGCGACCGCCGTCAGGAAGATGATGGGAATGCTCCGGGTGCGTTCGGCCCCGCGCATCAGCTCAGCCAATTCGAACCCGTCCATCCCCGGCATCTGCACGTCCAGCAGCGCCAGCGCGACCTCGTGAACCAGCAGCAATTCGAGCGCTTCCGGACCGGATTCGGCCCTCAACAGCTCTATCCCGTTCCCGCCCAGCAGCGCGTCGAGCGCATCCAGATTGGCGGGCACGTCATCGACGATGAGCAGCTTCACCGGATCAGGCCGCATATTCGACCTCCTGCACGGCGGCGGCTGTCCTGCGATAGATCTTCTCTGCCGGATCGAAATCTTCAAAGCAGTCGGAATGAGTCGAAAAACGCAGGGTCTCCTTCGAACCGAGCCCGAGGAAGCCGCGCCGGACGAGCGACGCACCGAAAAGGCCCAGTGCCCGATCCTGCAATTCACGGTCGAAATAGATCAGCACATTGCGGCTCGACACCAGATGCGCCTCGGCGAAAACATGATCGCTCACCAGATTATGCTCGGCGAAAACGGCGCGCGCGCGGAGAGATTTGTCGAACACGGCCGCACCGTAAGCCGCGGTATAATAATCCGAGAGCGACGAACGGCCGCCGGACTTGCGGTGGTTTTCGGTGAAGTGTTGAATGCGATCCAGCTCGTAGATGCCGGCCTCCGCCTTTTCCAGGGCAGCCGGGCTGATATCCGTGCAATAGAAGATGGTTCGTTCCTCCAGGTCCTCTTCGCGAAAGAGGATGGCAAGCGAATAGAATTCCTCGCCATTGGCGCATCCGGCAACCCAGACCTTGAGCGAAGGATAAGTCCTCAGGTGGGGCACTACATTCTCGCGCAGAGCACGGAAGTACGCCGGATCGCGAAACATCTCGCTTACCTGGATGGTCAGAGCCCCCATGAGGTCGGCGAAGACGGAAGGCTGGCGGAGCACCAGGTGCTGCAATTGCGAAAGGCTGGCGCAACCGAAGCGAGATTGTGCCCTGGCCAGACGGCGATGAAGCGATCCCCGTGCGTAGCCGCGAAAATCATAGTGATAGTGCTGCCAGATTGCCTCCAGCAGAAGTTCGAGCTCAATCTCCTCCGGGGCAGGCGGCCGGTTCACCGTGGCATCCATACCCGTATCAGCGACAGCAGCTTGTCCACGTCGAGCGGCTTGGCGAGATAATCGTTCGCGCCCGCAGCCAGGCATTCCCGCTGGTCGCGCGCCATAGCCTTGGCGGTCAGGGCGATGACGGGCAGGTTCTTCCACCGCGCTTGCCGACGTATCTCTCCAATCGCCGTCAATCCGTCCATCTCGGGCATCATCACGTCCATCAGCACCAAGTCGATGCTGCCCCCATCCGTTTCGCTCTTTTCAAGCGATTCCAAGGCTTCGCGGCCATTGCGGGCGATCCGCACGCGCGCGCCGTGCGGCTCGAGAACGCTAGTAAGGGCATAGACGTTCCGGATATCGTCCTCGACGACCAATATCTGCTTCCCGTCGAGCGCGGCATCGCGATTGAGAGACTTGGCGAGCAGTTGCTGCTGCTGTTCCGGCAACTCCGACACGACCTGGTGCAGGAAGAGGGTGACTTCGTCGAGCAGCCGCTCGGGCGATTTCGCGCCCTTGACGATGATCGACTTCGAATATCTCCGCAGTCGCAGCTCTTCATCCGGCGAAAGATCGCGACCGGTATAGACGATCACCGGCGGGAACCCGACGCTTTCGTCCGCGCTCAACTGTTGGAGCAGATCAAGCCCCGGCCGATCGGGAAGATTGAGGTCGAGAACCATGCAGTCGAAGGTTTCCTGCCCCAGCTTCTCGAGGCACTCCGCCGCCGTCTGCACCATGACCGTTTCGACATCGCGCGAAGCCAGCAGCATCTTCACGCTTTCCGCCTGCCGCTCGTCATCTTCCACGACCAGGACGCGCCGCATCTTCTGCGCCATGCGCGTCTCGAGCCCTTCGAGCATCTCGACCAGCTGCTCGCGCTTCACCGGCTTGAGCAGATAGCCGACCGCCCCGCCCGCGAGCGCGGGCTGGGCATCGTCGGCCACGGAAACGATGTGCACCGGGATGTGGCGCGTGCGCACATCGCGCTTGATCCGATCGAGCACGGAAAGCCCGGTGTGATCGGGCAGGCCCATGTCCAGTATCACCGCGTCCGGCAGATACTGGCGGGCCATCAGCGCGCCCTCGTCCGCGGTCCCGGCCATAAGGCAGAGGAAGCCCAGCTCGTGGGCCAGATCGCGCAGGATACCCGCGAACGCAGCATCGTCCTCCACCACCAGGATCACCCGGCTATCGCCCGACAACCGCTCGCGGTCGTCCTCGTAGACGCGCGGTTCGTCGGCAACGGCGGATGAAGCGCCCTGGCCGCGCGCGGCCCGCGCCGCCGGCCGCTCGGAAGCGGCCGGTGCCTGAACCAGCGCCGCGTCATAGGTTTGCGGCAAGATCAGCGTGAAAATGCTGCCCTTGCCGACCACGCTCTCGACCTGGACCTCGCCGCCGAGCAGCCGCGCCAATTCGCGCGAAATCGAAAGACCCAGCCCGGTGCCACCGTATTTTCGGCTGATTGTCCCGTCTGCCTGGCGGAAGGGTTCGAAGATCGCCCGCTGCTGATCGGGCGCAATGCCGATGCCGGTATCGCGGACGGCGAAGGCAAGGCGGCCGTCGCCATGGCGCATCGCGCTCACCGTCACTTGCCCGCGATCGGTGAACTTGAGCGCATTCGAGACGAAATTCTTCAGCACCTGTTCCAGGCGCTGCGGATCGGTCTCGATCTCGGCCGGCGTGCCGGGCGCCAGTTCGACCTGCAGGGCCAGGCCCTTTTCCTCGGCCACGGCGCCAAAGGTCGCCTTGAGCTTTTCCAGCGTTCGCGCCACGGGAATCCGTCGCGGCTGCAAGTCCAGATGGCCTGCCTCGATCTTCGAGATGTCGAGCACGTCGTTGATCAGCAGCAGCAGGTCGTTGCCCGAGGTTTCGATCATCTCAGCATGCTTGACCTGCTCTGGCGTGAGATTGCCGGTCCGGTTCTCGGTCAACAGCCGCGCCATGATCAGCAGCGAGTTGAGCGGAGTGCGCAGCTCGTGCGACATGTTTGCCAGGAATTCGGACTTATAGCGGCTCGTTTGCTCCAGCTCGACCGCTTGGCCCTTGAGCGAGGATTGCGCGCGCGCCAGGTCGTCGCGCTGGGCCTCCAGCTCGTGCGCCTGCTCTTCCAACTGAGCGTTGGCTTCCTCGAGCTCCGACTGCTGAGCCTCCAGCCGCGCTTGCGATTCCAGCAGCGCCTTGCTCTGCGCTTCGAGCTCCTCGTTGTTGGCCCGCAGTTCCTCGCCCTGCGCTTGCAGCTCTTCCGCCTGCCGCTGCGTTTCCTCGAGTAGCTCCTCTAGACGGGTGCGGTATTTGCCCGAACGGACGGTGACGCCCAACTGATCGGAAACCCGCGCAAGCAGCTCGGCGCTTTCGGCGGCACCGCCGTGCGGCAAGCCCAGCTCGATCACCGCATTGACCTCGCCGTCGGCGCAAATCGGCGCGATGGCCAATTGCCGCGGGCACGCTTGGCCCAGCGCCGAACCGAAGTAGAGATAGCCTTCCGGAACCTCGTCCAGCACGAAGCCCCGCTGCTCGCGGACCGCTTGGCCCAGCAGTCCGTCAGAAAGGCGGAACTGCTCGGGCACGCCTGACTTCTCGGGTACGCCGTAAGTCGCATAGCGGCGAAAGCCGTCGCCGTTGCGAATGAAGATCGCACCGGCCGTGGCACCCACATAGTCGGCCAGGAAACGCAAGGCGTGCTCGCCCAGATCCTCAAGCGGCAGTTCACCGCCAACCGCTTCCGCCAGCCCGACTTCGCCCGTCCGCAGCCACTGCTGCTTGTGAATGGAAAGCCGGTTGCGAATGAACAGGACACCGACCCCAGCCAGCACCCAGTTCGTGATCACGCTGAGTAGCCGGTTCAACTGCGCGATACTAGGATCGACCCCCGTGGGCGCCAGGAAGAAGCCGACGATGACCAGGACGGTGGCCGTGGCCGCAATCGCTACCGGCACGAGCGTGCGCGTCGCCAAATAGGCAAGGACCGTCGGCACCAGGTAGATGACCCAGATCGCCGTCCCCAGCGGCAATACAAGGTCCGCCACAAACGGCACGACCAGCAACGCCGCCAGGGCGGCGTACAGCCATAATTGATACCTCGAACCTGGATGGAAGTTCATTTTTATTGCTTTATTTTCAATGACTTAAAAGGAGATAGCAGAATTTTCCCCCAAGTGCAATCGCGCGAAGCCTTCGAATGTCAGGACGCTGTTCCGACACTCGAAATTGCTGAAGAAGACACTTCGTGACTTCCACTAGCTACCTACCGATAGCCCTTTTATCCCGTCCCCCTCGGTATAAGCCAAATCGGCGCTTGCAATCCCCACGCAAGTCACTGCCATGCCCAACCCCGCGGCACCATGCGCAAGTTTAGAGATTCCGCAATGGTGGAGGAGTTGCTGCGTCCGCGGCAACGGTGTGATTTTCCGATCTTGGGTTTTGCTCGGCCAGTGGAAATCAACCTGACAATACCATCGTGACGGTTGGGCTCGCGATCGGATTCCCGGGGAGCGACAACCCCGCATTGAAAAGGTTGCGCTGATAGTCTTCTGTCTATCCAGCCTCACCGCTACTGGCGCTCGGCAGGGGTCGATCGGAGTCCAGGGCTGATGGCGATGGCTGGCCGCTGGGCATCTGGGTCCCCCGCAATGACTTTCCTGCTGTTTCCGGCGTCACCCGCAGCGCCAGCGCACCGATCACGCAGGCGGCCATCATGACATAGGCGGGAATCAGTTCGTCTCCGGTCCGGCTGATCAGCCAACTGTTGAAGGCCGGCGCCGTCCCGCCGAATAGAGAGGTGGCGACGTTGTAGGAGATCGCGAAGCCGGCGAACCGCACGTGGGTGGGGAACATCGCCGGGAACGTTGCCGAGATTGTCGAGAGCTGCGGGACATAGAGCAGCCCCAGCAGTGCGAAGCCGACGATAGCGCCAAGGAAGCCCGTGGCCATCAAGTAGTATAGCGGCAGGACTGCGAGGAACAGACCGCCGAGCGAGAACCACCATAGCGGCTTGCGACCGATGCGATCTGACAGCGCTCCGGCGAAAGGCACGAACAGCATCATGAACAGCATGCCGATGATCGGCACGACCAGCGCATCGTCAGGTGTAAGGCCCAGCCGGCGTTGGAGGTAGGTCGGCATGTAGCTGAGCAGGGTGTAATTGACGACGTTGAGGGCGACTACGAGGCCTCCCATCGTAAGAAGCGGGCGCCAATAGCGGGTCAGCAGGTGCCTGAGCTCCGTTGAAGCGGCCGGTTCCGTGTCGTGATGCACTTCGATTTCACGAAAAATCGGTGTGTCTTCCATCCGCGAACGCAAATACATGCCGATGAGGCCCATCGGGCCAGCGACAAAAAACGGGATGCGCCAGGCCCACTCCCGCATCGCCTCTTCGCCGAGTGCGAGCGAGAAGCCCAGCATCAGCGAAGCCCCGAAGGAAAAGCCGGCGAGCGTGCCGAACTCGAGGAAGCTGCCGTAGAACCCGCGCCTGTCATCGGGCGAATATTCGGCCATGAAGGTTGCTGCGCCGCCGTATTCGCCGCCGGTGGAAAATCCCTGGATCATCCGCAGGACGACGAGCAGCGTCGGAGCCCAAAAGCCGATCGTGTCATACGAGGGGATCAGGCCGACGCCGACGGTCGCGGCGGACATCAGCACAATGGTCAGGGCGAGAATAGTCTTGCGGCCATAGCGATCGCCGAGAGGACCCCAGAAAAGCCCGCCGAGCGGACGAACCAGGAATGAGATTGCAAACGTCGCCAGCGCGAACAGTGTCGCTTCGCTGGCTTCGCCCGGAAACAGAGCAGCCGAGAGATAGACTACACCATAGGCGTAGATGCCATAATCGAACCACTCGGTGGCGTTGCCGAGCGCGGATGCCGCGATCGCGCGGCGGAGCACGGGTGCCGGTGTGGCTTCGGGGTGGCCGAGTGGGACCTCGGAGCCGATGGCATGCGAGCTGTGGTTGGCGGTCATGGAGCCTCCTGTGGGTCATCCGGGGCGAGCGGATCGAGCGCCGCCGACATGGGGGTGGTTCGCGGCAGGACCTGATATGTCCCCTGCTGCTCGGCAGGGACGGGCAGCGTTCGTGCTTGCCGCCATAGGCCGAATATCAACGCACCGCCCGCGCAGGTGGCGATGAACAGAAACAGTCCGGGGGCGCCGGCGAATGTCATCACACTCGCGGCGGCGAGCGGTCCGGTGGCCGCTCCGGCGGAATAGGCAAGCACGAGCCCGCCGCTCGCGGCGACACGCTGCTCGGGCGCGAGGTGGTCGTTGGCGTGGGCGACGCACAGCGGATAGAGCGCGAAACTGAGGCCGCCGAACAGCGCGCCGGAGGCAAGAAGCGGCCAGCCGGGCCTGCCGATGGCAACGATGCCAAGGCCGGCCGCGAGCGTTCCAGCGAATGCGAGGACGATCACCCGTCGCCGATCGAAGCGGTCGGACAGAAGCCCGAGCGGCCACTGCAGCGCCACCCCGCCGAAGATTACGGTGCTCATGAAAACCGCGACCGCCGATAATTCCATTCCGAGGCGCCGGGCATAGACAGCGCCGAGCGAATAGAACGCGCCGAGCATCAGACCAGTAACGGTCGCGCCAACCATGCCGAGCGGAGAGACTGCGAACAGCGTCCTCATCGGCAACGTAGCGCTGCCTTCGGGCGGTGGCGCAACGATCCGTGTCAGCGCGACAGGGATCGCCGACAGGGAGATCAGGATCGAGGCGATGACAAATGGCAGCGAAGGCTTGGCGTCGCTGATATTGAGCAAGAACTGTCCGATCGCCTGACCGACATACAACGCAATCATATAGCCCGCGAGCACGGTGCCCCGTCCGCCGCTCTCGGCTCGCTCGTTGAGCCAACTCTCGAGGCATACGTAAACCCCGGCGACGCAAACTCCGTCGACGAGCCGGAGCGCGCCCCACAGGACGGGGTCGCGGTAGACCGCGTAGCTCAGCGTGCTGGCTGAAAACAACGAGACAAAGGCGGCGAAGGCGCGGATGTGACCGACGCGGCCAACAAGACGCCCGGCCTTCAGCGAGCCGATGACGAGGCCGAGGAAATAGGCGGTTCCGACCGCACCCACGACCAGCGCGCTGCTGCCTGCACGCTCGAGCCTGACGGCAATCAGCGTCGCCATGAAGCCGCCGCCCGCCATCAGCATGAAGATGGCGAGCAGCAGGCTGCGGACTGGGGCAATCGCGTTCAGCACATATGGGTAGGCGCGGAAACGCACATGGTTCCGGCTCAGGCTGCTGCTGCTCGGCCGTTTCCGGCCGCTACGGCGTCTTCGACCAGCGCTGCGTGCAGCGTCTGCACCGCGCCCTCGAAATCGCGGCGCTCGATGATGAACTGGACATCGACATTGCGGATCTGGTGTTGCACCGCAAGCATTCCGATTCCGGCATCACCCAGCGCCCGCAATGCCCTGGGGACCAAGCCAGGCTCCGAAATGTCGCTTCCGATCGCCGCGACCATCGCGGCGGGCTGCGCCGAAACAGTTGCGGCAGGAAACGCCTCTTCCAGGTCTGCCACCACGCGCGCGATCGCCGCGGAGCTTCCGCTCAGATAATGAGTGATCGTGTTTGCATTGGAGGACTTGCTGACGATCCATGCGCCATGGCGTTCCAGCGCGGCGAGGATCGCGCTGTCATAGCCCTTCTCGCCGACCATGTCCTGCTCGAAGAACTGCAGCGCAACGAGTTCGCGTATGCCGGAGACGATTTCCACGCGCGGCCGCTCCGACACATAGTCCCCGCAGATCAGGGTACCTTCGTCCTCGCGATCGAACGTGTTGCGCACGCACAGGGGAATCTTCGCCTGGCGCAGACCACGCCCGGCGCGCGGGTGGATCGCTTCCATCCCCAGATTGGCGAGCTGATCGGCGACGTCGTAGTTGGTCCGCCCGATCTTGCGCGCGCGGCTTTCGCCGACGAGCTTTGGATCGGCGCTCGAAAGATGGAACTCCTTGTGGATGATTGCCTGGCGTGCGCCGGTCAGGACGGCGATGCGCGAGAAAGTCATTTCCGAATAGCCGCGTGCATAGCGCCGGACCATGCCCCCTTCGCATCCGGCATAGCCGGTTACGATCGGCATCTGGCGCGATAGATCGAGAGGGGCGAGCGCATCGCGAATGCGTTGATCGAGACTGAGGGCGTCCTCTTCGCTCCACAGAGTGAGGTCCACGAACACGGCGTTGACCCCGCGATCGCGCAACAGCAGCACAGTAGAATGCGCGCTGTGCGCTTCGCCAAAGCCGGCGAGCATTTCACGCACGGTGACGAGCTGGTCCTTGAGCCTGAAGCGCCCATGGCCGCGCAGCCGGTCCAAGTCGCTGAGGCATGCGTACAGACCCTCGATGCGCTGGTGCACGAACCGATCGGCGTGGCTGCGGCTCTCGCTGCGTGCGAACATAGCAGCATTGCGGGCGCACATCGCCTCGCGGACACGCTCGAGGGCGCCGGTCCAAGCCGCACCACCCCCCACGAAGTGTGCATAGACTCCTGGCTCGCCTGTTTTCTTGTGCTCGAGCAGCAGATCGGTCATGCCCGCGTAAGCCGACACGACGAAGATGCGTTGATAAAGTTCGTCCCCGCCGCGTCCCCCGATCAGCACGTTATCGAACAAGGTCGAAGTGGCGGCCATGGATGTGCCGCCGATTTTTTCCACACTGTGCAGAGCCATTATGCGACAGCCTTGTGCAGCAGCCCACTGCGAGGGGCGACTGCCCGAAAATCGCGTGCAGCGACGAATTCGGGCCGGGGCGCGTCGGCGGCGAACGGCCTTACCAGCCGGTTCGACATCGCGTTGTAAACAAGGAAGGCGTTCGACCTGGGGAATGGCGTGATGTTGCCGTTGGAACCATGCATCGTGTTGCAATCAAACAGGATTACCGTGCCCGGCTTGCCGGTTGGCGCGACGATGCCGTGCTTATGGGCGAGCACCGCCAGGCTCAATTCGTCGGGCACGCCGTATTCCTGCTTCTTCAGCGACGTGCGATAATGATCGTCGGGTGTCTCGCCGATGCAGGTGACGTAGGTTCTATGCGAGCCTGGGATGATCATTAGCGGCCCGTTGTTGGGCGTGTTCTCCGCCAGCAGCACCGATGCCGAAAGCGCGCGCATACGCGGCATGCCATCTTCGGCATGCCAGGTCTCGAAATCCGAATGCCAATAGAACTCCTTGCCCTTGAAGCCGGGCTTGTAATTGAGCCGCGACTGATGGACGTAGACTTCATCGTCGAGCAGAAACGCGGCAACGCCGGCAAGCCGCTGATCGGCCGCCAGCCCGGCCATCAGCCGGCTTTGCTCATGAATGGCAAAGATGGAGCGGATCTCGTCGTTGCCGCTCTCGGTGATGATCGTCTCGGTGTCGAGCGAGGATGGATCGGCCAATAGGCATCGGGTCTCGTCCTGCAACGCGTCGAGCTCGGCGGCATCAAACACATTTTCGAGCACGAGGTAGCCGTGCCGGTCGAAATGCTCGGTTTGCTCGCGGCTGAGCGGAGCTTCTGGCGTCCATTCGGCATAGGCAACGGGGTCGCCGCGCAGCAGCAACTCGGGCTTGCCCGCGCAGCGAGATGGATAGAGATCTTGCATGGTTCTTCTTCTCGCGAGTCCGGAGGATCAGCTGGCGGGCGCGGCCTCGCGCATGGCCGCTGGGGCGGGATATGCGCCACTTTCGTCGTGCACTTCGTGCCCGGTAACCGGCGGGTTGAACACGCACGCGGTGAGAAGGTCGGTCTCCGGCCGGACGATGTGGCGATCGTTTGCGTTGAGCGCGTAGAGCACGCCCGGCTTGAGTTCGTGCGTCTCGCCGGTGCCGAGGTCCTCGATCGTGCCTTTGCCCTTAAGCACCAAGACCGCTTCGAGGTGGTGCTTGTAGTGCATTTTGAGCTCGGTCCCGGCATGCATCGTCGTGAGGTGGAACGAGAAGCCCATGCCGTCATCCTCGAGCAGCAGGCGGGCGCTGTTCCAGCCATCGGACTTCACATTGCGGTCGCTTGCGCGGATTTGCTTGAGCTTGCGGATGATCATGTCGTTGTCTCCTTAAAAGGTCAGGCCGCCACGCCGAGCGTGGGCGCGAGTTCGGCGCCGATCGCGGTCTCGAGGATGTCGAGCCCCGTATTCAGCAGGGCGTCGTCGATGGTGAGCGGAGCGAGTACCTTGACGATCTCGTCGTGAGCACCGCTGGTTTCGATGATGAGTCCTTGCGCGAAGCAGGACTGAGTGATCGCCGACGCGGCATCGCCGGAACCGACGTCTATGCCACGCATCATGCCGCGTCCGCGGGTTGAGAGGCTATGCTCCTTGGCGATTTGCTCGAGACGAGAGTGCAGCAGTTCGCCGCGGCGAACGATATCGGCCTGGAACGAACCATCGGCCCAGAAATGTCGCAGCGCGGCCGCCGCGGTCACGAACGCGTGATTGTTGCCGCGGAACGTGCCGTTGTGCTCGCCGGGCTCCCACACATCGAGTTCGGGGCGGAACAGTGTCAGCGCGAAAGGTAGGCCCATTCCCGAAAGCGACTTCGCGAGCGTCACGATGTCGGGCGTAAAGCCCATGCCTTCGAAGCTGAAGAAGCTGCCGGTTCGGCCGCAGCCAGCCTGAATATCGTCGACGATCAGGAGCGCGCCGTACTTCCTGGCGATGCCGGCGATGGCGCGAAGCCATTCGGGTGACGCCGCGTTCAGCCCGCCTTCGCCTTGCACCGTCTCCACAAGGACCGCCGCCGGGGCATCGAGCCCGCTCGACGGATCCGAAAGCCGCTGCTCAAGCAGTGCGGCGGTGTCGACATCCGGCCCGTAATAGCCGTCGAAGGGTTCGTGCGAGACATGCGAAAGCGGCACGCCGGCACCATTCCGCTTGCCGGCGTTGCCGGTGCAGGCGAGCGCCCCCAGCGTCATGCCGTGAAAGCCATTGGTGAAGGCGATCACGAGCTCTCGACCGGTGATCTTGCGCGCCAGCTTGACCGCGGCCTCGACCGCGTTGGTGCCGGTTGGCCCGGTGAACATCGCACGATAGTCGAGCTGGCGCGGCGCCAGGATCAGCTGCTCGAACGCTTCGAGGAAGTCCGCCTTTGCATCGGTATGAAGGTCGAGGCCATGGGCGATGCCGTCGGCTGCGATGTAGTCGAGCAGCGCTTGCTTCAGGACCGGGTGGTTGTGCCCGTAATTCAGCGATGAGCAGCCAGAGAGAAAGTCGAGATATTGCCCACCGCTGCCGTCATGCAGCCAGACGCTCTCCGCCCGCGTGAATTGTCGGGGAATCGAACGCGAGTAACTGCGTACGCGCGACTCTCGACGATCGAAAATGTCAGTTTCCGGTGCGTCCCGGCTGGGGCGAGGGACTAAGGTCATGAGATTGCTCCGTGCTATTTCGAAAGGGCGGGAAGCGGCGAGATGCGGGCTTCCCATTCGGTATCGTGAGCGCCGGCAAAGTGCGCGTGGCGATCAAAGCGGGGGGACCTGGTAAGCGTCGCGCCGTGGCGGCGCGCAAAGGCCCGGAAGAGCGCCCACGACGCTTCGTTGTCCTCAGTGATAGTGGTCGTGAGCGCAGTGGCCGTCGCGACAGCCGGCCGGGCCAGGAGCGCGTCCAGCATATTCCGCGCCAGATTCTGGCCCCGCGCAACAGGGTCGACCGCGACCTGCCAGACGAAGATCTGTTCCGGAGATGAAGGTGGACGATATGCCGATATCCAGCCCAGCAGGGCGCTACCTCGCTCGGCTAGGATGCAGGTATCCTGAAAGTCGGTGCATTGCAGCAGATTGCAGTAGCCCGAGTTGACGTCGAGCGGAGGCGATAAGGCGATCAGCTTCGATACACGGGGACCATCCTCGGCGCGCGGCATCCTTAATGTGAGACAGTCGTTACGGCGGGAGCTGTTATCAGGAAATGTACTCCGGTCCGGCGCTCTTAACGCCGGAGAGCAGTTTGCTTCATTTTCCGAAATATCTAAATCCCCTGTGGAGCGATCGTCACCTTGGTGAGGCGGCGAATCTAGGGAATAATCTGATTTTGGCAACCCCCTCCCCTGGCAGGCAGGGCATTATCCTTCTACATCTGAATTAATATCCTTCGATTCAGGAAGGATATTTGGCCTTGTTCCCTGCCGCGCAGCGATTAGCGAGGATTATGTGGATGCGAACCTTACGATACCCGCGCTCAAGGCCCTTCGGCGGATTCTGCGCGCGTCGGAGCTGAGCAATCGCCAACTGGCCGGGGCGACTGGCCTGACGCCGTCACAGCTGCTCGTACTTCAGGAAATCGAAGAGCGCGGGCAGGTCACTCCGACCGAACTCTCCACCGCCCTGCAATTCGGTCAGGCGACCATCACCAACATCATTGATCGCCTGGAGTCGGCGGGACTGGTGAGACGTCAGCGTGGAGAGCAGGACAAGCGCCGGGTATACCTCACCTGCACTGAGGCTGGCGAGCGGACGATCGCACTTGCGCCCGACTTGCTACAAGCTACCTTCAGCCAAGAATTTGCGACGCTTCCGGTGTGGGAGCAGGCGATGATCCTCGCGGGCCTTGATCGTCTCAGCGACATCCTGGGAATAGCTAGGAGCGATGTCGCACCGCTGCTGGATTCCGGAGCGATCGATCGATCGACCTAGAGCCGAGGGTATATCGCGCTGGCACCCTTGCAGGGCATGGATGATATCGCGACCAAGCGTGGACTATGCCGGCGGCGCCGGCGACACCCGCACGACCATCGCCGGGACGACCGAGGTGGTCGATCTCACCGGCGGCTTCGCCAGCGCGGTGGTTTCGGCACAATTGGCGTTTCTTACTGCAGGTGGGCGACACAGGCTTTCAGAACCGATTGGCTGGTCTCGTTGAAATGGGCCAGAGGGAACGGTGGCAGGTCGATCCAGTAATCCCGGTTCGCGACCGTCCACGCGGCGGGAACCACGGCATAATCCTGGCTGCCGGCTGTTTGCATGATGGCTAGGGCGGCCCGCGAGAGCTGACCGATATAGGCAGGTGTGTCCCGCACCTGTTGCAGCACCATGTCGGCATGTTCGCCGTTGGGTCCGGGCTCGCCGATTTCGAGCATGATCGGCATGCCCGAGGGCGGCGTGTTGGCGCCGGGTGGGAACGAGACGACGATCGACGGAATATTGTCCGCGCAGGCGACCACCACCTTGATGCGGTCCGGCGTACCGTCGGACATGGCGATCGAGGCTCCCTTCTTGCCGGCTGCCGGCCCGATGAATTTCCAGTCGTATTTCGGGTTCTTGTCCGGACGGTCGTCGGCCACGGGCGCTGCTTCGGCCGCCTTGAGCGCGGCGGGCTCGGCGGCGGTGTAAGTCGTCTTGAAGCCTTTCGGCGTCCAGCTCATCGTGCCGTAGCAGGTGTCGGCTCCGCTCTTGTGACCGCAGAAAGTGCCGTGCGCGGCAAACGCAAGGCTCTGCTTGCCACCGACGGGCTGGGTGATTGCGAATCCCTGATAGTTGTCGCCGCCCGCCTCGCGCAGCCGGTCACCCTGGGAAACCAGGATCCCGATCTGACAACCGGCGGACCCGCAATATTCGGAATAACCGAGCGACGGACAGACGAGCTCGGACATATGCACGATGTAGTCGGGCTTGCCGTCACCGTTGAAATCGGCCGTTTCGGCGAAGCCGTCCTCGCTGGTGACATGCAGCTTGTCGCCCGCCTCGCGGCATTCCTGGCGCGCCTGGTCGAAATACGCGCGGACTTCGGGCGGCAGGCGTTTCGCCGGCTCCGCTGCTAGGGCGGCTGGCGCGCTGACAACGGTGGCACCGAGCGCGAGCGTCAGGAGGTTGAAGACATCGCCGCCGATCCGATGAAGGCCCCTCAGGTTCCATTTTGCCACGCCCATCACTGTTTTCTCCTATCCATGCTCGCGATTGCCGGTGTGAGGGCTAACGCTACCCGTCCCCGCTTCACTGAACTGCTTTGGGTGCGGGCTGGCTGATCTTGAGTTGTGCGCGCAGGGCCGCGACCTGGCCGGTGAAGGCATTCCGGCGTTTGCCCAGCCAGAAGAAATAGGCAGCGCAGGGGGCCATAAGCAGCACGCCGAGGACGACGCTCGACAGGAAACAGACGAATACGCCGATCAGGGCGAGAAAGAGCGATATCGCGCCGAACACCGATGAGATCATCGGGAAGCAGGCCTTGTTCACCGCTGAGCCGATGAAATCCAGCGCGCCGGTATTGTGGTTGAAGATTGCGACGAACGGTCCATCCGTCCGGCCTCTGGGTATTGCCCAGATCAGCGACACCCAATGACCCTGCCGCACCGCCAGGTGCACATCCTCCACTTTCAGGGATTCTTCCTCCCCATCGGCTGTGCGGATAATGATCTGGTCATGGGTCGTGTGTTTCGACTTGACCGGGTCCTTCTCGATATATCCCGATCCATGGCTGACCACGCCGCGGCCGCCGCCGCCGGAGATTTCAGTGGTGACCCATTTCTGCGTATCCATCACCTCGCCGCTCATGCTGTGAATGGCGATCTGGCGCGAGCCGAGGGTAATGGTCGTCATCTGCGTCATGCCGCCTCCCTTTCCAAAAAGGATCGTTGATCTGCGGCGGCTAGATATGCTGTTCTCCGGCGTGGCGCTTATCAAGAAGTTATGAAGTGTGGTCGGGGGCGATATGTCGCGCAAATCAGGCAGTTCCCGGCGGGACCGGCTGATCTGGACGGTCGGTGCGGCACAGGTCGATGAATCGAGTTGGCGGTTACGCGTCGCCGGGCGCGACGTGGACATCGAGCAGAAGCCGATGGAGCTGCTGCTGGCACTGCTGCACCGTAACGGCGAAGTCGTCACCAAGGACGAACTGCTCGATCTCGTGTGGCCCGGCGTTACCGTGGTGCCCGCCTCGCTGCCGACTGCCATTGCCAAGCTGCGCCGCGCGCTGGGCGATGAAGCCGCTATCGTCGAGACCGTGCCCAAGCTCGGCTATCGCATTGCCGGCACCGCGAACGTGCAATGCATGCAAGCGAACGAACGCCCGCTGATCGGGTTCATGGCCGGCGATCCCGTGCCTGGCGCGGCCGGCTGGCGGCTCTCTCGCTCGATCGCTCGCGGCGATGCCGACGATGTCTGGCTCGCACGGTCGGACACCGGCGAAGCGCGCGTGTTCAAATTTGCCGAGACACCCGCTCGGCTGCGCCAGCTCAAGCGCGAGGCACGGGCCGGGCAAGTGCTCGCCGCGCTCGGCGACAGCTCGAAGCGGTTCGTGCTGCCGGTCGCCCATGTATTCGATCGTGTGCCCGCCTGGCTCGCGTTCCCGGATGCGGGGGTGGATCTGGGGCAGTGGTTCATGCGATGCGGCGCTGGCCTCGACCGCGCCGGGCGGATCGCTCTGGTGGAGCAGGCGGCGCGTGCGATCGCTGGCGCGCACAGTGTTGGCGTGCTGCACCTCGATCTCAAGCCATCGAACCTACTGGTATCGATCCAGGCCGATGGGCCGCGTGTTCGCGTGATCGATTTCGGCAGTTCGGTCCTGCTCGATCATCCGCGCCTCCGCGCCGCCGCACTGGCCGGGATGACGATCACCGAGCCTGCTGACAGCAACGCGTCGTCGCCGGCTGGAACGCCTCTCTACGCCGCGCCTGAACTGATCGGGAGCGGCGCACCGTCGGCGGCGTCCGACATCTATGCCTTGGGGCTGATCCTCTTCCAGGTCCTCGCCGGCGACCTCAACCGCCCGCTCGCCCCTGGCTGGGAGGACTTGATCGACGACCCCCTGCTGCGCGATGATATCGCCCGGGCCTCGGCGCTCGACCCGGCGCATCGCTTCCCCTCGGCCGAGCTATTGGCCGACAATCTCGCCACGCTGGATGTCCGGCGCGCCGAAGCTGCGCGCGTCGCTGCCGAGGCTGCCGAGGGAGACCGAATCCGGCGGGAGGTGGAGCGGACGCGCGCGCGCAGACCGTGGGCGATCGCTGCCGGGGTCGCGCTTACGCTGGGCGTCGTCGGAGCGTCTGCCGCGGCGTGGGAAGCTGCGCGCGCACGCGACGAGGCACGACGCCAGACGGCGATCACCACTGCGATCAACAGCTTCCTCGCCGACGACTTGCTGGCGCGCGGTGATCCGTCGAAAAGCGGCAGCGCCGGCGAAACGCTGATCGACGCTACCCGCCGTGCCGAGCCTGAGATCGGCCGCCGTTTCGGCAAGGCCCCATTGGTCGCCGCGCGGCTCTATCACACGCTTGCCCGCGTCTATGCCCAGCAGTCCGATTGGGCAGCGGCGCGCGCCGCCTATACCAGGGCCGATGCCGCCTACGCCCGCGCCGGCGCCGCCGACAGCAAGCCGGCGGCGATCGCGCGGTTACAACACGCTTCGACTGAGGCGTTGTCCTACACGGAAGGGTCGGTTGAACGCGCGCGGGCGATCATAGCGCAGGAGCGGGCACGCTTGCCGGGGGACGAAGACCGGATCGACCCGGAAGTGCGCGTTTGGCTCGCCTCGGCGCGCGGGATGGTCGAACTGGCCGGCGGTGACATCCACGTTTCGCGCGACCAGTTCGGTCTCGCCGCGCAGATTGCTGACAGTATGCCTGGGCAGTTCGACGCGCGTACTCGCAACGACTTCCATCAGCGCTACGCCTTCACGCTGATCCGGCTTGGGGACGGCAAGGGAGCGGAAGCGGCGATCAAGCCCCTGCTGGCCGCGCAGGCCCGACTTCTTGGTCCGACCAATCCCGACGTGCTGCTGCTCAGAATGAATCTGGGCCAAGCTTACCTCTATCAGCGGCGTTTTGCCGATGCGGTGAAGGAATTGTCGGCTGTGCTGCCGCTGATGCGACAGCAACTCGGCCCCGATCACCGCCTCGTCCAACAGACGCTCGCGGCGCGGGTCGAAGCCTATGGTGATCTCGGTAATTATCAAGCATCGATCGCCGATGGCCGCGAACTCTATGCGATCGCGCTCAAGCAGCAAGGGTTGCGCGCCTTCCGCCCGATCGTCGCCCTGTCAGACCTGGCGACGTCGGAATGCCGGGCCCGGGACCTTGCCAATGGCGTTGCCGATGCGCGCAAGGCCTATCGCGCCTCGCTCGACACCTTCGGACCGGAGGCGGCGCTGACCCAGGGTGTCGCCATGGCCTTGGCACAATGCTTGATCGAAGCGGGCCAGGATGCCGCCGCCACACCGCTTATCGCGCATATCGACCGCAAGGCGGTTGCTGAGCTGGCATCCGATCCGCACTGGGGGGCGAATATCGATCTGGCGCAGGCCGAAATCTCCGTCCATGCCCAACGGTGGGAAGATGCTGCGGCCGATCTTCACGCCGCTGCTGTGGCGTATGCCTCACCGCAATCGGATGTCTTCCAACACCGTAAATTCGAAACCTTGAGCGCACTCGTCGCTCGTTCAGATACCAGGTAACCAATCCGAGCCAGCGATGGCGGGCTGATGCCCTTGGCGACCTCGCAGTGTCGCCTAGCCGCCAACTTGCGACGTCTCTGTCACGAAACCGGCTGAAGCCAGACGGAATTCGCCGGCCGAGCCGGGATCGCCGTACCTAGTATCAGCCATCTCGAGCGCGGTGCCCGCAATCCCACTATCACGATTATCGGGAGGCTCGCAAAGTCACTCAAGGTGAAGTCGAGGTCATTGCTCGAGTGAACGGCGGCTTTGCGCCTTCATGCCCGTCATTCGATGTCTCTGCAGCAAGAGGACATGGCGAACGGCCATATGCAACGGAGCCATTTTTTGTCGATTGGCAATCCGGCCACAATATCGGGAAGGGTGAGTGGATCATCGGGAAGGATGAGCGGATCGCCCCACCCTATCAACAGAAGTGATGACGACGGCGCCGCTTCCCTCAGCCTATCTTGAACGCGTTCTCGCAGACGTGCGCCGCGCTCACACCCGTTATGACGCCGTTGAAGAGGATGGGAATGACTTTGGCTCCGCGACGTTCGGGGAAATCGTCAAGGGGGCATTAAAGGACGGCATATAGCCGTATCGGCTAACAGGGGAAGGAGGACAGGATGTTTGGATCACGCGACACGCGCGCGTCGGCACACGGATCGCTGGGCGTCCTCACGGCGATGCTGGCCTCGCTCGAACTGATGACGCTGCCGGTCGGCGCGATGGCGCAAACACCGGCTGTCACCCTAGGTGGTGCGGTTACTGGCGCCAGGTCGATCGAGAATGAGGTCGAGGATCTGCTGGCGGTCAAATGTCCGGCAAGATTGGTCGCGCCTTCACCGGATACGGATGAATCCGTACTGATCGCGTTTGACGACGCTTTCGCGCCCCTTATCACGCCGGCATATGGCGCGCGGCCCTATGAGGTAGCGTTGGAAGCCTATCGCCGATGCATTGATCGCGCGATCACGCAGATTCAGAGAACTCCCCATTATGCGCTGATCGACCCCAATGCGGATGAGGATTGCTTCGACTGCGCGATTTCCCTGTCCGATCTCGCTCTCCAGATTCCCCGTTTGCGACAATTGCAGGGGCTGACCTATCTCGATTCAGATGAGATCGCCGATCAGGATCCGGCCAAAGCCCTGGCGCTCATCCGTCAGTCGATAGCGGATTTCGATGCCGTGCAGGCGGAGTTCCGATCGGACGCTGAACGCTTGATCGATCGTCGCGAACGGGCTTTGGACGAACAGCGCCGCGCAGCCGAAAGCGCCGCCCGGCGGGAAACGACTATCGGGCTTATAACCGGCCTGGCCGCAGTAGGCATGGGGGCCGCGGCGGGGCTTGGCAGGCAGCAGACCACCCAGATCGCCGAGCAAGCTATGCAACGACAATTTGCCCTGGCGAACGCCAATCTGGGCGTCAGACTTGCGGCCATCCAGCAAAACCAGGTGAGGATCGATGCCGTCAACAGCGGCATCTCCGACAGGGGGAATACAGGTGCCTGGCGCGACGATGGCATCCGCGTGGTTTTGCCGCGTCTGAGCCTGTGGGAATCCAATGGATTAAAGCGCTGGGGCGCGACGTTCACGGGCGGCATGGGCGATGAATTTCACTTCGACTATCTGGTGCATGTCATTGCCAACCTGCCTGACGGTAGAGAATTTTCCTGCACGGGTTCGATTGTTGCGCCGCGGCTAGTCCTGACCAACCGTCACTGTGTCCAGGATCCGGAGGACGGTACCGGCATCGCTCCCCGCGCCTATACAGTAGTCCGGGACTCTTATGAAGGGGGCGAAGGCGGCGTGGTCCGTCGATCCAACAAGCGGGCTGTCGTTAAATGGGCATCACCCGATCTCAATATATCTATCCAAGAAGACAGAAGTAGAGACTGGGCCCTGCTGGTGCTTGACAAGGCTTTTTTTGAAGGGGGGCTCGATCTGGTTTCTCCGGCGGAGTTGGCGCGCCATCCCAAGTTTCGGATCGCCGTCGCCGGTTATTCGAGCGATCTAAACGACGGCGATCAGGTTACGATGGACTGGGGGTGCCTAGGCGAATGGGACGATGGCCTGATTCGCCATTTGTGTCGCACGTTCAGCGGTGCGTCCGGTTCGCCTATCATAGCCGTTGACGGCAGTTTCGGGCGACATAAAGTGTTGGGAGTTCATGCGGCGTCCTATCGTGATCCGAACGACCCAGCGGCGGGACTGAAATCGGGCGCTGCCTCTCAGCAACTCTACGATACATGGCAGGATATGAAGGCCGAATATGCACGTTGAGGGGCGCAGTGTATCTGTTTGAATTTCCGTCCTCGCGTCAGGCTTAGAGCCTCGGATCGCCGCGTCCGCCGCTACGAGGTGAGATTCCGGATTTGAGCCCTCGCTCGATCGAAGTCAGTTAACCTGACAACCCCAATTCGAACTCTCGGTACGGCCTCCCCCAAACGCCCGTCGCGACTTTGTCCGACCAATATCCCGTAGAGATAAGCCGCTCGAAATCATCGAATCCCACGAATTTCCCCGCAACAGGGAATCCGGTCCGGTTTGAAAAAGAGGAACGGTTTCTCTGATCGAGAAAAATATAGGAAATCAAGTAGTTATGTGGCGGAGAGGGAGGGATTCGAACCCTCGGTACCCGTAAGGGCACAACGGTTTTCGAGACCGCCCCGTTCGACCACTCCGGCACCTCTCCGCGGAAAGCGCTTGGCGGTGTGAGGCCGCCGGTCGGCTGGGAGCGCGGCGGTTAGCCGATGCACTCGGGCTTGCCAAGCCTGTGTGAACATAAGGCGGCGGAAACGGGGCCGCCGGCGTGGTCCCACCGGGGATTGGCCCATGATGAGCCTTGCCCCGCCACGCGCTCATCCATATCTGAGGGGCATGGACCATCGTTCCCATTTCTATCTGTCGCAGGCAGGTCGCCGGATCGAGGCGCCGCTGCACGCGCAGGCTCGCTTTGCCATCGGGGATGTCGTGCGGCACAGGCTGTTCGATTTCCGCGGCGTGATCTTCGATATCGATCCGGTCTTCGCCAATAGCGAGGAATGGTACGAAGCGATCCCGCAGGACATCCGCCCGCGCCGCGACCAGCCGTTCTATCACCTCCTCGCCGAGAGCGAGGATTCGTCCTATGTCGCCTATGTCAGCCAGCAGAACCTGCTGGAAGACAGCACGGGTGGCCCGGTGGACCATCCCAGCGTGCCGCAGCTGTTCGAGACTTTCGCCAGCGGGCGCTATCGCCTGCGCCGCAGCCTGACTCACTAGGAAGGCGCCCTGCCCGCCGCGCGGGTCAGTTCTTGAGCTTCCAGCCGCTCTTCAGAATGCGATAGGCGATCCAGCCGAGCGCGAGGTTGAGCACTGCCACGCCCACTGCGGAGGCGATCACCGCATCATTGGTATTGCCGATGTCGCTCTGGCCGATGAAGCCGAAGCGGAAGCCGGAGATCATGTAGAAGAACGGGTTCGCCCGGCTGATCGCCTGGAACATGGGCGAGAGGTTGTGGATGACGTAGAACGTGCCGGAAAGCAGCGAGAGCGGCGAGACGACGAAATTGGTGATCGCCGCCGCGTGATCGAACTTTTCCGCCCATAGGCTGGTCAGCAGGCCCATCAGCGAAAGCATCAGCGAGCTCATCAGGCCGAACCAGACCACGGCCCAGGGATGCGCGATCCTCACCTCCACGCCCGGCCACAGCGCCATGGCCAGCGCCACGGCGAAGCCGACCATGATGGCCCGGGTCATCGCCGCGCCGACGATGCCGATCATCAGCTCCGCTTCGGTGAGCGGCGGCATCAGCAGATCGACGATCGTGCCCTGCAGCTTGCCCGTGAGCAGCGAGAAGCTGGAATTGGCGAAGGCGTTCTGCATCATGGCCATCATGATGAGGCCCGGGGCGACGAAGGTGGCGAATGAAACGCCCAGCACCTCGCGCCCTCCACGCCCCGAACCGCCCAGGGCCACGGTGAAAATCACCAGGAACAGCAACGTCGTGACGGCCGGGGCCCACACCGTCTGGGTCTGGACCTTGAGAAACCGCCTCACCTCCTTCATATAGAGGCTCCACAGCCCGATCCGGTTTATTCCCGTGATGCGCGGCTGCCCCTTGGGCGGAAACGGGCGCCCGGCACTTGCTTTGGGGTCGACGAATTCGGGCGCCTGGCCGGCGACATGCGGCAGGGCGGCTGGGGCTTGATCGGCCATGCGGAGCGCCTATCGGCTCCGTCCTGTGCTGGCAACGGTTTGTGCGGTGCCGCCCGCCGTTTGAAGAATGATGGAACCCGAATGAGCTGGACCGAAGAACGTATCGCAGTGCTCACCAAGATGTGGGAAGGGGGCGCAACCGCGAGCCAGATCGCCGACGAACTCGGCGGTGTCTCGCGCAATGCCGTGATCGGCAAGGCGCACCGCCTTGGCCTCAAGGCGCGTCCTTCGCCGGTCAAGGCCAACGAGCCCAAGCCCGAAGCCAAGCCGAAGCCGATTGAGGCCAAGCAGCCCGCGCCTAAGGCGCCTGCCCCGGCGCGCGCGGCGCCCAAGGCACCTGCGGCCCCGCCGCCCAGCCAGCCGGAGCCGCCGGCCGCATCGGCCACGCCCAGCCAGCCCTTGCCCAACCCCACTCACGGGTTGCCCAAGATCGTCTCCGTCGGCCCGGGCGGCTTCCTGCGCCAGGGTCCGGGTGACCAGCAGGCGCCGATTCCCCCCGCCCCGCCCCGCCGCCTGGTGCCCGCGAAGCCGAGCCCGGAGATCGCCGACAAGACCAGCCTGCTGGATCTCAACGATCGTGTCTGCCGCTGGCCGATGGGCCATCCCGGAGAGCCGGATTTCCACTTCTGTGGAGAGAAGGTGAATCCCGGCTTCCCCTATTGCGTGGAGCATTGCGGCCGGGCCTATCAGGCGCAGCTGCCGCGCGGCGCGCGCCGCCCCCCGCCGCCGCTGCCGTTCGGCGGGCCGCGGGTCCGCTAAACGCTGTCCGGCACGGGACCGCCGGCCTTGCGCGCCGGCGGGATCTGCCGATCGACGATGATCGCGGAGGCGGAGACCAGCACCGCCCCCACCGCCATCACCGCGAAGAACGGCACCACGCTGCCGTGCCCCAGATCGAGCAGCTTGCCGCCCAGCGCCGTCGCCGTCACGGCGCCGACCCGGCCCATGAAGATGCCGAAACCAATCCCGGCGGAACGGCAAGAGGGCGGATAGGCATAAGTCATGATCGCGTACATGCTGGCGATCCCGGCGCTGAACACGGCGGCCGCCAGGCCCACCAGCGCCACCACCAGCAAACGGTCGCTCTCGGTCGGGACACCGGGCATGGTCTCGATCACCAGGCAGAGCCCGACGAGCGTCGCCAGCAGGACCACGCTGATGGCGCTTATCAGCACGCGCGAGCCGAGCCAGCGAATCAACAGCCCGGCCGCGACGGACGCGATCACCGACGTGATCCCGCCCACGGAAATCGCATAGGACGCCTCGTCGAAGGCGAAGCCCTGGGCCGTCAGCATGGTCGTGGTCCAACTGAGTATGCCGTAAGCCACCAGCGCCGCGGCGGTGAAAGACACGCCGACGCCGATATTCAGCCGGAGATTGCTGCGGTCGAGCACGCCGACGGCGGCATCGCCCGCCTGGGCGGAAGCGTGCAACTCGGGCACGAGGTCATGTTCTGCATCGAGCACTCTCACGGCCGCCCGCCGCGCGGCCTCCGTCTTGCCGCGGGCTAGCAGGAACGAAGGGCTGTCCCGCAGCAGGGCCAGGATCAGGATGACCACCAGCAGCGTACCCGCCCCGAATATGACGAACGACCCGCGCCAGCCGTAAGCATCGATCAGCGTCGGCGCGATCGCGGCGACCACGAAGCCACCCGCCGGCGTGCCCACCGAAAGCGTGGTGACCCCCACCGAACGCCACCGTTCCGGCAGCCACTCGCTGGCCAGCGTGATCGCGTTGGCATAGGCGGAACCGAAGCCGATCCCGCCCAGCAAGCGCCAGGCCGCCATGTGCCATACGCCGTCCGACAGACTGGCGCCGATCGTGGCGAGTGAAAACACCAGCGCCGCCAGCGCCAGCGAATAACGGCGCCCGATGGTGTCGCCGAGCCATCCCCCGCCCCACGAGCCAATGCCGAAGCCGACCAGGGCCGCGCTCATGGCAATGCCGAAGGTGCCGCGATCGACGCCGAAGGTCTCGATCACTTTCGGCGCGACGATGCCCAGCAGCTGGGCATCCATGCCATCTGCGATCAGCACCAGCATGCAGACCACGAAAGTCGTCAGCTGGAAGGCGCGCAACGGCCGGCCGGCCATGGCATCGCTGAAGGTCGTCGTTACTGCTGGTGTCGCCATGCGGCATTTCCTCCCTGCGGCCCGACCGTTCTGGCGACGGTCATTACGCCTTGTTCCGCAGGAGATGCCACGTCGGCCCGCTGAGAGGAAGCCCGCGATCGATGCCGGGGGACGGTGTTATGCGATCAGCCGAGCCACTGTCACGGCCATCCGTGCGCGCAGCAAAAGGCTGCGATTTCTATCTTAATATAAGAACACGTTATCGTGGCTTAGTTGAATATCCATGCCGAGGATATCACCTTCAATATCGAAGCGGTATTACTATACCAATCTATAATTGGTTGTTGCTGCTGATGTTAGGATTGGTTCCAATGATTCGGTGAACCGTTTTTGAAACGAGACGAATTTAGATTCCAGGAGTAACTTGATATGCGCAAGCTCACTTATCCCCTGATCGGCCTGGCGCTTGCCGCCAGCACCGCCTACGCGCAGGAAGCACCGGATGCGGGCGCTGTGCCGGGCGGTCCGGAATCGGACGCCGCTGCGCCGGCCGACGCCGTTCCCCCGGCCACGCCGGACGATGCGGTTCCGCCGGCCGACGAGCCGCTGCCGCCCGAAGCCGCGCCGGCGCCGGATGCCTCGGTTGCCGACAGCGAGTTCACCGACCAGCAGATCGATCAGTTCGCCGAAGCCACGGTGAAGGTCCAGGCGATCGATGCGGACACCAGCATCTCCGCGGGTGACAAGCAGACCCATATGGCGGCTGCGGTGACCGAGGCCGGCCTCGATCCGGCGACCTACAACAAGATCGGTCAGGCAATCGCCATCGATCCCGAACTGCGCAGCCGCGTGCAAGTCGCGATGGCGCGCCACTCTGGCGGCCAGGCAGCCAATCCTTCGGATGGCTGAACCCTTTTAGGGTCGCAAATCCGAGCCGCGCGGCAAGCCCCTGCCGCGCGGCCTTTTTTTGCGGGGATGTGAACCGCCGCTGGCGGTCATTGCCCTCCGGCGGGAGAGGCCGATCCGCGATCAAGCTCCGCACTGCTGCGGGGCACCACGGGCCGATTGCCCGGCGCCATCAGATCGCGGACCATGTCCGCCCGCATCGTTTCGAACTTAACCCGCCCCGGCGTCGGCTCATCGTCCGGAAAGGCATCCTCGATCTCGCGGTGCCGCTGCTTCACTTCATCGAGGAACTCGCGGTTGGTGAAGATGTAGAAGCGGTTCTCCCGGATCGCCGCGACCACCGCGCGCCCGGTGTCATAGGGATCGATCGCCCCGCGCATCGCATCCCACAGGTCTTTCAGGAACTGCGGCGCGTTCGCCTCGTCGATGGTGCCGGGCCGGTCTTCCGGCAGAGGCACGATCGCGGTGCGGGTGGCGCCGGGAAACAGGCAGGAAACGCCGATCCCCTCCTTGGCGAGCTGCATCCTCAGCGATTCGGAGAACCCGCGCACGGCGTATTTGGCGGTGGAATAGGCGGCAAGGCCGGGCAACGGGACCACGCCGGCCATCGAGCTGGTGTTGACGATATGTCCGCCCTCCCCCTGGCGGCGGATGATCGGGGCGATGATCTTGGTGCCGTTGATCACCCCGCCCAGATTGATGGCGATCACCCGATCCCACTCGTCGAAGCTCTCCCCCGCCGCCGTGCCGCCGCCGTTCACCCCGGCATTGTTGCACAGCACGTGGATCCGGCCGAACACCTCCAGCGTCTCTTCCGCGGCGGAGCGCAGGGATTCCCGTTCGGCCACATCGGTCTTCACGAAATGGACCGCGTTGCTGCCCGCCAGCCGCTCGCGCGCCTGGGCGATGTGCTCGTCGCTCCAGTCCGCCAGCGCGACCTTCATCCCTTCGTCGAGAAACGCCCGCGCCATGCCGAGCCCGATCCCGCTGGCGCCGCCGGTGATGAAGGCGACCTTGCCGGTCAGGTGTTCCATCCGGTCCGTTCCTATTCGTCGCGGAACTGCCCGAAATCGGGCGCTTCCTCTTTGATGTCGGGCGTGGCGGCAAGCACCGCCTCGGCCCGGGCGCGCATGGCGTCCTTGTAGAAGCCGTGAGTGACGATGTAAGTGCTGTTCGCCAGGATGCCTTCGGCCACCAGCTCGCCCGCGGCTTCCGGCTCCATCCAGTTATCGCCCACGATGCGGCGCTGAAGCCGGGCCTCGCTGGCCTTGAAGCCGCTCGCTTCCAGCAGGTCTTTCGGCCGGTTCTGCTGCGTTTCGTGGATGTTGGACTTCACCGGGCCCGGCAGCAGGATCGAAACGCCGACGCCCTTCTCCATCAGGGCCGGCTTCACCGCTTCGCAATAGTGGCATACGGCTGCCTTGCTCGCCGCGTAGATCGCGAGATGTTCCGGCATGACGACTTCGGCCGCCAGGCTGGCGGTGGAAACCACATGGCCGCCGCGCCCGTGCGCGATCATCTGCGGCAGGAACTCGACAAAACCGTTGATCACCCCGCCGACATTGACCCCGAAGCCGAAGTCGTAATCGGCATAAGTCGCTTCCAGCACCGGGCCTTCGAGGCCGACCCCGGCATTGTTCACCAGGATGTCGATCCCGCCGAACTCATCCTGCATCCGCCGCGCCGCATCGCGGTAGGCTTCGCGGTTGGTCACATCCAGTTGCAGGGCGGAGACCGCGTTCGAGCGTTCCGCGCCGGCGAATTCCGCCAGGGCCCGGTCGATATGATCCTGCCGCAGATCGGCCAGGACGACTTGCGCCCCGCGTGCCGCCAGCACCTTGGCTATGCCCAGCCCGATACCGCTGGCCCCGCCGGTGACGAACGCAATCTTCCCTTCGAACGAAGTGATCGGCATCGAGACTCCCGCGCGTGGTTTCCGCCGGTTTGGCAGAGCCACGCGCGGGCGTCCAGCAGCACCGGCTAGGAACGCAGCCGGGCCGAGAGGAAGAAGCTGCGGCCCCGCTCGGGGAAGCCGTCGGTCAGCGAATAGAGATCGTCGAACGCATTGCGCACGCCCGCGCCGATCGTGATGCGGTCGGTCAGGTCGTAATCCACCCGCAGGTTCGCCTGCACGTAGGATCCGATGCGGAAATAGTCCGTGCCCGCCGTGTTCACCGTCCAGCGGTTGGACGCAATCTCCACGCTCGGGATTACATGCAGCGCGTTCAGCGGCGTCCACTCGGCATAGACGAAGGCCTTGTGCGTGGGGACGCCGGTCGGCTCGAAGTCCGGGTTGGACGAATCGCGCAAGTCGCGGTGGATATAGCTGTAGTTCGCGCCCGCCGTGAGCGTAGGGCCCAGTCGCGCATCCAGCGACAGCTCCGCCCCGTAATAATCGCCGCTGCCGACATTGCGGCTCTGGGTAACGGCGTTGTCCGTGCAGGTGGCAGGCGTCGGGCAGACGGTGATGATCGTCGGGAAAGCCACGATGGCATCCGAAACGCGCGAATAGAATACGGCGCCCTTCGCATGGACCGCACCGAAATCGCGCCCGCCGCCCAATTCGAGGTTGGTTGCCCGTTCGGCCCCGAGATCGGGATTCGACGTGGCGCCGCCGAAGCGCGAGCTGAAGCGCTCGAACACCGTGGGGAACCGCGCGCGTGAGGAAACGCTGGCGTAGACATTGCCGCCGCCGTCCGTCGGCCGCCATTCGATGCGGCCTTGCGCGTTCCAGGCATCGGCATCGCGGATCGGATAGCTGAACAGTACCGATCCCGTGCTGCCGGGGACTTCGCCGTATTCCTCCGCGTTCTTCAGATCGCGCCAGTCATAGCTGGTGCCGATCGTCGCGGTCAGCGTGGGCGAGAGCGCGCCTTCATATTCGACAGCCGCGCTCCACGTATCTTCCAGGTTGGTCTGCGGCGGCTCTGTCGTGCCGGCGGGGAAGCCTTGCTGGAATTCGACATGCTTGTCGCTGCGATAGTGCAGCGCCACCGACAGCCGGTCGGTGCCGCGCACCTTGAGCGCCAGTTCGGCCGATCCGCCCCACGCCTCGTCCTCGTAATAGGAATTGAACGCGCGGCCCTTGGTCTGGCTGCTCTGCGTGGCATCGTCGAAGGCGCTCAGCAGGTTGTTGAAGGTATTGCGATAGGCGCGGGTCTTCAGCGTCACATTGTCCGACAGCGCGGTGGTGGACAGGAAATAGACACTGTCGATGTTCCACCACGGCCAGCTCCAGTTGCGCTGGATATTGATGGGATCGACCGTGCTGAGCGGCGCGTTCTTCGATCCTTCCTGCCGGGTGTAGCTGATCGAATATTCATCGGTGGCATTGGGCGTGAAGCCCAGCTTGGCATTGACCCGCCAGTCTTCGCTCTTCGAAAAGTCCCGCTCGCCCCCGTCCTCGCTGGCGGTCGGCACGAAGCTGCCGGGCAGATCCCAGTGATCCTGCACATTGCGGGTGAAGCTGGCCTGCGCATACCACTTGTCCTGCCGCGTTCCGACCAGCGCGAAGGCGTTGTAGCCCGCGTAATCGACATCGCGATCCAGCTCCAACGTGCCGCGGGCTTCGGCTTCGAATGCGCTGGTGGGCTTGCGGGTGACGAGGTTGACCGCGCCGCCCATCGCGCCCGGCCCGTCGAACACCGAGGCATAGCCCTTGGCCACCTGGATCTCAGCCAGGTCACCCGTCAGGAAGCGGCCGTAATCCAGCCGGTTGTCGGCTGGCAGATAGACGCGGATGCAGTCGATCGAGAGCGGCACCTGAAAGCGTTCGAACCCGCGCACGAACAGCAGCCGCTCGTTGCGCGAGCCGCCGGAATTGGACGCGGTGACGCCGGGAATCAACGAAGCGGCATCGTCCAGCGTGTAGCGGTTGAAGGTCCGGATCGCATCGCTGTCGATCGACGAGGAGCCTACGATGGCATCCTGCTGCACTTCGCCTTTCACGACGATCTGCCCCAGGCCGAAGCTGGCATCCGCCGCGCCTTCCGCGCTGCCCGATTGAGCCAGGGCTGGCGCCGAAAGCGAGACGAGCGCGCAGGCGGCGAGAAGCTGAAAACGCAAGATATTTCCTCCCGAAAATCGATTTCGCCAACTGCAGGTTGCAGGGTCTATATCCCTTAGAATACGGCGTGCCGTATACAGCGGAATACAACCCGAGAAAGAGGTTTCATGCGATTCGTCCCCTGGCTTCCCGTCCTTCTCCTCACTGGTTGCGCAAGTGCCACAGCGCCGCCTGCGCAGCAGGCCTGCACCACGGTGGCGGAGCCATGGAAAGCCCCGCGCACCGCCGATTCCGCGCGCGACGCCGCCGGCGCCGCCAAAGTCCATTTCGCGATCGGCGAAGCCATGCGCTTCACGCTGCATCCGGATGGCGAAGTGGCCTACCGCACCTTGCCGCAAGGCGAGGGAGAGGCGAAGTCCTTCGGCGGCATGGCCAGCTTCACCGTCGAACGCCCCGGCACCTATAGCGTGGGCCTGAGCGAGCCGATCTGGATCGACGTGGTGGAAGATGGGAAACCGGCCCAATCCATCCGGTTCGGCACCGGCGCCGCCTGCTCGGGCATCCGCAAGGCCGTCACCTTCAACCTCGCGGCGGGCGAACACGGGCTGGAACTGTCGGGAAGCACCGAACGGGAAGTGGCGGTGCTGATCACGCCGGTGCCCTGAACGGAGCTGTCGTCACCCACCGCCGCGCGATGCCTTAAGAAAAAGGCCGTGAGGATTGCTCCTCACGGCCTTGTTTTTGCTGGTTTTAGCCAGGCTTCAATCGTCCTTGAGGAAGGCCGGAATGTGGTCCGGCGCCGGGCCGCGGTCGTCGTCGCGGTCGCGGCGGTTTTCGCTGCGCTCGCGGCGCGGGCCACGGTCGCGATCGCGGCCGCCCCGGTCACCACCACGGTCACCGCCCCGATCGCCACGCGGCCCACGGCGATCGCCGTCACGGCCGCCACGCCCGCCTTCGCGGTCGCCACGCGGCTCGCGCGGCGGACGGGTGTCTTCCAGTTCCTCACCGGTTTCCTGGTCGACCACGCGCATCGACAGGCGGACCTTGCCGCGCTGGTCGATCTCGAGGACCTTGACCTTCACTTCCTGGCCTTCGGTAACGACGTCGGTGGGCTTTTCCACCCGCTCGTTCTTCATCTCGGATACGTGGACGAGGCCGTCCTTGCCGCCCATGAAGTTCACGAACGCGCCGAAATCGACGATGTTGACCACCTTGCCGGTGTAGATCTTGCCGATCTCGGGCTCTTCGACGATGCCCTGGATCCACTTCTTGGCGGCTTCGATCTGGCTGATGTCGGAAGAGCTGATCTTGATAACGCCTTCGTCGTCGATGTCCACCTTCGCGCCGGTTTCGGCCACGATCTCGCGGATCACCTTGCCGCCGGTGCCGATGACGTCACGGATCTTCGACTTGTCGATCTGGATCGTCTCGATGCGCGGGGCGTGGGCAGACAGCTCGGTGCGGGCGGAGCCCAGCGCCTTGGTCATCTCGCCCAGGATATGCGCGCGGCCGGCCTTTGCCTGCTCCAGCGCCTTGGCCATGATCTCACGAGTGATGCCGGCGATCTTGATATCCATCTGCAAGGACGTGATACCGGCTTCGCTGCCGGCGACCTTGAAGTCCATATCGCCCAGGTGATCCTCGTCACCCAGGATATCGCTGAGAACGGCGAACTCGTCCCCTTCCAGGATCAGGCCCATGGCGATGCCGGAAACCGGGCGTTCGATCGGAACGCCGGCGTCCATCATGCTCAGACAGCCGCCGCACACCGTGGCCATCGACGAAGAGCCGTTGGACTCGGTGATGTCGGACAGGATGCGGATCGTGTACGGGAAATCGTCATGGCTGGGCAGCACCGGGTGCAGCGCCCGCCAGGCGAGCTTGCCATGCCCGATCTCACGCCGGCCCGGGGCGCCGAAGCGGCCCACTTCACCGACCGAATAGGGCGGGAAGTTGTAGTGTAGCATGAAGCGCGAATAAGACAGGCCTTCCAGCCCGTCGATCATCTGCTCGGAATCCTTGGTGCCGAGCGTGGTCGTGCAGATCGCCTGCGTTTCGCCGCGGGTAAACAGCGCCGAGCCATGCGTGCGCGGCAGGAAGCCGACGATCGCCTCGATCGGGCGGACCTGATCGAGCTTGCGCCCGTCGATTCGCGCGCCGTCCTTGAGGATCGCGGTGCGGACGATATCCGCCTCGATCTTCTTGGTCAGCTTGTTGGCGGTCATGCTCGTCTGGCCGTCGGCCTCGGCATAATGCGCCTTGACCTTGGCCCGCGCCTCGTTGAGCGCGTTCGAGCGGGCCGACTTGTCGGTCAGCTTGTAGGCGGCCGCGATGTCGGCACCGACCAGCTTCTTGATCTCGGCCTTCATCGCCGCGTTGTCGCTGACGACGATTTCCCACGGATCCTTGGCAGCCTGCTCGGCCAGTTCAACGATCGCGTTGATGACCTTCTTCGATTCCTCGTGCGCGAACATGACCGCGCCGAGCATCTCGTCCTCGGTCAGTTCCTTCGCTTCGGATTCGACCATCATCACGGCGTCGTGCGTGGCCGCGACGACGAGATCGAGGCGGCCTTCGGCGAGCGCGGCGTCCTGCTTCGGATTGAGGACGTATTCGCCGTCGATGAAGCCGACGCGGCAGCCGCCGATCGGGCCCATGAAAGGCACGCCCGAGATCGTCAGCGCGGCCGAGGCGGCGATCATCGCCACGATATCGGCCTCGGTCTCACCATCATAGGAAAGAACCTGGGCGATAACGTTGATTTCGTTATAGAACCCTTCCGGGAACAGCGGGCGGATCGGCCGGTCGATCAGGCGGCTGGTCAGCGTTTCCTTCTCGGTCGCCCCACGCTCGCGCTTGAAGAAGCCGCCCGGGATGCGCCCGGCGGCGGAGAACTTTTCCTGATAGTGGACGGTCAGCGGGAAGAAGTCCTGCCCTTCCTTGACCGACTTGGCGGCGGTGACGGCGCACAGCACCACGGTTTCGCCATAGGTCGCCAGCACGGCGCCATCGGCCTGGCGGGCAATACGCCCGGTTTCCAGAGTGAGGGTTTTTCCGCCCCACTCCAGCGATACGGTTTTCGTGTCGAACATGTGTTTTCCTTCGTGAACCCGCGACGCCCTATTGCGTGGCGGGGCCTGCATGCCGGGTATGCCGTCCCGGTCCGGTCAGGGGCCTTTCGATGCCCCAAGGCCCCTTCGCCGGATTGCGAAGGACGACCTCTTTCTTCTTCGCCACCCCGAATGGAGAGGTGCGCTTCCTGCTCGCCATGTGGCCGCATCGGCGGGAATGGCGAGCCTATATAAACGAACGGCCCCGGAAGCTCCGGGGCCGCCCGCGAAACTCTTATTTCCGCAGACCCAGTTTCTGGATCAGGGCGTTATAGCGCTCTACGTCCTTCTTCTTGACGTAGGCCAGCAGGCTGCGGCGCTTGTTGACCATCATCAGCAGGCCGCGGCGCGAATGGTTGTCCTTGTGGTGATCCTTGAAGTGCTCGGTAAGGTTGCGGATACGCTCGGTGAGGATCGCGACCTGCACTTCGGGAGACCCGGTATCGCCCTTCGCGCGGGCGTTGTCCTTGATGATTTCCTGCTTCTTTTCGGCCGTGACCGACATACCATTTACTCCGCGGTATCGACTAGGTTGAACCCCCGGACGACTTTCGCCGTCCCGCCCGAAACCTCCATCAAAGCCACCGGAACGCTGCCGGCCATAGCAAGGATGAGCCCATCGGACTGGGGCATTCCGGAAAGGACCCGGCCCTGGCGGACCGCCTGCGCGCTTTCCGGATCGAGGGTGAGGGCCGGGATACCGTCCAGCCCCGCCTCCAGCGGCAGGAGGTGGTCTTCAAGGGGCGCGCCGTTACCGATTTCCTCCAGATTGTCCAGTGAAATCGCCCGGCTTTCGGTGAAAGGGCCGGCCTTGACCCGCCTCAGATAAGAGACGTGCCCCACCGTTCCAAGGGCCTTGGCGATATCGCGCGCCAGGGAACGAATATACGTGCCCTTCGAGACGGTGGCCAGCAGCGTGACCGCATCGGCCCCATCGGCAACTCCGCCGACGATCTGGAGCGAATGGATCGCGACCTTGCGGCTGGCCAGTTCGACGGCATCGCCGGACCGCGCCCGATCATAGGCGCGCCGGCCATCGACCTTTATCGCCGAATAGGCCGGCGGAACCTGCTCGATCTCACCGGTGAACTGCGCGCAGATCGCCGTGACGGCGGCCCGCGAAGGCCGGTCGCTGCTTGCAGCGATCACCTCTCCCTCGGTATCGAGCGTATCGGTTTCTGTGCCGAAGGCGATCGTGAAGGCATAGGCCTTGTCGCTGTCCAGCATGCGCCCGGCCAGCTTGGTCGCCTCGCCCAGCGCAATCGGCAGGACGCCTTCCGCCAGCGGATCCAGCGTGCCGCCATGGCCGACTTTCACCTTGCCATAGCCGGCGCGGCGCAGGACACGCTTGACCGCCGCCACGGCCTGGGTGGAACCCAGGCCGCGCGGCTTGTCGAGGATCAGCCAGCCGTGCGGATGAGGCGGCGTGATCGCCGTCATTCCGGGAACGCCAGCTTTCGGCCATGATCGCGCACCGCGGGCGGCCAGTCGTAGCTGAAGTGATCGTAGCCGACCCTGTTGCCGGCATAGATCTCGCGCACCGCGTCCACGAAATGCGGCAGATCGCCGGCCATCACGTTGAGAAAGCGATAGGCCGCATCATGGCGGTCCCGCTCTCCCCGGCCCTGGCGCATCGCCTCGTCCACCAGCTTGCGCAAGGTTGCCGAAGCGCTGGTGCGCTGGCTCGCCAGCCATTCCCAGTGGCGCGGGAGCAGAGTCACTTCCTTCGCCGCGACACCCAGCGAGGGGCGCCCGCGCTGGCGGGGCGCCTGCGCCTCGGGCCGCAAGTCGAGATCGATTTGCCGGCCGGTCTCGTCATCGAAAGCCAGCAGGTCCGAACTGCGTTCGAGCGGCGGCAGGGCGCGCATCGTCGGCACCACGTCCTCGGGCGTGCCGCGTGCGAGGACTTCGTTCTTCAGGAAAACCGTCAAAGTCATGGGAACCTCCATTCGGAGGTCATATATTTACCCGGGTAATAATTATCCAGCGAAAAATGCCGCCAAATGCAGATATTGCTCCAGCGCCCAGAGCACCGGGGGCCAGACCACGCGCTGGACGATGCCCAGGTGCGGGAAGAAATAAGGGATCACCAGCAGGAGAAGGAACAGCAGCGGAAACCCGAACGGGCGCAGCTTCTCGTAAACCTGGGCGGCCTTCGGCGGCAGCAGCCCCTCGACGATGTGGGAGCCGTCGAACGGCGGAAGCGGAAGCAGGTTGAACAGCGCCAGGAACAGATTGATCACGATGAAGGATGTCAGCGCGAACAGCACGAAGCCCGCGCCCGAGGCCGGCGCGGCGGCGCTCAGCATCATCAGGTTCATGATCGCCGCAGGGTCCGTCACATCCGGCATCGCCATGCGCAGGAAAAGGCCGAGCACGACCGCGCCGATCGCCGCCAGGACGAGATTGGTTCCCGGCCCCGCGGCGGCGACGGCCATCATCCCGAAGCGCGGATTGTCCAGCCGCCACTTGTTCACCGGCACCGGCTTGGCCCAGCCGAACACCGGCGCCCCGGCCAGCGCCAGCATCCCCGGCAGGATCACCGTGCCCAGCGGATCGACATGGCGCAGCGGATTGAGACTGAGCCGCCGCCGTTCCTTGGCGGTGGGATCGCCGAGCAGCAGCGCCGTCCAGCCGTGAGCCACTTCATGGAACACGATGGCGACCACCAGCGCGGGGATCAGCGCGAGCGCCGTCAGGAGAGTTTCGTTCATCGCGATGCCAGATAGGAAGCCGGTCAGTCGCTTTCGAGATCGCGCGCCACGCGCGGATCGTTCAGCAGGCGCTCGATCCGGTCAGCCTCGTCAAAGCTCGCGTCCGCGAGGAACTTCAGCCTGGGCGCGAACTTCAACCCCAGGCGCTGCGCGACCTCGCGCTGGAGAAAGGCGGTGTTCTGCCTCAGCGCCGTCAGCACCGCTTGCTCGTCACCGCCCAGCAGCGGCTTGGCATAGACCCGCGCCTGGCGCAGGTCGGGCGACATGCGCACTTCGGTGATCGACACCGTGTGAGCCGAAAGCGTATCGTCATGCACCTGCTCGCGCATGAGCAGCTCGGAAAGAACGTGGCGCACCCGTTCGCCCACTTTGAGCAGGCGGACGGATGCATCCTCGGAAGTATGGGCGTGTCGGGGCATGGTCCTCAGGTGAAGCTGCAGTAGCACCAGCTAACATGAACGCGGGTAGAGTCGAGCTGAGCGCCGTACCGGAGCATATTGAAAAAATCGGCCCTCCAGGCTATAGACTGAGAACCACTACGGTTGAAGCTTCCAAACTTCACCTTCGAGAGCCCGGGTGTTCCAGCGCCCGGGCTCTTCCATATTGGGGGCCGGCGTTCCAGCACCGACCCCCGCACTGGCTACTTGCGACCCAATTCAACGAGCTTGATCACAAGTCCGACGAGACCGACCACGAGAGTCGCCACGCCCAAAACCAGAACCACAACGGTATCAACTTCCATCCATATCACCCCCGTTCCGCCGCTGGTTGCGGCGCACGTGGCGTAATGGACTCGATGCCTCCCGCCTAGACTGGAACGCGTAAGTATCCTGGATACTTAGCGGTCGGTCACAGCGTCCGTTCGCGTTCCTCCACCTCGAACACCTCGAGCATGTCGCCCGCCTTGATGTCGTTGGTGTCGGCCAGCACCACGCCGCATTCCAGGCCCGCGCGGACTTCGTCCACGTCGTCCTTGAAACGGCGCAGCGAGGCGATCGTGGTGGCGGAAACGATGACGTCCTGGCGCGTGAGGCGCGCGTGGAGGCCCTTGCGGATCGCGCCTTCGAGCACCAGCAGGCCCGCCGCCTTGTCGCGCTTGCCAGCCGGGAACACCTGCTTGACCTCGGCGCGGCCGACCACGTTCTCGACCCGCAGCGGGCCGAGTTCGCCGGCCATTTCCTTCGCGATCTCCTCGGTCAGGTGATAGATGACGTCGTAATACTTCATCTCCACCTTGGTGCGCTCGATCAGCTCGCGCGCCTTGGCGTTGGGCCGCACGTTGAACCCGATGATCGGCGCCTTGGAAGCAGCCGCAAGGGTCACGTCGCTTTCCGTGATCGCCCCCACGCCGGAATGCAGCACACGCACCTTGATCTCGTCATTCGAGAGGTTGTGCAGCGCATTGACGATGGCTTCGGTCGATCCTTGCACGTCGGCCTTCACCACCAGCGGGAATTCGATCACGTCGCTGTTCAGCCCCGCGAACATCGCATCCAGGCTGGTCGGCGCGGTGGCGGTGCGCTTGGCGGTCGCCTGCGTCTGGCGGTATTCGGCCACCTCGCGCGCCCGCGCCTCGCTGTCGACCACCGTCAGCCGGTCGCCTGCCTGCGGCACGCCGCCCAGGCCCAGCACTTCGACCGGCATGGCCGGGCCCGCTTCCTTGACCTGCTGCCCCTTGTCATCGACCAGCGCGCGCACGCGCCCGCTCTCCGTGCCGACCACGAAGACGTCGCCGCGCTTGAGCGTGCCCCGGCTGACCAGCACCGTGGCGACGGGGCCGCGGCCCTTGTCGAGCCGCGCCTCGATCACGGTGCCTTCGGCATCGCGGTCGGGCCGCGCCTTGAGCTCGAGCAGTTCGGCCTGGAGCAGGATCTTCTCGATCAGCTCGTCCAGCCCCTGCCCCGTCTTGGCGGAGACTTCCACGTCCTGCACATCACCGCTCATCTCCTCGACCACCACTTCGTGTTCGAGCAGGCGTTCGCGGATGCGCTGGGGGTTGGCTTCGGGCTTGTCGGCCTTGGTGATCGCCACGATCATCGGCACGCCCGCGGCCCGGGTGTGATTGATGGCCTCCACCGTCTGCGGCATGATCCCGTCATCGGCGGCCACCACCAGCACCACGATATCGGTCACGTTCGCGCCGCGGGCGCGCATCTGCGTGAACGCCTCGTGGCCCGGCGTGTCGAGCACGGTGATCTTCTGCTTGTTCTTGGTGGTGATCTGATAGGCGCCGATGTGCTGGGTGATGCCGCCGGCCTCGCCCTTCACCACGTCCGTGCCGCGCAGGGCGTCGAGCAGGCTGGTCTTGCCGTGATCGACATGGCCCATGATCGTCACCACCGGCGGACGCGGCTTCAGCGTCTCTTCGGGATCGAAATCCTCGCTGGTGTCGATATCGACATCGCTTTCGCTCACGCGTTCGATGCGATGGCCGAATTCCTCGACCAGCAGTTCGGCGGTGTCCTGGTCGATCGTCTGGTTGACGGTGACCATCATGCCCATGTTGAACAGCGCCTTCACCAGATCGGCGCCCTTCTCGGCCATGCGGTTGGCGAGTTCCTGCACGGTGATCGCTTCGGGCACGATCACGTCGCGTACCTGCTTCTCACGCACCTGCGACTGGCCGGAGTAGTGCGCCCGGCGCTCCTTCTCGCGAGCGCGCTTGAGCGCGGCGAGCGAACGCGCACGCGCGCCTTCGTCCTCGTTCAGCGCGCGGGTGACGGTCAGCTTGCCCGACTGGCGGCGGTTGTCGGCGCCGCGATCCCCGCGTCCGGCGGGGGCGCTCTTGCCCCGTTCCTCGCGCTTCTTCTCGGGCCGCTTGGGCTCCGGGCGAGCGACGGGCGTGAACTTGCGCGGCGCGGGCGTGGGCGAGCCGGCGGCTTGCTCCTGCCCGGCTTCTTCGGCGGGGGCCGGAGCGGGCTCGACCACGGCCTCGGCCTCAGCCTCGGCGGCCTGCCCTTCGGCAGCGCGCGCCTTGGCCGCTTCCTCTTCGGCGCGGCGGTTTTCTTCGATACGGCGCTTCTCTTCCTCGATCGCCTGGGCGCGCTCTTCCTCCTCGCGGCGCCGCGCTTCCTCGGTCAGGCGCAGGCGGTCTTCCTCAGCCTCGCGCTGCAAGCGGGCGACGCGTTCCTGCGGCGTTTCGCCCGCAGGCGCGGCCTTGCGCTTCGGCGGGGGGGGCGGAGGGGGCGGCGGCGGAGCGGGGGCGGCGACCGGCTCCGGCGCGGCGGCGGGCGCCTCGCCCGGCTTGCCGATCACGCGGCGCCGCTTGACCTCGACCACCACCTTGTTGGTGCGGCCGTGGCTGAAGGTCTGCTTGACCTCGCCGGCATCGACCGAACGCTTGAGCCCCAGCGGCTTGCGGGTGCGCGTCGGTGTGGTGTCGTTGTCGCTCATGTGTTCTCAATAGTCCTTCAAAACTCGATCGTCGCCTGCTTATCGGGCGGTCAGGCCGCCCGGTTCGCTCCGGCATCCGGTGGACGCTCCGTCCCCAGGAAATTCAGCAAGCGCCGCAGCGGGATCGCGACCCGCCCGGCCGATGCCCGATCGGCCAGCGCCAGGTGGACGACGTTGTCGCGGCCCAATGCCACAGACAAAGCCGCCCGGTCCAGTGGCAGGCGCAGGCCTGCAAGATCGGTGCCTTCGGCATCGGCGCCGACACGAAAGGCCTGGTCGAGCTTGCGGCTCCCATCTTCCCCCGCGTCGGCGGCGTGATAGAGCGCGGCCGCCCTGCCCAGGCGCAGCTCGTTCGCGATCCGATCCGATCCCAAGATAAGCTTCCCCGCCCGCATTTCGAGCCCCAGGCGATCGAGAAGCGCGCGCAGCAACGCGCTTTCGACGCGTTCGGGCAAATCGGCCGGAATGACCAGCGCCCCGGTCTTGAAGGCGCGCGACAGGGCGACCTTGAGCTTTCCGGAGGCGAAGGCATCATCCAACTCGCCGCGAGGCACGCCGATCCACGCGCCCCGGCCGGGCGCCTTTGCCAGAGCATCGGGCAGCACGTCGCCGTCTGGCGAAACCGCCAGCCGCACGAGTTCATCGCGCCCGGCGACGCGGCCCGTCAGGACGCATCGCCGTTCGCTCCCCTCGCGTTCCCGCGAGAGGGGCCTGTCGCTTTCGACTAGCGGTTCATTGCGAGGATTCCGCATCGGCGGCCTCCTCGGTTGCAGGCCCGTCGGAAACGGGCTCGGAAGCCGGAGCTTCCTCGTCATCGAACCAGTGGGCGCGGGCAGCCATGATGATCTCGTTGCCCTGCTCCTCGCTCAGCGCGAATTCGCCGAGCACGCCGCCCTTGTCCTCCGTGCGCGCCCGGCGCAGCGGCGGGCCGGCCTCGGGGCCACGGCGGCGGGGCGCCTCTCGCTTGCGGGCGATCAGCTCGTCCGTCGCCAGGTCGGCGAGATCGTCGAGCGTCTTGACGCCGGCCTTGCCGAGCACCACCAGCATCTGCTCCGTGAGATGCGGCAGTTCCGCCAGGGCATCCTCGACGCCCAGGTCGCGGCGTTCCTTGCGGTAGGCCTGCTCCTGGCGATCGAGCGCTTCGCGGGCGCGGTGCTGCAATTCCTCGGCCAGTTCCTCGTCGAAACCTTCGATAGAGGCCAGTTCCTCCAGCTCGACATAAGCCACTTCGTTGAGCTCGGCGAAGCCCTCGGCGACGAGGAGCTGGCTCAACGTCTCGTCCACGTCGAGCTCTTCCTCGAAGGTCTTCGAGCGCTCGGCGAATTCCCGCTGCCGCTTCTCCGAGGCTTCGTCCTCGGTCATGATGTCGATCTGGCTTTCGGTCAGCTGGCTGGCCAGCCGCACGTTCTGCCCCCGGCGGCCGATTGCCAGCGAAAGCTGGTCATCCGGCACGACGACCTCGATGCGGTTCTCATCCTCGTCGAGTACCACGCGGCTCACCGTCGCCGGTTGCAGCGCGTTGACGACGAAGGTGGCCGTATCCTCGCTCCACGGGATGATGTCGATCTTCTCGCCCTGCAGTTCCTGTACCACCGCCTGCACGCGGCTGCCCTTCATGCCGACGCAGGCGCCGACCGGGTCGATGCTGGAATCGCGGCTGATCACGCCGATCTTGGCGCGGCTGCCCGGATCGCGGGCGGCCGCCTTGATCTCGATGATGCCGTCGTAGATCTCGGGCACTTCCTGCGCGAACAGCTTCTTCATGAACTCGGGATGCGCGCGGGACAGGAAGATCTGCGGCCCGCGATTGTTACGCTCCACCTTGAGGATCAGCGCGCGGACACGCTCGCCAACGCGTGCGGCCTCGCGGGGGATCTGCTGGTCGCGGCGGATGACCCCCTCGGCGCGGCCGAGGTTGACGATCACATGGCCGAATTCGACCGACTTGATGACCCCGGTGATGATCTCGCCGGCGCGATCCTTGAATTCCTCGTACTGGCGCTCGCGCTCGGCATCGCGGACCTTCTGGAAGATCACCTGCTTGGCGCTCTGCGCGTCGATGCGGCCGAGATCGATCGGCGGCAGCGGATCGACGATATAATCGCCCAGCGCGGCGCCGGGTTGCAGCTTTTCGGCCTGCTTAAGATCGACCTGCTTGAAGTAGTCCTCGACCTCCTCGACCACCTCGACAACGCGCCACAGGCGCAAGTCGCCGGTCAGCGGATCGAGCTTGGCGCGGATGTCGTTCTCGGCGCCATAGCGCGCGCGAGCGGCCTTCTGGATCGCCTCTTCCATCGCTTCGATGACGATCGCCTTGTCGATCATCTTCTCGCTGGCGACGGAATTCGCGATCGCGAGCAATTCGGCCTTGTTGGCGGAAATCGGACTGGCCATCAGTCGGTTGCCTTCTCTTCCTCGGAAACGTCTTCGATCTCTTCGGCGCCCGTCATGTCGAGCGGCCGACTGGCGGCGATCAGCTTGTCCGTCAGGACCAGCTTCGCCGAGCTGATTGTCGTCAGCGGCACTTCCATGCGGCCCGCCTTGCGGTCCTCGATGGTGACGATGCCGCCTTCGATCCCGATCAGTTCGCCGCGCAACCTGCGATGCTCGCCCACCGGCTCGGCCAGCGAAAGGTTCGCTTCGTGCCCGGCCCACTGGGCATAGTCCTTCGCCCGGGTCAGCGGCCGATCGATGCCGGGAGAGCTGACCTCGAGGTTATAGGCCCCGCGCACCAGCTCCTCGCCCGCTTCCTCGATCGCATCGATCCGGTCGGAAATGCGGCGCGACAGGGCCATGCACTGATCCACCACCAGTTGCCCGGTCGCGGGATCCTCGGCCATGACCTGCAGCGTGCGCTCCTCCCCGGAACCGGCCAGCTTCACGCGCACAAGCTCGAAGCCGAGGGCCTTCGCCTCGGGCTCGATCACTTCTGTCAGGCGCGTGATATCGGCCATCTACATTCCATAAGCGCCATGGCAAAACCGCTTCGTGCCGGCCCCGAGGCGCCAGCACCTGGCATTGTCACGACAATGTCGGGATGGTGCGCAAATAGGGGGGAACCGAAGCAAAAGCAAGAAGCCGTGCACGATCCCCGCATTGCCCTGTGCAAAAGGAGGCGGTAGGCTCTCCCGGACAGCACCCGCGCGAGACTGTGGTGCCCAATGGGAGAGACATTATGAGATATTCTCTTGTCGCGGCCCTTGCCGTGGCGATTTCGGCCACGGCCGTCGCCCAGGATCAACCGGCTTCCGCATCGGGTTGGCAGACTTTCGAGGAAGATGGCGGCAGATCGGGCGCGATTCTCAAGGCCGACAACGGTTCTCAGATCGTCATCAAATGCGACAAGCCCGGCAAGCGGGAAGTCCACGCCATGATCATGTCCGCCAACGACAAGCTGGCCGTGCCCAACGATCGGCCGATATCGCGCCCGATCCGCTTCCAGTTCGACAACAAGTCGCCCGCGACCGAAAACTGGCGCTTCTACGAAACCTACGCCATGGCCTCCGGCAAGACCGGGGATCGCGCGCTGGCGCGTTTCATCGTGGATTTGCGCAAGGCAAATAAGGTCCGCACGATCCTGAGCACCGGCATCGGGCCGGATGTCGACTTGTCCTTCGACGTGGCCGGGGCGCAGGAAGCGATCGCGCACGTTTACGAAGCCTGCCGCGACAGCGCACCGGCTTAAGCCCGGGTCACCGCCTTCATTCGCTGAGCCCGTGCTTGCGGATGCAGTGGCGTAGCTGGTCGTAAGTCAGCCCCAGGGCCTTGGCGGTCTGGCGCTGGTTCCAGCGATTGCGGCCCAGGTGATGCTCCAGGATCGCGCGCTCGTGGGCGTCCACGGCGGCGCGAAGGTCCGCCACGGTATCATAGTCGCCACGCGCCGGGCGGGGGGGACTGACGTCTTCCCCTCCCCGATCCGCTGGGCGCACGGGCGCCGCGGGCTTCCACGGGCTGTCGAACGGATCGAATTGAACATGCGCGATGGGCTCGCCCCAATCGCCCCATCGATAGACTGCGCGTTCGACCACGTTGCGCAATTCGCGCACGTTGCCCGGCCAGGGATAGGAATCGAGCTGCTGCCGGACATGCGGCGCAAAGCCCGGCCAGGCTTCCCAGCCGACCTCGGCCGCCATGCGCCGGCCGAAATAATCGGCCAGCACGTCGATATCCCCCTCGCGCACGCGCAGCGGGGGCAGCGTGATCACCTCGAAGCATAGCCGGTCGAGCAGATCGGCGCGAAAGCGGCCTTCTTCCGCCAAGGCGGGCAGGTTCTCATTGGTCGCGGCGACGATGCGCGTGTCGACCCGTACGGGCCGGGAGGAACCGATGCGCGTGACCTCGCCATATTCCACCGCGCGCAACAACCGCTCCTGCGCGGCCATCGACAGCGTGCCGACCTCGTCCAGGAACAAGGTGCCGCGATCCGCCTCCTCGAACCGCCCCGCCCGCGCCCGGGTGGCGCCGGTGAAGGCGCCCGCCTCGTGCCCGAACAGCTCGGCCTCGATCAGTGTCTCGGGCAAGGCCGCGCAATTCATCGTGACGAGCGGCTCCTCCCACCGGTCGGACAGGCGGTGAAGGCGCTCGGCGATCAGTTCCTTGCCCGTCCCTCGCTCGCCGATCACCAGTACGGGGCGGCGCATCGGCGCGGCGCGGCTGGCGCGCTCAACGGCATCCAGGAATGCGCCCGACTGGCCGATGAATTGCTGGGTTTCCCGCTCCATGACCAAGATATAGCGGATTTCCCCATATGCTGGCAATCTTCACCATGTGGTGCCGCCAGCCCCTGCTGAAATATCACGTTTTTCCGCCTTTTTGGCGATTTGGCACGGTGCTTGCTGAAAGGAGTTTCATCAAAGGTCAGGAAGGAACACCAGTGATGTACGATCGCGAATTCTTCACCAGCAAGCTCGGCCTCGCCGCGCTGGTAAGCATTGCCGCGATGGTCGCCTTCAACATCGTCGCGTTGAGCCATCAACTCGACCAACCGCAGGAGACGCGAATCGTCTCCGCGTCTATGGTGGAGCTGGCATGAGCGCAGAGGACGATCCGCTGACACCGATCGGCTCGGGCAAGGATGAAAACCGGGCCCGCGCCTCGCGCCTCGACCGCGAGATCGAACGCCTGCGGACCAGCCCAACGCCGACCAGCGGTCAGTCGCTCGAAACCTCGATCAATTCCTTCGTTTCCGGAGTTCCATGGATGGGCATTTTTTCCCGCACCCGCGATATCATCGCCGCCAATTTCAACGAGCTGCTCGATCACGCCGACGATCCGGCGAAGATGATCCGGATGATTATCCTGGAGATGGAAGAAACGCTGGTGGAAGTTCGCGCCAGCGCGGCGCGCACGATCGCGGACCAGAAGGAAATGCACCGCCATTGCGTGAAGCTGGAAAAGCTCCAGGCCGACTGGGGCGAGAAGGCGCAGCTTGCCCTTAGCAAGGATCGCGAGGACCTGGCCCGGGCGGCGCTGGTGGAAAAGAAGCGCGCGGCCGACATGGCCGACCAGCTCAAGCAGGAAATCGCCGTGCTCGACGACGCGCTGCGCGCCTATGAGCAGGACATCGCCAAGCTGCAGAACCGCCTGCGCGAGGCGCGCAGCCGGCAGACGCAGATCGCCGCCCGCCTGGAAAGCGCCGAGAACCGCGTCAAGCTGCGCAGCCTGATGACCAATGAGCGCGTGGACGAGGCGCTGACCCGCTTCGACCAGCTCGAACGGAGAGTCGATTATGCCGAGGGCCGCGCCGATGCGCTGTCGATCGCCGATGGCGCCAAGCCGACTCTGGCCGAAGAGATCGCCGCGCTCGAAGGCAGCGACAAGATCGACGAGGAACTGGAAGCCATGAAGCGCGCGCTCGGCAAGGGCGACGACGAGACGAAGGGGGAATAAGCCGTGGAGGGTTTCGTCGCCATTGTGGCCATATTCATCGGCCTGCCGTGGATCATCTTCCACTACATCACCAAGTGGAAGACGGCCGCCACTATCACCAACGACGACGAGCACTTGCTGGAAGAGCTTTATCAGCTCGCCAAGCGGCTCGACGAACGGATGGATACGGTGGAGCGCCTGGTCGCATCCGACAATCCCGAGTTCAGGCCGGCGCGCCTGGTTCCTGACCGGGAGATCGACAACGAACCGCTGCGCGAGCTGGATCGCCTGCTCGCCGAGAAGGGAGCCCGCAAGTGACCAGCGAACGCACCCGATTCTACCGCGACAAGCAGAACGCCAAGCTGATGGGCGTATGCTCGGGGCTTGAAGACTACACCGGCATCAACGCCGTGTGGTGGCGGCTGGGCTTCATCATCCTGACGATCAGCACCGGCTTCGGCTTGCCCGCCTATTTCGCGCTCGGCCTGCTTTCGATGAAGAAGCCCGCGCACCTTTACGTGGACGAGCAGGAGCAGCGTTACTGGCAGCGAGTCCGCCAGTCGCCCAAGCGCACGGCCCGCGAAATCCGCGCGCGCTTCCGCGATATCGACCGCCGCCTGGCGGATGTCGAAACCTACTACGTCACCAGCAATCCGCGCCTGTCGGCCGAGATTGAACGGCTGCGCTGAGCGAGACCAGAGGAGCACTGAGATGGGAGATCTCGTTCCAATCGTCGGCACCCTGGCACCGTTCCTGATGGTGATCGGCATTGTCTGGGTCCGCAGCAACGCCAAGCTGGAGGAAAAGCGCATCGCCACCACGGCGGAAACCAGCGCCGAGAAGGCCGCGCAATATTCCAGCCGGATCGCCGAGATGGAGGACCGCATCCGCGTGCTCGAACGCATCGTGACCGACAAGGGCTACGACGTCGCCACGCAGATCGAGGCCCTGCGCGACCAGCGGCGGGTGGACGAACAGATCGCCGAGCTCAAGGAGAGGAGTGCCGCGCGATGAACGATGTGAACATCGTATTTGCCCTGCTGTTGTTGTTTGGCTTCATGGGGGCAATGCGATCCTGCGGGGCGGGCCGTCAGCGGCGCCGGATGAAGGAAACCATCGCCGACTTGCAGAGCGCGCAGGCTTCGGCGCCGCCCGCGCTGACCGGCGCGAGCCGGGAACAGGTGGAAAGCCTCGAAGCACGGGTCCGGGTTCTGGAGCGTATCGTCACCGATCGCGGCTACGACGTCGCCACCCAGATCGAGGCCCTGCGCGACAAGCCCGCCGCGCGCCTGGCCACGGCCACCGAGGAGACCCACTGATGGACGTGGTGCAACAGATCCTGCCCTATATCGGCTGGGCGATCGCCGGCGTGGTCGCGGTGTCGCTCGGCGGCATCCTGGCCAGCGTCCACAACACGCGGCTCAAGATCAAGAACGGCTATCCCATCGAAGGCATGTGGGGCCAGTCCCTGAAGCCGGGAACCGACGCGGAATCCAAGGAGCGGATCAAGCTGCTGACCCAGGAGAACGCCTCGCTGCGGGCCGAGCTGGGCTCGATGAAGGACCGCCTGGCGGTGGTCGAGCGAATCGTGACCGACAAGGGTTTCGACGTCGCCCGGCAGATCGATGCGCTGCGCGACGCGAAGCTGGAGGATGGAAGGAAAACGCAATGAGCTTCTGGACCGCGATCGTCGTGATCGTCGCCATCGTGGCGGTGACCGAAGTGATGAAGGCGAAGCATCGCGCCCGGCACGGGATCACGACCGATCACATGGGCAACGAGAAGCCGCTCATGCGCGAGAATACGGAACTCAAGCGCGAGATCGAGGATCTGCGCGAACGGGTGAAAGTGCTGGAACGGATCGCCACCGAGGACCGCGATACCAAGCGGCTTTCGGCCGAGATCGAGAGCCTGCGCGACAAATAGGCGCGCCAGGCAGGGAGACACGCGACAATGAGCCAGGAATTGCTGATCGCCGCCAGTGCCCTCGCCGGTTTGCTGGTCGTGGCCTTCACCGTGCTCAAGGGCTGGCAGGACTGGCTGGCGCTGAAAACACGCGAGCTTGAGAACGGCCGCCGGCATGGCGAGATCGAAGGCGGGGCGCGCGAAGGCGCCGCGCGGATCGAGCTTGCCGACCTGAAGGAACGCATCCGCAAGCTGGAAGCCATTGCCAGCGGGGTGGACCTGTGATCTTTTTCCACTCGTCATTGCGAGCGAAGCGACGCAATCCAGGACGTATTGCACTGCGCCCTGGATTGGTTGGCCGGTGGCCAGCTTCGCTTCCGTCGCTTCGCTCCTCGCAATGACGAACGTGGTTGCACCTTCTTGCTGACACGATAGGGGCGGGGAATGCGTTCCCTTTCCGATATCCTCGACGAATACGAATTCCTCGACGCCGACGAACGCTATCGCCTGCTGATCGAACTGGGCCGCGAGCTGGAGGAGATGCCCCAGGCGCTGAAGACCGATGCCACGCTGGTGCGCGGCTGCTCGGCCAGCGTGTGGGTCTATCCCACCGAGCGGGACGGGCGCCTGCATTTCCTGGCCGACAGCAACGCCGCGATCACCAAGGGCATCGTCGCCCTGGTGCTGAGCGCGGTGCAGGACAAGCCGGCGGGGGAAGTGGCCGCGATGGACGTGGCCCAGGCGCTGGAGCCGTTCGATCTCAGGAACCAGCTCAGTTCCAACCGCACCCAGGGCGTACCCAACATGATCGCGCTGGTGCAGCGCCACGCCGCCCGGCTGGCGGAGGCATAAAACGCTGGCTTTTGCCGGCCCAAGCGCGGGCTGGCTTGAAATGGCGCGGTTCCGGCGTAAGTGCCCTTCATGGCCAGCAAACCACGCACTCTCTATGAGAAGATCTGGGACGAACACGTCATCGAACGGCGTGACGACGGCACTTGCCTGATCTTCATCGACCGCCACCTCGTCCACGAAGTCACCAGCCCGCAGGCGTTCGAAGCGCTGCGGATGACCGGCCGCAAGGTCCGCCATCCGGAACTGACGCTGGCGGTGCCGGACCATAACCTGCCGACCACCCCTCGCCTCGATGCCGATGGCCGTCGCGTGCCGATCGCCGATCCCGAAAGCCGCGACCAGCTTGCCGCGCTGGAACGCAACGCGCCGGAATTCGGCGTGCGCTATTTCGATGCGACCAGCCGCCAGCAGGGCATCGTCCACGTCGTCGGGCCGGAACAGGGCTTCACCCTCCCCGGCACCACGCTGGTCTGCGGCGACAGCCACACCGCCGCGCACGGCGCGCTGGGCGCGCTGGCCTTCGGCATCGGCACCAGCGAGGTCGAACACGTGCTGGCCACGCAGACGCTGCTGCTCAGGACATGGAAGACGATGGAAGTGCGCGTGGAGGGCGATCTCGCCCCCGGCGTTACGGCGAAGGACCTGATCCTGCACATTACCGGCGTGATCGGCACCGCCGGCGGCACCGGCCATGCGATCGAGTATCGCGGCAAGGTGTTCGAGGAGATGAGCATCGAAAGCCGCCTGACGGTTTGCAACATGAGCATCGAAGGCGGTGCGCGAGTCGGGCTGATCGCGCCCGATGACACGACGTTCGCCTATCTCAAGGGCCGCCCCTTCTCGCCCAAGGGCGACGAATGGGACCAGGCCGTCGCATATTGGCGCACGCTCCATACCGATCCCGGTGCGCGCTTCGACAAGTCGGTGGTGATCGACGCCAGCACCGTGGAGCCCACGGTGACCTGGGGCACCAGCCCCGAAGACACGGTGGCGATCGGCGGCGTGGTGCCCGATCCCGCCGCCTTCGCCGATCCGAGCAAGCAGAAGGCCGCCCGCGCCAGCCTCGACTACATGGGGCTCGAACCCGGCCAGCGCATGAGCGAGGTCGAGGTGCAGAACGTCTTCATCGGCAGCTGCACCAATAGCCGCATCGAGGATCTGAGAGCGGCGGCCGCCGTGCTCAAGGGCCGCCGGAAGGCCTCCAATGTGAAGTGGGCGATCGTCGTCCCCGGATCGGGCCTGGTCAAGGCGCAGGCAGAGGCCGAAGGGCTGGACAAGGTCTTCACCGAAGCCGGCCTGGAATGGCGCGAGCCGGGCTGTTCGGCCTGCCTGGGCATGAACCCGGACAAAGTGCCGGCCGGCGAACGCTGCGCCAGCACCAGCAACCGCAACTTCGTGGGCCGGCAGGGCCCCGGCGCGCGGACCCACCTGGTAAGCCCGGCGATGGCCGCGGCGGCGGCGGTGACGGGCAAGCTGACGGACGTGCGCGAACTGGGCTGACCGGCGCTGCCGGCGAGCAGGTGTTGACACATCTGACAGTGTTCAGGGGCAAATGTCACTTTGCCCCGAATGTGCCACTTGCCCGGCAAAGCGTCACCTTATCGGCCGAAGTGTAACCTTGCCGCGATAGCGCAGTGCCACTCGCAAAAACGCGGCCTTGCCCGCGCGGGCGACGATCGGCGGCGGATGGACGGGCGGAGGCCATGCCCCGCCCTGCCCCGAACCACGCAGTGTAGGAAAGTGTTCGTCCGCACCCGGCGAAGGCCGGACGGGCAGAGCTAAGGCGTGGTCGCCTTGGCTGAATGCTCGTGGATTGGAAGGTGAGGTGGGGTCTTAGCCCGCCTTGGCGACCTGCTTGTCGGTCAGGAGCTGCTGGAGTTCGCCGGCTTCGTACATTTCCATCATGATGTCGCTGCCGCCGACGAATTCACCCTTCACGTAGAGCTGGGGGATGGTCGGCCAGTCGGAGTATTCCTTGATGGCCTGGCGGATCTCCATGTCCTGCAACACGTCCACGCTGTCATAAGCCACGCCGCAATGATCGAGGATCGCCACCGCGCGGCTGGAGAAGCCACATTGCGGAAACAGCGGCGTCCCCTTCATGAACAGGACGACATCGTTGTTATCGACGATCTGGGCAATACGGGCGTTGGGATCGGACATCTGCGAGACCTAGTTGAATGACAGGGATCAGTTGGGAACGGCGGTGACCAGTTGCAAGGCATGAAGCTCGCCGCCCATGCGGCCGCCCAGCGCCTCGTAGACCATCTTGTGCTGGAGAACCCGGCTCTTGCCCGTGAAGGCCGACGAGACAACCCGCGCGCGGTAATGATTGCCGTCACCGGCGAGGTCTTCGATCAGGACGTCGGCGTCCGGGAAGGCATCCCTGATCAGCGCCTCTATCTCTGCCGCGGCCATGGCCATGGGATCAGGACTCGCCCATGAGCTGGCGGCGCGCCTCGACGGCCTTTTCCTCCAGCGCGGCGCGGACCCCGGCCTCGTCGATATCGACGCCGGCCGCGGTGAGATCGCCGAGGACCTTGCGGATCACGTCCTCGTCACCCGCTTCCTCGAAATCGGCCTGGACCACGGCCTTGGCATAAGCCTCCGTCTCTTCCGGCGTGAGGCCCATGCGGGCGGCGGCCCATTGGCCCAGCAGGCGGTTGCGCCGGGCGGCGACGCGGAACGCGGTATCCGCATCCAGCGCGAACTTGGCTTCTTCCGCGCGCTTGCGATCGTCGAAGTCGGTCATTGTGTCTGGCCTCTTAAATCGTGGAGCCGCCCGCATAAGGGCGGATTTCGAACACTTACGCAGCGATCCCCGTGCCGCGCGCCAGCCATGGCCTGCGCGCCGCCAACTGGCGCTCGTAACGGGAAATCGCTTCGCCGCTTTCCAGCGTCAGGGCAACCTCGTCCAGCCCGTTCAGCAGGCAATACTTGCGGAACGGATCGATCTCGAACGGGAAACGGTCCTGGAACGGCGTCGTCACCACCTGGTGTTCCAGATCGATCGAGATCGGATCGGTTTCGGCCACTTCCATCAGCCGATCGACCTGTTCCTGCGGCAGGGCCACGGTGAGGATGCCGTTCTTGAACGCATTGCCCGAGAAGATGTCGGAAAAGCTGGGCGCGATCACCGCTTTCACGCCCATGTCGAGCAGCGCCCAGGCCGCGTGTTCGCGGGACGAGCCGCAGCCGAAATTGTCACCCGCGACGATGATCGGGGCGCCGGCCAAGTCGGGCCGGTCGAACACGTTGTCGGGGTCCCCGGACCTGAGGGCTTCGAACGCCCCCCTGCCCAGCCCTTCGCGCGTGACCGTCTTGAGCCAGCGGGCGGGAATGATCAGGTCGGTATCGGCGTTCTTGAGGCCGAAGGGATAGGCACGGCCTTCCACTGCGCGGACCGGTTCCATCAATCGGTCTCCGGCGGTTCGCCGCTGGGGATGGGGCCCGGCTGTTGCGGCTTGTGCTTGTCCTTGTCCTTGCGGCGGTTCACGTAAAGCAGCGCCGCGGCGATCGCGGCGGAGCCGATCGCGCCGGCGATGGTGGCCTTGCCCTTGGGAAATCGCTTGGTCATGCCTGCTCAATGGGATGCTTGGGCGGGCGAGGCAAGTATCAGCGCAGAAAATCGCCTAGCCGGGCCCACAGCTTTTCCTTTTCGCGCAGCGGCATCGCCGCATAGGCCGGGCTGGACGACGGCAGGGGGACAAGCGCCGGCGGCTTAGATTCCTGCGGTGTGGGCCCCAGCCGCGCAGGCGCGAGCTGCGCCAGGCCGATCCGCGCCGCCGCCTGCCCGTTGAAGCCGACCGCGCGCAGATCGGGCAGGGAAGCGACAAGCTCCGCCAGGGCATTGGGCTGCGCTTCGCGGATGGCGGCATCGAGGCCGCCCCGGCGATGGGCGGACGCGACCGTGTCCCACAGGCCGACCCCGGCTTCGAGCAACGCGGCAAGCCTGGCTTCGTAGTCGAGCGGCTCTAACTCGCGGCCGATGGCGCGGCCGATCAGGCGCCAGAAGCCATTGCGTGGATGCGCGTAATAGCGCTGCGCGGCCAGCGACGCCTCACCCGGCAGGCTGCCGAGCACGAGCACGCGCGTGTTCGGCGCGACGACGGGCGGGAAGGACGATTTGCGCATCATGGCCGCGCTCTATCATCCGTCGGGGATAAGGGAGAACCGATCTTCGGGGAGGCGGAGCCGACTGCCGGAGCTGATTTGGGGGTGTCCCGGCAGTCAGCCCCGCCTCGTTCGAAGACTTCGGTGGGTCCAATCTCTCTTGCACGCCGCGTGCCAGTTCCGAAGACCGCCCCATTTTCCTGGCACACAATGGTTTCCGGGCCGTTAACCCCTTGGCCCACTGTCAAAAAATCCGACACGACAGGGTGACTGGTGCGTTAGGGATAACCTGCCTAGGATGCCGGCGAACGCAATGGATACCCCGCTGAACCATGGATAAACCGCGCTCTTCCGTCTTCCCCTGGGTGGCCGCGAACCTGGGGGAAATCCTGGTGGCATTGGCCGTCGCCGCGGGCATCTTCATGCTGCTGCTGGCCCTGCGCGCGCTGCTGTTGCAGACAGGGAAGCGGATCGGCCCGCATCAGCCGCTGGCCGGCGTCTTCACCAGCGTGGTGCGCAAGACGCGGATGTGGTTCATGGCGGCGCTGGCGATCCAGACCGTGCAGGGCTACGTCCACCCGCCGCAGGACGTATCGAAGACGATCGTCTTCCTGTTCACCGTGGCCGCGGCGTTGCAGGCGGCGATCTGGACCCGCGCGCTGGTCCTGGGCCTGATAGAGCGCCGCACGATCGGCCCGGATTCCGACGCCGCCTCTCTGACCAGCGCGATGGGCATCATCCGGCTGCTGGTCAGCGCGGCGGTGTTCGCCATCGCGGCGGTGGTGGTGCTGGACAACCTGGGGGTCAACGTCACCGGTCTGGTGGCGGGCCTGGGCATCGGCGGCATCGCCATCGGCCTGGCCGCGCAAGGAATCTTCTCCGACCTTTTCGCCGCCCTTTCGATCATCTTCGACAAGCCGTTCCGCGTGGGCGACACGATCACCTATCAGGGCAAGGAAGGCCCGGTGACCGGCAAGGTGGAGCAGATCGGCCTGAAATCCACTCGCATCCGCGCGCTGACGGGCGAGCTGAGGATCATCGGCAATACGCAGCTGCTGGCGCAGGAAGTGACCAGCTATGTCGGGCGGGCCAGCTATCGCTTCCAGTTGCCGTTCGGGGTGATCTACCAGACCGATCCCGACACGCTGGCGCGGATACCCGCGCTGGTGCGGGCGGAAGTGGAACGCGGCGGGCATCGCTATATCAACGCCTGGCTCAAGGCCTTCGGGCCTAGTTCGATCGACTTCGATTTCCTGTTCGAGGTGGAAGACAGCGATGCCGGCCGGGCGAACAAGGCGCTGGAAGCCGTGGCGCTGGGCGTCTTGCGGACTTTCACGGCAAACGGGATCGAGTTCGCCTATCCCACGCAAACCACCTTCACCGCCGCGCCCGACGGCACGATGATCATGCCTTATCCCGATGGCAGGCCCGCGACGCCGCAGGGGAAGCCGGCCGGCTGACAGCCGGGCCGCATCCCACGGGATCACATGACGTCGAATGCCACGGCCGCCCAGCCCAGGAGAGCGGCCAGCGCCACGGCGACAGTGGCCATCCGCGCCCAGACCATCCGCCGGGAAGCCGCCCGCGCACGCTTGCGGCGCAATTCCTCTTTATTCATCGCCCTCTCATTCACGATCCGCGACGCCTGCCCCTGATCGGGCGCCAATCCGGTGCGCCTACCAGATAGCCTCCGGATGAAAACCCCGTTCGTGGCGCGCCCGGCAGGACTCGAACCTGCAACTCCAAGCTTAGAAGGCTCGTGCTCTATCCAGTTGAACTACGGGCGCGTCGGGCGGGGTCATTAGCGGCGCTTTGTCCCGGCCGCAAATCGCGATAGGGGGCGGACATGGGAGAAACCACCAGACTGGATGGCGAAGCCGGCGCCGGCGCACGGTTCCGTTATTTCCCCTATGTCATGGCGGCTTTCGTGGCGATCCTGTTGCTGAGCAACCTGATCGGCGCCTCGAAGCCGAGCTATCTCACCCTGCCCAACGGCATGCAGTGGTCGTTCGGCGCGGGGGTGCTGTTCTTTCCGGTGAGCTACATCATCGGCGACGTGCTGACCGAGGTCTATGGCTATGCCAACGCGCGGCGGGTGATCTGGACCGGGTTCGCGGCGCTGGTGTTCATGGCCTTCATGGCCTGGGTGGTGGTGGCGCTGCCGGCGGCGGCGGGCTGGCCGGGGCAGGACGCCTATGAGTTCGTATTCGGCAATTCCTGGCGCATCGTGCTGGCTTCGATCACGGCGTTCTGGGCCGGCGAGTTCGCCAACAGCTTCGTACTGGCGAAGCTGAAGGTGCTGACCCGGGGCCGCTACCTGTGGACCCGCACGATCGGTTCCACGGTGGTGGGCCAGGGGCTGGACAGCGTGATCTTCTATCCGCTTGCCTTCTATGGCCTGGCCGGCTGGCCGATCGAGCAGCTGGGGCAGGTCGTGATCTCGCAATGGCTGATCAAGACGGTGTGGGAAGCCCTGCTGACCCCGCTGACCTACCTGGTGATCGGCTTCCTCAAGCGGCGCGAGGGGATCGAGATATTCGATACCGAGACCGATTTCTCCCCCTTCGCGAAAGCGCGGCGGCCCTGAGGGGGCGCGCCGGCGGACAGTCAGTCCGCCAGCAGCGCGATCGCCAGATAGATCAGGATGAAGCTGCCGACCCCGAACACCGTGCCCAGGACGAAGACCGCGCGGACGATCAGCGGATCGGCGTTCAGGTAATCGGCAATGCCGGCGCAGACGCCGAACACCTTGCCGTTGGCCTTGTCGAGCCGGAAGCCGCGCGACGGTGCGCCGGAGCCGCTGCGGCGCACCTCGTTGGTGCCGCGCCCGCTCACGCCAGGATACCCGCGACCGAGTGAACTTGCGGCTGGGTCTGGGCCAGGCCGTTGACCATCAGCGTGCCGGTGATGAACAGCGCCGCCACGGCGGCCAGCGCGTGCTTCATGAAGTTGGAAACGTTCGCCATCTTGCATTCCCCGTGAATTGTCCCGGCGGCCTATCCGCCGACGACAGGGCTATTGCAGGGGCCGTGCCAAATCGCGGAAATGGCGGAAATCCGCCATTCCTGCTCCCATGTCGGCAAAGCACGCCAAGCGGGCATGCTGCATATTGGGGAAAATTACCAATTATCGGCAAAGGCGATTTCCAATGGTCTCCGAGACGCCCTTGCCCTAGTCCTCGCCGCGCCCATGGCGCTCGATCGGATTACCCTTTCCCGCTTCCGCAATCATGCCGAGAGCCGGCTTGACGGCACGGCCGCGCTCAACCTGCTGGTGGGCGAAAACGGCGCCGGCAAAACCAATGTGCTGGAAGCGATCTCGCTCTTCGCGCCGGGGCGCGGGCTGCGCCGGGCGGCGCTGGCGGACATGGTTTCGGCCAGCGGCGATGGCGTTCCTTCACCGGCGGGCGGCTTCGCCGTCAGCGCCGAACTGCGCGCGGGGGACGGGGGCGAGCCGGTGAAGCTGGGCACCGGCGTGGCGCCGGATCGGCCGGGCCGGCGGATCGTGCAGGTCAACGGCGCCGAAGCGCCCGCCGTGGCGCTGGGCGAGTGGCTGGCGATCGGCTGGCTGACACCGGCGATGGACGGCCTTTTCACCGACAGCGCCGGGGCGCGACGACGCTACATGGACCGGCTGGCCCTGGCCCTCGACCCCGCTCATGCGCGCAGCGCCTCGCGCTACGAGGCGGCGCTGCGCGAGCGCAATCGCCTGCTGGCCGGAGAGACGGAGGCCGACCCGCGCTGGCTGGAGGCGATCGAGGCGCAACTGGCCGAAGCGGGGGCGGCGCTGGCGCGCGGCCGCGCGGCGCTGGTCGAACAGCTTTCCACCGCGCTCGACACTTTGCCGGACGGGCCGTTCGCCCGGCCCGCCTTGTCCTATCTGCCCGGCGGGCCGACCGAGGCCGCCGCGCTGGCGGCCGAACTGGCGCGGGGACGCGAGCGCGACCGCCAGGCGCAGCGCACGCTGACCGGCCCGCATCGCGACGAACTGGCGGTGAGCATGGCGGGCAAGGCCATGCCGGCCGCGGCCTGTTCGACCGGCGAGCAGAAGGCCATGCTGATCGCGATCACCCTGGCCCACGCCGAACTCGCCGCCGCCGGAAGGCCGGGGCTGCTGCTGCTCGACGAAGTGGCCGCCCACCTCGACCCGCTGCGGCGCGAGGCGCTGTTCGCGCGCCTGCGCGCCGGCAAGGCGCAAGTCTGGCTGACCGGCACCGAGCCGGCCCCGTTCACCATGATCGAGCGCGAAGCCGCGGTGTGGCGAGTAGCGGCCGGCGCGGTGGAACGCGTGGGCTGAGCGGCGTTCAGGCGCCTTTGTTGAGGCTGTTGCGGATGTCGCCCAGGCGTTCGTAGATCCCGAAGAACACCGTATACATCTCAATCACCACGCGCCACAGAAGCACGCCGAAGGCGAACATGATCACCGACAGCAACATGGTGCCCAGCCCGGTGGCGAAGCTGTATTGCATGACCCCCAGCCCGCCGACGAACGAGATCAGGCAGCCCAGAGCAATGCCGATCAATCCCAGCCAATAGATCACTTTGAGAACCTTGGGCGCGACCAGCTTTTCGAAGCTGGCCAGATCCGCGATCGAGAAATTCTGGTCCATGACATTCCCCCTTTTTCCCCCAGGAAGGCCAGGGCATCACAAATGGGCGGCGCTGGCAATGAAAAAGGGGGCCGAGCGGCCCCCTTCCTCTTTTGCGATACGGTGCGCAGCCCTATGCCACGCGCTTACCACTTGAAGCGCACGGTGGCCCCGTAAGTGCGCGGATCGTTGGGATAGCCGGAGATGCCGCGCGGCTGGGCGGGCGTATCGAACACCACGCCCACGTCACGGCTGTCGAGCAGGTTGCGGCCCCACAGCGTGAAGCTGAGGCCGTTGTCCAGCTCGTAGCCCAGCGAGGCGGTGAGATCGTTGACTTCACGGGTAAACTGCGCCGCCGCGGCCAGCGCCGCATCGGCATTGGCGATCGTGCCATCGGGATTGCGCACGAGGAAGCCGGGCAGGCCTTCGATCAGCTGCACCCGATCCTGCCACAGGTAGGATACGCGCGGGACCAGCCGGCCATTGCCCACCTGGGCTTCATATTGCGCGCCGACCAGGACCGTCCACGAAGGGATGCTGGCCGGCCGCATGCCCGAAAGATCGCCCACGGCGGAAATCTCGAAGCTGTCATAGACCGGATCGAGATAAGTCACGCCGAGGTTCAGCGTCAGCGCATCGAGCACGCGCGCCTGGCCTTCGAATTCCACGCCGAAAGTGCTCTGCTTGCCGGCGTTGAGCAGCACGAAACCGCCGCCGGTGAAGATGTTCGACTGGAAGCCTTTGATCTCCTGATCGAACACCGCGAGGTTGGCCGAGATGCCGCCCCGGCTGAACTTCGCGCCGGCTTCCATCACCCGCGATTCTTCCGGCCCGGCGAAGCGGCTGCCGTAAGTCAGGTTGTTGAGGCCGAGCCCGGCGGCGATGATCGCGTCGCGATCGATAGCGGCGGGCCGACTGTCGCGCGACAGGTTGATCGAGCTGGCCTTGAAGCCGGTCGCATAGCTTGCATAGAGATTGAGCGACGGCGTGGCATCGTAGGCCAGGCGGACGGTGTAGCTGAAATCGCTGTCGTTCGTCTTCCCGTCTTCCACCGCGTTGGGAACGGGAAGGAACGGCGGCATGTACTGCAGCACCCGCAGTTGCGCGAGCGGGTTCGCCAGCGGATTGTTCTGGTTGGCGGTGGCATAAGCACCGGCCTGCGTCTGGATCGTGGCAAAGGCCGCGGATGTCGCCGGATTGGTGGCGAATGCGGTCACTTCGGCCGCGGTGGCGGCACGGCCCAGGCTGAGCGCGGTGCCCACGCCCTGCGCCACGGCGCCTTGCAGCAGCGCGCTGCGGCGCAGCGGCGCATATTGTGGAGCGTCGAGATCGAGGCTGGAGAAGAAATCGCTCGACCGCGCATCGGCGGTGAAGGTCTTGCGATCGTCCGTATAATTGCCGCCCAGCGTCAGGATCAGGCGGTCCGCCAGCTCGAAATCGACCTGGCCGAAGATCGAGATCGCGTTGCTTTCCAGCGTATAGGCTTCGTTGAAGCCCTGGCCGGGGGTGAAGAACCGGCCGGCATAGAACGCGGGATCGCCGTCCAGCGCGCCGAACGTGGTTTCGAGCGAGACCGGCGTGGCCGTGGAAGGGCACGGCGCCACGGCCGGGCCGAACAGGCTGAAGGCGCAGCTCGACAGGCCCTGCACCAGGATATTGGCGTAATCGCGGAACTGGCTACCGTAGATCAGCTGGTTGCTCTGATCGATGTCCTCGCTGATGTAGAATGCACCGAGCAGCACATTGAGACGATCGCCGATCTTGCCGGCAAGGCGCACTTCCTGGGTGAAGGTGCCGACATCGAGATCCTGGAAGTTCGGATAGATCAGATCGGCGCTGGTGAAGTCCGAATCCTGGTAGGTCACCGCGTCGGTCTGGCGGAAGGCGGTGATCGAGGTGAGCGTGAACGGGCCGATATCGTAATCGATCTGGGCCGATGCGCCGTAGTTCTTGATCGCGTTGGTGGAATTGTAGTTGTTATAGACGACGCCGCTGAAGCGATCCGCCGGCGCATTGGTCTGCCCGCCGAGCGCGCGGACGGCCGCGGTGGCGAGCCCGTCCTGCAGGTTGACCACCGCGCAGCAGTTCTCGTCGATCGAATCGTAATCGGCGATCACGCGCGCCCTAAAGCCGTGATCGCCTTCCAGCAGGAACTGCCCGCGGGCGAACCAGCGATCGCGATTATTGGTGCGGTCGCCGGTGCCGAGATCGCGGAAGAAGCCGTCCCGCTTGTTCATGCCGGCGGCGAAGCTGACCGCGGCGGAATCGTTGAGCGGCCCGGTGACGAGCCCCTTCAGGATGACCTGGTCATAGTTGCCGTATGTCGCCTCCACCGAGCCGCCGAAATCGAACTGCGGCGGCTGGGTGGTGATCGAGATGACGCCGGCCGAGGCGTTCTTGCCGAACAGCGTGGATTGGGGGCCGCGCAATACCTCGATCCGCTCCACATCGGGCAGGTCGGTGATCTGGGAGACCGTCTTGGAACGATAGACGCCGTCCACGAAGACGCCGACCGAGGGTTCGATCCCGGCGTTGTTGGCGCCGTTGCCGAAGCCGCGGATGAAGAAATTGGTCGAGCCGACCGCCTGCCGCTGGCCCACGCTGAGCGAGGGGACCACGGTTTGCAGATCGCGCAAGTCGCGGATCTGGCCGCGTTCGATCGTCTCGGCGGTGGTCACCGAAACGGCGACCGGGGTATCCTGCAACGTCTGCTCGCGCTTGGTGGCGGTGACGACGATCTCATTGCCGACTGCGCCGGCATCCGAAGTTCCGGCCGCGTCGGCATCCTCAGCCAGCGCCATGCCCGGCGCGCAAAGCGCCGACAGGGCCGATCCGGCGATCAACAATGCCCGCATGAAATTCGCCCCACCGACGCCCGCCTGCATATAATTTTCCCTTCCTGGACGGACATCCCCATCAGGAGATGCCGGACGATGCCGAAAATGACTTTCACCATAGGCATTAGCCATTCGTGGTAGCGAAATGGTTACCACGCCGGGCGGCCGATCCGCCGGCCATCGCGATTGTGGCGTTCATGCCACGGTGGCTGTGTTTTTCGCCGTGAGCGCGGCATTGCCGGGCGCAATCGCAGGTCCTAAGGGGCGTCGATGGACATCGCCGATCTGCGCGTCGCCCTGTTCAGCGGTAACTATAATTACGTCCGCGACGGCGCGAACCAGGCACTCAATCGTCTGGTCGGATACCTGCTTCGGCAGGGCGCCTCGGTGCGCGTCTATGCCCCCGTGGTGGAAAACGCCGCCTTTCCGCCCACCGGCGACCTGGTGGGCGTGCCCAGCATGCCGATCCCCTTCCGCGCCGAATACCGGATGGCGCTGGGCATTCCGCCGGCGGTGCAGGCCGATCTGGCCCGGTTCGCGCCCAACGTGGTGCATGTCAGCTCCCCCGATCCGGCCGGCCACCGGGCGGTGAGCTGGGCGCGCGCGCATCACGTGCCGGTGCTGGCATCCGTGCACACGCGGTTCGAGACGTATCCGCGCTATTACCACATGGCTTTCCTGGAACCGCTGGCGGTGGCGCTGTTGCGGCGGTTCTATCGCCGGTGCAGCGCGATGGTCGCCCCTTCCGAAAGCACCATGGCGGTGATGCGCAAGCAGCGCATGGGCGAGGATATCGGGCTGTGGTCGCGCGGGGTGGATCGCGACACATTCGATCCGTCGCAGCGCGATCTCGCCTGGCGCCGATCGCTGGGCTTCGCCGACGATGATCTGGTGATCGGCTTCCTCGGCCGCCTGGTGATGGAAAAGGGCCTCGACGTTTTTGCCGACACGATGGAAGAGCTGCGCCGGCGTGGGCTTCCGCACAAGGTGCTGGTGATCGGCAAGGGGCCGGCGCGCGATCGCTTCGCCGAACGGGTGCCGGAAGCCTGCTTCACCGGGATGCTGACCGGGCAGGACCTGGGCCGCGCGGTGGCGAGCATGGACCTGCTGCTCAACCCATCGGTGACGGAAGCGTTCGGCAACGTGACGCTGGAGGCGATGGCGTCTGGCGTGCCGGTGCTGGCCGCCCGCGCCACCGGGAGCAACAGCCTGGTGACCGACGGCGTGACCGGCACGCTGGTGGCGCCGGGCGACATCGCCGGCTTCGCCGACGCGATCGCCCGCTATGCCGCCGATCCGGCGCTGCGGAAGGCCCACGGCGCCGCCGGCGAGACGCGTAGCCGCGCCTATTCATGGGATGCGATCAACCACGCGGTAGCCGAAGTCTATCTGCGCCTGGTGGCCGAGCGGACCCCGGCTCAGCGCAGCACGCCCGAAGCCGTCATGCGCCGGGCGTAGAGCCACTGGCCGACGATCGCCGCCAGGATCACCACCGGTATCACCGCGTTGATCCCGCTGGCGAAGGAATCCGGCGCGTTTGAGGTGAACTGATAGCCCACGCCGACCACGGCGCCCGCCAGCGACACCAGAAAGGCCGGCGCGGCGAAGCGCGAGCGCGCCAGCAGCAGGATGGCGCCCACCAGCGAACCCCAGACTCCGATCGCCCAGGCCGCCACTTCCCAGGCCGGGAACGCCGCGACATAGGCCATGGCCGCCTCGTCGAGGCCCATGGCGGTCAGATAGGCCCGGTTGCCAAGCTCGGTCATCGTGTAATCGAACGCGCCGAAGGCATTCCACAGCAGCGAGACGATCCCGACCACCCACAGGTGGACGGGCCGGCCGGCGGCGGTTTCCGTTTGCGTTGCCATCGCGATCTCTCCCCTCGAACGCGACCCGGCGCCTGTTTACCACGGGCGCCGGGGGAGGGGAACGCGAAGGCTAGAGCCGCTCTATCCGGCGCGCCGCTTCGTCGAGGATTTCGGCGATGCGGTGGGCGAGTTCATCGTCCTCGCTGCCTTCGGCCATGCGCTGGCCCACGGCGGTGAACAGGTTCATCGACGCGCGCTGGATCGAGGGAGAGCGGCCTCGTTCGGCATGTTCGGCCATGGCATCGAAGCGCCCCATGATGCGTTCGAGCTGCTCCGCCTCTTCGGCCAGCACGGCTTCGCCCGCCGGGGTGACGGCGAACTTGCGCCGCTGATCGTCGCTGTCCTGCTCGGCCACCAGGGCTTCGTCGGCCAGCATGGAAAGGGCCGGATAGATCACGCCGGGACTGGGCGAATAGTGCCCGCCCGAACGCTCCTCTATCGCCTTGATCAGGTCGTAACCGTGGCGCGGCTGCTCTGCGATCAGCTTGAGCAGGATGAGCCGCAGTTCCTCGCGGCCAAACTGGCCGCGCCGGCCCCTGCCGCGTCCGCCCGGACCCCATGGACCGCGCGGGCCGCCGAACGGACCCCCGCCCCCGAAAGGTCCACCGGGGCCGAAGGGGCCGGCTGGCCCGAACGGGCCACCCTGCCCGCCCCAGCCGCCGCCCATGCCCATCCAGGCACGGGCCGCGTGCTTCCAGGCCCTGCGGGCATCATGATTGTGGCAATGACGAGTCATATGAATTCCTTTTAGACCATCTTAGACGACTCAAGATATATCTTATAATATCGAATTGCAAGAGGGGTCGCCGCCCGCCCGGCCAGCCCCTATCTGTGTGCGCATGGCCGACTTATTCGCCGACGATCCGCCCTCCCCCGCCCGGCAGGACGAGCCGCGCGCCGATGCGCCGCTGGCCGATCGGCTGCGGCCGCGTTCGCTGGACGAGGTGATCGGGCAGGAGCATCTGACCGGCCCGGAAGGCGCTATCGGGCGCATGGTATCGGCGGGCAAGCTGTCCAGCATGGTGCTGTGGGGGCCGCCGGGCACCGGCAAGACCAGCATCGCCCGGCTGCTGGCCGATGCGGTTGGCATGCGGTTCACCGCGATCAGCGCGGTGTTCAGCGGCGTGGCCGACCTGAAGAAAGCCTTCGCCGAAGCCGACAGGATAGCGCAGGCGGGGCCGGCGGGCTTCAAGGGCACGTTGCTGTTCGTGGACGAGATCCATCGCTTCAACCGGGCGCAGCAGGACGGCTTCCTGCCCTATGTGGAACGCGGCACGGTGACGCTGATCGGCGCAACGACCGAGAACCCCAGCTTCGAGCTGAACGCCGCGCTGCTGAGCCGCGCGCAAGTGCTGATCCTGAACCGCCTGGACGCCGAAGCACTCGGCAAGCTGCTGGACCGTGCGGAGGCGCTGGAAGGCCCCCTGCCGCTCACCCCCGAGGCCCGCGAGGCACTGATCGCCAGCGCCGATGGCGACGGGCGTTTCCTGCTGAACCAGGCGGAACTGCTCTATTCGGCCAGGATCGCCGAGCCGCTGGGCCCCGCCGAGCTGGGCAAGTTCCTGCAACGCCGCGTGGCGGTGTACGACAAGGACCGCGAGGGGCATTACAATCTCATTTCCGCGCTGCACAAGTCGATCCGCGGATCGGACCCGCAAGCGGCGCTCTATTACCTGGCGCGGATGTTGGTGGCGGGTGAAGAGCCGCTTTACGTGCTGCGCCGGCTGACGCGCATGGCGGTGGAGGACATCGGCCTGGCCGACCCGCAGGCGCTGGCGCAATGCATCGCCGCGAAGGAAGCCTACCAGTTCCTGGGCAGCCCGGAAGGCGAACTGGCGATCGTGCAGGCCTGCCTCTACGTCGCGACGGCCCCCAAATCCAACGCGGCCTACAAGGCGATGAGCGCCGCCTGGCGCAGCGCGCGCGAGACCGGGAGCCTGATGCCCCCAAACAACATCCTCAATGCGCCGACGAAGCTGATGAAGGACATCGGCTATGGCCAGGGCTATGCCTACGACCACGATGCCGAAGAAGGCTTCTCCGGCGCGAATTACTGGCCGGAAGAAATGGAGCCGCAGACTTTCTATGCGCCGGTGGAGCGCGGGTTCGAGCGGCAGGTCAAAGAGCGCATCGCTTACTGGACCAAGCTGCGCGAGCAACGTGGGGCCGGCGATGCGTGACTGGGACGAAGTGGTGGCGTTCGCCCGCTCGCTTCCCGACGTCGAAATGGGTCCGCACTTCGGCGCGCAAGTGCCGAAAGTGAACGGCAAGGCGTTCGTCGGCCCGAGCCGGGAAGCGGACAGCTTCGGCGTGCGAACCTCGAGCATCGAGGAAAAGCAGATGCTGATCGAGACGGACCCCGAGACTTTCTGGGATACGCCGCATTATGCGAATTATGCGGCGGTATTGGTACGCTATGGCGCCGGTGCGGCCGACGAGCGGGTGAAACTCTACATCCGCCGCGCCTGGTGGGACCGGCTGAAGAAGCGGCAGCAACTGGCGTACGGCGAGCGGCCTTGATCGGCCGCTTCCGGCACTTCGCCGCGATCGACTGGTCGGGCGCGGCGGGGGAGAGGCACGCGGGGATCGCGCTGGCGATCTGCGAGGCGCAGGGCGGCGCGCCGCACCTTGTCCGGCCGGGACACCGCTGGTCGCGCGGCGAGATCCTGCACTGGCTGCTGGACGAGATGCCGGAGGCGACGCTGGTGGGCCTGGACCTGGGCATTTCGCTGCCGTTCGCCGATTGCGGGGCGTTCTTTCCCGGCTGGGCCGACAGCCCGGCCGACGCGAAAGCGCTGTGGGCGCTGGTGGATGCGCTGTGCGAGGATGACCCGCACCTCGCCGCCGGCAGCTTCGTCGATCACGCCGAGGCCGCGCGCTATTTCCGCCGCCACGGCGGACGCGAAGGGGCGCGGTTCCATGCCGCCGATGCGCCGGACCGGCGCGGGCGCTTTCGCGTGACCGAGCGCGCGCAGGCGGCGCTGGGGTGCAAGCCCTATTCCAACTTCAACCTCGTCGGCGCGGCGCAAGTCGGCAAATCCAGCCTGACGGGGATGCGCGTGCTGCACCGGATCGGCGGGCGCCTGCCGGTATGGCCAGTCGATCCGTTACCCCCGACAGGCTCGGTCGTGACCGAGATCTACACCACGATCGCGGCGATCGCCGGCGGCCGCAACGCGGCGCGGAGCAAGATGAAGACCTTCGCCGAACTGAACGGTGCGCTGGCCGTTATCGGCGCCCCGCCCATGGCCGGCGCGGGGCCGATCGACGATCACAGCGCCGATGCCCTGCTGACCGCGGCCTGGCTGCGCGCACAGGCGCACCGGCCCGAATTGTGGTCCCCCGTGGGCCTGACGCCCGCTATCGCCCGCACCGAGGGCTGGACCTTCGGCGCGGCTTGACGCAAAGGCGCGCGCAGCGCCGGTTTAGCTCAGTTGGTAGAGCAGCGGTTTTGTAAACCGAAGGTCGGGGGTTCGAGTCCCTCAACCGGCACCAATCCGATCCGCGCGATTCGGCAGAGAACCCCCACCAAGGCTTGCGCCGTTCATCTCGGCCGGGCGACCGATCATCCGGCCGAACGTTTCGTCCCGCCAGACGAATCGATGGACCAGCGCCATGGCGACGTGGCCGACGATCAACGCCAGAAGCGACCAGGCCAGCACGCCGTGGACGAGGTTGGCCGGCGCCGTCATCCACAAGGTTTCCTCCGCCCCGCCCTGCCGCAGCGCGATGCCGAACAGCGAGATCGGCCTGACATCGCCGAGCATCCGCAGCAGGCCGAGCGTGGGCACGACGAGCATGAGGACATACATCGCCACGTGCCCCGCCTTCGCGGCCTGGCCGACCAGGCCGGTTCCATACGAGGGGCGCTGGCGCCTTTGCGACAGCGCCCAGCCGATGCGGACGAGGATGAGGAGGAACAGGAGCGAGCCCACCGAGGGATGGGTGCCGACCCAGAACGCCATCAGCGGCACCCGGCCGAGCACGTGCTTCAGCACCATGCCGGTGAACTGCCAGGCGAACAGCGCCGCCATGGTCCAGTGCAAGACGCGCGTGATGCGGCCGTAACGCCGTGGTGTATCCGCCAGCATGAGCTTCCTTTTACATCCGAGAGGGCCATTGCGCCGGACCACTGGCGAACCGCAGGATACGCGGCAGGGCCGTGGAGATGATCGAGGCGTGATCTTCTTCCGGCAAGAGTGAAAACGTGACGTTGGCCGCGCCCAGCGAAGCCTGGAGACGGTCCGCGACCTCGCGCGCGCCGGCGACCATGCCCCGGGCCTTGCGCCGCGCGCGGACTTGATCGGCGCCCGACGCGGCCTGCTGCCACGGGGCCAATTCGTCTTCCCATTCCCCCACCGTCACGAAGGCGCGCGCGGCATCGGCGCCGAGCCGGCCCGCACCTTCCAGCAGCGCGGCCTTGTCCCACCAGACGGACGGGCTGATCGCCGCATAAGCGCCGAAGGCAGCGGGGCGGTTCAACAGGGTCCAGAGCACGAAATACCCCGCCAGCGAGTGTCCGCAGAGGGTCTGGCGCGCCGGATCGACGGCGATGCGACGGGCCACGAGCGGCTTGATCTCATCCTCCAGGAAATCGAGAAAGGCGCCGGCCATGCCGTGTTCGCCCCGAGTGGGCGCATCCGGGCGGGCGGAGGTATAATCGCGCTGCCGGCGGGCGACATCATAGCCGGTATCCGCCGAAAGCCCGGCGATAACCATGGGCGATACGCCGGTGGCATCGGGCCGGCGGGCCATGCGCCGCAGGGCCTCTACCCCGGTGGCGAACGACCCCGCCGCATCGAGCAGGTAGAGCACCGGCCAGCCGGCGGCCGGCGGTTCCCCGTCCGGCACCGCCAGGAACAGGCGATAGGCGTCACCATCCCGGCCCTTGCGGACCAGGAGGGCCTGCGTCCGGTCGAGCCTGAACGGCGCGTCATCGCGCCCCGATTCAGGCGCCACGGACGCCCCGCCGCACTCGGCCCGATCCTGGCTGGCAAGGCATGACGATGATCCGACCCCCTTATTGCACTTTACAATCAATAGCACATTAACGAGAGAACGTCAGCAGATTCGCTGCATGACGATCCATGGGGGCATGCCATAGCAAACGTTGAACACCCTGCCGGAAAAACCGCACGGCCGCCGGCCGCGATCTTCCTGCTGGTCGCTATCGTGGTGGCTGTGGTGGCCGCGTTCGCCTTGTGGCCCGGCGATTCCCCGCCCGAAGCCGATGCGGGTGCCGCCCAGCTCACCGATGTGCGCGGGCGGCCGGTGACGATCGAAGGGCCGGTCAGCCGCATCGCCATCGACGACAGCCGCTATCTGGTGGCGCTGGGCCTGATCCATCCCGATCCGGTATCGCTGCTGGTCGCCTGGCCGCACGATGTGAACCGGCTGGGCGATGACACTTATCGGCAGTTCCTGGAAAAATCCCGGGCGCTGGCAGACCTGCCCAAAGTGGCCAGCTCGGCAGGGGATTTCGATGTCGAATCCCTCCTCGCCGCCGCGCCGCAGGTGGCGCTGCTATCGCTGGAAAGCGGGGTGACCGATGCCCAGGTGAAGCAGATCGAAGATGCCGGCATCCGCGTGGTCTTCGTCGATTTCTTCGTCAAGCCGTTCGACAATCTGGAGCCGAGCCTGCGCATCCTGGGCGCCCTGACGGGACGCAAGCAGGCGGCGGACGATTTCATCGCCTTCCGCGCGAAGAAAATGCAGGATATCGCGGACAAGGTCGCCATGCTGCCCAATGACGACCGGCCGACCGTGTTCGTGGAGGCTCATGCCGGGATGAGCCCCGATTGCTGCAATTCGCCGGGGCGCGGCAACATCGGCGATTACGTGACCTTCGTGGGCGGCCACAATATCGGCAGCGATGTAATCGGCCAGTCGTTCGGCAAGCTGAACCTGGAATACGTGATCTCGCGCGATCCCATGGTCTATATCGCCACCGGCGGGCCGCATCTGGAGAAGGCCGGCGGCCTGGTGCTCGGCCCGCGCTATAGCGTGGCGCAGGCGCAGGCCTCGCTGGCCAAGATCGCGGCGCGGCGCGGCATTTCGGGCCTGACTGCCGTGAAAGACCACCGTACCCACGGCTTTTCGCACCAGCTGATCAATTCGCCGCTCGACATCGTGGCTATCGAAGCCTTCGCCAAATGGATCCATCCGGAGCTGTTTGCCGATGTCGATCCGGCGGCGACGCTGGCGGAGATCAACACGCGCTTCCTCGCCGTGCCTTACGACGGGGTTTACTGGGTGGACCTGCCGTGAGGACGCCCCCCGCAGGCGCGCCGGCAGGCCGATCCGCCCCATCCGAAACACCCCAGGAGAACCTCAGATGATGCCTCTCGACAGCCGTTTCCGCAGGGTCGGTTTCGCTCTGCTCACGGCCGGCTCGCTCGCCGTCGCGAGCGCTTCGCCGGCGCTGGCGCAGACGCCGTTCAGCCAGATCGACCGCGCCTCGGCCGGGAAAGTCTCGTTCGCGGCCGCGCAATCCGGCCAGCCGATCGAGGCCGGCAGCCAGGTCGCCATTTCCGGCGAAGGCTTCAAGGCCGGGCAGCCGGTCACGCTGTTCTATGGCACGACACCGCTGACCCCCACGGCGCTGGTCGCCAATGGCGAAGGCAAGATCAGCGGGTCCATCACGATCCCGGCCGATGCCGTTTCGGGGATACACCCGATCGTGGTCGTGGCGCGCGAGCCCTATTTCGCCACCGTGGCCGAGCTGAAGGTTTCGCCCAGCGTTCCGCTGTCGGGCCAGCAGCGCTTCACGATCACCCAAGCGGATGAGACGCGCGGGCTTTATCAATCGGCTTACAGCGCGAAGAACAACGTGCTGTTCACGGCCTCTTCGGTCGGTCGGCCGCCGGTGAGCCAGTCGGAACTCCTCAAGCTCGATGCCGACAAGCTGACGGTGCTCGCCCGCGCCGTGCCGCCCGCAGCGCCCGCCCCCGCGCCGCGCCCCGGCGCCCCGGCTCAAGCGGCAGCGCCCGGCGTCTTCGCCGTCTATGGCGTGGGCGTGGACGACGCGAAAGGCACGGTATGGGCCACGAACACCCGCCAGAACACGATCGCGGTCTATAACCAGGCCGACCTGTCGCTGGTGAAGCAGTTCGACGTGGGCACGGTGCCCCATTCACGCGACGTGGTCGTGGATGAGACGCTGGGCAAGGCCTATGCCAGCGCCACGGGCACGCCCGATGTCGTGGTGATCGACACCGGCGCGCTGGCCGTGGCGAAGACGATCGCGGTGCAGACGCCCCGGCGGGGGGAGGAGTTCTCCGCCCTCAGCCTGTCGCTCGATCGGGCGGCGCACAAGCTCTATGTCGTCAGCATGACGACCAACGAGGTCGCGATCATCGATACCCGCACCGATACGGTGGCGAAGATCCTGCCGGTGCCGGGCGCGCGCAACGCGATCGGCGTCTCGCACGATCCGCAGAGCGGCCGCATCTACGTGGCCGCGCAGGGAAGCGACAACCTGATCGTGCTGGATGGCGCGAGCGGCGCGGTTATCGCCGATACGCCGGTGGGCGCCGGTGCCCTGAACGTGGTGTTCGATCCGGTGAAGCGGCTGGCTTACGTGGCGAACCGCAATGCCGGCACGATTACGGTGACGGACCCGGACGGCAAGATCGTCGCCAACCTCGGCCCGGCGCCGCTCGCCAACCATGTCTCGCTGGGGAAGAACGGCGTGATCTACGCGGTCGACAAGTCGGCCGGTGTGCGCGACGCGGAAGCCGACGTCATCATGCGCATCGCGCCGAAGTAGACGAGCGGATAGGGCATGATCGCCTCACGCTGAATAGTCATTGCGAGCGCGTGGAAGCAATCCAGAGCGTCACCTAGACGGCCCTGGATTGCTTCGTCGCTCCGCTCCTCGCAATGACGCGTGTTTTTGGCCAAAGATGATCGCGCCCTAGCCGCAACGAGAAGGGCCGCCGAAAGTCAGAGCGGCAGGGTATCCTCGATATCGATCTGCAACCCGGAAGGGCCCGGCGCCACCCGAGCGGCCACCTTGTAGACCTGGGCCAGGACTTCGGCCGAGATGGCCTCCGCCGGCGGCCCGTCAGCCGCCACAGCGCCATTGGACAGCACGACGACCCGATCCGACCAGCGCGCGGCGATGGCGAGATCGTGCAGCACCATGATCACGATCATCCCCCGCTCCCGCGAGAGGGCGTGGACCAGCTTCATCACCTTCAGCTGGTAATGCAGGTCCAGCGCGCTGATCGGTTCGTCCAGCAGCAGCACGCGCGGCGTGCGCACCAGCGCCTGGGCCAGCGAAGCGAGCTGGCGCTGACCGCCCGAGAGATGATCCAGCCCCGTCATCGCCAGGTGGCCGATGCCGACGCGCTCGATAACGTCCATCGCCCGCTCGACGATGGCGAGCCTGTCCGCCTCGTCACGGTCCACGGCGGAGGCGCGTTCGGCGCCGATCACGGCCTCCAGCACTGTCAGCGCCACGCGCTGCGGCAGGCTCTGCGGCATGTAGGTGACCAGCCGCGCCCGGCTTTCGAGCGCCATGCCCACCAGGTCGCGGTCGCCCAGCCGGACCGATCCTTCGGCGGCGAGCAGCCCCGCCAGCGCGCGCAGCAGCGTGGTCTTGCCCGCGGCATTGGGGCCGATCAGCGACAGCACCGTGCCCGGCGCCACGGCGGGAAGCGTGAGGCCCTGGACGATCCGCCGGTCGCGATAGCCGGTCGACAGGCCGGCGATGCTCAGGCTTTCGCCGTATCGTTCCATCACACCCGCTCCGGCTTGCGCATGATGAGGAACAGGAACACCGGCACCCCGATCATCGAGGTGACGATGCCCACCGGCAGCAGCGCGCCCGGCACCATGATCTTGCTGGCCACCGAGGCGAGCGACATCACCAGCGCACCGGTGAGCATCGAGGCCGGCAGCAGGAACCGATGATCCTCGCCCAGCATCAGCCGCGCGATATGCGGCCCCACCAGGCCGATGAAGCCGATCGTCCCGACGAAGGCCACCGCCGTCGCCGCCAGCGCGGAGATCCGCAGCAGGGAAAGGATCCGCAGGCGGGCGATATCGATGCCGAAGCTGCGCGCCCGGTCCTCGCCCAGCCGCAGCGCCGTCATCGCATGGGCCGAGCGCAGCGAGAACGGCACCGTCACCGCCAGGACCACGGCGAGCACGGAGAGGTTGCTCCACGTCGCGCGCCCGAGCGAGCCCATGCCCCAGAACACCAGCTGCGCCAGCGCTTCCTGCGAGGCGACGAACTGGAGCAGGGCGACCAGCGCGTTGAACGTGAACACCAGCGCAATGCCGAACAGCACCACGCCTTCCACCCCGGCCGCGCGGCTGCGAGCCAGCGCCTCCAGCAGCAGCACGGAGGCGAAAGCCGCGACGAAGGCATTGAGCGGCACCATCCAGTCGGCCGAAATGAACGGCAGGCTCAAACCCAGCACGATGGCCAGCGCCGCGCCGAACGATGCGGCCGACGACACGCCCAGCGTAAACGGGCTGGCCAGCGGATTGTTGAGGATCGTCTGCATCTCCGCACCGGCCAGCGACAGCGCCGCGCCGACGAGGATCGCCATCAGCGCATAAGGCAGGCGAACGTCGCGGATGATCGTCACTTGCGGGGCGCTGAGCGTGTCGGGGCTGAACAGCCCGGCCCAGACATCGGCCAGAGGCAGGGCGGACGGGCCGGTGGAGATATCGAGAGCAAAGGCGAACAGGCACAGCACGCCCATGCCGGCCACGATCAGCACGCGCCGGCGCACCGCCTGGCGATAGGCGGCAATGGCCGCGGCGCGCGCCGCGCCCGTGGTCGCCGGATCGTTCACGCTGTGCTGGCCCTCCACACTTGGACTTGAAACGGCCCTTGCCCTATGGCCAGCGGATGTTGAAGACCATCCCCGAAATCGACGCCGTGCATTCTGAAATGACCGAATGGCGCCGTGATATCCACCGCAATCCGGAACTCGCTTTCACCGAGACCCGCACCGCCGCGCTGGTGGCCGGGCGCCTGCGCGAATGGGGGCTCGATCCGGTGGAAGGGATCGGCGGCACCGGCGTGGTGGCGGTGATCGACAGCGGCAAGCCCGGCCCCTCCGTGGCCCTGCGCGCCGACATGGATGCGCTGCCGATGGACGATGCGGGCGGCAAGGCCTGGCATTCGCACACGTCCGGGATCGCCCATGCCTGCGGGCATGATGGCCATACCGCCGCGCTGCTGGGCACCGCCCGCCACCTCGCCGCCAATCCGCCCGCCAGCGGGCGCGTGGTCCTGGTGTTCCAGCCGGCCGAGGAGAACGGCCTGGGTGCGCGGGCCATGATCGCCGACGGATTGCTGGAGCGCTTCGCATTCGACGAAGCCTATGCCTTCCACAACATGCCGCTGCTGGCGCCCGGCCAGGCCGGGGTGCGCACCGGCCCCACGCTCAACGGCTATGTCGTGTGGGAAATCACGGTGGAAGGCGTTGGCGGCCACGGCGCGGCGTTCTTCAAGGCGACCGATCCGCTGCAAGCAGCCGCGCGGCTGGCGGTGGAGATTTCCTCGATCGTCGGGCGCTATCTCGATCCGGCGGATTCCGGGCTGATCACGGTATGCTCGCTCCAGGCCGGAAGCTCGCACAACGTGATCCCCGCCTTGGCCACGCTCAGCGGCACGCTGCGCGCGCTCAGGCCGGAAGTGATCGACTTGCTCTATCGGCGGCTGGAAGCCGCCTGCGAGGGCGTGGCTACGCTCAGCGGATGCACGATCACCTGCCGCCGACTGGCCGAAGTGCCGCCCTGCGTCAACGCGCCCGAGGGGGCGGAGCGCGCGGCGGCCGCCTGTGCCGCCGTGCTGGGCGAAGCCGCCGTGATCCGCGACCATCCGCCCTTCCCCTTCACCGACGATTTCGCGCTGTTCCTCGAAGCCGCGCCGGGGGCCTACCTGTTCCTCGGCCAGGACAGCGCGATGTGCCACAATCCCGCCTATGATTTCGACGACGCGCTGCTGCCCGTGGCCGCAAGTATATTCGCCACGTTGGTGCGACAAAGGCTGGGCTGAGTTCGGGTTTGCGTTGAAGTTCGCGCGGAGGCGCGGAGACGCGGAGATTTCTTGCGCTCGCAGAGGCGCGGAGGCGCAGAGAAAGCCCGCCGCGAAGCGGCCGCCATCCTTTGGCCAATCTTTGGCCTCGCTTTGAAAACGCCTTCGGCGAAAGTCCCTCCGCTCGATCAAAAATCTCCGCGTCTCCGCGCCTCCGCGCGAACCTCTCTCTGCGCCTCCGCGAGCGCCAATAATCAAAGCAGGCGTCAAGCCCGCAAAGTGGCGCCGCCATCGACATAGAGATCGGCCATGGTGATGTGGCTGGCCCGGTCGGACAGCAGGAAGGCCACGGCTTCGGCCACATCCTCGGGCGTGGCCAGCTTGCCCAGCGGGATACCGGCCTTGAACGTGCCCGGCTGCCCGGCGATCACGCTGTCGGCGCCGCTGGCATCGGCCCACATCCCGGTCTGCATCGGCGTGAGCGTCGATCCCGGCGCGACGATGTTGCAGCGGATACCCAGCGGGCCAAGCTCCAGCCCCAGGCAGCGGGTGAACATATGCGCCGCCGCCTTCGACGCGGCATAGGCCGCCATGCGCTGGCGCGGCACGCCGGCCGCGTTTGATCCCACGGTGACGATGCTGCCCCGCCCGCGCGGGGCCATGTGGCGCGCCAGGGCCCGGCCGAGATGGAACACGCCGTGGGTGTTGACGTCGAATACGCGCCGCCAGGTCTCGTCGCTTGTTTCCAGCACGGTATCGGTGGCCAGGATGCCGGCCACGCCGACGCCGCAATCAATCGGCCCCCAATCGGCTTCGACCTGATCGACCAGCGCATCGACCGCCGCGGAATCGGTGACGTCCAGCGGGGCGGCCCAGACATCGTTGCCGGCAGGAGCAGGCGTCTCCAGGTCGGTCGCCACCACCCGCGCGCCTTCCTCGCGCAGCACGCTGACCACCGCGCGCCCGATCCCGCCGCCTGCGCCGGTGACGAAGGCGATGCGCCCGGCAAGGCCGCTGGCGCGGCTCATGCCCGCACCAGGGGCCGCGCGGCCATGCGCTGGGAAAGCAGGGGGGCGATCATGGCACTGGCCTCCGGTCCGGTGAGCTGGGAATGCAGGAAAGGCACCGAGATGCAATCGAGCCGCGCGGCATGGGCCGCCCACAATTCAGGCTGCAACTGGGGCCTGCTGGCATGGTCCTTCCCCGCGCGGATATGAGTCAGTACGCCATCATACCTGCGATGATGATGGCCGCGCACCAGCCGATTGGTGTCGAGCACCGTGCGCACCACGCCGTCCAGCGCCTGCCCCGGCAGATTGCCCAGCGCGCTGTCGCCATGGCGCAGGAAGGCGAGCACCTGATCCCGCGTTTCGAGCTGGGGATAGGCCTCGGGATCGTAACCCGCGACCGCCAGCAGCGCACGCAGCGCCTGGCTCTGCGTCGGTTCGGGCTCGGCGCGCCAGCATTCGGCCGGATAGCTGTCGAGCATCGCCACGAGGCCCGGCTCGCGCCCCAGGGCCCGCAATTCCACCGCCGCCGCCTGCGCGATGATCCCGCCGACCGACCAGCCGGCAAGGTGATAGGGCCCATCCCCCCAGGCTTCGATCATGCGCCGCGCATAATCGGCGGCCAGCGCCTCGATGCTTTCCGGCGCGGGCGCGGCGGGGTCCAGTGTCGGGGCCTGCAAGCCGTAGACGGTGCGCCGGGGGTCCAGCGCCTGGGCCAGCGTGCGATAGCCCCAGCACAGCCCACCCGCCGGATGGACCAGGAACAGCGGCGGCACATCGTCCGCGCCGCGCGCCAGCGTGATCAGGGGCGCGAGGCCATCCGCCGCGTCGCCCGCTGTCGCCACGTCGATCCGCGCCGCAAGGCCCGCGACATCGGGATATTCGAACAGCGCCGCCAGGCCCGGATCGCGCCCCCACACCTCGCGGATGCGAAGAGTAAGCTGCACCGCCAGCAGCGAATCCCCGCCGAGGGAGAAGAAATCGTCCTCACGGCCGATCTCCGGCACGCCGAGCAGCTCCGCGTAGAGCGCCGCCAGCTGCCGCTCGGTCGCGCTGGCCGGCGCACCGCCGCCGGCGCTGGCAAAGACCGGCTCCGGCAGGGCCTTGCGGTCGAGCTTGCCATTCGCGGTGACGGGGAGCGCTTCCAGCTCCACCATGGCCGCCGGAACCATGTAGTCCGGCATCGTCTTCGCCAGTTCCGCCCGCAGCGCTTCGGCCGAATAACCGGCATCGGGCACCACATAGGCCACGAGCCGCCCGTCGCGGGCGAGAACAGTGGCGGCGCGCGCCAGGCCGCTCGCCGCGATTGCCGCCTCGATCTCGCCCAGCTCGATCCTCAGCCCGCGAACCTTCACCTGATGGTCCGACCGGCCGAGGAACACGACCGCGCCATCGGGCCGCCGCCGCGCGAGATCGCCCGTCATGTAGAGCCGTTCGCCGGGGTGGAACGGATCAGCGATGAAGCGCTCGGCCGTCAGATCCGGCCGCCCGACATAACCGCGCGCGAGCTGCACACCGCCGAGATAGAGCTGCCCGACCACGCCCGGCGGGACCGGGCGGCGCTGCTCGTCCAGAATCACCAGCCGCGTGTTCCATACCGGAAAGCCGATCGGCACCGAGCGCGAGGTATCCACCGCGCTCGCGGGCCAGAAGCTGACGTCCACGGCCGCTTCGGTGGGGCCGTAGAGGTTGTGCAACTCAGCGCGCACCCGGCGGTGGAACCGGTCGCGCAAGTCGGCCGGCAATTCCTCGCCGCTGCAGAAGACGCGTGTCGTCTCGATCTCATCGGATTCGGGGGAATCGAGGAAGGCCGACAGCATCGATGGCACGAAATGCAGCGTGGTGATGCTTTCGGCGCGGATCAGCGCGGCGATGGCCGCCGGATCGCGATGCGCGCCGGGCGGCGCCACCACCAGCGTGGCGCCATGGATCAGCGGCAGGAAGAACTCCCACACCGAAACGTCGAATGTCGCCGGGGTCTTCTGCAGGATGCGATCGCGCGGGCCGATGGCGTAATGCGCCCCCATCCACAGCAGCCGGTTGACGATCGCCCGGTGCGTGACGAGCACGCCCTTGGGCTCCCCGGTCGAGCCGCTGGTGTAGATGACATAGGCGGCGTGATCCGGCTGAGGCGGCGGCACCAGGCCGCCCCCTGCCTGCGGCCAGTCACCCGGGGTGAGCAGCATTTCGCCATAGACGCCGTGCGGATCGCCCTGCGCCAGCACCACGGCGGGCCGGGCATTGCGCAGGATCGTGGCGATCCGCGCGGGCGGATGATCGAGATCGAGCGGCAGGTAGGCCCCGCCCGCGCGCAGCACGGCGACCAGCGCGATGACCAGTTCCAGCGAGCGCGGCAAGGCGACGGCGACGAGGCTTTCCGCGCCCACGCCCCGTTCGCGCAGCGCCGCCGCCAGCGCCCGCGTCCGCCGGTCGAGATCGGCATAGCTCAGGCTTTCGCCTTCAAACCGCAGCGCTTCCGCATCGGGCGTGGCGGCCATCGTGCGTTCGATCAGCTCTGCCAGCGTCGTTTCAGGCAGGGGATGCGCACTGGCGTTGAACGTCTCCAGCTCGGCCGCGGCCTCTTCCGGCGTGGCGCTGGGGACATCGGCCAGGCGTTCGGCCTCCAGCGCGCGGGCGATGAACACCGAAAGGCGATGGCCATGGGCGGCGACTTCCTTCGCCCCATAAAGGTTGGGATTGGCGTCCACTTCCACGGTCAAGGCGTTCACCGCATCGCCGCGGAAAGTGAAATTGATGTCTTCCACCGGCCCGGTGCCAGTGACGTGCAAGGTCACCTCCAGCCCGGCCATGCGCGGCGGCCGGTCATAGGGCTGGACGTTGGCCAGCGGCCCGTGAAGCCGCCGGTTGCCCCCGATCAGCCCCAGATCGCGGCGCAGCTGCTCGCTGCGATAACGCCCGTGCTTGCGCGCGGCGGCGATATCCCGCGCAACCGTGTCGAGGAAATCGGCCAGCGGCGCCGCTTCATCCGGCGCCACGCGCAGGGGCAGCACGTTCATCACCATGGCCGGCACCCGCGCCGAGGCACTGCCCATGCGGCCCATGTGCGGCACGCCGATCACGACTTCGTCCGTGCCCGTGAAGCGGCGGACATAAGCGGACACCAGCGCGGTCAGCACATCGGGCCAGGCCAGCCCGGCCGCCTTGGCCCGCTTGAGAAGGGTTTCGCGCGTGAGGGCCGGAAGCACCTGTGCGAAGCGGTGGAAGCCGAACGCGGACGTGGCCTTGCCCTGCGCCATGCCGACCACTTCGTCCGCGCCCTCCATCGCCGCGCGCCACCACGCGGCGTCCGCCTCACGCTCGGGCGAGGTGCGATAGGCGGCGTCTTCCTCCCACACGCCGGCCAGCGGAGCCAAGGGCCGGCCCGCACCATCCTTCCCCGCCAGCAGCAAGCCGTAAAGCTCCGCGATGCGCGCGGTGAGCAGCACCATGCCATAGCCGTCGATCGCGAAGTGATGGACCTGCTGCGCCCAGAAATGCCGGTCCGCCGCCAGCCGATAGAGCACCTGGCGCGCCACCGGCCCGCGTTCCGGCGCGATCGCCGTCGCCATGTCTTGCCGGATGGCGGCCAACGCGGCGCCTTCGGGATCGGGATCATCCGTGAGATCGACGAAGTGCAGCCGGGGCCGCAACGCCGGGTCGATCACCTGGCGCGGCCCTTCGGGCGAATCGATGAATCGCAGCGCCAGCGCCTCTGCCTCTTCGCCCGCCCGGTCCACCGCTGTCCGGAAGGCGGCAAGGTCCAGCGGCCCGCGCAAGTCGAGATACTGGCCGGTGTTGAAGATCGGATTGAGCGGATCGAGGCGCTGGGCATACCACAGCCCCGATTGCGCCTCCGTCAGCGGCACCGCCGGCATCATCGATCAGCCCTGCCGCTGTTCCACGATCGCCCAGAGGCCGGCCACGGTGGGCACCTCGATAAGGTCGGCGAAATCGAGCGGGACGCCTTGTTCCTCCCACTGCACGGCGAGGTTCATCACCCGCATCGAATCCAGCCCCAGGTCGATCAGGTTGTCGCCATCGCCGATCGCGGAAGCATCCTGTTCGATGATCGCCGCGATGTCGGCGCGCAGCTGCTGCAGGGTCAATGTCATGTCAGGGCCTCGATGATCTGGCGGGTGGAACGGACGACCGCGAAGCAATCGGCCGCCTGGGCGAGCGCGGCATCGTGCCAGCTTCGCGAGAAATCGGCGAGCGCATCGGCGGCCATGAACGGCTCTATGTCGAGCTGGAACGCCTCCGCCGCGGTCAGCGCGCAGCCGATGTGGGCATAGACGCCGCAGATGACGAGCTGATCGCGCCCCCGCGCGCGCATCAGGCGTTCGAGGTTGCTGCGCTGGAACGCGCTGTAGCGATGCTTGACCAGCACGATGTCCCCGGCCGCCGGGGCGAGCGGCGCGATGATCGGCTGATGTTCCGGCACATGGCGCATACCCGGCCCCCAAAGGTCGGCCTGTAACCCCCGGTCGCGCCGTTCCTGATCGCCGTCCTGCGCGGTGTAGAACACCGGCACATCGTTCGCCCGCGCGGCTTCAAGCAGCGCCGCGATATGGGCCACGGCGGGCTCTATCGGCGCCACGCCGGGCGCGAAGGCATCGACGAAATAGGCCTGCATGTCATGCACCAGCAGCGCCGTGCGATCCGCCCGCAGCGCCCAGTCGGCGCGCGAGGCGGGCAGGTCCGCTTCGGTGGGCAGGGCGTAGCCGGCAATCGAAGGCAGGCGCCGGTGGGCGGTCATGCGCCGGCCTTTTCCTGATCCAGCAGCTGCGCCCGCAGCGCGGCGCGCAGTTCCTTGCGGCTGATCTTGCCCACCGCCGTGGTCGCGAAATCCTCCACGAACACGATCTGGTCGGGGATCTTGAACGCCGCGATGGCGCGTCCGCGCATCCATGCCTTGATGTCAGCCGGCCGGGGCGCCTCGCCATCGGCGATGATGAACGCGCAGCTCCGTTCGCCAAGGAATCGGTCCGGCACCGAAACCACCGCCGCGTCGAACACCTGCGGATGGGCGAGCAGGTGATCCTCCACCTCCTCGGCCGAAATCTTCTCGCCCGCGCGGTTGATGTGATCGGTGGCGCGGCCCATGACTTCGAGATAGCCGCCGGGCAGCCGGCGCACGACATCGCCGGTGCGATAGAACCCGTCTTCGGTGAACGAGCGGGCGTTGGCGGCGGGATCGTCGTGATAGGCGCGGATGGTGTAAGGCCCGCGAGTGAGCAGATTGCCGGGCTCGCCGTCCGGCACCGCATTGCCCTGATCGTCCAGGATCAGCACTTCGTCATCGGGCGATATCTTGCGGCCCTGGGTCTGGGTGACCACGGCGTCCGGATCGTCCAGCCGGGTATAGTTCACCAGCCCTTCGGCCATGCCGAACACCTGCTGCAACTTGCAATGGAGCACCGATCCCACCCGCTTCGCCGGCTCCGGCATGAACTTCGCCCCGCCGACCTGCAGGACCTGGAGGCTGGAAAGATCGTGCGCCGTCTTCGGCGCGGCCTGGAGCCAGAGCAGCGCCAGCGGTGGCACCAGGCCGGTAATCGTGACCTTCTCCTGCTCGATCAGCGGAAAGGCCGTGGCCGGATCGGGCGCCGGGGCCATGACCACCCGGGCGCCGGCATGGATCGCGCCGAACACGCCCGGGCTGCTCATCGGGAAATTGTGCGATACCGGAAGCGAAGCCAGGTAGACGCTTTCGGGCGTGATCCCGCAGATCTCGTTGCTGGCGCGGATGCTGTAGAGATAATCGTCATGCGTGCGCGGGATCAGCTTGGAAAGGCCCGTGCTGCCGCCCGAAATCTGCACCAGCGCCACGTCGGACGGGGCGGCGTCCTCCACCGGCAGGAGAGCCGGGTCTGCCCGGAAGGCATCGAACGCGGCATGGTGGCCGGCTTCGCCGACGACCACGGCGTGGCGCAAGTGCGGCACCTGCGCCTTCACCGCATCGGCCAGCTCGCGGTAATCGAACCCCTCGTGGCTCTGGGCAACGACATAGGCAGTGGCCTGGGCCTTGCGGGCGAAATGGGCGATCTCCGTCAGCCGGTGAGCCGGCAGCGCGAAGACCGGGATCATCCGCGCGCGGAACAGGCCGAAGACCACGGCGAAGAACTGCGGGATATTGGGAAGCTGGACCACGACCCGGTCGCCCGGCTGAAGGCCGAGCGCGAGGAATCCCGCGGCGGCCGTTTCCGCACGCGCCAGCAAGTCGGCATAGGTCCACCGCTCACCGCCGCCCACCACGGCGATCGCATCGCCGCGTTCGCGCGCGCGTGCTTCGAGGACCCGACGGAACGTCTCCCCCCGCCAGTAGCCTTTCTGGCGATAGCGTTCTGCGAATTCGGATGGCCAGACCTGCTTCAGCGGCACCATGGGCTTCATGTTCTCCTGCGCTTCGCGTGCGACTTCACTCGTCCACGCCTGTGGCGGATTCGAGCATAGCGCAAGACGGCGCGCTGGCGTGCCCTTCTTCATCGACACCCAGCGCGCGCAGCATGGCTTGCAGCTTGGCGGAGGTTTCCTCGGCTTCCTCGGCCGGCACGGAGCCTTCGACGATGCCGGCCCCGGCATAGATGCGCACCTGCCGCCCGCTTACCTCCGCGCAGCGCAGCGAGACATACCATTCCCCGTCGCCCGCGCGATCCGTCCAGCCCACCGCGCCGGCATAAAAGCCCCGGTCATAGCCTTCGAGCGCGGGGATCAGCGCCAGCGAGCGGCCGCGCGGCGTGCCGCCCACCGCCGGGGTCGGGTGCAGCACGGCGGCCAGTTCCGCGGAGGACACGCCTTGCGGGTCTTTCAACTGCCCCTCTATCCGCGTGCCGAGGTGCCACATGGTCAATGTGGAGACGAGTTCGGGCTCTGGCGGGGCGACAAGCGCGCGGCAATAAGGCGCGAGGCCATCGAGAATGGCCTCCACCACCCAGCGATGTTCGCGCTGGTCCTTCTGGGAATGCGCCAGGGTTTCCGCCGCCGCGCGGTCCGCGGCAGGATCGGCGCTGCGCCGGGCGGAACCCGCCAGCGGATGCGAGACGATCGCGGCGCCGGTCTTGGACACCAGAAGCTCGGGCGTGGCGCCGATCAAGTGGCGCGGCGCGCCCGTGGCCCCGGGGCCGATCGGCGTGAGGAACCGCACCGCGCCCGGATCGCCCAGCAGACGGCCGGACAGCGCCATGAGATCGACCGGCGGATCGGCTTCGAGCAGGACGCTGCGCGAAAGGACGATCTTGGTCAGCGGCTCCGCCTCGCCGCGCGAGGCGCGGATCAGGTCCAGCGCCTTCGCCACGGCCGCTTCGTAAGCGGCGCGGCTCGGCTGGGGGCTGACGCGCCAGCGGCGATCCTGGCGCGGCCCGGCGGCGGCGGGCGCCGGCGGCGCATCGGACACATGATCGGGCTGGAACAGGAAATCGTGGGCCGCCCGATCGAACGGCAAGGCGCCGGTGAGGAGACCCGGCGCGGACGGATCGTCCTCTTCGGCGAAGAACGCGCGCACGCGGCTCGCCAGCGTATCGGCCGGCCCGGCCCTGAGCCGCCGCCGCAGGCCGCTGGCGGCAAGCTGCCCACGGGGGCTGGCCAGCATGAACGTGCACGGCGTTGCCTGCCCAGCGCTCACCACGGCCGAATCCGGCATGCTCTTCACTTCGCGCCTTTCCTGTCGCACCGGGCCTCTTGCATTATGTGCGCCCCCTACTATCGGTTGATAGTGATTTTCAATCTCATGAATTGGCGCCTAGCCGAGAAAACATTCGCGTAAGATGACGGAAACATTAAATCCTACCCGGACACTGGAGGCGGCGGCGCGACCATGAAGGTGCTGGTGGTCGAGGATGACCCGAGGACGCGTGCGTTCGTCGCCGGCGGCCTGCGCGAGCATGGTCATACGGTGGACGAGGCCGAAAGCGGCAGCGCCGGGCTCGAGCTTGCCTTGCTGGAAAAGTACGATGCGCTGATCGTGGACCGGATGCTGCCCCACTGCGCCGGGCTCGATCTGGTTCGCGCGGCACGCGCGCAAGGGATCGAGACGCCTTGCATCCTGCTCACCGCCATGGGCGCGGTGGAAGACCGGGTGGAGGGCCTGAACGCCGGCGCGGACGACTATCTGGTCAAGCCCTTCGCCTTCAGCGAGCTGCTCGCCCGGCTGAACGCGCTGGGCCGCCGGCCGCCGCTGGCTCCCCAGCCGGACAGCCTGCGCGTGGGGGATCTGGAGATGGACCCCGCCGCGCACCGCGTGACGCGCGCCGGCAAGGCGATCGAGCTGACCTCGCACGAATTCAGGCTGCTGGAATACCTGGTCCGCCGCGCCGGCCAGGTAGTGACCCGCACGATGCTGCTGGAAGCGCTGTGGGGCTTCCACTTCGATCCGCGCACCAACATCGTCGATGCCCATATCAGCCGCTTGCGGGCCAAGGTCGACCGCGGCTTCGACACGGAGCTGATCCGTACCGTCCGGGGGGTCGGCTATGCCATTCGCGGCACGCCCTAGGTCCCGCCTGCCGCGCCTGCTGTCGACCACCAGCCTGCGCCTGGCGCTGACTTTCTCGGCCATTTTCGGACTCGGCGCGGCGCTGCTGGTCGCGGGGATCGACTATGGCCTGTTCCGCTTCGCGGAAACCGAAGTGCGCGAAGATCTCAACCATCAGATGAGCATCATGCGCAACGACGCCGAGCGGCTGGGCGGGGACGAGCTGATCGCCATGCTGGAATCCCAGGCGCGCAATCGCGATGCGCGGCGCTATCTGTTCCTGGTCGTGACCCCGGACGGGCGGACTTTCTCCAACGGGCTGGCGCGCGGCGCGGTCAATGCCGAAGGCTTCCGCCACAACCTCCCCAGCAAGCCGCGCCCCGCGCGCTGGCCGGACCAGAAGCCCGACATGCTGGTGCTGAGCCACACGGCCGAGGACGGGACGCTGCTGGCCATCGGGCGCGACACCAAGCACCTGGACGAGCTGCGCGGCGGCATCCGCACGTTCGCGCTGTGGAGCGGGATGGGCGTGATCGCGCTGGCGATCCTGGCCGGGCTTGCGCTCGGCTATCAGCTCCTTCGCCGCCTGGCGGGAGTCAATCGCTCGGTCGAACGGATCATCTCGGGCGATGCTTCGCAGCGGCTTCCGGCCATCGGCCCCGGGCGCGAGTTCGACGATCTGGCCGCCAATCTCAACCGGATGCTGGACCGGCAACAGGCGATGATGGATGCGCTCAAGACCGTATCCGAAGGCATCGCGCACGACCTGCGCACCCCGCTGGGGCGGCTGCGCAACCGGCTGGAGGAACTGGAGGGGAACGCCGCCGATCCGCGGAAGCGGCAGGCGGGGATCGAACTGGCGATGGAGGAAATCGACCAGATCACCGCGCTGTTCGATTCCCTGCTGGCGCTTTCTCAGCTCGAAAGCGGCCGGCCCGCTTCGCAATCCACCCCGCTCGACGCGGGCGACCTGATCGAGACGGTGGGCGAGATCTATCGGCCGGCGATAGAGGACGCGGGGGGCACCTTGCGGATCCTCCAGGGGGACCGCGCCACCGGCCCGCTCACGGTGCATGGAACGGCAAGCCTGCTGACTCAGGCGCTCGCCAATCTGGTGGAGAATGCCATGGTCCATGCCGATGGGCGGCCCGATGTCACGCTGGAAGCGCGGCGGCGCGGCGACCGGGTGGTCTTCACCGTGGCCGACCGGGGGCCCGGCATTCCGGAAACGGAGCGTGAAAAGGTCCTCCGGCGGTTCTACCGCATGGATCGCAGCCGATCACGCCCCGGTTCCGGGCTGGGCCTGGCAATGGGCGCGGCGGTCGCCAGATGGCATGGCGGCGAACTCACGCTGTCGGACAACAGGCCCGGCCTGAGGGCGGAGCTGATCCTGCCGGCGCGGTGAGCGCCGGATTATCGCGCAATATCTGTGTCATATTGGCACGCAGGCCCGCAAAGGCGCCGGGGCGGCATTGATAGGGCAGCCCTTCGAGCGTAATTTGGGCGATCGGGATTTCTGCCGGGATTTTTAAGGGCCGCCTCATGAAGAAGATGATCGTTGCCGCGCTGCTCGCCAGCGCGAGCGGGTTTGTTTCTACCCCGGCTTCGGCCGCACAGCAGATCATCAGCTTCGGCGGTGTGCTGGACTATGGCTCTGTCTGGGGCACGTCCCCCTTCGGTACGCCGGGCACCCAGCTGGGCGGCAAGGCCTATTCGGTGGTCATGTCGTATGATCCGACGCTGTTCGCGAACACCGGCACCTGCGGCTCCGTGCCGTCCACCCAATGCAATTTCACCTTCACCGCCGCGCGCCCGATGACGGCGGCCTTCACGGTCGACGGGGTGAGCCAGGAATACACCTGGACCAGCGGGGAGTTCTATCTGAGCGCCGGCGGCAACGACCAGTTCGGCTTCAACTTCGACGTGCCGGCCGGCAGCTTCTCCGGCTCGTTCGGGGATGGCAACTCGTTCTATCCGAACCAGGGCAGCGTCAACACGCCGATCTTTTCGGACTTCACCAATCTGGCGGTGACGGGCGGAACCTTCCAGTTCAATCCGAACGGCTTCGGCTTCGGCGATTCGCCCAGCACGCTGAGCGCCAGCTACACCGCCGGGACGACCGGCGCGGTGCCCGAACCGGCGACCTGGGCGATGATGATCCTCGGCCTCGGCCTCGTCGGCGGCGCGCTGCGCGCCCGGCGCCGGCAGGAAGCCGCCGTCACCTACGCCTGATCGGCCAGTACAGCTAAACGGAACGCCGCCGGCCCAAGGGCTGGCGGCGTTTTTCGTGCGCAATGGGTTTCGTAGGCCGCTCAGCCGCGCCCGCGATAGGATGCGACGCCCTGATCCGGCAGCCACAGCCCTTCCGGCGGCGCGCCACTTTGCCAGAACACGTCGATCGGGATGCCGCCGCGCGGATACCAATAGCCGCCGATGCGCAGCCAGCGGGGCTGCATCTCGGAAAACAGCCGCTGGCCGATGCCCACGGTCACATCCTCGTGAAAACCGCCATGGTTGCGGAAAGCGCCGAGGAACAGCTTGAGGCTCTTGGATTCGACGATCGTTTCGCCCGGCGCATAATCGATCACCAAGTGCGCGAAATCCGGCTGGCCGGTGATCGGGCACAGCGAAGTGAACTCCGGCGCGGCGAAGCGGACAAGGTAAAGCGTGCCCGCGCGCGGATTGGGGACATAGTCCAGCTCGGCCGCTTCGGGGCTGGCCGGAAGCTCGGCCGCACGGCCAAGGACACGGGGGGTTTGCTCGCTCATCGCCCGGCGCTCTTGCCGCGAACGCGGCGCGGGCACAAGCGGGCGCTTTGCCCCATGCAGTTCACCGGCTATTCAGCACGCCCGGCCATGCCCCGCGTGACAGACATGCGTTTGCCCACCTTTGCCCTGATCGCCGCCGTTGCGCTGGCGCCGCCGCTGGCCGCCGCGCCGCCATCGGCGCGCGACTTCCGCCTGCCGCCGGAATCCTCGGCGCAGACGCCCTCGCCCGACAGGCAAGGCCCGGTGGCCCCTGACGTGCCGGAATCCCGCCGCGCCGCGCCCACGCCAACGCCGACCCCACGCGCGACTTCGTCGCCGGTGGCGCCCCCTGTCGCCGTGCCGCCCATCGTGGTGCCCCCTGCGGCCAGCGCGACGCCGGTCGAGGAACCGCGCGCCGCACCGGTCCGCCGCGCGCCCAGTCCGACGCCAACGGTGGCCGTGCCCACAGAGCCGACGGAACCGGCTCCAGACCAGTCGGCACCGGCCCCTTCCCCCGCGCCCTCACCCATGGCCCCTGTGGCGCAGCCGACGCCCGCAGCGGAAGGCGGCCATTCATGGCCCTGGGTCCTGGGCGCCCTGCTGCTGCTTGCCGGCGCGGGCTTCGCCGCCTGGGCGCGGATGCGCGGACGGGCCGGCGCGCGCGAAACGGCAGCCCCTGAGATCGAACGGCCGCGCGTGGGGCCGCAGGCGCACGCCCCTGTCCCGTCGCCCGGTGAGCCGTTGCATGTGACGCTGGAACCGCTGCGCCTGAGCCTGACGCTGATGAACGCCGCGCTGGCGTGGCGGCTCGAAGTGGCCAATCGCGGGGATCGGCCGCTGATCGGCCTGACCATCGGCGCGGACATGATTTCCGCCCACGCCTCCCTGACTCGGGAAGAGCAGCTTTCCGGCCCGCAAGACCAACAGGGAAGCGCCGCCCTGCCCGCGCAGCGGATCGAGCGGCTGGAGCCGGGCGAAAGCCGCGTGGTGGAAGGGGAGTTCCGCCTGCCGCTGGCCCGGATCGTGCCGATCCGCCAGGGCAACATGGCCCTGCTGCTCCCCCTGGCGCGCTTTCGGGTAGAGGCGGAGGGCGCGCGGCCGCTGGTGCGCACGTTCGCCGTGGGCCAGCCGGGCAACGGCGCCGCGTTGCAGCCCTTCCGCCTTGACCAGGGACCGCGTATCTACCCCCAGTTGGTGCAGCGCGCCTTCACTTAGGTTTACCGGACGGGCAGCGAGGGATAGGCGGAAGGTCATGGACGATCTCATCTCAACGCAGGAGTTGGCGCGGCGGCTGGGCGAGCCGGGGCTGGTTGTCATCGATGCCTCGGCACATCTGCCCGATGCCGGGCGCGATGCCCGCGCCGAATTCGCCATGGGGCACGTCCCCGGCGCGCGGTTCCTCGATCTCGAGAGCCTGAAGGACGCCGACAGTGCGGTTCCCGCCGCCCTGCCGACCGCCGCCCAGTTCGCCGCGCGCATGGCGGAAATCGGGGTGAACGACGGCGACCGCGTGGTGATCTATGATGATAGCGCGGTAAAAACCTCGGCGCGCGCCTGGTTCATTTTCCGCATGCACGGCTTTCGCGACGTGGCTCTGCTCGACGGCGGGCTTGGCAAATGGCGTGCGGAGGGCCGCGCTCTCGAACAGGGCGCGGCGGAGGGCGGCGCTGGCCATGTGACTCCCTCCGCCGGGCCGGGCACGGTGCGCGACAAGGCGGAGATGCTGGCCAACCTCGCCAGCGGCGCGGAACAAGTGCTCGACGCGCGCGGCGCCGGGCGCTTCACCGGCGCGGAGCCGGAAATCCGCCCCGGCATGGCCAGCGGGCATATCCCCGGCTCGCGCAATATGCCGTTCGGGCAAGTATTGAATGCCGATGGCACCTTCAAGGATGCCGCAGGCCTGCGCGCCGCGTTCGAAAGCGCGGGGATCGCCCTCGACAAGCCGGTTACGACGACTTGCGGCAGCGGGGTGACGGCCTCGGTACTGCTGTTCGCCATGCACCTGCTCGGCAAGGACGACGTGGCGCTTTACGACGGAAGCTGGAGCGAATGGGGCGCCGATCCGGAAACCCCCAAGGCAACGGGGCCGGCCGAATGAAGGCCACACCCCGCCCGCCCCGCGCGGAGGCGGGTGAATGAGCGGACAGGCGGATCGCAAGCGCGCCACCCGCGTGGTGGAAGCCGGCCGGCGCAAGGAATGGACCGGCGCGGCGGTCAACCCGCCGGTGTGGCGCGGCAGCACCCATCTCTACGCCGACAGCGCGGATCTCGCGCGCGGGCGGCCCAATGAGGACGGGCATTTCTACTACGGCCGGCGCGGCGCCCCCACGCAATGGGCATTGGCCGAAGCGCTAACGGAGCTGGAACCGGGGGCGCACGGCACCCTGCTTTATCCCAGCGGAGTGGCCGCGATCGCCGGGGCGCTGCTGGGCGTGCTGGAAAGCGGCGACGTGCTGCTGATGACCGACAATGCCTATGAGCCGAGCCGGGCCATGGCGAAGAACCTGCTGGCGCCGCTGGGGATCGAGACGCGGTTCTTCGATCCGTTCGATCTCGCGGGCTTCGCGGCGCATTTCGACGGGCGCACCAAGGCCGTGCTGCTGGAAAGCCCCGGCAGCCAGACCATGGAGATCTGCGACGTGCCCGCGCTCTGCGCCATGGCGCGGGATCATGGGGCCGCGAGCCTGATCGACAATACCTGGGCCAGCGCGCTGGGTTTCCCGGCGCTGGCGCGCGGCTGCGACGCATCGATCATGAGCCTGACCAAGCATGTCGGCGGCCATTCGGACCTGATGATGGGCTCGGTCACCGCCGGAGAGGCGCTCTATGGGCGCCTACGCGCGAAGAGCCAGGCACTGGGCCAGGTCGTTTCCCCGGACGATGCCGCGCTGGCCCTGCGCGGCCTGCGCACGCTGGATGTCAGGCTGCAGCGCGAGACGGCAAGCGCGCTGAAGATCGCCGAATGGCTCGCCGGCCGGCCCGAAGTGGCGCATGTGCTGTGCCCGATGCTGCCGGGGGCGCCGGGGCACGCGCTGTGGAAGCGCGATTTCACCGGCGGCTGCGGGCTGTTCAGCTTCGTGCTCAAGGGCGGCTCTCCGGCCAGCCGCGCGCGCTTCATCGACGCGCTGGAGCTGTTCGGCATCGGCTATTCGTGGGGCGGCTTCGAAAGCCTGGTCATTCCCTTCGATCCCGCGCGGGCGCGCAGCGCCACCCCGTGGCCGCCGGCGGGATGGGCGGGCGAGGACAAGCTGGGCGTCCGCCTGTCGATCGGGCTGGAAGACCCGGAGGACCTGATCGCCGATCTCGCACGCGGCTTCGCGGCACTGGCGAATAGATGAGCGCCCCCACGCGCATCCTGCAGGACATCGAGCCGGGCAGCCAGGCGTGGAGCCTGATCTCCACGCTCGATCGCTGGGGCTTCGACCTGTTCGGCACGCGCATATCGGTGTGGACCGCCGTGGTGGCGCTGGCTGTCATCATCGCGGCGCTGCTGATCGCCCGGCTGACGATCAAGGTGGCCGGCTGGCTGATCGGCACGATCCAGGGCCTCGACACCACGCAGCGGCTGCTGTCGCAAAAGCTGGTCGCGATCACGGTCTGGACCGTGACCTTCCTGCTGACGCTGGACATCCTCGGGATCGACCTCACCGCGCTGGCGGTGTTCTCCGGTGCCTTCGGCCTGGCGCTGGGCTTCGGCTTCCAGAAGACCTTCGGCAACCTGCTGGCCGGGATCATCCTGCTGATGGACCGTTCCATCAAGCCCGGCGACGTGATCGCCGTGAACGACGGCATCACCAATACCGTGGGCCAGGTGAAGAAGATCGGCATCCGCGCGGTCTCGGTCACCACGCGCGACAAGAAGGAATACCTGATCCCGAACGAGAACCTGATGATCAATCAGGTGGAGAACTGGTCGTTCAGCTCGCGCGACGTGCGTATCCGCGTGCCGCTGACAGTGGCGCCGAATGCCGATCTGGAACTGGCCGAGCGGCTGATGATCGAAGCGGCGGCCGAAGTTCCGCGCGTATTGCCCATGCCCAAGCCGGCGGCCTGGCTGATCGACCTGCACGAAGCCGGCGCCACCTTCGAGATCCGCGTGTGGATCAACGATCCGGAGGAAGGGCTCGCCAGCGTCCATTCCGACGTGCTCAAGCGCGTGTGGAAGCTGTTCCGCGAGCACGGCATCGAATTGCCCGACCGGACCTTGCGCGATGTGAGCCTGCGCGACAGCGAGGCGCTGCGCCGGATCGTGGCGGAGTTGCGCGAGGCGCAAAAGATCGACGGAAACTCCAGCTAAAGCTCACCTAGCCCCCCGCCAATCCATTATGGCTGGCACCCGGCGGCCTTCATGGCCATTTGCGCGGCATGATTACGGTGGGCACAGTGTATCTTGTCGGCGCCGGCCCCGGCGCGGCGGACCTGTTGACGCTCCGGGCGGCGCGGCTGCTCGGCGCGGCGGAGCTGGTCGTGCATGACGGGCTGGTCGATCCCGAGGTGCTGGCCATCGCCCGCCCCGGCGCGCGGCTGGTCTCGGTCGCCAAGAGCCGCGCCCGCCACACCCTGCCGCAGCACGAGATCAACGCGCTGCTGGTGCGCGAAGCGCTGGCCGGGCGCGACGTGGTGCGGCTGAAAGGCGGCGATCCCCTGGTGTTCGGGCGCGGCGGCGAGGAAGCGGAAGCCTGCCGCGCGGCCGGCGTGCCGGTGGAGATCGTGCCGGGCGTGACATCGGCCCTGGGCGCGGCGGCGGCGGCGCAGATCCCGCTGACCCATCGCGACGCGGCGAGCATCGTCAGCTTCGTTGCCGGCCAGTGCAAGGGATTGACCGAGCAGAACTGGGCCGGCCTTGCCGGCAAGGGCCGCACGCTGGTGATCTACATGGGCGTGAAGACCGCGCCCCGGATCGCCGAAAAGCTGATGGCCGACGGCCTGACGCCGGACGTGCCGATCGCCGTGGTGGAAAACGCCGCGCGGCCGGCCATGCGCGTGCTGCGCGGCCCCCTGGCGGGCCTGGCGCAGCTTGTCGAACGCGAGCGGGTGAAAAGCCCGGCTCTGATCATCATCGGCGACGTGGCGGCTCGGGAAGACGCCGCGCTGGCCCAATTCGCGCTGGAGGCGCATTCGTGAAGATACTGACGGGTAACGATCTGAAGACCGGGCGGGTCATCTGGTGGGATGGCCAGGGCTGGTCGCTTCATGTCGAGGATGCGGCCGACGTGCATGACGACGGCGAGGCGATCCTCGCGCGCGAGGAAGCCGCCTGCCGTGTCAACGGCCCGATGTTCATCGAAGGCGAGCGTACGGCCGAAGGCGTGCGCCCGGCGCATATCAAGGACCGCATCCGCGCCCTCGGCCCCACCGTGCGGGCGGACCTGACGCTGAAGCCGGCCGATCCCAACGCCGGCAACTGGGTGATCTGATGTACAAGTACGATCAATACGACGACGCCATGGTGCGCGCCCGCGTGGAGGATTTCCGCGACCAGACGCGCCGCCGCCTGGAAGGCAAGATGACCGACGACCAGTTCAAGCCGCTGCGGCTGAAGAACGGTCTCTACCTCCAGCTCCACGCCTATATGCTGCGGATCGCCATCCCCTATGGCACGCTGAACAGCACGCAGCTGCGCAAGCTGGCGCATATCGCCCGCACCTATGACCGCGGCTATGGCCACTTCACCACCCGGCAGAACATCCAGTTCCACTGGATCAAGCTGGAAGACGCGCCCGATATCCTGGGCGAACTGGCCGATGTGGAGATGCATTGCATCCAGACCAGCGGCGAATCCATTCGCAACATTTCCGCCGATCACTATGCCGGCGCCGCCGCCGACGAGATCATGGACCCGCGCCCGTGGGCCGAGACGCTGCGGCAGATGACCACGTTCATGCCGGAATTCAGCTATCTGCCGCGCAAGTTCAAGATCTGCGTGATCGCCGCCGAGGAAGACCGCGCGGCGATGCGCTGGCACGATTTCGGCCTGCGGATCGTGAAGAACGAGGCGGGCGAGATCGGCTTCGAGGTCTATCCGGGCGGCGGCATGGGCCGCACCCCGTTCATCGCCTACAAGAGCAGCGACTTCGTGCCGCAGCATCAGATCTTCAGCTACCTGCAAGCGGTGCTGCGGGTGTGGAACCGCCATGCCCGGCGCGACAACATCCACAAGCAGCGGATGAAGATCCTGGTCCACGAGCTGGGCGAGGAGGAATTCACCCGCCAGGTGGAGGAAGAGTTCCGGCATATCCTGACGCTGGGCACCGATTTCCCGCAGGCCGAGTACGACCGGATCGCGGCCTATTTCACGCCGCCGCCGTTCGAGACGGGCTTGCCGGAGGAAATCGACCGCTCCGACCCCGATTTCGCCGTCTGGATCGACCAGCAGATCGCGCCGCACAAGGCGCCGGGCTATGCGATCGTCAACGTGAGCCTGAAGCCCATCGGCGGCATCGGCGGCGATATCACCGCCGAGCAGATGGAGGTCGTGGCCGATCTCGCCGAGCGTTACAGCTTCGACGAGCTGCGCGTGGCGCATACGCAGAACCTGGTCCTGCCGCATGTGCGCAAGGCGGATCTCTATGCCGTGTGGCAGCAGCTGCGCGACGCCGGCCTGGCCGACGCCAATCTCGACCTGGTGACCGATATCATCGCCTGCCCGGGGCTCGATTATTGCAGCCTGGCGAACGCCCGTTCGCTGCCGGTCGCGGCGCGGATCGCGGAGCGCTTCGCCGATCCCGCGGTGCAGCACGATTTGGGCGAGCTGAAGATCAAGATCTCCGGCTGCATCAACGCCTGCGGGCACCACCACGCGGGCCACATCGGCATCCTGGGCGTCGACCGGAAGGGCACGGAGAACTACCAGCTCCTGCTCGGCGGATCGGGCGCGGAGGACGTCAGCCAGGCCAAGATCACCGGCCCCGGCTTCGACGAGGCGGGCGTGGTCGATGCGGTGGAGCGCGCGGTCAATCACTACCGCACCATCCGCGAGCCCGGCGAACGATTCATCGATACTTATCGCCGCGTCGGCATGGAAGGATTCAAGGAGGCGATCTATGGCTGACGTGCTGCGTTTCCGCGACGATGCCGCGGCCGACGAGCCGGCGGTTTCGCTCGACGCGTTTCTCGACCAGACCAATGCCGTTTCGGTGCGCATCGAAGCCGGTGACGACGTGCGCCGGCTGGCCCCGGTGCTCGACCGGCTGCTGCTGGTGGAGATCGATTTCCCGAAGTTCCGCGACGGCCGCGGCTTTTCCAGCGCCAGCATCCTGCGCGAGATGGGCTATACCGGCGAGATCAAGGCGACCGGCGACGTGCTGGTGGACCTGATCTTCTTCATGCGCCGCTGCGGCTTCGACAGCTTTGCGCCCAACGTGCCGCTGGACCCGGCGGATGCGGAAGCGGCGCTGAACCGCTACCCCTACGTCTATCAGCACGCGGCGGATGCCGAAGTGCCGATCTGGCAGCTGCGCCACCCGGAACTCGCCAATGGCTAGCCGGGCCGTGGACGTCATCGATACCGGGCCCAGCTTCACCCAGGCCGACGCGGACGCGCTGAACGCGCGCTTCGCCGGGGTGGACGCGGCCACGATGCTGAAGACCCTGTTCGCCGAAGGATCGCTGGGGCGGGTGGCGGTCGTCTCCTCCTTCGGGACGGAGAGCGCGGTGCTGCTGCACCTCGTGGCGCAGGCCGATCCCACCGTGCCGGTGATCTTCGTCGATACGCTGAAGATGTTTCCGGAAACGCTCGCCTATCGCGATGAGCTGACGCAGATGTTCGGCCTCACCCATTCCTCCGTGGTGCAGCCCGATCCCGCGGTGCTCTTGGCGAAGGACGAGAACGGCCTGCGCTGGTCGTGGGACCCGGACGGCTGCTGCGAAATCCGCAAGGTGGAGCCGCTGAAGCGCGCCAAGCAGGGCCTCGATGCCTGGATTTCGGGCCGCAAGGCGTTCCAGTCGGTCACCCGGCAGAACCTGCCGCGCTTCGAGATCGAGGAAGGGCGGCTGAAGCTCAATCCGCTGGGCGACTGGACCAAGCAGGATCTCGACGCCTATTTCGAGACCCATGCGCTGCCCCGGCATCCGCTGGAAGCGCAAGGCTATCTCTCGGTCGGCTGCCAGCCCTGCACCACCACCGTGAAGCCGGGCGAAGACCCGCGCGCGGGCCGCTGGCGCGGCTGGGACAAGACCGAATGCGGCATCCATTCGCCGAACGACCCGGCGCCCGAGGCCGACGAAGGCGAATTGCCGCCGGGCTACGAACCAGCGTTCTGACCGGCTATCCAGCCTTCGCCCTTCCCGCCGCCGGCGGGCACGGCGAAGGCTGGCGATAGGCGCGGCTTACTGCCCGCCCTGCTGGAAACGCTGCATCATCTGCTGGCGGAAGGCATCGCGTTCGGCCTTGGTCAGCTTGCCGTCGTGATCCGCGTCCTGCATGTCGAAGCGCTGGAGCTGGGCGGCCACATATTCGGCCTTGCTTTGCGGGCCTTGCGCCCCGCCCGGCCCACCGCCTCCACCGCCGCCCCGCGCGCCGCCGCCGAAGCCGGCCCGCCGCTCTTCAGGCGAAAGCGAACCGTTGTGATCGGCATCCAGCTGGTCGAAGCGCTGGCCGATGATCTTTTCCGCATCGCCCTTGGTCACCGTGGCATCGCCGTAAGGATCGGGCGGAGGGCCGCCCTGCGCCAGCGCCGGCATCGTAATGCAGGCGGCCAGCCCGGCCGCTGCCATCATGATCTTCTTCATCCTTGCTCTCCCGTAACCCATTCGCGGGGCACCCTGTTGCGGGGCGCAAGCTCTGCCTCCGGCGCCCGCGCGGCAAGAGCCCACTTGGTCGCGATTTGTCGCAGCGAACCCGGTCAGAGCCAGCGCTGCTGGCGATACCAGCGGGCGGTGGCGGCGAGCCCTTCCGGCGTGGGGATTTCGGACGTCCACAGATCGGCGGGAGGAGCCTTGTCGGCACGGCAGACCCAATCGGGGTGAACCATGTAGCCGACGCGATCGGGGGTAAGCCGCGCCCGATCCCCCCGTACCAGCCGATCCAGCCCGGCGCCGGCGCGCAGCATCCATTCGGGCAGGTGCGGCGCCCAGACCTTGCGCCCCATTGCCTGGCCGATGGCCCTGGCCAAGTCCCCATGGTCCCAGCCGCCTTCGCGCCCGTCATCGGGTTCGAAGATGCGGCGGAACAGGGCTGGCGGGGCGGGCAGCAGCGCCACGAGCAGGCGCGCCAGATCCTCCACATGGATCACCGAAGCCCGCCCCTCCTCCGGCGGAATCGGGACCACGCCCCAGCGCGCGGCGCGGAACAGCTCGAACATCTCCCGATCGCGCGGGCCGTAGATCGCCGGCGGGCGAACGATGACCCAATCGAGCGCACTGGCCTGAACCCGTTCCTCCGCCTCGCGCTTGGATTCGCCATAGGCCGAAAGCCCCGGTTCCCGCGCCGCGAGGGAGGAGACGAACACGAAGCGGGACACGCCCGCTTCCACCGCCAGATCGACAAGCGCCTGAGTGCCGGCGACATTGCCGAGATGGAAGCCCGCCGGATCGGGCGCATTGACCACGCCGGCCACGTGAAGCACCACGTCCGCGCCTTCCACCAGCCGCGCCAGCGCGGCGCGATCCGCCAGATCGCCGCGTATCCATTCCACGCCCTCGCGTGGCGGCTGCTCACGCCGCGCCAGCGCCTTCAGCGGTAGGCCGCGGCGGCAAACCAGATCGACCACGGCCTGGCCGACGAAGCCGGTGCCGCCGGTCAGCGCTATCGTCAAAGCAGCACCAGCTGATCGTGATGGATCACCGCCGCACGCGGGGCATAGCCGAGCAGCGCCTGGTGCTCCTCCGTCCGGCGGCCCTTGATGGCCGCCACTTCCGACGACGCATATTCGGTCAGCCCTTGCGCCACCGGGCGGCCCTGCTGATCGCGCACGAAGACAGGATCGCCGCGCACGAATTCGCCGTCCACCCCGGTCACGCCGCTTGCCAGCAAGCTGGCGCCCCGACAGAGCGCGCGCGCGCAGCCGGCATCGACCGTCAACGTACCCTTCATCCTCAGCCGCCCGCCGAGCCACGCCTTGCGCGCGCCGTCGCGGCGGACGGGGAGGAACAGCGTCCCGATCTCACCCCCCAGCGCGCGGGCGAGTGGGGCCCGGTGCGTGCCGTTGACGATCGCCAGGGCGATGCCCGCGCGGCTGGCGATTTCGGCGGCTTGCAGCTTGGACGTCATCCCGCCGGAGCCGAGGCCCGAGCCGGACTTGCCGCTGGCCATCGCGTGGACAGCCTCGGTCACGCCTTCGACCAAGGGCAGGAGCGTGGCGTCCGGCTGGCGCGGATCGCGATCATAAAGGCCGTCCACATCCGACAGCAGCATCACCGCGTCGGCCCGCGCCGCCTGCGCCACGCGCGCCGCCAGCCGGTCGTTATCGCCGAAACGGATTTCCGCCGTGGCGACCGAATCGTTCTCGTTCACCACCGGCACCGCCCCGGCCTTGAGCAGGCGGCCGAGCGTGGCGGCGGCGTTGAGATAGCGGCGCCGGTCCTCGAGATCTTCCAGCGTCAGCAGCAGCTGGGCGGCGGTGAGGCCATGGCCTTCGAGCAGTTCGCTCCACAAGCCGGCCAGCGCGATCTGCCCGACCGCCGCCGCCGCCTGCGCATCCGCCAGGGAGCCGCGCCCGCGCTTCGGCAATCCAAGCTTCGCCGCGCCGAGCGCGATCGCGCCGGAGCTGACGACAATGACCTGCTGCCCGCGCTGGCGGGCCTCGGCGATTTCGGCCACCAGCGTCGCCAGCCAGGCCCGATCGGGCTTGCCGCTGCTGCCGAACAGCAGCGCGGAGCCGACCTTGAGCACAATGCGGTGCGCGGTGGCGGGATCGGCAAGATCGGTGAGACGGCGGATCGTCATTGTGGCCCGTTAACCGCAGATGCGAAGGGCGCAAAGTCATTCCGATTCGGGGGCGTCTGCCGAGGGAGGGGGCGTGGGGATTTTTTGGCGCTCGCAGAGGCGCGGAGGCGCGGAGAAATCGTGTTTGCGGCGAAGCCGCTTTAAGCCGGAATGATACCGCCAGTCGCAAGGCGGAGCCCAAAAAACGGCTTTGCCGGTACTTCCCTCTGCGCCTCCGCGCCTCTGCGAGCGCCTGAATCTCCCGTGCAGGAGCCTCAGCCCAGCGGCGACCAGTCGCCTTGCGGCCCCGCGTCGTCCTCGGCCGCGCCGGCGGTTTCGGTCGCGGTGCGGGTGGGGAGATGGTCGAGCACGGCATCGAGCAGGGCGTCGATCCCCTGCCCCGTGGCGCCGGAGATGGGAAATACCCGCTGCGCGCCCGCTTCCTTCAACTCCGCCGCGAAGGCGGAGACCAGTTCCGCATCGGCAAGATCGACCTTGTTGAGCGCGACCAGGCACGGCTTGTCGGCCAGGTGTTCGTCATAAGCTTCCAGTTCGCGCGCGACGATACCCATCGCTTCCGCCGGATCGGCGCCGGAGATGTCCACCAGGTGGATCAGCACACGGCAGCGTTCGATATGGCCGAGGAAGCGGTCACCGATCCCCGCCCCGTCGGATGCGCCTTCGATCAGGCCCGGAATGTCGGCGATCACGAATTCGCGATCGCGGTGGCGCACCACGCCGAGCTTGGGGACCAGCGTGGTGAAGGCATAATCGCCGACTTTGGCCCGCGCGTTGGAAACCTGGTTGATGAAAGTGGACTTGCCAGCATTCGGCAAGCCGACCAGTCCGACATCGGCCAGCAGCTTGAGCCGCAGCCACACGGCCATTTCCTGCGCCGGTATGCCCGGCTGGTGCTGGCGCGGGGCGCGATTGGTGGAGGTGGCATAGCTGGCGTTGCCGCGCCCGCCCATGCCGCCCTCCAGCAGCACCACGCGCTGGCCAACCTCGGTGAAATCGGCGAGAACATGCTCCCGCTCCTCATCGAGGATCTGCGTGCCCACCGGCACCTGGACCACCAGATCCGGCGCGCTGGCGCCGGTGCGGTTCCGGCCCATGCCATGGCCGCCGCGCTTGGCCCTGAAATGCTGGGTATAGCGGAAATCGATCAGGGTATTGAGGCCGGGCACCGATTCGAACACTACATCGCCGCCCTTGCCGCCGTTGCCGCCGTCAGGGCCGCCGTATTCGATGAACTTTTCCCGCCGGAAGCTGACCGCGCCCGGGCCGCCCGCACCGGAGCGCACGTAAATCTTGGCCTGATCGAGAAAGTGCATCTTTGTCTAGCCTCAAGCGCCGGCGGGCCATCCGGCCCCTTGGCTATCCTCGCGCCTTCGGCGCTGCGGGCGCGCGTTCGCGCTTGCGGACCGCTGGTCGCGATCCGATCCCGATCCACGCCGTAGCAGTCAAGTACAATTCGATCCGCGACCCGGCGGATCGCAAGGCCTAACGGCTGCCCGCGGCACCGAAGGCGCGAGGAAAACGCACGCGCGGATAGGCGCGCATGATACAAGGAAACCCGTTTTCATAAAGCGAAGACTGGTGGAGCCGAGGGGGATCGAACCCCTGACCTCGTCATTGCGAACGACGCGCTCTCCCAGCTGAGCTACGGCCCCGTTCCAGTATCGCGCGGGGTGACCCGCGAAGAGCGCGCTCCCTAGCGAAAAGGCGAGGCGCTTGAAAGAGCTTTATTCGCCTTCTTTCGCCGGATCAGGCCCCTGGGGCAGAGGCTGGACGATCGGCGTGGAAATCGTCCCCTCGATCGGCGCGAGCAGCGGAATCCGCGCGCCGGTATCCGGATCGAGCACCTGGCCAACGACATCCGAACCTGACGACGGCAGCGCCGTGGCCAGCACCGGCCCGGTCGCGCCGTGGACCGCGACATAGCCGGGCTGCGACGCGCCATAGCGCGCGCCGTATTTCATGTCCCACTCGGCAGAGGCGACCTGGTACTGCTCGTACTCCTGGAAGAACTGCGAGAAGACCCCTTCGAACCGCTGGAGCCCGGCTTCGGCGAACGCGGTCAGGTCTGTCGGCTGGCCAGCCAGGTATTCATTGGCGACGGCAAGGCCGGTGGCGCACAGGCCGGGGCGCGTGGCGGGCAAGGCGAAGTAGTTATAGACCTGCGTCACGATGGCTTCGCGCGCCTTGATCGCTTCGCTGCTTGTCTTGTGCTGACGGCGATATTCCTGGTCGATCGCCTTGTTCACCGCCGTGAGCTTGCGGCTGTTCTGCTTCAGGAACGCGCCATAACCATCGAGGATCGGCTGATATTCCGGCTCCAGGCAGTTGAGCGCGGCGACGTTCCAGGCGGACCGGAAGTGCCACAGGGTCTCGTCCGCGGTGAGATCGCTGTTGACCGTCTGCCGCTTGCCATCCGGGCCGGTCAGCGGAATCGCCATGACATAATCGGCGCCGCCGGGCGGGACCGGGCGATAGGGAATGACTTCGGCCACCGGCGGGGGCGGTGGCGGGGGCGCCGGAGGGGGCGGGGGTGGTGGCGGCGGCGGAGCGGGTGTCGCGCAAGCCGCCAGCAAAGCAAGCCCGCCGAGCGCGACGGCCCTCTTCCACCAGTTCGACCCGTTCGGATTCATGACAGCGCGTTCCCTCTCCGTGGCGCGGCACGACAATGGCCGCCCCAAGCTTGCGCATGGATTAAGCGCGAATGTTACCGCGCGGACAAGGCAAAGAAAATGCCCGGGGAGCGATTATGCCCCCCGAGCACGATAGAACGAATCCCTGCTGCGATCAGTTGCGGCTGGAGCCCATGAAGCGGAGCATGAACAGGAACATGTTGATGAAGTCGAGATAGAGGCTGAGCGCGCCCATCACGACCGCCTTGCCGGCCCACTCGCTGCCGCGCAGCTGCGCATACTGCTCTTTCAGGCGCTGCGTGTCATAGGCGGTAAGGCCGGCGAAGATCAGCACGCCCAGGAAGCTGACCGCCCACATCAGGGCCGCCGACTGCAGGAACAGGTTGATCACGCTGGCGATGATCAGGCCGATTACGCCCATGATGAGGAAGCTGCCGAAACCGCTGAGATCGCGCTGCGTGGTATAGCCATAAAGGCTGAGCCCCGCGAAGGCGCCAGCGGTGGCGAAGAAGGTCGCCGCGATCGAACCCCCGGTATAGACGAGGAAGATCGTGGACAGCGACAGGCCCATGAGCACCGCGAAGCCCCAGAACATCGCCTGGAGCGTGCTGGTGGAGAACCGCTGCACGCCGAAGCTCATCGCGAAGACGATCGCGAGAGGGGAAAGCGCCACGATCCACATGAGCGGCCCGCTGGCAAAGCTGAGTGCGAGGCCGGTGCTGGCTGTCAGCAGCGCGACCAAGCCGGTCAGCAGCACACCGCTGGCCATATAGTTGTAAATCGAGAGCATGTGGCGGCGAAGCCCCTCGTCGAACACTGCCGTACGACCGGTCCCCACCGCGCCCGCGGAACCGAACGACGTGCCGAAGCCCGTCCGGGTGTCCCGAGGATCGTTCCAATTCGCCATTACAAACTCCATTCCGGCGCCGAGCGACGACAAGCCGGTGATGCCAATATCGCGACACCGCGCCGCAGTTTCAAGGGAAACCCGCCCCGAGGGCTCAACCTTCCCCGCGTGCCTGTGCGGCCATCTGCGCGCTGCGATCGCGCGCGGCGCGCAATGTCTGTTCCAACAAGTGAGTCAGCGTACCGTCCCGATCGAGCATTTCAAGCCCCGCGAGGGTCACCCCGCCGGGGCTGGCGACGCGCCGGGCCAGTTCGCCGGGATCGTAAGGCGATGCGGCGGCCAGCGCGGAGGCGCCATCGACCATGGCCAGCGCAAGGCGGCGCGCCTTGCCCTGTTCCAGCCCCAGTTCCGCCGCGGCGGCGGAAAGCGCGTCGATGAACCGATAGACGAAAGCCGGGCCCGATCCGGCCAGCGCGGTGACGAGATCGAATTCCGCTTCCTCGATCCATTCCGGCGCGCCGAGAGGCGCCAGCAGCGCCATCGCCGCTTCGCGCCCGGCCGGATCGAGCCCCCGTTCGGCCACCCCCATCGGCGACTTGCCGAGCGCGGCGGCGAGATTGGGCATGACGCGCAGGAAACCCGCGGCGCGCGGGAAATGCGCCGCGAGAACCGCCAGTTCCACCCCCGCGAGAATGGACATCACCGTGGTCTGCGGACCCGCCGCCGGTTCGACGGCCGGCGCCACGTCGCGCAGCACTTGCGGCTTCACCCCCAGCAGCACTGCATCGAAAGGCTCGTCAGCGGGAACCGAGGCCAGCGAGCGGACGCCGGCCGGCAAATCGCGCGCGGCGGGATCGACCACGGCGAACCGCTCCGCCGCCAGGCCGCTCGCCAGCCAGCCGCGCAGCATCGCCCCGGCCATGTTGCCGCAGCCGACGAGAAGGATCGAATGAAAAGCAGTCACTGAACGCTCCAAACTTCCCGCCCACTGGCGAGACGGGCCGGGAAAGACCTGTTGCAGGTCCGGGCTCAGAGGCGTCCATGCCCTCCCCCGGCGCCACCCGCAAGCAGGCGGGGGATCACGCCTCCCCGGCGGCGTCCACCAGGGCGGCGGCCAGCGCTTCGCTGGGCTTCTTGTCACCCCACAGCACGAACTGGAACGCGGGATAGAACCGGTCACATTCGGCCACCGCGCTTTCCACCGCGAGCTGGGCCATCGACAGGCTGAGCATCCCGTGGGCGCCGAGCATGAGGCCGTGGCGGTAAAGCAGCACGCCGCCGCTGGACCAGATATCGAAGTGGCCGATCCAGAGCTGTTCGTTGACCAGCGCCAGCAGCTCGTAGGCGGCCTTGCGCTTGGCCGGGGGCACCCGGATCTCGGGCAGGCAGAGGAGTTGCAGCACGCGATCTTCCGCGCGCCAGATGCAGCGCACCTGATAGGTCGTCCAGCTTCCGGGAATCTCACCCGAAATCTCCCCCTCGCCGATGAATTCGCACGGCCAGCCGTGGGCTTCGAACAGCTGCGCGAGCATCTCCACCGGCGCGGATTCGTCGGATTCCTCGATCGGTTGGCGCCCCGAATTCATCATTAACGTCCCTATCCCTGGCGTCTGTCGAGCGGCATGCTCCGTCACGGAGCGGCAAGGCAATCGGGGTTAACGACGCATCTGGGCAAAACTCGACAACCCTGTTGGCAAGATGTGCAAAAGCGGTGGGAACCCGCCGTGCGCCTGCTCAATCGAGCGGCTTCACCTCTTCGCCCCGATCGCTGGTGAAGCGGAAGGAATCGACATCCTTCTTCTTCAGGTCCGCAATCAGCTTGTCCGCGTCGCGCGCATTGTCGAACGGACCGGCGACCAGACGATTGGTCTGGCCCCACTTGGCGACATGCGGCTTCGCCTTGTCGAGCAGCCCGCCCGCCGCGCGCTTGATCCGCCGCCAATCGAACGCCAGCGCGCCCGTATCGCGCCCGGTGGCGACCTGGACCCACTGGCGGCTGGGAACGGGCGGCGGCGGTGGCGGCGGCGGCGGAGCCGGCGGCGCTTCGCGGCGCGGCGTGATCCGGGTGATGTCCACGGCACCCTCCGCCGGCGCGACGACGGCCGCGCGCGCCGGTGACAAGGCAAATTCGGCGAAGGCGGAAGCCAGGTCGCGCGGATCAGGCGGCACGACCGGCTGGGCGGGCGCGGGCGCCGGGGCAGTGGCGACCTGGGACGGGGCCGGGGCGGTCCGGGACGGGGCCGGGCTTTGCGGCGGCTGGACGGCGGCGCGAACGACCGGCGTGCCGCTGTCACCGCGCCGCGCACTGCCGAGCGGCTCGCCCGTCGGAACCAGCCGGGAATCGGCCGTGCGCGCGGGCGGCGGCGCGCCGGCCTGGCCGCCATAGGCGGCGATCGCTGGATTCTCGCGCCCGATCTCGGCCGCCTGAGGGAAGACCCCGAGATTGGCCGCCGCCGCCTGCTGCGAGCGAGTGAGCCGGGGCATGTAGCGCAAGTAAGGGCCGATGCGGTTGGACAGCCGTTCCGGCAGCATCGTCTCGGCGATCGAGACCGCTTCGTCCGCCTTGCCCATGATCGCCAGAGCGAAGGCGCGCGTGCGATAGGCGGCGAGATCGCGCCGTTGCAGCAGCGGCAGGAGAGTGGCTTCGGACGCGCTCTGGTCCCCGGCGATCGCCTGGCTGAGCGCGAGGCGGCTGGTAATCAAGGGATTCGGCCCGGCGGAGAGGACCTGGGCATAATCCTTCTGCGCGCGGGCATTGTCGCCCACCAGATCGTAAGCCAGCCCCCGGTCCGCGAAGTGGCTGGTGGTCAGCGCGCCGGCTTTCTCCGCCTCGGCGAACAGGCGCAGGGCCTCCACCGGCTGCTGGCGCCGCGTGAGCCACGAGGCGCGCGCGGCCATCACCCGCCCATCGGAAGGGGAGACTGCCTCGGCGCGCTGGATGAACCCTTCGGCCGCGTCCACATCGTCGAGCGCCAGCGAGGCTTCGGCCGCCGCGACCAGCGCATCGAGCGAGCGGGGCGAGCGCGACAGGGTGCGCAACGCATCGTTGAGCCGATCGGTGTTCGGATCGGGCAGCGGCTGCACGACCTCGAAGTTCGATTGCGCATGCGCGGCGGGCGCCGTGGCCGCCAGAGCCCCGCCCAGCACGAATGCCAAGGCGCGTGCCGGCCGGGGCCGCAAGGCACTCTTCGGACGGATCATGACAGGCCGGCTATCGCAACGCGGCTGAACCGCACGATAATGCTCCGGCTACTGGTTGTTCTGGCGGCCGAGGAAGCGCGGAATGCGCAACGAACCGCCACTATCCTCGTCGTCCTCTTCCTCATCGTCGCGGCGGGCGCTGGCGCGGGACAAGTTGGCCATGCGTTCGAACAGCGTGCTGCCGCCGGTGGGCGGCGACGGAGGCGCGCTGCGCCGCTGCGGCGGCGGGGTTTCGCCTTCCTCTTCGGCGCCCGAACCGAGAATCCGGCGCCGGCGCCCACCCTGCACAGGCTCGTCAGCTTCGGCGAGCCGGCTGGCGTCGAGCAGCAGGTCATCCACCGGCGGCGCGGCATCGTCCTGATCATCCGCTTCGGCTTCGAACGTCAGCTCGAAGGCTTCATCGCCGGCCTCGGCCTCCGGATCGCCGTCAGTGGCTGTCGGATCGCGTTCGATCCGGGTTCCGGCGAGCGAGGCATAGCCCCTGCTTCCGGCCCCACTGCCTTCATCTTCGGTCGATCCGCCCTGGCCGCCTTCGTCCTCTTCGCCTTCATCGGCGCCATAGGCCGTCGGCATGGGGGGCGGCGCATAGTCGGCAGCGCCGTCGGCGCCCGCCTGGCCATCATCCTCGCCGAACCGGGGCACCTGCTGGTAACCGGACGCTTCCGCGCCGGCGGTCGACACCGCGTCTTCGGCCAGCTCTTCCTGGGTCGGCAGGGGCAGCACCGGCTTTTTCTGGGCGCGGGAGCCGGCGAAGCCGAACGGCTGGCTGGCGGCGGCCTGCACCTGATCGGCGCTCTGCTCGATACCGGTGGCGACCACCGAAACGCGGATCTTGCCTTCGAGCGAGGGGTTGAAGGCCGATCCCCAGATGATGTTCGCTTCGGGATCGACCAGCTCGCGGATATGGTTCGCGGCCTCGTCCACCTCGAGCAGCTTCATGTCCTCGCCGCCGATGATCGAGATGATGACGCCCTTGGCGCCGGTCATCGAAACGCCGTCGAGCAGCGGGTTGGCGATGGCGCGTTCGGCGGCTTCCAGCGCGCGGTTCTCGCCCTCGCCCTCGCCGGTGCCCATCATCGCCTTGCCCATCTCGCCCATCACCGAACGCACGTCGGCGAAATCGAGGTTGATGAGGCCGGGCATGACCATGAGATCGGTGATCGAGCGCACGCCCTGCTGCAGCACTTCGTCCGCCAGCTGGAACGCTTCCTTGAAAGTCGTTTCCGCCTTGGCGACCAGAAACAGGTTCTGGTTGGGAATGACCAGCAGCGTATCGACATTCTTCTGCAGTTCCTCGATACCGGCGTCCGCGGCGCGCATCCGGCGGGTGCCTTCGAACAGGAACGGCTTGGTCACCACGCCGACCGTGAGGATGCCCCTGTTGCGCGCGATCTCCGCGATCACCGGGGCGGCGCCGGTGCCGGTGCCCCCGCCCATGCCGGCGGCGATGAAGACCATGTTCACGCCATCGAGCGCGCGTTCGATCTCTTCCACCGTCTCTTCCGCGGCGGCGCGGCCGACTTCCGGCCGCGAGCCCGCGCCGAGGCCCCGGGTGATGTCCGGCCCCAGCTGGATGCGATGTTCGGCCACCGAGCTGTTAAGCGCCTGGGCATCGGTGTTGGCGACGACGAAGTCCACGCCTTCGATATCCGCCTCGATCATGTTGGCGATTGCGTTTCCGCCCGCGCCGCCCACGCCGATCACGGTGATCCGCGGGCGCAGCTCTTCCACCGAAGGCGGGCCGATGTTGATACTCATTGCGTGCCCTCCTCAGGGAGCGGGTGATACAATTCCTCGGCGCGCTTGTGCCACAAAGGGATTCGCCGGTGCAAAAGGTAAATGCAACTATCCACAGGCACGCGGGAGCCTCGAAAACCTAGAAATACTCACGCATCGCGGCCCATATCCGCCCCATCTGGGCCAGGCCGCCCTGGGCCTTGATGCGGCTCTGGAAGCGCGAGCCGACCGAGCGGATGTCGATCGGGTCTTCCGCGGCATAGAGCACGAGGCCCGCAAGCGTGGCGAATCCGGGCGCCAGATGCGCTTCGGGCAGGCCCCTGAGCTGCGGCGCGCGGCCGATCCGCACAGGCTTGCCGAGCGCGGACTGCGCATAGTCCGCCAGCCCGGTCAGCTCCGCTCCGCCGCCGGTCAGCACCACCTGCCGCGCATTGCGGCCGGAAAAGCCATGCGCTTCCAGCGCGCGCCCGACATCGCCGGCCAGGCGATCCAGCTCGGCGGTTATCACGCTGACCAGCTCTGCCCGGGGGATGCGGTTCTGATCGTCCGCGCCGCGCGCCAGCGGGCCGGCCCGTTCCTCGCCCGGGCCGTTGACCGGCACCAGTTCGCGATGATCGGCCGGGCTGGCGATCGCCGAGCCATAGCGGCATTTCAGCCGTTCCGCCTGGAATCGCTTGATACCGAAGGCCGAGGCGATCGCATCGGTGATGTCGGCGGAGCCGCGCGGAATCACTTCCAGCCCGACCAGCATCCCGCCGCTGTAGATCGCGACGTTGGTCACCTGCCCGCCGAACTCCACGATCGCCACGCCCAGATCGCGCTCTTCCGCCGAAAGGCACGCAAAGCCCGTGGCCAGGGGCGAGGCGATCACCCCTTCCACTTCCAGGTGCGCGTTCTGCACCGCTTCGGTCAGGTTGCGCATCGGCGCGCCATCGGCGAGCATCACGTGGATATCGACGCCGAGCCGTTCGGCATGGAGGCCCCGCGGGTTGGCGATCCCTTCGGCGCCATCGAGGAAATAGCAGGCGGGCTGCGCATGCAGCACCATGCGCCCGTCCGGCTCCAGCCCGCCGCGCGCGGCGATCAGGAGCTGCTCGATATCCTCTTCCTCGATGCGGCGGCCGCCGATGTCGATCTCCACCGGGAGAACCTGACTGGTGAGCCCCGCCCCCGAGCAGCCGATCCACACGCTGGCGACGCTGGTTCCGGCAAGCTTTTCCGCCCGCTCTATCGCATCGCGCACCGCATAGGTGGCGGCCGCCATGTCGGTCACATAGCCGCGCCGGATGCCTTTCGAGGCGCGGTGGCCGCTGCCGAGCACGACCATCTCGCCGCCCTCCGTCAGCCCGGCGATCATCGCCGAGATGCGGAACGAGCCGATGTTAACCGCGCCGAAGACGCGTTCGATGCGAGGCTGGGTCGCCATCAGGTTTCCTTGCGCGCCATCATGGCCAGTTCTTCATCCCGGCATTCGGGACAGCGGAGATAGAAGCGATCGGGGTTGCGCATGTCGAAAGCCACCGCCTTGCCGCCGATCAGCCGGTTGACCCCGTCGATACGGGCGAAGGTCATCAGCGCGCCCGCTGCCCGCTCCGCCCCCTGGGGCAGCGCGAGGACCTGGCCGGTGCGGAACGTCAGGTTCCAGCGGCGGTTGCCGACCCATTCGGCTTCGGCCACCTGCGGCTTGAGCGCGGGCGCGGCGCCGAGCAGCGTGGCCAGCGCTTCGACCTGCTGGCGCGCACCGGGGCCGGAGATCTGCAGCATTCCCTTGGCCTGCGCGCGGGAGACCGGCTCCAGCTCGTGGCCGGCATGGTCGATCAGCACCAGCCGGTCGGGCTTCTTCAGCACCGCGTGCGGCTTGCGCTCGACCACGTCGACCACGATCGTATCCGGCAGCTCGCGCGAGACGCGCGCGTCTTCCACCCACGAAAGCTCCATCACCGAGGCGCGCAAGGCCTGGAGATCGACCAAGGGCATCGCCCGTTCCTGCTCGCCGAGCACGCGTTCGTAGACCTTGAGCTCGTTCAGCCGCTCGACCCCGCGCACTTCCACCCGGGCCACCTGATAGCCCGCGCCGGCGGCGGCGCCGGCGAGCTGCTGCCCGATCAGCGCGGTGAGGCCGGCCATGCTGGCGATAGCCCAGGCGAGCATGGCGAACACGGCGAGGATCAGCACCAGGAACGCCTTGGTCAGCTGTTCCTCGGTGAACGGCAGCAGGCGCATGGCCGCGGCGACGAGCGAATTGGTCTTCGCCCGGGCCTTGCGGACCTTGGCCTTGTTTCCCTGAGCCCGCGCCTGGCGGCGCACGGGCCGGGCATTGCGGCGGATCGTCTGCGCCATCAGCCGGCCCCCGCGCCCACGGAAGGGGCGAGCTTGCCGAAATGGACCAGCGCCTCTTCAATGACGATCTCGACCAGTTCGGCATAGTCGATGCCGCAATGACGCGCCTGTTCGGGCACCAGGCTGAGCGGTGTCATGCCGGGCTGGGTATTGGTTTCGAGCAGGAACAGCCCTTCCTCGCCCCGCTCGTCATCCCAGCGGAAATCCGAACGGCTCGTGCCCCGGCAGCCCAGCAGGCGATGCGACTTGAGCGCATAGTCCAGGCACAGCTTCTCGATCTCCGGCGGAATCCGCGCGGGGCAGACATGTTCGGTCATGCCTTCGGTGTACTTGGCGTCGAAATCGTAGAAGCCGCTCTTGGGCACCAGTTCAGTCACCAGCAGCGCCCGATCGCCGAGCACCGCCGCGGTCAGCTCTCGCCCGCGGATATAGGGTTCCGCCAGAAGCTGGTCGAATTCCTGCCATGGTCCCACGGCATCGCGGCGGATCGGGTTGCCGTAATTGCTTTCGGCGGTGACGATCGCCACGCCGACAGAGGAGCCTTCGTTCACCGGCTTCAGCACATAGGGCCGCGCCAGCGGGTCGGCTTCGTAAAGCGCCTCGCTGCGTACGATGCGCCCGCCGGGCATCGGCACGCCGTGCGGCACGAGCGCCTGCTTGGTCAGTTCCTTGTCGATCGCGATGACCGAAGTGGCGAGGCCCGAATGGGTATAGGGGATGCCCATCAGGTCCATCATGCCCTGCACGGTGCCGTCTTCGCCCGGAACGCCGTGCAACGCGTTGAACACCACGTCGGGCGCGGTCTCGTGCAGCCGCAGCGCCACTTCGCGGTCCATGTCGATCCGCGTCACCCGATGGCCGCGCGATTCCAGCGCGGCGGCGACGCCTTCGCCGCTCATCAGCGAAACCGGCCGTTCGTTGGCCCAGCCGCCCATCAGGACGGCGACGTGGAGCTTGGGAAGGCTCACCACCGCCCCACCCGCTGGATTTCCCATTCCAGAGTCACGCCCTGGCTCTCGGCCACCCGGCGGCGTACTTCCTCGCCCAGGGTCTCGATATCCGCACTTGTCGCATCGCCGGTGTTTATCAGGAAGTTGGCGTGTTTCTCGCTGACCTGGGCGCCGCCCACCTTGAGCCCGCGGCAACCCGCCGCATCGACCAGGCGCCAGGCCTTGTCCCCCGGCGGGTTCTTGAAGGTGGAGCCGCCTGTCTTGCTCCTCAGCGGCTGCGATTCCTCGCGCGCGGCGGCGATACGGTCCATCTCCGCGCCGATCTCCGCCGGATCGCCCGGCTCACCCTTGAAGCGGGCGGCGACCACGATCGCCCCTTCGGGAAGCCGCGAATGGCGATAGGAATAGCCGAGGTCCGCCGCCGGCAGGGTCACCAGTTCCCCGCCGGGCAGCACCACATCGCAATCGACCAGCACATCCGCCACTTCGCGGCCATAGGCGCCGCCGTTCATGCGCACGAAGCCGCCCACGGTGCCGGGAATGCCGCGCAGGAAAGCGAGGCCGGCGATACCCGCATCGCGCGCGGTCGAGGACACCAGGATGCCGCTGGCCCCGCCGCCACATTCCAGCACGCTGTCGCGCCGCACCTCCACGGTGGCGAACGGCTTGCCCAGCCGCACGACGACCCCCGGCACGCCGCCGTCACGCACGATGAGGTTGGAGCCGAGGCCGAGCGCCATGACCGGCGTACCTTCGTCCAGCCGGGCGAGAAAGCCGGTCAGATCGTCGAGATCGGCCGGTTCGAACAGCCAGTCGGCCGCGCCGCCGCTCTTGAACCACACCAGCCGGCCGAGCGGGGCGTCGCGCGTCAGCTTGCCGCGCACGTCATCCGGCACCCAGCCGTCGAAGCCCTGGCCCTGGTCCGAGCCGGGCGCGCCGCGTTGGCCATGCCACGAGCCCATCTGCCCGTTCATGCCGCCCGCTCCCGCCGTTCCGCCACGGCATGAGCCAGGCCCGCGGCCCACTTGGTAATGTCGCCCGCGCCGAGGCAAACGACGAGATCGCCGGGCGAGAGCAGCGCCGCCAGCTGGTCCGCCAGCTCGTCCGGCCCGCCTACCTCCACGGCCGCGCGATGCCCGCGATCGCGCAGGCCCTTCACCAGCGCGGCGGAATCGACCCCCGCGATCGGCACCTCTCCCGCCGGATAGACCGGCGCGACGAAGACCATGTCAGCATCGTTGAAGCATCCCTGGAAGTCACCCATGAGATCGCGCAGCCGGGTGTAACGGTGTGGCTGGGCCACGGCGATCACGCGGCCGCTGGCGGCTTCCCGCGCGGCGGCGAGGACGGCGCGGATTTCCACCGGATGGTGGGCGTAATCGTCAATCACGCTCGCCCCCGCCACCTCGCCCACGCGGGTGAAGCGGCGGCGGACCCCGCCGAAGCGGGCGAAGCCGGTGCGGATCGTCTGGTCGCTACAGCCGAGTTCCACCGCCACGGCGATCGCCGCCAGGGCGTTCTGCACATTGTGGCGGCCCGGCATGGGTAGCAGGATGTCGGCGATGCGACGCTGCTTGCCGTCGCGATCGGTATAGACCGCGTCGAACATGTTGCCGCCGCCTGCGGCGAGATCGCGCGGGCGCAGGTTTTCGGCACGCCAATCGGCCTGGGCCGAAAAGCCATACGTGATCACCCGCCGGTCACGCACGCGGGCGATGACTTTCTGCACGTCCGGGTGATCGATGCACAGCACGGCCGCGCCATAGAACGGCACGTTCTCGATGAATTCCACGAAGGCTTCGCGCACCGCGTCGAAGCTGCCGTAGTGATCGAGGTGTTCGGGATCGATATTGGTGACGATGGCATAGGTACCGTCGAGGCGCAGGAAGCTGCCGTCGCTCTCGTCGGCCTCCACCACCATCCATTCGCTGTCGCCCAAACGGGCGTTGGAGCCGTAGCTTTCGATGATCCCGCCGTTGATCACCGTGGGATCGACCCCCCCGGCATCGAGCAGCGCGGCGACCATCGATGTGGTGGTGGTCTTGCCGTGAGTGCCAGCGACGGCAACCGTGCGCTTGAGGCGCATCAACTCGGCCAGCATCTCCGCCCGGCGGACCACCGGAATGCGCGCTTCCAGCGCGGCGGCGACTTCCGGATTGTCACGCTTCACCGCGCTGGACGTCACCACCACGGCCGCATCGCCCAGGTTGGCCGCCGCATGGCCGATCAGTACCTTGATCCCCCGCGCGCGCAGCCGTTCGACCGAAGCGCTTTCGGCCAGGTCCGAGCCCTGCACGCGGTAGCCCAGGTTGCACATCACCTCGGCGATGCCGGACATGCCTATGCCGCCGATGCCGACGAAGTGGATCGTGCCGATGTCGATGCCGACACCTTTCATCGGATTCCTCCGATGAAAGGTGTCGGTTCATCCTGAGCTTGTCGAAGGGGGCCTTTCACCGCGCATTGCCCCCGGCCAGCGCCGCGCCGGCCCTGGCGCCGCGTTCATTGGCCACGCGAATGACATCCTGGATCGGAGACGCGCCGAAGCTTTCCACCAGATCCGCCAAGTCGCGCGCGGCGTGCGGGCGGCCACAGTTCCACGCGGCATGGGCGGCATTGGCCAGCGTTTCCGGGCGCTGCGCCATGGCGTTGATCTGCTTGGCGAGTTCCTTGGCGGTGAACTGCGACTGGCGGATCGCGCGCGCGCCGCCGGCCTTCACGATCTCGCGCACGTTGGCCGCCTGGTGATCGTCGGTCGCGATCGGCAGCGGCACCAGGATCGCCGGGCGGCCGACCGCCGTCAGCTCCGCGATGGTGGAGGCACCGGCGCGGCCGATGAACAGATGGGCATCGCGCAGATGGAGGTGCATGGCTTCGAAATACGTGCCGAGTTCCGCCGGGATGCCGTGGCTGGCATAGCGATCGCGCACCGCGTCGAGATCCTCCGGCCGGCATTGCTGCGTCACTTGCAGGCGCGAGCGCAAGGCCGGCGCAAGCATGGCGAGGCCATCGGGCACCACTTCCGACAGCACTCGCGCACCCTGGCTGCCGCCGGTGACCAGAACCCGCAGCAGGCCGTCCTCGGTGAAGGCGGGGAACGGCTCCTCCCGCAAGGCCAGTACTTCCGGGCGCACGGGATTGCCGACCAGTTCGACCTTGGCGCGATACTTCGGCTTCAGCCGGTCCACATCGGGATAAGCTGTGGCGATCGCGTTGACGCGGCCGGCCAGCAGCCGGTTGACGCGGCCCAGCACGGCGTTCTGTTCGTGGATCACCGTGGGGATACCGGCGGCGCGCGCGGCCAGCAGCGCGGGCAAGGCCGGATAACCGCCGAAGCCGACCACCGCGCTCGGCTCGAAACTTTCATACAGCCGGCGGGCCATGGCGCGGCCTTCGATCACCGCGCTCAAGGCAGCAGGCCAGCGCAGCGGGTTCTTGCCGAAGCGGCCGGCGGGCAGGACGTGGGCGGGCAGGAAGCCCGGCTTGCCCGGGATCGCTTCCCCCCGCGCATCGGTGATCAGCGCGACGTGATGGCCGCGCCGTTCAAGCTCGTGCGCCAGGGCGAACGCGGGCGTCAGGTGCCCGCCGGTGCCACCGGCCGCGAGCACGTAGTGGCGCGAAACGGTGCCGGCCCGCGCGTTCATCGCTCACCCTCCTTGTCGCCGCGGCCCTTTTCGTCACGGCCAAATCCGTCGATCGCGCCGCGCCAATCGAACTTCTCCCGGCTGAGATAGGGGTTCCGGCGCGTGATGGCGAGCAGCAGCCCGACGAGGAAGCACTGCGCGATCGTGGAAGAGCCGCCATAGCTGACCAGCGGCAGGGTGAGGCCCTTGGACGGGAACAGTTGCAGGTTGACGAGGATGTTCACGAACGCCTGACCGCCGAACAGCGCGACGAGGCCGGTGGCGGCGAGAATGGTGAACAGGTTGTCCTCATCCACCAGCCGCGCCAGCGCGCGCACCACGATGGCAAGGTAAAGCAGTACGACCACCCCGCAGATCAGCAGGCCGAATTCTTCCCCGATCACGGAGAAGATATAGTCGGTATGCGCTTCCGGCAGCGCCAGCTTGCGCGTGCCGAGCCACAGCCCGCTGCCCGTCCACCCGCCGGCCAGCAGCGTGCGGCTGGCAAGGTCCACCTGATCGTAAGCCGTGCCGCCGCCGAGGAAGCTGTCGATCCGGTGGCGGGCGTTGTCGTAGAACAGATAGGCCAGCACCAGCGCCCCGATCCCCGCGCCGCCGAGCAGGCCGACCCGTTGCAGCGGCAGGCCCGCCAGGGTCACCAGCACGGCCCAGCAGGCGACGAACAGGATCGCGTCGCCCAGGTCCGGCTGGACCATCAGCAGGATCACCGCCAGCCCCATGAAGGCGGCGCTGAGGGGAATGACCGGCAGATCGGGATCGCGCGCGCGCCAGGAGAGAATCCAGGCGCAGCCGACGGCGAAGGCCGGCTTGAGGAACTCGCTCGGCTGGAAGCGGATGCCCAGGTCCAGCCACCGCCGCGCGCCGTTCACTTCGGTGCCGATCAGCGGCACCAGCAGCAAGGCGAAGATCATCCCCGCGCTGAGCACGATGGCCCCGCGCCGGACCAGCTCGCGCGGCAGCATGGACGTACCGAGCATCGTCAGGATGCCGAGCAGCTGCCATTGCAAGTGCAGCCGGAAGAAATGAAGATCGCCCAACTGGTGGGCGCTGGACGAGAGACGCCGCGCGCTGGCCGGGGAGGCCGCGGCCACGGCAATGGCGCCCACGGCCATGAGCATGGCGATCAGCAGCAGCAGCACCCGGTCGATCTCGTGCCACCAGATCCGCAACTGGCGCTTGCGGCTGCTGGGGAACGTCTCCGTGCGCGGCGCGCGTTCGCCGGGACGGGGAATATAAGGGCGCGCCGGGTTCATGCCGCCGTTGTCGCCCCGCACGGCGCGGCCGCGCCGCCAGCGCGCCCGGCCAGTTCCGCCACCAGCGCCTTGAACGCTTCGCCGCGCACCTCGTAATCACGGAACTGGTCGAAGCTGGCGCAAGCGGGTGAGAAAAGCACCACGTCGCCCGGCCGCGCGGCGGCAATCGCGCGCCGCACCGCTTCGCACAACATCTCGCAGCGCTCGACGGGCATGAACGGCTCGAGGATTTCAGCGAAGCGCGGCCCCGCCTCGCCAATGGTATAGGCTGCGGCGATATTGCCGAAGGCGGGGGCGCATTCGTCCAGATCGTCGCCCTTGGGCAGCCCGCCGCAGATCCAGTGGACCCGCCTGCCCGGGTTGGGCGGATAGGCGGCCAGCGCCGGCGCGGTGGAAGCCGGGTTGGTGGCCTTGCTGTCGTTGATGAACAGGACGCCGTGGTATGTCCCCACCAGCTCCATCCGGTGCGGCAATCCGCGGAAGCTGGCGAGCCCGGCGAGGATCTGCCCTTCGCTGAGGCCCAGTTCCACGGCGATGGCCGCGGCCACGGCGGCGTTCTGCAGGTTATGCGGGCCTTGCAGAGAAGGCCAGTGCGCCTGGTGCGCCTGCCAATAGGCATAGCGTGCGCAGACCGCCCGGCCCTGCGGCCTGCGAGCCAGTTCGGCCCGCTGGATCGCGCTGGTCGCCTCGTCCGCGCAGCCGAACACGGCGAATTGCCCTTCGTCCTGCATTTCGAACAGGCGCGCCTTGGAGGCGGCATAGGCGGCAAAGCCCGAATAGCGATCGAGATGATCGGGCGTGATATTGGTCAGCGCCGCCGCTTCGCACGCCAGGGAAAAGGTCAGGTCGAGCTGGTAACTCGACAGTTCAAGCACATAAGTTCCGTCCACCGGCAGAGGAGCCTGCCCCAGGATCGGCAGGCCGATATTGCCGCCCATGCGTGCCGGGAGGCCTGCCGCGCGCAGCAGATGATCGACCAGCGCGGTGGTGGTGGACTTGCCGTTGGTGCCGGTGATGCCCACGACCTTGTGCGGCGGCAGGCCGGCGCGGGCCTGGGCGAACAGCTCTATATCGCCCATCAGCGGCACGCCCGCCGCGCGCGCCTTGGCAGCGATGGGATGGGTGTTGAGCGGGACGCCGGGCGACAGCACCATGCCATCGAACCCCGTGAGGTCGATCGCCAGCGGATCGGCGATCGTGGCCCGCCCGGCCAGTTCCTCGCGCGGGCCTTCGCGCCGGTCCCACGCGGTGACATCGGCGCCGCTTGCCAGCAGCGCCTCCACCGTCGCCAGCCCCGTGCGGGCCAGGCCGAGGACAGCATAGCGCTTCCCGGAAAAGGCGGCGGAAACGATCATCGCAGCTTCAGCGTGGCCAGGCCCAGCACGGCAAGGACGATGGCGATGATCCAGAAGCGGATCACCACGGTCGATTCCTTCCAGCCAAGCTGTTCGAAATGATGGTGGATCGGCGCCATGCGGAAGATGCGCCGGCCGGTGCGCTTGAACCAGAACACCTGGATGATGACGCTGGCCGTTTCCACCACGAAGAGGCCGCCGATGATCAGCAGCACGATCTCGTGATGCGCGGCCACCGCGATGGCGCCCAGCGCCCCGCCCAGCGCCAGGCTGCCGGTATCGCCCATGAACACCGCCGCAGGGGGCGCGTTGAACCACAGGAAGGCGAGGCCCGCCCCCATGATCCCGGCGCAGAAGATCGCCAGTTCGCCCGCCCCCGCGACATAGGGAATGCCGAGATAGGCGGAATAGTCCACGCGGCCGACCAGATAGCAGATCAGCGTGAAGGCGCCGGCCGCGATCACCACCGGCATCGTCGCCAGCCCGTCGAGCCCGTCGGTCAGGTTCACCGCATTGCCGAAGCCGACGATCACCGTCGCCGCGAAGACATAGTAGAGCGGCCCCAGCGGCACCGCGCGGCCCGAAAGGAACGGCACGTAGAGGTTGGTGCTGATCTGGCCGACGATGATCCACGCCGCGATGCCGGCAACGACGAATTCCAGCAGCAGGCGCACCTTGCCCGAAACGCCCTTGTGGCTGCGCTTGGTCACCTTGTCGAAATCGTCGAGGAAGCCGATCAGCCCGAAACCCGCCGTCACCGCCAGGCAGGCCCAGACGAACGGATTGCGCGGGTCCATCCACAGCAAGAGCGAGACCATCAGCGAGATCAGGATCATCAGCCCGCCCATGGTCGGCGTGCCGACCTTGGCGAGGTGGGTCTGCGGCCCGTCCTCGCGGATCGGCTGGCCCTTGCCCTGGCGCACGCGCAGCATGTTGATGAACTTCGGCCCGATGATCAGGCCCAGCACCAGCGCCGTCAGCAACGTCGCCCCGGCGCGGAAGGTCTGATAGCGGACGAGGTTGAACAGCCCTTCGAAGCCAAGCCACTCGGCAAGCAGGTACAGCATTACAGGCGGTTAGCCTTCTCTGGCGGCGAAATGGGCAACAAGCCTGCCCAGACCGACCGAATTCGAACCCTTCACGAGCACCGCGTCGCCGCCGGCGAGGCCGAATTCCTCCAGCGCGGCGATCGCTTCGCCCGGATTTTCGCAATGCGCGTAGGCGAGAGGGTTGCCAAGCGCATTAACCGCGGGTTTCCCCAGCTCGCGCGCGAGGGCCTGCATCTCTTCACCCACCAGGACCACGTAATCCACCTGCGCCGCCATCAGCGGTTCGACCAGCTGCGCATGGAACGCCGGGGCGAAATCGCCCAGTTCCTTCATGCTGCCGAGCACCGCGATCCGCCGGGTCGCCGGCGTGGCGCCGAGCTGGGCCAGCGTGGCGCGCATCGAGGCGGGATTGGCGTTGTAGCTTTCGTCGATCAGCAGCGCCTGGCCGCCGGGCACTGCGATCCAGTGGCGCGCGCCGCGCCCCTTGAGGCCGCCCATCTCCGCCAGGGCCAGGCCGGCCGCGCCCAGATCGCCGCCCGCCGCGTGGACCGCCGCCATGACCGCCAGCGAATTGGCCACCCAATGTTCGCCCGGCTCCGCCACCGAATAGCACAGCCGCCGATCCCCGAAGGCGGCGGTGACCAGCGAGCCGCCGTTCGCCGAAGGGATCGCATCGAGCAGCCGCACATGCGCCTCCGCGCTGCGGCCGAAGGCCAGCACCTCGGCGCCCTGCCGCTCCGCCGCGGCGCGCAGCCGGGCGAAATGCGCGCTGTCGGCCGGGAGCACCGCGGTGCCGCCCACCTGCAATCCGGCGAACACTTCCGCCTTGGCGTCGGCGATCGCCTCTTCGCTGCCCAGGCTTTCGATATGCGCCGGGGCGATGGTGGTGATGACGGCCACGTGCGGGCGGACTTGTGCCGTCAGGCCAAGGATTTCCCCGGCGTGGTTCATACCCATTTCGAACACGCCGAACCGGCTGCGCGACGGCATCCGGGCGAGGCTGAGCGGCACGCCGACATGGTTGTTGTAGCTGCGCACCGAACGATGCGCGCGGCCCTTGCTGCCCCGTTCCAGCGCGGCGAAGATCGCTTCTTTCACGCCTGTCTTGCCGACGGAGCCGGTGACGCCCACGATCCGCGCATCCGCCCGGTTGCGGGCGGCTTTCGCCAGAAGCTCGAGAGCCTCGGAGGTGTCCTTCACCAGCACGTGCGGCTGCGCGATGGGCTTTTCCACCACGGCCGCCGAAGCGCCACTGGCGAAAGCCTTGTCCACATAGAGATGGCCGTCGCTGGTTTCGCCCTTGAGCGCGAAGAACAGATCGCCCGAGCGCACGTCGCGCGAATCCATTTCCACGCCCGCGGCCTGGAAGGCACCGCTGGCCGTGCCCCCGGTGGCTTCGGCCACTTCGCGAGAGGTCCACAGCGCCAGCCGCCGGGAATCGCGCTCGCTGGAAGGCCAGCGCAAGGTTTTCAGCACAGCATTCATCGCCCGGCTCCCCCTAGCTCGGCTGCGCATTCGCGCGCCACGCTCACGTCATCGAAAGGCAGAACGCGCATCGTCTCGCCGCTGCCGACGATCTGGCCCTGCTCGTGGCCCTTGCCGGCGATCAGCACGATGTCGCCGGCCCGCGCTTCGGCAATGGCCGCGCGGATCGCCTCGCGCCGGCCGCCAATCTCGCGCGCGCCCGCGGCGCCGGCCAGCACTTGCGCGCGGATCACGGCGGGATCTTCCCCGCGCGGATTGTCATCGGTGACGATCACGAGGTCCGAATGCTGGACGGCGGCCCGGCCCATTTCCGGGCGCTTGCCCTGGTCGCGGTCGCCGCCGGCGCCGAACACGGTGATGAGCCGCCCCGACACATGCGGCCGCAGCGCCTCGATCGCGGCGGCAAGGGCATCGGGGGTATGCGCGTAATCGACGTAGATCGGCGCGCCGCTCATGCTGATGGCGGCGCGTTCCAGCCGCCCGCGCACCGGCTGCAACCGGCCGAGCGCGTCGAACACCCGCGCCGGCTCCATGCCGGTGGCCAGCGCCAGCCCGGCCGCGACAAGCGCGTTGGCGGCCTGATAAGCCCCGATCAGCCGCAGCATGACCGTGTGGCGCACGCCTTGATAGTCGATCTCAAGGTCCTGCCCCAAATGGCCGGGCTTGCGTGAAAGCAGGCGAAGCGCCTCGCCCTTTTCGCCCACTGTCAGCAGGCGCAAGCCGCGTGCCCGCGCGGCCGCGATGGCCCGATCGCTCCACGCATCGTCCGCCCAGATCACCGCCGCGCCGCCGTCGCTCACGACTTCGGAGAACAGCCGCATCTTGGCGGCGAAGTAATCCTCCATATCGGCGTGATAATCGAGATGATCGCGGCTGAGATTGGTGAAGGCGCCGGCCGCGACCGGCAGCCCTTCGTTGCGGAACTGGCTGAGGCCGTGGCTCGACGCTTCATAGGCCACATGAGTCACGCCCTCGCGCGCGAGGCCGGCCATGTTGGACAGGAAGGTCACGATATCGGGCGTGGTCAGCCCGGTGGAAACGCTTTCGTCCGGCGTGGTCACGCCCAGCGTGCCGATCGAGGCGGCGCGCTGGCCGCCCATGCGCCAGATCTGCCGCGTCATCTCCACGGTGGAGGTCTTGCCGTTGGTGCCGGTGACCGCCGCCACGGTTTTCGGCACGGGGCGGAAGAATTGCGCGGCGAGGCGGGCGAAGGCCCGGCGGGGCTGCGGATCGGCGAAATGGGCCGCACCCGCCACCACGGCCTGCGGCCGTGCGACAACGGCAATGGCGCCGGCCGAGACAGCCGCAGGGATGAAATCCTCCCCATTCGCGGCCATGCCCTGGAAGGCGCCGAACACCGTGCCGGGCGCGACCTTGCGGTGGTCGATCGCGAAGCCGGTCACCGTCTCGTCGGCCCAGGCGCCCGCATCCACTCCCGCCGTTTCGGCCAGACGGGCGAGCTTCATTCGCCGCTCCCGCCGTTGTCGCCCACCAGCGGCTTCAGGTCGGTGAGGTCGATATCGCGCGTTTCATCGGGGAACACGCCGAGCAGCGGGCCGATACGCGGGACCAGCCGGCCGACGATCGGCGCGGCGTTCCAGGCGGCGGTACGCTGATAGGAGCTGGCGGCCACCGCCTTGGGTTCATCCAGCATGGCGACCACGACATAGCGCGGCTTGTCCATCGGAAAGGCGGCGGCGAAGGTGGCCACGACGGACGACCGGCGATAACCGCCGCCACCGGGCTTTTCGGCGCTGCCCGTCTTGCCGCCGATGCGGAAGCCGGGGGTGTTGGCCTTGCGGCCGGTGCCATAGACCGCGATCATCCGCAGCAGCTGGTTCATGCGCGCGCTGGTGCTTGCCTTGAACACGCGCCGCCCGCGATTGGCATGGCCCGGCTCCACCTTCATCAGCGTGGTCGGGCGCCAGATGCCGCCGTTGACCATCGCCGCATAGGCGCTGGCGAGATGCAGCGGCGTGACCGCGATGCCGTGGCCATAGCCCACCGTCATAGCCCTGAGACGCGGCCATTTGCCGTTGGACCAGATCGGAAAGCCCCGCGCCGGCAGCTCGATATAGGGCCGTTCGTTGAAGCCGAGATCGGCCATCGCCTGCTTCATCCGGTCGGCGCCGAGTTCGTCGACAATCTCCGCCGTGACGATGTTGGAGGAGTGGATCAGCGTTTCGGGCACGTTGAGCGTGGCGCCGAGCTTCTCGTCATCATGGATGGTGAAGCCGCCGATGTGCAGCGGCTGGGCCGAATAGCGGCGCGACAGATCGGTGACCGTGCCGGCGTCGATCGCGGCGGCGACGGTGAGCGGCTTGAAGGCGGACCCAAGTTCATAGACCTGGTTGGTCACCCGGTTGAACACGTTGCGCGCGCCATCGACATCGATCTTGTTGGGATCGAACGAAGGCAGCGAGGCCAGCGCCAGCACTTCGCCGGTATCCACGTCGAGCACGATGCCGGCCGCGCCCACCGCGTTGACCAGCAGCATCCCCCGGCGCAGCTCGTCCTCCAGCGCGCCCTGGACCCGGGCATCGATCGACAGCGCCACCGGCTCTCCGCGCCGGGCGGGATTGGTCAGCCGCTCATCCAGCGCGGCTTCCATGCCGACATGGCCCTTGCCGTCCTCGTCCACATAGCCGAGCACGTGCGCGGCCATCGCGCCTTGCGGATATTGCCGGTCGCTCTCGCTCGGCAGTTCGAGCGCCAGCTCGCCGATGGCGAGGACGCGGTTGGCATCTTCGGGCAGAACACGGCGGCGCAAGTAGCCCGCCTTGCCGCTGGCGAGGCGGCGGGCCAGCCAGGCTTCGTCGAGATCGGGGAAGATAGCCTTGAGCTGGGCCGCGACGTCTTCCGCCGGGCGGACCAGCGGCGTGCCACCATCGTCCATCGCCCGGGGATTGAACCACAGGGCATAAGCCGGGAAGGCGCGCGCCAGCGGAACGCCGTTGCGATCGGTGATCTCCCCGCGCGGCGGCAACAGGGCTTCGGCCATCGAGCGTTCCTGCGGCGCCGGCTCCACCAGGCCGAGCCAGGCGAGGCGCAGCAGCGCCGCGCCGGCGAGCGCAAGGAAGCCGAGGCCGATGAGCAGGACGCGAAGCTGTGCGGTCAGCACCGTGCGGCGGCGCATGTCGGCCAGCCGGATGCGCCCGGAAAACGCCTGGACGGGAACTGTGACGCCGTCCACGAACGCGTTCATGGCACGGCGCTCGCGATCACCGCGCCAAGCGGAATACGCATCGCGCCATCGCCCAGGCCATGGGCAAGCGGCGCAGCACGGGCCTGCTCGGGATCAAGCAGGGCTTCCTCCACCGGCTTGCCGGTCAGCGGCGAAACCATCTTCGGATAAGCGGGCGCATCGCCGGTGACGCCGGCCACGCGGATCGGCTTCGGCGTTCCCGGCAGGGCCGGCGCGCTGAAATCGGCCAGCTGACGCTCGTTCTCCAGGAACTGGCGGGCGGTGGGCGCGGTATAGCCGAAATCGACATTGTTCCACGCCGCCAGCTGCAACTGGTTGGCGCGCGTTTCGAACTCCGTCTCCAGCAGCAGCTTCTGCCGTTCCAGCGAAACGATCTCGCGCTCGGACCGCACCACGTCGCTCCACACGGCGTGGACCTTGAGGTGCAGCACGAGATAGAGCGCGGCGCAGACCGCCAGGGTGGCGATCCAGCCGATACGGCGAATGCGGCTTTGCGGCGTCATGCGGCCTCCCTCGCTGGAACGGCGGTGCGGATGGCGGCGCGCAAGGTGGCGGAGCGCGCGCGGGGATTGCGCAGGATCTCGGCGTCCGACGGGCGGACGGCCCTGGCGACTTTCTCGAACACCGGCGCGGCCGATGACGGCACGTCGGGCATATGGCGGCTGGCGCGCGCCGTGGCGCCGGAGGCTTCGCGCAGGAAATGCTTCACGATCCGGTCTTCCAGGCTGTGGAAGCTGACCACGGCCAGCCGGCCACCGGGCCTCAGCACCCGCTCGGCGGCGCTCAGGCCCGCTTCAAGCTCGTCCAGCTCCCCGTTGACGTGGATGCGGATGGCCTGGAAGCTGCGAGTGGCCGGGTCCTTGGGCGCGCCCGGGCGATAGCCCAGCGCCTTGCGCACGACCTGGGCCAGCTCGCCGGTGGTGGACAGCGGACGCGCGGCGACGATCGCGCGGGCGACGCGGCGGCTCTGCCGTTCCTCGCCATAACGCCACAGGACGTCGGCGATATCCGCCTCGGCCGCGTCGTTGAGGAAATCAGCGGCGGTGGGGCCGGCGCGGCTCATCGTCATGTCCAGCGGGCCATCGGCGGAAAAGGCGAAACCCCGCCCCGGCTGGTCGAGCTGCATCGAGGAGACGCCGATGTCCATGACCACGCCGTCCACCCGGGCCACCCCGGCTTCCGCCAGCGCGGCGACCATTTCGGAGAATCGGCGCGGATGCAGCACCAGCCGTGGCGGGTCCTCACGGGTTTCGGGCCATGCGGCGCCGAGGGCGATGGCATCGGGATCGCGGTCGAACGCGTGGACGGTGGCGCCCGCGCCCAGCAACGCGCGGGTATAACCGCCGGCGCCGAAGGTGGCATCGACGATCACGTCGCCGCGCTGCGGCGCCAGCGCTTCCAGCACTTCATCGAGCAGGACGGGGATATGGGGCGGCGTCACTTGCGCTTCCCCTTCGCGGCGGCATCGGCTTCCAGCTTACGGCACACGGCCTGCTGGCCTTCCCAGCCCTGGCCCATCGCGTAGAGCTGCTTCGGCGCCCAGAGGGTGAAGAACTGCCCAGCGCCGAGAAAGCAGATGGCGCCGTCGATGCCGCACAATTCGGCCAGATGATCGGGGAGCACAAAGCGCCCGCTGGCATCGAACGGGATTTCGGAAAACGTCCAAAGCTGGATCGAGCGCAGTTCCCGATCGAACTCGCGGCCCAGCCGCAGCGCGCTTTCTTCCTCACGGTCGAGCTGCGCTTCGAAGCGCTCCGTGCGCGAGAGGCCGAAGCCGGTCAGGCAGTTCCAGCGGTCATGCCGGGCAAGGCACAGGACGCGGGAATCATCCTGTTCGGGAGCGATCGCGTTGCGGAAGGCCGGCGGCAGGACATAGCGGCCCTTCTCGCCCCGCGGCGAGAAGCCTTGTCCGCTGTATCCCGAGAGCGCCTTTCCCGCCACGTCCCCTGCGTTCCCCACTGAATCTCTTGTACCGCACCGGACATGCCTTTCCCGCCCGGCGCCGCGCGCGAGCGCGGGCCCTCATCCCCGATTCGGAATGCACGACGGTCCACTTGTCCGATGGACTCGTTATCTAACCGGGGTAGACACGGGATGGAAGGGGAATTTGCGGGATTTTACGACTCAAAGCTGGATTTCCCCAGAGTTTCGTCCGGAATCCCGGCCGATCCATGGCCCGACCGCAACGCCGCCAAGGCGAATCGCACAGGGAAAGCAAGGCGTGACAGCGGTCATCGGGCTTGTCCCGCGGTTTCCCCAATGGAAGCGAAAGCCTGCTGCACCAGCCAGTCGAGCGCCGGGGCAGCGGCCGGATCGGGATCGTAGAGGTCGAGCAGGGCCGCGTCGGCCAGTGCCGTCACTTGGCCCTGCCCTATCCGGCAACGCGCCAGCGCCTGGCGCACGGTGAAGGTGCAATGGCCCGCATGGTCCCCCTCCGCGAAAGCGCCGGGCCGATCGAGCGGGATCGCCACGTGGTCGGTCTCGGCCAAGGTCACCCCCGGGGGCAGCTCGCCATCGAATTCCAGCCGCAGGCCCCAGTGGTCCAGGATCGGCGAAAGCAGGATCACGTCCTGCGGCCGGCGCCGGTCACCGATGGGAAAGCGCGAATGGCCGGTGAGCATGGGATCGGCGAACAGCAGCAGCTTGCCGCCCTGCCGCACCCAGTCATCGAGCGCGACGTTTTCCGCCGGGCTCAGCGCGCGCGGCTGGGCCAGCAGCAGCAGGCGCAAGCCGGCAAGGTTTTCCGCCGAAAGTTCGTCGAGCGGCTCCAGCGTGAAGCGGGCTTCGAGCCGCTCACGCGCCCAGTGCGCCGCGCCGCGTCCGCCCACCAGATCGCCGAGATCGCCCGCTTCACCCCAATAGATCGGGATCGTGCCCATGAGCCCCAGCGCGGGCCGTTCCCGTGGACGAGGCGGATCGCCGGCCTGGCAAGACCCGGCGAGCGGCAGCAGGGCGCAGGCGAGTGCGAGCCTGGCGCTAGCGAGAAGAGACATCGCCGGTTTCCGGCGGTGGCGGCGGGGTTACCAGGGGCGGTTCCTTGACGGTCAATTCAGGCACGATGCCCGCATCCGCCAGAGGATCGCTGCCCGGAGCACTGGCTTTTTCCGCGGGTACGGTAGAGGCGGCTTCCGGCACGACTTTCGCCTCGTTCTGCTGCACGTTGGTCTTGATCAGACTGGCCAGGCCGACCAGCAGAACCATCGAGGCCAGGCCGAACAGGCCGACCTGGAGCCGCTGTATCGCCTGAGCCCGCGTGCCCGACATGGGGACGGCGGACAGTTCCTGGACGGGCGCTGAGGTATCGGCAATGTCGGCGGGATCGCTGGCCATGCCGCCCTTCTAGCCAGGCAACCTTAACGCAGCCAGTCGAAAACCGGCAGGCCCTTCGCCTCCAGCCATTGGCGGTTGTAGAGCGAGGAGAGGTAGCGAAAGCCGGTATCGGCCAGGATCGTGGCGATCCGCTTGCCCGGCCCGAGCTGTCGGCCCAGGGCCACCGCGCCGGCGACGTTGATGCCGGAGGAGAGGCCGAGGCACAGCCCTTCTTCCTTCAGCAGCCGCGCGACCCAATAAAGCCCTTCCTCGTCCGAAATGCGGAACTGGGTATCCACCGGGGCGCCTTCCAGGTTGGCGGTGATGCGCCCCTGCCCGATGCCTTCGGCGGCGGAATGGCCTTCCGCCTTCAATTCCCCATGCGCGTAGTAATTGTAGAGCGCCGCGCCGTGGGGATCGGTCAGGGCGATGCGGATGTTCTCGTCGAACTCCTTCAGGCCCAGACCGACACCCGCCAGCGTGCCGCCGGTACCCACGGCGCAGGTGAAGCCGTCGATCCGGCCTTCGAGCTGGTCCCACAATTCAGGTGCGGTGCTTTCGATATGCGCCCGGCGATTGGCGACGTTATCGAACTGGTTGGCCCAGACGGCGTTCGGCCGTTCTTCCGCCAGGCGGCGGCTGGTGTGCACGAAATGACCAGGATTGCTGTAAGGCGCGGCGGGAACGGTCACCAGCTCGGCGCCGAGCGCGCGCAGGGTATCCATCTTCTCTCGGCTCTGCGTTTCCGGCATGACGATGATGGACTTGTAGCCGAGCGCATTGGCCACCAGGGCGATGCCGATGCCGGTGTTCCCGGCCGTGCCTTCCACAATGGTGCCGCCGGGCTTCAGGGTGCCGTTCTTCTCCGCATCGCGGACGATCCACAGCGCCGCGCGATCTTTCACCGAAGCGCCGGGGTTGGCGAATTCGCACTTGCCCCAGATCTCGCAGCCGGCTTCTTCGCTGGGCCCCTTGAGCAGGACAAGAGGCGTGTTTCCAATGAGATCGAGCGTGCTGCCAAGCGGAGCGGGTGGAGTCATGCCCGGTGGATTAGGACCGCCGGCCCCATTGCGCAACGCAGATGCGCTTCACCCGGGTGAACTTCAATCTTCCTCGGCGATGCGCACGCGCAGCCCGTCAAGCTCCTCGGTAAAGGGAATCTGGCAGCCCAGGCGCGAATTCTCGTCGCGGTCATCGCTCGAATCCAGCAAGTCGTCCTCATCGCTGGAGAGCGGGGGCAGGAGCGCGTGGAACTCGGGATCGACGTGGACGTGGCACGTGGCGCACGAGCAGCAGCCGCCACAAAGCGCCAGCAACTCGTCGAAGCCGTTGTCGCGGATCGCTTCCATCACCGTGAGGCCGGCCGCCGCCTCGACCTCGCGCGTTTCGCCTGAACGAGTGGTAACGATCAATCTGGGCATCGAGGGACATTCCTTTCCAAGGCCGGGCTGCTACTGGCCGTGCCAGGACTTGGCAAGCGGAGGGGCGCGTGCGCGCGGAAGACATCGTATCGGGCCTGGATGCCGTGGCCGCGCGCGACCCGGTAATCGCCAGCATGTTGGCGCGCGCGGGCTATCCCGGGCCGCGGCTGCGCGAGCGCGGCTATCGCACCTTGCTGCGCACGGTCGTGGGCCAGCAAGTGAGCGTGGCGGCGGCCGCCAGCGTGTGGCGCAAGCTGGAAGACCTGCTGGGCGAAACGATGACGCCCGAAGGCCTGCTGGCGGCCGATTTCGACACGCTGCGCGCCTGCGGCCTGTCGCGGCAGAAGCAGGGATACGCCCGCTCGCTGGCGGAACTGGTGGCGAGCGGAGAGCTGGACCTGACGCACCTTCCCGCCGATGACGAGGCAGCCATCGCCCAGCTCATGCGCATCAAGGGCATCGGTCGCTGGTCAGCCGAGATCTACCTGCTGTTCGCCGAAGGGCGGCCCGACATCTGGCCGGCGGGCGACCTGGCGGTGCAGGCCGGCATCGGCAAGATCCTGGGCCTGCCCGAACGGCCGAGCGAAAAAGCCACCCGCGAACTCGCCGAACCCTGGCGCCCCCACCGCGGCGCCATCGCGATCTTCACCTGGCATTGCTATAATAATCCGGCCCTGTGACAAACATACCTGACGGCCGAAGAAACGGCTCTTCAGCGCCGCGCTGTGGAAAGCCGGTAAACGATTGACGTCTGAAAGAAGCTCGCGATCGGGCGGCCAACTGCATCTAGCGCAGGAGAGAACTGCGCATGCTCCATAAGAGTGTCGCATGCAGTACGATTAAACGTTTCATCATTAAGCGGCGATTGTAAGTGACAAGCAGTTGGTCGACCGTCAGCGGAAACGGATAAACGCACGCGGAGATATCCCTCCAAACGTTTACTAATCATCGCTTTGGGATAGTCTTGGCGGATACGCTGAGAAAAGTCATCAAAGTTAAGTGGCCTAACAGGGCGACTGAGCGTGCGATGCGCCTCCACGTCAATACCCCAATGTGAGTAGAGCTCATCCAGGCATTTCTGCATCGCTTGCATAGGCGCCCCCAGCTCACCTGTATGCAGATACAAATTTCGATTGAACGCATCTCTTACAATCAATCCCTCAACCCTCCCATAAACTTGATAAAGAGCATCGAGGAAAGTCTTAGATTTTAGATAAGGATAATTTATTATCTCCGCAGCATCTCTATATTCCTTATTTTTTATTAACTCCGTTACCATACTTTGATTATGTAAATTATCAATTACTTCGTAAACAAGCTCTTTCTTATCATCATTTAGCAAATTTGACTCTGATTAAAATTCCCTAAACGCATCATCCAGCCTTGGGTCTCCGCTCCCGATTTGGCCTGAAAACAACTTTCCTTCGTAAGAAGAATCCAAACGAACATTGAAACCGAGTACTCGCTTCGTTTCTTTTTCCAGCGGGTCAATTGCAAACCTGAATTCACCATCGCGCCTTTTGAAGTCCTTCGACGCTATGGTTATTTGAACCACCCGGTCTATTTCACCGAACTCTCTTAGCTCAAGAAATGCTTGACGCCCCTCTTCACCAAACTGTCGCTGTAACGCGCAGCTATCTTCATCATAATTTATCGCCCAGGCCGAATAGGGTTCAAGCATCATTTGGCTCTGAGCATTAGCACCACTGGCCAACAGTGTAATAGCCGCCGTGAAACCAACCAGGAATCGCATTTTCCCACCCCCGTTGGGGAAACATTCTACGGGATTCTTCGACAGGATCAACACGAACTGAACGGTTTCCCACTCGCAATAGAAACATCAAAGCAGATCATTAGTAAAACTCGCAGCAGACAGGTCTGCTCAAACCTGTTTCCTATATGGCTATGATCTGCCACGCGGGCTTCATGATTCCTCTCGCACATCTGCCGCATCGTGCAAGCGACACTCTCCGCGCGAAAGTGACGCTGCGTGGGTAAACTGACGTCTCGAAGCGCAATTCCCGCAGGACACTGTCACAGGTGTCAACACCCCCGTCGCCCTGTTGCATCAGACACCACCGTGTATGTACATAATACAGCTTAGGATACCGCCAATGCCCCAGACTACTACTAGTCACTCCGCCGCCCAACGCGTGGATCAGGTGCCGCTGATCCCGCGCGAGGCGCTTTATGGGAATCCGAGCCGCTCGGGCGGGCAGATCAGCCCCGACGGGGCCTGGCTGGCGTGGATGGCGCCGCACGAGGGGGTGATGAACGTCTGGCTGGCGCCCGCCACCGATCCTTCCGCCGCGCGGCTGATGACCCATTCGGATGACCGGCCGATCCCGACGTTCTTCTTCGCGCCGGATTCGCGCAGCGTGCTCTATATCCAGGACAAAGCGGGCGACGAGAATTACCTGCTTTACCAGGTCCAGATCGACAGCGGCGCGGAACGCTGCCTGACGCCGTTCGAGAACACCCGCGCGCGGATCGTGGGCGCATCGCAGGCGATCAAGGACAAGGTGCTGATCGGCCTCAACAACCGCGATGCCCGGTTCCACGATGTCCATCGGCTGGACCTGAACAGCGGCGCGCTCGACTTGGTGCTGGAGAACGACAGCTATGCCGGCTTCCTGGCCGACGACACCCTGACCCTGCGCTTCGCGATCCGGCAGAACGCGGCCGGCGGCACCGACATGTTCGAGATCACCGAGGGCGTCGTCGCCGAAACGCCGCGGGAAAGCACCACGCTGGAGGATGCGCTGACCACCGGCGCCGCCGGCTATACCGCCGACGGCAAGACGCTGTACTGGTATGACAGCCGGGGCCGCGATACCGCCGCTCTTTTCGCCGAAGACACCGCGACGGGCGAGAAGCGCCTGATCGCGGAGGACGCCAAGGCCGATATCGGCGGCACCATGCGCCATCCGGTGAGCGGCGTGGTGGAAGCCTATTCGGTCAATTACCTGAAGACCGAATGGATCGCGCTCGATCCGGGGATCAAGGCCTCGCTCGACTGGCTGAAAGAACGGCTGCCGGGCGAATTCGCGGTGCAATCGCGCACCGACGAGGACGACAAGTGGATCGTCGGCAACGACCCGCTGACCGCCCCCGCCCGCGCCTATCTCTACGATCGCACGGCACAGACGCTGACCGAGCTTTACGTGACCCGGCCGGAGCTGGAAGGGGCGCCGCTGGTACCGATGCATAAGCTGGAAATCCCCGCGCGCGACGGGCTGGCGCTGGTCAGTTATCTGACGCTGCCGCCGGGGAGTGACCCCCAGCAGCGCGGGGTGCCCGGCGTCCCGGTGCCGATGGTCCTGCTGGTCCACGGCGGCCCGTGGGCGCGCGATGGCTATGGCTTTAACCGCGCACACCAGTGGCTGGCCAATCGGGGCTACGCGGTGCTCTCCGTCAATTTCCGGGGCTCGACCGGGTTCGGCAAGGCCTTCGTCAATGCCGCCAACCTGGAATGGGGCGCCCGGATGCACGACGACCTGATCGACGCGGTCGAATGGGCGGTGGAACGCGGCGTGGCGGAGCGCGACAAGGTGGCGATCATGGGCGGTTCCTACGGCGGCTATGCCACGCTGGTGGGCCTGACCTTCACGCCCGAGACCTTCGCCTGCGGGGTGGACATCGTGGGGCCGAGCAACCTTGAAACCCTGCTGGAGACGATCCCGCCTTACTGGGAGCCGCTGGTGAAGCAGTTCTACGAGCGGATGGGCAACCCCAACACGCCTGAAGGCAAGCAACTGCTGATCGAGCGCAGCCCGCTGCACAAGGCAAACCGCATTCGCCGCCCGCTGCTGATCGGCCAGGGTGCGAACGATCCGCGGGTGAAGCAGGCGGAAAGCGACCAGATCGTGGCGGCGATGCAGACGCACGGCATCCCGGTGACATACGTTGTGTTCCCCGATGAAGGCCACGGCTTCGCCAAGCCGGCCAACAACATCGCGTTCAACGCCGTGGCCGAAAACTTCCTCGCCACCGTGCTCGGCGGCCGGGCGGAGCCGGTCACGGGCGAACTGGACGCCTCCAGCGCGCGGATCGAAGCGGGGGCAGAGCTGGTGGGGGTGCGGGGGCGCTGAAAAGATTGTGTCACGCGGAGACGCGGAGGCGCGGAGGGGTAGCGCTGCCGGCAAAGCCGGCTTGCAATAGCCACCACGCCGCTAGTTCCACCGTCCAAGAAAAACAGCGGCTTCGCCGCCATGCATTCCTTCTCCGCGCCTCCGCGTCTCCGCGTGAAACAATCCCTTCTTCTTTTCCGTCATCCCCCGCGCAAGCGGGGACCCAGGGCACAATGAGCGCTGCGGGCGCGTTCTTCTCTCGCTGGATTCCCGCCTGCGCGGAAGCACTTAGCCGAGCAGTTTGTCGATCGCTTTGGCCAGCTTCGTGTCGCGTTCCGACAGGCCGCCGGCGTCGTGCGTGGTGAGGACCACTGTCACGCGGTTGTAGACGTTCGACCATTCGGGGTGATGATCGTGCTTTTCGGCCAGCAGGGCCAGGCGGGTCATGAAGGCGAAGGCTTCGCTGAAATCGCGGAACTTGAACCGCCGCTCCATGGCGAGACCATCGGCGCGTGGGGACCAATCGGGCAAAGCGGCCAGCGCTTCGGCGCGTTCGGCATCGGTCAGTGGAGGGATGGGCATCACGGTGCTCCCTTGCTTGTCGGCTCGGGCCTTCTGCCCTAGTCGGGACGGCCATGGAACCCGCCCGCCTTCTCGCGACGGACCTTGCCTGCCGCCGCGGCGAGCGGCTGCTGTTCCGTGGGCTTTCGTTCGAACTCCAGCCCGGCGAGGCGTTGCAGGTGGTCGGGCCGAACGGGACCGGCAAATCGAGCCTGCTGCGTATTCTGGCCGGGCTGCTACGCCCGCTTTCGGGCTCTGTCGATCGCCCCGCCGATATCGCGCTGCTGGATGAGCGCCTGCCGCTCGACGGCGATCTGCCGCTGGGCCGCGCGCTGGCGTTCTGGGAGCGGATCGACGGCGGCGGTTATGGCGTGGAGGCGACGGCGCGGCTGGGGCTCGATGCAATGATGGACGTGCCGGTGCGCTATCTCTCGACCGGGCAGCGCAAGCGGGCCGCGATCCTCCTGTCCAACGCGCGCGCCGCGCCGCTGTGGCTGCTGGACGAGCCGCTGAACGGCCTGGATGGGCAGGCCGCGGCGGATTTTCAGGGCCATCTGGCGGCTTATCTGGCAGGCGGCGGCATGGCGGTGATCGCTTCGCACCAGCCGTTCGACGTGCCGGCCCTCAAGCGGCTGGTGCTGGCGGACTACGCCGTATGAGCGTGGCCCTAGCCCTGCTGCGGCGCGATGTGGCGCGGATGCTCGGCAGCTCGCGGCGCGGGGCGACGCTGCTGCCACTGCTGTTCTTCATCGCCGTCGCCATGCTGTTCCCCTTCGCGGTGGGGCCGGCGCCCGAGCTGCTGGCGCGGACCGGCGGCGGGGTGATCTGGGTGGCCGCGCTGCTGGCCGCGATCCTGCCACTCGACCGGCTGCTGGCGAGCGATGTCGAGCAGGGGTTCTTCGATCAGCTGGCCCTGCGCGGCGTGGCAGAGGAACTGGTGGTGGCCGTGCGCCTGCTGGCCCACTGGCTGAGCTTCGGCCCGCCGCTGATGCTGGCCACCCTCCCCGCCGCTGCCCTGCTGGGCCTGGACAGGGCGACGCTGCGCACCGTGGAGCTGGGGCTGCTGGCAGGGACGCCCGGGCTGGCGGCGGTGGGCTTGATCATCGCCGCGCTGACCGTGGGCATGCGCGGCGGCGCGGCGCTGTCCGGCCTGCTGCTGATCCCGCTGGCCGTGCCGCTGCTGGTGTTCGGCGCGGGGGCGCTTTCGACCGGCGGAAACGCGGGCATCGCGCTGACCGGGGCGATCAGCCTGCTGCTGGTAGCGATCGCGCCGTTTGCGGGGGGGATGGCGATCAGGGCTGCGCGGGAAGGGTAGGAGCAAGGCCGCTTTCGGCCCATCATCGACATCTTTCCCGGACGATCTTGGTTATCGACTCAAGTCCGCCCCACCCCTACCCGCGCCGCACCAGCACGACGCCGGCGAGAACCAGCGCTACGCCGAGGAGTTTGGGCAGGGTCACGGCGTCCCTCGGCAGGCCGAGAGCGCCGAAATGGTCGAGGGCCATCGCCATGACGATCTGTCCGCCGATGCCGATCGTGATCAGGGAGGCAAGCCCGATGCGCGGTGCGGCGAAGGCCGCTACCGCGACGAAGAAAGCGCCGTAAAGGCCGCCAAGCCACACATAGGGAGGCAGATCGGCGAAAGCTTCCGCGCGCGGCCGATTGCCGCTTGCCAGCCAGACGAGGAACAGCGCCACTGTCCCCACGGCGAAGGAAATCAGCGCCGCCAGGATCGGCGAACCACCGGACTTGGCCAATATCGAATTGGTGGGCGCCTGCAGCGCGATCAGCGTTCCGCCGACGAACACCAGCACGATCGGCAGGAGCACGGCCGGGTTCATCACGAACTCCGGCCGGGTCAGCCGTAAGGCGGCTTGTGCAATCCCTTGGGGCTGAGGGTGAAGATTTCCGCCCCGTCCTCCGTGATCCCGATCGAGTGTTCGAACTGGGCGGAAAGGCTCTTGTCGCGGGTCACCGCCGTCCAGCCGTCGCTGAGCAGTTTCACAGCGGCCTTGCCGAGGTTGATCATCGGCTCGATCGTCATGAACATGCCGGGGCGCAGTTCCGGGCCACTGCCGGCGCGGGCGGCGTGGACGACTTCCGGCGCATCATGGAACAGGCGGCCGACGCCGTGGCCGCAGAAATCGCGTACCACGCCATAACGGTGCGCTTCGGCATGAGCCTGGATCGCCGCGCCGACATCGCCCAGCCGTGCGCCGGGGCGGGCCTGCTCGATGCCGATCATCAGGCATTCGTACGTCACGTCGATCAGCCGCCGGGCCTTGAGCGAGGCTTCGCCGGCGATGTACATGCGGCTGGAATCGCCGTGCCAGCCATCCAGCAGCGGGGTCACGTCGATATTGACGATATCCCCTTCCTTCAGCGTCTTGGCCGAAGGGATGCCGTGGCACACCACGTGATTGATCGAGATGCAGCACGAATGGGTGTAGCCGCGATAGCCGAGCGTGGCCGGAACGCCGCCGCCATCGAGCGTCATCTCGCGCACCACGCGGTCGATCTCTTCCGTCGAGACGCCGGGGCGGACGAGCGGGGCCATGGCATCGAGGATCTCGGCGGCGAGGCGGCCGGCCTTGCGCATGCCCTCGAACCCGTCAGGCCCGTGCAGCTTGATGGTGCCGTCACGGTAGACGGTCGTATCGGCGGTAACGTGCTGGTATTCTGTCATGCCGCCGATGTAATGCGGATGCCGTTCAATTGCGAGCGCTGAAGGCGTCGCGATATTCGGGCTTCACCGCATCGAGAATCGCCTTGTCGACCGGCAGGTTCACCTCATAGGCGCCTTCGACGTAGGGCCCGGCGACATAGGGGCCGGCGTAGAGCGTCAACCGGTTGAAGGTACGGTTGTTGGACGAGCCGACCAGCACTTCCAGTTCCCCGATGCCGGGGCACTGGTCGAACATATCGTCCGACCCTTCCTTCACCGGCGCGCCGCGGCGCTTTCCGCGCTCCACATTCAGGCCCTTGCAGAAGCGATCGCCATAGGCCTGTTCCAGCGCGGCGGGGGAGACGAACAGGTCGATCGCCTTCATCGCCCGCTTCGCTTCCTTGTCCCACACCAGCGATTCGACGGTGTAGTTGCCATGGGCGCCGCCGCTGTAAGTGGCGATATCGACCGAGAGGCTGAGCCAGCCGGGCAGATCGGCGACTCGCTTCCATTCAGCGGTGAAGCTGTGCTTGTTGTAGGGGAAGCCTTCGCGGCGCGCGTCTTCGCGGGCCTGTTGCGACTCGGCGCTGAGTTCGGCCCGCTGCTTGTCCAGCCGCGCATCGAGCAAGTCGGCCAGTTCCGGAATCCGCCCGGCGGAGGCCGGATAGGAATACTTGAACAGGAAATCGTCGGTTTCCTCGGACACCGAGCGAGCGCCGTTGCCATGCGATTTGGACTTGGCCGCGGCCGCCTGTGCCTTGGCCGAAGCCGTGGTCACATCGGCGGGGGCAGTGCTTCCGCTTCCCGGCCCGGTGCTGCCGGAACCGTCACAGGCCGAGGCCAGACCCGCCAGCGCGATAATCAGGATCATCCGCATCATGGTTCCTGCCTTTCCAAAATGCGCGCGAACGGGCAAGCGGCAATCCATGAAAGAGCCACTGATCCAGCCGGACCGCGGACAGGAAGCGATCCCCATCCACCTCGTAAACAAGGACGGATTCGAGGAATTCGCCCGAAAACTGGCCGCGCCGCAACGCGCCGCGCTCACTGCGCAGAAGTTCACCGGCGCCGGATACCAGGTGGCCATCGTGCCTGATGGCGATTCGTGGTTCGCAGTCGGCGGGGTGAACGATCCCGCCGCGCTGTCGAGCTGGTGCATGGCCAAGCTGGCCGAAGTGCTGCCCGCCGGAACCTATCGCCGTGCCGAGGGCGAGCCCGGCGCCGCGCTCCACGGCTGGCAGACCGCGCAATACCGCTTCACCCGCTATCGCGAGGACAAGGACGCCGAAGGGCCGCGCGTGCTGCTGACGGGCGAGGTGAAGCGGATCGAACCGGCGCTGGCAGAGGCGAACGCGGTGGCCCTGGTGCGCGACTTGGTCAACACGCCGGCCGAGGACATGGGCCCCGCCGCGCTGGAGGCCCAGGCCGAAAAGCTGGCCAAAGCCCACGGCGCCACGCTGGCGGTGACGAAGGGCGAGGCGCTGGAGCGGGAATACCCGATGGTCCACATGGTCGGCCGGGCGGCGGCGCGCAGCCACGCGCCGCGCCTGCTGCACCTGACCTGGGGGGATGAAAAGGCCCCGGTGCTGGCGCTGGTCGGCAAGGGCGTGTGCTTCGATTCGGGCGGGCTGGACATCAAGCCGGCCAACGGAATGCTGCTGATGAAGAAGGACATGGGCGGCGCGGCCCATGTGCTGGCGCTGGCCGGCCTGGTCATGGGCGCGGCGCTGAAGGTGCGGCTGCACGTTCTGGTGCCCGCCGTGGAGAACGCCGTTGCGGGAAACGCCTTCCGCCCCGGAGACGTGCTGAGGAGCCGCAAGGGCCTGAGCGTGGAGATCGGCAATACCGATGCCGAAGGGCGGCTGATCCTGGCCGATGCGCTGGTGCGGGCCAGCGAGGAGAACCCCGACTTGGTGATCGACTTCGCCACCCTGACCGGCGCCGCGCGAGTCGCGCTGGGGCCTGAATTGCCAGCCCTGATGGCCCGGAACGAGGCCACGGCGGCCGCGCTTGTCGCCGCCGGCAAGGCCCATGACGACGAATGCTGGCCGCTGCCGCTGCCCGAGGCCTATGCCGAATGGCTCAAGTCCGACATCGCCGATACCAACAATGCCCACAGCAACGGTTTCGCCGGGGCGAGCGTGGCGGGGCTGTTCCTGGACAAGTTCGTGGGCGCGGGGATCGACTGGGCGCATTTCGACACTTTCGCCTGGCGGCCGAGCGCCAAGCCGGGCCGGCCCAAGGGCGGCGAAGCGCTGGGCCTGCGCGCCGCGTGGCACATGCTCCGCCAGCGCTATCCCGCCGGCTGACTTGCGGCGACGCCACGGCGCGTCTAACTGCGCGCACATCCAGAGACCCCATGTTTTGACCATCGACGCCGACATCGAAGCCGAGGCCACCGCGCCGCAGGGCCCCTTCGCGCTGAAAGGCCCCGCGCCCCGGGCCGATCCGCGCACCGTGCCGCTGCGCGGCGACCTGGCGCATATCGCCCTGGCGGGGATCTATTTCGTGCCGCATTACGCCGTGCCGCAGCCGCGCACGGTCATGCCCGGCGGCGCGCCGCTGCTGTCTTCGACCGGCGAAGGCGCGGAAGTGATCTGCACGCTGCTGGAAGGCGAAAGCTTCGAGGTGCTGGACCTGACCGGCGGCTGGGCCTGGGGCTGCCTTTCGATGGAAGGCCCGGTGGGCTTCATCCATATCGACCGGCTGGAGATGGCCTGATGCCGCAGACGGTGTTCATTGACGGCGCGGCCGGGACGACGGGCCTGGAGATCGCCGACAGGCTGGGCGGCCGGCCCGAGTTCACGCTGGTGCGGCTGGAGGGCGACCGGCGCAAGGACCAGGAAGCGCGGCGCGAGGCGTTGAACGACGCGGACTTCGCCATTCTGTGCCTGCCCGACGATGCCGCGCGCGAAGCCGTGGCGCTGATCGACCCGGCCAGCCAGGTCAGGGTGATCGACGCTTCCACCGCGCATCGCGTGGCCCCCGGCTGGACTTACGGCTTCCCCGAAGTGAGCGGCCGTGCCGCCGTGGCCGAAGCGCGGCGGGTGTCCAATCCGGGATGCTATTCGACCGGCTTCGTCGGCCTGATGGCGCCGCTGGTCCGCGCCGGCCTGCTGCCGGCGGACTGGCCTTACACCTGCAACGCGGTGTCCGGCTATTCGGGCGGCGGCAAGGCGCTGATCGCCCGCTTCGAAGAGGATACCGACATCGCCTGGCGCGGCTATGCCCTGGCGCTGGGCCACAAGCACGTGCCGGAAATGCAGGATCGCTGCGGGTTGACGCTGCCGCCGCTGTTCACCCCGGCTGTGATCCCCGCGCATCGCGGCATGGTGGTGGAGATTCCGCTGCCGCTGTCCGCCATGCCCGGCGCCGCCACGGCCGAGGCGATGCGCGAGGAACTGGCGCGCTTCTATGCCGGCAGCGGCATCGTGGGCATGGGACCTGAGCCTGAAGGCGAGTTGCTGCTGCGCAAATCGCGCGAGCCGGACGACCGGATGGACCTCTATGTCTTCGCCAGCGCGGACGGTTCGCAAGCGCGGCTCGTCGCCGTGCTCGACAACCTGGGCAAAGGCGCCAGCGGCGCTGCCGTGCAGTCCCTCAACCTGATGGCGGGGCTGAAAGAAACCGCCGGCCTGCGGCTGTGATGCCTGAATAACAGGCAGGGCTTGCCTGAAATTGAGGCAGCGTCGCCCGCCCGGCAGGAGGAAGGCGATCCGCCCCGCTCCTTCTCGGCTGCATAACGGCGATTTTCCGCCCTTTCGCGGCCCTCTCGGAACGGCTAATTTCCTTGCCGGCCTCTTGGCACGATTCTTGTTATGGAAAGTGCGAAGCATGGCGGGAACCGCTGGGCGTTGGCGCGCCCGCATGACGCGACAGGGATCACGTGAAAAAGATCGAGGCAATCATCAAGCCGTTCAAGCTGGACGAAGTGAAGGAAGCGCTGCACGAAGTGGGCGTTTCGGGCATCACGGTGACCGAGGCCAAGGGCTTCGGCCGGCAGAAAGGCCATACCGAGCTTTACCGGGGGGCGGAGTACGTGGTGGACTTCCTGCCCAAGGTGAAGCTGGAAGTCATCGTGCCCGATACCCAGGCCGAGCAAGTGGTGGAGGCGATCGCCGCCGCCGCCCAGACCGGGCGCATCGGTGACGGCAAGATCTTCGTTTCACCGATCGAATCCGCGCTTCGCATTCGTACCGGCGAAAGAGACGAAGCCGCGATCTAGCGATTTATTCAGTCCCTCTCTTCGCGGGAGGGACCGGGACGGGCTTGGCCCGAACCCGACAGGCCCTCCCCCAGCCCTTCCCGCGAGCGGGAGGGGAATCTGAACGAAAGGTTGGAATCTCCATGGTCAGTGCATCGGAAATCGTGAAGCGGATCAAGGACGAGGAGATCGAATGGGTCGATCTTCGCTTCACCGATCCCAAAGGCAAGTGGCAGCACCTGACGATGGTCTCCTCGGTCATCGGCGAGGACGAGCTTGAAGAAGGCCTGATGTTCGACGGATCGTCGATCGCCGGATGGAAGACGATCAACGAATCCGACATGATCCTGAAGCCGGACCTGGACGCGGTCTATGTCGATCCGTTCAGCGCCACGCCGATGATGATCGTGTTCTGCGACGTGGTCGAGCCTTCGACCGGCGAGCTTTATTCGCGCGATCCGCGTTCCACCGCCAAGCGGGCCGAAGCCTTCCTCAAGACCACCGGCCTGGGCGACACGGTCTATGTCGGTCCCGAGGCCGAGTTCTTCATGTTCGACGATGTCCGCTTCGAGGACGGTTACGCCGGTTCCGGCTATCAGATCGACGATATCGAGCTGCCGACCAATACCGGCACCGAGCTGGAAGGCGGCAACCTGGGCCACCGCCCGCGCATCAAGGGCGGCTATTTCCCGGTGGCGCCGGTGGACAGCGCCGTCGACATCCGCGGCGAGATGGTTTCCACGATGCTGGAAATGGGCCTGCCCTGCGACAAGCACCACCACGAAGTGGCCGCCGCGCAGCACGAGCTGGGCATGACGTTCGGCACGCTGGTGGAAACGGCCGACCGGATGCAGATCTACAAGTACGTCGTGCACATGGTCGCCCAGGCCTATGGCAAGACGGCGACTTTCATGCCCAAGCCGATCGCCAAGGATAACGGCAGCGGCATGCACACGCACATTTCGATCTGGGACAAGGGCCGCCCGACTTTCGCCGGCAACGGCTATGCCGGGCTGAGCGACGCGTGCCTCTATTTCATCGGCGGCGTGATCAAGCACGCCAAGGCGCTGAACGCCTTCACCAACCCGACCACCAACAGCTACAAGCGGCTGGTGCCGGGCTACGAGGCGCCGGTGCTGCTGGCCTATTCGGCGCGCAATCGTTCCGCGTCCTGCCGTATTCCCTATGGCTCGGGCGAGAAGGCCAAGCGAGTGGAGTTCCGCTTCCCGGATGCCACCGCCAACCCTTATCTGGCCTATGCGGCGCTGCTAATGGCGGGCCTCGACGGCATCCTCAACAAGATCCATCCGGGCGATCCGATGGACAAGAACCTCTATGACCTGCCGCCGGCGGAACTGGCGGAAGTGCCGACAGTGTGCGGCAGCCTGCGCGAGGCGCTGGAATCGCTCCAGGCCGACCACGAGTTCCTGCTGAAGGGCGACGTGTTCTCCAAGGACCAGATCGACGCCTATTGCGAGATCAAGTGGGAAGAGGTGATGCGCTGGGAAACCACGCCGAGCCCGGTCGAATTCGACATGTATTACAGCGCCTGATCCCGCCGGGATCGCGTAAGGAAAAGGGGGCGTCCGGAGCGATCCGGGCGCCCTTTTTCTTCGACGCGGCTTACTTGCCGCCGTGCAGCTGGTCCCACAGGGCCTGGGTGCCGGCTTCCTGCGCCTTGTGGACGTATTGCGAGGCGACCAGCCAGCCCTTGATCGGGCGCAGCGGCAGCAGGCAGCCGGCGACGAGCAGCGGGAACGAGGTGAGCAGATGGACCCACCACGGCGGCTCGAACGCGACCTGGATCCACACGACCACGAAGATCAGCGGCAAAGCGACGATGCACAGCGAGAAGAACGCCGGCCCATCGTCAGGCGCGGCGAAGCGGTAATCCAGCCCGCAATGCTCGCAGCGGTCGGCCAGCTTCAGCCAGGACTTGAACATGTGCCCTTCGCCGCAGCGGGGGCAGCGCCCTTTCCATCCGCACCAGGCGATCCAGGCAGGCCCGCTGCGATTCGCCGGAAGAGCGCCGGCGCGCGCCTGTTCGTCGTCGGACATGCGCCGCTTCTGGCGCATCGGCCGGCGCAAAGCGAGCCTGTAACGCACGCGTAACGCCGGGATTACCGTAATTCTCTTTCGTGGAGCCCCGTGAGGGTGCAGGAAACCGGCGACGCGGGAGAGCGGAAGAGGAGTGCATCTATGAAGACAAAGGTTTCCTGGCTCGTGCTGGCGGCATCGCTGGCCGTGGTCGCCGCCTGTTCATCCCAGAAGAAGGAGGAAGCGCCCGAGCAGGCACAGCCGACCTTGCACGAAGTGATGAAGGACGAGATCGACCTCCATGCCGACGAGCTGTGGGAAATCAGCAATCCGGCCCTGGGCGAGAATGCCCATCTCGATCCGAAGCTGATGGATGACGAGCGGTGGAACCAGATCGAACAGCGGGCCACCGCGCTGAAGGCGGCCGCGCTGGACCTGGCCAAGCTGGACCCGATCGTGGTGGTGAAGCCGGGCGTGAAGATCGCCGATGAAGGCGTGCCTTACGGGGATACCGGCGCCGAGGTGCAAGCCAACGTGGACAAGGATCCGCAGAAGCTGCGCGACTTCGCCAATGCCCTGGCCGTCCACGCGGGAGACATCGCCTCGGCCGCGCAGCGCCGCGATACCGAGCGCGCGGGCCTGCTCATCGGCCAGCTCGACGGGGTGTGCGAGGATTGCCACCTCGAATACTGGTATCCGTCGCAGAAGAAGCTGCTCCAGGAATACGGCATCGAGCGGTAGAAAGCGTTTTCCTACAGGACTTTGATCTGTCTAATCGGTCCGCCTCGATTCTCCGGCAACGAGGCGGACCATGGACAGGAAATGGATTTTCGACGCCGTGCGGCGTCTGCTGCGGCGCGGCTTCCGGCAGGATGAAGTGGCCGCGCTGGATGCCGCCATCGACAGGGCCCTGCAGGCCGGCGCCGGCGACGTTCCGCGCACCATCGGGCCGGATGGCGTGGCCCTGATCAAACGCTTCGAAGGTTGCGCCAGACGGCGGGCGGACGGCCTGTTCCAGGCCTATCCCGATCCCGGCAGTGGCGGCGCGCCGTGGACTATCGGCTGGGGCGCCACTGGCCCCGATATCGGCCCCGGCACGGTGTGGACGCAGGCTCAATGCGATGAGCGGCTGGAAGCGGACCTGGCCCGCTATGCCGGCGAGGTGGCGGATACGCTGGGGGCCGCGCCAACCAGCCCGGCGCAATTCGATGCTCTCGTCAGCTTCCATTACAATACCGGGGCGATCGCCCGCGCCACGCTGACCGGGAAGCACAAGGCCGGCGACTTCGCTGGAGCGGCCCGCGAGTTTGCCCGCTGGAACCGCGCCGGCGGCCGCGTGCTGCCCGGCCTGGTCATCCGCCGAGCGGCGGAGGCGGCGCTCTATACAGGATCGCCTCTCGCCTAAACGCTCGACATTGCGAGGGCCGTCGCGACGAAGCCTCGCTCGCCGCGTCAGTAATCGCGGCTATATTCCGCCGCCACGCTGTTGCGGCCGAGGGTGTTGACGCTGCCGAGCAGCGACAGCCAGCTGGTGATCCGGAATTCCACCTCGGTGGCGTTGTAATTGCGGCCATCGGTGATCAGCTCGACATAGAAGCGGCGGCCGAAGTTCTTGCCCAGCGCGATCGCCGTGCCGCGATCGAGCGCCGGATCGGCCGAGACGATCCGCAAGCGGTCGAGCCCGATCGAGGTGCGCAGGCGGTTGATCGGATCCAGCCCGCCCCCGCCGCGCAGGGAGGCGATGGCGGCGCCCAGTTGCAGCGCATCGGTGGCTGAAAGGTTGGTGATCGAATCGCCGAACAGCAGCCGCGCCAGCAGCTCTTCTTCCGGCAGCGCGGGGGTGGAGTTGAACTCTATCGCCGGCTGGCTGGAATTGCCGGTCACCGTGACGACCACTGAAAGATCGTCCACATCGGTTTCCGCCTGGATGTTGATGCGCGGATCGATCGGGCCGGCTTCGTCGAAATCGATCACGCCGCGAGTGATCTCGAAGCGAGTGCCGGCGAATTCGTAAAAGCCCTGCCGCGGGACCACGCGCACCTCGCCGCCGATGCGCGGATCGTCCGTGGTGCCGCGCAGGCGAATCGTCCCGCTCCATTCGCTGTCGAGGCCCATGCCGTCGACCTTGATGCCGCCGGGTGCGTTGGCATCGATCAGGTAGCGCCAGGCACCGCTGGGCGCCGTGGCCGGCTCCCGATCGGGCGGCAGATTGATTTCGCGCGTGCGGATGTTGGGCAGCTGCTGGGCGGCTTCCGCCATGCCGAGCCGCCAGCGCGCTTCGTTCACCCGCAGCCGCCCGGCGACGGTGCCGCCGAAGCCGTTGGAGACGATGCGGATCGGGCCGGTGACGGTGGCGCCCATGTTGGAAAGATCGATAACCTGCGCGTCGCGCGCCGCGATCCTCAGGTCGATGCGCGGGCCGCGGCCGCCCCTCATGTCCGACAGATCGACATAGCCGCTGCCGCTGACGCGACCGCCATTGGGCGTGGTTCCGGCGAAGCTGGTGAGATTGAGGCGCGAGCCGGAGAACGTGCCGCGCGCCCGCACGTCGCGCACGTCGGAGCCGGTGATGGCGCTCTGCACCCGCAGGGCGTCACCCGCCAGCGACCCGCGCACGATCGGCTGGGCGAGCGTGCCGGTCACATCGGCGGCAACGCTGAGCGTACCGGTCACGTCGAATACCTCGATGGTGGATAGCCGCCACAAGGAATCGGCCGGGCCGTTGAAGCGCAGCTGGGCAAAGAGGTTGCCGGCATAGAGCCGTTCGCCGATCGAACCCGTAGCCGGCAGGTCCGAGATCAGCGTCTGGAGCCGGCCCTTGGTCTGGCCTTCGTCGCGCAGCACGGCACGCGCCTGGAGCCGGTCTTCCGACAACTGCGCGACAAGCGAGAGATCGATCGGGCGAGAAGAGAGCACCAGGCCGGAGCGCGTGAGGTTATTCACCTTGATCCGCGCCTCGCCAGTGGGCAGCCCTCGTTCGCCCAGGCCGAAATCGATCACGCCCGAAATCGTGCCGCCGAGACCGATGTCTCCCGCGACCACGTCCACCAGCGACAACGGCATCCGCACCAGGCCCACGGACCCCTGCGTGGGCTCGGCGCCGCCGAAGCGGCCCTGGGCGACCACGAAGCCATCGCCGAAGGTAAGCTGCGTGGGCTGGAGCGCCCAGCCGCCGTCCGCCGTCTTCATCAGCACGGCGCGTCGGGGCATGACGATGGCACGACCGGCGTAGTTGCCGCGCGCGGCGACGGCGATCCGATCCGGCGCCACATCGCCGGTGAGATCGAGATTGAAGCGGCTGCCGCGCCGGCCGGTGAGCGCGGCCTGGACGGTGCCGACGCCGTTGTTCACTTGCGCATCGGCCGCCAGCCGGCCGATGAACAGCGTGCCGTAATTGATGCCCGCCGCGCGGACCATGCCTTCCACGGTCCAGTTGCCTTGCCCAATATAGCCGCTGGCATCGATGGTGGCCTGGTTGATCGCCAGCGGCGTCGGCCCTTCGAAGCGGGCGTTGTTCATCATGAGCGCGGCATCGAATGCCTGCCCGCCGGTGCGCGGGGTAAGCGTGACGGTTCCGTCCACCCCGCCCCCGGTCAACGCCAGGGCGCCGTCCACGGCGCCATCGGCAAGCGTGAGCGTGCCGGTGACCGACGTGCGCGCCACATCGAGCCGGTTGATGGCGATCCGCGTGGGGCCGTCTTCGGGCATGGTCAGGTCCACCTGCCCTTCGAACGGGCCTAGCATCGATCCGCCTTCGGTATCGATGCGGAAACCTTCGGGCGTGGGCGCCAGGGCCACGCGCACGTCCTTGAGGCCCGCCGCCGGATAGGGATTGGCGAAGACCAGGGTGGCGTGCGGTCCATCGCCTTCGATCGAGGCTTCCACCGTGAACGGCCCGTAATCGACATGCTCGCCGCTGCCGGCGAGCGACGTGCGGCCCTGTTCGATCCGGCCATCGAGCTTCAATGAGAGCTTGCTGGCGTTGAGCCGGGCCTCATCGAACACGATCGGCCGATCCGCGCCCAGCACCACGCCACCGGAAAAGCGGATGTTGTCACCCGCGAGATTGGCCAGCGTGGCATTGGTCACGCGCGGCATGCGTCCGGTGAAGTTGGCCGCCAGACGCCATGGCCGATTGTTGCCGATGGCAAAGCGGATCTTGGCCCCGGCGTCCACCGTGCCGAGGTTTTCCAGCGCCAGTCCGCGCAGTTCCACCGGGCCGGCCAGGGCGTAGCTGCCCTGGCCGATATCGCCGCGCAGCACCAGATTGGCCCAGAGGCCGGGGAAACGCAGCGCCAGATTGTCGGATCGCAGATCGCTGTCGGCCAGGAACACCGTGCCGGTCAGCCGCCCGTTCACCAGCCGCGGATCGACCAGGGTGTTGCCGCTGGTGATCCGCCGCACGGAAGCATCGAGCGGCAGCGTCCAGCGCTTGCCGTCATAGCCGAGCGTGCCGCGCTGGGCGATGCCGTCCAGCCGGGTGCCGCTGATGTCGGCGCGGCCGATGGCGAGATCGAACGGGGCGGTGAATCCGCTGAACGGCCCATCGAGCGTGGCCCGCATCGTGGCGTTCTGGAACGTCAACCCGGGCCCGAACAAGTCCTGATCGATCAGCACGAGCTGCAGGCGCAAGTCCTTGAACACCTTGTCGGCCAGGTCCACCGCGCCTTCGCCGTCGGCATTGGCCCCCGCCCCGCGAATGGCGAAGTCGCCGGCGAGTACGCTGTCTTCCAGCGTGCCGACTGCCGCCAGCGAGACGAGATCGCCCAGCGCGGCGGCGGGCAGGCCCGAGACATAGCCTTCCGGCCGGACCTGGCCGACGATCTTGTAGCGCCCGGCGCGATTGTAGATCTTGAGCGCACCGATGTTCGAACCGCCTTGCGTGGCCAGGAAGGAGCCATTCCACGCGGTCCAGGTGCCCTTGCCGACCAGCCGCGCACGCATCGGATCCTTGGCCCCGACCAGCGAGGCCAGCAAGCCGCCCGCCGGGGCGCGGTAATCGAGATCGATGTCGAAGCGATCGCCATCGGGCTCCGCATCGACCAGCGCGCGCAGCACGTCTCCGCCGCCCAGCCGGCCATCGGCATCGAGCAGGACCCGGCCATGGCGGACATCGGCCTTTGCGCTGAAATCGACGATCCGTTCTTCCCCCACCAGCCCCTTGGCCACATGCAGGTCATCGACCACGAAGCGATCGACGCGAATATCGAAATCGGGCAGGATCGGCGCGTTGGGATCGCCGGGATTGAGGCGCGGCGCGGAATAGAGCGTGCCATCGTGCAGCACGAGGTATCGCACATCGAGCCCGGTGAAGAAGAACTTGATCGGCCGCCAGTTGAGATCGACTTCCGGCACTTCGAGGAACAGCTTGCCATCCGCATCGCGGAAGCGGACGTCGAACAGCGTCGAGCTCCACAGCACAGAGCCTTCTATCCGGCCGACCTCGATCTTGAGGCCCGATGCGGGCGCGACCTTGGCGATACGTTCGGCGATGAAGGCGCGGCCGGAGCCGGTGTGCAGCCAGGCCAGGGCGATGACGATCAGCAGCAGCAGCGCCGCCACGGCCGTGCCGATCCACCGCAGCAGGCGCACGGCGAACGAGCGGCGCCGGGGCCCCGCAGCCGGTTCGACAGCCGGCTCGGGCAGCGGGTCGGCCGGGGGGAGTTCGTCTTCCGCCATCAGAAGCTTTGCCCCAGCGCCACATAGACACCGACCTTGGGATCGTTCGGCCCCGGATTGAGCGGCACCGCCACGTCCAGCCGCAGCGGGCCGAAGCCGGTGTAATAGCGCACGCCAACGCCGGCGCCGAACTTGATCTCGTCAAAGCCGGGCGTCGCATCGTCGCCCACCGTGCCGGCATCGACGAACGGCACGATGCCCAGCGCGCCGCCGAGCATGCCGGTGCGGATGCGCGCTTCCAGCGAGAATTCGGTGAGCGAGCGGCCGCCGGCGGGATCGCCTTCGCTGTTGCGCGGGCCGATGCCGCGATAGGCATAGCCGCGCACCGATCCGCCCCCGCCGGCATAGAGCCGGCGCGAGGGCGCAATGGCGGAAAGCGGCGCGCCGGGAATGCTGGCCAGTCGCACGCGCCCGGCGAGCACCATCTTCTCCCCGATCGAATAGTAGTACGAGCCATCGACTTGCGTCCGCACGTAGAAGCTCTGCGCTCCCTCCGTGCGGGAAACCTCCGGCGAGACCCGCGCGCTGAGGCGCCAGCCATGGGTGGGATCGAGCAGGTCGTCGGTGGTGTCGAGTTGGGCATAGCCGGGAATCGCACCGATGAAGAATGTCTGGCGCGGGCCGAGATCGCCGTTGGCATCCCGCTCCCGCTCACCGGTGGCGACCGCTTCCAGCCCGATCGAATAGCTGAGCGGCTTCTGGAACAGCAGGGTGCTGACGCGCTCATAGGTGCCGACCAGGGAGACGGTGCGCGCATCGTAGGCGTCGTAATCGATCGTGCTGGCGAAGGCGTCGATCGTGAGCACCTTGTCCCGCGCGTGGAAGTTGTTCTTACGGAAGGTGACCCCGAAGAGCTGTTCGCTGGTGCCGGCAATGCCGCGCACGCGCAGCATGCCCTCCGGCGGGAACAGGTTGCGGTGTTCCCAGCTGCCCTGCAGCTTGAAGCCTTCGCCGGTGCCATAGCCGACCTGCCCGGCGATCGTGCGCAGCTTGGCGGGTTCCATCGTCACGGCGATGTCGGTCACGCCCGGCTCCCCATTCGCGGGGGCCACCGTTTCGACCGGCTTCATCGTCACCGTGCCCACCAGGCCGGTGGCCAGGATCGCGCGGCGCAGGTCCAGCTCCAGGCTTCGCTGATAGATGTCGCCCGGCTCGAACCGGGCGATGTCCGCCAGGTGCTTGCCCGACATGAATTCAGGCACGTTGCTGGTCACCGCGCCGAAACGATACTTGCCGCCGGGGGTGACCGGCATGGTCAGGTCGCCCTGCTCGCGCGCGTGATCGACCAGCAGCGACGGATCGCGGATCGAGGCGAAGGGATAGCCGTTTTCGCCCAACGCCTCGTCCAGGTCGTAGCGTTCTTCCACCAGCTTGTCGGACAGCAGCGGATCGCCGGTCTCGATCTCGAACGTGCGACGCAGCATCGCATAGTCCGCCCCGGCGGCGGCCAGATCGCCGAGATCGATCGCGCCGAAGGTATATTGCGGCCCCGGCAGGATATCAAAGCGCACGGTGGGGCGGCTCTGCGCCGTTTCCTGGCCCGCCTGGACGCCCCCGATCGAACGGAAAACGACCGCATCGTAATAGCCATAGACGCGCAGCATCCGCTCCAGCAGCGCCTGGTCGGCGCGGGCCCGGGCGGCCAGGCGGGCGGCGTTGTCGTCGTCGTCCAGTTCCTCGATCGTGGAGAGGGACTTGAAGCGATGGATGAATTCGTCGTGATGCGGGAACAGCGCCCGCTCGCTGGGGAAGACCAGCACCAGTTCGTCCGAAATGCGTTCCTCGTCACCCATGGCGACTTGCGGCAGCTCGGCGCTGAAATCGGCGAACTCGATATCCTCCTCCGGCTCGAGCGGGGCGATCTCGGGCAGTTCCTGCTCATCGGGCCAGGCGACATCGAGGCCGGGCACCTCGGCAAGGGGCGAGGCGGGATCGACTTCCGCCTGCGGGCCTTCCTCCGCCGCATCCTCCGCCGGAACGCCCTGGCCGGCCCAGGTTTCGGGATCGGCGACGGCGGAATCGGGGATCAGATCTTCCAGGGTCTGCGCACCTTGCCTGTCCTGTGCGGCAAGGGGCGACCATGCGAGCGAAACCGATGTCGCCAGGGCAACCAGCAATCGCTTTTTCAAACGGGAATCCCTAAACCAGCGTATACTGCCGGTGGCCGCCGGGCGCGCCATCCTTGCTGCCGCCTTCAACGCAGGCCGCATCTTCGCGCCGGGTGGCGGACACGCGGGCGATAAGGGTGCCCTGCTCGCTGTCGGAAAGGCGCTGCCAGCCGGCCGGGCCCAGCCGCTCAAGCGGACGATAGCGGATCTTGTATTGCATCCGCTGCGCGCCATCGACCCAATAACCGAGATAGACGTAAGGCAAGCCGGCTGCCGCAGCACGCCGGATGTGATCGAGAATGATATAATTCCCAAGACCCGTTCGCGCCTCATGCTCAGGGTCGTAGAAGCTGTAGATCATCGACAGCCCGTCGCCCTGCCGGTCGGTCAGGCAGGCCCCGATCAGGCGGCCCGGCCCTTCACCGTTAGAAGGTTCCCTATATTCAAGCACAAAGCTCGAAACGGCGGTGTGTTCCACCATATCGGCGTAATCGATCTCGTCCATCGCCGCCATGCCCCCGCCGGGATGGCGCCGGGCGAGATAACGCTGCAACAATTCGAACTGTTCGGCCGTGGCCCAGGGGCGGCATTCGGTGGCCACGATATCGCCGTTGCGGCGCAGGTTGCGCTTCTGCGTGCCGGACGGCGCGAATTCCCGCGCCACGACGCGCACCGAAACGCAGGCGCGGCAATCCAGGCAGCTGGGGCGGTAAGCAACGGTCTGGCTGCGGCGGAAGCCGATCCGGCCGAGCGCATCGTTCAGCGCTTCGGCGTGCGGGCCCTTGAGTTCAGTGAAAACCTTCCGCTCCGTCTTGCCCGGCAGATAGGGACACGGCGCGGGGCTCGTCACGAAGAAGCGGGGAAACCGAACCGGGGCCGTCACGTCTCAGGCGGTCCTCTCGCAAGAAAATGGCATGGCTTGGCGACACAACGAGATTACCGGCTCCCTGTGCCCAAGCGAAAGGCATTAACCACAATTTCGGTGGATAGGCCCGTTAATTTTTGAACCGCTCGCCGCGCAAAAGGCAAACCGCCCCGATATGGCGCACTTTACGCCGGCCTCCCTGGGTTGAACGCCCGTCATGGCGAGCGAAGCGCTGCGCTCCTCGCAATGACGATCCAGAGCGGGACTACGATCTAGCCGACAGGCGCGAGCCGCCGCACCAGCGCGCGGCGCAGCACGCGGTCTTCCAGCGAATAATAGAGATAGATGCCGGAAGGGTGATCGACGCACGAGGCGGCGAAGGCGATGTCGGTGCCGGCCCGTTCCTTTGGCGGCGGCGGCACCAGCAGCGGTTCGATGCAGCGATCGACCACGCGGGTATAGTTCTCGTCGAACGCGACCCAGCCGATCCGCCAGCGGGCATCGGCGGTGGCGCCGTTGTAGAACATCACCGGCGGTTCGCCCGGGCGGGCCAGGATCGGGCCGGTCGACAGGTGCCAATTATCCCACGACCGCTCGCGCACGCCGAACGGGTCCTCCGCCGCCTTCCACGGCCCCATCAAGCTATCCGACAGCGCCAGACCGATCCGCGAAGCGCTGTCGCGGGCATATTCGTAGAACAGCCGGTAACGCCCATCCGCCCCCCGGGCCACGGTGGCTTCCTTGATGTTGCCTTCGCCCTCAGGCGCCTTCAGCAGCACCTTGTCCTTGGTCAGCCGCTTGAGATTGGGGCCGGTGGCGACCAGCAGCGAGCCCTGTTCGCGCTGGGCATCCACGCCGGTGTAGAACACGATGAGATGCGGCTCGTCACCGATCACCACCGTGGGGTCCTCCACCCCGCCCGCGTCTTCCTCATGCGGTCCGGGCTCGAGGACCGATTTCGGTTCCATGGTGAAGAACAGGCCGTCATCCGACTGGCCGCTGTAGATGATCCCGGTGGGGTCCGAGGGGCCGAGCGGATTGGCGAGCACCCGCACCAGCAGCCGCGTGCGCCCTTCGGCCCGCCAGACATAGGGGCTCATCAGATCATGGCCGGCGAGCAGCCCATCGGGAGAGCGCGCGATGTCGAGTCGGACCACATCGATCCTCTCGATCGCGAAATCGACCGATGCCTTGGTGAACAGGCTCATGCGCCTTGCGCCACGACCAGCGACAGCGCGCCGTCGATGGTGACGGTGGCGCCGGTTATGTAATCCGCCTGATCCGACAGCAGGAACAGAACCAGCAGGGCAACTTCATCGGCAGTGCCTGCGCGGCCCCAGGGGATCGCCGCTTCCCGGCGTTGGAGTTCCGCCGGATCATCCAGTGCGGACTGGTTCATCGGCGTCAGGATCATGCCCGGCGCCACGCCGTTCACGGCGATCTGGCGCGGGGCCAGTTCCAGCGCCAGGGTGGCGGTGAGCTGCGCCAGGCCGCCCTTGGCGCTGTCATACCCGGCGCCGCCGACACGGGGCGCGCGCTCGTGGATCGATGACAGGTTGACGATCCGGCCGCCCTGTCCGTCCGCTTTCGCGAGGCCCCGGGCGAAGCGGCGGCAGGTGAGGAACGGCCCATAGAGATCGGCGCGCACGATCCGGTCGAACTGCGCCAGCTCCATGTCCGCCACGGGAATGCCGTTCATGTTCAGCCCCGCCGAATTGACCAGCCGCCGCGCCGGTCCGAACTGGTCCTCCGCCGCAGCGAACAGGGCATCGACCTGGGCTTCGTCAGTCACATCGGTCTGGCGGGCCAGCGCCTTGCCGCCCGCCTGCTCTATCGCGGCCACGACCTGTGCGGCGGCGGCTGCATCGCGATGATAGGTAAGCGTGACGGCTGTTCCGCCCCGGCCGAGAGCAAGGGCGCACGCCCTGCCGATCCCGGATTCCCCCCCCGTGACGATCGCGCCGTAAGCTTGTTTCTCCACGCCGAACCAACGCGGAAAAGCGGCTTTGGTTGCGCGGGGGCGCGTCAGTTCAGTTCCACCTCGTTGATCGTGTAGCCCCGCTTGCGCAGCGCGGCGACCAGCTTGTCGATCTGCTCGCGGTCGCGCGCCTCGCACTCGATATCGGTGACGAGGCCCTTGGCCGGCAGATTGGTGAAGATGCGCTGATGGTTGATTTCGAGGATATTGACGTTGTGCGCCTCGAATTCCTGCATGACCTTGAGCAGCGCGCCGGGGCGATCCTGCAACGAGATCCTGAGGCGCGAAAGCCGGCCCGAACGGGCGAGGTCGCGCAGCAGCACGTTGGCCAGCAGCCGCGTGTCGATATTGCCGCCCGTCAGCACCAGGCCGACCTTCTTCCCGGCGAAGCGATCCGGGTGCGCCAGCACGGCGGCCAGCCCCGCGGCACCGGCACCTTCGACCACCGTCTTTTCGATCTGGAGCAGAAGGGACACCGCGTTTTCCAGATCGCTTTCGCGCACCAGGACGATATCGTCCACCACCTGCCTGACGATCCGCGAGGTGAATACGCCCGGCTCTTTCACCGCGATGCCTTCGGCCAGGGTATCCCCGCCGCAGGGCAGCACATCGCCCTTGATGCGCGAATACATCGAGGGGAACAGGGTGGGCTGCACGCCGATCACCTCGATCGGGGGGACATGCGCCTTGGCCACCGTGCCCATGCCCGAGATAAGCCCGCCGCCGCCGATCGGCACGACCAGCGTTTCGATCTCCGGCGCATCGGCCAGCATCTCCAGCGCGACGGTGCCCTGTCCGGCAGCGACATTGGGCTCGTCGAACGGATGGACGAAAGTGAGGCCGAGCTGCTGCTCCATGCTGCGGGCATAGGCATAGGCCTCGTCATAGGTCTCGCCTTCGAGCAGGACCTTGCCGCCGACCGCCTCGGTCTGCATCACCTTCACCGTGGGCGTGGTGCGCGGCATGATGATCGTCACCGGTACGCCCAGGCGGGTGCCGTGGTACGACAGGCCCTGCGAATGGTTGCCGGCGGAAGCGGTGATGACCCCGCGGCTGCGCTGCGCCTCGTCCATCAGCAGCAGGGCGTTGAGCGCGCCGCGTTCCTTGTAGGCGGCGGTGAACTGCTGGTTCTCGAACTTCAGCCAGATTTCGGCCCCGGTAATCCGCGACAGCGTCTTGCTGTGCATCGTCGGCGTGCGCACGACCGCGCCGGCGATCCGCTTCGCCGCGGCTTCGACATCGGCCAGTTCCAGGTGTGCTTCGATCGTTCCCGTCGCGTTCATCGCGGCGGCGTAAACGAAAAACGGCGAGAAAGGAAATGCGCTTCCTCGCAACGATTGCTTTGCGGCCCGCAAGGCGGCAGGTGGGCGGCATGACTGAAAGCAAGCGGATCGCCTTCCTCGGGCTCGGCGTGATGGGGGCACCGATGGCCGGCCACCTCGCCCGCGCGGGCCACCATGTCACCGTCTACAACCGAACCACGCCGAAAGCCGAAGCCTGGGTTGCTTGCCTTGCGGCCGAGGGCCTGGACGTGACACTGGCGCCGACGCCTTTCGAAGCCGCCAGGGGGCAGGATGTGGTCCTGACCTGCGTGGGCAATGACCGTGACCTGGCCGCCGTGGTATTGGGCGGCGATGGCGCGCTGGCGGCCATGGCGCCGGGCACGCTATTCGTCGATCACACCACGGTTTCGCCCGGCATCGCCCGGCGGATCGCGCATGAGGCTGATGGCCGCGGCGTGCTGGCGCTGGATGCACCGGTTTCCGGCGGGCAGGCCGGGGCGGAAAACGGCAAGCTGTCGATCATGTGCGGCGGCTCTGCCGAGGCGATGGAGCGCGCCCGGCCGGTGATGGAAGCCTATGCCGCGCGGATCGTGCACATCGGCGAGGCGGGCGCGGGGCAGGCCGCCAAGTCCGTCAACCAGATCTGCATCGCCGGCACGCTCGCCGGGCTTTCCGAAGCCATCCGCTTCGCGCAGGCGGCCGAGCTGGACATGGACAAGGTGCTGGAAGCCGTATCCGGCGGCGCGGCGCAGAGCTGGCAGATGGAGAACCGCTGGGCGACCATGGCGCGGGGCGAATTCGACTTCGGTTTCGCCATAGACTGGATGCGCAAGGACCTGGCCATCGCGCTGGAGGAAGCGAAAGCCCACGGGCTTGCCCTGCCGGTCACCGAAAGGGTGGACCACTATTACGCCGAAGTGCAGGCGATGGGCGGCGGGCGGCAGGACACCAGCGCGCTTATCCGCCATTTGCCGGAGGCCGGCGCGTGAAGAGCGGGTTCGTGCAAGGACGCAGAGAAAAAGAGATAAATTGTCTCACGCGGAAACGCGGAGGCGCGGAGATGTCGTGTTCGCGGCGAAGCCGCTCTCAATTTCAAACGGTCCGGAATGTGGCGACAACGCAGATTGTGAGCGGCTTCGCCGCAGGGGCCAGCCTCTCTGCGCCTCTGCGCCTCTGCGAGGGTAAATCCTCCGCGTCTCCGCGCCTCCGCGTGAAACCCTTGCTTTGCGCCCTCCTCGCCCTGCTCCCCGCCCCAGCCCTGGCCGATACGCTGATCGACAACGTCAACGGCATCACGGTGGACCGCAACGGCACGGTGACCCGCTTCGACGGCATCGTGATCGGTGACGACGGGCGCGTTGTGCAGCTGGTGGAGCCGGGCGAGCGCGCACCGCGCGTGGAATTCCGCGAGAACATGCGCGGGCGCACAGTGATCCCCGGCCTGATCGACGCGCACCTTCATGTGATGGAGCTGGGGCTGGCCCAGCTCGTGGTGGATCTGTCGGACACCCGCTCTCTGGCCGAGGCGCAGGCGAAGATCCGCGCCTTCGCCGAAGCCAATCCGGAGCGGCCGTGGATCGTCGGGCGCGGGTGGAACCAGGAGCGGTGGGGCCTCGGCCGCTTTCCCACCGCCGCCGAACTGGACGCCGCCGTGGCCGATGTGCCGGTATGGTTGCAGCGGGTGGACGGCCATGCCGGCTGGGCCAACACCCGCGCGCTGCAAAGTGCCGGCCTTACCGCCACGACCGCCGATCCGCCGGGCGGCCGGATAGAGCGCAAGCCCGGCGGCCGCGAACCGGCGGGCGTGCTGGTGGATGCGGCCATGGCCCTGGTCGAAAAGGAAATCCCCGCACCCCGCGCGAACGATCGGGACATCGCCCTTTACGAAGCGCAGGAACTGCTGGTCGCCAAAGGCGTGACCGCCGTGGCCGACATGGGCACGAGTCTGGAAGACTGGATGACCTTCCGCCGCGCCGGCGATGCCGGGCGGCTGCGCGTGCGGATCATGGCCTATGCCGGGAGCGTGGAGGCGATGAGCCTGATCGGCGGCTCCGGCCCGACTCGCTGGCTCTATGACGACCGGCTGCACATGGGCGGGCTCAAGCTCTATCTCGATGGCGCGCTGGGCTCGCGCGGGGCGCTTTTGAAACAGCCTTACGCCGACGATGCGGGCAATCGCGGGCTGGAGCGGCTGAACGGCACCCAGCTCCGCAACCTGATGAGCCGCGCGTCGATGGAGAACTATCAGGTGGCGATCCACGCCATCGGCGACGCCGCGAATGCCGAGGCGCTGTCCGCGATCGAGGAACTTTCGGCCGACTATTCCGGCGATCGCCGCTGGCGGATCGAGCACGCGCAAGTGGTGGACCCGGCGGATATCGCCCGGTTCGGGCAGCACGGAATCATCGCATCCATGCAGCCGGCACACCAGACGTCCGACCGCACGATGGCCGAAGCGCGGCTGGGCCCAGAGCGGCTGGCCGGGGCCTATGCCTGGCGTTCCATCCACGCCGCCGGGGCGCCGCTGGCCTTCGGGTCCGATGCGCCGGTGGAGGCGCCGGATCCGTTCGCCGGCATGGCCGCCGCCATCAGCCGCGAGAATGCGCAAGGGCAGCCGGCCGGCGGCTGGCATCCGGAAGAGACGGTGCCGATCGAGGAAGCCCTGGCGGCCTATACGGCCGGCGCAGCCTATGCCGGTTTCGCGGAGGGCCATTTCGGGCGGCTGGCAGTGGGCGAGCGCGCGGATTTCGTGGTGCTCGACGCCGATCCGCTGGAAGCGGACAGCCGCGCACTGCGCCGGATTCGCGTGCTGGAAACCTGGATCGGCGGACAGCGGGTCTATGGCGGCGAGACACGCAGCGAGCGCGCCACCGATGGCCCGGGGCGGTAGAGTCAGGCACGCCACCCTCGCGCAACTACAATCGTCATTGCGAGCGTAGCGAAGCAATCCAGGGCAGTTCTGCGCCGCTCTTGATTGCTTCGCTACGCTCGCAATGACGAAGCAGGCAAAATTACGCCGATCCCATACTCGCGGAAATGACGCGTTACGGGTTGGATTGCACTTCTATCTGATGCTGTTTCGCCTCCTCTTCCTCCGCCGGCGGCGGTGGGGAGCGCATCAGGAGGAGGGAGCCTTCGAACAGCAGGATCAGCGGAATCGCCAGGATGAGCTGGGAGATCACGTCCGGCGGCGTCGCCACGGCGGCGACGATGAAGATGCCGACGATCACATAGCGGCGGGCGCGCTTGAGCTGGCCGCGCGTCACCAGCCCCGCGCGGTTCAGCAGCAGCAGCAGCACCGGCAGCAGGAAGCTGATCCCGAAGGCGAGCACGAAATGCATCACCAGGTCCAGGTAATCGCCCATCGCCGGCAGCGCTTCCTGCGGGATGCCGCCCGCCTCCCCTTCGAAGCCGATGAACCATTTGAAGGCGGTCGGCATGACGACGAAATAGGCCAGCGAGGCCCCGGCGGCGAACAGCACCGGCGTGGCGATCAGGAACGGCAGGAACGCCTTCTTCTCGCGCGCATAGAGCCCCGGCGCGATGAAACCCCAGAGCTGGTTGGCAATGATCGGGAAGCTGATGAAGAACCCCGCGAAGAGCGCCACCTTTATCTGGACGAAGAAGGCCTCGTAGAGCTTGGTATAGACCAGCCGCCCCTGCCCTTCCGGGAACGCATCGGCCAGCGGGCGGACCAGGATCGAGAAGATGTCGTCGGCAAAATAGAGCGAGATGGCGAAGGCGATGCCAAGCGCGATGACGCATTTGACCAGGCGGTTGCGCAGCTCGATAAGGTGATCGAGCAGCGGAGCCTGGGTCTCGTCGAGGTCCTTGAGCTTGAGAGCCATGGATTACATTCTCGTCACTGCGAGTGGAGCGGAGTGGAGGCGAAGCTTCCGTCGCTTCGCTCCTCGCCATGACGATATGGGGTCATCGTTCGGTCGGCTTTTCGGCAGTAGCGGAATCGGGCGTGGGATCATCGACAGGCCGGTCCCGATATTCGTCGGGATTATCGGCCGCAACAGCGTTCGCCTCGGCCGAGGCCGCCGATACCGAGGGCTGCGGTGGAGCGGCCGGGTAAGCGCCCGTCTGCTCCGTTCCGGGAGGGCCGCCATTAGGATGTTCGCGCATGATCTTTTCGTTCTGCGCCTTCCACTTTTCCTCCAGCTCCTGCATCTCCGCCTCGCGCACCATGGCATCGAAACCGGCGCGGAACTGGCCGGAAACCTTGCGGATCCGGCCGATCCAGCGCCCCGCCGTCCGCAGCGCCAGCGGCAGGTCCTTGGGACCAATGACGATCACCGCCACGACGACGATGAGCAGCAGCTCGGTCGGCCCGATATCGAACATGCCCTAGACCTGTGTCGAGTTCAGTCGGCAGCGCGGCGCGCTTCGGCGGCGGCCTCCACACTCGATTTCGCTTCATGCGAAGAGGCCTCGATCCGCTGGGGCGCCGGCTGGTCCTCTTCCTTCAGGCCCTGGCGGAAACTTTTCACGCCCTTGCCGAAATCGCCCATCATCTCGCTGATCCGGCCACGGCCGAACAGGACGAGGATGACCAGGGCGATGATCAAAATCTGGAACGGTCCGAAGCTCACGAGCTCTCTCCGAATGCCTGGCCCGGGACTCTAGGCGCTTTGCTCCGGATTTTCCAGCGCGGCGGTGCCTGCTTCGCCGTCATCGTCGGCGTGCGGACCGATCCGCGCGGCCAGCTCCTCGTAGGCATCGTCCACCGGATCAAGCAGGCCGGCGGCCTTCAATTCGTCGATTCCCGGCAGATCGCGGCGGCTTTTGAGGCCGAAATGGCTGAGGAATTCAGGCGTGGTGGCATAGATCACCGGCCGCCCGGGAACCTCGCGCCGCCCGGCCACGCGCACCCAGCGCGCCTCCATCAAGGCGTCGAGCGTGCCCGCGCTGGTCTGCACGCCGCGAATCGCCTCTATCTCCGCACGGCTGACCGGCTCGTGATAAGCGACGATCGCGAGCACCTCGGTCGCCGCGCGGCTGAGCCGGCGCACCTGCTCCCGCTCGCGCCGCAGCAGATGGGCAAGATCGGGCGCGGTCTGGAACTGCCAGCGATTGCCCCGCTCTACCAGCCGCACGCCGCGATCCGCATAATGAGCGGCCAGCTCCCGCAGCGCGGGCAGGACCTCGGCACCGTGGAAATGCGCCGAAAGCGCATCGGCCGTCATCGGCTCTTCCGCCGCGAACAGCGCCGCCTCCACCGCGCGGACAAGGTCGTCGGGAGATGTCATGGGAACGGGCCGCATCCCTTCCGCTCGCAATGACGAGGGATGGGGCTAACGGAAATCATGCCGCTGCCCGCCGCAAGTGCAATGGGCCGAAAATCTCCTCCTGCCGGATCTCGGCCTTGCCGAGCCGCGCCAGTTCCAGCGCGGCGACGAAGCTGGAAGCGAGCGCCGAGCGCCTGAGGCGGGGTTCGGCGTGGGCGGGAAGGAATTCGCGCAGCTCCATCCACGCCAGCTTCACCCCCAGCATGGCCGAAACGCGGTCCAGCGCGGAATCGAGCGTCATCACCGGCCGTTCGCGCACCATGTGCACCACCGGCTCCGTCCGCGCCTTGACTTGGGCATAGGCGGAAACGAGCGCATACCAGTCGCACTGCCAGGCGTTGCGGCGATCGACCCGCAGGCCCTCGGGCGCGCCACGCAGGAACACGTCGCGGCCGATCCGGTCACGCGCCAGAAGCCGCGCAGCCGCCTCGCGCATTGCGCCGAGGCGCTGGAGGCGCAGTTGCAGGCGCAGCGCCAGTTCTTCGGGGCTCGGGTCCTCCTGCTCTTCCTTCGGCAGCAGCAGGGCGGACTTGAGATAGGCCAGCCAGGCGGCCATCACCAGGTAATCGGCCGCGATTTCCAGCTTCAGCGCATCGGCCCGTTCGATATAGGCGATATACTGATCCACCAGCGCCAGGATCGAGATCGCCTTGAGATCGACCTTCTGCCGACGTGCGAGATCGAGCAGCAGATCGAGCGGGCCTTCCCAGCCATCCAGCTCCAGATAAAGCGCTTCCGCACCGCCGGGGGCTGCGCCGGGGCCGTCCCAATCATCGGCCGGGGCGGGGGCAGGATCGAACAGCACACCGACTTCCGTCATGCCCGCATTCCCACCAGATCGAGCAGGCTATCGCGCCGGGCGATCAGATGCGCACGGTCGGCCTCCTGGCTTGGGCCGGCGCTGGCCAGGGCCCGATCGAGCCGGGCGCGGACCTCCGGGGTTATGTCGGGAAGGCGCGCGGCGATGCCGGCCATGTCGTCCATCCTGGCCCAGCAGTTGAGCACCACGTCGCAGCCGGCGGCGATCGCCCTTTCGGCGCGCTCGGGAACAGTGCCGGAAAGCGCCTCCATATCGATATCGTCGGTCAGCAGCAGGCCGGTGAAGCCGATCCGCTTGCGGATTATCTCGCCGACCACGAAAGGCGAAAGCGTGGCCGGATTGTCCGCATCCCAGGCGGTGTAGCGCACATGCGCGGTCATTCCGATGGGCGCGTCGCGCAAGGCGCCGAACGGTTCCAGATCGCGCTCCAGCTCCGCCTCGCTGGCCTCCACGGTGGGCAATTCCTTGTGGCTGTCGGCCTGGGCGCGGCCGTGGCCGGGCATGTGCTTGACGCAGCCGGTCACGCCCGCGCGGGCCAGCCCATCGAGCACCGCCCGGCCGAGAGCGGCGACCTGCATCGGTTCCGTGCCCAGGGCGCGATCCCCGATCACGTCGTGCGCGCCGGGCTGGCGCACGTCGAGCAGCGGCAGGTAATCGACGGTGATCCCGACTTCCGCCAGGTCCAGCCCGATCGCTTGGGCATTGGCCCGCGCCGCCTCTATCGCGCTGGCGGGCGCCAGATCCCACAGGCGGGCGAAGGCTTCACCTGGCGGGGAGGCATCCCATTCCGGCGGCTTCATCCGGGCCACGCGCCCGCCTTCCTGGTCGATCGAGATCAGCAGCCGATCCCGCCCGTGGATCGCGCGCAGATCGGCGGTCAGGGCACGAAGCTGCTCGCGGTTTTCCACGTTGCGGGCGAACAGGATGTAGCCGGCCGGATCGGCATCGCGGAAAAAGGCGCGCTCGTCCGCAGTCAGCGCAGGACCGGCCAATCCGAATATCGCGGGCGTCATGCGGGCGAAAATCGCAGGAAAGCGCCATGCGGGCAAGCGAGCCGCGCGGCGGCGATGTGGACAGCGCTATCGCTTGACCTGGCAATCGCCGCCGGACGCCTTGATGGCCTGGCATAGGGCCTGGGCTTCGGCCACGCTGCCGGCGAGCGCTTGCAGGCGATAGATCGTGCCACTGTCGGCCACGCCCTCCACCACGCGGTGACTGTGCCCCTGCAACGGCTCCAGCCGGCCGATCAGCGTCGCCCAGCCGGCCTCCGCCGCCGCGCGCGAGGCGTAGGCGCCGACTTGCACGCCGACGCCGCTCGGCGCGGGGGGAACGATCTTGCCGTCGGCCGCCTGATCCTGCGCAGCGGAGGGCGACGGTGCCGGGCTGGCCACGATCTTTCCTTCAACCCGCAGCCCTTCGGCCACTTCGAAGCTGGCGTTTCCGGTGCCCGCGACTTGCCGGCCGCCGGGATTGTCAGGCCGGGTGCGATAAGGTTCGGCCGGGGCCTGGATCACGCTGCCGTCCGCTAGCGGCGCCCGGGTGCTTTCATCGCGCAACAGCAGCCACAGCACGCCGAGGACCAGCAGCGCGCCGAGCAGGCCAAGCAGCGCGAACGCGATCACCCGGCCGCTATCGATACCCGGCTGCTCCAGCTCGTCATCGGATTCGAGCCACGGCAGGCGCTCGTCACCGTCGATAAGTGCCAGTTCGCTTTCGAATTCGCCGGCATCGCCCGGATCGACCGGCCCCCCGCCCCCGCGAGCATTCCCCGTCATGGCCATGGCTAAAGCTCCTCGACCGCCTCTACCCCCAGAATGGCGAGCCCGTTGCGGATGACCTGCCCGATTCTCGCGGCGAGGAAAAGCCTCGCGGCGGTCAGCTGGGCATCCTGTGTCAGGATGATGCGCTTCGCGGGATCGTCATTCCCCATGTTCCAGAACGCGTGGAACGCCGCCGCCAGGTCATAGAGATAGAACGCGATCCGGTGCGGTTCGCGCGCGCGGGCGGCCGCTTCCACCTCGCGCGGGAACTGCGCGGCGAGCGCGACCAGCGCCAGTTCCTCTGCCCCCAGGCGATCGAGCGCCTCATCCGCGGGCGCGATGCCTTCGGCCGCCGCCTTGCGCAGCGTGCTGCTGATCCGCGCGTGGGCATACTGGACGTAGAAGACCGGATTGTCCTTCGACGCTTCCACCACCTTGGCGAAATCGAAGTCCATCTGCGCTTCGGGCTTGCGGGTGAGCATGGTGAAGCGGACCACGTCCTTGCCCACTTCGCGCACGACATCGGCCAGGGTGACGAACGTGCCGGCGCGCTTGGACATCTTCACCGGTTCGCCGCCGCGCAGCAGCTGGACCATCTGCACCAGCTTGACGTCGAACGGGATCGTGCGCCCCTGCCCTTCGGACAGCGCGGCGACGGCGGCCTTGATACGCTTGACGGTGCCGGCGTGATCGGCGCCCCAGACGTCGATTAGTTCGTCCGCGCTTTCGGCCTTCTGCATGTGATAGGCCAGATCGGCGCCGAAATAAGTCCAGCTGCCATCGCTCTTGCGGATCGGGCGGTCCTGATCGTCACCGAAACGAGTCGAGCGGAACAGCGGCAGCTCCACCGGCTCCCAGTCCTCCACTTCCTTGCCCTTCGGCGCTTCGAGATGCCCGTCGTAGACCAGGCCGTGCTCGCGCAGCCAGGCCTCGGCATGGGCAGGCTTGCCCGCCGCCTGAAGCTCCGCCTCGGAAGAGAACACGTCATGATGGATGCCGAGCAAGGCGAGATCGGCCTTGATCAGCTCCATCATCGCCGCGACCGTGCGCTTGCGGAACAGCGGCCGCCATTCATCCGCCGGGGCATCGAGGTATCGATCGCCGTATTCGGCGGCCAGCGCCTGTCCGATCGGGACGAGGTATTCGCCCGGATAGAGGCCCGGCGGAATCTCTCCGATGTCCGTTCCCAGCGCTTCGGCATAACGCAGGTAGGCGGATTCGGCGAGCACATCGACCTGCCCGCCGGCATCGTTGACGTAATATTCGCGAATCACCCGGTGCCCGGCGAATTCGAGCAGCGCGGCCAGCGCATCGCCGACCACGGCCCCGCGGCAATGGCCCATGTGCATCGGTCCGGTGGGATTGGCGGAGACATATTCGACATTGACCGTGCGCCCCGCGCCGATCGGCGAGCGGCCGTAATCCGGCCCCAGCGCGGCGATCGCGCGCAGTTCGGCCAGCCAGGTAGCCGGGACCAGCCGCAGGTTGATGAAGCCGGGGCCGGCGATAGCGGCGCTTTCCACCAGGGGAGCGCCGGCCAGCTTCTCCACGATCCGTTCGGCCAGCGCGCGCGGATTGGTGCCTGCCGCCTTGGCCAGCACCATGGCCGCATTGGTGGCCAGATCGCCGTGCGACGGATCGCGCGGCGGCTCCACGCTCACCGCGTCGCGCGGCGTGCCGGCGGGCAGGACGGCTTCTTCTTCCAGCGCGGCAAGCGCGGCACCGATCCGGGCCGCGAAGGCGGCGTAAAGCGTTTGCGTTTCGGACATAGGCCGCGCCACTAGCGGGTTTCCCCCGCTGGCGAAACCATGGCGTGAGTGGGACCCGTCGCCATCACAAGCACGCGCCCAGGTCTTATGGAAACGTTCGTCATTGCGAGCGGAGCGAAGCAATCCAGGGCGGTGCGAGTGCGGCTCTGGATTGCTTCGTCGCTACGCTCCTCGCAATGACGAAGCAGACTGTGAGCGTCCGGCCTCAGCGCGTGGCGTTGTATTGCAGCTGATCGTCGGTGAGCTGGAAGCCGATCAGCACCTCGAACGTGGCGGTGGCGACGGCGGTGCGCACCTCGGGCACGGTCAGCGGATCGATCGCCGCCTCCGCCTCGCCCACGCGGCGGCGGCGAGTAATCCGCTCCCGGATGTCGCTGGGCAAGGTCGCGGCGGCGCGATCGACATAGGCGGCGGCCGTGCCGCTTGCCTGGGTGCGCGCCTGCCCATCCGCGAAATTGAGCGTGACTTCGCCCAGGCGCTTGGACACCACCGAATTGCCGCCGCGCACCACGGTGACGAAATAGGGCAAGGTGACCGTGCGGGCGCCGCTGGTATCGCGGCGCTGGGCAATCACATCGAACGTGGCCGAGGTATAGACCTTGTCCCCGCTGTCGTTGCAATCGCTGCGGACGTTGGTGATGGCGGCGGACACGTCCAGCGCATCCAGCGTCCGCACATCTTCCGGCGAAAACAGCGTCACGTTCCCGAGGAAATCGGGCACGCCGACGGCCGGGCAAACGGTGCGCAGCGCGGTGATGCCCACGCCTTGTTCGACCACGATTTCACCCGTTTTCCCGCAACCCGCCAGTGCGGCGACAGCGGTGGCGACAAACAGCGCTTTGCGGAAATGCATTCCGGTCCCTCGTTCGATCAAGCGGCAGGCCTTAGGGCCTGCGTCCGCCACCGGCAATGGCCTGCGCGGCAGCAAGCGCGGACCCTGACCCTTTCGCCGCACGGCGACACCCGCTAGAGCGGCGCCGATGAACGCGCCATTTCAGACTCCCTCCGCGGAAGCGAAATCGCCGCTCAAGGTGCTGATTGCGGCGCCGCGCGGCTTCTGCGCCGGCGTGGACCGGGCGATCGAGATCGTGGAACGCGCGCTCGAACGCTATGGCGCACCCGTCTATGTGCGGCACGAGATCGTCCACAACCGCTATGTGGTGGACGGGCTGAAGGCCAAGGGCGCGGTGTTCGTGGAAGAGCTGGACCAGGTGCCCGAGGGCGTGCCGGTGGTGTTCAGCGCCCACGGCGTGCCCAAGGCCGTGCCGGCGGAGGCGCAGCGGCGCGGGCTGGAATACCTCGACGCCACCTGCCCGCTGGTGAGCAAGGTCCACCGCCAGGCCGAACGGCAGATCGAAGCCGGCCGGCACATCGTGTTCGTGGGCCACAGGGGCCATCCGGAAGTGATCGGCACCTTCGGCCAGGTGCCCGAAGGCGGGATGACGCTGGTGGAAACCGTGGCCGATGTCGATGCGCTGGATTTCCCGGCGGACACTCCGCTGGCCTTCCTCACGCAGACGACGCTTTCGGTGGACGATACGGCGCAAGTGATCGCCGCGCTGAAGGCCCGCTATCCGGCGATCGTCGGCCCCAAGGCGGAAGACATCTGCTATGCCACGTCCAACCGGCAGGCGGCTGTGAAGCAGATCGCCCCGGAGAGCGAGCTGGTGCTGGTGATCGGCGCGCCCAATTCGTCGAACTCGCTGCGGCTGGTGGAAGTGGCCGAACGCTGCGGCGCCGTGGCGCGGCTGATCCAGCGCGCCTCCGACATCGAGCCGGAATGGCTGGCGGGCGTGAGCACCATGGGCCTCACCGCCGGCGCTTCCGCCCCGGAAACGCTGGTGCGCGAAGTGATAGACCGCCTGGGCGAATGGCGCGCGGTGGAAGAGCATACGCTGGCCGGCGCGGACGAGCGCATGATCTTCAAGCTGCCTCGCCAGCTCACCGAATAGAAAAATGGCCGTCTACACCACGCTTTCCGCGGCCGAGCTTGCCGGCCTCATGGCCGAATACGATGTCGGCGCGCTGGTTTCGGCCAAGGGCATTGCCGAAGGCGTGTCCAATTCCAACTGGCTGGTGGAAACCACCGGGCGCGACGGCCACGGCGCGCGCTTCATCCTGACGATGTACGAGGCCCGCGTGGCGGTGGAGGAACTGCCGTTCTTCCTCGGCCTGCTGGATCATCTCGCGGCCAAGGGCAGCCCCGTTCCCCGCACGATCCATGATCGCGCCGGCGCGCCGTTCCGTCTTGTGCGCGGCAAGGCGGTGGCGCTGATCGAATTCCTTCCGGGCGTTTCGGTGGACCTGCCCAATGCGGCGCAGGCCCATGCCGTGGGGCAGGCGCTGGCGGGGCTTCATCTCGATGCCGCCGACTTTGCGGGCGAGCGCGCGAATACCATGGCCTTGCCGCACTGGCACGAATTGCTGTCGCAATGCGGCCGGCAAGGGCTCCATTCCATCGACCCTTCGCTGCCGGCGCTGGTCGAAACCGAACTGCGCCACCTCGAAGCGAACTGGCCCCAGGGCCTGCCGCGATCGGTGATCCATGCCGATCTGTTCCCCGACAACGTCCTGCTGCTGGGCGACGAGGTGACGGGGCTGATCGACTTCTATTTCGCCTGCAACGACGTGACCGCCTATGACCTGGCGGTGACGCATTCGGCCTGGTGCTTTGGCAGCGATGGCCGCTTCCGGCCGGAGATCGCCGAGGCGCTGCTGGCGGGATATGCCGAGCGGCGGCCGCTTTCCGCCGAGGAGCACCGCGCCCTGCCGATCCTGGCCCGGGGGGCGGCAATGCGCTTCCTGGCCACGCGGGCCTATGACTGGCTGCACACCCCCGCCGATGCGCTGGTCACCCGCAAGGACCCGATGGATTTCGCCCGCCGGCTGGCCTTCTATGCGGCGGAAGGCGAGAAAGCCTTTTCCATCTGAGCCCGCTGGGCCATGGCGTGCCGATGAAACGCGTGGACATCTTCACCGACGGAGCGTGCAAGGGCAATCCCGGCCCGGGCGGCTGGGCGGCCCTGCTCAGGATGGGGCCGCACGAAAAGGAACTGACCGGCGGCGAGCCGCTGACCACCAACAACCGCATGGAGATGACGGCCGTGATCCGCGGCCTCAAGGCCCTGATCGAGCCGTGCGAGGTAACGATCCATTCCGACAGCCGCTATGTCATCGACGGGATGACCAAATGGGTCGCCGGCTGGCAGAAGAAAGGCTGGGTCAACGCCAGCAAGAAGCCGGTCCGCAACGAGGACCTGTGGCACGAGCTGATCGAAGCCGCCGCCCCGCACAGGATCACCTGGCAATGGGTGAGAGGCCACAACGGCCATGTTGAGAACGAGCGCGTGGACCGGCTCGCCTGCGAGGCGGCCGAAGCGGCGCGGCGCTGAACGCCGCGCCTGCCTTCAATCGGCGGCAGTCAATCGGCTGTGGTGGTATCGACCACTTCGGCCGGTGGGCCGTTCTTCTTGATCGATTCGATCGCGTTCTTGGCGCTGGCCTTGGACGTATAGCCTTCGGTCCAGAAGATCGTTTCGCTGTTGTAGATGAAGTACGAGACGTATTCGCCGGCTTTGTTCCGGCGGATTTCGAAGCGATGGGCCATCCTGCACTCCTTGAGGGGTGGAGACGCAGCCTAACAAATGTTGCTCGATTCGCTACAGCAACCTTTCGGGCGCATAGAGCGCGGCGTCGAGCGGCGCGGTCATCGCATCGCGGGGAAGGCAGAGCAGTATCTGCGCGGCGAGCCGGGCGGCGGCCGGCGCGGTCTGGATACCGAAACCGCCCTGCCCCGCGAACCAGAAGAACCCGTCACGGCGCGGATCGAAGCCATAGACGGGCAGGCGATCGGGCGCGAAGCTGCGCAGGCCGGCCCACTTGCGTTCGACCGTCAGCACGCGCCAGTCCACCACTTGCCCGAAACGATCGATGGCCAGGGCCACGTCCAGCTCCTCCGGCGCGGCATCGCAGGGCGCGCTGGGCGTTTCGTCATGCGGGCTGAGCCACAGCCGGCCGCTCTCCGGCTTGAAATAGAACCCGCCATTGATGTCGAGCACAAGCGGCAGATCGGCCGCGGGGCGCGGATCGGTGCGCAACTGGGCGATAGTGCGGCGCAGCGGCGTGATACCAAGCGGCCCCACGCCGGCGAGCGCCGCCACTTCGTCCGCCCAGGCGCCGGCGGCATCGACCAGCAGCGCCGCCCGCGCCTCTCCGGCCTTGCCGAAATCCAGCCGCCAGGCCTGGCCTTCCCGTTCGGCCCGTGCCAGGCGGGCGGAGGTGCGCAGATCAGCGCCGCCTTTCCGCGCGCCGGCCAGGTAGTGCTGATGCAGCCCGGCCACATCGATATCGGCGCAAGTCGGTTCGAACAGAGCCTGATCCCAGTCGCTTCTCAAGCCGGGCACATATCCTTCCATCGCCGCGCGGCCCAGGCGATCGAGCCGCACCCCGCTGCCGGCGAACATGGCTTGAAACGCTTCGAGCGCCGCCCTGTCATCGGCGCGGGCGATATAAAGCGCCCCGCGCGGCGCCAGCAGGCCGTGTTCGCGCAGATAGGGCCCGGAGGCGAGCGTGAGCGGCGCCACGTCGGGCCCGCCATAGCATTCCTCCCAGAACGCGGCCGAACGCCCGGTAGTGTGATAGCCCGGCATCGGTTCGGCCTCGGCCAGCAGCACCCGGGCATGTGACGCAAGCTCGGCGGCAAGGCTGGCGCCGGCCATGCCCCCGCCGATCACCGCGACATCGTAGACTTCGGTCATGATAGGGCGCGTTCGAGGAACGTATCGATTTGCGCAAGGGCACGATCGCGCACGGGATCGACTTCGCGCAGGATCTCATGCGCCGCCTCGGCACCGAACCACAGCGTTTCGGCGTGCGGCAGGCGGGTGGCGGCGCGCCGGATGGCGTGCGTGCCCACCAGGCGATCCACCTGTGTCGAGAGGATGAGAACGGGCATCTCCACACCTTCAAGCGCGCCCGGCCGTCGCAACCGGGCGATCGAGGCCAGCGCCGCGCGGATCCAGCCCCAGCTGCCTGTCCCCATGGCCAGTTCCGGCCGTGCGGCACGCCAGTGCAACTCGTCGGCGTAGCGTTCGGCGTCGTGAGTCAGCAGGCGCTGGCGGAAGGCGGGCACTTCGCCGGGCCGTTCGCTCCACTTCCAGGCCGGGCGGCGGGGATCGCCCATTGAGCTGCGGACCCACGCGAAAATCCGGCGCAGGGTGAGCGGGACGCGTTCCGGCCGGACGTCGATCATCGGCGCGACGAGCACGAGCGCGGCCGGCGGCGGCGCGAGCCGCTTTTCCGCCACGGCGCGCAGCACGAGGTGGCCGCCCATCGAATGGCCGACAAGCACCAAGGGACCGTCGCGCTCGGCCGCCCAGTGCCGCCACAGCGCCGCCAGATCATCGATCCAATGGCCGAAATCGGGGACATGGCCAGTGAGCATATCGCTGCCCAGCCTTCCCGAGCCCGCCTGCCCGCGCCAATCCGCAGCCGTGACCCGCCAGCCGCGCCGGCGCCAGTGCTCGAAAGTTTCGAGATACTTTTCATAGAAGTCGCCGCGCCCAGGCATGAACAGCAGCGAGCCGCGCGGCGGAGCGGCGGGATCGGGCCAGTCCAGCCGGCGAATGGGGTGCCCGTCGGGCGCGAGCCAGCGGCTTTCCCGCGCGGACTGCGGGATGGAGCGGCGATCGAAGACGCCCGGCGTCAGCCCCGCTCCTTCCGCATAGCTAATGTGAGCCTCCTGCCACTGGTTACTTTTTAGTAAGCCGCGCGCGGTACACGGGTGTCGGGGAATGGGGTCTCGATGCTCGACGAACCTTTCAAGTATGGCCTGCTCGCGGCCTTGGCAATCGCGCTGCTCGTGGCGGCGTTCACCGATCTGCGCAGCCGCCGCATCGGCAACTGGCTGACCGGCGCGATCGCGCTGGGGGCGCCGCTGTTCTGGTGGGCCAGCGCCATGCCGCTGTGGGCCGACCCGTGGGCCCAGACCAGCGTGGCCGCCCAGATCGGCGTGGCCGTTTTCACCTTTTCGGTTCTTGCCATACTCTTCGCGATACGCGCGATAGGCGGCGGTGACGTGAAGTTGCTGACCGCGCTGGCGCTGTGGATCGAACCGTCGCTGTTCCTGACGCTGATTGTGACCATGGCCTTGCTGGGCGGCCTGCTTACCGTCGGTTTCGGCGCCTGGCACGTGATGCGCCGCCAGCGCGACAAGCTCGCCATACCCTATGGCGTGGCCATTTCGCTGGCCGCGCTGTGGACGCTTTATCTCGGCTATGCGGGCGGTGGCCCCGCCGGAACCTGATTTTAACCAATTAATCCTATTCGCTCCCAATCAGTCGATTGGGGTCTTTCGAAGGGCTTGATGCACCATGGACAGGAAGAAGCTGGTTCTGCTGCTGGGGGCGCTGATCGTCGCGATCGGCACGGCCATGGTGGCCCGGAACATGTTCGCCGGAGCATCGGCTCCGCAAGCGGCGGCCGCGGCCCCGGTGGAACCGGAAGGCCCGAAGGTCCTGGTCGCCAAGCGCGCCCTGCCGGTCGGCACCATCATCACCGCCGAAGCCGTGGGCTATCAGCTGTGGCCGAAGGAGATGGTTCAGGACGCCTACTTCCTGGATGGAGAGGCGGACATGAACAAGCTGCTGGGCACCGTGGTGCGCCATGCGATCACCGCCGGCGAGCCGGTGACCCAGGGCTCGCTCGTCGCGCCGGGTGATCGCGGCTTCCTGGCCGCCGCGCTCGGCCCGGGCATGCGCGCCGTGACGGTGCAGGTTTCGGCCAAGACCGGCGTCGCCGGCTTCGTGTTCCCCGGCGATCACATCGACATGATGCTGACCCAGACGGTGTCGGGCGACGACGGGCCGGAGCTGAAGACCACCGAGACGATCCTGCGCAACCTGCGCGTGCTGGCCACCGACCAGTCCACCGAGAGCGAGACCACGCCCGAAGGCAAGACCGTGGTCCACGAATTCCGCACCGTGACCCTGGAAGTCACGCCGCGGATCGCCGAAAAGATCCAGGTCGCGGAGACCATCGGCACGCTGAGCCTCGCTCTGCGCTCCATCGCCGATAACCAGGCCGATCTCGACCGCGCGATCGCCGATGGCGCGATCGACCTTCCGAACAACGCCTCGCGCGCCGACGAGGAACGTCTGCTGACCAAGGCCGTGGCCCGCCCGCAGGACGGCACGTCGAGCTTCGTCACCGGCGGCGACGTCTCGCGCTTCCAGCGCAGCACCACGCCGCGCCGCAACAGCACGATGGCCGCGCCGACCGCGAGCGGCGGAGCGCCGGCCTATGCCGCGGCGGCCGTGCCGAGCGGCCCGGTAGTGCGCGTCATGCGCGGCAAGGCAGAGACGATCGAGCCCGTGGGCCGCAACGGCACCGCGCTGCTCGACCGCACGGCGCAGGGCGCCGGCAGGACCGCCGCGGTGCTGCCGACAGCCGTAGTGGCCCCGTGACCACGATCTCTCACGCCAGCCGCGCCGCAAGGACGAGCGAATTGAAACCGAGGGGCAATACGATGAAAAGCCGCCTTTCCAAGAGTGTGCTGATCGCCATGTGCGCGCTCGCGCCGCTGGCAGCGGCGCCGGCCGGACCGGCCGTGGCGCAGGCCGTCACCAACCCGGCGCAGGATCTAGTCCTGTCGATCGGCCGTGGTCAGCTGGTCACCGTGCCGGACACGATGAGCGACGTGTTCGTGGCCAACGAAAACGTGGCCGATGTGCAGGTGAAATCGCAGCGCCAGCTCTACGTGTTCGGCAAGGCCGGCGGCGAAACCACGGTTTACGCCAGCAATTCGGCCGGATCGATTGTCTGGTCCGCCAACGTGCGGGTCGGTTCCAACATCGACAGCATCGACGAGATGCTGCACCTGGCGATGCCCGAAGCGAATATCCAGGTCGCGACCATGGGCACCAACACCGTGTTGCTGACCGGCACCGTGGCGGCTCCCGAAGACGCCGCCGAAGCCGAGCGGCTGGTTTCGGCCTTCGTGGGCGAGACGACGAACGTCATTTCCCGCCTGCGGATGGCCACCCCGCTGCAAGTCAACCTGCGCGTGCGGATCGCCGAAGTGAGCCGCTCGCTGGTGCGGCAGCTCGGGATGAACCTGACGACGATCGACGGCACGGGCGGCTTCAAGTTCGGGCTTTCGCGCGGCCGCCAGCCGGGCAGTTTCGTCACCACCGATCCCAACCTGCCGCTCGGCATGGGCTCCAACGTGACCGGCTATACGATCGATCCGACGAGCTGCACCAATCCGGCCGACATCACGACCTGCAAGATCGTGGCCAAGCCCGGGACCAATATCACGCCTGGCAACAACACCACGCTGGCCGGCCTGGGCCGGTTCCTGGGCCTGGATGTCCTGGGCGCGCTCGATGCCGGCGAAAGCCAGGGGCTGGTCACCACCCTTTCGGAACCGAACCTGACCGCGCTGTCCGGCGAAACCGCCGAATTCCTGGCGGGCGGCGAGTTCCCGATCCCGATGAGCCAGGGCCTGGGCACGACCTCCGTCGAATACAAGAAATACGGCGTCAGCCTGGCCTACACGCCCACGGTTCTGGCGAACGGCCGGATTTCCATCCGCGTGCGGCCCGAAGTATCCGAGCTTTCGACCCAGGGCGCGGTGACCCTGAGCAACTTCACCATTCCGGCGCTGACCGTGCGACGCGCCGAAACGACGGTAGAACTCGGCTCGGGCCAGAGCTTCATGATTGCCGGCCTGCTGAGCAACAGCGCGCAGAACATGATCGACAAGACACCGGGCGCGGGTGACATCCCGATCCTGGGCAATCTGTTCCGTTCGACCGAGTTCCGCAAAGGCCAGACCGAACTGGTCATCGTGGTCACGCCTTACCTGGTGCGCCCGGTGAACGACGCGGACATCGCCCTGCCGACGGACGGTTTCCAGACGGCGCCGGCGGCCGAGCAGTTCTTCCTCAACAAGGAGCATGACGGCGTGGACGGGGGCAAGCGGCCGATGCCGCGCGCCGCCGACGAGGCCGCCCAGCCGCAAGTGGGCCTGGCCGATCAGCCGGATGCGCTGGCGGCCGACGATCGCCGGCTGCGCAGTGCAGACGAACAGCGCGCCGAGGCCGCCACGCCCGGCTTCAGCCTGAGGTGAGAAAGATGAGCACGATGCCCATTCGCAGCCGTTCCGCGCTCGCCGCGATGTTGACCCTCTCGCTCGGCCTGGGCCTGTCGGGTTGCGGCGACACGCCGAACAACCGCACGCTTTACAGCGTCAAGCAGCCCGTGGTGGAACGCAGCAACTTCACGCTGGATCTCGCCGCGGGCCCCGGCGGGCTCGCCGCGCCGGAACAGCATCGCCTGTCGGACTGGTTCAAGACGATGAACCTGAGCTATGGCGACCGGGTGGCGATCGACGCCGCCACGGCCGGCGATGCGGCCCGCACCGATGTGGCCGCCATCGCTTCGCGCTATGGCATCCTGCTGAGCGACGGCGCCCCGGTGACCCCCGGCTATATCGAACCCGGGATGGTCCGCGTGGTGGTGACCCGTTCGCGCGCTTCCGTTCCCGGCTGCCCCGACTGGTCGGACAAGATGGCCAGCAATCTGGGGAACGCCACGAGCGACGATTTCGGATGCTCGATCAATTCCAATCTCGCGGCCATGATCGCCGATCCGCAACACCTGCTGCAGGGCGCGGAAGGCACCGGCGAGACGGTGGTGATGAGCTCTACCAAGGCCATCGAATCCTATCGCGAGAAAGCGCCGACCGGCAAAGACGGCTTGAGCGCGGTCAGCTCGCAGTCCGCAGGCAGTGGAGGTAACTGATCAATGAACGCGCCCTGGAAACCCGGCCCGCTGGGCAATCGCGACCCCTTCGCCGCGTTCATCTGCGATGAATCCGCGCTGGACGTGCTGCGCCCGGTGGTGATCGAAATGGGTTGGCAGCCGGAGAAGTGCAACAAGGGCGGCCTGCGCAACGCGGTGCAGTCCCTCTCGATCTCCGCCAGCCCGGCGATCCTGATGGTCGACCTGTCGGAAAGCGGCGATCCGCTGAACGACATCAACGGCCTGGCCGAAGTCTGCGAACCCGGCACCGTGGTGATCGCGGTGGGCCAGGTGAACGACGTGCGCCTCTATCGCGACCTGTTGGCGAGCGGCATCCACGACTATCTGCTGAAGCCGCTTTCGGCGAGCCAGCTGCGCGATGCGCTGACCCAGGCGCAGGCGGTGTTCTCCAACCCGCGCAACAGCGACGGCGAAGCGATCAAGCGGCATCTTTCCGCGGCGGTCGTCGGCACGCGCGGCGGCGTGGGCGCATCGACGCTGGCGACTTCGCTGGCCTGGCTGTTCAGCACCGATCACCGGATGCCGACCGCGCTGCTGGATCTCGACGTGCATTTCGGCACCGGCGCGCTCTCGCTCGATCTCGAGCCGGGCCGCGGGCTGACCGACGCGATCGAGAATCCCAGCCGCATCGACGGCCTGTTCATCGAACGCGCGATGATCCGCGCCAACGACAACCTGGCGATCCTTTCGGCCGAGGCGCCGATCAATTCACCGCTGATGACCGACGGTTCCGCCTTCATGCAGTTGCAGGAAGAGTTCCGCCAGGCGTTCGAGATGACGGTGATCGATCTGCCGCGCAACATGCTGATCAACTTCCCGCACCTGCTGACGGACGTGAACGCCGTGACGCTGGTGACGGAGATGACGCTGGCTTCCGCGCGCGACACGATCCGGCTGCTTTCGTGGCTGAAAACCAATGCCCCGCAGGCGCAGCCGCTGGTGGTGGCCAACAAGGTGCAGACCGGCGCGGCCGAGATCAGCAAGGCCGATTTCGAAGCGTCGATCGAACGCAAGATCGATTTCGCGATCCCGCTCGACCAGAAGGCCGCGTCGAATGCCGCCAAGCTGGGGCAGACGTTCGCCGACGCCAATCGCTCCGCCAAGGTCGGCCAGACGATCGGCCAGGTGGCGAAGGCGATCGTGAGCGCCGGCGAGGATGACGAGGCCGAGGGCGATCACGCGTCAGCCGGCACCTCGCTGCTCGGCAAGTTCGATCTCAAATCTCTGCTCGCCCGCAAGGAAAAGCGGGCGGCGGTCTCCGCCGAATGAACGCGCCGCCGCTTCCGGTCCACACCGGGGCGGCGGATGACAGGAACACGAGGAAGGTCGAGAGCCCGACATGAACATCATCCAGGTCCTGCTGCTGGCCGCCGGCCTGACGACGATGGTGATCCTCGGCTACCTGGCCGTGGGCGGCAAGTCGCCCGCGAAGGAAAGCCAGCGGCGGCTGCAATCGGTGCGCTATCGCCATTCGGAAAGCACGATCGACAAGGTCGAATCGCAGCTGAAGAAGGCGATCGCCGCGCGCAAGCCGAAGATGCATCGCGTGGCGGGCTCGCAATCGCGCCTCGAGGCGCTGGCCGTCCGCCTGGAGCGGACCGGCAAGCACTGGTCTCTCTCGCACTATGTCTATGCCTCGATCGGGATCGCCTTGACGGTGGCCGCGCTGGTCTATCTGCGCAGCGGGGCGGCGATGCTTTCGCTCGTCATCGGCGTGCTGTTCGGCGCCGGGCTGCCGCACTTCGTCGTCGGCTATCTGATCAATAAGCGGACCAATGCCTTCAACGCCCGGTTTCCCGACGGGATCGAGCTGCTGGTGCGCGGGCTCCGCTCCGGCCTGCCGGTGAGCGAGACGCTGGGGCTGGTTTCCAGCGAGATCCCCGGCCCGGTGGGTGAGGAGTTCAAGGCCGTGGTCGAACGCATGCGAATCGGCCGCACGATGGAGGAATCGCTTCAGGTGACGGCCGACAAGCTGGGCACCGCCGAATTCCAGTTCTTCGTGATCACGCTGGCCATCCAGCGGGAAACAGGCGGCAACCTGGCGGAAACGCTGTCCAACCTGGCCGACGTGCTGCGCAAGCGCGGGCAGATGAAGCTGAAGATCCGGGCGATGAGCTCCGAATCCAAAGCCTCCGCCTATATCGTCGGCGCTCTGCCGTTCATCGTGTTCGGCCTGATCTACTGGGTAAACCCGGGCTACGTCGGCGATTTCTTCGTCGACGAGCGACTGATCATCACCGGGCTCGGCGGACTGGTGTGGATGGGCATCGGCGTCTTCGTCATGGCCAAGATGGTCAGCTTCGAAATCTGAGCGGGGACGGATAACATGACGATCACCCCACCCGGCCCCACGCTTCTCGGCGTCGACGTCATTCTGGCGGGCACGGTGCTGGCCGGTGTCGCCGCCGCGGCCATGATGCTGGCCATCTATGCCGCCGTGACCGTGCGCGATCCCATGGCCAAGCGAGTCAAGGCGCTCAACGCCCGGCGCGAGGAGCTGAAGGCCGGCATCATCAAGCAGAGCAACCGCAAGCGGCAAAGCCTGCTGCGGCGATCCGAGGCGACCGACCGGATCAAGGACAGCCTGGGCCGGATGAAGGTGCTCCAGGAAAGCCAGGTCAAGGTCATCCAGCAGAAGCTCGCCCAGGCCGGCTATCGCAACAAGGAACTGGCGGTCTTCGTCATCTTCGCCCGCATGGTGTTGCCGATCGCGCTCGGCTTCACGGCCATCGTGGCGCTTTACTGGCTGGAAATGTTCCCCGACTGGGGCAGCTTCAAGCGCTTCATGGCCTTCGCCGTACTGGTGATCGCCGGATACAAGGGGCCTGAAGTCTTCCTGAAGAACAAGGCCACCAAGCGTAGCGACGCGATCCGCAAGGGCCTGCCGGACGCGCTGGACCTGCTGGTCATCTGCGCCGAGGCCGGGTTGACCGTGGACGCCGCGTTCAACCGCGTGGCCAAGGAGCTGGGCCGCGCCTATCCCGAGCTGGGCGATGAATTCGCGCTGACGGCGATCGAGCTGTCGTTCCTGACCGAGCGGCGCCAGGCTTTCGAGAACTTCGCCTATCGCGTGGACCTGGAAGCGATCCGCGGCGTGGTCACCACCATGATCCAGACCGAACGTTACGGCACCCCGCTGGCGTCCGCCTTGCGCGTGCTTTCAGCCGAATTCCGCAACGAACGCATGATGCGGGCGGAAGAAAAAGCCGCGCGCCTGCCGGCGATCATGACGGTGCCGCTGATCCTGTTCATCCTGCCGGTGCTGTTCATCGTCATCCTCGGCCCGGCGGCCTGCTCGATCGCCGACGCCTTTTCGCCGGGCGGGGCAGTCAACAACTAGAGCTACGCGGGGGGATGCGGCGGTCTCGCGACCTGAAATTGCGAGGCCGCCGTTATTCGACGCCGAAGTTCGCGCTGTCGATGCCTTCGGCGTCGAGATCGTCCACCTCGCTCCGTACCCGGTCCAGCAGCTGGCGGAAACGGATCACCTCTTCCGGTGCGAAGCGGGAAAACAGGCGCCGTTCCATTTCCAGCGCCAGCGGCATGATGTCGTCATGCATCCGCGTGCCCGATGCGGTGAGCTCGAGAAGGTGCGAACGGCCATCCTGCGTGTTCGGCTGGCGCGAGACGAGGCCGCGTTCCTCCAGCCCCTTGCACGCGCGGTTGACCGCCACTTTGTCCATCACCGTAAGCCGCGTGAGATCGCGCTGAGTCAGCGGCCCGGAATCCCCCAGCACCGCCATGACCCGCCATTCCGGCACACTGAGCCCGAAACGTTGCCGATATTCCAACGCGATACGCCCGCTCACCGCATTGGAGGTGATCGACAACAGGTACGGGATGAAGTCCCCCAGGCGCGTTTGATTGTTTGTCATGGCGATTAACTTTAGTTCGATGGCCGCGCGCAATGCAAGCGGCGGGCCGACGGAGCGCCGACGGGGGCCGACAGCCGGCACTCCTCAGAGCCTGGCGGTCATGCCTCGTTCCCGGCGGCGCGCAGGTAACGCCCGGCGACGGCGCCTAGCCGCGCCTTCGCCTCGGCGCTCCAGTGCGCAGCCGGGGTGAGCACGTCGGCATCCAGCGCCCGGTCTATCGGGCTTTCCGCCCGCTGCGGCGGCAGCGCGGCGGCGAAGTGCTGCACGGCAGCGCGCGCCAGGGCGCCATTGGCGCGCATGACATCGAGGATGGCGGAGGCTTCGACCGGCGGCTCTCCCTCGCGCCAGGCATCGTAATCGGTCACCATCCCCAGCACGGCATAGGGAAGCTCCGCCTCGCGGGCGAGCGCCGCTTCGGGCATCGCGGTCATGCCGATCACATCGCCGCCCCCTTGGCGAAAGAGCCGGCTTTCGGCCCGGGTAGAGAATCGCGGGCCTTCGATGACGATATAGCAGCCGCGGCGATGGACCACCGCGCCGGCCCTTTCCGCCGCATCCGCCGCGAGGGCGGTGAGGCGTGCGCAGAAAGGCTCCGCCAGGCCGACATGCGCGGTGACGCCGGGGTCGAAGAAGGTGTGCGCCCGCCCCACGGTGCGGTCGATGATCTGGTCCACCGCAACGAAGTGCCCGGGCGCCAGGTCCTCGCGCAAAGAGCCTATCGCCGACAGCGCCAGCACATCGGTAACTCCGCAGCGCTTGAGCACGTCGATATTGGCCCGATAGTTGACGTGGCCCGCCGCGATCCGGTGCCACGCCCCGTGCCGCGCAATGAAGGTGACGCGCACGCCCGCGAGCGTACCCATCGTTACCGGGCCGGACGGTTCACCAAAGGCGCTGGAAACGGCTATTTCCTGCGCGTCATCCAGCCCGAGCCCTTGGGAAAGGCCCGAGCCGCCGATGATCCCGATGTGCCAGCTTGCCATAGCGGTTGCTATTTGGGCGGCATGCGGATGGCGCCGTCGAGCCGCACGGTCTCGCCGTTGAAATAGCCTGTTTCCAGCATGGTCAGCACAAGCCGGGCATATTCTTCCGGTTGGCCGAGCCGCTTGGGGAACGGCACCGCGGCGGCGAGCGCGACTTGCGCCTTCTCAGGCAGGCCGGCGAGCAGCGGCGTGGCGAAGATGCCCGGCAGGATGGTGTTGATGCGGATCCCTTCCGACATGAAATCGCGCGCGATCGGCAAGGTCATGCCGGCCACAGCCGCTTTCGACGCGGCATAGGCGACCTGGCCGATCTGCCCGTCCACCGCCGCGACCGAGGCGGTGCACACCATGGCCCCGCGCTCGCCGTCTTCCAGCCCGTCCAGCGTCATCATCCCGGCGGCGGACTTGGCCACGCACTGGAACGTGCCGAGCAGGTTCACCTTGATCGTCTTGAGGAACAGATCGACCGGCAGGTGCGAAATCGCGCCGGTTTCCTTGTCGCGCCGCACCGTCTTGCCGATCGTGCCGATGCCGGCGCAGCAGACCAGCACCCGTTCCTGCCCGTGCGCCGCGCGCGCTTTCGCGAAGCCGGCATCGACCGACGCCTCGTCCGACACGTCGACCTTGCACATGATGCCGCCGATCTCTTCGGCGACTTTGGCCCCGCGTTCCTCGTTCAGGTCGAACAGCGCCACTTTCGCGCCCTTCGCCGCCAGCGCCCGCGCACTCGCCTCGCCGAGACCCGAGGCGCCCCCGGTGACCACGGCGGCAATGGAACTGTCGATCTTCACGGCTTTCTCCTCGGTCAGTGGCTATGACCGCCGCTTAGCCGTTTCCTCGCCGCCGGGCCAGCGCCGGCCCAGAGCGCGTCTATCGATCCGAAGGCGTGTTTTCCCGGCCCACGACGATCGATATCGTCCCGTCAGGTGCGATATCGACGCGATAGAAGCGCAGGCCCGCCTGCTCCGCAGCGCCGATCGCACGTTTGACATCCGCTTGCCGCCAGCGTCCCCGGCCAACGCGGGCGCCTTTGCGGCCGGCTTCGGGCGTCATGACAAAATCGGCCAGGGCAGCTGGGCAGGCATCCTCGGGCGTGTCGCTCAGGATTTGCGCGCGGACCTGGATGGGAGGGATGGAGGGGTGTCCCCCTTCATCCGCTATAATGCGGGTGTTAATAGATAAGCCCCCCTGGATCGCCGAGCCCGCCGATTTTTCGGCGTGGCTGGACAGCCTCTCCTGCAAGCGAATATGCCGCGAAGCCGGGCCGCCGCCAAGGCCCATTCATACAATTTGCTACACTTTTGATATTGAACACTTCCTCTATCGCCGCACTCTGGCCCGGCACCAAACCCACTCAACAATCTGGCGTAAATCAGTGTCGCAGCCCCCTAGGACGCGCAATGGCGCCGGTTCCGATCTATCGGCCGTTCTGGCCTTGGTCGATCAACTCCAGCCGGCAATCGAACAGGGCGATCGCGCAAGACAGAACGCGATCGTGAAGGAACTGGTCGATCGGCGCGCGCCGATGGGCGGGCAATGGCAGCAACTGGCGCTTCTTGCCTTGAGCAACGCGGAGATCGGCCTTGCCCGCCAGGCGATGGACCTGATGGTTGAAACTTTGGGCAACGATCACGCGGCGCGCTATCACCAGGCTGCGCTGCTTACTCTTCTTGGCGATTGGCAAGGGGCCGACCGGCTGTTGCAAGCCCTGCCCGAAGATGTGCCCGAGCCGGCCTCGAACGCCTATAGCCGGGGCATCACTGCGCTCAATCTGGGAGCACCAGATAAGGCGCGGGATCATCTCGAGCGAGCGACACAGCTGCGGCCGCAATCAGGCCGGGCTTGGCTGGCGCTATCCATGGCAGTTAATTTCGCGCGCGAGCCGGCGCTGGCGGATCGTCTGATCGATGCGGAAAAAGCCCTGCGGTACGCGAGCCCTGACGAGCAGGTCCCCTATTACCATGCACTGGGCAAAGCCCATGCCGAATGCGGCGAGCACACGCGGGCTTTCGAGGCATTCGCCCACGGCGCGCGCCTGGCGAAATCGACAATGGCTTATGACCGCGAGCAGGACAGCGCGAATGCGGCGCAGGCGGTGGACGGCTATAGCGCGGAGCGGATCGCCGCAATCGCCCGCGAGCAGCGCGAGCCCACGTCGCGGACGATTTTCGTCACCGGCCTGCCGCGATCGGGCACGACGCTGGCGGAACAGATCCTCACCAGCCACAGCAAGGTGAGCCACGGCGCGGAAACCAGCTATCTGACCCTGCTTTCACGGGAAGCCGGCGGCTCTTCCTATCCCTCGCTCGCCCGCCATGTCGCGGCGCATGGGGCGGAACCGGCCGCCCGCCTGTGGGACCATTGGCTGGACGAACTGTTTCCGGGCTCGCAGCGCGTCGTGGACAAGACCATCGATGCCAGCCGCTTCCTGGGCCTGGCGGCGGCCCTGCTGCCCGACGCGCCCCTGGTGTGGATGACTCGCGACCCGCTCGACCGGGCCTGGTCGTGCTTTCGCACCAATTTTTCCGGCAATGCCATGGCGTGGAGCTATGACTTGCGGGATATCGCCGGGCATTTCCGGCTGGAGGACGCGTTGCTGGCGCAATGGCAGGATATGCTGGGCGAGCGGCTGCTGGTGGTTCCTTATGAAGGGCTGGTGGCCGATCCGGCGGAATGGACCGGCCGCCTGCTGGCGCATTGCGGGCTGGCGCCGGAGCCGCAAGTGCTCGCCCCGCACGAGAACCGGCGCGCGGTCGCGACCGCGAGCATGGTGCAGGTGCGGCGCCCGATCCACAGCGGTTCGGTCGGTTCGGCGGAACCTTATCGGCGGTTCCTGGAACCGTTCATCACCGCCTATTACGGATAGCGCCCGATCAATTGACGGCGATGCTCAAGGCGCCGTCACCCTCGTCGATCTTCACCGTGCTGCCATCGGGAATCTCGCCCGCAAGCAGCTTTTCGGCCAGGGGATCCTGCACGTAGCGCTGGACGGCTCGCTTGAGCGGGCGGGCGCCGTAGACGGGATCGTAGCCCACCCGGCCGAGCCAGCGGCGGGCGGCGTCGGTGAGATCGAGGGTGATCTTGCGGTCCTTCAGCAGGCGCTGCACGCGTTCCACCTGGATGTCCACGATCGGCGCCATGTGTTCCTGCCCCAGGCGATGGAACAGCACGATCTCGTCCAGCCGGTTGAGGAATTCCGGTCGGAAATGCGCGCGGACCACTTCCATCACCTGCGGTTCCACATCCTCCACCTTCTGCCCTTCGTCGAGGTTGGCGAGGAACTGGCTGCCGAGGTTGCTGGTGAGGATGATCAGGGTATTGGTGAAGTTGACCACGCGGCCCTGCCCATCCGTCAGCCGCCCGTCATCGAGCACCTGGAGGAGGACGTTGAACACATCCGGGTGCGCCTTCTCGACCTCATCGAACAGCACGACCTGATAGGGTCGGCGGCGAACCGATTCGGTTAGAACGCCGCCCTCTTCATAACCAACATAGCCCGGAGGGGCGCCAATCAGGCGAGCCACCGCGTGCTTTTCCATGAACTCGCTCATGTCGATCCGCACCATGGCGGAATCGTCATCGAACAGGAATTCGGCGAGAGCGCGGGTCAGTTCCGTCTTGCCGACGCCGGTGGGCCCCAGGAACAGGAAACTGCCCAGCGGCCGGTTCGGGTCCTGCAAGCCCGCGCGGGCGCGGCGGACGGCCTTGGAGACGGCTTCGACCGCCTGTTCCTGCCCGATCACCCGCTTGCCGATGACCTGTTCCATGCGCAGGAGCTTGTCCCGCTCCCCTTCCATCATCCGGTCCACCGGCACGCCGGTCCAGCGGCTGACCACGGCGGCGATGTCGTCGGCGGTCACTTCCTCGCGCAGCATGGCGTTCTTCGCCTGGCCTTGCGCTTCGGCCAGCTGCTTCTCCAGCTGGGGAATCTTGCCGTAGGACAGCTCGCCGGCGCGGGCGAGATCGCCGGTGCGCTGGGCCTGCTCCAGTTCCAGCCGCGCCTGGTCGAGCTGTTCCTTCAGCTTGCCTTCGGCGGCGATCTTGTCCCGCTCGTTCTGCCAGCGGGTGGTCAGCTCGCTCGATTGCTGCTCCAGGTTGGAAAGCTCGGTGCGCAGGGTGGCGAGGCGATCCTTCGAGGCATCGTCCTTCTCCTTGGCCAGCGCGGTTTCCTCGATCTTGAGCTGGATGATGCGGCGATCGAGATTCTCGATCTCTTCCGGCTTGCTTTCCACCTCCATGCGGATGCGACTGGCCGCCTCGTCCATCAGGTCGATCGCCTTGTCGGGCAGGAAGCGGTCGGAGATGTAGCGGTTGCTGAGCGTCGCGGCGGCGACGATCGCGCCATCGGTGATGTTGACGCCGTGGTGCAGCTCGTACTTTTCCTTGAGGCCGCGCAGGATGGAGATCGTGTCTTCCACCGTGGGCTCGGCCACGAAGACCGGCTGGAAACGGCGCTGGAGCGCGGCGTCCTTCTCGACGTACTTCTGATATTCGTCCAGCGTGGTGGCGCCGATGCAGTGCAGTTCCCCCCGGGCAAGCGCCGGCTTGAGCAGGTTGGACGCATCCATCGAGCCTTCGGAGGCTCCGGCGCCGACCAGCGTGTGCATCTCGTCGATGAACAGGATGATATCGCCTTCGCTGCCGCGTACTTCGTCGAGCACCGCTTTCAGCCGTTCCTCGAACTCGCCGCGATACTTCGCGCCGGCGATCAGCGCGCCCATGTCGAGCGCCATGAGCTTGCGGCCCTTGAGGCTGTCGGGCACGTCGCCATTGGCGATGCGCAGGGCCAGGCCTTCGACCACCGCCGTCTTGCCGGTGCCCGGCTCGCCGATCAGCACGGGATTGTTCTTGGTGCGGCGGGCGAGGATCTGGATCGTGCGGCGGATTTCCTCGTCACGTCCGATTACGGGATCGAGCTTGCCCGCCTGCGCCGCCTCCGTCAGATCGCGCGCGTACTTCTTCATCGCGTCGTAGCTTTCCTCGGCCGAGGCGCTGTGCGCGGCGCGGCCGCCAGTCGCTTCCTGGATCGCGGCTTCCAATGCCTTGATATCGACGTTGGCCGCCTTGAGCGCCTGGCCGGCGGGCGTGGTCGTCGCCAGGGCCAGGGCCTGGAGGATGCGCTGCACCGGCACGAAGCTGTCGCCCGCCTTGGTGGCGAGCTGTTCCGCCTGATCGAGAATGCGCACGGTATCGTTGTCGAGCCCCGGGGTCTGCTGGGCGCCCCCGCCCGAGACGGCCGGGATCTTGGCCAGCGCCTTGTCCACCTCGTCCACCGCCAGCTTCGGATTACCGCCCGCGCGCTGGATAAGCTGCGCGGCCATGCCTTCGCTGTCATCGAGCAGGGCCTTGAGCAGATGCTCGGGCGTGATGCGCTGATGGCTGAGGCGAATGGCGACGGTCTGGGCGGCCTGGAGGAAACCCTTGGCCCGGTCGGTGAACTTCTCGAGATTCATGAATCACCCCTCGGATATAGTGTCCCGGTTCAGATGGCGTCGCGGTTCCGCCGCGCAAGAGGCGGGGATCATGGCACGGCTTGGAGGTGATACGCCAGAAGCGCGCCGAAACGCCCTTCCATCAGGCCCCGCCTGACGGGGCGCTGCATGAGATCGACGTCCGACCCCGAATTGCCTTCGACCAGGCAGAAGCCCGCTTCAGCCAGCGCGATGTCCCAGCCGACGAAAACCCGGTCAAGGAAGGCCCAGTGGGCTTGCTCCGCCAGTATGCGCAGCTCCGGCCAGCGGGGGAACGCGCGGCCGCTGATCGGCGCGCCGGTATCGGGATGGCGATCGAGCCAGCCCAGGCGCGCGCTCATGCCCAGGTCGCTGGCCTGCGACATCGCGCCGGTTTCCAGATCGATGCCCGCGGCGATGCCCCCGGCGTGGATGTTGTCCACCGTGCGATTGCCGCCGATGGCCATGCGGAAGACGGCCGCGATCAGTTCCGGCCGGCCCTGTTCGTCCAGGCAGGTCAGCGCCCGCACCGTGGCCAGCGCGCCATTGCTGAGATCGGCGATCGCGGGATGATTGCGCAGGCGCGGCTGCACCAGGCGCGGCTTGGCGAACGACAGGTGCCGCAGGCGACCGAGAAAAGCATCGCGATCGAGAACGAGGCCGTTGCCGCCGCAATATCGGCCGTTCCCGAGATAGTCCCAGCGTTCCGCGCCCTTGCCGCCCCTAGCCCTGACCGGCTTGACGAACAGGTCCGCCTCGCAAAGCCGCTCCCCCGCTTCGATCCGCCCGTCGCGGGCGACCGCCAGGATCGGGATGACCGGCAGGCCATGGGCCTGGCAGTGCGCGGCGAAGGCCTGCTTGTCGCCCAGGGGTGAGCTCGCCGCGTGCCGGGCGATCAGCACCGGATAGGCACCGCACTTGGTCTCGCACCGGTTGAGGAAGCCGGCGGCATGGCGGCGGCAATCGCGATCGTGAAGCGAGAAGATGTAATACCAGGGCGGGAGGATACCGTCGGCGAAGAACAGCCGAAGCTGATCGGCCAGCTGCGCCACGACCGGCCTACCATAACGCCGGGCGATCGTCGGCCCGTTGCGAAGCGTGAACCACGCGGCGCTGATGGCCAGCGCCAGAGGCAGCAGCGAGAGCGCGACGAAAAGATCAAGCCAATCGCCGATGCCCTCGGGCCGGACGTAATGGTGGGCATAGGCCTTGCGGACGACGAATTCGGGCTTCGCCGCGCCCATGGCGAAGAGCGTGCCGAGCGTGATCGGCAGACCCGCCGCGCGATAGACGATGCGCTCGCCATGGGTGGCCAGCCAATCCACCAATCCTGCCCCGAGGTGCCGCATGGGTGCCTGCCTTTCCGGCCCTTATGGAAGCGGGAACTCGGGCGAAAGTTCCGTGGGCCAGGCGGCGGGCCGGCTTGCCGGCGGTACGACATCGGCTGTTCTTGGCAGGAGAGCGTGCTATCCAGCGGGCATGAAGCCCTTCCGCCACCTGCTCGCCGCCGCCCTCCCCCTCGCGCTTTTCGCCACGGCCCCGGTGGTCGCGCAGCAGAGCGAGCCAGCCCCGCTTTCCGCGCTGGTCGATGAAGTCGACATTCCCTACCAGACCTTCACCCTGCCCAACGGGCTGACGACGATCGTGCACACCGATCGCAAGAGCCCGGTGGTGGGGGTGACGATCTATTACCGCGTGGGATCGAAGAACGAGCCGGGCGGGCGCACCGGGTTCGCCCACTTGTTCGAGCACTTGATGTTCGGCGGATCGGAGAACGTCGAGAACTTCGACATTCCGCTGGAAGCGGCCGGCTCCACCGGCACCAACGGCTCCACCTGGTATGACCGGACCAATTACATCGAAACCCTGCCCACCGGCGCGCTGGACCTGGCGCTGTTCATGGAAAGCGACCGCATGGGCCACCTGCTGGGCGCAGTGACGCAGGACAAGCTGGATAAGCAGCGCGGCGTGGTCCAGAACGAGAAGCGGCAGGGCGACAACCAGCCCTATGGCCTGGTCGATTACAAGATCGGCGACGCGCTGTTTCCCGTGGGGCACCCCTATCGCCATTCCACCATCGGCTCCATGGCGGACCTCGACGCCGCCAGCATCGCCGACGTGCGCAAGTGGTTCATCGACCACTACGGCCCCAACAACGTGGTGCTGGCGCTGGCCGGCGATATCGATCTCGCCACCGCGCGCCCGAAGGTGGAGCAGTGGTTCGGCGACATTCCGCGCGGGCCCGATGTCATGCCGGTGATGGCAGAGCCGGTCACCCTTCCCGCGCCGGTGCGCGAGGAGATGGCCGATCAGGTGCCGGTAACGCGCCTCTATCGCACGTGGAGCGGGCCCAAGCTGACCGATCCCGACGCCATCCCGCTGGCGATCGGGATGCACGTCCTGGGCGGCCTCGCCAGCTCACGGCTGGACAATGTGCTGGTGCGTGACGAGCAGCTGGCGGTCGGCGTTACCGCCGGATCGCAGCAGTTCGAGCAAGTGAGCTTCCTGCAGGCGACCATGGACGTGAAGCCGGGCGTGGACCCGGCGGTGGCGGAAAAACGCTTCGATGAAGTCATCGCCGAACTGGTCGCCAAAGGCCCGACCGAAGATGAATTGAAGCGCGCGGCCACCCAGATCATATCCGGCCAGATCGGCGCGCTGGAGCTGGTTGGCGGCTTCTCCGGCAAAGGGGCCACGCTGGCCGAGGGCCTGCTCTATGCGGGCGATCCGGCGCATTACAAGAAAGAGCTGGAGCAGATGGCCAGCCTCACCCCGGCCCAGGTCCAGTCCGCGCTGCAACGCTGGCTGAGCCGGCCGGCCTATACGCTGAGCGTGGTGCCGGGCGAGCGGACCGAGGACGGCGCGCTGATGGGCGGCTGGGGTGACGAAGGCACGGTGGCCCCGCCCCCGCCCGATGCCAAGGCGCCCCCGCCCCCGCTGGCGACGGGCCCCAAGCGCAGCTATCCCCCGGTCGCCCCGGTGGGCGAGCTGACTTTCCCGCAAGTGGAGCACGCCGCGCTGTCCAACGGCATTCCCGTCACCCTGGCACGGCGCACGGCTATCCCCAAGGTCAGCCTGGCGCTGACGTTCGACGCGGGCACGGCGGCCGATGGATCGGCCAGCGCCGGCACCCAGTCGCTGATGATGGACATGCTGGAAGAAGGCACGAAAAGCCGCAGCGCGGTACAGATCGCCGAGGAGCAGGAGCGGCTGGGCGCCTCCATCGCCGCCAGCACCTCCACCGACAGCAGCACCGTTTCGATGAGCGCGCTGACCGCCAATCTCGCCCCTTCGCTGGAGCTGATGGCCGACATGGCGCGCAACCCCGCCTTCGCCGCCAGTGACGTGGCGCGGGTGAAGGATCAGCGCCTGGCCGACATCGCGCAGGAGCAGGCCAGCCCCACGGGCCTGGCCTCGCGCGCGCTGAGGCCGCTGATCTATGGGCCGAACCATCCCTATGGCTCGGTCGGCCCCAGCGGGACGGCCGAGGTGATCGAGGCGCTGACGCCCGCCACGCTGGCGGCCGCGCATGACAAGTGGCTGCGGCCGGACCTCGCCCGGATCACCGTGGTCGGCGATGTGACCATGGCCGAGCTGATCCCGGCGCTAGAACGGGCGTTCGGCGATTGGCGCGCGCCGGACACGCCCAAGCCGGTGAAGAACCTCGATGTCCCCACCCCGCCCGGCGCGCGCAAGCTGGTAGTGATCGACCGCCCCAATTCGCCGCAATCGGTGGTGGTGCTGGCCCGCGTCCTTCCGGTGAAAGGCACGCAGCAGAACATGGAGGCACTGGGCCTGGCCAACGAAGTGATCGGCAACGGCTTCCTCTCGCGCCTGAACCAGGACATCCGCGAGGACAAGGGCTGGAGCTATGGCGTGCGCAGCTCGATAGCGGGGGTGACGGGCAACCAGTCGTTCACGGTCTCCGCCCCGGTGCAGGCCGATCGCACGGCGGATTCGATCCGCCTGATACTGGCCGACATGGACGCCTTCGCCGGCGGCGCCCAGGGCGTGGACCAGACGGAGCTGCAACGGGTGACCGACGGCAACATCCGCGGTCTGCCGAATTCCTACCAGACCAACAGCCAGGTGCTGGGCGCGCTGCTGAACAATGAGCAGTTCGGCCGGCCCGACGATTACCAGAAGCGCCTGCCCGATATCCTGCGCGCGATCGACGCCGGGAAGATCGACGCGGCGGCACGGCAATACCTCTCGCCAGACAACCTCGCGGTGATCGTCGTCGGCGACCGGAGCCAGATCGACAGCCAGCTCAAGACGCTGGACATGCCGATCGAATACCTGAATGCGGACTCGCTTTAGGTGCTGCCATAGGCATCCGATCCCCGTCACCCTGAACTTGGTTCAGGGTCCATCTCTCCGCCCGGCACGGAGCCATCGGTCGGACGCAGGCCAACCGCAAAGCGACGCCATACGGCGGCCTCCAGGCCTTGCGAGCGATGGATGCCGAACCAAGTTCAGCATGACAGGGGCGAGATCGAAGATGGATTGAGAGACGGCTATTACCTTAGCAGCCGCCCCAGTGCGCGCTTCAAGTCCGCCGCCGCCTGTTCTCCCAGGTCGGTCTCGGGCACCATTTCAAAGCCGTGGATCGCACCGGGATAGACGTGCAGTTCCGTCCGCACGCCGCAATCGATCAGGCGGCGGGCGTAATCGAGGTTTTCGTCCAGGAACAAGTCGAGCGCGCCCGTGGCGATGTAGGCGGGCGGCAGATCGGCGAGGGTTTCGGCCAGCGCGGGGGAGAACCAGTGCCTGCGCGCGTCCGTGGGCTGGTACTCGCCGCGCAAGGCGCGCCAGCCGAACTGGTTCTTCTCGCGGGTCCAGATGAATTCGCCGGTGTGGCGATTACGATGGGGATCGTCCGGCCCGCCCGTGCGCCAGTCCAGCATCGGATAGATCAGAACCTGGCCCGCCAGCGCCGGGCCGCCGCGATCGCGCACCATCAGCGCCAGGCTGGCGGCAAGGCCGCCGCCGGCGCTGCCGCCCATCACCACGATGCGGGTGGGATCGACGCCGAGTTCGCCGGCATGATCCATCAGCCAGAGAAGCGCGGCGTAGTTATCCTCCTGCGGGCCGGGAAACGGCGTTTCGGGCGCAAGGCGGTAATCGACCGCCACGATCACGCAGTGATGCTCCAGCGCCATCTGCGGCTTGTCGGCCAGCGCCGTGTCCGCCGCGCCGACGACCATGCCACCGCCGTGGATATAGAGGATCGCCGCGCGGTCTTTCGCTTCGGACGGCGGGTCAATCACCAGAAGGCGCACATCCGGGCCGCCCGGCACAGGCGCGAAAACCTCCTGCACGGGAAACGGCGGCGCGGGCAGGCCTTCGCCGGTGAACATCGGATTGGCGCGGATTGCGGGCAGGCTCTCGGCGGTGAGATCGAGACTGGGCATGTCCAGCATCGGCGCGATCTGCGGATCGACGAGATGGCGCGAACGGCTCATTGATCCTCCCCCAGCATCGGCGATCGCCTGCCCGGCGCCAGCTCGGCATCCGAAAAGCGGATCGGCGTGCGCAGGCCCTTCACCCCCCCGCCCAGATCGAGCACCATTCCGCGCGCGGTGGTCTGCGGATCGGTGAGGGCCTGGGCGACAGTGTTGATCGGGCCGGCGGGAATGCCCTGCTCCTCCAGATCGGCCAGCAGCGCGTCGCACTCCCAATCGCGGACTTGCGCGGCGATGGCGTGCTTCAACGCCGCGCGATCGGCGACGCGGCCGGCATTGGTGGCCCATTCCGGGTTCTCGGGCAGGTCGATCAGGGCCGCCAGCCGCTGGAACTGGGTATCGTTGCCCACGGTGAGGATGATCCAGCCATCGGCCGTCTCGAACCCGTCGTAAGGCATGATGTTGGGGTGCGACATGCCGATGCGGTGGGGGGATTCCCCCGAAACGAGATAGTTCATCGCCTGGTTGGCCAGCGTGCCGACCATCACGTCCATCAGCGCCATGTCGATATGCTGGCCGAACCCGGTCTTTTCCCGCTGATGCAGCGCCGCCTGCACGGCGATGACGGCATAGAGCCCCGTCATGATGTCGGCATAGGCGACGCCGATCTTGGTCGGAGGACCGCCCGGCTCGCCCGACAGGTCCATAATCCCGCTCATGCCCTGGACGATGAAGTCATAGCCCGGGCGCGGCGCATAGGGCCCGGTTTGCCCGAAGCCCGTGATCGAGCAATAGACGAGGCGCGGGTTCACCTGCCGCAGGCTCTCGTAATCGAGGCCATATTTGGCGAGACCGCCGAGCTTGAAGTTCTCGATCAGCACATCGGCATCGCGAACCAGGCCGAGAACCAGCGCCCGCCCCTCCTCGGTACGGAAATCGGCCGTGACGGAACGCTTGCCGCGATTGGCGGCGTGGAAATAGGCCGCGTCCCGCGTGCCATCGGGGTTTTCGACGAAGGGCGGGCCCCAGCGGCGGGTATCGTCCCCCTCCGGGCTTTCGACCTTGACCACCTCGGCCCCGAGATCGGCCAGGATCTGCCCCGCCCACGGACCGGCCAGGACGCGCGCCAGCTCGACGACCTTGAGGCCGGCAAGGGGCGGGCCGCAGCTCAATCCGGCCTCTTCCATACCGCGACGCGAGACACGCTAAGGACCGGCGCTCAGTCGGTGAGCACGAAGGTGATCTTCAGCCTCACGCGCCATTCGACCACGTCCCCGTCTTGCACGTCGCAGGTAATGTCGCTGACCCACACGCTCTGCACCTGATCCAGTGTTTTCGAGGCGCGGGCGACGCCCTGGCGGACGGCATCCTCTATCCCGATAGTGGAAGATGCGATGACTTCGGTGACCTTGGCAATCGACATGACGAGTCTCCTCTGCCCTCCCGGCCAACCAGCCTAGTCACGCCGCCGCAAGATGGAACCGGAATGATGCGCGGGCAGGTGCCGGGTCGTCGTCATTGGCGAACTTCGTGGGCGCAGTGCCTGCGCCCGTTCGCATCCGCCGTCGCCGGGCCCCGCGCTTCGGCGTGGTGCGAGCGACCCGTCTGCCCCGGAGCACTTGCATGACGCTGCGAAATCTCGTCGCGACACCAATCACCGCGGTCACCGCAACCGCATCGAGATAGACCGACAAGTCGAACGCGGAGATCAACACCCATTCGAATGTGCCGTAGATCGCGATGGTCTCGCTTGCCGCCAGCAACATCACGGAAGCGATCACGAGGAAGATCACCTGGTGCCGTTCCAGCGCCGCCATGCGCGTGAGCGGTTCCTGGATGAAATTGAGGTTGAGCCAGCGGCCGAGCGGCGATTGCGGGGCAAGCCGCATGACCGCCATCAGCGCGAGGCAAAGACCGTAGAACGCCGCCATCGTCTTCCCCCTCACTCCGGAGCGATGTGGAAGATGCGTTCCGCATTGCCGTGACACAAGGCGTGGCGCTCTTCCTCGGTGCATTCGAACTGCTCGATGAAATCGACCGCCGGCTTCATCGGCTGGTAGGGGTAATCGATCGCCCACATGACGTTGTCGATGCCCAGCTTGTCGATCGAATAGCGCAGGGCCAGCGGGTCCTCGACCCCGCTGTTGGTGATGACGAAGTTGTCCTGGAAGTATTCCGCCATGCTGCGCTGGGTCTTGCGCGCGCGGCCGACTTTCTGGGCACGCGAGTTCATGAAGTTTATCCGCCACAGCCAGAACGGCACCGCTTCGCCCATATGGCCGATGCAGATCTTGAGCCGGGGGAAGGCGTCGAACACGCCGCCGGCCATCATCCGCACCGCGTGCGTGCCCACTTCCACGCCGTAGCCCCACATGGCGCTGTCCATGCCATAGTCCTGCAGTGGACCCTTCAAGGTGTCCGATGCGGCGCGCGGATGGATGTAGATGCAGCGATCCAGCGCCTCCGCGGCTTCGAGGATCGGCCAGAACTTGGGATCATCGAGATATTCGCCGTGGGTGTGGCTGTTGACCATGAAGCCGTTGAGGCCGAGTTCGTTGACGGCGCGCTCCATCTCCTTCGCCGCACGCTTCGGACTGTGCGGGGCGAAGCTGGCGAGACCGGCGAAGCGCGTCGGATACTTGCGGCACAGGGCGGCCAGGCGATCATTGGCGAGCATGGCCAGTTCATGCGCGGTATCGGCATCGAACATCTGCACGCCCGGCGCGGTGAGGGCCATGAGTTGCATGTCCACGCCCAACTCGTCCATCTGCCGTAGGCGTTCCTGCTCGGCGTCGATCAGGCCGGAGAGGAAATCGAGCTTGCCATAGCCGGAGCTGTCGGTCGGCGCATCGTAGATGCCCTTGATCAGCAGCTTGTCGAGGCTTTGCGTCGGGCTATTGGCGACCTTCTTCAATTCCTCGGCGACTTCGGGAATCGACCAGGCTTCCTCGGTGGCGATCAGGCGCATGTCTCTCTCCTCTTGTTCTTTGGCGATGCAATAGAAGCGAAAAGCGCGCCTGCGACAAGCGTGCGCGCGGGAAAAGGCCGCAGGCCGCCGCTGGACCAGGGGCGGACAATTTGCCACACCGGCGGAAGGAACGGGACAAGGGGGAAAAAGGCATGCGCTGGAAGCTGCTATTGGTGGCCGCGATCGCCGCCGGCACGGTGGCATCGGCCCAGACGGGGCGGCCCGCCGGATATCTCGCCCCGGGCGAGCTTGACGTGACGGCGATCCTCGAACCTGCCCCGCGTCCGGGCGATCCACGCTATGAAACCGATCGCGACATCTTCCGCGACACGCGCCGGCTGGTAGGCAGCGAACGCTATGCGCTGGCGACGCAGGACGCGGAAATCCAGCCCGCCGCGATGCTGCGCAACTTCAGCTGCGCCGTGGGCGTGGCGCTGACGCCGGAAAATTCACCCAAGCTGCTGGCCGTGGTGCAGCGCGCGGCGGCCGATACCGGCGGCCAGGCGGGGCGGGCCAAGGAATTCTACAAGCGCGAGCGGCCTTACGTGATCGACCAGGGGCCGACCTGCCAGGCGCCGGAAGAGCTGTTCGACCGCCGCAACAATCGGGCGAGCTATGACTATCCGTCCGGCCACAGCACCTGGGGCTGGACCTGGGCGACCGTGCTGGCCGGGGCCGCGCCGGACCGGGCGCAAGCCATTCTGGAACGCGGCCGCGCCTATGCCGACAGCCGCTTCGTCTGCGGCGTCCACAATGAAAGCGCGGTGGAAGCCGGCATGATGTCCGCCGCGACGACCATGGCGCTGGTCCAGACCAAGCCGGAATACCAGGCCGACCTGGCCGCCGCGCGCCAGGAACTGACCGCTCTCAGGCAAAGCGGCACCCCCGCGCCGGAACACTGCGATGCCGAGGCCGCGCTGATCGCGCAGCGTGTGATGCCCGCCCTGCCCGCGCTCGAGCCGGCAGAGGCGAAGTAGGAAAGCCCTCAGCGCGAAGGCGTGGTGCCGAAATGCCTGCGGAAGGCGGCAATGAAAGCACTGGTGCTGAAATAGCCTGCCTCCAGCCCCGCCCCGGTGACCGAGGCACCCTGGCCGAGCGCGGCCACGCCGTGAAGCAGGCGCAACCGCTGGCGCCACTGCGAAAACGGCAGGCCCGTTTCAGCCAGGAAAAGCCGCTGGATGGTGCGCGAACTGGCCCCCGAGGCGTGTGCAAGATCGGCGATGCCGCCAGCCATGGCGGGATTTTCGCGAAGCATCTGCATCGCCGGCTCCCTTCTCGAAAGATGAGCCGAGAGGTACTGCGAGCGGATGCGGCGCGCTATCACGACAATGACAAATTGTGTGGCGAACACGCCAGACACTGCGGGTCGTCCGCGCCGGGAGAGGCGATTGACTCGCTACTCCGCTACCCTCAGCATGGCGCCATGCATCCCGCGCCAGCCCCAGACGATACAAGCTGGACTTCCGCCGGCCTCGCCCGGCCGGAAGCGGTGCGGCAGTGGCGCGATTGGGCGGCGAGCACGATCGCGCCGATCGACGTCTGCGTGTTCGACGAAAGCCTGTTCGCCGCGCGATGGAGCAGCCACGGCGTGGGGCAGCTTCGCCTGCTGCGGCTCGACGCGCCGGCGCAGCGGGTGGTCCACAATGGCGACGGGCCGGGGCGGGCGACGCCTTCGATCCAGCTGGTCTATGCCCGCCGGGGCGCGCTCAAGACGCGGATGGGGGGCAGGCGCTTCACCGTGAAACCGGGCGAATTCGTGCTGCTGGACAACACGCGCTTCTACCAGATGGAGATGGAAACGGCGCACGAGGCGCTGGACCTGATGATGCCGCTGGGCTGGTTCGACCGCTATCTGCCCGATCCCGGCGCGCTGCTCGGCCGGCCAGTGAGCGCGCGGGCAGGCTGGGGAGCCCCGCTCGGCAGCCTGCTGGAAACGATGGCCGAGGGGATCGACGAGACGCCCCTTCCCCGTCCGATGATCGCCGAACAGGTCGGCACCCTGCTGACGCTCGCCACCGGGTTCCACGAACCGGCCACGGAAAGCCGCCATCGCAGCCAGCTGGCGCGCCAGATCCTGCGCCGGATCGAAACCGACTTCGCCGATCCCGAGTTATCGCCCGAGAGCGTGGCGGCCGAACTGGGCATTTCCAAGCGCTATCTGCAACAGTTGCTGGCTGGCAGCGGCACCAGCTTCGTCCAGGAACTGACCGCCGCCCGGCTCGACCGCGCCAGCGATATGCTGACCGATCCGCGCGCCGGCGGGCTGACGGTGGGCGAGATGGCCTTTCGCTGCGGGTTCCTGGACCCGGGCTATTTCGCACGGGCGTTCCGCAAGCGGTTCGGCATGACGCCGAGCGAGTGGCGCGGCGCGGCGCGAAATTGACGCCCGGCGCGCGTTTCTGCGCGCGATCAAATCGCTTTCCCGCGCCCGCTGTATCCTGGTTTCCCGGCCTGCTATGCTGGCCCGGTCGGAAAGAAGGAGCCGCGCATGCCTGATACCGCCGCTGCCAGGGAACGTCTTGAGGCCACCCGTGCCGAGCTTGAAAGCCGGCTAACGCGGATCGAAACCGATCTCGCCGAACCGCTCGATCCCGATCTTCCCGAACAGGCGACCGAGATGCAGGATGACGATTCTCTCGGCGGCCAGGCCGAACTCGTCGCTCGCCAGATCGCCTCGATCGAACGCGCGCTCGACCGTATCGATGCGGGTACTTACGGCATCTGCGTGCAATGCGGCGCGGAAATCGCGGAAGGCCGCCTCGAAGCTCGGCCCGAGGCGGCCTTGTGCATCCATTGCGCGCGAGAGCAGTAGATAAAGCCGGCTATTCGGCGATCTTCTTCGCCGCAGTCCATCCGAGGAAGAGAAATACCGCCGTCAAGATCAGCGCGATGACGAAAACGATGACGGCCAGATGGGCGAAAGTGCCTGCCACGCCGCCAAAACCAAGGATCGCCGCGATAAGCGCAATTATCGCCAGAGTTGCCGCCCATCCATACATCCGCACTTCTCCTGCCGTTGTCCTAAAGAGCTTTCTCCCGTTCAACGGCGGGTTTGCACGGCTGTTCCCGCTGCACCGGGCGCTGCGCGATTATCCTATATCCGATGCACGGGAATCCTTTCCCCACGGCCGGAAGGATCGTAACCTGTTCTGAAACCGGCTGGAGAGGAGCCGACCATGGGGTACGATCGTCTCGCCTTGCGGGTGGCCGCTGCTTTGGCCGCCGCGCTGGCGGCATCCTTCGCCTTCGCCCAGGAACGCCCTGCGGACCTGACCGAGCTGCCGCCGGTGCCCACCGACTATACGCCGGGCAAGACGGCGTGGGGCGATTGGGACTTCACCGCCACTTACCAGATCGAATACATGAATAGCGGCCGCATCCTGTTCCAGCGGCCGGAGGAATACGGCAACCGGGTGTGGGTCACCGAGGAGGAGTTCGCCCGCCGGCTGGCCGCCGCTGAAAAGTCCGACGCGGCCTACTCTCCCGAGGGACAGGGCATCAATTACCCCGGCAGCCAGGGGCTTGCCGAATGGATGCGCACATCCGCCTTCGGCCATCGCACCAGCCTGCTGGTGAGCCCGGCCAACGGGCAGCTCCCGCCGATGACGGCCAAGGGCCGGCAGCTGTTCGAGAACGGCCGTTCGGGCTGGGTGCCGGGCCAGGAATACGACTGGGTGAGCGATTTCGACACCTGGGACCGCTGCATCACGCGGGGCTTTCCCGCCTCGATGTTCCCCAACCGCTACAACAACGGCATCCGCGTGTGGCAGACGCCTGGCTATATCGTGATCCAGCTCGAGATGCTGGGCATGCGCATTATCCCGATTGGCGATACGCCCGAATGGCCGGCCGCGGTGGAACAGTGGATGGGCCACAGCCGCGCGCACTGGGACGGCAAGACGCTGGTGATCGAAACCAGCAACATCACATCGGGCGATTCCGTCACCCACGATCCCTACAAGCGCTCCGCCGCGCCGGTGATCGTGACCATGATCGGCGGCGCGCCGTTCGACACCATCCCGATGAGCGACAAGACCCGCGTGACCGAGCGGCTGACGATGACCGGGCCGAACACGCTGATGCACGAGCTGACTTATTCCGACCCGGAGACGTTCACCGCGCCGTGGACTTCGCGCATCGAGTGGGTCCGCGACGACGACTACAAGCTGTTCGAATATGCCTGCCACGAAGGTGACGTGCAGATCCGGAACTACATCACCGCCTCGCGCGCCAAGCGGCGCGGCCTCGCGGCGGGGACTATCCAGCCCGATGCCAGCGACGATCGCTCACGCTTCACCCAGGTGTTCGACCGCGATCCCGGCGTGGCCCCCACGGCAAGCGCGCCGGCCGCGGCTTCGGCCGAGCACAGCCGCGATTGACGCTGCGCGTTTGTCCCATGGCTCATGCGCGCGAATCCTCACGGGGAGTTGCGGGCAAGGGCTAGATCGGCAACCTTAGGAGCGATGCCCGCATCACGAGGCCGCAAAGGTCCGCGGGCGCTTCCCGAGAGAGGTTGCCAGAGATGACGGATCAGAAGAGTTTCCCCCTGCCCAGCGACCTCAAGGTCGTGCCCGGCACCGAAGGCGCGCAGGCGGCCTATCCCTATTACGCCCAGTTCGTGCCCGAGGATGACCAGAATTTCTGGTTCTACAACTCGATGCATTTCCCCGAGCCGATGCATCACTTCGACATGATCACGGCCGAGGCGGCCTATGTGGCGCTGGGCGCGTTCAACACCCGGGTCCACGTGCTGCCGACCGCCAAGGGGATCGAGCACCGGGTGATCAACGGGCGGGTCTATATCGGCGGCGTGGCGGTGACAGACCCGGCCGAGATCGAGGAGCGCGTGCGCGAGTTCCAGCAGCGCGCGTTCTATTACTACGAAAACTGGGAACGCCTCTACGACCAGTGGAAGGACAAGATGAAAGCGCTGATCGCGGATGCGCAGGCGCTGCCCAAGCCTTCCCTGCCCGCTTACGAGCCGCTGGAGACCACCCACACCGGCAAGGGCGTGGCCAGCAATCATGCGCTGCTCGATATCTACCAGAAGCAGATCGAGGGGTACCACCGCATGTGGCACCACCACTTCGAGTTCCTGCTGCTGGGCTATGGCGCCTACATGACCTTCTTCGATTTCTGCAAGAAGGCCTTCCCCGAGATCAGCGACCAGGCGATCAGCCGCATGGTCGCGGGGATGGAAGCGGAGATCTTCCGCCCGGACGAGGAAGTGAAGCGCCTGGCCCGCCGGGCGGTGGAGCTGGGCGTCGATGCGCAGTTCACCGATAACATGAACATCGATCAGGTGCTCGCCGACCTCGATGCTCTCGGCAATGCGGGCAAGGAATGGCTCGGCGAACTGGAGACCAGCCGCAACCCGTGGTTCAACGTCAGCAGCGGCGACGGGTTCTACCACTATCACCGCAGCTGGAACGACGACCTCAGCCTGCCTTTCGCCGCGCTCCCCGGCTATATCGAGAAGATCAAGGCCGGCGCCAATATCGAGCGGCCGACCGAGCAGCTGGTGGCCGAACGCGAGCAGCTGGTGGCCGATTACCGCGAACTGCTGGAAACCGATGAGGACAAGGCGACTTACGACCAGCTCATCGGCCTGGCCCATCGCGTGTTCCCGTATGTGGAAGGGCACAAGTTCTACTGCGAGCACTGGTACACCAACCTGTTCTTCAACAAGATCAGGGAGTTCGGCGCACTGCTGGCGGAACATGGCTTCTTCGGGCCGCAAGGGCGCGAAGACGATGTGTTCCACCTCAACCAGTATGAGCTGGAAAGCGCGATCATCGACCTGATGCTGGCCTGGGGCATCGGCAGCGAGCCGCGCGGGCCGAAGCACTGGCCGGCCGTGGTGGCCGAGCGCAAGGCGGCGATCGAGGAATGGGGCAAGCACCCGACCTCGCCGGCGCTGGGCGCGGTGCCCGATGTGATCGACGATCCGGCGATCGTGATGCTGTGGGGCATCACCCGCGAGAACCTCGACACCTGGCTCAACGAAGGGGTGGAGAACGAGAAGGAGCTGAAAGGCTTCGCCGCTTGCTCCGGCGTGGTGGAAGGCACCGCGCGGGTGGTGAAATCGGTGGCCGAGATCGGCCGCATCCAGCAGGGCGACATCCTGGTGTGCCAGGTGACCAATCCCACCTGGAGCCCGATCTTCCAGAAGATCGGCGCGGCGGTGAGCGACATCGGCGGATCGATGAGCCACATGGCCATCGTGGCCCGCGAATACGGGTTGCCCGCCGTGGTCGGCACCGGCACCGCCACCCAGCGCATCAGGGACGGCCAGCGCATCCGCGTGGACGGCGGGCGCGGCGTGGTGACGCTGCTTGACGAAGAGAGAGTGCTGGAAGAGGCGTGATGGTTGACGTGGTGCTGGTGAAATCCTCCCCGCTCGCGGGGAGGTGGCAGCGCGAAGCGCTGACGGAGGGGGCTTTCGTCCCCACGCGACATAGCGTCAGGCTGCCATCCCCCTCCACCACCCTGCGGGCGGTCCCCCTCCCCGTCCCGGGGAGGATCGGATGAACCCCGTCGCATGGTTCAAGGAGGTCGGCATCGCCGACCGGCCGACCGTGGGCGGCAAAGGCGGCTCGCTGGGCGAACTGACGCAGGCGGGGATCGCCGTGCCGCCGGGCTTCGTGGTGACGACGAGCGCGTTCGAGCAATTCCTCGAGGCGCTGGAAGCGCGCGCACCGGTGCGGGCGCGGGTCGAGGCGCTTGACCCCAGCGACCTGGAAGCCACCGTCGCGCTGTCGGAGGAGCTGCGCCGGCGGGTGATGGAGGAGCCGGTGCCCGAAGCGGTCGCGCAAGCCGTCCGCGCCGCCTATGCCGAGCTGTGCCCCGCCGAAGAGCCGGTGGCGATACGCTCCAGCGCGACGACCGAGGATGCCGAGGACGCCAGCTTCGCCGGCCTTCAGGACACCTTCCTGTGGGTGCTCGGTGCGGACCAGATGGCCGCGCGCGTGCGCGAATGCTGGGGCAGCCTCTATTCGGTGGAGAGCATGACCTATCGCCGCAAGCAGGGCCTGCCGGAAGAAGGCGTGGCCATGGCGGTGGTGGTGCAGCGCATGGTCGATGCGATGTGCGCCGGGGTGATGTTCACCCGCAGCCCGCTGACCGGGGACAAGTCCGTCATCACCGTCGAAGGCGCCTGGGGCCTGGGCAGCGCGGTGGTTTCGGGCGAAGTGACGCCCGATCGCTGGGTGATGGGCAAGATCACCGGCGAGATTTCCGTGCGCGACATTTCCGACAAGCACGCCCGGCAAGTCCCCGCACCCGGCGGCGGCATCGTGGAAGTGGCCAATGAAGCGGCGATCGCCAATCAGCCGTGCCTGACCGACGATCAGCTCATGGCCCTGCGCGAGGTCGGCCGAAAGGTGGAGCGGCATTACGGCAAGCCGCAGGATATCGAATGGGCGCTGGACGAGGCAGGCCATGTGTTCCTGCTGCAATCGCGGCCCGAAACGGTGTGGTCGGCCAAGGATGCGAGCGCGCCGGTCAAGCCGGTCGAAGCCAATCCATTGGCCCATGTGATGAGTATCTTCGGCGGAGGTAAACGGTGAGCCTGACGGCCAGCGACATCGCCGAAATCGCCAGGCTGCTCGACGAATCCCGCTTCTCTTCGTTGGATTTGCAGATGGGCGAGTTCCATCTGCGCATCCGGCGCGACGGCGGCGGATGGGCCCCGCGCGAGGAGGATGAGCCGGATTACGCGCAAGCTCCCTCCCCCCCATCCGAGTCAGAGCCGCTGACTCAGGAAGCCGGTGCCGCCCGCGCCGGAGAGGTGGACGTGCCCGCCCCGCTGCTCGGCAACTTCTACACCGCGCCGCGCCCGGGCGATCCGGCATTCGTGCAAGTGGGCGATACGGTGGACGCGGAAACCACCATCGGGATCATCGAGGTAATGAAGCTGATGAACCCGATCCGTGCCGGCGTGAACGGCACGGTTGTGGCCGTCCTGGCGGAAAACGGCACGGCGGTGGAGGAAGGCCAGCCGCTGCTGCGCGTGCGAGTGGGTTGATGATGGCAAGCGATCCCTCTCCCCTTTTCATCATCCCCGCGAACGCGGAGACCCAGTCGGCTCTGTTGCGCTACTTCGCTCTGGGTCCCCGCGTTCGCGGGGATGACGAACTTGGGTTCGCTGGGAAAATATAAGCCATGGCCGACATCCAGATCGTCGAAACCTCTCTGCGCGATGGCAACCAGTGCCTGTGGGGCGCGCTGGGAGTGGATACCGCGAAAACGCTCACCATCGCCCCGGCGATGGAACGTGCCGGCTATCGCGCGATTGACTTCACCACCAGCACCCACATGGGCGTGGCGGTGCGCTACAAGCAGGAGGATCCGTGGGAGCGGATCCGGGCCATGGCAGACATCTGCCGCAACACCCCGCTGCAATTCCTCTCCACCGGTTTCCGCTTCATCGCCTGGGAAACCGCTTCTCCCGAGTTCATGGAACTGGCGTTCCGCACCTTGGCCCGGAGCGGCATCCGCCGCTTCGCCCTGGCGGACCCGACCAACGACGCCGCCTCCAACGTCGAGGTGGCCAAGCTGGTCAAGCGTGCCGGCGGGGAGCAGGTGGTGGGCGCGCTGGTCTATACCATCAGCCCGATCCACGACGACGCGCACTATGCCGCCGCCGCAAAAACCCTGGCGGCGAGCCCCGATGTCGATGCGCTCTATATCAAGGACCCCGGCGGCCTGCTGACGGCGCGGCGCGCGCGCACGCTGATCCCGGCGATCCTGGCGGAAATCGGCGATAAGCCGCTGGAACTGCACAACCACTGCACGATCGGCCTGGCCGAACCGGCCTGCCTGGAAGCGGCGGAGCTGGGCGTCATGGCCGTGCAGTGCGCCAGCGGCGGCGCGGCCGACGGGACCAGCAATCCGCCGATCCAACGGATGATCGCCAACTTGCGCACGCTGGGCCACACGGTGGACATCGATGACGAAGCTGTGGCCGAAGTCGCCCGCTATTTCACCGCGCTGGCGGAGGCGGAAGGCCTGCCGACCGGCCACCCCATGGCGTTCGACGCGGCTTATCTGGGCCATCAGCTTCCCGGCGGCATGGTGGGCACGATGCGCCGGCACCTGGCAGACCACGGCGTGCCGCATCTGGAAGGCGCGGTGATCGAGGAAATGGGCCGCGTGCGGCAGGAACTGGGCTGGCCGATCGTGATGACGCCGTTCGCCCAGATGCTGCAGACCCAGGCCATGCTCAACGTCACCGGCAAGGAACGCTATGGCGTGATCCCGGACGAGATCATCCGCTATGCGCTGGGCAAGTTCGGACGGCCGAACGTACCGATCGAGCCCCAGGTCATGGACCGGATCATGGCCAATCCGCGCACGAAGGAATTGCAGGCGGAACCCGGCATGGCCGAACTTTCGGACCTGCGCCGCCGCATCGGCTCGCGCCTGTCCGACGAGGAGTTCCTGCTGCGCGCGACGATGCCGGCGGCGCAAGTGGATGCGATGCGGGCTGCCGGCCCCGCCCCACGCGAATACGATCCGGCCACGGTGCCGGTGATGAACCTGCTGCGCGGGATATTGAAGCGCACCGACCTCACCAGCCTCACGGTAGAGAAGGCCGGGTTCAAGCTGGAGCTGGAGGCTTAAGCGGAGGGGAAACGCAATTCACCTCCCCACCGGTTTTCGCTCCCTCCTTCGTCATCCCCGCGAACGCGGGGACCCAGTCGGCTCTGTTGCGCTACCGCGCCCTGGGTTCCCGCGTTCGCGGGAATGACGAGTGGGGGCGGCTTATCCCAGCAGCACGAACACCACGCCCACGGCCGCCATGCCGACGACGAAGTGCCCGGCATCGATCAGGAACAGCTTCAGCGGCTTCCTCATGAAGAGATAGGTGATGCCGATCGCCGGCGACATGATCGTCAGGCCGAAGCCGGTGGAGATCATCATCTTCGCGCGGTCGGAGGGCTGGAGGAAGGCGAACAGGTGCCCCAGCATCGTCACCACCAGAAGTTCCAGCAGGAAGCACAAAACGAAGATCAACGGCCCGTTGGCCCCGCTCCTGAGCTGTTCCTCGCTCAGGCCCGTGAGACGCCGCCATGCCTTGCCGAACAGCACGGTGTACCACACCGCCCCCACCGCGAAAAATGCCGCGGTGCCGAGAACGATTGCCAACCAGTTCATATGAAACTCCCCACCCTGACCGAGCGCATCTGAAGGATATTTTCGTCATTGCGAGCGGAGCGAAGCAATCCAGGGCCGCTTTACACCGCCCTGGATTGCTTCGTCGCTTCGCTCCTCGCAATGACGAAACACGCCCGGACGATCGCACTCTAGCCCGAAGCGCGCTTTGCGTGTAGGGGCGCCGCCATCGTGACAATCGAATCTCCCCAGGCTCGCTCCATTCCGGACGCGAAGAAGGTCGGCATGGTTTCGCTCGGCTGCCCCAAGGCGCTGGTCGATTCCGAGCGCATCCTCACGCGCCTGCGCGCCGATGGCTATGCGATGAGCCCGGATTATGAGGGCGCCGACGTGGTGGTGGTCAACACCTGCGGCTTCCTCGATTCCGCCAAGGAAGAAAGCCTGGATGCGATCGGCGAAGCCATTGCCGAGAACGGCCGGGTGATCGTGACCGGCTGCATGGGCGAGGAGGCGGAGACCATCCGCGCGCGCTTCCCGCAAGTGCTCGCCGTCACCGGGCCGCAGCAGTACGAGCAGGTGGTGGAAGCGGTGCACGAGGCCGCCCCACCCACCCAAGGCCCGTTCGTGGACCTGATCCCTCAGGCGCTGGACGAGATGGGCGGCGTCAAGCTGACGCCGCGGCATTACAGCTATCTGAAGATCTCCGAGGGCTGCAATCATTCCTGCGCCTTCTGCATCATCCCGCAGCTTCGCGGGAAGCTCGCCAGCCGGAGAGTGGACGCGGTGCTGCGCGAGGCGGAAAAGCTCGTCGCCGCCGGTACGAAGGAACTGCTGGTCATCAGCCAGGATACCAGCGCCTATGGCGTGGACATCCGGCATGAGGAGCGCTTGTGGAAGGGCCACCCGGTCCGCGCCCACATGACCGACCTTGCCCGCGAGCTGGGCCGGCTTCGCACGCCGGAGGGCGCGGTGCCCTGGGTGCGGCTGCACTATGTCTATCCCTATCCGCATGTGGACGCGGTGATCCCGCTGATGGCGGAGGGCCTGCTGACGCCTTACCTCGACATCCCGTTCCAGCACGCGAGCGCCAAGGTGCTGAAGGCGATGAAGCGCCCGGCGAACGAAGCCAAGGTGCTCGAACGCATCCGCGCCTGGCGCGAGATCGTGCCGGATCTGACGATCCGCTCCAGCTTCGTGGTCGGCTTCCCCGGCGAGACCGAGGAGGATTTCCAGTACCTGCTCGACTGGCTGGAAAAGGCCCAGCTCGACCGTGTGGGCGCGTTCCGGTTCGAGCCGGTGGCCGGCGCCGCGGCCAATGCCCTGCCCGATCCGGTGCCCGAGGCGCTGAAGGAAGAACGCTACGCCCGGATCATGGAAGTGACCGAGCGGATCAGCGCGGCGAAGCTCCAGGCCAAGGTCGGCCGCAGCGTGCCCGTCATCATCGACGAAGTAGGCGAGCCGGACGAGGACGGCGATGTGGGCGCCACCGGCCGCAGCGAGGCCGACGCGCCGGAGATCGACGGCCAGGTGTTCCTGCGCAACGTACCCGCAACCCTCCAGCCGGGCGACATCGTCACGGCCACGATCGAGGATGCGGACGCGCACGACCTGTTCGGCTTCATCGGCTGATACCCGCCCGGGCTTGACCTTTCGCCCGCACTGCTATCCGATGCCTCCCGGATACGAGAGGGAGACGTTCGATGCAGTTCGGCCGCCGTCGCTTCATGTCCGCCCTGGCCGCCGCGCCCGTGCTTGCCGCGTCCGCCACGGCGCTGCTGTCCGGCATCGCCCGCGCCGCTGACGCGGACGGGCTCCTGACCCGCCCGCTCCGCGGCGTCGACCTGCCGGTGATCGGCATCGGCACCGCGCGGCGCTATGCCGATCCGGCGGACGCCGCCGCGCTGGCGCCGCTGCGCGATACGATCCACCGTTTCACGGAGCTGGGCGGGAGAGTGATCGACACCGCCCCGTCCTATGGCCGCGCCGAGGACGTCGTCGGGCAACTGGTGCAGGAACTCGGCGTTCGCGATCGCCTGTTCCTGGCCACCAAGGTCGGGGCCGGCACGCGCGAGGAAGGCGCGGCGCAGATCGAGGATTCGTTCCGCAAGCTCAGGACCGACCGGATCGACCTGATCGCGGTCCATAACCTGCGCGACGTGGACAACCAGCTGGCCCTCCTGCGCGATCTGCGCGCGGCGGGGCGGATCGGCGCGCTGGGCATCACCACGTCGGCCGACCAGCAATATGCAGCCTTCGAAGCCGTGATGCGGCGCGAGCAGCTCGATTGCATCCAGATCGATTACGCGCTCGACAATCGCGGCGCGGCCGACCGCATCCTGCCCCTCGCGCAGGAACAGGGCATCGCCGTGATGGTCAACCTGCCGTTCGGGCGTGACCGGCTTTTCGCCGCCACCCAGGATTTGCCCTTGCCCGGCTGGGCGGCCGAAATCGGCGCGACCAGCTGGGCGCAGGTGTTCCTGAAATATGTCCTCTCCCATCCGGCGCGGCCGATCGCCATCCCCGGCATGGCGCAAGTCCGCTATGTGGATGACAATCTGGGTGCGGCCCGGGGACCCTTGCCCGACGCGGCGATGCGGCAGCGGATGGAACAGTTCATTGACGCCCTCTGAGGGCGCGGCGTCCCGGCAGCCGCTCTATCGCCTGATCGCCGCCGAGCCGGAGGAAGCGCCGGCGATCGTCGACGGCTTCATGCTGTTTTTCCTGCTGTTCGCCAGCTACTTCATGCTGCGCCCGGTGCGCGAGACGTTCGCCATCGCCGGCGGGGTGGACAACCTCCAGTGGCTGTGGACCGGAACGTTCGCCGCCACGCTGGTGGTGGTGCCGCTTTACGGGTGGATCGCCTCGCGCCAGCCGCGCCGGCGGCTGCTGCCGATCCTCTATGTGCTGTCCGCCGCCGTCATGGCGGGTTTTGCCGCCAGTCTGGCCGCCGATCCCGGCAACGTGTGGATCGCGCGCGCATTCTACATCTGGCTTTCGGTGATGAACCTGTTCGTGGTGTCGATCGCCTGGAGCCTGATGGCCGACTTGTTCGAGCAGGAGCGCGGGCGGCGCCTGTTCGGCCAGATCGCCGCCGGGGCCAGCCTGGGCGGGCTGACGGGGCCGCTGCTGTCGGGCTTCCTGATCGCGCCGCTGGGTGAACCGGGGCTGCTGTTGCTGTCCGCCGTGCTGCTGCTGGCGACGCTGATCTTCGTGCGCCGGCTGCTGGCCTGGCGCGAGCGCCTGGGGCCGCGCGCCGATACACCGCCGGCGGTGGAGCGCATGGGCGGCTCGGTCTGGGCGGGGCTCACCCTGATCGCCCGATCGCCCTATCTGCTGGCGATTTCCGCCTTCGTCCTGATGCTGACCATGGCGACGACATTCCTCTATTTCGAACAGGCGCGGATCGTGGAGGAGACCTTCCCCGACCGCACGCGGCAGACCCAGGTGTTCGCCGCGATCGACGTGGCGGTGCAGGCGTCCACGATCCTGATCCAGCTTTTCCTCACCGGCCGGCTGGCGAAGCGGCTCGGCGTCACCGTCCTGCTGGTGGCCGTTCCACTGACGATGATGGCCGGATTCGGCCTGCTCGCGCTTGTCGCCACGTTCCCGGTGCTCGCCTTCGTGATGATCGTGCGCCGGGTGGGCGAATATGCGCTGGTCAAGCCGGGGCGCGAGATGCTGTTCACCACCCTCGATACGCAAACCAAGTACAAGGCCAAGAACGCCATCGACACGTTTGTCTATCGCGGCGGCGATGCGATTTCCGGGTGGGTGCATACCGGGATTACGGCGATGGCCTCGATCACCGGCGTCGCCCTGGCCGGCATGGCGGTGGCGGCGATCTGGGCGGCGCTGGGCTATGCCATCGGCCGGCGCCACGAAGGAAAGACCACGCCGCCGGTGGCCCAGCCTGCTTGACGGGGCGGCACGTCCCATGCCGCGCCGACCGTGGCGAAACGCTCTTCACGCTCATGCCAATTACCCCCGCCGCCATCGTGTTGGGCGGCGGGGGTAACGGGTTATCGGGTGATCAGAGACGCCGGGCTCAGGCGGCGGGCAGCAGCCTTTCGCCGGCGATCCGCTGCATCGCCTTCTGCAGCTTCTCGAACGCGCGCACCTCGATCTGGCGGATGCGTTCGCGGCTGACGTCGTAGACTTGGCTCAGCTCCTCCAGCGTCTGCGGATTGTCCGTCAGGCGCCGTTCGACCAGGATGTGCCGTTCGCGCTCGTTGAGGCTTTCCATCGCCTCTTGCAGCATCTCGTGGCGCACGGTGGCCTCTTCGGCGTCGGCGACGGTTTCGTCCTGCAGCGGGCGGTCGTCGGTCAGCCAGTCCTGCCACTGGCCGGCGCCTTCCTCGTCCCCGCGCAGGCTGACGTTGAGCGACGCATCGCCGCCCATCATCATCCGCCGGTTCATGTTGACCACTTCCTGTTCCGGCACGCCCAGATCCTTGGCGATCTTGGCGACATCGTCGGGATGCAGGTCGCTGTCCTCATAGGCTTCGAGGTTCTTCTTCATCCGCCGCAGGTTGAAGAACAGCTTCTTCTGCGCCGCGGTGGTGCCCATCTTCACGAGCGACCACGAGCGGAGGATGAACTCCTGGATCGAGGCCTTGATCCACCACATCGCATAAGTCGCGAGGCGGAAGCCGCGATCGGGCTCGAACTTCTTCACGCCCTGCATCAGGCCCACGTTGCCTTCGGAGATGAGATCGCTGACCGGCAGGCCATAGCCGCGATAGCCCATGGCGATCTTCGCCACGAGCCGCAGATGGCTGGTGACCAGCTGGGCCGCCGCTTCGGCGTCCTCATGCTCCTCATAGCGCTTGGCGAGCATGTATTCCTGCTCCGCCGTCAGCACCGGGAATTTCTTGATCTCGGCCAGATAGCGATTGAGGCTCTGTTCCCCGCCGAGCGCGGGGACGCTCACAGACCGTTTGATAGTGGTGTTGCTCACTGTGTCCCTAGACCTTTCTTGTCGGCCGGCTGTTCGCGAGCCCCTGATGGGCGCCCTCAGGGCGCGGCCACATTTCCCCTGTTATACACGCATAAGGCACCCTCGGGGGTGCATTTCATCGATTTGAATGACCTACTTCGTCGATCAGTTCCCCTATGTCGGGCGGCAGATCGCTGGTGAAACGCAGCGCGCGCCCGGTCACCGGATGGACGAACCCCAGAACCGCCGCGTGGAGCGCCTGCCGATGAAAACCCAGTGCCTGGAGAATCGGCCGCACTTGAGAAGGAGGGCGTCCATATCGTGGATCTCCCAATAGCGCATGGCCGATTGACGCAAGGTGAACCCGGACCTGGTGCGTGCGGCCGGTTTCGAGCCGGCATTCCACGAGCGCGCAGGGGCCCAGCGTCTCCAGCACTTTATAGTGCGTGACCGCGTGTTTTCCACGCGAGGAATCCTTGTCCAGCACCGCCATTTTCTTTCGGTTCGTCTCCGAACGGCCGATGCGCCCGCTGACGGTGCCCTGCGGCGGACCGGGATGCCCGTTCACCAGCGCGAGATAGGCCCGTTCGATCGAATGATCGGCGAATTGCCGGGCCAGCCCCTCGTGCGCCGCGTCAGTCTTGGCGGCCACCAGCAGGCCCGAGGTATCCTTGTCGATCCGGTGGACGATCCCGGGGCGCCCCGGCCCGCCGATGCCCGAAAGGCGGCCCTTGCAATGATGCAGCAGGGCGTTGACCAGCGTGCCCGCCGGATTGCCCGCCGCCGGATGGACCACCATGCCGGCGGGCTTGTCCACCACGATCAGGTCATCGTCCTCATAGACCACGACCAGCGGGATCGCCTCGGGCGCGGTGTTGGTGGGGGCAGGCGGAACCTCGATGGCGAAAGGCGCGCCTTCCGGAGCCTTGCCCGAGCACTGCGACACAAGAGCGCCGCCCACGCGAACCTTGCCTTGCTCGATCAGCACCTTGATTTGCGCGCGGGGCATGGCACTGGCCTCCGCCAGAGCCTTGTCCAGCCGCTGGCCGCCTTCGAGCACGCCCGTGATGACTTTGCCCTCCCCCATGATAGGGAACATGGGAATGGCCTCGCTGGCTGCAAGGTGCTTCAGATATCGAAGTGCCCGACAGGCTTTTCGGCCACAACGCCCGCCGACATTGCTTCGCCTTCCAGGCGGGTTGCCCCATTGTGCGAACGCATAGTGAACATCCCTCCCCGTTCTCCGCCCGCCCTGAGCTTGTCGAAGGGCCGCTTTTTTCGTAGCGCGCGGCGATGGCATTCTGGGCCTACATGCTCCATTGCCGCGGCGGCGTGTTCTACACGGGGCACACCGATGATCTCGAACGCCGGGTAGCGCAGCACCAAACGGGCTATTTCTCAGGCTTCACAAGCGAACTCCTCCCGGTCGAACTCGTGTGGGCTCAGGAATTCGTGACGCGCGAAGAAGCCAAGGCCGCCGAAAAGCAGATCAAGGGATGGTCGCGCAGAAAGAAGCTGGCGTTGATACGAGGCGACTGGGCTGAGATTTCGCGCCTTGCCAAAGGGAAAACCGGTCCTTCGACAAGCTCAGGACAGATGGACTTGAAGATACAGGCGGAAGTTATCGACGCGCTGTTCGCACATGCCGTCCGCGCGGCGCCCGAGGAATGCTGTGGCATCCTGCTTGGGCAAGGCGCGCTGATCGAGCGGGCCGTGCCCGCCGCCAACGTGCATCCCACGCCGCGATCGCATTTCGAGATCGATCCCCAGGCGCTGATCGATGCCTATCGCGCGGCCAGGGCAGGCGGGCCGGAGGTGATCGGCTATTACCACTCGCACCCAAGAGGGCCGGCCGCGCCTTCGACCACAGACAGGGCCCTGGCGCCGGGCGATGGCCGGGTATGGGCCATCATCGGCCCGAGCGACGTGACGTTCTGGCGCGACGACGAGCATGGCTTCACGCCGCTTTCCTATAGCGCGGAGGACCGCTAAGGCACGCGGATGGCCAGCTTTTCCGCCCCTTCGCTCGCTTCCGCTTGCGGCCGCGTCGGGGCGGGGGGATATTCTCCTCAGCACTGTGTCAACAGTGTCAACACCACCCGGACGCCCGCTTCCTGAATGACTTCCTCCACCGACCTTGCCGCCCTGCTCTGCTCGCGCCTGTGCCATGACATGCTCAGCCCGGTGGGCGCCTTGAGCAACGGGCTGGAACTGCTGGCCGAGGAGAAGGACCCGGAGATGCGCCGGCGCTGTTTCGAGCTGCTGGAGCAAAGCGCGCGCGTCAGCACAGGCAAGCTCAAGTTCTTCCGCCTTGCCTATGGCGCCGCCGGCGGCTTTGGTGACGAAGTGCCTTCGGAAGAGCCGCGCGAACTGGTGGCCGGGCTGGCCGAAGGGAACGGGCGGATCGAGCTGGAATGGGTCGTCGCCGAACCCGTGCTGCCCAAGCCGGCCGTCAAGGTTCTGCTGAACCTGGCGGCGATCGCCATCGACGCGCTGGTGCGCGGCGGCACGTTGATGATCGCGGCGGAGCAGCGGGACGGAGCGACGGAGATCGCCGTGCGCGCCGCGGGGCAGCGGGTGGCCTTCGACGCCCATATCGGCAAGGCGCTCGACGGATCGCTGACGGAGGGCGAGCTTTCGGGCCGCACGGCGCCCGCGCACCTCATCCGCTTGCTGGCGGAGGAGCTGGGCGGCGGGCTGCAATACGCGCTCAGCGGGGAATCGCTGGTGATGGGCGCCGTGCTGCCGGACAATCGCGCCCGATGAACCTTCGGCGCGCTCGGGATGAGCTTGTCCATCGCGAGCTGCCCTCGCCCAACTGGGACGAACGCGCGCTGCCGGTGAGCCTGGTCGTGCTCCATTACACGGAGATGGAACATGACGAGGCGCTGCGGCGGCTGACCGATCCCGAAGCCAAGGTCAGCGCCCATTACTTCATTTCCGAGCAGGGCGAAGTCGTCCGCCTGGTGGACGAAGAGAAACGCGCCTGGCACGCCGGGCTCAGCTACTGGCGCGGGCTCAGGGACGTGAATTCCGCCAGCATCGGCATCGAGCTGGATCATCCGGGCCACGCCCTCGGCTATCGCCCCTTTGCCGACGCGCAGATCGAAGCGCTGCTGCCGCTGCTGGCGGCCATCGTCCGGCGGCACGACATTCCGCGCGCCAATGTCGTCGGCCACTCTGACGTGGCCCCGGCGCGCAAGATCGATCCAGGCGAGCTGTTCCCTTGGGACCGGCTGGCCGAATGCCGCCTGTGCCTGCCCCGCCCGGCCAAGCTGGAACTGGGCGATCCGTTCGACAACGACGGCGCGTTCTACCTGGCGCTGGAACGCTTCGGCTATGACATCACCGACGGGCGCAAGGCCGTGGAGGCGTTCCAGCGCCGCTGGCGGCCGGAGCGGATCGATGGCGAGATCGATGGCGAGGTGCGCGCGATCCTGTTCCAGTTGCTCTTGGATCGCGACGCCGGACGGACTAGATAACGCGCGCCAGGGGGCCGGGCAGCCGCGTCTCTCCGCTTGTGCGGGGGGCCGAGGAAAGTCCGGGCTCCGCGAAACGAGGGTGGCGGGTAACGCCCGCCGGGCTCAGGCGACTGGGCTCAGGGAAAGTGCCACAGAGAGTATACCGCCGATGGCCTCTAAAGGGCACAGGCATGGGTGAAAGGGTGCGGTAAGAGCGCACCGGGGCTCTGGTAACAGCGTCCGCATGGCAAACCCCACCCGGAGCAAGACCGAATAGGGGTTCCGCGCCCGAAAGGGCAGGAGTGTTTCGCTCCGAGGAACCCGGGTTGGTTGCTGGAGCGGCCGGGCAACCGGTCGCCGAGATGAATGGCTGCCCCCGCCCGGCGCGTCCTTTCGGGGATACGGCCGGCGGGACAGAACCCGGCTTACAGGCCCCCTGGCATTTTCTTGCGGATCAGGCTGCGAGCGCGGTGGTGATCGCGCCGTGTTCGCCCTGCACCGCTTCGATGTAGCACCGCGATGTTCCCTCCAGCGTCAGGGCGGTGAGCCGGCCGCTCATGAAGGCGCCGGTATCGATGCCGATCCGGTTGCCGCGGTCCTCCGGCGTTTCGCTGATCGTGTGGCCGTGGACGATCACCGCGCCGTGCGAGCCCGCGTGCGACAGGAACGGCTCGCGAATCCAGCGCAGGTCGCTGCTTCGCTGCTGATCGAGCGGCAGGCGCGGATCGATCCCGGCGTGGACGAACACATAATCGCCCAGCTGGATCATATCCTCGAAACTCTCGAGAAAAGCGATGTGATCGGCCGGAACGGCCTCGTGCGCCAGCGCCTGCGCCTCTTCCATCGACGCTTCGAGGAACTGCCGCCGGTCGATGCCATAGCTGAGCAGCGTTTCCCGCCCACCGTGGCGCAGGAAATGGCGGAACGTCTCGATATTCGACAAGCTGCGGAGGAACATCTCCTCGTGGTTGCCGGCCAGTATTCGCACGGAGCGGCGGCGCTGCAAGTCGCGCGCGAAATCGATCACACCCTTGCTGTCGGCCCCGCGATCGACGAGATCGCCCAGCAGCACGATCAGCGTTTCGGCCGGCTCCCGCGCCGCGTCATCCGCCTCGATCGCCGCGACGAGCGCCTCGAACAGATCGAGCCGCCCGTGAATGTCGCCCACGGCATAGACTCGCTGCCCGTCGGGGAGCGACGGTGGCGGGGCACCATCGCCCCGTGCAAACAGCTGCTTCAATGCCTCGAACATGGAATTCCCGCCGATCCTTTAGCCGCAATGCACCAGCGCGCAATAAGGGCCAGGGCCCTGCGCCGAAATGCCTGTCCGCCCGCTTAATGTGGCCGGAAGAACACACTTTGCCGGCCAAAACGGGCACCCTCGCGCAATTTTCTTGTGCGATGCAGCATGGTATTGCAGATTTCCAGCGTCCGGACGGGACACGCTCCACAAGAGAAGCGGGCCGCCGGCGCAGGTGGGACGAAGCATAGATTTCACCCAAGCAATCAAGGAATTGCCCATGCTTACGTCCGTCCGCGGCCTTCTGGCCGCCAGCCTATTTACCGCCTCGGCCCTGGTGGCCACGCCCGCTTTCGCGCAGGCCGATTCCACGCTCTCGGGCCTCACGGTCTCCGCCAATGTCGCGGTGGTGAGCGACTATCGCTTTCGCGGGGTCTCGATGTCGGAAGGCGATCCGGCCATCCAGGGCGGCATCGACGTTTCCCACGAAAGCGGCTTCTATGTCGGAACCTGGGGCTCCTCGATCGCCGGCGCGCCCGCTTATGGCGAGATGGAACTCGATGTCTACGGCGGGTGGACCGGCGAAGTGTCGCCCGGCGTGACGGTGGACGTGGGGCTGCTCTATTATCTCTACCCCGCCGGCGACAACATCGGCGGCGTGGACACGCCGACCGATTATCTCGAGCCCTATGCTTCGGTCTCCACCACACTCGGCCCGGTGAGCGCCACGCTGGGCGCGGCTTATGCGTGGAAGCAGGATGCGCTCGGCGGCGGCGATAATCTCTACGTCTATACCGACTGGAGCCTGGGCGTGCCCAGCACACCGCTGACCCTCAATGCCCACCTCGGCTATACCGACGGCGTGCTGGCGCCGCCTTATCTCGCCGGCTCGGCCGACAAGAGCGGCCTGGACTGGTCGATCGGCGCCACGGTGCCGGTCTACGGCAACTTGACCGCCGGGGTCTCCTACGTCGGCGTCGAAGGCCCGAGCGTGAAGGGCCTGACCGACGATGCCGTGGTGGCGACGCTGTCGTTCAGCATGTAGGCGGCTGAACACGCGTCGTTGCGAGCGAAGCGAGGCAATCCAGGGCGTTTGTGCGAGCCGCTCTGGATTGCTTCGTCGCCTCGCTCCTCGCAATGACGATTGGAGGGTGGGCGGTGGCATAGGCATCCCTCGACCCGGCAAGCGGAACGGCCCGCGCGGTGACGCCGCGCGGGCCTTTTCAGGTCAGCGCAGGTAGAAATCGACCGTCGTGACGACGCGCACTTTCTTGTACGGCGTATCGGCCACGCCCCAGCCGCCGCCGCTGTCACCGTCGCGGGCGTTGATCTCGAAATAGCCTTGCGTGGCGCGCTTGATTCCGCCGACGCCGGTGTCGCTGTCCTTGGCGAACTGTTCGGCCGAGGCACGCGCATCGCGGGTGGCTTCAGCCACCATCTCGGGCTTGATATCGTTGAGCTTGGTGAAGGTGAACGTCATGCCCGAACCTTCTTCCAGCAGCACGCCCCGGCGCACGAGATCGAATTGCCGGCTGACCGCGCGCTGAGCCCGGGCAATGTCGGTGGTGCGCAGGGTCATGCGCTGGCGCACGGTGAAGATCGCCTCGCCCGAGTCCGTCCGGCTGGTCGAGACATTGACGCCGGCGGTCTGCAGCGCATCGTCGGGGAAGCCGAGTTCCTTGAAGAAGGCGCGGATCGCCGCGCTATCCCGGTCAACGCTGGCCTGCGCCGTGTTCAGGTCATAACCGGAGGCCGAATAGGCGATCGTCCAGGTGGCGAGATCGGCCGTCACGTCCCGTTCCGCCAAGCCGCGCACGGTGACCGATCGATCCGCCTCCCGCGCGCGGGTCAATCCATCGCCGAGGAGATAGCCGCCGATAATCGCCCCGAGGGCCAGGATGCCCGAGCACGCCAGCAGGGTCTGGGCCTGGGGGCGGCGCCAGAAAGCGGTGGCGGAGGGCGGTTGTTGTTCGCTAGTGTCAGGCAAGATCGGTTCTCCCGAAAGCAGCGTGCGACTGCGCAGCAAGTTGCCTTCCATGCGATGAACCGTGCTTTAATGTAGATGAATGGAGCTTTAGATGGTCAAATACCTCCACAGCATGATCCGCACGGCCGATCCCGATGCCACCGTGCGCTTTTTCAAGCTGCTCGGGCTGGAGGAAGTGCGGCGAATGGAAAGCGACAAGGGCCGCTTCACCCTGATCTTCCTGGCGGCGCCGGGGCAGGAAGGTGTCGCCGAAGTGGAGCTGACGTATAACTGGCCGCCCGAGGATGGCGCCGCCGGCGAGGAATATACCGGCGGCCGCAATTTCGGACACCTGGCCTACCAGGTGGAGGACATCTACGAGACCTGCCAGAGGCTGATGGACGCCGGCGTGACCATCAACCGCCCGCCGCGCGACGGGCACATGGCCTTTATCAAGACGCCCGACGGCATTTCCATCGAGTTGCTGCAGGACGGCAACCTGCCGCCGCGGGAGCCCTGGGCGAGCATGGAGAATGTCGGGAGCTGGTGAGCAGGCGGGCCGCCGGGACGCTATCGGGGAGGACAGGCTTGCCAAGCGCCCCGGCAGCGGCCAGTTGACGCCGCCATGGCACGCGCCCTCCCCCAGGTGGTCATTATCGGCCGGCCCAACGTGGGCAAATCGACGCTGTTCAACCGGCTGGTCGGCAAGCGTCTGGCGCTGGTGGACGACCAGCCCGGCGTGACGCGCGACCGGCGCTTCGGCGAAGCGGGGCTGCGCGGGCTGGAATTTCAGGCAGTCGACACTGCCGGCTGGGAGGACGAGGAGCCCGATAGCCTGCCCGGCCGGATGCGGGCGCAAACCGAGGTTTCGCTGAAAGACGCCGATGCCGCGCTGTTCGTGATCGATGCCCGGGCCGGCCTGACCCCGCTGGACGAGGAGATCGGCCGCTGGCTGCGCGAGCAGGAAGTGCCGGTGGTGCTGGTGGCCAACAAGGCCGAAGGCAGCGCGGGCGATGCGGGCATTCTGGAAAGCTATGCCCTGGCGCTGGGCGAGCCGGTGCCGGTTTCGGCCGAGCACGGCGAAGGCATCGCCGACCTCTACGAAGCGCTGGCGCCGCTGATCGCCGACAAGCAGCCGGACGCTCTTCTCCAGGCTCGGGACGAGGGGGACGAGGATGACGGCGATCCGTCCCGGCCGCTGCAACTGGCGATCGTGGGGCGGCCGAACGCGGGCAAGTCCACCCTGATCAACCGCCTGCTGGGCGAGGACCGGCTGCTGACGGGGCCGGAAGCCGGCATCACCCGCGATTCCATCGCCGTGGAGTGGACCTGGGCCGATCCGGCCACTGGCGAAACGCGCCCGATCAAGCTGATCGACACCGCCGGGATGCGCAAGAAAGCCAAGGTGGACGACAAGCTGGAAAAGCTCGCCGTGGCCGATGCCCGCCGCGCGGTCGATTTCGCCGAAGTGGTGGTGCTGCTGCTCGATGCCACGCGCGGGCTGGAAGTGCAGGATCTGAAGATCGCCAACCTGGTGCAGGAAGAAGGCCGCGCCTTGATGGTGGCGATCAACAAGTGGGACGTGGCGGAAGACCCGAGCGCCCTGTTCAATGGCGTGCGCGCGGCGCTGGACGAAGGGCTGGCGCAACTGAAAGGGGTGCCGCTGCTGGCGGTTTCGGCAATGACCGGCAAGGGGCTGGACCAGATGCTGGCGGCCGCCTTCGACATCCGCGAGCAGTGGAGCCGGCGCGTGCCGACAGCCGCGCTCAACCGCTGGTTCGACAAGGCGCTGGAGACCAATCCCCCGCCCGCGCCCGGCGGCAAGCGGATCAAGCTGCGCTATGTCACCCAGATCAAGACCCGCCCGCCCAGCTTCGTGGTATTCGGCACCCGGCTGGACGACCTGCCGGCGAGCTACGAGCGCTATCTGGTGAACTCCATCCGCAAGGATCTGGGCTTCGGCGCGGTGCCGGTGCGGCTGACCTTGCGGAGCCCGAAGAACCCGTTCTCCAAGGATTGAACGTGTAACCCTTCGCGCCGCGCTTAAGGGCCTTTTTCCGACGCTTTTTGTCATCCTTCGCGGGGCCTGCCTGCCGAGGGGGCGAGGTCGTGGTGAGGGAGGCAAACGCCGCTTTTGGGTGTCACCCTTCATATCGGCGATCCGGGCGTGGAGCACGGGCAAACGCTGGAGGGATGATCGAGGCTCATTCGCAAGGGTGGAGCCGATTTGGGGTACTGTAGGAAAGGGGGCTGTTTCGAGCGAGAGCCGACTGGGTCCCCGCGATGCAGCGCGAGTTTCAGCCGACTGTCTACATCCTCGCGTCTCGCAAAAACGGCACGCTCAACACCGGCGTCACCTCGGATCTGATCCAGCGCATCCATGGGCATCGCGAAGGCGCAGTTCCCGGCTTCACCCGCGATTATGGCGTCAAGCGGCTGGTCTGGTTTGAACAGCATTCCACGATGGAACACGCCATCGTGCGTGAGAAGCGGATCAAGAAATGGAACCGCGTTTGGAAGCTGGACCTGATCGAGCGGGATAACCTTGGCTGGCGCGATCTGGCCGAGGACCTGGGGTTTGCGCCTCTGGAGCCTACTGGGTCCCCGCGTTCGCGGGGATGACGATGGTGTGGGGGTAACCGATACGCTACTCCCCGAACCCGATCTCCCGCAGCTTGGCCGCGTCACCTGGCAGCGCCTGGCCTGCCTTGAAGCCGTTGGCTTGCAGCAGGTAGGCCATCACTGCGATATGGTCCGCCTCGCTTAGCGAGTTCGGCGCGCCGGGGGGCATGGTGCGCACTTTGGCGTCGAGATCGGCCAAGGTGCGGCCTTTCCAGTTTGCCAGGAACACGGCGCCTTGCAGCGGCGGCACGCCTTGCGCGGGGGTAAAGCTGGCGCCGTGGCAGGCAGCGCAGTTGGCCGCATAGACTTGGCGGCCGGCCGTCGCCTGCGCGGCGGAGAACACGCCATCGGTCACCTTCCTCGACGGTGCGCCGGCGGAAACCGGATCGACCGGGATCGCGCCACCGGTGAGATTGATCGGCGCGCGGGGCGGGCCCTGACGACCGATGCCGGCATCCGGCAGCGCGAAGACGAACAGGGTGCCCTGGTTGCCCTTGATGATTTCCGGCGTGAAGCTGTCACCCAGCCAAAAGCCGGTCGAAACCGCGACGTATTGGTGGCCACCGACCGAAAACGTCACCGGGTAGCCGGTGACTGCCGAACCAAGGTTCATTTCCCACAATACCTTGCCGCTCTGCTGGTCGAGCGCGCGGAAGCGGCCGGCGGAATCGCCCGCGAACAGCAGGCCCCCGCCGGTTGTCAGCAACGACTGCATCCCGGCGCGGATGGCGTATTTCCATTCGGTCTTGCCGGTCACCGCGTTGACCGCGGTAATCACGCCAAGCTTGTTGTCTGCAGCCGGCGAAAGCGCGATCTTCGTGGCGATGGAATAGCCGGGGCTTTCCCAGTTCGGCGCCACCGCCGTAGCATCCATGCACAGGTTCTGCGCCGGGAAGTACATCGTCCGGGTCAGCGGGCTGTAGGCTGGCGCCTGATAGTTCGCCCCGCCGGTGGAGGACGGGCAGACGAAGCGCTTCTGGCCGATCTCGGTAAACACCGTCTCCGGATTGCCGGTGACCTTGCCGGTCCTGCCGTCGATCGATTGCACCACGTTCTGCATCACCGTGGGCCGCGCCCAGAGGAATTCGCCGGTGCGCCGATCCAGCGTGTAGACGATGCCCGTCTTGCCGGGGACGCCACTGACCACCTTGTAGGTCTTGCCCCGGTCGATGTTCGGATTGATCCAGCTCACTTCCGCCGGATCAGGCGCGACTTGTTCGTCGAGCAGGATGCGCGGGAACGGGTGATCGAGATCCCAGTGATCGACCAAGTGCTGATAATGCCAGACGATCTTGCCCGTCCGCACATCCAGCGCGAGCGTCGAGTTGTGATAAAGGTAGGTGTAATCGTTGCCCGCCAGCAGGAACTTGGGCGCCGGCGCGCTGACGGACGTGCCCATGTAGAGCAGCTTCAGTTCCGGATCGTAGCTGGCGTTCATCCACGCGCCGACCTGCATCCGCTTATCCAGCGGCCAGCCGCCCCAGGTGGCATCGTTCGGATCATCGCCGCGCGCGATCGTGCTGGTGCGCCAGACTTCCTTGCCCGTCTTCGCATCGTGCGCGGTGATGACGCAGGCATCCGGCCCGCCTTCCGGCTCGCACGAGCGGCCGGTGATGGCCAGGCCATCGGCGATGATCGGGCCGGAGCTTTGCTTGGCGCCCTTCTTGTAATCGAGGATCTTGGTTTCCCAGGCGAGCTTCCCGCTCTGGGCATCGACCGCGTAGATGTAATCGTCGGACCCGCGGGCGATGATGAGATTGCCGTAGATCGCCAGGTTACGGTTGGTATCGGGAAAAGTCAGGGTTTCGGTCAGGTCCTTGGGCAGCTCGCGCTTGTGGATCCACAGCACATCGCCCGAGGCGGCATCGAGGGCGGTGATCACGTCGCTGGGACCGGGGAAGTACATCACGCCGTTGTGGACCAGCGGCGTGCCTTCCTGATGCCCGGCATCGAGCGGGCGGACCCAGACCAGGCGGAGCTGGTTCACGTTGGCGCGGTCGATCTGGCTAAGCGGGCTGTAGCCCCACGAATCGAGCGTGCGCCGCCAACTGAGCCAATCCTTCGGATCGGGCTTCTGGATCATCGCATCGGTGACCGACACGAAGGGCACGGCCGAGGGCGCCGCCGATGAACCCCCGGATTGCCCCGATACCTGCGCGATCATCGCAAACGCCGCCACGGCGCCAATGGCCGTGCGCGCAGCCAGCCCGGTGATCCTCATACCCGCTCCCCTTCCCGCTTTGGCGTCAGCTTAGCAGGGTTTGAGCCGCGCTCCAGATGCGTGGTGAGATGGGTGGCTGGATAGCCCGCGGCGTGCAGGAAAGGGAACTTTGGAGGGCTGATTTAAGGTATAGGCTAGCAATCTTGCGAGTATATGCCGGACCGAAGGGCAGCCTATCACCCCCCTTGGTCATGCTGAATTTAGTTCAGCATCCATCTGGCCGCATGTCCGGAAATCGCGGACCAGCGAGCATGGACCCGCGTTTGGAACGCTGGCTCTGCATCGGGCCGAAGCATCGACCCTGAAACGAGTTCAGGGTGACGAGTACGGGTGATAAATGTGCGTTGGGAAGCGCCCCGGCCGGAACGCCCGTTTTAATCCGCCTCGGCCGCTTCGCTTTGGAGCTGGATGTAGTTGTGCAGGCCCATGCGTTCGATCATTTCGAACTGGGTTTCGAGGAAATCGACGTGCCCTTCCTCGCTTTCGAGGATGCGTTCGAACACTTCGCGGCTGACGTAATCGCGCACGGTTTCGCAATGCTGGATCGCGTCCCTGAGCAGGGGAATCGCTTCCATTTCCAGCGCAAGATCGGCCTTGAGGATTTCCTCGACGCTTTCGCCCACCTTGAGCTTGTGGAGCGCCTGGAAGTTGGGCAGCCCTTCGAGGAACAGGATGCGGTCCGCCAGGATATCCGCATGCTTCATCTCGTCGATCGATTCGTGCCGCTCGTACTCGGCGAGCTTTTCGATCCCCCAGTGCTTCAGCACGCGATAGTGCAGCCAGTACTGGTTGATGGCGGTGAGTTCGTTGGTGAGCGCCCGATTGAGATAATCGACGACTTGCGGATCGCCCTGCATGCCCTGTCTCCTGCCCGGAGGGTTCTTTCAGGTGGCCCTTGTGCGCCCGGAAGCAGCCGGCGGCAAGGCCGGAATCGCAAAAAATGGCGGAAATCCTAGGGTTTGCGAATGAAAATCAGCAGCGCTGGAAAGTCAGGATCAGGCCGCGACAAGCTGCGGGCGCCGTTCCAGCGCGCGTTCTTCCGCCAGCAATTCGTCAGCCTCTTCGAGGCATTGGCAGCACTGCGGCGCCTTGCCCAGAGTGGCGTAGACCGATTCCGCATCCCCTTCCATACAGCGCGCGGCGCGGCGGAATTCGGTTTCGCGGATCGCATTGCAGACACACACGTACATCGACGACGATCTCCGAAAGTGAGAGACCGTTAATGCGAATAGGTTGCAATAGCAAGCAGATTCAGCGGTCGGTGACGAGACAATCGTAGCCGGAGCGTTTGAGCGCGGCGCAAGCCGCCTGCGCCGCCGCGCGCGAGGGGAAGCCGCCGGCCTGAAGCAGGGTCACCCGGCCGCTGGGCAGCATCACCCGCCGCGCCCCCGCAAGCTCCGCCCGCCCCTCCACGCGGTTCCACAAGGCCTCGGCATTCGAGATGACGGCGAAGACGCCGAGCTGGACGCGCCAGGGCCCGTCCGATGCGGCGGCGCGCGGGGGCGACGGTTCGGCCGGGCGCGGCGCGGGTTCGGCGGCGGCGAGGGGCTCGGCCGCGCGGGGCGCGGGCACATGGGGAGCGCCGGCTTGCGCGGGGTCTTCGGTGCCGCCGGCGTGGCGCACATCGGCCAGGTTCGCCTTGCGAGCCGCCTCCGCTTCCGCCTTCATCCGTTCGGCGAGGGCGGCGGCCTGCTGGCGCTGCGCCGGGGGGATAGCCTGGTCCATTTCCGCCAGCGCCGGCGCCGCCTGGGGCAGGCCGAAGGCATTGGCCAGCGTCATCAGGGCATAGGCGCGCGGCCAGTCACGCTCCACATCGTCGCCGTTGAAGTGGGCGATGCCGAGCAGGTATTGCGCGCGCGGATCGCCGCGCCGGGCCGCATCGCGCAAGTATGGCATGGCCTGCGCGTGCCGCCCCTGCTCGAACAGCATCAGCCCGTAAGTATCGGCCGCCTCCAAGTGGCCGCCGGAGGCCGCCCTGGCATAGAGCGCTTCGGCGCGCGCCGGGTCGGGCGCCACGCCGCGCCCCAGGCGATAGGCCTGGGCGAGATTGAACAGGGCTTCGGGATCGCCAGCTTCCGCCGGGGCTTCCCACGCGTGCACGGCGGCGGTGTCGTCACTCCGGCTCCAGGCATCGGTGCCTTCCTTGACGTCCGCCAGCGCCGGAGGGGTGAGAAACCCGCCCGCCAGAAGCGCGGCAATCGCCAGGCGCGCGCCCATCGGTCTGGTCCACGAATGCAGCATGATCCTTGCCGGCCCCATTCACCCATCGGCGCCTAGTAAACAAGGCTTTAGTAAAATCTTTATAGTGCCGATCCTTCAGGAAATCCGCCGTTGGCGCGGGCCGATCCGAATGCCGGCCGCCTTAACTCAATATTTAGGGTGATCTGCGATCCCGCTTGGCGAAGAGGCCGGGAGGGACGTGTCTCCGGCCGGAAATTCAGGGGGATTGTCCTTTGCGCGTTTTGGCATTGGCTTCGCAGAAAGGCGGGTCTGGCAAGACCACCCTGTCGGGGCACCTGGCGGTACAGGCGCAGCGCGCCGGCGCCGGCCCGGTGGTGCTTATCGACATCGATCCGCAGGGCTCCTTGGCCGACTGGTGGAACGAGCGCGAGGCGGAATATCCGGCTTTCGCGCAAACCACGGTGGCGCGGCTGGCCAACGACCTGGCGATCCTGCGGCAGCAGGGCTTCAAGCTGGCGGTGATCGACACCCCGCCGGCGATCACCATGGCGATCCAGTCGGTCATCTCCGTGGCCGAGCTGATCGTGGTGCCGACGCGCCCCAGCCCGCACGACCTGCGCGCCGTGGGCGCCACCGTCGACTTGTGCGAGCGCGCGGGCAAGCCGCTGATCTTCGTGGTCAACGCCGCGACGCCCAAGGCCAAGATCACATCGGAAGCCGCCGTGGCGCTGAGCCAGCACGGCACGGTCGCCCCGATCACCCTGCACCAGCGCACCGATTATGCCGCCTCGATGATCGATGGCCGTACGGTGATGGAAGTCGATCCCGAAGGGCGCAGCGCGCAGGAAGTGATCGCGCTGTGGCATTATGTCGCCGACCGGCTGGAAAAGAACTTCCGCCGCACGATATTCGCCGCGCCGAACGCGATGTCGCCGATGGCAGGCGCTCACCGTCCGCAAGGCGGCTTCGGCCGCCGCGTCGCCCAGTAAGGGCGGGTGCGGCTGCCATGGCTGACGTCAAGCCCATAGCCTCGCTTGGAGCGACTCTGCTGGCCCGCAAGGGCGGCGCCAAGCCCGCGATGCGGCCGCAAGTGGCCCCCACCGGCCTGGGTGGAGCGCAGGCGGCACAGAAGATCGCCGCCGACCTGGAAGATCTCGGCTGGAACGACATGGGCGAAGACGACAGCGCGCCCGACCGTTCCGCCGACGTGCTGCAACTGACCCCTGCCCCGCATAACCCGATAGCCGAAGCGAAGACCGACAGGGGCTCGCCCCGCCCCGGCGTGCGCAGCATGCACGAAGAACTGGCCGCCCGGCTCGCCGGCGAAGGCGAATCGGACTACGTGGTGAAGAAGGCTGCGCCGAAGCCGCAGGCCAAGCCGGCGGCAGTCGCGCTGCCGCCCGCAGCCGAGGAAGTGCCGGCCGAGACAGCCCCGGCCGACGAACCCGAAGCCGAAGCCGAAAAGGTGCCGGCGATCGACGCCAGGCGCGCGCGGGCCAGCCGGCCCAGCGAGGACAGCCGCCGCGCCGCCTTCACCTTGCGGCTGGACGCCAAGCGCCATCTCAAGCTGCGGCTCGCGAGCACGATCCGCAACCGCAGTGCGCAGCAGCTGGTCACCGAAGCGCTCGACCGCTTCCTGGGCGATATTCCGGAAATCGAGCTGCTGGCCCGCAACATCCAGAAAACCGACCGCAAGGGAGTCTGACGCCATGTCTCGCATTTCCAGCGGAAACCGCATGCTTGGATTCGCGGCCGGCACGGCGCTGGCCGGCGTGCTGCTTTCGGGCTGCGCCAGCGCGGGCGGCAAGCCGGCGAGCCTTTCGGCCAGCCGCGCCGAAGGGGCGCTGGCGGTGGGCAAGACCGAGAAGGCGATCCGCCATGCGGAAGCCGCCGTCATGGCCGATCCGCGCAATGCCGCCTATCGGGCCACGCTCGGTTCCGCCTATCTCGACAGCGGGCGCTTCGCTTCGGCGGCGGCCACCTTCCGGGATGCGATGCAACTGGGCGACGCCAGCACGCGCACGGTGTTGAGCCTGTCGCTGGCGCTGACCGGCGAAGGCCGGTTCACCGAAGCGGCGGCGCTGCTCAACGAGCAGGGAAACGCCATCGCCACGAGCGACTTGGGCCTGGCGCTGGCGCTGGCCGGCCAGCCGGGGCGCGGTATCCATCTGATGGAAAACGCCATCCGCGGCGGCGAGAACACCGCCAAGATGCGCCAGAACCTGGCCTTCGCCTATGCGCTGGCGGGCCGCTGGCGCGAAGCCCGGCTGATGGCCGAGCAGGACGTTCCCGCCGACCAGGTGTCGAGCCGCATCGAGCAATGGGCCATGCTGGCCCAGCCGGGCGCGTGGCAGTTGCGCCTGGCCGGGCTGCTGGACGTGCCGGCGGGCGTGATCGATACCGGCCAGCCCACCGCACTGGCGCTGGCCAATACTCCGTCGATCGAACAGCTGGCTGCCGAAGCCGCGCTGCAAGCCGAAGTGCCTGCGCTGGCCGTAGCGCCGGCCCCTGAACCGACCATCGAGCTGCCGCCCGTGGCCGCGACGGCCGCGATGGCCGCGCCCGCTGTGCGGCCCGCCAGCTTCGAGGCGGCCTTTGCCGCGCCCGTCGCGCCTGTCCCAGCGGCCGCGCCGGCACCCGCAGCGACCGTTTCGCAGGACGCCGCGCGCTTCGCCCCAGTGGCAGCGCAACCGGCGCCAGCCCGTGTATCGGCGCCCTCACCCGTGCTGGCATCCGCCATCCAGGCGGTTCGGCAGGCGGAGGCCACGCATCTGGTCCAGCTCGGCAGCTTCTCAAGCGAGCAGGCCGCGCGGCGCGCCTGGACCATCTACCAGAACCGCTATCCCGAACTGGCCGGGCACCGCATGGTGATTTCCGAGGCCGTGGTGAACGGCAAGCACTATTACCGGGTTTCCGCCGCGGGCTTCGGCCGTTCGAGCGCTTCGGCCCTATGCGGCAAGGTCAAGTCCGGCGGCGAAGGTTGCTTCGCCTATGCCGAAGGCCGCCCGCTGCCCGGCGCGATCGATACCGGCACGCGGCTGGCGCGGCGCTGATCCATACCGGAAAAGCGAACGGGCGAGGCAGTGACCTGCCCCGCCCGCCGATTTCGCCGAAAGCGATCTGTCAGTTGTAGAGCACGCGCATCCGCGGCTGGCCTTCGGCCGAGTTCCGCCGGCGCAGGCCCCAGCCCACGGCCCCGAAGCCCAGCAGCATCAGCGCCCAGGTCGCCGGTTCGGGAACGGCGGGCGTCGATCCGCTGTTGAAGAACGTGATGTGCGAGTAACCGGGGTTATTCGGGAAATACTCGCTCAGGTCGATCAGGCCCGACGTGATGGGATCGGAATCGTAGAACAGCGCAAAGCCGTTCGCCTGCTTGACCGAGAAGTAGTGGATATTGGGATCGCCGGCCCCCGGCGTATAAGTGAACGCCAGCGTGTTGGTCTGCCCGCCGGTGAAGCTGATGTCGAATTCAGACCCGGTTATCGATGAGAAATTGGTCGAAATATCGACCTTCCCGTCACTACCGAATTTGATGATAGCCGGCGAACCGGGGTCGGCCGCACCCTGCTGCGTTCCATTGGGCGTGGCGTAGCAACTGGAAAAGCCGCCTTTCCCGTCGCAGTCGTTACCGCTGAAGGTTCCAACCAGCGTCACGGCGGCACTTACAGGCGCGGCCATGAGGCATGCGGTGCTGGCCGCGGTCATTGCGAGAAGCTTGCAAAGATGATGCATACCGACATTCCCCCTGAGTGCGAGGCAGATGCGACTCGCGCGATTAATGAACCCTTCCCGCACCCTAGGATGGTCGGCTGTCGAAGAGGATCGGGATTAACAAACTGTCCCAATCCGGGACATATGTTAAGTTAGGGCGCGGCTTCGGGGCCTATTCGACCACCGTCTTTCCGCCCTTCCACAGCATCGTGACGCGGCCCTGGACGGGCTGCCGGTCGAACGGCGTGTTGCCGGCGCTGGCGGCCATGCGGGCCGAATCCACCACCCACGGCCTGTCGGGATCGACCAGCGCGAGATCGGCTTCGGCGCCGGGGCGCAGCTCGCCCGCCGCCACCCCCAGCAGGCGCGCCGGATTGCGGGCGACCAGATCGAACGCGCGTTCGAGTGACACCGTGCCGTCGCGCACCAGCGCCAGGGCCATGGCCAGCAGCGTTTCCGCCCCGGCCATGCCGGGCGCGGCATCGGCGAAGGGCAGGCGCTTGTCTTCCGGCCCGCGCGGATCGTGGCCCGAGGCGACGACATCGATCGTACCGTCGGCCAGCGCTTCCAGCACGGCCTGGCGATCGGATTCCTGGCGCAGCGGCGGCGACAGGCGGGCGAAGGTGCGGAAATCGGCCAGCGCGAGATCCGACAGCATGAAATGCGCCGGGGTGACGCCTGCCGTGACGGCCACGCCCCGCGCCTTGGCCGCGCGGACCAGGCCGAGCGCGGCGCGCGTGGTCACTTGCCGGATATGCAGGCGCGCGCCGGTCATCTCGGCCAGCGCCACGTCGCGCGCGACGGCGAGCGCTTCCGCCTGCGCCGGCGCGCTCGGCAAGCCCAGGCGCGTGGCCATCTCGCCCGCCGTGGCCACCACCGCGTGGCCCACCAGCCCGGCATCCTCGGCATGGGTGACGACGACGAGATCGAGCATCGCGGCATAGCCGAGCAGCCGGTGCATCACCCCGCTATCGCCGATCCAGCGCCGCCCGGTGGCCACCCCGCGCGCGCCGGCCTCGCGCATCAGGGCGATTTCGGCGAGCTGCCCGCCCTGCAGCGCCACGGTGGCCGCCGCGAGGGGGTGGACCCACAAGTCCGGCTTGCCGCTCTGGGCCGCGAAGCGCACCCGTGCCGGATGATCGAGCGGCGGCGGCTGATCGGGCATCAGCGCCGCGCGGGTGATGCCGCCGAAGCGGAACGCCGGCTTGTCGATCGCGAAGACGCCGAAATCGACCAGGCCGGGCGCCACGAGCCTGCCACCGGCGTCGATCACCTCGTCACCGTCGTGCGGGGCGACATCGCCCAGCGCCTCTATCCGGCCTTCGACGCAGCGCACCGTGCCGGGGCGCACCCCTTCGGGCGTGACCAGCTTGCCGCCGGTGATGGTGAGGGGGCGGACCTGCTTCATGCCCAGTGCTCCACGCCCCGCGCGCGGCGAGTCAGCACGTCGAGGCAGGCCATGCGGATGGCGACGCCCATCTCCACCTGATCGGTGATGATCGACTGCCCGGCGAGATCGGCCACCGTACTGTCAATCTCCACGCCGCGGTTCATCGGCCCGGGGTGCATCACGATGGCATCGGACGCGGCCCGCGCCAGCCGTTCGGGCGTGAGGCCGTAGACATGGCGGTATTCGCGAGGAGAAGGGACGTACTGGCCCTCCATCCGCTCGTTCTGGAGGCGCAGCATCATCACCACGTCCGCCCCGTCGAGCGCGGCGTCGAAATCGTGGAACGGCTCCACCCCCAGACGATCGACCTGCGCCGGCATCAGCGCCGGCGGCGCGCAGACCCGCACCAGCGCGCCCAGCGCCTGAAGGCACAGGATGTTCGAGCGGGCGACCCGGCTGTGCAGCACGTCGCCGCAGATCGTCACCCGAAGGCCGTTGAAGTGGCCGTCGGAACTGGCCCGCCCCCGCGCGCGCAGCGCATGGCGCAGGGCGAGGGCATCGAGCAGCGCCTGCGTCGGATGTTCGTGCTGCCCGTCGCCGGCATTGAGCACCGGGCAGGCGACCTTGTCCGCGATCAGCGCCACCGCCCCGCTCGACTGGTGGCGGATGACGATCGCATCGGCGCGCATGGCATTGAGCGTCACCGCGGTGTCGATCAGCGTTTCGCCCTTCTTCACGCTGGACTGCGCGGCGTGCATGTTGACCACGTCCGCCCCCAGGCGCTTGCCGGCGATCTCGAAGCTGAGCAGCGTGCGGGTGGAGTTTTCGAAGAAGGCGTTGATGATCGTCAGCCCGGCGAGCCGGTCGGTATGCTTGTTCGGCTGCCGGTTCCACGCCACCCACTGTTCCGCCTCGTCGAGCAGGAACAGGATCTGGTGCGTTTCCAGCTGGCCGATCGCCAGCAGGCTGCGATGCGGAAAGGCCAAGGCGCCAGCGGGATAGCGGCCTGGAGCGTGAGTCTGGGGCGGCGATGTCATTAAAGCCGGGGCTCTAGGACTCCACGCGCCGGTTAGCAACCGCGCTGTTTGAATGAGGGTTCACGCGGAGGCGCGGAGATTAAGAAGGGCGCTCGCAGAGGCGCAGAGGCGCGGAGGAGTTGTGCTTGCGGCGAAGCCGCCCCGTTCTTCCACCGTTGCGCATGGCCCGGCTGCCCGATGATATTGCGGCTTCGCCGTTGGCACGCCCCCCCGCGCCTCTGCGCCTCTGCGAGCGCTCCCTTTATCTTCGTGCCATCGCGCCGCATCAGGCGCGATCCGGCAAAGCGGGTGGCGCATCGGGCCGCCCGCCGTTAAGCTGCACGCGGGAACGGGGATCACGAGAGACGCGCATATGAGCTTCGCAGGCAAAGTCTGGCGCTTGCTGGTCGGCATCAAGGACGCCTTGTCGCTGATATTCCTGCTGCTGTTCTTCACCGCGCTGTTCGCGGTGCTGAGCGCGCGGCCCAGCCCCGGCGCGGTGCGCGAGGGGGCGCTGCTGCTCGACCTCGACGGCACGGTGGTGGAGGAAGTTTCCCCCATCGATCCGCTGACGACGCTGCTGTCCTCGGCCGTGCCGACGCAGGAATATGCGGCGCGCGACCTGGTGCGGGCGATTGACGCCGCGAAGGACGACAAGCGGATCAAGGCCATCGCGCTGGACATGTCCACCTTCCTCGGCGGCGGGCTGGTCCACATGATCGAGATCGGCGAGGCGCTCGATCGCTTCCGCGCGGCCGGCAAGCCGGTGCTGGCCTATGCCGTGGCCTATACCGACGATTCGCTGCTGCTGGCCGCCCATGCGAGCGAGGTGTGGGTCGATCCGATGGGCGGCGTGGCGATCGAGGGGCCGGGCGGCAAGAACCTTTACTACGCCGGCCTGCTCGACAAGCTGAAGGTCAAGGCGCACGTGTTCCGCGTGGGCACTTACAAGAGCGCGGTGGAACCCTACCTGCTCACCGGCATGTCGCCCGAGGCGCGGGAGAACTATCGCCAGCTCTACGGTTCGATGTGGCAGGAATGGCAAGCCAACGTGAACAAGGCGCGCCCGAACGCGCGGATCGCCGATGTCACCGGCGATGTCACCGGATGGATTGCGGCGTCGAACGGCGATCTGGCCCAGGCGGCGATCGCCGCCGGCCTGGCCGATCGCGCGGGAACGCGCGTCGAATGGGGCCAGCGCGTGGCGCAAGTCGCCGGAGAGGACCGCTGGGACGATACGCCGGGCGCCTTCGCCCATAGCGAGTTGGAAGCCTGGCTGGCCGACCGGGCGCCGTCCACCCGTGGGCCGGCGATCGGCGTGGTGACCATCGCCGGCGAGATCAGCGACGGCGACGCCGGCCCCGGGAGCGCCGGGGCAGAGCGGATCGGCGGCCTGCTCGACGATGCGCTGTCCAGCGATCTCAAGGCGCTGGTGGTGCGGGTGGATTCGCCCGGCGGCACGGTGACCGGCTCCGAAGCGATCCGCCGGGCGATCCTGCGCCACAAGGCGAAAGGCATCCCGATCGTCGTTTCCATGGGCAATGTGGCGGCGAGCGGCGGTTATTGGGTTTCGACCGCGGCCGACCGCATCTTCGCCGAGCCGGAGACGATCACCGGATCGATCGGCATCTTCGGCGTGGTGCCCACGTTCGAGGACACGCTGGCCCAATTTGGCGTCACCGCCGACGGCGTGACCACCACCAGCCTTTCCGGCCAGCCTGACGTGATCGGCGGCCTGACCCCCGATGCCCAGGCCGTGCTGCAGGCGACGGTCGAATCGGGATACCAGCGGTTCCTGGGCCTGGTGGGCCAGGCGCGCGGCAAGACGCCCGAGCAGGTCGACGCCATCGGCCAGGGGCGCGTGTGGGACGGCGGCACCGCGCGGCAAGTGGGCCTGGTGGACCAGTTCGGCAATCTCGACGATGCGCTGGCGTACGCTGCGGCACAGGCGAAGCTGGCCGACGGCGCATGGCACGCGGAATACCTCGGCGCCGGGCAGGACCGCTACGCCCCGCTGATCCGCCGCATCCTGCGGCGCAACGGCGAAGCGAGGGGCGGGGAGGCAAGCGGCGGTGACATGTTCGCGCTCTTCGCCCGGCGCCAGGCCGGCCTGGCCACCCGAGTGCTGGCCGACATGCGCGGCATGCTGCAAGTGCGCGGCGCGCAAGCGCGGTGCATGGAATGCCCCGCCCCGCCCGCAATGCCGGGCGCAGACGGTGCAGAGGCGGCCAGTTCGCCCCTGCGCTTCCTCGCCCGCCTCTTGCTGGACTAGGTTGCTGGCAGGTTGCTGGCAGGTTGCTGGCAGGTTGCTGAGACTTGGCGCCCGACTAACGCTTGCCAGCGCCGCCGCCACATGGCAAAGGCGCGCCCCTGCCGCCCGGCCCACCTGCTTGGCCCGGCGCGCGGGCGCGTAGCTCAGTGGTAGAGCACACCCTTCACACGGGTGGGGTCGCAGGTTCAATCCCTGCCGCGCCCACCATTAGGCCAGTGATTTCAATAGAAAAGTAACTCGTCGGTCGATGGCGATCTGTGCTTTTTAAGTGGCTGACTCGGGGCATCTAACCGAGCTGTGAGTCACGCAGACCAGAACGATTCAACCGAAGCATCTTTTGGCGGGATGAGGCCACTGAGGCCAGGTCAAGGCACATCGCCCTGTGAACTCCCACGGCATGGCGGAAGGGCCTGATTCCGCTTCTCGCCCAGCCTCGTTGTTGAGCCTGAACGCGGCACGGCTTGTCGGATGGGCGGCGACCGGCGGTGCGCCTTGGCCATAGGCTGGGCGCGAGGCCGAAGGAGCTATCTCGATGCGTTTCAGCCGTTTGGTTTCCGCGGGGATGACCCTGGCCGGCGCGTTTATGCTGCCGGGCGCCGCGCTGGCACAGTATAGTCCGGATGCGACCGGCGATCTTGGGGCGGCCATGGGATCGACGGCGCTGGGGCAGTCGGTCCTGAGCGGCACGCGCGAGATCGGCCGGGATGGCGCGGATTCCGACGAGCTTTCGCCGACGATGAAGCGTTACTGCGCCGAATGGCCCGATGAAGGCGTATGCCGCGCCGACCGGGCGCGGCAGGCCCAGCGGGAGCAGGCTTCCGCCAAGCCTTCGGAAGAGCGGATGCGGCAGTTGATGGCGCAAGTGCAGGGCGAATACGAGGAGCGGGTCCGCCGGGACGGAAAGCCGGCGGCCGACAAGTGGCTCAGTGAGACGGCTTATGAACTGGGCCGGCAGGACGGCAAGGCCGCGCGGGGCGGACAGCGCTAGGGGACGGCGCGGGCGGGTTCGTACTTCAGGCGGCACGGCCTTCGAGCGTGACGCCGTAGCTGCGCACATAATCGCCCAGTTCACCCAGCACGCGCTGGGGCGTGAGGCCGAATTCCTCCAGGCTGTAGCGATGCGGGCGGCGCTTGAGCCGGGCGGCGCGGCGTTGGTAGGCTAGCATCGCGGGACGCGCCGGGGCGATGTCGAGCCCGAGGAAGCGATAGACGCGCGCCATGGCGCCGCGCCAATCGCGGTCCATGTCTTCGTAATGGACGTCGATCTGCCGATCGGCGGGAATGGCATCGCGCGCCGCGGCCATCCGTTCCAGCATCAGCCGGGTCTTGCGCAGTGATTCGCTGCCGATACGGCGTGCGTCGGCCTTGTCGGAGTAGATGATCGTCTGGTTCCAGGCCAGCGAAGCGGCGCTGCCGACCACCGCCAGCGGATCGCGATGCGTGAAGATGAGACGTGCGTCGGGAAAGACTTTCAGCAGCGCCGGCAGGTCGAGCAGGTGCTGCGGGGTCTTGAGGATCCACGGCCTGAGGCTGGAGGCCTGCTGCGACCAGCCGATCAGCCGCAGCAGGCGCGCCATCTGGCGATAGGCGGGCACTGCGTCCTGCGCTTCGCACCAGCGGCCGTAGCTGGGCACCCACCACTGCGCCTCGTGCTTCATGCCCCAGAAGCTGCTGACCAGCAGGCCCAGTTCCTCTTCCGGGTCCAGCGGGCCGGTGGGGTGAATGGTAAGCGTGCGCGGATTGGCGAGGCGGGCGACGCGCATGATCCGCCGGGCCAGCGCGATACGCGAATCGGGGCCGCTGCCGTCGAAGCCCGGCCGGGGAACGGGGCTGATCGTTTCGAAGCTGCGCAAGTGGGTGAACCGGCGATCGGCCGCGAGCAACCGGTGCAGCCGCGTGGTGCCCGATCGCATCGGCCCGGCCACGATCACCGGGCGCTGCAGCGGGCGGGCGAGGATTTCCGGGTGCCGGGCGAACCACTGCTGCGCCCACAGCCGATCGTGCAGCACCTTTTCGATCTGGGCCCGCGCGGCCCATTCGCCCGCGGCATTGAGCCGCGCTTCGGCGTGGAGCGCCTGGAGCAGGACATCCAGTGGCCCTTCGAACCAGGGATCGCCGAAATCGTCGAGCCCGGTGTAGGCAGCGGCGCGCGCCAGCAAAGCCTCTTTCGCCAGCACCGGCTTGTCCGCCAGCCCCAGCTTCCGCCCCGCCGCGATCGCCGCGTTGACCGCGCCGATGAATCGCGTCCGCCGGGGCGGGGTCAGGGGCCTTTCGGTCAAGTAAACTCGTCCCGCTGCTAGGCTGGGGGAAGCTTGCAGGATTACCCTTGAGGCGCAAGGCCGGTTCCCCCGGCCCCATGCGCGCTAGCGCCACTGGACAACGCCGCGGGCCAACGGGCATAGGCCCGGCCATGCACGATCTGCGCGCCATCCGCGAAAACCCGCAGGGCTTCGACGCCGGCCTGGCCCGGCGCGGGGCCGAACCGGCCTCTGCCGCCATCCTGGAGCGTGACGAACGCCGCCGCGCGGTGACGACACGCGCGCAAGAAGCGCAGGCGCGCCGCAACGAAGCATCGAAGGCGATCGGCGCGGCCATGGGCAAGGGCGACAAGGCCACGGCGGAGGCGCTGAAGGCCGAAGTGGCCGCGCTGAAGGAAACCCTGCCTGCGCTGGAAGAGGAAGAGCGCCGGCTGGGCGCGGAGCTGGACACGCTGCTGGCGGCGCTGCCCAACATTCCCGCCGACGACGTGCCCGAAGGCGCGGACGAGAGCGGCAACGTGGAAGTGGCCCGCTGGGGCGAGCCCCGCGCCTTCGCCTTCGCGCCGAAGGAACATGCGGACATCGGCCCGGCGCTGGGGCTGGATTTCGAAACCGCCACGGCGATGAGCGGGGCGCGCTTCGCCTTCCTGCGTGGCCAGATGGCGCGCCTGCAACGGGCGCTGGGGCAATTCATGCTGGACCTGCAGACCCGGCAGCGCGGCTATGCCGAATGCGCGGTGCCGCTGCTGGTGCGGGACGAGGCAGTGTTCGGCACCGGGCAGCTGCCGAAGTTCGCCGATGACTTGTTCCGCACGACGGACGGGCGCTGGTTGATCCCCACCGCCGAGGTCAGCCTGACCAATTCGGTGCGCGAGCAGATCCTTGGCGATCTGGCGCAGCCGATCCGCCTGACGGCCCTTACCCCCTGCTTCCGTTCCGAAGCCGGGGCGGCGGGGAAGGATACGCGGGGATTCATCCGCCAGCACCAGTTCGAGAAGGTGGAACTGGTGTGCATCTGCCGGCCCGAAGACTGGCAGGCGGAACACGAACACATGATCCGTTCCGCCGAGCTGGTGCTGGAAACACTGGGCCTGCCTTATCGCAAGATGCTGCTTTGCACGGGCGACATGGGGGCGACGGCCCGGAAGACCTTCGACCTGGAAGTGTGGCTGCCGGGCCAAGGCACCTATCGTGAGATCAGCTCGATAAGCTGGTGCGGCGATTATCAGGCGCGGCGGATAAATGCGCGCTATCGGCCGGCCAAGGATTCGGGGGGGCAGAAGGGCACCGCGTTCGTCCACACGCTCAACGGCTCCGGCCTCGCCGTGGGGCGCACGCTGGTGGCGGTGCTGGAGAACGGCCAGCAGGAAGACGGCAGCGTCACCCTGCCGCCGGCGCTGGTGCCGTATATGGGCGGGATCGACCGGCTGGCCCCGGCGGCGTGATGCGTATCCTCCTGACCAACGACGATGGCATCCACGCGCCCGGCATGGCGGTGCTGGAAGCGATCGCGGCGCGGCTTTCCGACGATGTCTGGGTCTGCGCGCCGAGCGAGGAGAACTCCGGCGCCGGGCATTCGCTGACGCTGCATCTGCCGGTGCGCCTGCGCCAGCATGGCCCGCGCCGCTTCGCGGTGACGGGCACGCCGACCGATGCGGTGAACCTGGCGCTGCGCAAGCTGTTCGCCGACCGACTGCCCGACCTGGTCATTTCCGGGGTAAACAGCGGCGAGAACCTGGCCGACGACGTGACGTATTCGGGCACGATCTCCGCCGCGATGGAAGCCGCCATGGCGGGAATCCCGGCGGTGGCGCTGAGCCAGGCGATGCGCGATGGGGGGCACGGCTTTTCCGCCGCAGAGCACTGGGCGGACAAAGTGCTGGCGCCGCTGCTGAACCTGCAAATGGCCCGGCGCACGGTTGTGAACATCAATTTCCCGCCCGTTTCCGCCGATGCCGTGCGCGGCATTCGCGTGGTGCGGCAGGGCTTCCACGACTATGCGCGCGGCTCTCTGGTCGAAGGTACCGATCCCCGGGGGCGGCCCTATTACTGGTTCGGCCTGCACGACATCGAACATACGCTGGACCACGGGACGGACCTGGAAGCCGTGTCGGACGGTTATATCGCGGTGACGCCGCTGCAGCTCGACCTCACCCACCATGCCTCGATCGGCAGCCTGGCGGAAGCCTACGCCGCATGAGAGGATGGCGCTGAGCCATGCTGTGGCCGGGCCGCCCGCGCAGGATGTTCGAGGAGGCGTCGCGCGCGCTGCGCTTCACCCCGTTGCGCCGCGCGGTCAAGGTGCCGGTCTGGGCGGACATCGGCCTGCGCCTGGGGGCGGTGCTGGTGCTGGTTTCCATCGTGGTGACGATCCACTGGATCGACCGCGCCGGCCTGGTGGATCACGTGGACGGCCACGTGAGCTTCCTCGACGTGGTCTATTACACCATGGTTTCGATCACCACGACGGGCTTTGGCGACATCACGCCGGTGGCCAGCCGATCGCGGCTGGTGGAAGCGGTGATCGTCACCCCGATTCGAGTGGCCGTGCTCCTCATCTTCGTGGGGGCGGCCTATGATTTCGTCATCAAGCGCGGCTGGGAGAAATGGCGCATGGCGCGTATTCAGAAGCAGCTTTCCGGCCATGTCGTGATCCTCGGCTATGGCATTTCCGGTTCCGAGGCGGTGGCCGAACTGATCGCGCGGGGCACCGATCCGCGCGACATCGTGGTGATGGACGTGAGCCGCGGACGGCTGGCCCATGCCGAAGCGCTGGGCTGCAACGTGATCGAGGCCGACGCGACGCGCGACGAGCACCTGATGGCCGTGCGGATCGACCGGGCGCAATGCGTGCTGATTTCCGCCGGGCGTGACGATTCGTCGGTGCTGATCGTGCTCACCGCCCGCCACCTGGCCCCCGATGTGCCGATCAGCGTGGTCATCCGCGCCACCGACAACGAATTGCTGGCCCATCAGGCAGGGGCGGACAACGTGATCAACCCGGTGCGTTTCACCGGCCTGCTGCTGGCCGGCAGCGCGCAAGGGCTGCACACGGCGGAATACCTGGCCGATCTCGCCTCCATCGCCGGCAAGGTGCAGCTGATAGAACGGCCCGTGCTGCCGGAGGAAGTGGGCAAGCCGATCACCGAGCTGGCCACGGGCGGCCAAGGCCTGCGCATCTATCGCGACGGCGTCCCCATCGGCTTCGCGGAAATCGAAGCGAAGGCATTGCAAGCCGGCGACATCGTGGTCGAGATCCGCCCCACCGAACCAGGCGAAAGCAAGGCATGAACCCAATGGCCCAGCCCCTCCCCCGCAGCCCCAGGGGCTTCATGTTCGATCTCGACGGCACGCTGATCCTCAGCGACCGCAAGCTGGGCGGCTATACCGCGATCCCCGGCGCCGCGGAGACGCTGGCCGAACTGGACGCGCGCGGCATCCCGTGGATCGCGATGACCAACGGCAGCGCCTATCCCGCCGGCGTGCAGGCGCCGAAGCTGCGCGCGGTGGGCCTGCCGGTGCGCGACGAGCGGCTGTTCACGCCCAACAGCGTGGCGGCGCGGGCGATGATCGAGCGCGGATACGAGCGCGTGCTGGTGCTGGGCACCCAGGGCGTGGCCGATGCGCTGGCCGAAGCGGGCGTGCGCTGCGTGCTGCCCGACGATCCGGCGGCGCATGAAACCGATGCGGTTTATGTCGCGTGGCATCCGCACTGTTCGATGCCGGATATCCACCTGGCCTGCGAGCGGGTGCTGGACGGCGCCGCGTTCCTGACCGCGTCCGACGTGCCGTTCTTCGCCACCAAGGACGGGCGATCCTTCGGCTATTCCTGCGCAATCAACGGCGCGGTGGCGCGCGTGACGGGCCGCGAGCCGGAGCCGTGCGGCAAGCCGAGCGCGCTGGCGCTGAAGCTGATCGCCGAGCAACTGGGCCTGCCCGAAGCGGACGTGGGCGTGGTGGGGGACGATGCCGTGGCCGAAATGCAGATGGCCCGCGCCGAGGGCGCGATCGGCATCGCCGTCGCCAGCGGATCGACCAGTCGTGAGCAATGGGCCGCCCAGCCCCCCGAGCGCGCGCCGCATGTGGTAATCGACAGCGTGGCGGATTTGCTGACAGGGGGCCTGATCGGCTAGAGACGGCGCATGAAGCTTGGCCGTCTCAATCATGTCGGCGTGGCGGTGCCGGACCTCGCGAAGGCGATCGCTTTCTGGCGCGAGACGATGGGCGCCGCGCAAGTGGGCGAACCCTTCGCCATGACCGAGCAGGGCGTGCTGGTGTGCTTCATGGAAATGCCCGGCGGAGGCACGCAGATAGAGCTGCTGGCACCGCTTCCCGGCCACTGCCCGATCCGCGCCTTCCTGGAGCGCAATCCACTAGGCGGGCAGCATCACCTGGCCTTCGAGGTGCCCGACATCGCCGAGGCGCGCGCGGCGTTCGAGGGCATGGGCAAGCGCGTGCTCGGCCCCACCCGCATGGGGGCGCACGGGACGCCGGTGTTCTTCATCCATCCCAAGGACATGGAAGGCGTGCTGACCGAGATCATGGAGAGTCCTCGGTGAGCATTGCCGAGCCCTTCTCCCTTGAAGGAGAAGGATACGCAGGCTTGGACACGCAGTGTCTTAGCCGGAGTTGGATGAGGGTGTCCGGCCCGCGCAATCGGGAGCCGCGGATCCCCCTCTCCCAGCTACGACTAAGCGGTCTTTCAGACCGCCAAGTCTTCGCAGCCCTCTCCCCCCGGGGGAAAGGGGAAGAAAGGCGCGCATGACCGACAAGGCCGACTGGCAGGGCAAGGCCGCCCATGAGCTGAAAGGCCGCGATGCCGCCTGGCATGTGCCCGAAGGCTTTGCGATCCAGCCGCTCTATACCGCCGAGGACCTGCCGGAGGGCGACATCGGCTTTCCCGGCTTCGCGCCGTTCACGCGCGGGCCTTATGCCAGCATGTATACCGGGCGGCCGTGGACGATCCGGCAATATGCGGGCTTCTCCACCGCCGAGGAATCGAACGCCTTCTATCGCCGTAACCTGGCCGCCGGGCAGAAGGGGCTTTCGGTGGCGTTCGATCTGGCCACCCACCGGGGCTATGACAGCGACCATCCGCGCGTGCACGGCGATGTCGGCAAGGCGGGCGTGGCGATCGATACCGTGAAGGACATGGAAATCCTGTTCGAGGGGATTCCGCTCGACCGGATGAGCGTTTCCATGACGATGAACGGCGCGGTGATCCCGGTGATGGCGTTCTATGTCGTGGCGGCGGAGCGGCAGGGCGTGAGCCGGGACCGGCTGAGCGGGACCATCCAGAACGACATCCTCAAGGAGTTCATGGTCCGCAACACCTACATCTATCCGCCCGAGCCGAGCATGCGGATCGTCAGCGACGTGATCGCCTGGTGCTCGGCCGAGATGCCGAAGTTCAACAGCATCTCGATCAGCGGCTATCACATGCACGAGGCGGGGGCGACGGCGGTGCAGGAGCTGGCTTTCACCATCGCCGACGGCAAGGAATACGTGAAGCGGGCCATGGCCGCCGGGCTGGCCATCGACATGTTCGCGCCGCGCCTCAGCTTCTTCTTCGGCATCGGCATGAACTTCTTCATGGAAGTGGCCAAGCTGCGCGCCGCGCGCGTGCTGTGGTGCCGGGTGATGGAAAGCCTGGGGGCGCAGGACGAACGCAGCAAGATGCTGCGCACGCATTGCCAGACCAGCGGGGTTTCGTTGCAGGAGCAGGACCCTTACAACAACGTGATCCGCACCACGGTGGAAGCGCTGGCGGCCGTGCTGGGCGGGACGCAGAGCCTGCACACCAATGCGCTGGACGAGGCGCTGGCCCTGCCCACCGATTTCTCCGCCCGCATCGCCCGCAACACGCAGCTGGTGCTGGCCGAGGAAACCGGCGTGATGCGGGTGATCGATCCGCTGGGTGGCTCTTACTACATCGAGGCGCTGACGGCGAAGCTAGTTGAAGACGCGGAAGCGCTGATCGCCGAAGCCGATGCGCTTGGCGGCATGACGGCGGCGGTGGCCAGCGGGATGCCCAAGCGGCTGATCGAGGAAGCCGCCGCCGCCCGGCAGGCGCGGATCGACCGGGGCGAGGATGTCGTCATCGGGGTGAACAAGTATCCGCTGGACGAACACGCGCCGATCGAGACGCTGGAAGTGGACAACCACAAGGTGCGCGAAGGCCAGATCGCGCGGATCGCGGCCGTGCGCGCGGCGCGGGACCAGGCGAAGTGCCGCGCGGCGCTGGAGGCGCTGACCGAGGCGGCCCGGAAAGCCCCCTCCCCTTCGGGGGAGGGGGTTGGGGGCGGGGGCGGTGTGCTTCCGCCTGGCGGACAGCCCCCCCTCCCAACCCTCCCCCCTGAAGGGGAGAGGGCTAACCTGCTCGCCCTCGCCATCGAAGCCGCCCGTGCCGATGCCACGCTGGGCGAAATCTCCATGGCGCTGGAGGCGGCCTTCCGGCGCTATGACACGGTGCCCACGCCGGTGCGCGGAGTCTATTCCGCTTCCTATGCCGGTGACGCGCGTTATGCGCAGGTCCTCGCCGGCGTGGAGACCGTCACCCACCGCCTGGGCCGCCCTCCCCGCCTGCTGGTCGCCAAGATGGGGCAGGATGGGCACGATCGCGGGGCGAATGTGATCGCCAGCGCCTTTGCCGACATGGGCTTCGCGGTGATCCCCGGCCCGCTGTTCCAGACCCCGCCCGAAACCGCCGCGCTGGCGCTGGAGCGCGATGTGGACGCGGTCGGCGCCAGCTCGCTCGCGGGCGGACACAAGACGCTGATCCCCGAGCTGGTCGAGGCGCTGAAAGCGGCCGGGCGGGCGGACATCAAGGTCGTCGCTGGTGGCGTGATCCCGCCACAGGACTACCAGTTCCTGCGTGACGCCGGGGTGCAGGGGATTTACGGCCCCGGCAGCAACGTGGTGGAGTGCGCGGCGGACCTGCTCAGGCTGCTGGGGCACAACATGCCGCCGGTGGAGGGAGAGGCGGAGTGACGACGGATCATCGCGATCCTGTGGATTTCTATCGCAGCCATGCGGAGGAATTTGCCCGCGTCCGGTCGGGGCCCAGCGCCGAAGGAACCTGGCTCAAATCCTTCATGGCCGAATTGCTGCCGTCCGGTTCCATTCTTGACGCCGGCTGCGGCACAGGTGAGCCGATCGCGCGAACCCTTGTCGAACACGGCTTCCTGGTGACGGGCCTGGACACGACACCCGCCTTTCTCGATCTGGCACGTGAAAAAGTGCCGGATGGCGTGTTTCTGGAAGCCGATCTACGCGATTTCTCTCTGGGCCGAACATTCGACGGCATCCTTGCGTGGCACAGCCTCTTTCATCTCGGGCAGGACGATCAGCGCGCCGCCATTGTCCGCCTGGCCGCCCATGCGGCGCCAACGGCGGTGCTGATGTTCACCGCCGGCGACCGCGAAGGAGAGGCGATCAATCCGATGTTCGGCGAAAATCTCTATCACGCGAGCCTTGATCCGGGAGAATATCGGACAATCCTGCAAGCGCTCGGTTTCCGGATACTCCGCTACGTCGAGCGCGATCCCGGTGCCGGTTTCAGCACCGTATGGCTCGCCCGCCGGGACGATACGGGATAGAAGCGCGGGGATTTCCCACCCAGGACTGCCCGCCGGCAGACTCACGCTGGGCCTATGCCGCAGGCGTGGCCAGCGCTATCGAAGCGCTATGAGCGAAGCAATCCGCACCGACTGGACGCGCGAGGAGATCGCCGCGCTGTTCGATCTGCCGTTCACCGAACTGGTGTTCCGTGCGGCCGAAGTCCACCGCGCGCATCATCGGGCGAGCGAGGTGCAGCTGTGCACGCTGCTCTCCATCAAGACCGGCGGGTGTCCGGAGGATTGCGGCTATTGCTCCCAATCCGTGAAGGCCGACAGCGGTGTGGAAGCCACCAGGCTGATGGACGTGCAGGCCGTGCTGCAACGCGCGGCGCAGGCGAAGGATGCGGGGAGTCAGCGGTTCTGCATGGGCGCCGCCTGGCGCAACCCGAAAGACCGCGACATGCCGAAGATCGTCGAGATCGTGAAAGGCGTGGCCGCGATGGGTCTGGAAACCTGCATGACGCTGGGGATGCTCACGCCGAAGCAGGCCGGGATGCTGGCCGAAGCGGGGCTAGATTATTACAACCATAACATCGACACCGGCCCGGAATACTATGAGCGGGTCATCAGCACGCGCACGTTCGGGGACCGGCTGGAGACGCTGGACACTGTCCGCGCGGCGGGGATCAGCGTGTGCAGCGGCGGGATCGTGGGCATGGGCGAGATGCGCGCGGACCGCGTCGGCTTCATCCACGCGCTCGCCACCCTGCCGCGCCATCCGGAGAGCGTGCCGGTCAACGCGCTGGTGCCGGTGAAAGGCACCGTGCTGGGCGACATGCTGGCGGACACGCCTCTGGCGAAGATCGACGACATCGAATTCGTCCGCACGGTGGCCGCCGCGCGGATCACGATGCCGAAAAGCATGGTGCGCCTTTCCGCCGGGCGCGAGAGCATGAGCGAGGCGACCCAGGCGCTGTGCTTCCTAGCCGGGGCGAACTCGATCTTCACCGGCGACACACTGCTGACCGCGCCCAATGCCGGCGACGACGCCGATGGCGCGCTGTTCGCCAAGCTGGGGCTGGTGCCGCTGACGGGCGAGGAGCCGATGCGGGCGTGCCAGGCGATGGCGGCGGAGTGAGCGCCCATTTCCTCTTCAGTCGTCATTCCCGCGAAAGCGGGAACCCAGTGGGCTCTTCAGGCCGCGCAGCAGACGCAACTGGGTCCCCGCTTTCGCGGGAATGACGAGGGGATTGGGAGAGTGAGTTTCAGCGATCGCCCGACGATGAGCACCGGAAAAAGGATCGGCTGCCTTGCTTATACAAGCATCGGAAGCCTCGTTGTCCTATTCTGCCTGGTAGGATCGGCGATGGGCGACTGCGCGGACGGACCGGACTCGAGCTGCAAGAACAACGCAGCGAACCTCTTGCTATTTCCCGGTTCGCTCATGATCGTGCTCACCGGCGGGATCGTGATGCTTTGGCTCTTTACGCGAAACGGACGCTGATATTTCCAAGATTCTCATCGCCAACCTGGAAAGTTGAAACAGAATGAACGGCCAATCCGACAAGACGCTTGCCTTGAGTGAGGAAATGAGCCGGGCGCTGGCCGGCGCGGATATGTCCGATCCGGCGCAGCGGACGGCGGCGACGCTGTTCGTGGTGTTGAAGAGCCAGCTCGACATGCTGGGATTCCGGCCCGGCACGGTTCCGTTCGACGCGCGGTTCGGGTCCGATCGCTGCCGGGGCGCCTTGATGGGAACCGCCGTGGCCGCGGTGCGCGGCCATCGCGAAGCGCCGGAGCGGGAGCATTATATCGACGCCATCGTGGCCGCCTTCACGGTGGTTTTCGGCGAGGCGATCGGCCGCGCGCGGGCGCTGGAAACGATCGAGGCTTCCGCCGACCGGAACGAAACGGTGAACGCCGCGTCCGATTGGGCCGGCCAGGACATGATCGACACCTGGAGCGACACGTCACCCTCCGCCCCGACGGCTTACTATCGGGCGGCGACCGGAGAGCGGATGTTCGATCAATGATCGCCATCGCCGCCGCGCTGCTGCTTGCCCAGGCGGGCGCTTCCACGGCGGACGAACCGATCAACTGCGACAAGGCGCTGACCCAGCTGGAGATGAATCGCTGCGCCGCGCGGGATTTCGAAAGCTCCGACGCCGCGCTCAATGCGCAATGGGCGGAAACGGCGGCGCGGATGAAAGCGCTCGACGCGCAGATCGACCGGGAGCACGACAAGCAGCCCGGCTATTTCGACACGCTGCTCAATGGCCAGCGCGCCTGGCTGACATTCCGCGATGCGCAGTGCCTTTCGGAAAGCTTCCTGGCCCGCGGCGGATCCTTGCAGCCGATGATGAACGCGCAGTGCAAAACCTATCTGACCGAGCTACGCATCCAGCAACTGCGCGATCTCGTCGCCACCCCTTGAACCATGGAGCCATGAACGTGACCGACCAGAAGCTGGAAACCCTGACCATTCACGCCGGCACTGCGCCCGATCCCACGACCAAGGCGCGGGTGACGCCGATCTACCAGACCACGTCCTATGTGTTCGACGACGTGGATCACGCGGCGCGGCTGTTCAACCTGGAGGAATTCGGGAACATCTACACCCGGATCATGAACCCCACCAGCGGCGTGCTGGAAGGCAAGGTGGCGGCGATGGAAGGCGGCCTGGCCGGCCTGGCGGTGGCATCCGGCCATGCGGCGCAGTTCCTTGTCTTTCACACGCTGATGGAGCCACACTGCAACATCGTTGCGGCCAAGCGGCTCTATGGCGGATCGCTCAACCAGATCGGCCAGAGCTTCCGCAAGATGGCGTGGGACGCGAAGTTCGTGGATGCGGACGATCCGGCCGCCATCGCTGCCGCGATCGACGACAAGACGCGCTGCGTCTTCATCGAAAGCCTGGCCAATCCGCAGGGCGTGCAGGACATCGCGGCGATCGCCAAGGTGGCGCACGATGCTGGCGTGCCGCTGATCGTGGACAACACGCTGGCGACGCCGATGCTGTGCCGCCCGATCGAGCACGGGGCCGATATCGTGGTCCATTCGGCGACCAAGTTCCTGGGCGGGCACGGCAATTCGATCGCCGGGGTGATCGTCGATGCCGGCCGCTTCGACTGGAAAGCGGGCGGCAAGTACCCCTACCTGAGCGAGCCCAATGCCTCGTACCACGGCACGAGTTTTGCCGACACGTTCGGCGAACTGGCCTTCATCCTCGCCGCCCGCACCTTGGGCCTGCGCGATCTCGGCCCGGCCCTGTCGCCGATGAACGCCTTCTTCGTGCTGACCGGAATGGAGACGCTGGCCCTGCGGATGGAGCGCCATTGCAACAACGCGCTGGCGCTGGCCCAATGGCTGAAGGCGCACCCCAAGGTGGAGTGGGTGTCCTATGCCGGGTTGGAGGGCGATCGCTATCACGCGCTGGCGCAGCGCTATCTGGGCGGCAAGGGCGGCGCGGTGTTCACCTTCGGCCTCAAGGGCGGTTATGAAGCGGGCGTGAAGCTGGTCTCCTCGGTCAAGCTGTTCAGCCACCTGGCCAACATGGGCGATACCCGCTCGCTGATCATCCACCCGGCTTCCACCACGCACCGCCAGCTCGAACCCGAAGCACTGGTGGAAGCCGGCGCCGGGCCCGACGTGGTGCGCGTATCGGTGGGTATCGAGCATATCGACGACATCATCGCCGATCTCAGCCAGGCGCTGGATCAGGTGTGAGGATGATGGGCGAGGCCGTGGCGGCGTGAGCGTATTGTCCCTGTTTCGTCATTCCCGCGAAAGCGGGAACCCGGTCGCGTCTGTGGGCGCAATGAGAGCCTACTGGGCCCCCGCTTTCGCGGGGGTGACGAAAAAGGGGGTGCCGTTTCCCGGGAAGCGCCTCGCTGATGTTCAATAAGATCCTCATCGCCAACCGGGGCGAGATCGCCTGCCGGGTGATCCGCACCGCGCGCGCGATGGGGATCGCGACGGTGGCGGTCTATTCGGATGCCGACGCGCGAAGTCCGCATGTGAAGATGGCGGACGAGGCGGTGCCTATCGGGCCTTCGCCGGCGGCCGAAAGCTACTTGCGCGCCGACCGGATCATCGAGGCCTGCAAGGCCACCGGGGCCGAAGCGGTGCATCCCGGCTATGGCTTCCTGTCCGAGCGGGCGAGCTTCGTGGAGGCGCTGGAGGCGGAAGGGATCGTGTTCATAGGCCCGCCCGCGGGTGCCATCGCGGCGATGGGTGACAAGATCGAAAGCAAGCGGATCGCGCAAGCGGCGGGCGTCAACGTGGTGCCGGGCTTCGTGGGCGAGATCGCCGATACGGCGCACGCGGTGAAGATCGCCGGGGAGATCGGCTATCCGGTAATGATGAAGGCCAGCGCCGGCGGCGGCGGCAAGGGCATGCGGCTGGCGTGGTCCGAACGGGACGTGCGCGAAGGCTTCGAGAGCGTGAAGCGCGAGAGCCTCAATTCCTTCGGCGACGACCGGGTGTTCATCGAAAAGTTCATCGAAAGCCCCCGGCACATCGAGATCCAGGTACTGGGCGACCAGCACGGCAACCTGATCCACCTCAACGAACGCGAATGTTCGATCCAGCGGCGGCACCAGAAGGTGGTGGAGGAAGCCCCCTCCCCCTTCGTCACCCCGGAAATGCGCGCGCGAATGGGGAAGCAGGCGATCGCGCTGGCCCGCGCGGTGGGCTATCATTCGGCCGGCACGGTGGAACTGATCGTCAGCGGCGCCGATCCCACGGGCGAAAGCTTCTACTTCCTCGAAATGAATACGCGCCTGCAAGTCGAACACCCGGTGACCGAAGCGGTGACCGGGATCGACCTGGTGGAGCAGATGATCCGCGTGGCGGCGGGGGAACCGCTGGGATTCGGGCAGGCGGACGTGCCGCTCAACGGCTGGGCGATCGAGACGCGGGTCTATGCGGAAGACCCCTATCGCGGGTTTCTGCCGAGCACCGGGCGGCTGGTGCGCTATCGATCCCCCTCCCGCTTGCGGGAGGGGTCAGGGGAAGGACTGTCCAGTGCTGGCGTCTTTCCCCTACAGGCCCTCCCCCAGCCCCTCCCGCAAGCGGGAGGGGAGCCGTACGTTCGTGTGGACGATGGGGTGGCGGAGGGCGGCGAGGTTTCGCTGTTCTACGATCCGATGATCGCCAAGCTGATTACCTGGGCGCCGACGCGCGACGAGGCGGCGGACTTGCAGGTCACCGCGCTCGACCGGTTCGAGATCGAAGGGCCGGGGCACAATATCGATTTCCTCAGCGCCCTGATGCAGCATCCACGCTTTCGCGCCGGCGAGCTGACCACCGGCTTCATCGCCGAGGAATATCCCGAAGGCTTCCACGGCGCGCCGGCCAGCGAGGAGCAGCTGCGCCTGATCACCGCGGTGGTGGCAGGCAATGCCTCGACCATGATGGCGCGGGCGCGGCGGATTTCCGGCCAGCTCAATGGGCCGCCGGCGGTCCCGTGCGACTGGATGGTGAGAATGGGCGGCCGCGACTATGCGGTCACGCTGGGCGAAGGCCATGCCACGGTCGATCGGCATCGCATCGAAGGCACCTGCGACTGGCGGCCGGGCATGCGACTGGCCACGGCAAGCGGGAATGGGCAGGTGCTCGGCCTCAAGGTGGCGCGCGCGGGGTTCGATTGGCTGATCACCACGCACGGCGCCACGCACAGGGCGCGGGCGATCCCTGCCCGGCTGGCCCCGCTGGCGGCGCACATGATCGAGAAGACGCCGCCCGATCTTTCGCGCTTCCTGCTGAGCCCGATGCCGGGGCTGCTGGTGGCGCTGCATGTGGCGGCGGGCGACAGGGTCGAAGCGGGCCAGCCGCTGGCGACCGTCGAGGCGATGAAGATGGAGAACATCCTGCGCGCCCAGCGCAGCGGAACGGTGAGCCAGGTCGCGGCCATGGTGGGCGAGACCCTGGCCGCCGATGCAGTGATCCTGGAGCTGGAATGACTTTCGACTACGAGGCCTATGTCGCGGATTTCCTGACCGGCGACGACGAGGCGCTGGTGACGCGCTGGTTTGCCGAGCACTGCGCAATGGAAAGCGGCAGCGGCACGTTCGAAGGGCGCGACGGAATGCGCCGCTTCCTGGCCTGGGCGCATGACGGAGTGCGCGAATGCCCGCGCATCGTAGCCTGGGTGCAGCAGGGGCAGGACCTGTTCGCCGAGATCGACATGGACTTCCACGCGACCAAGGAACGCGCGGACTTCCCCTTCCAGCACCTGTTCCCCGGCGATTCCATCACGGTAAAGTTCCTGGCGCACTATGTGCTCGACGACAGGGGGCAGATCCAGCGGCTGAAGACCATGACATGGCCGGCGGAAAAGGGCGTGACCAAGCTGCCGCCGCTGGGGCCGCATCCCAGCCAGCTGGCGGCTTACGCGGCCTATACCGCCGCCTTTTCCGCCGGCGATGCCGAGCGCTACACCCGGTTCTATACCGATGATGTGGAGCTGCTGCTGGGCTCTGTGCCGCCGATGAGGGGCAAGCAGGCCATCGCCGATTTCTACACCGCGATGTTCCAGCGCGTGCGCGAAAGCCTGACGGTGCATGGCATCGAGGCGAGCGAGAGCGAGATCGTCAGCGACACGACCAGCCGGTTCACCGCCGTGGCCGACGCGCCGGATTTCGTGGTCGGGCCGCTGCGGAAGGGCGATTATATCGAAGTGAGAGTGATCGTGACCTACACCTTGCGCGGCGGACTGATCGAGCGGATCGCCGTGAAGCGCGCGGGGGAGCCGGTGTTTCACCGCACCTCTGAATAGCTCGTCATTCCCGCGAAAGCGGGGACCCAGACCGTAATGAGCGCTACGCGCGCCCGCTTTGTACGCTGGATTCCCGCCTTCGCGGGAATGACGAAGGAGGTTAGCGGGAAAGGATTTGCTCCACCTCCGCCAGATCCTCCGGCGTATCGACATCGCGCAGCATACCCGCCGGCGGATCGAGCAGCGTGGCGGTTTCCAACAAGGGGCCGGCGCCGCGATCGCCGGAAAGCGTGGCGGCCTTCTCGATCAGGGCACGGTCGAGCAAGGCGGGAACGCCGGCGTGATCGTCGGCATGGCCGGTGGCCGCCGGGGGCCGACTGGCGGCGAGACGGCGCAGATAGGCCGGCGTGACCAGCGGCATATCGGCCAGCAGGACCAGCAGCGCCAGGTCCCCGCGCGCCAGGGCTGCCTGTGCGGCGAGTGCCAACGAAGTCCCCAGCCCCTCCTCCGGATGAGGATTGACCAGCAGCTTCCAGCCCGGATGCCCGTCGGCGAAATGGACGCTGCCCGGGCCGACGACCAGGGTTCCGGGATCGAGCCCCGCATCGGCCACGGCATCGAGCACCCAATGGCCGAGCGGCTTGCCGGCGCAGATCGCATCGAGCTTGCCGCCCCCGAAGCGCTCCCCCCGGCCGGCGGCGAGCACGACGACATGCGGTTCAGCCATGCGGGTGCAACGCCTCGTATTCGCCGACGATCTGCGCCAGCACCGAAAGCGCCAGCACGCCCGGCTCGCGGCTGCGGGCGATCACGCCCACCGGGCTGCGGATGCGGGCGAGCTGCTCCGGCGTGGCGCCGCGGGCCGCCAGCCGCTCCATCCGGGAACGGCGCGCTTCCAGGCCGCCTTGCGCGCCGATGTGGAAGGCGGGCGTTTCCAGCGCCCATTCCAGAATCGCCTGTTCCCATTCGTGATCGTGGAACAGCAGGACCACGGCGGTCCAGGGATCGGCGGTGAAACCGGCGGGCTGGCGACCGAGCGAAAGCGCATCCTTGCCGTGCGCGGCCACTTCCACTCCGGCGGCGGAGGCGAGGACGGCCAGCGCCTCCAGCTCCGGCCCTTCCCCGAACAGCAGCAGGCGCAGCGGCGGGATATAGCGGCGCTGCGGCAGTTGTTCGCTGGGCAGGGGCAAGACTGCCTCAGCCCGCGCCTCAAGGCACTCCACGGCGCGGCTGGCGGCCGCCCGATCGGGCGCGGGATCGATCAGCACGTCCAGCCCGCTGCCGCAGGGCAGGCGGAAATCGATCAGCTCCGACCCGGCGCCGAAGCGCTTGACCACGGGGCCGCGCGCCAGGGCGATCTCGCTGGCGAGCTGCCTCTCAAGGCACCCATCGGCCAGGCTGCCGGTGATTTCCCCCCGGGGCCCGACCGCGAGCTGGGCCCCGATGCGGCGGGAAAAGCTGCCGTCGATGCCGACCACCGTGCACAGGCCCACCCCCGGATCGCACGCCGCGCGCAAGGCGGCGCGGTCATCGGTCCAGGCTGGGCGGCGCGCGGTTGCCAGCATCAGCTTCGCGAGGGCGAACTCATGGCCGGCAGCCGGGTGCACTGGAAGCTGGCCGGATCGTTGGGATCGCCCGCGCCCTTGTAGCGCGCGTAGAGCGGATAGGGGCAGAGCGGCCGCGTCATCGGCTCGCGCGGCGCCGCCGCCGGCGCGCCGGGAGGGCCGCCCATGGCCGCCGGGCGCGTGGCGATGAGCCGGTCAGGCGCCTTGCCGGTACTGGCCCATTCGTCGATCGTGCCGAGCGTATCGAACTGGCTGGCCCCGTCGCCGCCGGAGCAATGGTCCATCCCCGGCACCATGTAGAGCCGCAGCTGATTGTCCGCCTGCGCGTCGCTCAAGCTCGGGCGCAAGCCATCGTAGAACCGGAGGGTGTTGTTGGCCGGGATAAGCCCGTCCGTCCACCCATGGCTGAGCAGCAGCTTGCCGCCCCGCGCGAAGAACGCGCCGAGGCCGTTGGACGGAACATCGAGGATGTTCGCGCCATAGGCCCGCCCCGCCTGCGCGTCGCGAACGTAGTCGAAGGTCTTCCAATCCCACTGCGGCCGGTCGCCGAAGACGAGCAGGCTGAAATAGGTGTAAGCGACGGGGAACGGGGTCTGCCCCTGCACCAGCATGCCCAACTGCGTTTCGCTGCCGACGGGCCAGCCGGGCAGGTTCGGCGGCCCACGATAGATCGCGCGCACCGTTTCCGCCTGTTCCGCAGTCAATCCCGGAACGGTGCCGGGATCGAAGCGGCACTGGCCGGGCATGGCGATCAGCCCATCTTCCAGCCCATCGTCCTTGTCGCACTGCGCCACGGCAGCGCGGTGGACCGCGTTCATCTGTGCCGGTGTCAGCGACGCGCCGGGCGCGCGTTGCGGTTGCCAGCCGGCCCACATCGACTGGGTCATCAGGTCGGTCATCGGATTGGCCGGGGCCATCGCGGAAATGGCATCGAAATCGGCGGGATAGCGATAGGCCGCCATCAAGCCCTGGCGGCCGCCGGTGGAGCAGGAGTTCCAGAACGAGAGCTTCGGCCCGCTGCCATAGAACGCCTCGATCACGCGCTTGGCGGCCACGGTCGTCTCGTGAACCGCGCGATAGCCGAAATCGACCAGCTTTTCCGGATGGCCGACGGCGAAGTCGCCCGTCATGCCATTGCCGGTATGCCCGGTATCGGTGGCGGCGACGGCATAGCCGCGCGCCAGCGCACTGGCGATTTCGCCGTAGCTGATCGAGCCGGCCCAGACGCCGTTGCCGATGCCGACATACTTGCCGTTCCATCCGCTCGCCGGCAGCCAGACTTCGGACTTGATGTCGGAATCGGCGCTGGGCGTCAGCGTCAGCTGCACGCGGCAGAAAGCAGGCAGTTCACCGAAACGGCCGGCGCCGATGCCGGGCGGCGCACCGGCGGGGCCGGGCTGCTGGAAGGCGCCGGCCGCCACCACGCTGGCGGCCGTCACCTTGCCATCGGGCAGGCTGAGGCGCGCCAAGTCACCGCATTCGGCCGCCGCCGCCGGGCTGGCAAGCGCGACAAGCGCCGCCGCCGATCCGCCGCACAGCGCACGCATCCATATCCGTCTTATCATCCGCCCCTCCCACTCGTTTCTGGACTTGAGCTGCTCATAGCCCGGATTCCGCGGGGTCTTAAAGCCTCATTCGCGAGGACCATCGCGCGCCGCGAGGTGAGGCCGGTGAATCAACCTGATTCGTCATGGCGAGAAGTGAAGCGACGAAGCACGACGCCTTGCGCCGCGCCATCCGAAGAGAAGGGGGCTATCGCGCCTGGGCGCGAGCACCCTTCCATCGTTCTTCGCGTGGTCCCCCCTTTCGAGGAGAGGATTCAGACCAGTTGCTTCGTGTCGATCGGCAGCCTGCGGATGCGCTTGCCGGTGAGCTTGTGGAGCGCGTTGGTCAGGGCCGGGATCACCGGCGGCAGCGCGGGCTCGCCCAGGCCGGTGGGATTGTGATCGGTCTTGACCCATTCGACGTGGATCTCCGGCGTCACGGGCATGCGCGGCACCGGGTAATCATTATAATTGGATTGGACCACCGCACCGCCATCAAGCTCGATCGCGAGCGAGGTCGCCTGACCGATTCCGTCGATGATCGAGCCTTCCACCTGGTTCAGCGCGCCGAACGGATTGATGATGTGGCTGCCGACATCGCCCGCCGCCCAGACATTGTGCACTTCGACCTGGCCGCGATCGGACAGGCTGGCTTCCACCACTTCGGCGAAATAGCCCATGTGGCTGAAGTAATAGCCGAAGCCCTTGGCCCGGCCCGGCGATGACGGACGGTCCCAGGCGGACATTTCCATCGCCTTGCGGATCACCCCCTTGGCCCGCGCCGGATCGAAGCCGGGCTGCGCGCCGCCGAAACCCCGGCTGTCGGGGAACTTGCCGCGCGAGGATAGCAGGTCATCCAGCAAGGCGGGCAGATCGCGGCCCTGCGCTTCGGCCACCTCGTCAAGGAAGGCCTGGGTAACGAAAGCCAGCGCGTTGGACGAAGGCGCCCGCAGCGCGCCCATCGGCACGCGGGTTTTGAGCTTGCTTTGCGCATAGCGCAGATTGGGCACGAACCGGGCCGGGAAGATGTCCGGCGCCATGGCCGCGGGGTTGAACCCGCCGGTGATATCGAAAGTGATGAAGTGATCGTCGAAGCCGATCAGCTTGCCGTCCCCGTCCAGCGCCGCGCGCAGGCGGTGCCAACCGGCCGGCCGGTAGAAGTCGCTGTGGACGTCGTCCTCGCGGCTCCAGATCAGCTGCACGGGCGTGCCGGGCATCTTCTTGGCGATCGCCGCCGCCTGGTGCATGAAATCGTTCGTCAGACGGCGGCCGAAACCACCGCCCGTGCGGGTCATATGCACCGTGACCTTGTCGGGCGACAGGCCCAGCATCTGCGCCACGGCCATCTGGCCGCCCTGCGGCATCTGGGTGGGCGCCCACATCTCCATCGAGCCGTCTTCATGGCACAGGGCCGTGCAGTTCTGCGGTTCCATCGGCACGTGGGCCAGGAAGGGGTAGAAGTATTCCGCATCGAGCACCTTGGCGGCCGAAGCGAAGGCGGCATCGACATCGCCATCGCTGGAGAACACGTCCTCCGGCTTGCCGGCCGCCATCAGCTCACGCGCGCGCTGATCATAGCCGGCGGTCGAATGGCCGCTCCATTCGCCGGTGTCCCATTCGATTGACAGCTTCTCGCGCGCCTTGTTGGCGATCCACCAGTTCTTGGCGATGATCGCCACGCCGTCCACCAGCTGATCGGCCTGCCCGTTGCCTTCGATCACGAAGGCATCGAGCACGCCCGGCGTGGCCTTCACGGCATCGAGATCGGCGGACTTGAGCTTGGAGCCGAATACCCGCGCCCGCTCGTAAGCGGCGTGGACCATGCCGGGAAGCTGGGTGTCGAGCCCGAAGATCGGTTCCCCCTTCACGATCCGCCCACTGTCGATCCCGCCGATGGCGCGGCCGATGATGCGGAAATCCTTGGGATCCTTGAGCGGCACCTTGGCCAGATCGGGCACGGCCACATCGGCCGCCTCGCTCGCCAGCTCGCCATAGGTCAGCGAGCGGCCGGAAGCGGGATCGACTACCTTGCCCGGCTCGGTGACCAGCTTCGCGCTATCCACCCCCCAGCGGCGCGCGGCCGCCTGGAGCAGCATCTGCCGCCCGGCCGCGCCGGCCTGGCGCAGCGGCAGCCAGTTCATCGGCGTGGCCGTGCTGCCGCCGGCCATCTGCATCCCGTATTTCGCGGTGTCCGTGCCGCCCTGGACGATCTTCACCTGGTCCCAATCGGCATCCAGTTCCTCCGCGATCAGCATGGGCAGCATGGTCTTGATGCCCTGGCCGATTTCGGGGTTCTTGCCGACGATGGTGATCACGTTGTCGGGCGCGATGGTGATGAAGGCGTTGAGCTCCGCACCCTGGCCCGCCCCAGCGGCGGCGGCGCGCGCCGGAAGCGGCAGGGCCACGGCGAGCATCAGGCCCCCGCCGGCCAGCGCGCTGGCCTTGAGCAGGGAACGGCGGTCAAGCGTCATGGTCTCAGACATTGGCCGTTTCCTTCTGTTCCACGACCGCCACGATCGCCTTCCTGATCCGGGTGTAGCAGGCGCAGCGGCAGATATTGCCCGACATCGCCTGATCGATCTGCTGTGCGTTGGGCTGCGGATTGCGGGCCAGCAGGGCGCTGGCGTTCATCAGCTGCCCCGCCTGGCAATAGCCGCACTGCATCACGTCTTCATCGAGCCAGGCCTGCTGCAACGCGCGGCCCACCGGGCTTTCCTCCAGCGCTTCGATGGTGGTGATCTTGCGATCGCCGATGGAACCGACCCGCAGCGAGCACGAGCGGGTGGCCACGCCATCCACATGGACGGTGCAGGCGCCGCAGGCGCCGATGCCGCAGCCGAACTTGGTGCCCACCATGCCCAGCTCGTTCCTCAGCGCCCAGAGCAGCGGCATGTCCGCCGGCACGTCCAGCTCGCGCGCCTCACCGTTGATTTCGACCCGGTAGGCCATGCCAAATCTCCCATCCCCGTTATCATTGTGCCCCGGCCAAGCCGGACGGCGTGGAACCCTTGTAGCCATCCGCGGCCGATCTTGAAAGCACGAGTGACCAACTCTCTCGGGGGCGCGCTTGACAATCCCCCTCCCACCCCGGCTACCCTTTAGCGCGAGGGCGACAGCGAGGGCGGGCAGCAACGATGGACAGGGGCGAGACCGCAGGCTCCCGCGAGCAAAGCGCCGGCAAGTCGAGCTTCGAGATCTATCGCGAAGGCGGGACGACCCGGCCGATCCGCCTGACGGTGCTGCTGGTGATCGTGGCCCGCCGCTGGCGATCGCTGCTGGACGAGCGGCTGCGCAGCATCGGCCAGAGCGCGGCGCGGATGGAAGCGCTGGCGGCGATCGTCAATTCGCCCTGGCCCAGCGCGCAGGTCGACATCGCCAAGCGCCTGCGGATCGAAGGCCCGACGATGACGCGCATGCTCGATTCGCTGGAGGCGGACGGGCTGGTCGAACGCTTGCCCGATCCGCACGATCGCCGCACCAAGCAGCTGCGCCTGACGCCGCAGGGCGAGGCTGTGCTGGAAGAGATCTTCGCCATCACCGACCCTTTGCGCGAACGCCTGCTGGAAGGCGTGCCGGCCGATACGATGGATGAACTGAACGGCTTCCTGGGGATGCTGACCGATCGGCTCGACGCCGGGCTGCCGGAGACCGAGGCTTAACGGAAAGCACGGACGGAAGCGCGGAGGAAATACCCCCCCGCCCTTCGTCATCCCCGCGAAAGCGGGGATGACGAAAAAAGGGGAACGCTCCCGCACAGGCGGTCCGACAGCGCGCTAATTCGCGTCCTGTCGGCCCCAATCCTCATTGGCGCGGGCGATCAGGTAGGCGTGGATCGCCTCGGCCTGCTGCGGGGTGAGCAGGTCGGCGAAGCTGGCCATGCCCTTGTCCACGTAGATGCCCTTGAGCACGATGTCGGTGAACTTGGCGTGGGTTTCCGCCGACATGTGGCGCAAGTCCTTGACCCCGCCGATCGCGCGCTGCCCGTGGCATACGGCGCAGGTCTGGGCGAAAAGCTGGGCGCCTTCGGTAATCTGGGCCTCGCTTGCCCGCAAGGGCGGCGGGGGTTCCACGGCCTCGGTCGCCGCAAGAGGCGGAAGCTGCTTGTCACCGTCCAGCTTGAACACCAGCAGGCGGGCCGAAGCGCGCGGAAGCTCGGTGCCGGAGGATTGCTCGATCTGCGCCGCGCCGCCGCCCCAGCCGGCGTTGACGGCGACATACTGCATGCCGTCGAGCATGTATGTGATCCCGCCGCCCACCGGGGCGCTTTGCGTGGGGTATTCCCACAGGACCTTGCCGGTGCGCGCGTCGAAGGCGGCGAATGTCTGCTTGGTGGTCCCTTCGAACACCAGATCGCTGCCGGTGGCGAAGACCCCGCCGTTGCCGTGGCGCGGCAGCGGCACTTGCCAGGCCACCGCCTGCTTCACCGGGTCCCACGCCGTGAGCCAGGCCTTTTCCACCTTATTGGCTTCTTCCTGCAGTTCCGCCCGCTTCCGGCCCGCGTCCCCGGTGTAGCCGCCCCAGCCGCTGTTCGAACGCTTGGGCTGCGGCTTCCAGTCGGGTTGCAGCGCATAGACGAAGCCGGACTGGTAAGCCGGAAAATAGGCCAGCCCGGTTCGTGGGCTATAGGCCATGGGGAACCAGTTGTGCCCCCCTCCCGGCCCCGGCATGACCAGCTTGGGATCGAAGCCATAGCGCACCGCGTCGCTGGTGATCGGGTGGCCCGTGGCATCGAACCCTTCGTTCCAGTTCTGCATCACGTGGTTCTTGGCGCTGATGAACTCCCCCGTCTTGCGGTCGAGCACATAGAAGAACCCGTTCTTCGGCGCCTGCATCAGCACTTTGCGCGGCTTCCCGTCGATCGTCAGGTCGGCGCTGATCATCGACTGGGTGCAGGTCCAGTCCCACTCCTCGCCCGGGTTCATCTGGTAATGCCAGGCGTAGCTGCCGTCTTTCGCGTGGAGCGCGACGATCGAGCAGACGAACAGGTTGTCGCCCTTGTTCTCCGACCGATAGTAGCGGGAATGGGGCGAGGAATTGCCGGTGCCCACATAGACCAGATCCAGATCCGGATCGTAAGCGATGGAATCCCACGGATTCGCGCCGCCGCCCAGCTGGTAATAGGCATCGCCGAACCAGGTTTTGCGGATCATCGGCATGATCGGATCGGACGCTTCGCCGTCAGGCCCTTTCGCCGGGTCCCCGGGCGTGAGGAAGAACTTCCACAGCTTCCTGCCGGTATCCGCATCGTAGGCCGAGACGAAGCCGCGCACCCCGAAATCGCCGCCCGAATTGCCGACCACCACCTTGCCATCGAACACCCGCGGCGCGCCGGTGATGGTGTAGACATAATCGCTGTCGGGCGCGAACGTGCGGGTGGTCCAGACCGGCTTGCCCATGGCCTTGTCCAGCGCGATCAGCCGCCCGTCCAGCGTGGCGATGATGATCTTGTCGCCCCACATCGCCAGGCCGCGGCTGACCGGCTCGCAGCAGGCGAAGCGCGCCATTTCGCGCGGGACCTGCGGATCGTAGGTCCACAGCCGCTTGCCGGTGCGCGCGTCGTAGGCGATCGTGATGTTGAACGGCAGGCTGTTGTAAAGCACCCCGTCGGCGTAGATCGGCGTCGCTTCCACCCCGCGATAAGTGCCGAGATCGTCATACCAGGCGAGCCCGAGGCGGGAGACGTTGGATGCATCTATCTGGGTGAGCGGGCTGTAGCGCTGGGCCGTGTAATCGCGCCCATCACTCGGCCAATCGCCCGGCGCGGGCGCGGCCAGCGGATCGGCTTCCGTAAACCCGGCGCCCGCCGTGCAGGCGGCAAGAAGGGCCGCCACCGCGAAAAGGGCGGAAAGAACCCTTCCCCGGCCTCTCCCCATCGGCGAGGGCAGTCGAAACGCGCTGCGCATGGTCTCAATCCTTCGGCGGTTCGGCAATCGGCTGGGTCCCATCGGCCAGGCGGCCGACTTTCAGCGATTGTTCCTGTTCAGCCGTGCCCGGCGGGCGATGATAAGCGCCGACCTGGCCCGTATCGGGCACGAAGGCATGGCCCGTCACCGGATTCGGGTAGTGGAACGGGATGATGTAATAAGCCGGATAAGTCAGATAGACCGTGGTCGGCGGCAGATCCGGCGGCGGGTCGAACTTGTCGGGCCAGGTATTGTTGAGGGCGTTTTTGCCCCACCCGTCCCAATTGGTGTACATCGTGAAGGGGCCGGACAGGCGGCTGATCCGCCAGATGCCGTCATCCCCCTTGCGATACTCATTCTCGTAAAGCGGCAGGCCCCAGCCGGCGTTGCTCATCACGAAAGCGCGGGAGCGGACCCAGGCGGTCTTGCCGTCGGGGGAGATGTCGGGGACCGGCTGGAACTGCATGTGCTGGGCCAGCACGTTATCCTTGGCGCCTTCCGCGCCGAAGGCCGTCTGCATGTATTCGAGCACCCGAGCCTTGCCGAGGAACAAGCCCTTGCCACCGATCTCCAGCGTCGCATCATCGGCGAACAGTTCCGACAGGCGCGTCCATTGGCCTTCGTCGACGAAGTAGCCGTAAGTCTTCTGCAATCGCTCGATCGCGTTCATGTCTTCGAGCCGGGTGATGCGGGCGTCCAGCGCATCGAGCCGCTGGTCCACGGACTGGGCGGCGGCCGGCACCGCGATGAGGGCGAGCGCCGCCACAAGAGGCACGGACAGTCTCATTTGGGCCTCGCGATGTCATCGGCAGGCTGCTGCACCGGCAGCGGTTCACCCGTCACCGGATGAACGAAGCTGAACGGCGGCGTGTAGCCTGACGGAAAGGCCCGATAGACCTCGGTGGGTGGGCGATCGGGCGGGAACAGCGCGCTCTGGCCTTCCATGCGCAGCGGACCACGGCTGAAGCCCAGATCGTAATCGGCCATGGCCTGAACGTAGAAGTGCAGCTTGCTGATCTTCCACACGCCCCGCTCCTTCACGTAGGCGTTTTCGTATTGCCCGACGCCCCACACGCCATCGGCGCCGGGCGCGGACAGCATCACCATGCCCTGCCAGCGCGCCGTGGCCGTCTTGCCGTCCGGCGCGACGGTAATGATCGACTGCAACTGCATGTGATTGTTGAGGTAGCCTGGCGAGAGCCCTTCCGGCCCGAACAGCAGCAAGGCGCGGCGGATGCGGTCCTTGCCGACATAGACCCCGCGCTGGCCGTATTCGAAGGTGCCGCCATCCGTGAAGAGATCGGCGACTTCACCCCACAGGCCCTTGTCGAAGTAATAGCCGTAATAGGCCTGCAGGTTCTCGATCGCGTCCTGATCCTCCAGCCGCTCCACGCGCTCGCGGTAGCTGGCGAGGCGCGCTTCCGGCGATTGCTGGGCGAAGGCGGGCACCGGCAGCGCGGCGGCGGAGAAGGCGATCGCGGCGATCAGCAGCAGTCGCATCAGCGGCCTCCTTTCACCGGGCGGCCGGTCACCGGGTTGGCGGCCTGGAACGGCGGAACCTGCGTTTGGGGGAACGGCGGATAAGTGCCCGTGGGCGGGCGATCGGGCGGGAAGGCTTTCGACGCATCGCTCTGCACCAGTCCTTCGCCCGGCCGCAGCCGCGCCCAGCCCTTCTCGTAAGGGGCGACGAAATTGACGTAGAGGTGCAGCGCCTTGATCTTCCACACACCGCCCTGCTTCACATAGGCGTTCTCGTAGATGCCGTCGCGCCATTCGGCGTGCTTCTTGTACTGGCCGAGCATCCCGAGATCCCGCCAGCGCGCCGTGGCGCTGAGGCCATCGGAGGCAACCGTCACGGCCGGTTGCAGCGTGACCCATTCGTTGAGCTGGCCGTAGATCAGGCCTTCCTGCCCGCCGTGGAGCCGGCGCAGGTATTCGGCGATGCGCGCCTTGCCGGCATAGACGCCGTCGAGCCCGATCTCGATCGTCCCGTCATCGGCGAACAGATCCGCCGCCTCGTTCCACAGCCCGCGATCGACGTAATAGCCGAAGGCGCGCTGGAGCTTCTTGACCGCGCGCGTGCCTTCGAGCTGCTCCACCCGCCGCGTCAGCTGGTCAATCTGTGCGTCGATGTTCTGGGCATGGGCCGGTGTCGCCACGGCCAGCACGGCCGCCGCCACGACGGCGGCTCGCATCTTCATCTCCACGATCCCCTTCCAAGATCATGCCCCGGCAGGGCTTGCCGCCATGATAGGCGCCGAGGCGCGCGTGGGAACCCCCAATGTGCGGAAGTCGCAATGGTTATTCCCGGCGAAAGCGCCGCAGACTGCCCCCGTCCGCGATCACGGCTTGCGCACAGTTGTGCCCCGGCGCCCCGGTCACACCGCCCCCGGGATGCGTGCCCGCGCCGCACATGTAGAGCCCGCCGATCGGCCCGCGATAGCCGCCGTGGCCGAGCACCGGGCGGGTGGACCACAGTTGATCGAGCGTCATCGCGCCGTGGAAGATGTCGCCGCCAGCGAGGCCGAACATGCGTTCGAGCCCTTTGGGACTGAGCACCTGGCGGCCCAGGATCGAGGCGCGGAAGCCGGGGGCGTGGGCTTCCACGGTGTCGATCACGGTATCGGCGGCGGCGCCTTCTTCCGCATCCCAATCGCGGACGCTCCCATCCTCCTTGGCCGGCAGCTCCGGCGCGAATTGCTGGCAGAACAGGCTGGCGACATGCTGGCCGGGAGGGGCCAGGCTGTCGTCCACCGTGGAGGGGATCAGCATCTCCACGATCGGCTGCCGCGACCAGCCGTGCCGTTTCGCATCGAGGAACGCGCGGTCCATGTAGGCGAGCGTGGGGGCGATGACGATGCCCGCCTGGTGATGCTCGCCCGGCTCGGGCAGGCAGGCGAAGCGCGGCAGCTCGCTGAGCGCGACATTCATGCGGAACGTGCCGGAGCCGGCACTGTAGCCCTTCATGCGGCGGCGGAAATCGGCCGGCAGGTCGGCCCCGGCGATCATGCGCCCATAAAGGATCTTCGGGCCGACATTGGCGATCACGCGCGGGGCGGCGATCTCCTCGCCGCTTTCCAGCCTGACGCCGGCCACGCGGTTTCCATCGACCAGCAGGCGGGCCACGGGGCTTTCGACGCTGATCTCGACCCCATACTCGCGGCAGGTATCGGCCATGATCCGCGTGATCGTGCCCATGCCGCCGATCACATGGCCCCAGGCGCCGCGCTTGCCGTTCACCTCTCCGAAGACATGATGCAGCAGGACATAGGCGCTGCCGGGCGTGTCCGGGCTGGCATAGTTGCCGACTACCGCGTCAAAGCCGAAGGCGGCCTTTATGGCTTCGCTTTCGAACCATGTGCCGAGGAAGCCCGTGGCCGACTTAGCGAAAAGGTCGAGCACATCCCGCTTCTGCTCCAGCGGGAGCTTCGCCAGCCCGCGGCCCTGCAAGGCGCCGGCAAGTAGCGCGCGCCAGCCCTCGCCCGCGTTCGGGGGCGGCTTGAGCGCGAGCCCGCGCAGGACATCGGCCACGCGCTCAAGCGCGGCGTAGTAGGCAGGCAGAGTTTCGGCATCGCGCGCGGAGAATTTGCCGAATTCCGCCTGGGTACGCGCGAGCCCGCCGCCAAGCTTCAGATAGCGGCCATCCTCCTGCGGCAGGAAATTGGCGATCGGCCGCTCCACCACGCGATAGCCGCGCTGCGCCAGGCGCATATCGGCAATGACCCGGGGTTGCAGCAGGCTGACGGTATAGCTGGCCACCGAGTTGCGGAAGCCGGGGTGGAACTCCTCCGTCACGGCCGCGCCGCCGACCACCCCGCGCCGTTCCAGCATGCGGACCTTCAACCCCGCTCGCGCGAGGTAGAAGGCGCAGACCAAGCCGTTATGCCCCGCGCCGATGATAAGGGCGTCGTATCGGTTCGTCATCGCCCCACTTATGGCATCGGGCCTGGCGTCCGTAACCAGTCCCCCGTCGCCACGACAATATCGCATCGACCCGGTTGTCAAACCGCGCGCCGCGGATAAGCTGCGCGAAAAATGGGGAGATGCCGATGGCCGACGCGGATGGGAGGACGCCCGTGGCGTTCGAAGTGGGACGCAGGGGTTTCCTCGGTGCGGCGACGATCGGCACGGGGGCGGCGCTGGCGGGCCTGACGGCCCCGAACCTGGCCCGCGCGGCGGAAGGCCCGGCGCCGCAAGTCGATTTTCCCGAGGCTTCGGGCCAGTTCGGCGGCGGCGGCCCGCTGGCCAACAACCGCGCCGAGATCGACCTTTTCGACTGCGAGGTGGAAGGGCAGCTGCCGCACGATCTGGATGGGGTGTTCTATCGAGTCGGGCCCGATCCGCAGTATCCCAAGCCGCCGCAATATGCCGGCGACATCATGTTCGACGGTGAAGGCCATGTCAGCCTGTTCCGCATCAAGGACGGGCATGTCGATTACCGCACCCGCTATGCCCGCACCCAGCGGTGGAAGGCGCAGCACGCGGCGCGGCGATCGCTGTTCGGGATGTATCGCAATCCGCTGACCGACGATCCCAGCGTCAAGGGGCTGAGCCGGGGCACGGCCAATACGCAGCTGTTCCTGCATCACGGCAAGCTGCTGGTATTCAAGGAAGACAGCCCGCCGGTCTACATGGACCCGCTGACGCTGGAGACGCTGGACGATTACTATACCTTCGGCGGCAAGCTGCACAGCCAGACGCATACCGCGCATCCCAAGATCGACCCGCTGACGGGCGAATACATCAGCTTCGGCTATGAAGCCGGCGGGCTGCTGTCGAAGGACATCTTCGTGTTCTCCGCCGACAAGGACGGGAACGTGAACTGGTCCACCACGGTGCAGGCGCCTTATGCCGGGATGATGCACGATTTCGTCGTGACCCAGCGGCACGTCGTGCTTTACCTGACCAACATGGTGGCGGACATGGACCGCATCAACGCGGGCGGGGTGCACTTCTCCTACGATTCGCACACGCCGTGCTACATCGGCGTGATGCGCCGGGGCGGTGACGGGAAGGACTTGCGCTGGTTCACCGGCCAGAACCTGTTCTGCACCCATTCGATGGGCGGCTGGTCCGACGGCGACAGGATCACGATGGACTGGGACGGGGGCGAAGGGAACCAGTTCCCGTTCTTCCCCAGCCTGCACGAGCCGTTCGACCCGACGAAATCCACCGGCCTCATCCGCCGCTTCACCATCGATCTCTCGAGCCGCAGCAATGACCGCTATCAGGTGGAGACGATCTATCCCGAAGTCTCCGGCGTGCTGTCGCGGCAGGACGATCGCTTCCATACCCTGCCCTATCGCTATGGCTACCTGAACGGGGTGGGGCCGCGGGGCGGCTGGTGGATCATCGACCATCAGGAGAAGAAGACCCAGTTAGCCTCGGTGCCGGATTATTCGCTGTCGGAAATGACCTTCGTCCCGCGCAAGAAGGACGCGCCGGAAGGTGACGGCTATCTGATCGGCATAGGCAGCAGCACCAAGGAAAGCGGCCGGTCCGACTTGATCCTGATCGACACGCAGGATGTCGCCGCCGGCCCGGTGGCGCGGGTGAAGATGCCGTTCAAGTGCGTGGGGCAGGTCCACGGGTTCTGGGCCGACGCCAGCCAGATTCCCGGCGCCGACGCCGCATGACAAGGGCGGTTTGGCGAGCCGGAGCCGCGGCCCTGGCTCTGCTGGCAGGCAGCGCAGCGGGCGGTGAAGGCCCGGCACAAGTGGATCATGCACGGCTGCTCCATGCCGATGCAGAGCCCGGCCAGTGGATGGCGCCAGGGCGCACTTATGACGAGCAGCGCTTCAGCCCGCTGGCGCAGATCAATGCCGGCAATGTCCAGCGGCTGGGCCTCGCCTGGTATGCCGATATCAATACCGAACGCGGGATGGAAGCCAGCCCGCTGGCGATCGATGGCGTGCTCTACAACGTGCAGCCGTGGAACCTGGTCACCGCCTATGACGGCAAGACCGGCAAGGTGCTGTGGACTTACGACCCCGAAGTGCCGCTGAGGTTCGGGCGGCTGGCTTGCTGCGACATCGTCTCGCGCGGGCTGGCGGCGTGGAAGGGCAAGATCTACGTCGCCACGCTGGACGGGCGGCTGATCGCGCTGGATGCCGCGACGGGCAAGCCGGTGTGGTCGGTGCTCACAGTCGATAATTCCAAGAGCTACACGATTACCGGCGCGCCGCGCGTGTTCGACGGCAAGGTGCTGATCGGCAACGGCGGCGCCGAGATGGGCGTGCGCGGCTATGTCACCGCCTATGACGCGGAGACGGGCAGGCAGATATGGCGCTGGCATACGGTGCCCGGCAATCCGGCCGACGGGTTCGAGAACGCGGCGATGGAAATGGCCGCGAAGACCTGGACCGGCGAATGGTGGACGGCGGGCGGCGGCGGCACGGTATGGGACAGCGTGTCTTACGATCCGGTGCTGAACCTGGTCTATGTGGGCGTGGGCAACGGTTCGCCCTGGGCGCGCGACTGGCGCAGCGCGGGCGGTGGGGACAACCTGTTCCTGGCTTCCATCGTCGCGCTCGATGCCGATACGGGCGACTATCGCTGGCATTACCAGACCACGCCGGGCGAGGAGTGGGATTACACCGCCACGCAGCAGATGATCCTGGCCGACCTCCAAATCGGCGGGCGCACACGCAAGGTGCTGATGCAGGCGCCGAAGAACGGGTTCTTCTACGTGCTCGACCGCGAGACGGGCGAGTTGATTTCCGCCGAGATGTTCGCGCCGATCAACTGGGCCAGCGGAATCGATAAAGCGACGGGCCGGCCGATCGAGAACCCGGCCGTGCGATACGGCACCACGCCGGTCCTGGTTTCGCCTGGCGCCGGCGGGGCGCACAACTGGAACCCCATGGCTTACAGCCCGCTGACCCATCTGGTCTATCTGCCGGTGACCGAAACCTACATGGGCTATGCCAAGGCGGAGAGCTTCGATCCGGCGAAAGGCGGGCTGGGCACCAGCTTCACCGGCTTCGAGGCAGAGCGCGAGGCGATCACCCAATATGCCGACGCGCATTCACGCGGGTGGCTTTCAGCCTGGGACCCGGTGCGCCAGCGCGAGGCGTGGCGCGTGCCTTCCCCCCAGAAGGGCAGCGGCGGGGTGCTGGCCACGGCGGGGAACCTGGTGTTCGAGGGCACTATCGGCCAGACCTTCGCCGCCTATCGCGCCGACACCGGCGAAAAGCTTTGGGAAATGCCGGTGCAGCAAGTGCCGATCGCCGCGCCGATCACCTATACCGTGGACGGCGAGCAATATATCGCGGTCAACGCCGGCTGGGGCGGCGGGCTCGCGCATGTGGAGCGGTCCGCCTATACGCAGCTGTTCCTGTCGAAGCCGCGATTGCTGGTGTTCAAGCTGGGCGGAACGGCCAAGCTGCCGCCCATGCCCGCCGCGTCGATGCAGGTGCCCGAGCTGAGCCCTCCCCCGGCGCCGACCGGAACTGCCGAGCAAGTGAGCCGGGGCGAACTGCTCTATGCCGCCAATTGCGCCCTGTGCCACGGCGTAGCCGCGCGTGGCGGCGTGAAGGACTTGCGCCACATGGCGCCGGAAACGCACGAGGCCTTCCTCGACATCGTGCTGCGCGGCGCGCGGGCGCGAAACGGCATGGCCAGCTTCGCCGATGTGCTGACGCCGGCCGAAGCCGAAGCGATCCACCACTACCTTATAGCCAGAGCCAACGCCGACTGGGACAGCCGGTGATAACGAAAGGATGATCGAAATGGTCGCACGCCCCTTCCGCCAAGCCGCCGGGATTGCCGGCGCCCTGCTGCTGGCCGCAGCCGTGCCCGCGCCCGCCAGCGCCCAGGTCCATTACGCGCCGACCTATGCGCAGGACCGTGCCGAGATCGAGGACCTGATGGCGCGCTATCTCTTCGCCATCGATTACTTCGACTGGGATGCCTACGTCAGCACCTTCGCCGAGGATGGGGAGCTGGAATTCGCCAGCGGCACGTCCAAGGGCCGCGCCGCGATCCGCCAGGCGGTGACCAGCTTTTCTGAGCGGATCGGCGAGTTCTATCACACCGAGGACGGCAAGGCGGCCACGCTGCGCCACGTGATCCTGCAAAGCTCCATCCGCGTGGAGGGCGATCGCGCCTGGGCCCGTTCGCTATGGGTGGAGATGGCCAATCACGGGCCCGAAGACACGCTGAAGATGGGCACCTTCGGGCTCTATGACGATGAGCTGAAGCGCGTGGACGGCCACTGGCTGTTCGCCAAGCGGCGCGTGCTGAACGAGTTCATCCCCAACCGCCATTCCGGGCCGGAGAACCCGGTGCGGCAGATGGACGCACTGGCACAGGCATTCCTGGCGGGGAAGTAGGCGGCGGCGCAGGCGCGCAGAGCGCCACCACCAAACTATTCGTCATTGCGAGGAGCGTAGCGACGAAGCAATCCAGGGCAGTTCTGCGCCGCCCTGGATTGCTTCGCTACGCTCGCAATGACGAGTAAGGTTAAAGGATTGCGCTCTTACGTGGGGGTGAGCCGTGTGGCGGCCCCCCGTTCCGGGAACGGGCCGCACTCAGCCCTGTGCCGCGAAAGCCAGCCGGAGCTTGTCGAGCGCGGCGGCCTTGAGCTGGTGGACGCGGGGAACGCTGACGCCGAGGACCATGGCGATTTCCGCCAGGTTCAGTTCCTCCACGAAATAGAGCTGGATGACGAGCTGCTGCCGCTCGGGCAACGCAGCGATGGCTTCGATCAGCTGCTCGCGATCCTCGTGCTGGAGCAGCGCCGCTTCGGCATCGACTTCCTCGGCGGCGAATGCCAGGTCGCTTTCGGAATAGCAATCGTCGATCGAGGCCAGGTGGACGGCATCGCCCTGCACGCGGTGAAGCTCGTCCACCGGCATGCCGAGCGCTTCGGCAAGCTCGCCGGAAGACGGATCGCGGCCGAGCATCGAGGCGAGGCGCGCCTGCGCCTCCTCGATCCGCCGACGCCGGGCGCGAGCACCGCGCGGTTCGGGCGAGGCGCTGCGCAGCAGGTCCACCATCGCGCCGCGCACGCGCAGCTTGGCATAGGCGGCAAAGCCGTCCTCGGTCGGGCGCTCGTGCCGCTGGGCACATTCGGTCAGCGCGACCAGGCCAGCCTGGACGAGATCGTCCACGTCGATCGCCGGCCCGCCGCTGCCCGACAGGTGCCAGGCAAGCCGGCGGACCATCGGCAGGAACCGCGTGACCCTTTCGCCGACATTGCCGCCATAGGCGGTGGCCGCCGAGAATTGCTGATGATCCTGGATCATGCGGCCAAGGGCTCCCTCTCGTATTCGATCGCTTCCGTGCCACCTTGGAGCTGGGGCACGGCTTCGTTTTCGCCGCCGACGATGGCGATCACCTCGATCGGCTGGGCGGCGGGCAATTCATTGATGGACAGCACGGCGCAGCCCGGCGCGCGCAGCTTGAGCAGCGCGGCCAGCGGGCGCCGCGCCCGAGGCTGGACGATCAGCGCGGGCATGGCCGCGCCGGGCTGGCGCTTTGCCAGGATCACGGCGATCCGTTCGCCGATGGAGCGGGCCAGGTCCGGCTCGATGACGATCTGGCCGCTGGCCGGATCGTGCAGGCCGCCCACCACCATCTCCTCCAGCTCCGCCGCCAGGGTGATGACCGGAAGCCGTTCATCCGGCGGGCACAGGCTGCCGACTAGCAGCGGCCCGAGATCGGCGCGGAGCATGTCCACCAGCCGATCTTGCTCCGTGGTCTGCTGCGCGGCCTGCGACAGGCTGGCGAGCACCGGCAGCGGATGCGCCAGGGTGATGCCGTCGGCCAGCAGCGCCCTCAGCAGGCGGGTGATCGCGGCCAGCGTCAGCGGCTGCGGGGTGATCGTTTCGACCAGTTGCGAATGGCGTTCGCGCACCGCGTCCAGCAACTCGCGCACCTGGTCCGGGCCGAGCAGTTCCTGCGGGCGGGCGGCGAGAAGCTGGTTGATGTGGGTCGCCACCACGCTTTCCGCATCGACCACGAGATAGCCTTCGGCCACGGCAAGATCGCGCGCGCCGGGCTCGATCCACAGCGCCGGGCAGCCGAAGCTGGGATCGCGGGTCGCCTCGCCGGGCACACTGGCACCCACGCCGGCATCGCCGGTGTCGATCGCCAGCAGGCGATCGGGGCGAAGCTGCCCTGAACCGAGCGGCGCACCGCCCAGGACCACGCGGTAGCGATCGGGCGCGAGATCGAAGCTATCCTTGATGCGGAACTGCGGGACGACGAAGCCCAGCGCCTCGCACAGCTGGCGCCTGAGGCCGGTGAGCCGGGCGACCAGCGGCGCGCCGCGCCGTTCGTCCGCCAGGTGGACCAGGCCGAAGCCCAGCTCGATCGTCACCAGCGATTGGTCGGACACGTCCTCGATCGCGATCCGCGTCGGGTCGGGCTTGGCTTCGGGCTCTTTCTCCTTCAGCACGGCGGCCGCCTGGCGGCGGCTGAGCATGCGCCACAGGGCGAAGGCCATGGCCGATAGCGGCAGGAATATCGACTGCGGCATCGCCGGGATGAGGCCCATGGCGGCGAGGATGCCGGCCACCGGCAGCCAGATGCGCGGTTCGGCAAGCTGGCCGCCGATCTGGCCCGCCAGGTCGCGGCTGTCGGACACGCGGGTGACGATGATCGCCGCGGCGATCGACAGCAGCAGCGCCGGCACCGAGGCCACCAGCGCATCGCCCACGGCCAGCGTGACATAACGTTCGCCCGCCTCGCCCGCCGAAAGGCCGTGCGACACCATGCCAAGCACGAGGCCGGCAATGATGTTGACGCCCAGGATCAGCAGCGCGGCGACGGCATCGCCTTTCACGAACTTGCTGGCGCCGTCCATCGAGCCGTAGAAATCCGCCTCGGTGGCGATCTCGCGGCGGCGGGCCTTGGCTTCGTCCGCCGTCATCAGCCCGGCGGCGAGATCGGCGTCGATCGCCATCTGCTTGCCCGGCAAGGCATCCAGGGTGAAACGCGCGGAGACTTCCGACACGCGCCCGGCGCCCTTGGTCACGACCACCAGGTTGATGATCATCAGGATCATGAACACGAACAGGCCGACCGCGAAGTTGCCGCCGATCAGGAAGGCGCCGAAGGCCTCGATCACCTTGCCGGCCGCCGCTTCGCCTTCATGCCCGTGGAGCAGCACCACGCGCGTGGACGCGACGTTGAGCGCCAGCCGCAGCAGGGTGGCGAACAGCAGCACCGAGGGAAAGGACGAGAAATCCAGCGGCTTTTCGGCGTTCATCGCCGCCATCAGGATGGCCACGGACAAGGCAATGTTGAGCACGAAGAACAAGTCGAGCATCATCGCCGGGATCGGCACGACCATGAGCACGATCACGGTGAGGATGCCGACCGGAAGCGCCATCGCGGGCGAGAGGATCTTGCGCAGGTTCACAGGCCGAACGTCCTGAACTTGCCGTAGGCTTCATCCACCCGCTGCGCGGCACGGCCGCCGAGGCTTTCGGAACCGCCGAAAGTCGCCTGCAGGGTTTCCGCCATGGAGACGCGGCGCATCGGCGCGGCCTGGGAAAAGCTGTCGGCCGCCCGGGCGAAGGAACTGGCCGGCGCCGAATAGGCAGGGCTGCCGCCCGCTTGCGCGCCGGCGCCGCCCTGCATCGCGGCAGAGACGCGGCTGCGCAGGAGATCCATCACCTCCGCCACCGACCGCGCGCGGCCGCCATCGAAGAAGATCGCCTGGTTCGCCGCCGCCGGCTTGGGAAACAGCGCCGCGGCGGATGCCTGCGGGGTGGACTGGAGCGCGCCGAGGAAATCGCGCGCGCCGGCCGCACCGAGGAAATGGGCCATATAGAGTTCGGTGGAATCGGGCTCGCGGCCGAGGAAGCCGCTCAGCTCCGCCGAATTATCGCGTGCCAGTTCCGCGGCCATGAGCGCCGAGACATCGGGATCATAGCGCAGGGCCATGATCTGGCCGCGCAGCGCCGGATTGCCGATCGTGGCCCGCCCGCCCTGGCGCGTGATCGCCGCGCCGGCCCAGTCGAGCCCGTGGGTGCCGGCGTGGCGGTCGAGCGTTTCGAGCCAGGTGCCGCCGATGAACTGATAGAGGCCCGCCGCACTGGAGGTGGCGGCGCGGGCATTCGGATCGAGCCCGGATTCAAGCCGCGCCTGCGCCACCAGGTAATCGAAATCGACCCCGGTGGCGGCGGAGGCGCGCGCTATCGCGGCTTGCGCCTGGCTGCTCTGGACTGGTGAAACTCCGGACACTGATTTCCCCGGCTACGATTGCTTTCGCCGGGGTTTTAGCAATATCCGTGCCAAACTAGGATCAGGCGGGCAACTCGCGCATGGCCACCCGCGCCTGGCCATAGAGCCCGGTCCGGCCGGTGAGCGCGGACAGGCGCGCTTCCACGTTAGCGGCGATAAGATTGCGCATCTTGCGGTTGATGGCGTTGAGCCGGGTCACGGCGTCGAGCAACCCGCGCTCTTCCTCGTCCAGCGAACCCACGGCGCCCAGCTCGATACGTTCGCACAGCTGCATCTTGCCGTCGGCGCAGGTAAGGATGCGTTCCAGGTCCAGGGCGGCAAGCGCCTGCCGCTCCCCTTCGAGAAGGGCAAGCATTTGCCGGAGCGTCTCGCGAAGTGGATTCTGGGCGGTCATCCGCGCATCCTCAATATAAAGCCCGAGGCGATCATCGCATCGGCGATCTTGGCAGGAAGGAGCGGATAATGCCCCCGTTCCACCGCCTTGCGGATTTCGGCGACACGCTCGTGATCGACAGGCGGTTCGACGCCTGCGGAGACCACGTTGGTGACCGGCACGCCCTTGGCCGCACCGGCTTCGGACCGGACGGGCTCGGGCGATGCCGCCTGGGCGGCCCCTTTCACCCTGAGGCCGCTTGGCGGCCCCTTCAGCGCCTGTGTGTCGATCCGGTCCATCGGTTCGCTCCGTTCAGTCTCAGGATCGTAGAACGGCGCGAGCCCGGCGGACTTAAGCCCGCCGAGCAAAATCTTGCCGGTTACGGCAATTCCATGCCGACCTTGCCGGGTTCGACGATGCGCAGACGAACGGGATCGGTGCGCGTGCCGGCCGGGCGGACGCGAATCCATTCGCCCACCGCGCCGCCTTCCAGCGCCTCTCCCTTGCGGGACAGGGTGAAGCCTTTTCCCTGCACGACGATGGCGACGGATTCCCCGCGTGCGACCGCCGCAGCCTTGGGAGCCGCCGCGGGGGCGACCGTCGTTTCCACCGGCACGAACAGGCGCCAGCCGCCCGTTTCAGGGCAGCGGACGAGCACCGTGTCGCGATATCGCCCGTACCATTCGAGCGCCAGGGGCGCTTCGCACCGGGCCAGCTTGAGGCGCCGATCCACCGGCAGGCGGGCGCCGCCTTCGGCGCCGATCGACGCTCCGGTAAACCGGGCCACGGCCTGGTCGATTTCCGCCGGGTCCGCGAAGCCCGCGGCCACGGCGGGCGCACCGGCCGCCAGCACGGCGGCAGCTGCCAGCAAGGGTATCATTCGCATGGGCTATCCTTTCTCGAAGCGCTCTCGGCGCCCTCTGCCAGCCCCTGCTTGCAATCGGTATGCCAGTTGCCGTCCCGATCGAAGGCAAGCATGGCGAGGACTTCGGATCGCTCCCCCGGCTCGACGACGATGCGGGCTTCGCCGCCCGCTTCCCCGGCCTCGGCCGCCAGCGCCACGGCGGCGTGCGTAGCCTGCTCCGCCTCGCCCGGCGCGTAGCGTGCGACGATCGTCAGGCGCTGGCGTGGATCGGGCGCCTGCACGGCAAGCCACTGCGCCAGCGGCGGCGCATCTTCGGCCGCGCGATAGAATGCCAGCGGCTCTCCCCGCATCGGCAGCGGCTCTGCCCCCACACGCACCTTGTCGCGCTGCATGGCCGCGGCGGTGACCATGAACAGGATCAGCGCCAGATCGGCGATGACCGTCTGCCAGCTTCCGGCCCGGCCGACGATCATGCCGCCGCTTTCGACTGCATCGACCGGCGCGGAGCCGGCGCGGCGCGCTCGACCGCTTCGGTCAGCCAGTCCAGCAGATCCTGCCGCGCCTGTTCCTCCGCCCGCGCGCGGCGGCCGATGGCGCCGGCGAGCGGGGCGTAGAGGAAGTTGGCCGATATGAGGCCGTAGAACGTGGTGGTGACGGCCATGCCGATCGCGCTTCCGTAATCGCCGTCCACCGCCAGCGCGGAGAGCCCGCCGAGAGACAGGAGCGTGCCGGCCAGGCCCAGCACGGGCCCCAGCTCGGCCGCTTCGGCCAGAACCGCGCGGGCGGTTCCGGCCAACGCGGCGCGGCGGGCGCGATACCGTTCGTGCTCGTCATAAAGCGACCGGATCGAACGGTGGCGGACCAATGCGTCGCTCAGCTCGTCGAACTCGCCGTCGCCCACCTGGTGCGGTTCCACCCGGATCAATCCGCGCTCGCCGATCTCCCTGATCTGCACGGCCAGCTCCGCGCGGACGCGCAGGCTGTCGAACGGGCGCGAGAACAGATGCGCGATGGCCTGAACGGCCGCCCCGCAATCCCGCCATCCGCAACGCAGCAGGGTGGCGACCAGCGTTCCGCCCAGCACGAAGGCGATCGAAAGCGGGTCGAGAATATTCACGAAGGTCACGGGCATTCTCCCTCATGCGGGAAGAACGGCCGTTGCCGGGGGCCGATTCAGGGGGCGGCTGAACTTTGCCGCTTCCGGCAAGCGTTTGCCGGCCCCTGCCGCCGCCCCATGCGCCGGCCCCGCCGAAAGCGAATTGGCACGCCTCTTGCTGGAAAGGGCCCGAGTAAGTCTGGAGACTGTCATGAGCGAAGGCCTTTTCGGCATTCACGGCACGGCGCTGGAGATCCGGTCACAGCGCCTGGGCGTGCTGGGATCGAACATCGCGAACGCGGCGACGCCGGGATACAAGGCACGCGACATCGATTTCGCGGCCGCGCTCGACGCGCGGCTGAGCGGCGCCGACGAGGAACACTCGATCGGCGCCGCTACCCGTTACCGGGTGCCGGTGATGCCCAGCCTCGACGGCAATACCGTGGAGATGGCGACCGAGCAGACCGCCTTCGCGGAAAACGCCGTGTCCTATACCGCCACGCTCAGCTTCCTGCGCGGCCGGGTGGAAACGGTCACCCGCGCGATCAGGGGCGAATGACGATGCCCGGCCCGATGACCCTGTTCGAGCTCGGCCAGCGCGCGATGTCGGCGCAGCTCGTGCGCATGAACGCCGCGGCGTCCAACCTGGCGAATGCCGGCAGCATCTCCGCCACGGAGCAAGGCGCGTACAAGCCGCTGCGCCCCGTCTTCGCCGAACAGCTCGACGCCGCCACCGGCCTCAGCACCGTGCGCGTGGACAGCGTGCGGCGGCAGGATACCGCCGCCGTGCGCCGCCACGATCCGGACCACCCGCTGGCCGACGAGAACGGCGATGTCTGGGCCGCGCCCGTCGATGAGAGCAGCGAGATGGTCGAGATGCTCGAAGCCTCGCGCCAGTACCAGAACATGGTCGAGGCGCTTTCCACCGCGAAACAGCTGATGCTCGAAACCATGAGGATGAAATGACCGTCACCGCCCCAACATCGCCCACCGCCCCCGGCACGGCCCCGACCACCGGGCGCGATTATTCCTCGCTCGGCCAGGCCGATTTCCTGCGCCTGCTGACCGTGCAGGTGCAGCAGCAGGACCCGTTCGATCCGGTCGATAACAAGGAGATGCTGGCGCAGATGGCGCAGTTCTCCTCGCTCGCCGGCATCAACGACGTGAACAAGACGCTGCAGCAGATATCCGACAAGCTCGACGTGCTCGCCGCCGCCAGTGCGGCCGCCGGCACGCCCACCGAATGACGACCAGGAGACCCCAGACATGTCCTTCTACACTTCGCTGAACGGGCTCAAGAACGCCCAGACCGACCTGGGCGTGATCGCCCACAACATCGCCAACGTGGAAACCACCGGCTTCAAGAAGTCCGGCACCACCTTCGCCGATGTCGTCGCCAGCTCCGCCCAGACCGATCCGCGCATGGTCAAGGGCATCGGCGCGACGCTGGAATCAATCACCCAGAACTTCACCCTGGGGCCGATCGAGCAGACCGGCGCCTCGCTGGACGTGGCGATCACCGGCGACGGCTTCTTCACCATGCGTTCGGCCGACAGCGGCAAGACGATCTACACCCGCAACGGCAGCTTCGGGATCGACGATCCGGGCTTCATCACCGACGGCACGAACCGCCTGCAGGTGCTGCCGACCGACGCCAATGGCAACGTCACCTCGACCACGCCGGTCGACGCGCAGATCGCGCCGCTGAACGGCGCCGGGGCGGAGTTCGCCGGCGTGACGGTGGCCGCCAACGGGATCGTTTCGGCGTCCTACGCCGATGGCTCCGTCGAGACTGTCGGCACGATCGCGCTGGCTTCGTTCATCGCGCCGACCGGGCTCAAGCAGATCGGTTCCTCCAACTGGGAATCGACCGGGATCTCCGGCGCGGCGCGCTATGGCACGCCGGGATCGGGCCAGTACGGCTCGCTGCTGTCGGGCGCGATCGAACGCTCCAACGTCGACATCGCCGAAGAGCTGGTCGGCCTCATCACCGCCCAGCGCAACTTCCAGGCCAATGCCAAGGCGATCGATACGGCCACCCAGATCTCGCAGACGGTCATCAACCTGCGGACCTGATCCTTCGGGCTCAGGACATGGGACGAGCGGAGAAGCGTAAATGGACCGGCTGATCTACACCGCCCTTTCGGGCATGCAGGCCTCGATGAACCAGCAGCGGGTGATCGCCAGCAACATGGCGAACGCCCAGACCATCGGCTTCCGCGCCGAGCTGCTCGATCAGCGGCCCGTGACTATCGAGGGCAAGAGCCTGGAAGTGCGGGCGATGCAGGACGGCGAAGTGCGCGGCGCCACGATGGATCAGGGGGAACTGGTCCAGACCGGCAATCCGCTGGACATCGCCGTGCAGGGCAAGGCGCTGCTGGCGGTGCAGGCGGAAGACGGCGGCGAGGCCTATACCCGGCGGGGCGACCTGTCGATTTCGCCGAGCGGCCTGCTGGTCAACGGCGACGGCCATCCAGTGCTGGGCGATTCCGGCCCGATCACCGTGCCGCTGGGCGGCCAGGCCACGATCGCGCCCGACGGCACCGTCTCGGTCACCGATCCCGCCGCGATGGACCAGCCGCCGCAGGAAGTGGGGCGCATCAAGCTTGCCGGATGGGAAGGCAGCCCGATCGCGAAAGGGTTGGACGGCCTGTTCCGCGTGGAAGGCGGCGGCGCGCTGCCGAGCGACGAGGAAGCCAGAGTGCTGGCCGGATCGCTCGAACAATCGAATGTCAAACCCACTGAAGTGCTGGTCGACATGATCGACGCCCAGCGGCTTTTCGCCATGCGCACCAAGCTGATCGATACCGCCCGCGACTGCGACCAGGGCAGCGCGCAGCTGATGCGCCTGAGCTGACGAAAGGAACTGTTCAATGCCAACTTCCGCTCTCCAGGTGGCCCGCACCGGGCTCGAGGCGCAGGACGCGCGCATGCGCGTCATCGCCAACAACCTGGCCAACGTCGGCACCACCGGCTTCAAGAAGGATCGCGCGAACTTCGCGACGCTGACTTACCAGGACGCGCGCGTCGCCGGACAGCGCTCTTCGGGCGAGACGGCTTATGCCACGGGGCTCAACCTGGGCACCGGCGTGGCGATCCAGTCCACCAGCCAGATCGTCACCCAAGGCGCGCTCAATAACACCGGCGGCGCGCTGGACCTGGCGCTGGACGGCGACGGCTATTTCCAGGTGGAGATGCCTGGCGGCCGGCTGGGCTATACCCGCGCCGGCAACTTCACCCGCTCGGCCGAGGGCCAGCTGGTGACGCAGCAAGGCTATGTCGTGCAGCCGGCGATCACCGTGCCCGAAGGCGCCGGCGCGATCGCGGTTTCGCACGATGGCATCATCAGCGCGATGCTGGCCGGCGAATCCGAACCGGCCGAGCTGGGCCAGCTCCAGGTGGCGTCCTTCGCCAATCCGGCGGGGCTCCAGGCGATCGGCGACAACTTCCTGGTCGAGACGGCCGCCAGCGGCGCCGCGCAGCTGGCCCCCGGCGGCGAGAACGGCCGCGGCGGCATCCGCCAGGGGATGCTCGAAGCCTCCAACGTCAACATCGTCGAGGAGCTGGTCGACATGATCGAGTGCCAGCGGGCCTATGAGATCAACTCCAAGATGATCTCGTCCGTCGACGAGATGCTCCGCAACGCCAACCAGACGCTATGACCATGAACCACACATCCTTTCGCGGCCTTGCGGCCGCCACCGTGCTGCTCACCCTGTGCGCCTGCGGGGCGGAACAACGCTCGGCGGGCTTCGCCGCGGCGCTGCCGCCGCCCCCGCCCGCCCAGCCAGCCCAGGCGGACGGCGCGATCTACCAGCCGGTCAGCGGCTATGCCCCGCTGTACTATGGCCAGCGCGCCAGCCGGGTGGGCGATCTCGTCACCGTGGTGCTGGTGGAGCGGACCCAGGCCTCCAAGTCCGCCAGCGGGAAGACCGCGCGCGACGGCGGGTTCTCGCTGACGCCGCCGAGCGCCGGGCCGCTCTCATTCGACCCGGCGGTCCTTAATTCTTCCGGCTCTTCGTCGTTCAACGGGAAGGGTGACGCGGCGCAGGCGAGCAAGCTGAGTGGCGATCTCACCGTCACTATCGCCGAAGTGCGGCCCAACGGGACCGCGCTGATCAGGGGGGAAAAGGTCATGCAGCTGAGCCAGGGAGAGGAATGGGTCCAGCTCTCCGGCATCGTGCGGCTGGCCGACATCGACCAGAACAACCGGATCGCATCCCCCCGCATCGCCGATGCGCGGATCACCTATGCCGGCAAGGGCGCCGTGCAGCGCGCCAGCCGCGAAGGCTGGCTGTCGCGCTTCTTCAACCTCGTGGCCCCGTTCTGAGGCCGGCGATGATGATGATCAGGACTCTCCTCATCGCCCTCGCCGCCGCGCTCGGCCTGGCGGCCGCGCCCGCCTCGGCGGAGCGGGTGCGCGATCTCGGCGCGTTCCAGTCGGTCCGCTCCAACCAGCTCACCGGCTATGGCATCGTGGTCGGGCTCGACGGGACGGGTGACGACAACTTCGCCTATCTCACCCAGGCGATGCGCGGCGTGTCCGATCGCTTCGGCCTGCAGCTTCCCCCGGGCGTGAACCCGGCGCTGAAGAACGCGGCGGCGGTGATCATCACCGCCGACTTGCCGGCCTTCTCCAAGCCGGGCCAGCGGATCGACATCACCGTTTCGACGATGGGCAAGGCGAAGTCGCTGCGCGGCGGGGCCCTGGTCATGACGCCGCTTTATGGCGCCGACGGGCAGATCTACGCGATGGCGCAGGGCAACCTGGCCGTGGGCGGCCTGGGCGTGTCGGGCCGCGACGGATCGAAGCTGACGGTCAACGTCCCCACCGTGGGTCGCGTCCCCGAGGGCGCGACGGTGGAGCGCGCGGTGGAGACCGGGTTCGATACGTCCGAGGTACTGCGCTGGAACCTGTTCCAGGCCGATTTCCTTACCGCCACGCGGGTGCGCGACGCGATCAACGCCTATTATCCCGGCTCGGCCGTGGTGGAGGACGGCGTGACGCTGGCCCTGCGCCTGCCGCAGGGCGCCAACGCGCGCGCCGGGATGATGGCGGCGATCGAGATGCTGTCCGTCGATCCGGCGGAAAGCGCTGCCCGCGTGGTCGTCAACAGCCGCACGGGCACGGTGGTGATCTCCAGCGCGGTGCGGCTCGCCCCGGCGGCGATCAGCCACGGCAGCCTGGTGGTGCGGATCGACGAGAACCCCACCGTGGTGCAGCCCGCGCCGTTCAGCAAGGGCCAGACCGCCGTTGAGGAAAGCAGCACCGTGGATGCCTACGAGGAAGGCAATCATGTCGCGCTGTTCGAACCGGGCGCTTCGCTGGCCGAGCTGGTCGATGCGCTCAACATGCTGGGCACCAGCCCTTCGGACCTCGTGGCGATCCTCGAGGCGCTGAAGCAGGCCGGTTCGCTCAAGGCCGAGATGGTCGTGATATGACATCGCCCGTCTCCTCCTTCGACAGCGCCCGTGCGTCGCTTCCCGCCGGGCCCGCGGCCGGGGGCGATCGCGCGCGCCTGGGCGAAGCGGCCCGGCAGTTCGAGGCCATCTTCCTGCGCCAGATGCTAAGCGCCGCGCGCGCCACCGATTTCGGCGGCAGCGAGCTGTTCGGCGGGCAGGGAGAGGAGACCTTCCGCGAAATGCGCGACGCGCGCTTTGCCGAGATCGCATCCGGCACCGGCGCGATCGGGCTGGCGGCTTCGATCGAGGCGCAGCTCGCGCGCTATCTGGGGACGGAGGGCTAAGGCATGGCGTCCGACCTGCTTTCCATCGCCGCCAGCGGCGCGCGCGCCGCGCGCGCCGCGCTGGACGTCACCGCGCAGAACATCGCCAACGCCCAGACCGAGGGCTATGTCCGGCGCAACGCGCAGGTGGAGGAAGTGGCCACCGCCGGCGGGTTCCTGCGCATGGGCGACATCTCGCTGTCGGGCGTGCGTGTCACCGGGATCAACCGCAATGCGGACATGTTCCGCCAGGCGGAAGTGCGCCGCACCGGCAGCGACCTGGCGCGCGCCGACACGGAACTCAGTGGCCTGAAGACGATCGAGAGCGCCATCGAGCAATCCGGCGTCTACGATTCCATCGTCGAGTTCGAGGCGGCGCTTCAACAGCTTTCCTCCAACCCCACCGACCCCTCGCTCCGCGCGGCGGTGATGGGCGGGGCCGACAGGCTGGCCAGCACCTTCAACATCGCCGCCAGCGGCCTGGACGCGGCCGGCGAAGGCCTGCGGTTCGAGGCCGGCGCGGCGGTGGACGAGGCCAATGTCATCGGCGGGGAACTGGCGCGAGTGAACCTGCGCCTGGCCCGCGCCGGCGCGGGCAGCAGCGACCAGGCCACATTGCTGGACCAGCGCGACAAGCTGCTGGAACGGCTGAGCGGGATCACCTCCATTTCCACCAGCTTCGACGCCAGTGGGGCCGTGACCGTGAGCACCGGCGGGCAGACGCTGGTGACCGGCGGCGAGACGGCGACGCTGTCGATGGCCACTGCGCCTGACGGCACGGTGGCCTTCGCGATAGATGGAACCGCAGTGACGCTGGCCGGCGGCTCGCTGGCCGGCACCGGGCTGGCGCTGGCGGAAGCGGCCGACGTGCGCGCGCGGCTCGACGCCCTGGCCGATGGGATCGCCGGTACGATCAACGCGGCCCAGGCCGGCGGTGTGGCGCTCGACGGATCGCCCGGGCAACCGATCTTCGCCGGCAGTGGAGCCGCCGGCATGAAAGCCGTGCTGACCGACGGCGCCGCGCTGGCCACCGCGCCCGCCGGCGCGCCGGCGGGAAGCCGCGACGGCAGCAACCTGGCGGCGCTGCGCCAGGCGCTCGACACCAGCGGCGCGGCCAGCGGCGCCAATGCCCTGCTGTTCGACATCTCCAGCCGCGTGGCCGGGCGGACGATCACGCGCGATGCGCTGGGTGCCATCGCCTCCTCCGCGCAAGCCACGCTGCAGCAGCAGGCCGGTGTCGACCTGGACACCGAGGCGGCGAACCTGATGCGCTTCCAGCAGGCGTTCCAGGCATCGGGCCGGGCGATGCAGGTCGCCAGCGACATCTTCCAGACGCTGGTCGGAATCGGGTGAGGCCGCGATGATAAGCCTTAGCACCAGTACCTTCTATCAACAGACGACCGGCCAGATCGGCTCGCTGCGCACCGAAGCAGAGGATCTGCAACGGCAGATCGGCACCGGCGAACGCCTGTCGCGTTCGTCGGACGATCCCGTGGCCGCCGCGCGCCTGCGGACCCTGGCCCGCAGCGAGCGGCTGGCCGAGATCGACCAGCGCAATTCCGATCAGGCGCGAAGCGATCTGCAGATGGCCGACGATGCCCTGGGATCGATCTCCAATGCCATCATCAAGGCGCAGACCCTGGCGATGCAGGCCGCCAACGGCACGCTGAACGTGGATCAGCGCGCCGCGGTGGGGCAGGAGATCGCGGCCCTGCGGCAAAGCCTGATGGACATCGCCAATGGCCGCAACGGCGCCGGCCACGCGCTGTTCGGCGGGCAGGCCATCGGGGCGGCCTATGAACAGAGCGGCACGGGCGTGGTCTATGTCGGCACGGCCGGCGTGGACCCGGCCGCAATTGGCGACGGGCAGAGCGTGGTGCCCGGCCTGACCGGCCCCGAGGTGTTCGGGTTGAACGTCAACGGCACCGACACCGATCTGTTCACCGTGCTGGGCAACCTGGCGGCCGCGCTGCAGGCCGGCGGTGACGCCACGGGCGCGGCGCGGGATGCGCTTTCCGGGCTCGAGGCGGGGCTCGGCAAGGTGACCACCGCGCAGACGGTGGTAGGCGCGCGGCTGGGGTGGATCGAGGTGATGGACCTGCGCCGCGAGAACACGGCGGAGCGGATGACCGAGGAGAAGGCCGCGGTCGGCGGGGCGGACCTGGCCACCACCATGACCCGGTTGCAGGAAGTGATGACGGTGCTGGAGGCGAGCCAGGCGAGCTTCGTGCGCCTGGCGAGCCTGTCGTTGTTCGACATGCTGCGCTGAACGGATTTCGAATGAAGGGTAGTCAAGGACATGAACGCAGCGATCGGGATCGTTATTCTGCTGGTCATGGTGTTCGGCGGGTTTGCCATTACGGGCGGCGCGCTGGGCCCCGTGATGGAGGCTATCCCGCATGAGATGCTGATCATCGGCGGAGCTTCGGTCGGCGCGCTGGTGGCTGGCAATTCGCTGCACGAGCTGAAGGCCATCGGCGCTTCGTTCGGCAAGATCTTCAAGGGTCCCAAGCATTCCAAGCAGGACCATATCGACGCCATCGCCCTGACCAGCCGGCTGATGAAGCTGATGCGGTCGGAAGGGCCGGTGGCGCTGGAAGCGCATATCGAGAACCCCCAGGAATCGCCGATCTTCGCCGAGTTTCCCGGCCTGCTGGCCAACGCGCCGCTGATCGCCCTGATCCGCGACACGCTGACATTGCTGGTGGTGTCTTCCGGCACGCTGGAGACCCATGCGGTGGAAGAGGTGATGGACAATGCGATGAAGACGCATTTCCACGAGGTGCGCGAGCCGCAGCACGCGCTGCAATCGCTGGCCGACGCGCTGCCCGCGCTGGGCATCGTCGCCGCCGTGCTGGGCGTGGTCAAGACGATGGGATCGATCGACCAGCCGCCTTCCATCCTGGGGGCGATGATCGGTTCGGCGCTGGTCGGCACGTTCATGGGCGTGCTGCTGGCCTATGGCATTGTCGGGCCGCTGGCGTCGCGGCTCAAGCAAGTGCTCGACCAGGATGAGCAGATCTTCCACGCGGTCAAGCAAGTGATCATCGCCTCGCTGAACGGCTATCCCCAGCCGCTGGTGATCGAGAGCGCCCGTTCGGGCCTGGGCCATGCCGTCCGGCCCGGCCTGTCCGAGCTGCTCGACAATGTGAGAGGGCGCTAGACCGTGGCCGGCAAAGCAGGGCGCAACGATCCCGCGCCCCCGATCATCGTCAAGAAAGTGACGGTGGCGGCACAGGGCCATCACGGCGGCGCATGGAAGGTGGCCTATGCGGATTTCGTGACGGCGATGATGGCCTTCTTCCTGCTGCTGTGGCTGCTCGGCTCCACCACCGAGGCGCAGCGCAAAGGGCTGGCCGACTATTTCACCCCCACGCTGATCAAGACCAAGGAGCAGAGCGCCGGGTCCAACGGGCTGCTGGGCGGATCTTCGCTGACCGAGGTGGACAACTATCCCCATCGTACCGGGCAGACCGGCACCCGCACGATCACCGTGCCGCGCGACGCCACCGGCGGCGCGCGCGAGGGCGCCGAGGCGGTGAAGCGGCTGCGCCAGCGAGTGGACACCAAGCTTGCCGCCGACGAGCGGCTGAAGCGCCTGATCCGCCAGGTGCGCATGGTCGACACCACCGAAGGCGTGCGGATCGACCTGGTGGACGATGCCGACTTCTCCATGTTCGTGCTGGGCACCACGGTACTCACGTCCGATGCCACGGCGCTGCTGCGCACGATCGCCGACGCGGTGCGGCCCGAGCAGGCGCAGCTGACGATCCGCGGCCATACCGACGCCCTCCCGTGGAAGAACGGCGCCCCGGCGAACAACTGGTCGCTGAGCGCCGGCCGCGCCGAGGCCACCCGCCAGACGCTGATACGCAACGGCATCGGCGAAGGCCGCTTCCGCCGCATCGAGGGCGTGGCCGACCGCGAGCCGCTGATCGCCAAGGACCCGCAGGACCCGCGCAACCGGCGGATTTCGATCCTGCTGACGAAGTAGGGCGGGGGCGACGACGCCAGAGGGTGTCCGAACCCTCGGATCGTCATTGCGAGCGTAGCGAAGCAATCCAGAGCGTATTGTAATGCCGCCCTGGATTGCTTCGCTACGCTCGCAATGACGAGTGAAGGGGGTTCAGCTAGTGCGTGCGCCCACGCTCGTGCCTCGCCCGTCTCTCCGCTAAGGGGGGACGTGTTAGGGGGTGTGGCTTAGTGGGTGCCCTCTCCCCCTCGCCCGCGTTCCCCCGGCGGAGGGGAGCAGGCGAGAGCTTGGGCCAGGGCGGGTGTTGACACTGTTGACAGGGTCCTGGGCGAAGACCGGAGCGGAGCGGGCGCGACGAGGGAATCCACCGTGCCGCAGGCGCGGGCGAGCCATTGGTCCCAGCGATCCTGCGCCGCATCGTGCGCTTCCGCTTCCGCCCGGTCGCATTCGCTGGCGCAGGCGATCGCTTCCGCCTCGTCCGCGATATCGCCGAAGGCATCGCGTTCCGGCTGCCGGCGATCGACCGCCGCGCGGATCGCGGCCAGCATCGCCTGCTGCACATAGGTCTCGTGATCGGGAAGCAGATAATCGCCATCCGGCTCGTCGGTTTCGGGGGGCTGCTGCCCGGCGATGAACGCCAGCAGCTCGTCGAAGCGATCGGCATCGCATTCGGCCCCGTCATCGGCCAGCTTGTCGAGCCGGCCGAGATGGGCCAGCAGCAGGCGGGTGTCGAAGCGGACCCGGGTGCCGCGCCGTTCGCCGTGGAACCAGACCTCTTCCTCCACGCCGTCGATCGCCCGATCGGCAAGGACTTGTTCCACCATGCGGCGCGCCAGCGCCATCGCCGCCGCCCAGGCGCGCGCGAACGCCGGATCGCGCCGGCGCTGGCGATAGGCGGTTTCCGCCGACAGCCCGATTGCGCGGCAGGCGGCGCGGACATTGCCCTTGCGCGCCAGGCCATCGAGGAACCGCACTTTGGCTTCCGCCGTCCACAGACTGGCGGGATGCGGGGTGGCGAACGCTTCGGGCGGCTGGTGGAGCATGATCCGGCTTCTCCCTTGAGGGTGGGACAAAAGGCGAATCGGGACCAGTAGGCACAAGGCGGCGGGTAGGAAAATGGTTTCCCGGGGGCGGAGCGGGGATTTTGGGCGCTCGCAGAGGCGCGGAGGCGCAGAGAGGGAAGAGGGACATTTTCGGGCGCGGGCGCGAAGAGCCAGCGCTTGGGGCCAAGAGGGTGATCGGTTGGAAAGTTCGTCATTGCGAGCGTAGCGAAGCAATCCAGGGCCGCGCTGCACCGCTCTGGATTGCTTCGCTACGCTCGCAATGACGATTCAAGGTAAGGCTGACGCTCCAGGTGCTGGTTCTTGGCGCCCTCTTTGCGTCAGACCCTCTCCGTCTGCGCGAAGAGGGGACACGGGGCGGTGGTGTGTTATAGAGCCGACTGGGTTCCCGCTTTCGCGGGAATGACGAAGGGTCGGGCTGGGTCGGGTGGCTCTCTCTCCGCGCCTTCTGTGTCTCTGCGACCGCGCCTGCGCGCGCAAAGAAAAGGCCCGGCGCTGGGGGTCAGCGCCGGGCCAAAGGCCGAAGCCTTGGGAGAGAGAGTTATCAGCGCAGCAGCGACAGGATGTTCTGCTGGCTCTGGTTGGCCTGGGCCAGCATCGCGGTGGAGGCCTGGCTCAGGATCTGCGACTTGGCGAGCGCGGTGGTTTCGGCCGAATAATCGGCGTCTTCGATCCGCGAACGCGCGTCCGACAAGTTGGCGACGTTGCTGGTCAGGTCATTGACCGCGGATTCCAGGCGGCTCTGCGACGCACCCAGCGTGGCGCGGACCGTGGACACCGCCTTCAGGGCCGTGTCGATGGTGCCGAGCGCGGTGGTGGCATCGGTGGACGAAGCGACCGACAGACCACCCGAGGTGCCGGCCGGAACCGCCGCCACCGTTTCTGTGCCCGCGTCGAGATAGATCACGTCACCCACGGCGAGCGTGTAGCTGTCACCATCGGTCGGCGTGCTGCCGCCAATGGTGCCGTTGGCCACGTCATCCGCCGTGGCGACACGGGTCTGTCCGACGAAGTTGTCGCCCGCGGCAACCGTGTAGGTGCCGGCCGCGCTCATCGTCTGAGCGGGCACGGCCGCGGTCGCGCCGCCGACCACGCTGGCGAAATCGAGCGCATCGACCTTGACGACGACCGAGTCACCGGCGTTGGAGCCGGTCTGGATCGTGAAGCTCTTGGCCGTGGCGGTGCTGTCGCCGATGGTGAACAGCGTTTCGCCGTTGAACTTGCTCTTCGTCAGGATGTCGTTGATCTGCGAGGTCAGCTCGGTGACTTCGGCCTGCAGGTTCGTACGGTCATCGTCGGAATAAGTGCCGCTGGCGCTCTGAACGGCCAGTTCACGGATGCGCTGGAGCATGTTGGTGACTTCGTTGAGCGACCCTTCGGCCGTCTGGGCGAGCGCGATGCCGTCGTTGGCATTGCGGATGCCCTGGCTCATGCCGCGGATCTGCGAAGTCATCGAAGAAGAAATGGCGAGGCCGGCGGCGTCGTCCTTCGCGCTGTTGATGCGCTTGCCGGTGGAGAGACGCTCCATCGCGGTGCCGAGCATCTTGTTCGCTTGCGTCGAAGCGTTGGCGGCCTTCAGCGCGCCGATATTGGTGTTGATCACAGACATTTGCAAACTCCCACAGAGGTGTCTCCGAACGCTGCCCCGTGATCCCGGTCCCGAATGGCAGCTGTGACCCAGACCGGCAGGGGGCGGGAGTTTTTTAGGGGGGCCCCGTCATTGCCGCGTCTTTCCCGGCGGCAGCGCGGCCCGTTCCCCAGGGGGCACTGTAAAAACACTTAAGCATAATCGGAATTACGGTTCTTAAGGGGACTTTTGCCATCCCGGCTCCATTTCGCCCGTGGGATGGATATGGTTAATCGCAGGGGGGCGGCAGTGGGGTCGATCGCGCGGACCGAGAGGTTCGAGAACAAGCATGCGGCTTTGGCGGGCAAGTTCGCCGGGATAGCATCCTCGCTGTTTCCGCCACGTCCGGTGACCTTGGGCGACGGAGCCGAGCCCAGCCTGCGCGCGCTTCCCCATGCGATCGGCCTGACGCGCGGCGAGACGCCCGCGATCGCCCGCGCCGGCAGCGGCGCCATGATCACTTATGACGATCCGATTTCCGAAGCCGCGTTCGGCGCGCTGCTGGCGCTGGTGGGCAACGGCGGCGGCCCGGTGGCGGCGGACCCGGAATCGCTTTCGGTGCTGGCGCTGGCCGACCGACTGGCGGCGACCGACATCCCGGTGCTGATCAACGGCCCCACGGGCACCGGCAAGGAAGTCCTCTCGCGCTTCATCCACAGCCGCAGCGCGCGGGGCGACAAGCCGTTCGTGGCGGTCAACTGCGCGGCGATCCCCGAGACCATGCTGGAAGCGCTGCTGTTCGGCCACCAGAAGGGCGCCTTCACCGGCGCATCGACGACCGGCGAAGGCTTCTTCCGCGCGGCCGACGGCGGCACGCTGCTGCTGGACGAGATCGCCGAGATGCCGCTGGCCTTGCAGGCCAAGCTGCTGCGCGCCTTGCAGGAAGGCGAAGTGGTGCCGGTGGGCGCCACCGCCCCGGTGAAAGTGGACGTGCGGATCATCGCCTGCGCCAACCGCGATCTTCCGCTGGAAGTGGAGGAAGGTCGGTTCCGCGCCGATCTCTATTACCGGCTCAACGTGTTTCCCATGGCGCTTTCCGCCCTGCGCGAGCGCCCGGCGGACATCGTGCCGCTGGCCTTCACCATGCTGCTGCGCCACGTGCCGCAAGGCAGCACCGTGCCGTGGATCAGCGATGCGGCGATCGCGATGCTGAAGCATCACGGCTGGCCGGGCAATATCCGCGAGCTGGAGAACGTGATGCGCCGCGCGCTGGTGCTGGCGGCGGGCAAGGCCGCGATCGGCGCCGAGCATATCGTGTTCGACCGGCCGGCGCGGCTGGTCACTCGCGAGCCGGAAGCGGCCGCCCTGCCCCTGCCTTCCAAGGCCGAGCCGGGCGCCAAGCTGGCCAAGGTGGTGCAGCTTTCCGAAGCGCGCGCGATCATGGACACGCTGGACGCCTGCGGCGGCCGGCGCGCCGAAGCCGCGCGCCAGCTGGGCATCAGCGAACGCACGCTGCGTTATCGCCTGGCCTCGTTCCGTGAAGCCGGGCTGGCGATGGGAGGCGGCCGATGAGCGGCGTGAACGGCATCGGCGCGGGCGGGATCGGCGCCGGCGGATCGGTGCAGCAGATCATCTCTCTGCGCCAGCAGATCATCGACCGTTCCAGCCTGTTGCAGGAGCTGCACCAGGCGAACGGCGCGGAGAGCGCGGCCCCCGCGCCGGCGGCGGGCGGCGGTTTCGCCGACACGCTGAAATCCGCGCTGGACGGGGTCAACGCCACGCAGGCCAACGCATCGGCCCTGAGCGAAGGCTATGAAAAGGGCGAAGTGACCGACATCGCCAAGGTCATGCTGGCGCGGCAGGAAGCGGGGGTGGCCTTCGAAGCGACCCTGCAGGTGAGGAACAAGCTGCTTTCCGCCTACCAGGAAATCATGCGGATGGGGGTCTGATTAGATGAGCGAACTCGTGCCCGTGGCGGCGCCCGCCACTTCCCTGATCGCCCCGCTGCGCAATCCCGCCGGCGGGCCGATGCTGACCCGGATCAAGGCCTTCGCCGCGCAGCCGCCGGTGAAGAAGGCCCTGCCCTGGTTCGCCGGGATCGCCGGCGCCGGGCTGCTGGCCCTGACCTGGGCGACGCTTTCCCCCGCGCCGCAGCGCACGCTCTATTCCTCGCTGAACGACGGCGAGCGGGCCGATGTCGCAGCGGCGCTGGACAAGGCCTCGATCCGCTACGCCATCGACAACAATACCGGCGCGCTGACGGTGGGCGAGGACGATCTCTACCGCGCGCGGATGGTCGTGGCTTCCGACGGCGCCCTGGCGGCGCCGGAAAGCGGCGCCGCGCTGATCGATTCGCTGCCGATGGGCGCCAGCCGCACGCTGGAAGGCGACCGGCTGCGCGCGGCGCAGGAACGCGAATTGCAGATGACGATCATGCAGATCGACGGCGTGGAAGCGGTCCGCGTGCATCTGGCCAAGGGCGAACGTTCGGTGTTCGTGCGCGAGGAAGTGCCGGCCACGGCCTCTGTCATGGTGCGCCTGGCGCGCGGGCGGCAGCTGGCGGATTCGCAAGTGACCGCCATCGCCAACCTGGTCGCCGGGGCGGTGCCGGGCCTGTCGATCGACGCGGTGCGGATCGCCGACCAGCACGGCCGCCTGCTGTCGCAGCCGCGCAACGCGGATTCCGACCGGCTGGAGTTGCAGGCGCGGATGGAAGGCAAGCTGCGCAGCCAGGTGGAGCAGCTGCTCGGCCCCATGATCGGCAGCGAGAACTTCACCAGCGAGATCCAGGTCGAGCTGGACATGAACGAGGTGACGTCCGCCCGCGAGAGCTATGACAAGGACGGCGCCGTGCGCCGCGAGACGACGCAGCGTTCGCAAAGCGGCGGTGCGGGCAGCGCCATCGGCGTGCCGGGCGTGCTGTCGAACACCCCGCCGCCCGCCGCCGAAGCGCGGCCGGGCGCGCCCGAGGGGACCGAGACGCAGCAGGCCGCGCAGGGCGTGGGCGAAAGCAGCGCCAGCCGGACTTACGAGCTGGGCCGCGAAGTCGCCGTATCGAACGTGGCGCCGGGCAGCGTGAAGCGCCTGTCGGTGGCCGTGGCGCTGAACCAGGATGCGCTGAAAGGGGCCAAGCCGGCCGATATCACCAAGTTCGAGCAGCTGGTGAGCGCGGCGGTGGGCGCCGATCCCAACCGCGGCGATACCGTGGCGGTGGTGGTGCGCCCGTTCCAGGCGACGGAGATCGAGGCGGAACCGTTCTGGCAGACCGGCTGGTTCGCCATGTTCCTGCGTTATGGCGTGGCGCTGATCTCGGTGCTGCTGGTGCTGTTGCTGGCGGTGCGGCCGGTGGTCAAATCGCTGACCGGGCGCAAGCCGGATGCCGGCGAGGCGGCGGAAGGCCAGGCAGCGACCGGATCGAGCCTGACGCTGGTGCCGGCTGCGGCATCGGCCGGGCATCCGGTGGACCGCGAGCAGCTGTCCGCCCAGATCGAGCTGGCCCAGCGCATCGTGCGCGAGCAGCCCGACGATGCCTTGCGCGCGCTGCGCCGGATGCTGAGCACGCCGCGCGAGATCGAAGGACCCGCCCAGTGAACGCACCCGCCACCACCGCAGGAGGCGCCGACCGCGCCGCCGTGATGATCATGCTGCTGGGCGAGGACGAGGCGGCGCGGCTGCTGTCGGCCCTTTCGCCCGAGGAATTGCAGGCCCTGGGATCGCGCATGTGCGCCCTGGGCGAGATCGGCGCCGGCGCGATCGCCGATTCCATCGCCAGCTTTGCCGAATGCGCCAGCGAGGCGGGCATCCCCGCGCAGGACCGCACCGAAAGCGTGCGCCGGATCATGACCGGCGCGCTGGGTGAGCTGAAGGCCGACAACCTGATGCGCCGCGTTTCGCCGGAACGGCCCGCCGCCCGGTCCCCCGCGCTGGAACTGGCTCGCTGGCTGGAGCCCGACGTGCTGGCCGAACTGGTCAGGGACGAACACCCCCAGGCCATCGCCGTGCTGCTGGTGCAGCTGGACCCGGAAGCCGCCGCGGCGGTGCTGGCGGCGCTGCCGGAGGATCGCCACACGCCGGTGGTCCACCGCATCGCCCGGCTGGGCCCGGTATCGCCGGATGCGATCACCCTGCTGGAAGAAATGCTGTCCGCCCGCATCGCCAGCGCCCACGGCAAGGCGACGCTGACGATGGGCGGCGTGCGCGACGCGGCGGAGATCATCAACCGCGCCAGCCGTTCGATCGAGAAGCGCGTGATCCCCGGCATCGGCAAGATCGACAAGCAGCTGGCCAGGGCGATCGAAGGCGAGATGTTCAAGTTCGAGCATCTCTATGTCCTCGATGCCCGGATGATGGGCGAGCTGCTGCGCGAGATCGAGAGCGAAGTGCTGATCGATTCGCTGAAAGGCGTGCCGGAGGAAGAGCGCGAGCCGTTCCTGGCCGCGATGTCGAGCCGCGCCGCCGACGGCGTGCGCGACGAGATCGAGGCGCGCGGACGGATCAAGCGCAGCGACGTGGAAACCGCGCAGCAGCAGATCATCGCCGTGGCCAAGCGCCTGGCGGCGGAAGGCACGATCGTGTTCGGCGGCGGCGGTGGCGGGGACGAAGACGAATATGTCTAGGCCCCCGGCGATCGCCTGCCCCTGCGCGCCGATGCAAGGAGAACGCTGATGGCCAGCCTGCCGCTGGATATCATGCGCGCACGGGGCGAGTTCGCCCGCGATCCGCGCTTTTCCTCGCTGCTGGGCGGCGGGCATGGCAAGGTCCCGGCCGAGCCGGCGCCCGATCCCCTGGCCGAAGCCTATGCCCGCGGGTTCGCCGACGGCAGCGCCGCGGCGCGCGACGAGGCGCTGCATGCCGAGCGCGAACGCGATGCCGCGAGAGCCGCGATCGAGCTGGCCTTCACTCGCTTCGACGAAGCGAGCGCGGCCGAGCTGGCCGAGCGGCTGCAACAGACCGTGCATGCCCTGTGCGAGGAGGCCGTGCTGCCGCTGGCGCTGGACATGGATGGCCTGGCGACGCGCGTGGAGGCGGCCGTGGCCATGCTGCGCCGCACGCAGGACGAGCGGCGCGTGCTGCTCAATCCCGATGACCTGGTGCTGGTGGAGAACCGCCTGCCGCAGAACCTGACGGTGGAACCCGACATCAGCGTGGAACGCGGCGGCCTGCGCATCGAGACCGCCGATGGCGGCATCGAGGACGGGCCTTCGCAATGGCGGCGCATCCTGGCGGAAGCGTTCCAGGCGTGCTGAAGCAGTTCGATGCCGTGATGGGCGACCTGTCCATGGCGCCCTTCGACCTGGCGCCGCGCCGCTTCGGCCGGGTGACGGCCTGCGACGGCGGCCTGATCGAGGTGAGCGGCCTGGCCGTGCCGATCGGCGGGCTGTGCCGGATCGACGACGGCAAGGGCACCCAGCTGACGGCGGAAGTGATCGGCTTTCGCAACGGGCGCACGATGATGATGATGCTGGGCGACAGCGTGCTGCTGCGCCCCGGCGTAACGGTGCGGCCGGAAGGCCGGCCGGGGATGCTGCCGGTGGGAAGCGCCTATCTGGGCCGGGCGGTGGACGGACTGGGCCAGCCGATCGACGGCGGCCCGCCGCTGCGCTGCCCCAGCGAATGGCCGGCGGGCGGCAAGCGCACCGGCGCGCTGGACCGCGCCAGCGTGCGCGAGCCGTTCGACACCGGCATCCGTTCCATCAATGCGCTGACCACGCTGGGCGTGGGCCAGCGCGTGGGCATCATGGCCGGATCGGGCGTGGGCAAATCCGTGCTGATCGACATGATCGCGGAAGGCGCCGAGGCGGACGTGGTGATCGTCGGCCTGATCGGCGAGCGCGCGCGCGAGGTATCCGATTTCGTGGCCCGGCACATGAGCGGCGAGGCCAAGGCCCGCACCGCCGTGATCGCCGTGCCCGCCGATCACGCGGCCAACCTGCGCCTGCGCGGCGCGCTGCTGGCGACATCGCTGGCCGAATATTTCCGCGCCCAGGGCCAGCGAGTGCTGCTGATCCAGGACAGCCTGACCCGCATCGCCCACGCGGCGCGCGAGATCGGCATCCTGCTGGGCGAGCCGGGCGCGGCCCGAGGCTATCCCCCGTCGGCCCTTTCCACCCTGACCAAGCTGGTGGAGCGCGCGGGCAATTCGGCCGAAAGCGGCGGTTCGATCACCGCGATCTATACCGTGCTGGCCGATGGCGACGACCAGAACGACCCGGTGGTGGACACCGCGCGATCGATCCTGGACGGGCATATCGTGCTGTCGCGCGAGCTGGCGCAGCGCGGACAATATCCGGCGATCGACGTGGGCGCATCGCTGAGCCGGGTGATGAGCGACGTGGCGCCGGGCGAGCATTCGGCGCTGGCGCGGCGGTTCCGCGCGCTGGTTTCGAGCTATGAAAGCAATCGCGACCTGGTGCTGATGGGCGCCTATCGCGCGGGGGCGGATCCGATGATCGACCGCGCGATCGCCTTGCAGCCGAAGATCACGCAATTCCTGTCGCAGGACCCGGGGGAGAAAGTGCCCCTGGCGCGGGCTGGCGACGAGCTGGCCGAGCTGATCGGCCATGACCAGTGACAAGACGCGCCTGCGCCGCGCGCGGCTGATCGAGCGGGTCCGTTCGGCGGAACAGCGCAAGGCCGCGTCGGAAGCGCACCGGGCGGAAGCGATCCGCCTGAAGCTGGAACAGCTTTCCGAACGCACCCATTCGCTGGCCCAGCTCTACGCCTTGCGCGACACGGCGGCGGACGCGGCGGACTTGCGCGGCGCGGCCATCCTGGGCGCTCACTTGCGGGAACTGGGCCATACCGCCAGCCGCCAGGCGAGCGCGGCGCGGCGCGAGGCGGACGACCGGCTGGCCGACCTGGCCGCCGCCGAACGCCGCCTGCAACGGGCGGAGGAAAGCCGGCGCGAGCTGCACCGTTCGATCCTGGACCAGCTTGGCCGGGTACATTTTACGCCGGCAAGGTAAACCGGGCCGGCAAGGTAAACTGGCACGCATCTTGAATAATCGGGGAGACCAACCGCGAACGGCGAACCGATGATCTCTCTGGCTTCTTCGACCCCTGCCCGCCTCTCTCCCGAACCCGCCGAGCCGAGACCGGCCGGCCCCGACACGGCGCGGGCCAAAGGCGGCTTTTCCGCCGTGCTGGCCCAGCACGAACCGCACAAGGCCGACACCCAGGGCAAATCCGCGCAAGCGCCCCGTTCCAGCGAGACCGCCGAGACAGCGGACGCCGAAACGCCCAAGGCCGGCGCGGCCCACGGCACCGCGCTGCCGGAAACGGCAAAGGCCGGCAAAACCTTGCCGGTGGCGCTGCCGGACCTTGCCGATGACAGCGGCGAGGAGCCGGCCGATCCCTCCGACGAGGCAGCGGCGCAAGCCGCCGCCGCCGAAGCGATCGTGGCGGCGGTGATCGTGCCGCATGCCCCCCTCCCCGCCGCGCCGAACCTTGCCGAAAGCGCGGGCGAGACCGAAGCCGGCGCCGCCGGGCAGAGCGCCCGGACCGCGCCGGGCCGCGCCGCGTTGCCCCAGCCCGTTGCGGCGCAAGCGGCCCCGGCGAACGAGGGCGAGACGCGCACGAGTGGCGAGAAAGCGAATGGCGCCTCGGTGGCGGTGCAGGTCGCCCCCGAGCCCGGCGCGCAGGCGCCGGCCGGAATGGCGATGGATACCGCTTCTGACAGCGGGGCGGACGGCGATGCGCCCGCCGCCCGGCCGCGCACAGCCGGGATCGAGCGAGCGGCCGCCCAGCCGGCCATGGCCGACGCGGCGCGGCCAGCCGATGCCGCGAGCCTGGTGGCAGCCCCTGCCACGCCCGCACCGGCGCTGACCGCCAGCGGCGAGGTGCGGCCTTCGATGCCGGCCGATGCCTTGCAGGACCTGACCCGCATCGTCGACCGCCTGACCGCCGCGCGCGAGGTGTTCGCCCCGGCGACCGAAGCGCTGTCCATCGATCATGCCGAGTTCGGCGAGCTTTCCCTGCGCTTCGACCAGCGGCGCGACGGGCTGCTTTCGGTCCAGCTTTCGGCCAGCAATCCCGAGGCCCATCGCGCGGTGGCGCAGGCCGTGGGCGCGCAGGCGTTCCATTCGCCGGCGGACGGCCAGCCGCAGGGCCAGTCCCAGACGCAATCCCAGACCCAGTCCCAGGCGGCGCGCGGCGGGCCGGCCGATCGCGATAACGCATCGGCCAACGGCCATGCGGCGCACCGCGACCAGCCGGGGCCCGAGGGCCGCCAGCCGCGAGAGCGCGCGCCGCACGTGGCGCAAGGCGGCCGCCAGCCGGCGGGCATCTTCGCCTGATTTCCAGCCAATCCAAGCATCGAGGTAACCAGAGTGAGCGAGAAAAAGGACAAGTCCGACAAGCCGGCGAAGAAGGGCAAGGGGCTCTTCAAGATGCTGCTGGTGGGCGTGGTGCTCGTCGGCGCGGGCGGGGGCACGGCCTTCGCCCTGATGTCGGCCGGGCTGATCGGCGACAAGGCGCAGGCGCACGAAAGCGGCCCGCAACTGGTGCTGAAGGGCGCCAGCGATCCTTACGCCCCGCCCCCGCCGAAAGGCGCCGCGGAAGGCGCGGAGCTGATCCACGGGGATGGCGGGAGCCGCTATCGCACCGCCTATTACACCTTCGCCGAGGACTTCACCTCCAACCTCAGGGATTCGGACGCGCTGGTGCAGCTGAGCCTGGCTGCCTCCACCCACCGCGACGGGCGCGTGCTGATGTGGCTGAAGGAGCACGAGCTGGCGATCCGTTCGCGCATCCTCATCACCATCGCCGATACGCCGGAAGAGGACATGTACCTGCCGGACGGCAAGATCCGCCTGCAGAAGCGCCTGACCGACGCTGTGAACACCGTGCTGACCGAGCAGGAAGGCTTCGGCGGGGTGGATAACGTCTACTTCAGAACCTTCATCGTGCAATGATGCGCGAAACGTTTCCTTCCGCGGCCGGGCGCGCGGCGGCCCATTGCGACGCGCTGCTGAAGCGCCGCGCCGCGCCGCGCGAGCTGGGCCACGATTTCGAGCTGTTCGGCGAACGGCTGGCCGGCGCGCTGCGGCAGGTGCTGTCCGCGCGGCAGGTGCGTTCGCTGGGCGCGAGCCCGCTGGCGGCGAGCGAGCTGGCCGAACGCTGCGGCCCGCTGGCCGCCAGCAGCGTGCACACCTTCGGGCCCGACGACCGCGCCATGCTGCTGTCGCTGGACGGGCGCGCCCTGCTGGCCCAGCTCGACCGCGCTTTCGGCGGATCGGGCGCCCTGGGCGATACGCTGCCCGCCGAGCTGCCGCTTTCGGCCGATCTGCTGGCCCAGCGGCTGGAGAAGCAGGCCATGGCCGCCGTGGCCGGGGAACTGGCCGGGATCGAGCTGCGGCCCGGCCGGCGCGGCCCGAACGTGGCGCAACTGGCGCCGTTCGAGCCCGCCACGGCGCTGACCGTGCTGGAGCTGGAAGTCACCGACGACAGCGAGGCGCCATGGCGCATCGTGCTGGCGGCGGAGACCGAGGCCCTGCCGCTGCTGCTGCCCCGCAGCGCCGCGACGCACCCACACAGCGGCCCCAAGCGGAAGGCCGGCGCCGGCGACGCGCCGTTCGCCGACCTGCCACTGACCGCCAGCGCCACGCTGGTGGACATGACCGTTCCGCTTCATCGCTTCGCCGGCCTCGCGCCCGGCGACGTGCTGCCCATCATGGTCGCCCGCAGCGTGCCGCTGCGGATCGGCGAAACCACTCTCGCACGCGGGACGGTCGGCGAGGTCGACAAGCAGGTCGCCTTGCAGATCACCCAGTGCTCCCTCGGAAAGGATACCCAATGATCGACGCGGCCAACGGATTCGACCTGATCCACGACATCGACGTCCGCCTGACTGTCGAGCTTGGCCGCGCGCAGATGCGCCTGCGCGACGTGCTGGACCTGGCGGAAGACAGCGTGGTCATGCTCGACCGGCTGATCGACGAGCCGCTGGATGTGATGGTCAACGGCAAGCTGATCGCCCGGGGCGAAGTGATCGCCGAAGGCAACCGCTTCGGCCTGCGCATCCTGGAGCTGGTGGGCAATGCCCCCCGCGACCGGCGCGCGGCCCCGATCGAAGTGACCAATGCCGCCCCGGCCGGCAAGGCGGGGAAAGCCGCCTGATGCTGTGGTACATCCTCAAGCTGCTGATCCTGCTGCCGATCATCGGGGGGATGATCTGGGGCAGCCTGAAGCTGGCCCAGCGGATGCAGGACCGGATGGGCGGCCCGCAGCGCGGGACCAAGGCGGTGCGGATCGTCGAGACGACGATGCTTTCGCCGACCATGCGCCTGTGCGTGCTGGAGTTTCACGGCCGCGAGATCCTGGTTTCGACATCGCGCCACGGGCTGACGCGGCTGGCCGAAGCGCCGGCGCGCGTGATCGAGGAGGACGCCGCGTGAAGCGCCTGGCCGCCGTGACCGGCGCCGTGGCGGCGCTGGCCCTCCCCGCCCTGGCCCACGCCCAGACCGCCGTGCCGGGCGCGCTGGACCGCGCGTTCGGCGAGCTGGGCGGAGCCGGCGGTGCGCCGCTGAGCCTGTCGTTGCAGCTCCTGCTGGTCATGGGCCTGCTGACGGTGCTGCCGGCCCTGGTCCTGATGATGACCAGCTTCACCCGGATCATCGTGGTGCTGGCGATCCTGCGCCAGGCGCTGGGCTTGCAGCAATCCCCGCCCAACCAGGTGCTGATCGGCCTGGCGCTGTTCCTGTCGCTGTTCGTCATGGCGCCGACGCTGGAACGGGTGAACGACGCGGCCATCGCGCCTTATTCCGCCGGGCAGATCAACGCCGAGCAGGCGATCGCCGCCGCCGGCGACCAGTTCCACGCCTTCATGATCCGCCAGACCCGCGAAAGCGACCTGGAGATGTTCGCCGATATCGCCAATGCGCCCAAGTTCGCCAGCCAGGCGGACGTGCCGTTCTCCATCCTGCTGCCGGCCTTCGTGACCAGCGAGCTGAAGACCGCTTTCCAGATCGGCTTCATGCTGTTCCTGCCGTTCCTGGTGATCGACCTGGTGGTTTCCAGCGTGCTGATGAGCCTGGGCATGATGATGATGAGTCCGATGATCGTTTCGCTGCCGTTCAAGCTGCTGCTGTTCGTCCTGGTTGACGGATGGGCGCTCTTGATGGGCTCCCTCGCCTCCAGCTTCGCGTAGCCGCCATGAACGAACTTCCCATCCTTCTTTCGCTGGCCGACCGGATGCTGTGGACCACCGCGCTGGTTGCCGCGCCGATCCTGCTGGCGGCACTGGCCATCGGCCTGGTGGTGGGCCTGATCCAGGCCGCCACATCGGTCAACGAACAGACGCTGACGTTCGTCCCCAAGCTGGCCGCGGTGGCGCTGGTGCTGGTGCTGTTCGGCGCTTCGATGATGGCGCTGGTGAGCGACTTCATGCAGGAGATCTTCCTCGAGATCGCCAGGATCGGCCAGTGAGGACAGGCCAGTGATCGGGCTCGATTTCGGGCTGGGCGCCATCGAACAGGATTTCTGGCGCGCGGCCTTCCTGATGACCCGGATCGGCGCCGCGCTGTTCGCCGCGCCGTTCTTCGGCGCCGCTTCGGTCCCAGTCACCGTGCGCGTGTGCATGGCCTGGGCGCTGGCGATCTTCGTGGCCGCCTGGTTCCCCCAGGTGACGGCGCCGCCGGCGCTGTTTTCCGTGGCCGGGCTGACCGCCGTGGCCGGCGAAGTCCTGGTGGGGCTGGCGCTGGGCTTCGTGCTGCAGATCGCCTTCGCCGCGCCGACCCTGGCCGCCGAGCTGATCAGCGGCGGAATGGGCATGAGCATGGCCGTGGCGGCGGACCCCACGGGCGGCGGGCAGACCACCGCCTTCGGGCAATACTTCACCATCGTGCTGGTGCTGATCTTCCTGAGCGTGGGCGCGCACCTGCACTGGATCGCGCTGCTGGTGGAAAGCTATCGCGTGTTTCCGCCGGGCGAGACCTGGCTGGGGGCGGAACGCTTCGAGCTGATCGCCTCCTTCGCCGGGACCATGTTCGAGACGGCCGTGCGGATCGCCTTGCCGGTGACGCTGGTGCTGCTGCTGGTGCAGGTGCTGACCGGCGTGCTGAGCCGTTCGGCCCCGTCGCTCAACTTGTTCGCGCTGGGCCTTCCGGCCGGCGTGCTGGCGGGCATCGCCGCGCTGATCGTGGCCGCGCCCCTGCTCTATGACCAGTTCGGCGACCTGATCGGGATATCGCTGGACCAGGCGGAAAGCGTGATCGCGCGATGAGCGAGAGCGGCGAGAAGACATTCGCGCCAACCCAGAAGCGCAAGCGCGACGCCGCCCTGAAAGGCGACGTGCTGCGATCGCGCGAGCTGGCGACGGCGGCGGCGATCCTGTTCGCGGCGGCGTGGCTTTCATTCGCCGGGCCGTGGCTGCTTTCCGAGATCGGCGCGGTGCTGCGCGAGGCCCTGGTGTTCGACCGGGCGGACGTGATCGAGTTCCGCGTGGGGCCGATCCTGCTGTCCGCCCTGCTGGCCGCCCTGCCCCCGATCCTGACCGTGGCCGCGCCGATCATCGCCCTGGCGCTGGTGACGCAGCTGGGCCTGAGCGACGGGCGCTGGGTGCCGGAGAACCTGGCTTTCAAGGGATCGCGGATCAACCCGCTGTCCGGCCTCAAGCGGATGTTCGGCCCCACCGGCTGGATCGAGATGGGCAAGGGCCTGCTGAAGGTGGCGCTGCTGGGCGCGATCGCACTGGCCTGGGGCCGCAACTGGCTGGGGACGATCGCCAGCCTGGGCAACGGCAACCTGTCGCAGCAGCTGGCCGCCGGCTGGGGGGCGCTGACGTCGCTGCTGTTCGCCCTGGCCGCCGGGCTGGTGATCATCGCCCTGATCGACGTGCCGATCCAGCTGCTCCGCCGCAACCAGCGGTTGAAAATGAGCCATCAGGAAATGCGCGACGAGCACAAGGAAGCGGAAGGTTCGCCCGAAGCCCGCGCGCACCGCCGCCAGCGCCAGCGCGACATTGCCGCCGGCAGCGTGGCCAATGCGATGCGCCAGGCGCAGTTCGTGCTGACCAACCCGACCCATTTCGCCGTGGCGATGACTTATGACCCGGACAAGGCCGCCGCGCCGCTGGTGCTGGCCAAGGGCCGGGGCGACAAGGCGCAGGCGATGAAGGAACTGGCGCGCGAATACGGCGTGCCGCTGCTGGAATACCCGCAGCTGGCCCGTTCCGTCTATTACACCACGCGCGAGAACCAGACGATCCGCGAGGAACTTTACGCCGCGATCGCGGCCGTGCTGGCCTTCGTCCTGTCGCTGAAGCGCGGCGAGGCCCGCCCGGCCCCGGCGATCGAAGTTCCGGTGGAACTGCGGTTCGACGCCGATGGGCGGCTGGCGGCTTAACCCGGCGGGCCGGGCGCCGTTCTATCCAGCATGACCCAGATGTCTTCCATCGTGACGACCCTTGGCGGGGGAAGCGGCATCGACATGGGCGCGCTGGCGAGCGACCTCGCCACCGCGCAGTTCCAGCTTCGCGCCGAGCGGCTGGCGGCCAAGAGCGAAACGCTGGAGAAGCAGATTTCCACTGCTTCATCGCTGAAGAACTCGCTCTCGCTGCTGGCGAGCGCGCTGGGCGACCGCGTGCGCGCGGGCGACCTGGCAGTGACGCCGCATGTGGCCAATCCTTCCGTCGCCACCGCTTCCAGCCCAGCGGGAACGGCGGGATCGGGCACGTACAGCCTGGAAGTGCTGGCGCTGGCTTCGGCGCAGACGCTGGCGAGTTCCGCCTTCGTCGATTCGACCACGGCGGTGGGCGCGGGTTCGCTGACCATCCGTTTCGGCGCCGCCAGCGGCTCTGGCTTCACCGAGGACGCCACCCACGAGGCGGTCACCATCGCCATCGCCAGCGGATCGACGCTGGACGACGTGGCCCGCGCGATCAACGGCGCCCAGGCCGGCGTGAGCGCCTATGTCGCCCACACCGACCAGGGCGCGCAGCTGGTGCTCAAGGGCGCGAGCGGGGCGCAGAACGGCTTCGTGGTCGAAGCCAGCGAAACCGCCGGCGAGGAAGGCCTGGCCGCGCTGGCCTGGAACCCTTCGGCCGGCGGCGATCCGGCGCGGCTGCTTTCGACATCGGCCGATGCGCGCTTCAAGCTGGACGGCCTCGTCATGTCGAGCGCCAGCAACAGCACCGGCACGATCGCGCCGGGCCTGGCGCTGACCCTGACCGGCACCAATGCGGGCGCGCCGACGCAGATCGGCTTTTCCACCCCGACCGGCACGATCGCCGAGGCCATGCAGGACCTGGTGAGCGCGCTGAACGAAGTGATCGGCGATCTCAACCAGGCCACCAACCCGCTGGGGGGCGGGCCGCTGGTATCCGATCCGGGCGCGCGGGCGCTGAAGCGTTCGCTCTCCGCGCTGGGCAGCCAGGTCATCATGCCGAACGCGCCGGAAGGCACGCCGCGCACGCTGTCGGACCTTGGGCTGGCGATCGAGCGCGACGGGACGTTCCGGCTGGACACCGCCCGGCTTCAGGCGACGTTGCAGCGCGATCCCGCCGGCGCGGCGGCGATGTTCACCGCCGGGCTCTATGGCGTCTACGCCAGCTTCGACAAGATCGCGCGCGCGGCGGCGAGCACCGGCGATCCCGGATCGCTGGCAGGTTCCATCGCGCGCTATGAACAGCAATCGAAGCAGATCACCGAAGACACCACCAAGATCGCGGAGCAGCAGGAACGCCTGCGCGCCTCGCTGGTCGTGCGCTTCGCCAAGGCCGATGTGAAGATCGGCGCCTCGAAATCCACGCTCTCGTTCCTGCAGGCGCAGATCGATGCGTGGAACGCCAAGAAGGATTGACGGGCGCCCCATGCTGGCAACGACGAACCCTGACGAAGCCTATCGCCGCAGCGCGTTCGACGCGCGGGTGCAAGGCGGCGACACGGCGGCGCTGGTGCTGCTGTGCCTGGAACAGGCGATCGCCGGGCTGGGCGGCGCGGCGCTGGCGCATGAGCGGGGCGATCCGGCGGCGCGCAGCAAGGCGCTGACCCGCGCGCTGACCGCGATCACCGCGCTGGAGATGGGCGTGGACCGGGGCGCACCGCTGGCCGAGCCATTGCTGCTGGTTTACGGCGGCGCACGGCGCGCGCTGCTCGACAACGTGGCTGATTTCGATCCCGCGCTGCTGGCTCCGGTGCGGCAGGACCTGGTCGAGATCCACTCCGCCCTTCATACCGCCAGCCGCGCCTGATCGCCTGCGGCCGGACCGGCGCTTTTGCCGCGCGGGCCCTACTTGGGCATTGCACCGGCGCGCGATTTATAGTTAACGGGCGCGGTCCACGATCCGTAAAATCACGGGATTGGCGGGAGTCACCGCATCGCGGATTGAATGGCGGCATGGGCGCTTCGCGCCATGGGAAACCGGCGCAGCCCGGTGCCGTGGCCCGGCGCGCATGACCGAGGGGGAACGGTTCGGCTGAGAAGACCGGGCACGTTGGGCAACGGGGGTCTGGCAAGTATGGTCGAACGGCCGGGGAACGCGCATATCCACGTCATCGACGCGGATTTCAGACGACGCGCGCAGATTTCCAGCGTGCTGGCGAGCCGGAATTTCCATACCGAGATCTACGAGGATGCCGGCGAGTTCATCGGCGCGATGCCGCAGCACGGCGCGGTGCTAATCAACGAGGACCCCGACGGTGACGACCTGAAGGCGTTCTTCGGCAGGGTGCGGCAAGGTGGCCGGTTCTATCCGGTTTCCGTCTATTCGCACGCCCCGGCGCCCCAGCGGATCGTGAACGCGATCCGCAACGGGGCGATCGATTACCTGCAATGGCCGTTCGAGCCGGCGCAGTTCGACCTGACGCTCCAGCGCCTGATCGAAGAGGGCGACCGGCAGCTGAAGATCGAACAGGAAAAGGGCCGCGCCAAGGCCAAGGTCGCCCAGCTGACGCGGCGAGAGACCGACGTGCTGGTGTCGCTGCTGAGCGGAAATTCCAACAAGGAAGTGGCGGAAGAGCTGGCGCTTAGCCCGCGCACGGTGGAAATCTATCGCAAGAACATGATGTCCAAGCTGAGTGCCAGATCGGCTTCCGAGGCGGCGCGGATCGCGATCTATGCCGGCCTGTGGGAGGGGCAGGGAAGCCTGTCGCGGGCAGCCGCTTCCTGAACCACGAGCGGCTGCGCCGCAGCGCGCTTCCCCCTTGCGGTTTTGCGTGAGCGTCCCCTTCTTCGTCATTCCCGCGCAGGCGGGCGCCAGGGCGATGTGGCGCGATAGGAGCCGACTGGGTTCCCGCTTTCGCGGGAATGACGAAGAGCGGGGTGTTTGCCTCCACACCTTTGCCAGCGCTGTTCCGCTCGACCACGGATCGGGGTGGCCGGCGTCCCTCAGCGGGCCCCGGCGGCGGCTTCGGCCGCTTCGCGCACGCGCGCCGCGCGCGAGGCGGTGATGTAGTTGCGGACCTGCACGTTGCCTTCGTGGCAGGCGTATTCGAACATTTCGTAGCCGTTGTTGCGCCGCCAGTCGAAGCGCACGGTCCACGGCGCGGTGAAGACCACGGGATCGTTATAGGTGACTTCGTAGACGATGGTGTCCGGCCCGGTCATCGTCAGCCGCTCCACGATATGGGCCTGGGGGCTGATCGGGGTGTCGTTTTCGGGCGGCGATCCCGTGGTGACGATGTTGGTGGCCGAAGGGCCGGGGCGCATGTTGCCGGTCTCGATCACCAGGGTATTGCCGTTCTCCCAATGGCCGCGGCTTTCCCCCATCCAGTTCCGGATCGGCGCCGGCAGGGGGGCGCTGCCATCGGTGGGGATGATCCGGACTTCGTGGATCATCTCCAGCTGGATCGCGACCAGGCCGGGCGACTGGAAGATCCGGATGCCGTTGTTGTACTGCATCGGCAGCATCGAGGCGGGCATGCCGCGCGTGATGCAGCGATCCCAGGTGTCGAAATCGCTGGTCCAGTCGAACGTCTGGTTCGCGCGCCAGCTCGACCGCATGAGCGCGGAGAGGCGCTTGCCTTCGGCCGTCATCTCGGGAAGGCGGCCGTTCGCCGGCGAGATCAGCAGCGAGGTGCGGCGGTTGGGCTCGCCCATCTCCACCCAGTGGCCCTGGCCCAGGCGATCGCCCTGATCCTCGTTCTCGTAGCGGGAGGCGGCCGTATCGATCCGCTGGGAGCGCGCCGCATATTCCTCGTCGGTCAGGAAGACGCGGTTGCCCTGCTCCGGATCGCGCTGCATCGGCGTGCCGTTGAGGTAATCGATCGGCCATCCGCCGCGAAAATCGGGCTCCCCCCAGGCGGTCGTGGCCGGGCGGTAATCGGTGGGCACCGGGGGCACCACGGTGAGATCGGCCGGGTCAGCCGCCATCGACGGCGCGGCGAGCGCCAGGGTGAGCGTGATCCCGGCAGCAGCAGCCAGGCCGGCGGCGATCCTGTTCGATTTCATGGCTTCAGGCTCCATTCTTGGAAAACTCGGCGAGTGACGGCGCGGCGGCTCAGCGCACGCGGTGAACGCGGATTCCGCGCTGGCCCGCGTAGCGCATCAGATAACCGCCCAGCGCCGTGCCCAGCAACTCCACCGCCTTGCCCCGCCGAGGCGGATCGTAGGACGGGGGCACGCTGTCGACGAACGCCCACTGGGCGCCGTCTTCCAGCGTCAGCAGCCAGATGCCGGGTTCCCGCTCTATCGCCACGGCGACTTGCGCGGTGATCCTGTCGGGCTCTGCCGGAGTGGACGTGGCCGGGCGCGGAAGCTGGCCCGCGCCGAAGCCGGCGGGCGCCCGTGCGGCGGGGGGCGGCGGAGCGGGCGCAGGGGACGCGGCGGGAGAGGCGGCGGGGCTCCCGGCCGGCTGCCCCTGTCCTTGGCCCTGTCCTTGGCCCCGCCCCTGATCCTGTCCCACCGGGATAGTGTCGTAACAGGCGATACGCGCGGCTTCGTCGCGCAACTGGCGACATTCCCGCATTTCACCCGCGATCGCTGCATCGCCGGATTGCGCGTGGGCGGCCCCGGCGCCGAGCAGCAGAACCGCCGCGCCCGCGAGCGTGGCCTTCGCCTTGCACGCCATCATCACTGTCTCCCTTCGCTATCAAGCAGCCGGCGGCGGATCGGAGGGAGCGTGGCCCGCCGCCGACTGCTCTGCCGGACCCTGGCGGGCCCGGAACCCATGGCCGCGGCTACATCCGCACTTTCACGCCGACGTAGAAGCGGCGGCCCAGCAAGTCATACTGGCTGCCGTTGTAAGGGCTGGCGGCGCGGCCGAAGCGGCCGGTGCCGTCACCCAGCACGTCATCGAGGAAGTAGCCGACATAAGGCGGCGCCTTGTCGAACAGGTTGTCGATCCCGAAGCGGATCGACGCGTTCTCCAGGACATCGATCTGGCCGGTGAGGCTGAACAGATCGTAGGCCGGCGCGCCGGCGACGTTGGTATTGGTATCGGTCGCCGCCGAAGCCGCCTTGACCGCCGGCTTGTGCTGCCATTGGAGGCCGATCGTCGCCGGACCCACCGAGTAGTTGAACCGGGTGAACATCTTCCAGCGGTAGGAACCCGACTGGGTGCCGACCTCACCACCGCCCAGCGTGCCGGCATAGTCGGTCAGCGGGATGGCGATCTGGTCGGGCGTGGTGGCGAACTTGTCGAGATAGGTGAAGTTCACATTGGTGGAGAACGTGCCGGGAAGGCCGATGCCGACATCCTCGAACGTCACGCCCCAATCGAGCTGCACGTCGAAGCCGGCCGTTTCGACCGCGCCCTGGTTGTCGTAATTGACCGTGACGACCTGCATGTCGCCGCTCACCTTGTCGCGGTCGATACGCTCGCACGCGTCGTTCATCTCGAAATTCGGATTGAATTCCTTGGTGAAGCACTGGCGGAACACCGAATCGATGCCCTGCTGCGAGATGCCGTCGGTCAGCTTGATGTTGTAGTAATCCGCCGACAGCCGCAGGCGGCGCAGCCAGGGGCTGTCCACCGGCGAGCTGATGACGGCGCCGATCGTGTAGGTCTTGGCCGTTTCTTCCCGCAGGCCCCGGGCGCCAGCCAGGAGCTGGGTGAAGTATTGCCCGCCGAGCAGGTAATCGTCGCGCCCATCGGCATAATATGTCGCGGCCCCGTCGGCGCCCATGATCTGCCGGCACAGGCCTTCGACCTGCCCCGCGGTGCCATTGGCGTTGAGATCCGGATTGGCCGAATAATTGCCGTATTGCATCGGCGAGGTGTTGTTCTCCAGCGAACAGGGATCGCCATCGCGCGCATAGGCGAGCGTGTTGGTGCGGGCGGTGAACAGTTCGCCCAGGTTGGGCGCGCGGCTGGCCTTCTGATAGCCGCCACGGAACCGCAGCCAATCGATCGGAGCCCATTCGCCGTTGATCTTGTAGGTACCGATCGTGCCGACCGAATCGTAGTCGGACAGGCGATAGCCAAGCTCCAGGTTAAGGTCCTGGGCGAAGGGCAGATCGGAAAGCACCGGCACCAGCAATTCGCCATAGACCTCGCGCACGGCGGTCGATCCCGAGGTGCTGGCCTGGGGGAAGGTCGTCGTCGTCTGGTAAAACGAAGACCCTTCGAAGGCCGAACTGTCCGAGGTGAATTCGAGCGAGTTCTTGCGGTAAGTGGCGCCGACCGCGAAGCGCAGCTGGCCGCCGGGCAGATCGAACAGGCCGCCTTGCAGGTTGGCTTCCACCAGGTCCTGCTTGATGTGGTTTTCGAACTGGACATCGGCGCTGCTGGCCAGATCGCAATCCGCGCTGAAGGCGGAATCGATGATGAACGGGCTGAGGCCGGTCTCGCAGCTTGCCGTCGAACCGTAACGATCGCCGTTGTTGCCGAGCGCAAAGAAGTTCAGTCCGTAGTTCGGCGAGGTCAGGATCGTGCGGAACCGTTCCAGCGCGACCAGGCCGACAAGGTTGCTCTTGGCGATCGTTTCCCCGTGCGAGGCGGTGACGTCCCAGGTGAAATCGGTGCCGGGGATATCGCCTTCGAAGCCGAGCTGGATCTGGAAGGTGTTGTTGTGGTTTTCCGTGCCGCGACGGCCGAAGGCGTCGAGCGAGTAGTTGGCGATCCACGGCGCATTGGGATCGGCACGGCTGTCGAGCAGCGCGGCGATATTGGCCGGAACCGGGAACACCTGCTTGTTGGTGCAGCCGCCGATCGGGCCGCAATCCAGGCCATAGCGGCCACCGGCCATGAAGTCCGGATTGGTCGGATTGTCCGTCAGGTCGTTCGGCGTGCCGTCAGGCAGCACGGAGGACACGCGAAAGTCCGCCGTTTCCGGCGCATAGGGACTGCCGACATAGACATCGTCGTTGTAAGGGATCGGCGTGCCGGTGGAGCCGAGCAGCACCGTGTTGAACGACAGCGAGCGGGTGGACGTCCGCGCGAAATAGGCCTGGGCGACGAAGCTGATCGAATCCGTGATGTCGTAATCGCCCTTGGCGAAGAACGAATAGCGGTTCTGCGGCGAGGACAGGATGCGATCGGGATTGTTCTGTTCAAGCAGGCCGGTGTCGAGGATCTTGCGGGTGACGCCGCCATCCGTGCCGCCCTTGTAGTTGAGCAGCAGCGGATAATAGACGCCGTCCACCGTGCGCGAGGTATTGGTCCACAGCGAGCCATCGTCGTTGAAATAGATCGGCGCGGTGCCCGGCACGTTGACCGGGGCGCCGGGGAACATGCCGGTCAGCACGGCTTCATTCCACGGGTTGGTGCCTTCGGGGGAAACGTAGTTTTCCGACAGGAAGAACTCCTCGCCGGGGACGGTGGGATCGGCGCGCGCGTGGCGGTAGGATTTGCGATCCGCGCGCAGGAGCTGTTCGCGCTTGTAGTATTCCATGCCCAGCATCACGCTGCCGCGCCCGTCGGCGAGCGAGGCGCCGACCAGCGAGGACAGGCGATATTCCTCGCCGCCGCCCTGGGGCGAGAAGCTGACCTGGCCATCGAAATCGAGGCCGGTGAAATCCTTCTTGAGGATGAAGTTCACCACCCCGCCCACGGCATCCGCGCCGTAAGTGGACGAAGCGCCGCCGGTGATGATCTCCACCCGTTCGACCGCCGCCGAGGGGATCGAGTTGATGTCGATCACGCCGGTGCCGTTGATCGGCGTGGCGCGGCGCCCGTCGATCAGGACGAGGTTGCGGTTCGAGCCGAGCTGGCGGAGGCTGATCGTCGAGACGCCCGGCGTGCTGTTGGCGTTCGGCTGGATGTCCTGCGTGTCGAACTGGGTCAGCGCCGGGCTGAACTGGGGCAGCTTGTTGAGATTGGCTTCGAGCGCCACCGCGCTGCTCTGTTCGATGATGTCGGAATCGACCGTGACGATCGGGCTGGTGGCCACATAGTCACGCCGCGCGATGCGCGAGCCGGTGACGATGATCTGGCTAGATGCCCCGGATGCGCTGGCCGCCGGGCCAGCCGTTTCTTCGGCTTCGGCGGCTTGATCGGCATCCTGCGCCAGAACCGCACCTGGATACAGCAGAGCACCGGCCGCCCCGATGAATAGAGCTGCCTTATATCCCTTAACACCATATTGCATGATAACCTCCCCTATCATTCCCAATTTTTCACTGTTCTCTGGCTCCGAAACCTTTGATCCTTTCATTATTGAGAGCGCACGAGGCCATCCCGAAAATCACTGGCGATTTCCGGGTGATTATTCTCGCCGACCCTCATGGCTTCGGCGGGCGCGATTCGTATAGCAACCTAACTATTTGGTCAATGAACGGTTGTTAGGTTTAATATTGTTGTTCTAACTGATTGAACGGGAAGGCCGGCGGGAGGATGGGCGCGCGGGGGACGGACCGATCCGGGACAGCCGCGGACGATCGCCTTGACGAGTTGCCGGGCCCTTCGCAGAATCATTGGTTAATTCGGGCGGGGGTCCCCATCGTGGAAAATATCGCCCCGGCGATCGGCGCATGACATTCCGGAAAGAGCCCTATGCCCTATGAAAAAGAGAAGAGCGGCTTCGAAACGTATCGCGAGGGAGGGACCACCAATAGCATAAGCGCCTTCATCAAGATGGTGCTGGTAGTTCGCCAGTTCCGCCATCAGCTTGACGAGAAGCTGAGGACCATCCGGCATAGCTGCGCCCGGATGGAAACGTTGAGCGCGATCCTGAATATTCGCGGCCCCAAATCGCAAAGCGACGTCGCCAAGCGGCTGCGGGTGGAAGCCGCGACGGTGACCCGCATGGTCGATATCCTGAGCAAGGAAGGCCTTGTCGAACGCGCGGCCGACCCGAACGACCGGCGAGTCAACCTGCTGTCGATCTCACCGAAAGGGGAAATCGAGCTGGAGAAGATCTTCGCCGTCTATGACGCCTTGCGCTTCCATGTGCTGGAGGGGCTTTCCGCCGAGGATATCGAGACGCTGCACCGGATATTCGATCATATGACGGCGCGGCTCGAACAGCCGATCGAAAGCACGATCCGCATCGGCCTTCCCGTTTACGAACGCCCCGTTAGCCCGGGCGGCGGGCGCACCGGGAAGCGGGGCTAGAGCGTGATCGCGTTAAGTTGAAACACTCGCAATGACGATTCGGGGATAGGGGATCATGGTCTAGCCGATAGCGCCATTCGCGGGCCGCAGGACCAGGGAGGCATCCGTCGGGCGGTGCGTGCCGTGGGCGGCGGCGGCCTGGCGCAAGGCGTGGCGGATGCGGGCCATGACGCCGGGATCGGCCTTGGCCGAATGGACGACATAGGCGGAATAGGAGAATTCCGGGCTGTCTGGCACCAGGACCAGGCGCCCTTCCTCCAGATAAGGGCGGACGAAGCTTTCGCGGAAATAGCCGCTACCGCCCGTGGCCAGGATATAGTCCAGCGCCAACGGGCCGTAGCCGATCGAGACCACCGGCTTCGCCTGATCGGGAAAGGCGGCGTGATAGCTGGCCATGAATTCCTCCCCCCAGTCTATCTCCACGTGATCTTCGGACGACAGCGGCTGGCTGGCCGGCGTGGTGCGGACCAGCACCAGCTTTTCCTCGAACAACAGCTCCGCGATCACGCCGGGGCGCCGCAGGGCAGCGTAGATGATGGCGACATCGAGCGAGCTGTCCTGCACCCGTTGCAGCAGGCGCTCGGACGTGTCGATCCGCGCGTTGACGGCGATTTCCGGGCATTCGCGGCGCATCCACAGCAGCCAGTGCCGCAGCAGCGGGCTCCACAGGCTGAGCTCCGCGCCGATCGTGACCACCGTGTCGCGGCCCGGCGGCAAGGCCACCGCACGCCGCGCGCGATCCCAGATCTGCACCATGGTGGTGGCGAAGCGGAGGAACTGTTCCCCCGCCGGGGTCAGCTTGGCGCCGGCCTTGTTGCGGATGAACACCGGCCGGTCCAGCCGATCTTCCAGCACCCGGATCCGCGCGCTGACCGCCGTTTGCGTGAGATTGAGATTGGCGGCCGCGCCGACGAAGCTGCCCGTCTTGACCACTTCCAGGAAAGTACGGGCGACTTCGATATCCATACCCAACAACTTTCATGACAACTGACAATAATAGTCATTTGCTTGCTGGATGTAGCGGGCGAATATCCGCCAGGCAAGGAGAGGCGCGCCCCCGCCATGACCATCCAGCTCGGCCAGATCGCGCCCGACTTCGAACAGGACACGACCCACGGCCGCATCCGTTTCCATGACTGGCTGGGATCGGCCTGGGGCCTGCTGTTCAGCCATCCGCGCGACTTTACCCCGGTATGCACCGGCGAGCTGGGCGAAGTGGCGCGGCTGCGGCCGGAGTGGGAGCGGCGCCATGTCAAGCCGATCGGGCTATCGGTCGATCCGGTGGAGGCGCATCATCGGTGGAACGCCGAGATCGCCGAAACGCAGGGCTATGCGCCGGATTTCCCGATGATCGCCGATCCCGACGGGCGCATCTGCGCGCTTTACGGCATGATCCACCCGCAATGCGACGCCAGCATGACCGTGCGATCGGCCTTCGTGATCGATCCGGCGCGGAAGGTGCGGCTGACGCTGGCCTATCCGCTGAGCACCGGGCGCAACTTCGCCGAGATCCTGCGCGCGATCGACAGCGTGCAGCTGACCGATGCACGCAGCATCGCCACCCCGGTCAATTGGCAGGTGGGCGATCCGGTGGTCATTTCCCCCCGGCTTTCCGACGAGGAAGCCGCGCGGCAGTTTCCGCAAGGCTATCGCACGATCAGACCCTATTGGCGGATCGTGGACCTGGGCGGTTCCGAATAACTCAGAACAGCCCGTGGCTGCCCGCCACGGCGCCGAGCACGGTGACCACGGCGAGCAGCAAAAGCAGCCGGTGGACCCATTCCAGGCGGCGGAACCGCGCGGCCGGTTCGGCGGCGCGGTTCGACGGGCGGTGGCCGAGCAGCGGCTCCACCACGAAGAGCATCAGCGCGAAGAACAGCCACAGGCAGACCATGGCATGCATCCACCAGAAGCGCAGGTCTTCGAACCGATCCCACATCTGCGCGCGATAGATCATCCAGAACCCGCTGGCCCCGGCGAGCAGGACCCACAGCCGCGCCTGCGGCGCAAAGCGCCGCTCGATCCGTCCGAATGCTTCCATGCGCTGCGCGGCATCGTCGTGGCGGCGGATCGAGGGCATCACGACGCACGTGACGAAGCCCACGCCGCCGATCCACATCAGCACCGCGAGCACGTGGAGCGCGCGGGCCACAATGAAATCGTCCACCCTGTTCCTCCTGCCCCAACCCCCCAAGACCCCCGCGCCGCCGCCCGAGCGGCGCCTATGCGCGGGGATGATTCCGCCGAGAAGCCGCGATCACCCGCGCCTCATGGTGTTCTTCGTCCAGCGTGGCGCCATCGCGCGATGCCGCGACAAGTATCCGGTGCCCCTGCGCTGCCCACGGGTTCGCCGATGCGCGTGAGGGGAAGCGCGCCCGGCTCATTCGCCGGGCTTGGGGCTGCCCCAGGCCGGCGGATCGCTGGCGGGGAAGGACTGGATCGAGGCTTCGTCCACCCGGTCGAACGGCTCGCCCGCGGCGATCAGCCGTTCCGCCCGGGCCATGACATCGGCCGAAAGCGCGGCCAGAACCGACGCGTTGTCCGTCCGTTCGGGCGAGGCGACGCAGGAACAGAACTGCTGCTGGACGACTTCGCCGGCCAGTTCCGCCAGTGCGCGATCCTCCAGGCGAAAGCGCGAGGCCACCAGCCGCGCCGCATCGTCAAGCGCGCCGGGCTGGATCGGATCGTCATATTCGTGCGTCATCGCGTGATGCTACACCATCTGGAACAGGGTCACCATGAGCCCCAGGGCAAGGCCGAAGACCAGGATCATCATGCCTGCGATCCGTAGAACGTATGTCAACGGATCCGGGTCCGCGTGCGAGTCCGTGGGCCGACTTGCGCCAAGCCCGAACAATTCGCGGACGAAGCGCTGGCGGAACGCCATCAGGAAGCCGACGATGGCCATGCCGATCCCGCAGGCATCTACGATCAGCACATAGACAGGCACGACCGCCCCCTATCGCCGGGGCCGGAGCGCGCGGCCGGCCCGGTCAGGCACATGCCGCAAGCCCCGCGTCCAGGCCCGCGATCAGATCCTGTTCCGCTTCCAGCCCCACGGAAAGGCGCAGCAAGGCATCGCTAATGCCCGCCACGGCGCGCGCTTCCTCCCCCATGTCGGCATGGGTCATCGTGGCCGGATGGGCGATCAGGCTTTCGACGCCGCCGAGCGATTCAGCCAGGGTGAAGGTCCCGACGGATTCGACGAAGCGGCGCGCCGCCTGCGCGCCGCCGGCCAGTTCGAAGCTGAGCATCGCGCCGAAGCCGCGCTGCTGGCGGGCGGCGATGGCATGGCCGGGATGGCTGGCAAGGCCGGGATAGTGGACTCGGGCGACCGCGCGGTGCCGCGCCAGGTGGCCGGCGATGACCATGGCGGACATCTGCTGCCGGTCCAGCCGGACAAACAACGTCCGCAGTCCACGCAGGGTGAGCCAGGCATCGAACGGCGCGCCGGTGGAACCCACGACATTGGCCCAGTAACGCAGTTGATCCGCCTTGGCGGGATCGGCCGCGATCACCGCCCCGCCGATCACGTCGGAATGGCCGTTCAGGTACTTGGTGGTGGAATGGATCACGTAATCGGCGCCCAGGGCGAGGGGGCGCTGCATCGCCGGGGTGAGGAACGTGTTGTCCACCGCGACCTGCGCCCCGGCCGCCTTGGCCAGGGCGGCCAGCGCGGCGATGTCCACCACTCGCATGAGCGGATTGCTGGGCGTTTCCACCAGGACCAGCGCCGGCCGCTGTTCGAGCACGGCGGCCAGCGCGGCGGAATCGCCCTGATCGACCAGGCTGAGCGCGATCTGCCCGCGTTCAGCCCGCGCCTTCAACAGGCGCAAGGTGCCGCCGTAGCAATCGTGCGGCGCCAGCACGCCCGCGCCGGCGGGAAGCCCGCTGATCAACAGGTCTATGGCCGCCAGGCCGCTGGAGGTGACGACCGCGCCGGCACCGCCTTCCAGCCGCGCCAGCGCTTCCGCCAGCAGATCGCGCGTGGGATTGCCCGCGCGCCCATAGTCATAGGCGCGCGGCGCATCATAACCTGCGAACGTATAGGTGCTGGACAGGTAGATCGGCGGAGCGACCGCGCCGAACGCCACATCGCCGCCGACCCCATAGGCCGAAGCCACCGTCTCCGGCCGGGCATGATCGGGGTGGGCACGATCGAGGTCGGCAAGATCGGGCTGGCGTTCAGTCATTGAAGAACCGTCCTTCCGTTACCTCGCGCACGATGCCCGCGCGGATCGTGAAATCACCGAGGCGATCCCCAGCCGGACGCCCGCGCGCAGGGCGCCCGAGCCCTTGATCCAGCCGTTCGAGGATCGCCCCCTCCCCCATTCCCGCGGATCATACGATCGAGACGCTGCCCATGGAAACCCCCGCCGAGCTAGAGGGTGTACCTGCCGGGCGCGCGGCCGGTGAGGCCGGCCGACCATCCAGCCCCTTTCCCGCCCCAGCAGGGCCACTAGGGGAAATCCCGTATCGCGAGCACGGACGGTCCCGGCGTTGCCGGTTTCAGTGCCGAGGAGGATGAGCGGGCCGCGCATGAACGACGCCGGCTGCGGGGAAGAAGTGGAACGCAAGCCGGCGCCGAACCCGGCGAAAAAGCCGCTGAGCCATCGCGCCTGCGGCGGATCGAGCGATTGGGACAAATCCTCGACCTGCCGCCCTTGTTCAGGCGTCAGCATGTCCGTTGGCCTATCCGACGCCATGCGCGTATTTCCTTGGCGTGCGGTATTCCGGCGCTCCGGCCCGTTAGATCGGGCCGCGTCCGAGCGCTTGGTGCCACGAAGCCCTTTCATCCGGAGCCCGACCCTGCGGCGCAATTATACATAAGGCAAATGCATATTATTGCCGTATAACTGCACCAAATTTTATGATCGGGCAGTCACGCCATCTGCGAGATCGTGACCAGGCGCACGAGTTCGGACAGGGTCTTGACCTGCATCTTCATCATCACGTTGGCGCGATAGACTTCTACCGTGCGCGCGCTGATCGCCAGATCATAGGCGATCGCCTTGTTCGCCTTGCCGGCCACGAGCCCTTCCATCACCTCACGCTCGCGAGGGCTGAGGGCGGCGAGGCGTTCGCGCACGGCCTGACGTTCCGCCTGCACTTCCTCGTCGCCGGCCTGGCGGGCCAGCGCCTGGTGGATCGCGCCCAGGATCACCTCGTCATCGAACGGCTTTTCGATGAAATCGGCGACGCCGGCCTTCATCGCCTGGATCGCCAGCGGCACATCGGCATGCCCCGTGATGACGATCACCGGCGCGGCGGCTTCACGCTTCTTCAACTGTTCCACGAGCTGGATCCCGCTGGTCCCCGGCATCCGCACGTCGGTGACGATGCAGGCGCCCGCCAGCGGCGGCGAGGCCGTGAGGAAGGCATCGGCCGAGGGGAAGGAACGGACCCTTATCCCGGCGACATCGAGCAGGAATTCGAGCGAATGGCGGGCACTGTCATCATCGTCGATCACGTAAACGATCGGGTCACTCGCCATCGTAGAGTTCCTCCTTGCCGACGCCCGGCAGCGTGAAGCCGAACAGCGCGCCGCCGCCCTCGCGCGCCTGGGCCCAGATGCGCCCGCCGTGCGCTTCGACGATCGTGCGCGAGATCGACAGCCCCACGCCCATACCCGTCCGCTTGGTGGTGATGAAGGGCTGGAACAGCCGATCGGCCACATCGGGATCGATGCCCGGCCCGGTGTCCGCCACCAGGACCCGCACCATACCGCGCTCGGCGGGTTCGAGGGAGATGGTCAGTTCCTTGCGCGCCGAGGGCGCTTCGGCCATCGCATCGACGGCGTTGCGCATCAGGTTCAGCACCACCTGCTGAACCTGCACCTTGTCGGCCAGGACCTGATCGACCAGGGGGCTGAAATCGTATTGCACGCAGATGCCGTGCTCCTTGGCGCCGACCAGCGCCAAGGCGCTGGCTTCCTCGATCAGCTTGGGCAGGCTTTCGACGGATCGTTCGGTTTCGCCCCGGGCGACGAATTCGCGCAGACGGCGGATGATATCGCCCGCGCGCAAGGCCTCGATGGCGGCAAGCTCCACCGCGTCGGCGACCTTCTCGTGCGGCACTTCGGGCCGGGCCAGCAGCATGCGGCTGCCTTTCAGGTAATTGGCGATGGCGGAGAGCGGCTGGTTGATCTCGTGCGCCAGGGCCGAGGCCATTTCGCCCAGCGCGGTGAGCCGCGAGACGTGGACCAGTTCGTTCTGCAGTTCCTGCAACCGCGCTTCCGCCTGCTGGCGTTCGGTCAGGTCCCGCACGAAGCCGGTGAAGTAGCGCTGCCCATCGGCCTGCATCTCACCCACGACCAGCTCGATCGGGAAGGTCGATCCGTCCTTGCGTTCGCCCACCACCACGCGCCCCCGGCCGATGATGCGCTTTTCCCCGGTGCGATAGTAGCGTTCGAGATAGCCGTTGTGCGCCGAACGATACGGTTCGGGCATCAGCGTGCTGACATTGCGGCCCCGGACCTCTTGCGCCGTCCGCCCGAACATCCGTTCGGCGGCGTGGCTGAAATCGCGGATCAGCCCTTGCTCGTCGATCACCACCATGGCATCGGGCACCGTATCGAGGATCGAGCGCAAGTGCGCTTCGCGGCTGGCCAGCCCGGCGGCGGCAGCTTCGGTTTCGACGCGCGCCCGCTGGAACCATTCGCCCCCGACCGCGATGGCGATCCCGAAGATCACGAACGCCCCGGCGGCGATCAGATTGCCGTTTTCGAGCGGGCCGGTCATCCGATCGCACCACAGCCCGGCCGCCGCCCCCAGCAAGGCCGCCAGCGCGCCGGCGCGGACGCCCGAAAGCGCGCTGGCCACCACCACGCCGGGGACGAAGAAGATGAACGTCGCCCGCTGCCCCAGCTCTTCCGCGAACAGCAGGAGCACGCCGGCCGCCCCGGCGATGGCGACGATGGCCAGCGCCAGCGCCGCCGCCACCGACAGGCGCGGCAGGAACCGGCTGGCGAAGCTGGGCCGGCCCACCTCCGGCAAGGCCCTTAGGGGCACGGTATTAGGGAGATGATCCAAATTTCGCAGCTCCATACCCTCCCCTATCTGCCGTGCGTGGCGGCGCGCGAGTGCAAACTGCGCCGCGAAGTGGAGGCGATTCAATGGCGGTACCGTTCATCGATCTGGGCGTTCATCACAAGCCCCGCGAGTTTTCCGACCGGATCGCCTTCGGCTTCACCAAGGCGCTGCGCTGGTGCGCGGACACGTTCTTCGCCCAGCGTTACGGCCACCGGGCCGTGGTGCTGGAAACGGTCGCCGCCGTGCCGGGCATGGTCGGCGCCACGATCAACCACCTCGCCTGCCTGCGCCGCATGTGTGACGACAAGGGCTGGATCAAGACGCTGATGGACGAGGCCGAGAACGAGCGGATGCACCTGATGACCTTCATCGAGGTGTCCAAGCCCACGCTGTTCGAGCGCGCGGTGATCATCGGCGTGCAATGGGTGTTCTACCTGTTCTTCTTCGGCCTTTACCTGGTCAGCTCGAAAACGGCGCACCGGGTGGTGGGCTATTTCGAGGAAGAGGCGGTGATCAGCTATACGCATTATCTGGCGGAGATCGATTCCGGCCGCAGCGCGAACGTGCCCGCACCGGAAATCGCCAAGCGATACTGGGGCCTTCCCGATACGGCCACGCTGCGCGACGTCGTGCTGGTGGTGCGCGCGGACGAGGCCCATCACCGCGACGTGAACCACGGCTTCGCCAACGAGTTGGCCGGGCTGCCGGTGGGCCAGGTGGCCGAGTGCCCGCCGCATGTGGAACTGCGGCCGCACTGGAAGCAGGCGGCCTGATGCTGCCCGCCCAGGGAGGACAGGTCATGGCCGCCGCCGCCCCGATCCTGCTTTATGTCGGCGATCGGCCAGTCCTGTCCTCGCTGGAGTTCGCGCTGGCGCTCGACGGCTTCGATGTCGAGAACGGTTCCGACGAAAGGGCCGATCCGATGGCCGCAGGCTGCCTGGTGGTGGACCAGGGCTATCAGGGCGACGGGGCCGGCTTCCTGGTGGCGCTGCGCGAGCAGGGCTGCACTGCGCCGGCGATCCTGCTGGTGACCGATCTCAGTGCCGCGCTGAGGATCTTGATCGAGGCGGCCCATATCATGCCGATCGAAAAGCCCCTGATGGGCGAAGAGCTGACGCAGGCCTTGCGCGAGGTGTTGACCGTCTGCCGCGACAGGGGACTGGTGGCGTGAGCGCGGCCATGCCCGAGGCCCTGCAGCCCTACAAGCGCACGGCGACTTTCACCGAGGCCACCGTGCCCGCCGCGCTGCTGAACGAACATTCGACCAAGGAAGGCGCCTGGGGCCTGATCCATGTGGAAGAGGGGCGCCTTCGCTATCTGGTGACCGATCCGCGCCGGCCGCCGCTGGTCCGCGAGCTTACCCCCGAAAGCGCACCCATGCTTGTCGAGCCGACCATCCTGCACCGGGTGGAACCCCTCGGCCCGGTGCGCTTCCACATCCAGTTCCTTCGGGCGGAAACCTGAAACGCACAATCCAGGAGACAGGATATGAACCTCTTCAACGGCCGCACGGCGAGTGCGGCCGAAGACATATCGGACATCCATCCGGGCCGCTATATCGCCACGGGCGTGGTGTCCGCCTTCGCCGCGGGCCTGCTGTTCGCGCTGTCGTTCATCGCCACGCCGGTCAAGTTCATGGCCGCGAACGTTCCGCTGGAGCAGTTGCTGGCGGTGGGGCGGGTAACCTTCCGCGCCTCTGCCGGGGCGGAGGCGCTGCTGCTGTTCGCCCTGGTGATCCTGGCGCCCAGGGGCCTGCGCCGCTGGCCCATCGGCATTGCCGTGGTGCTGGCCGCGCAGTTCACGTTGCTGCTGCCCGTGCTCGACGAGCGGGCGCTGGCGGTCATGGCCGGGCAAGTGCTTCCCCCGACCGTGCTGCACGAAGTGTGGATCGCGGCCGACGTGGCGCGGATCGCCGCCTATCTGGCCCTTTGCGTGATGACGCTGCGCACCAGCGCCGAGTGGCGCTCGCGGTGGGACCGGCGAGGATAGGCGGTGATCGCCCACCGCTGAATCGTCATTGCGAGCGCAGCGAAGCAATCCAGGGCGGCAGCGCAATGCGCTCTGGATTGCTTCGCTACGCTCGCAATGACGAAGGATGGTTGCTTTCGCCGAGACCTATCGCGCGGGGGCGGGCCGTTTGCGGCACTGGCCGGAATGGCAGCCCTTGGCACAGCAGGCATTGTTCCCCTCTCCCCGGGCGGGCAGCTGATCGAAGGGCACGGGCATCAGGCCGCCGCCGCACAAGGCGATCATCGCTTGCGGCCGGGCTTGCGCCGCGAGAGGGCCGATCATCGCCGGAACCACGGCGATCGCGGCGAAGACGAGCGCGCCGCGGCGCATCAATTCCGTCCCTCGCCTTCCTCGTCGTCATCGTCGAGCAGGATGCGGCTGGCGGCGCCGTCGGGATCGTCGAACTGGCCGTGGCGCAGGGCCCAGAAGAAGCCGATCAGGCCGAGGAAGCCCAGGCCCAGCGCGACCGGAATCAGGAACAGCAGGCCGTTCACCGGACCGCCCTGGCCAGGCGCAGCGAATTGGCCACCACGATCAGCGAACTGGCCGACATCGCCGCCGCCGCGATCAGCGGGGTGAGCAGGCCGGCGATAGCCAGCGGCACGGCGAGGATATTGTAGCCGATGGCCAGCGCGAAATTCTGCCGCACCACGCGCATGGTTGCGCGCGATGCGGCAACGGCGCGCGGCAGGGCCAGCAGCGAATCCGAGACGAAGACGACATCGGCGGCCTGAAGGCCGACATCGCTGGCCGAGCCCGGCGCGATCGAGGCATCGGCCGCGGCGAGCGCCGGCCCGTCATTCAGCCCGTCACCCACCATCAGCACCTTGTGCCCCGCCGCCTGGAGACGGACGATCGCATCCTGCTTGGCGGCCGGCGTCGCCCCCCACTGCGCGGTCAGGCCCGTCTGGCGGGCGACCTCGGCCACGGCCGCGTGATTGTCGCCCGAAAGGATCGAGGATTCGATGCCGAGGCGATCGAGGCGGGCGAGTGCTTCGGCGGTATCGGGGCGCAGCCGATCGGCATAGGCGATCAGCCGGTCCGGCCGGGAGCCGATCGCCAGGGCCGAGGCCATGCCGCCGGCCACCTGCGGGCGCCGTAGAGCCACCGAATCCTCGTTCCACCGGGCGAAAACCCCCGTTCCCGGCACTTCGGCGACATCCACCAGCGGAGCGGCGCGATGGCCGGCGGCGGCGAGCGCATCGGCCAGCGCGCGGGACAGCGGGTGGCCACTGTGCGACGCCAGCGCGAGACAGACCGCCGCCTCCTCAGCCGTGAGCGCGGCCAGCGCGGCGGGATCGGGCAGCGGGCGGCCGAGTGTGAGCGTGCCCGTCTTGTCGAGCAGCGCGCGATCCACCCTGGCCAGCCGTTCGAGAGCCGAACCGTCCTTGACCATGATCCCCGCCCGCATCAGCGCCCCGCTGACCACGACTTGCGCCACCGGCACGGCCAGGCCCAGCGCGCAGGGGCAGGTGATGATCAGCACGGTGACGCCGACGACCAGCGCCTGGTAGAGCCCGGCGCCGGCCACCAGCCAGCCGAGCGTGGCAAGCGCGGCGAGCGTATGGACGGCGGGCGCATAGAGCCGCGAGGCGCGATCGGCCAGGCGGACATAGCGCGAGCGGCCCTGCCCGGCCGCTTCCATCAGCCGGGCGATCTCCGCCAGAGTGGTGTCGCGCCCGACTTGCGAGACGCGCACGTCGACCGGGCTATCGAGATTGAGCGTGCCGGCCAGCACGGTATCGCCGGTACGCCGCACGACCGGCGCGGCTTCCCCGGTCAGCAGGGCCTGATCGAACCGGCTGGCGCCGGCGACGATCTCTCCATCGGCGGCAAGCCGTTCGCCGGCGGCCACGCGCATCAGCATCGCCGGCGCCAGATCCTGGGTCTTGTGCCAACGGGGCGTGCCGTCATCGCCCACCACCAGCGCGCCCGTGGCCGCCTGCCTGAGCAAGGCATCGACCCCGGTGCGCGCCCGATCGCGCATCATCGCATCGAGCACTCTCCCGGCGAGGAGGAAAGTCAGCAGCATCAACGCCCCGTCGAACCAGGCGTCCCGGCCCCCGCTCGCGGTTTCGTAGAGGCTGAGGCAGGTGGCGATGACGACGCCGATGGAAATCGGCACGTCCATGTTGGTGCGCCCCTTGCTGAGCGCGCTCCACGCCGAACGGAAGAACGGCTGCCCGGCATAAGCGATCGCCGGAACGCCGATCAGCGCCGACAGCCAGTGGAACAGCGAGCGCGTTGCCCCGTCCGCCCCTGCCCAGACGCTGACCGAGAGCGTCATGACGTTCATCGCGGCGAAGAAGGCGACCGCGAGCGGGGCCAGCAATGGCCGCACGGCGGCATAGCGCGGCGCAAGCTCGTCACGGCGCGGCTGCGCCTTGAAGCCGATGCCGGACAGCGCGGCGACGAGGTCCGGCGTGTCGAGGCCCGGCGAATGGGCGACCGACACGGTGCGCGCGGACAGGTTGACCCGCGCCCGCGCCACGCCCGGCAGCGCCGCCAGGCCGCGCTCCACCTTGCCCATACAGCTGGCGCAGTGCATCCCCGGCACCGAAAGCACGGTGTGGACCTGGTCCTGCGCCGTGATTTCGGCGAGCGCGTTCACCGCAGCTCTTCCTGGCGGCGCCAGTGCCGCCCGCCTGCCTCCACTTCCAGCCGCAGCAGCCAGCGGCCGGCCGGCAGTGCCTCCGTCGACAGGAAGCGGCCTTCGCCATTCGGCTCGAACGCGAGCGCGCGATCGGGCAGGCGCCCCAGCGGATGCCGCGCCATGGCGCTGACGGCCGCGCCTTCGGGGACGCCCGAGAGCTGCACGGCCAGCCGGTTGTCCGGCCGCCAGGTGGTGACCGCATCCCAGCCGAGCGCGCGCTGGCGCTTCGCCTCGTCCAGCCAGCCGTTGAATTCCTGGCTGGCGACATAGGAGTTTTCGACCACGATCCCGCCGAAGGTGGTTACGGCGAAGCGCGCCATGGTGAAGTTGACCGCGATGATGATCCCGAAGAAGGCGACCATGATCGCGAACATGTGGCGCCCGGTGAAAGTCTTCATCGTGCTATTCCTCCGGCGCGGCGAAGCGCGCCTTGGCGATATCCGTTTCCGGCTGGTCGCCCAGCGTGGTCACCGCGAAGGAGAAATCCTGCGCCGGCGTGCCCGTGGCGGCGATGACGTAGATGCGCAGCGGCTCTGTCGCGTCGGGCGGAACGCGCTGGGTCAGCGCGCGGGCCGCATCCTCGCGCGGCATCTCGCTGGTCCACATCACGGCGCCGGGCAGGCCTTCCAGGCTGACGCGCATGTCGCGTGGGCGGCTTTGCATGTTGCGCAGCTTGACGGTGAAGCCATTGCGCACCGATCCGTCGCTCATCAGCATGAAGGGCGGATTGCGATCCTGCTCCACGGAGATATCGACATGGGTGCGCGCGCCGAGGGCGAACAGCAGCCCGAGGCCGATCCCGCCCCAGACCAGGAAATAGAGCACGGTGCGCGCGCGCAGCAGGGTCTTCCACGCGGGGCGCGGAGCTTCGCCGGCGATCTCGCGCTCGGTATCTTCCAGCGTGACATAGTCGATCAGCCCGCGCGGGCGGCCGACTTCGGCCATGACCCGGTCGCAGGCATCGATGCACAGCGCGCAGGTGATGCAGCCGATCTGCGGGCCTTCGCGGATGTCGATGCCGGTGGGGCAGACAGCGACGCACTGGTTGCAATCGATGCAGTCCCCGAACGGCTCGGGCGCGGCGCGGGCCTTCTTGAGACTGCCGCGCGGTTCCCCCCGCCAGTGCTTGTACGTGACGGTGAGCGACTTCTCATCCATCATCGCCGACTGGATGCGCGGCCAGGGGCACATGTAGATGCACACCTGTTCCCGCAGGAAGCCGCCGAGCATGACAGTGGTCAGCGTGAGGATCGCGACGGTGATATAGGCGACGGGCGCCGCCTGCCCGCTCCAGAAATCGCGCACCAGCGTGGGCGCGTCGGCAAAGTACATGATCCATGCGCCGCCGGTCCAGAAGCCGATGACGAGATAGATCGCCCACTTCAGCGATCGCTTGGCGATCTTGCCCGGCCCCCACGGCGCCTTGGCCAGGCGCATCTGCGCATTGCGATCGCCGTCGATCAGGCGGTCGATATGCTGGAACAGATCGGTCCACACCGTCTGCGGGCAGGAATAACCGCACCAGGCGCGGCCGACCGCGCTGGTGATGAGGAACAGGCCGATCCCGGCCATGATCAGCATCCCGGCCACGAAATAGAATTCGTGCGGCCAGATCTCGATACCGAACATGTAGAACCGGCGATGCGCGAGATCGACCAGCACCGCCTGATCGGGCGCATAAGGGCCGCGATCCCAGCGCAGCCACGGCGTGCCGTAGTAGATGCCGAGGGTTACCAGCATCACCAGCCATTTCAGCCGGCGGAAATGCCCGTCGATCTTCTGCGGGAAGACCGCCTTGCGCTTGGCGTAGAGCTTTATCGGCGCGCCATCGTCCGGGGAAAGGGGGCTATGACGCGTCATCGGATTCCGCCGGCGGCGCGGCAGCCTCCGCGAAAGCCTCACCCCCGCCGAGCGAATGCACGTAGGCGGCCAGCATCCTGATCGTGGCCGGATCGAGCCGCCCCTGCCAGGCGGGCATGACCCCGTGGCGCGGATGGGCGATCTGGGCGACGATATCCCGCTTCTTCCCGCCATAAAGCCAGATGGCATCGGCCAGGTTGGGAGCCCCCACGGCGCGGCTGCCGTGGCCGTCGGCGCCGTGGCAGACGGCGCAGTTATCGGCGAAGAGCCGCGCGCCGGCGGCATTATCGCGCGCCTTGCCCGAGAGGCTGAGCACGTGATCCGCCACTTGCCCCATCTGCGCCGTTGTCAGGATGCCGTCGCCGAAAGCGGGCATGAAGCTGGTGTGCGTTTCGCTGTCCCCCGGCTGGCGCGTGCCGTGGGCGATCGTCCGTTCGATGGACTGGAGATCGCCGCCCCACAGCCAATCGTCATCGTTGAGATTGGGATAGCCCGCCCCGCCCGCGGCCCCGGCGCCGTGGCACTGGACGCAGTTGACGCGAAAGGCGGCGCGCCCGCCGGCCACGGCCTGGCGCATCAGGTCGGGGTTTTCCGGCAGGTTTTCTATCGGAGTGGCCGCGAGAGCCGCCAGGAAAGGCGCCCGGCGATCGTTCTCGCGCTCCATCTCCTGGGCGAGCTGGCCGCGGCTGCTCCAGCCGAGCACGCCTTGCGTGGCGCCGTGGACCAGCGGCCAGGCCGGATAGAGGACGACGTAGATCACGCCCCAGACGATGGTGATATAGAGCGCGATCAGCCACCAGCGCGGCATCGGCGTATCGAGTTCCTCGATCCCATCCCATTCGTGGCCGACGGTGGACGTGCCGGTGGCCTCGTCTATCCGACCGGCGCGGGATGTGGGGCCCTTGTCAGGCTTCGTCATCGTCATCTTCCTCGAAGATCGCTTCGGCGGCCTTGCGGTTGTTGTCCTTCGCGCCGGGCCTGAACGGCCAGGCGACGAAAGCCGCGAACACGATCAACATCACCAGCAGGCCCCAGCTGTCGGCCAGGTGGCGCAGCATGTCGTAAGTCGAATGGGTGCTCACCGCCCGGTCTCCCCGGCGAGCACTTCCTGCGCGGCGGCGCCGTTCACATCGACCAGCGTGCCGAGCATCTGGAGATAGGCCACCAGCGCATCCATTTCGGTGAGGCGGCCCGGCTGGCCATCGAAATCGCGCTGCTGCGCCTTGGGGTAGCGTTCCGCCAGGTCTTCCGCATCGGCATCGGGATCGGCCTGCGCCTTCAGGTCCTTGAGCGCCATCTGCAGGTCACGCTCGGTATAAGGCACGCCGACATCGCGCAGCGCCCGCAGCTTGGCTTCGGCATCCCGCGTGTCGAGATCCTTTTCCGCCAGGAAGGCGTACATCGGCATGACGCTTTCGGGCACGACCGAACGCGGATCCTTCAGGTGTTGGACGTGCCAATCGTCGGAATAGCGCCCGCCCACGCGGGCCAGGTCCGGCCCGGTGCGCTTCGAGCCCCACTGGAACGGATGATCGAACATGCTTTCGGCGGCGAGGCTGTAGTGGCCATAGCGCTCCACCTCGTCACGGAAGGGGCGGATCATCTGGCTGTGGCAGGCATAGCAGCCTTCGCGCACGTAGATGTCGCGACCCGCCTGCTCCAGCGGGGTGTAGGGGCGCATCCCGTCCACCTTCTCGATCGTGTTATCGATCCAGAACAGCGGCGCGATCTCCACGATCCCGCCGATGGCCACGGCGATGAAGGCGCCGATCGCCAGCAGCGTGACGTTGCGTTCGACTTTCTTGTGTTGGTCGGTAAAGCCCATGGAAAGTTACCTATTCGGCCGGTTCGGCGACAATCGGCCGATCGGCCTGCGGATCGTATTTGGCGCCGCTCATCGGCGCTTCCTCGCGCAGCTTACCGGCGATGGTGAGCCAGACGTTGATCACCATGAGCACGCCGCCCGAGAGATAGAGCACGCCGCCGAAGGCCCGCATCAGGTACATCGGCTGCATCGCGGCGACCGTTTCGGCGAACGTGTTCACCAGGTGGCCGTCAGCGCCGTATTCGCGCCACATCAGGCCCTGCATGATGCCCGCCGCCCACATCGCGGAGGCGTAGAAGACGATACCCAGCATCGCGAGCCAGAAGTGCCAGTTGACCATGCGCAGCGAATAGAGCCGCTGGCGCTTCCACAGGCGCGGGGTCAGGTAATAGACGGCGGCGAAGGTGATCAGCCCGTTCCAGCCCAGCGCGCCGGCGTGGACGTGGCCGATCGTCCAATCCGTATAGTGCGACAGCGAGTTGACCGCCTTGATCGACAGCATCGGCCCTTCGAAAGTGGCCATGCCATAGAAGGCGAGCGCGGCGACCATCATGCGGATGATCGGATCGGTGCGCAGCTTGTCCCACGCGCCGTTGAGCGTCATCAGCCCGTTGATCATGCCGCCCCAGCTTGGCATCCACAGCACGACCGAGAACACCATGCCCAGGGTCTGCGCCCAGTCGGGCAGCGCGGTGTAGTGCAGGTGGTGTGGGCCGGCCCAGATGTAGAGGAAGATCAGCGACCAGAAGTGCAGGATGGACAGGCGATAGGAATAGATCGGCCGTTCCGCCTGCTTGGGCACGAAGTAATACATCATCGCCAGGAACGGCACGGTGAGGAAGAACGCCACCGCGTTGTGCCCGTACCACCACTGGACCAGCGCATCCTGCACCCCGGCGAAGGCCGAATAGGACCGCGAGCCGAAGAACGACACCGGCACCGCCAGGTTGTTGACCACGTGCAGCATCGCGATGGTGATGATGAACGAGAGGTAGAACCAGTTGGCCACGTAGATGTGCGGTTCTGTCCGGCGCATAAGCGTGCCGACGAAGACGACGAGGTAGGCGATCCAGACGATCGTCAGCCACAGATCGACGTACCATTCGGGCTCTGCATATTCGCGGCTCTGGGTGATGCCGAGGACATAGCCGCTGGCCGCCAGGACGATGAACAGCTGGTAGCCCCAGAACACGAAGCGGGCGAGGCCGGGGAAGGCCAGCCGCGCGCGGCAAGTGCGCTGGACCACGTAGAACGACGTGGCGATCAGCGCATTGCCGCCGAACGCGAAGATCACAGCCGAGGTATGCAGCGGGCGCAGGCGGCCGAAAGTGGTGTATTCGCTGCCCAGGTTCAGCCCCGGAAACGGCAGTTGCAGCGCGATGAACAGCCCGGCGGAAAAGCCGACCACGGCCCAGAACACCGTGGCGATCACGCCCCAGCGGATCGGATCATCGTCATAGCGGCCGGGATCGGCCGGCGCGCGCAGGATGCCCCGGGCGATGGCATCGTAATCCACCCGCGCGACAGTGGCCCACAGGCCGATCGCGGCCACCGCGGCGACAATACCCATGTGGACCGCGAACCCGGTATCATGCGCGCCGGCAATGGCGACGATCGCGATGATCAGCAGCGTGTACCAGAGCCCCGCCCGCGCGACGACGTTTTCCACCCAGATATCCTTCTTTGAACCCGGCCGCTCAGCCAGCCAGCAGCTTGAGCGCCGCGCGATCCCTGATGACCACGGCGCGGCGGGACGGCAGATCGATCAGCCCCGCCCTTTTCAACTTGGTGAACTGGCGGCTGACGGTCTCGATCGTGAGGCCGAGCAGGTCAGCCACCTGCTGGCGCGAAAACGGCAGCTCGAAACGATCGCCGGCGCCCGGCACGGCGCCGTCCGACGCCGCGCGCCGGGACATGTCGAGCAGGAAGATCGCCACCCGCTCTTCCGCGTTCTTGCGGCCGAGCAGCAGGATCCAGCTGCGCGCGCGGTCGAGATCGGCCAGCGTGTGCTGCAGCAGCTTGCGTTCCAGCGGCGGATGGCGGCCGGCGAATCCATCGAAATCGCGGCGCGAGAAGACGCAGACCCGCGCCGGGGTGAGCGCGGTGACGGTATGGCGCGTGGCGCCGCCGAACGGCCGGCCGACGAAATCGGCGGGATGGACCACGCCGACGATCTGCTCACGCCCATCGGACGTGCCGGTGGACATGACCAGCGTGCCTTCGATGACGGTGCCGACCAGGGCGGGATCGTCCCCTTCCCAGATCAGCGATTCCCCGGCGCCGAGCGTGCGGCGGCGGCCGAGGCTGTTCAGTTCCAGCAGTTCCGCCGCATCGAGCGCGGCGCAGATGGCATGTTCGCGGACGGGGCACCCGTCGCAGGAACCCGCGGCTTCCGCACGGGATGGCGTGCCAGTCATTCGAACACCCCCTGAGACAGCCGGTCCGCCGGGCTTGGCGGACCCAATTCACCTAGGGCGCGGGCCGATCGGCCGAAACTTGGATGATGTCCCTAGCCCGCCGCCCCTAAGGGCCTCACCGGAGGTGAAACATTCCCCCGCCCGCGTGGCTGTCCACGCGCAAGCGCGGGCTTCACGCGCAAGCGCGGGCTTCACGCGCGGCTTTCGGCGCCGTCAGGCCGCGGCGGCGGCAGCGGGATGGAGAAGGCGGCCGGATCGAGCACGAGGTCAGCCAGGGTATAGCCGTCGAGCGTATCGATGAAGGCCGTGAGCGCTTCGCCCAGCGCCTTGCGCAGGCGGCATTGGGGGGTGATGAGGCAGAGATTGCCGCCCCCGAAGCATTCGGCGAGCGCGAAATCGGGCTCCACCGCGAGGAGCACCTGGCTCAAGCGGATATCCTCCGGTGGCTTGCCCAGGGCGAGCCCGCCCGAACGCCCGCGCACCGCCTTGAGGAAACCGGCGCGAGTCAGCTCGTTCGCCACTTTCATCAGGTGCCCGCGAGAGATCGAGAAGGTGCGCGCCGTCTCCTCGATGGTGACCAGGCGATCGGCATTGCTGGCGGCGAACATCAGCAGCCGGAACGCGTAGTCGGAAAAGCTCGTCAGGCGCATGGCACCCTCCGATAACGATCGGGAAGCGCAGCGCCAGCCCCGATCGGTCCGGCCCCTTGCACAGGGGTTCGATTCAAAAACATATATTGACAATACATCTTTTCGCTCCGAATGGACAGGCACGACCTTCAGCCGGAGGAAGTCAGTGCCCGGGGTGACCCTGTCCCGATGGACCATGTCCTATTTCGCGCTCGCGATGGCTTGCCTGATCGCCGCGCTGGCGCTGATCGTTTTCGGCTTCGGTTATCCGGCGATGGGCGTGGCCGCGCCGCAGACGCTGGCGCTGGTCCACCTGATCGCGATCGGCTGGCTGAGCCTGCTGCTGTGCGGCGCGCTGTTTCAGTTCGTGCCGGTGCTGATCGCCCGGCCGCTCCACAGTGACAGCCTCCCGCTGGCGACGCTCATCTTCCTCGGCGCCGGGCTGGTGCTGCTGCTGTGCGGGTTCCTGCACCTGGCGGGCCTGCCGGGGCCGGCGTGGAGCGTGCTGCCGTGGGGCGGCGCGCTGCTGGCCTTCGGCTTCTGCCTGGCAATCTACAATCTCGGCCGCACCCTTTGGGCCGCGCGCCCGCTGGCGCTGCCGGCGCGGTTCGTCACGGTGGGCCTGGCCAGCCTGGCCGCGACCGTGCTGCTGGGATGGGCCTTCACCCTGGTGCTCGGCGGAGTCAGCGCATCGCCGCTGCTGGCGGAGCTGACGGTGGGCGCCTTGCCGCTGCACGCGATCGCCGGACTGGGTGGCTGGCTGACCTTCACCGCCATGGGGGTGAGCTATCGCCTGCTGGCCATGTTCATGCTGGCGCCGGAACGCGACGGACGCAGCACGCGCGCCGCGCTGTGGCTCGGCGCGGCGGCGCTGACCGTTGCCATCGCGGGCGGGGTGGCGGCCATCTGGGTCGGGTTCGGACCCGCCTGGGCGCTGGCCGCCGGGGGCCTTCTGGCGCTGGGCGCCCTGGGCAACTACGGGCACGACATCGTGCAGCTCTACCAGCGGCGCAAGCGGCGGGTGATCGAGCTGAACAGCCGCATGGCGGGCGTGGCGCTGGCCCATCTGGCGGCCGCCACGCTGCTGGCGATTGTGCTGACGGTTACCGGAACGCTCGGCCACTATGTCGGCGCGCTGGTGTTCCTGACGGTGTTCGGCTGGCTGACCGGGCTGGGCATGGCCAAGCTGTTCAAGATCGTCGCCTTCCTCACCTGGCTGGAATGCTATGGGCCCGTGCTGGGCAAGGTCGACGCGCCCCGCGTGCAGGACCTGGTAGTGGAGCGCCGGGCCGCGCGCTGGTTCTGGCTTTATTTCGCCGCGACGGATTGTGCCGTGCTGGCCCTGCTGGCGGACCAGCCGGCCCTGGCCCGCATCGGCGCGGCGGCGATGCTGCTGGCCACAGGCGCGATCGGGCACGAATTGATCCGCATCCGCCGGCTGGCCGACGTGCGCGGCGCGGTGCGCCTGCCGCCGGGCACGCGCCAGCCGCACCTGCTGGTTTCCCTGGTTCAACACGCTTGAGAAGGACCTTTCAGTGACGACGGCATTCGTGGACCTGGACGTGCGGCCGACCCTTCGCGCCGGGGGTGAGCCGTTTGGCGAGATCATCGGCGCGGTGAACGCGCTGGCGCCCGGCCAGGGGCTGCGGCTGCTGGCCACCTTCAAGCCACTGCCGCTGTTCCAGGTGCTCGGTTCCAAAGGCTTCACGCACGAGGCGCGCGAGATCGGCGGCGGCGATTGGGAAGTGCTGTTCACCCCCGGCGATGCGCCCGCCGCTCAGCCGCAGAACGCGCCGGCCGCTGCCCCGAGCACGGACGAATGGCCGGCCGCCGTGCGTGAGATGGACAATCGCGATCTCGACCCGCCCGAGCCGATGGTGCGCATCCTGGCCGCGACCGAAGCGATGCAGGCGGGCGAGGTGCTTTGCGCCCTGCTCTGCCGCGAGCCGATGTTCCTGCTGCCGGAACTGGCCAAGCGCGGCCACGCCTGGCGCGGCGCGTTCGAGCCGGACGGCACGACTTATCGCATCCTCATCCGGATCGACGGGGCGAAAGGCGCCGCGTGATGAGCGACGCACAGGACGAGGCGCTGGCCGATGGGGTGATGATGGCGCTGCGCCGGGTCATCGACCCGGAGCTTGGCTACAACATCGTCGACCTGGGCCTGGTCTATCGCGTGGAGATCGAGGACGGCGCCGTGACCGTGGCGATGACCACCACGACGCGTGGCTGCCCTGCGACCGACTATCTGCGCGGCGGCGCCGAGGCGGCCGTATCCTCCGCGCCGGGCGTCGGTTCCGTCTCCATCGCGTTGACTTACGATCCGCCGTGGGGCCCCGAGATGATGTCGCCGAAAGCCAGAGAGCACCTGGGCATCGGGGACGGCGGATGGTGACCCGCAAGCCGGCGAGAGAATCCCAACGACAATCCCAAGCAAGGAGAACGACCATGGGGCAAGTGCCCGATATCGATGTAATCGACCTGCGCCCGCTGATGCCGGCGCAGCGCCATGCGAAGATCTTCGAGCTGGTCAACGCGCTGGCCCTGGATGCGTCGTTCGTGCTGATCAACGACCACGATCCCAAGCCGCTCTACTACCAGCTCGACGCCGAATATCCCGGCCAGTTTTCCTGGACTTACCTCGAATCCGGGCCGGAAGCCTGGCGGGTGGAGATCGGCCGGCTGGCCAAGGCCGCGTGAGGCAAAGCGGAGAACCGCCATGGCCGCCATCGCCGATCACGAAGAGACGCAAAAGCTGGGCGCTGTCCTGCTCGCCGCCCTGAAGGCCCTGGCCGATGCCGGGGAGGCGGAGCAGGCGTGCCGCCTGGCAGGGCGCGCCTGCGTGGCCCTGCGGTGGGAGGACGGCCGGCAATGGCGCCGCTTCAATGCGCTGCTGCACCGCCTTGCGCCGCGAACCGGCCCGGTCGGAACCACGCGGGAAGCCCCCGGTTGAGTCCGCCGCTCCCGACCGTTCCGATCGAGACGTTTTGCGAGGAGATTCCCAATGCCTTTTTCCATCCGCGCCGCCGGCGTTCTTGCCCTTGCCGCCGCTCTCGCCGCCTGCGGCGGGCAATCGGCGGAACAGGAGACCACTTCCGCCCCGGAAGCCGCCGCATCGGCCGCCGGCGACCAGCTTGCGTCCGCCGAGGCTTCTTCATCCGCGGCGAGCGATACCGGGACGGTTCCGGCCGCTTTCGCGCAATGCCAGAGCTGCCATTCCGCGACGCCGGGCGAAAACGGCATCGGCCCGTCTCTGGCCGGCGTTTACGGGACCAAGGCCGCCGAAGTGCCGGGATACGACTTCAGCGAGGCGATGAAGAAATCCGGCCTGACCTGGGATGAGCCGACGCTCGACCGCTATCTCACCTCGCCGCAGACGGTCGTGCCGGGCACCAAGATGACCTTCCCCGGCCTGACGGACCCGGCCAAGCGCGCGGCGACGATCGCCTATCTCAAATCCATCGCCTGACGGCGGCAACGTGAACGGAAAAGGACGCAGATGATGGCTGAAACCTGGCTCCCCTCGCTCAAGACCGCCGGCCCGCAGGAAGGCTTCGAACTGGCCGCCAAGCTGGCGCGTCTGGGCGTCAAGCTGACCCAGCCTTCGGCCGACGTGCGCGACAAGCTGAGGGCCAATTACGAGCAGGACAGCGCGCAGCTGATCGCTTCATCGCAAGTGATCGCCGTGCACTTCCAGACGATCGCCGCCGCCAACGGCTATTGGCGCGACTGACCGTGGCCATGGCCGGTTCCGCAAGCAGCGCCGAGGCGGGCTTTCCGCCGTTCTTCGCCGAGGCGCCGACGATCACCGTGCGCGATCCGCTGGCGCGCTTCCTGGGCGCGGCGGCAGACGGGATCATCACTTATGGCTATGCGGACGCGGTGAAGCTGGCCGGGCATTCGTGCCCCACGGTGGCGGGCGCATACCTGATGGTGCGCCGGGGCCTGTCCGCGCTCTATGGCGAGAGCCTGCCCGAGCGCGGCGGGATCGACGTGCACCTGCGCGACGCGCGCGACCAGGGCACGACCGGCGTGATCGCGCTGGTGGCCATGCTGATCACCGGCGCCGCGCCGGAAACCGGCTTCGGCGGCATCGGCATGGGCCGCCGCTTCGCCCGCCGCGACTTGCTGCATTTCGATGCGCCGATCGACGGCGTGCTGGCCCTGCGCCGGCGCGACCAGGGCGCGGGCGTGGTGCTCGATCTCGATCCGGCGGCGGTGCCGCCCGATCCGGCGATGGGCGCGCTCTTCTCCGGCGCCGTGGCGGGCGAAGCCGACGAAGCCGAGCAGGAGCGGTTCGCGGTGCTGTGGCAGGAACGTGTCGCGCGGATGCTGCTGGATCATGCCGACAGCGACCGGCTGGTGCGCATCGCGCCGTGGCCGGTGCCGGCCGCGCAGGCGGCCTAGGCCCTGCCCCGCCCCGCAACCCGGCTGATGAGCGCGCCTGCGAACGCCATGGGTCTGGTCGAATTCGAGCCAACGCCCAATCCCGACGCCCTGCGCCTGCGATCCGGGCGCGTGTTCAACGATGGCCCGCCGGCGGAATTCGATCGCCAGAGCGCCGGTCCCCCTCCGCTGGCCGCCGAGATCCTGGCGATCGAGGGAATCGAGCGGGTGATGATCGCGCGGGACTTCATCACCGTCGTGCGCGCGGGGCCGGGCATCGACTGGGACGCGTTGCGCCCGCTGATCGTGCTGGCGCTGATGGATGCCGGCGATGCGTCGAGGCTGGCGCCGGTGCCGCGCGAAGGGCCGGCCGGAGACGTGGAGCAGCATATCGAGGACGTTCTCGACCGCTATGTGCGCCATCTGCTGGCACAGGATGGCGGCGAAGCGGTTCTGGATCGTTTCGATGCCGGGGACGGCACCGCGTGGATCACGATGAGCGGCGCCTGCGGCGGGTGTCCTTCCGGGGTGACCACGCTGAAACGGACCATCGAGCAGACGATCCGCCATTGGGTGCCGGAAGTGAAGCGCGTGCTGGCCACCGGCGACACGCGGGCCTCGCCGGAAAATCCCAAGGCTCGTTTCCGCCGGTGGGTCGAGGCGAAATGGGGGAAGCAGGGGGGCTGAGGGGAGTCGGCAGGGTGCGGCGGCGCCCCCTCCCCTACCTCGTCATTGCGAGCGTAGCGAAGCAATCCAGGGCGTATGGCACTGCCGCCCTGGATTGCTTCGCTACGCTCGCAATGACGAAATGGTTTTGGGTGACCGCGGACGTCAGGTGTCCGACGCGCGGCCTTCCAGGAGTGCGGCTTCGAAGAGCCTTTCGAGATAGGGCACGATGTCGCACGCGTTGTCGCACAGGGGGCGGACCGACATCACGGTGCGCAGGACGGTCAGCCCCATCCAGACCGCCATCGACAGGCTGGCGCGCACTTCGGGGGCCTTTCCGTCCAGCCGTTCCGCCATGGGCAGGAGGATGTCCTGCTTGAGCGTTTCGCGCACGATCTGCGAGGCGGTGGGGGACGAGGCGGAGCGGAGCATGATCAGCATCCGTTCGGCATGCTCGTTCCCTTCTTCCCCCTGCTGTTCGACGAAGAGGCGGGCGAGGAAGGCCGGGATATCGCGGTCGGCGAGGTCCGGCGGGAAGATCTCGTCCTTGCTGCCGATAGCCAGCACTTCGCGGAAGAGGCTTTCCTTGCTGCCGAAATAACGGCTCACCAGCGCCACATCGACTCCGGCATCGCGGGCGATATCGCGCAGGCCGACGCTTTCATAGCTTTCCCGCAGGAAACGCCGGCGCGCCGCCTCAAGGATGAGGCCACTGGTGACCTCCGCATTCTTGGGGCGGTTCGTGGAGCAGGAAAGGGCATCGTTCATCAGCGGAAAAAACCTCGATCGCTGGAGCCGGGGTTCGATCTGTCATAGCTATGTCAACGGGCGTTGACACACGATTAATGGATGTCTAACCGCATGTCATCACCTGTTGACGCTGCGGCGCAACATAGACCGGATTCAAACATCGTCATGAACTGGAAGCTGATTACACCGCTCGCCGCGCTGGCGCTCGCGCTCGTGGGCTGTTCCGGCGGGAAATCGGACGCCCCGCAGGCGGCGGCGCCTTCCGTCACCGTGGCCCTGCCGCTGGCCAGCGAAGTGCGCGACTGGGACGATTACGTCGGCCGATTCGAAGCCGTGCAAAGCGTGGAAGTGCGCCCGCGCGTGACCGGCTATCTCCAGCGGGTCCACTTCACCGAAGGCCAATACGTGAAGGCGGGGCAGCCGCTGTTCACCATCGACGCGCGCCCGGCCGAAGCCTCGCTGGCGCAGGCCCGCGCCCAGCTCGCCCGTGCCGAGGCGGTGCTGGCCAACGCGCGGACCGAGCTGGCGCGTTCGCGCACGCTCGCCGCCGCGCAGGCCGCCAGCCAGGAGGAAGTGGAGCAGCGCCAGGCCGCCGAGCGCGCCGGCCTGGCCGAAGTGAACGCCGCCCGCGCCGATGTCCGCGCGCGCCAGCTCGACCTGGGCTTCACCACGGTGAGCGCGCCGATTTCCGGCCGGGTGTCCGAACGGCTGGTCGATCCGGGCAACAGCGTCATCGCCGACCAGACGATCCTGACGCGGATCGTTTCCACCGACCCCATTCACTTCACCTTCGAAGGCTCTGAAGCGCTGCTGCTCAAGTACCAGCGCCAGAACAGCGCCGGCACCGGATCGCCGGTGCGCGTGCGGTTGCAGGACGAGGACGATTACGTCCACCCCGGCAAGATCGACTTCATCGATCCGATCGTGAACGCCGGCGCGGGAACCGTGCGCGGCCGCGCCCTGCTGCCCAACGCCAGCGGGTTTCTGAAGCCCGGCATGGTCGGGCGCCTGCAGCTTGCCGGGTCCCAGCCCTACGCGGCCCTGCTGGTGCCGGATTCGGCGATCGTCACCGATGTGGCGCGGCGGCTGGTCTATGTCGTGGACGCCCAGGGAACCGTGGCGGCGCGGGCTGTCGACCTGGGGCCGCTGGTGGGCGACCTGCGGGTGATCCGCAGCGGCATCGGGGCCGACGACCAGGTGATCATCAGCGGAATGCAGCGTGCGCAGCCGGGCCAGAAGGTGACGGTGCAGAAAGGCACGATCAAGCCGGCCGAGCAGGCCCGGCAGGCCGCGGCCGACCGGGCGCCGAAGGCCTCGTCCGCGCAAATCGTCGCCACGGGCAAGTAAGCGATGAACATTTCGCGCTTCTTCATCGACCGGCCGATCTTCGCCGCGGTCATTGCGGTGGTCATCACGCTGATCGGCGCCTTCGCCTTTCCGCAGCTGCCGCTGTCGCAATATCCCGAGATCGCGCCGCCAACGATCGTGATTTCCGCCCCCTATCCGGGCGCATCGTCGGAAACGATCGCCGAGACAGTGGCCGCGCCGCTGGAGCAGGAGATCAACGGCGTCGAGAACATGCTCTATATCCAGAGCTCCTCGACCCAGGGCCAGGCGCAGATCACCGTCACCTTCGAGCCGGGAACCGATCTCGATGCGGCGCAGGTGCTGGTGCAGAACCGCGTGCGCCTGGCCGAACCGCGCCTGCCCGAGCAGACTCGCCAGGTGGGCGTGACGGTCAACAAGCAGTCGACCGGCTTCCTGCTGATCGCCACGCTGACGGCGCAGGAAGGCTCTGGCCTCAACATCGATTATGTCGGCAACTATGCCCAGACCGTGATCCGCGACCGCCTGCTGCGCCTGCAAGGCGTGGGCGACGTCAACGTGTTCGGCGGCGGCAACTATTCGATGCGGGTGTGGATCGATCCCGACCGCGCCGCCAGCCGCGACCTGACCACCACGGAAATCGTCGCCGCGCTTCGCGCGCAGAACATGCAGGTGGCCGGCGGATCGCTGGGCCAGGCGACCAATGACCCGAGCAATGCGGCCTTCGAGATGCCGGTCGACGTGCAGGGCCGCCTGGGCACGGCGGACGAATTCGCCGACGTGGTGCTGAAATCCGATCCCGCGACCGGATCGATCACCCGCCTGCGCGACGTGGCGCGGGTGGAACTGGGCAACCAGGATTACGGCATCCGCGCGTTCTACAACGGCGAGCGCAGCGTGGCCCTGGCGGTGATCGAGCAGCCGGGCGCCAATGCGCTCGACGCCGCGGCGCTGGTGGAGCAGGAACTGAAGGACCTGGCCACCGAGTTCCCCAAGGGCCTGACTTACGCCACGCCCTACAACCCGACGGAATTCGTTCAGGCATCGGTGGAATCGGTGCAGGACACCCTGCTGGAAGCGGTCGTGCTGGTGGTGCTGGTGATCCTGGCCTTCCTGCAGACCTGGCGGGCGGCGATCATCCCGATCATCGCCATACCGATCGCGCTGGTCGGCACGTTCGCGGTGCAGCTGGCGTTGGGATTCTCGATCAATTCGCTGTCGCTGTTCGCCCTGGTGCTGGCGGTGGGCATCGTGGTGGACGATGCCATCGTGGTGGTCGAAGCGGTGGAAAAGCACGTGCGCGAGGGGCTTCCCCCCCGCGCGGCGGCGCACAAGACCATGGAGGAAGTGTCCGGCGCGCTGATCGCGATCGGTCTGGTGCTGATCTCGGTGTTCGTCCCCACCGCGATGACGCCCGGCATCCCCGGCATCTTCTATCGCCAGTTCGCGGTGACGATCGCCGCGGCGGCGGCGATCTCGCTGATCGTCTCGCTGACGCTTTCGCCCGCGCTGGCCGCCCTGCTGCTGAAGCCGCACGAGCCGGGCCATGTCGATCAGGGGCCGCGCTTCCTGCGGCCGCTGCGCGTGGGCATGGAAAAGTTCAACCAGGGGTTCGACTGGCTGTCCGACCGCTATGGCCGGCTGACCGCCCGCACCGTGCGCATGACCACGATCATGCTGGTGATCTATGCCGGGCTGCTGGCGCTGACCGGATGGCGGCTGACCGATACGCCTACCGGCTTCATCCCGGAACAGGACCAGGGCATCCTGATCGGCGTGGTGCAGATGCCGCCGGGCGCCTCGCTCGACCGGACGAACGAAGTGCTCGACAAGGCGTTCGAAACCGCGATCAAGCAGGAAGGCGTGGAAGCGGCGATCTATCTCGCCGGCCTCGACGGCACCACGCAGGCGACCTCGTCCAATTCCGGCACGATCTTCATGCGGCTGAAGGACTGGTCGGAACGCGGCAGCGATCTCAGCGCCGATGCGCTGGCCGGGGTGCTGACCGGGAAGTTCGCCGCGCTGACCGACCAGGGCAATATCTTCATGGTCTCACCGCCCACGGTGCGCGGCCTCGGCAACGGCAGCGGGTTCGTGATGATGGTGCAGGATCGCGGGGGCGCCGGATATCGCGCGCTGGAGCAGACCGCCGGCCCGCTGATGGGCGCGGCCGCCCAGCAGCCCGACCAGCTGGCCCAGGTCTATACCACCTTCAACACCGGCACGCCGCGCGTGCGCACGGATGTCGACCGCGACCGGGCGCAGCTGCTGGGCGTGCAGCCTTCGCAAGTGTTCGACGCGCTGGGCACTTACCTGGGCTCCACTTACGTCAACGACTTCAACCTGGCGGGCCGCACCTATCGGGTGACCGCCCAGGCGGAGCCCTATGCGCGCGACGACGCCACCGACATCGGCCGGCTTCAGGTCCGTTCGTCCAGCGGGGCGATGGTGCCCTTGTCCTCCCTGGCGACGCTGAGCGACGACAGCGGCCCGGCGCGGGTGATCCGTTACAACCTGTTCCCCGCCTATGAATTGCAGGGGCAGGCGGCGCCGGGCGTGTCTTCCGGGCAGGCGCTGGAAGCCATGGAGCAGATCGCGGCCAGCGCGCTGCCCGATGGCTTCGGCTATGAATGGACGGGCCTCGCCTATCAGGAAAAGGCCGCCGGCAGCAGCGCGGGGCTGGTCTTCGCGATGGCGGTGGTGTTCGTGTTCCTGGTGCTGGCGGCGCAGTACGAATCGCTGACCCTGCCGCTGGCGGTGATCCTGATCGTGCCGATGTGCATCCTCGCCGCGATGATCGGGGTGAACATCCGCGGCATGGACAACAATATCCTGACCCAGGTGGGCCTGGTGGTGCTGATCGCGCTGGCGGCCAAGAACGCGATCCTGATCGTGGAATTCGCCAAGCAGCGCGAGGAAATGGGAATGCGGCGCTATCAGGCGGCGATCGCCGCCGCCCGCGCGCGCCTGCGCCCGATCCTGATGACCAGCTTCGCCTTCATCTTCGGCGTAACCCCGCTGGCCATCGCCAGCGGGCCGGGCGCGGAGATGCGGCAATCGCTGGGCACGGCGGTGGTCTTCGGCATGCTGGGCGTGACGGTCTTCGGCCTCATCTTCACGCCGGTGTTCTTCGTGGTGTCGCGCCGGTTCGGCCGGGCGATGCGCTATCGCCGGCTCAAGGGGCAGCACGCGGCGCGGACAAGGCATCGTATCCCGGCGGGAGAAGCGGCATGATCAAGCGGTTGCTCCCCCTCCTCGCCGCGTCGAGCCTGCTTGGCGCCTGCGCGGCGGTCGGCCCGGATTACCGGTCCGCCTTGCCGGAAGCGACGGCGCGGGCATCGCTGGATGCCTCCGGCGCGGGCGTGTTCACGCCCGAGGAACCGGCCGGCGACTGGTGGCGCCTGTATGACGATCCCCGGCTCGACGCGCTGGTCGCCCAGGCGCTGGACGCCAATACCGACTTGCGCGCCGCGGCCGCCAACCTGGCCCAGGCACGGGCGGTGCTGCGCGAGACCCGCACCGGGCAGTTGCCGAGCACGACCCTGTCCGCCGGGGGCACCTATGGCCGCCAGTCCGCCGCGGCGCAGGGGCAATCGACCGCGCTGCCCGACGGCGAGCTTTATGATGCCGGGCTGGACGTGGGATACCAGATCGACCTGTTCGGCAAGGTCCGCCGAGCAGTGGAAGCGAGCCGGGCCGACGCGGAGGCCATGCAGGCGGCCTATGACCTGACGCGCATCAGCGTGGTGGCCGAAACCGTGCGCGCCTATGCCGATATCTGCAATGCCGGGCGGCAGCTGGAAGTCGCGCGCCGCAGCGTGGAAGTGCAGGAACGCACCTTCGACCTGACCGAACGGCTGTTCGAAGGCGGGCGGGCCACGGCGCTGGAGACGAACCAGGCCGGCGCCCTGCTGGAACAGACCCGCGCGGATATCCCCACGCTGGAAGCGCGGCAGCAGACCGCGCTCTATCGGCTGGCGGTGCTGACCGGGCGGCCGCCAGCCGAATTTCCGCGCGATCTGGCGGCCTGCGCCACGTCGCTGACGCTGGACCGGGCGATCCCGGTGGGTGACGGCGCCGGCCTGCTGAGCCGCCGGCCCGACGTGCGCGCCGCCGAGCGGCGCCTGGCCGCGGCGACCGCGCGGATCGGCGTGGCCACGGCCGACCTCTATCCGAGCATCTCCCTCGGCGGGTCCATCGGCACGACGGCGGGCTCTCTGGGCGACATCACCTCGGGCGCGGCCTTCCGTTACAGCATCGGGCCGCTGATCTCGTGGAGCTTCCCCAACGTGGCCGTGGCCCGCGCGCGCATCGCGCAGGCCGAAGCCGCGCAGCAGGCGGCGCTGGCGGAATTCGACGGGGCCTGGCTGGGCGCGCTGGGCGAGACCGAAAGCGCGCTGACCCAATATGCCCGCGGGCTGGACCGGGTGGCCGCGCTGAACCGGGGGGCCGAGCAGGCGCGCGAAGCCGCCCGAATCGCCCGCCTGCGCTATGAAGCCGGGCGCGAAAGCTTCCAAGTGGTGCTGGATGCCGAACGCCAGCTGGCCGCGACCGAGGCGGCGCTGACCCAGGCCGAAGGGCAGCTTTCGACCAGCCTCGTCTCTCTGTTCCTCGCCCTGGGTGGCGGCTGGCAGGACGCCGGCTGACGGCCTGACGGCGGCATGAAGCCGGCCGCCGGGCAACGAAAGCGCGGGTGGGTCGTTTCGTCCTTGCCGATCGTCTTCCGCCGCGAACCGGCGGCGGAAGACGATCGCAGACGAAAGGACAAGGCATGGCAAAATCAACCAGACCCAAGGCATCATCGAGCAAAGTCGAAAGCGACGGGGGCACCCTCAACACAAGCGTACCCAAAGAGGCCCGGGAACAGGTCGCCGAAGCACTGACCAAGGCCGTGGCCGACAGCTACACGCTCTATGCCAAGACGCTGGGCGTTCACTGGAACGTCCAGGGGCGCGATTTCTTCGGGCTGCACAAGCTGACCGACGCCCAGTATAACGAGCTGCACACGGCGGCCGACGCGCTGGCCGAACGCATCCGCGCGCTGGGCAAGCTGGCGCCGACCGGCAGCGAGACCTTCCGCGCGCTGACGGTGATCGAGAACGAGGCGCCGCACAAGCCGACGCAGCAAATGATCGCCGAGCTGGCCCGCGACAACGAGGCGGTGGCGCGGCGGATGAGCGAGTTCGCCGAGCTGGCCGACGAGGCCGGCGACCTGTTCACGCACGACATGCTGGTGGCGCGCATCGGCGTCCACGAGGAAAACGCGTGGATGCTGCGATCGAGCCTGGGGGAATAGCGGGAACCCCGCAGATGCGGAACCAACCGGCCGGCGCCGGTTTGAAGTAGGCGGAGCAGGGCGGCGCTTTCCCGCGGAAAAGCGCTTGCGCAACAGGGAGCACCGCAGTGTCCGACACCGATGTCACACCCCCCCGAAACCGCTCGCTGATCCTCATTGTGCTGGGCGCCGTGCTGGCGCTGATCGGCGTGGTGCTGGCGGTGGGCGGGGCTTGGCTCGCCGTGATCGGCGGCTCCGCCTACTACCTGCTCGCCGGGCTCGGACTGCTGGCATCGGGCGCGCTGCTGATCCGGGGGCGGGCCTGGGGCGCCTGGCTCTACCTGATCGTCTTTGCGCTCACCGTGCTCTGGGCGTTCTGGGAGTCCAGCCTCGACGGATGGGCGCTGATTCCCAGGATCGTCGGGCCGGCCGTGCTGGCGGTGCTCGTGGTGCTCGCCCTGCCCCTGCTGCTGCCGGATCGGTGGAAATGGCGCATGGCGCTGGGCGGCGCGGCGGCCATCGTCGTCGTGCTGGTGGGCGGGGGCGTGCTGATCGCCCTCGCCAACAAGCCGGCCGCGCCGACATGGCCGAGCCCGGTCACCGCGGCTCTGAGCGATCCGGCGCCGATGCAGGTCGGGGCCGACTGGCCGGCCTATGGCGGGACCGAAAGCGCCCGCCGCTTCTCGCCGCTGGCGCAGATCACGCCGGCGAACGTCAAGCAGCTCCAGCGCGCCTGGTCCTATCACACCGGAGAGCTGCCCAAGGAACGGTGGGGCGCCGAGACCACCCCGCTGAAGATCGGCGACACGCTTTATCTCTGCACCGGCATGAACGTGATGATCGCGCTGGACCCGCTGACCGGGAAGGAGCGTTGGCGGCATGATCCCAAGGTTTCGGCGGAATGGATCCCCTACACCGCCGCCTGCCGGGGCGTGACCTATTTCGCGGTTCCCGGCGCCGATCCGAACGCGGCCTGCGCCACTCGCGTGATCGAAGGCACGCTGGACGGCCGGATCATCGCGGTCGACACGCGGACCGGCGCCCCCTGCCAGGGGTTCGGCACCGGCGGACAGGTGGACATCAAGCTGGGCATGGGCCGGGTCGATCCCGGCATGGTTTCCATCACATCGCCCCCGACGATCGTGCGCGGGGTGATCGTGACCGGCCACCAGGTGCTCGACGGCCAGCGGCGCGACGCGCCGTCGGGCGTGATCCAGGGCTACGACGCCGTCACCGGCGCGCTGCGCTGGGCCTGGGACCTCGAAAATCCCGACTGGAGCGGCGAGCCGCCGGAAGGGCAGACTTACGCGCGCGGCACGCCCAACATGTGGACCACCGCCAGCGGCGACGAGCAGCTTGGGCTGGTCTACCTGCCGATGGGCAATTCGGCGGTGGATTACTGGAGTTCCACCCGGCGGCCGGAAGAGAACCGCTATGCCACCTCGCTGGTGGCGCTGGATGTCACCACGGGCAAGCCGCGCTGGCATTTCCAGGCGGTGCACAAGGACGTGTGGGATTACGACTTCGGCGGCCAGGCGACGCTGGTCGATTTCCCCGTGGGGGCCGGCCGGGTGCCGGCGCTGGTCCTGCCGAGCAAGCAGGGCGACATCTATATCCTCGACCGGCGGACCGGCCAGCCGCTGTTCCCGGTGCAGGAACGGCGGGTTCCGCAAGGCGGCGTGGAGCCGGAGCAGCGATCACCCACCCAGCCCTTCTCCACTTATCACACCCTGGCCTTCCCGACTCTGACGGAGCGGGACATGTGGGGCATGTCGCCGATCGACCAGATGATCTGCCGCATCCAGTTCCGCCGGGCCGCCTATGAAGGCCCCTACACGCCGCCGGTGGCCGACCGCCGGTCCGTCGAATACCCCGGCTATAACGGCGGCACCGATTGGGGCGGCGTGGCGGTGGATCCCGTTAGCGGGGTGATCGTGGCCAATTACAACAACATGCCCAACTATGTGCGTCTGGTGCCGCGGGCAAAGGCGGATCGCATGGGCTGGGCGCCGCGCGGCGAAGCGCGCGGGGGCAGCATGGGCGAAGGTGCGGAGGGCGCGGGCGACCCGCAATGGGGGGCGCCCTATGCGGTGGACGTCAACGCCGGCTGGCGGCTGCCGCTTACCGGCCTGCTATGCAAACAGCCGCCCTATGGCGGCATCCGCGCCATCGAACTGGCCACCGGCCGCACGATCTGGGACCGGCCGCTGGGCACCGCGCGCCGGAACGGGCCGTTCGGTATCCCTTCGATGCTGCCCATGACCATCGGCACGCCCAACAACGGCGGCGCGGTGGTGACGGCCGGCGGCGTGGTATTCATCGCCGCGGCGACCGACAACCTGATCCGGGCGATCGACCTGAAGACCGGCGAAACGCTGTGGCAGGATGCCCTGCCCGCCGGCGGCCAGGCGACCCCCATGGTCTATGAGGCGAACGGGCGGCAATTCCTGGTGATCATGGCCGGCGGGCACCACTTCATGGAAACGCCGGTGGGGGATGAGCTGATCGCCTATGCGTTGCCTGCAAAGTGAGTGGGGGTGGCGGCAGGCTGTTGCCGCTGCCGGTTCAGAGTGTGATCGCTTAACCTTCTTCGTCATTGCGAGCGGAGCGAAGCAATCCAGGGCGGCAGTGCAATACGCCCTGGATTGCTTCGTCGCTTCGCTCCTCGCAATGACGAGGGTTTGGGTGGTTCGCTTCTAGCAGTTCAACGGGTTGGTGGTTTGGCGGGTTGGCGGGTTGGCGGGTTGCGACTCGCCTAACCGCCTTCCCGCCTAGCCGCTTACCGCTCGCCCATGCCTTCCGCCGGCTGGGGCGCGGCGCCGGCGCGGACGCATTCCTCTATCCGGCGGCCGACATCGGCATCGATGCTCTTCCAATAGGCGAAGGCGCGGCTCAGTACCGGCTCGCGCACGCCGCCGAGCAGGCTGCCCGCCACCTGATCGACCAGCTTGGCGCGCTGATCGTCATTCATCACCTCGCGCACCAGGGTGCCCGGCTGGGTGAAGTCGTCATCCTCCGGACGCAGGGTGTAGGCGCTGCGGACCATGTCGCCATCGGCTTCCCAGTCATCGGCGACCGGGCCGGTCTCGTCCGCCCAGGGCCGCCCGCCGCTGTTGGGCACATAGACGGGCTCATTGCCGGAATGGTCATAGGCCATCTGGCCGTCGAACATGTAGGTGTTGACCGGAACCTTGGGCTTGTTGACCGGCAACTGGTGGAAGTTGGTGCCGATGCGGTTCCGCTGCGCGTCGTTATAGGCGAAGGCGCGGCCGAGCAGCATCTTGTCGGGCGACAGGCCGATGCCGGGCACGGTGTTGCCGGGGGAGAAGGCCGCCTGCTCGATCTGGGCGAAGAAGTTCTCCGGGTTGCGGTTCAAGGTCATCGTGCCGACCGGGATCAGCGGATAATCCTTGTGCGACCAGGTCTTGGTGAGGTCGAACGGGTTGATCCGATAGGTCTTCGCCTCGGCATAAGGCATGATCTGCACCGACAGGTCCCACACCGGATATTCGCCGCGCGAAATCGCCTGGAACAAGTCGCGGCGGTGGAAATCGGCATCGCTGCCGGCCATGTCCGCCGCTTCGGTGTTGCTGAAGAACTCCATGCCCTGGCGGGTATGGAAGTGGTACTTGACCCAGAACTTCTCACCCCCGGCGTTCACCCACATGTAGGTGTGCGAGCCATAGCCGTTCATGTGCCGCCAGGTGCGCGGCAACCCGCGTTCGCCCATCAGATAGGTGACCTGGTGCGCGCTTTCTGGATTGTTGGTCCAGAAATCCCACTGCATGTGATTGTCGCGCAGGCCCGAATCCGGCAGGCGCTTCTGGCTGCGGATGAAGTGCGGGAACTTCATCGGATCGCGCACGAAGAAGACCGGCGTGTTGTTGCCGACCAGATCGTAGTTACCCTCCGTGGTGTAGAACTTGAGGGAGAACCCGCGCACGTCGCGCCAGGTATCGGGGCTGCCCATCTCACCCGCCACGGTGGAGAAGCGGGCCAGCATCTCCGTCTTCGCGCCCTTCTGGAACAGCGCGGCCTTAGTATAGGCCGATATATCCTCGGTCGTCTCGAAGACCCCGAACGCGCCCGCGCCCTTGGCGTGGGGCTGGCGCTCTGGCACTTTCTCGCGGTTGAAGTGCGCCATCTGCTCGAGGAAATGCACGTCGTGCAGCAGGATCGGGCCATCCGGGCCGATCGTCAGCGAATTGCGGTCACTCACGGATGGCGCGCCCGCGCCGGTGGTGGAAGCGACGGCCTGTTTCGTGCGCGTATCTGACATGATGGACAAGCTCCTCTCTCGTGTGCCGCTGGGAAGGCGCTTTGCCCGGTGTGCTTCATCCCAGTGGTGAAATCGCCTGGCAGTCTGCGGCCGGCCCCCCTTTCTGGCAACTCGATTAAAGCGAACACACTGTTCTGGATTACCGATCAATGATGCAGGACAAAGACGGAGCCACGGCACACGCCGGCGGCGACGCGGCCGCAAGGCCGCGTGCTGACGTGAAGCGGGTTTCCGCGCGATAACGGCGCGGCTGTCTGCCGTAACGGCGCCTCCGCCGCGAGGCAGCCCCGCCGGTCAGTGAGCGGTCCGTCGCCTAGATATTGGAACCGGGCGCGTGGTGGAACGCTTCGTGGAGGAACCAGGTCCGGCGTTCCGATTCGTCGATCCAGTTTTCCAGCAGGCTCGCAGTCGCGACATCATGATATTCGTCGCAGACATCGTGGACCTGGCGCATGGCCGTGGTGAGCTGGAGGTTGTCATCGCGCAATTCGCCGAGCATGTCCTGCGGATCCACGTATTCGGCATCGTTGTCGGACATGCGCTTCGACCGGGCGATGTCGGCGATCGAGGTGATCGAACGGGCGCCGATCTTGCGGGCGCGTTCCGCGATCGGATCGGTCATGGCGAAGATCTGGTCGGACTGCTCGTCAAGCATCAGGTGGTAATCGCGGAAGTGCCGCCCGGACATATGCCAGTGGAAGTTCTTGGTCTTCACATAGAGCGCGAAGACATCCGCGAGCAGCGCGTGCAACGCGGCGCCGATGTCACGCGTGGCCGCTTCCGGCAGGTCAGTCATCCCGGAAGGCCGATTGATGATATGTTGCTCCATGATGCTCTCCAACACGTGGTGGCTGTCTTCATGATCGAGTCCGTCCGCCGGCGAATGTGTGCCTGCCGGCAAGGGCGGTCAAGCTGGGTTGATGTCGGGGTGGGGGCCCTCCCGCGCAAGGCGGGGCATGGGCAAGGAACCGCGGCGGCGCGGCGTTTGCCGCCCCTTGACGCAATCGGCCGAAACGCGCGCAAAGGCGTGGCATCGTGGTGACCGCTCGAAGCACGGAAACGGGCAAGGCAAAGGGATCGACGCGCGTCGTCTATGCGGCGCTGGCCGGCAATCTCGGCGTGGCCATCGCCAAGTTCGTCGCGGCCGGCCTTTCCGGTTCCAGCGCCATGCTGACCGAGGCGATCCATTCGCTGGTCGACACAGGGGACCAGATCCTCCTGCTCGCCGGCCAGAAGCGCGGCGCGCGGGCGGCGGACCCGTCGCATCCGCTGGGTTATGGCATGGAGACCTATTTCTGGTCGTTCGTCGTCGCCCTGATGGTCTTCCTGATGGGCGGCGTGGTGTCGATCTACCAGGGCATCCATCACATCCTGCGGCCCCAGCCGATCGAATCCCCCTGGCTGAGCTTCGCCGTGCTGGCGATCGCCGCGGTGCTGGAAGGCGGATCGCTGCGTGTCGGCCTGCGGGAATACCGGCGGGTAATACGCGGGCGCGACGTGAGTGTCTGGGCGTTCATCCGGGGATCGAAGGACCCCAGCGTGTTTTCGGTGATCCTGGAGGATTCCGCCGCGCTCATCGGGCTTGCCCTGGCCGCGCTGGGGATCGTCGGCGCGCGGTTCCTCGCCATTCCCTGGGCCGACGGGGCCGCCTCGATCGCCATCGGCCTGCTGCTCACCTCGATCGCGCTGGTGCTGGCCAACGAGACGCGCAGCCTGATCGCCGGCGAGGCGGTGGCGCCCCCGGTGCTGGAACAGCTGCGCGCCAGCCTGCAGCATGCGGATCGCGTGGTCGAGCTGGTCGACATCGCCACCCTGCAGCTCGGCCCGGAGGCGATCCTGGTGGCCTTGACGCTGAATTTCAGGGACGGCGCGGATTCTGCGGTGATCCGCGAGACGATCTCCGGAATCACCCGGACGCTGCACGAAGTGGATAGCCGGATCGCGCACGTCTATGTCCGGCCCGCGCTCGACAACGGCCCTCAGGACGCCGTGGCTGGAACCAGCGGCGCGTGATAGCGTCATTGGCGAGACCGATCGGCGCGAAGAACGGAAAGGGCAGGCGATGAAACATTACAAGGTCGGCTACATGATCGGGAGCCTTGCCAGGGAATCGATCAACCGCAAGCTGGCGGGCGCGCTGATCAAGCTGGCGCCGGAAAACCTGGACTTCACGGAAATCTCGTTCGCGGACCTGCCGCTCTACAGCTATGACTATGACGCCGATTATCCGCCGGTCGCCCGCGCCTTCAAGAGTGCGATCAAGGCGGTGGACGCGCTGCTGTTCGTGACGCCGGAATACAACCGCTCGATCCCCGGCGGGCTGAAGAACGCGATCGACTGGGCCAGCCGGCCCTATGGCACCAACAGCTTCACCAACAAGCCTTCGGCCGTGATCGGCACCTCGCCCGGCGCGATCGGCACTGCGGTGGCCCAGCAGAGCCTGAGGAGCGTGCTGGGCTTCTGCAATTCCCCCCAGATGAACGCGCCGGAAGCCTATATCCAGTTCACCCCCGGCCTGATCAGCGACGAAGGCGAAGTCACGGTGGAATCGACCGAGCAGTTCCTGCGCGGCTACATGGAAGCCTTCCATGTCTTCATCGCCCACGTCCTCTCGGTCCTGCCCAACGACGCCTGATCCCCGCCGGCGGTCTGGCGAGCGGCGCCGCCGGAAGTGCTGGGGGGCATCCGGCGGGCAAGCACCGATCCAGCCTGCCGGCCGCGTTCAGTGGGCGGTCCGCGCGCCGTCGATCGGATAGACGGCCCCGGTGACGATACCGGCGAGATCGGAAGCCAGGAACAGCACCAGCCCGGCGATGTCCTCCGGCTCGGCCGCGCGGCCGATGGGCGAATCCGCCAGCACCCGGTCGCGTATCTGCGGATCGTTGAGCCAGCGTTCGGTCATCGGCGTGCGCACCAGGCCGGGGGCCAGCGCGTTGACCCGGATTCCCCGCGCCGCATAATCGATCGCGGCGGCCCTGGTCAGCCCCACCACCGCGTGCTTCGCGGCGACATAGGGCGCCATGCCGGGATCGGCGATCAGACCCGCCACCGATGCCGTGTTGACGATCGCGCCGCGCCCGACCTTCGCCATGTGCGCCAGCTCGTGCTTCAGGCACAGGAACACGCCCGTCACGTCGACATTCATCGTCCGGTGCCAATCCTCCTCCGTCTGCTCGGCGAGCGGCGCGGTGGGCGGCAGGACGCCGGCGTTGTTGAAGGCGGCATCGAGCCCGCCGAATTCGGAAACGGCGCGGGCGACCAGGGCTTTCACTTCGGCGCTGTCGGACACGTCCGTCTTCTGGAAGACAGCCTTGCCGCCTGCCGCCACGATATCGCCAGCGGTCCCTTCGGCGCGCGGATCGACATCGCCGATCACCACCGAGGCACCCGCCGCCGCGAAAGCAAGCGCGGTGGCGCGGCCTATCCCCGTCCCGGCCCCGGTGATCAGCACCGTGCGGCCGGTGAAATCCATCTCGAGTCTTTCCATGGGAACCTCCTCAACCAGGTGCGGTCCAGCCTCGGCCCGCCTATCTCGATCGCGGGCCCTGTTCGATGGCCGTTGCCCTGGCCCATCAATCGATCAGCCGCCTGGTCGATCCCATCCCATTGTGGCGCTTGCCACGGGCGCGTTTGCCCGCCGTCCCGGAGCGGCTCGGACGACTTGAGCCGACATCGCGGTAACCCTCCCGTTACGCGGTGTTACCGGGCCATCGAGGAACCGCCGGAAGCGGCTCCGTGAACCCGTTCTCCGGCCTTTGTAACAGTGTGTAACGAGGGCATTACCGTAAATAACGGTAATTTACTGGGCAAAGCCCGGGCGGGCCGGCAGGTTTGGCGGGCGAGGTCACAATCCCCGTGCCGCCTGCTCCTCGGCACGGGGCTCTCCTCTCTCTCGCGCCGCGTCCGGTGTTTCCTCGCGCGAATGCACAACCGGGCGCGGCGCACCCATCCCCCTCAGGCGGCCTCTATCCGTGCCAGGAGCGCTTCATCACCTGCGGCGGTGCCGCTGCCGGATCCCGGCAAGGGTCGCGCGCGTGACGCTCTGGATTGCTTCGCTACGCTCGCAATGACGATCCAGAGTTGGACGAGCGTGCCCTAGAACTGCACATCGACCGTCAAGGTATCGGTATAGACCCCGGCGACAGGCGGCGAGCCGGGGAGGATTTCGGCGCGGTAGGTGTATTGCTGGGCGTCGACGCCGTTGTACGTGCCCCCGCGCACCGTGGCCGCCGCGCTCGACACGCGTTGCCCCCCGGTGGAGCCCCATCGGCCCGTTCCGTTCGCCGGGTAGTAGAGATCATAGGCGATCGCGCCGCCGCCGCCGGCCAGCCGGCGTTGGCCGCCCTGGGCATGCACGCCATCGTCGATTCCGACAGTATAGTCCGAACCCTTCGAGCAGCGCACGGCGATCGTGCGGGTCACGGGGGCGAAACTCGACAGCAGGGCGCCGCTGCCGAAATCGAGGTCGGGCGCGGTGATCATGCAGGCCTCGGTGACGATCAGCGTCACGTTCAGCGTGCTGGAGCCGCTGCCGGTCTCGTAAACGCACAGGCCCAGCGCCCCGAGCGAGCACAGCCGCCAGGACCAGCCGATGGTGACCGCGCCGGTATAAGTCCCCGCCGAGACCGGCCCGGGCGGCGTGGTGCGGAGATAGACCGGCAGGCTGCCGTCCGAAGCGTTGAACAGGCCCAGGAGATCGAGGAACGTCGTGCTTTCCCAGCGCAGCCGCCCGCCGATCATACGCGAGGGGGAGCAGGCCGCCGTCTCGCACAAGGCGAAAGGGATGGTGTCGCCCGTGGCCGCGTTGCGCAGCAAAGGCACATTGCCGCTGTAGTAAGTCGATGCGGTGACGTCGGCGTTGATCCAGTTGGTCGAGATCAGCGACAGAAGGCTGCCGCTGCACCGCAGGCCGGTGGGCAAGCTGGCCTGCTGCGCGACGTCCGACGCCGTGAAGGAATCGACCGTTCCGAAGCTGGCATTGGCGGTGTTCGCCGTGCAGGCCGCCTCCGCACGCGCCGGCAAGGCGAACAGGCCTAGAGCCAGCACGATCGCGGCGAGGCGCCAGGGGAAAAGGCGAGCGCCTAGCGGCATGTCACGCTGTCCCCCGGGCTCGCACCGGCATCGAACGTCGCCGTGCAGGTCTGCCCGCCCCCCAGCCGCACCCGCAGCCGGTTCACGCCCGCGTGCGTTTCCAGATGAGCGAAGCCGTCGAGGCCGACGATCGTGGGCACGCCTTGCTCCGGCTCGATGGCCAAGCCTGCCGGCAACGGCGCACCGGCCGCGTCGACCAGCTTGAGATCGATGCGCCGCACCCGCCGCATCGGGAAGCGGATCACGCGCCCGCCGCCGGCTGTTACGGCTTCGCGGCGCTCGAACGTATCCGCCTCGATCTCAGCGGGAAGATCGGCCGGATCGACGGTGTACTTGCCCCCATAGTAAGCCGGCACCGAAGGCACGAGCAGGTAGCCGCCGCGATCGGTTCGCCCGACTTGCTGGTTTTCATAGAGCACCGGCACGCCGGCCACTCCATCGGCCGTGACCAGCGCGAAGCCATCGCCCAAGCGGTTGGCGGCGAACAGGTGGCCGTCCATGACCGCCAGCGAGCCCGAGACGCTGCCCCACGGCGTAGCCCGGCTTTCGTTGCCATAGGCCCCCGCCGCAAGCCGGAACGAGGGGCCGCGCCAAGCGGCATCGGCCTGCCACGCGCCGAGGGATGCGCCGTGTGCCTCCACCCCGGCGGAAAATCCGAAACCGCCGTCGAGCGGCTCCGCCTGCGCATATTGCACGCGCGGTCGCACCGATCCGCCGCGTTCCCCCGAAGCGCCCGCCGAAGCCACGCCTCGGCCGAGCGGCAGAGTGACTTGCAGGAAGCCCGAGGCCTGGCGCTTGCCGATGGCCTTGCTCGCCCCGAGGCCGAGCGTCAGCCCGCCGGGCAGCGCCCTGGTCCAGCTGAGCGAAGCCAGCCGCGTGCGATCGTCATGATACCGCACATCGACGTAGGACAGGCCAAGCGTGCCGAACGCATCCAGCGCGAAGCCGGCCATGGCCTGGGTCTGCCGCCGCACGCCAGGCCGCTGTCCGCGATCGAGATCGGCCAGCGCGGCATAATGGGTGCTGGCCCGCAGATGCCGCAGCGAAAGGTTCACCGTGCGGCTGGCATACTGATAGCCGGCGCCCCATTGCGTGCCGCCGCGCCCTTCGTGCCGGCTCGCGGCCAGGGCCACGTCGGCGACGCCCCAGCGGCCGAGCCGGACCGTGCCGCCCGCCCCGCCGGACACGAGGCCGCGCGCGGCTTCGGCCCGCGTCTCCAGCGTGACACTGTCGGTCACCCCGCGCCGGTAGGCCACGGCCGCGCCGGCCCGCCCATAGGCGAAGCTGCGCAGGCCATAGTCCCGGCGCAGGAAACCCGCCGCTATCGAGAAATCCGCCAGGCCCGGCTTGAGCAGCGGAGTGGCGACGTAGAACGGCAGGGTCACGCTGGCCTGCCGGCCAAGCGAATCCGTCGTCACCAGCACCGCCTCCCCCGCGCCGTTGACGTAAGGCATGATGTCGAGCGTGAACGGGCCGGGGGCCAGATCGGTGTTGGCCAGCTTGTGCCCGGCGACGAACAGGTCGAGCGTAGTCGGCAGGTCCGCCACGCCGGAAAAGCGCGGCAGCGGATAGGTCACCACATCGGGCCGCACGGCGAAATCGCGGGAGAGCTGTATTCCGCCGAGGCGCACGGGCGCGCCCCAGCTCAGCGTGCGGGTGACCAGATCGCCCGCTTCGTAGACCATCATGCGATCGGCATCGGTCAGCATCCACGTGGTGTCATGACGGCGATAGCCCGAGGGCCCGCGAGCCCCGCCGAACCGTGCTTGCGCCACGCCGCTGCTGCGCAGCACGCCCCAATCGCCGAACAGGCGCGCTTCGCTCCACAGCGAGGCCTGGGCGCCATCGCCGCCGGCGCCGCTGACATAGAGGTCAAAGCTGAGCGCCGCTCCGTTATCGGCTTCGGCGACGATCCTCTGCCGCCCCGCCGACAAGTCGATCGCGGTGCCCGCCAGCCAGTGTCGGGGCACGGTGAGCAGGAGGCGCTGGCCCGCCTGATCGTATTCGTAAGCCAGCCCCTCGATCCGATCGAGCGCGATCACCTCTCCGTTCTCCAGGCCGAGGGGCGCACCCAGCGTGGCAAGATCGGCCGCACGCAGGAAAAAACGCCCTTCGTCCACGGTGACGGACACGAGTGTTCCGGTCGAGCCGCCGTTCACCACCAGTTCGAGGTAGAGCACCATCGGCCCGGCCAGAGACGCGGACATCGCCATGGGCGGCAGTTCACCGGCCGCGGCCGGACTTGCGCCCAGCACGCCGCCGAGCGGGAGCAGGAGCAGGACGCTGCCACGGCGCCGCATGGACCGGCCCTATCGGCACTGCGCGACAATCGGCTCTGTCCGGCCGTCGACGCTCATCACCAGCCGCGCGGGCGCGCTGGCCGAAGCCGGCAGCGATGCGGCGAACCCGCCGCCTGCCAGCGCATAGCCGACAAGGCCGGCGCCGATCGGCACGGTCTCTCCGCCGCTCTCGATCGAAAGGCCGACGATGCGCGCGTGATAATCGCCGGTGTTGCGGATCTCGGCGCGGGCCGTTCCGTCTTCGTCCCCCAGCGAGCAAGCAAGGTGCGAACCGTCGGGCGCCTGCTTCGGCGAAGCCGCGCCGCCATAGACGAACAGCGGGATCGAATAGCGCATCCGGAAACGCACGCTGCCGCTGTCACCTTCCTCGTCCGGCGGCGGCGGCAACTCGTCCACGAGCACGCGATAGGCGCTTTCGCCCTGCGCCCGCGCCGGATCGGCCGCGATCAGGCGGATAAGCTGGCGCTTGCCCGGCTCGAGGGTGAGAATGGGCGGGCTGGGCACCACGCGCGCCTGCGGCTCGTAGCTGTCCTCGCCCTGCGCCTGGCTCCAGCCCAACACCCGGACTTGCAGCGAGACCGGCGCATCGCCCCGGTTCTCCAGCCACAGCGCACTCGATTGCTGATCGGCCGCGATCGCCGGATCGATCGGCGAGATCAGGACCGACGCGCCGGCCATGGCCGGGGCCGGCAGGAAAAGAGCCCCGGCCGCCAGCGCGGCGATCGTTTGGTGCACCAGAGCGCGGCGAAGGGGGGAAGCCGTCATGCCCAGGCCCATCGATCACCAGTTGATCGTCACGGTGACGGTGTCCGCATACGTGCCGGCGGCGGTATCGCCCGGGATCATCGCCCGCCCATAGAGCGCGAAGGCGACGTTCGAGGCATCCGCGAAGGCAAGCGACACGGCTTGGCCCGGAAGCAGTTCCTCCTGCATTCCGGCATCCGAATAGAGCCGATAGGGGACCAGGCCGCCGCTGGCCGGCTCTTCCATTTGCCTCACGCCCGCCTGATGATGCCCGCCGTCCACCGTCATCGACAGGACGACCCCCGGCGTGCAGGCGATCCGCAGATCGGAAGCCAGCGCGACCGCGGCGGTTTTCTCATCTTCCCACAGCGCGGGCGCGGTGCCGAAATCGAGCCGTCCCCAGGACGCCCCGCCGCCTTCCACCGCGCAGCCGGGAACGACGGTGGCCCGGGCCTGGAACGTTGCCGAGGGCCCGGCCTGCGCCGCCGTGCCCGCCGCCAGCATCCCGAGGACAAACGCGCGGTTCGCGATCCGGCCCACGTCCATCCCCCGGATCAGAAGGTGAGCGTGACGGCGATCGTGTCGGTATACGTGCCCGGTGCCAGATTGGGCGCGCCGAGGGCCCTGCCATAGACGTGGACCGTCTCCACCGCGCCGGTGCCGGGCACGGTGATCTGATCGGCCGGGGCCAGCACATCGTTGAAGCCCGCGTCCGAATAGATGTCATAAGGCACCAGCAGCGTGCCGCCGGCGTCCGCCAGCGCGCGGCCGCTGCCGGCCGCCGCCCCGTCATTCTCGCCAGCGCCGAAGGTCAGCGTGGCATTGGTGCCCGGCGTGCACAGCACGCCGATCGCGCCGGCGCCGTTCACCTCGGCGCTCGCGCTGTCGAACAAGGTGGTGTGAGTGCCGAAGGCCAGCGTGCCGAGATCGGCCGAACTGGCGCTGCCGTTTACCTCGCACGCGGCCGTCAGCGTGATCGTGGCGTCGATCACACCGGCAACCTGGGCCGCCGCGGGCGATGCGAACAAAAGCCAAGCGCCCGCCGAAACGAATGAAAGAACTGTGCGCTGCATATCACAATCCCCGAGCCTTCGCAGACGACAGGCGACGCGCCCGATGCACGACGCGATCTGCCGCTCCACTGTTAGTACGGCGCCGAAGGGGACCGAACAATTAGAGGAGAATACCAATAGATCTATTTATAGCATTTAATAACTTCCTCTATAAGGAGCCACACCGAACCGGTCTTCACACATAAGGGAAAATCGGAAGACACTCTTCAGTCTGCTGGTAACTTGTTCGCAGCAGGACATCGAGCGGCTGACAGCCGCGCGCCCCGGCGCGGGGCTTGATCCAGCGGCGAGGCGTTGTTCCGGCCGGACGGAACCCTGTCACCCAAGCATCGTTGAGGCGCTGGGAGGGGCCGTCCGGAAGGGAGGCCATTCCGCCCATGCCTTATTGCGGCGCACCTCCGATGCCCGGCAGCCTGTGGCTGCGCTGGAACATCGATCCCGTGGTGATCGTCGCGCTGGTCCTTCTTGCCGGGATTCACCTGGCCCGCGTGGGCGGCCGCCAGCGCACGCTCGCGATGACGGGCTGGGCCGTTACGGCCCTGGCGCTGCTTTCGCCGCTGTGCGCGCTGTCGGTGTCGCTGTTCGCGGCGCGGGTCGGCCAGCACATGATCCTGATCCTGATCGCGGCCCCGCTGATCGCCGCCGGCCTGCCGCCGCCCCGCGATTCGCGGCCCCTGTGGCCCGCCGTCCCGGCGTTCACTGTGTTCCTGTGGCTGTGGCACATGCCCGCGCCCTATGATGCCACGCTCCATTCCGATGCCGTCTATTGGGCGATGCATATCAGCCTGTTCGCCAGCGCGCTGGCGCTCTGGCGGGCGCTTCTGCCGCTGGGCCGGCGGCCGATGGCCCTGGTCGCGGCGGGAACAGTGGCTTCGATGCAGATGGCGCTGCTGGGCGCGGTGCTGACCTTCGCCGGGCGGCCGCTGTTCGCCTGGCATTATACGACCACGCAAGCCTGGGGCTTCACCCCGCTGGCCGACCAGCAGCTCGGCGGCGTGCTGATGTGGGTGCCCGGCGCCGTGCTGTTCCTGTGGCTGGCCCTGCGCACCGCGGCGCACGCCGCGCGTGAGCAGGGCGCGGCCAGGGCATGAGCCGCATCCCCCTCGGCTATCTCGACAGTGCGGGCGCACGCGCCGCGGCCACCCTGCCCCTGACCTGGTTCCTGCTGCTGGTTTCGATCGCGGTGTGCCTGGCGATCATCTACCTGCTGTGGCGCGCGCTGCGCGGGCCGGCGGGCACGATCGGCCCCGACGGCAAGGCACCGGCCGTGCGGCGCGGCGAAGGGGCCGCGCGGCCGATCCTGGTCGGCGTGGCCATTTCGTCCGTCATCCTGCTGATCGCGCTCGGCTGGACCATGGTGGCCCTGGCGCAAGTGGCGCCCATGCCGCGCCGCCCCGAGATCGAGATCGACGTCACCGCGCATCAGTGGTGGTGGCAGGCGGAGTATGGCGCGTCGGAGCCGGACCAGACCTTCTCCACCGCCAACGAGATCCACGTGCCGGTGGGCGCGAAAGTGCTGCTGCGCTTGCACGGGGCGGATGTGATCCACAGCTTCTGGGTGCCCAAACTGACCGGCAAGACCGACATGATCCCCGGCCAGGTCAACCTGACCTGGCTGCAGGCGGACAAGCCCGGCGTCTATCGCGGCCAGTGCCAGGAATACTGCGGGTTGCAGCACGCGCACATGGCCTTCGAAGTGGTGGCGGAGCCACCGGCGCAATATGCCGCCTGGCGCCGCGCGCAGTTGCAGACCGCCCCGCCCCCCGCCACGCCGGCGCAGGCGGAGGGCCTGGCGCTGGTCGAATACCGCTGCGCGGTGTGCCATACGGTCCGTGGCACCACCGCCGGATCGAACGTCGGTCCCGACCTGACCCATGTGATGAGCCGCCGGATGCTGGCGGCAGGCACTCTCCCCAACAATCGCGCCATGCTCGCCGGGTGGATCGAGGATCCCGAGGGCGTGAAGCCGGGCACGCTGATGCCGGCGCAGCAGCTTTCCGGCCCGCAACTCCAAGCCCTGCTCGCTTACCTGGAGACGCTGAAATGAGCCCCGCCGACATTGCGCTGCCGGGCGAAGGGCCCGTGCCCGATACCGAGACGCGCCTGGCGCGCCGGCCGCGCATCGCCCGGGCCGACGATCCGGCGCTACTCCGCAAGCTGGAGGAAACGTGGGAAACCAAGCCGGGGCTTTACGGCTGGCTGGCCACAGTCGACCACAAGGAGATCGGCAAGCGCTATATCGTCACCGCCTTCGTCATGCTGGCGGTGGGCGGCCTGGAAGCGGCGCTGATGCGGCTGCAACTCGCCGGACCCAACCGGCACCTGCTGACGCCGGAGCAGTACAACGAGCTGTTCTCCACCCACGGCATGACGATGATCTTCCTCTACGCGCTGCCGGTGCTGTCGGGGTTCTCGAACTATTTCTTCCCCCTGTGGCTCGGCGCGCGGGACATGGCGTTCCCGCGGATGAACGCGCTCAGCTATTGGATATACCTGCTGGCCGCCGCGTTCCTCTATGCCGGTCCGCTTACCGGGGCCGGGCCCAATGACGGCTGGTTCAACTACGTTCCCTATGCGGAACGGGCCTATAACCCGGGCATCAACCAGGACATCTATTCGCTGGGGCTGGTGTTCCTGGGCATTTCCACCAGCGTGGGCGCAGCCAATTTCCTGGTCACGGCGGCCAAGTGCCGCGCGCCCGGCATGTCGATCAACCGCCTGCCGATCATGGTCTGGGGCACGGTGACGGCCAACGCCGCGAACCTGGTGGTCGTCCCCGCCGTGAGCCTGGCGTTCTTCCTGCTGTGGCTCGACCGCAATTTTGGGACCAGCTTCTTCGACGTTTCGGGCGGCGGGCAGCCGCTGCTGTGGCAGCACCTGTTCTGGCTGTTCGGCCACCCGTGGGTCTATGCGATCGTGCTGCCGGCCATGGGCATGGTGTCCGACGGGCTGCCCACCTTCAGCCGCACGCCGCTGGCCGCCTATACCCTGGTGGCGCTTTCCACCGTGGCGACCATGCTGATCGGCTTCGGCGTGTGGGTCCACCACATGTTCGCCACCGGGTTGCCGGGCCTGGGCCTGGCGTTCTTTTCGGGCGCCTCGATCATCATCACGATCCCCAGCGCCGTGGCGGTGTTCGCCTGGCTGGCGACGATCTGGCTCGGCCGGCCAGTCTACACCACCGCGTTCCTGTTCTTCGCCAGCATGATCCTGCTGTTCGTGATCGGCGGCGTTTCCGGCTTCATGACGGCCAGCGTGCCGGTCGACTGGCAGCTGACCGATACCTACTTCATCGTGGCGCACATCCATTATGTGCTGATCGGCATCAACGTGTTCCCCGTGTGCGGGGCGACGTACATGTGGTTCCCGAAGATCACCGGCCGGCTGATGGACGAGCGGCTGGGCCGGTGGAACTTCTGGATCATGTTCATCGGCTTCAACATTGCCTTCCTGCCGATGCACCTGCTGGGCCTCTTCGGCATGCCGCGGCGGGTCTATACGTATGGCGCGGGCATGGGGTTCTCCACCCTCAACCTGATCGTCACCCTCGGCTCGTATCTTTTCGCCATCGGCGTGGCGCTGTTCTTCTGGAACGTGTTCAAATCCTGGCGGCATGGCGAGAAGGCCGGGCCGGACCCGTGGCAGGGGCCGACTCTGGAATGGGCCATCCCATCGCCGCCGCCGCCCTACAACTTCGCGGTGATCCCCACCGTCGCCAGCCGGCACCCGCTGTGGGAGGACGATCTCGGCGAGGACGAGCATCGCTCCTCGATCGAGGAAGGCATGGCGCTCGACCAGGGCAAGGAAGCGCTGGCCGTGTCGATCCTCGACGCGGAGCCCGAGCGTATCCTGAAGATGCCCGAGGATACGCTGGCGCCGTTCAGCCTGGCGGTGGCGGCGGCCGTGCTGTTCGTGGGGCTGCTGCTCCATCTGTGGTGGCTGGCGGGACTGGGCGCCGTCGGCACGGTGCTGGCACTGGCGGCGTGGAACTGGCCGCGCCGGAAGCTGCTGGAACGCGAACCCGCCCCGCACGAGGGGATAGGCCATGGCTGAACGGATCGTCTCCCGCCCGGACAGCCTCCAGATCGGCCCGGTGCGCGGGCGCGGGATCGGCTGGAACGGCATGGTCATGCTGATCGCCAGCGAGGCGGCGCTGTTCGGCTATCTGCTGTTCTCCTATTATTTCCTCGCCGTTTCCAACCCGGCAGGCTGGGTGATCGAGAGCCGGCCCAGCCTGACGCTTGCCCTGCCCAACACCTTGCTGCTGCTCGCTTCCAGCGTGGCCGCCTGGTGGGGGGACGACGGGGTGCGGAAGGACCGGCCAGGCCAGGCGCTCGGCGGGCTAGGTCTCGCTTTCGTGATGGGGCTGGCCTTTGCCGTGGTGCAGGTCTTCGAATGGAAGGCGAAGACCTTCGGGCCGGACGCGAGCAGCTATGCCTCGCTCTATTTCCTGACCACCGGCTTCCACATGGCGCATGTCGTCGTCGGGCTGGTGATCCTCGCCTCGCTGTGGCTGTGGGTGGGGCGCGGCTTCTTCTCGCCGCTGCGATCGCTGCCGGTCTCCAACGGGGTGGTCTACTGGCACTTCGTCGATGCGGTGTGGCTTGCCGTGTTCGCCACATATTACCTCACGCCATACCTGGGGCTGGGCCGATGACGCGCGAGCACGACGAACAGTCGCACCCGGCGTCCCTGCGCCGCCGCGTGGGAAAGCGCGCGGCGCTGTTCGCCGTCTATGGCGCGCCGCTGGCCTGGTTCGTGCAGTTCTGCGCGGCGTTCGCCTTCAATACCTCGCCCTGCTTCGACGCGGGAGAACGGCTGTTCAGCCGGCCCGGCCTGCACCCCTGGGCCGCGATCATCTCGGTGCTGTGCCTGGCGGTGGCGCTGGCGGCGCTGTGGCTCGGCCTTGTCCACTTGCGCCGCACGCGCGAGGAGGAGCCGGGCGGGGAGCGCGGCCTGATCGAAACCGGGCAGGGCCGCACGCGCTTCCTGGCGATCTGGGCCATCGCCTTCGCCGGCGTGTTCACCGTGCTGATCGCGATCAATATCCTTCTGCTGCTGGGGGTTTCGCCGTGCGCGGTCTGATCGCCCTGGCCGCGCTGCCGCTGGCCGCCTGCGGCCATGCCGGGGGCGCGAGCGCCGACCTCGCCCGGCAGACGATCGCCGACCATTGCGGCGCCTGCCACACCGTTCCGGGCGTGGCCCAGGCCAGGGGGCGCGTCGGCCCCGATCTGAGGGGCATCGGCAAGCAGCAGATCATCGCCGGCACGCTGCCCAACAGCCGCGCGAACATGATCCGCTGGATCACCCACGCCCAGAGCGTTTCGCCCGGTTCGGTCATGCCGGACATCCCGCTGACCGCCGCGCAGGCCCAGGCGGTGGCCGACTATCTCTATTCGCTGGACTGATGCCATGAAGACCACGACCGTGCTCGCCGTCTCGCTCGCCGCCGTCATCGCAGTGGCGGTGCCCGTGCTCGCGGCCCAGCAGGCGCTGTTCCCGCTGCGCCAGAGCGCCAAGCCGCCGGTGCCGGAAGCCGTGGCGGCGGCCGATGTGTTCACGCGGGAGCAGATCGGCCATGCGCTGGTCCCGCCCACGCCCGAAGCCGGGCGGACGGTGGCCGCGCCGGCGGCCGCGCCCAAGGATGACGGGCAATGGCTGATGCCGGCGAAGAACTACGCCGCCACCCGCTATACCACGCTTGCCGAGATAACCCCGGCCAACGCGAAGAACCTGCACGAAGTATTCAGCTTCTCGCTGGGGGTTAACAAGGGGCAGGAAGCCGCGCCGCTGGTGGTGGGCAGCACGATGTACATCGTCAGCGCCTTCCCCAACCACGTCTATGCGCTGGACCTGACGAAGGAGGGCGCGCCGCTCAAGTGGAGCTATAATCCCAAGCCCCTGCCCGCCGCCGCCGGGGTGGCCTGCTGCGACGTGGTCAACCGCGGCGCCGCCTATGCCGACGGCAAGATCGTGTTCAACACGCTCGACGGTGCGACCATCGCGCTTGCCGCCGATAGCGGCAAGGAAGTGTGGCGCACCCAGCTTGGCGACATCAACAAGGGCGAAAGCGTCACCATGGCCCCGCTGATCGCCGGGGGCAAAGTGCTGGTCGGCAATTCGGGCGGCGAATTCGGAGTCCACGGCTGGCTGGCCGCGCTCGACCTCGGCAGCGGAAAGCTGGCCTGGAAGGCCTATCACACCGGGCCGGACGACATCGCGCTGATCGGTGACCAGTTCCATCCCTTCTACGCATCGGACCGGGGGAAGGACCTGGGCGTCAAGACCTGGCCTTCCGATGCCTGGCGCACCGGCGGCGGCACGATGTGGGGCTGGATCGCCTATGATCCTTCGACCCAGACGATCTTCTACGGCACCGCCAATCCCGGCCCGTGGAACCAGCAGCAGCGGCCCGGCGACAACAAGTGGACCGCCGGCATGTTCGCGCGTGACGTGCACACCGGGCAGGCCAAGTGGTTCTATCAGTTCAGCCCGCATGACGAGCACGATTACGACGCCATCAACGAGCAGCTGCTGCTCGACATGCCGTTCGACGGCAAGATGCGCGAAGTGGTGCTGCGGCCGGAACGCAACGGCTATGTCTATGTGCTAGACCGCAAGACCGGGCAGGTGCTTTCCGCCGATCCCTTCGGGCCGGTGAATTCGTCACGCGGGGTGGATCTCAAGACCGGGCGGCTGATCGTCAATCCGGCCAAGGAGACCAGGCTGGGCCAGGTGGTGCACGACATCTGCCCCACGGCCAGCGGCGCGAAGGACTGGAACCCTTCCAGCTTCAGCCCGCGCACCGGCCTGGTCTACATCCCGCATGAGAACCTGTGCATGGACTGGATGAACCTGGAGGTGAACTACATCTCCGGCACGCCCTATGTCGGCGCGGAAGTGAAGATGAAGCCGGGGCCGGGCGGGCACCGGGGCGAGCTGACGGCCTGGGACCCGGTGAGGCGCAAGCCGGCCTGGACGATCCGCGAGGACCTGCCGGTATGGTCGGGCACGGTCGCCACCGGGGGGGACCTGGTGTTCTACGGAACGATGGACGGCTGGTTCAAGGCGATCGACGCCCGCAACGGCAACCTGGTGTGGAAGCAGAAGCTGCCGAGCGGCATCATCGGCCAGCCGATCAGCTACAGGGGGCCGGACGGGCATCAGTACGTGGCCGTGCTATCCGGCGTTGGCGGCTGGTCGGGCGCGGTCGTCTCGGGCCCGCTCGATCCGCGCGACGGCACCTCGGCGCTCGGCTTCGTCAATACCATGACCGATCTTCCCACTCGCACGACCGCAGGAGGGACGCTCCATGTCTTCGCTCTTCCGCATTGAGGGGATCGCCGCGCTGGCCCTCGCGCTCGTCGTGGCAGGGTGCGACAAGGCGGCCGACGAGAGCGACCGCTTCGCCCCGTCCGGGCCCGGCGCGCCGGCCCAGCGCGCGGTGGCCCTGGTGCCCGCCGGCGGCGAGCTGGACACCACGCCCAATCCCCGCGCCGAACCCTATTACGGCAGCGCCGAGGCGGTGACCAACGGGATGCTGATCTACAACCAGATGAACTGCGTGGGCTGCCACTTCAACGGCGGCGGCGGGATCGGCCCGCCGCTGATGGACGATCAATGGATCTACGGCGGGCGGCTCGACCAGATCTACAACACCATCTACTTCGGCCGCCCGAACGGGATGCCGGCCTGGGGCGGCAAGCTGAACGACGAGCAGATCTGGCAAGTCGCCGCCTATGTCCGCTCGATGTCGCTTCCGGAGACCCTGGCCCGCAACGGCACGGGCACGCCTTCGCAGCATCCGGCCCCCGTGCCGCGCGCAGCCGATGAGAACGACGGCTGGCACATGCCCAAGGGCACCGGTGGATGAGGGGATGGATCGTCGCGGCGCTGGGCCTGGCCCTCGCCGCCTGCTCCAAGCCGCCCATCGGCAACGACCGCGTCTTCGTTTCCGACGAGGAGGCGGACGTGGTCCATGTGCTGGACGGCGCGAGCGGCGCGGTCGAGCAAACCTTGCGCACCGGCCAGCGTCCGCGCGGCCTGGCGCTCTCCCCCGACGGCAAAGTGCTCTACATCGCCGCCAGCGATGCCAATCGCATCGAGGCGTGGGACACGCACCTGCTGACCAAGCTGCGCGACATCGCCTCGGGCAGCGATCCCGAGCGGATCGCGGTGAGCCCCGACGGCAAGACGCTCTATGCCGCCAACGAGGACAAGAGCGCGGTCTCGTTCATCGATGTCCCGAGTGGCAAGGTCACGCACGAGGTGCAGGTCGGCCCCGAGCCCGAAGGCATCGGCATCTCGCCCGATGGCAAGCTGCTGATCGCCACCAGCGAAGTCGCCAGCGTCGCCCATTTCATCGATGTGCCCACGGCCCGCGTGATCGGCAACGCGCCCGTGGGCAGCCGCCCGCGCGAGGTGCTGTTCCTGAAGCAGGGCAAGGAAGCCTGGGTCAGCTCCGAACAGCGCGGCACGATCCACGTGTTCGATACCGCGAGCGGCAAGGAACTGCGCCGGATAGACCTCACCGCCGCCTTTCCCGAGCTGGAGAACCCGCAGGCGGTGGAGCTGGAACTGACTCGCGACGGCAAGCGCGCCTTCGTCGCCATGGGCCGGGGTGACCGCGTGGCGGAGATCGACCCTGCGACGTACCGCGTGGTCCGCTCGTTCCCCACGGGCCAGCGCACCTGGGGCATCTCGCTGGCGCCCGATAACAGCCGGCTTTACGCCGCATCAGGATTGTCGGGCACGGTGACGATCATCGACCTGCAGGCGAACCGGGTGCTCCATACGGTCGATCGCGGCGGCCGGCCGTGGACGACCGAGGCGGTGGCGCGATGAAGCCGCTGGCCGCCTTTGCCCTGCTCGCCGCGCTGCTTTCCGCCTGCGCGCCAAAGCCGCTCAAGGTCTGCGTGGATCCCAACAACCTGCCGTTCTCCAACCGCGCGGGCCAGGGCTTCGAGAACAAGCTGGCCGAGCTGATCGCCGCCGATCTCCATCGCCCGGTCGACTATGTCTGGTGGGCGCAGCGCCGCGGCTTCGTGCGCAATACGGTGGGCGAAGGGGCGTGCGACATCTGGCCCGGCGTGGCCTCCGGGCTGGAGACGCTGGCGACGACGCGGCCCTATTACCGTTCCAGCTATATGTTCGTGACGCGGCAGGCCGACGCTCTTTCCGGCCTGACGCTGGACGATCCGCGGCTGAAGGCGCTTTCGATCGGCGTCCAGCTTGTCGGTGACGACGGTGGCAACACCCCGCCGTCCCACGCGCTCGCCCGCCGGGGGCTGATCGACAACGTCCACGGCTACATGCTCTATGGCGATTACACCCGCCCCAATCCGCCCGCCGCCATCATGCGCGCGGTGGAACAGGGGGACATCGACGCCGGCCTGGTGTGGGGGCCGCTGGCCGGATACTTCGCGAAGGAAAGCGCGGTGCCCTTGCGGCTGGAGCCGGTGACTCCCTGGCTCGACGACAATCAGTGGCCGATGGCTTACGACATCTCGGTCGGCGTACGGAAGGACGATCCCGAGCTGCTGACGCAAGTGGGCCGTGCGCTGACCGACAACCGGGCGAAGATAGAACGGCTGCTTGCCGAATACGGCGTGACGCCGGGCGGGAGCTGATGGAGGTTGCGGTTGGAAATGGTCGCCTCTCTTCCATTACCTCCCACCCCTGATGCACCCCATCCCTTCGATCGTTCCGGTTAAAAGGCGATCAGGCATTACAGCGCCGCGCGCAGGCCAAGCGTCCAGCGGCGAGGCTGACCGGGGCCATAGGCACGCGGGTTGGAGGCGCCGGGCGCTTCTTCCAGGTCGATCTCATCCACCTCGCTGAAGGTCCCGAACGTGGCGAACTTCCGGTCGAAGGCATTGGTCAGCGCACCGAACAGCGACAGGCCGCGCACCAGCTCTATGCTGCCACGCAGGTTGACCAGGGCATAGCCGGGCACGGGCTTTTCGAGATTGGCTTCATCGCCCACCAGATACTGGCTGGAACGCGCGACGACATCGCCGCCCAGCGTGAAGCGGCGCCCGCGCGCCAGCGTGCCGGCGTAATCCGCGCTCAGCACCGCGCTATGCCGTGGGATGCCGGGCAGGCGGTCACCCCGCGCCACCTCGATCGTGCCGTCTTCCCCAGCCTGCGGATGCGCCGGGCTGGAGACCGCCAGGGGCGAACGATAGGTGGCGTCGGTGTAGGCGTAGCTCGCGGCGAGCCGCAGCGCACCGCGCCGCGCCTCGGCCGACAGCTCGATCCCCTGCCGCCGGGTATCGCCGACATTCCGGAAATAGGCGCGGCCGCGTATCGCGGACGGCGAGTACTGGATGTCGTCATTTATGTCGGCGCGATAGGCGGACGCCAGCCAGCGCAGGCGCCAGCCGGAAAGGTCCGCGTCGCCGAGCGCGCCCAGCTCGTAATTGCGGGCCACGACCTGTCGAAGCGGCGGATCGGCGACGAAGAAGTTGGTCAGGCTGCACGGCGCATCCTCGTCGGCGCAGGACAGTTCCGCCGGCGTGGGCGCGCGATTGGTTTCGGCATATCCGGCCCGCAGCGTCAGACCGGGCATCGCCGTCCAGTCCAGCTCCACGCCGGGATTGAGCCGTTCGAACCTGTGCGTGCCGTTGAGGGCGGTGCCGATCTGGTCTTCCAGCTCGATCTGGGCGTGGTTGTAGCGCAGCGCCAGTTCGGCGGTGAGGCGCGAGGTCAGCGGCAAGCTGTCGGCCAGGAACAGGCCCCAATGATCGGTCCGCGCCTTGAGGCCGACGGGCGCGATCGCGCCGCTTTCCTGCACGATGATCGGGCCGAGGCCCTCCACCCCGCGCTCTTCGGTCAGTTCGCCAAGCTCGGTGGACGTGACGAAATCCGTGGCGCTGTGGTCATGGCTGAAGCCGAACGCCAGCCGGTTGCGCCCGCCCAATAGCACACGTTCGTCGATCAATTGCGCCTGGATGCCGGTGGATCGGGTGTGGGTCTGCCCGCGATTGAGCACGCCGTAGCCTTCGCCGCCCAAGGTATCGGGAATGCCATTGCCGGCCGCGTCGGTGAGGAACTGCTCCTCATCCCCCTCGCCCGCATCATCGTCGTCACCGCCGATTTCCTCCAGGCACAGGAAGCCCTCATGCTCGTCGCAGGGTTCGATATCGGCCGCGTCGCCGTTGATGTTCCGGGTCCGCAGGCGCTGGCGATAAAGCACGGCTTCGAGCCGCGTGCCGCCGCCGAGCGAAACCCACGGATGCACGCTGATCCGGCCATAATGATTGCGGGTATTGTCCGGCCAGGTGAACACCGACTGGCGCCGCGCCGCGAGCAGTTCCACCGGGGCGACGCCGTTTCCGGTGAGATCGGTGTCGGCGCCGATGAACTTGGCGTGGACGCCGCCCTGCGCGCCGTCCCAGCCAATATCGGCATAGACATTGCCCAGTTCCGACGGACTATGATCGCGCCAGCCGGTTTCCCGGCGATACTGGCCGGCGACGAAATAGCTGAACGCCCCCATGGCCCCGCCGCCCGAAACGGCCGCTTCCCGCTGGCCGTAAGCGCCGAGCGCCGCGCTGGCATCGAGGCCCGGATCGCTATGGCCATTCGCGCTTTCCAGCACGAGCGCGCCGCCGAGCGCGTTGAGGCCATAGACCGGGCTCGCATCGAGCAGCGCGACCGAACGCAGGGCCGCATCCGGGATCAGGTCGAACGACACGGTATCCCCGAACGGCTGGTTGAACCGCGCGCCATCGAGATAGACGGCAAGCCCCTGGGCCTGCCCCTGCAGGGGTGAAGCCGCGAAGCCGCGATAGACCAGGTTAGGCTGCCATGGATTGTTCTGCGCATCCTGCAAGGTGATCCCGGCCTGGCGGCCCAGCGCGGGCAGCAGGTCAGGCCCGCCATCGCGCCAGACCGCCTGGCGATCGAGCGTGATCGCATCGTCCAGATCGATCCCCGCCCCTGGCGCGGTCACCACGATCGTTTGCCGAGACGCGGCATCCGCATCCTGAGCAGCCACGACACCGGGCACGGCAACGGACGCGAGCAAGGCGGCCGCCATGCCCAGGGGTTTATCGCGAAAAGAAAGCATCCGGTCCCTGCCCTGTGATTTTTCTGTTCCAGCCTTGCGGCGTGCTTCGGTGCTCCAGATGCCTGCCCGATAGCAAGCGATCTGTCAGGCGTCCTTCCAGCGAAGCATGAGCCGGCCGCTCGCCGGCACCTCGAAATCGATCCGGTCGGGCGTGGCCTTATGGGGCTGCAAGGCATCGCCATTGGCGAGGTGAACGGATGGTACGGGCAGGCTGCGCCGTTTCAGCCGGACGACACTGAGCAGGGCGGTGCAGGTCTCACCCCCGTCGAGCTGGAGCGAGATGGCCCGCTCTCCCGTATGTTCCAGGGTCCGCAGGAAATGATTGCAGAACAGCCGGAACGGCGCGCCGTCCACGGTGTGGAACGCGGTGCTGGCGAAGATGAACGGCGCGCCCGCTCCATAGATTTCCTGCCCCACCTGGCCTGCCGGCTGCCCGTCGCCGTAAAGATCCTCCAGCGGGAAAGAGAGCTTGGGATCGACTTTGCCGCTCTGGTGATGGCCTTCCTGGATCGCCTCTTTCGGCAGCGTATCGGGGAAATAGAACCAGCCGCGTTCCAGGGTGTACTTGCAATACTCGCTGATCAGCATCTTCGCCGCCGGCTCGAGATCCGGGCCGCTTTCCCTCAGGTATTCCTCGAATCCGGCGAAGCATTCGAAACATTCGAACATCGCCATGTAGGGGCCATCGTGCAGCGCGGTGGTGCCGAGGAAGTTGCTGTAGTGGATCGCCTGGTCCAGCCGAGAAGCCCATATCTCGCAGTTGTGCAGCACGCCCGCGACATAGACGTAGCTCTGCGCCAGCCAGTCCTTGTCCTGCGTGATGCGCCATAGCCTGAGGCAGGCCACCGCTCCCCACACGCTCAGGTTGGCCTGGTAGAGAAGATCGAAGCGCAGGCCCTTCACGGTCTCGATCGCGGCCTTCGCCTCATCGAGATAGAGCTTCTCGCTGGTCAGCTGGTAAAGCTGCAGCATGAGATAGGCATAGAGGCCGTTGACGTCCGTCTGGCCGAAGCCGTCATCCCCGCGAGTCCTGGTGACGACAGAGAAATCGTCGATCCGATAGAGGATGGGCCAGCGGTATTTGAAATGGCGCGCCGAACGGATGCCGTAGTCGATCGAGCTGAACAGGAGCGCATGCGCCTGCGCATCGCCATCGAGCGCGAGGCGGGCGAGATTGATCAGCGGGTGATAGAGATACCAGGAATCCACCTCGTCCAGGTTCTTCCGATCGCCGGCGTTGGGAAGAAAGCGCCGCAGCATCTTGAACCTGGCATCGTGGAACCGGCCCAGCCCCTTCTTCAGGTCCGCTTCGAGCGGCAGCGGCTCGCCCCGCCACTGGCCGAAACGATGCAGCGAGGCGATCACCGTCATCTGCACCATGCTGTCGGGCACCTCGCCTTCGACATAGGGCATCACGTAGCGGTGGCCGTAATGCCGGACAGTCGCCGGCTTCGCGCTTTCGAGGTCCGCCAGCGTGCGCTCTGCACGCCAGAGCCAGTCGCGATAAGTGACCGGCGGCGGATCGAGCACCCGGTAGGCGGCGCCCAGCATTTGCAGGAACTGGCGCGCCATCTCCTGCTCGTTGTCCGCCGCCCAGTCACGGAAAACGAGAATCGCGTCCGACAGCACGACCTCTTCGCCAGCGGGCAGCAGGCCTTCCCCACCTTCCTGGGCGGGCGGAATGGGCGGGAGATAGCCCAGTTCCGGCCATTCCCCGCCGACCACGCCATCAGGCTTCGTGCCGGTGAGCTGGAAGTAGCGATTGAGCGCGGTGAGGTTCTGGAAATAGAGCACGCTGCCGAAAGCCGGGCGGTCGATCCGGAAATAGGCCAGGCCGCTGTTCACGCCCCGTTGCGCGGCTTCCACGTTGCCGCGCGCGCCGAGCGGATCGTCCTTTTCGCCAAGCGGATAGAGATCGCGCGGGAGGAACGGCAGGCGCAGATCCGACGCCGGGCGCAAGCTGGCGCACACACGCAGGCGGTGGAGGCCTTCGTCGCTGACCGAAATGCCGATCCTGAACCGGCCCAGCAGGCTTTCGACTTCGAGCCGGGCCGCCTCGTCCGGGCCCGGCTTCATCTTGCGGCATGCGAATCCGCTGACGGGAATGTAAGCCGCGCGCAGGGCCAGCCCGCCCTGGTCCGGGCGGCGGACCAGCACCCAGACCGAATCCGCGCCGCAGCATAGTGCGACCGTGAGATCGCCCAGCGAAAACTTGCCCAAGGGACGCAGCGCTCCGGACTGAAGCTCCGACCGCAAGGAAATCACGAACGGGCTTGCCGCCGGCTGATCTGTCTGTTCGCCCATATCCACTCGCTGTGCGCCCCATCGAACGGCGGGGATTGCCGGGAAGTTCCGGAACCGCGATCGCCGCCTGCGCGAAAAATCGCGGTTTGTCCTGTCAGCGGGTCACAGCTGGTTCTCGTCATCCTCCTGTTTGGCCGGTTCGCTATCGTCACGGGCAATGAAGCTGATCTTGCCGTTGGGCTCGAGGATCGCCCAATCGACATCGGCAACTCGGGCAATCCCGGCGAGGCGCATTTCAATCTCCAGCTCGGAGCGCGTGATGCGATCGCGGTGCATGTTCGCCTTGATCAGCTCGCCCCCTCTGACCAGCACGCGCGGCACGCCTTCCAGTAAGCGTTCGGCGGGCGGAAACCAGTAGCTGATCCGGCTCAGCACCAGCGCCCAGAACGCGATGGTGGAGATGGCGAGCGTGGCGCCCGTGATGCTGAAATCGTTATGCGTGATCCCTTGCTGGATGAGATCGCCCATCACGATCAGCAGCACGAGTTCGAACGGCGTCACCTGACTCAGCTCCCGCTTGCCGAGCAGGCGCAGCAGCAGATAGATGATGAAGAACATCAACGAGGCGCGAAGGATGATGTCCATCAGGGCAGAACCTTCATCGAGATCGGGGTGGAGGTGAGCTCTCTTTCGCCGTCGAACACGGCGATCACGCCGGAGGTGCCGCCCGTCAGGGGCGGGTTGATCTGCCCGTCGATCTTGAAGCGGAACACATCGCCCGGCTTTAGCTCTCCGAAGGAGAAGCGGCGGAAGCCGTTTTCGTAACTTTCCTCACTCGCGGCGGGGATCATGCTGTTGATGGTCATGTCCCGCCACAGGGTATCCGACACGGCAATGACCAGGTCGTTCACGGGTTGCCGGGCACTGACCTCGATGGTCGTTTCGAAGATCAAGCCGTTGCGCAGCAGATCGGGGGCGGTCACCTTCAGGGTCACGGCCTGCCCAGCCACCTGTTTCACCGGGTTGGGCTGGCCGCCGAACATCCCGGCCAGGCCCGCCGCCATCAAAGCCGTGAGCAGGACCGGCGCAAGCCAGCCGGCACCGCCACGGCTATCGATATTTCGCTGCGACAGGCCGTCGGGGAATGGCTTCGGCATGTTCATCCCATTCTTGCGCATGCGGCCTTTCGGCCGCATCGGCCGCACCGTCGGTTCAGAAACGCGGCCGGCCAGCGCCGCGTTCCGCGCCCCTCGGCATCGGCGGCGCTTGCAAGCCCCCGCGCGCCCGGCGTAACGCAGGCGCATGACGCGCACTTTCGGCCCCGCCCCTTCCGCCGACGAGATCGAGGCGCTGGCCCGCGCCGCGCTGGAGCGGTTGCCGCCGCAGTTCGCCGCGCACCTGGGCGAACTGGTGCTGACGGTGGAGGAATTCGCCGATCCGGCGCTGCTGGAACAGATGGGCATCGAGGACCCGTTCGAGCTGACCGGCGTCTATGAAGGCCTGCCGCTGCACGAGAAGAGCATCGATCATTCCGGCCAGGTGCCCGATCGTATCCGCCTGTTCCGCCAGCCGATCCTGGACGAATGGATAGAGCGCGGGGACGAGGCGCTGGAAAACCTGGTGGCGCATGTGCTGGTACACGAAGTGGGACACCATTTCGGCCTGTCGGACGAGACGATGCATGCGCTGGAGGATGCGGCGGAGGATTAAGGTCGGGGGCCGTTGGCCGCGTTACATCCAATCCAGGGCGGCAGCGCCACACGCTCTGGATTGCTTCGCTACGCTCGCAATGACGATTGGGGGGACGATTTGGGGGCGATCTGGGATGGCCGGTTGCGGCCTAGATGCGCTCCGCTTCCGCCACCGCGTCGCTTGCGCGCAAGGCGCTGATGATGCGGGTCAGGTGGGCGAGGTCCTGCACTTCGAGCTGCACCTCGTAAGTGTGGAACGGATCGTCGAGCTGGGTCTGCTTGAGGGTGATCACGCTGGCGTGGTTCTTGGCGAAGATGCCGGCCATCTCGGCCAGGGTGCCGAGCCGGTGATAAAGCACCACCCTGAGCCGCCCCACCGCGCCTTGCGAGCGTTCGCCCCAGGACAGGTCCACCCAGTCGGAATCGACGCCGTTGGCCAGTTCGAGGCAATCGATCGAGTGGACCTGCACACCTTCGCCCCGCACTCTCAGCCCCACGATCCGGTCCCCCGGGACCGGGTGGCAACATTCCGCCAGCGTGAAGCCCATCCCCGGCGTGAGGCCCTTGATCGAGATGGCGCGGGCGCGGCCTGGCTCTTTCGGGAACTCGGCGCTGCTGCCGGGCACCAGGGCTTCCATCACCTCGCGGTCATCCAGCTTGGCCGAGCCGATCGCGTGCATCAGCTCGTCCTCGTCCTCCAGCTCCAGCCGCTCCACCGCCGCGGCGATGGCCTTCTTGCCGATCCGGGAAGGCAGCCGCTCGGCGATCTGTTCGAACAGCTTGCGGCCGATCTCGGCCACTTCCTCGTATTCCTTGGCCCGCACCGCGCGGCGGATCGCGGCGCGCGCCTTGCCGGTGACGACGAAGCCGAGCCATGAAAGCTGCGGTTCCGCATGGGCGCCCTTGATGATATCGACCACGTCGCCGTTGTTGAGCTGGGTGCGCAGCGGCATGTGCCGGCCGTTGATCTTGGCCCCCACGGTATGCGCGCCGAGATCGGTGTGGACGGCGAAGGCGAAATCCACCGGCGTCGCCCCCTTGGGCAGCTGGAACAGCGCGCCCTTGGGCGTGAAAGCGAAGATGCGATCCTGGTAGATCGCCAGCCGGGTGTGCTCCAGCAGTTCCTCGGGATCGTGGCTGGCATCGACGATCTCGATCAGGTCGCGCAGCCAGCCGACCTGGCCATCGGGCTTGTCGCCCTGCTTGTAAGCCCAGTGGGCGGCCAGGCCGAATTCGTTCAGGCGGTGCATGTCGCGCGTGCGGATCTGCACTTCGACGCGCATCGAGCTTTCATAGATCAGCGTGGTGTGCAGGCTGCGATAGCCGTTGGTCTTGGGCGTGGAGATGTAATCCTTGAACCGCCCCGGCACGAACTGCCACGCCTGGTGCAACACGCCGAGCGCGCGGTAGCAATCCTCCACGCTGTCCGTCAGCACGCGGAAGGCGAAGATGTCGGTGATCTGTTCGAACGGCATGTGCCGTTCGGCCATCTTGCGCCAGATCGAATAGGGGTGCTTCTCGCGCCCCCAGACCTCCGCCTGCACGCCGGCGGCGGCGAGTGCCTGCTTGATCTTCAGCGCGATCGAATCGACCTGCCCGTCCTCTGTGCTGCGCAGCTGCTCCAGCCGGCCGGTGATCGTGGCATAGGCCTCCGGCTCCAGCTGCTCGAAAGCCAGCAGCTGCATCTCGCGCATGTATTCGTACATCCCCACCCGCTCGGCCAGGGGGGCGTAGATATCCATCGTCTCACGCGCGATGCGGCGGCGCTTCTCCGGGCTCTTGATGAAATGCAGCGTGCGCATGTTGTGGAGCCGGTCGGCCAGCTTGACCAGCAGCACGCGGATGTCCTCGCTCATCGCCAGGAAGAACTTGCGCAGGTTTTCCGCCGCGCGCTCGTTCTCGGGCATCTGTTCCAGCTTGGAGAGCTTGGTCACCCCGTCCACCAGCCGCGCGATGCTGGGGCCGAAGTTCTTTTCGACATCCTCGATCGTGGCCAGCGTGTCTTCCACCGTATCGTGGAGCAGCGCGGTGACGATGGTTTCCTGATCCAGCTTGAGGTCGGTCATCAGGCCGGCGACCTCGATCGGATGGCTGAAATAGGGATCGCCGCTGGCGCGCTTCTGGCTGCCGTGCCGCTGCACGGTGTAGACATAAGCGCGGTTGATCAGCGCCTCATCGGCATCAGGGTCATAGGCCTTGACCCGTTCCACAAGTTCGTACTGGCGCAGCATCTGCATCAGATGTGCGTTGCGCCGGCTTCTTGAGCAAGGGGGGACGTGATCGCGCGGCCAATCGATTCTTTCAGCGCGCATGGCCGATCGATGCGGGGTGTTGACACTGTTGACACTGTCCAGGGCACAAGACCGGGCTCGCGCCGGAAACCTTCGCATGGGGCGGGCGAAAGGGCGAAATCGGCGCAGGCGCGGGGCATGCGCGCCGTGTGCCTGAGCGGCGCCTGGTAGGAAAGCGCTATCGCCCCGGCTGCTCAGCCCTGCCGTAGGATGTCCGCCCCGCCATCATCGGGCTGCTCGTTGTAGATGAAGCCGAAGAGAGGGTTCTCCCGCGCGCCGAGCGTGTTGTCGGGCGCCCACCAGACGCGGACCGCGCTCCAGTCTCCGGCTTCCGACACATCCGCGGCCAGGGCGCGGCGCTCTATCCGGCCGGGCCCGGACCAATTGGCGTGATCGAGCAGGACGTGGCGTTCATCCACGATCTCCCCCACCACGGCCACGTGGCCCAGCGGCATCGCCGCGCTGGGGCGGAAGGCCATGACCGCGCCCGGGCGCGGTTCGGCCCCGCGCTGGTATCGCCCTTCGGCCTTGCTCCACCACAAGCCTGCATTGCCGTGAATCTCTATGCCGGAGACTGCTCGCGCATAAGGCACGCATTGCAGGATCCGCGCCTGCGCCGCGCCGGGCAACACCGCGCAGAGGCCCAGCGCCAGCCCCAAGGCCGCAAGCCACCGTCCGGGCCCGCCGGCCCGTTTCATCGAAATCCCCACCATGCCGAGAAAAATCCTCCCGCCCCGCTTGAACTCTGCCGTGGCAGTGACAATGATACATAATATCATCTCGTATGACAGAGGGGCTCCGCTCCTTTCGGCGCGGGCAGGGGTCGATTTATCCCAGCAGGGAAAGGAACAGGTAATGAGCGGTGCGGGAAACGAGCGATTGTCAGGGCTGGACCGGCTGGGAATGGTCATTTCCAGCGCGTGCCTGGTTCATTGCCTGGCGCTGCCCCTGCTGACCGCGCTGCTTCCGTTCCTGTCGACGACGCTGCCGGGCGACGAATGGACGCACAAGGCGCTGCTGGGCATGGCCCTGCCGGTGACCGGCCTGGCCTTGCTGCGCGGATGGCAGCGCCACCGTTCGGCCGCCCCGGCGATCGCGGGGGCGATCGGCCTGGGCATCGTCGCCACCGCGCTATTCGTGGAGACGGAGCTGGTCGAATCCGCGCTGACGGTGACGGGCGGCCTCATCGTGGTCTGGGCGCACCTGAGGAACTGGCGCGTGCGCCACGGCTGAGCCCCTCAGGCCGGCTTGCCCACGATCGCATCCACGCTGCCCTGCGTCACCGCGTGATAGCCCGCCCGCGTCTGGGCGTAGAGGCGGCGGGCGATGGGCCGACCCCAATCGCCCTGATCCATCAGCGTCTGGAAAAGCGGCTGCACGAACTTGCGACGGCCCACGCGGCCGAGGAACTTTTCCGCCAGCGGCACGGCCGGCTGATAGCGGTTGGCCAGCGCCAGATCGAGCCAGGCGAACAGGATCTCGTCATTGCCCGATTGCGAAAGGCCCAGGCCCCTATCGAGATCGGCGAGCTGCTGCGTGTCCATCCGCCGCGGCAGCTTCGCCAGGAAGCGCAGCCGCTCCGCCGTGGTCCAGCCCGCCCATGGCGCGGGATCGACGGCGCGGGTCTTCGCATAGTCCGCCGCCGCCGCGTCGACATCGGCGAAAGCCTCCGGCGCCGGGCGGGCGACGTTCGCCGGCAGGCCGGTGCCATAGACCCATTCGTCCAGCATCAACTGGCGTTCCAGCGCGGCATCGCCATTGATCAGGTTGGCCCGCATGTCCGCCAGCAGCAGCGCGGAGGTCGCCGGCTGGAACGCATGGCTATCGAACCACTGGCGCAGCCAGGCATCGAACCGCGTGCGGCCCACGGCTTGTTCCACGGTGCGCATGAACGCCGCGCCCTTGTCATAGACGATGCCGCTTTCGCCGCCGTCGGGCAGGGCTTCCGCCGGCGGCAGATGCAGCGCGGTGACGGGTGCGTCCTTCCCTTTTTCGGCCAGGACCTTCTCGATCTCCGCGAAGCTCAGCGCGGCTTCCTGTTGTGCGCGGCGTTTGCCGTAAAGCTCTTCCAGGATGCGGTTCTCGAAATAGGAGGTGATCCCTTCGTTGAGCCAGGAATCCGCCCACGTGGCATTGGTGACCAGATTGCCCGACCAGGAATGCGCCAGTTCGTGCGCGACCAGCCCGTTCAGGCTGCGGTCGCCGGCGATGAAGGTTGGCGTAAGGAAGGTGAGCGTCGGGTTCTCCATGCCGCCATAGGGGAAGCTGGGCGGCAGCACGATCACGTCATAGCGGCCCCAGCGATAGGGGCCGTAGAGCCGCTCCGCCGCCTCCACCATTTTCTCGGTATCGGCCAACTCGTTAGCCGCCGCGTCGAGCATAGAAGGTTCGGTCCACACGCCGGTGCGCGGGCCCAGCTCGCGGAAGGCGAGATCGCCGGCGGCGATGGCGATCAGGTATGGGGCGACCGGCTTGTTCATCGTGAAGCGGAAGGCGCGGCTATCCCCCAGGTCCTCCGGCTCACCCGCGCGCAGGCCCGACATGACCACGGTAAGCGGCTTGGGCGCCACGATCCGCGCGTCCCAGGTCTGGCGGATGCCGGGGCTGTCCTGCGTGGGAATCCAGCTGCGGTTGAGCGTCGGCTGGCCCTGGCTGAACAGATAGGGCTGCTTGCCGCCGGCGGTCTGTTCGGGCGCCAGCCATTGCAGCGCCTCGGCCTCCGGCGCAGCGCTGTAGGTGACCACGATCTTGCGGGCATCGCCGATGGTGACGGTGACCGGCTCCCCCTTCCCTTCGACCTTCTCGCCCACCTTGAACGGCAGCGCCTTGCCCTCGGCATCGGTGATCGACGCGATCTCGAGCCCGTCGCTATCGAGCACGAGGGTGTCCGCGCCGGGCCGGGCCAGGATATCGAGCGTCGCCGTGCCGCCGACGCGCTTGGCGGCGAAATCGAGCGTGAGATCGAGCCCGACATGCGTGACCCGCGCCACTTCGGGCTGGGCGAAAGTGGCGGCATCCCTGGCGTCCTCGGTCGTGAGGATGGGCGCGACCATCGCCTGCTTCTCGCCCTCCCCGCCGGGCTTGCAGGCGGCGACGAGCAGCAGGAGCAGGAACGAAGCAAACACGCGCATGGGGAACTCCGGAAAAGTTTCCGAAGCAACTAAGGCGCTGGCGTGCGGCGCGTCAATTCTTGGGCTTCAGCCCGAGCGACTGAATGGCCGCCAGCGCGCAGGCTTCGTCATTGTCGCTGGTATCGCCGGTCACGCCGATCGCGCCGAGCACCAAGCCCTGCGCGTCGCAGATGATGAGACCGCCCGCCGCGGGCACCAGGCCGCCCTCGCTCAGCGTATCGATCGCGGCGACGAAATGCGGCCGCTCCACCGCCATGTCGCCGATCGTGCGGCTCGACACCCCGAGCGCCAGCGCCCCGCACGCCTTCCCGCCGGCGAGCTTGACCCGCATGTTGGACGCCCCATCCTGCCGCTGGCAGGCGATCAAGTGCCCGCCGGGATCGTGGACGGTCACGGTAAGCGGCTTGAGCCCGAGTTCGCCGCCTTTGGCGAAAGCGGCTTCGATCAGGGCGTTAGCCTGGGCGAGGGTCAATCGGTGCATCGTGTTCTCCACCCATGAGTCGATGCGTGTTCTATTGCCCCACTTCCCAGGTTTAACCAATCACTGCGTCATTGACGTATATACGCCAATGACATATAAACTATCGATGGCGTGGCAGACTGTTGTCGAACTTCCGGAGTTCCTTCGTCGCGCAAAGGCCATCATGAACGATGAAGAGCGGGAAGAACTGCTGACATTCCTCGCCGGCATCCGGAGGCCGGGCTGTCGCTTGGGGGCGGCCTGAGGAAAGTCCGCTTTGCCAGATCGGGCGGCGGGAAGAGCGGTGGTTACAGAACGATCTATGTTTTTGGCGGATCGGAAGTGCCGCTGTTTTTGGTGACGGTCTTCGCGAAGAACGAGAAGAGCAATCTGTCCGCCAAGGAATTGGCTGCCGCTATCGAACTGAGCAAGCGATTGCTGAAGGAATACGGAGTTTGACCATGGGCAAAGCGTTCGAGAGTATCGCCCGCGGCCTCGAGGAGGCGATCGCACATGCTCAGGGCCGGGAAACCGGGGCCACCGTCCATCGCATCGAGGTGCCCGAAGTCGATGTCGCGGCCATCCGCGCCCGCACCGGGCTGTCGCAAGCCGCCTTCGCGAGGAGCATCGGTGTCGCCAAGGGCACCTTGCTCAATTGGGAGCAAGGCCGCCGGCGGCCAACCGGGCCGGCAAAGGTGCTCCTGGCGATGATCGCCAGGAGACCTGCCGTCGTGAAGGACATGCTTTACCGCTGATCGAAAACGCCGGTCAGGCCCACTTCACCTCGGGCGGCAGGCTCATCAGGATGGCGTCGATGTTGCCGCCGGTCTTGAGGCCGAACAGGGTTCCGCGATCGTAGACCAGGTTGAATTCTGCGTAGCGGCCGCGCCAGACGAGTTGCTGGTCCTTTTCCTCCGGCGTCCAGGGCTGGCCCATGCGGCGGCGGACGATCCGGGGGAACACGTCGAGGAAGGCTTCGCCCACGTCCTTCGTGAAGGCGAAGTTGCGTTCCCATTCCGCTTCGTCGGCGCATTCCATGTGATCGTAGAAGATTCCGCCCACGCCGCGCGCCACGCCGCGATGGGGGATGAAGAAGTATTCGTCGGCCCATTTCCGGAAGCGATCGTAATAGGTCGGGTTGTGCGCCATGCAGTTGGCGCGGAAGGCGGCGTGGAACTGCTCGGTATCCTCGTCATAGGGGATCGGCGGATTGAGGTCCGCCCCGCCGCCGAACCAGGCCTTGCCGGTGGTCAGGAACCGGGTGTTCATGTGCACCGCCGGCACGTGGGGATTGGCCATGTGCGCCACCAGGCTGATGCCCGTGGCGGTGAAGGTGGGATTTTCATCCGCCCCGTGGATCGTGCTGGCAAATTCGGGCGAGAACTGCCCGGAGACGGTGGAGACGTTGACGCCGACTTTCTCGAACACCTTGCCTTTCATCACCCCGCGCACGCCGCCGCCGGGGCTGTCGTTGCCGGCTTCCTGCCGGTCCCAGGCGAGATAATCGAATGCGGCGTCGGAGCCGGCTTCGCGCTCGATCGCCTCGAATTCGGCACAGATGCGGTCGCGCAGGCTTTCGAACCATTCGCGCGCGCGTTCGGTATTGTCTCGCCAGTCGGTCATTCGTTCCTCTTTCGCGGGCCTCAACGAAGCTGTGCCCGCCCGGGTCCTTGCCCCGATCCTTCGGCCCGTCGCATTGACCGCGCTCAAGCGGCCGGGTTCCCTTGCCAAAGCTGCCCGGGCACGGCAAGGGAGGCGCATGGTTCCCCTTTCGTTCGCAGGCGAGGAATTCGCGCTTACCAGTGGCCGCGCGCTCTATTGGCCGCGCGAGCGGGCCTTGCTGGTGGCGGATCTGCATCTGGAGAAGGCCAGCTTCTATGCCCGGCACGGCCAGCCGCTGCCGCCTTACGACAGCCGCGAGACACTGGAACGCCTGGCCCTCGCCCTGCGCGAGACGGGCGCCCGGCGGGTATTCACGCTGGGCGACAACTTCCACGATTCGGCCGGACCGGAACGGCTCGATCCCCATGCCGCCGGAATGCTCGCCGCGCTGACCCGGGTGACGGACTGGGTGTGGATCACCGGCAATCACGATGAAGGCATCGAGGGCACCGCGATGGAAGCCGGCGTGGGCGGCACGCTGGCGGAAGAGCTGGAGATCGCCGGCACGGTGCTGCGCCACCGGGCGAAGGCGGGCGAACCCCGGCCCGAGCTTTCCGGCCATTATCACCCGCGCCTGCAGATCACCGTGCGCGACCGCGCCATCCGCCGCCCCTGCGCGGTGCTGGGGCGGGGAGCGGACGGCACCGAGGGCAAGCCGGCGGATCGGATGATCCTGCCGGCCTTCGGCGCGCTCACCGCCGGGATGAGCGCGGCGGACCCGGCGATCCTCGCCGCGCTGCAGCCCGCCCGTGCGATCGAGGCGGTCCTTCCGCTCAAGGGCCGGCTGGCCCGTTTCCCCTTGTGGCAGGCCGCCGCGTAACCTTCCCCGAAGCCCACCGCGCGAGGATCGCAAGCCTCTAGCGGATCGCCGCGTTACTGACTAAGTAGCGCGCACTCGAAAACCGATTACAGGAGATCGCCCCATACCACGTCCCCCCCGGCGCATGCTCGCGCCCCCGGTCAAATCCGGCCCTCGCTTCGATAACATGATCCAGGCCGACAAGGTCCGCGTGATCGACGAGAACGGCGAGAATATCGGCGTCATGTACACCCGCGAGGCGATCGAACAGGCAAACGACGCCGGGCTCAACCTGGTCGAGGTTTCGCCCAATGCCGATCCGCCGGTGTGCAAGTTCCTCGATGTCGGCAAGTACCGCTACGAAGCCCAGAAGAAGGCCAACGCCGCGCGCAAGACGCAGAAGACGCAGCAGATCAAAGAGATCAAGATGCGTCCGAACATCGACGATCACGACTATGACGTGAAGATGCGCAACGTGGTCAAGTTCATCGAGGAAGGCGACAAGGTGAAGATGACCTTGCGTTTCCGCGGCCGTGAGATGGCGCACCAGGAACTGGGGATGAACCTGCTCAAGCGAGTGCAGGACGATGTGGCGGAAATCGCCAAGATCGAAGCCTACCCCCGCCTGGAAGGCCGCCAGATGCTCATGGTGCTGGCCCCCAAATAATCGCCCAGGTGATTCGGACCGGCCGGGATATATCCGCCGGTCCGGGGCGTTGGGATACCGCCGGCCAGCCCTGTGCTGGCCATCGTGCGCTGGCGCGCGTCCCCTGCCCCGGTTACACCCGAAACCATGTCCGACATCCCGAATCCCCGCCGCAAGCCCAAGCCCGAAGTCGCCACGCTCGACGGGCGGAGGCTCAAGCCATCCACGCTGATGATGGGCTATGGCTATGATCCGGTGCTGTCCGAAGGCGCGCTGAAGCCGCCTATCTTCCTTACCAGCACCTTCGTGTTCGAAAGCGCAGAAGCCGGCAAGCGCCACTTCGAAGGCATCACCGGCAAGCGCGCGGGCGGTTCCGAAGGACTGGTCTATTCCCGCTTCAACGGCCCCAACCAGGAAATCCTGGAGGATCGCCTGGGCGTGTGGGACGGCGCGGAGGATGCGCTGGTGTTCTCCAGCGGGATGACCGCGATCTGCACCCTGATGATGGCCTATTGCGGGCAGGGAGACGTGATCGTCCATTCCGGCCCGCTTTATGCCGCGAGCGAGGGCTTCGTTGCCAAGGTGCTCTCGCGATTCGGGGTCGGCTATGTCGATTTTCCTGCCGGGGCCACGCGCGGGGAACTCGATGCCGTGCTGGAAAGGGCCAAGGCCAAAGCCGCCGAAACGGGCGGCAGGGTGGCGATGATCTACCTCGAAAGCCCCGGCAACCCGACCAATGCGCTGGTGGACATCGAAGCCGTGAGCGCCGCGCGCGACGCCGCGCTCGATCCCGATGAAACGCCGATCGCGATCGACAACACCTTCCTCGGCCCCCTGTGGCAAAGCCCGCTGCGGCATGGGGCGGACATCGTGGTCTATTCATTGACCAAATATGCCGGCGGCCATTCCGACCTGGTGGCCGGCGGAATATCCGGCGCGCGGCGGTGGATGGACCCGGTGCGCGGCCTGCGCAACACGATGGGCGGCATCTGCGATCCCAACACTGCGTGGATGCTGCTGCGGAGCCTGGAAACGCTGGAAATCCGCATGCAGCGGGCGACGCGCAACGCCGTGCGCATATGCGATTTCCTGAAGGATCACCCCAAGGTGGAAAGCGTCGGCTTCCTGGGCCTGCTGCGCGAAGGGCGGCAGAAGGACATCTACGACCGGCATTGCACCGGCCCCGGCAGCACGTTCAGCCTGTTCATCAAAGGGGGCGAGGCGGAAAGCTTCCGCTTCCTCGACGCGCTCAAGGTCGCCAAGCTGGCGGTCAGCCTGGGCGGCACGGAAACGCTCGCCAGCCATCCGGCCGCGATGACGCACCTCTCCGTGCCCGACGAGCGCAAGGCGCAGCTGGGCATCACCGACAACCTGGTGCGCATCTCCATCGGCATCGAGGACGCCGACGATCTGATCGCCGATTTCGGCCAGGCGCTGGCGGCGGTCTAGCAGGCGCGGCGGAACCGCGGACGGCCGCGCCGAGTTTCCTTCCCGACACAGACCTGGAAGGAAATCGAGCATTATGAAGATGCTAGCCATGATCGCCGGTCTCGCCGTTGTCGGCTGCGGTCTCACTGCCTGCAACAGCAAGGCCCAGAACGAAGTCGATCAGATCGCCAACGGCATCGACAAGCGGGCCGAGGCCAACGCCGATATACTCGAAGCCAGCGAGGCCGGCGGCCCGAACGCGGAAGCCGCCAAGGAGCAGGCGGACGCCATCCGCCAGCAGGGCGAGGAAACCAAGGATCACCTGAAGAAGGAAGCGCGCGAGCTGGGTTCCGTGCCGCGATAGGCGCCATGTGGAGCCGTTGGAGCGTGATCCGTCGTCGGCTGAGACGCTCCATGGGGAGCGTGGCGATGGAAGCGAAGCTCGCTACGGGGCCAACCAATCCAGGGTCGCGCGGCGCGGCCCTGGATTGCTTCGCTACGCTCGCAATGACGATTCAGAGTGGGCTATGAAGGGTGGGCTATGAAAGTGACGCGTTCACCGCGGGGCGCTGAAGCTCACCCCCGCCACTCCCGCCGCTCCTCGGCCTGGCACAGCACTTCGTAAGCCAGGCTATAAGTCTGGAAGGCCTTGGCCGCTTCGGCGTCGCCCGGCTTCACATCGGGGTGGACTTCCTTGGCCTTGGCGCGCCAGGCCTTCTTGATCGCTTCGAAATCGGCATCGGCTTCCAGCCCGAGCAGTTCAAGCGCGCGCATCTCGTCCGCGCTGCGGCTGCCGTCGCCGGAGCCGCCCCAGCCATAGTGCGACGCCTGGGCATAGCCGGCGTTCGTCCGCTGCTCCGCCCCGGCGCGGGCTTCCGCCTCGGCTTTTTCCAGTCCTTCGAAATAGTCCCATTTCGAATTGTATTCGGCCGCGTGGTTGCGGCAGAAATACCAGCGTTCGGGGCTGTTGGGTGCCTTGGGCGCGGGGCAATCGCCCGGCTCTTCACACCCGTGGCGATCGCACAGGCGCACGCGCGCCGCCTCGCGCGAGGTTCCATAGCCGCGCCAGCGCGGGAAGCCCCAATCGAGCGAACGCGTCGACCGGGCCATCAGGCTAATCCTGCGATCTGCATGAGCTGTGTATAGGGCCTCGTGCGCGGTGCGGGAACCGGCGAGCGCTCGATTGGCAAAGTTTTTACCTCGGCCCGCCTATGCTGCATTGCAATATAACTTTGGCTTTCTACATGCGCCCAGCGGATCACGGATCGAGTCTGACGATGTCCAGGCAGCTTGCGATTGCTTCGGCCTTTTCGGTTTTCGCGCTTTCGGCGCTGGCGCTTTTCGCGCCGGCCTCGCCGCGCGTCGGCACCGTGCCGTCAAAGGGCGCGACGATCGAGATCGCCGCGCCCCCCCTGGCAGCCATGCTGCCGTTTACCGATTGATCCGTCCCCTTCTGTTCGAAAAGGGGGGCGCTCAATTCATGACGATGGTCACCGCGCGGCGGTTGCGCGCCCAAGCCTGCTCGTTCGAGCCAAGCGCGATCGGGCGTTCCTTGCCGTAGCTCACCGTGGTCAGCCGGTTGGCAGCCACGCCCAGGCTGATCAGATAGTTCTTCGCCGCATTGGCGCGGCGTTCACCCAGGGCGAGGTTGTATTCGCGCGTGCCGCGTTCGTCACAGTGGCCTTCCACGGTGGCGCGGATATTCGGATACTGCTGCAGGTAAGCCGCCTGCTGCGCCAGCGCCGCCTGATCTTCTGCATCGATGTTGAACTTGTCAGTATCGAAGTAGATCGTATCGCGGCCCTGCATCTGCTGGGCGAAATGGGCCTGCGTGCCGGGAACCACGCCCTGCGGCGCGGACGGCCCGGGCGCGGAAGGCGCGGGCTCGGCCGAGCTTTGCGGCGGCGGGGGCAGCGATTCCGGGGCCTGCTTCTTGCAGGCGCCGAGTGCCAGCACGCTGGTTGCAGCGAGAACGATTGCAATCCTCTTCATGCCATTTCCTCCTTGATTGATGCCCTGGTTTTCCAGGGTTGTGTCGGGGATGTAACAATTCAGGGCAGGACCGGTCCCCAAGCCGGATCCGACGCTCCCACGGGAGTAGGTAGGCGCCGCTCGTTGCGGCCGGTGAGATCGACCTGCCAGATCGATGTTTCCCCGGAGTTGCGAGCGGTGCGGAAGAACTGGACGATGCGGCCGTTGGGCGACCAGGTGGGCGCTTCGTCCTGCCAGCTATCGGTGAGATAGCGCAGGTTGCGCCCGTCAGGCGTGATGACCGCGATGCGCAGGTCGCCGACGATATGGGTGAAGGCGATCTGATCACCCCGCGGGCTCCATTCCGGCGTCGCCGCGCGGCCGCCGAAGAAGCTGATCCGGCGCTGGCCCGAGCCATCGGCGTTCATCACGTAGATCTGCTGATTGCCGGAACGATCACTCTCGAACACGATCTGCGAGCCGTCGGGCGAATAGGAGCCGCCGACATCGATGCCCGGCGCATCGGTCAGCCGTTGCGGCGTGCCGCCGCCGGAAGCGGATATGCGGTAGATGTCGGTATTCCCGGCCACCGCCATCGAATAGAGGATGGTGCGCCCATCGGGCGACCAGCGCGGGGCGAAAGTCGGGTTCTGGCTTTCCGTCACCAGGGTCTGCCGCCCGCTGCCGATGTCATAGACATAGATCCGCGCGTAGCCGTTCACGTAGCTGACATAGGCGATCTTGGAATAATCGGGGGAATAGCGCGGAGTCAGCGCGGTGGCCTGGCCATTGGTGATGAAGCGGTGGTTGGCCCCGTCGGAATCCATGATCGCCAGGCGCTTGATGCGGCGATCCTTGGGCCCCGTTTCGGCGATGTAGGCGATCTTGCTGTCGAAGAACGGGCTTTCGCCCGACAGGCGCGAATAGATGAGATCGGCGCACTTGTGCGCGGCGCGGCGCCATTCCGCCGGCGAGACCACCCAGCCTTCACGCACCAGTTCCTGCTGCAACTGCACGTCATAGAGATAGCAGCCGACCGTAAGCTGATCGTTGCCCCCGGCGCGCACATAGCCGTGCACCAGCATTTCCGCCGAGCGGCCACTCCAGGTGCCCCAGGCCGGCGCGGTAATCTGCGCGTAGCTGGGCCGGGGCAGCGAATCCGGCCCCACCGGGCGGAACAGGCCGTTGTTCATAAGATCGCTGTAGATCACGCGGCCCAGTTCCACCCCCAGCGCGGCGGTGCCCTGCGCGTTGGCGGGCGTCGGCTCGTCACGATTGGTAGCGAAGGCGGGGATCGCGATCGAAAGATCCTGCCACGGGCGTTCGTCGGTGACCGTGAAGGTGAAGCCTTCGTCACTTTCCGCCGGCGCCTGCGCCGCCTGCGAGGAAGGAAGGGCAACCACGGAACCGCTTGTGGCCGTGGGAGCCGGCGCGTTCTGCGCCAGGGCCGGCCCGGCCAAGACCGTCAGCAGGGCAGCGGTGAAGAGAGTGCGCGCTGTCATCACAAGTTCCTGTCGAATTTCACGTTCCGGGGGCTTTTCCAAATGTCGTAGTATTCTTCCGGCAGGTTGAACGGCGCCGCCAGCTGAACCGCGCGTATCGCCCGTTCGGCATGGAGCTGCGCCTGCGGCCGGTTGGAATCGGTAATCCCCGACTGCCGCTCCACCCGGGGCCGGCCCTTGAGCGATCCGTCGGGATTGAGATCCCAGCTGAGGTAAGTGACGAGCTTTTCGGCATCGACACCCTGGGGCGCCGACCATTTCGGCTTGATCTGCCGCGCCATGGCCGCCTGGATGGAGGCGATTTCGGCCGGGCCGGCGCGCGCGGCCGGCGTTCCCTGATCGCCTTCCGCCGTGCCCGCGCCCCTCAGGAAATCCGCGCCGATCCGGCTGCCGCCGGGCGTGCTGCTGGGCGCGGGCCTGGGTTCGGGCTGGCGGCTGGGCTGGGCGGTAGGCCGCGCGCTGGGCGAAGGAGAAGGCGTGGGCCGCGGCGCCGCGCGCGTCGGCTGCGGCTTGGGCTGGGGTTCCTCCCGCGCCCGCGTGGGCGCCGGTTCGGGCGCGGCGGTGGGCACGGGGGCCGGGGCCGGCTCCGGCGCGAGCACGGGGGCCACCGCCGCCTGCGCTTCCGCCACCGGATCGGGCGCGGTGGATTCCAGGCTCACATCGCTTGCCAGGCTGACGTCCATCCGCTCCGGAACCGGCAGCGGTGTGGGATCGTCACGGACTTGCAGCACCAGCGCGGCGACCAATGCCACATGCGCCGCCGCGGCAATGCCGAGACCGATCCGCTCCTCGCGCGAGAGATGGGCGAAGGACACCATGGCCGAAGGCCTATGGAGCCTCGACTGAACCGCTGGTGACCAGCGATATACGGTTGCACCCGGCGCGATTGAGTTCGCCCATCACCGCCATGACGCGGCCATAGTCCAGCGCGCGATCGGCCCGCAGGGTGATCAGCGGCGCGCCTTCCCCGCCGCAGCGGACGCTTTCCAGCGCCAGCGGCAGCTGCCCCTGCTCCACCAGCCCGTCATCGATATAGATGAACCCCTGGCGATCGATGCTGATGGTCACCTGGTCGGGCTGCTGGTCCAGCGCATTGGCGCGGCTTTCCGGCAGCTCCACCGGCACGCCGCTCGCCAGCAAGGGCGCCGTGACCATGAAGATGATCAGCAGCACCAGCATGACGTCCACCAGCGGGGTCACGTTGATCTCCGCCATGGCTGCCCGCCGGGAAGACCGCCCACGCCGGCGCGAGGAGGCTTGAGCGCCCATGGCCATCAACCGCGCTCCAGTTCCCGGCTGACCTGCGCGCCGACCCGGTCGGCGAAGCGTTGCAGGCGGGCTTCGAACAGGTTCACCCGCTGGCTGAAGCGGTTGTAGGCGATCACCGCCGGAATCGCGGCGAACAGGCCGAGAGCGGTGGCGAACAGCGCTTCGGAAATGCCGGGGGCGACCACCGCGAGCGATGAGTTCTGCTGCTGCCCGATCTGGAAGAAGCTGTTCATGATCCCCCACACCGTGCCGAACAGGCCGACGAACGGCGCCACTGCGCCGGTGGTGGCAAGGAAGTTGAGCCGCTCGGCCAGCGTATCGGCCTCGGCCGCGACCTGGCCTTCCATGGCCAGCGCGACGCGGGATTTCGTCCCGTCACGGTTGCGCAGCCCTTCCTTGGTGGAGATGCGCAGTTCGGCCAGGCCCGCCGCAGCCACCCGCGCGGAGGGATTGTCCTGCCGCCGCTTGCCCTGGATCAGCGCCTCGGGCTGCTCGGCATCCCAGAAGTCCTGCTCGAACGCGGCGGTGCGGCGGCGCACCTTGCCCATGCGCATCGAGAACGAGACGATAATGGTCCACACCCAGATGCTGGCCAGGATCAGCCCGGTCATCACCACCTGCACCACGATATCGGCATCGAGGAACAGTTGCAGCGGATCGAGGCGGGAAGGCGCCCCGGCAACGGTAGAAGCAGCGGCAGCTATCAACGTCATGCGGGATCTTTCGCGGGCAGGAGAGATTCAAAGGCGGATCGCCAGGCGAGCGGCTGGCGCCGCGGTCGTCCATCAAGTGAGATGAATCCCACCCGAACGAGTGCTTCGGCCAGCATTGCGCCGGAACGGATCGCGCGCTGGCGCAGGCGCACGCTGGCGGCGCCCAGTTCCGTCGCGTCCGTGGAGATCGTCACGGCATCGTCGAGCCGCGCGGGGGCGAGGAAGCGGACGGTCAGGTCGGCGACGGTATAGAGCCCCTCGCCGTTTTCCGCCGCGCTGCGCTGGTCGATGCCGAGCAGGCGCAGCATGTCCGACCGCGCGCGTTCGAACCAGCGCAGGTAATTGGCGTGATAGACCATGCCGGACAGGTCCGTGTCCTCGTAATAGACGCGAATGGGGAACAGGTGCAGCGATCCCTGGAACAGGCCCGAAGGCGGTTGAGGCGGCGTGATGTCCATCGTCCCGACAAGGCTTAGCCAACCCGCGACTCGGCTGGCAACCTCAGGAAAGCTAAGGATTGATTTTGCGTCGGAATGCGCGGCCCGGCGTGCTCAGCGCGCGATCATCCGCCCCAGCGGCGCGCCGCCGAACAAGTGGACGTGGAAGTGCGGAACTTCCTGCCCGCCATCCGCCCCGACATTGGCCAGAAGGCGATAGCCCGGCGCGACCAGCCCGTTTTCCCGCGCCACCCGGCCCACGGCGCGGACGAAGCCGGCGATCTCTTCCGCCGGGGCGCTGGCCGAAAAATCGTCCCAGCTCACATAGGCGCCTTTCGGCACGATCAGGATATGCACCGGGGCCTGCGGGGCGATGTCGTGGAACGCCAGCGCCCATTCGTCCTCATAGACCTTGTTGCACGGAATCTCACCGCGCAGGATCTTGGCGAAGATGTTTTCAGGATCATAGCCCTGCGTGGCGTCGATCGGCATCAGGCGCTCCTCGCGGCTTTTTCCGCCAGGCCGGACGTGCCCTCGCGGCGTTCCAGTTCGGCAAGGACGTCCGCCAGGGGGATGTCCTTTTCGGCGAGCAGGACGAGGAGGTGGAACAGCACGTCGGCCGCTTCCCCCACCAGTTCCTGCCGCCCCCCGGTGAGTGCGGCGATGATCGTTTCGGTCGCTTCCTCGCCCAGCTTGCGGGCGATCACCGGCAGGCCCCGCGCCGTCAGGCTGGCGACATAGCTGGCATCGGGCGCGGCGGTGCGCCGCTGCGCAATGGTCTGTTCAAGGCGGGCCAAGGTGTCCATGCCGGGCGGGATAGGCCGTCAGCCCCGCGCGGGCAATCCGGCAGCGCGCAGCGCGGCATGCGCCTCTGCCACCGTATGCGTGCCGAAGTGGAAGATCGAGGCGGCGAGCACGGCGCTGGCGTGGCCTTGCGTCACGCCTTCGACCAGATGCTGCAAGGTGCCCACCCCGCCGCTGGCGATCACCGGCACCGGCACGCTGTCGGCGATGGCGCGGGTCAGCTTCAGGTCATAGCCGCGCTGGGTGCCGTCGCCATCCATCGAGGTGACCAGCAGTTCCCCCGCGCCCAGTTCCGCCAGCCGCACCGCGTGCTCCACCGCGTCGATCCCGGTGGCCCGGCGGCCGCCATGGGTGAAAATCTCCCAGTGATCGTGGCTCCAGCGCGCATCGACAGAGGCGACCACGCACTGGCGGCCGAATTTTTCGGCGATATCGCTCACCACTCCGGGCCGGGCGACGGCGGCGCTGTTCACCGCCACCTTGTCCGCCCCCGCCAGCAGCAGCGCCCGCGCATCCTCCACCGAACGCACACCGCCGCCCACCGTCAGCGGCATGAAGCACACTTCCGCCGTGCGCCGCACCACGTCGATCAACGTCCCGCGCCCTTCGTGGCTGGCGGAGATATCGAGGAAGCACAGCTCGTCCGCGCCGGCGTCGTCATAGGCGCGCGCCTGCTCCACCGGATCGCCGGCGTCCTTCAGGTCCACGAAATTGACGCCCTTCACCACGCGCCCGTCACGCACATCGAGGCAGGGGATGACGCGGATGCGGACGGTCATGCCCCACACCCTTCGCAAGCGTGCTTCGACCGGCCCGGCACGAGCGGAACGCGGGACAAGGGCGCGTCGTGAGCTTGCCGAAAGATCATGCCCGTTCCGCCATGGCGATCGCCGCCGCTAGGTCCAGCCGCCCGTCATAGAGCGCGCGGCCGGTGATGACGCCTTCGATCCCTTCATCGGCATGGATGGCCAGCATGCGAATGTCGTCCAGTCCTTTCACCCCGCCGCTGGCGATCACCGGCAGGCTGGTGCGGCGGGCGAGGTCCACCGTGGCGTCGATATTGCAGCCTTTCAGCAGCCCGTCGCGGCCGATATCGGTGAACAGCAGGCTGGCGACGCCGGCGTCCTCGAACCGGCGGGCCATGTCTTCTATCCGCACGTCGGAGACCTCCGCCCAGCCCTCCGTCGCCACCATGCCGTCACGCGCGTCCACCGCGACGACGATGCCGCCGGGGAAGGCGCGCGCCATGTCCTTCACGAACTGCGGGTCCTTGAGCGCGGCAGTGCCCATGACCACGCGCGCCACGCCAAGGTCGAACCAGCCTTCGACTGCCTGCGGCGTGCGGATGCCGCCGCCGAGCTGCACATAGCCGGGAAAAGCATCGACAATGGCTTCCACCGCCTCGCGGTTCTCCGCGCGGCCGGCGAAGGAGCCGTCGAGATCGACCACATGCAGGTGCCCAGCCCCGGCCTGTGCGAACAAGCGTGCCTGGGCGGCGGGATCGTCACCGTAAACAGTGGCGCGGTCCATGTCGCCTTCGGCCAGGCGGACGACCTGGCCCTGCTTCAGGTCGATAGCGGGGAATACGATCATGGCGGGCGCCTAGCAGCGCCCTTGCGTCAATTCCATCGTTTAGGGAGCGCAGCGAAGCAATGACGAAACAGGGGTTCAGGAAGCGCTGCCCGCCACGAAGGCATCCTTCGGCACGTGCGTCACCCGGCAGGCGAGGTCCGCCTCGCCGCTGGCGACGATGAAGTGGTCTTCCTCCTCCAGGATGCCCGTGGTGAATACCACGTCGTCGAGGTACATCCGCTGCTTGAGCGGCTCCGTCAGCTCCGCGTTCGGCTCGATCAGCGGCGCTTCGCCGGCTGCGATGACTTTCCACGGCTCCCGCTCGTCAAGCAGCGACCAGTAAGTGCGATAGATGCCGACGATCTGCTTCGGTTCGACCCCGTGCCACAAGGTGAGCCAGCCGCGCCGCCCGGCCAGCTCGGTCAGGATCGGCGGCGCGCCGCCGCCGATGCGCGCGGTCGCCGGCGTGCCGGCGCGCGGGCGGATACCGGGTTCGATGCAGGGCATCCAATGCAAGGCGTCGGGACTGCTGGCGAGATTGATCGACGGGCCGGCCTGCCACGCGCTGCCCGGCGGATAGGCGAAGAACAGCTGGCCCAGCGGCCGCGTCTGCGCCCAGTACTTCCCGCCGATCAACCCTTCGAAGATCAGCATATCCTTGTTCTGGTGGTCGAGCACGATGCCCTCGAACGTCCAGTCGAGCGCATTGTCGGACGTGTAGAGCGTGGTCGAATGCCGTTCCGGGCTGACCGAGCAGGTGGTCATCAGCCAGCGGTCACCCACCTTGCTGATCCGGGCATCTTCCACCCCATAGCACTGCGAGTTGCCGCGCGGCACGACAGCCTTGTCATAATGCAGGGTGACGATGTCCAGGCCATCGGGAGTCATCTCAACCGGAAGCAGCCAGGAAAGCGAGGTCAGCGCCATGACCCGCCAACCCTGGCCATGGAGCAGGAACTTGCGCGGATCGGCCGTGTCGCACAGTTCGAGCGGCCAGGGATCGAGCACGTAGCGCGCGCCGCCTTCGGACGAATCCCAGCGGATGGCATGGACCGCATCGTCGAAGATCGGCGTCTTCAGCGCTTCCGCCACGCGCGCCATCAACAGCACGTTGCCGTTCGGCAGCCGCGTCAGGCCCGGGTTGAACACGCCGAGCACGTAAGTTTCCGCCCCCAGATGCCCCGCCAGCGGGGACCGATCGAGATCGATGGCATCGGGCGTGAGGACGAGGCGGTCCGCGAGAAAGCCCATCACTGCGAGACGCGCTGTGAGATCGTCAGTTGCTGCACCACCGTGCGGCGGGGCTGTGTGAGCATGTAATGGACGGCCACGGCGATATCCTCCGCGCGCAGCATCTCCTCGGCATTGATCATCTCGCGCTGCTCATCGGCGGGAATCTGGGGATACTGGAAGTCGGCGCCCGTCAGCCCCGGTTTGACGAGGCCGACCTTGATGCCCTTGTTGCCCAGTTCCTTGCGCAGCGCCTCGGCAAAGCCGGCCACGCCGAGCTTGATGCCGCCGTAGATCGCGGATTCCCCCGAAAGGCTGTGCGCGCTCATCGATCCGATGAGGATGATGTCGCCCTTGTCCTGCATGTGCTTCGCGGCCTTGTAGGCGCCGAGGATATAGGCGGTGAAATCGGTCTCGATGGCGTAGCGCGCGTCCTCCTCGCTGGTGGAGGTCACCCCGTCCACCGGGATCGCCGCGTTGATCACGGCGATATCGTAGGCGCCAAGCCGCTCCTCCGCCTCGGCGAAGAAGCGGTCCACGCCGCCTTTCTCCGCAAGATCGACGCTGATGCCGGCTCCCTCGCCGACTTCGCGGATCCGTTCGAGGGCATCCGCCAGATGGCGTTCATTGCGCCCGCAAGTGAAGATTTCCACCCCTTCGGAGGCCAGCAACACCCCGATCGCGCGGCCGATCCCCGTGGTGCCGCCGGTGATCACCGCCTTACGGCCTTGCAGCGAAGGCATCCGGGTGTGGGCATCGGACAGGTTCCGCGGATCGGCGTTCCTCATGGGGCAGTATCTCCTCAGGGCGGAGACGGTCGGCAGCCGATGCGGTTCCTAAGGCTCCCACTCCAGGAAGCGGGCCAGCAGGGCGAGGCCGTAAGCCTGGCTCTTTTCCGGGTGGAACTGCACGCCCACGATATTGTCGCGCGCCACCGCCGCCACCAGGCCGCCGCCATGATCGGTCATCGCCGCCACGTCACGCCCGCTGTCCGGCTGGAAATGATAGGAATGGAGGAAATAGGCCTCCCCCGGCTCGATCAGCGCGGCCCCGTCGGCATGCTGCGTGGGCAGCACATCGTTCCAGCCCATGTGCGGCACCTTGATCGCCGGGTCGGTCCGCTCGATCGGGCGCACTTCGCCGGGAATCCAGCCGAGGCCGGGCGTGGCACCGAATTCCAGCCCGCGCGTGGCCAGAAGCTGCATTCCCACGCAAACGCCCAGGAACGGCACCCCATCGCCGCGCACGCGCTGCTCCAGCGCCTCGACCATGCCCGGCACGGCCTGCAGCCCGCGCGCACAGGCGCCGAACGAGCCGACGCCCGGCAGCACGATCCGCCGAGCGCCGCGTACCACGGCGGGATCGGCGGTTACCGCCACGCGCTCAGCCCCGGCGGCCTTCAGCGCATTGTGGACCGAATGGAGATTGCCCGCGCCGTAATCGACCAGGGCGATCGCCTCAGCCACCGAGTTGGCCCTTGGTCGAGGGGATCGCTCCCTGCTTCCTCGGGTCGAGCTCCACCGCCTGGCGCATCGCGCGGGCGAAGCCCTTGTAGATCGCTTCGCACACGTGGTGGTTGTTCTGGCCGTAAAGCAGCTGGACGTGCAGCGTGATCCCTGCCGCCTGGGCCACCGAATGGAACCAGTGTTCGACTAGTTCGGTATCCCATTCGCCCAGCTTTTCCTGGGTGAAGCGCGCTTTCCACACCAGGAACGGCCGGCCGGAGATATCCAGCGCCACGCGCGCCAGCGTCTCGTCCATCGGCGAATAGGCCTGGCCGTAACGGCCGATCCCGCCCTTGTCGCCCAGCGCCTGGCCCAATGCCTGGCCCAGCGCGATGGCGCTGTCTTCCGTGGTATGGTGCTGGTCGATGTGCAGATCGCCATCGACCTTCATCGTCACGTCGATCAGCGAATGGCGGCTGAACTGTTCCACCATGTGATCGAGGAAGCCGATGCCGGTGGAAACGGCATAGGCCCCCGTCCCATCGAGATTCACCTCGACCAGAATGTCGGTTTCGGCCGTCTTGCGGGCGATCCTGCCGGTGCGCATGGGCGCGCTATACGCGAGGGGCGGCGCGAAGCAACTCCCCAGCAGGCCACCCAACGCCCGGCTGTGTGCCGACCTGTGTGGCGCGGCGACCCTATCGCGGCCAACATGCGCCCAGCGGAAATCATTCCCGCTTGACCCGCGCGTTAGGCGCCGCCACCTACTTTTGCATGAGCGACGAAACGCCCGACAGCCTGATCCCTTATGACGAGATCGTCCAGGAAGCCCTGCGCGCGGTGGTCGGCCGCGTGCTCGGCGAGGTGGAGCGCGGGGGCGGCGTACTTCCCGGCAACCACCATTTCTACATCACCTTCAAGACCGGCGCCCCCGGCGTATCGATCCCGCGCCACCTGCGCGAACGCTTCCCCGATGAAATGACCATCGTCCTGCAGAACAAGTTCTGGGACCTGGGAGTAAGCGCCGATGGCTTCACGGTGGGGCTCAGCTTCAACCAGATACCCGCCAAGCTGGTGATTCCCTTCTCCGCAATCACCGCTTTCGTCGATCCGGCGGTGGATTTCGGGCTGCAATTCCAGGCGGCCGTGGGCGACCTGGAACCGGCCGCGCATGACAGCGCCGAAAACGATGCGCCCGAAGACGAAGAGGAACAGGGCAAGGCAGCGGGCGTTGCCAAGGGTGATGACGGGTCCAACGTCGTCACGGTCGATTTCGGCCGCAAGAAGTAGCCGAGACCGCCTCTCGCGCGGCAAAAGGGGGCAGGATGAGCGTGCGATCGCATACGCGGAAGCTGAAAGGCCGGGCGGCCGAGCGGACGCGGCGCACCCTGGCGAAGATTCCGGGTCCCAGCACCAATCCGGCGACCAACCTCCTGATCCTGGACGTGGCGATCCGCGGGGCCGCCCTGATCGCCGGGCGCGGCATGGAAAAGGCGCTGCTCCGCACGCGCTATCAGCGCGAAAAGGCCCATGCCATCGTCAAGGGGCGCAGCATCGTCAGTTCGATGGCGGCGACCGGCGTGGCGCGGGTGGCGACGCGTTCTGTCCCCGGCTTCCTGCTGGTGACGGGCGGCCTGCTGGCCAAAGCCGTGGTCGATCGCAGCTTCGGCCGCCGCCGCTCCATCCGCCAGGGCGAACGGCAATTCGCCGAACAGGCCGAGCAGGCGGACGGGGAGTAGGCGGGTTTAAGCGGCCTGCGGCCTGCCGCCGGCGCGGCAACCGCCGGCATCCGCCCGCCATCGTCATTGCGAGCGTAGCGAAGCAATCCAGAGCGTATGGCACTGCCGCCCCTGGATTGCTTCGCTACGCTCGCAATGACGAGTGAGGGGAGGAACGAAAGCACGGGCCGCCACCTTTCCTCGGTCCTTCCCCTTTCCGTCACAAATCGCCTTGATTTTGCCGCCCGGCCTGCGGCAACAGCGCGCATGGCCGATCCCGATACGCTGCACCGCCGTGGGCTGATGTTCATCCTCTCTTCGCCCTCCGGCGCGGGGAAGACGACCATCGCCCGCAAGCTGCTGGCGGAGGAAGGCACGGATCTGAAACTGTCCGTCTCGGTCACCACCCGGCCCATGCGGCCGGGAGAAGTCGAAGGGCAGGACTATTACTTCGTCGACCGGGCGGAATTCGATCGGCTGGTGGAAGCCGATGCCTTCTATGAATGGGCGGAAGTATTCGGGCACTGCTATGGCACGCCCAAGGCCCAGATCCGCGAAAAGCTGAAGCGGGGCGAGGATTTCCTGTTCGACATCGATTGGCAGGGCACCCAGCAGCTTTACCAGCGGGCGCAGGGCGACGTGGTGCGCGTGTTCCTGCTGCCGCCGAGCATCGCCGCGCTGGAACAGCGGCTGCGCAGCCGCAACACCGACAGCGATGACGTGATCGCCGCGCGCATGGCCCGCGCCCGCTCCGAAATCGGCCACTGGGACGCTTACGACTATGTCGTCATCAACGACGATATCGACGCCTGCTATGCCAAGGTGAAGACGATCCTGGAAGCCGAGCGGATGCGCCGCCTGCGCCAGACCGGGCTGATCGACTTCGTGCGCGAGCTGACTCGCTAGGGCTGCGCCCCATCGCTGGAACCAAGCCGCTTGCCCACCCCGCCTGGGCGGGCTAGCGGCGGCGGCTCGCACCAACAACAGGAGCCGCCATGTCCGCCGACCTCGAAGCCGCGATTTCCGCCGCGTGGGAAAACCGCGCCTCGGTCACGCCCGCCAGCACGGACGTGCGCGAGCCGGTGGAGGCGGCGCTGGAGCTGCTCGACAGCGGCAAGGCCCGCGTGGCGGAGCCTGACGGCAGCGGGCGCTGGACGGTCAACCAGTGGCTCAAGCAGGCGGTACTGCTTTCCTTCCGCCTCAACGACAACGCCGTGGTCGAGGCCGGCGCTGCCGGCGCCCCGGCCTATGATAAGGTGCCCAGCAAGTTCGCCGGCTGGGGCGAGAACCGCTTTCGCGACGCGGGCTTCCGCGTGGTGCCCGGCGCGGTGGCCCGGCGCGGCAGCTATATCGCGCGCGGCGTGGTGCTGATGCCCAGCTTCGTCAACATCGGCGCCTATGTGGACGAAGGCACGATGGTGGACACCTGGGCCACGGTGGGATCTTGCGCGCAGATCGGCAAGAACGTGCACATCTCGGGCGGCGCCGGCATCGGCGGCGTGCTGGAACCGCTCCAGGCCGGCCCGGTCATCATCGGCGACGGCGCCTTCATCGGCGCGCGGGCGGAAGTGGCCGAAGGGGTGCGCGTGGGCGAAGGCGCGGTGCTTTCGATGGGCGTCTATCTCGGCGCATCGACCAAGATCGTCGATCGCGCGACGGGCGAGATCCATCGCGGCGAAGTGCCGCCCTATGCGGTGGTGGTGCCCGGATCGCTGCCCGGCAAGCCGCTGCCCGATGGCAGTGCCGGCCCCTCTCTCTACTGCGCGGTGATCGTCAAGACGGTGGACGCGCAGACCCGCGCCAAGACCGGCATCAACGAGCTGCTGCGCGACTGAGCGATCGGCCCGCGAAGGAACGTTCGCCGCCTTCAACCGTAGATTCCGGCGGCCCCTGGGGCCGGGAACGGAGTGGACGGAGTATGGCCAGCGACCCTAGCAAAATTCATGCGGAGACCGACGACGCGCGCGCCGGCTCGACGCCCAACGTGGTCCGCTGGATCCTGGCGATCAGCCTGCTGGCGGTGATCGTGCTGCTGTCGATCGTGTGGATCACCGGGGCGCTGACCCAGGGCGATCAGGACAAGGAAGCCAGCGTCTCGTCCCAGCTGGCCGAGCAGCGCCGCGAGGCCGAGGAAAGGCGCGTGCCCGGCGAGGAAGCCGGTAAGCTCGAAGCGCCCCAGGCGAGCGATACCGCCCCGTCAGGCCTGGCGACCACCGAGAACTGAGCCGCGCCGGCGGGGCGGGCGAAGATCAATTCAAAGATCAGTTTGTCGCATTTCCGCCACGTTCCCGGAACCTCCTTCACCCCATGCCGGTTGCGCAGGGGAACCCGGAAACGAGGACACGGACCATGAAAGCAAAGCTTCTCGTCTGCGCCGCTGGCGCGCTTGCCCTGGCCGCCTGCGGCTCGCGCACGAACGAAAACGCACCTGACGAAACGCTGGCCACCGATACGGCGACGCCGACCGAAGCCCCGGCCCCAGCGGTGACAACGGCGCAGGCCTTCGTCGACGGCGCCGCCGCCAGCGATGCCTATGAAATCGAAGCCGGCCGCCTGGCCCAGAGCATGGGCACCAGCCAGAAGGTGAAGGATTTCGGGGCGATGATGGTCAAGGATCATACGACCTCGACCACCAACTTGAAAGACGCGGCCGCGCAGGCCACGGGCGTGACGGTCAACGCGCAGATGACGGCGCTGCAACGGAACGACCTGGAGGCGCTGCGTAATGCGGGCACCACGTTCGACACGCTCTATGCCCAGCAGCAGGTGGCGGCGCACGAGCAGGCGCTGAATCTCCTGCGGGATTATGCGGCGAACGGCGATTCGGCGCCGCTCAAGACCTTCGCCAGCAAAACCGTGCCGGTGGTCGAGGGCCACCTGACCAAGGCGCGTGACCTGCCCTGATCCATGAAGGCTTGCCGGCGGGCCGGTGACCAGGCGTCACCGGCCCGCGATCGGCGTCAGGCGTGTTCCGGGTCCGCCGTGGCTTCCGCCGACGGATCGCCCTTCTTGGTCAGCGCATTGGCCAGCACTTCGGAGACATAGCCGAAGATCCCGCCGATGATGATCGACAGGATCGTGGGGATGATCGCGTCCGTGGCGGCCATCGTCCCGTCTTCTCCCTTCAGCAGGATCGGCCCGGCCACCGACGCGAAGCCATAGACGCTCGCTGGAATGGTGGCGAGGATTGGCAGCTTGCTGGACAGGCAGATCACCGCGGCGCCGAGGCCCACGGCGATGGCCGGAGACCACGCCCCCAGGCCGCCGAGCGGCCCGCCGGCAAGCAGGACGGCGACCATGCCGACGACGGCGCCCCAGCTCATGCAGACGATGGCCGTCGTGGTGCCCTTGGTGCCGCCGCCCGAATGGAAGTGGCAGCCCCAGGCGATGAAGGAAATCCAGACCAGCCCCGCCAGGGCCGTGGTCGCGAGTGGGCCGAAAAAGAGCCAGGTGTCGAGTACGGCGAGCAGGCCGACCGACACGGTAAGCGCGAGATATGCAGACATTCGTGTAACTCCCTCGAACGGTGTTCTGTTTTCGAGGCGGCCCGGTCCTCTCCCGTCCGCGGCAGGGAAGCTAACCGCATCGCAATGGCCCGTCCAGTTCCCCCGGGGACTTGTCATCGACGAAATTGTTGCGCACCCTCGCCCGCACCGGAAAACGAGAAGGGGGCAGGGATGAACAAGGCAGGGATCGCCGCGCTGGCGGCCATCGGCGGCATCGTGGTCGGCGCGCTGGCGGGGCCGGCGGTAATCGGCGCATCACCCAAGGCGGCGGCCACGGCCGAAAGCGCCTGGGCCGACCGGGCCGCGATCGAGGATCTCGTCACGCGCTATTACCAGAACCTCGGCGGCGGCGAGGAAGGCCGTTTCGGCGCCTACTACACCGAAGACGCGGTGTTCGACGTCAATGGCGTGATATCCACCGGACGCGAGGAGATCGAGGCGCTCTATTCCGCGATGGAGAGCGGCGGCGATGCGCCAGCCACGCAAGGCACGTTCCACATGCTCATCAGCAATCCGGTGATCGACGTCGATGGGGATACCGCCACGGCGCAGTTCCTGTGGACGGGGGTGATGAACGGCGACGTCAAGGCGCGGCCCCAGCTCTACGAACAAGGCCGCGAATACGATCTGCTGGTGAGGCAGAACGGCAAATGGCTGATCAAGAAGCGTACGGTGATCGCCGACAGCGGCCTGCCCGAACGCTTCGCCGCCACTTATCAGCCGCGCAAGGATTACGTCATCCCGAAGGATTGATCCGCCTTGGGCCTTGCCCGCCGGCGGGGGGAAATAAGAGATTGGTTCGCGCGGAGACGCGGAGACGCGGAGGGATAGCGCAAGCGGCGAAGCCGCCTTTGTTCACACATGCTATCGCAAACGGCTGCGGCAGCGTTCAGAGCGGCTACGCCGCAAAATGATCTCCGCGTCTCCGCGCCTTCGCGTGAACCCATCATCTTCTTATCGACGCGGACCCCCGCCCCGGCACGAACACCGCGTGCCCTCGCCTTCCGGAAGCGATCACACCAGCGCGTAATAGCGCAGCAGATTGCCGTCGCTGCGCCGCTCGCCCACGCCGATGAACACGTGTTTGGTCAGCCAGTCGTGCTTGCCCACCGGGCATTCGAACGTGGGGTTGCCGCGCAGGTAATAATCCTCGTGCGGCACCGGATCGCCATTGTTGAACGCCCAGTCGCGCAGGCGCTGCATCGTGTCGGGCTGGCGGCCCCACAGGAAGCCCTTGTTGTTGAGAAGGATCACGGTGCCGTCATCCTCTTCCAGCAGATAGCGGGCGTCGAACACCGCCACGTCATCGGGCCGGAAATAGGCGTAGTCGCCGCCCGAGCCCGGCACCGCCCGCCCCTTGAGGCGCGGGCCTTCGAACGTGCCGCCGGAAACCAGCACCGCCGACCGCATTCCGCCATTGGGATGCGGGGCGATGGTGAAGACCTCGGGAAAGGTCAGCCGCACTTCCATCACGAATTCGAGCCGCGGGTTGCCGAGGTCGGAGAACGGGGCGGCGAAGGGGGTGGTGTCATTGAACATCATGGCGTCCTTTGGCATCAGCGCAGCTCTATCAGCCCGCCGTCGACGAACAGGTTGGCGCCGGTGATGAAGGCCGCATCGTCGCTGGCGAGGAACAGCACGGCCTTGGCCACGTCCTCGCTCTCGCCCATGCGGTGCATCGGGATATTGGCGATCATCATTTCCTTCAGCCGGGCCACGTCCGCCTCGCTCATGCCGGGATTGCGGTGGAGCAGCGGCGTGTCGATCGGGCCGGGGCTGACCACGTTGACCCGGATGCCCTCCCCCACCAGTTCCTTGGCGAAGACCTTCATCGCCATGTAGAGCCCGGCCTTGGCCGCGGCATAGGCGCCGTTGCCTTCCAGCGCGCCGTGCGCGCCGATCGATCCGGTGACCACCACCGAACTGCCCCGCCCCATGATCCGCAGCGCCTTCTGCAAGGCGAACACGCAGCCGCGCAGGTTGATCTCGTGGATATGGTCCCAGCCGTCCTCGGTGATCTCGCGCAAAGGCGCGAAGCCGCCCACGCCGGCATTGATATAGAGCACGTCGATCCGCCCGTCGGCCGCTTCCACGCGCGCGATCAGATCCTCCGTCGCGGCCGGATCGGCGATGTCGGACTGATAGCCGGTGCTGCCGGGAATGGCGTTCTGCGCTTCCTCGATCGTGCGCCAGCTGCGGCCGGTGAAATGGACCAGTGCCCCTTCCGCCGCGAAAGCCTTCGCCGCCGCCAGCCCGATGCCGCTGTTGCCGCCGAGCACCAGCACGACCTTGTCCTTGAAGCGCATTGCGATCCCCATTCTCACTTATCCAGTCTCGTCACCCTGAACTCGTTTCAGGGTCCATCCATCCGCCAAGGCGGCGCCCAGCCCGAACGCTCCAGGCAAGGCCGCACGATGGATGCTGAACCCTGTTCAGCATGACGAATTTGGAAGGAAGCACCAAGAGCCATCAGAACGGCCCGATCGGGTTCGGCCCGCCTTCGGTGACGTCCTGCATCACGTCCCAATGTTCGGCGATCAGACCGTCTTCGACGCGGAAGATGTCGATCACCGCCCAGCCGAGGTCACCCGGCCAGCGGCGCACATGGTAATGCACGGTGACATGATCGCCGTCCACGAAGGCGCGCTTCACGTCATGCACGGCTTCGGGCGTCTGCGCGCGGATCATGTCGAGGAAAGCCTTGAGGCTTTCGCGCCCCGGCGGGACCGCCTGGTTGTGCTGGATATAACCGGGCGCGATGAACCGATCGACCGCGCCGGAATCCATCGGATTCAGCACGTCTGCGAACAGGCGCAGCACGAGGTCCAGATTGGCCTGTTCCTCGGCGGTACGGCTCATGCCGCTTTCCGGCGGGACTTTTTCGGTGGCGCGGCCTGAGGCAGCTCGGCGCGTGGCAGGCTCTGCCCCTTGATAAGGTCGGCCGCTTTCTCGCCGATCATGATGCACGGCAGGTTGGTGTTGCCGCCCGGCACCGTGGGCATGACGGAGGCATCCGCCACGCGCAGGCCCTCCACCCCGATCACCCGCAGTTCGGAATCGACCACCGACCGCTCCCCCATGCCCATGGCGCAAGTGCTGGTGGGATGCTGGGCGACGTAGCACGTGGCGCGGATGAAGGCGTCCAGTTCGTCGTCGCTCTGCACCTCGAGGCCGGGGGTCTTCTCGCCGGCGAGCAGGTCGGCCATCGGCCGCGTGTTGTAGATCGCCCGCGTGGTGCGGAAGGCGCGGCGCATCTGCTCGCGGTCGGCCGGCTCGGCCAGGATGTTGAGCGTCACCGCCGCCACTTCGCGCGGGTCGGCGCTTTTCAATTCCACCCAGCCGCGGCTTTCGGGATGGAGTTGCACCACCCCGGCCCAGAACACATGCTCCTGCTCCTTGCGCAGGAACGGGCCCCACGGCGCGGCGTCGAAGCGGATCGGGTTGACCATGATCTGGAGGTCCGGCCGGTCGAGATGCGGCGCGGTGCGGATCACGACGTTGCAGGAATTGACCTGCGTCGCCATCGGCCCCGTGCCCGTCAGCGCCCAGCGCAGCGCGCTGAGGCCGATCCTGTCCCACCGCAGCTGGCGCAGGAAGGTGACCTTGTCCTTCGCCCAGAACTCCAGGCTGGCGCAGGGATGTTCCTGCAGGTTGCGGCCCACGCCGGCGCTGTCGTGCAGCACATCGATGCCATGGGCCTTGAGATGCGCCGCCGGGCCGATGCCGCTGAGCATCAGCAAGTGCGGCGAATTGTAGGATCCGCCGGAAAGGACCACCTCGCGCCGCGCGCGCACGATCCGCGGGCCGCCGCCGGCATCGACCTCCACCCCCACGCAGCGCTTGCCTTCAAACACCAGCTTGCGGACCAGCACGCCCGAGCGCACGTCCAGGTTCCGCCTGTTCATCGCCGGCTTGAGATAGGCGGTCGCCGCGCTCACGCGCCGTCCCCGGCGGTCCACCGTCTGTTCCCCCCGCGCGAAGCCTTCCGGCTGCGCGCCGGCCAGGTCCTGACTGGTGGGAAAGCCCGCCGCCGCGGCCGTTTCCATCATGGATTCGTGCAGCAGGTGCGGGGAATCGATCGGCCGGACATGCACCGGGCCGCCGGTGCCGTGATAAGGCCCTTCGCCCCGCCAGCTGTCCTCCGATTTCCGGAAATAGGGCAGCACATCGGCAAAGGACCAGCCCCGCGCGCCCATCTGCGCCCACTGGTCGTAATCCGCCGGATGCCCGCGCATCGCGAACATGCCGTTGATGCTGCCCGATCCGCCGATCACCTTGCCCCTGGGCAGGGGCATCCGCCGTGCATCGAGATGCGGTTCCGGCTCCGTCCAGTAAGTCCAGTTGAAGCGCGGATCGGGCATCGCCTTCAGGAAGGCGAGCGGCATCCTGAGATAGAGGTGATCGTCACGCCCGCCGGCTTCCAGCAGCAGGACATTGGCCGCCGGGTCCTCACTCAGCCGCGCGGCGACGACGCAGCCGGAGCTGCCCGCACCCACCACGATGTAATCGAAGCCTTCGCCCGTCACGCCACGTTTCTCCCCTTGCCGCATAGCTAACGGCCGTTAGGATCACTGGCAAGGCAAGGGAGAGGCCGATGACGCGTGAGGACTACGAACGCTACGCCGCGGCATTCAACGCCCGTGACTATGACGCGGTGTTCGATTTCTATTCCGAAAGCCCGCGCATGGCGTTCTTCGGCATCGAGATCACCACGCGTGAGCAGCTGCGCGCCTTCTACACTTTTCTCCACCGCTTCGTGCGCGAGACGATCCGGATAGAGCGCTTCGCTTCCAGCGAGGAGCTGGCGGCGGTCGAAGGCGTGATCCGTATCGAAGGGATCGAGGACCTGACGCGCGAAACGCTCGATGCGAACGGAATGACCCAGTTCTTTCCCATTCGCACGGGGGAGGTGCAGGAGATGCGCCAGTACATCCACTATCACCTGAAGGACGGAAAGATCGAAAGCGTCGGCTGCGCCCTGGCCTAGCCGACAAGACCAGAGAAAAGGCCGGGAAATCCTAGAGCAAAGAGCGGCTGGAAAAAGCCGACAACATGGGAGAGGATGAACATGACCCGATGGATGCCCAGGGCCTTCGCAGGCCTGCTGATCACGACGGCGCTTGGGGCCTGCACCGCCGCCGATGAAGGCCGCGCCTGCGATCGCAATTGCCTGATTAAGCTGACCGACGATTACCTCGCGGGGCTGGCGAAGCACAGCGCCGATGGGCTGCCGCTGGCCGAGAACGTGGCTTTCGTGGAAAACGTCACGCCGCTGAAAGTCGGCGAAGGGCTGTGGAAGGATACCACGGGCGGACCGACGCAGTTCTCCGTCCATGTGCCCGACGAAGCGAACCAGACGGCCGGCTGGATCGGCATGATCCAGCGTGACGGCAAGCCGACGATCGTCGCCATCCGTCTCAAGCTGGACGGCGACGGCAAGATCACCGAGGCCGAGCACCTCTATTCCGCGATCAACGAGCCGCAGCTCGCCAATGTGGAAACGCCGCGCGCCGGCCTGCTGGCAGACGTGCCCGAAGCCAACCGGCTGAGCCATGGCGAGCTGATCAAGATCGGCGCCAGCTATTACGACGCGCTGGACGATAACGACGGCACGCTGATGCCGTTCGCCGCCGATTGCGAACGGCACGAGAACGGCATGGTCACCGCCGGCGCGAATGCCGGGCCAGGTCCGAACGGGGCGGGCGCGAGCCCGATCGCGCGCGATTGCGCCGGTCAGCTCACCAGCAAGGTGATGACTTACATCACCACGATCGGCAATCGCCGCGTCTTCGCCGCCGATCCGCAGACCGGTCTGGTCATGGGCCTGTCGCATTTCCATCACCCGATGGATTTCGCGCCTTATGAGGTCACCGCGCTGGACGGGACCAAGATCATGTACACGCGCGATAACCAGATGAAGTTCGATCCGTTCGACCTTCCCGCCGCGCACATCTTCAAGATCGGCGCGGACGGCAAAGTCCACGAGATCGAGGCGATGGGCTTCATGGCCCCGCTCAATTCCCCCAGCGGCTGGGAGAACGAACCCGCCCCGGCGAATTCGAACGCGCCGAAGACCTGAAGCCGCTTCCGTTCCCCCTTCGGCTGCCCGCTTGCGACAGCCGAAGGGACGGGCGGCGCGCGAGCACCGTGACCGTGCACCCTTCGGCTGGAACCTCGTCATTGCGAGGAGCGTAGCGACGCAATCCAGGGCCGGGTAGAACCGCCCTGGATTGCGTCGCTACGCTCCTCGCAATGACGATTCAGGAGGTCTAGACGGCTTCGCGCCCACGCTCTTTTTCGCTCTTGCGGTAATTTCGCATATCTGAAATATCGTCCGACATGATCGAGACCACGCATGTCGGAAGCCTGCCGCGCGGCGCGGCGTTGACGCCGCTGCTGCTCGCCCGCGACAAGGGCGAGGCTTATGACGCGGCGGAGTTCGACAGCACGGTGCAGGCCGCCATCGACGAGGCCGTCTCGCGCCAGGTCGAAGCCGGCGTCAGCGTGGTCAGCGACGGCGAGCTGGGCAAGGTCGGCTATTCCACTTATGTGATCGAGCGGCTCAGCGGCTTCGGCGGGCATACGCCGCGCAAGCCCGCGCTCGACCTGGCCCAGGTGCCCGATCTGGCGAAGAAGCTGAGCCATATCATGGGCGCGCAGGAATTCATCCGCGCCAGCGCCATCGGCAAGGTGGAACTGGTCACGCTCCAGCCGCTGCATGACGATATCCGCCGCTTCCGCGCGGCGCTGGAACGGCATGGCGGTGGGGTGAAGGCGTTCATGAACGCGGCCAGCCCCGGCCTTATCACCGCGTTCCAGCCCAATCAGTTCTATCCCAGCCACGAGGCCTATCTGGCCGACCTGGTGGACGCGATGCGGCCCGAATACGAAGCGATCGTGGAAGCGGGCTTCCAGCTCCAGCTCGATTGCCCGGATCTGGCGATGAGCCGCCACACCGGCTACCAGGACATGAGCGATGCGGAGTTCCTGCGGACCATCGCCGCCAATGTCGAAGCGCTGAACGCCGCCACCGCCGATATCGCGCCCGAGAACCTGCGGATGCACGTGTGCTGGGGCAATTACGAAGGCCCGCACGATTTCGATATCCCGCTGGAAGCGATCATCGACGTGATCCTGGCGGCGCGCCCGGCCACGGTGCTGTTCGAAGCCGCCAATCCGCGGCACGAGCATGAATGGGTGGTGTGGAAGGCCGCGGATACCGCCGGCAAGATCCTGGCGCCGGGGCTGATCGATTCCTGCTCCAACTACATCGAAACGCCCGAGCTGATCGCCCAGCGCATAGAGCGCTATGCCGCGTTCGTCGGCAAGGATCGCGTCGTGGCCAGTTCCGATTGCGGCTTCGGCACTTTCGCCGGCTATGGCAAGATCGACCCGGCCGTGGCGTGGAAGAAGCTTTCCGCCCTGCGCGAAGGCGCGGACATCGCCGATCGGCGGATAGGTTGACCATGGCGGCTTCCGATCCCTCCGTGGCGCCGGGCCCGCAGGCCAGCCACGTCAAATCCGCCACCCGCACGCTCGACATCATCGAATATGTCGTCGCCCACGATCGCCCGCTGGTGGCGCAGGAGATCGCCGTCGCGCTCGGCATACCGGTGTCCAGCCTGTCCTACCTGCTCGGCACGCTGGTCGAACGCGGCTACCTGACCCGCGACGGACGGCGCTATTCCGCCGGCCCGGGGCTGGCCCGGCTGCAGACGCGCTCGCACGGCTTCACCCTGGCCGAACGCGCCGCGCCGCTGGTGCGCGCGCTGCGGGTGCAGCTCAACGAAACCGCCACGTTCTGGGTCCGCAGCGGGTGGACCGTCGAAGCCATCGTCACGGAATCGAGCGAGCAGGCCCTGCGCTATTCGGTCAGCGCGGGGGAACGGCTGCCGATGCACGCGCTCGCCGGGGGCAAGGCCCTGCTCGCCGCCCTCCCGGAAGAGGAGATCGACCGCTATTTCGCCGAGGCGGAGCGCGAGCGCTTCACCCCGTCCACGGTGACCAGCGAGAAAGCCCTGCGCCGCGAACTGGCCGAAGTGCGCCGGCGCGGCTATGCCTCGACCGACGAGGAATACTCGCTGGGCATCCGCGGCATCGGCCGGGTGGTCACCATCGGCGGAGAGCCGGTCGGCTCGCTTTCCACCGGCATCCCCAAGGCGCGCTTCGACGAAAGCGTGCTGCGCCGCGCGGTCGACTTGCTGGAGCGGACCACGGGCCTGCTGGAGACGAACTGAGGCGGCCGAAGGTTAGAAAACACTCGTCATTGCGAGCGTAGCGAAGCAATCCAGGGCGTATTGCGCTGCCGCCCTGGATTGCTTCGCTACGCTCGCAATGACGAAGATTGGGCTGGAGGCGGAGGGCTCAGCGCCCTTCGAACGCGGGTTCCTGCGCGAGCGGCGAAGCGGTGGTGCCTTCCGAGGAGGCATGGCCGCCATAGACCTTCCCATCCTCGAACGGCCCGAGCGGCGTGCCGGGGGGTACGCGCACCAGCGCGAACGGCGCCAGGCCGGTATCGACGTAGAGCATCTCCGCCTTGTCCGGCCCCGTCAGGCGGAAGCGGAACACCTGGTTCCCCGCCTCGGGATCGTTGAAGGTGAGTTCGGCCCAATCGCCGATGGCCTTCCCCCGGCGCGACGGCAGTTCCACCGCCGGTAACGAAATCCGCCCGAAACGCTTTCCGTCCGACGCGAAGGAGCCGGGCTTCACCCAGGTTGCCTTCCACGCCTTCCCGTCACGCTGAAGGTCGAAGCGCATGATCGCCGCGCCATCGAGCCGCAGGGCCCACGAGCCGGCGAGCGCCTGCGATTGCGCCGCCGCCGGCAGGGGCAGCAACAGGGCGAGCAGCAGCATGAGCCGTTTCAGCCAGGACATCATGCCCCTTGTAACCGGCCAGGCCCGCCCCGGTCCACCGTTGACGCACCAGTCGCGGCGCGGCCAGCACGGCGTGCCGCGCCGCGCGATAGCGCTTGACCGCCCTTCACCCGCTCCGTAATTGCTTTTGCGAATCATTCGTATTAGCAACAAGTGAGGGAATAGCGTGATCACAGGGGGATCGAACACCAGGCGCGTGCGCGGCATATCCACGCGGGTCGCACTTCTGCTGGCGGGGACCGCGGGGGTGATCGGCTCGCCCGCCGCCGCGCAGGATGACGACGCGCTCTATTGGGCTCAGCGGGCGCGGACGATCACCGTCACTGCCACGCGCACGCCCACCAATGTGGCGGAAGTGCCGGCGACCATCACCGTGATCACCGCCGAAGACATCGCCGATCAGATGGCGACCGACATCAAGGATCTCGTCCGCTTCGAGCCCGGCGTCAGCGTTCCCCGCGCACCGGCACGGTTCGGGGCGGCGCTCGGCTCCACCGGGCGCGGCGGCAACGAAGGCTTCACCATCCGCGGCATCGGCGGAAACCGCACGCAGATACTGGTCGACGGCGTGCGCGTGCCCGATGGCTTCTCCTTCGGAGCCCAGGCATCGGGCCGGGGCGACTATGTCGATCTGGGCCTGGTGAAATCGGTCGAGATCCTGCGCGGCCCGGCATCCGCGCTCTATGGCAGCGACGGCCTGTCCGGCGCGGTCAGCTTCACGCTGAGCGAGCCGGCGGATTTCCTCACCGGCACGCAGCCGGCATCCGGCCAGGTGCGCGCGGCTTACAATTCGGATGACGATGCGTTCTCCGAAACGGCCATCCTGGCCGGCCGCGCGGGCATCGTTTCGGCCATGCTCGCCTATACCCGGCGCGATTTCCACGAGCTGGACAACAAGGGAACCAACGATGTCGAAGGGGCGCTGCGCACCACGCCCAACCCGCAGGACGGCCACTCCAACGCCGTGCTCGGCCGGCTGGTGATCGAACCGGGCGGCGGACACAAGCTGCGCCTGACCGGCGAATATACCGATACCTACCTGTTCACCGATGTGCTTTCCGGGCGCAGCGCCTCGGTCCTCGATCTCTACGGCCGCGACACCGGCAACCGGGCACGGATCGCCGCCGACTGGACCTGGGACGGGGCCGATAGCGGCGGCGGCGCGATCGATCATGTGCAGATCGGCGTCTATTGGCAGGATGCCGAGGATCGCCAGTTCACGTTCGAGGATCGCAATCCGGCGGTCGACCGCACCCGCCTCAATACGTTCGAGAACCGCGTCTACGGGGCATCGGCCGAAGTGCGTTCCACGTTCAGCACCGGCGCCATCGGCCATCGCCTGGTGTTCGGCGGCGATGTGAGCTTCACGCGCCAGCAGGGCCTGCGCGACGGAACCGTCCCGCCCGCCGGCGAGACCTTCCCCACGCGCGCTTTCCCGGCCACCGATTTCACGCTGGGCGGCGTCTTCGTGGGGGACGAGATCGCCCTGGCCGATGGCCTGGTCACCCTGTTCCCCGCCGTGCGCTTCGATGCCTACAAGCTGGACGCCACCGACGATCCGCTGCTGCCGACATTCGCCGGCGCCGACCAGTCGGACGATCATGTCTCCCCCCGGCTCGGCGCCGTGGTGAAGCTGTCCGATGCCGTGCGGCTCTACGCCAATTACGCCAGCGGCTTCAAAGCGCCCGAGCCCGGACAGGTGAACCAGTTCTTCGGTAACCTCGCCTTCGGCTATATTTCCGAGCCCAATCCCGATCTCGGCCCCGAGCGCAGCGAAAGCTGGGAAGGCGGCGTGCGGTTCGGTAACGGGCCGCTCTCCGCCTCGCTCACCGCGTTCAAGGCCCGTTACAAGGACTTCATCTCGCAAGAGGTGGTCTCCGGATCGTTCACGCCCACCGATCCGGCGATCTACCAGTTCATCAATGTCGGCCGGGTCTCGGTGAAAGGCATCGAGGGCAAGGCGGAAGCGCGGCTGGCCAACGGCCTGACGGGCCGCCTGGCCTTCGCCTATGCCGATGGCGACGAAATCCTGCCCGACGACAGCGGGACGCCGCTCGGCTCGATCGATCCGCTCAGCGTCGTGGCCGGCATCGGCTATCGCGATCCGGCGGGCCGCTTCGGGGCGAGGTCATCGCCACCCACAATTCCCGCAAGTCGCTCGCCAGCACGGCGGGGGTCTGCGCGAATGAATGCTTCCGCCCCGGCGCGTTCACCGTGATCGACGCGACGGCCTTCGTGCGGCTGGCCGATCGGCTGACCCTGCGCGCCGGCGTGTTCAACATCACCGATGAAAAATACGCCTATTGGAGCGACATCCGCGGCCTGGCCGCCGATTCCGCGGTGACCGACGCCTATACCCGGCCCGGCCGCAACGCGAGCGCCTCCATCAGTTTCCGCTTCTGATCCGAAGGAACGCATCGCATGAAACTCTTCCCCCGCCTATCCGCCGGCCTGCTGCTGCTGGCGCTGACCAGCTCGCCGGCGCTGGCGCACCCACCGATCCAACAGCGCGCGGCGGCCGACGAACAAGCCGCCTTCGCGGCCGACCGCGCCGACATCCTGGCCATGGCCGGCGATTTCAAGGTGCGCTTCGACATGCAGGAATCGACGCCTTGGCGAACCGGCTACACGCCGCTCGACCGCAAGATTTCCGGCGGCCACGAATCCGTCCGCGTGATCGAGGACACGGGCCGCAAGATCGTGCTGCAGCACATGCTGGTGGTGGAGCAGGACGGCCAGAGCATGGTCATCAAGCACTGGCGGCAGGATTGGGAATACGAGCCCGAAAAGGTGCTGGTCTATTCCGACACCGGCCAATGGACCTGGCAACCGCTCGACGAACGCACGCGCCACGGCCGCTGGTCGCAGACGGTGTACCAGGTGGACGACAGCCCGCGCTATGGCAGCTACGGCGCCTTCGAGACCCAGGCCGGGGTGCGCCGCTGGCGGTCCGACTGGACCTGGCGCCCGCTCGCCCGGCGCGATGCGATCCGCAATCCGGTCTATGACCGCTATTACGGCATCAACCGCCACCAGGTGACGCCCGATGGCTGGATCCACTGGCAGGACAATACGAAGATGGCCTCGGAAGGCGGCCAGCTCCGGCCCGTGGTGCAGGAATACCTGCTCAACACCTATACCCGCTTCGCCGATTACGACACCAAGGCGGCCGACGCCTATTGGACGGCGACCAAGGGCTATTGGGCGGCGATACGGAGCGCCTGGGACCAGGTCGCCGCCACCAAGGGCGGCATCGCCATCCAGGAACAGGCGGATACCGGCACGGTGATCTCGGGCCGCCTTCTCGAACTGGCGGACGAGATCCAGGCCGGAACCACCCGTGAAGCCGCCGCCATCGCCGAAGCGAAGAAACTGATCGACGGGAACACCACGGCGATCGCCGGCTGACCCTGCCCCCCGGCGGACGGCACCCTGCCGCCGGCCGCCGACAAAAAGGGGCGGCCACGTCGCGGTGGCCGCCCCTCCTTTTTTGCGTCGAAGCCTTGCGTAATCGCTTTATCTTGAACTCGTCATTGTGAGTTCCAAGTAACGGCGATCACGCTAAAAGGCTCAGGCGTTGGCGCCCACGCCCGTCTGGCGCCAGCTGTCGGCATAGCTGTTGCGCGCCACCGACGAGTACGGAACCGGCGAGACGATCGCCTTGATCTCGGTCTGCACGTGCGGCTCCACGGTCGGCTTGCTGGTGCCGCCGTTCGGCTCGCCCCAGACCAGCGTCACTTCCTTGCCGAACTCGACAAAGTCGGGATCGATCATCGCCAGCGACAGCATCGCACCTTCGTTCGACGAATAGCCGATCCAGGTCGAGACGCCGATCACCTTCCCGTCGCACTTCACTTCGTCGAACGGGTGCATCGCGTAGACGGCGCTGGGGAACTCGAAGTACTTCGCGCGGTCGCCCTTGGCGAACAGCGAGCTCATCACGCGCTGCACGTCCTGCGGGTCGAGCGCCAGGGTGACCTTCTGCTTGTGCTTCTCGTTGGCCATGCGCTCCAGCGCCTCGCGGCCCACGAAGTCATGGTCGAACTTGACGATGTGGCCATAGCCGATGTCCCACGGCGTGAGGTAGTAACCCTCGATGCTGTCGGGGACGTAGCTGCCGCCGATCGAGCACATGCCGGCATAGGACTTGCCCGAAGCCCAGGCGCGGTAGTCCTTCATGATCTGGCTGTCGCCGGTGTAGAACGCGGGCAGCGGGCTGGGCAGCCAGCCGGATTCCAGCGTGTTCGACGAATAGGCGCGGCCACCGACCAGTTCGAGGCCGAAGTCCTTGCCCGCCGCGACCAGCGCGGCGTGGACGGCGGCATAGTCTTCCCACGGGCCGAACAGCTCGTAGCCCGGCTGGCCGGCCATGCCGTGGCGCAGCGCGATCACGTCTTTGCCGGCGATGTCGATATGCGCCATGTTGAAGAACTTCAGGTCCGGCGGGGTCTGGCCCATCGCCTTCTCCAGCGTCTTCATCGCGTTCGGGCCCTGGAGCTGGAAGCGATAGTTCTTGCGCTTGCCATCGGTACGCAGCGCGGTGCGCTCGTCACGCTCCACGGTCACGTTCCACTTGCTGCCGTCCGGCTTCGGATACTGGGCGTGGAATTCCACCCATTCGATTGCGGGAGCGCGACCGACCAGGCTGAACTCGTTCTCGGCCAGGTAGAACAGGATCACGTCGCCGATCACATAGCCTTCCGGGGTCACCGGCACGAACTGCTTGGCTTTGTTGACGGCGAAGTTCTTGAAGCTGTTGATCGCCAGGTATTCGAGCAGCGCGAAGGCATCGGGGCCGCGCACGTAAAGCTCCACCATGTGGTAGCTCTGGTTAAACAGCACCGCGCTCTGCGCCCAGCCGCGCTGTTCGTTGCGCCAGTTGGAATATTCCGCCGGCACGCCCGGATAGACGTTCGGGCCGACCTGCTGGTTGCGCAGGAAATCGACGACGTTGCCGGTCGAATCCAGCTTTTGTTGAAGGGTCTGTTCACTCATATGAATTGCCTCTCCTAAGGCGGGTGGAAGGTGAAGGGTTCAGTCGCTCGCGGGCTAGGGTACCTGTGGGGAAAGCCAGTCCGCGATGGCTTGGTTGACGGCGGCGGGCGCTTCGAGCGGGAGCATATGCCCCGCGCCTTCGACGATCGTCACCGTGGAGCCGGGTATCGCCGCGGCGATGGCCCGGTGTTGCGCCGGCGGGCTCCAGCTATCGAGCTCGCCGGTGATTACCAGTGTGGGGCAAGCGATCCGGGGCAGCAGGCTTTCCTGCTCCGGCCGGCCGAGCAGGGCCGCGATCTGCGCGTCGAACACCGCCTGGCCCTGATCCAGGCACATCTGCCGCATCGGCCCGTAGAGCGCTTCGTCCGCGCGGTTGCGATCGGCCACCATGGGCGGCAGCCAGGCATCGACCAGCGCTTCGAATCCCCGTTCATGCCCGATCGCCATCAGCGCCGCGCGCTTGGCCGGCTCGTCCGCGCCCAGCGCGTGGACCCCGGTGCTCGCCAGGGCCAGCCGGCGCACCCGCTGGGGCGCGAGCCGGACCACTTCCAGCGCGATTCGCCCGCCCATCGAATGGCCGAACAGGTCGAACGTTTCCGGCGCCTGATCCAGCGCGAAGCGGGCCATGGCTTCCAGCGAATCGGCCGTGCCGTAACCGTCCACCGCCCGCGAATCCGGGAATGCCGCGAGCTGCGGCGCAAAGGCGCGCGCATCGCAGATCAGCCCGGGAAGGAACAGCAGCATCGGCCTCGTGGACATTGTTCGCAGGTGTGAAAATTTCGTCTATCCGAAAGCGGACCTTCGCGCTAGAGGCTTTGTCGATACGCGCGATGCGCCTATGGCGCGCGTGATTTCTTGGGCCGAACAAAGAGGAACGCCAGCCGATGTCCTACGCCGCCATTCACCCCGATTGGGAAAAGCCCCGCCGCAACATGGTGGACGGCTATTCGCTGGAAATGACGGCCAAGGAACTCGACGGCCTGCGCGAGGCCGCGCCGCTGATTCGTCCCGGCACGCAAGTCGCCGTGACGTTCCTTCCCGGCGAGGAGATGGAGCAGCGCGTCCAAGCCGCGGTGCTGGCGCGCGAGCTTGGTTTCGAGCCGATCGTCCACCTTTCCGCCCGCCGGATCGAATCCGAGGAACAGCTGGACTGGTATCTGGGCGAGATCACCAAGCGGGCGCAGGTGACGCGCGTGTTCATCATCGCCGGCGACCCGCCGGAGCCGGAAGGCCCCTATTCCACCTCGCTGGACATCATCGAGACCGGCCTGCTCGAAAAGCACGGCATCACCATCGTCGGCGTCGGCGGCCATCCCGAAGGCCATCCGAACAACAGTGCGGCCGAGCTGTGGGACTGGATGGAGCGCAAGCTGGCCGCCGTCCGCGCGCGCGGCATGGTGCCGCTGGTCGTCACCCAGTTCGCGTTCGACGACGATGCGATCGTCGCCTGGGTCAAGGAAATGCGCCAGCGCGGGATCGACGTGCCGGTACGCCTGGGCGTGCCCGGCCCGGCCGGCATCAAGCGCCTGCTCGGCTTCGCCAAGCGCTGCGGCGTGGGCGCCTCGGCCAGCGTGATGAAGAAGTACGGCATCTCGCTGACCAACCTCATCGGCAGCGCGGGCCCGGACAAGCTGGTCGATTCGCTCGACAAGAAGCTCTCCGACGAAGAGCACGGCCGCGTGCGCCTGCACTTCTATCCGTTCGGCGCGCTCAAGGCGTCGGCCGAGTGGATCAACACCTACGACGCGAAGCATCAGTAAGATGGCCGAGATCATCGACGGCAAGGCGATCGCCCGCCAGCTGGACGAAAAGACCAAGGCCGAAGTCGATGCGATGGTCGCGGCGGGCCTGCCCCGCCCCGGCCTGGCTGTGGTGCTGGTCGGCAACGATCCGGCGAGCGAGGTCTATGTCCGCCGCAAGATGAAGGGCTGCGAGAAGGTCGGCATCAATTCCTTCGAGCATCGCCTGCCGGCCGAAACCTCGCAGGATGCGCTGCTGACGCTGATCGCGCGGCTCAACGCCGATCCTGAAGTCCATGGCATCCTGTGCCAGGTGCCGCTGCCGGCGCATATCGATACGCGCACGATCCTGGCCGCGATCACGCCGGAAAAGGACGTGGACGGGTTTCACCCGGTCAACGTCGGCCGCCTCAGCACCGGCACCGGCGGCATCGTGCCCTGCACGCCGCTGGGCGTGATGATGCTGCTCGACAGCGTAATCGACGATTTCGTCGGGTTGGACGCAGTGGTGATCGGCAAGTCGAACATCGTCGGCAAGCCGGTCGCGCTCATGCTGCTCGACCGCGAGTGCACCGTCACCGTCACCCACATCTATACCGAGAACCTGCCCGAGATCGCCCGCAAGGCCGACATCATCGTCGCCGCCGCCGGCGCGCCGGAACTGGTCAAGGGCGATTGGGTGAAGCCGGGCGCGGTGCTGATCGACGTGGGCATCACCCGCATCATGGGCGAGAACGGCAAGGAAAAGCTGGTCGGCGACATCGCCTTCGACGAAGTGCAGCACGCCAAGGCCGTGACCCCCGTTCCCGGCGGCGTCGGCCCGATGACCATCGCCTGCCTGCTGCACAACACCGTGCAGGCGGCCAAGGCGCTGGCGGAAAACGGCGAGGGAAACGGCCTCGACCCCTACCATGACGCGCCCGACCGCTCGCTGATCTACGGCACGTCCGAAGGCAGCGCCTGACGCCAAGGGGGGTAAGCCCCTGACCTCGTCGGCTTTGCCTTGGAGCCGGCCGTTCATCCACAGGCCCTCCCCCGGCCCCTCCCGCAAGCGGGAGGGGAGAGCTAGAGCCAGCCGATCCGCTTGAACTGCGCGTAAAGCAGGGCGCAGATCACGGCGATCACGCCCAGAGCCGCGAAATAGCCGTAACGCCAGGTCAACTCCGGCATGAAATGGAAGTTCATGCCATAGATCCCGGCGATCGCGGTGGGCACCGCCAGGATCGCCGCCCAGGCGGCAAGCTGGCGCGTGATCGCGCCCGTGCGGCTCTGCTCCAGCAGCCCGGCGACTTCGAGGATATAGCCGAGCGTCTCGTTGAGCCCGCGCGTGCGCGTCGTCGCGCGGTGCGCGTGGTCGTAGACATCGCGGAACCAGGGCCGTGCCCTTGGATCGATCGCCGGCTCCTCCACCGTGGTGAGCTTCGCGGCCACTTCCTCCATTTGCCCGGCGATGGCCTCGAACCGCCTCAGCTCGCGGCGCAGGCGGAAGATGCGGCGGATGCGCGCCTGGTCGGGAAAGCTGCCGATGGCGCCTTCCTCCATCTCGCTCACCGTGTGCTCGATCCCATCCAGCAGCGGGCCATAGCCGTCGACGATGAAATCGAGCACGGCGTGCAGCACGAAGTCCGGCCCTTCGGCGAGCCGGTCGGAGCGGGTCTCCAGCTCGCGCCGCAGGGCGGTGTGGGCGCGGGTGCTGCCCTGCCGCACGGTGACGATGAAATCCTTGCCCAGGAACATCGCCGTCTGCCCATAGGCGATCTTGTCCCCTTCGCCCCGGGCCGCCGTGCGGGCGACGACGAACAGCTGCGAGCCATAGGCTTCCGCCTTGGGCGTGTTGGACTTGCTCAGCGCATCCTCGATCGCCAGCGGATGCAGGCCATAGCGATGCTGCACTTCGGCGATTTCGGCCTCGGTCGGCTCCACCAGCCCCACCCAGTCGAATTCGGATTTGGCCGGCGGGGCGCAATGCGGCGGCAGCGCCGGGTCTATCAGCTTCCCGTCCCGGTAACGGCGCGCGGCGACGACGGTCATGGAATCGCTCCCCAGCCGCTTACCATGGGTCCTTCGTCTGCTCGTCGAACGGCCGGGTGTCCACCGGCGGCGCGGCATGGCGCGGGCGCTGCGGCAGCGTGCGTTCCCCCTTCCACGGGATCTGGTCCATGGCCGTCCAGGCGTTGACGTGCAGGCGGTAGAACTTCCACCGCCCGTCTCGCTTCACCAGCCGATCATCGCGCGTGCCGATGCCGAACACGAAATTGGTGCCGTAATCGGCGTTCCACTGGATGATCTGGAAGAAGCAGCGCACCCGCGCCCCTTCGGGCATCGGGTCCATGATGAAATGGTTCATCACGTGCTGGCGGCCATACCACCAGTGCTGCCGATCGTACCACAGCTTGCGCAGGTTCTCGCGGATCGCCGCGTGGCCCTTCACCGTGCCCTGCCACAGGTGGTCGAACTCCGCATCCTCGGCGAAGGTGGCGATCGCCTGCTCCTCGTCGGCCAGGTCGATCCCCCAGGCGTAGCGGGCGAACAGCTCCTCGATCTCAGCCCGGTCCTGCGCCGGCATGATCTGGGGCACGCCATCGGGCCACGGGTTTTCGGCCATGCTCATCTCCTCTTCCGGCTTGCCATTCGTTCGGCGGCGCGGTTCAATCGCGTGCATAACAAAGGACGAGAGCGATGCCCGAGATTTTTCATCCTTACGCCAGCTTCGGCCACCAGACGCGGATGCCGATGCGCTTCGAAGCCGATGTGTTCGAATGCGAGGTGGAAGGCGAGATTCCTGCTGAACTGCACGGCGCCTATTACCGCACCGGGGCCGACCGGCAGTTCCCCAGCCTGGCGAACGACATCATCCTCAACGGCGATGGAATGGCCAGCATGTTCCGCTTCGAGAACGGTCATGTCAGCTTCCGCAGCCGCTACGTCCAGACCGAACGCCTCAAGCGCGAGCGCGAGGCGCGGCGGCGGCTCTACGGCCATTATCGCAACAAGTTCACCGATGACGAAAGCGTCTCCAACCTTCCGCAGCGTGACAACACCGGCAACACCAACGCCTTCAACCACCATGGCGAACTGTTCATGCTGCGCGAGGATTCGCACCCCTACCGGCTCGATCCGGAGACGCTGGAAACGGTGGAAGTGGGGCGCTTCGGCAATCTCGGCAGCACCGCGCTCACCGCGCATCCCAAGATCGATCCGCGGACGGGCGAATGGTGGAGCTACGGCGTCTTCGCCCGGGGCGAGCCGACGACCGACGCCAGCCTGCATGTGTTCGATCGCGAAGGGGCCCTGATCCGCGAGGAATGGTTCCACACGCCCTATCCCGGCCTCAGCCACGATTGGGGCGTCACGCGCGAGCATCTCGTGTTCCCGATCATGCCGCTGACGACCGATCCCAGGCGGATGCGCGCGGGCGGGCAGTATTATCAGTACGATCCCGACCTGCCATCGGCCTGGGGCATCATGCCGCGTGACGGCTCACCGGCCGACATGCGCTGGTTCCAGATACCCGGCATCGTCATGGGGCATGTGATGAATGCCTATACCGAAGGCAGCCGGGTGATCGTGGATACGCCCATGAGCCCCGGCAACTGCTTCTGCTTCTTCAAGGACAAGCACGGCAACCTGCCCTCGATGCCCGAGACGGTGACCCAGATCACCCGCATCGAATTCGACCTGGCGAAACCTGATGCCGAGGCGGTGACGCTCTACCCGGTCCAGGGCGCCTATGGCGACATGCCCAAGATCGACGACCGCTTCGCCATGGAGAAATACCGCCTCGGCTATTTTGCCTTCCGCGATTTCCCCCGCATGGGCGTGGCCCGGATCGATTGGGACAGCGGCGAGCTGGAATACCACGAGCTGGAAAACGCCGCCGCGCAGGAACCCGTGTTCGTCCCCCGCGCGCCCGACGCGCCCGAAGGCGACGGGTTCATCCTCACCGCCGTGGACCGCTTCGCCGACAAGCGCACCGACCTGCTGATCCTCGACGGCAATGCCATCTCCCGCCCCCCGATCGCCACGGTGAAGCTTCCGTTCGCGCTGCCGATGGCTTTTCATGGAAGCTGGATGCCTGCCTGAACTGGCGGGACTGCGGGAGCGTGGTGGGTGAAGGAATTGGCACTCGCGGATGCGCGGAGGCGGAGAGGCGGAGAGGCGGAGAGGCGGAGAGGGTAGTGCGACGGGGCGCGTGGCGCGCCATCTTCGTGGCTTTGTGTGAGGCCATGAATGACAGCGGCTTCGCCGCTGGGTGCCGCGCCCTTGGGGCCTTTGGGTGAGCACCCCCTCTTTTCGTCATCCCCGCGAAAGCGGGGACCCAGGGCGATGTCGCGCCGCAAGAGCCGACTGGGTCCCGCTTTCGCGGGAATGACGAAGGGGTTGGATTGGGTCGTTTCTCTCCGCGCCTTCGCGCCTTCGCAAGCGCCAATAGCTACCGCGTCACCCGCCGCACGAAGCCGGCCACCATTCGCTCCACGGACTTGATCTCGCTGCCGATGCTTTGCGCCGGGCTCAGGTGGTTGTGGCCGGCCAGATAGTGCATCTCGGGATAGCCGGCATGGGCCACACCCCAGGCGCCGACGAGCTGCGCGGCCTGCGTCTGGAAGTCTGCCGGATCGAATTCCGATACCGTCAGCATCAGCGGGATCGTGGTGTTGAGCAGCCCGGCCATGCACGAAGCCGGCCCCCAGCCCTTCGGATCATCGCCGTAATAGGCGAGGTGGAACTGATTCCGCGAGCAGCTCAGCGTGTCGTAGATGCCGCTCATCAGGATCGCCCCGGCGATGCCCCCGTGTTCCGTCACATGATGCGCCTTGTGCGCCACATAGCCGGCGACATGCGTTGCGCCGGCCGATTGGCCGGCCAGCACGATCTTGTCGGGATCGCCCCCGTAATCCGCCACATGCGCCTTGAGCCAGCGGATCGCCGCCGCGAGATCTTCCACGCCCGCCGGAAACTGGTGCGCCGGCGCGAGGCGATACGTGATGGTGACGCCGATGAACCCGTGCAGCGCGGCGGCGGTCCCGATGTTGTCGTAGAACGGCGTTTCGGCAGAGCGCTTGTCCCCCATCACGAAACCGCCGCCGTGGACGAAGACCAGCACCGGCGCCTTGTCCGTGCCGGCCTTGCGGAAGAGGTCGAGCCGGTGGCGCGGGTCCTCGCCATATTCAAGGTCGCGGGTCACTTCGACCTCGGGATCGCTGCCCTTGGCCATGCCGGCGAACAGCTGCGTCGTGCCGCCCAGCATGGCCGGGGTCAGTTCCCGGCCGAGAGCTTCCAGTTTGGCGCGCAGGTCAGGCGTCATGCGTATCTCCATCCATCAGCAATACCGGCTTGATAACCCGGCCCGCGCGCGCATCGTCGAACGCACGGGCAATCTCGGCGAAGGGATAGGCCGTAAGCAGCCGGTCGAACGGAAAGCGCCCTTCGCGCCAGTGATCGATCAGCAGCGGAATGAAGCTGTGCGGATCGGCATCGCCGCCCAGCACGCCCTTCAACGATCGCCCGCCGCTGAGCATTGCGAACATCTTCGGCGCCCAATCGCCGCGCGGAGCAGTGACGAAGGCGGCCGTGCCGCGCATCGCCAGGCAATCCATCGCTGCATCGAACACCGCTGGAACCGTGGTGGTATTGAGGCTGGCATCGACGCCGCGCCCGCTCATCACCCTGATCTTGAGCGCCAGATCGGGCTCGTCGCCGCGCAGGCAATCGGTCGCGCCCAGTTCGCGAGCCAGCTCCAGCCGTTCATCCGACAAGTCTATGGCGACGATCCGCCCCGCCCCGGCCAGCCGGGCCGCCATCACCGCGCTCAGCCCCACGCCTCCGGTGCCGAACACCGCCAGCGACTGGCCCGCCTGCAATGAAAGCGAATACAGCACCGCGCCCGCGCCGGTGAGGATGCCGCAGCCGAGCGGCGCCAGCTTGGCCAGGGGCAGGTCCGCCGGCACTTTCACCGCCGTTCGTTCCGGCACGATGGCATGGCTGGCGAAGCTCGACTGGCCGAAGAAATGCGAATGGATCGGCTCCTCGCCGGCCTTGAGCGCCATCGAACCGTCCAGCCGCCCGCCGCCGAAGATGCGCGGCATGGCCGTGTCGCAATAGCTCGGCAGGCTGGCGGCGCAGGACGGGCACGCGCCGCACGAACTGCCCGAAAGCACCACGTGATCGCCCACCGCGAAGCCCACGACGCCGTCGCCCAGCGCTTCCACCACGCCCGCGCCTTCGTGCCCGAGCACGATCGGCAGCGGCGCCAGCCGGCCGTCGTGCGCGTGGAGATCGGTGTGGCACAGGCCCGTGGCGACCAGCCGCACGCGCATTTCGCCCGCGCGGGGTTCCTCCAGTTCCAGTTCCGCCAGTTCGGGCGCCGGCGCGCCCGGGCGGCTGACCGCACCCGTGATCCTCACGCGGCGGGCCCTGCGGGTTTCTGGCCCAAGTGATGATCGTCCTGGATGTCCGCCACCGGCCCGTGCTGCGTCATCAGCGCCTTGCGGCGGACGAAGCGCAGGATCGATTCCGGCCCCGTGCGCGATCCGCCGAGCCCCGAGAAGCCGAAGCTGTGCGTGCCGATCGTGCGCATCTTGCCGAACGTCAGGAAAGTATCCTGCAGGAACACCGCCCCGGCATTGATCCGCCGCCCGATCGCCAGCGCTCCCTCCTCGCTGCCGGCAAGGACCGAGGCAGTCAGCCCGAACTGCGTATCGTTGGCCAGCCGCACCGCCTCGTCCGTGTCCGCATAGGCCATAACCGGGATGCACGGGCCGAACGTCTCTTCGCGCATGATCTCCATGGCATGGGTCACGCCTGTCAGCACCGTCGGCCGCATGTAGAGCCCGCCGCCGATTTCCTCCACCTCGCCGCCGGTGAGCACCTGGGCGCCCTTGGCCACGGCATCCGCGAGATGCCGGCGGACGATCTCGGCCTGGGGGGCGAAGGTGAACGGGCCGATGTGCCCGGCGCGCGGGTTTTCGGCGTTGAGCCGCACGGCCCGCGCCTTTTCCACCAGCTTTGCCACGAAGGCGTCATGCACGCTGCGGTGCACATAGACCCGCTCGGTCGAATAGCAGACCTGGCCCGTGGCATAGACCGCGCCGCGCAGCACGGCGGTGGCCGCCCGCTCCAGATCGACCGTCTCCGTCACGATCGCCGGGTCCTTGCCGCCCAGTTCCAGGAAGCAGGGGATCAGCCGCTCGGCACAGGCGACCGCCACCTTGCGCCCGGTGGGCACGCTGCCGGTGAAGCAGATCAGATCCGCCTGGCCGATCACCTGCTGGCCCACCTCGCCGCCGCCGCTCACGTAATCGAACACCGCCGCCAGTTCCGGCACCGCGCGCACGGTTTCGAACAGCGCCTCGATCACGCGGGGCGTCACTTCCGAAGGCTTGAGCAGCACCGCCGAACCGGCGAACAGCGCCGGCACCGCATCGAGCAGCGCCAGCATCAGCGGCGCGTTCCAGGGGGAGATCACCCCCACCAGCGCATAAGGCACGAGTTCGCTGCGTACTTCCACCGTGGGCATGACCGCGCTGGTCCCGTTCACCCGGTAAGCCGCCAGCGCCTTGGGCGCATCCTCCAGCCAGCCGCCGATATTGGCCAAGGTGATGAAGCCTTGCAGGTACGAGGTATGGCACCCGCCGGTATCGACCGCGTCGGCCTCCCCGATCTCGGCGGCGCGCGCTTTCACTTCGCCCAGCCAACGGGCCATCACCCCGCAACGCGCTTCCAAGGGCAGGGCGGCCCACCGCTGCTGGCCTTCGCGCAGACGGGCGGCCTTCGCCGTCACGTCCTCTGCACTTGAAACGGCCAGTCTGTAATCGGCCTGCCCGGTGCGCGGATTGCGCACGGCCAGCATCGCTTCCTGGGCGGGAGCCGCGGACGCCATGACCTCTCCTCTTGTCGTCTTTTGCCCACCGGTAACGTCTCGCGGGCGCGCACGATAGCGGCAATTTAACCGCGAGGATCAGCAGGGGAATGCGTGCGCCCGGTACCGTTCATGCGGGGCCGGTCGCTCCGGCGATGTTCCGGAGCGACCGGCCCTATGTCAGAAGCCGTAACGGAAGCCGCCCCACACGGTCAGCGGCTCGCCAAGGTCCATCGATCCGCCCTGGTTGCGGGTGATGACCTTCTTGTCGAACAGGTTCTCCACCCGGCCGACGAAGCTCAGCCGATCGACCAGCGGCACTTGCGCGAACAGGTCCACCGTCGTCGCGGCGGGCAGCGCGTCGTCCTGCTGGTCATCCTCGTATTGCAGCCCGACATGGCGCACCGTCGCCGCCAAGTTCGTGCCTTCGGCCGGCCGCCAGCTCGCCGTCACGCTGCCCGCCCATTTCGGCGTCTGCGCGGGACGGAAGCCGTCGAGATCGGCCGCCTGCCCCGTGCCGCGCATCTTGGCTTCGGTATAGGCGAGCGTGCCATCAAGGCTGAACTGGCCGAACTGGAGCTGCGTGCCGAATTCGAGGCCCTGGGCGTCGATCGCGTCGATGTTCCGCCGCTGGCGTTCGTTGGTGCCGATGGTGACGTTGGTGATCGCGTGCTTCACCTTGTTGTCGAAGGCCGTCAGCGTGAAGCCCACGCCGGGCGCCGGGCGCCAGTCCACGCCCGCTTCGAAGCCTTCCAGCCGCTCGTTCTCGAGCGCGGCATTGGCCTGCGTGGTCACCGGGAACACCACGAAGGGGCGGTAAAGCTCGTTCAGGGTGGGCAGCCGCAGCGAGCTGTAGGCCGCCGCGCGCAGGCTCAGGCCGCCGCCCGCCTTGAACACCGCGCCCGCGCGGTAGGAGAACGCCCAGTCGTCCCGGTCGGGATAGACCGAATCCTCGATCACCCCGCCCGCGGCGTTGAGATTGCGGTGATAGCCATCCCGGATCGTCCAGCGATCGGCGCGCACGCCGCCGGTCAGCGTCAGCAGCCCCAGCTGCCAGTCATCCTCCAGGAACAGGCCCAGATCCGTGTTCACCCCGCCGGCGAAGCGGCTGCCGTTTCCGGCCCCATTGGCGGCATAGCGATATTCGGCCAGATCGCCTTCCGAGCGGCGGAAATCGGAGCCCAGGCGCAGCGTATGCCCGCCGCCGACCGGCGGGCGCACTTCGATCTTGCCGCCTTGCCCGGTAGAAGGCGTGTCCGCCTGATCGAGCGTCTTGGTGAAGGTGCTGGAGGAGATCACGATATTGTTGAAGTTGCGCCACTGGGCATAAGCCAGCGCATCCACCTGCCAGGGGCCACGGCTGACCACCCGGGCGCTGATATCCTGCCCGTTGCTGCCGGTGTCCGCCCCCTTGAAGCGCAGCACGCGATCGTCGTCATAAGCCAGCCCGCGCACCTGGACTTCGATATCGTCGCCCAGCGGCTGCACGATGCGGCCGCTGGCCGACCACGAATTGAACCGCGCGCGGGCCGTGGCGGGCACGCGCTGATCCACCGGCGTGGTGTAGTAGCCCTGGCCGCGATCCCACCGGCCGCTGATCACCGCGAAACCCCGGCCCAGCTTCGGCGCGACCGTGCCGGACACTTCCGCTTCCGAACGATCGTTCAACATGGCCTGGCCGCTGAAGCCGCCCAGCGTCGCGGCGTCGGCGCTTTCCAGCTCGATCGTGCCGCCCAGCGCGCCCGTGCCGAACGGGCCGGAGCCGCCGCCGCGGGTGACGCGGATGTTCGACAGCCGCTCGGGCGCGACGGCCGAGAACGGGATGTAGCCGAAGAACGGATCGGCCAGCGGCACCCCGTCCAGCAGCATCAGCGCCCGGCTGGTGGCATTGCCGCCCAGCGCGCGCAGCGTGGCGCCCTGCGCGCTGGGGTTGGAGGCGCGGCTGTCGGACCGGCGGAATTGCTGGAAGCCGGCGACGGATGACAGCACGTCCTCGATCCGGCCGGAGGCGCTGGAAACGATCTCGTCGCGGTCCAGCTCGATAACGTCATAGGCCGGGGTCGCGGGCGTCTGTTCCAGACCCTGCCCCGTCACCACGATCACCGACGTTTGTTGCGCCAGTGCCGGCACGGCGGCGAACAGCAGTGGAAGCGAAGCCAGATACTTCAGGCGCATGGAACAGGTCCCTCCCGTTGAAATTGCGTTTGTCCGGCGCTCTAGCGGCTGATCCTTGCCGCGTCACCCCTCCTTTGCCAAACAGGGCGCGCCGCAAGGAGATATGAGAAAACGCTTCGCTTGATTGCCTCTGAAACCCGCGCGGCCGAGCCGCCAGGTCCATCCACCAGACAGGATTTGTTGACTATGTCCGTTCCACCGACGGTTTCGCACGATCATCCCGCGCTGCTCGCCAGCCCCGACCCGAAGCTCGCCGCCAACAAGCGGCTGGTCTATGATATGTACCGGATCGTGCTCCAGGCGGGGCACGCCGACCGGGCGCACGAATTCATCGCCAGCGATTACATCCAGCATAACCCGAACGCGGCGCAAGGCCTGGCCGGCCTGGTGGACTATGTCCGATCCTCGCGCCCCGAGCGGGAGATACAGGACACGCTCGACCTACCGCTGGTCCACCTGATGGCCGAAGGCGATCATGTCGCCACCACCTTCGTGCGGCCCGAGAAGGACGCTGCCGGCGAAACCTATTATTCGAGCTGGTTCGACCTCTACCGCATCGAGAACGGCAAGATCGCCGAGCACTGGGACCCGATGCTCAAGAGCGACCCGAAGATTGATCCGAACACGAAGAAGCTGTGACGGCTCGGCCGGAAACCGCCGGCTGAACCAACCGGCATCAGGGCTGGCTTTCCAGCAGGTTGGCCCCGGCCAGCTGCGCCCGCAGGCTTTCGAGCTGCCGCCCCGAAACGGGCGGCAGTTCCGCCGCCGGCTTGCCCTTGCGCAGCCGTTCGCGATCTTTCTCCGACGGTTCCACCGCGCGGATGCGCACCGGCGCCAGGCCCTGGCGGCGGATTCCGAGCTGCTCCGCCGCGCCGCGCGACAAGTCGATGATCCGTGATCCGCCGGCGAAGGGCCCGCGATCGTTGATCCGCACCACGATACGCCGCCCGGTATCGAGCGCCGTGACCTCGACATAAGTCGGCAGCGGCAGGGTCCGGTGCGCGGCGGTGATCCAGTCCGGCCGGAAGCGTTCGCCATTGGCCGTCTGGCTGCCGGATTCCGGGCCATACCAGGTGGCATAGCCCAGCCGGTCGTAAACCGGTTCGGCAGCCGGCGTATAAGTCGTGCCGCGCACGGTGTAGGGCCCGCCGATCCGCACCGGCACATCGCTCACCGGCCGGAAATTCCGCCCGCCGGCGCAGGCCGACAGGGCCAAGGCGGCGCCTGCCAAGCCTGCCGTTCTCATTGCCCATCCAAGCATCGGCAGAAGATTAGCTTCCGGATTTCCTGGCGGGAAGCTGCCTATTGCCGCCCGCCCCCGACCGGCCCGTCACCCTGATCTTGGTTCAGGGTCCATTTTTCCGCACACATGGCTCCATCGGCTCCGATCAAAACCAGCCGCGCAGTGGCGCTTTATTGTCGCACTCCGGTGAGCCGGCGCAATGGATGCTGAAACAAGTTCAGCATGACGATGGGAAGCTGTGGAAAGATGCTCCCCCTCAGAGCCGCGCCGGTGCTCCATCCAGGAGGATGGTCTTGGTTTCCAGGTAGGGCCACAGGCCCTCCTCGCCGCCTTCGCGGCCCACGCCGCTTTGCTTGAAGCCACCGAACGGCATGCCGAATTCCATCCGCATCCCGTTCTGCCCCATGACACCGGTGCGGATACGGCGGCTGATGTCATAGGCGGCCTGCGGATCGGTGGTCAGCACCGAGCCGTTGAGCCCGAAGTTGGACTCATTGGCGAGGCGCACCGCGTCTTCCTCGTCCTCCGCCGGGATCAGGCACAGGACGGGGCCGAAGATTTCCTCTTGGGCGATACGGCTACGGTTATCGACATTGGCGAACAGGGTCGGCTCGATGAAATAGCCCTTGTTCATATGCGCCGGGCGCTGGCCGCCGGTGACCAGATCGGCGCCGGACTTGCGGCCTTCCTCGATATACATCTCCACCCGATCGAGCTGGCGCTTCATCGCCAGCGGGCCGAGCTGCGTCTCCGGGTCTTCGGAATGGCCGATGCGGATGCCTTTCATCACCCCGGCGATGGCTTCGGCCAGTTCGTCATGCCGGTGCTTGGGGACGATCGCACGACTGAGCATGGCGCAGACCTGCCCGCTCATCACCGTGATCGTGTTGCCGAGGATGCCGGCGGCCGCCTCGATCGGGAAATCGTCGCGCACGATGGCGGCGGACTTGCCGCCCAGCTCCATGGTGCAGCGAGTCATCTTGGCGCCGCAGATGCCGGCGATGTGCATGCCCGCCGCGCTCGATCCGGTGAAGCTGACCTTGTCGATATCCGTGCTGCGGATCAGGTAATCCGACGCCTCGCGCTCCGCCGGCACGAGGTTCACCGTGCCCGCCGGCAGGCCCGCCGCCTCGGCCGCTTCGGCGATGATATAGGCTTCCAGCGGGGTTTCCGGCGAAGGCTTCATCACGATCGGGCATCCGGCCACCAGCGCATAGAACACCTTGTTGGCCATGATGCCGAACGGGGCGTTCCACGGCGCGATGCCCACCACCACGCCCACCGGCTCACGCACGATCACAGCGGTATCGACCACCACGCCCTTCTTCTGCTCCGTCCAGGCGAAGCTTTCCCCCATGGCCGCGATGCCCCGCAACCCCGCCACGGCGCCGCCGTGCATCATCGGCGCGAAGCTGGCGAGCCCGCCCACCTGCGCCGTCCAGGCAGCGGAAAGTTCCGGCACGCGCTTTTCGAGATGATCGATCATCGCCATGAGCCGGGCGCCGCGCTCCGCCGGCGGGGTGGTCGGCCAGGGGCCGTGATCGAACGCCTGGCGCGCCGCCGCGACGGCCCGGTCCATATCCTCCGGCCCCGCCGCCGCCGTGCGAGCGACCACTTCCTCGGTGTTCGGATTGACCACCTCGATCTGGCCGCCCCCCAGCGGGGCGACCCATTCGCCGCCGATGAACAGCTTGTCGGGATGCCGGATGTTCACGCCTTGGGGGATCATTGGGTTTCTCCTGAATTCCACACGGTCCTAATCCCCTTCCTCGTCATGCTGAACCCGTTTCAGCATCCCTCTCTCCCCACGCGCCCATCTTGCGAGCGAAGCGCCAGGACGCGGTCAGCGAGATGGACCCCGAAACGCGTTCGGGGTGACCGGAAAGGTCAAAGGGACTTGAGCTTGCATCCCTAGAAATTGGACAGGATCGTCAGGCTGCGGCTGTCGAGCGGCTTGCCTTGCGCTTTCAGTTGCAGCTCACGCGCGCGAAGCTTGCCTTGCTCGTCGATCAGGAAGGCATGGATAGCCTTCGCCTGATCCGGTGTCAGCAGGTCATCCCAGCGCGGCATGCCGTTTTGCACCAGCAGGCCCTGCAGCACGATTTGATCGAACGCCTCGTGCGTGCCCGGCGCCATGCGCCGCAAGTCCGGCAGCGGCGCGCGCGGCTGGTTGGAATGGCAGATAGAGCAGGTTTCGGTGAACAGCGCGCTGCCCATCGCGATCGTTTCCGGCGTCACCCCGGGAAGCTGCGGCGGTGGCGCGGGTGCGGGTTCCAGCGGCGGCAGGTCGGCCGGGATCGGCACGTCCCCGCCGCCCAGCTTGAACACCAGCAGGCGGTTGGCGTTACCCTTGGTATAGGCGGCTGCATAAGGCGGCACGAAGCCCCAGCCGCCCCCGCCCCAGCCGGCCTGCACGGCGATATATTGCACGCCGTCGACCTTGTAGGTCATCGGCGCGGCCAACATCGAGCTGCCGGTGTCGATCGTCTTGAGCACGCGCCCGGTCTCCGAATCGCGCACCACCAGCTTGCCCGCCAGAGTGCCGTGGATCACCAGACCGCTTTGCGTCGCGAGCACGCCGCCGCGATCCTGCCAGCCATCGAAATCGGCGGTCCATTTGGCCTTGCCGGTCAGCGGATCGATCGCGCGAAGCTGCGAGGAATAGGGCTTTTCCGTCACCCATTTCCATTGCGGCAGGGCCTTGACCTGTTGCTGCAAGGGCGGCGGCAGGCTGGGCAGCGCCGCCTGCAAGTCAGCCGTGAACAGCAGCGCGGCCGACGCGGCCATGGCGCCTGGGCGATAGACCGGCTTGTCCTGCCCCGGGTTGATGAACATGAGATTCCCCATGTCCACCACGCTGGCGAAATAAAGATTGCGGGCGGGGTCGTAGGCCGCCGGATGCCAGTTGCGCGCGCCCGAGCTGGCCGGGAACACGATCTTGGGGCCGGTTGAGTAATCGGAGAACTCGGGCGTCAGGATCGGCTTGCCGGTCTTCAGGTTCCACCCGCTGGCCCAGCTCGTCCGCACCAGTGCATTGGCGGCCAGCGGCTTGCCCGTCTCGCGGTCGATCACGAAGAAGAACCCGTTCTTCGGCGTGTGCAGGATGACCGGGCGCTTTGCCCCGCCCACCTCCAGCTCGGCGAAGACCATCGGCGCGGTGGCGGTGAGATCCCAGGAATCCTGCGGGGTTTCCTGGAAATACCACTTCATCTCGCCGGTCTTGCGATCGAGCGCGACGACCGAATCGAGATAGAGGTTGTCCCCGCCCGAAGGGGAACGGGTATGCAGCGGGTAAGGCCCGCCGTTGCCGGTGCCGATGATCACCTGATCGAACAGCGGATCATAGGATATCGCATCCCACACCGTGCCGCCGCCGCCGATGTCCCACCGGCTGTTCGGGTCCCAGGTCTTGAGCGCCTTCTCCAGCGCCTCGCTTTCCTGCGGCCCGACTTTCGGATCGTGCGGAATGGTCCAGAAACGCCACGCCTGGCGGCCGTCGTCGATGGCGTAGGCCGTCACATAGCCGCGCGTATCGTATTCCGCCCCGGCATTGCCGATGATGACGAGGCCCCCGGCGATTTCCGGCGCGCCGGTGATCGTGTAGCCACGCTTGCGGTCGGCGATCGTATCGGCCTTCCACGCCACTGCGCCGGTTTTCGCGTCCAGCGCATAGAGATACCCATCGAGCGAGCCGACGAACACCTTGCCGCCCGCCACCTGGACGCCGCGGTTGCCCTGGTCGCAACAGGCGGCCCGGTTGGCCTGCATGTCCACCTCGGGGTCGAACGTCCACAGCGCCTCGCCCGTCGCGGCGTTCAGCGCATAGACCCGGCCGAGATTGCCGCTGGTGTACATGACCCCGTCGATCGCCACGGGCGTCGCTTCCTGCACGCGCGCACTGCCGAGATCGTATTGCCAGGCCAGGCCGAGCCCGCCCACGTTCTCGGGCGTGATATCCGCCAGGCGCGAGAAATGGCTGCCCGCCCAGTCGCCACCGGGGTTGTCCCAGTTTTCCCCCGCGCCGATCACCGAGGTATCGACCTTCGGCGCCTCGTCGGCCTGCGAGCAGGCGGCGAGCGCCAGAGCGACGCCAAGCAGCACGGCGCGGCCAAAGCCCCTCCCCGCTGGGGAGGGGAGATTCAGCGCACGAAGGATTGCGATCATTTCGGCCACGCCCCCCGATACTGCTCGAGCACGGAGCGCAGCGTGCGCGGCTTGCGACCGGTCACCCGTTCGACATCGTCGGACACGACATCCATGAAGCCTTCGCGGATCGACTGGCCGAACGTGACCATGCCCTCGCTCGCCCAGGGGATCGGGCCATCGGGCACCACGTCCGACGCCTTGCGCGGCACGCCCAGCGAATCGAAATAGGCGTACATACCTTCGTCATCGACCGGCTCGATCTCGATCGGCTTGCCGGCCATCTGGGAAACCAGGGCCATGGCATCGGGCAAGGCCCACAGCTCCGGCCCGGTCACGTCATAAGCCCGGTTGGCGTGGCCATCCTGCGTCAGCACGCCCACCGCGATGGCGACGCAATCGTCGCGGCTGACGATGGGCACGCGCCCGCGCCCGGCGTTTTCCGGCTTGTGCCCGGCCATGAGCGCGGGGATCGCCATCGCCGTCGCCACCGCTTCGGCATAAAGGCTGTCGCGCAGATGGGTGAAGGCAAGCCCGGACTTTTCGATCATCCGTTCGGTAGCGAGGTGATCGAATCCTTCGACGGAAGGATTGCCGGGCGTCCTGACGCCGAGCAGCGAGGTGTAGACGACGTGCCTGACCCCGCGCGCTTTCGCCGCCTCGACCGCGGCGGTGTGCTGCTCGACACGGCTGCCAACGCGAACGGTCGAGATCAGCAGCATGCGCTCTCCACCTTCCATGGCGGGCAGCAGCGAGGCCGGATCGTCGAAATCCGCGTGGCGGACATGCGCGCCCGCCTCGGCGAATTCAGCCAGCTTTTCCGGCGTGCGCGAAAGCAGCACGAGGTCCTCCGCCGGAACTTGCTCCAGCAGCAGCCGCGCTGCCGCATTGCCGAACTGCCCGGACGCGCCGGTGACGATGATCTTGCCCAATGCCCTCTCCCGTTCTTGGCGGTATTCATAACGAGTGTTACGGAGCACGCAACACAGGGAAGAGGGAGAGAGACATGGCACTGGCCGTCGAGGATCGCCTGGCGCTGCAGGACCTGATCGCCGCCTATAGCTGGGCACTGGACACCGGAGATGCGGAAGCGCTGGTGGCCTGCTTCACCGAGAACTGCGTGATGAGCGAGGAAGTGTTCGAGGATCCCGACGTCTGGGAAGGCCACGAGGGCATCCGCGGCCTGATGAAGCACTATGCCAACGCCCCCGGCTTCCCCGGCCGACAGCACCATGTGACCCAGGTGCAATACTTTCCGCAGGGCGACGGCAGCGTGAAGATGCGCGGTTTCGCCTTCGTCACCGAATGCGAGGGAGAGCCGCCCTATCTGCTCCGCTTCACCGGCTGGTATGACGATCACGCGGTCAAAGGCGCCGATGGCCAATGGCGCTTCCAGCGCCGCACCGTGCGCCTGTGGGACGGCGAGGTGCTGAAGAACTTCCCCGGCCGCGGCCAATGGGTTGCCAGGAAGAGGCCGGATTCGCTAATCATCAAGCGATGAGCGAGACGCTTCGCTTCCGCGCCGAATTACAGCGCAAGCACCCGGACCTGCCGGTATTCATCCGCATCCCGGGTGCGACCGTTGCGCCCTGGAAGCTGACCGAATGGCAAACGGTCGAAGGCACGCTGGACGGCCACGCCTTCGGCCGCCGCACGATCAAAGACTGGGGCAAGGACAGCGCCGACTGGTTCGTGGAATTCCTCCAGCCCTGGCTCGAGAAGGCGGGCCTGAAACCGGGTGATCCGGTGGAAGTGGAACTGCGCCTCGCCGACATGACGATGCCGCCGGAGATGGCCGAGCGGATGACAAGTGATCCGCAATTCGGCCGTGCGTATGAGGCCCTGATTCCCAACCACAAGCGCAAGGCGATCGAGCACTATCTGGAAGCGAAGACCCTGGCCGGGCGGACGGCGCGGCTGGAGAAAATTGCACGCTCGATCAAGGCGCGGCTTTCCTAATCATCGCCATTCCCGCAAGTTTCCTAATTCGTTCTTCCCGCGAACGCGGGAACCACGAGAGAGGGGTCAGGATCGGGGAGCAAGCACCCAGCCGAGCACCAGGCCGCGGTCGCGCGGCGCGGCGGCGGCCATCATCTCACGCAGGGCACGATCGCTGACCGGCACATAGCCCGCCTCACGCCCGACTTCCTCGATCAGCAGGGCGTCGGCGGAGCGGCTCACCCCCAGCACCAGCGACGGCCGCCGGGCGAACACCGCACGGGCGAAGCGGATGCGGTCGCCGGCGATGGCCAGCACCTCCCCCCCATGCGCTTCGGCGAGGCGGCCGCCGGCTTCGAGCGAGGGATCATGCAGCAGCACCGCACCGCCACCGCGCGCCAGCGCCGCGCCCGGCAGCGCGGCCACGGCCGGCACCGCCAGCGCGCCGATCAGCGCTTCCCGCCGGGTCGCCTTCACTGGCTCACCTCGTGCGGGCCGGCGGCGAGGTAATCGGCGATCTGCTTCAGATCGGCATCGCTCACTTCGCCGCGCGGGATCGCAGGCATGTTGCCGATGCCTTGCCGCGCGGCCAGGATCACATATTGCGCCGGCAGGTTGTCGCGCTCTTCAAGCAGCGCCGGCTGCACCCGGCGGCCGAGCAGGCCGGTGCCCATACCGTTGGGCCCGTGGCACATCGCGCAGTGCTGGAGATAGAGCGCTTCCCCCCCGGTCGCACCCGGGCGGCTGGAGAGAGTCTCCGGCTTGGGCGCGGGCGGCGGCCCCTGCGCGACAGCGGCCGCGCCGACGATCCCCATGGAAGCCACCATGAGCAGGAAACGCGCGCCATAACCCCTCCTCTTCAGGGGAGGGGTTGGGGTGGGGCCTGTCGATCCGGCGTCCCGCATGCCGACAGCCCCCATCCCCGGCCCCTCGCCTGAAGGGGAGAGGGGAACCGGCTCGTAATCCGTCCGCTTCATGCCCGGCCTCCCGCCCTTTGGCCTTGGCCCTTGGGCCAGATGCCGTTCTTGCCCGGGGCGAGGATGCCGTTGGGATCGAGCGCATCCTTCACCCGCTCGTTGAGCTTGCGCAGCGCCCCGCCGTTCCAGTCATAGGTATCGGCCACCAGGTCCATGTAATCCAGATGGGTGCGGTATTCGCCGTAGCCTTGCGCCTTGGCATCGGCGACGAGCTGGCGGAAGAACGGATCGATCCGCTTCATCATCGCCGGATCGTCCTTGTTGAAGATCATCGCGTTGACGTTGATCAGGTGCCGCTCCCCAAAGGCGAAGCTGCCCTGGTAATCCATCCCGTATTCCTTGTAGCGGGCATAAGTCCGATTGAACTGGGCCAGCGCCGTGCTGCCGTTCTGGGGGATGATGGGCGAGAAGCCGATGTGCCCGCCGCGCCCGCCATACCAGTTGGCGTTCTGCATCGGGAACGTGATCGGCGTGCCCGTCCAGCCCGAATATTCCAGCGGCTGGCCCTTCACCCACGTGGTGGGCTTCACGCTGAGCGGGCCGATGGCGTTCATCGCCTGCTCCAGCACCTTGTAGCCGGCCTTGTTGATCTCCTCGCGCCCATAGAGGCGCAGCGAAACGCCCCACCAGCCCAGGCCGAAGCGCTTGCGGATCGCGTCGATCACGCTGTCATCCAGCGCGCCGGGCTTGTCGGTCCATTCGTCGCGCCGAGTGGCCACGGCGGCGGCGCGCAGCCAGTTGCCGATGCTCGGGCTTTGCGTAAGCACGCGCTCGCGCCGCAGCGGCCCGATGGTGTCGACCAGCGGCTTCAAGTCCTCGGGCTTGTCGAATTCCACGTCCATGCCCATCAGGCTCTCGGGCTCCGGCATCAGCCACATGTTGGCCTTGGTGACCACGCCGAAGTTCGATTGCACGAACATCTGGTCCCACGCCGGGCCGAAGCCGAAGGGATAGGCCCCCCATGTCGGCGCGCCGGAGAACGCGCCCATGCCGGTGCGGACCACTTCGCCGGTCGGCAACACCACTTCCAGCCCGCACAGGTTCTTGGTGTTCTCCCCATAGGGAGTGTAGCCGACCCCGCGATCGAGCGCGTTGCCGATCACGCTGCCCCACGAATTGCCGGGCGTGGACAGCCAGTAAGGCAGGTTGTTGGCCTGGATGAAATCGTAGAGATCGTAGAAGCCCACGCCGGGTTCGAGCAGCACGGTGCCGAACTCCTCGTCGAACTCGATCTTCTTCATGCCCGAAAGATCCAGGACCACGCTGCCCGAAAGGCGCGGGGCGCTGCCGCCATAGCCCAGATTCTTGCCCCGGCTGATCGGCCAGACAGGCAGGCGATACTGGTTGGCGATCCTCAGCGCCGCCTGCACTTCCTCCACCGTGGTCGGCCCGATCGCGCCGGCCGGCAGATGCGCGGCATCGTCCACCGCGAACTTGTCCTTGTAGCCGGTGCGGTCGATGTCCTCGAAGAACACCTTGCCGGCGCCGATCGCGCTTTCGAACGCGCGCTGCGCCTGCGCCAGCTTGGCGGCGGTGAAATCGGGTGGAAGGGGAATGTCGGCCATGGCTTATTCCTGCGGTGCGCCGGCCCAGCTGGTGCGGGCGGGCGGGCGAGTGCCGGCGTCGAGCCGGATCACGTCGCCGTTCAAGAGCGGGTTTTCGAGGATGAACAGGGCCACGCGGGCGAACTCTTCCGGCCTGCCTTCGCGGCGCGGGAACTCCGCATCCTTCAGCAGCTCATCGACCAGGTCGCGCGGGAGGAAGCTGACCATCGGCGTGGCCATGAAGCCCGGCGCGATGCCCATCACCCGGATATGATGCGCCGACAGATCGCGGCACCACACCAGCGTCAGCGCCGCCAGCGCGGACTTGGCCGCCGTATAGGCCGTCATGCCCTGCTGCCCTTCGAAGCTGGCGATGGAGCAGGCGTTGACGATCACGCCGCGCTCTTCATCCGGCCCCTCGGCCGCATTGCTCGTCATGCGGTGAGCGACTTCGGCGGTGACGTTGATCGCGCCTATCAGGTTGACTTCGATCACCCGACGCATCGCCATGACATCGCCCGGCTCCGCTTCCGTGGCGATCGGCCCGATGCCGCCGATGCCCGCGCAATTGACCAGGATGTGGATCGGCCCTTCGATGGCCCGGACCGCCGCCTTCACCGCCGCGGCGTCGGATACGTCGCAGGCGATCCCTTCCGCACCGGCAGGCGCTTCCCCGCCGATATCGAGCGAGACGACCCGCGCCCCGGCGGCCAGCAGCGCCTCCACGGTGGCGCGCCCCAAGCCGGAATTGCCGCCGGTGACGATCGCCGTCTTGCCTGCCGGATCCATGCCCTCTCCCGCCGCGCTCATGCGACTTTAACGACTGTTACATTTCCGCTAGCACCCCCGGCAAGTCAAGCGAGGGAGAGGGTTCTTGGCCGGCCGGGAACAGCTTTACGAGACACTCGACCACTTCCTGGCAGCGCTCGACACGGGCGACGCCGGCCGCGTGGCATGGGCTGATGGCTTGCTCTATACCGAGAACAATGTCGCGCTGGAGCCGGGTGACGGCCTGTGGAACACCCTTACGGCGCGCGGCCCCTATGACCTGCGCTTCGCCGATCCCGCGCATGGCCAGGTGGCCCTGTTCACTTGCGTGGAGGAAACCGACGCCGTTTCCCCCTGCGCCATTCGCCTCGAAGTGATGGATGGCATGATCGCCGGGGCGGAACTCGTCGTGGCGCGCAACAAGGATGAAGGCTTCCCCTTCCTGGGGCAGGCGTTCGACGACAAGCCGGCGATGCTGGCCACGGTGCCCGAGGCGGAGCGCTCTATGCGCGAAGAGCTGATCCGCATCGCCAATGGCTATTTCGACACCATAGAGCGCAATGACGGCACGATCCGCACCCGCTTCCATCCGCATTGCGACCGTGTGGAAAACGGCGTGCAGACGACCCACAACGCCGCCTTCCCCCTGCCCATCGCGCGGCTCGGCTGCGAGGCGCAGTTCGCGCTCGGCTGGTATCGTTATGACGACGCGCTGCGCGCCCGCCGCTTCCCGCTGGTGGATGTGGAACGCGGCGTGGTGCTGGCCCACGGCTTCATCGACCATGCGGGCAAGCTGGGGGAATACGCGCTGACCGACGGCACGAAAGTCTCAAGCCCGATCCGCCGCCCGCATTCCTATTACCTCGCCGAAGCCTTCAAGATCAGGGCCGGCGCGATCGAACAGGTGGAGGCGGTGTTCCACACCGTGCCTTACCGGATGCCGAGCCCGTGGGGCGAAACCCGCCCCCATTCGGCCTGAGCTTGCCGAGCGGCGGTTCTTGCCCTTTAAGTAGCGGAAGAAAAGACGGCCCAGGCAAAGGGGCGAACCGGGATGGGGATAGGGATGGAGGCGGATAGCCAGGCCTCTTCGATCAGCGCCGCACGCCGCATCGGCGCGCTGGTTCTGCTGGCCGGAGTGTTCTTCATCGACGGGTACGACATCAATTCGATGGCGTTGGCCGTGCCGCGCCTTCAGGAACCGCTCGGCCTCGCGCCGGAGCAATTCGGCTGGGTGCTCTCCGCGATCCTCATCGGGCTGGGCGCGGGATCGGCGCTGCTCGCCCCGTTGGGGGATCGGCTGGGGCGGCGGCCCTTGATCGTGTTCGGCTGCCTGGTGGCCGGCTGCGCCGCGCTGGGCACGGCGGCGGCCGACGGCCTGGCGGAATTCTTCGTCTGGCGCCTGTTCACCGGCCTCGGCCTCGGCGCCTGCCTGCCGAATTGCAGCGCGCTGACGGCGGAGCTGGCCCCGGCGGGCAAGCGCGCCTCGCTCATGGTGCTGGTTTCGGCGGGCATTTCCGGCGGCGCCCTCATCGCCGGGACGAGCGCGCCCGAACTGGTGACGATCGGCGGCTGGCACGCGCTGTTCGTCGCCCCCGGCCTGTTCGCCATAGCCCTGGCGCTGGCGCTGTGGTGGGTCCTGCCTTCCGGCTTGCCCGAGGCGCTTGCCGCCCCCCAGGCGAAGCCGGCCGGCCCCAGCGCACCGCCGCCCGCCGCGAAAGTCCCCCAGCTGGAACTGCTCCGTTCGCCCTGGCTGTTCCCCTTCGCGATCTTCGCCATTGTCCTGACGTTCAATTCGGCGAACCTCTACCTGCTCAGCCAGTGGATGCCGACGATCCTGCCCCATGCGGGTTTCACCCTGGACCAGGCGGCGCGCGTTTCGGGGCTGACGCAAGGCGCCGGGATCGTCTTCGGCCTCCTGGTAAGCTGGCTGCTCGACCGCTGGCGGCCCGGGGCCACCATGGTCGGCGCCTATGTGTTGGTCACGGCCGCCTTGCTGGCGATGGGCCTTGCGGTGATCACCGGCCCTGCCGGATGGACCGTGCTGCTGCTCGTCGCCATGGGCGGCGTTTCGGGCGGGGCCATGGCGATACCGGCGCTCACCGCCTTCCTGTTCCCTTCGCGCCTGCTGTCCTCGGCCATCGGCATGGGCGTGCTGGTGGCCCGCGTGGGGGCGATCGTGGCGCCGCTGATCGGCGGAGAGATGCTCAAGGCCGGCGCGACCGCCGGGCAGGTCCTGCTGGCCGCCGCCGTGCCCGCCGCCGTCTGCGCGCTGATCTGCCTGGCCCTGCCGGCAGCGCTGGCGGTGCGAAAGCGAGTGGAGCAGCCCGACCGCCCCCACCCGCTCACGGCTGCTTGCGCGTAAACGTGTCCGGCCGGATCGCTTGACCATCAAATGATGGAGGCTCGCCCCAGGGCGGCACGGCGTGATATGATGCTCCCGCAGGGGGTTGTCGTGACCAGCGCCGGGGGAGGGGCTGATGCTGACCAATCGCGAGTTCGGCGAAGTCGTCGGCCTGATCTACGATTGCGCGCTCGATCCCGGCCGCTGGCCCGAGGCGCTCGAGCGGATCATCGGGGCGCTGCGCTTCCATAACGCCTCGATGTCGCTGATGGACCTGCGCGCGGGTACTTATCCGCTCAACATCACCTGCGGGATCGAGTAACCGTGGCTGAGCCGCATGGCCGCTTACGCCGACGACGTGGTGGAGCAATGGGGCGGACTTGAAAACCTGGCGTCCTATCCGCTCGAAGAGCCGCTCATCCTCAGCCGGACGAACCCGGAAGGCAGCACGGAGCGCAACCGCTACGTCGCCGAATGGGCCAGGCCGCAGGGGCTGATCGACCTGCTGGGGATCGGCCTCACCCGCGATCCGCATATGCTCGGCACGCTAGGCATGGGGCGGCACGAAAGCGCCGGCCCGATCGGGCAGGTCGAAGTAGACGCCGCCCGGCTGTTCGTGCCGCACCTGCAACGCGCGGTGACGATCAGCCGCCTGCTGGAATTGCGGCAGGTGAAGGCCGGTCATTTCGAAGAGGTGGTGAAGCGCCTGTCGACGCCGGTGTTCATCGTCGCCGGCGATTGCCGCCTGCTGTGGCTGAACCGGGCCGCCGAGGACCTGCTGGATTCGACCGCGGTGCTGGTGATCCAGGCCAATCGCCTCTCGCTCCGCAAGCCGAGCCTGGCCCAGGCGCTCGCCCGCGCGGTGGCGCACTTGTGTGAAACGGAAGGGCCGGCCGGGATCGGCGGTTTCGACGCCCCGGTGGAGCTGGAGGATGGCCGCCCGCTGACGGTGCACGTCATGCCGCTGGCTGCCGTGGCGGGTCGGCGAGTGACCAATGCGGCCGTGTTCGTGGGCCCGCGCGGCCGGCACCGCGATCCCTGCGAGACGGTTGGCGCCCTGTTCGGCCTCACCCCAACGGAACGGCGCGTGCTGGCCGGCCTGGCCGACGGATCTCAACTGGCCGCGATCGCCCGCCGGCTGAACATCGGGGAAGCCACCGCTCGCACCCATCTGCACCGGATCTTCGAGAAGACCGGGATGCGCCGGTAGTCCGAGCTGATCGCCCTGCTGGCGTCCTTCACCCTTCCGCTGCGGCCGGACTGATTGCCGGCGAGCGGCTCAGGGCTTGAAGTCCAGCCCGCCCGCACGCTCGGCAAAGCGCCAGCCATCGGCGGTCCGCACCAGGCGGTCCCGATACCAGCCGATCAGCGGCGAATTGGCGCTCATCGCCGGAAGCCCGCCGTCCGGCGTGGGTTCGCCCTGATAGAGCACGATCACGCTGAACGCGCGCGCATGGCTGGCGTCCTCCACGTCCACCACCACGTTCGACACCGTATGCCGCTGCGCCCGGGGCGGCCGCGCCTTGAAAGCGGCCAGGATCGCGTCTCGGCCTTCGACGAAGGTGCCCGGCTGGCTGGGGCGCCCCATTCGCGCGTCGGCGGTATAGAGCGCGGCGCATTGCTCCCACTGCTGCGCATCGTTGAGATTGACGTAGAGCCGGATCAGCCGTTCGCAATCGGCCTCTATCGCGCGGCGTTCGTCCTCGGTCATTCCGTATCGCCGGGCTTGGTGCGCTCCAGGAACAGAGAGCGCCCTTCCTCGTCCCGCGCCTCCAGCGTGGCGATCAGCCGCGAGACGAACGTGCCGAGCTGGTCGATCTCCCCATCCGACAGCTCCGAGAACAGGTAATCCGCCACGGTTTCCGTCTGCGGGCGCATGATGGCGTAGAGCCGTTGCCCCTCTTCGGTCAGCGTCAGGCACTTGCGGCGATGATTGGTGGGGTCCCGCCTGGCGTCGATCCGGCCTTCGCGCTGCAAGGTGGCCACCGCGCGCGACACGCTCATCACGTTGACGCCGGTCATCTCGGCCAGCTCGTGGCTGGCCGAACCGCCCAGCGCGCCGATCGTCATCAGCAAGCGGAACTCGTTCAGGCTAATGCGATAGCGGTGTTCCAGATAAGTCGAGAACGGAGCCATGAGCCGGTTGGTCAGCTTCAGCAGATCATGCAGCAGGACGGCCTTTTCGCCCTGGGTATGGCCATGAACATGGTCCTGAACCTGATCTTGTGGCGGGCTTATCGCCGCATTGGCGCGCGTCGGCACCTGTTACTTCCCCTTTTTTGAGGCCGCTCAAACTCGCCGGCCTTTCATTCGATTATCACACTCGTTAGCGTTTCGCCCATGCCCAATCGGGCGGGAATCACCGGGAGAAATCAGGCGCCATGAATGCCTTTCCGCAGACCATCCATTTCATCGGCAGCAACACCCCGCGTCGGCTGGAGATTTCCGTGCGCGATCTGGAGGTGGAAGGCGAGATCCCCGACGAGATCGAAGGCGCCTTCTTCCGCGCGGTGCCCGACAACGCCCACGCGCCGATGTTCGAGGATGATATCGCGCTCAACGCCGATGGCATGATCGCTCGCTTCAACATCGAAAACGGCGCAGTCGATTTCGATATCCGCTATGTGGAGACGGAGCGCTATCAGGCCGAAAAGAAGGCCCGCCGGGCGCTGTTCGGCCGCTATCGCAATCCCTTCACCGACGATCCCAGCGTGGCCGGGGTCGATCGCACGGTCTCCAACACCACCCCGGTGTGGCATGCCGGCCGCCTGTTCATGACCAAGGAGGACGGGCGCGCTTACGAGATCAATCCGCACACGCTGGAAACGATCGGCAAGTGGGATTTCTACGGCGCCCTGCGATCGGAAACCTTCACTGCCCACCCGCGCGTGGACCCGGTGACGGGGGAACTGTTCTTCTTCGGCTATGAGGCGGGCGGGCTGTGCAGCCTGGAGATCGCCTATGGCGTGGCCGATGCGCAGGGGAACCTGGTTTCCGAGCAATGGTTCAAGCAGCCCTATTGCGCCACGATCCACGATTTCGTGATCACCGAAAAGTACGCGGTGTGGCCGATCTTCCCCACCACCGCCGATCTCGACCGGCTCAAGGCCGGCGGCGCGCACTGGGCGCACCAGCAGGATCTGGAAAGCTGGATCGCGATCATGCCGCGCTATGGCAAGGTGGAGGAGATGAAGTGGATCAAGGGGCCGCCCGGCGTCTCCGTATTCCACGAGGTCAACGCCTATGACGACGGTGACCTGGTGCATATCGACTTGTGCCTGACCGATACCAATGCCTTCGGGTTCATGCGCGAAGCCGGCGGCATCCACCGCGATCAGCAGGACATCCAGGGCGCGCTGACCCGCTGGACGATCGACATGAGCAAGGCCGATCCGGTGATCGAGGAACGCCCGCTCGGCCCTCCCGGCGATCTGCCGCGCCTGGCCGATGTCGATCAGGGGCGGCCTTACAACCGCGCCTGGTATCTTTCGATGAACCCCCAGGGCGGGCCGCCGATGCCCGGCGGGCCGGTGGGGGTGAACTTCAACGCGCTGATGCGGATCGAGCCGGGCAACGGGCGGCTGACGGTGATGGGCGTGCCGCCCGGCGCGGCGATCAGCGAGCCGGTGCACGTTCCCTCGCGCGATCCGGAGCACGGCGGCTGGCTGCTGAGCGTGATCGACGTTCCCAACGGGCCCCCGGGCCAGGTCGCCCCGCACGATTACCTGTCCGAACTGTGGGTGATCGAGGCCGACGCGGTCGAGAAAGGCCCGATCGCCAAGGTGCGGACCGGCCTACCCCTGCGCAGCCAGGTTCACGGCGCCTGGGTGACCCGCGCGAAGCTGGATGGCAGCAAGGCCAGGTAAGCGGTTCCTCCCCGCGCCAGGACTGCCCTGGCACGGGGAGGCCCCCTTTTCAGCGCTCGGCCGCCGGGCGCGGTGTCCCCCGCGCCCGCAACACGGTTTCGTAGTTTCCCCCGGCGATGAGCGGGGCGGCGGGCGGTATGGCCGCCGCCGTCAGCTGGCGCAGCAGGAAGCGGCCGAATGGCCAGCCGTGGATTCCCGAATCGGCGTTGATGTGGCCCAGCCAGCCGGCATCGACGAACCGCGATTTCCAGATGCGCGCGAGCCGCCGTGCCCGATCGAAGCCGATATAGGGATCATCACGGCTGGCCGCGACAATCGAAGGGAACGGCATCGCCGTGCGCATCACCGGCGCGAAGCGGGCCAGCCTGCCGTCCGCCTCGCTTCCCTCCACGTCAGGCGGCGCGACCAGGAGCGCCCCGCGCACCGGCCCATGGGCGGTTGGCCGTTCGTATTCGTTCCACCAGGCCACGACATGGCAGCCCAGGCTATGGGCGACGAGGATCACCGGCCGTCCGGCGCGGTGGATCGCCAGGTTCAGGCGATTGACCCAGGAATTGCGATGCGGATCGTCCCACGCGCCGAGATCGACTCGCGCGCAGGGGTCGAGTTCGCGTTCCCAGTGGCTTTGCCAGTGATCGGGGCCGCTGCCGTTCAGGCCGGGCACGAGGAGGGTCAGCGGCGCGTCGGCCGCGCGGGAAGTGTATGCCATTGCGTTGGCTCCACGATAGAAAGCGGCCTCGCTAGAGGCCGAGCCGGTTCCAGAACTCGGCGGCGGATACCGCCGCGCGATGCCGCGACAGGTAGCCGCCGTCGCGGCCCCACAAAGGGTGCGGCAGACGCGGCACCGGCAGGGCGGCCCGGCGGCGGGGAATCGAATTGAAAGACCTGGGCATTCGGCTTCTCCTTTCGAGAGGAACACGAGCCCGCGTTGTCGCGTAGTCCGTGCGCTTTAGCGGTTGGTGACGCGGAGCAAGCTGGCTTGATCAAAGGCCGCGGCCTGTCCTTTCGGCAGGCCCACACTTTCTCAACTTCATCAGTCGAGAAATCAATCAACAAGCGCTTGAGTGTGGCGAAGCGGCGCTAGGGCGTTCGTCTTGGGCCGGGCGCGGAGCATCGAGGTTGCAACCGGCGCGCGTTGGCGCATAGTCTCCCCAAAAACATAGGGGAGAGACTGGAATGAAGCTGCGCCTGATGGCGGCCATGCTGCCTTTGCTGTTCGCCGCGCCCGCCGTGGCCGACGATCCCGTTCCGTCCGCCAAGGACTATCCCGCGCCGCCCGCCGGCTGGAAGGTGGCGCGCACCGCCTGGGGCGATCCGGACCTGCGCGGCATGTGGCCGGTCGATTATCTCGCCGCGACCCCGCGCGAGCGGCCGCCCGAAATCGGCAACCGGACCGAATGGACCGAGGCGGAATACAAGGCCCGCTTCGGCGAGGCGGAGCAGCGCGCCGGGCTCGAGGCGGCGCAGGACAAGGTCGGCATCCTGGGCATGGGCCACTGGCGCGAGGACGGCTTCCCGCTGTGGCAGACCTCGATGGTGACGGAGCCCGCCAACGGCCGCTATCCCGCGCTGACCGAGCAGGGCCGCCAGGCCAAGGCCGCCGTGCACGATTCGTGGAACACCGAGGTATTCGATTCGCTCAGCGACTTCGGCAACTGGGACCGCTGCCTGACGCGCGGCCTGCCCGCCTCGCTGCTGCCCGGCGCCTACAACATGGGCATCCGGGTAATGCAGAGCCCGGGGCTGGTGGTGATCGCGATCGAGATGGTCCACGAAACCCGCTTCATCTACCTCGACGGGCGCGATCCGCCGCCGGCGGATGTGACCCAGTACCTCGGCTATTCGCGCGGCCACTGGGACGGCGATACGCTGGTGATCGAGACGACCAATTTCACGCCGGGCATGAGCAACGGCGTCACCCCCAACAGCGCACAGATGAAGCTGACCGAGCGGATCACCCCGACCGGCCCGAACCAGATGCGTTACGAAGCGTGGGTGGAAGATCCGGTCATGCTGACGGCGCCTTACAAGATCGACATGCCGTGGAAACGCAATTCCAACTACGAGTTCTTCGAATACGCCTGCCACGAAGGGAACGTGCAGGTGCGCGGCTATATCACCTCCACCTCCCCCCGCTTCGCCAAGCTGCGCGAGGAGCAATGGGCCAAGCAGGGCGAGAAGCCGTCCGACGAAGAAGCCGGGCCCGGCGGAGCGCCCTAGGGGCGGCCGCCCCGCGCGGGGCCGCTTACTGGCCCGGCCGCCAGTCCGGCGGGGCGAGCGTGAAGCCGGCGAATTCGAACGCCGGCGCGACCACGCACGAGACGAGCGTGTAGCCCGCGATGCCGGGAAGCGGCGCCGCGGCCTGCCATTCCCCCGGCGCGACGATATATTGCGGGCAATCGTCCATCAGGACATCGGGGCCCATACGCACTTCCCGCACCGGCCCCGCGTCATCCGCCGCCAGCGACAGCATCAGCGGATCGCCCGCGTGCCACAGCCACACTTCGGCCGCGTCCACCTGGTGCCAGTGCGAGCGCTGGTGCGCTTCGAGCAGGAACAGGATCGCCGTCGCCCCGGCGCGCTCCCCCTCGGGCGCTTCGGCCCGCCATGTCTCACGATACCAGCCGCCTTCGGGATGGGGCACCAGGCGCAAGGCCTCGATGATCGCCTTGACCGGGTTCACGCCTCGGCGATCTCCACTCCGTGCCAGAAGGCGATCCTGTCGCGAATGGCCTCTGCCTCCGGTTTCGGCTGGGGATAGTACCAGGCGGCATCGGCGTTGCGTTCGCCGTCCACCTCCAGCGTATAATAATGCGCGGTGCCCTTCCACGGGCATTCGCTGGTATGGGGGCTTTTCTCGAGCACCGTGGGATCGACATCCTCGCGCGGGAAATAATGGTTGCCCTCAAGCACTATCGTGCGGTCACTATGGGCGATGACCCGATCGTTCCAGATTGCCTCCACGGCCATGAGACGCTCCTTGCCGTCTTCCGCCAAGAGCAATGGCGAAAGGGGGCGATCGGTTCCGGCGCGGGAGACGAGGCGATGATACGCACGGGCATTGGCGGATGGACTTATCCCGACTGGCGCGGCGGCACTTTCTATCCCGCCGGCCTGGTTCAGCGGCGCGAGCTGGAGCACGCTTCCCGCGCGCTGGCGGCGATCGAGATCAACGGCACGTATCATAGCCTGCAGAAGCCCGAGAGCTTCCGCAAATGGCGCGAGCAGACGCCCGATGGCTTCGTGTTCGCGGTCAAGGGATCGTCCTACGTGACCAATCGCAAGGTGCTGGCGACCGCCGGGGATTCGCTGGCGAAGTTCTTCGCCCAGGGGCTGGAAGAGCTGGGCGATCGGCTCGGCCCGATCCTGTGGCAGTTCATGGGCACCAAGCGCTTCGACGCACAGGATGTGGCCGCGTTCTTCGCCCTGCTGCCGCGCGAGCTGGCCGGCCGCCCGCTGCGCCATGCGGTGGAAGCCGGGCACGAGAGCTTCGCCTGTCCCGAGTTCGTCGACCTGGCGCGGGCGACCGGCGTGGCGATCGTGTGGCTGGAGCAGGACGGCCGCGCCCGCATCGCCGACCGCACGGCGGATTTCGCCTATCTGCGATGCAAGAACCTGCATTCCCAGGAGCCCGCCGGCTACCCGCCCGAAGACATCGCGCGGATCGCCGGCCTGTGCCACGCCTGGGCAGCGGGCGAGGCGCCAAGAGACCTGCCCTACGCCGCCGATCCCGCCGCGAGCGCAGGACAGGGCGGAGACGTCTTCGCCTTCATGATCAACGGTGCGAAAGAACGAGCCCCGGCCGCCGCGATGGCGCTGGCCGAACGGCTGAAGGCGCCGTGATAGACCGGCGCGGTTTGCCTCAGGCGACGGGAACCGGCTTCGCTTTCGCCCGACGCTGCACGTTCCAGGCGAGGCCGAGCTTTTCCATCGCGTGGATGGTCCAGCCGTTGATGTCGAATTCCCACCAGCGCACGTGGTTCGAGGCGACGCGCGGGGCATCGTGGTGGTTGTTGTGCCAGCCATCGCCGAAGGTGAGCAGCGCCACGAACCAGTTGTTGGCCGAGCCATCCTTGTTGGGGAAGTTCTGATAGCCGTAATCGTGCGCCAGGCTATTGGTGAAGGCCACGCCATTGGCGAAGATGAAGGTCCGCAGGCACCCGCCGATCAGCACGGTGCCGATCACATGCTCCGGCCCGCCGAACAGCAGCGCCCAGCCGGCCGGCAGCAGCACGATCGAGAAGATCGCCCAGAAATACCGCGTGCGATGGACGAAGACGAGGATCGGATCGTCGGCCAGCCCCTTGCCATAGACCTTGAGATCGGTGTGCGTGTTGTCGAGCAGCCAGCCGATGTGGACCATGAAGAAGCCCCACGGCCCCTTCTTCAGCGGGCGGCCATGGCCATCGACGCGCGGCGCGTAGGGATCGCCCGGCACATTGGTGAAGGCGTGGTGGCGGCGGTGATCGGCCGACCAGTTGATGACCGATCCGATGCTGGCCATCTGCCCGGTCACCGCCAGGATCGTGCGCATGACTTTGCCGGTTTCGAACGAGCGGTGCGAGAAATAGCGGTGGAAGCCCACCGAAAGCCCGAAGTTGATGATCACATAGCCGCTGGCGAAGGCCGACCATTCGACCCAGCCCGTGGGATGGGTGAATATCCACCACACCGCCAGGATCGAGCCGATCATTTGCAGGCCGAAGATCAGCGAGAGGTATTCGACATGCTGCGCCGTCGCGTCCGGCCCGCCGACCAGCACCCCGACATGCGGGCTGCCGCGCCCTTCCCGATCCCAAGCCCGATCGGCCGGGAAGATGGCCGTGCTTTTGCCGCCCCTGGCTTCGTTCACCGATTATCCCCCTGTTCCCAATGGCCTGTTCCCTTTCGGCCGGCGCGGATGGTTAAAGCGCACGCGGCGCAAGTCAATTTGCCACCGCCACGGGACGTCCCTCGTCAGGCTGGGCCCGCCGCCGCTTCGCGCCGCCGCGCCATCTCGCCGATCCACTCCGGCGCGAAGGGCGACGTGCAGCCGGGCGAGGTGGGATAATCGCGATAGACGCCAAGCGCCTCGCCGATGGCGAGCGCGCGCGTGCGATGCTGCGGATGATGGATGCCGATCATCGCCAGCGCCATGTTCATCGTCCATTGCGGTTCCGGCGCGGCACTGGCCAGTTCGGCCTCGATCCGGTCGAGCAAGGTCTCAAGGTCCAGCCCGTCCGGCTTCTTCGCCACGCGTTCCGCCGTGAGGTTCCACCCCGCGCGGGCGGCCATCGGATCGCCGTCCTCCATCCAGCGCCGGCGCAGTTCTTCCTTCTGCGGATGCGCCTTGACGACATAGCTGCCGAGCCAGTCCGAAAGCTGCATCACGCGGTTTTCACGGATCATGCCGTCCAGCTCTTCGGCGGAAAGCGCACGCGGCTTCATCACCAGCACGGCCAGCAGGCGGGCATCGAGATTGCCCGTGGCCCAGAGTTCCAGCGCCAGCGCGTGGTCCGCCTTGATCTCGTCCGCCAGCTTGCGGATATCGCCGAGCTTGACGCCGAACTGGTTGTCCCCCGCCCCCGCGCGGATGGCCAGCGTGCGAACCTTCTCCCCACCCAGCGTCTGGAGCCGGGCCATGGCTTCATCCCGAGTCATCGTGCTCTCCTCTTCCCTGAGCGCGCACCGGCAAGATGACAGGTGTTGACACATCTGACACGGTCCAGGGTGAAAAAGGCCGGAAGTGTCACCTTGGGCGCGAAAGTGTCACCTTGGGGCGAAAGCTGTCACTTTGGGCCATGAACCGTCACCTTGTCCAAGCCGGGCCCTTCCCAGCGCGAGGGCGGGCGGCGGCGCCGGGTCTCGACGCGCGCGCGCCGCGCCAGGTCCCACCCTTCGCCGAGCGGCCCGCCTTCCAGCCGCGCGCGCAGGCGATAGGCCGACTGCCGGCTCATCCCCACGCGCCGCGCCGCTTCCGCCACCATGCCGCATTCGGCCAGCGCTTCGAGGAAGGCGAGCGCCTTGGGCAAGGTCCAGCGATAATCGGCGTGGTTACGCGGGGCGGCAGGGGGCGTGCGATTTGGGTCCATTGGGCAGGATAAGGCACAGGTGCGGGGCTGTAGGAAAGCAATAGGACAGCCGCGACAGCCCCCGCGCGTTTAACTCTATGCTCACTGTTCTCAGCGATGGTCCCGACAATGGTGCAGGATCTCATCGCCCTGCTCGACAAGCCGCTGGTTCTGCTGATCGTGATGGCAATCGGCGGAATGATAGGCATCGCCGTCGAAAATGGGTTCAACAGCATCGACCGGCGGCGGCGGCGCGCCTACTGGCGCGGGCGGAACCGCCGAGACAGGACGGCGCGCCCAACCGACACGCCGAACCAGCCCGCAATTCAGTCCCGACTCAAAAGGGGCCGCCTTCGCCGCCCATCAATTACGCCTGGTGATGCAGGCGGATTTCACCCCACGCGTGTTGCTGAACGCCAAGGAGCGCCGCGTTCTCGCCTGCCTCGACAGAGTATTGGCGGACGAGGCTCCGAGTTGGAGGGCAATGGGCCAGGTAAGCTTGGGCGAGGTGATCGCGAGCAAGGATGAAAAGGCCTATTTCGCCGTTAATTCGAAGCGTGTGGACCTGCTGATCGTCGATGCCGAATGCCGACCTCTCTTCGCCATCGAATATCAAGGCACGGGCCATCACTTGGGCCAGACCGCCGTCGCCAGGGACGCGGTGAAGATGGAAGCACTGCGGAAAGCCGGCATCGGGTACGAGACGATCAGGCCAGGCGATACGCCCGCCGAACTGCGGACACTGGTGCGGAAGTTCGTGGGACAAAGAGCCGCCTGACGCGGCTCGGCAACCGCGCCGGAACGATCGCCGCCCCGGCGGATTGGCTCAGGAAGGACCGTTTTCCCCGGAGGCCAACCGATGACCCTTGCCCGCGCCGCCGCCCTGCCGATCCTCCTCTGCGCGCTCGCCGCCTGCCAGTCGCAGGCGGAAAAGCAGGCTGACGCCGCCGCTGACCGGATCGAGCAGCAAGCCGAAACCAGCGCCGCAGCCGCCGGCAGCGCGGTCGCCGCGCTGGGGCTGAGCGAGGCGCAACTGCTCGATGCCGATCTGGTCGGGACCGACGGCAAGGACCTGGGCGATGTCGAGCAAGTCCGCCGGGGCGCGGACGGCGCGGTGAACGGCCTGCTGGTCGAGATCGAGCACAGCAAGCCGGATCGCTATGTCGTGGTCCCGATCGATGGCCTGACCACGCGCCGCAACGGCGACGACATCGACGTGCAGACCACCATGACCGCCGCCGACCTGGCCGCCCTGCCCGACGCCACGCTGGACGCGACTGTCGCGCCCACGCCGGCGGCGTAGGCCCCCTCACCCGCCCCTCGTTCAGCGGGGCAGTGAGTCCGTCGCTCGCAGCCCCATTACGATTGACAAGGGCGCCCCTTGCGGCCGTATGGCCACGGCAGAAGGGCGCCTATCAACCGAAAGGCACGCGCACGGTGAGCGACGACGATTATGTGTTCGATGAGGAAAGCGGCGAGTGGATGCCGGCGAGCGAGCTTGCGGCGAAACGCGCGGCGGCGGACACGATCGAGGTGCGCGATGCGGTGGGCAATGTGTTGGCCGATGGCGACCAGGTGACGCTGATCAAGGACCTGGATGTGAAGGGCGCGGGCCAGACGCTGAAGCGCGGCACACTGATCAAATCGATCCGCCTGACCGGCGACCCGCAGGAAATCGACTGCAAGTTCGACGGCATCAAAGGCCTGGTGCTACGCGCGGAGTTCGTGCGGAAGCGGTAAGGCTGGGATCGTCGACGAGGGGGAAGTAGATTCACGACAGCTTGCAGTCGACATGGCTGGAAGTGAAGCCAGGAGAAAGATCAGTGCAGGTGCCATGGAAAAAGGGCCACCGGCGTTGACAGCATAAGTTACGGAGTGGAGTTGACTGCCGCCTACCTTACTCAGCTCAATACATGAGAAAGTAAATTATGCTGCGCCGGTGCCGACCTTGGGATTCTCAAGCGTAAAGTTATAGCCCAACACCGTTTTCAGGACAGAATTGTATCGTTCGAGCGCTGAATGTGCGTCTTCGGCCATTTTATCGCCTTGCTCGACGATCTGCTTCGCCAAATGGTCGATCTCGGCAATCCGAACCTGGACACGTCCTCTTTCTTCGAGAGGCAGGTCTGAGAGTGTCATGGCGCCGATAGTTCCCTGTTCAATGGCGGCGGGTAGAGAGTTCGTGATGTCGCGCCGGGTCGTGGAATAGTTGAGATTTACCTCGATCGCGGCGCGGTGAATCCGTTCGATATCGCAAACATCGTTGAAGAGCTCAAAGTCCTTCAACGAGAGAAGATAGGTTTTCTCATCCTGCTCGAATGAGAAGGAAGGAGGAAAGTTCGCCTGGGGTAGCAACCATGGCCAATACTGCTCATCAACGCCGGTCTGCGCCGACCTCTTCCGGCAATCGCTGACATGCCTTGCGAAACTTTCAATATCTGCAGTTGCCTCTCGTAGTTTATGAAATATCGAAAGAGCGAGCGCGGTGTTCGTTGCCTTCGCTTGCCTGTCGAACTCCTTCTTCTGGAGAAAATAACTTATGATTCCCCCGAAAGCAGCACCGACAATTGCCCCAGCGATCGCAGCCCAGAACTCGCCGCTCAATTGAATGTGGAATCCCCCGCCCATAGTTGCCCTTTATCGTAGAGAGCCATCTCTATCGAAATGATATAAGAGGCCAAGCCGGCAGCGCCGAGTAACTCCAGTTCCGGAGGCATCAACGGCAAAACGGCCCTTGCACATCAATCGTGCTCCCGCCCGCCGGCACCCATGTAGAGTTCGCCGCCGGTTTCCTTGAACACCGCGCTCATCTCGCGCATTCCGGCCTCCGCCTCCTCCGCGGCGATAAACGCATCGCTCGCCTGGTTCTGCTTCGCCGCGAACTCCCGCACTTCCTGCGTGATCTTCATGCTGCAGAACTTCGGCCCGCACATGCTGCAGAAGTGCGCCGTCTTGGCGCCTTCCGCCGGCAAGGTCTGGTCGTGGTATTGTTCGGCCGTATCGGGGTCGAGCGATAGGTTGAACTGGTCGCGCCAGCGGAATTCGAAGCGGGCCTTTGACAGCGCATCGTCGCGGACCTTGGCGGCGGGGTGGCCTTTCGCCAGGTCCGCCGCGTGGGCGGCGAGCTTGTAGGTGACGACGCCGACTTTCACATCGTCCCGGTCGGGCAGGCCGAGGTGTTCCTTCGGCGTCACGTAGCAGAGCATCGCGGTGCCGAACCAGCCGATCATCGCCGCGCCGATGCCGCTGGTGATGTGGTCGTAGCCGGGGGCGATGTCGGTAACGAGCGGCCCGAGGGTGTAGAACGGAGCCTCGCCGCAGCTTTCGAGCTGCTTGTCCATGTTCTCCTTGATCTTGTGCATCGGCACGTGGCCGGGGCCTTCGATCATCACCTGCACGTCCTGCGCCCAGGCGCGCTTGGTCAGTTCGCCCAGGGTGTAAAGCTCCGAAAACTGGGCTTCGTCATTGGCGTCGGCGATGGAGCCGGGGCGCAGGCCGTCGCCCAGCGAATAGGCGATGTCATAGGCCTTCATGATCTCGCTGATCTCGTCGAACCGCTCGTAGAGGAAGCTCTCCTTGTGGTGCGCCAGGCACCACTTGGCCATGATGCTGCCGCCGCGACTGACGATGCCGGTGACGCGCTTCGCGGTCATCGGGATGAACGGCAGGCGGACGCCGGCGTGGATGGTGAAGTAGTCCACGCCCTGCTCGGCCTGCTCGATCAGGGTGTCGCGGAAGATCTCCCACGTCAGGTCCTCGGCAATGCCGCCGACCTTTTCCAGCGCCTGGTAGATCGGCACGGTGCCGATCGGCACGGGGCTGTTGCGGATGATCCATTCGCGGGTGTCGTGGATGTTGCGGCCGGTGCTGAGGTCCATGACGGTGTCCGCGCCCCAGCGGATCGCCCAGACCATCTTGTCCACCTCGCTGGCGACATCGCTGGCCACTGCGGAGTTGCCGATATTGGCGTTGATCTTGACCAGGAAGTTGCGGCCGATCGCCATGGGCTCGGCCTCTGGATGGTTGACGTTGCTGGGAATGATCGCCCGGCCGCGCGCCACCTCGTCGCGGACGAATTCCGGCGTCACGTAATCGGGGATCGCGGCGCCCCAGCCTTGCCCTTCGCGCGCATATTCGGCGAGGCGGGCGCGGCCGAGGTTCTCCCGCTCCGCGACATATTCCATCTCCGGCGTGATGATACCGCGGCGGGCATAGTGCATCTGGCTGAGGTTCGCGCCTGGCTTCGCACGTAGCACGCGGCGGGCGACGCGGGGGAACGGCGGAACGCCGCCCGAACGATCCGGCCCGAGCTGGCCGTTGTCTTCCGGCCGCACCTCGCGCGCCGTGTATTCCTCCACATCCCCCCGGGCGATCTGCCATTCGCGGCGGAGAGGAGGCAGGCCGGCGGCGATGTCGATCGTGGCGGCGGGATCGGTGTAGGGGCCGGAGGTGTCATAGACGCGCACCGGCGGCTCCCCCGACGAAGGCTCAAGCTCGATCTCGCGCATGGCGACGCGCAGCGGGCCGACGTGGACCTTGCGGCTGCCGCGGATCGGCCCGGTGGTCACGCCGATTTCAAGGGGGGAATTCACGTCGGCCATCGATGCTCTCCAAAAATGAGGGGAGGAGAGACCGGGGCTGGCCGCGTCTCCCTCCCTACGCCGGTTTCAACCGGATCAGGTTCGGCGGGTCGAAAGCTGCTGCTTTCCTCTCAACCGCGCATGAGCGGTCCCCCGGGGATAAGGCCATGCTAGGGCCGATGCGCGTGCCTGGCAATGGCCAGACGCCCGGCGCCGATCCTTGCACCGGGAACAGGAGAACACGCCGAAGGCTTGCAGCGGCGGCAAAAGACGTTAGGACGCGCGCACCGCCGATTCCCCTCGGCCCTCCGCCCGCGCGGACCAAGGGGCGGAAGCAAGGCTGGCCGCTTTAGCTCAGTTGGTAGAGCATCGCATTCGTAATGCGGGGGTCACAGGTTCGAGTCCTGTAAGCGGCACCAGCCACCTTCCCAGCAATGCGACGTCCGGTGAGGCGGGGATCGGATTTCCATCGATCAGCCTTCCGAAGCCAGCCGCGTATCGGGTTCGATGGCGAGCTTGGCGTCGCGTTTTCCGCGGTTTTCGGCTGTCGGTTGCGGCGAAGCGCCCTGCCCGAGCGGGTCTTCCTTAACGGTTCGCCGCACGGCGCACTCCAATGGCCGTTAGAAGCGGCCAGGCCGGATGAAATGTTCATCTACCAGACAGGTTGACGTGAACAATCAGCGCGTCGAAGCGTTCAAGTGAAGCGCACAGATCGTGCGCCTTATTAATCAGACGAATGGGTTCCTGACAGCCAGATACGCTGCTGCAATGGAGAGGTCGCCAACAAGCGGAGCCGGCTGTTGTAGCTTGAAGGGGTAATGTAATGAATACAGTTTCCAGAAGACCCGTAACTCTTGCCCTGTTTGCCCTATTGGCGGTGCCGATGGCAGGCAGTGTGTCCGCGCAGCAGCCGGACCCGACCGTGCGCGAGGACCAGATCACCGTGCATGGCTCCGTGCCGGCCGACCTGACCGGGCTGGCGGAAGGGCCGGAGATCGAAGGCTTGATTTCCGCACGCAACGGCTCTCAGCTGCAGATCACCGATGCCGATGGCGCCCCCACGCTGGTCAACCTCAGCGAAGCCACCGAAGTCAAAGGCAAGGGCGGGTTCCTCGGCCTGGGCCGCACGGCGCTGGGCGCCAGTTCGCTGCTGAACGGGTTGCCCGTCACCGTGAAGACGGTGCAGTGGAACGATGGCCTGGTGGCCAGCCGCGTCACCCTGAAGAACAACGACCTGGCGACCGCGGCCATGATCCGCACCGGCACGGCCCAGCGCTTTGCCGAGCACGACGTGGCCATCGCGGACAACGCCGCGGCGACCGAAGCGTTGCGCGGCCGCATGGGCGATATCGACAAGTATAACATCAAGAACACGACCAACGTGTACTTCGATACCGGCAAGTGGCAGCTTTCGAGCCAGGCCGAACAGGAGCTGTGCGCCACCGCCCAGGAAGCCAACGCGATGGACAACGCGCTGCTGCTGGTCGTCGGCTATACCGATTCCGTCGGCGACGAGGACTACAACCAGACCCTGAGCGAACGGCGCGCGGGCCGCGTGGTCAACTTCCTGCAACAGAAGTGCAACTGGGCACCCTATCGCATGTTGACGCCCACGGGGATGGCCGAATCCGATCCGCTGGCGGACAACGAAACCCCCACCGGGCGGGCGCAGAACCGCCGCGTTTCGGTGAACATCCTGGTCAGCAAGGCCATCGACGGCCTGTAAGGCCCGAACATCCGGGGCAGGCGCGGCCTGCCCCGGGTTTTCCTGCGCCGCGAAGGATGCGGCGCGGTGACGATCCGGCCCCGCGCGGGCCGGTTTTTGTTTGTCCGGCCGGCGCGGGCTTTGGGGCCGAAGGGCCTCTGCGCTAAGGTGTGCGAAGGCCGTTCGGGAAACGCCCTGGGAGCCCGCCTCATGGACGGCCGCCCGTAAGGCCTGGACACAACCCTTCCTCGTCATTGCGAGCGAAGCGAAGCAATCCAGGGCCGCGTAGAGCCGCCCCGCATTGCTTCCGCCGCTACGCTCCTCGCCGTGACGAGGCAGGGTCGAGCAATCGCTTCCCCTCAGATCACCCCGAGGGCGCGCATGGCTTCGGCCACGCGCACGAAGCCGGTGACATTGGCCCCCAGGCAGTAATCGCCGGGGCTGCCGTATTCCTCGGCCGTGGCGGCGCAGGTATCGTGGATGCCGTGCATGATGTCCGCCAGGCGCCGTTCGGTCTGCTCGAACGTCCAGCTATCGCGCGAGGCGTTCTGCTGCATTTCCAGCGCGGAGGTGGCCACGCCGCCGGCATTGGCCGCCTTGCCCGGCCCGAACAGCACGCCGGCTTCGCGGAACAGGCGCACGGCTTCCGGCGTGGAGGGCATGTTCGCGCCTTCGCCCACGGCGATGACGCCATTGGCGATCAGCGCGCGGGCATCCCGGCCGGTCAGCTCGTTCTGCGTGGCGGAGGGCATGGCGACATCGCAGGGCACGTCCCAGATCGAGCCCTTCTCCACGAAATGCGCGCGCGATTGCCGCGCGGCGTATTTCGAGATCCGTTCCCGCCCGAGTTCCTTGATCTCCTTGACCAGGTCGAGATCGATCCCTTCTTCATCGACGATATACCCGCTCGAATCCGAACAGGCGACGACCTTGCCGCCCAATTCCTGGACCTTCTCGATCGTATAGATCGCCACGTTGCCCGAACCGGACACCACCACGCGCCGGCCCTCGAAGCCGTTGCCGCGAGTTTCCAGCATGCGCTGGACGAAATAGGTGGCGCCGTAGCCCGTCGCCTCCGTTCGCGCGCGCGATCCGCCGTAGACCAGCCCCTTGCCCGTCAGGACGCCCGCTTCGTAGCGGTTGGTCAGGCGCTTGTACTGGCCGAACAGATAGCCGATCTCGCGCCCGCCGACGCCGATGTCACCGGCGGGGACATCGGTGTATTCGCCCAGGTGGCGATAAAGCTCGGTCATGTAGGACTGGCAGAAGCGCATGACCTCGTTGTCGGAACAGCCCTTGGGATCGAAGTCCGACCCGCCCTTGCCGCCGCCGATCGGCAGGCCGGTGAGCGCGTTCTTGAAGATCTGTTCGAAGCCGAGGAACTTGATGATCCCGATGTTCACCGAAGGGTGGAAGCGCAGGCCGCCCTTGTAAGGCCCCAGCGCCGAATTGAACTGCACGCGGAACCCGCGATTCATCCGTACCTCGCCCCGGTCATCGATCCACGGCACGCGGAAGATGACCTGGCGTTCCGGCTCGCAGATCCGTTCGATCAGGGCGCGGTCGAGGTAGTTCGGGTGCTTGGCGACGACTCGCCCAAGGCTCTCGAGCACTTCGGTGACCGCCTGATGAAACTCCGCCTCGCCCGCGTTGCGGCGCAAGACCTGATCAAGAATGGGCTGCAATTTTTCGTCTATGTTCGACATTCCGCCTCCGGCGCGATCCAAATTTGCACCGCGCCCTTGCACCTTGCGGGCCATTGATCAACCCGGCGGGGGTTGGGAGGGCAGCTCTCGGGGACCGGATGGGACGGTCTGGCGGCCTCAGGCGCGGTTCGGAGCGAGCGTAGCGAAGCAATCCAGAGCGTATGGCTGCCGCCCCTGGATTGTGTCGTCGCCATGATGAAGAAAGGGAGGCGGCGTTTACCGCCCGTTCGCACCGGACGGCACGGCCAGACGGGACCGTCAGTTCAGGCTTCTTCGATCGACGCTTTCCGCGCGCTGGCGGAACGGGCAATGCAGCGGATCGGCGAGCGGCGGTGGGCGATGGGCGGCGGAGGAAAGGCCCAGTTCGCGCCGGGCGGCAAGCGCGGCCCAGCAGATCGCGCCTGAAAGGCCATGGGGCATGGCCGCATCGGCCGTTACGCCGCTGGCGTTTCCGGCGTGGTAGAGCAGGCCGAGCAGGGCCGCCTCATCCGCCGTCAGGGCCCGGCTGCAACAGCATTCCGGCGTCAGTTCACGCTCCAGATGGGCTTCGACCAGCGCGAAGAGGCTGTCGCAGGCGACCGCGGCCATCATCGCGCTGCCGGGGCCGCGATAGACATCGGCCATCGCGGCGCGGCGATCGACATCCACCGCTCGCGCGGCCGCCCAGCGGCGGAACATCTTCACGAAGATCGCTTGCGGGAACGAATAGATCTGGCTCATCGGCGCCTCCATAAGAGACGCTAATGCGAATCGTTCTCATTTGTAAAGCCCGGATGACGAAGGAATCGACAGGGCGGACGAATGTGCGGCCAGCCCGCCCCGCGCCCATACGAATTGTCCGGCCGGAGCGAGGCCAAACGGCTCCGCGCCAGCCGGACAAGCCGGTTCGCTGAATATGGGAGTATCCCGCCGGCGCAAGGACGGTCGCGCCGGCGAGAACAGGTGGTCAGTACGTGGCAACGAACGACAGCAGCGCCTCGCGCCCATTCGCCGGCACCGCGAAGTGCGGGTTGCGCAGCTTGGTGATGTAGCGCTTGTCGGTCAGGTTGTTGACGTTCAGCCGGATGGTGAACGTATCGTCGAACCGATACTGCGCCCGTGCATCGTAGCGCACGTAGCCTTCCGCCGAGACCAGGTTGGCCGCATCGGCATAGCGCTTCGACGCCCCATAGGCACCGCCCCCGATGCTGAAACGCGGGGTGACCTGCCAATCGACCGTGGCCGCCAGGTTGTGCTTGGGCGTCTGCGGCAAGGCATTGCCGTCATTCGCCGAACTGTCGCGCAGCTCGCTGTCGATATAGGTATATCCGACGAGCATCGTCACTGGTCCGGCCCGGCCGGACGCGCTGATCTCGAAACCCTGCAGGCGCGCCGCGGCGAGGATCTCTGTCACGTCGCCGGTCGGATCGCGCTGCTGGATATTGTTGCGATCGACCCGGAATGCCGCGCCCGAAAGCAGCAGGTTTCCACCGAACAGCTGGGCCTTGGCGCCCGCTTCCCAGTTTTCGGTGCCCTGCGGCTGATAAAGCTCGTTACTGGTGCTGATGTTTTCCGCGCCTTCGCCGATCGTGGTGCCCGGCGGGGTCTTGGAATTGGCATAGGACACGTAAAGGCTAGTGGTGGACGTCGGCTTGAAGATCACGCCGCCCTGATAGGACCAGAAGCTGCTGCTGTTGGAGACGTCATAAGGCACACCGCGGCTGGAGCCCGATCCGGAAGCGGTGAAGTCCGTCCAGCGGACGCCGCCGTTGAGCAGCAGGTTCGGCGTCACCGTGACGGTATCGAACAGGTAGAAACTGTATTCCTTGCCGCTGGCAAGGGCGGGCGTGGTGGTAGGGGTGACGGTGCCGTTCCACGGATCGCCCGGATTGGGATTGGCGAGCGAGGTGCAATTGAAATTGGCGATATCCGCCGCCGGGCAGGCGCGGTTGCCGGTGGCGACCGTGTAGCCCAGGTTGGTCGCATCCGTGTCGTTGTATTCGAACCCCAAGGCCACGTTGTGACCGATGGAACCGGTCGCGAATTGCGCGCCCAGGTTGGTGTTGCTGACGATGCCTTCGGATTTCGAATCGCGGCTCTTGATATTGCGCCAGACCAGGCCGTTCGCCACGTTGCCCGCGCTGTCATCCGGGTTGGTGACGATGTAGTCGTTGCGGGTCCAGCTATAGCGCGTGGTGTTCGACAGCACGATGCCATCAGCCAGTTCGGCGCTGAAATGCCCGGTGACGGCATCGGTCCGCGTCTTCTGGAAATCGCGGTTCAGCAAGCCGTAGAAGTTGTCGGGATCGACATCGGCCGGAATGCGCACGTTCCCGGGAAGCTGGCCACGCGATGTCAGCGGTATGCCGTAATCCGGCATGGCATCGGTGCTGAGGTGGTAATAGCCGAGCGTGGCGGTGAACCGCTTGCCCGCGCCCACGGTGACGGACGGGGCCACGCCCCAGCGGTCGCTATAGACGCCGTCGCGGCCGGCCACGTCGGAATCGTGATAGAGCGCGGCTAGGCGCACGGCCACGCCATCGGCCAGTTCCTGGTTCGCGTCGCCGGTGAAGCGCAAGGTATTGGCGGTGCCCAGCGTGAGCTGCGCGCTGCCGAAATCGCCCTGGCGCGCGACCTTGGAGACGAGGTTGATCGCCCCCGCCGCCGCGCCGCGGCCGCCGAATGCGCTGCTCGGCCCCTTGGCCACCTCGATCGATTCGAGGGCGAAGGATTCGCGCGTTTGCGAACCCACGTCACGCACGCCGTCCACGAACACGTCGCCCGTGGCATCGACACCGCGGATCAGCGGGATATCGGCGCTGGCGACGCCGCCTTCACCGGCACCGAGCGAGATGCCCGGCACGGTGCGCAGCGCGTCCTGCACCGAGAACGAGCCGGTGTTCGCCAGCACTTCCTCGGAAATCACGTTGACGGTGCGCGGGGTATTGATGATCGGAGCGGTATCCTTGACGGAGGAGGTTTCCTTCTCCGCCACGCCGGTCACCACGATCTGCTCGCTCGCATCCGCCGCCTCTTCGGCCATGGCCGGCGCGCTGGCGATGAAGCCGACGCAGCCCAGCGCGACAAATCCGGTCGTCGCCGCGCGGCGAGCGTTACCGCTCTTTCTCATGTTATCCCTTTCCGTCGATCGTGCTTTTCGATGGGGCGCTATTACGAGTGATTTGCAACAAGTCAACAATAATGCGAGCCGTTTGCAATAAGAGCGCTGGGGTGCCATGGGCGGCGGGCCCGCGACAGCGCTCGGCTCCCGCGCTACAACGGGCCGACGGAAGGATTTTTCGAGCGATGATGATCAGGATCGAAGGCGTGCTGGACGAAGAGGGCGTGCGCCGCATACGCGAGATCATCGATGCCGGCCCCTGGGTGGACGGCAACGAGACATCGGGCCATCAATCGCGGCTGGCCAAGCGCAACGAGCAGCTGAAGCAGAATTGCGAGGAAGGCGCGCAGGCCGGCCGGCTGGTGCTGGACGCCCTGGGCCGCACGCCGGAATTCATCGCCGCCGCGCTGCCGCTCAAGGTGTTTCCCCCGCTGTTCAACCGCTATCAGGGCGGGGAAGAGTTCGGCGCGCACGTGGACAACAGCATCCGCACGCTGGCCGGCACCGAGTTCCGCATCCGCAGCGATCTATCCTGCACGCTGTTCCTGGAACCGCCCGAAGCCTACGAAGGTGGCGAGCTGGTGGTGGAGGACCTGTTCGGCGAGCATCGGGTGAAGCTCGCGGCGGGCGACATGGTGCTCTATCCCGCGTCGAGCGTGCATCGGGTCACCCCGGTCACCCGCGGCGCGCGCACGGCCTGCTTCTTCTGGCTGCAAAGCATGGTGCGCAGCCATGAAGAGCGCGAGCAGCTCCTGCGCCTGGACCGCAGCATCCGCACGCTGAGCGCCGAACGCGGCGCGACCGACCCGGTGGTGATCGAGCTGACCAACCTCTACCACAACCTGATGCGACGCTGGGCGGATGCTTAGGGGCTTATGTAGCCCTTGACTACATTGTAGCCCTGAGCTACACACCCCCTCATGAAGCGGATCGCCTACACGCGTTCGGCCCTGAAGGTTCTGCGCCGGATGCCGGCGAATACCGCCAAGGTGATCGTGTCGAAGGTGGAACAATATGCCGCCGACCCGCCATCGCTGGCGAACAACGTCACCGCGCTCAAAGGGCGCGCCGGCATTCGGCTGAGAGTCGGAGACTGGCGGGTCATCATGGATGACGATGGCGCCGTGCTGGCCGTGCTCGAAATCGGGCCGCGCGGCGGGATCTATGAATAGGAGAATGGCGATGGGCACCGTAACGATCGACCGCGCCGAGTATGATCGCCTGATCGAGGCGGCCGCCGAACTGGAAGACCTGCGCGCCTATGACCGGGCGATCGCCCGTCTTGAAGCCGGCGAGGATGACCTGATCCCGGCGGAGTACGTGGCTCGCATTCTGGCGGGTGAGCACCCGCTGCGCATCTATCGCGAGCTGCGCAGCTATACCCAGCAGCAGCTTGCCGACGCATCGGGCGTCAACCGCGTGCAGATCGCGGATATCGAAGGCAGGCGCAAGAACGGCTCGATCGAGACGATGAAGCGGCTCGCCGCCGCGCTGAATCTGGCGATCGACGACCTGGTGTGAAGCGCGAAGGCGCCTGACTGCGCGCGGGGCCGGAATCTCCCTGTCGGCACACCCCACTCTTGCCAAATTCACCCCGTCCCGCGACACCCGGCGGCCGATGCCGATCCTCTTCCTGCGCCGGTGCGCGTTTTTCCTCGCCTTGTTCCTGGCCGCGCCCGCGTCGGCGCATCCGGTGCCGTTCAGCTATCTCGATCTGGTGGTCGGCGACCAGGCGGTGGACGGCAAGATCCGCGCCCACTTGCGCGATGCCGGGCCGGTGCTGGGCATTGCCGACTGGACGGAGCTGCTGCGCCCAGACGTGCGCGAGGCGCATCGCAGCGCGCTGGAAGCTTACTTCGCCTCCCACATCGCGTTCGAGAACGGCGGCTTCCGGCGCGCCGAATGGGGGGCGATGCGGATCGTCGATTCCAACGAGGCGGTGGAGATCGACTTCCACATTCCCGGCAAGCCGCCGGGCGCGCTGACGCTCGACACCGCGCTCTTCACGGCGGACCCGCTGCACCAGACTTTCGTCAATATCTACGAGCACGGCGCCCTGCGCCAGCAATGGATCTTCTCCAGGGACAGCGCGCCCAAGACCTATTACCGCGGCAGCACGGCCGGGGTGCTGGCGGTGATGGGCACGTTCATCCCTTCCGGCACGCATCACATCCTGATCGGGCCGGACCACTTGCTGTTCCTGTTCGGCCTGCTGCTGCTGGGCGGCGGATGGCGGCGGCTGGTGACGATCGTGACGGCCTTCACCATTGGCCATTCGATCACGCTTTCGCTGGCCGCGCTGGACATCGTCAATCCGCCGGCGCGGCTGGTGGAGCCGGCGATCGCCCTGACCATCGTGGTGGTCGGTGTCGATAACCTGCTGCAACGCAAGGGAGGCGGCCGCGATCTGCGCCCGCTGGCGGCGCTGGTCTTCGGCCTGATCCACGGCTTCGGCTTCGCCAGCGTGCTCAAGGAATTCGGACTTCCTCAAGAAGCGCTTGGCTGGTCCCTGTTTTCGTTTAATGTCGGCGTCGAACTGGGACAGCTCGCCGTAGTGGTGGTCGCCGCGTCGGCATTGGTCGTGATCCGCAAACGCTGGCCGGCCGTGAGCAGCCGCGTGGTGACGATCGGATCGATCGCGGTCGTGGCAGGCGGTGCCTACTGGTTCGTGGAGCGGGTGTTTTTCGGAGGGGTTTGAATGAAGCGGTACGCGATTCTCGCTTCGATCATGGTCGCGGGTCTGGCCGCGGCCGGCGTTTCGGCCCAGCAAGGCGGCCCCGCGCGCCCCGGCGGCGGAGGGGGCGGCGGCGGACTGCCCGGCATCACCGACATCGAGAAGGTGAGCGACAACGTCTACAAAATCTTCGGCGCGGGCGGGAACACCACGGTGTTCGTCCGCAGCGACGGCGTGGTGCTGGTCGATACCAAGCTGGCCAACAACGGGCAGGCGATCCTCGATCAGGTGCGCAAGATCACCGACAAGCCGGTGACGATGATCATCAACACCCATTCGCATCCCGACCACATGGGATCGAACAAGGAAATCGCCTCGGCCCGGGGCAGCATCCAGATCGTCGCCCAGGCGAACAGCGAAGCCCGCATGGCGGCGATGGACACGCCCAAGGTGACGCAGAGCTTCCGCGACACGCTGACGCTGGGCAAGGGCAAGGACCAGATCAAGCTCTACTGGTTCGGCGCGGCCCATACCGATGGCGATGCCTTCATCGTGTTCCCGGCCGAAAAGGTGATGTGCGCCGGCGACACGATGGCCTGGGACATGGGCCTGCTGGTCGATCCCACGGCCGGCGGCAGCATGGTGGCCACCCCCGAAACGGTGGGCAAGGCCGCCAAGACGATCAAGGGCGTGGACAAGGTGATCGAAGGCCACGGCAACGTGAACACCTGGGCCGGCTTCCAGCGCTATGTGGCCTACACCCGCAAGGCGGTCGACGTCGCCAAGCGGGGCAATGCCGAAGGGCTCGACTACGTGCAGGCCTATGACAAGTATTTCGCCACCGACCCGGCCATGGCGCCCTATACCGGCGAAGCGCTGAAGCCGGGGCTCGAATATGGCGGCACGCCGAAGTCCCGTTCGCAGAACAACATCTATGTCGCGATGCTGGAGCTGAAGGGCGAGAAGCCGCCGCTGATCATGGGCGCGCCGCCGCCCCCGGGCCAAGCCCCGCGCGGACCGGGCGGCGGACCCGGCGGCCAGCGCAATGCGCCGGAGGACGAGCACCTGCACCTGTAAAGGCACACGCGCCTTTCGCGCGGATAGGCAAAGGCGGGATGGGGCAGCCCTTCCCGCCTTTTCCATGCCGGCCAGTCAGGCCAGGGTGACGACCTTGTCCGCCAGCCGTTCCACCTCGGCGCCGCTGTGGCTGACCAGCAGCACGGGAATCTCCAGCTCGTCACGGATGCGTTCGACCAGTTGCAGGATCTCCTCCGCGCGCGGGGCGTCGAGCGAGCCGAACGGTTCGTCGAGCAGCAGGAAACGCGGCGCGGCGAGCAAGGCGCGGCCGATCGCCACGCGCTTCGCCTCCCCGCCCGAAAGCGTCGCCGGCATCCGGTTCAGCAAATGGCCGATGCCGAACAGGGCGATGACCTCTTCCCGCCCGATCCAGCGATCCCCCGGCGGGGCCAGCCGCTCGCCATAGGCGAGATTGGCGGAGACGCGGAGATGCGAGAACAGCCGCCCGTCCTGGAACACATAGCCGGCGCGGCGGCGCTCTGGCGGCAGGTCCACATGGCGGGCGCTGTCGAACAGGACCTTGCCCTCCACCGCGATCCGCCCGGAATCGGGCCGGATCAGCCCGGCGATGCAGTTCAGCACCGTGGTCTTGCCCGCACCCGAAGGGCCGACCAGCGCGGTGAGGCGCGCATCGGAAACGAAGGCCAGCTCTATCGCCCTGTCGCCGATCCGATGCGCCAGCGCCACGTCAAAGAACATGCGCGCGGCTCCCGCCCGAACGGCGCACCAGCAGCTCCGACACCACCAGAGCGGCCACCGACAGGATCACCGAGACGATCGACAGCCGCGTCACCAGCGCCTCGCCGCCGGGAAGCTGCAAGCCGGTGTAGATCGCCAACGGCAAGGTGCGCGTCTGCCCGGCGATATTCGAGGCGAAAGTGATCGTGGCGCCGAATTCGCCCAGCGAACGGGCAAAGCCCAGCATGGCCCCGGCGGCGATCCCCGGCGCGCTGAGCGGCAGGGTGATGGTCAGGAAAGCCCGGCCCGGCCGCGCGCCCAACGTGCGGGCGGCATCGACCAGCCGCCGGTCCACCGCCTCGATCGACAGGCGCATCGCCCGCACCATCAGCGGCAGCGCCATGACCGCGGCGGCCAGCGCGGCGCCCGTCCAGTGGAACACCAGCGTCACGCCGAAATTCGCATCGAGCCAGGCGCCGATCGGGCCGTTGCGGCCGAACAGCAGCAGCAGCATCCACCCGGTCACCACCGGCGGCAGGACCAGTGGCATGTGCACCAGCGCATCGAGCAGCAGGCGGCCGGGAAAGCGCCGCCGGGCCAGCAGCCAGGCCAGCGCGTAAGCCAGCGGCAGGGTCAGCACTACGGCCGCGACACTGACGCGCAGCGACAGCGCGACGACGCTCCATTCCCCAGGCGTCAGCCAGGTATTCATCCCGGGGTCCGGAAACCGTGGCGGGCGAAGATGGCTTGCGCTTCCGGCGAGGCCAGGAAGGCGCGCAGGCCGGTGGCGTCGGGATGGGACGACGCGGCGAGAATCGCGATCGGATAGAGGATCGGCGGATGGCTGTCGGCCGGGAAGGTCAGCACCACCCGCACCTTGGCCGATGCCATGGCGTCGGTGGCATAGACAATGCCCAGCGGCGCCTCCCCCCGCTCCACCAGCGCCAGCGCGGCGCGGACGTTTTCCGCCGGGGCGATGCGATCCGCGACGCCTTGCCACTGGCCCAGGTGCTCCAGCGCCGCCTTGGCATACTTGCCGGCCGGAACGGCATCGGGATCGGCCAGCGCCAGCCGGCCATCGCCGAGGTCGGCCAGGCCCCTGGCCGTGCTCCCCTTCGGTGCGACGAGCACCAGGGTATTGCCCAGCAGATCGGCCCGCGTGCCGGGCCGCAACAATGCCTGCTGCTCCAGCGTATCCATCCAGTCCTCGTCCGCCGACACGAACACATCCGCCGGGGCGCCCTGTTCGATCTGGCGGGCGAGCGCGGAACTGCCGGCGAATGACAGCACCGGCGCCGGATGGCCTTCCATCGCCCAGGCATCGGCGGCTTCGCTCAGGGCTTCCTGCAAGCTGGCGGCGGCGAGCACGACCGGCCCCTTGCCGGGGGCATCGGCGCCGGTGGGCGCGCCGCACGCGGCAAGCGGCAGCAGAAGCGCAAGAGCCAGCGCGCGCAGCCAGGCGGAAAGGAGGCGGATCGTCATGGGCACGCTGTATAGTGCGATATACAGAGCGTCCAGCCGCCGCCGGCCCTCAACGCTGCCCGGCGCTCGCGGCCCCGGCGGGCTCCGGCGGGGCGGACTTATTGGCCCGGATCGCAAAGGCGCTGGGCTGCCGCACCGAGATGATCAGCGCGCAGCGCACCCCGGCGGGATCGAAGGTCAGCTCCACCGGGTTTTTCAATTCGTGCGCCACGATGCGCTCTATCAGGTCGGTGCCGAAGCCGCGCCCGCGTTGCGCCGCCACCGGCGGGCCGCCGCTTTCCTGCCATTCCACGCGCACCAGCGATTCGGCGATCAGGTGCCAGTGGACCGAGATCTTGCCGCCCGGCTTGCTGAGCGCGCCGTACTTGGCAGCATTGGTGGCCAATTCGTGGGTGGCCAGGCCGAGCGAGAGGGCATCGTTCGGCGCAAGCTGGATATCCGGGCCTTGCAGCTCGATCTCGTGATCGCCGTCCTGCGCGTAAGGCAGCAGCTCCGCCTCCACCACGGCGCGGATCGGCGTCGTGCCCCAGTCGGACTGGGTCAGCAGGTCATGCGTGGCGGACAAGGCGCGAATCCGGCCGTCGAGCCCATCGGCGAATTCATCCAAGTTGGATGCGCGCCGGCGCGTGAGGGCGATGATCGACAGGACGTTGGCCAGCGTGTTCTTGACCCGGTGATTGAGTTCGCGGGTGAGCGAATTGCGGATCGAGGCCTGTTCCTCCAGCCAGCGCAGCGTCGCCTCGTCCTCCACGGCCTGCCGGGTCAGCACCCGCATCAGCAGCATCAGCAGGCTGGCGACCAGCAGGCCGAAGACGATGGTGGCGATCGACAGGATCGAAAGCCCCCAGTCCACCGGCTGGCGGATCACCAGGGTCCAAGGCTCGGTCCCGATCGCCACTCGTTCGAACGCCACCGCGCCCCGATCCTCTGCGCCGGGGGTGCGGGCGAGCAGGCGCTCCGGGCTGACCGGGCCATCGTAGAGCGCCACCTCATAACCGCTCAACCCTTCCAGCTCAAGCGCGGAGGAGAGGAAATCGGCGGCGGAGAACGGGCTGTAGATGAAGCCCTCGAGCCGCCGGCCCCCTCCCGGCGCCTGCTCGAACACCGGCATGAAGATCAGGAACCCCGGCCCCCCCGTGCCGCCTTCCTGCTGCAGCACGACCCGGCCGCTGGCGGTGGGGCGGGCGGTGCGCTCGGCTTCGTCCATCGCCAGGCGGCGGTGCGATTCGGAATACATGTCGAAGCCCAGCGCGCGGCGGTTGCGGGGCGTGTCCGGCTCCAGGAACGTGACCGGCACGGCATAGGGCTGCTGGCTGGTGTTCGACCGGGGATGGACTTGCGTGCCCGCCGGCCAGTCGCGCGCCATCTGGGCGTTGAAGGCGTCGATCTGGTCGGGATAGACCACGGCGGCCCAGCCGATCCCTTCCGATCCCCGGTTATCGGCATCCAGGCGCAATTCGCTGACGAAACGGCGGAAGCGGCCCGCCGGCACTTCGTCGAGCGTGGCGAGCAGCGCGGCGCCGGCGCGCAGATAGGCGCTGGAGGCATTGGCCCGCCGCTCCAGCGCGGAGGCGACGGCGGTGGCCCGGCTGCGCAGCTGCGCCGAATGGCGGCTGGCATCGCTGCGTTCGATAGCAAAGACGGCAAGCACTGTTATCGCGGCGACCAGTGCGAAAATCGCCAGCGGCATCGCCCGCGGGTAACGCACCAGCCATCGCTTGGTCCTGCTCCGTGCGCTAACTGACTGTCGTGCCATTGACTCCCCGCCGGCCGTTTGGCGGCACCCTTGCCCCTGCAGAGGCACCCTGTGGCCGAACCGGCTCTATTCCCCGTGCTGATACCGTCCAAGGGAACCGGAGCAGGCGGCTTTCGTTCCGCAGATAATCGTTAATGCACCATTGCCGATGCGCGGATGCAACAGGGATTCCATAGCAAAACGCTTCGCGAGGAACTAAAGGGCTCTCGCGAGGCAGAATATGTGAGCGACTTCAGGGGGTGGACCGACAGCGAATGGCCGAGACAGAAAAAGGCAAGGCGAAGCCCAAGGGGGGCGGGGCACGGAATGGAAAGCGACATGGCGCCGATTGGGCATCCGGTTTGAAGCATCTTTACGATTCAGTCGTCGAGGAGCCTATTCCAGACGCGTTCAAGGACTTGCTCGCAAAGCTCGACAGCGGGAAAAAATGAGCAAGAGCGAAAGGGAGCTGCCCGTACGCAGCGCCGAAGATAAACGCGCCTTCAAACGCGAGTTGACGGAGGTAGTGCCGCACCTGCGGGCCTTTGCGCGCGGCCTGTGCGGCCGGCCCGACGTGGCCGACGACCTGGTGCAGGAAACGCTGCTCAAGGCCTGGGCGGCGCAGGACCGGTTCGAACCGGGCACGTCCATGCGCGCCTGGACCTTCGTGATCCTGCGCAACGCCTATCTCACCGACATGCGGCGCAACCGCTTCCGCGGCGAATACGACGAGACCGCCGCCGAACGGATCCTCACCGCCCCGGCCGGGCAGGAAGAGCCGATCCACCTCAGCGACATGCACCGCGCGCTGCTGACGCTGCCGCCAGAACGGCGCGAGGCGCTGCTGCTGGTGGGCGCCGGGGGCTTTTCCTACGAGGAGGCCGCGCAGATCTGCGGCTGCGCCGTGGGTACGATCAAGAGCCGGGTCGGCCGCGCCCGCGCGGCGCTGACCCAGATGATCGAGCAGGGCTCCATCCCCGAGCGGTCGGTGGACGATCCGGCGGCGCATCGGGCGATTCTCGAGGAACTGGACCAGGTGGCCTCTGGCCACGGCCAGTCGTCGCCGACGAAGTAGCCGGCGCGGGGCGGGGGCAGGGATGAGCACGGTTCCTGATCCGGGCGGCACGGCCCCGACACCGCCGCCGCCCCCTTCCCCGCCGCCGACGGGCGAGCCGCGCCAGTATCGCCGGGCGTCCGGGCTGGCCGCGCAGGAACTGCGGTTGATTTCCGCCCTGGTGGTGCTGCTGGCGATCGGGCTGTTCCTGGCCCTGCCCTTCGTGCTTTCGATCGGCTCGGTAGTGTTCCTGCCCCTGGTCACGGCGATCATGCTGATGATCATCCTTTCGCCGCTGGCCGACCGGCTGGCCCAGGTCGGCCTGCCCAACTTCATCGCCTCGTTCCTGGCGCTGCTGGTGTTCCTCGGCGCGCTGGCCCTGTCGCTCATCGTCGTGCTGCGCCCGGCGCTGTCGCTGTTCGAGGACGTGCCCGCCCTGATCGACAGGATCGGCACGCGCTTCCAGGACTTGCAGGGCAGCTTCGCCTGGATGTCGCGCCTCAACGACAAGGTCGCCGCGATCGTCGGGCAGGCGGAAGCCGAACAGGTCGTGCTTGCCGGCCCGTCGATGCTGGAACAGCTCGCCTTCGCCACGCCCAGCGTGCTGCTGGAAGTGCTGCTGACCTTCCTGATGGCGTTCTTCATGATCGAGGCGCGCGTGCGGATGCGGCGGCGCCTGCTGCTGGAACGCAAGCATTTCGGCACCAGCCTCAAGGCCGCGCGGGTGATGCGCGACGTGCAGGACCGGGTGGCCGCCTATATCCTGACCGTGGGGCTGATAAATCTGGGCGTGGGGGTGATCGTGGCCGGCGGCGCCTGGGCGCTGGACATGCGCTATCCGGTGATGTGGGGCGGGCTGGCCGCGCTGCTCAACTTCCTGCCTTACATCGGCCCGCTGGCCATGGCCGCGCTGCTGACGCTCTATGGGCTGGGAACGGCCGATTCGGCGCTGGTCGGGCTGGTTCCCGCTGCCGCCTATCTCGGCCTTCATGCCACCGAATCGAACCTGGTGACCCCGTCGATCCTGGGCGCGCGCTTCACCATCAACCCGGTGCTGATCCTGCTGGCGCTGAGCTATTTCAGCTGGATCTGGGGCGTGGTCGGGGCGCTGCTTTCAGTGCCCATCCTGCTGACCGTCACCGCGCTGTTCGACCATCTGGGCAAGCCCAACCTGATCGGCTTCCTGTTCGGCGAACCGCTGTTCGCGGCGGGCGTGCTCGACTTCGGGGAAGAGGCCTGAAGCCGGTTCGCGGCGGGGCGCGATCGCCCAACCCGAAATCCCGCCCCCAGCTTCGTCATTGCGAGCGTAGCGAAGCAATCCAGGGCGGTTTGCGCCGCCCTGGATTGCTTCGTCGCTACGCTCCTCGCAATGACGAGCGTCTTGGCCGGGTGGCTATCAGGCCGGATACTTCCATGCCGTGCCGCGCGCGAGGTTCTCGGCGGCGAAGGCCCAGTTGATGTGGCCTTCGATCACCTGCTTCAGGTAATCGGGCCGCAGGTTCTGGTGATCGAGGTAATAGGCGTGTTCCCACACGTCGATGGTCAGCAGCGGCAGAGTGCCGGTGTCGACCAGCGTATCGCCGTCATGGGTCTCCTCGATCGACAGGGTATCGCCCTTGGCCGCCAGCCAGACCCAGCCGTTGGAGAAGTGGCCCGCGCCGCGTTCCGCCAGCTTCTTCTTCAACTCGTCGAACGATCCGAACGAAGCGTCGATCTTCTTCGCCAGGTCGCCCGAAGGCTGCTGCGCCTCGGGCGAGAGCGAATACCAGTAGAACCCGTGGTTCCAGCTCTGCGCGGAATTGTTGAACAGGCCCTGGTTGCTGCCGCGCGCCTTGGCGATCACCGTCTCCAGGTCGGCATCGGCAAGGTCCGTGCCTTCGATCGCGGCGTTGGTCTTGTCGATATAGGCCTTGTGGTGCTTGCCGTGGTGATAGCTCAGCGTCCTTGCGGAGATCGCCGGCTCCAGCGCCGCGCTGTCAAACGGCAGCGCAATGAGTTCGAATGCCATGAGTGGTCCGTCCTTTCGTTGTGGTTGAGGCTAGTTGCCGCGAAGAGCGTTCCCCAAGGGAACGCGTGGAATGCCGGGGGGTTGCATCTGCGATCCATTCTCACCGTTTCGCCGCCATGGCCAGCCTCCCGCCGGCCTTGCTGCTCGGGCGGCGCAAGTCCACCCCGCGCATGACCTCATCGGCTGAATCGTCCTGGCGGCGCTGCCCATGGTTCTCCCTGTATGCGTGACATTAAGCCCGCGAGGCGGCATGGCAATCGCAGCAAATCTAACGAGCCTCGAAGGACTTCAATGGGACGCAGGTATTTCGGCACCGACGGCATCCGGGGCCGCGCCAATGGCGGGATGCTGGATGCCGCCACCGTGATGAAGGCGGGCCAGGCCGCCGGCCGCCACTTCCTGCGCGGCTCGCACAAGCACCGGGTGGTGATCGGCAAGGACACGCGCCTGTCGGGCTATATGATGGAGACAGCGCTGGTCGCCGGGTTCACCAGCGTGGGCATGGACGTGATCATGACCGGGCCGCTGCCGACGCCGGCAATCGCCCTGCTCACCCGCGAGATGCGGGCGGACCTGGGCGTGATGATCTCCGCCAGCCACAACCCCTATTTCGACAACGGCATCAAGCTGTTCGGCCCCGACGGATTCAAGCTGTCCGACGCGGACGAGGAAGCCATCGAACAGGCCATGGCCGGCGAGATCGAGCTGGCGCGCGACGGCGACGTGGGCCGGGCGCGGCGGATCGAGGATGCGCGCGGGCGCTATATCCACGCGATCAAGAAGTCCCTGCCCGACGAGATCCGGCTCGATTCGCTCAAGGTGGTGATCGATTGCGCCCACGGCGCCGCTTACGAGGTGGCCCCCACCGCCATCTGGGAACTGGGCGCGAAAGTGATCTCGCTGGGGGTGAGCCCCAATGGCCTCAACATCAACGAAGGCGTCGGCTCCACCGCGCTGGACGCGATCAAGGCGCGGGTGGTGGAGGAAGGGGCCGACATCGGCCTGGCGCTGGACGGCGATGCCGACCGGCTGATCGTGATCGACGAGAAAGGCCAGGCGGTGGACGGCGACCAGATCATGGCGCTGATCGCCACGCACATGGCCGGCCTGGGCGAGCTGAAGGGCGGCGGGATCGTCGCCACCGTGATGTCCAACCTGGGCCTCGAACGGTTCCTGGCCGATTTCGGCCTGGACCTGGTCCGCACCAAGGTGGGTGACCGCTACGTGCTCGAAGCGATGCGCGAGGGCGGCTACAACGTGGGTGGGGAGCAATCCGGGCACATGATCCTGCTCGACCATGCGACCACCGGCGATGGCTGCATCGCCGCGCTGCAAGTGCTGGCGGCGCTGGTCCGTTCGGGCAAGCGGGCGAGCGAGCTGCTGCACTTGTTCGATCCGGTGCCGCAACTGCTCAAGAACGTGGTGTTCGATGGCGGCGATCCGCTGGCCAATGCCGAGGTCAAGGCCGCGATCGCCGAAGGCGAAGCCGCGCTGGGCAAGTCCGGCCGGCTGGTGATCCGCAAGTCCGGCACCGAACCCAAGATCCGCGTCATGGCCGAAGGCGACGATGCCGCGCTGGTGGAACGGGTGGTGGACGATATCTGCGCGGCGGTGAAAGCGGCGGCATGAGTCTGGACATGCGCCCCGACTGCGAGCGCTGCGGCGCGGACCTGCCCGCCCCCGCACCCGGCGCGTTCATCTGCAGCTTCGAATGCACCTTCTGCGCCAGTTGTGCCGAGGCGCTGGACGACATGTGCCCGAACTGCGGGGGCGAGCTGGTGGATCGGCCGACCCGGGCGAAGCGCCTGCTGGAAACACACCCCGCCTCAACGGAGCGGCGGTTCAAGCACGCATGATGGCTCCTCTCTCTCGTCATCCCCGCGGAAGCGGGGACCCAGGGCGGTTGAGCGCTGCGCGCGCCTCTTTGTGCGCTGGGTTCCCGCTTCCCCGGGAATGACGAAGATGGAAACCACCCCGCCCCGCGTCCTCGCCATCGCCGGTTCCGACAGCTCGGGCGGCGCCGGCATCCAGGCCGATATCAAGACGATCACGATGCTCGGCGGCTATGCGATGACGGCGGTGACCGCCGTCACGGCGCAGAACACCACGGGCGTGACCCTGGTCGAAGCCCTCTCGCCGCGGATGATCGCGGCGCAGATCGACGCCTGCCTGTCCGACATCGGCGCCGACGCGGTGAAGATCGGCATGCTCGGCTCGCCCGAGATCGCCCATGTCGTGGCCGACCGGCTCGAAGGCCTGACCGTGCCCATCGTGTTCGATCCGGTGATGGTGGCGACCAGCGGCGCGGTGCTGGCGGACGAAGCCACCGTCGCGGCGTTCGAGCGGCTGATGCACCTGGCCGCGCTGACGACGCCCAACGTGCCGGAGCTTCAGGTGCTCGGCGGGCCGGCAGGCATGGCGGCGCGCGGCGGGGCCTATCTCGCCAAGGGCGGCGATGCGGAAGGCCCGGAAGTGGAAGACCGCCTTGTCCGCCCCGGCCATGCGGACCGCCTCTGGCGATCGCCCCGGATCGAGACCCGCCACACCCACGGCACCGGTTGCACGCTGTCCAGCGCGATCGCCACGCTGCTCGGCCAGGGCGCGCCGCTGGAGCAGGCCGTTTCCGAAGCGCGCGAATTCGTCCGCCGCGCCTTGCTCGCCGCGCCCGGTTTCGGGGCCGGGCACGGGCCGATGGGCCATCAGGCGGTGCGCTAGAGCGAAATGCGGATAACCGAAATCACCTCGTCATTGCGAGCGTAGCGAAGCAATCCAGAGCGTATTGCGCAACCGCTCTGGATTGCTTCGTCGCTCCGCTCCTCGCAATGACGAGGGTGGCGCAGATAATGCGCGCGCCGCTCTAAATCACCGCGTTCGGCTGATCGATGCCATAGAACGCGCGGATGTGATCCCAGGCGTCCTCGGCCGTTTCGCACCAGGTGATCAGTTCCAGATCGTTGACCGAGATCACCCCTTCGCGGGCCAGCGCGCCGAAATCGATCACCCGGGTCCAGAACTCCTTGCCGAACAGCAGCACGGGGATCGGCTTCATCTTGCCGGTCTGGATCAGGGTCAGCAACTCGAACATCTCGTCGAAGGTGCCGAACCCGCCGGGGAACACCGCCACGGCCCGCGCGCGGAGCAGGAAGTGCATCTTCCTCAGCGCGAAATAGTGGAACTGGAACGAGAGATAAGGCGTGACATAGGGATTGGGCGCCTGTTCGTGCGGCAGCACGATGTTCATGCCGATCGATTCCGCACCGGCATCGGAAGCGCCGCGATTGGCCGCCTCCATGATCGACGGCCCCCCGCCCGAGCAGATCACGAACTGGCGCTTGCCGTTCTCCACGATCGAACGCTCGCTCACCAGCCGCGCCAGCTTGTAGGCTTCGGCGTAGTACTTCGCCTTTTCCGCCAGCCGCTCCACCACCATGCGATCCTCGACCGGCAGTTCCTTGGCCCCTTTGAGCGCTTCGTCGGCCGCTTCGGGCGGCGGAATGCGCGCCGATCCGTACATGACCAGGGTGGAACCCACGCGCGCTTCTTCCAGCAGCATCGAAGGCTTCAACAGCTCAAGCTGGAAGCGCACGGGCCGCAATTCGTCGCGCAGCAGGAAATCGGTGTCGCGGAAAGCCAGGCGATAGGCCGGATGGCGCGTCTGCGGCGTGTCCGTGGGCGATGCCTCGACGAAACTGGCTTCCTGCTCGGCGCGATAGAACTTGCGATCCTCCAGATCGTCTTTCATTTCGGGCCGGTCGGACTCGCTCACTTGCTTCTCCCCAATAATGACCGCCGTGCCTAGGGATTCGCGGCGCGAATGGAAAGCGAGGGATGCGGCCGAAAAATCGATCGTCTCACCGCGTGTCGGATCGCGCGCGGCCGTGCGCCAGACGGCGCAACTGCAGAAAGCCCGGCAAGAGAGGCAGCCACAGAGTCAGGAACCGGAACAGGAACACGCCCGACAGCGCCGCTTCGAGCGGCACGCCAAGCAGGTGGAGCATGCTGGTGCCGGTCGCTTCGAACGAGCCCAGGCCGAACGGGATCGGCCCCAGCGTGACGACGATCGACGCCAGGACGAGGGCTATCAGGGCGGTCGACAGCGTCAGGTCGACGCCCAGGGCCTTGACGCAGGTATAGAGCGTGAGGCTATCCGCCGCGAACACCAGGCCGTTGTACAGGCTGACGCGCAGCAGCAGGCGCCGGTCGGCCATGAGCTTGGCAGGCGCCTGGGCGACGGATTCGAGCAGTTGCCGGATCGGCCCGAAGCGTTCGAGCAGCGGGGGCAGCGGCTTGCTTCCCCGCTCTTTCAGCCACAGGGCCAGCGCCGGAATCGCCAGGGCAACGAGGATGAACGTCGTCACCACGCCCACCAGCAGCGGCGAGGCATGGCCGTGAAGCCACAGCAGCAGCAGGCTGGCCACGGCGAAGACCAGATAGGCGGCGTAATAGCCCCGGATCGAGACCAGCAGGACAGCCATGGCCGTGCCTTTCGACGCGCCGATCGCGCGGAGCTGATCGACCAGCAGCACGTTTCCGCCCATCCCGGCGGTGGGCAGCGCCTGGTCCGCGAACAGCTTGGACAAGGCGATGCGCAGCAGGCGCTTGAGCGAAAGGCGCCTGGCATCGCCGGCATCGAGGACCTCGCGCCAGCTCAGCGCCAGGCTGAGATAAGTCGACAGCTGCAGGATCAGCGCGGCCAGCAGCCACAGCGGCTGCGCCTGCCGCACCAGAGAGGCGAAATTGCGCCATTCGCTGAGGTTGACCGCCACCGTCACCAGAGCGGCGACCAGCAGCAGGCCAAGCAGCCAGCGAGCCCGGCTGCTCACGTCAGCAATCCCGTGCAGCGGCGTTTCGCGAATTCGGTCACCAGCGCATAGAACGCCGCCAGCGCGATCATGGTGCCGAGAATCCCGGCCGGAAGCGGTTCGAATTCCAGCAGCGCGCCGACCGGCCCCATATAAGGCAGCGCGGTGGCCAGCAGTGCGACGAACACGCTGCTCCAGAGAAGCAAACGGGACGGCGCGCTGCGCCAGAAGCTGCGGCGCGTCCGCAACACCAGAAGCGCCGCCAGCTCGGTCAGCAGGGACAGCACGAACCAGCTAGTCCGGAACCGCGCGACATCGGCGTGGAAGACCAGACGCAGAAGCGCGAAGGACGCCAGGTCGAAGACCGTGCTGATCAGGCCGAAGACGATCATGAAATCGCGTACCCGGCGGATGTTCCAGCGCTGGGCCGACGCCAGCCGTTCCGGGTCCACGCTATCGCCGGCAAGGGCGACCGCCGGCAGATCGGCAAGGAAGTTGTTGAGCAGGATCTGCACCGGCAGCAGCGGCAGGAACGGCAGCAGCACCGTCGCCAGGGCCATGCTCACCATGTTGCCGAAGTTCGCGCTGGTGGTGATGGCGATGTACTTGAGCGTGTTGGCGAACGTGCGCCGTCCCTCTTCCACGCCCTGGCAGATCGCCGTGAGGTCGGGACGCAGCAGGACGATGTCGGCGCTTTCCCTCGCCACGTCGACCGCGCCGTCGACGGAGATGCCCACGTCCGCCGCGCGCAGCGCCGGCGCATCGTTGATCCCATCGCCCATATAGCCCACGGCATGGCCGGCACGCTGGAAGGCCTGCACGATCCGCTCCTTCTGTCGCGGCTCGATTTCGGCAAAGACATTGAGGCCCGCGATCCGCGCCGCAAGCTCGTCATCGCTGAGCGTGTTGATGGCATCGCCGGTGATGACCTGAAGATCGGGCAAGGCGATCGTCCGCCCAAGCTGGGCGCTGACGTGGCGATTGTCGCCGCTGATGATGCGCACGGAAATGCCCCGCTTGCACAGGGCCGCCACCGTCTCTGCGATGTCCGGCTTGGGCGGATCGAAGAACAGCAGCAGGCCTTCGAGGCAGGCATTGTCCTCCTCCCCGGAAGACACCGCGAGCGCGCGGAAGCCGGCCTCGCCCTTCTCGCGCACGAAGGTTTCCACGCGCTCGCGCGCGGCGGCGTCGAGCGGGACGCTTTGCTCGCCGTCGCGCCACTGCGTGCAGGCGGCCAGCACCTCGTTGGCCGCGCCCTTGGTGACCATTTCCTCGCTGCCATCCGGACAGCGGGCGAGCACGCTGAAGCGGCGGCGGGTGAAGTCATAGGGAATGTCTCGCAGCTTCGTGGCGGCCGACACGTCGATGCTGGCGGCGGACGCGGCCGAGAGGATCGCCTCGTCGATCGCGCTGGCCATGGCGGTCTGGAGATGCGCGTTCAGGGCCGCGAGGCGCAGCACCCGCCCTGACGAGGCGCCTTGCGCATCGACCGCCGCGCTCAAGGCCATCACCCCCTGGGTGAGCGTCCCGGTCTTGTCGGTGCACAGGACATCCATGCTGCCGAGATTCTCGATCGCCTCCAGCCGGCGGACGAGCACGCCATGCTGCGTCATCCGCCGGGCGCCCGCGGCCAGGGTGACGCTGACGATGGCCGGCAGCAGCTCGGGAGAAAGCGCCACCGCCAGCGCCAGCGCGAACAGCAGCGAGGCGATCAGATCGCGGCCCATGAACACGCTGACCACCAGCAGGAGCGCGACCACCACGATCATCACCCGCATCAGCAGCGTGCCGAAGCCGGCGAGCCCGCGGGCGAATTCGGTCGCTTCCTCCGCCTTCTCCAGCCCCGCCCTGATCGTGCCGAACTGGGTATCGGCCCCGGTGGCCACCACTAGCATACGGGCGCTGCCGCTGCGGATCGACGTGCCCTCGAACAGCGCCCCCGGGCGGCCCGATACCGGGGCATCCGCCGGGGCGAGGCCGGGCGATTTTTCGGCCGGGAAGGCTTCCCCCGTCAGCACCGCCTCGTCAACGGTCAGCGCCTCGCTGGCCAGCACCGGGCCGTCCCCCGGCACCAGCGCGCCGGCCTTCAGCACGGCGATGTCCCCGGGCACGACCTGGCCGATCGGCACCATGACCTCGGTCCCGCCGCGAATCAGCCGGACTTGCTGCACCAGCCGCGATCGCAGGTCGGCGATGGCGCGGGAGGCGGAGTATTCCTGCGTGAAGCCCAGGATTCCGCTGCCCGCGACGATGACCAGGATGATGACCGCATCAGCCCATTCGCGCAGCACCAGGGAAAGCAGCGCCGCGCCCACGAGGATCAGCACCAGCGGCGATGTGAACTGGCGCGCCAGCAGGCGCAGCCTGTCATGCGTCGGCTTGCCCGCGCGTGACGGGACGGCCCTGCGCGCGGCCTCTTCCGGCGAGAGGCCGCCATCGCCGCTGCCGAGCTGGCGAAGGAGCTGCGCGCTGTCCAGCGACCACCACGCGCCCCTGGCGAGCTGGGCAGGCTTGCCGGCCACTATCTCTGGCTGGCCGTCCTTCGGCCATCCGTGAACCCCGCAAGGGAGTCGAAAACCGCACGCATCCGCTCGATAGGGTTCACGCGGCATCCTTCGCCGCCGGCGCGGCTGAGATCGGGTTCGAGTCCAGCGAGCTTAGCACATCCGCACGGGCCGCGCTGCCGGCAGCGTGCGCTAGGCGGCCAGGGCCCGGCGGATTTCCGCCCGCAAGGCCGGCAGCACCTCGGCCTCGAACCAGGGATTCTTTCGAGCCCAGCCCGTCACCCGCCAGGACGGGTGCGGAAGCGGGAAATAATCGGGCAGATAGGCCGCGAAATCGCGCACCCGTTCGGTAAGCGCGCCGGGCCCGAGCGCGTAGTTCTGGGCATAGCTTCCGACCAGCAGAGTCAGCCGGATCGCCGGCATGGCCGCCAGCAGCCGATCCCGCCACAGCGGGGCGCATTCCGGCCGCGGCGGCGCATCGCCGGATCGCGTGCGCCCGGGATAGCACAGGCCCATCGGCACGATGGCGACGGTCGCCGCGTCATAGAATTCCGCGTCGGAAAAGCCCATCCACGCGCGCAGCCGATCGCCCGAGGGATCGGAAAAGGGAACGCCGCTGGCATGGGCCTTCGATCCCGGCGCCTGGCTGGCGATCAGAATGCGGGCAGTCGGCGCCATCTGGAAAATCGGGCGCGGCCCCAGCGGCAGCACGGCTTCGCATACGCGGCACGCCCGCACCTGCGCCACCAGGGCGTCGAAATCCTCCGCGGGTTCGCCCGGATTCGCTCCCGCCAGGCGGGCCCGCTTCCTTGCCGCCATTGCCGCGGGGCTGCTCACGCCCGCTCGCCGGCCCCTTGCGCGGCGATGTCGGTCTCGAATTCAAGCTCGGCCTCCAGGCCAGCGTGGTCGCGGTGGACCACGGCGACCGCCAGCTTGCGGCCACCGCGCCGATAGGCGATCGTGCAGTGCCGCGCCTCCAGATCGCCGTCGATCGCCAGTTCGTCCCATCCTTCGGCGTGGCCGACATAGGCGAGGCTGAAGTCGTACTGCTCGGTCCAGAAGAACGGCACCTGATCGAACCGTTCCCGCCGGCCGAGCATGTTGCGGGCGGCGACTTCTCCCTGGCGCTCGGCCACCACGAAATGCTCCACCCGGATGCGATCGCCGCTGAGCGGATCGGGCCAGCGGGCGATGTCCCCGGCGGCGAACACGCCCGGCGCGCTGGTTTCGAGGTATTCATTCACGGCGACGCCGCGATCCATGGCCAGGCCCATCGCCTCGGCCAGCGCGGTTGCCGGCCTCACGCCCACGCCGATGATTACCAGATCGGCGGCCAGTGTTTCGCCGCTGTCCAGCGTCACTCCCTCCGCATCGATCGCCACGGGACTGCGGCCGAGATGGAACGTGACCTCGTGCCCTTCATGCAGACCCTTGAGATAGAGCCCCACTTCGCGGCCGAGGACGTTCTCCATCGGGATCTGTTCGCGGCCGACGATCTCCACCCCGATGCCCCGCGCCCGCAACGAGGCGGCGACTTCCAGGCCGATGAAGCTGGCCCCGACAACGACCGCGCGCCTGGCGCCGGCGGCCGCCTCCACGATCGCCTTCGCATCGCCCAGGGTGCGCAGGTAATGGACGTGCGGCAAGTCGGCGCCGGGCAGATCGAGCCGCACCGGCACCGCGCCGGTCGCCAGCAGCAGCGCGTCGTAGGCATGGCGCGTGCCATCGGCCGCGATCACCTCACGACGCGCGGTATCGACCGCGCTGACCGGCGTATCGAGGTGAACGTCGATCGCGTGCCGGCGATAGAATCCGGCGCTTCTCAGCGGCAGCCAGCTTTCGGGGGCGGTGCCCGCGAGGTAGTTCTTCGACAGGTTGGGCCGATCGCAAGGCAGGGCCGTATCAGCGCTGAGCAGGGTGATCCGGCCGCCGAACCCTTCACGCCGGAGCGTTTCCGCCGCCGCATTGCCAGCCGGGCCGCCGCCGACGATCACGATCGCGCGCGGCAGTGCCTCGCTTTCCGGCAGCAGCTCCACGGCCTCCGCGCCGATCTCCTCACCGACGCGGACGAAGCCGTCCGCCTGCTCCACGCGCCAGCGTTTCAGCACATCGCGCGCCGGCGCCCGCCGGACCGCGCCGGTACGCAAGGCGAAGCAGGCGTGATGCCACGGGCAGCGAAGGGTTTCGCCCACCACCAGGCCATCGGCCAGCGGCGCGCCGTAATGGGTGCAGAACGCGCTCACCGCGAAGATCGTCTCGCCCTGCCGGACCAGCAGCACCGGCTCGTCACCCGCGCGGCCCTGAAGCATGGTGCCATCGGGAAGCGACGAAAGGGGTATGCCCGCGCAAAGATCGGGGCCAGATGGCGCAGAGCCGCCCCCGCTCATGCCGCGCACCCGCGGCCAACCGCCGGGGCGGCGCAAGGCCGCCCTTCGGCTGTCATCGGTGGAACGGGCACTGCCATTCGTGATCGCATCCGGGCCTCCTCGATCCATATGGTTGCGATCGAAGGCCGGACAAATTCATATTTTTGCCGGCTCAGGCGCAATAATTTGCCGGATGGTTCCCCGGCGCCGCGCGCGCATATGAAATCTTGAACGAAGGTAGAAAAATGCTACCTTCTTATGAAGGAGGCAGATCGCATGGCCCAGTCCGTGAAGCTAAGTGACGACATCATGAAGATCGTCCGCCGCGAATCCGCGCTGCAAAGCCGATCCGTGGCGGGCCAGATCACGCATTGGCTGCGCATCGGCCGCGCGATCGAGAAAGGCGGCAGCTTCGACCATGCCCGAATAACCGCGGCGCTTGCTGGCGAGATGGGGACGACCGCTCTCACCGACGAGGAAAAGGACGTCTGGATCGACGGCTTCGTCGAGAAGATGGGGCGGCCCGGGCCGGACGAGAACGCCTATTTTGAGCGGAGGCGGCGGCTCGGCCTTGGCGTCGGCCTCGATAAAGCTGGCAATCTCGTGCGCGAGGATGGCGCGACCGACGCGTGAAGCCAACCATGATCCTGCTTGCCGGGCCGAATGGCGCCGGCAAGTCGACGCTTTACGAGACCCGCGTGGCGCCCAGCTTCGCGGGTCCTTTCATCAACGCCGACATCATCCAGCGAGATGAACTGCGAGATCGCGCACCGGAAGCCTCCTACGAAGCCGCGCGCATCGCCGCCGCGCGCCGTAGCGATCACATCGCGCAGGGCCGGGATTTCGTGACGGAAACGGTGTTTTCCCATCCTTCCAAGCTCGACCTTCTTGATGAGGCGCGCACGCGAGGCTTCACCGTGATCGTCCTGCACGTCGGCGTGAACTCGCCCGAACTCTCGGTCGCCCGGGTCGGCGGGCGGGTCCACGAAGGCGGGCACGACGTTCCGGAAGACAAGATACGCGCTCGCCACGAGCGCGGCGCCGCGCTTATCCGTTTGGCGGTTCTCCGGGCCGATCGCGGCATGGTCTTCGACAATTCCGCCCTCAACCAGCCGCCGCGCCATTGCCTCACGTTCTCGGATGGCCGGCTGATCTTTGCCCAGACGCGCCTGCCGGCCTGGGTGCGCACGACCTATCCGGCCGATCTTGCGATCTAGCGCCCGCTTGAGGCGTCGGCTCTGAATTCAGGCCTATGGCCCGGCTCGACGCGAGCCTGGTGCCGGCACTGGGCGTCGAGACGGCCTGACGGCCATCAAGCCTTCATATTTCGATAAAGATCTGGATGCCCCGCAAGGATTCGAACCTTGATTGACGGAGTCAGAGTCCGCTCTCTTACCGTTAGAGGACGGGGCAGGAGCGGGGGCATCTAGAAAGGCCGGCTCTTCCCGTCAAGCCGCGCCCGCGCCGCAACTTGCCCGCCGGCCCCGCTTTCGCTAGATTCCGGCCCAGGTTCCGCTTTCAGGCGGGTGCGATTGAACAGGAAGTACCAGTTATCATGGCGGATTTCACTCCGCCGGACGGGCGGCATGGCGGCGTGATCACAGGCGCCGCCCCCAGCAGCTCCTCGGCAGAACCCCCAAGCCCGCCCCGCCCGGCCGTTCGCCAGGCTTATGCCGCGATCGATCTCGGCACCAACAACTGCCGCTTGCTGATCGCCCGGCCCGCGGACGACGGCTTCGTGGTGATCGACGCCTTCAGCCGGGTGGTGCGCCTGGGCGAAGGGCTGGCCCAGGCCGGCCGGCTGAGCGACGCGGCGATGGACCGGGCGCTGGGCGCGCTGCGGGTCTGCGCCGACAAGCTGCGCCGCCGGCACGTGCGGCTGGCCCGCTCCGTCGCCACGGAGGCGTGCCGCCGCGCTGCCAACGGCGCCGAGTTCATCGAGCGCGTGCGGGCGGAAACGGGCATCCGGCTCGATGTCATCTCCACCCAGGAGGAAGCGCGGCTGGCGGTGCTCGGCTGCCATATCCTGCTGGAAGACGGCACGGGCCCGGCGGTGATCTTCGATATCGGCGGCGGATCGACCGAGCTGGTGCTGATCGAACCCGGCGGCCCGGCGCCGCGCATCCTTGACTGGCAGAGCGTGCCGTGGGGCGTGGTCTCGCTGACTGAGACGGTCAGCGGGGACGAAAGCAGTGAAGAGGCGCGGGTGCGGCGCTATGCCGAAATGCGCCGGCGCGTGGCGGAAAGCTTCGCCAGCTTCGCCGAACGGATATCCCCCTGGCAGACAGAGGGGTTGCGCCTGCTGGGCACCAGCGGAACGGTGACCACGCTGGCCAGCGTGCACCTGGACTTGCCGCAGTATGACCGGCGGGCGGTGGACGGGCTGATCGTGCCGTCCGAAGCGATGCGCGGGATCGCGCTGAGGCTTTCCTCCATGGCCCCGGAAGAGCGCCGCACCCTCCCGTGCATCGGGCAGGAACGCGCGGACCTGGTCATCGCCGGCTGCGCGATTCTCGAAGCGATCCTGGACATCTGGCCGGCCACGCGCCTGGGCGTGGCGGACCGCGGGATCCGCGAGGGGATCCTGCGCAACCTGATCACGGCCGATGCCAGCGGAACCCAGACGCAAGCGGCGTTGCGGCGGCTGCGGCAAGGCGAATGAGCCGCTCCGGCCGCGATTCGGACCGGCGGGTCAAGACCGCCCGGCGGCGCACGGCGTCCTCCACCCGTTGGCTGGAACGGCAGCTCAACGATCCATACGTGCGCCAGGCCAAGGCCGAGGGCTTCCGCAGCCGCGCGGCCTACAAGCTGATCGAGCTGGACGATCGCTTCGCCCTGCTGAAAGGCGCGCGGCGAGTGGTCGATCTGGGCATCGCGCCGGGCGGATGGAGCCAGGTCGTGCGCAAGCGCGCGCCGCAGGCGAAGATCGTCGGCATCGACCTGCTGGAGACCGAGCCGATCGAAGGCGTCGCGATCCTGCAGATGGACTTCATGGCCGATACCGCGCCCGCCGCGCTGGAAGCCGCGCTGGACGGGCCGCCCGACCTGGTGCTGTCGGACATGGCGGCCAATACCGTGGGCCACAAGCAGACCGATCACTTGCGCACCATGGCGCTGGTGGAAGCGGCGGCGCATTTCGCGGCGGAAACGCTGGCGGAAGGCGGCGCCTTCGTGGCCAAGGTCCTGGCGGGCGGCACCGATGCCGAACTGCTCGCGCTGCTGAAGCGTCACTTCAGGACCGTCAAGCACGCCAAGCCCCCGGCGAGCCGCAAGGGCTCGTCCGAATGGTACGTCATCGCGCAGGGATTCAAGGGCCCTTCGACACGCTCAGGGTGAGCGGAAGACAGGTTCAGGCTGAGCGGAAGGGGTCCTTGGCCCCAGCCCCGCTCGTCCCGAGCCCGTCGAAGGACGCTAAGTCGTTAGTTCGCGGTGGCGCCGGCCGCTTCCGTGCCGGCCGGCTCGGGCGCGGCGGTCGCGCCGGCGGCTTCCGGCGCCGGAGTGGCAGCGCCGGTGTCGGCCGCAGCGTCACCCTCAGCCGCCGCGGCGGGAGCGGCCGGTGCCGGATAGTCCGGGCCACCACCGTTCGCCTTGAGATAGGCGATCATGTTCGCCCGGTCTTCCGGGCTGCTGAGGCCGGCGAAGCTCATCTTCGTGCCGGGGGCGAAAGCCTTCGGGCTGTGCAGCCAGTCGAACAGGTTCTGGTAAGTCCAATCACCGCCGTGATTGGCGATCGCATCGGAATAGGCGAAGCCGGCCGCGTGCTTGCCGATCGGCTTGCCGACCACGCCGTAGAGATCGGGGCCGATGCCGTTGGGGCCGCCCTGCTGGATCGAATGGCAGGCCATGCACTTGGCGAAGATCGCTTCGCCCTTCGCGGGATCGGCCGCGGCGAGCAGGGTGCCGAGATCCGGGCCCGCTTCCGCGCCGCCTGCTTCCACCGCGCCGGCAATCGGATAGCCCATCTCGTGCGGGCGATGCGGCTTGTCGGCCAGGAAATAGTGGCTGCTGATGACGGAAAGGCCCAGGGCCACGATGCCCGAGAACAACGTCCAGCCGGCGATGGTATTGAAGCGGTCTGTCATGCGAGAGAGTGTCTGCCAGGATTCCGGTTTGGCGTCGCTCTAGTCAGCACGAACCACCGGCGCAAGTCCGATAGTCACTTGTCCGCCGCCAGCCGCCCCGTTACGCGCTGCCGCCGATGGAAAGCTATCCCGCCCCCGCCCATGCGCTGGTCGAACAGATGCACGCCGCAGCCGCCGCCGATCCTTCGCGCGCTGTCGCCTTCCAGGGCGCGCCGGGTGCGAATTCGCACCGCGCGGCGCTGGAATGGGCGCCCGATTGCCTGCCGCTGCCCTGCTTCGCCTTCGAGGACGCACTCGATTCGGTCAGCGCGGGACGGGCGCAGAGCGCGATCATCCCGATCGAGAATTCGCAGCACGGCCGCGTGGCGGACATTCATTTCCTGCTGCCCGGCAGCGGCCTGTCCATCGTAGGCGAGCATTTCCTGCCGATCAGCTATGGCCTGATGGGCCTCGGCACCGGGCCGTTCGCCGTGGCCTACAGCCATCCGCAGGCGCTGGGGCAGACGCGGCTCTATCTGCGCGAGCACGGCATCGTCCCGCTGGCCTATGCCGATACCGCCGGCGCGGCGGCGCTGGTGAAGGAACAGGGCGATCCCGCCGCCTGCGCCGTGGCCCCGCCGATGGCGGCGGAGCTTTACGGCCTGACACTGGTCGAGGATCATATCGAGGACGCGCCCAACAACATGACCCGTTTCGTGGTCCTGGCGCGCGAGCCGCTCGATCCCGCCAGCCTGGCGGGCGAAACGGCGATGACCACTTTCGTGTTCGAAGTGAAGAACGTGCCCGCCGCGCTTTACAAGGCGCTCGGCGGCTTCGCCACCAACGGCGTCAACATGACCAAGCTGGAAAGCTATCAGCAGGGCGGCAGCTTCGCGGCGACGATGTTCTATGCCGATATCATCGGCGCCCCCGGCGATCCGGCGATCGACCGCGCGCTGGAAGAGCTGGCCTTCCATTCCAAGGAGCTGCGCGTACTCGGCAGCTATCGCCAGGCGCGCCCGCGCGGCTGAGTCCGGCCGCATTGCGCTTGGTGCCGGTGAAAGAAGGACGAGTTCGATGGCCGAGGTGATCCTGCGCCCCGCCACCCTGGCCGATGCCGAAGCGCTGGCACGCCTTGCCCGCGACAGCTTCGTGGGCGCTTTCGGCCACCTCTATTCGCCGGAGGACCTCCGCGCCTTCCTGGACGAGCATCGCTCCGCCCAGCGTTACCGCGCCGATCTGGCCGACCCGGCCAAGCGCGTGCAAGTGGCCGAGGTGGATGGCGCGCTGGCCGGCTATTGCCTGATCGTGCTCGGCCAGGGATTCGCGGAGCGGCCCGATCCCCGGCCGCGAACGCCGGTGTTCCTCAGCCAGCTCTATTGCCTGCCGGCCATGACCGGGCGCGCCCTGGGCGCGGCGCTGATGGACTGGGCCCTTGCCGAGGCGCGCGCCTGGGGCGCCGACGCGGTGCAGCTTTCGGTGTTCAGCGAGAACCCCGGCGCGCAGCGCTTCTACCAGCGTCGCGGCTTCCGCCACGTGGCCGATATCGCCTTCTGGGTCGGCAACCAGCGCGATGCGGAGTTTCTTTACGAGCTGGCGCTGTAGGCCGAGGCGCCGAATACCCAAAGCGAGAGCGAGAGAGGGGCCGGCCGCCTACACATTCGTCATTGCGAGCGTAGCGAAGCAATCCAGGGCGTATTGCACTGCCGCCCTGGATTGGTTGGCCGGTGGCCAGCTTCGCTTCCGTCGCTCCGCTCCTCGCAATGACGAATGTTGGCTTGGCGTATTCCCGTCAGGAACGGCAAAGCTCAGGCCCCTTCCCGCCCCTTGGGCCGGGTCACGATGATATCGCGGCCCGCGCGCAAGTCGCCCGAGGCGATCTGGCGGGACAGGCGCTCCTTGTCGTTGGCGCGATAGAAGGCTTCGGCCCGCTCGATCTCTTCTTCGCCCAGGCCCATCTTGCCCAGCGCCAGGCGCGCCATGCGCAGCGCCGATTCGAGCACTTCACGCACGACGTATTCGGCCGGCGTGTCTTGCAGCCTGATTACGCTGCGGCGGTCATAGCCGCGGACGTAGATCGCCGCTTGGGGGAAGGCCTTGTGCACCGCATGCACCAGGTCGGGCTCGATCTGGTCGCCGTCGATGCAGAACAGGATCAGCTCGGCCTCGGCCGCGCCGGCCTGGCGCAGCAGGTCGAACCGGGTGCCGTCGCCGAAATAGACCTTGGCCCCGAACCCCTGGGCCACGTCGATCATCTCCACGTCGGTGTCGATCAGGGTCACCGAAACGCCGGCGGCCATCAGCAGCTGGGCCACCGTCTGGCCGAATCGGCCATAGCCGACGATCAGCGCGCTGGCCTCCTGCTCGGTGGGGCCTTCACGCTCTTCCCCCGCGCGCTCAGGCGCTTCGCGCAGGCGCCGGGTCAGCATCATCAGGAACGGCGTGGTGGCCATGGACAGCGTCACCACCGCGCCGAACAGGCTGGCCACATCCGCGTCGATCAGGACGGCATCGCGCGCCTGCGCGAACAGCACGAAGCCGAATTCGCCCCCCTGGCTCAGCAGCAGGCCCAGGCTCAGCGCCTCGCGCCATCGCATGCGCCAGAACAGGGCGATCGCGGAGATGACCACGGCCTTGGTCGCGATCAGGGCCATGGCCATGGTGAACACGAACAGCGGCCGTTCCGCGATCGCGCCGAGATCGAGCAGCATGCCGATGGCGAGGAAGAACAGGCCCAGCAGGATCGAGCGGAACGGTTCGACATCCGCCTCCAGCTCATGCCGATAGGGCGAATCCGCCAGCATCACGCCCGCCACGAAGGCGCCCAGCGCCGTGCTGGCGCCGATCGCCTGCATCGCCGCAGCGGATGCGGCGATGGTGAACAGCCCCGCCACCACGAACATCTCCCGTTCGCCCAGCCCGCCGATCAGGCGGAACAGCGGCCTGACCAGGAAGCGGCCGGCGGCGATCAGCCCGGCCACGGCGGCCAGGGTCATCAGGGCAAGCTGCCAGCCCGGCGGGCCTTCCATGTCCGCCGGATTGCGGCTCAACGCCGCGATGATGGTGATGAGCGGGATGATCGACAGGTCCTGGAACAGCAGGATGGCGAAGGCCCGTTCCCCGAACGGGGTCCTCAGCCGCCCGGCCGATCGCAGCATCGGCAGGACCTGCGCGGTGGAGGAAAGCGCCAGCGGCAGGCCCAGCGCCAGCGCCGCCGCCGGGCTGAATCGAGTCAGTGCCAGGATCATGCCGGTCACCGCCAGCCCGCACAGGACCACTTGCAGCAGGCCCAGGCCGAAGATCTCGCGCTTCATCCGCCACAGCCGGGGCGGGCTCAGCTCCAGCCCGACGATGAACAGCAGCAGCGTGATGCCCAGCTCGCCGACCGCGCTCATCTCCTCGGCATCGCCGACGAGGCCCAGCACATGCGGGCCGACGATCACGCCGGCCAGGAGGTAGCCCAGCGTGGCGCCCAGCCCCAGCCGCCGGAACAGCAGCACGCAGGCCAGCGCGAAGCCCAGCAGCAGGAAGCCGTCGCGCAAGACGAATCCGGCTCCCGAATCCTCCATCGTATCTCCTGCCGCCTCGGGCGCCCGCGCCCGGCATCCCCGCATCTACGGACGGCGCGCGCGCTTGGATAGACGGAACGCATCGGCGCCGGGGCCGACTTGCTCCGCCGCCGGAAGAGCATAGGATGCGCGCCGGGGCGAGAAGGAGCGGGGCAATGGCGGCACGCGGACCGGCGCAAGACGATGTGCTCATCGTGGGCGGCAGCCTGGTGGGGCTCTCGGCGGCGGCGTTCCTCGGCCATCACGGCATATCCGCCACGGTGGTGGAAAAGCACGCCGGCACCTCCATCCACCCGCGTGCCGGCTATTTCCACATCGGCACGATGGAAGCCTATCGCCGGATCGGGCTGGAGCCTGCGATCCGCGAGGCTTCCGAAGAACAGTTCGGGCCGGACGGCGGGATCAACCTGGTCGAATCGCTCGCCGGGCGGGAACTGGCCCGCTTCGTGGACAGCATCAACGCCGGGGTGGAACCCTACAGTGCCTGCCGCCGGTTCTTCATGACCCAGCAGAGCCTGGAGCCGCTGCTGCATCGCCGCGCGGCCGAACTGGGGGCCGACCTGCATTATCGCACCGAGCTGATCGGGTTCGAACAGTTCGACGACCACGTGGTGGCCGAGCTGCGCGATCTCGCCAGCGGCGAAACCTGGCGGACCCGCGCGAAATGGATGATCGCGGCGGACGGCAATCGCAGCGCGGTGCGCCAGGCGCTGAATATCGCCATGCACGGGCCAGGCCTGCTGTCGGACAGCATCACGATCTATTTCAAGGCCGATTGCCGCCCTTGGCTCGACGGGCGCCAGCTTGGCGTGATCTACGTCGCCAATGCCGACCAGCGCGGCTTCTTCCGCTTCGAGGCAGGGGGCACGCGCGGGTTCCTGGCGGTCAACACGCTGGGTGACCTGTCGCTGCCGGGCGCCACCGATGTCGCGGGCGATACCTCGCCCGAACGCTGCGTGGCGCTGGTCCGCTCGGCGGTCGGCGTGCCCGATCTGGCCATCGAGATAGAGGATGTCGCCACGTGGAAGGCGACCGCCGAATGCGCCGAAGCCTATCGCCAACACCGCGTGTTCCTCGCCGGCGACGCGGCGCACGTCGTCCCGCCCACCGGCGGCTTCGGCGGCAATACCGGGGTGCAGGACGCGGCCAATCTCGCCTGGAAGCTGGCCGCCGTGCTGAACGGCGAGGCGGACGAGACCCTGCTCGACAGCTACGAGGCGGAACGGCGCCCGGTCGGCCAGCTTACCGTGGAGCAGGCCTATGCCCGCTACATCCGCCGCGTCACGCCGGAGGAGATCGGCCCCGATACGCCCGAATTGCTGGACGAGCTGACGATGGAGATCGGCCAGTTCTACCGCTCGAACGCCGTGGCCAAAGGCCGCCGCGAGGATGAGCCCGCCTGCCTCCACCCCGACCACACCCGCGGCCGCCCCGGCGCCCGCGTGCCCCACGCCTGGCTGGAAGACGGCCGCTCCACGCTCGATTGTGCCGTGAACGCCCCCGTGTGGCTGGCCGGCCCCGACGCGGTTCCCGAAAGCGGGCCTTACGAAACCGTCAGGCTCTCGCCGGAAACCGCCGAACGCTGCGGCATCGGCCCTGCGGGCGCCATGCTCGCCCGATCGGACGGTTTCGTGGCGTGCGTGGTGCGGGCGGCGTGACCCGGGTCTTCCCAGCTCGAAGATGTACGCGATGGATGGAAAGTGGACGACAATAGTTCCACTAGTGAGTCACGTAGTGCGCGATCCCCGCCAACAGTGCTGCGCACGTCAGACCAAAGAAAATTATGATCCTGCGTTCAGACTTCGCGGACCAAACGAGTAACCCGTAGAACCACACAGGCGAAGCCACGATACCTAACCAAACGATTGTAACCACAGGATGCTTCGGGTTCCAAAGATTAAACCCGAACGTAATGCCGACGAACAACGCATATGCGGCAACCAAGCAGACCGGCACGAACAGAAGAGTCAAGAGAAGCCGCATCGCAACGACCGAATAGGCCAAAAAAAGCTTGCCTTCCCTACTCATAGGTATGTTTGTGCCGTTTGACGGCGATATCTGCAATGATCGAAAGCCCACGTTGAAAATCGGCCATCAGCCGCACCACCACCGCCCTCGCTTGTCTCACGAGGATGTAGTGCCCTTCACCCGCCGTAAACCCACCTTTTCCTAGGAGGCGCAAAGCTGGTAAGGGCGCGCGCGATGGCTGCTGTCATGAAACCGCCGATTGCCGCCGCCTAAGGTGACGGTTCGAACCGCAAGGTGACATTTCGAGGCCAAAGTGACATTTGCCCTTGGACAGTGTCAGATGTGTCAACACCTGTCAGGAAACGACGCGCTGAAATGAACGAAATCCGCCCCTGGCGAACGATTCACCGGCGGCCCAGCCGCCAGATCATGGTCGGCAACGTGCCGGTCGGCGGCGATGCGCCGATCAGCGTGCAGACGATGACCAACACGCCCACGTCGGACCCGAAGGCGACGATCGACCAGATCCGCCGCTGCGAGGATGCCGGGGCGGACATTATCCGCGTTTCCTGCCCCGATGTGGAAAGCACCGCGGCGCTCAAGCAGATCGTCCGCGCCGCGCGCGTGCCGATCGTGGCGGACATCCACTTCCACTACAAGCGCGCGCTGGAAGCCGCCGATGCCGGCGCCGCCTGCCTGCGGATCAACCCGGGCAACATCGGTTCGGCCGAACGCGTCAACGAAGTGGTCAACGCGGCGAAAGCGAACCACTGCGCGATTCGCATCGGGGTGAACGCCGGCAGCCTTGAGAAAGACCTGCTGGAGAAATACGCCGAGCCCTGCCCCGAAGCGCTGGTCGAATCCGCGCTCGATCACATCAAGCTGTTGCAGGACCGCGATTTCCACGAATTCAAGGTGGCGGTGAAGGCCAGCGACGTGTTCCTGGCGGTCGCCGCCTACATGCAGCTGGCCGACGCGGTCGATTGCCCGCTGCACCTCGGCATCACCGAAGCCGGCGGGCTGATCGGCGGCACGGTGAAATCCAGCATCGGCATGGGCAACCTTCTGTGGGCCGGCATCGGCGACACGATCCGCGTCTCGCTGTCCGCCGAGCCGGAGCAGGAAGTGCGCGTGGGGTTCGAGATCCTCAAGGCGCTCGGCCTGCGCACGCGCGGCGTGCGGGTGGTCTCCTGCCCGAGCTGCGCCCGCCAGGGGTTCGACGTGATCCGCACGGTGCAGGCGCTGGAGGACCGGCTCCAGCACATCAAGACGCCGCTTTCGCTGTCCGTCCTCGGCTGCGTGGTCAACGGCCCGGGCGAAGCGCGCGAAACCGATATCGGCATCACCGGCGGCGGCGCCGGCAAGCACATGGTCTATCTTTCCGGCGTCACCGATCACCACGTGGCCGATGCCGACATGCTCGACCATATCGTCGAGCTGGTGGAGAAGAAGGCGGCGGAGATCGAGGCCGCCGCCGAACTGCCGGCGGAAGCGGCGGAATAGGGTTTACCGGGGGTTAAGCCGCGCCCCGCTAGACAGGACGTGCAAGCAAAGGGCATGAACCCACGGGTGAACAGGCGCAGCTTCATCGTTTCGGCCGCCGCGACAGCGGGCACGCTTGCGCTGCCCGCCCGGGTCGCCGCGCAGGCCAGCGGGCTCGACGCGCGCGGGACGAAGATCCTGGAACTCGCCCGCGCCGAAGTCGCCCGCGCCGGGGATGCCTTGTGGCGGCGCGACATCGCCGGAATCCTGGACTTCGGCGTCCATTCGTCGATCCCCCGGTTCCATTTCGCCCATCTCGAAAATGGCACCGTGCAATCGTTCCGCGTGGCCCACGGCATGGGCTCCGACCCGGAGCATGACGGCTTCCTCAACTGGTTTTCGAACGTGCCCGGCTCCAACGCCACCAGCCGCGGGGCCTATATCACTTGGGAATGGTACACCGGCAAATACGGCACCTCGGTGCGCCTGGGCGGGCTCGAGCCCGACAATTCGAATGCGCTCGACCGGGCGATCGTCATGCATTCGGCCGATTATTGCACCGAAGCGCATGTCGAACGCTGGGGCCGGCTGGGCCGCTCCAACGGCTGCTTCGCCATGGCGCCCAGCGACTTCCTCTTCGCCCTGTCGCAGCTTTCCGGCGGACGGCTGCTCTATGCGGACCAGCTGTATCTGGGTTAGTTGGTATTGACTTTATAACCGATTAGGTTATATTCCCCCACCCCGAGTTCGTCATTGCGAGCGTAGCGAAGCAATTCAGGGCGGCAGAGCAATACGCCCTGAATTGCTTCGCTACGCTCGCAATGACGATTCTTAGGGTTGGGATCGGCTTAAAACTGAGGTCGGCTTAAGATTCGGGTAGCTCTCAGCATAGAGGCCGGCCCTCAAGGCTGAGGGACCAGCCGGTCATCCCGCCGCACCACCCCGGTCAAGACGTCTGCAAGTCGTCGATGATCGGGACGACTTCCTCGCTCGTCACGCGAGCGCGGTTTGCCACGCGGGGGCGTTCGAAGCTCGCCAGCACGGGCGCGTCGCGGCCGTAGATGTCGTTGAAGGTCTTCAGCTCCCCGCCGATGTCGCGCGCCATGGTGAAATAGGTGATGTAGACCGCCATGGTCTTCTTCACCGGGACCCGCGTGTATTCGCCGGAGGTGGAGATCTCCACCGCCTCGTCACGCGTGGCGCCCTGGCCCAGGATGGCAATGGTCATGGCCAGTTCCAGCGCCCGCTCGGTACGGATGCAGCCATGGCTCAGCGCGCGGTTATCCTGGTTGAACAGGTTGCGGCTGGGCGTGTCGTGCAGGAAGATCGCATGCGGATTGGGCATGTCCAGCTTCATCAGGCCCAGCGAGTTGTTAGGCCCCGGCTGCTGCACCACGCTGACATAGCCGTTCGCGCCCTGCGTCGCCTTGTAGCCGTTGGCCCGCGCCCAGGCGGGATTGTTCAGTGCCCGCGCGCCCAGGCCTTCGCCCTTCACAATCGACTGCGGCACCGTCCAGGTCGGGTTGAAGATCACCCCTTCGACGATCTCCGCCAGCTGCGGGGTGGCCGTGCGGCCCGGCTTGCCCACGATCGTGCGATAGGTGCGGATGATCTTGTTGTTGACCGTCAGCCGCAGCTGGAATTCCGGCACGTTGGTCAGCAGGTATTGCGCGCCCAGATCGCGCTGGAGCCAGCGCCAGCGATCCATGTTGGCGCGGATCAGCGCGCGGCGCTTGGTATCGCTTGCGGGCGTCTTCGCCAGTTCGTCGCGCAGGGCGGCGTAATCGGGATGCGTGGGATCGAGCGCGGCGAGCGCGCCGGCGATATCGCCGCTGGCCAGTGCATCGGCCATGACCTTGCCGGTCGGCAGGATGTCGGGATCGGGATCGACCACGAACCACTGCTTGCGCGCTTCCATCGGCGTGCGCCCGTCGCGCAGGTCCTCCACCAGCCAGGTGAACGCCTGGCTCGCCACTTCGTCCAGTTGCGGGCTGGCCCCGGCGGCGATTGCCGTGCGCAAGTCGGCCAGGCGATAGTCCTTGGGATCGAGCCCTTCGGCGCCGATGCCCTCCACCGCGGCGAGCAGCGCGCGCGCCCGGTCCACCGGCCATGGCATGACCGCCGGATAATCGAGCACCGGCGGCAGGGTGAGGATGCGGCCCGTGGGCACGGCGATGACTTCGCCGGGGTTGCCGCCCGCCGGCGGCACGGGCGCCGGGACGACCGGCAGATCCTGCGCCATGGCGGGAAGCGCCAGGGCTCCGGCCAGGCCGGAGACGAGAAAGGTACGCAGCGAAAACGTCATCTTCGGGTAGGGCCCTGTTTGCCGTGCGGCCCGGCTTCCTTGCCGGCCCCGGCTCAAATCAAGCGAGCCGGATTCTGCCTTGTTCGCCCAAATGTATCAAGCCGCGCGCCTGACTGTCCGCTGAATCTTTCGTTATCGTGGATTGTCCCTATCCGGCCTATTGGGATCGATCATGCGAGACCGGCCAGCCCTTCCCTTCATCGCGACGCTCGCCGGGGTCGCCCTCTATTCGCTGATGGACGCGCTGATGAAGGGCGCTTCGCTGGCGATCGGGGCCTACAGCGCGCTGCTGTGGCGCAGCGCGGCGGCGATGCTGCTGGCGGTGCCGCTGTGGCACCTGAGCGGCGGCCGCTGGCCGGAACACAAGACGGTTCGCCTGCACCTCCTGCGCGGCTGCGTATCGGCGGCCATGGCGCTGACGTTCTTCTTCGGGTTGACCCTGCTGCCGATGGCCGAGGCGATCGCGCTGTCGTTCATCGCCCCGCTGATCGCGCTCTATCTCGCCGCCGCCGTGCTGGGCGAGACGATTCGCCCCGGCGCCGTCGCCGCCTCGCTGCTCGGCCTGGTGGGCGTGGTCGTGATCGCCTATGCCCGGCTCGACGCCAGCGGGCATGGCGACGGGGCGGCGCTGGGTATCGCCGCGGTGCTGCTGTCGGCCGTGCTCTATGCATGGAACCTGGTGCTGCAACGGCGCCAGGCGCAGCTGGCAAGGCCTCTCGAAGTCGCCAGCTTCATGAACACGACGGTGCTGCTGTGCCTGCTGCCGTTCGCGCCGTGGTTCGCGCGGATGCCTTCCGGCACGCTGATCGCCGCGGCGATAGCCGGCGCGGCGGCGCTGGCGGTGAGCGCCGGGATGCTGTTTTCCTGGGCCTATGCCCGGGCGGAGGCGCAAGTCCTGGTGCCGGTCGAATACAGCGCGTTCGGCTGGGCGGCGCTGATGGGCTGGCTGGCCTTCGGCGAACGGCTGACCTGGCCCACCTTGCTGGGCACGGCGCTGGTGACGGCCGCCTGCTGGATCGCCGCCCCTCGCCGCCGCCCTGAACAGACGGCCGCCTGACGAAGCGCCTGGAGTATGATCCTCTAACTGACGAGTGTTCCAACCAAAGATGAGCACGCTTTAAGGCGTGGCTTCCGCCTGCGCTTGCGCCGGCTCCCCCTGGCCAAGGCCTGAGGCCTGCCACACCAGGCCCAGTGCGCCGCCCAGGAAAGCCGCCAGCACCAGTGCCAGCGCCATGGGAAGGACATAGAGCGGTTCCCGCCGCCTGCCCGATGGACCCAGTGTCATGCCCCGTCCCTTCCGCTTTGCCGACGCGCGGCTTGACCTTGCGCCTGCGAACGCGCAAGCGCCAACGCAAATCCGGCCCCGTCGTTTTTACGAGCCTTGCGGCCGGAGCAGCAAGACAGGAGGATCATCGTCCATGACCCAGGTCGGCAAGAATTCGCTCGACACCCGCAGCCTGATGGACGTGCGCGGCAAGCAGTACGCTTATTATTCCCTCAACAGCGCGGCCGAGAAGATCGGCGATGTCAGCCGGCTGCCGTTCTCGATGAAGGTTCTGCTGGAGAACCTGCTGCGGTTCGAGGATGCCGGCTTCACCGTCTCCGTCGGTGACATCCAGGCGATCGCCGACTGGCAGAAGAACCCGGTTACCGGCAAGGAAATCCAGTATCGCCCCGCCCGCGTGCTGATGCAGGATTTCACCGGCGTGCCCTGCGTGGTCGATCTGGCCGCGATGCGCGATGCGATCGCCCGGCTGGGCGGCGATACCTCCAAGATCAATCCGCTGGTGCCGGTGCACCTGGTCATCGACCATTCGGTCATGGTCGACGAGTTCGGCCATCCCCGGGCGTTCGAGAAGAACGTGGAATTCGAATACCAGCGCAATCTGGAACGCTACGATTTCCTCAAGTGGGGTTCCAAGAGCCTGGCCAATTTCAAGGCCGTGCCCCCCGGCACCGGCATCTGTCACCAGGTGAACCTGGAACATATAGCCCAATGCGTGTGGACCAGCCGTGACGCGGACGGCGCGCTGGTGGCCTATCCGGACACCTGCGTCGGCACCGACAGCCATACCACGATGGTCAACGGCCTGGGCGTGCTGGGCTGGGGCGTGGGCGGGATCGAGGCCGAGGCGGCGATGCTCGGCCAGCCGGTTTCCATGCTGATTCCCGAAGTGGTCGGCTTCAAGTTCACCGGCCGGCTGAGGGAAGGGGTGACCGCCACCGATCTCGTGCTCACCTGCACGCAGATGCTCCGCGCGCGGGGCGTTGTCGGACGGTTCGTGGAATACTTCGGCCCCGGCCTCGCCTCGCTGTCGCTGGCCGATCGCGCGACGCTGGCCAACATGGCGCCCGAATACGGCGCCACCTGCGGCTTCTTCGGCATCGACGGCAAGACGCTGGACTACTTGCGGCTGACGGGCCGCGAGGAGGACCAGATCGCCCTGGTCGAAGCCTATGCCCGCGAACAGGGCTTCTGGCTCGATCCGGCCGCGCCCGATCCGATCTTCACCGACTCGCTCGAACTCGATCTCGGCAGCGTGGTCCCCTCGCTGGCCGGGCCCAAGCGCCCGCAGGACAAGGTGGCGCTGCCCGAGGTGGACGAGCTGTTCAACGAGGAACTGCGGACGCTCTACGGCAAGAGCAAGGCCACCCGCGTGGCGGTGGAAGGCAAGGCGCACGATGTCGGCGATGGCGACGTGGTCATCGCGGCGATCACCAGCTGCACCAATACCAGCAACCCCGACGTGCTGATCGCCGCCGGCCTGGTGGCCAAGAAGGCGAACGAAAAGGGCCTGAAGCCCAAGCCGTGGGTCAAGACCAGCCTGGCGCCGGGAAGCCAGGTGGTGACCGATTACCTCAAGAAGGCCGGCCTGCAGGAACACCTGGACGCGCTCGGCTTCGATCTGGTGGGCTATGGCTGCACCACCTGCATCGGCAATTCCGGCCCGCTCGACCCGCCGATCAGCGCCGCGATCAACAACAGCAACCTGGTCGCCGCCTCGGTGCTTTCGGGCAACCGCAACTTCGAAGGGCGGGTGTCGCCCGATGTGCGCGCCAACTTCCTCGCCAGCCCGCCGCTGGTGGTCGCCTATGCGCTGAAGGGCACCGTGACCGAGGACATCGTCGATACGCCGATCGGCCAGGGCAAGGATGGCAAGGACGTGTTCCTCAAGGACATCTGGCCGTCCAACAACGAGGTCGCGGAAATCCGGTCCGGCAGCATCGACCGGACGATGTTCGAGGCGCGCTATGCCGATGTCTACAAGGGCGATGCGCACTGGCAGGCGATCGACGTCACCGGATCGGACACCTACCGGTGGCGCGCCGGCAGCACTTACGTGGCCAATCCGCCTTACTTTGACGGCATGGAGATGACCCCGGCCCCGGTGGGCGACATCGTCGACGCGCTACCGCTGGCGATCCTGGGCGATTCGGTGACCACCGATCACATCAGCCCGGCCGGCTCGATCAAGGAAGACAGCCCCGCCGGGCGCTATCTGATCGAACACCAGGTCGCCAAGGCGGACTTCAATTCCTATGGCAGCCGGCGCGGCAATCACGAAGTGATGATGCGCGGCACCTTCGCCAATATCCGCATCCGCAACGAAATGGTGCCGGGCGTGGAAGGCGGCATGACCCGCTATGGCGACGAGACCATGGCGATCTACGACGCCGCGATGCGGCACAAGGCCGACGGCACGCCGCTGGTGGTGATCGCCGGCAAGGAATACGGCACCGGGTCGAGCCGCGACTGGGCGGCCAAGGGCACCGTGCTGCTGGGCGTGCGCGCGGTGATCGTGGAGAGCTTCGAGCGCATCCACCGCTCCAACCTCGTCGGCATGGGCGTGCTGCCGCTGCAATTCACGAATGGCGACAGTCGCTCCAGCCTGAAGCTCACGGGTGACGATCGCTTCACCATCGAAGGGCTCGCCAGCCTGGCGCCCGGGCAGGACGTGACCGTTACCGTGACCCGCCCTTCGGGCGAGCGCTTCGCCTTCACCGCCAAGTGCCGGATCGATACCGCCAACGAGATGGAATACTACCGCAACGGCGGCATCCTGCAGTACGTGCTGCGCAAGCTGGCTGCCTAGGTTCGGACCGGGCGGCTTTCTTCGGAAGCCGCCCGTCCACTCGCCGTGCGACAGGCGGTATAGCCCATTGCCGGGCTATTTGCCGGGATCGAACAGCCCGGTCTGCGAGCCGCTGGGCGGCGCGAGCCCCAAGTGGGTCCAGCCGCCATCGTTGAGGCACCGCCCGCGCGCGGTGCGGGCGACGAGGCCGAGCTGGATCAGATAGGGTTCGACCACGTCCTCGATCGTGTCGCGCGGCTCGGCCAGGCCGGCGGCGAGCGTCTCCACCCCCACCGGGCCGCCCTTGTAGGTCTCCGCGATCATGGTGAGGTAACGCCGGTCCATCGCATCGAGCCCGAGCGAATCCACTTCGAGCCGGGTCAGCGCCGTATCAGCCATCTCCGCCGTGATCGTCAGCGCGCCGGCGACATGGGCGAAGTCCCGCACCCGGCGCAGCAGGCGGCCGGCGACGCGCGGCGTGCCGCGGCTGCGACGGGCGATCTCGTGCGCACCGCCGGTGTCGATGGCGATGCCGAGCAGCCTGGCCCCGCGCGCCACGACACGCTCCAGCTCCGCCACGGTGTAGAAGTTCAGCCGCACCGGGATGCCGAACCGATCGCGCAAAGGCGTGGTCAGCAGCCCCTGCCGGGTAGTCGCGCCGATCAGCGTGAAAGGCGGCAAGTCGATCCGCACCGAGCGCGCCGAAGGCCCCTCGCCGATGATGAGATCGAGCGCGCGATCCTCCATCGCCGGGTAAAGCACTTCCTCCACCACGGGATTGAGCCGATGGATCTCGTCGATGAACAGGACGTCGTGCGGTTCGAGATTGGTCAGCAGCGCGGCGAGATCGCCGGCCTTGCCGATCACCGGGCCGCTGGTGCCGCGAAAGCCGACGCCCAGTTCCTTGGCCACGATCTGGGCCAGCGTGGTCTTGCCGAGGCCAGGGGGGCCGAAGAACAGCACATGGTCCATCGCCTCCCCCCGCCCGCGCGCCGCCTCGATGAACACCCGCAGGTTCTCCCGCGCCGCTTCCTGCCCGACGAATTCGCCAAGCGACTTCGGGCGCAAGGCCGCGTCCTGATCCTCCGGCTGGCGCTGGGGCGAGAGACTGGGGTTATCGGTCATCCAGCTTGCGCCTTGGCAGACCTTTTCGGGCGACACATCCACCAGAAAAAGGCACCGCTGATCGCACCGAGTCCGAAAATCTCAAGTATGGCGAGAAAATCCTGCCAACGTCCGTATGCGGTCTTCACCCCGTTAACGACGGTCGCTTGTCCATCGACCCATGCATTGTAATTGATTGGCTCCTCAAAAGCCGAAATCAAACCGAAAATTAAGAATGGGAGGGCAGCGATGAGGCCCCCCGCGATGACGCAAATCCATATATTGAACGGGATGCGTCGCCATAGGACCGCCAGCGCGATCCCGCCCAAGACGATGGCGAAGACCTCAACCATGACGAGCGTGTAAAACGCCAGCATCGCCGCCCCAATGATCGCGAGAAGACCGTTGCTCTGTGCTCGTGAAAAAGCATCGAAAGCAAAGAGAATTCCGACCGGAAGCAAAGGGGCAGTAAGCAATGCCCCGATTGCCTGTTGTTTTGATGGGTAATCGTCGTGGTTCACCCCGCCGCCCTCTTCAGCGCAACCCGCACCAAGTCGTTCAGCCCCGCCCCCTCGCCCAGTTCGGCCTGCGCGTGGGCCACGGCGCTGGTGGCCACGGCGGGTTTGAAGCCGAGGTTCTGCAAGGCGGAGACGGCGTCGGCGCTGGCGCTGCCGGGTTGGGAAATCGCGGCGAGGGGCACGCCGGCGGGGGCGCCGGGCAAGGCGCCGGCCTTGTCCTTCAATTCATTGACGATGCGGCCGGCGAGCTTGGGGCCGACGCCTTGCGCCCGCGCCACTTGCGCCGCATCGCCCCCGGCGCAGGCGCGTTGCAGTTCTTGCGTCGTGAGTGCGGAGAGGATCGCGAGGGCGACCTTGCCGCCGACGCCCTGCACCTGGGTCAGCAGACGGAACCAGTCGCGTTCCTCCGCCGTGGCGAAGCCGAGCAGGCGCATGGCGTTCTCGCTCACCTGCAAGTCGGTGAACACGGTGCATTCATCACCCGCGATGCCGAGGGCGGACAACGTCTTGCTGGAGCAATGGACGAGATAGCCGACGCCGCGGACGTCGATCACCGCCCAATCCGCCCCTGCTTCGTCGAGCCGCCCCGTCAGCTTCGCAATCATGGTTTGTTCCTGCCCGAGCGAGGCGGGTTTGGCCAGAGCGATTCGCGGCGAAACCCCCGGCAAGGTGACAGGTGTTGACACGTCTGACACTGTCCTGGGCGGAAAAACGAAAGTGTCACCTTGGAGGCGAAACCGTCACCTTGCACGCGGGGCTGGAGAGGAACCGGGGTGGCCATGGCCGATACCTGGCAGATCGGCGCGGCGTAGGAAAACGCGAGCGGGGGAGAAGGGAGTCAAGCGAAGGCGCGAAGAAACAGGGTTCCATCCCTTACCTCGTCATCCCCGCGAATGCGGGGACCCAATTGACGCTGCGCGACCTTCCCGTTCGCTGGGTTCCCGCGTGCGCGGGAATGACGAAGTTGGGGGAGCGCCGCGAATATGGACAGCGGGGCGCAGTTCCGCCAAACGCTTCGGCCCATGAGCTTCAACACTTTCGGCCGCGTGTTTCGGATGACCACCTGGGGCGAGAGCCATGGGCCGGCGCTGGGCGCGGTGGTGGACGGGTGCCCGCCGGGGCTGGCGATCAGCGAGGCGGCGATCCAGCCGTTCCTGGACGCGCGCAAGCCGGGGACGAGCAAGTTCACCACGCAGCGGCGCGAGGCGGATCTGGTGAAGATCCTTTCCGGCGTGTTCGAAGGGAAGACCACCGGCACGCCGATCAGCCTGATGATCGAGAACACCGATCAGCGATCGAAGGATTATTCCGAAGTCGCCAAGGCCTATCGCCCCGGCCATGCCGACTATGCCTATGACGCCAAGTACGGGTTCCGCGACTATCGCGGCGGGGGGCGGTCCAGCGCGCGGGAGACGGCGGCGCGCGTGGCGGCAGGCGCGGTGGCGCGGCTGGCGATCCCGGAAGTGGCGATCACCGCCTATGTGTCGGAAATCGGCGGCGATGCGATCGACCGCGCGGCGTTCGACGCCGGTGAGATCGGGCGGAATCCGTTCTTCTGCCCCGATGCCGGGGCCGCCGCGCGCTGGGAGACGCTGGTGGACGCGGCGCGCAAGGATGGCAGCTCTCTGGGCGCGGTGGTCGAATGCGTGGCGACGGGCGTTCCCGCCGGCTGGGGCGCGCCGATCTATGGCAAGCTGGATGCGGACCTGGCCGCGGGGATGATGGGGATCAACGCGGTGAAAGGCGTGGAGATCGGCGAGGGATTCGCGGCCGCCGCACTGCGCGGCGAGGAAAATGCCGATCCGATGCGGCCGGGCGCCAATGGCGCGCCGGAGTTCGCCGCCAATCATGCGGGCGGAATCGCCGGGGGCATTTCCACCGGCCAGCCCGTGGTGGTGCGCGTGGCGTTCAAGCCGACCAGTTCCATCCTGATCCCGCAGGACACGATCACCCGCGAAGGAGAGGCGACGCAGCTGGCCACCAGGGGCCGCCATGACCCCTGCGTGGGCATCCGCGGCACCCCGGTGGTGGAAGCGATGATGGCGCTGGTGCTGGCCGACCACAAGCTGCTGCACCGGGCGCAAGTCGGCTAGACCGCGCAAATGGCGAATAGATGCTGCTCGCGCCGTGCAGCATCGTTCACTTAACCGCCAAGGCGCGCATTACCTTGATGTGGCGGGAAGCATTTCGCGCAGCCAATGGTCGAGGAGGTTCAACCACTGGTCACTGCTCTTTCCTTGGGGAGCAATTCCAAAGCCGTGACCTCCCGTGGCGAACATGTGAAGTTCGGCGGGCACACGCGCCTTTCTCCAGGCCATATAGGTCCGGGCGTAGACATCCGAGTTGTAGTCCTCTGCGTTGAGAGGATCGTCGAAAGCTGCCGTGATAAAGAGGGGCGGCGCCCATGCCGGGACATCGGGCAAGCCCGACATCGTTCCATAGATCGCCGCAACGGCATCGGGCCGTGATGCTTCGTCAGCCGTCAGCGCGAGCCCCACGGCGGTGTAGGCCCCTGCCGAGAATCCGATGAAGCCGATCCGGTCAGGCGACAGGTGCCACTGGGCAGCATGTGCCCGCACATAGCGAACAGCCTCCAGCGCATCTTCCCGGGTTGCGACTTCCTCAGCGGCGGACACACCCGGCGGGATGACGTCGGAATAGACCGGCATCGGCATTCCGACCATCTTCAGGAAAGGCTCGGTGTCCGCTGGCGTCGGAACCAGCCGGTACTTCAGTACGAAGGCCGCTATACCCCTGTCATTGAGCCAGCGGGCGATCTGATACCCTTGCTGATCGATACTGAGCGCGAGAGTTCCACCGCCCGGCGCGACGATCATTGCGGTACCCGTTGCCTTGTCCGCGGCCGGCAGGAATGGCGTCAGAGTCGCCTGGGATACGTTTCTGACAACCAGCGTCCCCGTCGGCCCGATCCACCACGGTGCGGCTTCGGAGCCGCGCAAGCGCAGCCAGCTTTCCCGAGCCGGATTATCCGTCTTCCCGGATAACCTGATCGACCGTGTTTCCTCGGGCGGGGGCGCGGTTTCTTCCCATATCCCGGCATATTCCGTGGCTTCAGAAGAAAGGACGCGGTGGGGCCAAGCCAGCAAGGACAGCGCGAGCAAGACCTGCAAAACCGCGCTTCGGTTGCTCGCTCTCATCCCTGACCCGCCTTCAAGTCTTGTGGCGCCGGCGCGGCTCACGATAAGCCGTCCTGGGGCACCTCGTGTGATCGGCAGATATCATACCGGTAGTATGATTTTGGAGTCAAGCAATGGGCGCAAGGGGACGCAAGCCGAGGAAGATTGGCGCCAAGGGAGCCGAAACGCGCCGTCTCCTGCTTGAAGAAGCGGCCAAGCTGTTTCTCACGAAGGGGATCGGCGCGACGTCTCTGGACCAGATTGCCGTGGCCGCCGGTGTTACCAAGGGCGCGATCTACGACCACTTCGACAGCAAAACAGACCTGGTGTTCGAGCTGTTTGCGGCGCGCGGAAGCCCGATCCTGAATGCCTTGCAAGAAGACCGCGTAGGGGTGGAACAGCTCGAGATCCTTTTGGAACACCTGATGTCGACGCTGCCGGCCAATCCCGATTACGTTACCAGCCAAAACGAGTTCAACCACTACATCTCCAGCAACCCGGAGCGCAGCACGCGCTTCAAGACGCTGGCTCAAGACAGCTTGATCGGCATTGCCGCTCGATTGGAGGAAACGACCAAGGAAGGCGATCTTCCGCTCGGCCCCCTGGAAACTGCAATCGCGCTGAGTGCGATCCATTCCGGCCTGCTCTTTCATCGGCTGATCGCCCCCGATCTGGTGACCGATGAAGCCGCACGCACCATATTCTGCCGCATTTTGGGCCTGACGCGGGATAGGGCGTCATCCGATGCGCCGCGATCCAGCGGCGAAACCACCCCCGCTCAATGACGCGCGCGCCAATCCGATCGATGACTGATCGACGGAGCCGATGTTAGCGATCGCAACAAGTCGATTTACTGCGCCGCGGCAGGTCTTATCTGAGCGCCTGCAACCCGCACTTTTCGCAACGCCAAGCAACTGGAGACATCATGGGTATCATCGGCAGCACCATCAAGCCGTTCAAGGCGACCGCTTTCCAGGCGGGCAAGGACTTCTATGACGTGACCGAAGCCGACATTGCCAACAAGTGGGCGGTGTTCTTCTTCTATCCGGCGGACTTCACCTTCGTCTGCCCGACCGAGCTGGAAGACCTGGGCCAGCATTACGAGATGCTCCAGAAGCTGGGCGTGGAAGTCTTCGCCGTGTCTACCGACACGCATTTCAGCCACAAGGCCTGGCACGACACTTCGGACAAGATCAGCAAGCTGACCTATCCGTTCCTGGGCGACCAGATGCACACGCTGGCCAACAACTTCGGCGTGCTGCGTGAAGGCCAGGGCCTGGCCGATCGCGCCACCTTCGTGGTCGATCCCGACGGCGTGATCCAGATCATGGAGATCACCTGCGAAGGCGTGGGCCGCAACGCCAACGAGCTGACGCGCAAGATCCGCGCCGCGCAGTACGTCCGCGCCCACCCTGGGCAGGTCTGCCCGGCGGCGTGGGAGGAAGGCGAAGAGACCCTCGCGCCTTCGCTCGACCTCGTCGGCAAGCTCTGAGGTCCGTCGCCGCCGCAAGGCGGCGCGGCCCGAACAGTAATTTTCCGCGCCGCCTGCCGGGCGGCGTGGCGAGGCCCGGGGCGCCCCTCCCCCCACCCGTGCCCTGGGCCTCCAACCCTCCCCGTCAACGGGGAGGTAGCGGCCGTGCAAGCGGCTGACGGAGGGGGGCTGCCGGCGGAACGCGATGGCGCGTGAAGCCGCAAACCCCCGCTGCCATCCCGCGGATGGTCCCCCTCCCGGCCAGCGGGAGGACTTAAGGAGAAGACGATGCTCGACGCCACAATGACCGGCCAGCTCAAGCAATATCTCGCCATGCTGCGCGAACCCATCGAACTCGTCGCCTCGCTGGGCGACGATGCCAAATCGGCCCAGACGCGCGAGCTGCTGAGCGAGATCGCCGCGCTGAGCGACAAGGTTTCCGCCAGTTTCGACGGCGACAACCCGCGCAAGCCCAGCTTCGTGATCCGCCGCGCCGCCGATGCCGAGAAGTGGGTCCGCTTCGCGGGCCTGCCGATGGGACACGAATTCACCAGCCTGGTGCTGGCGATGCTGTGGGCCGGCGGCCACCCGCCGAAGGTTTCGGACGAGGTACTGCAGCAGATCCGCGATCTGGAAGGCGATTTCGCGTTCGAGATGTATTTCTCGCTTTCGTGCCACAACTGCCCCGACGTGGTGCAGGCGCTGACGCTGCTGGCGTTGGAGAACCCGCGCATCACCGCCACGCTGATCGAAGGCGGCGCATTCCAGCAGGAAGTGGACGAACGCGGCGTGATGGCCGTGCCGGCCACGTTCCTCAACGGCGAGATGTTCGCCAGCGGCAAGATGAGTGTCGAGGAACTGCTGGCCAAGCTCGACACGGGCGCCGAGGCGCGCACGGCGGAAAAGTTGTCCGAGAAGGCGCCGTTCGACGTGCTGATCGTGGGCGGCGGACCGGCCGGAGCGGCGGCCAGCATCTACGCCGCGCGCAAGGGCTTCCGCACCGGCATCGCCGCCGAGCGCTTCGGCGGGCAAGTGCTCGATACCCTGGGGATCGAGAACTTCATCTCGGTCAAGTACACCGAAGGCCCCAAGCTGGCCCGTGAGCTGGAGGCGCATGTCGCCGAAAACGGCGTCGACGTGATGAATCTGGCGCAGGCAGAAAAGCTCATCGCGGCCGGGCGCGCGGGCGAATTGCACGAGATCGTGCTGAAGAACGGCGCCTCATTGAAAGCGCGCGCGCTGGTGATTGCCACCGGCGCTCGCTGGCGCAACCTGGGGGTTCCGGGCGAATTCGAATATCGCAACCGGGGCGTGGCCTATTGCCCGCACTGCGACGGGCCGCTGTTCAAGGGCAAGCGCGTGGCGGTGATCGGCGGCGGCAATTCCGGCGTGGAAGCGGCGATCGACCTGGCCAACATCGTCGGCCACGTGACGCTGATCGAATTCGCGGACAGCCTCTGTGCCGACCAGGTGCTGCAGGACAAGCTGCGCTCCATGCCGAACGTGGACATCCACGTTTCCGCCCAAACGACGGAGATCACCGGGGACGGCGAGCGGGTGAGCGGCCTGATCTACAAGAACCGCGCGACCGGCGAGGAACACCGCGTGGAGCTGGAAGGCGTGTTCGTGCAGATCGGCCTGGTCCCTAACACCGAGTGGCTGAAGGATTCGGGGCTGGCCCTGTCGAACTTCGGCGAGATCGAGATCGACGCGAAAGCCGCGACCAACCTGCCCGGCGTGTTCGCCGCCGGCGACGTGACCACGGTGCCTTACAAGCAGATCGTCATCGCCATGGGCGAAGGGTCCAAGGCGGCGCTGTCGGCGTTCGATTACATCATCCGCAATGCACCGGCCGAAGCGATCGCGGAAGCAGCCTGACCGGCCGGCTCAGCGCCTTCGCTTGAGCACCAGATAGAGCGCGCCCTCGCCCCCGTGGCGGGGGTGCGCTTTTCGAATCGCGGCAATGTCCGGGCCATGCGGGCCGGCGGCCAGCCAATCGAGCACTTTGGCCCGGATCGCGCCGCGCCGGCTGCCCCGGTCAGCGGCTTCGGCCGGGCGCGGCTTGCCGGTGACCAGCAGCACCACGCGCGCCCCCATCGCCGTCGCCTGGCCGAGCCCCGCGCCCAGCCGCGCGTGCGCCTGGTCCAGCGTGTGGCCATGGAGATCGAGCACGAAATCGGGCGAGAGATCGCCGCGCGCGAGCTTGCGGTCCCAGGTCGAATCGAGGCTCGAGCGATCGAGTGCCTTCGGCGGGGGTGGCGGAACGCCCGCTGCGCGGCGGGGGGCGGGCGTGGACAGGCGCTTCGCGGGCGTTGGAGCTGGCTCCGGAGGCTGCTTCGATTCGTCCGGCGGAGGCAGCGCTCTGCCGGCCAGCGGGCGCACCGTCGCCGCGACCCTGCGCCACAGCGCCGCTTCCTCGCGGCTGAGGCCGCGCGGCGCGCTCATTGCCCGCCGAGCCGGGCCAGCGTTCCCTTCGGTAGCAGCAGCAGGGCCCGGCCCCGCGCGCTCATCCCGCCGGCGATCGTGCGCGCTTCGGCCCCGGCGCCCCAGAAGGTATCGAACCGGTTGGGCCCCTTGATCGCCCCACCGGTGTCCTGCGCGATCCACAGGCCATCCGCCTCGGGCCGGTCCATTTCCAGGAAAACGGGCGCGCCGAGAGGGACGAAAGCCGGGTCCGCCGCCACCGAGCTTTCGCGCCGCACGGGCACTTCGAGCGCGCCGAGCGGGCCATCGCCGGTCAGCTCGCGGAAGAACACCCACGACTTGTTCTCGCGCATCAGCGCCGCGCCTTCCGCGGGATAATCGTGCAGGTACTGCATGATGCCCTGCATCGAGGAAGGGTACTGCCCCGGCCCGTCACCCAGCAGGCCGCGCTGGCGCATCAGCGCGCCGATGGCGACATAATCGCGCCCGTTCTGGCCGGCGTAGCCGATGCGGATCACCTCTCCCTGGGGATCGACCAGCCGGCCGGAGCCCTGGATCTGTAGGAAGAAGAATTCCACCGGGTCCGCCGCCCAGGCGATCTCCAGCCCCCGGCCGGCAAGCGCGCCCGCCTCGATCTCGGCGCGGTCGTAATAGGGGACGAAACGGCCGTTCTCGTCATAGCGGCCGAGCGGCGGCTGGCCGCTGCGCTGGTCCGCCGGCATGTCATCCGGCCAGGCGCGGACGAGATCGGAGGGCAAGGCATAGACCGGCACCTCGAAGCCCGGCCGGCGCACGCGCGATCCCGCGATCTCTGGTTCGTAATAGCCGGTGGCGAAGGCGGCCCCGTCACCCACTTGCGCGGTTTCGAAGTAGCCCGCGAAAAAGCGGGCGGCATCGCCCCGGGGCCAAGCCGTCGCGGCGGTGCAGGCCGGGCGCCAGTCGTCCCCGCGAGTCAGGGCGCTGGCATCGGTGCGCTGGACCAGCTTGGGACAGCTTTCGAGAAACGAGCCGAGCGCGGCGGCGGCATCATCCGCCCGCAGGCCAAGCGATTCGATCGAAGGGCCGGGGCGCACGCCGGCAAGCAGCGCGGTGGCAGGGGCTGGAGGCGGCGCGGCGCCGGGCCGTTCGCCCGGCGGGATGGCGCGGCAACTGGCAAGCAAGGCGAACGCCGCGAATGCAGCGATGCGCGCCGCCCGCATGGCCGGGATCAGCCTTCGTCGGTTTCGTCGAGCAGCCAGTCGGGCCCGCTGGCGTTCACTTCGCGGGCGAAAGTCCAGATGTCGTTGCTTTCCACCGCGTCATCGAGCGAGCCGGCGATCACGTTGCCGTCCTTGTCCCGGGTGACGGTGGCGACATCGGCGCTGAAGCGTACGGTGATGCGCGCGGTGCGGCCTTCCAGCGCGGCGGATTCGACCACCGTATCCTCGATCCGCACGAGCCGGTTTTCGAGCACTTCGCCGGCTGCCTCACGCGCGTCGATCGCGGCGGCGAAGCCGGCGTAGACGTCATCGTCGCAAAGCTGACGCAGTTCTTCCCTGTCGCCGCGCCAGAAGGCTTCGAGGATCATTGCATAGGCGGCCTTGGCGCCTTCGAGGAAGGTCAGCAGGTCAAACCGGCGGTCCGCCATGGAGATGTCGCGCAGGCCCTGTTCGATCGCGGGCGGAAAGCCGGCGATCTCACGCTGGGGGCGCGGCGTTTCGGCCGCGGGCGCGGCCACGGCATGGGGCGCGTTGCCGGTGCCCCGTTCGAAACGGGTAGGCACCGCCTCTTCCTCATGCTCCGCCCTGCGGCCGAGGACGGAATAGAGCCTGAGGCCGAGAAAAGCCGCGATCATGGCCAGGATGACGATTTCAACGATCACTTCGCTTGTCCGATCAAATGCCGGAGGGTGCGCCCTGGGAGGGCGCCGCTTGCGCCGGCGTAGTCCCAATCGTGCCCGAAATAGGTGCCAAATACAAATGAACAACACCCCGCCGGCCGCGCCGGTCCACGATTGTGACGCTTTTTTCGCAGGCGTTGCGGCTGCGCCATGCCGGTGCTAGCGCGCGGACACGTTCCAAAAACCTGTTTTACCGAAAGTGGAAACGCATGGCCGAACAAGGCGACGTCCTCACCAATCTCGATTCGGACACCGCGAATGGCGGCAACGGCGCGGACACGCTGCCCGTGGCCGGGCTGCTGTCGCAATATGTGAAGGACCTTTCGGTCGAGAATCCCCGCGCGCCGGAAAGCCTCCAGTGGACGGAGCAGCCGGCGATCGACGTGCAGTTCAACATCGGATCGCGCAAGATCAACGACGAGGTGAACGAGATCGAGCTGAAAGTGGGCGTCACCGCCAAGGCGGGGCAAGGCACGGCCTATATCGTCGAGCTGGCCTATTGCGGCCTGGTGGGCATGCGCAACATGACCGACGAGCAGAAGCACGCCTTCACTTACGCCGAAGCGCCGCGCATCCTGTTCCCCTTCGCCCGGCGCGTGCTGGCCGATGCCGTGCGCGACGCGGGCTTCGCGCCGCTGCTGCTCGATCCGATCGATTTCAACGGGCTCTACATTCAGCAGTTGCAGCAGCAACAGCAGCAGCCGGATGGACAAGGCGGGACCCCGGCCAGCGAAAGCTGATTTTCCCATAGAGGGGGAACGGGCTTGAGCAGCCTGGTCAAGAACGTCGGCACGATCGGCGGCCTGACCGCGCTGAGCCGCGTGTTCGGCTTCGTGCGCGACATGCTGCTGGCCCGGGTGCTGGGCGCGGGGCTGGCGGCGGATGCCTGGCAACTGGCCTTCACCCTGCCGAACACCTTCCGCCGGCTGTTTGCCGAAGGCGCTTTTTCCGTGGCTTTCGTGCCGATGTATTCGCGCGCGCTGCACGCGGAAGAGGGCGGCGAGGCGGCGGCCGAGCGCTTCGCCAATGACGTGCTGGCGGTGTTCGTATGGGTGCTGCTGGGCTTTTCGGCCGTGGCGATGCTGGCTATGCCGGGAATCGTCTGGCTGCTGGCGCGCGAATACCAGGCGGTGCCGGGCAAGTTCGAACTGGCGGTCAACCTTTCGCGGATCACCTTCCCCTATCTGATGCTGGTCAGCCTGGTGGCGATGCTGTCGGGCCTGCTCAATGCGCGATCGCGCTTCGCGCCCGGCGCCTTCGTGCCGGTGCTGCTCAATGTGGTGCTGATCGGCGGCATCGTGGCCGGTTACGTTCTGCGCGAGGATTTCGGCGGCAGCGACGTGACGGTGGCCTATGCCCAATCGGTGGCGCTGGCGCTGGCCGGCGTGGCGCAGCTTGCCTATATGACCTGGGCCACGCGCAAGGCGGGCGTCCGCCTGACGATGACCTGGCCGCGCCTGACGCCCGAGGTGCGCAGGCTGGGGATGCTGATCCTGCCCGCGACCTTCGGCGCCGGCATCTACCAGATCAGCCAGCTGGTCGACACGTTCTTCGCCACCAGCCTGCCGCAGGGCTCGCTGACGCTGCTCAAGATGGCCGACCGGCTGAACCAGATGCCGCTGGGCATCTTCGGCATCGCGCTGGGCACGGCGATCCTGCCGATGCTGGCGCGGCATATCCAGACGGGCGACGGCCCCGAGGCGCAGCGGCTGCAAGCCAATGCGGTGGAAGTGGGCACGCTGCTGACCCTGCCCGCCGCGGCTGCGCTGGCGATCTGCGCCCCGGCCTTCGTGACCGCATTCTTCGTGGGCGGGCGAATGACCCAGGCCGACGGGGCGATCATGGCGCATATCGTCATCGCCCTGGTCTGCGGATTGCCGGCCTATGTGCTGGTCAAGGTGTTCCAGCCGGCCTTCTTCAGCCGGGAAGACACGCGCACCCCGGTGTGGGTGGCGGCGGGCGCGCTGGCGATCAACATCACGATCAATTTCATCGTCGTGCCGATCTACGGCATCGTGGGCCTAGCGGGGGCGACGGCGTTCACCGCCACGCTCAACGTGCTGACGCTCTACACGCTGCTGCACCGGCGCGGCTGGTTCCACATGACCGGCAAGCTGGCCGGGCGAATCGCCCGCCAGATCGTCGCCACCCTGGCGATGAGCGCGCTGCTGCTGTGGCTGATGCCGCTGATGGCCGACCGCTATGGCGGCAACGTGATCGAACGGATGTGGTCGCTGGCTGTGCTGGTGGGCGCGGGCATCATCGCGTTCTTCGCCGTGGCCTGGCTGATCGGCGCGATCGATAAGGACCTGCTGGCGCAGCTGCGGCGCAAGCGGAAGGCCGAGCCGGTCAATCTTTCCGAGTAGGGTTTCACCCGCGGCATAATGTGATATGCGCGCCGGCGATGGAAACCATGGCCCCCCTCCTGCGTAAGCGCACGCGCTTCACCGCGCGCGGCCGGGCGGCCTGGCGATGGCCGAGCAGCGCCACCTGCTGAGCGCAGCGCCCGGCCTTTCGGGCGCCCTGTTTTTCCAAATCCGATTTTTTCGAGGCCATCACTATGCGCATTGTTTCCGGTATCCAGCCGACCGGCTCCCTCCACCTTGGCAATTATCTCGGCGCCATCCGCAACTGGGCGCGGATGCAGGATTCGATGGAACAAGGCAGCGAATGCCTGTTCTTCCTGGCCGATCTTCATGCGATCTCCATGCCCCACGATCCCGCCGAACTGCGCGCGGCGACGCTGGAGATGACGGCGGCGCTGGTCGCCTGCGGCATCGATCCGAACCGCTCGATCCTGTTCAACCAGGCGCAAGTCCCCGCCCATGCCGAGATGCAATGGCTGCTGAACGGCACCGCGCGGATGGGCTGGCTGAACCGCATGACGCAGTTCAAGGACAAGTCCGGCAAGAACCGCGAAGGCGCCAGCGTGGCGCTGTTCACTTATCCCGTGCTGCAGGCGGCCGATGTGCTGCTGTACCAGGCCACCCACGTGCCGGTGGGGGAGGACCAGAAGCAGCATCTGGAGCTTGCCCGCGACATCGCGCAGAAGTTCAACAACGACTTCTGCCCGGACGATGCGCCGGTGTTCACCCTGCCCGATCCGATCATCCCGCCGGAAGCCGCGCGGATCATGAGCCTGCGCGACGGGACCATGAAGATGAGCAAGTCCGACCCTTCGGACATGAGCCGGATCAACCTGTCCGACCATCCCGACGAGGTGATGAAGAAGGTCAAGAAGGCCAAGACCGATCCCGAGCCGCTGCCGAGCGAGGTGGAAGGCCTAGCCGGCCGGGCCGAGGCGCTCAACCTGGTGGCGATCTATGCCGCCCTGTCCGACCGGACAGTGGCGGACGTGCTGGCCGAATACGGCGGGCAGGGGTTCGGGGTGTTCAAGCCCGCGCTGGGCGAATTGATGGTGGAAACGCTGCGGCCGATCACGGAGCGGTTCAACGCCCTGCTGCGCGATCGCGAAGCGCTGGACGCCATCCTCGCTCGCGGGGCCGCCCGCGCACGCGCGATCGCGGAGCCGACTCTTGCCGCGACGTACGAGGCGCTGGGGCTGGTCCGGGGGTGAATCGCGGCGGGGCGGAGACGTGCCTGAAAAGCCTGGGTTTTCCCGCTTGCGGCATTCAAGCGCTATTCAGCCCGCCGGGTTTATGACACGGTATATCGATGGCAGACCCGTGCCGGGTTGAGGGACAGCGGCGGGCTACGCACCTGAGTTTCGGAGTCTTTCGCATGAACACCTTCAGCAACTGGGGCAGCAAATGGCGCCGCACCGCGAAGCTCGCCTTGGCGACTTTCGCGATCGGCGCGCTGGCGGCCTGCGCCTCCCCCTTCCGGGCCGATGTTTCACGGTTCGAATCGCAATTGCCGGCCCCCGCCGGCCAGACTTTCGCCGTAGTGGCGGACGATCCGGCGCTGGCCGGCGGCATCGAGTTCCGCAGCTATGCCAAACTCGTCGCCGATCACCTGGCGGCGCTGGGATACACGCCCGTGGCCAATGCCTCGGACGCGCAGCTCATCGTCAAGTTCGACTATGGCGTGGACAACGGGCGCGAGCGGGTGCGTTCGTCCGGGTTCTATCGCGATCCGTTCTACAATTCCTGGTACAGCTATCGCCCGGTGGTCTATCGCACGCCGAACGGGCCGCGCGTGGCCTATGTGCCCTATCGCGAGTGGGGCTATGGCTGGAACGACAGCTTCTTCAACGGGCCGGACGTCTATAGCTATACCGTCTATACCAGCGGCATCGAGCTGAAGATCGACCGCGCATCGGATGGCCAGCGGCTGTTCGAAGGCCAGGCGGAAGCCGCGTCGACCTCGAACAGGCTGCAATACCTGGTGCCCAACCTGATCGACGCGATGTTCACCGATTTCCCGGGCAATTCGGGAGAGACGGTGCGCATTTCGGTGGCGCCGGAGAACCAGAGCCGCCGCTGAGCGCGGGTCAGGCCTTCATCGTCATTGCGAGCGTAGCGAAGCAATCCAGGGCCGCGCTGCACCGCCCCTGGATTGCTTCGTCGCTACGCTCCTCGCAATGACGACTTTCCTTGCATGATCAAACCAGCCGGGCGTGGCCGCCGGTGGAGCCGAATCCGCCGGAGCCGCGCTCCGTCTGGTCCAGTTCGGCGACTTCCTGCCATACCGCGAGCGTGACTGGCGCGAGCACGAGCTGGGCGATGCGGTCGCCGCGGTGGACCGGGAACGGCTCGGCCCCGTGGTTGATCAGGATGACTTTCACTTCGCCGCGATAATCGGAATCGATCGTGCCGGGCGTGTTGGGCACAGTGATGCCGTGCTTGAGCGCCAGGCCCGAGCGTGGGCGCACCTGGATCTCGTAGCCTTCAGGAATCGCCAGTGAAAAGCCGGTGGCAACGGCGTGACGGGCGCCCGGCGCCAGCGTGACGTTCTCCGCCGCGACCACGTCCATCCCGGCGGCCCCCGGCGTCGCATAAGCCGGCAGCGGCAGGCCATCGCCGTGCGGCAAGCGGCGGATGCGCACCGATGCCGTGTCAGGCATCGGCCAGGGCCTCCGCCATGCGTTCCACCAGCTTGTGCGCCACGGCCTGCTTGCTCATGCGTTCCCAGTTCTCCGTCTTGCCCTCGCGTATGAGGTGCACGGTGTTTTCATCGCCGCCCATCGCGCCCTTGCCCCCAGGCTGCGGCGTGACATCGTTGGCGACGATCCAGTCCACCCCTTTCGCCTTGCGCTTGCGCTGGGCATTGGCGAGCACGTCTTCCGTTTCGGCCGCGAAGCCGATCAGCAGCCGGGGCCGCTGCCGGCCGGCCGCCACCGTGGCGAGGATATCGGGGTTTTCGGCCAGCAGCAGGGCCGGCGGGGCGGAGCCGCGCTTCTTGATCTTTTCCGGGGCGAAATCCTTGGTCCGCCAATCCGCCACGGCGGCGACCATCACGCCCACATCGGCCGGCAGCGCCTTCTTGACCGCCTTGGCCATCTCCTCCGCCGTCTCCACGTCGATCCGATCCACGCCAGGCGGCGTCGCCAGCATGACCGGGCCGGACACCAGCGTGACCCGCGCACCGGCGGCGGCGGCCATGGCGGCGATCGCGAAGCCCTGCTTCCCGCTCGACCGATTGGCGATGTAGCGCACCGGGTCGATCGGCTCGTACGTCGGCCCGGCGGTGACCAGCACGTGCCGGCCGTAGAGCGGGCGATGCTCGGGCGCTTCCTCGAAATCCGGCTGGCCCGCGAGGGGATCGAACGCCTGCGGCATGTCATCGGGCTCCGCCCCGGCCGCTTCCGGCACGGCGCGGGCGGGATCGAGCTGGTGATGGATCGCCTGCAGATCCGTCGGCGGCGCGGACCGGGCCTTGCCCTTCTTCGCCAGGACCGGCCCGCCGGTGAGCACGGGTTCGGGCAGCGGTGGGCCCGGGGGCGGCAGGTCCTCGGCCGGGATCCGGGCGAACTCTTCATCGGAATAGCCGACTTCATCGTCGCGGATGCGGCGGGCGGTGCTGCGCGGGATGATCGAGGAAAGCAGGCCGGCAAGGCCGCCCTTCGCGCCCTCGGCCGGCGCCGGCGGCTCTTCTTCCTCCGGCTCCAGCGCCTCGATGAAGGCGGTGATATCCGCCGGTCCGGCTTCTCCGGGATCGAGCCCCAGCATGTCGGCGATTTCCAGCCAGACCATTTCCGGTTCCGGCAGCCGCCCGGCGCCGAATTCGCCGCAGGCCATTTCGCCTTCCGCCGGCGGCATCACCCTTACGCCCGCATCGCGCAGCCAGGTGACGTTGCGCTGCGTGGCGCCATGATGCCACATGCGCACGTTCATCGCCGGCACGGCAAGCACCGGCTTGTCGGTGGCGAGGATCAGCGTGGTGGCGAGATCATCGGCGATGCCGGCGGCCATCTTGGCCATCAGGTCCGCCGTGGCGGGGCAGACGACTACCAGATCGGCCGAACGGCTGAGCTGGATATGGCCGATCTCCGCCTCGTCCTTCAGATCCCACAGCGAGGTGTGGACCTGACTGCCGGAAAGCGCGGCAAGGCTCATCGGCGTGACGAACTGCGCGCCGCCTTCCGTCAGCACGCACGTGACCTCCGCCCCGCCCTTGCGGATGAGACGGACAAGCTCGCACGCCTTGTAGGCGGCGATGCCGCCGCCGACGACCAGCAGGATACGCGGCGCAACCATGCGGCGGTGTTCAACTCCCACGGCTATTCACCCGGCTTCGCGAGATAGCTACGCGACAAGTCATTAACCAGCCCCCCGAGGGCCGAACCCTGCCGGACCTTGCCCCGCGATGGTTAAGGTTTGCCTAGCGCAGCCCGCCCGAGCGAGGCCAGCGCACGGGGGGCGAAGGCGAAGCCCATGAACAGCACGGGCGCAATCACCAGGCCCCAGTAGAAGTTGTTATCCCGCCCGGCGATGGCGAAGGCCAGCGCATATCCCAGGAACAGGAAGGTGCCGAACGTCCCCGCCGGGGATCGCCAGCCAGCCCATCCCGCCATGGCCACCACGACGAGGGGACCGGCCAGCCAATGCGGCAGGAAGCGCAGGTTGCTGGACAGCACGATATTGGACAGCGCGCCGGACAGCCCGCGCAGCGCCAGCCAGCTGTCCGACAGCCGATCGGTGGGCAGGGTATGGGCGGAGACAAGCTGCAAATGGACCGTGAGCGCGGCGAGGAACAGCGCGGCCAGCGCGGCCCACGCCGCGCCTTCGCGCCAGTCGCGCCGCCACACGGCCATCGCCCCCATGAGCAGGACGAACGGCAGGGCTTGCTCGCGAATCGCCAGCGCCAGCGCGGCGACGGCGAGCGAGGCGCCCCAGCGGCCCGGCCGATGCAGCGCGAAAGCCAGCGCCAGCAAGGCACCGGCCCACAGCTCGTGCAGCACGAAGAAGTAGGAGTTGAGGCCAAGGGAGATGCCGACATACAGGAAGGCCAGCTTCCACAGCCGGTGCGGTTCGCCCCCCGGTTCTTCCCCCAGCCGCCGCCACCACGCGGCGAGCGTCGCCAGCAGCAGGATCACGGCCGCCGCGATCTGCCCCGAATGGCCGAGCCAGGCGTCGAGATAGGCCAGCGTGGGCAGCCGCACCGCCAGCCCCGGCCGGACGGGATAATTCGCGGCGCGCTGCGCTTCGACGATGAAATCGTAATAGCTTTCACCCTTCGCGATGCGCTCGATCACGCTGTCGTAGAAAGCGAGATCGGCATCGCGCACCGGCGCGGGCGTGGCGGGATCGGGGCCGCGCAGGACTTCGCCGGCGGACGGCGTGGGGATTTCGGACGGGCCGGCGGTGATCGGCACCAGGGCCGATGCCAGCAGCAGCAAGCCGAGCGCCAGCAGCGCCAGCCGCGCGCGAAACCGGGGCCAGTGGGCAAAGCGATCCCACGCGGGCGGCGCGGTGTCCGCCCCGCTCGCTAGATCGCGAAGCCCCAGTGCGATGCTGCCCAAACCAAAGCCCCTCCGGCCAATGCCGCGAGGATATAGCCCACCCAGTGGTTACTTCGGCGTTTACGCTCCCACACCAGCTCGATTTCGGGCAGCGGCGGCTGTTCGGGCGCGCCGCCTTTGGGTGGAAAGCGATCCTCCACCCGCCGGACCAGATCGGGCAGGCGCAGCAGGGTCTGGAGATCGGTGCGGATGCGGTCGGCCAGCGCCGCTTCCGGCCCCAGCTCGTCACGGATCCAGTTCTTCACATAGGGCGCGGAAACGTCCCACATGTTGATCGCGGGATCGAGCTGCGTGGCAATCCCTTCGACCATGACCATGGTTTTTTGCAGCAGCAGCAGGTGCGGCTGGGTCTGCATGTCGAAATCGCGGGTGATGGCGAACAGGCTGTCGAGCATCTGCCCGACCGACAGCTCGCTGACCGGCTTGCCGCGCATCGGTTCCCCCACCGCGCGCAGGGCGGTGGCGAATTCGTCCACCGAATGATAGCTGGGGACGTATTGCGCCTCGAAATGGATTTCGGCCACGCGGCGGTAATTGCCGGTGGTGAGGCCATAGAGGATTTCCGCCAGCCATTGCCGGGCGCGCCGGTCGATCCGGCCCATGATCCCGAAATCGATGGCAACGATGGTGCCGTCGGGCCGCACGAACAGGTTCCCCTGGTGCATGTCGGCGTGGAAGAAGCCCCCGCTGATCGCCTGGGTAAGGAAGGCCAGCACCAGGCGGCTGGCAAGCTGGGGCAGGTCGTGCCCGGCGGCGCGCAGCGCTTCCACATCACCGATCTTGATGCCGTCGATCCATTCGATGGTCATCACCCGGCTATTGCTGCGGTCCCAGTCGATCGACGGGATGCGATAGCCTTCGAAGCCGCGCATGGATTCGGCGAGTTCGGAAGCGGACGCCGCCTCGCGCCGCAGGTCCAGCTCGCGATTGGTCCAGCGCTTGAAATTGGCGATGGTGAGGCGCGGGCGCAAGCGCCGCGCTTCGCCGCCCAGCGCCTCGAGATGGGCGGCGGCCCATTCATAGGTGTCGATGTCACGCGCGAAGCGTTCGCGGATGCCGGGGCGCAGGACCTTGACGGCGACCTGCCTGCCGTCGGCAGTCACCGCGCGGTGGACCTGGGCGATGGAGGCGGACCCCACCGGCTCAGGATCGACATGGGCGAAGAGGGTGTCGATCGGCTGTTCGAAGCTGCGTTCGATCTGCGCTTCGATCCGCGCGTAAGGCACCGGCGGCAGACTGTCCTGCAGGCTGAGCAGGTTGTGCGCCGCTTCCTCTCCCACCAGATCGGGGCGGGTCGCCAGCGTCTGGCCTAGCTTGATCGCCGCCGGGCCGATCGCCTGGAAGGCCGCGGCATAATCCGGCACACGCGGCTGGCGCGTGCCGAAGCGGGCGATGCGGACCAGACGGCGCACCGGCGGGGGCGTGTTGGGATCGCGCTCTATCCCGCGCAGGGCCCCATGCCGCGCCAGGGTGCGGCCCCAGGAGAGCAGCCGCCAGATGTGGATGGCCGGCTGGGTCATCGAAATGCTTCGCTCGCTTGCCGAGCGATGCCCTCATCTCCCCTCCCGCTTGCGGGAGGGGCCGGGGGAGGGCTCGTCGAGGAAGAAGCAAACACTCCCCCCCCTGACCCCTCCCGCAAGCGGGGGGGGAAATGGCGGGTTGCCGGCCTTCGGCGGCAGACGCTGTTCAAACTTTCCACCCCGAATGGATCGCCACGAGGCCGCCCAGGATCGGTTCCACCCGGGTACGTTCGAACCCGGCAGCGCGGATCATGCGTTCGAACTCCGGCATCGGCGGGAAGCGGCGGATCGATTCGATCAGGTAGCGATAGCTCGCCTCGTCATGCGCGATGGCCTTGCCGATCAGCGGCACCAGCTTGTGCGAATAGGTATCGTAGACTTCCCTGAAGCCCGGCCATTCGGTGGCCGAGAATTCCAGGCAGAAGAACCGTCCGCCGTATTTCAGCACGCGGAATGCCTCGGCCAGGGCCTTGTCGATATGAGTCACGTTACGGATGCCGAACGCGATGGTGTAGGCATCGAACGTGCGGGCGGGATAAGCCAGCTCCTCCGCATTCTGGCGCGACCAGACCAGCGTATCGATGCCGCGCTTGACCGCCCGTTCGATGCCGACGTCGAGCATTTCCTGATTGATGTCCGCCACGGTGACATCGGCGCCGGCTTCGGCAAGGCGGAAGGCGATATCCCCCGTGCCGCCGGCCATGTCGAGGATCGCCTCCCCCGGCTGGGGCTTCACCCGGCGGACGAAGCGATCCTTCCACAGCCGGTGCATCCCGCCGGACATCGCATCGTTCATCACGTCGTACTTGGCCGCGACATTGGAGAACACCGCGCCGACGCGGCGCGTCTTCTCCTGCGGATCGACGCTTTCGTAGCCGAAGGATACCTGTTCGCTCATGCCGGCTCCTCTAGGGTCTGTATCCATACCTAGCAACGGCCTGGACGGAGTGGATTTTGGCGCAGGGCCAGGAATGAGGAGAGGGGCGATGCCTCAGCATCGTGCCCGACGAGAGACGACGGCCTGCGTCAAAAGCCGCCCGCCGCTGCGCGGTCGCGCTAGGTATGGGTCTGTACCCCACGCCCGGCAAGCGCGGCGACGATGATGCCGAGGAGGATCAGCGCCATGCCGGCGAAGTGGAACGGATGCAGCGTCTCGCCCAGCAGCGCGGCGGAGAGGAAGGCGCCGAACAGCGGCATCATCGTGATCGCCTGCCCCGCCCGCGCCGGCCCGACCACGCCCGCCGCGTGGTTGTAGATGAAGTAGGACAGGAGCGAGGGTAGCAGCGCCACATAGACGAACGCCCCGACGAGCTGCGGGCTCCACACCGGCCCATGCCCCGCGTGCCATTCCCACACAGAGAGCGGCGCCATGGCCAGCACCCCGATGAAGAACGTGGTGGCGATGAAGCTGACGGGGGAGATGGGCGGGCGCAGCCGCAGCAGCACCGTGTAGAGCGCCCAGACCGCCACCGCGCACAGCACCAGCGCATCGCCCAATCCGAAATGGAGGCGCAGGGCCGATGCGGGATCGCCCCTGAACACGATCACCACCACTCCGGCCACCGAAGCCAGCACCCCCAGCGCCTGCCCCCAGGTCGACCGCGCGCCGAACAGCACCCGGTCGGCCAGCATGACCGCGGGGGGAATCGATGCCTGCAACAGCAGGGCATTGGTGGCGGGGGTATATTTGAGGCCCGAATAAAGCAGCGCGTTGAACGCGGCGATGCCCAGCAGGCCGAGCAGCACGATCGCCTTCCAGCCGCGCACGATGGCCGGCCAATCCCGCCGCAACGGAGCCACGGCGAACGGCAGTAGGACAAGACTCGCCCCGGCCCAGCGCACGAAAGCCAGCGTGAAGGGGCCGACATCGCCGCGCACCGCGCGCGCGACGATCGCGTTGCCCGCCCACAGCAGCATGACTAGCCCCAGGAGGAGGAAAGCGCGGGTGTGCTGGCGATCGGCAAACATCGGCCAGGGCCCTAGTGGCATATGCCATGCTTGGCGATGGCCGAGTGCGCCGCTATCGCGCGGCGATGCCCGAGTTGCCCGAAGTCGAAACCACGGTGCGCGGCCTGGCCCGCTATCTCGACGGGGAGCGGATCGAGCGGGTCACGCCCCGGCGGCCGGACATGCGCTTTCCCTTCCCGCCGCATCTGGTGCAGGCCTTGACCGGCGCGGCCGTCACCGGCCTGGGCCGGCGCGCCAAATACGGCCTGATCCATACCGACCGCGACGCGACGCTGGTGTTCCATCTGGGCATGAGCGGGCGCTGGCGGATCGATCCGCAAGAACTGGGCAAGCACGACCACCTGATCCTGGAGACGAGAACGCATCGCTTCGCGCTGTGCGACCCGCGCCGGTTCGGCTTCGTCGACCTGGTCGATACCCCGGCTCTGGAACAATGGCCCGCCTTCGCCGCGATGGGGCCGGAGCCGCTGGGCCCCGATCTTACGCCGGAACACCTCCACCGCGCCTTCGCCGGGCGGCGGCAGGCGGTGAAGCTGCTGCTGCTCGACCAGCGGATCGTGGCCGGGCTGGGCAACATCTATGTGTGCGAGGCGCTGTTCCGCGCGCGAATCGATCCGCGCAAGGCCGCCGGCCGGGTGAGCCGTCCGGCGCTGGGCCGGCTGGTGCCGGCGATCAGGGACGTGCTGGAACAGGCGATCGGCGACGGCGGATCGACCTTGCGCGACTATGCCCGGCCCGATGGCGAGCTGGGCTATTTCGCCACGCGCTTTGCGGTCTATGGCCAAGAAGGCCAGTGTTGCCCGCGCGATGACGGCGGTACGATCCGGCGCATCGTGCAAGGCGGGCGCAGCACCTGGTATTGCCCGCGATGTCAGACGTGAGCGAGCACGAGCGGCGTTTGCTTGACGATTCGCGACCCCGCCGCTAAGGGCGCCGCTTTCCGGTGGGTAACCGCCGTTTTTCCGCGATCCTGTCGCAAGATGATGTTCCGGCCGCGTGCAAGCGGCCCGAGGTAAGGACTGATATGGCCAATACGCCGCAAGCCAAGAAGCGCATCCGCCGCAACGACAAGCGCGCCGAGATCAACGGCGCCCGCATGAGCCGCATCCGCAGCTTCGTGAAGAAGGTGGAAACGGCGATCGCCGGCGGCGACAAGGACGCGGCCCAGGCAGCGCTCAAGAGTGCCCAGCCCGAACTGGCCCGCGGCGTGGCCCGCGGCGTGCTCCACAAGAACACCGTGGCACGCAAGATGAGCCGACTCAGCAAGCGAGTCGCGGCGCTCTGATTCTCGCCCGCCGGGCGTTAACCAAGAACGAAATTCGAACGAGGCCGGCCGATTTCGCGCCGGCCTTTTTTGCATTCGCGAAGCAAAAGCGAGGCCCCCGCAAAAACAAAAGGGATTCCGGCGATTCGCCGGAATGTCATATTCTTTTTGCGCGGATTCAGGCAGTTGAACGGACGGCTGCGGGCTTGCCACGAGTCAAGCCGATATATTTCACTTTTTTTATGATCGCAGCCTTGCCCGGCAAGACCAGCCGTTCATAACAGGGGCCACGGCCGGTGCGACATCGCTCCGGCTGCCAACATCGAGATGTCGCCAAGGGGAAACCCCGCGCAGCCTTGGGCTCGCGGGACGGCGGGTTGCGTCCTGCCCCCCGACTGCGTCGATGGATGGATTAGCCGAGCCTATCGGGGAGGACAGGGTTCAATGATTCGCATGGGGCCACACACTGGCCGGTCGGAACCGGCCAGGGGACACGCCGATGAGGGGCACGTGGAAGATCAGGAAGCAATCGATCTGGCGGCCGACTGGTCGGACATCAGCCAAGGGCTCCGCAAGGATCTGGGCCACCAGCTTTACAGCCAGTGGATCAGGCCGATTCAGCTCGGCAGCTTCTGCAAGGAAAGCGGCACGCTGCACCTGTTCCTGCCCACCGAGTTTTCCGCCAATTGGGTGCAGGACCGATTCCACGACCGGCTCTCGCTCGCCTGGAAGATCGCCCGGGGCGAGGTGAGGAACGTCAAGATCGGCGTTCACCCCGGCCGCCGCAAGCTGGCCGACCTCGATCTGCGCGGGGAGGACGGCTTCGGCCACCGCGCCGCCAATGACGGCCCGCCGGGCGGCGCGCTGGCCAAGCTGGCGATGGAATCGATCGGAGACGACGGCTTCACCTCCTCCGTGGGCCTCGATCCCTCGCTGACGTTCGCCGCCTTCGTCGCCGGCACCACCAACGTGCTGGCCAAGAACGCGGCCGAGCGCATGGCCAAGGCGGAAAAGCCGCAGTTCTCGCCGCTCTATCTCAAGGCCGCGACCGGCCACGGCAAGACGCACCTGCTGCACGCCATCGGCCACGCCTATCTCCAGGCGCATCCGCGCGCGCGCATCTTCTATTGCAGCGCAGAGCGCTTCATGGTGGAGTTCGTCTCGGCGCTCAAATCCAACGCGATGATCGAGTTCAAGGCGCGCCTGCGCGGCTTCGACCTGCTGCTGGTGGACGATATCCAGTTCATCATCGGCAAGGCCAGCGCGCAGGAAGAACTGCTCTATACGATCGATGCGCTGCTGGCCGAAGGCAAGCGGCTGGTCTTCGCCGCCGACCGCGCGCCGCAAGCGCTCGACGGGGTGGAGCCGCGCCTGCTCAGCCGCCTGTCGATGGGCCTCGTCGCCGATATCCAGCCGGCCGACATCGAGCTGCGCCGGGCGATCCTGCAATCGAAGCTCACCCGCTTCGCCCCGCTGGAAGTGCCGGCCGACGTGATCGAGTTCCTGGCCCGCACGATCAACCGCAACGTGCGCGAGCTGGTAGGCGGGCTAAACAAGCTGATCGCCTATGCCCAGCTCACCGGGCAGGAAGTCTCGCTGCAACTGGCCGAGGAGCAGTTGACCGACATCCTTTCGGCCAACCGCCGGCGGATCACGATCGACGAGATCCAGCGCACCGTGTGCCAGTTCTACCGCATCGACCGGGCCGAGATGTCGAGCAAGCGCCGCGCCCGCGCGGTGGTTCGCCCGCGCCAGGTGGCGATGTATCTGGCCAAGGTGCTGACCCCGCGAAGCTATCCCGAGATCGGCCGCAAGTTCGGCGGCCGCGATCATTCCACGGTGATCCATGCGGTGCGGCTGATCGAGGACCTGCGCAAGCGCGATGCCGACATGGACGGCGACGTGAGAAGCCTGCTGCGGCAACTGGAGAACTGAGCGCGCCTTTTGCCCGGCCCTTCGACACAGGGGGAAGCGAGCGGGCCGGGGAATGATTCACGCGGAGGCGCGGAGATTATGGCGCACGCGGAGGCGCGGAGGCGCGGAGCGGTCTTTTGCGGCGAAGCCGCTTTCTACTCGCGCATTCGCCTCTTGAGGAGATGCTAGGGTCTGGATGCGGCTTCGCCGCTGAAACGGGCTCCTCCGCGCCTCCGCGTCTCTGCGAGCGTAAAAATTCACCTCTTCCGCGTCTTCGCGCGAGTCCGACCTCCGCCCGCCCTCAACATGTCGAAGAGCCCGGCTCGACGCACAGCGCCGCGGTGCTTGTCGAAGCGCGTTTGCCCGCCTAGCTGGCGAGCATGGCTCTTCCGCCCCGTCGCCTGAACCGCTTCGCCCGCCACATCGTCCTGCCGGAGATCGGCGGCGCCGGGCAGGCGGTGCTGGCCGAAGCGACGGTGGCGCTGATCGGGATCGGCGGAATCGGCTCGCCCGCGCTGCAATACCTCGCCGCCGCCGGGATCGGCTCGCTGGTGCTGATCGACGACGACACGGTCGATGAAAGCAATCTCCAGCGGCAGACGATCTTTCGCGCCGATTCGGTGGGCCACCGCAAGGCCGACGTCGGCGAAGCCTGGGTGCGCGAATTCGATTGCGAGCTGGAGGTCCACTGGCTGGCCGAGCGCCTGACGGTGGCCAATGCCCGGGAACTGATCGCCGGCGCCAGCCTGGTGCTCGACGGCTGCGACAATTTCGCCACTCGCCTGGCGGTGTCGGACGCCTGCGTGGCCACGCACACCCCGCTGCTGTCCGCCGCCGTGGGCCGCTTCCAGGGCCAGGTCGGCGCCTTCGCCGGGCACCTGCCCGACAAGCCGTGCTATCGCTGCTACGTGGGCGATGCCTTCGATGCCGACGATTGCGACACCTGCGCGGACGACGGGATGCTGGGCGCCATGGCCGGATGGGTCGGCACTTTCGCCGCGCTGCAAGCGATCCGCGTGCTGCTGGCGCCGCTGGGCGCGCTGGGCGATCCGCAATGGGGCAAGCTCCACGTGCTCGACGGGCTGACGCCGGGGATGCGCACGCTCAACATCGCGAAGGACCCGGCCTGCAAGGCCTGTGGGGGCGGTTGAAGGGGGCGCTCGCAGAGACGCGGAGGCGCGGAGATACCGCACTTTACCCCCCGTTTCGTCATCCCCGCGAACGCGGGGACCCAGTCAGGTCTTGGTTGAAGCGCCTTCTCTTCGAGAGCGGAGATAGAAGCGAACTTGGTCACCAGGCCAATCAATCCTGAGATGGCGCTCGCATCGCCCTGGATTGCTTCGCTTCGCTCGCAATGACGAGGAAGGGTTGGGCGATCTGGTAAGAGCCCACTGGGTCCCCGCGTTCGCGGGGATGACGAATGGTAGGGGGCGACATCTTGGCACCCCCGCCTTCGCATGAAAGTTCTTCTCTTCTCCGCGCCTCCGCGTCTCTGCGAGCGCCCCCTTCAACCGCCGATCATTTCAGCCACCCACTCCGGCACCAGCTCGCTCGCCGGGCCAAGGCGCGATTCGTCGAACCAGGCGGAGCCCTGGCTGCGTTCCAGGTTGAGTTCCAGGTTGAGTTCCAGCGTCCGGGCGCCGTGGCTCTTGGCCTGCTGGACGAAGCCCGCCGCCGGATAGACCGCGCCCGACGTGCCGATCGAGACGAACATATCCGCCCGGGCGAGCGCGGCGAAGATGCGGTCCATGCCGTAGGGCATTTCGCCGAACCAGACGATGTCGGGCCTGAGACTGCGCGCGGAGCAGGCGGGGCATGGCGGGCTGTCCAGCAAGGTATCGGTCCAGCCATGGCGCGCATCGCAAGCCGTGCACCAGGCGGACAGCGCTTCGCCATGCATGTGCAGGACGCGGGCCGCGCCCGCGCGTTCGTGCAGGTCGTCGATGTTCTGGGTGACGATCAGCAATTCGCCGCGTTCGCCAGGCGGCCAGGCGCGGTCTAACCGGGCCAGTGCGGCATGCGCCGGGTTCGGCCGGGCCGCACGCACGCCCGCGCGGCGCGCGTCGTAGAACCGCTGGACGAGCTGCGGATCGCGGCGGAAGGCTTGCGGGGTGGCCACGTCTTCCACCCGGTGATCTTCCCACAGGCCATCCTCCGCGCGGAAAGTCCGCAGGCCGCTTTCGGCGCTTATCCCCGCGCCGGTGAGGATCACGATGTTGCGGATGCCGTCCATTGCCCCCATGAAGCACGCGCACAAGGAGAGGCGCAATGGCGCGCATCGGAATCATCGGCAATGAAGGGCGCATGGGCCATGCGCTGGCCCGCGCGATCGAGGCGGCGGGGCACGAGAACGCGGGCGGCGTGGACCGGGGCGGCGACGTGGCTGCGCTGGCCGACCGCAGCGACACCCTGGTGGACTTCACCGCGCCCAGCGCGCTGGAGGCCAATCTCCACGCCGCGGTGGGCGCCGGCATCCCGATCCTGATCGGCACCACCGGCCTGACCGACGTGCATCACGCGCTGATCGACAAGGCCTCGCTGGCGATCCCGGTGCTGCAGACGGGCAATACCTCGCTGGGCGTCACCCTGCTGGCGCACCTGGTGAAGGAAGCCGCCGCGCGGCTGGGGCCGGAATGGGACATCGAAGTGCTGGAGATGCATCACCGGATGAAGGTCGATGCGCCTTCGGGCACCGCGCTGCTGCTGGGCGAAGCGGCGGCGGAAGGGCGCGGGATCGATTTTCACGCGCCGGAGGGGCCGGGCCGCTATGGCCATACCGGCCCGCGCGAGCCGGGCTCGATCGGCTTCGCCTCCCTGCGCGGGGGCACGGTGGCGGGCGAACACAGCGTGATCCTGGCCGGCCCGCAAGAGCGGCTGACCCTTTCGCACAGTGCCGAGGACCGGATGATCTTCGCCCACGGCGCGGTGCGCGGCGCGGTGTGGCTGATCGGGCAGCCCGCCGGCCGTTACATGATGAGGCAGGTGCTGGGGCTTTGACCCGCGAGCAGATTTTCGAATTCTTCCGCCGTCTGGCCGAGGCCAACCCCTCGCCCGAAACCGAGCTGGAGTTCGGCAATACCTATCAGCTGCTGGTGGCCGTGGTGCTGAGCGCGCAGGCGACCGACGCCGGCGTGAACAAGGCGACGCGGCGCCTGTTCCAGCAGGTGAAGACGCCGCAGCAGATGGTCGAGCTGGGCGAAGAGGGCCTGAAGGAGCACATCAAGACGATCGGCCTGTTCAACGCCAAGGCGAAGAACGTGATCGCCTTGTCCGAAAAGTTGATCGCCGATCACCAGGGCGAAGTGCCGCGAAGCCTGGAGGCGCTGATCGCCCTGCCCGGCGTGGGCCGCAAGACGGCCAATGTCGTGCTCAACTGCGCGTTCGGCGAGGAAACCTTCGCCGTCGATACGCATGTGTTCCGCGTGTGCAACCGCACCGGGCTGGCCCGGGGCAAGACGCCCGAACAGGTGGAGGCGAAGCTGGAGAAGCGCGTGCCCCAGCCGTTCCGCCGCCATGCGCATCACTGGCTGATCCTGCACGGCCGTTACACCTGCAAGGCGCGCCTGCCCGAATGCTGGCGCTGCCCCGTGGTGGATCTGTGCGCCTATCGGAACAAGGTGCTGGAAAAGCCCGTTGGCAAAGGCAAGCGGGCGTCCGCTCCGTCATAGAGGCGACAGGACGCCCGTTTCGAGGAGAAGGACCATGACCCTACGCCTTGCCACTGCCTCGCTTATCGCCGCCGCTGCCGCTTCACTGGCCGGCTGCACCGCCGAACCCGCGAGCACGCCCCGAACCAATGCGCCCGCCGCGGTGGCCGTGGGGGAAGCGGTCGATTGCGTCAGCACCGGCGAGATCGACGACACCCGCGTGCGTGATAACCGTACGATCGATTTCGTGATGCGCGACGGGAAGGTGTATCGCAACACCTTGCCGGTGGCCTGCTCTCCGCTCGGCTTCGAGAAGCGCTTCGCTTACCGGACCACGACGGCCCGCCTGTGCAGCAGCGACACGATCACCGTGCTGCAATCCGGCGGCGTGGGCGCGCCCACGTGCGGGCTGGGCAAGTTCGTGCCCGTGAACCTGAAGGAAAACCAGGCCTTCTGAGCGATACCGCTAGGCCGGCGCTGGGGCGGCCGGCTCGCGGTTGAGCGCGCTGATCACTTGCGCGGCGACGAGATCGCCGATCACGTTGAGCGTGGTGCGGCACATGTCGAGGAATCGGTCCACCCCCAGGATCAGGCCGATTCCCTCGGGCGGGACGCCCACGCCCGCAAGGATCAGCGCGATGACCGGCAGCGAGCCGCCGGGAACGCCGGCCGTGCCGACGCCCGCCAGGATGCACACCAGCATCACGAACAACTGATCCCCCAGGCCCAGCTCCACGCCGAAGAACTGGGCCAGGAACAGCACCGTCACGCCTTCGAACATCGCCGTGCCGTTCTGGTTGGCGGTGGCGCCGATGGTGAGCACGAAGCGGGCGATCTTCGGCGGCAGGCGCAATTCGCTGTCCGCCACCCGCAGCGAAGTGGGCAGCGTCGCGTTGGAGCTGGCGGTGGAGAACGCCATCACGCTCGCCTCGCGGGTCTCGCGGAAGAAGGCCAGGGGGCTCTTCCCGGCGACGAACCTCAGCAGCGCGGGGAACACGCCGAACATCTGGATGCCGAGCGCCAGCAGCACGACGCCGACGAAGGCGGCCAGCTTGACCAGCAAGTCCCACCCGAACTGCGCCGAGAGGTTGAACATGAAGCAGAAGATCGCCAGCGGCGCGAGCTGGATGACGAGCCCGATCAGCTTCATCGCCACTTCGAACACGCCTTCGATCACACCCTTGAGCTGGCGGGTGCGCGGGGTCTGCACCAGCAGCAGGCCGATGCCGAAGAACAGCGCGAAGAACATCACCGCCAGGATGTCGTTGTCGGTCATCGCGGCGACCACGTTGCTGGGCACGATGGCGACCACCGCGTTCACCCCGGCATCGCTGTTGGCCGAAGCGGCGATGATGCCGCGCGCGCCCTCCCCGCCCTGGGCCAGCAGATCGCGCGCGGCGGCGGGATCGACGCCCTGCCCCGGCTTCAGCAGGTTGACCGCCGCGAGCGAGACGGCGACCGCGATGCCCGAGACGATCACGGTATAGGCCAGCGTCATCAGCCCGATCCGCTTCAGCTCGCGCACCTCGCCCATTTCGGCGATCCCGACGACGAGCGCGGAGAACAGCAGCGGCAGCACCAGCATGAACAGCAGCCGCAGGAAGATCTGCCCGATCGGGCCGGTGACATAAGTCACCACGGCGCCGACCCACATCGCATCGCGCGCGAAGGTATAGGCGAGCAGGCCGGCAACCAGGCCGGCGACGAACCCGATCAGGATGCGCCATTGCAGCTTGCCGTGGGTGGCCGGCGCGGCGCCTTCGGCGATCTGTTCGGCGTTGAAACTCATAAGCGGCCCTAGCCCTCTCTCGTCATCGCCGGCGGCGATCCTACCCGCCGAGCGCGGCCAGGGCGATCCGCCGGTAGATCCGCACGAGCGCGTCCAGATCGTCGAGCGAAGCGGCCTCGTCACGCTTGTGCATGGTGGCGTTCGGCAGGCCGAATTCGATCACCGGGCACAGATCCTTGAGGAACCGCGCATCGGACGTGCCGCCGCTGGTGGACAGTTCCGGCCGGATGCCTGTTTCCGCTTCCACCGCCGCAACCACGCTATCGGCGAAAGGGCCTGGCGAGGTGAAATAGGATTCGCCCGAAATCACCGGGCGCGCCGTGCCGCCGTGGCGCGCGGCGACCGCGGCCACCCGCGCGCCCAGCGCGGCGCCGGTGTGCAATTCGTTGAAACGGATCGAAAGGCGCGCCCTGGCGCGCGACGGAATCACGTTGGTGGCGGAATTGCCGACCGCGATATCGGTGATCTCCAGGTTCGACGGCTGGAACCATTCGGTCCCTTCGTCGAGCACCAGGGCATCGAGTTCCGCCAGCATCGCCACCAGGCGGGGAAGCGGATTGTCGGCCAGGTGCGGATAGGCGACATGCCCTTCCCTGCCTTCGACCTCGAGCCAGACGTTGACCGAGCCGCGCCGGCCGATCTTGGCCATGTCGCCCAGGCGATGCACCGACGTCGGTTCACCCACCAGGCACAGGTCGGGCAGTTCCCCCCGCTGGCGAATCAGATCGATCAGCGCGCGGGTGCCGTGGATCGCTTCGCCTTCCTCGTCACCGGTGATGATGAAGCTCACGGTGCCGGCATCGGGCGGAACGTCCGCCATGGCCGCGACCATCGCCGCCACGGCGCTCTTCATATCCACCGCCCCGCGGCCGTAGAGCAGGCCGCCCCGCCGTTCCGGCGCGAAGGGGCCGCTGGACCAGCCTTCCCCCGGCGGCACCACGTCGAGATGGCCGGCGAACGCGAAATGCCGGCTGCCCGGCGGGCCCCGGCGAATGGCCAGGCAATTCTCCACCTCATCCCCGGCGATAAATCGGTGCACCTCGAACCCGAGCGGCGCCAGCATGGCTTCGAGCGTATCGAACACCGGCCCGCGCGCCGGGGTCACGCTTTCGCATGCGATCAGCGCTTCGGCCAGGTTCGCGACATCGCTGTTGTTCCCCATCACAGGCGAGCTAGACCAGCCGGCGCGCCAATGCCACCCGGAGACCGCAGTGATGCCCAAGATCGATCTGCAGGCGATCCCGCAGCAGAACCGCACCGGCTATCCGGCGCCTTATGACGAGGAGGTCCAGGGCCGCTGGTATCGCCGCCTCGCGCCTGCAGCGGGCCTGACGGCGATGGGCGCCAGCCATGTGGTGCTGAAACCGGGGGCGTGGAGCTCGCAGCGCCACTGGCATACCGAGGAGGACGAGTTGGTCGTGGTGCTTTCCGGCGAAGCGGTGCTGGTGGAGGATCGGAGCGAAACCGTGTTGCGCGCGGGCGACGTGGCCGCCTGGCCGAAAGGCGCCCGCGACGGCCATCACTTGCAGAACCGAAGCGGGGCCGATTGCGTGATGATCGCGGTGAGCGCCGGGGACAGCGCGCGCGACTGGGGCGAATATCCCGACATCGACCTGAGGTTCGAAGGCGATGCCTACCTGCACAAGGACGGCACGCCTTATCCGCCGAAGGGTTAGCGCGCGCACCTTGGGTTCAATCATTCGTCATTGCGAGCGTAGCGAAGCAATCCAGAGCGTATGGCTCTGCCGCCCTGGATTGCTTCGCTACGCTCGCAATGACGATTCAGAGATAGCCGATCACGCCGCCGCCGACGCTAGGCGACTTCGAACTGCTCGATCGTCCACTGTTCGTCCTCGGCGGCGCGGATCCATTCCTGCATCCAGTCGTGTTCCCAGATCGCCTGCATATAGGCCTGGGCGAAGCCGGGGACGCCGATGCCGTATGTCACGAAGCGCGTGACGAGCGGCGCATAGAAGATGTCGGCGGCGCTGAACGTGCCGAACAGGAACGGGCCGCCCTTGCCGAAGCGGGCGCGCGCCTCTGCCCAGAGGCCGAGAATGCGGACGATATCGGCGCGCGCCTCGTCCGTCAGTTCGAGGCCCGAAATGCGCTTGCGGACATTCATCGGACACAGGCGGCGCAGCGCCAGGTAAGCGCTGTGCATTTCCGCGACCACGGAGCGAGCCATGCCGCGCGCGCCATCGTCCTTGGGCCAGAAGCGATCGCGGCCCACCTTGTCGGCCAGGTATTCGAGAATCGCCAGCGAATCCCACACCACCACGTCACCGTCCCACAGCACCGGGACCTTGCCGGCGCTCGGCTGGAACTGGCCTTCCTGCCTCTTCGCGGCTTGCCAATCGTCCCCGTCGATGTGGACGGTAAGCTCCTCGAACGCGAGGCCGGACTGCTTGGCCGCGAGCCAGCCGCGCAGCGACCAGCTGGAATAGTTCTTGTTGCCGATGATTAGCTTCACGCGTGGCGCCCCGTCTGCCGTTGCCAGCTTCGGGTACGGGGACCTAAGCATTCACCCACGGCCTGTCGAGGGTGAACGGACCCGCGATGCCCTGAACATCGCGGGGAGAAATGACTCCTCTGGCCTCTGGACAAAGCCGTCCCAATTCGGAACAGTGGTTTTCTAACCCTCTCATTGCAAACGCGAATGGTGACATGGGCCTTGGGGGCCACCTATAGCGATCAATGGGGGTGGTAGCAGGATCAAACAGGGGCATCGTGCCTATGCCGCCGGCGAATTCATCGAAAAGCGAAACGAAACCGGGATTCGCACGTCTGAAATGGGCGCTGGGCGCCGCGGCCCTGGCGATGCTGGGAACCGGCACCGCGCTGATCGGAACGGGCGGCACGGCCGCCGTGGCCAAGGCCCTGCAGGACCCCCTTTCCCTTCTGGCCGACCGTTCGCCCGGCAGCCGGGCGAAAGGCGCGCTGTTTTCCACCAAAGGGCCGAAGGTGGCGGGCAAGCCCATCGAACGGGTCCTGTCCGGCGAACGCACGCGGCCGCCCGTCGCGGAGGAGGCCGCGCCCGAGGCGGACCTGGCGGGGCCGGTGGCCGACCCGCTGATGACTGTCGCCGCGGCGGAACTGCCGGTGCCGTTCCTTCCGCCGGAAGGCGCGCCCGCGCCGCTGGTGCCCGGCACGCCTTCGTTCTCGCACCCCGGACCCAACCCGGGAATCTTCGTCCCGATCGGCGACCTGCCGCCGGGCGGTTCCCCTGGTCCCGGCCCAGGGCCCGGCCCGGGTCCTGGTCCCGGCCCGGGTCCGGGTCCCGGTCCTGGCCCCGATCCTGGAACGCCGACCGATCCGACACCCCCGGTCTCCGCCGTGCCTGAGCCCGGCACCTGGGTGATGCTGATCCTGGGCTTCTTCCTGGTCGGCGGATCGCTTCGCGCGGGCGCGCGGCGCGCCGCCGCCAGCCGAAGCATCGCCTGACCTGCGGCGGGGACGCCGGTGGGAAAGCGCGCTTACCTGATCGCCGGAGGGGTCGTGCTGATCGTGGCGACGGCATTCACCGCGGCGCGTTCCTTCACCAGTGTGCCCGCCGAGCCTGCCGTTGCGGCGGCGGACCCGAGCTATGACAATGTCCGCCAGTGGTATCCGCGTGGCGAGGCGCCGGTGCTGGCCCTGCCGGGCGGGCAGACCAAGGCGATCCAGAGCGTTCTCAACATCCGCCGGCCGATGAAATACGGCGATTTCGTGTGGGACGAAAAGGGCGTGCCGGAAGGGCCGCTGTGGGTGCGGGCCGATCTCGACCGGCAGATCGTTTCGGTGTTCCGCGGCGGGAACGAGATCGGCACGGCCGTGATCCTTTATGGCGCGGACAGCAAGCCGACCCCGGAAGGCGTCTTCCCGGTGCTGGAAAAGGCCGCCGATTATCATTCGCGCACTTATGACGCGCCGATGCCTTTCACCTTGCGGCTGACCGCCGATGGCGTGGCGATCCACGGCAGCGACGTGCGCGAACGCGCGGCCACGCATGGCTGCATCGGCGTGCCGCTGGAATTCGCCCGCCGGCTGTTCAACCAGACGCAGGTGGGGGACGAGGTCTTCGTGCTGAAATCGGCCGATACGTAAACGGCTTGATAACCAATGGCATCAACCGGTTCCTGACATCTTGATGGAAAACCTTCCCCAAGCTAGCGGGAGGTTTCCGTTCCATGGCACGATCACGGCTGAAAGCGGCTTTGCCGGCCTGTCTGGTGGCGTTCATGGCGCCGGCGCTGATCGGGGCTTCGGGCTCTTTCGACAGCTTCGAGAGCCGCGTGCTGGCGGTGCATAACCTCGAACGCCGGCAACTGGGCATAGAACCGTTGCACTGGGACGCCGCCCTGGCCGCTTCGGCGCAGCGCTGGGCGGATCGGCTGGCCGCCAGCGGCCGCTTCGAACACGCCCCGCGGGACGGCGCCGCGCCGCAGGGCGAAAATCTCTGGGCCGGGACCAGCGGCTATTTCTCCGTGGAATCGATGGTGGGGGCCTGGACACGCGAGAAGCGCTTCTTCCGCGAAGGCGCCTTCCCGAACAACAGCGTCACGGGCGAGGTCAGCGATGTCGGCCACTATACCCAGGTGATCTGGCGCGCGACGCGCGAAGTCGGCTGCGCGCGGGCGCGGGGCGAGGAGATGGACATCCTGGTGTGCCGCTATGCCGAACCGGGCAACTATATAGGCGAACGGCCCTTCTGACGCGCGGCCGGTCCGCCGATCCCGGCGGCCTGGTCAGGCTTCGACGTCGGCCAGGATGGCGGCGCGCAGTTCCGCGATGCCCATGCCCTTTTCGGCGCTGGTGACGTGGATTTTCGGATAGGCCGCGGGGTGCTTGCGCGCCGCCGCTTCCACCCCCGCCAGGGTTTCCGCCAGTTCGCTGGCCTTGACCTTGTCGGCCTTGGTCAGGACCAGGCGATAGCCCACTGCCGCCTGGTCGAGCATCGCCATCATCTCCGCATCGGGCGGCTTGATGCCGTGGCGGCTGTCGATCAGCACCAGGGCGCGCTTGAGCGGCTGCCGCCCGCGCAGGAAATCGTTCACCATGCGGCGCCAGCGCTCCACCGTCTTCAGCGGCGCCTTGGCGAAGCCGTAGCCGGGCATGTCCACCAGGCGGAAACGCGTGGGCGTGCCCACTTCGAAGAAGTTCAGTTCCTGCGTCCGCCCCGGCGTGACCGAGGCGCGGGCCAGCGCCTTGCGGCCAGCGACGGCGTTGATCAGCGAGCTTTTCCCCACGTTCGAGCGGCCCGCGAAAGCCACCTCGGGATAGTCCCCCGGAGGCAGGAAGTTCAGCGACGGGGCCGAAAGCAGGAAATCCACCCGGCCGGAGAACAGCCGGCGGGCTTCCTCGGCCAGAGCCTCATCCTCGCCCTCGCCCGTATCCGGACCCGCTGGCAGGTCCGTCATCCCTTGGCCTTCGTCTTGGCCTTTTCGGCGCGATCCTTCTCCGCCTGCGCCTTGAGCTGCGGATGCCGGGAATAGAGATACTGCTGCTGCGCCAGGGTGAGCACGTTCGAGGTGATCCAGTAGATCAGCAGCCCGGCCGCGAACGGCGCCATGACGAACATCATCACCCACGGCATGATCATGAACATCTGCTGCTGCACCGGGTCCATCTGCGCCGGGTTGAGCCGGAATTGCAGCCACATCGTGATCCCCAGCAGCAACGCCAGCACGCCGATGCCGAGGAAGCTGGGCGGCGTGAACGGCAGCAGGCCGAACAGGTTCAGGATATGCAGCGGATCGGGCACCGAAAGGTCCTTGATCCACAGGATGAACGGCTTGTGGCGCATCTCGATCGCCACCAGCAGCGTCTTGTAGAGCGCGAAGAAGATCGGAATCTGCAGGAATATCGGCAGGCATCCGGCCAGCGGATTGACGCCTTCATCCTTGTAGAGCTTGCCCATTTCCTGCTGCAGGCGGACGCGATCGTCCTTGTAGCGTTCCTGCAGCGCCTTCATCTTCGGCTGCACCGCGCGCATCTGCGCCATGGACGCGAACTGCTTGTGCGCGATCGGGAACATCAGCCCGCGCACGACCACCGTCAGCAGGATGATCGCCACGCCGAAGTTGCCGGTGAGCTGGTAAAGCTCCTTCAGCAGCCAGAAGATCGGGTACATGAACCAGCGGAACCAGCCCCAGTCGATCGCCAGGCCGAAGTTCGCCACGCCGGCATCCTCGTAATGGTCGAGGACTTCGCTTTCCTTGGCGCCGGCGAACAGGCGCGTGGTGCGGGTCACCTGCTTGCCGGAGCCGACGGTGACGGGATCGTAGATCAGATCCGCCCGGTAATCGTCCCCTCCCAGGGCGCGGAAATCGCCTTCGCTGCGCGCGCCTTCCTGCGGGATCAGCGCCGAAAGCCAGTAGATATCGGTATAGCCTATCCAGCCGATCGGCCCCTGGGGCATGATCGTGCGGCTCTTGTCGATATCGTCATAATCGATGCTGAAATCGACCGAGCCGGCGAAATGGCCGATCGGGCCGGAATGGACGCTCCAGGTATCCTGGCTGGCCGTGCGGCTGGTGCGGTTGAGGAAGGCATAAGGGCGCAGGACAATGGAGCCGGCGCCGGTGTTGGCCACCGTCTGTTCGACGCTGAGCATGTAATACTGGTCGATGGCGAAACGCAGGGTGAAAAGCTGGCCCTGGCCGTTGTCCCACGTCAGCGTGACGGGATTGCCGGGCGCGAGCGGGCCGCCTTCGACGTGCCACACCGTGCGCGCATCGGGCAAGGCGACGCCTTCGCCGACCCAGCCGAACTGGGCGAACTGCTGCGCGGGCGTGCCGGAAGGCGAGAACAGCCGTTCCGGCCCGCTATCCTTCTCCACCGTCTGGCGATGGGTCTTGAGAACGATATCATCCACCCGCGCGCCCACGGGGTTGATCGAGCCGGCCACTTCCGGCGCGTCGATCCTCACCCGCCCCGGCTCCGCCAGGGCCGTCTGCACGTCACGCGCTTCCTCGGCCTGTTCCGCCGGATCGGTCAGCCCGCCGTCGCGCGTGTGCAGGGCCTTGGCGCGTTCGGCCGGCTTTTCCGCCTGGGCCGTGACGGCCGGCGCGGTGGGCGGCTGCTGCGGGTAGAATTGGCTCATCACGAAGTCGAAGCCGAACACCAGAGCGAGGCTCAGCACGACGGCGACGATCAGGTTGCGCTGGTTGTTCAAGATGCGATCCTAAGTGAGTTGAGCTTGCCGCCGGTTCAAGTTCCGGCTGAACATCGGTCAGGGCACCGGGTCGTAGCCATGTCCCCCCCAAGGGTGGCAGCGCATTAGCCGCTTGGCCGCCATCCATCCACCCTTGATCGCGCCATGCTTCTCGATCGCTTCGATCGCATACTGGCTGCACGAAGGCTGGTAGCGGCACGACGGCGGCAGGACCCGCGAAGGGCCGAGCTGCCAGCCACGGGCGAGGAGGATGAGCAGGCGCTTCATGCGAGTGCCCGGAGGGATAAGGGTTCACGCGGAGACGCGGAGACGCGGAGGAGGTGATTTTCACGCTCGCGGAGGCGCGGAGGCGCGGAGGGGACGGCTTTCGCGGCGAAGCCGCATCCCGGCCCCTGCGTCTTAGCAATGGGCGAAGGTGCGAAGAGAAAGCGGCTTTGCCGCAAGAACGGCCCCCTCCGCGCCTCCGCGCCTCTGCGAGCGCCAGAATCTCTACGCCCCAGCGCCTCCACGCGAATCATGATCTGCGCCTCCGGGGCGGATCGCCCTTGCCCGCCGCAGCGCGCGCCAGGGCAACGCCCAGTTCCTCGCGCAGCAGGCTGAAATCGCGCTCGATCCCGCCTTCGCGGCCGATCAGCACGTGATCGTGATCGGGCAGCCCCTGGGCCGGCAACGCGGCGCGGAGCAATTCGCGGAAGCGGCGCTTCATCCGGTTGCGGACGACCGCGTTGCCGATCTTCCTGGTCACGGTCACGCCATAGCGCTTGCCCAGGCCGCCATTGGGATAGGCCAGCAGCACGAAACCCGCCCGCGCGACCCGCAGGCCCCGGTTGGCAGCGACGAAATCGGCGCGGCGCTTCAGGACCGCGATGGCTGGGGAGCGCTCGCCCGGCTCAGGCGCAGAGGATCTTGCGGCCACGCTTGCGGCGGGCGCGAAGCACCTTGCGGCCGCCCGGGGTCGCCTTGCGGGCGAAGAACCCGTGCCGGCGCGCGCGGACGAGGTTGCTCGGCTGGAAAGTGCGCTTCATCGTCTTGATCCTGAATCAACGAAAAACGGCCGCCGATACGGGCGGCCTTGCCTTGGCGGCGCGCCTAGTAGAGCCCGCCCGCCGAGTCAACCCGCAGGGCGCGGCGCAAAGGCCGGCTTCCCGCCTCGACATGTGCGTGCGCCGCGCTATCACGCTGATCAACAGGGGGAAATAGCGTGGTCGCACTGGTATCGACGGTGGCCTATCTGGGCCTCGACGCGCGCGCGGTGGAAGTGCAGTGCCAAATCGCGCCGGGCCTGCCCCGGTTCAACGTGGTGGGCCTGCCCGACAAGGCGGTGGGCGAAAGCCGCGAACGCGTGCATTCCGCGCTGGCTGCGATGGGGCTGGCGCTGCCGCCCAAGCGGATCACAATCAACCTTTCACCGGCCGACCTGCCCAAGGAAGGCAGCCATTACGACCTGCCGATCGCGCTGGCGCTGCTGGCGGCGATGGGCGTGACCGATGCGGAACAACTGGCCGACTGGATCGCCGTGGGCGAACTGGCGCTCGACGGGCGCATCGTGCCCTCGCCCGGCGTGCTGCTGGCCGCGCTTCATGCAAGCGAGCGGGAACAAGGCCTGATCTGCCCCGTGGCGCAGGGGGCCGAGGCGCGCTGGGCCAGCGGCGTGCCGGTGATCGCCGCGCCCGATCTGATCAGCCTGCTCAATCACCTGAAAGGCACGCAGCAGTTGCCCGAGCCGCGCCCCGGCGAAGTGGACGAGCCGGAGCGGGGGCCGGACCTGCGGCAGGTCAAAGGCCAGGAAACCGCCAAGCGCGCGCTGGAGATCGCCGCGGCCGGCGGGCACAACCTGTTGATGATCGGTCCGCCGGGCGCGGGCAAATCGCTGCTGGCGAGCTGCCTGCCCGGCATCCTGCCACCGCTGGCCTCGACCGAAGCGCTGGAGGTGAGCATGGTCGCCTCCGTCGCCGGGACGCTCGAAGGCGGCCGGCTCAGCCGCACGCGCCCGTTCCGCGCGCCGCATCATTCGGCGAGCATGGCGGCGCTGACCGGCGGCGGGCTGCGCGTGCGCCCGGGCGAAGTAAGCCTGGCGCATCTGGGCGTGCTGTTCCTCGACGAATTGCCCGAATTCCAGCGCGCGGTGCTCGATTCGCTGCGCCAGCCGCTGGAAACCGGCAAGGTCGATGTCGCCCGCGCCAATGCCCACGTCTCCTACCCGGCGAGAGTGCAACTGGTCGCGGCGATGAACCCGTGCCGCTGCGGCCACCTGGGCGATGCTTCCCTCGCCTGCAGCCGCGCCCCACGCTGCGCGGCCGATTACCAGGGCAAGGTCTCCGGCCCGCTGCTCGACCGGATCGATCTGCATGTCGAGGTGGAAGCGGTGAGCGCCGCCGACCTCGCCCTGCCGCCGCCCGCCGAAGGCTCGGCCGAAGTCGCCGCACGCGTGGCGCGGGCGCGCGAATGCCAGGCCGCGCGTGGCGTCCGCTCGAACGCGGAACTGGAGGGCGACGTGCTGGAGCAACACGCCACGCCCGACGAAGCCGGCCGCAAGCTGCTGCATCAGGCGGCCGAGACCATGCGCCTGTCCGCGCGGAGCTATACCCGGATGCTGCGCGTGGCGCGCACGATCGCCGATCTGGCCGGAGCGGACGAGGTGGGCCGCATCCATGTGGCGGAAGCGCTGAGCTATCGGCGGCAGCCGCCGCGAGCGTGAAATGCGATAATGATCGAAACGGCGGCCACAAGCGCGGGCGGCGCCTTGGACGGGACCTGTCCGCCCCGCGCCATCGATAAGACGCCGCCGGATAAAAGCGCTACAGGTGCGCCCATGGATCAGATCGCCGTCATTCAGACACTCATGACAGGGATCCTCTACAACGACGGGCTTCGGAGATTCTCGCGGGGCTGGAGCTGCCAGGAGCGTCACCCTGTAGACCTACACAATGCTGTTCGACAGCCCGCTAGATGAAACACCTCATCGGATTGAATTCTGCGCCGAAGATCCAGCTGAAGCATTCCCGATTGCAAAGCGCGAATGCGGTATTAATCCTGTCGAGGTCTGGGAAGGCGGCAATCACCTTGGTAAGCTGACCCTCATGCAAGGTGCATTCTGGGAGATCGGTTGACGACTTCGCGGTGATCAGCTTGCGATCAAGTGCTGTCCATGCTTCTTGTGTCAAAATCCAGAGTAGGGGGGATCGTGAGTATGCCGCTATTGAAACCGCCGTTTCTCGTTAGTCATCCGATTCTGTCCGGCCTGATCTTCGCCGCCTTATTCGTTCCCATGACATTGCTTATGAATGCCATTGGCGGTGTCATCGTTGAGAACCCGATCAGCCTAATCATCTCAGCCGTTCCCGTTGGTATTGCTTGGGGGTATTGTATGAGCTGGTGGCTCAAGCGGGAGTCGATCGACGACGGCTAAGGAGAATAGCTCGGCCACTCGGGCCATTCCTAGGGATGGGGACCGTGACCTCGTTGCCATTCCCGCGCGCCGCCCGAAAATCCTAGCAGCACGAGCGCGACCGGGATCGCAAACTCGGTCCAGTGCTCGAAGGTAGCAACTTGATACCCCAGCAGGAACAGCCCCAATCCGCCCGCCGCGAACAGCAACTTGGCCAGCCTGAGCCCAGTTGCGCGTGAGATTCCGCTTGTCGCCGCGCGGCTTGGATCACGTCCCGTCCAGGCGTCACTATCGGCTTTGATTGGCTCCATGATTTCCCCATCGTCTTGGGCGAGAATGGACGACGCCGGCAACTTGAGCAATGGGTAGAGTTGGACTTCTTTGGCCGCCCGGGTTGGCTGGCCAGCTTCGCTCGCAATGACGAGGAGATGCGTCGCCCTGGAATCCCATTTTTCGCAGAGATGACGAAGGATGAAAAAATCTCCGTTGATGAGCTCGAGAGCGACGCTGAATGCAACGGATTATGGAGGGGTGTCGCCCTATCGGGAAGGGGACACCCCTCCACCACCGGGCTTGCGGCCCGGCGGCCCCCTGGAGGAGGCTGGATGGCCCAGGATGCCTAGCTGCCGGCGGCCGCATCCTGCGCGATGTTGTAGACCGAGACGATCTTCCAGCCGAGGCCCGCGACCCGGGACTTCGTATCGGTCGCCTTGTGCCACACGGTCTGGTTGTTCATCGTCACCACGTGCGGTTCGCCGTCTTCGGCCCGCGTGGTGTAGCGGGTGGTGCCGGTAGTGACGGCCAGCTCGCCGCTCTTGCCGGCCCAGGCGGGACCGGGGGTGAATTCCATCGTCAGGCCGGGATCGGCCAGCGTCTTTTCGAACGCGGCGCGGATGGCGGCGCTGCCCACTTGCGGCTCGGCCCCGGCGGTGATCACCACGGCATCATCGGCATAACTGCGCATGATCCCCTGGACGTCATGGGCGTCGAAGGCGTCGATCACCGTCTGTTCGGTCAGATGCACGGTTTCCAGCGTCGTTTCGGGATCGATGCTGCAAGCCGCGAGCAGAACGAGCGGGAGCAATGGAAGGCATCGGGGCAGGCATCGGGTCGGCGTCATCCTCATCCCTTTCGCAGGAGGTGAGGGTTTTCCTGCCATGGCGCCGGGCATGGTGCTTTGACCGCGCTCAAAACGCCTGGAGCGCAACCATCCTGGCTGAAAGACTCAGAGTTGGGCGATCATGCCTAGGAGGGCTCGGAACGATCCTGCCAGGCGAGATCGCGCCAGCACAACTCGCGCCCATCGGCGGCGCGGATGCGGATCGGGGCGATCGGCCGCCGATCGCGCGTATCGACCAGGACAGGATTCGCCGGCGTGCGCATCGTGTACTTTTCCCCCCACTGGCGCAGGGCGAGCATGGCCGGCAGGAGATCGCAGCCCTTTTCCGTCAGCCGGTATTCCACCTTGCGGCGATCGTGTTCGCACGGCGTGCGCTGGAGCACACCATGGCGCACCAGCCGCGAGAGCCGATCGGACAGGATGTTGCGGGCGATGCCAAGCTCGCTGGAAAAGTTCTCGAAATGGACGATGCCGTTAAAAGCGGCGCGCAGGATCAGGAACGACCAGCGTTCCCCCATGACCTCTAGCGCCGGGGGAAGGCCGCAGCTTCCCGACCGCTTCATGTCCTCTTGCACCCTGCCCATCGGGAACCTTGTAACGCAATGAGCCGGCAATGCCAGCTTGCGCCCAAACCGATCCCGAATTAAGTGGCGAATCGAAACTCTTCCGCGTCCCGGCCTTCATTCTCCATCAGGGACGCCACCTGGAGCCCCGCGCAGTCCCCCCTGGCGCGGGGGTCTTTTCATCTGCTTAGCAGGCCGTGGGCGATGAGCTGCGCTTCCAGCGCCGCGGCATCGGTGAACAGATGCGCCCGCCATCCGCGCTTCGCAGCAGCGGCGACGTTGGCGGCATTGTCATCGGTGAAGAACAGCGCATCGGGCGCCGGGCCGAAGCGGGCTTCGGCGATTTCATAGATGCGCGGGTCGGGCTTGGCGCAGCGCTCCTCGCCCGAGACGACAACATCGGTGAACAGATCGAACAGCGGCGCGGTGGGCCGGAACCCTGCCCAGAACTCGGCGCCGAAATTGGTCAGGCCAAAGAGCGGCACGCCCGCATCGGCGAGGCGCCGGACAAGCGCGTGCGTGCCGGGAATGGCGTGAGGCAGGGTTTCGTTGAAGCGCGCCGGATAAGCTTCGATCAGCGCGCGGTGATCGGGGAATTGCGCCAGGCGTTCGGGCAGCATTTCGGCCAAGGGCCGGCCGCCGTCGCTCTGGAAATGCCATTCGTCGGTGATGACGTTGGCGAGGAACCAATCGAGTTCCGCCGGATCATCGATCAGCTTTTCGAAGAGGAAGCGCAGGTTCCAGTCATAGAGCACGCGGCCGATATCGAAAACGACCGCCCTCGGCCCATCAGGCATGGAAAAGGCCCCCGAAAGCTCGGAGGCCCCTTGCATTGTCGCGGCGCGCCCGAGGCGCGGCCGGCATCAACCCTGGCGAGCCTTGAAGCGCCGGTTGGTCTTGTTGATCACATAAGTCCGGCCGCGACGGCGGATCACGCGGTTGTCGCGATGGCGGCCCTTGAGCGACTTGAGGCTGTTGACGATCTTCATGGTCAGAATTCCAAAAAATACAGCACCGGAAGCGCACCCCCGATGCCGGAAATCACGCCAGCGCCCCTATGCGGGCGTGGCGCCCAAGTCAAGCATCGCCGCGAATCTCGCCCAGCCTGCGCTCCCACGCCAGGGCGTGGGCGACGATCCGGTCGAGATCGGCGTGTTGCGGCTGCCAGGGCAGCGTTTCCTTGATGCGCGAGGGATCGGAAATCAGCGAATCCGAATCGCCCGGCCGGCGCGGGGCGAGAACGCGCTCGATCGTCCGGTTGGTCACCCGGTCCACCGCGTCGAGCACTTCGAACACCGAGAAGCCGCGCCCATAGCCGCAGTTCATCGTCAGCGAGCGTTCCGGCTGCTCGATCAGCGCTTCCAGAGCCAGCACATGCGCGGCGGCGAGATCGGAGACATGGATGTAATCGCGCACGCCGGTGCCATCTGGCGTGTCGTAATCGGTGCCGAAGACCGAGACGCTGGCGCGTTTGCCCAGGGCGGCTTCGACCGCGACCTTGATCAGGTGCGTCGCCCCGGCGGTGGACTGGCCGCTGCGCGCCTGCGGATCGGCCCCCGCGACGTTGAAATAGCGCAGCGCGCAATAATTGAGCGGATGGGCCGCGGCGGTATCGGCCAGCATCTGCTCCGTCATCAGCTTCGACCAGCCGTAGGGATTGATCGGGCGCTGGGGCGTGTCTTCACGAACCGGCGACACCTCGGGCGCGCCGTAAGTCGCCGCGGTGCTGGAGAAGATGAAATGCGGCACGCCCGCCTTCACCGCCGCGTCTATCACCGCGCGGCTCTTCACCGTGTTGTTGTGATAGTATTTGAGGGGGTTCTCCACCGATTCGGGCACCACGATCGAACCGGCGAAATGCATCACCGCGCGGGTGCCCTGCTCCGCGAAAATACGGGCCAGGAGCGCCGCATCCTCTATATCGCCGTGGTAGAACGGAACCTGGTCGGGAACGGCGAAGCGGAAGCCGGTCGTCAGGTTGTCGACCACCGCCACGGGCCAGCCGCGATCGAGCAGGGCCAGCACCGCGTGGCTGCCGATATAACCGGCGCCGCCGGTGACGAGGACGGGAACGGGTTCGACCATGATGCCGCGCTACGGGCCGCCGCGACGGGGTGCAACGGCTTTTGCATTGGCAAGACCGGCAACCGGGATGCTATCCGGGCGTTGCATGGCCATGAAACACTCTGCGAAACACACCGCGATCCTCGCCGCTCTCGCCCCCGCCGCGCTGCTGGCGGGCTGCGCCACGCCCGCCTATGTCTCGCCGGTGGAAGTGACGCGCTTCACCGCGCCGCAGGCCGCGCTCGGCGCCGGCACCATATCGCTGCGGCCGGGGCCCGGGAATGCGGCGGATTCGTGGGACCAGACCGCGTTCCAGGCCGCCGTGGCGGACGAGCTGACCCGCCTCGGCTATACCGTTACCGAGGGGGAGGCGCGCCAGGTGGCCGTCGTCACCGTAAGGCGCGCCAGCGAGCGGGCCGGCACCGAGCGTTCGCCGGTCAATGTCGGCGTGGGCGGATCGACCGGCACCTATGGCTCGGGCCTGGGGCTGGGCGTCGGCTTCAATCTCGGCGGCGGGCGGGCGGCGGAGCAGATCGACACCGAGCTGCGCGTATCCATCATGCCGGCCGGAAGCATAGAGGCCCTGTGGGAAGGGCGCGCGCGCTTCACCGCCACCGCCAACAGCGATTATGCCAGCCGGCAGGCCGCCGCCGCGAAGCTGGCCGCTGCACTGTTCGCCGGGTTCCCCGGCCGCTCGGGAGAGACGATCGAAGTACGATGAGGCATCCCGACATTTCCATCGATGCCGCGTTCGACAGCGGCAACATCGAGATCGTTTCCGTGGCCGGCGCTTCCGCCCGCCTCAGGATTCGCCGCGACAACCGCTCGGAATTCTACCAGTGGTTCCACTTCCGCGTGGCCGGCGCCGAAGGGCGCGAGCTGGAGCTGAAGATCGGCGACCTGGGCGCCTCCGCCTATCCGGATGGCTGGCCCGGCTATCGCGCCTGCGTGTCCGAGGATCGCGGATACTGGGGCCGGGCCGATACGACTTTCGACCGGAACGAGGACGGCGGCACGCTGACCATCCGCTATGCCCCGGCAAGCGACCTGGCGTGGTTCGCCTATTTCGCCCCCTACTCGCTGGAACGGCACCACGATCTCGTGTCCGAAGCGGCGGCGAGCGAGGGGGTGGCCTATCGCTGCCTGGGCCACAGCATCGACGGGCGGCCGATCGATTGCCTGGAAATGGGCGAAGGCCCGGTGCCGGTCTGGCTTTTCGCCCGCCAGCATCCCGGCGAAAGCATGGCCGAGTGGTGGATGGAAGGCGCGCTGGAAACCCTGTGCGACGCCGCCGATCCGGTGGCGCGCCTGCTGCGGCGCAGTTGCCGGCTGCACATCGTGCCCAACTGCAACCCGGACGGATCGGTGCGCGGGCATCTGAGGACCAATGCCGTGGGCGTGAACCTCAACCGCGAATGGCATGCGCCCAGCATGGAGCGATCGCCCGAAGTGCTGGCCATCCGCAACGCCATGGACCGCACCGGCGTGCGCTTCGCGATGGACGTCCACGGCGACGAGGCGATTCCGGCGAACTTCCTGGCCGGCTTCGAAGGCATCCCGTCATGGCGCGATGCGCTGGGCGAGGAATTCATCCGCTATCGCACGATCCTGGACCGGCGCAGCGCCGATTTCCAGACCGCCAGGGGCTATCCGGCGGCGGCGCCGGGCCGCGCCAACATGACGATGAGCACCAATCAGATCGCCGAACGCTTCGGCGCCTGTGCGATGACGCTGGAAATGCCGTTCAAGGACAACGACGATTTGCCCGATCCGGACCAGGGCTGGAGCCCGGAACGCTGCAAGCTGCTGGCCCGCGATTGCCTGGCCAGCCTGTTGGAGTGGCTGGAGCCCTGAGGCGCCTTGGCGGCCCGATCCGATGCGGCCCTTCAAACCCACCCAGCTCTCCTCGGGAGGCCGGATCGACCGGCACCGACACGATGTCCCTTATGCCACCGTGCTGCTCAGCGGCGCCTACGAAGAAGCGGGCGACGCAGGGCGCGTGACCGCCTCTGCCGGGGAGGTGCTGCTGCACGCGCCGTTCTCCTGCCACCTGAACCGCATATCCGGCCAGCGCACGCGCGTGATCGACCTGCCGCTGCCGTTCGACGGATGCCGCCGCCCTTCCCGCGCGCATATCGCCGATCCCGACGCGGTCGTGCGGCTGAGCGAGCGCGACCCGCACGCGGCGGTCGCCTGCCTGATCGAGCAGATCGTTCCGATGGAGATTGCCAGCGAATCCCCCGCCGACCGGCTGGCTTTGGCGCTGCGCGGCGGGTCGCCGCCCGCCATCGGCGGCTGGGCGCGGCGGGAGGGTGTCTCACGCGAGCACATCTCGCGCCGGTTCCGCGCCGCTTACGGGGTAACCGCCGCGACCTATCGGGCCGAGAATCAAGCGCGCGAGGCGTGGTTCGCCATCGTCAATTCAGCCGAGAGCCTGGCCATGGTCGCCGCCGAAGCCGGCTTCGCGGATCAGGCGCACATGAACCGCGCGGTCCTGCGGCTGACCGGGCGCACACCGGGCCAGTGGCGCCGCTGGGGAGCGGCGAGCCGTCCTCGGCCCGACTAGAAGCGACACTTCGGGTCACATTCGTTCAAGAATGATCCGGCGCGCCATGCTCTCACCGCGCCATGTCGCAGCCAGACCGCCCCTTCGCCGAACTCACCGGCTTCCGCTTCCGCCTGTGGCCGCTGCTGCTGGCCGCTTTGCTGATGGTAGCCCTGCTGGAGGCCGGGCGCGGCGCGGCGCGGTGGACTTATTCTCAAGGGCAGGCACTGTGGGGCGAGCACGTTTCGATCTTCCTGAATCTCGCGGTCCTGTTCCAGGCTGCGCTGGGGCTCGCCGGAATCCTCATCATGCGCCGCCTCTTGCCGCAAGCGGACGATCACCTGCGCTGGCCCCCTGGCAAGAGCTATGTCGGCCTGGCGCTGGCGATCGGGGCAGGCATGGGCCTCGTCATGCTGGTGGCCGATTACTGGCCGGAACTGCTGGCGCGCACGCCTCTGAACGATAGCTATACGGTCACCGCGTTCGATGCCGGCGGTTTCCTCTTCGCCATGGCGATCACCGGCCTCGCCGAAGAGACCATCTTTCGCGGGTTGCTGGTCGGCCTGCTGGTGGTGCTCGTTCCCGGCCGCCTGCGGATCGGCCGCCTCGACCTTCCGGTGGCCGGCTATGCCGTGGCGCTGATGTTCGGCCTGGCGCACTGGCAGACTTTCACGGTCGATCCGCTTCACCTCGCGATCGCCCAGCAGATCTATGCCTTCGCTTGGGGGCTCGCCTACGTCTGGCTCATGGAACGGTCGCGCAGCCTGCTGGCGCCGATGGTCGCGCACGGCATGGGCAACTTCACCGAAGTCGCCATTGTGATGCTGCTCGGCATGCTCTGGGCCTAGCGGCCGCGCGGCGGGGAAACCGGCGACCCGGCGCCGCCGGCCCCCTGGTTGGTTACTGGCGCGTGCCGGTGACCGGGATCACCCCCATGGGAGAGGTCACTTCGGCGGTGAGATTGTTGCCGTCGACCGAACCCGAATAGGCCAGTTCCATCGGCATGTCGCCGAACGCCAGCGTGCGCTTGAACGAGAACTTCGCGCCATCCACCTTCACGTCGCTGACGGTGCTCTGCATCGGCGGCATGGCCTGGCCATCGGGGCCGGTCATCGGCTTGTCCTTGATGTCCACCGTGTAAGTTCCGTTCGCTTCGGCCACGGTGACGGTCGATTCGAACTTCTGCCCTTGCGCGTCCACCACCGTGTTCCAGGTGCCGACAACCGGCGAACCCGCGGCCAGCGCCGGAACCGCCGCCACCGACGCACCCGCGACCAGCGCGGCGAAAGCAAGTTTCTTCAACATGGCATCCCTCCCAGAACCTGGCAGCGCCGTGGGGCGCACCAGGGAGAGCGTAACCGAGCGCCCAGGATGGAACAATGCAATGATTGTCACAGAAGGGCAATCGATGCCTCTCGCCGGCAAGGGGATTTGACTGGCGCGCCAATCCGGTCAATCGGGAGGCCCAAAGGAGAATCCCATGACCGCGCTGCGCCCCGATATCGACCCCGACGGCTTGCTCGAATACTCGGTCGTTTTCACCGACCGCTCGCTCAATCACATGAGCCAGACGTTCCAGCAGGTGATGCGCGACATCCACGCGACGCTGTGCGAGGTCTATGGGGCCGACCGCGCCGTAGTGATCCCGGGCGGCGGGACTTACGCGATGGAATCGGTCGCCCGCCAGCTCGCCACCGGCAAGACGGCGCTGGTGATCCGCAACGGCTTCTTCTCCTATCGCTGGACGCAGATCTTCGAGGCCGGGGCCATCCCCGCGCACGAGATCGTGATGAAGGCGCGGCGCGTGGGAGACGGCCCGCAGGCGCCGTTCGCCCCGGCGCCGATCGAGGAAGTGGTCGAGCGCATCCGGGCGGAGAAGCCCGATGTGGTCTTCGCCCCCCATGTGGAGACGGCATCGGGCATGATCCTGCCCGACGCCTATATCCGCGCCGTGGCCGAAGCCGTGCACGAAGTGGGCGGCCTCTTCGTGCTGGACTGCATCGCTTCGGGCTGCGTGTGGGTGGACATGCGCGAAACCGGGGTGGACGTGCTGATATCCGCCCCGCAGAAGGGCTGGTCCGCCCCGCCTTCGTCCGGCCTGGTGATGCTGAACGACGCCGCGCTGGAGCGCGTAAAGGCCGCGCAGACGACCAGCTTCGCGCTGGATCTCAACAAGTGGAACGCGATCATGGAAGCCTATCTCGGCGGCGGCCATGCCTATCACGCGACGATGCCGACCGACGCCCTGCGCGTGTTCCACAAGGCGATGATGGAAACCAAGGCCTTCGGCTTCGCCAGGGCCTGCGAAGCGCAGTGGGAACAGGGCAACGCGGTGCGCCGGATACTTGAGCAGCGCGGCGTGCGATCGGTGGCGGCCGAAGGCTTCCAGGCGCCGGGCGTGGTGGTCAGCTATACCGACGATCCCGAAGTGCAAAGCGGCAAGAAGTTCGCCGCCCAGGGCTTGCAGATCGCGGCCGGCGTGCCGCTGATGTGCGACGAGGGGCCGGATTACAAAAGCTTCCGCCTGGGCCTGTTCGGGCTCGACAAGCTGAAGGACGTGCCCGGAAGCCTGGGCCGGCTGAGCGACGCGTTCGACGCGGTGTTTTAAGGTCCTTCGACAAGCTCGGGATGAGCGGGGTGGGGTAGATTGGCCGGCCCCGCCCCTCCGAAGGGGAATGGGCGCGGGCCTGCTTTGCGGCTTATTCCGCCGCCTCTTGCAAGGCGTAGGGATCGACATCCCGCCAGTCGGCATTGCCCGGATAGGCGAAGCTGACGGCGCGGATGGCGGACCAGTCGATGGTGTCGCCGACGAATGACAGCTCGCCGGTATCGCGGTGGCGCTTCACGGCGTCGAGCAGCAGCTTGCGCGCGCGGTAGATCACGCGGTCGCAGGTGCCGAGGTATTCCCGGGTGCGATCGACGATCGGGCCCATCGATTCCTGCACCGCGAAATCCTCGTAGGCGTTGCCGCGGCCGGTTATGCCGGACCAGTGGCCGTCCTTCATCGCCTGCCGGTCCTGGTGCCAGAGGTTTTCCGGCCCACCCATGTCGGAATTGAAGTGATCGGGATCGCCCGACCACATGCCGAAGGCGCCGAATAAGTCCCGGCTCAAAGGCGCTTCGGTGTCATAGGCGATGTACCATTGGGCAGTGGTCACATCGTCGATCGGGATCGAGCAGCAGACGATGCGCGGGCCGTGCGGGGCGGATGGGATGAACGAGAAGAACGGCAGCGCCACCTCGCGCACGCGGGCGTAGCGACGGGCGCCGCCTTCCTCGCGAATCGCGCCTTCGCGGAAGCCATAGGGCCGCTCGTCGAATTCGAACGCGGGCGCGCCGTCGCCCAGCATGTAGTCGCTTTCGGCCTTGAAGTAGTTACGCCCGCGCTCGCTGCGAAGATTGGCGGAATGCAGGAACGTGACATGCGCCGAATCGAGCAGGGCCTCCAGCCCTTGCAGCCAGTTGGTGCGGATGATCCCGCGATAGGGCTGGACTTGGTCCGGAGAGAGGCGGGTGAACTCGTAATCCGGGAAGCGCGGCGGCGTGTCCTTCGCGCCCATGTAGACCCACACCAGCCCGCCGGCCTCGTGCACCGGATGGCTGCGGACGGGCACGCTTTCGGCGAAGCGTTCGCGCTGGGCGCGCGGCTCTGTCGGGGCATCGACGCATTGGCCATCCACGCTGAATTTCCAGCCGTGGAACACGCAGCGCAGGCCGTTATCCTCGTTACGCGCGAGCGCCAGGCTGGCGCAGCGGTGGGGGCAGGCTTCCTGCATGAAGCCGACGCGCCCGTCGGTGGCGCGGAAGGCGACGAAGTTTTCGCCGAACAGGCGCACCTTTTCCGGCGCGCCATCCGCCTCCAGCCTGGCCGAACGGCAGGCGGGCACCCAGTATTCGCGCAGCATGGCGCCCATCGGGGTACCCGGCTCTATCCGGGTGAGCAGCGCATTATCCGCCTGGTTGAGCATAACCGGCTCCTCTCGCGCGCGGTCCTGGCCGCATTGCGAGGGAGCCTAGCAGGATTCGGCCAGGGGGGAAATCAGCCGCCCGGATCGCGCCGCGCGGCGGCTTCTTCTTCCGGCGTGCGCTGGGGCGCGGCGGGGCCTTCCCCCATCGGCTCGGCCTGTTGCGGGATCTGCTTCACGGACTTGATCTCGGCGTCCTTCTCCGCCTCCGACATGCCTTTCTTGAAGCTGCTGATGCCTTTGCCGAAATCGCCCATGACTTCGGAAATGCGGCCGCGGCCGAACAGCACCAGCACCACCAGGGCGACGATGATCCAGTGGAACAGCGAAAGGGAACCCATGAGTCTACGTCTCTCCGTTTCGCGACCAATAGCATCTTGCCGCACGGTTATCCAAGGCCCGGCCGCAATCCGCCGCAATATGCGCCGATGCGCGGCGGATTGCCGCTTTGCCGATCGCGATGACAGGGAAATGACAGATCAGGGCTGCACCACCACCCAGCGCACCGGCGTATCCCCCGCTTGCGTGGAAAGCGCGGAATTGGCGGTCCACAAGGTCCACGGGCGGCCCGCGTAGTCAGGCTGGAACCAATCGCGCTCCAGCCAGATATTGCGCTCTATCCGCGCGGCGAGGTGGTAGCGCTGCTCGAAGCGGGACGAGAGCTTGAGCACCACCGGCTTGCCCACGTGGCCTTCGACCTGGTTGAGGAAGGTCGTCAGCTCGCTTTCCAGCCCGGCCTCGCTGGCCGGATCGGCACAGGCATCGGCCAGCTTGTCGAGCGCGATCGCCGGCGGTAGCAGCGAGGAATCGCGCGGCACCATGGTGACGAAGTTGGCCGCCTGCCGTTCCGCCGGCACGCAGGGATCATAGGCGTGGACCACGCCGAACGGCAGCGCGCTGGCCCGCACCTGTTCCAGGTTCGTGGCGAAGCGCGCATCGCGCCCGGATGCGCCCGCGCTCGCCTCCAGATAGACGAAATCGGCGCCGATCGCCCGCAGCGCCTTGAAATCGGCCGGCCCGTCCACCGCGCCGATCAGCACGCCCTGCACCGGGAATTGCGCGCGCGGCGGCGCCCAGTGGCGGCCTTGCCACCACAGGATGCCGGCGCCCACCAGCGCCACGAGCAGCAGCAGCGCGGCAAGGCGCCGGCGCCAGGAATAGGCGCGTTTCTTTCCCACGTTGTGTCGAAGCCTCCGTCAGGCCCTGATATGGAGGACGCAGATGAGCGTAAAGAGCCGCCGCGCGGTGGCGAAGTCTGTTTCCACCTTGCCTTCCAGCGCTTCCAGCAATTGCCGCGTGCCGCGATCGTGGATCGCCCGGCGGGCCATGTCCACCGTCTCGATCTCTCGCGGGGAAGCCTTGCGCACCGCCTTGTAGTACGAATCGCAGATCGCGAAATATTCGCGCACCACCCGGCGGAAGCGAGCGAGGCCGAGGCCGAGCGTTTCCGCCTCCACCCCGGCGCCGTCGCTCACCGCGATCGCCAGCCGCCCTTCGTCCACCGCCAGGCGCAGCGACCATGGCCCGGCATGGCCGCGCGCCACCGCCCGCAATGGCGTGAAACGATTCTCCTGCGCCAGATCGCGCAGCGCCACCTCGCGCTCACGCTCGACCTCCACGCTGCGCTTCAGCAGCGTGGCTTCGTCAAGCGTCAGGGCGGCGATGCGGTTATCGGCCATGGCTGCTTTTCGCAGATGCAATATGGGTGGGGCAAGGGACGAAGATCGCGCCGTGGGCGTGCCCCTCCACCGAGGGCCTTTTCCTTCCATCCCCGCTTTCCACAGGCTGCCCCAATGGCCAGACTCTTGCCGCCGGAGTCCGGCAAGCCCATCAAGGGCCAATGGCCACCCAGATCGCTGACCGTCCCGCCGCCGAAGCCCCCGCCGGCCGCGCCCTGCCCGCGAACCTGGAGGCGGAAGCCGCGTTCCTGGGCGCGGTGCTGATCGACAACCGCCTGCTGGAAGACCTGACCGTGCCGATTCGGCCGGAGCATTTCTTCGAGCCGCTCCACGCGCGGATACTCGATCGGGTGATGCTGCTGCTCGACAGGCAGATGGTGGTGACGCCCGTCACCCTGAAACCTTATTTCGAAGCCGATCCGGCGATGGCCGAGCTGGGCGGCACCGGCTATCTCGCCCGCCTCACCGCCGATGGCCAGGGCCTGCTCGCCCCGCGGGAGCTGGCGCAGCAGATCTATGACCTGGCCTTGCTGCGCGAGCTGGTCACCGTGGGCCGCGAACTGGTCGAAAACGCGCTCGACACCTCCGACGAGGTGGAGCCGATGCGCCAGATCGAGGAAGCCGAGGCCGCGCTGTTCCGCGTGGCCGAAGGCGCCGGCGGCGGGAGCGAGGCGGAAAGCTTCGGCCAGGCCGCCAAGCAGGCCATCAAGCTGGTGGAAGCGGCGCTCAATTCCGGCGGCCATGTCGCGGGCAAGACCACCGGCTTCACCTCGCTCAACGACAAGTGCGGCGGCCTGCATGACAGCGACCTCATCATCCTGGCCGGCCGGCCCGGCATGGGCAAGAGCTCGCTGGCGATGAACATCGCCTATAATTGCGCGGCACGGCTGAAGCGCGACCGGGAAGAGGGGATCGAGAAATCGACCGGCGCCGGCGTGGCGGTGTTCAGCCTGGAAATGTCGAAGGACCAGCTGGCCACCCGTATCCTGGCGGAACAATCGGGCATCCCCAGCGAAGCCTTGCGCATGGGCAAGCTGAGCCGCGAGGACTTCCACGAGCTGTCGCGCGCCAGCAACCGGCTGAACGACCTGCCGCTTTATATCGACGATACGCCGGCCCTGACCATCGGCGCCCTGCGCACGCGCGCGCGGCGGCTGAAACGCAAGCACGACATCGGGCTGATCATCGTGGACTACCTGCAGCTTCTCCAGGGCAGCAATCGCAGCCAGGACAACCGCGTGAACGAGATCTCCGAGATCAGCCGCGGCCTGAAGACGCTGGCCAAGGAACTGCAAGCCCCCGTGATCGCGCTTTCCCAGCTGAGCCGCGCGGTGGAACAGCGCGAGGACAAGCGGCCCCAGCTGTCGGACCTCAGGGAATCGGGCTCGATCGAGCAGGACGCCGACATGGTCTGGTTCATCTTCCGCGAGGATTACTACGTCGGCGCGAAGGAGCCCGACGTGAACGACCAGCAGGCCTATGAAAGCTGGCGGACCAAGATGGACAGCATCTATGGCCTGGCCGAACTGATCGTGGCCAAGCAGCGCCACGGCTCCACCGGCAAGGTGCGGTTGCGGTTCGAAGCGAAGATCACCCGCTTCAGCGACCTGGCTGAAGGGGATTATCCGGCCGGATACGACTAGCGCCGGAGGCCGGCATCGTCCTTGCGCCGGGCCCCTTACCAAGGGCGCTCGCGGAGCCAGTCCTTGCCTTGCCCCAGGTTCAGCTTGCGGCTGACGGTATAGTCCACCACCGTGACGAGGAACCAGCTCAGCCGCCAGCGCAGGCGATTGAACAGGGTGGCCCGGGCGGCGTGGATCTCGCGGGTGATTTCCCGGGATGCCGGCAGGTGGGCCGCGAAGTATTCCCGCAGCCGCGCGGCCAGGGCCGCGTCCTCGATCTTGAGCACGATCTCCAGATTCAGAAACAGGCTGCGCATGTCGAAATTGGCGCTGCCGAGATAGCTCGTGTCATCCAGCACGATCAGCTTGGTGTGCAGCTTGCACGGCTGGAATTCCCATATCCGCGCGCCGGAACGCAGCAGCTTTCCATAAAGCGCGCGGGCGGCGCCGATCGTCGCCCCGTTGTCGGACCGGGCGGGAAACAGCAGCCGCACCCGCCCTTTCCGGGCGATCGCGCAAAGCCGCCTGAGCAGCCGTGGCGGGGGCGAGAAATAGGCCATGATCATCTCCAGACGATCGCCCTCCACCAGATCGGAGCAGACCTCGCGCGCCCAGCTGGAAAGGCCCCGCGTCGGCCCGCCGATCAGCAGCTGGACGGGCCCGTCACCGCCGTTCCACTGGTGGACCTTGCGACGGATGGCGCGGAACTTCGCGCCGGGTTGCCTGGCCCAGGCCTCCAACTCCGCGAACCAGTCGGCCACGCGGGCCACCACCGGCCCTTCCACGGTGAAGGCCAGGTCGCTCCAGCCGTCGCCGCCCAGCGGCTCGAAATAGCTGTTCTCGACATTGAATCCGCCGAGCATCGCCACCGTCCGGTCAACGACGACGATCTTCTGGTGATTGCGGATCAGGTAGCGCCGGCTCCATCGCGGGGCGAAGCGGCAGAACGATCCGCCGGCGTCGATCAGCGGCGCGAAGAATGCCGCATCGGCGACCGCGCCGAATCCGTCGACGATCACGTGGACATCCACCCCGCGCCGCGCCGCCGCGGCCAGCGAATCGCGCACCCGGGCGCCGCATTCGTCGGTCGCGAAGATGTAGAAGGCCACGCAAAGCTGCTCGCGCGCGCCGTCGATCAGGCTGAGCAGCGCCTTCAGGCGATCGGGCCCGCCTGGCAGGAAAACGAGGGAATGACCCTGGGCCTGGATGGAAAAGGACGGCGGATCGCAGAATGTCGCCGGGTTCGTTTCGTCATCCGCCATGCCTCTTCCTAACAGGCTGCGCACGGGGGAAAACCTTGACTTGGAGCCCTTGCCCACCTAAATGCGGCGCTTTCCGGAAAACTCGTTTATCGGAGTGCCCATGGCGCGCGTTACCGTCGAAGATTGTGTCGACAAGGTTCCCAACCGTTTCGATCTCGTGCTGCTCGCCGCGCAGCGTGCGCGTGAGATTTCGGGTGGGGCGGAACTGACTCTCGACCGCGACCGCGACAAGAACCCGGTCGTCGCCCTGCGCGAGATCGCCGAACAGAACATCAAGCCCAAGATTCTGCACGAGAGCCTGGTTCAGTCGCTCCAGCGCGTGCTGCCCGATGAAGAGGACGAGGCGGACGAGATCGGCTCGCTCAGCCAGTCGGCCGAAGCGATGCGCCTTTCGGCCGCCGCCCCGGCCCGTTCGACCTCGATCGGTGGCGATTACGACGGCTGAGACCGCCTGACAGGTGAGATAAGAAAAAGGGCCGCGCTGCGAGGCGTGGCCCTTTTTCTTTGCAAGCGGCCGGAGGCCCAGACGCCGGCTATGCGCCCAGCTTATGCCCCTTGCGGGGCCTGGCCGCCGAAGCGCTTGCCGGCCTTGGGGATCGAGGAGCCGCGCACCGGACGCGAGGTGATCGGGCCCTTGGGCTCTTCCGGCCGGTCGATCTTGCCGTCTTCGAGCAACTGCTTGATCTCATCGCCGGTCAGCGTCTCGTATTCGAGCATGGCCTGCGCCAGCAGGTGGAGCTGGTCCAGGTGCTGGGTGAGAACGCTGGTGGCCCGGGCGTGGGCATCGTCCACCAGGCCGCGAATCTCGGCGTCGATCAGCTTGTTCGTCTCGTCGGACATCATCGTCCGCTGCGAGCCGCCCATGCCGAGATAGCCTTCGTACTGATCCTCGTATTGCAGCGGGCCGAGCTTGTCCGACATGCCCCACTTGGTGACCATGTTGCGCGCCAGGCTGGTGGCATAGGAAATGTCCGACGACGCGCCCGAGCTGACCTTGTCATGGCCGAAGATAAGCTCTTCCGCCACGCGGCCGCCCATGCTGACCGACAGGTTCGCCAGCATCTTGTCGCGGTGATAGGAATAGCTGTCACGTTCCGGCAGCCGCATCACCATCCCCAGTGCGCGCCCGCGCGGGATGATGGTCGCCTTGTGGATCGGATCGCTGGCCGGCTCGTGCACCGAAACGATGGCATGGCCCGCCTCGTGATAGGCGGTCATCTTCTTCTCGTCCTCGGTCATGACCATGCTGCGCCGTTCCGCGCCCATCATGACCTTGTCCTTGGCGTCCTCGAACTCCTGCATCGCGACGAGGCGCTTGTTGCGCCGCGCGGCCAGCAGCGCCGCCTCGTTGACGAGGTTGGCGAGGTCCGCGCCGGAGAAGCCGGGCGTGCCGCGCGCGATGGTGCGCGAATTGACGTCGGGCGCCAGCGGCACCTTCTTCATATGCACGGCGAGGATCTTCTCGCGCCCGTCGATATCGGGCACCGGCACCACCACCTGGCGATCGAAACGGCCGGGGCGAAGCAAGGCCGGATCGAGCACGTCGGGCCGGTTAGTGGCGGCGATGATGATGATGCCTTCGTTCGCTTCGAAGCCGTCCATCTCCACCAGCAGCTGGTTCAGCGTCTGCTCGCGCTCGTCATTCGAGTTGCCGAGGCCGTGGCCGCGATGGCGGCCGACCGCGTCGATCTCGTCGATGAAGACGATGCACGGCGCGTTCTTCTTCGCCTGCTCGAACATGTCACGCACGCGGCTGGCGCCGACGCCGACGAACATCTCCACGAAGTCGGAGCCCGAGATGGTGAAGAACGGCACCCGCGCCTCCCCCGCGATCGCGCGGGCGAGCAGCGTCTTGCCGGTGCCGGGCGAACCGACCAGCAACGCGCCCTTGGGAATCTGGCCGCCGAGCTTGGAGAAGCGCTGCGGATCCTTGAGGAACTCGACGATCTCCTCCAGCTCCTCGCGCGCCTCGTCGATGCCGGCGACATCGTCGAACGTCACGCGGCCCTGCTTTTCGGTGAGCAGCTTGGCCTTCGACTTGCCGAAGCCCATCGCGCCCGAACCGCCGCCCTTCTGCACCTGGCGCAGCGCGAAGAAGGCGACGCCCAGGATCAGCAGGAACGGAAGCGACTGGATCAGGATATAGAGCAGCAGGTTCGGTTCCTGCGACGGCGTCCCGGAGATCTGCACCCCGTTGTCGACCAGAAGGCTGGTCAGCTCGGTATCATTGGGCACCGGCACGGTGCTGAAGGCGGAGCCGTTCTTGAGCTTGCCGGCGATCTTCTCAGGCGCGATCTGGACTTCGGCCACGCTGCCTTCGGCCACGCGGTTGCGGAAATCCGAATAGCTGATCTGCGTGCCGGCGACCTCTCGCGGGCCGCCGAACATCGATACCACCAGCAGCAGCGCCAGGAAGATACCGCCCCAAACGAGCAGGCTCTTGACCCAGGGATTGCCGTTGTTTTCCGGCTCGCGATTGTCGCTCATCGATAGTCCTTGCGTGTTCCCCCGCAATGTAGGCGCGCATCAGTGAATGGCAAGCTAACGTCTAGGGCCTCTGATGCACGGCCAGCAGGCGTTCGGACAAGTCCGCGCCCTGCTGCCCGGTTATCTCGTAGACCGCTTCGAAATCGCCCTTGCGCACCGAGGGGCCGAGTGCCGATGGCAGCTTGGGCGCGGCAATGATCGGGGCGATGCCGCGCAGGCCCGTATCGCGCGCGCCGGCGACGATCCCGACGAGCGCGCCGCCCGGCGAGCGGAACCGCGCGATATAGCCATAGTCGCGATAATAGACCGGCGAGGCGCGGTTGCGCGCTTCCTGGCTGGTGAAGGTCTTTTCCGATTTCTTGTCATAGAGTTCGTCATAGCTTTCGCCGATGTCGAACCCGGAATTCATAAAATTGACGTCTTCCAGCAGGTGCATGCCGCTGAACAGCCCGACATAGACCACGTCGAAATAGTTCAGCATGTCGGGCTGGAGCTGGGACGCGGCGAGAATGCTGACCTGCCGGCCGCCCCGCGCCAGGATCGGCACGATCTGGTTCAGCCCATAGGAGACCGAGAACGGCAGGTAATTGAGGCTGACGTCCTCCGCCCGGCCATACCGCTCCGGCTCAAGGTCCTGCATCAGTTCGAGATCGGCGGTCGAGTTCACGCGAAAATCGCGGATCAGCCGCCCATGTTCCGGCGACAGGGGATCGATTTCGGCGAACATGTAGTAATCGCCGACCACGATCATCTTGGGCCGCGGGGAATCGAGGAACGGCTTCCAGAAGGCATTGGCCGGCGGCGCCTCGTTCCGTTCCGTCGAGGTGCGGCCAAGGAAGAAGGCGCCCGCCAGCACGAGAAGCGCCAAAGCCAGCCAGGCGAGCGAGCCAAGCCGGCGCGGCCGAGCCTGGGGCACCAGCTCCTCGGCCAGCGTCGAAGGGCCATCCTCGGTCAGCCGCAGGGCATAAGTGCCCGGGGGCAGGGTCAGCCGGGGCGCGTCACTCTGCTCTCCCTCCGCCGCGTAGAAATCCTCCAGCCGCTTGCGCAGGCGATGGATGTAAACGCGCACGGTGGCGTCATCGACGCCGGTATCGGTCTGGCCGAACACGCTTTCGGCGATTTCCGCTTGCGAGACGGAAGGGGTATCCGGGCCGCGAGCAGCGAGGAAATCGAACAGTTCGAGCAGCCGCCCGCTTTCGCCCAGCGTACCGCTCTGGCGCACGCGCGCGACGGCGGCGTTGAAACGCGCGACGGCAGCGGGATCGTTCCTCCCCAAGTTCCTCAATCCCTCCATTCCAGATTGGGCGATCCGCGCCAGCCCCCGATGTAACGCGGTGTAACGTGGCGATTACCGTAATTCACTAGGCTTGGCGAGGATTGCCCTGCCATGGCGGTTTCATAGGGAGCTCTTAGGGACGAAGAGACAAGATAACCATATGAAATCGCTATATTCTATCTCGCGTCAAACCTTGCTGTGCGGTGTCGCCGCCGCTGCGATGGCAGCCTGTCCATCGCTCTCCCACGCCCAGGACGCGGCCGCGAGCCCCAGCGCTTCCGGCCAAGCCGACGAATCGGCGGATCACACGGACGATGCCGACAATACGCACACGATCTATGTCTATGGACGCGGCGAGAAGCGCATCGGCATCGCCGGTGCGGCCAGCGAAGGGGGCGTGGCCGGGGCCGACATCGAAGTGCGCCCGCTGCTTCGCCCGGGTGAGCTGCTGGAGGCGACGCCGGGCCTGATCGCCACGCAGCATTCGGGCGGCGGCAAGGCCAACCAGTATTTCCTGCGCGGGTTCAACCTCGATCACGGAACGGATTTCGGCCTGTACATCGACGACATGCCGATGAACTTCCGTACCCACGGGCACGGGCAAGGCTATCTCGACGTGAACGGCCTCATCCCCGAAGCGGTGGAACGGGTGGATTACCGCAAGGGCCCTTATCGCGCGGATGCCGGAGACTTCAGCTTTGTCGGGTCGGCCCAGATCACCACCCGCGACAGGCTGGAGCCCTTCGCGCTCGCCGAAGTGGGCCAGTACGGCTATCGTCGGTTCTTGGCCGGCGGCTCCGCCAAGGTCGGCGGCGGGGACCTGCTGGTGATCGGCCAGGCCAAGCTGAACGACGGGCCGTGGCAGCTGCCGGAAGACTTCGAAGGCTATTCCGGCCTGATCAAATACTCGGCGCTCCTGGGCGACGGCCAGTTCCAGGCCTCGCTCAATATCTACGACGCCAGCTGGGCGCCGACCGAGCAGACGCCCGAGCGCGTGATCGGCACGCCGCTGTGCGCGGACCGCTATTGCAGCCTGGACCCGACGCTGCGCGGCAAGACCGAACGCGAGATCCTCACGCTGAACTATCAGTCTTCGAACTGGCGGGTCACCGCCTGGGCGCAGCATTACGACTGGTCACTGCTGTCGAACTTCACCTTCTTCCTCGACGATCCGGTGAACGGGGACCAGCTGCGCCAGTACGAGGAACTGTGGTCCTACGGCGGCCGGCTGGAACATACGTTCGATTTCAGCGACGCCGTTTCGCTGCGCCTGGGCACGGAGCTGCGCCACGACTCGCTCGATCCCGTGGGCCTCGATCACACCAGGGACGGGGCATTCCTCGATACCAAGGGCGCCTTCAAGGCGGATGAAAGCAGTGCCGGCCTCTATGCCGAGGCGATCGTCCGCCCGGTGGACCGGCTGATGGTGATCGGCGGCCTGCGCGGCGACTGGTATCGGTTCGAGACGCAGGCGCTGGCCGGCGAGAACAGCTGGGGCGGCACGGTCAAGGACCATATCCTCTCCCCCAAGATCGGGGTGAATTACGAGCTGGTCGACGGCATCGCGCTTTATGCCAATTGGGGCCAGGGCTTCCATTCCAACGACGCGCGCGGGGTGACCAATCCGGACGATCCGGCGCCAGGCCTGGTGGAAGGCACGTTCAAGGAAGTCGGCGGGCGGTTCGAGCGCGGCGAGTTCATCCTCACCGGCGTCTACTGGTGGAGCTATATCGACAGCGAGCTGATCTACGTCGGCGATTCCGGCGCGGTCGAGCCGAGCGATCCCGGCCGGCGCCATGGCTATGAGCTGACGGGGTTCTGGAAGCCGAACGACTGGCTGGCGGTGGATGCCGTGTGGACCGGCTCGAAAGCGCACTACGTCGGCCTGCCCAAGGGCGAGAACTACGTGCCCGGCGCTCTAGAAAGCTCGGGCGAGCTGGGCGTTTCGGCGATCTTCCCGGACTGGAACGTCTCCGGGCGGCTGCGCTATCTCGGCCCCCATGCGCTGATCGAGGACAATTCGGTCCGCGCAAAATCCACCGCGCTGTTCAACCTTCGGGCGGCGTGGACCCCGCAGCGGTTCAAGGGCTGGGAGATCAACGCCGAACTGCTCAACGCGTTCAATTCCCACGGCAACGATATCGACTATTTCTACGCCACCCGCTTCCCCGGCGAACCGGCGGATGGGGTAGAAGACGTCAACAGCCGCGTCGTCGAGCCGCGCCAGGTGCGCGTCGGCATCAAGAAAACGTTCTGACCGCTCCCCGGCGGCGCAGCGGGTAGCGCCGCCGCCTTCAGGCCCGCCCGTCCTCATGGCACGGGCGGGCCTTTTTCATGCGCGCGCGAACACCTCAGCGACTGACGCGGGCAGCCCCACGCGACGCTTCGCCTTGAAATTGCCGCATCTTGCGCTTGGTTAATTGCGGAACTGAGGGCCGTTCGCAGGGGTTCATCCGGTGTGACGCTTCGTGTGCGGTGCAACAGCGCCGGCCGATATTTTGAGCCTCACAAAAAAAGGAACCAATTCCAGTACCTTGAGTTTCGTGAAAAGATAATCCGCTTGCAATCATCCGCAGAAATATGTTGCAATGCAACAAAGGCTCGAATCCGATGCAACGAGAGGGCGCGGCGACGGATAATTTTCAGGGAATATCCATGACAGTTCACGATACGGCTATTGCCCATGCTGCCCCGCCCCCACCTGGCGCGGACATCCGTTCGATTTTCAACCGTCCCCTGGATGTGCAACCGGCCACGCGCCACATCGCCCTGGTCGGCACCTTCACCCCGCGCAAGTGCGGCATCGCCACCTTCGGCACCGATATCTTCGACAAGCTGGCCGAATTCCATCCCGGCATCCGGGTGAGCGTCTATGCGCTGGACGATCCGCGCAACCCGCTGGACTATGCCAATGTGGCGGGAACGATCGCGGAGAACGATCCCGAGGCTTACCTGGAGGCTGCCCGGCTGATCAACGAAAGCGGCGCCGAGGCCGTGTGGCTGCAGCACGAATACGGCATCTTCGGCGGCGTGGACGGCGAGATGGTGCGCGATTTCGTGGACCGGCTGGCCGCGCCGCTGATCCTGACGCCGCACACCGTGCTGAGCGAGCCCAGCGAGCGCCAGCGCGAGATCCTGCAGCACCTGATACGCCGCGCGAGCCGGATCATGGTGATGAGCCGCCATGCGCGCGACTTGCTGGTCGAACGCTATCACGCCTCGCCCGAATTGCTGCAGGTCCTGCCGCATGGCGCGCCGGACCGGCCTTTCGGCCGTTCGGCCGAGTTCAAGAAGCGGCTGGGCCATGATGGCCGGAACGTGCTGATGACGTTCGGCCTGCTCGGGCCCGGCAAGGGGCTGGAGCGTGTGATCCAGGCGATGCCGGCGATCGTCGAGCGCCATCCCGACACGATCTATCGCATCGTCGGCGCCACGCATCCCAATCTCGCCGCCAGCGAGGGCGAAGCCTATCGCGAGCGGTTGCAGGCCGAGGCCGAAGCGCTGGGCGTGGCGGACCGGATCGAGTGGGAGAACCGCTTCCTCGATACCGACGAGCTGCTCGACCAGCTGGAAGCCTGCGACATCTACGTGACGCCGTATTTCAATCTCCAGCAATCCACCTCCGGCACGCTGAGCTATGCGGTGGCGCTGGGCAAGGCGGTGGTTTCCACCCCCTATCTCCACGCGCGCGAATTGCTGGCGAGCGACGCCGGGCGGCTGATCGAGCCGGACAGCGCCGAGGCGATCGCCCGGGCGGTGATCGCCTTGCTGGACGACGAGGCGGAGCTGCAGGCCCTGCAACGCCGCGCCTATGCCAGGGGCCGGCAGACGATCTGGCCCCGCTTTGCCGACGGCGCGGCCGCGCTGATCGAAGCGGCGGTCGCCCCCGTGCCGCTCCCGGTGCCGTTCACCGCCACGCCCGGCCTGTCGGGCGTCTTCGGCATGTGCGACGGCACGGGCATCCTCCAGCACGCCATCGGCATCGTGCCCGACCGCCGGCACGGCTATTGCCTGGACGACAATGCCCGCGCGCTGATGCTGATAAACGTGGCCGCCGGCCTGCCCGAGCGCGACCGGATCCATTGGAGCCAGACCTTCGCCTCTTTCATCCAGCACGCCTGGAATCCCGACAAGAGCGCCTTCCGCAACTTCATGCGTTACGACCGCACCTGGTGCGAGGAGCAGGGGTCCGAAGATGCCAATGGCCGCGCGCTGTGGGCGCTGGGCCAGACCATCGAATGTTCGCCGATCGAGGACATGCGGACCTGGGCCTGGGATCTCTATCAGGCCGCTCTGCCCCATTACGCCGAGCAGCAATCGCCGCGCGCGATCGCCTTCGCCATGCTGGGCGCCGCATCCGTGCTGCGCGCGGCGCCGCACCACCAGGACTCGCACGACTTGCTGGTGGCCGGCGCCGACGTGCTCCACCGCCTGCTCAATTCCACCCGCCGTCCCGACTGGGCGTGGTTCGAGGCGGTGCTCGGCTATGACAACCCGCGGCTGAGCCAGGCGCTGATCGAAGCCGGCCTGGTGCTGGATGACGGGCGCTATATCGCGGCCGGGGTGGAAACGCTGGAATGGATCGCCGAACGCCAGATCGCCGCCGGCGGCCACTTCCGCCCGATCGGCTGCGAGAGCTTCTACCTCAAGCATGCGGACCCGCTGCCGTTCGACCAGCAGCCGCTGGAGGCGCAGGCGGCCATCGAAGCGGCCCGCGCGGCCTTCGCCGCGACGCGCGACGGGCGTTGGTTCGACCACGCCAAGGCGGCATGGAACTGGTTTTTCGGCGCCAACGACCGGGGCGTGACGCTGGGCGATCTCGCGACGGGGCGTTGCCGTGACGGGATCACCCCCCGGGGCGCCAATATAAACTGTGGAGCAGAGTCGATCCTGGCCTTTCAACTCGCGCATTATTCCGTGCTAGCGCTCGCCGGCGCACAGCAGCGCGATTCGATTGGAGACGATCTTGGGGGTCGAACCCGAATTTCCGCAAAGTCCGCTGCAAATCCTTGACGAGCGGCTCTACGCCGACCCGTCACGCGTCGTTCTTCGCCCCTTCCATCTTGGCTGGCAGGCCAAGAACGGCAGCACGCGCGCGCAGAAGCTGGTGGAAGACATCGCCGCGCTGAGCGAGGAGGAAGTCCAGCAGGAATACGATCGCGTGCGGCAGGATTTCGTGGCGCGCCACTGGCAGACGGAGATGATGTTCGAGGAGCGGTTCGACGAACTGAAAGACAATCTCGAGATCGACACGTCCGGCTTTTCTCAGACCCGCAAGCGGCTGATCGGCGCCTTCTTCTGCCACGAATATTCCTATGCCGCGGCGGCGCTGATGAACCCGTCGATCGTGCCGCATCCCGATCAGAGCGGCATCGCCGGGGGCGCAGTGCGCTTCGTGCTGAGCCTGCGGGCCGTGGGCGAAGGCCACATCAGCTCGATCGCGTTCCGCGAAGGCATCGCCAATCCCGACGGCACGTTCACGCTGTGGCCGCAGGGAGCGTTCGCCACCTCGGTCAATCTCGACGATGCCAGCCTGCATGACAGCGACAGCGGCGTGGTGGTCCACCGCCATCCCGACAGCAACCTGTCGAACACGGTGATCTTCCCGATTACCGAGCAGCAGGCCGGGGGGCTGGAAGACTTGCGCCTCGTCCGCTTCGATCACGGCGGCGGGGACTATGAATGGATCGGCACTTACACTGCCTATTCCGGACGCGCGATCCGTTCGGAGCTGCTGCGCACGCTGGATTTCCGCCGCTTCCTGCTGGAGCCGGTCAAGGGCCGCGCCGGACGCAACAAGGGCATGGCGCTGTTTCCCGAGAAGATCGGCGACAAGTATGCCATGGTCGGCCGGCAGGACGGCAAGAACCTGTTCCTGCTGAAATCCGACCGGCTCGATCGCTGGAATACCGAGGGCACCCTGCTGATGGAGCCCAAGTATCCGTGGGAGTTCATCCAGATCGGCAATTGCGGCAGCCCGATCCTGACCGATGCCGGCTGGCTGATCTTCACCCATGGCGTGGGCGCGATGCGCAAGTATTCGCTGGGCGCCGCGCTGCTGGATCGCGACGATCCCTCCAGGTTGATCGGCCGCACGGCCGAGCCCGTGCTGACCGCGGTGGACGCCGACCGCGCGGGCTATGTGCCCAACGTGGTCTATACCTGCGGGGCGCTGAAGGTGGGGGAGCGGCTGCTGCTGCCTTACGGCATCTCCGACAGCGCGGTGGGCTTCGCCACGGTGGAGATAAAGGCCCTGCTGGACCTCATGGTGTGATCGGGCGTTAGACGGGCATGATCCTAGAGACCAAGACCGTCGAAAAACCCTGGGGCAAGGATGTGCTGCCCCCGCCCTTCCAGACCCCCGCCGGCAAGCGGATCGGGGAGATCTGGTTCGAGCCGCCCGCCGGATTGCCGCAGCTGCTGGTGAAATACATCTTCACCAGCGAAAAACTGTCGGTGCAGGTCCATCCCTCCGACGCGCAGACCGAGGCGGCGGGGCTGGGCCGGCAGGGCAAGGAGGAATGCTGGCTGGTGATCGACGCCGAACCGGGCGCGACGCTGGGCATCGGCTTTTCGGAGGATATCGACGCCGAAACGATGCGCCGGGCCGCGCTGGACGGCAGCATCGAACGGATGCTGGTGTGGCATCCGGTGAAGACGGGCGATTTCTTCTACATCCCGGCGAATACCGTACATGCGATCGGCGGCGGCTGTTCGATCATCGAGACCCAGCAGAATTCCGACATCACCTATCGCCTCTACGACTATGGCCGCCCGCGCGAGCTGCATCTGGACAAGGGCATCGCCGTGGCCAAAGGCGCGCCTTACGACATGCGCCGCTATCGCCACGTGTCGGCCGGGGACGAATCGCTGGTGGATGGGCCCTATTTCCGTCTCGACCAGGTGGCCGGCCTGCCGAGCGAGGAACAGGCGGCGAAGTACCGCGGCCGACTGCTGGTGATCCCGCGCAAGGGCACGGCGAGCGTGGCCGGCGAGCCGGTGAAGCCGGGGGAAGTTGCGCTGGCCCAATCGCTGGAGGATGTGGTGTTCGATCCCGATGGAAGCTGCCTGATCGCGCAGAGTTGCTGAGGGGCGTCAGGTCCAACGCTCGTCATTGCGAGGAGCGTAGCGACGAAGCAATCCAGGGGCGGCAGCGCAATACGCCCTGGATTGCTTCGCTCCGCTCGCAATGACGATCCCGGGGGGATTCGGCCCTACCGCCCTTTCCACACCGGCGCGCGCTTCTCCACGAAAGCGGCCATGCCTTCGGCCTTGTCTTCCGTCATGGCGAGCAGGTGGAACAGGCGCCGTTCGAGGCGGAGGCCTTCCTCTAGCGGAAGCTGCTGGGACGCATCGACCAGTTCCTTGGCGGCCAGCACCGCGAACGGAGGCATCCGGGCGATTTCGGCGGCGATGCCGAGCGCGACATCGAGCAGGTCTTGCGCCGGGACGACGCGCGCGACGAGCCCGGCCCGTTCCGCTTCGGCCGCGTCGATCATGCGGCCGGTGAGGATCAGTTCCATAGCTTTCGCCTTGCCCACCGCGCGGGCCAGCCGCTGCGAACCGCCCATGCCGGGGACCACGCCCAGCTTGATCTCCGGCTGGCCGAACCGGGCGCTGTCGGCCGCGACGATGAAATCCGCCATCATCGCCAGCTCGCATCCGCCGCCAAGCGCGAAGCCGTTGACCGCCGCGATCCACGGCTTGTGCACGGCCTTCACCAGATCGCCCTGCCAGCGGGCGAACATGTCGCGCCCATAGAATTCGGCCGGGGCCATCGCGGCCATTTCCTTGATGTCGGCCCCGGCGGCGAAGGCTTTGTCGCCCGCGCCGGTGAGCACCGCACAGCGCTGCGTGTCATCGGCCTCGAACGCGGCGAAGGCGGCGATCAGATCGTCCAGCACCGCGCTGTTGAGCGCGTTGAGGGCTTGCGGGCGGTTGAGCGTGACCAGGGTCACCCCGTCGCGCGTTTCGACCAGCAGATTGGCATAATCCGTCATTGCCGGCGCATCATAGGCGCGTGCGGGCGAACCGCCAGCGGTTTGCCGCCACCGGCGCTTGCGGGCGCGCGCGCCATGCGGCATGGCGGCGCGCGTAACGCTGACTGGAACCGGCCGCGGATCGGCCGGATTGGGACTATCACCATGGCACATCGCGATCCGATCGAAGACAAGCTCGTCGTCCTGATCGGCGGAAGCGGCTTTTTCGGCACTTACGTCGCGCAGAGTCTGCTGCAACGCGGCGCGCGCCTGCGCATTGCCGCGCGGCACCCCGAACGCGCGATCCGGCTGCGCCCGCTGGCCAACCTGGGGCAGATCCAGTTCGTGCGCTGCAACGTGAAGGATCGCCGCAGCGTGGAGCTGGCCCTGCACGGCGCGGACGCGGCGGCCTATCTGGTCGGCACCTGGGGAAGCGACCAGCGCGCGCTTCAGGCCAAGGGCGCCGGGCTGGCCGCCTCCGTCGCCGCGGCGCAAGGGACGAAGGCCTTCGCCTATGTCTCCGCCATCGGCGCCGACGCCGAGGGGGACAGCGGCTATGCCGTGACGAAGGCCGAGGGTGAGCAACTGGTCCTTTCCGCCTTCCCCAAGGCGACGGTGCTGCGCCCCTCGATCCTGTTCGGGGAAGACGATGCGTTCGTGAACCGGTTCGCCGGCCTGATCGCCCGCGCCCCGGCGCTCCCGGTGTTCGGAAGCACGGCGCGGCTGCAGCCCCTGTTCGTGGACGACGCGGCGGACGCGCTGGCCAATGCCCTGGCGGACCCGGCGAAGCACGGCGGCAAGACTTACGAGATCGCCGGCCCCGAAGTGCTCACGATGCATGAGCTGCACGAACGCATCGCCGCCGCGCAGGAGCGGGAGCGACTGTTCTTCCCGGTGCCGGATGCTCTCGCCAGGCTTTTCGCCCTGCTGCCGGGGACGCCGATGACGCTGGACCAGTGGAAGCTGCTCAAGCAGGGCAACGTACCTTCCGGCGCGCTGCCGGGGATCGAGGCGCTGGGTGTCCGGCCCCGGCCGCTGGCCCTGTTCCTGGACCGCTGGATGACCCGCTTTCGCAAGCACGGCAGGTTCAGCGTGGGGAGCGAGGCGGCGTAGCCGTTCTCGGACCCTCCCGATCGCCATTGCGAGCATAGCAGGGGCGCGGAAGCCTGGTGGCGATGCCGCTTTCAAAAGCGCTCCATCTTGGCGCCTTGGCGTGAGGTACCCCCCTCTTCGTCATCCCCGCGAAAGCGGGGACCCAGGGCGATGTGGCGCCTTAGATGTGGCGCCATAAGAGCCGACTGGATTCCCGCTTTCGCGGGAATGACGAAGCGAAGGGTTGGAGTGTTCTCTCCGCGCTTCCGCTATGCTCGCAATGACAAGGCAAGCCCGCCCCTTAGGAAGAAGGCCGCGCCGAATCTTCCGGCAGCAGGTTCAGCGGCTCGACCAGCAGGGTTGCGCCGTCGCTGCCGCTTACGCGGACACGTTCGCCGGCGGCGGCATCGGGGCCGCGGACCAGCCATTCACTGTCGCCCAGCTTGACCCGGCCGCTGCCGTTCTCGATCGCCTGGACGACCACGGCGGTTTCCCCCACCAGCCGCGCCCCGCGCCGGTTCATCAGCGGGTCGGCGCTTTCGATCGGCTGGTCCCGCAGGAAGCGCCGCGCGGAAAAGACGAAGATCAGCGCGAAACAGACGAAATCGAGCACCTGATAGGGCAGCGACAGGCCGAGCACCGCGGTGAGCGCCCCGGTGGCGATCGCCGCCAGCGCCAGCCAGATCAGGTAGACGCCAGGCAGGAGCATTTCCGCCCCGGCCAGCACGACGCCGAGCGTTAGCCAGATCCAGTGCGCTTGCAGGCCGTCGAGCCAGTCCACCGGCCCGCCCCTAAGGCTGCCTGTTGCGCGGCACGCCGGCGGCGGTCTTGCCGCCGACATCCAGCGGCGTGCCGGTAGCGCCCTTCTGCCCTGGAGCAGCGTCCTGGCCGCCGGTGACCGCGCGCGCCAGCTCGCCGATCCCGCCGAGCGTGCCGATCAGCTGCGTGGCCTCCACCGGGAACAGGATCGTCTTGGCATTGGGAGAGGTGGCGAACTTGGCCACCGCCTTGGTGTATTCCTGGGCGATGAAGTAATTGAGCGCCTCGCTGCCGCTTTGCGCGATGGCGTCGGACACCATGCGCGTCGCCTGGGCTTCCGCCTCCGCAGCGCGTTCGCGGGCTTCGGCCTCGCGGAACGCGGCTTCGCGCTTCCCTTCGGCCGAGAGGATGGCCGATTGCTTTTCGCCCTCGGCGCGCAGGATGCGGCTGGCGCGATCGCCCTCTGCCTCAAGGATATCGGCGCGCTTGATACGCTCCGCCTTCATCTGCCGGGCCATGGCCTCGGAAATGTCGATCGGCGGGCGGATGTCCTTGATCTCCACGCGGGTGATCTTGACCCCCCAGGGGGACGTCGCATGATCGACCACGGAAAGCAGCCGTGCGTTGATCTCGTCCCGCTTGGACAGCGTCTCGTCGAGATCCATCGAGCCCATGACCGTGCGCAGATTGGTGGTCGTCAGGGCCATGAGCGCGGAATAGAGGTTGGACACCTCGTAAGCCGCCTTCCCGGCGTCGAGCACCTGGAAGAACACCACCGCATCCACGCCGACCATAGCGTTGTCCTTGGTGATGATCTCCTGACCGGGGATGTCGAGCACCTGTTCCATCATGTTCACCTTGTGGCCGACCCGATCGAAGATCGGGATGATCAGGTGCAGGCCCGGCTCTGCCGCCAGGGTGAACTTGCCGAACCGCTCGATCGTATAGACGAAGCCCTGCCTTACCACGCGCACGGCCATCATCAGGAAGATGACCAGCAGCACCAGCAGCGCGATCAGGAACGGGCCCATCGATAAACTCCCCTCTGTTTTCGCTTGCATGGTAACCCGCGCGGGTGTTGCGAGCAAAGCGAAAGCGGATGTACGGCGCCCACCCCGTTGTGTTGCCCCGAGCGCTCGCATAAGGACGGACAAAATCAATCAGAGGCGCCGCGGCGCCCGGGACGGGAGAGGGATCGGAATGAAGCTCTGGACGGGTCTGCTGGCGAGCGCTGCGCTCGCGATCATCGGCACTGGGGTCATGGCGCAGAACGCGCGTCCGCCGGCGCCGGCCAACGCCGCGCCCGAGAGGCAGCGCCCCGCCGGCCCGCCGCCGAACACCCTGGGTGACGGACCGTGGGACGTGCAGGGCTGGGACGCCAAGCTGCATGTCGAAGTCGTCACCAAAGGGCTGGACCATCCCTGGGGCATGGCCTTCCTGCCTGATGGCGGCATCCTGGTCACAGAGCGGCCCGGCCGCCTGCGCCTGATCCGCAACGGCGTGCTAGACCCGCAGCCGATCGAAGGCCTGCCGACGATCTACGCCACCGGCATCTCCGGCCTGACGGACATCGTGCTGGATCCGAATTTCGCCAGCAACCACCTGATCTACATAAGCTACAGCAAGCCGGCGCCGGATACGCCGCCGGGCACCAATCCGGCCCAGACCGACGCCACGCTGGCCGTGATGCGCGCCAAGTGGGACGGGGCCCACAAGCTTACCGAGGTGAAGGACATCTTGGTGGCCGATGCCTGGTACGGCAAGCCGCCGCTGCCCGAGAAGTGCTGCGGCCAGGGGCCGGCATCGGGCAGCTTCGGCGGGCGCCTCGCGCTCGATGGCGAAGGCCACCTGTTCGTGACCAGCGGCGATCGCAACTTCGGCGAAAAGGTGCAGGACCCGTCGAACCACTTCGGCAAGATCCTGCGTATCAACCTGGACGGCACCCCCGCGAAGGACAATCCCTTCGCCGGCCGGGCCGGTTACAAGGCGGATATCTGGTCCACCGGCCATCGCAACCAGCTGGGCTTGTTCTACGATGCGCCGACCGGGCGGCTGTGGGAAACGGAGTTCGGCCCGCGCGGCGGCGACGAGATCAACCTGATTACCAAGGGCGGCAATTACGGCTGGATCGACGTCACCCAGGGCAATCACTACAACAACGAACCGTCGCACAAGGGCATACGCGGCGTTGCCGGCTATATCGATCCGGTCTGGGCCTTCCCACCGTCAGGCAATCCGGGCAATGTCGCGATCTATCGCGGCAAGCTGTTCCCGCAATGGCAGGGCGATCTGCTGGTGGTGAACATGTCCCGCCCGCCCGCGCTCATCCGCATGAAGCTTTCGCCCGAAGGGCATGTGGTGGCCAGCGAAAGCCTGCTGACGAACCTCAACCAGCGCCTGCGCGACGTGCGCGTGGGGCCCGATGGCGCGATCTACATCCTGACGGACGAGACCGCCGGCGCGGTGCTGAAGGTCACGCCGGGAAGCTGAGCTACTTGCCCTTGGCGTCAGCCGCCTGCGCCTCGCGTTCCTGCAGGCGCAGCTGGCGGTTGACGCCGAGCACCTTGGTGATGCCGGGCATGTTCGGCAGGCCATCGTAGATCGCGCTGAGATAGGCGCGATCGAATTCGGTCATCCGGCCGGGCGGCGTGGCGCCGGGATCGAACAGAGCCAGGATCGTATCCATCGGCTGCCCGTCGCTTTCCACCGGCCGCGTGCGGGCAAGCCCGCGCATCGTGGCGTAATCGGCCAGCTGCAGCAGTGTCTTGCCCTGCACATCGTCGCGGTCGAACAAGACCAGGACCCAGACGATATCCTCGCGCATGGCCAGATAAATGCGAGAGCTGGCCATCCACTGGCTGGAGCCCGCCGGCATCCCGTCACGCGTGCGCTTCACGGTGGCGGTCCACACGCGCACCGGCCCTTCTTCTCCCAGCAGCTCGCGCAGTTCATGCGGGGGCATGTCGCGGAACAGCCAGTAGCGGCCCTTCTGGATCGAACGGATGGTTTCCTGCCCGTCATCGACGAAGGCGACTACGAAGTTGGGCCGGCACGTGCCGTCGTCGCGCGTCATCCGCAGCCCAAGATCCTCTGCCGTGGCGCGGATGCGGTCGATCATCAGCGCGGCATCTTCCGCCTGCAACCCGGAGATGCCGGGGCAAAGCCGATCCCCTTCGAAACGCGGCAGCGCGAAGTGGCGGATCGCGCCCGGCACGGTGACCGCGCGCGCCTGGCGGGTCACCTCGGTCTGCGTCGGCGGCTCGCCCGTCCGGCCGGTGACGACGATATCCTCACCCGCCTCGGCGGCGGGCGCCTGCTCTGCCGACTGGGCCAGGGCAGTGGACGGGGCGGCGGCGAGGCCGGCCAGGCCCGCGAGAATAGCTGCCCGAAGCATGAGTCCCCCTTTCCGCCTGCCGCTTTACCCTTCTGCCACCGCCCGGCCTGGATCGGCGCGGTGGCTTACTCCCGCGCTTCGGCGACCGCCGGATCGGCCTCGCCGTCCTGGAGGCGCAGCTGGCGGTTGACGCCAAGCACTTTGGTGACGCCCGGTATGTTGGGAATCCCGTCATAGACCGCCGCCAGATAGGCCCGGTCGAATTCGGTCAGCTTCGCCGGCGGACTGCCGCTGGGATCGAACAGGGCGAGGATCGTGTCCATCGGATGCCCTTCGCCATCCACCGGCCGCGTGCGGGCGAGCCCGCGCATCGTGGCGTAATCGGCCAGTTGCAGCAGCGTCTTGCCCTTCACCCCTTCCCGGTCGAACAGCACGACCACCCGCGTGATATCCTCGCGGATCGCCAGGTAGATCTTCGAATGCGCCATCCAGGTATTGACCTGCGGCGGATCGAACAGGCTGACGCTGCGCGGAATGGGTATGCCGTCACGCGTGCGCATCTGGGTGATCGTCCAGACGCGAACCGGCCCTTCTTCGGAAAGCAGCTTGCGCCGCTCGCTCGGGCTCATGTCCTGGAATGCCCAGCCGTTGTGATCGGCGATCTGCTGGAGATTCTCCGCACCGTTCTCCACGAAGGCGACGATGAAATTGGGCCGGCAGGTGCCGTCATCCTTGGTGAGCCCCAGGCCGAGGAGCTGGGCATTGTCGCGCAAGCGGTCGATCATCAGCGAAGCGGCGTCCGCTTCCAGCCCCATGACGCCCGGGCACAGCTTGTCCTGGAAGCGGGCCATCGGCTCATGCCGGATCGCGCTGCTCATGTCGGTGATCGCGCGGGCCTGGCGGCTCACTTCGGTAGACGTCGCCGCCTTGCCCGTGACGACGATGTTCTCATTGTCGTCAGTGGGCGAATCCGATTGCGCCCAGCCGGGGGCAGCGAGCATCAGGAAGCCGGCCAGCCCGGCGAGAAACCTTGCGCCACGTTTGTTCATGCCGTCAGAGCTCCGCTTGGTCGAGGCCCAAAGCCGCCGCTATTGAAAGATCGCAACGCCGGTGGCTTTCTCCAGCGCAAGCTTGCGCGTCGGGCCGGGGATGTTCGGAATCCCGGAATAAAGCTCGCGCAGATAGGTCTTGTCGAAATCCGTCAGGCCGGCCGGGGCATTGGCACCGCCGTCGAACAGCGAAACGATGGAAGCCGCCCGTGCGCTTTCGGTTTGCGGCAGGGTGTCGGTCAGCGCGCGGAAGGTGACGTAATCGGCCAGTTGCCCGATCGTCATCCCCGCCATCGCATCGCGATCGAGGAAGACCTGCACCGAGATGATATCGTTGCGCGTGGCGCCGTAGATCTTCGAATGGGCCATGAACCCCGTGGCCTGGGGCACGCTGGCGAGACCCTGCGCGCGTTCCACCACGACCCCGTCGCGCGTGCGCGGTATGACACGCACCAGCGCCCGCGCCGGGCCGGTTTCATTGAACAGACGCGCCCGATCTTCGTCGGCCATGGAATTGAACAGCCAGTTATCGGACCGGCGGAGGGCTTCGACCGTATCCTTCCCGCTGGCGACGAATTGCACCAACAGGTTCGGCTTGCAGGTTTCCGGCGCATCGAGACGGCGGCCGAACGCCTCCAGATTCTGGCGGATGCGCCAGACCATGGCTTCGGCCGATTCGATGTCCATGCCGGCGATGCCGGGACAGATATTGTCTTCGAAACGGGGAAGCGGCTCATCCACCGCGCGCGCATTCGCCGGGTTCGCAGCCATGAAACCGGCCAGGGTGGCCAACACGAAAACAACACGGGCAAGCCGACTGCAAGCGGACATAAGGTACGCGCCTCCCAAACGCTTACCTCCCATTATTCGACAAGCGAGCGCACGGGGCAATGCCGGAGTTGTCACAAAGAGTAACCCACGCCGGGCAGCGCAGGCGCGGCCTTACGCCTTCGGCCGGCGCCGCCGTGTCAGCCGCCTCATGCCCATCCATGCCCCCAGCAGGCAGAGCAGGGAAACGCCCGCCAGCAAGGGCAGCACGACGATATCCCACAGCGGCCGTTCGCGCAGGACGGAGAAGTCCAGCCTGTGCAGCGCCAGATGCCACCAGCGGAAGGCGCGGCTGTCCGCGTCCACGAAGCCGATCAGCTCGCCCGTGCGCGGATCGAAATAGACGCGTGTGGCATCCGCATCGCCATAGATCACCCGCCAGGCGGGGAGCAGCACCGGCGTGCTGTGATGGCTGTAATGATAGGCATCGCCTCGCGTGATCATCCCTTGCGAGGCGATCGGCGTGCCCGGCTTGGCCGCGGACCCCAGCCGCGCAAGCTCCACGTCGGCGAGCGGGGCCGGCGTAAGGCCGGGCAGCGAGGCGCGGGTGCGTTCGCCATCGCGGCCCACCAGCACCGCCCAGGCCCGGCCGCCCTGCACCGTGACTTCGGCCGAGACGATGCCCGGCCGCGGATGCGCGGCCAGAGCATGGGCCAGAGCCTCCAGATCGCCCCTTTCGATCGGCCGTCCGGCAAGGCTTTGCATTTCCTGGCCCGGCCCATCGCCCGCCAGCCAGCCCCAGGGGTTCATCGACGCGAAGCCGCTGAACACCCAGGTCAGCGTCACCAGCCCGAACACCAGGCCCAGCCAATGGTGCCACAGAGCGACGCCGCGGAACGGCGACCAGCGCTTGCCGCGCCGCCGCCAGGTGACGATGCCCACGTAGAGGCCGGTGACGGTGAGGAACGTGCCGAGCAGCGACGTGTAGATCACCACTTGGCTCCACAGCGGCCCGTTATCGCGCAGGGCGCGGAAATACAGCCAGTGCGGCACCGCGCCGAGCCAGTTCCAGAAGCGCTCGCTGGCATGGGTATCCTGCACCACTTGGCCGGTGAGACCGGAGACGTAGAGCACGCTGCCGCGCGCATCGGCGAACTGCGCCTTCCACAGCGGGGCATAGCGGCGGACCGAGATCGTCCACTGGTCCCCGTCGACAGGCGCGATCCGCAGCGCCGGATCGGTGCCGAATGTGTTGCGCATATAGGTGCGTGCGATTTCGGCCGCCTCGCGCTCCCCGATTTCCGGGGCGGCGGGCCCGGCCAGGCTGGTCAGTTCGGGGCCAGCCGGCCCGAACCAGCGCAGCACCGGCCTGCCGGCGACCATCTCGATCGCCGCGCGGTCCACCGGATCGTCCGGGAAATCGACATGCTCGCAGCACGCCGAGAGATCGAGCGGGTCGAGCCCGGCCGTGCGCTCCGTCGCGCTCGTCTTGGGATAGGAGACGTACATCATCACGAAGCCCGACAGCGCCCACAGCGCCATCAGCAGCGACAGCGCGACGCCAAGCCAGCGATGCGTCAGGAACAAGGTGCGCCGCACCCCGCGCATCGCCCGTCTCGCACGGGAAACGCGGGGCGCGGCGCCCGGCGGCGGAGAGAGGCCGCCGCCGATATCAGCCGGTGATGCTGAAGGTAACATGCAAGGTCATCGGTGTTCCACGGAAGCCTGCGATATAGGGCGTGTTGGTGACATCCTGCCGCACGCGGGTGAGATTGGTATCGTAATCCGCATCGAACGCGTTCTCCAGCCTCAGGCCGATCCGCTGGTGCAGATCGCGATCGAGGAACGCCCAGGCCGAAAGATCGAGCACGGCGCGATCGCCGTAGTTGGTCCGGCCCAGGCCGCCTGGATTGGTATAGAGATTGCCCACGTAGTTGAGCGTCGCCCCGCCGCCGAAGCGGCCGCTGGGCGCCTGCGCGGCGAGGATCAGCTTGGCCTGGTCGCGCGGGATGTTGTTGAGCTGCAGATCGCTGCCCTCGGTCTTCGCCACGGTGTGGGTGTAATCCACCGTGGCGCTGAGCACCCGGCTCAACTGCACGGTGGCCACCGCTTCGCCGCCCCACATTTTCACCGCATCGGGCGTGTTGATGATGAAGCCGTCCGGATATTCGGGCAGGTCGTAGGTGACGCTGATGAGGTTATCGACCTTGCGGTGGAAGCCCATGACCTCGGCCGAGAACGGCCCCCGGCGGAAGCCCACGCCGCCTTCCACGTTGAAGCTCTCTTCGCCCACCAGATTGGGATTGCCTCGTTCGCAGCAGGGATCGATCACATAGAGTTCATAGGCATCGGGCAGGCGGAATGACGTGCCCACCTGGCCGCGCACGTAAGCGCCTTCGCTCTGGCCGAAGCGGCCGGAAACGTTCCACACCGTCTTGCTCTGCCCATCGGACGGCATGTTGTGGCGCACGCCGGCCGCCAGGCTCAGCGCCCCGGCATCGAACTTCACCTGGGCGAAGGGAGCGTGGACTTCTTCCTTCGAAGGGGCGATCAGGAACACGTCGTCCCGCCCGTTGTACTTCTGGAAATCGTAGCCGGCGACGAGAGCAATCTGATCGGTCGCCTTGTATTCGCCGAGCACGTTCACGCCGCGATCTTCGAAGCCCCATATCTCGCCGTCGTTGATCGAGGTGACGCCGCCGGTCATCTCTCCGCCGGCGTTCAGGGTCGGCTGCAGGTCGAGATAGGTCGAATCCCAATCGTGCCAGTAGCCCTTGATGTAGAGGCCGAAGCGATCGCTCGGCGTCCAGTCGATCTTGAGCGAGGCGACCTCCTCGTTACGCTGGTTCCAGTTCGCCACGTTGTCTTCCGCCTTGGCGAAATCCAGCCGCGCATCGGTGTGCTGATAGGACGCGCTGAGCCGGAAGGCGTCCGACGGCTCGAACGCATATTTGCCGCCCAGCGTCGTGACCCGATAGCCGCGCTTGCGATCGAGCGCGCTGGGCTGCATGTCCGCGTCGCGGAACGGCTGGAAGCCTTCGGCCTGGTCGTGCGAGATGTAGCCGACGAAATAGTGGTCGCCCACGCTGCCGCGCGCATAGCCGTTGAGGTGGTAGCCTTCGTTGGTGTCATAGCCGACTTCCACCTTGCCATCGCTGCGCGAGGTGAAGCCGCGGGTGACGATGTTGACGATGCCGCCGACCGCCTGGGTGCCGTAATAGAGGCCCTGCCCGCCTTTCAGCACCTCCACACGCTCGATCATGCTGGCAGGCAGCGTGTCGAGCGGCGAGGTGGAAGCATAGAGCCGGTTATTGATCCGCACGCCGTCCACCAGGAACAACACTTCGCTGGTGCGCGAGCCGGTAAGGGATGCCTGCACGTAATCGAACGCGCCGCTCTTGGGAGAGATGAACAGGCCGGGCACCAGCGTCAGCGCGCCGGCGGCGTCCTCATATCCAGCCTTGTCGATCGCCTCGCCCTCGACGATCTCCAGCCGCGAGCCGTATTTCTCCATTTCCTCCGGGGTCGATTCCTCGAGCTTGTCGCCCAGGACGATGATCGGCTCCCCTTGGTCCTGCGCGGCTTCCTGAGCGTCCTGCGCCAAGGCAGGCCCGGCGGCGGCAAGCGCCAAGCCGGCAGCGCTCGCCATCAGGGCGACCCGTCCGGATATTCTCATCGTCATTATCCCTCGTCCTCTTTCGGAGTTGCCGAGGGGGACTAGGGACGGCCGGCAAGGCGCGGCAGTTAATTACGGTAATGCGGCGTTACAGTTACGTTACGCGCCGGTTACCCGCTTTGGGCCTCACCCTTCCTTGCGCGACTGGCGCTTGCGTTCGTGCGGATCGAGGTAGCGCTTGCGCAGCCGGATGCTCTGCGGCGTGACTTCGACCAGTTCGTCACCCTGGATGTAGGCGATCGCTTGTTCGAGCGTCATCTTGCGCGGCGGAGTGAGACGGACGGCGTCGTCCTTGCCGGTGGAGCGGAAGTTGGTGAGTTGCTTGGACTTGAGCGGATTCACCTCCAGGTCCTGCGGCTTGGCGTTTTCGCCGATGATCATGCCTTCGTAGAGCTTGTCCCCGGGGCTGATGAACAGCACGCCGCGCTCTTCCAGCGCGTTGAGCGCGTAAGGCACCGCCTCGCCCTGCTCCATGGAGATCAGCACGCCGTTCTGGCGGCCCTGGATCGGGCCCTTGTAGGGGCCGTATTTCTCGAACAGGCGGTTCATGATGCCGGTGCCGCGCGTGTCGGACAGGAACTCGCCGTGATAGCCGATCAGGCCGCGGCTGGGCGCGCTGAACGTAATGCGCGTCTTGCCGCCGCCGCTGGGGCGCATGTCGGTCATCTCGCCCTTTCGCTGGGCGATCTTCTCCACCACGGTGCCGGAGAATTCGTCATCGACGTCCACCACCACCGTCTCGTACGGCTCCTCACGGCCGTTCTCGCCTTCGCGGAACAGCACGCGGGGGCGGCTGATCGACAGCTCGAAGCCTTCACGGCGCATGGTCTCGATAAGAACGCCGAGCTGAAGCTCGCCGCGGCCGGCGACTTCGAAGGCGTCCTTGTCCTGGCTCTCGGTGATGCGGATGGCGACGTTGCCTTCCGCCTCACGCTCCAGCCGGTCGCGGATCACGCGGCTCTGCACCTTGTCGCCCTCACGCCCGGCATACGGGCTGTCGTTGACCGAAAAGCTCATCGCCAGCGTCGGCGGATCAATCGGGCGCGCGGCGATCGGCACGGTGACGGTGGGCTTGGCGATCGTATTGGACACGGTCGCCCTGGTCAGGCCGGCGATGGCGACGATGTCGCCCGCTTCGGCGCTTTCCACCGGCACGCGATCGAGCCCGCGATAGGCGAAGACCTTGGAGGCGCGGCCTTCCTCCACCGGCTTGCCGTCCACGTCGATGGCGCGGATCGGCATGTTGACGTCCAGCCGGCCGCTTTCGATGCGGCCGGTGAGAATGCGGCCCAGGAAGGGATCGCGATCGAGCAGGGTGGCGATCATCTTGAATTCGCCGGTCTTGTCGAGGCCCGGTTCCGGCACATGGCCGACGATGGTCTGGAACAGGGGCAGCAGATCGCCGCTGCGCACATCCGGGTCCTCGCCCGCGTAGCCCGAGCGGCCGGATGCATAGAGGACCGGGAAATCGAGCTGCTCGTCATTGGCATCGAGCCCGACGAACAGGTCGAACACTTCGTTGAGCACTTCGTCGGCGCGCGCGTCGGGCCGGTCGATCTTGTTGATGACCACGATGGGGCGCAGGCCCAGGCCAAGCGCCTTGCCGGTGACGAACTTTGTCTGCGGCATCGGCCCTTCGGCGGAGTCGACGAGGAGGATCACGCCATCCACCATCGACAGGATGCGTTCCACCTCGGCGCCGAAATCGGCGTGGCCGGGGGTATCGACGATGTTGATACGGAAGGTTTCGCTGGCGCCCGGGGGAGCCCATTCGACCGAGGTTGGCTTGGCCAGGATGGTGATCCCGCGCTCTTTCTCCAGGTCGTTCGAGTCCATCGCGCGCTCTTCCACGCGCTGGTTTTCGCGAAAGGTGCCGGATTGGCGGAACAATTGATCGACGAGCGTGGTCTTGCCGTGATCGACGTGGGCGATGATCGCCACGTTGCGAAGGCTCATAGGCACGGGACTCTCATAGGAGATTTTCAGGAGGCGGCTGGCGCGCGCACTTAGGGATAGACGGGGGCGCTGTCCACCATGGCCGTGGGGTAAAATTTGCGCTTGTTAAGGCACAAAGCGGCCATGCTCCCGAACGCCACGTGTGAGAGCGGCGCGGCTTGGCCGCGAGGGCCGTTCCTTCCGCGCCTCTGCGAGAGTCAAAAAAAGAAACGCTGCGCCCGGCCCAAGCACGTGGGGGGTTAATCGCACGGACAATTTGGCCTAGGGCGCAGCGCAACCTATATCGACGGGCGACAGTGCCCACGCTTGGAGACGCTTTAGATGAACGATCCCGTCCTGGAGAAGCCCGCGACGGCTACCAGCCTGCACCCGCTCGAACAGCTTGCGGCGACCAATCCGGATGCCGAGATCTGGTGGGATTCGAGCCCGCTGATCTATCCGAGCTGGAAGCAGGAAACGCTGGCCAAGGCGCCTGAGGGCGAACGCGCTGCGTGGGACGAACAGCTCACCCGCTTCTATGACGATGCGACGATCCAGCGCGAAGGCACGATGGGCTTCCGCGGTGTGACGACCAATCCGCCGCTCTCGCTCCAGGCGATCAAGCTGGCGCCCGAGATGTGGGCGGCCGAGATCAAGAGCATCGCGGCGAAGAACCCCGGCCTCGATTATGAAGGCGTGTACTGGGCAATGTACCTCGACCTGGTGAAGAAGGGCGCCGACGCGATCCGCCCCGTGTTCGACAAGTCGGGCGGCAAGTATGGTTTCCTTTCCGGCCAGGTCGATCCGCGCTTCGTGCGCGATGGCGACAAGATGCTGGCGCAGGGCCTGACCATCGCCGCCCAGGGCGAGAACGTCATGGTCAAGCTGCCCGGCTCCAAGGAAGGTTACGAGGTGCTGGAGGAGCTGACCGCGCGCGGCATCTCCACCAACAACACCACCAGCTTCACCGTGCCGCAGTACATGCGCTGCATGGCAGCGGTGAGCGCCGGGCTTTACCGCGCCAAGGCGGCGGGCGTGGACCTGAGCAAGTGGCGCTCGGTCATCACGCACATGTCCGCCCGCCTCGGCGAGCTGAGCGACTGGAAGACGGAAGCCAAGGCGCGCGGGATCGAGCTGACCCTGCCCGAGATCCGCGACGGTGAGGAAGCGGTGCTGAAGCGCGCCTATCACTATGGCAAGAAGGTGGGCCACCCGTCGAAGATGCTGCAGTGCTCGATGCGAGTGGAGAAGGACGAGCGCACCGGCAAGACGGTGAGCCGCCACATCCAGGACTTCGCCGGCAGCGACATGGTCTATACCTGCCCGCCGGGCTATATCGCCGGGCTGATGACCGCGGGGCTCGAACCGTTCGATCCCCACGCGATCGACCGCGAGCCGAACAAGGCGAGCATCGAGAAGCTCATGAAGCTGCCGAGCTTCCGCGCGGCTTACGAGTTCGACGGCATGACTCCGGACCAGTTCGCCCATTTCGGCGCCTTCAAGGCCACCGAAACCGAGTTTGCCGCGGCGACCCGGCAGACGGTGGACTTCGTGCGCATGACGCTGGAAAGCTGAGATAACGGGAACGGCGCGGCTCAGCCGCGCCGTTCACCCAGGTTATCCAGCGCTTGCAGCAGCTCGTCGAATTCGGCGGTGTCCTCGTCCACCGCGAAGACGACCTTGAGGCTGCTGCCTAGCATCCTCAGGTTCGTCTGTGTGAGCAGCCCAACCGCAACGATCTTGTCATTTTCCATGGCGACCATTCGTTCGCACACCACGCGTGCGCGAAACTCCTTGCCATTTCAACGATGAGGCGTGCCCGCCGGTTCCACACTTGATTTTTGATGCCAAAAAGCGGCCGGCTAAACCTGCCGGAAGTTGAACACCGCGTTGAGCACGAAGACCACCAGCCCCGCGAACACCGAGACGATGACCCGCGCCGTGAGATAATGCAGGTGCGTCCATTCGAGCAGCGCAGCGTAGAACAGCATAGTCACCGCCAAGCCCACGCTGGCGTTCACCAGGAACAGGGCATAGCCGGCGGCGGGCGGCCGGTCGGTGCCACGGAATATCCAGGCGCGGCCGAGAACGTAATGCAGGCTGTTGGCGACGAGGAAGCCGATGCCGGCGGCGGGCACCTCGGGAAAGCCCCCCTCCTGGACGAGCGCGTAAAGCACGCCCAGGCCGACCATGAACACGCTGCAGCTGACCACGGTGTTGCGCCACAGCATCCTGCCCACCCGCGGCGACAGCAGGCGCTCGAGCAGGCCGCGCTCGTCTTCGGGGCGATCTGGCGGGAAAGCGGCCTCCCCTTGCGAAAAATCAGCCATCAGGCGCGGGTAGCGGCCAAGAGCGGGTGAAGCGAGGGCTCTCCATCGTGGGCGTCGGGCCATTCGGCGCGGCGCTTGACGAAGGGATTGAGGAACAGCGCGGGCAGCTTGAGGAACAGCAACTCGGAATGAATGAAGCCGTCCACCATGCGCTCCCACGCCCGCGGCGCGCGCCGGGCGTGATCGCGCAGCCATTGTTCATAGGGCGCCCAGTGGCTCGGCTCGTCTTTCCGGATGATCTGGAAGATGCGCACCAGCACAGGGTCCGACCGCACGTGGCTGTTGGCCAGCAGGGTTTCGACCTGACGATAGCCCCGCCGTTCGGTCAACGCGATCACCCGGCACAGCCGCTCGAACAGATCGTCGTGCGCGATCACTTCATTCGTATCGAGCCGGTCGATCGTGCGCCCGAACATGATTTCAACGAAGCGGTCGATATGGCCGAACTTGCGCCCCACCTTCAGCGGCATGATCCCCCGGCGTTCGAACCAGCGGCGGAACATGACGTAGTGCTTACGCTCGTCCGCCCGGTGGCTCTCGATCATGGCGATCAGCGCCCGATCGTCTGGCGAGCGCGCACGAACCGCTTCCAGCACCCGGTCGATGGCGGTGTAGCCGCGATGCTCGTTATAAAGATAGATCGACCCCAGAAGATCGAGATACCGGCGGGCGAACCAGGCGCGCATGCTGCTCTCCCCCGCTGCGTGGCGGCCGCGGTGACGGCCGTTATAGACCCGCCCGGCGGAAAGAAGCACGGTTTTTTGCTTAACGGCGCCAGTCGAACGTATAGGTCAGCGCCAGCCCGCCCGAAATCTGATCGCGCGAGCCATAGCTTCGCACAATCGGCGAATCCGCCGCATCGCCTGTCATCCGGTCATACTTGGCATAGGCATAGAGGCCCCAGCTGGGACTGAGCGGGGTGAGGAAGGTTGCCGTGGCGCCGATGGCATGGATGCCGCCGCCCGGATCGTAAGCCGGCAACCCGCTGGCGGGCGCATCCGCCGGGGCGACGCCGAAATAGGCATCGTTGTAGCGGTTATCGCCCCAGGTCACGCGCGGCCCCACGGCGAAGAGCCAGCGATCGCCGTCGCGGAAGATCGCATCGGCGCCGGCCGTGCCGGTCCAGCCCTTGTGGCCGGAAAGGCCCTTGCGCAGTTCCGCCCGCAAGCGAAGATGATCGCCCAGCTCGTATTGGGCGAAACCGCCGGCTTCCAGGCTGAAGCCGACCTTGGGCAGAGTGGTGCCGACATCCTCCGCGGTGCGCGACCATTGCCAGTTGACCACCGGCCCCACGCTGACGCCGTGGCTCCGAACGAGATGGATGCCGAAGCTGTCGTCGGCCGCCTCGAACGCGAAGGGTTCATCGCCCCGCGCGCGGTCCAGCCCGACCAGCGCACCGATTCGCAGATCCTTGGCCCCGGGATAAGCGGGATAGGCCTGCGGGCCGATCATGACCCGGATGCGGACCGGCTCTTCGGAAGCCTTTTCCTGCGCGAAGGCGGGGGCGGCAAGCGCCAGCGCGGCCAAGGCGGCAGCGAAGGAGGCCAGCCGGCAATAGGGCGAAGTGGTCAGACGCGTACTCCCCGGGCGCGGCGCTCAATCCGCCCAATAAAGCCGTTCGGGATTATCTACCAATAGCTTGCGCTGGAGTTCCTCACTGGGCGCGATGCGCGGAATCATATCCACCAGGTGCCCATCGTCCGGGATATTGTCCTGCATGTTGGGATGCGGCCAGTCGGTGCCCCAGATGCAGCGATCCGGATAATCGGCCACCAGCGGCGCCACCGCCTCGGCAAAGGCATTCCACGGATCGCCGCCCCGCCCCTCTTTGGGGGGATCGAGCCGATCGGGGCACGTGGGCTTGAAGTGGATATCCGGGCGGCTGTCCAGCAGCGCGCGGAAGGCGCGCATGTCGGGGCCGTCAGAGCCTTGCGTCACGTCCGGGCGGCCCATGTGGTCCACCACCAGCGGCACCGGGATCGCGTCCATGAACGGGCGCAGTTCTTCCAGGATGTCGGCCTCGAAATAGATCACCACGTGCCAGCCCTTGGGCAGGCGCTTGCTCACTTCGAGAAACTTGTCCTTCGGCGCATCGTCGACCAGGCGCTTGAGGAAGTTGAAGCGGATGCCGCGCATGCCGCCGGCGTGCAAGGACTGCAAATCCTCTGACGAAATCGCCGGATCGACCACCGCCACGCCGCGCGCCTTACCGTCCGACAGGCGGATGGCGTTCAGCGTGGCGCGGTTGTCGGTGCCGTGGCAGCTCGCCTGAACGATGACGTTCCTCGAGAAACCCAGATAGTCGCGCAAGGCGAAGAGCTTTTCCGGCCCGGCATCTTCCGGCAGGTACTTGGCCTTGGGGCTGAACGGGAACTGCGCCATGGGCCCGAACACATGGCAATGCGCGTCCACCGCACCCGGCGGCGGGGTATAGCGCGGCTTGGACGGATTCGAGTGCCAGCTTACGATGCGATCGGTCATTCCTGCTCCACTACTTTCCTTTATTCAGGCAAACACCACGCCGTCCATCAGCTTGCGCGCGGTCCTCAGCAGGGCGGCGGTTTCCACTTCGCCGGTCTCGCCCATCGTCATCACGCAGGACATCTCCCCGCTGGGATGTTCGATGCTGAGCGTCTTGACCCGGCCTTCGGGGACCACCGCCACTTCGGCCGCCGGAGAACCTTCGACCAGACAGGCGGTGGCCGCCGTGACCGCGCCGAGCACGCCGATGCTGGCATGGGCGCGATGGGGAATGAATACCCGCGTGGTCACCGCACCGCCATGCCGGGGCGGCGCCACCAAGGTCATCTTGGGAACCGACTTCGCCTTCACGTCGCCCAGGTTCATCAGCGGGCCGGCGGCGAGGCGGATCGCTTCGATCTTCTCGCGGATCGGCGCGAACGCCTCGCTCTCCAGCTCCTCGCGCGTCTCGTAGCCACTGGCGCCGACGTCTTCCGCCTTGAACACGATGCATGGCATGCCGTTGTCGATCAGGGTGCAGCGCACGCCTTCGATCACGTCCACCGCCTTGCCCGTGGGCAGCAGCGCGCCGCAGGAAGAGCCGGCGGTATCGCGGAACTCCAGCGGGATCGGCGCATGGGTACCGGGGACGCCGTCGATGCGCGCATCGCCGGCATAAGTCACGGTGCCGCCCGGCGTCTGCACCGTGGCCACGGCGACCTGGCCGGTGTTCTCCATGAAGATCGCCACGCGGGTTTCGTCGCCGGTGGCCGCCACCAGCCCGCGCTCGATCGCGAAAGGTCCGATGCCGGCCAGGATATTGCCGCAGTTCTGCGCATCGGTGACGATCGCCTGATCGACGAAGACCTGCAGGAACAGGTAATCGACGTCGATCCCCTCGCGCGTCGATTTCCTCACCACGCCCACCTTGCTGGTCAGCGGATCGGCGCCGCCCATGCCGTCGATCTGGCGCGGGTCGGGGCTGCCCATCACGCGCAGCAGGAAGGCGTCGCGCGCCTCGGTATCCTGGGGCAGGTCCGAAGCGAGGAAATAGCCGCCTTTCGAAGTGCCGCCCCGCATCCACATGACGGGGGCCGATGCCTGAACCATCCGCTTCATCCTTCCCGCCTCGCTCCCAGGGCGAGGCCCCTGGCTAGACCCACTTCAAACCCATGTCGGTGAGCTTCTGGCGGAAGCCGTACATGTCCAGGCCAAGCTCCCCCGCGGCCAGGCGCTGGCGCTTGCTTTCCTCGTTGGCGGTGCGCGCCTGGGCGGTTTCGAGCACCTTGGCGGCTTCCGCGCGCTTGACCACGCACACGCCGTCATCGTCGGCGACGATCACGTCGCCCGGTTCGATATAGGCGCCGGCGCAGACCACCGGCACGTTCACGCTGCCGAGGCTGGCCTTGATCGTGCCTTGCGCGAAGATGCGCTTCGACCAGACGGGAAAGTTCATCTCGTGCAAGTCGCGCACGTCGCGCACGCCGGCATCGATGATCAGGCCGCGCACGCCGCGCGCCTGGGCGCTGGTGGCCAGCAGATCGCCGAAATAGCCGTCTTCGCATGGAGATGTCGGCGCGATCACCAGCACGTCACCTTCGCGGCACTGCTCGATCGCGGCATGGACCATGTAGTTGTCGCCCGGCGGGACCGAGATCGTCACCGCCGTCGCGCCGATCCTCGCGCCGGGATAGATCGGCCGCATGTAGCTGGCGAGCAGGCCCTTGCGGCCTTGCGCTTCATGCACCGTGGCGACGCCGCAGGCGCCGAGGCCATCAACCACGTCAATCGGGGTCCGTTCGATATTCTGGACGACGATTCCGCTCATCTCTCGCGATTCCTCACCAATGATGTACGCGAAGTCCGGTGGACCCGGGCGCCGCCTTGCGTCAAGGGCTGCGAGGGAGCCTTCGCAAACTTGTAAGCACTACTTACATTCAGTAACGGCAGAGCCAGAAGAATGCCTAGTTCGACAAACCCTCTTTCCGCGCCCGCTTCACCCGTGCGGGTGGCGCTGATCGGCTTCGGCGAGGCCGGCGAGAAATTCGCCCGCTCGGCGAACTGGCAGGGCCATGCGCGCGGCTGGGACATCCTGCCCGAACGGCGCGCGCTGATGGCCCGGTATGGCGTCGAATCCGCCGACAGCGCCGAAGCCGCGCTGGCCGATTGCGGGGTGCTGCTGTCGCTGGTCACCGCCGATGCCGCGCTCGAAGCCGCCCGGCAATATGCCGCGCTGCTGCCCGAAGGCTCGTTCTGGTGCGACATGAACTCCGTCTCGCCCGACACCAAGCGGCAGGCCGCCGCCCTCGTCGAAGCCGGCGGCGGGCGCTATGTCGACGTGGCGGTGATGGCGCCGGTCGATGCCGCGCTGGCCGTGCCGCTGCTGCTGTCGGGCCCCCACGCCGCCGGGGTGGAACCGCTGCTGGCCGCGCTGGGCTTTTCCAATACCCGGGTCGTGGGCGATGCGCTGGGCAAGGCTTCGGCGATCAAGATGATCCGCTCCGTCATGATCAAGGGGATCGAGGCGCTGAGCGACGAATGCGCCAGCGCGGCCGATGCGGCCGGCGTGTTCGACGAAGTGATGGCCTCGCTCGACGCTTCGGAGAAGACCGCCGGCTGGGCCGAGAAGGTGGCCTACAATCGCGAGCGGATGGAAGTGCACGGCCTGCGCCGCGCGGCGGAAATGGAAGAATCCGCCCGTACGCTGGAAGGCCTGGGAATCGAACCGGTGATGACGCGCGGCACCATCGTCCGCCAACGTCGCGCCGCCAAATCCACGGATAAGGGAAAAGAGGCCGCATGACTCTGATCATCGACTGCCATGGTCACTACACCACCGCGCCCGAGCCGCATAACCAGTGGCGCGAGGCACAGAAGGCCGCGTTCAAGGCAGGCACGGCTCCGCCCCCCTATCCGGCGATCTCCGACGACGAGATCCGCGAGACCATCGAGACCAACCAGCTGCGCCTGATCAAGGAGCGGGGGGCGGATCACACGGTGTTCAGCCCGCGCGCCAGCGCCATGGCGCACCACGTGGGCGACCAGGCGGTGAGCGAGGCCTGGTCGATCGCCTGCAACGATCTGATCTATCGCGTGACGGAACTGTTCCCCGAATGGTTCAGCGGCGTGTGCATGCTGCCGCAGAGCCCCAAGGCGGATCTGACCGCGAGCATCAAGGAACTGCGCCGCTGCGTGGAGGAACTGGGCTTCATCGGCTGCAACCTCAACCCCGATTCGAGCGGCGGGCACTTCGACCAGCCGCCGTTGACCGACGAATCATGGTTCCCGCTCTACGAGACGATGTGCGAGCTGGACGTGCCGGCGATGATCCACGTCTCGGGCAGCTGCAACCCGGCCATGCACGCCACCGGCGGGTTCTATCTCGCGGCCGATACCGTCGCCTTTATGCAGTTGCTCCAGGGAGACCTGTTCGGCCGTTTCCCCAATTTGCGATTCATCATACCGCACGGCGGTGGCGCGGTGCCATTCCACTGGGGCCGTTACCGCGGCCTTGCCGACATGCTGAAGCAGCCGAGCCTGGACAAGCACCTGATGAACAACGTCTATTTCGATACCTGCGTCTATCATCAGCCGGGCATCGATCTGCTGGCCGAAGTGATCGAGACCAAGAACATCCTGTTCGGCAGCGAGATGGTGGGAGCCGTGCGCGGGATCGATCCCACGACCGGGCATTATTTCGATGACACTAAACGCTATATCGATGCCCTTCCGCTGGATGAAGCTGCTAAACATGCGATCTTCGAAGGCAACGCACGGCGGGTGTTCCCCCGCCTGGATGCAAGGCTGAAGGCGCAGAACAGATGACCGAAACCGACCACGCCTCGATCGCGACCGGCTTCGCCCCGTGCGAGAAGCCCGAGCGTTACATCCAGCAACTCGTCAGCCACTGGAGCCACAAGATGGCCACCAGCTATGACGCGGGCGACGGCATGGGCGTGTTCCCGTTCTCCGACACCGAAAACGCGGTAATGACGGCGCGCGAAGGCGGCATCGCCATCACGCTGACCACCGGCGACCACGAGCGCAACGTGCACATGCGCGGCGTGATCGAGCGTCATCTCGATCGCTTCGCCTTCCGCGAGGCGCCGCTCACTTACGAATGGAAAGAACAATGAGCGACAAGAAAGAGCGGATCGACATCCACAAGTACCTCGCCGAGTTCGAGGACATCCCCGGCACCCGCGTGTTCACCGCGCAGCGGGCGCGCCAGGGGTATAACCTGAACCAGTTCGCAATGAGCCTGATGAAGGCGGAGAACCGCGAACGGTTCCTGGCCGACGAGAAGGCCTATCTCGACGAATGGCCGCTGACCGACGCAGCGAAGCAGGCGGTGCTGAATCGCGACTATAATGCGATGATCGACGAGGGCGGGAACATCTACTTCCTCTCCAAGCTGTTCAGCACGGACAGGAAGAGCTTCCAGTTCGCCGCCGGATCGATGACCGGGATGAGCCAGGAAGAATACGCCGAGATGATGCTCAAGGGCGGCCGTTCGCCCGAAGGACAGCGTTCGAAAAAAGGAGGCTACTGACATGGCCCGCATTACCGCCGGCATCACTTCGAGCCACATTCCCGCGCTGGGCGCCGCGATCCAGACCGGCAAGACCGGCGACGATTACTGGGGCCCGGTGTTCAAGGGCTACGAACCGATCCGCCAATGGATCAAGCGGCCCGGCAACACGCCGGACGTGGTGATCCTGGTCTATAACGACCACGCATCGGCGTTCGACATGAACATCATCCCCACCTTCGCCATCGGCTGCGCCGAGCGCTTCAAGCCGGCCGACGAGGGCTGGGGCCCGCGCCCGGTGCCCGACGTGATCGGCCATCCCGACTTGGCCTGGCACATCGCGCAGAGCCTGATCCTCGACGATTTCGACATGACCATCATGAACCAGATGGACGTCGATCACGGCTGCACCGTGCCGCTGTCGATGATCTTCGGCGAGCCTGAGGAATGGCCCTGCAAGGTCATCCCCTTCCCGGTCAACGTGGTCACCTATCCGCCGCCTTCGGGCCGGCGCTGCTTCAACCTGGGCGACAGCATCAAGGCGGCGGTGGAGAGCTTCCCCGAAGACCTTGACGTGCAGGTCTGGGGCACCGGCGGGATGAGCCACCAGTTGCAGGGGCCGCGCGCCGGCCTCATCAACAAGGAGTTCGACCTCAACTTCATCGACAAGCTGATCAAGGACCCCGAGACGCTGAGCAAGATGCCGCACATCGAGTATCTGCGCGAAGCCGGCTCGGAAGGCATCGAACTGGTCATGTGGCTGATCATGCGCGGCGCGCTGGGCGACAAGGTGGAGGAGCTTTACCGCTTCTATCACATCCCCGCGTCGAACACCGCGCTCGGCGCGCTGATCCTCCAGCCCGAGGGAATGGACGCGGAACCGCCCGCGATCCGCGAGCAGGTGGACGCCTGATCGATCCTCCCCTCCCGCTTGCGGGAGGGCCGGGGGAGGGCCTATCGGGTCAGGCGCTCCCTTCGGAACAAACCCGACCCTCCCCTAGCCCCTCCCCGTCAGCGGGGAGGGAACCAGTCAGGAGACCCCCATGCGCATTGCCCTCGTCGGCGCCGGTGCTTTCGGCGAAAAGCATCTCGATGGCCTGAAGAACGTCGACGGCGTCGAAATCGCCTCCGTCATCTCCCGCCGCATCGAGCAGGCGGAAGAAGTCGCCGCCAAATATGGCGCCAGCCATTGGGGCACCGAGCTGAGCGAAGCGCTCGCTCTCGACGATGTGGACGCGGTGATCCTCTGCACGCCCACCCAGATGCACGCCGAACAGGCGATCGCCTGCATGGACGCAGGCAAGCACGTGCAGGTGGAAATCCCGCTGGCGGATTCCTGGCCCGACGCCCAGGCGGTGATGGACAAGCAGAAGGAAACCGGCCTGGTCTGCATGGTCGGCCACACCCGGCGCTTCAATCCCAGCCACCAATGGGTGCACAACCGCATCGTGGCCGGCGAGCTGGCGATCCAGCAGATGGACGTGCAGACCTATTTCTTCCGCCGCAAGAACATGAACGCCAAGGGTGAGCCACGTTCGTGGACCGACCACCTGCTGTGGCACCACGCGGCGCACACCATCGATCTCTTCGCCTATCAGACGGGCAAGATCGTCACCGCCAACGCGATCCAGGGGCCGAAGCATCCGGAACTGGGCATCGCGATGGACATGTCGATCCAGCTCAAGAGCGAGACGGGCGCGATCTGTACGCTGTCGCTGTCGTTCAACAACGATGGGCCACTGGGCACCTTCTTCCGCTATATCGGCGATACCGGCACCTACATCGCCCGCTACGATGATCTGGTGACCGGCAAGGAAGAGCCGGTGGACCTGACGGGCGTGGCCGTGTCGAACAACGGCATCGAGCTGCAGGACCGCGAATTCATCGCCGCGATCCGCGAAGGGCGCGAGCCGAACAGCTCGATCGCCCAGGTGATCGACTGCTATCGCGTGATCGGTGAGCTCGCCGCCAGCCTGGAAGCGCAGGACGGCTGGTCCTGAGCCGTTAACGGGTTCTTGACCTGCCGAGAGTGTAGGGCGATCCTCGCACCAGAAAAATTGGAATGCGGGGGAATCGATGGCTGAACTGGACCGGATCCTGGGCGAAGCCCAGGAGACGCACCGTTTGATGCAGGAAGCGGTCAGGAGCACGGGCGACCGCGCGGTGCGCGACATCGTGCGGTTGCGCACGCGGTTCGCCACGCTGGTCGCCGAGATGATGGGCGCGATCAAGACCGATGCCCGCCTGAGCGCGCGGCCCGAGCTGGCGCGCGAGTTCGAGCGGCAGTTCTTCGAAATGCGCCAGGCGCTGGCCCAGCACCAGGCCGCCTGGCGCAGCGCGAACATCGATGCCGATTCCGCCGGCTATCGCCGCGCGACCGATGCATTGGGGCGCAAGCAGGACGAATTCTACACCTGGGCAAAGGACGCGCTGGTCGGCGCCTGATCCGGGCTTGCGACTTGGCGCCCGCCTCTGCACAGAGGGGGCATGAGTCTCAAAACCCGAACGATCGCCGGCACCGAGCTTCATCCCGTGGGGCTCGGCTGCATGAACCTGTCCTGGGCCTATGGCACGCCGCCGAGCGCGCAGGAAGGCGCCCGCCTGCTGGCCCGCGCACTGGACCTGGGCTGCAACCATTTCGATACCGCGCGCATATACGGCGCCGGGAAGAACGAAGCGCTGATCGGCGAAACGCTGCACGGCCGCCGGAACGAATTCTTCCTCGTTTCCAAGGGCGGCATCGTGGTGGACGGGCCGCGCCGGGGCGTCGATTGCTCGCCCGAGGCCATCAGTGCGGGGATCGACGAAAGCCTGCGCCTGCTGCGGACCGATCACATCGATCTCTACTACATGCATCGGTTCGATCCGAAGGTGCCGATCGCCGATTCGGTCGGTGCGATGACGCGGGCGATCGAAGCCGGCAAGATCGGGGCCTATGGCGTCAGCGAGTGGAGTTCCGCCCATATCCGCGAAGCCCACGCCGTGCATCCGGTGGGCGCGGTGCAGACCGAATATTCGCTGTGGACCCGCAACGTGGAATTGGCGGTGCTGGAAACCTGCCGTGAACTGGGGATCGCCTTCGTGGCCTTCTCGCCCGTGGGGCGCGGGGCGCTGGGCGGGCTACTGGAGGATCCTTCGACGCTGGAGGAGCAGGACCTCAGGACCAAGATGCCGCGCTTCAACGCCGAAAACTGGCCGCACAACCGCGCGCTGATCGCGCAACTGGTGGCGCTGGCGGAAGATGCCGGCGTCACCGCCGCGCAGCTGGCGCTGGCCTGGGTGCTGTCACGCGGGGAGCATGTTCACGTGATCCCCGGCACGACCAGCGAGCAGCACCTCGCCGATAACCTGCGCGCCTGGGAACTGCCGATCCCGCAGGACGTCCTGGACGCGGCGGGCGCGCTGATCAACGAGCAGACGGTGGCCGGCCATCGCTATCACGACGCGATCCGGCCGACGATCGACACCGAGGAGTTCGAACCGGCATGAACGATGTGCGCGCAACGGTCGGCTATGCCCGGCGCACCGCGCAGCGCCCCTATTTCTATGCCAACGCGCACGAGAAGGATTTCGTCCCCCTCGCCCCGGAAGAAGTGGCAATCGTCGATGCACGCGGCCTGGACTGCACGCTCGACCGTGAGGGCTTCACGCTTGTCCAGCACAAGAGCGCGGTGGCGGATCTGACCGATCTCGATCAGGTGACGGCGGTCCACCGGGGGGAGATCGCCGATCTGCTGCGGCAGGTCACCGGCTGCGACCACGTGGCGATGACGCCGATGGGCATCCTGCGCTTTTCGGAACGGCTGGGCGAGAACGCCGCGCACGACAATTCGCACCCGGCGCGGTTCGTCCACGTCGACATCGCGCGCGAGGCCGCCGCCGCCATGCGCGCCAAGGGTGCGCCGCCAGGCCGCACCGTGACGCGCAGCGCCCAGTACAATGTCTGGCGGGCACTCTCCGGCGCGCCGCAGGACGTTTCGCTGGCGCTCTGCGCCTGGCCCAGCATCGCACCCGAGGACCTGATCGATTGCGACGCGATCTTCGATCCGCTGGATGGCAGCGCGGAATGGAGCTTCGCCAATTACCTGCTGGCGGCCAACCCGAACCACCGCTGGTACTATTATGCGGACATGACGCCTGACGAAGCGATCGTGTTCAAGACCAGCGAAAGCGATCCCGCGCGGGCGCAACTGATGCCGCATGGCGCGTTCGACAACCCGCTCGCCGGGCCCGACTCGCCCCCGCGCGTGAGCCTGGAGATGCGCGGGACCTGCTACTGGTTCGGCTGAGTCCGGCGAGGCCGGCCCATCGGTAACGTTTCGTTAGGCATTGGGGCGGACAATGCCGCCGATGGCGCGCGCGATCCTTCTTTCCCTCACCACGGGCCGCATGGCGGAAGCGGCGCGCATCGCCCTGGTGATCGCCTGCGCCGCCACGCTGATCCTCGCTGGCGAAGCGCTGCCGCTTTAGGCCTGGCGCCGGCCGCCATATTTCAGATGAATCAGCGGGTACGGCCTGCCGGCGGGATCGGTATCCGATCGGCCCGTGCGCACGAAACCGCGCGCCTCGTAGAACGGCAGGGCATTGGTGGCCTGCTCATTGGCATCGACCACGGCATCGGGCGCGAGGGTGAGCGCGTGGTTCAACAGCGCGGTGCCGAAACCCCGCCCATGCACGGCCGGATCGACGAAGAGCGCATCGATCAGCTTGCCGTCCATGGCCAGGAAGCCGACCGGGCGATCGCCATCGTCGACCAGCCACAGGTCGGCGGTGGGCAGCCATTCGGCGACGATCGCATCGATATCGGCCCGATGCTCGGCACTGAGGAACGGGTGAGTCACCTCAACGGCGGCACGCCAGATCTCCAGCGCGCGCGCCGCATCGGCCCGCGTGCCACGCCGAACTTTCATTTCAGATCGGGCGCGGTCGCCTCGGCCCTGAGCAGGGCGATCGCCTCGTCCAGCGGCAGGACCCGCTGGCGTTCCTCGCCCAGGGTGCGGATGGCCACGGTGCCCTCCTCGGCCTCGCGCTTGCCGACGATCAGCAGGTGCGGAACCTTCTTCACCGAGTGTTCGCGCACCTTGTAGTTGATCTTCTCGTTGCGAAGATCGGTCTCGGCACGGATGCCCGCGGCGGCCAGCTTTTCAGCCACGGCATGGGCATAGCCATCGGCATCGGACACGATCGTCGCCACCACCGCCTGCACCGGGGCCAGCCATACCGGCAGCTTGCCGGCATAGTGTTCGATCAGGATGCCGATGAAACGTTCGTAACTGCCGAAGATCGCGCGGTGGAGCATGATCGGGCGATGGCGATCGCCATCCTCGCCGACATAGCTTGCATCCAGCCGCTCCGGCAGCACGCGGTCGGACTGGATCGTGCCGACCTGCCACGTGCGGCCGATCGCATCGGTAAGATGCCATTCCAGCTTGGGGGCATAGAACGCCCCTTCACCGGGAAGCTCCTCCCACCCGAAAGCTTCGGTGGCGAAGCCGGCCCTGGTCACGGCGTCGCGCAATTCGGCTTCGGCCACGTCCCACACCTCGTCGCTGCCGAAGCGGTTCTCCGGCCGCAGCGCGAGCTTGATCGCGTAAGTGAAGCCGAAATCCTTGTAGACCCGGTCGGCCAGCTGGCAGAACGCGCGCACTTCCTCCACGATCTGGTCTTCGCGGCAGAAGATATGCGCGTCGTCCTGGGTGAACTGGCGCACGCGCATCAGCCCGTGCAGCGCGCCGTGCGGCTCGTTGCGGTGGCAGCAGCCGTTTTCGTAAAGGCGCAGCGGCAGATCGCGATAGCTCTTGATGCCCTGGTGGAAGATCAGCACGTGCGCCGGGCAGTTCATCGGCTTCAGCGCCATCCATTCGGCGGCGTCGGAAACCAGTGGCCCTTCATCCTCGGTGTTCGGCACCTCGTCAGGGATGACGAACATGTTCTCGCGGTACTTGCCCCAGTGGCCGGATTGCTCCCACTGGCGCGCGTCCATCACCTGCGGGGTCTTGACTTCGCGATAGCCGGCGCCGTCGATCGCGCGGCGCATATAGGCTTCCAGCTCGCGCCAGATCACATAGCCCTTGGGGTGCCAGAACACGCTGCCGTGGGCTTCCTGCTGGAGGTGGAACAAGTCCATTTCCTGCCCCAGCTTGCGGTGATCGCGCTTGGCCGCTTCCTCCAGCCGGACGAGATAGGCGTCGAGCTGCTTCCTGTTGAGCCAGCCGGTGCCGTAGATGCGGCTGAGCATCGCGTTGCGCTGGTCGCCGCGCCAGTAGGCGCCGGAGACGCGGGTGAGCTTGAACGCCTGCGGATCGAGCTTGCCGGTGCTGGCGAGATGCGGGCCACGGCACATGTCCAGCCAGTCGCTGCCGGATCGATAGACGGTCAGTTCCTCGCCCTCGGGGAGGTCGGCGGCCCATTCGGCCTTGAAGCGCTCTCCCTGCTGCTCGAACCAGGCGATGAGCTGGTCGCGCGTCCAGGCTTCGCGGGTGAGCGGCTTGTCGGCGGCGATGATCTCGCGCATCTTCGCCTCGATCGCCGGCAGGTCCTCTTCGGTGAAGGGACCACGCGCGCCGGGGGCGAAATCGTAATAGAAGCCGTCGTCGGTCGCCGGGCCGAAGGTGATCTGCGTATCGGGCCACAGCGCCTGCACCGCCTCGGCCAGCACGTGGGCATAGTCGTGGCGCACCAGTTCCAGAGCGTCGGCCTCGTCACGCGCGGTGATCAGCGCCAGTTCGGCATCCCGTTCGAACGGGCGGCCGATATCGCGCACTTCGCCGTCCACGCGCGCCGCCAGCGCCGCCTTGGCAAGCCCGGGGCCGATGGCAGCCGCCACGTCGGCCGGCGTGGAGCCGGGCGGCACTTCGCGCACCGAACCATCGGGCAAGCTGATCTTGAGCATTTCGGTCATTGTGGGATTTCGTCCATCGCGGCCTCGCGCAATGGCACAAGCCCGCCTGCTGAGAAAGGGTTACTGCTCGGGAACCGAGAACTGGCCGGTTACCCGCCCGCCTTGGGTTGCCGTGGTCGAGGCCCCGCCACCCCCGCCTTCCACCGTAGAAAGGCCGGTGTTGAGGTCCATCGTCAGCCGCCCGCCGTTGAGCGTATCGGTGCCCCGGCGCAGCGCGACACCGCCCGAGAGGATGATGACGCGGCGGTTGAAATCATAGACCGCGGCCGCCCCGCGGGCGAATTCGGTGCCCCGGTGGACGGTGACGCCGCCGGTGGCATCGATCCGCTGGATGCGCAGCGAACCCTCATTGGTATAGGCCACCGTGGTGCGCGCGGCGGTGAGCTTGAGATCGCCCTGGGTGATGACCACGTCGCCCGAAAGGACCACGCGGTTCTGCCGGTCCTGCAACTCGATCCGATCGGCGGCGTAGTTCACCGGCTGGTTGGAATTGAACCCGGCGATGCCTTGCGCTTCGGCCAGAGAACCGAAGCCGAGCACGGCCGCCGCCACCGCGACGAACGCGGCGGCGAAGGAACGCAGGGCAACACTGCCGATCGAGCGGCGGTTCATCATCGTAACGGTCCTTACGCGCTCGATCCGGGGGTGAAAAGCCTCGCTCATGGCATCCGCATCTTTCCGGGCACCATCCGCAGCCGAGCCCTGCCTTCCAGGGCGAGGGTGCGGGCATCGAGATCGGCGCTGAGGCTGTTGGCGGAGAAAGTCCCCGCCGGGATCGCCCCTTCGACACCGCCCGAACCGACCAGCCGCCGGCCCGGCAGGTCCACCGACACGCCGCGCGCCGCGATGCGATAGCCGTCCGCCGCGGCGAACGTCACCGTGCCGTCCACATCCACCGTGCGATCGTCGATATTGTAGCGCCCGCCCGGCGCCTGCAGCACCGCCGGCCCATCGTTGAGCTGCATCCGTGCGGTCAGGTCACGCAGCTGCACCACCGGCACGCTGGCGCTCTGCTGCACCGCCTCGCCGGCCGAAAGGGTGAACGGGCGCCCTTTCTTGTCCTGCCCGCGATAGAGCGCTTCATCCACCCGCAGGCGATCCTCCGCCGTGGCCACCTTGTTGCGATCGAGCAGGAAGCTCACCTCGCCGCGCGGGCCCAGGGGGGAGATCAGCATCGCGGCCGCCACCGCGCCGACCAGCGCCGGAAGCACCACGGCCAGCACCCTCACCGCGCGGTCGAGCGAGCTGCCCGGAGCGGCGAAGGCCCGCCTTCGATCGCGGATATGATCGGCTTGCTCGCTCATCGCCAGCCCATGTGGCGGCTACGCCGCGCGTTTCAATCGTGGGTGAAGATGTCCTGCTCGGCCCATCCGGCGATATCGAGCCGGGCGCGCGTCGGCAGGAAGTCGAAGCACGCCTGGGCGATGCCCCGCCGCCCCTCGCGCGCCAGGCGTTCCTCGAACACCGCGACCAGCCGGTGCAGGAAACGCACGTCGGACGCCGCATAGTCGCGCTGCGCCTCGCTCAGCTCGGGCGCACCCCAGTCGCTCGATTGCTGCTGCTTGGAGATGTCCTCCCCCAGCAGTTCCTGGACCAGGTTCTTGAGGCCGTGCCGATCGGTGTACGTGCGAGTCAGCTTGCTGGCGATCTTGGTGCAGAACACCGGCGCGGCGACGACGCCGAGATAGTATTCGATCGCGGCCAGGTCGAAGCGGGCGAAATGATAGATCTTCACCCGCGCGGGATCGGCCAGCACGGCTTTCAGGTTGGGCGCATCGTAGCGGCTGTTGACGCCGAAGCGCACCAGATGTTCGTCCCCCTGCCCGTCGCTCACCTGCACCACGCACAGCCGGTCACGCGGCGTGACGAGCCCCATGGTCTCGGTATCGATCGCGATCGCCCCAGGCGCCAGCACGCCGGCGGGCAAGTCTTCTTCATGGAAATGCACTGCCATCGCCGGGCCTTAGGCCGATTGGGGATAGAGGGAAAGGGGCGGTGGCAAGCGCCCGCACACCGGCATAGACCCAGGGGCGTGAGCGAAACGATCCCGGAAAGCTGGCGCCCGGCGCTGGAACCCGTCCTGGCGATGCCGGAAAGCCGGCGCCTGGGCGGCTGGCTCCGCCGCGAAGAGGCCAGCGGCAAGACGATATACCCCCCGCGCGGGCAGCGCCTGCGCGCGCTGGAGCTGACTCCGCTGGACAAGGTCAGGGTCGTGATCCTGGGGCAGGATCCCTATCACGGGCCCGGCCAGGCGCACGGCCTGTGCTTTTCGGTGCCGGAAGGGGTGCGCGTGCCGCCGTCGCTGGTCAACATCCACAAGGAACTGCGCGACGACATAGGCGTCGCCATCCCGCCGCACGGCAACCTGGAGCACTGGGCGCGGCAGGGCGTGCTGCTGCTGAACAATTCGCTGACAGTGGAGGCCGGCCGCGCGGGCAGCCATGCCGGCAAAGGCTGGGAAGCGATCACCGATGCCGCCGTGGCCGCCGTCGCCCGGCGTGAAGAGCCCAGCGTGTTCATCCTGTGGGGCAGCCACGCCCGCAACAAGGCCCAGCGCGTGCCCGAACTGGGGCCGGGCACGCGCCATCTCGTGCTGACATCGCCCCATCCCAGCCCGCTCTCGGCCCATTCCGGCTTTTTCGGCTCCAAGCCGTTCAGCAAGGCGAACGCCTTTCTCGAAGCGCACGGACGGGGAAAGATCGACTGGTAGGCTCCTGCCTTGGGGGCGGGTGGAGCGGCCTGATTTCCATCGGCCGGAGACAGTTCTTTGGGATCGCCTGTTGCCAAGCGGCCCCGCGGATGCGAGCGATGGCCCGTGGCGACGGATAGATCCAAGGAAATGCACTGGGGTTTGCTTGCGGGCTCCGTAGGGCCGCGCATCCGGGTATTGCGCAACGCGCTGAGCGCGCGGTCGATCTCGGTCTCCGCGCCGCACGGATTGCCGACGGGCTCGCTCACCGTGCTCTCGCTCGTCGCCGCCAATCCCGGCAGCTCGCAGACGGCGCTGGCGGAACGCGCCGGGCTCAACAAGTCCGCGCTGGTGGGCATCATCGACCAGCTGGAACAGCGCGGCCTGATCGCGCGCGACCGCTCCACCATCGACCGGCGGCGCTATGGCGTCACTGTCACGCCGGAAGGCGAGAAAGCGATGGCGGCCCTGTTCGCGGCGGTGGACAAGGAAGAAAAACCCATCCGCGATGCCCTAGGCGCGGCGGACATGGACGTGCTGCTGGCCTTGCTCGACCGGGCGATCGGGGCGCTGGATACCCGGTAGCGCCGTTTCGGACGCCACCCCGGTCGAGCCGATCATCCTTCCAGCGCCGGCGGAATACGCGGCGGAAGGCAGCGAAGACGACCTGGCGGCGCGAGGAAAGACATTCCGCATCCTGCCGCAGAAGCGCGGTTGCCCGCAGTCCAGCCCGGACGTGATCATCGTCTGCGCGCCGGAAGACGAAGAAACTATCGCTACAGGCCCGCCGGCCCGCCCCCGCCCACCACGATGGAGGAGATCGGCGATGCACTGCGCCTGCAAGTCGGGCCGGTCGAAGGGGACGTCGTGCAGATGCCCACGCTCCATGGCGCGCCCTCCGTCGGCGTGCGTGCGCGCATTCGGTTCTGAATTCGAACGAGGCGCGCCGACCGGCGGCGGAAGACGAAGCGTCGTGCCAGATTTTTCTTCACGCAAAGACGCGAAGGCGCCAAGCCGCTTTTCACGTTCGCACGAAAGCCTTTGGTTTCGTCGTTGCGAGGAGGCGGAGCCGGCGAAGCAATCCAGGGCCGTTCCAACCGCCCTGGATTGGTTGGCCTTTGGCCAGCTTCGCTTCCGCTGCGCTCGCAATGACGAAGCTGGGATGAGATAGGCCACGCACGAAAGACCCGCTCGGCGCCCGCCGTCGCGGTGGCACTATCTCCTGGCCCCCGCGTGAGGCTTTGTTCGATCGTCAGCGCGGCAGTTCGCTTGCCCCCATCAGCGCCTGGTCCACCGCGCGCGCTGCCTGGCGGCCTTCGCGGATGGCCCAGACGATCAGCGACTGGCCACGGCGCATGTCGCCGCAGGCGAAGATCATCGGATCGCTGGTGCGATAATCGTCCGTGTTGGCGGCGACATTGCCGCGATCGGTCAGCGCGACGCCCGACTGCGCCAGCAGCCCCGGCTTGCGCGGACCGAGGAAGCCCATGGCCAGCAGGATCAGGTCCGCCGGAATGACGAATTCGCTGCCCGGGATCTCCGTCATCTGCCGGTCGATCCATTCGATGCGGGTGCACTTGAGTCCGGTGACGCGGCCGTCTTCGCCCACCACTTCCTTGGTCAGCACGGCCCAGTCGCGCTCCACCCCTTCCTCGTGGCTGCTGGAGGTGCGCAGCTTCATCGGCCAGTTCGGCCAGGTGAGCGCCTTGTCTTCCTTCTCCGGCGGACGAGGCATGATCTCGATCTGGGTCACGCTCTTGGCGCCCTGGCGATTGGCGGTGCCGACACAGTCGGAGCCGGTATCGCCGCCGCCGATCACGATGACATGCTTGCCCGCCGCGGTCAGCGTGCCGCGCGGGGCGGCGCGTTCCTCGCTGTCGCCGGCGTTGCGCTTATTCTGCTGGGTCAGGTATTCCATCGCCTGCCGCACGTCCGACAGCTCGGCGCCGGGGATCTGGAGCGGGCGCGGGTCTTCCGCCCCGCCGGCCAGCACGATCGCATCGAAGTTCTCCTTGAGAGCCCTGAGCGATACGTCCACGCCGACTTCGGTGGAGGTTTTGAAGGTCACCCCTTCCGCCTCCATCTGCACGGCGCGCCGGTTGATGAGGTGCTTTTCCATCTTGAAGTCGGGTATGCCGTAGCGGAGCAGGCCGCCGATACGATCCGCCTTCTCGAACACGGTCACCGAATGGCCGGCGCGGGCGAGCTGCTGCGCGCAGGCCAGGCCCGCCGGGCCGCTGCCGACGATGGCGACGCTCTTGCCGGTTTCCCGGTCGGGCACATGCGGCCGGATCCAGTGTTCCTTCCACCCGCGATCGACGATGGCGCATTCGATCGACTTGATGGTCACCGGCTGGTCGATGATGTTGAGCGTGCAGCTTGCCTCGCACGGGGCGGGGCAGATCCGGCCGGTAAACTCGGGAAAGTTATTGGTCGAATGCAGGTTATCCAGCGCGTTGCGCCAATCGCCTTCATAGACGAGGTGATTCCAGTCGGGGATCTGGTTGTTCACCGGGCAGCCGTTGTGACAATAGGGGATGCCGCAGTTCATGCACCGGGCGGCCTGGTTGCGCAGGCCTTCCTCGCTGTGCGGGACCACGAACTCCCGATAATGCCGGATGCGCTCCTTCGGGTCCGCATAAGTGCGGTCTTCGCGCCCGATTTCCAGGAAGCCGGTTTCCTTGCCCATCTGCAACTTATCCAATCAAACCTTCGTCATCCCCGCGAAAGCGGGGACCCAGTAGACGCTGCGCGACCTTTCCGGGTGCGCTGGGTTCCCGCTTTCGCGGGAATGACGAAAAAGGAAGGTGTCCATCTCTATTCCGCCGCGACGGTGGCGGCTTCGTCGCGTTCGGCTTCGAGCTGTTTCAGCGCGGCGGCATAGTCGCGCGGCATGACCTTGACGAACTTGCCCAATGCCGCCTCCCAATCGTCGAGCAGCGCGGCGGCGCGTTTCGAGCCGGTGTGCAGCTTGTGCCGCTCGATCAGGATGCGCAGCCGTTCGGCATCGTGGCGCAGCATATCGCCCATCCCGGAATCGCTGACGTTGACCGGGCGCTGTTGCGGGCGGCCGGCCCCCTCGTCTTCCGATGGCGCGGAATCGATCGGCACGAGATCGACTTGCGCCATATTGCAGCGATCGCGGAAGCTGCCGTCCTCGTCATAGACGTAGGCGATGCCGCCCGACATGCCCGCGGCGAAATTGCGCCCGGTGCGGCCGAGCACGGCGACAACGCCGCCGGTCATGTATTCGCAGCAATGATCGCCCGCGCCTTCGACCACCGCGACCGCGCCCGAATTGCGCACCGCGAAGCGTTCCCCCGCGACGCCGTTGAAATAGGCCTCGCCGGCGATGGCGCCGTAAAGCACGGTGTTGCCGACGATGATGTTATCGGTCGGCTCGCGGTCGACATGGCTCGGCTGGCGGACGATCACGCGCCCGCCCGACAAGCCCTTGCCGACATAGTCATTGGCATCGCCCACCAGGTCGAGCGTGACGCCGTGGACCGCCCAGGCGCCGAAGCTCTGCCCGGCCACGCCCGTGAAGCTGATGCGCAGCTGATCGGGCTTCAGGCCCGCATGGCCGTGGCGCCGGGCGATCTCGCCCGAAAGCATCGCGCCGACAGTGCGGTTGACGTTGCGCACCGTGCGTTCGAGCACCACCGTCTCGCCGCTCTCGATCGCCGGGCGGGCGGCCTCGATCAGATCGTTGTCGAGCGCGGCGGCCAGGCCGTGATCCTGCTCGATCGTCTGGTGCAACGACATGCCGGCCGCCGGTTCCACCCGGTGCAGCAGGCGGGAAAGGTCCACCCCGCGCGCCTTCCAGTGATCGATCGCCGGCTTCATGTCGATCCGGTCCACCCGGCCGATCATCTCCTCGACGGTGCGGAAGCCCATCTCCGCCATGATCTGGCGCAGTTCCTCGGCCACGAAGAAGAAATAGTTGATCACGTGTTCCGGCTGGCCGGTGAAGCGGGCCCGCAGCACCGGGTTCTGCGTCGCCACGCCCACCGGGCAGGTGTTGAGATGGCACTTGCGCATCATGATGCAGCCGGCGGCGATCAAGGGCGCGGTGGCGAAGCCGAATTCGTCCGCGCCGAGCAGTGCGCCGATGGCGACATCGCGCCCGGTCCGAAGGCCGCCGTCCACCTGCACGGCGATGCGGCTGCGCAGGTCGTTGAGCAGCAGCGTCTGCTGGGTTTCGGCCAGGCCGATTTCCCACGGGCTGCCCGCATGGGTCAGGCTGGTCAGCGGCGAAGCGCCGGTGCCGCCTTCATAGCCGGAGATGGTCACGTGATCGGCCCGCGCCTTGGAGACGCCCGCGGCGACCGTGCCCACCCCCACTTCCGACACCAGCTTCACCGAAACGCGCGCCGCCGGATTCACGTTCTTGAGATCGTGGATCAGCTGCGCCAGGTCTTCGATCGAATAGATGTCGTGGTGCGGCGGCGGGCTGATGAGGCCCACGCCCGGGGTCGAATGGCGAGTCCGGCCGATGATCTTGTCGACCTTGTGGCCGGGCAGCTGGCCGCCCTCGCCCGGCTTCGCGCCCTGGGCCATCTTGATCTGGAGATCGTCGGCATTGACCAGATATTCGGTGGTGACGCCGAACCGCCCGCTGGCGACCTGCTTGATCGCCGAACGCATCGAATCGCCGTTTTCCAGCGGGCGGAAGCGCTGGGGATCCTCGCCGCCTTCGCCGGTGTTCGACTTGCCGCCGATGCGGTTCATCGCCTTGGCCAGCGTGGTGTGTGCTTCCCAGCTGATCGAGCCGTAGCTCATCGCCCCGGTGGCGAACCGCTTGACGATTTCCTCGGCCGGCTCGACCTCTTCCAGCGGAAGGGGTCTTGCCGCCTTCTTCAGCTCCATCAGCCCACGGATCGTCAGCAGCCGCTGGGACTGCTCGTTGATGGACTTCGCGAACTCTTCGTAGTTCTTGTAATCGTTGCCGCGCACCGCATGCTGCAGGCTGGCGACGGATTCGGGCGTCCAGGCATGATCCTCGCCCCGCAAGCGATATTGATAGATGCCGCCGACATCGAGCATCTTCTCGTAGATCGGGTTGTCGCCATAGGCGGCGGCGTGGCGCCGCACCGCCTCTTCGGCCACTTCCCGCAGGCCGATGCCTTCGATCGTGGTCGCCGTGCCGGTGAAGTACTTGTCCACGAACTCGCTCGACAGGCCGACCGCGTCGAAGATCTGCGCCCCGCAATAGGACTGATAGGTCGAGATGCCCATCTTGGACATGACCTTGAGGATGCCCTTGCCGATGGCCTTGATGTAGTTCTTGTGGACCTGCTTGGTGGTCAGTTCCGGGAACTTGTGCTTGCGGATCTGCTCCAGCGTCTCGAACGCGACATAGGGATTGATCGCTTCCGCGCCATAGCCCGCCAGGGCGCAGAAATGATGCACCTCCCGCGCTTCGCCGGTTTCCACCACCAGGCCGGTCTGCATCCGCAGGCCCTGCCGGACCAGGTGATGATGCACCGCCGCCGTTGCCAGCAGGGCCGGCATGTCGATCCGGTCCTTGCTCTGCGCACGGTCCGACAGGATGAGGATGTTCTTGTCCGCCAGCACGGCTTCGGTGGCCGCCCAGCACATTTCCTTGATCGCCATCTCCAGCCCGTCGACGCCGGTGGAGGCATCCCAGGTCATGTCGATGGTGGCGGTGCGGAACGCGCCGTCGAGCGCTTCCTCCACCGAGCGGATCTTCGCCAGATCCTCGTTGGACAGGATCGGTTGCGAGACTTCCAGCCGCTTGTGCGTGCCGGCGCCATGGCCCAGCAGATTGGGGCGCGGGCCGATCATCGACAGCAGGCTCATCACCAGTTCCTCGCGGATCGGGTCGATCGGCGGGTTGGTGACCTGGGCGAAGTTCTGCTTGAAATAATCGAACAGCAGGCGGGGCCGGCGGCTCAGCACCGCGATCGGCGTATCGGTGCCCATCGATCCGATCGGATCATCGGCATTCACGGCCATCGGCTCGAGGAACTTGGTGATATCCTCTTGCGTGTAGCCGAAGCCCTGCTGGTGCCTGAGCAGGGTCTCGTCGTCGGTGACGATTTCCTGCAGATGCGCATCGAGCGCCTCGAGATCCTCCAGCTTGTACTGCGCCTGGTTCAGCCACCGCTCGTAAGGATGCGCTTCGGCGAGCTGAGCCTTCAGCTCCTCGTCCTCGACGATACGGCCCTGCTCCAGATCGATCAGCAGCATCCGGCCGGGCTGCAGCCGCCACTTGCGGACGATGTCCTCTTCCCGGAACGGCAGTACGCCGCTTTCCGACGCCATGCAGACGATATCGTCGCGTGTCACGGTGAAGCGCGCGGGGCGCAGGCCGTTGCGATCCAGCGTGGCGCCGATCTGGCGGCCATCGGTGAAGGCCACGGCGGCCGGGCCGTCCCACGGCTCCATCAGCGCGGCATGATATTCGTAGAACGCGCGGCGCGCCGGATCCATCGTCGGGTTGCCGGCCCAGGCTTCCGGGATCAGCATCATCATCGCATGGACGAGGCTGTATCCGCCGAGCAGCAGCAGTTCGAGCGCGTTGTCGAGGCAGGCGGTATCCGATTGCCCGTGGGGCACGATCGGCCACAGCTTATCGAGATCGGCGCCCAGCAGCGGCGATTCCATCGTCCGCCGGCGGGCGTTCATCCAGTTCACGTTGCCGCGAACGGTGTTGATTTCGCCGTTATGAGCGATGAGGCGATAGGGGTGCGCCAGCTTCCAGCTGGGGAAGGTATTAGTCGAGAACCGCTGATGCACCAGGCCCAGCGCCGAAACGCACAGCGGATCGCGCAGATCGCCGTAGAAGCTGCCCACCTGGTTCGCCAGCAGCAGGCCCTTGTAGACCACCGTGCGGCTGGAGAAGCTGGGCATGTAGAGATGCGTGATCTCGGGCATGCCGTGCTTTTCCGCCAGGTCGGCCAGCGGGTTCTGCGTCTGCTTGCGGATCACGATCAGCTTGCGCTCGAACGCGTCCTGATCGGCGCAGTTATCGCCCCGGCCGACGAAGCACTGGCGGATCATCGGCATGGATTCGAGCACGGCCTTGCCCAGCCCGTCGGTGTTGGTCGGCACGTCGCGCCAGCCAATCAGGTGCTGGCCTTCCTTGGCGATGAACTTTTCGAACTGGCCGCAGATGAACTCGCGCGCTTCCTCGCGCTGGGGGAGGAAGCACATGGCCACGGCGTAATCGCCCGGCGGCGGCAGGGTCAGCCCTTCGCTTTCCGCCCATTGGCGATAGAGCGGGTCCGGGATCTGCAGCAGGATGCCCGCGCCGTCACCCAGCAGCGGATCCGCCCCCACCGCGCCGCGGTGATCGAGATTGGCGAGAATTTCCAGCGCCTGGCTTACGATCGCGTGCGATTTGGCGCCCTTGATATGGGCGACGAAGCCTACACCGCAGGAGTCATGTTCGTTGCGGGGATCGTATAGGCCCTGAGGCGCGGGGTACTCTCTTAACACACTTGTTCCTGTTCCAGCCGGCAGGGTTCCCGGAGCCACGGCATGGCGCCATGGCCCGAATCACCCCAAATTGGGGGCCCGGATTGTTGCGAGCCCCCCCCAATGACGGCAGGACACGGTTTTTGCAAGATAGCAGCGACAGCGCCACAAAGTTGCGCCTGACACGGTGCCGGCGCAATTTCGCGTCAGGCACGCCTACGCCCGGCTAGCGCGGGTTGGCCCTGATCCACTGTTCCACCACCGGCGCGATCCGGGCGCGCCATTTGCTGCCGTTGAAGATGCCGTAATGGCCGACGTCCTTGGCTAGGTGATACTTCTTGCGCTTCTTCGGCAGGCGCGTGGCCAGATCGAGCGCGGCCTTCGTCTGCCCGATGCCGGAGATATCGTCCCGCTCGCCCTCTATCGCCAGCAGGGCGGTGTCGCGGATGGCGCCCGGATCGATCGGCTTGCCGCGATGGACGAATTGACCCCGGGGCAGCGTGTGGCGCTGGAATACGTGCTCGATCGTCTGGAGATAGAACTCGGCGGTCATGTCGCAGACCGACAGGTATTCATCATAGAACCGCTTGGTCGCGTCGGCGCTTTCCTGGTCACCCAGGGTGAGATGCTTGAACATCTCGTAATGGCTCATCAGGTGGCTCTGGATATTCATCGACAGGAACCCGGCGAGCTGCAGGAAGCCGGGATAGACCCGCCGTCCGGCGCCCGGATAATTGAGCGGCACGGTGGCGATCACGCTGCGCTTGAACCACGACAGCGGCCGCTCCATCGCCACGTCGTCCACCGGGGTGGGGCTGGCGCGGGTGTCGATCGGCCCGCCCATCATCGTCAGCGTGGCCGGGCGGCACGGGTCGCGCTCCGCCCCCATCACCGCCGCGGCCGCAAAGGCCGGCACCGAAGGCTGGCACACGGCGAGCACATGCGTATCGGGGCCGATGAAGCGGAGGAATTCGATCAGATAGTCGATATAATCGTCCAGATCGAAACGGCCTTCCGACACCGGCACCATCTTGGCATCGGCCCAGTCGGTGATCCACACGTCCTGGTTTTCCACCATGCGCGCCACCGTGCCGCGCAGCAGCGTGGCGTAGTGGCCGCTCATCGGCGCGACGATCAGCAGCCGGGGCGCATCCTTGGGCAGGCCCTCGCGCTTGAAATGCCGCAGGGCGCCGAACGGCTTTTCCAGCACCACGGTTTCGCTCACGGCCCGTTCGGCGCCGTCCACGTCCACCGTGGCGATGTTGAAGGCGGGCTTGCCGCGTTCCTCATAGAGATGGGCGAAGACCTGGAGCGCGCTGGCGATGATCGGCCCGGTTCCGAAATAGCCCATCGGCAAGGCCGGGTTGTTGAGCAATTCGGCCCCGATCGCCGCCCAGCTGCTGGCGCTGCCCAGCAGCGAGCGTTGCAGCTCGTAGGTGTCGTAAAGCACTAGGCGCCGCCCGCCGGCGCGAGATCGATCCTGCTCATCACCCTTATGTAAGCGTTCTGTTGCGGCGCGGCAAACGCTCTCGTTCGAGGTCACGCTTCTAACCGCGCGCCTAATCGGCTAGGCGCGCGCCATGGCCCGCCGTCCACGCCCGCTCCCGCCCGAAGGAAAGCCCGCCAAGGATCTTGGCCCGCTGCGCATGATCTGGCGGGAAACCTTCCGCTATCGCGGGCGAGTCGCCGCGGCGCTGGCCGCGCTGGTCGTCAGTTCGGCGGCCACGCTGGCGATCCCCTATCGCTTCAAGGAGATCATCGATCGCGCGTTCGGCGACAAGGCCGACCTGGTGGTGATCAACCATTCGTTCCGCTATCTGATGATGATCGTCGTGGTGCTAGGCGTGGCCAGCGCGGTGCGGTTCTATTTCGTCAGTTGGCTGGGCGAACGGGTGGTCGCCGATCTCAGGCTCAAGGTGCAGACCAACCTGCTCAGGCTGTCGCCCGGCTTCTTCGAGGAGAATTCGCCCAGCGAGATCGCCTCGCGAATGACGTCCGACACCGCGATCATCGAACAGGTGGTGGGCACGACCGTATCGGTCGCCTTGCGCAATCTGATCACCGGCCTCGGCGGCGTGGTGCTGCTGTTCGTGCTGGCCCCGGTGCAATCCGCCTATCTGGTGGGCGGCGCTTTCGTCATCGCGCTGGTCATGCGCCTGTTCGGCCGCCGCCTGCGCACCGTCGCCCGCACCAGCCAGGACCGGGTGGCCACCGTCGGCGCGAGAGTGACCGAAGTGCTGGGCGCGATGAAGATCGTCCAGGGCTTCAACCAGGAACAGCGCGAAGCCGACCGTTTCGGGGAAGCGGTGGAAGCTACCTTCGATACCGCCAAGCGGCGCATCCTGCTGCGGGCCATAATGACCGCCGGCTTCATCACCATCGTGTTCGGCGCCATTACGGCCTTGATGTGGGACGGCGCGCTGAGCGTGGCGGCGGGGCGGATCACCGGCGGGACCATCGCCGCGATCGTGGTGGTCGGCGTCATGGTGTCGGGCGCGTTCGGGGCGCTGTCGGAAGTCTATGCCGACCTGCTGCGCGGCGCGGGCGCGGCCAGCCGCCTCAACGAGCTGCTGCTGGAAAAGCCGCAGATCGCGCCGCCCGCCCGCCCGATAGAGCTGCCCAGCCCCGCGCGCGGCAGCCTGGCGTTCCAGGGCGTGACCTTCCGCTATCCGACCCGGCCCGAAACCGCCGCGCTGGCCGATTTCGACCTTACGGTGGAACCGGGAGAGAATGTCGCCATCGTCGGCCCCTCGGGCGCGGGCAAGTCCACCGTGTTCCAGCTGGCGGAACGGTTCTACGATCCCCAGGCCGGCACGATCCGGCTCGACGGGGTGCCGCTGGTCCAGGCGGACCCGGCGGAAATCCGCCGGCGGATCGCGCTGGTGCCGCAGGAAGGCACGCTGTTCGCCGCCAATGCGCGCGACAACTTGCGCTACGGCAACTGGGACGCGAGCGAGGACGCGATCTGGGAGGCCGCCCGATCAGCCAATGCCGAAGGCTTCCTGCGCGCCCTGCCGCAGGGGCTCGACACCTTCCTGGGAGAAGGCGGGGCGCGGCTTTCCGGCGGGCAGCGCCAGCGCATCGCCATCGCCCGCGCCGTGCTGCGCGATGCGCCGATCCTGCTGCTGGACGAAGCGACCAGCGCTCTCGACGCCGAGAGCGAGCGGCTGGTGCAGGAAGCGCTCGAGCGGCTGATGGAAGGGCGCACCACGCTGGTCATCGCCCATCGCCTGGCCACCGTGCGCGCGGCGGACCGGATCGTGGTCATGGACGAAGGCCGCATCGTGGAACAGGGCACTCATGCCGAATTGCAGGCGGCCGGCGGGCTCTATGCCCGGCTCGCGGCACTGCAATTCAACGATGCCGCCGCCGCTTGACGCGCGCTCTCAGCCCGCATTAATCGACCAAGTATCATATGAAACCGACGAAGCGCGCCCGCTTCGGGATCGGCGCGCTATAGCCGTTCGATCTATCCATTTGCAGCCGCCCGGCTGACGAAAGGCTTTGCACTATGATCCGATCGCTGTGGACCGCTGGACTATCCGCCTTGGCCCTTACCCTGGCGATGCCAGCCGTGGCGCAGGACACGGCGGAGGAACGCAGCGCGCCGCCGCAGATGTCATTCGGCACCTGGGGCGTGGATGTCAGCGGGCTCGACCCGGCGATCGATCCGGGTGATGACTTCTTCGCCTACGTCAATCGCAAGTGGATCGACGCCAACCCGATCCCGCCCGAGTTCGCCCGATACGGCGCGTTCAACCTGCTGGCCGAGAAATCCACGGCCGATGTCGAGAAGCTGATCAGCAGCCTGGTCACGTCCAATCCGCCCGCCGGATCGCAGGCACGCCGGATCGTCGATGCCTTCGATGCCTATCTCGATACCGCCGCGATCGACGCCAAGGGCCTTGCCCCCGCGCAGCCCTACCTGGACAGGATCGCCAAGGCCCCCGATCTGGCCGCGCTTGCCGAACTCTTCGCCGAGCCGGGCTATCCCGGGCTGATCGCCGCCGGCGTGACGGTCGATCCGAAGGACCCCAACAGCTACATCGTCGCCGTCGGCTTCGATGGCATGGGCCTGCCCGATCGCGATTTCTACCTGGTGGACAGCGAGCGCAATCGCGCGATCCAGGCGGCCTACAAGGATTACGTGGCCTTCCTGCTCGGAAAGGCCGGCTATGACGATCCGCGGGCCATGGCCGAGAAGGTCTATGCCTTCGAGCATCAGGTGGCCGAGGTGGAATGGGCACGCGCCTCGCTGCGTGACGACAACATCACGTACAACAAGCTCTCGCACGCGGAGCTGCTGGCGCTGGCGCCGCAATTCCCCCTCGCGCGAGAGCTGACGGCCGCCGGATTCGGCGACCAGCAGCAATTCCTCGTCCCGCAGATCCCGCCGACCGCCGAGGAGATCGCGCAGTACAGGATCACCCCCGAGATTCTCGATGGCATCGGCGGCGGCACGCCGGCCATGCTCACGCTGCTCGGCGAAACGGACCTCGATACGATCAAGGCCTTCATGGTCGCCCGCTTCCTCAGCAACAGCGCGCCGGTTCTGCCGAGCGAGATCGATGACGCCAATTTCGCCTTCTACGGCAAGCTGCTGAACGGGCAGGAAGTGAAGCGGCCGCGTTGGAAGCGGGCCATCGCCTCCACCGAAGGGATGCTGGGCGAGCAGCTCGGCAAGCTCTATGTCGACACCTATTTCCCGCCCGAAAGCAAGGCGGCGATGGATGCGCTGGTGGCCAACTTGCGCAAGGCGCTGGCGGCAAGCATCGCCGAAAACACCTGGATGAGCGAGGCGACCAAGAAGGAAGCCATCGCCAAGCTCGACGCCTTCACCCCCAAGATCGGCTATCCGGACACGTTCGAGACTTATGACGGCCTGGACATCCGGGCGGACGATCCGCTGGGCAACCGCGTGCGGGCGATCGGCTGGCAGCTGGCGGACGATCGCTCCAAGCTCGGCAAGCCGGTGGACCGGAGCGAATGGGGCATGCTGCCGCAGACGGTGAACGCCTATTACAATTCGGTGTTCAACGAGATCGTCTTTCCGGCGGCGATCCTGCAACAGCCGTTCTTCGGGCCCAATGCCGATCCGGCGGTGAATTACGGCGGCATCGGCGCGGTGATCGGCCACGAGATGGGCCATGGCTTCGACGATCAGGGGGCGAAGTCAGATGGCAGCGGCGCGCTGCGCGACTGGTGGGCGCCGGAAGACCTCGCCCATTTCACCGAGCTGGGCAACAAGCTGGCCGCGCAATACAACCGGTATTGCCCCTATGACGATGGCAAGACCTGCGTGGACGGGCGTCTGACGCTGGGTGAGAACATCGGCGATGTGGGCGGGCTCAGCCTGGCCTATCGCGCCTATCGGATGTCGCTGAACGGCAAGGAAGCGCCGGTGATCGACGGGCTGACCGGCGACCAGCGGTTCTTCATCGCCTGGGCGCAGGTCTGGCGCTCCATGCAGCGCGAGGCCGCCGGCCGCCAGCGGCTGCTGACCGATCCGCACAGCCCCGAGGAATTCCGCGCCAACGGCGCGGTGCGCAACCAGGACGCCTGGTACAAGGCCTTCAACGTGACCCCGGACGACGCTCTCTACCTGCCGCCCGAGGAACGCGTGCATATCTGGTGACGATGCGACAGGTGGAGCGGGCGGCGCTTGACTTCATCGCCCGCTCCGCCATGACCCGGCGCCCATGGGACTGACCCTCACCGCCATCCTGCTCGGCATTGTCGAGGGCCTGACCGAGTTCATCCCGGTCTCCTCCACCGGCCACCTGATCCTCGCTTCCGAGCTGTTCGGATACAGCTCCGCACAATGGTCCGCGTTCAACGTGGTGATCCAGCTGGGCGCGATCCTGGCGGTGGTGGTGCAATACTGGCGCACCTTCTGGAACGCCGGCATCGGCGTGCTGGCCCTGCAACAGGAAGGCCTGCGTTTCGCGCGCAATATCCTGGTCGCCTTCCTGCCTTCGGCGGTGCTGGGGCTGCTGCTGAAAGACTATATCGACGTGCTCCTGCAAAGCCCCTCGGTCGTGGCCTGGGCGCTGATCCTGGGCGGAATCGCGATCCTGGGGATCGAGAAGGCGGTGACGCCCGGCCCCTCCGTCGGCGTGGCGGAGCTGCCGCTGAAGCAGGTGATCGGCGTCGGGTTCGCCCAGTGCCTGGCGATGATCCCGGGGGTCAGCCGTTCCGGCGCGACGATAATGGGCGCGCTGGCGATGGGCGTCGGCCGCAAAACGGCGGCGGAGTTCTCCTTCTTCCTCGCGGTGCCGACGATGATCGGCGCATCGACGCTGGAACTGGCCGACAACCACGTGCAGCTGGCCAGCGGCGGCGGCGTGGGCTGGGGCGAGATCGCGGTCGGCTTCGTCGTCTCCTTCCTCGTCGCGCTGGCGGTGATCCGCGTGTTCGTGGCCTATGTCAGCCGCCACGGCTTCGCGCCGTTCGCCTGGTATCGCATCGTCGTGGGCGCCGCCGCGGTGGCCTGGCTGGCGCTGCGGTGAGGCTTATCAGACATATTTTTGCCGTATTTCGCGGAACCAAAGGCCCGCAGCAGGATTGACCGGAAAGCGCACACGGGTGCGCTTTGTCCCGGCTGACGGCGGCGACGCTGCGTCGCCAACGAAATGAAGCGAAACGGAAAAGGGGTACCGGAATGAAGAAGCTTATCGCGATCGCCTCTCTGGCGGCGCTGGGCCTTGGCGTGGCGGCTTGCGACAGCGCCGCCGAAAAGGCAGCCAAGGAAGAAGCGGAAGCCACCGAGCAGGCGGTCGACGCGCGCGCCGACGCCATGGAAGCGGCGGCCCAGGGCACCGCGACCGAAGAGGCCGTGGAGAATCAGGCCGATGCCATGCGCGAATCCGCCGACAAGGCAGCGGACGCCGCCGAGGATCGCGCGGATGCGGCCGGAAACGCCATGCAGAGCTCGACCGGCCAGTAAGCCAGGCACCGAGACGAAAAAGGCCGGCCCGGAAGCGATTTCCGGGCCGGTTTTTTCATGCCGTCAGACCGGCTTCGCCCCCGAACCGCGCCCGCCACGCAGATGATACTCCTGCGTGCCTCGGTTCAGCACGTCATCTACGTCGATCAATGCCGAGTTGGCGTAAGTGAAGCCTGGGTTGATACTGCGGTACAGGCGATCGAAATCGCGCTCCACCGTCTGGTGATAGAGATCGCTGAAGCTTTCGATCACGAAGTAGGTCGGTTGCAGATCGTCGATCACGTAGTCCGTGCGCATGACTCGATCGACGTTCAGCATGATCCGATTGGGCGAGCGACCCTCCAGCGCGAAGACCGCTTCGCGCGGGCCGGACAGGATGCCCGCGCCATAGATGCGCAAGGCCCCCTGTTCGAGCATCAGCCCGAATTCGACGGTGTACCAGTATAGCGCGCCGAGCGCCTTCAGCCGGTTGTAGCGCATCGCCTTCCATCCGGCCCGGCCGTATTCCTGCATGTAATCGGCGAAGACCGGATCGGTCAGCAGGGGGACATGGCCGAACACGTCGTGAAAAACGTCCGGTTCCTGGATGTAGTCGAACTGGTCGCGGCCGCGGATGAAGTTGCCGGCCGGGAAGCGGCGATTGGCAAGGTGCCAGAAGAACACGTGATCGGGGATCAGCATCGGCACCGGCACCACGCTCCACCCGGTCAGCGCGCCGAGTTCTTCCGAAAGCCGGGCGAATTCCGGCACGCCGCCGCGATTCAGGTGCAGCTTCTGCAAGCCCGCCATGAAGGCGGAGCAGGCGCGGCCGGGAAGGATATCCATCTGCCGTTCGAACAGCGCATTCCAGATCGCATCCTCGTCCGCCGAATAGCTGCGCTGATGGGGCTCCAGCCAGTCCTCGCCCACATGCGCCGGGCGGCGCAGCGGCGCGGTGAACACATCCGGGTCCACATCGGGCAGGGCGGAGAAATCGCCCCTGGGATCGGCGATGGCGGCCATGGCTTGCATGGGAACGTCTAGCACACCGCGGCGTGCCGACAAAAACGCAGGTTATCGCGCCGCCCGCGTTTCGGCGGCGGTGGGGGTGGCGGAGGGCGGCGCCTGGGGCGGAAGGCGCTGCTCATCGAGCATTTCCGCCGCCTGATCCAGCGCCCGCTCTTCACCCACGGTCACCGCGCCGGGGCCGGGATCCTCGTCAGCGGCGCCACAGCCGGACAGCAGCACGGCAGCCAGGCAAAGGGCGGGCAAGGCGCCAGCCCTGTCCGCCCCCATGGATTTGCCGGAAAGCAAAGGGCTTACTGCGCCTCGGCCGCCTTGGCGGCGGCTTCCGCTTCGGCGGCTGCATCGACGGCGGCATCGCCCGCCTCTTGCGCCGTGGCGTTCACCGCGCCTTCCGTAGCGGCCGCTTCGGTGGCCGCGTCGCTGGCGGTGTCGGCAACGGGATCGGGCGCGTCGGCCATGGCTTCGTCAGCCGGCATCTCGACCGTATCGGCCATCGCGTCTTCCGACGCATCGTCGGCACTGCCGCAGCCGGCCAGGGCAAAAGCGCCGGCGGCAGCGGCGATGAGGGCGAATTTCTTCATCGGATAGACCTCTTCCTTGTCGTCCTTAAAGCAGGCGAACCGTACCTGCGCCTGGCTTCACTAGCCGAGCCGCCCGGCCAAGAAAACGGCAAAACCGTGGCACGCGCGGTTCACGCCGGCGCGCCGATCTGCCACAGCCTTGCCCATGGCGACGGCGGTGGAACGGATCGGCGACGCCCGCGACACGCTGCGCCGGGTCTTTGGGTTCGAGCAGTTTCGCGGCGTTCAGGCCCAGGTGATCGAGCGGGTTCTGGCAGGCGAATCGACGCTGGCGGTGATGCCCACCGGCGCGGGCAAATCGCTGACCTACCAGCTTCCCGCCACGATGCTGCCGGGCACCTGCGTGGTGGTCTCCCCCCTGATCGCGCTGATGCACGACCAGCTCCGCTCGGCGCGGGCCAACGGCATTCGCGCGGCCACGCTGACCAGCGTGGACGACGATCGGGCCGCCACCATCGCCGCCTTCCGCGCCGGCGAGCTGGACTTGCTCTACATCGCGCCCGAGCGGGCCAGCCAGCCGCATTTCCGCGAGCTTCTGGCCAGCGCGCCGCTGGCCCTGTTCGCCGTGGACGAGGCGCATTGCGTATCCGAATGGGGGCACGATTTCCGCCCCGATTATCGCCAGCTCCGCCCGCTGATGGATGCCTCCCCGCAAGTGCCGCGCCTGGCGCTGACGGCCACGGCGGATGCGCACACGCGGGCGGACGTGCTGAGCCAGCTCGGCATTCCGCCGGAAGGCCTGGTGGTCGCCGGCTTCGACCGGCCCAACATCCGCTACGCGATCCGCCATCGCGAAAACGGCGCGCGCCAGCTGGCCGATCTGCTGCGCGAGCAGTGCGGCCCCGGCATCGTCTATGCCCCCACGCGCCGGAAAGTGGACGATCTGTCGGCCAAGCTGGCGGCGGCGAGCGGGCGGCCCGTGCTGCCCTATCACGCCGGGCTGCCGGCGGAAGAACGCGCGGCCAATCAGGCCGCCTTCGTCGCCAGCGAAGACATGGTCATGGTGGCGACCATCGCCTTCGGCATGGGCATCGACAAGCCCGACGTGCGCTTCGTGGCCCACGCGGGCATCCCGAAATCGATCGAGGCCTATTACCAGGAAACCGGCCGCGCCGGCCGCGACGGCGATCCCGCGCTGGCGCTGATGCTGTGGGCCGCGGGCGATTTCGCCCAGGCCCGCCAGCGGCTCGGCGAGATCGAGGAAGCGCGGCAAGTGGGGGAGCGGGCGCGGCTGGACGCCCTGGCGCGGCTGGTCGAAACGCCCGGCTGCCGCCGCGCGGTGCTGTTGCGCCATTTCGGCGAGGACCCGCCCGAACGCTGCGGCAACTGCGACAACTGCCTGGAAGCGCCCAGCGTCCTCGACGTCACCGAACTGGCCCGCAAGTTTCTCAGCGCAGTCTATCGCACGGGGCAGAGCTTCGGCTTCGGCCATGTGCAGAAAGTGCTGGTGGGCGCCGAGGACGAGCGGGTGCGCCAGCGCGGGCATGATCGGCTCTCGGTGTTCGGCATCGTCGGCGCGGACGAAGCGAGGCTGCTCCAGCCGCTGAGCCGGGCCTTGCAGGCGCGCGGCAGCCTGGTCCCGACCGAGCACGGCGGCCTGCGCCTGGACGGCGACGCGCGGGCGATCCTGAAAGGCGATGCCGCGGTGGAGATCGTCCAGCCGCCGCCAACGCGCAAGGAACGCCGCCGCCGCGAACAGGCGCCCAACCCCGTGGGCGACCCGCTGTTCGAAGCCTTGCGCGCGCTGCGCCGCGAGCTGGCGGCCGAAGCGCAAGTGCCGCCTTACGTGATCTTCCACGATGCGACCTTGCGCGAAATGGCCGCTGCACGCCCCGCCTCACTGGCGGAGCTGGGCGAAATCCCCGGTGTGGGCGCACGCAAGCTGGAAGCTTACGGAGACGCGTTTCTGGCGGTGATACGGCAGCACTAAGGCTTCCTAATCCCTGTATCGTCATTGCGAGGAGCGCAGCGACGAGTGTTTCAGCCAAAGGCGAACATACTCCAGTCGGCTTGCTGCCCGCCTCCAGTTCTGCTTGACCGAGCGCTCTTCTGATATAAATATGATATCATATTTATCCAAAAGGGGGATTCGTCATGTCCGAGCACAAGACTTCGATGGAGCGCAGTGGCGAGGCGCCGGCGAGCACGTATAGCGGCTATCCGATGCTGCTGGTCTGGCTGGCGCTGCTGGCGTGGACGATCTTCGCGCTGCTGTCCTTCTTCCACGCGATAGCTCTCCAGCCGCCACGGTTCTCCCCGCCCTGGACAGCAGGCGCGCCCGCTGCCGCCGCTCCACTGGTCTGGCCGTGGCTGGTTGGGTGGGTCTGCGGCCTGCTGCTGTTCCTGCTCACCCTGTTCGGCTTCTTCATGATCCAGCCGAACCAGTCGGCGGTGATCACTCTGTTCGGCAAGTATCGCGGCACGGAACGCGCGCAGGGCCTGCGCTGGATCTGGCCGTGGATGAGCCGCAAGAAGTTCTCCGTCCGCGCCAACAACATGCATTCGGAAAAGGTCAAGGTGAACGACCTGCGCGGCAATCCGATCGAGGTGGCCTGCAACGTGGTGTGGCGCGTGGCCGATACCGCGCAGGCGGCGTTCGACGTGGACGATTACAAGGCTTTCGTGAACATCCAGATCGAGGCCGGCCTGCGCACGGTGGCCGCGCGCCATCCCTATGACGACATCGAGCACGGCGAGACCACCCTCCGTTCCGACCACGAGATCGTCAATGGCGAGCTTCGGGTCGAGCTGAACGAACGGCTTTCCGTGGCCGGCATCGTGGTGGACGAAGCCGGGCTTACCCACCTGGCCTATGCGCCGGAGATCGCCGGGGCCATGCTGCGCCGACAGCAGGCCGAAGCGGTGATCGCCGCGCGCGCCAAGCTGGTGATGGGCGCCGTGAGCATGGTGCAGATGGCGCTCGACAAGCTGAGCGAGGAAGACGTCGTCGAACTCGATGACGAGCGCAGGGCGGCCATGGTCAGCAACCTGATGGTCGTGCTGTGCGGCGAACGCGATGTGAACCCGGTGGTGAACGCGGGCACGCTTTACCAGTAAGCCCCCGTCAGCAAGCTCATGCCCCAGGCACCGAAGAAAGCTTTTCCACTCCGCCTCGACCCCGCACTCCATGCGGCGGTCGAGCGGCTGGCGGCGCAGGAGCTGCGCTCGGTCAATGCCGAGCTGGAGATCCTGCTGCGCGAGGCCCTGGCCCGGCGGGGCATCAAGATCGCCCCGGCCGAGCCGCGCAAGCGCGGGCGGCCGCCGAAGCGAAAGGAAGACTAGATGCGCATCACGAAAGGAGCGATCGCCGCCATGGCCCTGTTGTCCGCAAGCGCCGGCTCCGCGCAGCCGGCGCAAGAGATCACCGCCCCGGGCCCGCAGGGGGACCTGCACGGGACCTTCATCGCGCCGGCGGATAGCGGGCCGATCCTGCTGATCATTCCCGGCTCCGGCCCCACTGACCGCGACGGCAACAGTCCCGCGGGCCTCAGCGCCGCGTCCTATCGCCTGCTGGCGGAAGGCCTGGCCGCCCGAGGCATCGGCTCGGTCAGGATAGACAAGCGCGGCATGTTCGCCAGCGCCGCAGCGGTGGCCGATCCCAATGCCGTCACCATCGATGGCTATGTCGCCGATGTGGCGAGCTGGATCGGCGCGATCCGCGGCAAGACCGGCGCGCGCTGCGTGTGGCTGGCCGGCCATAGCGAAGGCGGCCTGGTCGCGCTGGCGGCGGCCGGGAAGGTGGAAGCGCTGTGCGGGCTCGTGCTGATCGCGACGCCGGGCCGGTCATTTGGCACGATCATGCGCGAACAGCTGCAGGCCAATCCGGCCAATGCGCCCGTCCTGCCCGATGCGCTGCGCGCCATCGCGCTGCTAGAGGCCGGCCAACACGTTGATATAAGTGGTTTTCATCCGGCCTTGCAGCAGCTGTTCGCGCCGCAAGTGCAGGATTTCCTGATCGACATGATGAAGCTGGACCCGGCCAAGCTGGCCGCCGCGACCGACCTGCCGATGCTGATCGTGCAAGGGAACCGCGACATCCAGATCTCGCTGGCCGATGCCAAGGCCCTGCACGCTGCGCGGCCGACGGCGGTCTACCGGGTGCTGAACCACGTCAACCACACGCTCAAGGCCGTGGACAGCGAAGATCTCGCCGCCAACATCGCCACTTACACCGATCCGAACCTGCCGATCGCGCCGGCAGTGGTGGATGCCATCGCGGCGTTCGTCACCACGCAATAAGGAGATTGACGATGCCGCCCCTGTTCCCGGACAAGGAGCCATGGTTCCCGGTCAAGCGGTTCGGCTATGGCGCAGGTCTGCCGATCGCTCGGCAAGGGTGGTTCGCGCTGCTGGCCTATGTGGCGGCCATGGTCGGCCTCGGCTTTGTGTCGACGGGGGTAAGCGGCCTGGCGCTGGCGGGCATCGTCGTGATCATGATCGCGGTCACCGCTGTCTTCGTGCTGATCGTGAAGGCTCGCACGAATGGGCCGTGGCGCTGGCGCTGGGGCGAGGACGGCTGAAGTTGCGCCTCGCGCCGAATGGAAGAGGGGGCGGCCGATGAAGTTCGGGGTGTTCGACCATGTGGATGACAGCGCATTGCCGCTGTCCGACCATTACGAGGCGCGCCTCATGATGGCGGAAGCTTATGATCGGCTGGGCTTTTACTGTTATCATGTGGCGGAACATCACGGCACGCCGCTGGGCCTGGCCCCTTCACCCAGCGTGCTGTTCGCCGCGCTGAGCCAGCGGACCAGGCGCCTGCGCTTCGGCCCGCTGGTCTATCTGCTGCCGATCTATCATCCGTTGCGGCTGATCGAGGAGGTGGCGATGCTCGATGCGCTGTCCGGCGGGCGCTTCCAGCTCGGCGTGGGGCGCGGGGTCTCGCCGATCGAGCTGGGTTTCCACGGGCTCGATATGGCCGTGCAGCGCGAACGGTTCGACGAGGTGCTGGAAGTGCTGCTCAAGGGCCTTTCATCCGACCGGCTCGACCACGCTGGCACCTTCTATCGCTTCGACAACGTGCCCATGGTTCTGCGCCCGGTGCAGCGCCCCCATCCGCCGCTGTGGTACGGCGCCGGGAGCCCGGATTCGATCCGCTGGTGCGCGCGCAATGACGTCAACATGGTCACGCTGGCGCTGGGCGAGCGGGCGCGACAGGCGATGGACCTCTATCGCGGCGAGTGGGTCGGCCCGCCGGAGGCCATGCCGCTGATCGGGGTGAGCCGCCATATCGTGGTGGCCGACAGCGACGAGGAAGCCCTGGCGCTCGCTCGCCCGGCCTATGCGCGCTGGCGGCGCAACATGGCCCGCCTGTGGGAGGAGCGCGGCGACGGCTTTCCCCTGGCGGCGCACCTGCCCGAAGAGTGGGACGCCGCCGCGGCCATGGGCCATGGCTGCGCCGGTTCTACGCAGACGGTGCGCGCCTTCGTCGCGCGCGAGGTGGAGCACGGCATCACATACTTCGTCGCCGCGCTCGCCTTCGGGGACTTGCGGCTTCCCGCCGTGACCCGATCCGCCGAATTGTTCGCCGCCGAAGTCATGCCCGCTTTCGAGGGCGCGGGTCTTTAGCCCGGATCGACGTGCTTCGCGCGGCGCCCCTCTTCCCCTGCCAGGGAGGGAGGCTCAAACGCCTCAACTCTCGCGGGTGCCGGCGGAACTGAAAGCCGGGGCGAAGGTGACCGAGGAGGCGGGGATGGACTCGGTGAACGACAGGACCTGGAAATAATCCGCCAGCGGTCCTTCGATGTGCAGCGGCGTGCCTGTCACGAATCCGAAGCGGCTGTAGAGCGCGGGATCGCCCAGCAGGACGATGCCTTGCGCGCCGGCCTTGCGCCAATGCGCCGCGCCGGCTTCGACCAGCGCACGGCCGATACCTCGCCCTTGCTGATCGGGCAGCACGGAGATCGGGCCGAGCGTGTACCAGCCGCCCTCCCCGCCAGAAAGGATCGCGCGGGAGAAGGCGACATGGCCGACGATCGCCCCGCCTTCCTCGGCGACGAGCGACAGCGCCAGATCGCCGCAGGCGCGCAAGGCGTCGACAATCGCCGGCTCGGTCCCCTCGCTGTGCGGGTGATCGGCGAAGGCGGCTTCGGTCACATGGTGGATCGCCGGCTCGTCACCCGGCCGCTCGGCTCTCACGGTCATAGCAGGTGCCCGGCCTTGTCACGCTTGGTGGCGAGATAGCGGGCATTGTGAGGATTGGTGGGCACGCTGTGGGGAACACGGTCCACCACCATGACCCCGGCGGCTTCCAGCGCGGCGACCTTGGCCGGGTTGTTGGTCATCAGCCGCACGGCAGGAATGCCCAGCAGGTCAAGCATCCGCGCCGCCACCGGGAAATCCCGCGCTTCTTCCGGCAGGCCGAGGCGGCGGTTGGCCTCCAGCGTATCGAACCCTTCGTCCTGCAGGCGATAGGCACGGAGCTTGTTGACCAGGCCGATGCCGCGCCCTTCCTGCCGCAGGTAGAGCAGCACGCCCCAGCCGCCGCCGCGCGCCTCTTGCGCCATGGCGGCGAGCGCGTGGTCAAGCTGCGGGCCGCAATCGCAGCGCAGCGAGCCGAGGATATCGCCGGTGAGGCATTCCGAATGGAGCCGCACCAGCGGCGGGCGTTCCGACGTCTGCCCGCCGACGATCAGCGCGACATGTTCGCGCGTATCGTCGGCGCTGCGGAACACGACGATTTCGCCCTGCTCGCTCGCCGCGACGGGCAGGCGGGCACGGGTGGCGATGGCAAGGCGCGCCGGATCGAGGAACGCGGCAAGATCCGCCGCATCGAGCGCGACCGGCTCCCCGGCAGGCTCCGCCGCGACAAGGAAGGCGGGGAGAATGCCGGCGATCCGCGCCAGTTCCATCGCCACGGCAGCTTCATCGCGCCATTCGAGCGGTTCGGCCGCGAACGGCCCCTTGAGCGGCGAATCGAGATCGAGCGCCGGGTCCGCCACCGGCAGCGCGGCAGCAAGATCCAGCGGCTCGGCCGCGCGAATCAGCACGGGGGCGTGCGGATCGGCGGCTTCGCGCTGATTGGCAAGCTTCAGCGTTGCCGCGCGGGCCGCCGATATCAGCGCCAGGCTCGATCGCGCCCCGCCCGGCGCCGTCTCCACCGGAAGCAGCGGCGGCGCCCGGCCGATCGCCAGGGGCCAGCCGTGGCGCAGCGCATCGACGGCCTGCGCCGCGCGCCGTGAAGAGGGCGTCCGAGGCGGGCCGGCGTTCAGAGAGAGAGTTCCGTGACCAGCGGGACGTGGTCCGAAGGCTGGTCCCACCGCCGGGTTTCCTCGACGAAGCGATGCGCCCGCGATTGCGCGGCGACTTCGGGCGAGGCCCAGACGTGATCGAGCCGCCGCCCCTGGTCCTTCTGCCGCCAGTACGAGCGATAGCTCCACCAGGAATAGTTCCGCTCCGGCGCCGGGATATGCTTGCGGCCCAGATCCACCCAGCCATGCGCCCCCTGGAAGCGGTCAAGCGCCTCGACCTCGATCGGCGTGTGGCTGACGACCTTGAGCAGGGCCTTGTGATCGTAAACGTCACATTGCAGCGGGGCGATGTTGAAATCGCCGACGATCAGTGTCGGCCGGTCGAGCGCATCGGCCCAGCGCGTCATCCGATCGAGGAAATCGAGCTTCTGGCCGAACTTGAGATTGACCTCACGATCCGGAATATCGCCGCCGGCGGGGATATAGACGTTCTCCAGCAGCAGGCCCTGCCCTTCGCCCAGCAGTTCCACGCCCACATGCCGCGCCTCGCCATTATCCTGCCAGTCATGCCGGCCGATCTCACGCAAGGGGATGCGGCTGACGGTGGCAACGCCGTGATAGCCCTTCTGCCCGTGAATCGCGCGATGACGATAGCCCAGCGATTCGAAGGCAGCGTGGGGGAACTGTTCCTCGCGGCACTTGATCTCTTGCAGGCACAGCACGTCGGGCGCTTCCTGCTGGAGGAAACGCGCGACCTGATCGATGCGCAGGCGGACGGAATTGATGTTCCAGGTGGCGATGGAAACCATGGCTTGCGGATAGATAGGGAGCGCGCCCGCCGCAAGGGAGCCTCCGGGCACGATTCGGTTCGCAACCAGCGAACCGCAGGGCCGAACGGCTGCCCGAGCTTAGGCGAGGAAGCCAGCCGACCCGGAGGGGTCGCGCCCGGCGCTTGAGGGCGCAAACAGGAGATCAAAAAACCCCCGTCGCGGGGGCATTGCGACGGGGGTCCGTTGAGCGTTCGTCACGCTTACCTGGCGACGTCTCTCGCGAGGTCAGGGCAACAGGGGGGAAACCCGCCTCTCGCCGCCAAGCAAGGAAATCCTAGGGATTCGCGGCTTGCTGGTAAATGAATAGGAGGATTCGGCTGGTCGCATCGTGGCCTCCGCTCACGGCGAACCGTTTATCCCGGACGACGACTCGTGCGCCGCGGATCGCGATAGGTGAACGTGCTGTCAGGAACGGACATGCCGTAACTCTGGTTCGTCAAGCGGACCGTGGTGCGCTTGTTCTGCGCATCGAGCGCGACCCAGTTGGTCAGCTGGAGCCCGCCGGGCGCCGCGCTGTCGCGAACGAAGATCAGGGTGATCGTTATCCCGTTCTTCGAATCCTTGACATCGATGGTGATCACATTCGGATTGGACGAGGGGACCACCGTGCCATAGCGCTTCACGTCGCGCTTGGGATCGAGCAGCGCGCTGAGCGGCGAACTGCCGATCGGCCATGACTGGACCTGGTTCACTTCATAATCGATCAGCGTCAGCCGGCTGCCGTTGGAGACCACCAGCATCTTGGCCGAAGGCTCGTACTCGAAGCGGATGCGGCCCGGGCGCTTGATCGTCAGCGTGCCGCGAACGCTCTGCCCGGTGCGATCGGTCTGGACGAAATCCGCCTTCATGGTGGAAATGCCGCGCAGCGCGGCGACCGCCTGATCGAGCGCATCGGTGCCTTGTGCCATGGCCGGCGCAGCGGAAAAACCGAGCGCGGCGGGCAGGGCGGCAGCCAGCGCGCCCGCAAGAGCGAGGCGCAGCGGCGTTGTGGCGATCTTGGACAAGGCGTTCATGCTCCCGGCGCTAGGCACGGGCCATTGAACCGGCTGTGAACCCAGGGGTTCCCGGCTGTTAAGCAAGCCCTGAGGCTTACTTGATCTTGCCTTCCTTGAACTCGACATGCTTCTTCGCGATCGGATCGTACTTGCGGAAGGTCAGCTTTTCGGTCTGGTTCCGCGGGTTCTTCTTGGTCACGTAAAAGAAGCCGGTGTCGGCCGTCGAATTCAGCCGAATCTTGATCGTTGCGGGCTTCGCCATGGTCTGATTCCCGAAAAATATCCGTAGGGCGTAGCGCCCGAAACGACAGGGGCGACGCGCACGGCGCCGCCCATCCGCGCGGGCCTTTGCGGCGCACGGCGGGAAAAGTCAAGCAGGCCGAACGGTGGGCACGTTCTCCTGTCGCCTTGAACCAGCTCTTCCGGTATATATCGCTGCACGGAGGGGAATATGGCAAACGCTGAACTGGAAGCCTTTATTGACGAAACAATCAAAGTAGCAGCGCAAAAAGGCTACCATCCCACCATTTTTATCGGGATGCGCCGTAACTATGGTACCGTCGAAGCCATCTCGCGCCTAGTTGTAAACGGCGATGTGCAAAGCGGATTTTCGAGGCTAAAGAAGCTTGGATTGCTCGATTACACAATCGAGGCAGCGGTAATAAAATACCCGACAGAGTTTTCGAATACGGTTCAAGAATGCGCTGCGTTTCGCCTCCGCTTGGTCCAGAACCAATAATACCGCAGAGATAGCCGAGTAGGGCCCCGCTGAACAGCTACCACTCCACCTTGCCGCGATTGGCCTTGACCGTGCCGCGCGCCTTCTTGGCCTTGAGGCGCTGGGCTTTGCCGACGCGGTTGACCCGGCTCTTGGCGCGCTTCTTCGGTTCGGCCAAGGCCTGTGCGATCAGTTCCACCAGGCGCGCGCGGGCATCTTCGCGGTTGGCCTCCTGCGTGCGGAGGCGGCGCGCGGCGATCACGATCTCCCCCCGCGCGGTCATCCGGCTGCCGGCGAGGGCCTTGAGGCGGTGGAACACTGGCGGTTCCAGCCGCAGCGCGAAGACATCCAGGCGCAGCTGCACCGCCGTCGCCACCTTGTTGAAGGTGTAAAGACCTCCCCCGTCTATTCGCGTGGTTTGCCGCGTCCCGCCTTCACCGCAGAACGGCGAACCTTTCCTTCGATGCGACGAATCTGCGAAGCCTTCGTCGGCTTGGTGCGACGCCGCTTTTTCGGGACCACGGTGGCTTCGCGGATCAGGTCTATCAGACGCTCTTTTACCTCTTGGCGGTTCAGCAACTGAGATCGCGCTCCTTCGCTGCGCAGCACCAACACGCCTTCGCGGGTCATTCTCGAACCGGCGATCGCGGTGAGGCGACGCTTTACGGCATCGGGCAGGCTTGGCGAGTTCGCCACATCGAAGCGAAGCATGACGGCGCTGTCTGTCGTGTTGACATGCTGCCCACCGGGACCGGTCGAACGGGTAAACGACTCTTGCAGTTCGGCGCTGTCGATCGCGATCGAGCCACATACGGGTATTGCCACCATGTCCCACCTTTAGCTTCTCGCGCCAGCGCCGACCATCGCGCCCGAGCACTGGCACAACGACGGACCACGAAAAATTCGGAAACTAAATAATGCATGCGCCGATCGGCGTGAGGTATAACGAAGTCACATGATCCACGGGCATTCACGCCCGCTTGAACGACGCACTCGATGGACTTGGTAGGCGCTTAGGGGCCGTGTTCCGGGAAGGTGTTAGGTAGGATGCCGACCGGGAGGGTTTTGCCGGTTCGCCTTGGGCGAGAACAAGAGAGACCACAAAGAGGAGAGCGCTGTCGTGGACTGACAACTCTCCACTGCGGGATGTCAGTTCGAGGCTACCCCGCAGGGCTTCCTGAACAAGGATAACCGTCGAGACTGGAGACAGTCTGGGAACGGGCTTGCAACGCAGGGGATCGGGCGACCACCTGTCAGGCTATAGACGCCGAAGCGAGCTTTTGAGCCTTCATAACGCGATACGGAATGATGACTTCCCCCCTCCGGGCAACCGCTGAACGAGGCATTCTGCTGTCTGCTTCAAGGTTGTTCGGAGGGGGGAAAAGGACATCTCCGCTCCACGGAATGATGTGAGAAGGCTATTCCCCATCAAATCCATCTTCTCGAAGCGAGTTGATGTCTTCGAGCGATCGCGCAGCGATAGCGATGAAGACTCGACGAGCAGGTGGCGATCCCATCGCCACCTCATCAGATGTGTTTCTCAGTCCTCATCGGCATCCTCCGAGAAGGGCAATCGGCCAGCCTAAATAGGATGGGAGGAACGACCATGAGAGAATGGCGGCACTTTGAAGCCTTTGACAAAGGACGCGCTTGCATCCTGCACCATCACCGCTCTTTAAAATGCCCCTATCGCCTTGGCGTTGTGACCACGGGCAGGCAGCGAGTTTTCCAAGGGTGGTTTGTCGAGATCGAGTTGCCCGATGGGAAGCGCGAAATTGCCGAAGATGCTCAGAGCCTTCTCTTCGCAGCTAAAGCGCTGGGCCGTCGAGTATCGCTGAAAGGCTATCGATTGTTCGCCGCTGCACTGGATCGCCGCTTTTACCAGACCGGGCTCAGTTGCCAGACGCCGGTGGGCTACCTCGACGGATGTGACGGTTCGATTCACATGATGGACGGGCCACCCTATCCTCGCCGCCCTGCTAACGGCGAGAGCTATATTGAAGGCTGATCTGGAACGCCACCAAGGGCGCCGTCACGAAGCGGAAACGAGCCGAGCCTCTGCGGGATCATAGCGGTAGCCCGTGATTGAACCATCTCTGATCCGATCGACAGCTTCGTCGATGGCGGTCAGAGGCACGAGGAACCACTCGTGAGGCTTCACCGCATTGCCGAACCGATCGTGGATGGTGAGGTCAAGCTGCGCAGGTCCAAAGACCCGATGAATCAGCCGCTCAAGCTTGGAGCGGTTGATGTTGAAGAGCTTGTATTCCGCCATGACCTCGACATCTGCCATTAGGAAGGTCGGTTGCAGGCGAGCGCCAGCGATGCGCTGCGCCACCTTCATATTGGTCACGCCGATCTTGTGGACCAGTTCGCGGTGCTCCGCGACCACCGGGTGATCGGACTTGCTGCGCAGGACATAGATCGTTCCGCTTGCCTCATCGCCATCATCCGCCTCGCCAGAGAACAGCGGCCCTGCCTCCGGGTCGGTGATCCGCCGTCCGGCCTCATCTTTGTTCAGTGAGCGCTGCAACGAGCGCATCAACATGTTGCTCTGTGTGCCGTTGTCGAAGATCACTCGCAGGCGAGCGTCCGATCGGCCTTGGGGGTTGGTGAAAACATCCCCCATGTCGGCCACATAAGCGATCTGCCCACCGACGATGAAGAAGGCCCCGGGACGGATTTCGGCCTTTAACTCGAAGGGACGGGTTGCCCGCACACCGGTATCGAGTTCGCGCTGGACCTCCTCGAAGAGCGGCTTGAACTTGGCGAAGTCCTCGCATTTTTCGCGGTTCGCGATCTCCTCGGCAGCGCGCCGCTCTTCCGCAGTCGGCACATGGCGAAGGACGCGGATGTCGTCTTCGGTGCTCGGCTCGATTCCAAGCTCCGCCAGCAAGATGTCGTCGTCGATCTCGTCGGACACCGGCTGCACCGAACCGCCAGCCAACAGGTCATGCTTATCGAACGCGGCGAGAAGCTCGCGGCAATCTTCAAGCTCGCGCAGCCGATCGAGGCGCACCGCATAGAGCCGTTCGAAAATGTCCCGGTTCTCGCCGTGCTGGGGCGCACGGCCATGCTCGTCGTAGAAGCGCAGAATATCCTCAAACCCAGCGATGATACGCTCCTCGCGAGGGGTGTAGGTGCTGGGCTTCGCCTGCTCGACCGTGACACCGAGTTCGGCGAGGAGTTCGTCGTCAGAAAGATCAGCCATCGGCTGCGGCCTGTGCACGATAACGGGCGAGCGCCGCAACGCCTTCAGCCATGCGACGCTCCCATGCATCCTGAGAAGTGATGTCGGGGGCCCTGCCGCGCTGCTTCTTGAACTCGACGGCACGCTTGGTGAGATCGCGCGCATCTTCCAGTGAAATCTTGACCTTCTTGGCCGAGATGACGGACTGGACCTGCTTGAGCACGGTCTCGTTCATCGACTTTGCCAACACGGAATAAGCCGCTTCGAACGGGTTGATGCTGTCGATCAGATCGATGTCGAGATCGCGCACATCCATGGCAAACTTGCGGACACCATCGATGAGGGCGGTGTTTGTCTTGGCGTCGTCGCCTCCCGCATCGATGCCGCTGGCGATCTCTTTCGCCTTCTGAGTCAGATTCAGCGCGGCGATCGCGTGTTGGCGAACCGCCTCCTGATCCTCGTCACTCAGTTCGGGATACCGATCGCGGACGATCTTACCCATCTTCAACTGTGTGAGTTCCTGCGGGACCGTCTCCTCGTTGAACATTCCCTGTTCGAGGTTGGTCCGGTCCTGCACGAACTGCGTAATCACCTCGTTCAGGTCTTCCTTGCAGATGCGTTGGGCCTCATCGCTCTTGGGCTCGACCAGCCCTTTGATCTCGAAGTGAAGCTGGCCGGTCGCCTCGCGCACACCGACATTGGTCTCGCCTTCCTTATAGCCACCGGGGCCGTAGTCGAAGTCCTCAAGCGGACCTGTATCCTTCGGCGTGAAGGTGAAACGGGGAGCGAGCACCTGCTCCATCAAAAGGCTCGCGGCGATCGCTTTGAGTGTGTCGTTGATCGCCCCGACGACAGCCGCCTCTGAGGCATCCGGCTCAGCAATAAGGTTGGTGAAGTTCGCGCTCTCTTTGCCCGGTGCGTCTCGGGTCGCGCGACCGATGATCTGGATGATCTCGGTGAGGCTCGATCGGTATCCGACCGTCAGCGCATGCTCGCACCAAATCCAGTCGAATCCTTCCTTCGCCATGCCGAGAGCGATGATGATATCGACATGATCACGGTCGTTCCGGTGTGCTTGATCCTTCAGCGCGGCGAGAACTTTGCCGCGCTTAGCCGGGTCGGTGTCGTCCACCAGATCGGCGATCTTGATGACGGGCCCATCGGGAAGTTTCACGCGATGAAAGCCTGTCTCGGGGTCGGCACCTTGCCATTCCCCGAGATAGTCCATGATCTCCTCGACCTCCCTGATCTTATCTTTCGTGCTCTCGCGCGAATTGACGCTGGGGATGTGAACGATCGTCTTTTTCGCTGGATCGAGCACCGCCTCGATCGCGGTCAGATAGCGACCAGTATAGAAGAAATACCCGATGTTGAGGGCCTTGAGGTGCTCGTAGCCGTTTAGCTGTTCGTAGTAGGTGTAGGTGACGGTCTCGAACTTCGCCTCGTCCTCGGGCGTGAGGACCGGCACAGCATCGCCTCGGAAGTAGCTACCGGTCATCGCGACGATGTGCGCCTTGTCGCGGCGGATGAACTCGGCAAGCTGGCTGCCGAGCCGGTTGTCGTTGCTGGCGGAGACATGGTGGAACTCGTCCACCGCGATCAGGCGATCGTCGAACGCCTTGACGCCAAGTTGCTCGACCGCGAAACGAAAGGTCGCATGGGTGCAGACGAGCACCTGATCGTCACTAGCGAGGAACTGACCCACCGCTTTGATTTTGGAGGGATCGACACGCTCCTCATCCGGCCCCGGTGCGTTGCAGAGGTTCCACTGCGGCTTCACCTCCCAGTCGGCCCAGAAGCCGAACTTGCTCAACGGCTCGTCCATGAACGAGCCGCCGATCGACTTTTCGGGCACGACGATGATAGCCTGCTTGAGTCCCTGATTGTTGAGCTTGTCGAGCGCGATGAACATCAACGCACGGGACTTCCCCGACGCCGGGGGCGACTTGATCAGCAGATACTGCTCGCCGCGCTTCGCATAGGCGCGCTCCTGCATCGGACGCATGCCCATCTCGTTGGACTTCGTTGACGCGCCCGTGCGGGCGGTCTGGAAGGAAACGGCGGGAATGGGTTTCGCGGTGGTCATGAAACTTCGTCCTCATCGGAGACGCGAAACTCCTTCCTGAGGAAGTCAGCGGTTTCCTGATCGTAGATTTTGCACACGACATTCTGATTGGCGAAGATGCCGGAAAAGGTCTTCGGATTGCGCCGATCGACGGTCGCCTTCCAATCAACACCTACCACATACGAGGCGTTGTCAGGATCATCGGAGAACTCCGTCAGATACCAAACTGGGAGCTTCTCCACGAGCCGCTGACCGTCAGGAAGGACGAACTCGGAGGCGAGCATCTTTGGGGTGGTGACGCGCCCATAGCCCAGATAGCCGGTCCCCTTCTGATAGTAGAAGATCGGCGCGCCCACTTCGAGATTGTCGAGTTTGTTGCTGTAAACGCGACCACCGCAGGCGGTGAAAAAGCCGTTCTGCCGAAGCTCTTCCCAAGGCCGGTCCTCTTCCGCGCCTCCCGTGACATAAAACAGCCCGGACCAAGGCGCGCGCGCCTTCTTGACCGACCGGTCCTTCACCTCCTCTTGGTCGAGGAGGCTATCGGTAGTCAGCCACTCGTGTCCGACATCGCCGAAGATATTGAAGAAGCTCGCGTTGATGCCGACATCGTGTTCCTGTGAGAGGTATTCGATGATGCGCTTTGTAGCCTCGTCCACCTCACTCGCGACGACGATCATCTGGTGGGTCGCATTGAGCGTTTCGGGCGCTGCCTTGCCATATTTCGCGCGATACATCTCGGCCAAGCTCTGGTCACAATAGGCGCGCGCCAGTTCGTGCACCTCCTTTGTAGTCAGCTTGCAGACCCATGAGGCGTAATCGAGAATCTGAGCCACGATATCGCGGGCGCTCTTGTCGCGCTTGAGTTCGATGATGATGAGATTTCCTTCCTCATCCATCGCCAGCAGGTCGACTCGCTTGCCGTGGGCGGTGACGACCTGTCGCCCGATGACGATTCCGTCCACGCCGATCAGGCTGAGGTCACGAGCAACCCAGTCCTCGATCCGATTTTCGAGATCGAGCGCCTTTCGCTGGCTTTCCAACAGACCCCCATCCGCAACGCGAAATAGTCGAGTCATTCACTCCCCCATTGTGAACGCCGAAGATCAGGCACTGGGCTGATCCGGTTGATTTGTCGTGCCGTCCTGCTTTCCGATCCTGTCCCACATTTCAGCGTTAGAGGCACGCTCAGCCTCCCTCAGCCTGAACACTTGCTCCTTCTTCTCCCGGAAGAAGGTCGCCGAGTCCCATTCGGGATCACCGATCGCGATCGAAGGCTCAGGAAGGTTGAACTTGCGTCGCAGGGCCGTGGTTATGCTGAGTGCCTCAAGGCCAAGGTCGGCATACCCTTCCCATCGAGCGTGAAAGACCTCGGCGTAGTCCGGTGGAAACGAGTGTTCGGAAGCCGCAACGACGAATCGCTCTGTCCCGAGAGCAAGATTGGGCAGTGCGAGGACGCGATACATCAGGTCTGGGTTTATGCTGGTCCAGTCGATGTCATCGGGAAAGACTGGCGGCTCAGGTGAGTCCACCTGCGGATCGTAATACTCTTCCCCACTGTCAGTGCGTCCTGCGGGTCTGCCTTCCATGGTGCCGTCATCACCGACGACCGCGACGCACTGCTCGACATACCGGTCGAGAACGCAAACGATTCTAACAGCCGCGTATCGGCCAGCGTTGCGTCGGCCTGTCCAATAGGAAAGGACATCCTTTCCGATGGTAGCCACTACGCCGATCAGCACGCCGACGAAGCCGATTGCCGCCTCGTTCATGCCACCGCCTTTTTGTCGGCAATCTTATATTCGGAGAGAAATGCGAGGCCCCAAGCCGGTGGCTGCGGCCAGTGGCGCTGTCCCTGACCTCGCCATCGCTCACTTTCCTCATTGAGAACCCCGTTCGCTTTGACTGTCGCGAGCAACTCGTCGTGCGGATAGAGAAAGCAATCATCGCCACGAAGGAAGGCGATGTGAATGTTCTTCCCGATGTATTTCTTGTCGAGGCAGAGCCGTCCCTTCAACTGCACCTTAAGGAAGGTTTGCCCATCGATGTGGCACGCGATGAAGTCCGCGCCTTGCCAGTCGTCGGTAAGGCGCAGGCAGTTGAAGCCGTAGTCGGCCAGACGCGCGGCGACCTTTTGGAAGTTGTAGTTCTCCCGCTGTCTTGCGTTTAGTTCGCTGTAGGGGACTTGCGTGAACATCAGGCCCTTCCCGCCCGTTCCTTTTCCAAGGCTCGCAAGAGCCATTTTGGCGGTTCTGGAATCTGAGAGAAGAAGATGTTCTCCGGCAGATCGCGCCAGAAGGCCGTGATGGCATCGGCAAAGCGGGCAAGGTCTGCGTCAGTCGCGGTTAGCGCAGTGTAGTCCAGTGCGGACACGAAGAAGGCGGGCAGGTCTCCGCCCTTGCCAGCGAGACCGGGGTCAAGTTCCTTCAATGCGGTAAACGACGGGCCGTTGCCGTGCTTATAGACATTGGTCACCAGATGACAGAGTTGCAGATCGCGGAAGAACCCCCGCTCGCGGACCTTCCATTGGCAGCTTTCAAGCAGTTCGATGAGATCGTCGAAACTCACCCGCCACACGGCATCGTGCGCGTGCTTGCCGAGCCCGTGATGACCAAGCTCTCTCCCGAGCCAATCTCGAAGCTGCTTCTCCCATTCGTGAAACATCCCCGCGATGATGCTGAGGCGAGTGCTGTCGCGTAGCCCCGCAAGGCTCTGATAGAAGCTGATGCTCTCATCATATGCTTGCTCGTAATGGTCAGCGGGATCATCGCGGTCGGGATTGAAGTATTTGCCGCGCTCCGCCAGCCATTCCTCGGCGTGACGATCCGCATCGGCTTTCATCGCTTCGTCGTCGAACTGATCGAGCAATCGCCTCTTGGCTTCCGCGACATAGAACTCATGGTTGGCGATTAGATGCTCGCGGGTCGGTCCCCACATCTGCAAGAAAACGCGATCAGGCTCGCTCATGCAGCAGCCTTCTTCCCGCTCATCTTGGTGTAGAGTTCGAACAGCTTTTCGAGCCGCTCGGTGTCGTTGCGGAAGCGGCGACCGATGTAGATGCGTTCGAGCACCTCGTCGTTTTCCTCATGCGCACGACGAAGGTCTTCGGGCATGGCCTCGGGATCGTAGAGATCGGCGATCGTCGCCGGGAAATGCGCCTCGCGCGCAAGGAGGATGCTCTCGGCACATCGAGTGAGATCGGCCTTATTCTGCTCGGTGAGCTTTGGGATTGGAAATGTGTTCCAGCCAAGAGTGTTAGAGTAGCGGTAATCCATTCTCATGCGGGAGCAAACTGTCGCCACCCACTGCTGATGCATCCTGCTTGCCAAGATTGAGAACAGCGGCACCTCAGCATCATAGATTACCGCAGCACCGTCAGAGACAATAATCGAATCATCGACAAAACCAACGGGCAGGTAGGGTCTTCGCTCAGACGAGACCCGTGGAACTATGATAGCCGTGCCAGCCCTGTGAGGAGCGAACACAAAGCGATGTGGTGTTCCTGCATTGGCATTCGCCTGCGATCCAACGCTGGCCGATCGAAGGTCGCGAACTGCCCGAAACCGACGATCAAGTTCAGGAATCCTCTCAGCCTGCGCCAAGTCCGCATCTTCTACCCAGATGCAGTAGCGGGCGTTTGACCGAATAAATTCCTGCGATCCCATATAGCCCCTGATGAACCGTGAAGCATCGGGATATTCACCGATCAATTTGTCCTTTTCGTCCTTCGTGAGGAGAAGATTTCCGCCATCTGTGGGCTTGTTACCGTAGTCCATTTTGGCGAGCGAATGGATCGGTTTGGAGGACTTTCTGACAATCACATTGTCCATAGCGATTAAATAGGGGCCGATATTTCTACACTCCAACACTGAATCATCTTCAAAAATTAGCGGTGTCTCCAACTTGAGATTCGATATCCCAACAATGACGCAAGTCACACCTGCTTTATTTGATGCAAGATTCGCCCAGTGAAATGGGCGGTGAGCGAATTTAATGGAAAAGCCCATCTTGAAGAGTGGGGCCCATAGCATTTCAACCTGCTCCCCTTGGCAGATTGATTTCGTTGCCACAAAGGCCGCCTCCGACTTTGTGGCCAACCCAAATTGCGCGGCTTTCAAGAACCATGCCGCGACATAATCCAAATCTTTGTAGTTATTGGAGATCGGGCTGAAGACTCGGTCCATGTCCTCTTGCTGCTCGGCATTTCTGTTCAAGCTGCCGAGGTATGGAGGGTTGCCAACGAGGTATGTTTCTCCACCCTCGTTCTCGAAATCAATCTCAGCTTGGTCCAAGGGAGTGTCGAAAAGGTCATCACTGGAAATCTTCACCCCTGTGCCGGTAGGTGGGCAAATGTTTAGCCAATCCAACCGCAACGCATTGCCTGAGGTAATCCAGTTCTCAGAGTTTAATGGCAAGAACTCGGCCAGCGCCTCCTTCTGTCCTCGATAGAGAACATCGCACTGATACTCGGCAATGATGAGCGCGAGACGCGCGATCTCGGCAGGAAAGTCGCGGTATTCTATTCCGCGAAAATTCGTTAGGGGGATTTCGCTTTTGCGGTCTGGCTCTTCGCGACGATTGTTGATTTCCGCCTCGATCGCTCGCATTTCCTTGTAGGCAATGACGAGGAAGTTACCACTTCCGCAGGCGGGATCGAAGACCCTGATCTTGGCGATGCGATTGCGGAGGTTGAGCAGCTTGCGCGAGTTGTCGCCCGCCTCTTCCAGCTTGGCACGCAGATCGTCGAGGAACAGCGGGTTCAGCACTTTCAGGATGTTCGGCACGCTCGTGTAGTGCATGCCCAGCGCTCCCCGTTCCTCATCGTCGGCAACGGCTTGAATCATCGATCCGAAGATGTCCGGGTTGATCTTCGTCCAATCGAGATTGCCGATGTGGATGAGGTAAGATCGCGCGATCTTGGTAAAACGGGGCACCTCGATTTCGCCGCCGAAAAGTTCGCCGTTCACATAGGGCAGGTTGTTCGCCCAGTTCGGAATACCCGCTTCCTCTCGAAAGCGATTGGTGAGCTTACCATCATCATCGCGGGTGCGCGTGTTCATGGCTCGGAACAGTTGGCGGATGACTTCGTGAGTGTTACCGGTATCGCCTGCACTCATCCGCTCAACGGCGCGCGTGAAGGGGTGGCTGGCGTGGAAGACGCCGGTATCCTCGGCAAAGAAGCAGAATATCAGCCGCGCCATGAAATGATTCATGTCCGGGCGGCGCTCGGCGCGAGCCCAGTCCGGGTTGTCTTGTAGTAGCGTCACATAGAGCTTGTTGAGCCGCCCGGTCGCGCGGATGTCAAACGAGCTTTCGCGAATCTGCTCGACGGTGCTGATGCCCGCCAGCGGCAGGAAGAAGCCGAAGTGATCGGGGAAGTCTGCGTAGGCGCAGGCAACGGTTTCGCCTGAGGTCAGGTCTTCGGCCTCAAACTCCTCCCCATCGGTGGCGAGGATGAACTTGGCCTTGTTGCTGGCTGTCTTCGGACTCTCGCGGAGAGCCGTAAGCGTCGCCTCGACGGCACCGGGCTCGCAAGCTGCGATGTGGATATTGTTGCGCTGAAGCACGCCGCCTATGTCCGACTGGTTAGTCGATCCCGCCCTCAGCCGCTTGATTGTCGTCGTGGGATTTCCGAACGCGAGGAGGAACTGGAACGGAAACTCGGCCCGGTCAAAGGGCTCCTGCGCAAGTTGGGAGACGGCTTCTTCGATCTCAACGGGGTTCATGGCGGCACCTTAGGGCGGCGCTGAACTGTCGCCAAGATGTCGGCGGGCTCGCGTGGCTGAAGGAGCGAACCGGACCTAAGTGGGCGTTCGATCAGTGAATCTCGGCCTTGCGCCGACGGGAAACAGCGTCTGTCCGGGATGAGCGAAAATGGCGTTTTCGTTCGAAGATGGGGATCAGCATTTCCCGAGCGGAGCCATCAAGATCGACTAATGAGATTTGGCTCCATCCGTTGTTGTCCCAAGGCCGCATGAACGCGCAGAATTCACCGCTCACAATGAGCGGAGCATCAGCCAAGACATCAAAATAGGTTCGCGAATTGAGGTGACCAACGGGAATGGCGTGCCAGTTCGAGTCCAAGCGTGATGACCTGACACGGATGGGCTCCCATCCTTCCTTCTGCCATTGAGGTGTCGGGGCTGAAGGCGCGCTGCCGGGAGCCAACCGACTGACGCTCAGCGATCTGTTATCGGTGCAGGGGTGTTTCGGCCATGGCGGTCCAAGTTCGTCGAAGAACACTCTTCCGCCCGTTGGCGACTGGTAGAAGAATACGCTCGCGCCGCAGACTGGGCATGAAGCGTTGGGAGTCGTGAAACTGGCGTAGGTCGTGAAGGTTGGTTCCCAGCCCTCGCTCTTATAGAGAGATGTCGCTCGCCCACCACGGCGATACCTGACACACCACGGGCATGGACAGTCGTGGAAGTGGTTGTATCCGGGCATCGAGGTCGATCCCAGCGAGCTATGCAGGTTTGTCGAACTTGCGTTGGTCTACGCGTCGCCAAACTTCATCTAAGCTAATCGGGCCCCAACCTGTCTTATCGACGGAGACCGATACGAACCTCGGATCAGGCTCGTCGGGCATTGCATGGGTATGGCCGTGTAGGACAGGAAGGCTCCCGGCTACCGCATCCTTCGGGCGATGGATGAGGAGTATCGGTCCGCGATCTGACTCGTGGATGTGCGAATTGGCATAGGTCGCAAAGACAGCGCTGTTCTTGAATAGCGCCTTGGGCGTGTCGTCGTTGCCGAACACCAGATGCTTCGTCCCCGGCAGATTGCGGAGAGGATCGATGGAACCGACATCGCCCACCACCCACACCACATCACCATCGGCTACCCGATCCCGCCACGCGTCGATTATGGCGGCATCCATCGCATCCGAAGATGAAAACTTGCGCCACTTGGCGTTGGACGCACTCCCAAAGTGCATGTCCGCAATGAAAAACTCTGCCACGCGACCCCCTGTGCGACGGTCTCATGCGCAATCCAGAGTCTTCAATCAACGAGAGATTTGCAACCGGCTTGCGCTGCGATCGGAGCCTGTAGTTGTCGTCCCGTGCGAGATCGTGACTATTGGTCTGTTCGCGCCACCGATTTAGGCGCGGCCCTCGCTGCGCCAAGATGCGCCTTCACGACCATGCCCTTGATTTCCAAGTCCGCACGGCGTGTCTTAACCACTTTCCCAGCAGTCGCGGATATTGGACCGGGGAGGCCGCTGGTCAGTTGGGGGATCGTCACATGGATGCTTGGCATCCCGGGAAAAGCTTGCGCGACGATGGCCAAGAAGCTGCCATCGCGCTTCGCGAGCTAAGCGTTCCCTCAGATCGTTCCATTCGCTGGGTTGAGCCAGACAAGCTCGACCAAGAGGCGATCGACGACCTCATTCTGAAGGCGCACTTCGTTTCGCCTGTCTGGTCCGATTATGCACTCGTGGCCGAGAGGCCATCGATTTGGGAGCTTGCCGGTCACGCGGCCAACCATATTGATGACTGGATCATCCTCGTCGCGGACGACAGTCTTATCGCAGTCTCGGAGCGATCGACCGATGTGCTCATGACTGTGAGCCCCGTGGCGGTTGGGGACACGATCCAATACCAGATCAGCCTGCACGCCTTCGTCATGAGTGAGAGCGTCTTCCATTACGCGCCATCGTTCCATTCGTTCGCGCACAGTTATGGGCTGCTGCAATTTCCCGATAGCTCGATTATCGACCGTCATCAGGTCACCTCAACCGGCGAACAGGCGGCTGCCTACCTCGCGGATTCTGAGCGTCGTAGACCCTTGTTCATCTTCCGACGCCAGACGATGCTGTCCACACGCGGTAAGCGGTTTCAGCGCGCCGCCAAGTTCGTCTTCTCTGGCTTCGGCACAATCGTCACCAGTGACGCGCTCTTCCGCGCCTATCGAGGAGTCGTGAGCGATCCCAAGTTCGGGGTCATAGCAGTCGCGCCCGATGGCAGTGCAATGTCTATCGAGCCCGGAGGCTCGATGTTCCCACGGCTCGCGCGGTTTCTTGAGGGATGTAATCTACAGGAGTCGCTGCAACCGAGCGACGAGCAAATTCTGAACTCGTTCGCCGAAAGCGCATGGTTGCCTCGGCCTCACACTCCGATCCGGCTCGAAGTTCTAAGGCAGATCGGAGAAGAGTATCAGGGCTTCTGGGGGGTCTTTCTCGCCCGAATGGCTGCCGTTGAGGTCGCCGAACCCGATCGCCCACCCACGCTGCTCATCACTGACTACGCGGACCAAATCGTTGTCGAGCCACGAGAGCCGCGCCCGCTCAAGCTCGACGCCGATGGTTATCCCGTGGAGACCTCCGGGATAGCCCAGTGGGCCGATCTAAGGTTCGCTGGCAACATCGTGCTTCTGCCCCGGGCGCGACGCGCGATCGACAAGGTTCGACACCCCGAGCCGCGCAGGATTGCGCAAGCTCTTGAGGCACTCGCCGGTCCCAAGCTTCGCGGGTATCGCGGTGAAGCGGAGACGCACATCGAGTTCGAAGCGGCCCTTATGAATCTGCGACTCCGCGACGGATTCTCGAACGCAGAGCGCCTTAAAGGCCAGACTGGTGAGGCGTATGTCATCCAATATGAAGGGCGACGATTGCTGTTGCAGCGCCACCTGTGTTCGAACTCAAGCGGCTTCAACGATCCCCGGATGATCCGCATCTACTATGTCTATGACAAGCTGACGCAGAAGATCATTGTGGGCTGGCTGCCTACGCATTTGCCGAACTCGCAATCGTAAAATGCCGCGCCGGTTCATGACTCGTCCTCGGCATTGTTCCACCGCTCGACGATAGTTTGATAAAGTTCCACGGGATCACGGCGGATCGCGATCGCGAAATCGCGAAACTCGATCAGATCGATGCGGCGCTGGCCGCGCTCGATGTTGGAGATGATCGTCTGGTCGTTCCCCATCAGCGCAGCAACATCCGCCTGATGTAGACCAGCTTCTCGTCTCGCCGAAGCGAGTGCTTCTGCGAGGATTTTGCTCTCGCGGCTCCAGACCGTCGTGCGCACGACGCTTGCCGTAGATGCGATGATCTCATATGCGATTTTCGCATACGAAGACGCGCGCGTGAGGCAGCTTGTTTGAACACAAACTATCTCGTGCTTCTGAGCATTGTCCGATCTGCTCGGATGACCTCCTCTGTGAGCTTGTGAGGCAAGTAACCGAAGCAGCCGATCAACGCGGGACTGTCATGACGGTCGCAGACTTCCTTTCGTGGCTCGCCGAGCAAAACGCCAGCACGGTGCTCCAGTGATAAGCGTGCGCTTCGAGATGCTCGCTCTTATGCAGACGATGCATGCGCTCGGACTCATGCCGACCGAAACCTTCGAAGTGGAGCGGGCGCGGCTCATCGAACTTGTCACCCGGGATGGGTGGACCACGACGCCGTTGAACCTCGATGCTTGGATTCGCAGTGCCGCCGAAGCTGACCTATTCGATCTGACCAAGGTTGCAGTCCTTGGTTCCTTCGAGGCCCGTCCATTCGACTGGAGAGCCGTCATCGCGGACTACCTGAAGGCTGCATATCGAAATGCAAATGCCGAGATGGTTCGGGACGAGATTTGTCGGCTAGGAGTGGAGGCCGACTACGACGGCGGGCTCAGCGTTTCGACTCTGCACAAGGAGAAGTGGCAGGCGTGGTCCGAAGCGTCCGAGCAACAAAGGGAGATGCGCGACGAAATCGAGGTGTTGAAAGAGGACATTCAACAGCTACGCCAAGCTCTTGCCGCTGTCTCAGCGAGAGCGCAGCCATCGATCGGTGGAACCGCCGACCGCAGACCAAGCAGCGCTGAAATTGACGCGTTGCAGGCCGAACTTGCAAGCGCCCGATGGGCCGCTGGGGATGCCGAGGCCCGAGGGGATCGCACCAATGCAGGCTATTGGCATGGTCAAGTCCAGAAGCTTCATTCGAAACTACGGGCATTTGGAGCATAATCCGTCCCGCCAATTGCTCCAAAATGGTTGCCGGATTCGTGCCCCCGCGAATGTCGGAAAGCGGTCGTTTCCGATCGTCTCCATTGCGGTCACCAGAACCTGTTGGTTTCGGTGGAGCGGCGGCTCATCGAAAGCGTCAGGTTACCTGACGAAGTTGTCAGATGATCTGACAACTTCGAACATGTCGGATTATCCGACACCTTGCGAGGTGCCGAGCCGCTTTTGACCTAAGCGAAGACATGCATATCGTCGGGGGCCATCGAGGAGGACGAGCCCTATGGATGGCATGACCCGGACCAAGCACTTCGACCAGCGGTTGCAGCAACGCGGCCTCAAGGAGGCGGTCGTCATGGCGCTGCTTCAGTATGGCGCGGCACGACGAACTCGCGATGGCGCTGAGAGCCTGTTCTTCTCCAAGGCGGCAATGGCCGAGATCAGGAGCGACTGCGGGCTCAGTGTCTTCAAGCAGTGCGAGAAGCTGAGGAACGCTTACCTCATCGTCAGTGACGGCGTGCTCGTCACCGTCGCGCGCAGTTACCGCAAGATCGCCCATTAGGTAGGAGACCTAAATGGACGCGATCGTGCTTGAACTCGTGGGCGGCAAGATCGCCATCACCTTCCGGCCTGAGATCGGGCAACCTGCCACTTGCCACATCGACTTGACCAGCACGCTCGAACTCAGTTGCCTGATGCTGAGAGGCGGCAATCTCAAATCGGCCACGACCATCACGAGCGGTGACATCGAGCTACAGGTTGAGAACGGACGAAAGGCTCGCGCGTGGCTCTCAATAAGCCGAGGCAATGGGCCCGATCTCGTTGCCTGCATCGAGGGCCCCAGCGTGCGGGAGATCGGACGCCGCCTTCACGATCACTGGCTCACTGCGACAGGCACAATCCGAACCGGGCCTGAGCGCTCGATCTTCGTCCGTCCGGTCGCCTTCTTCATCGACGGTGAGGAGGTCGAAGCGGGCTCCATGGGTTGAGACGATCACCGTGCCCGATCGATCAGCGCCATCAACTGATTACCCGTCACGACCGTTGAGGTAAGCCCTGTCGGGACGATGCCCCTGAGACGGAATAGCTGTCTCATTGAAATAGTTCGACAAAATATGAGGCGTGTGAGAATCGAGGTCTAAGCTCAAACGAGACAGGAGGCCCGATGCTGGTAGGTTACGCGCGCTGTTCGTCATCCTCGCAATCGCTCGACATCCAGCTTGATCATTTGGCCAAGGCCGGGTGCGAAAAGGTCTTCGCCGAGAAGGTCAGTGGACGCTCGACCAAGGATCGGATCGAACTGGCGCAGGCGATGGACTTCGTGCGTGAAGGCGACACGCTGGTGGTGACCCGGCTCGACCGGTTGGCGAGGTCGGTGGGTGATCTTCACCGGATCATCGAGAAGCTGACCGACAAGGGCGTCGAGTTCCGGTGCCTGCAACAATCCGATGTCGTCACCGGCACCAGCACCGGGAAGCTCATGCTGGCGATCCTCGGAGCCGTTGCCCAGTTCGAAAATGACATCCGGCGAGAAAGACAGGCCGAAGGGATCGCCAAGGCCAAGGCAGACGGACGCTACCGGGGACGCAAGGCCACCATCGATCCCGCACGCGTGAAGGAGCTTCACCAGACCGGGCTCGGTCCAGCAGCTATCGCACGCGAGATGGGGATCGCTCGGGCAAGCGTCTATCGAGCGTTGTCGGCGTAATGAAGCCAAACCGGATTTTGGCCCGTGAAAAAATCCGCTGGGGGTGCAAAAAAACCGTTTGACTATCCAAACTGGATTCGTCAAATCAGGTGTTGAGGGGCCAAACGGCAATTTGGCCCCTCAAATGGAAAGCCCAAACACGGAGTCAAAACCATGCTTATCGTGCTTACCAAGGAAGACTTTAACTCGTTCTCCCCTTCAACGCGAGCAGAATTGCTCGCCTCTCTGTCGTCGAAGCCCAAGGCGGTCCCCGGCGAATTACCGGTCGGCTTCGACGAGGACGACTTCGAAGATGTCATCGATCTCGCGCCCGACCAGATCGACGAGTTCATGGCTGGCTGCTCTGACGAGACGATCGCGGGCCTCAAGGTCTTCGCCGAGCACGGGCCGGTAATCCACGCCAAGCTGCTCGATGACGCCGGGATCGAGAATTACGGTCACTTCCAAGGTCGCGTGACCAAGCGCACCCGCACGGTGACCGGGGATAAGGAAGCCTACCTGTTCGCGTGGGATGACTGGCACAGTGCGGAGGATGGCATCGGTCAGTATGCCGTGACGCCGACGACCTTCCGCTCGCTCCGGGCTTACTTCAAGCTCGACTGACCGGCATTACCGATGACGAGAAGGGCGGTCCAGAGGGGCCGCCCTTTTTGTATGCGCGGTGCATCGCGGTGCACCCCAAAACCCCGGGAGTTGGGAATCGTCTGGTGGTAAAAGGCGGACATCCAAACAGGAGAAATGAATGTCCGATCCTGCCCTCATCATTGCCGTCATCGCAGCGTTCCTGACTGCTATCGGGACTGGTGCCGCCGTCGCTTCTGCTATCATCCAGCACCGCCGCACCCCGAAGCTTCCCGAACCCCCCATCACACCGACCTGCACGACCATCCTCGGCGTCGATATGCACGACCATGTTCGCGACCTTCCCGGTTACTCGCGCCGTCTCACTTCGAGGAGGCTGTAGAAAAAGGGTGCACATAATCAGCAGATTACGAGCCGAAAAAAGCCATTGGCTATTGGAAGACTTCGTGTGTAGCTGAGTTGGCCTCACTCACAACGAACGAGGCTTCAATGAACCACAATCCCAAGCTCGCCCTGATCGACAGCGATGGTGACGAGCGCTTCGCCGCCGTCATCAAGGGCACCTTCCAGATCGGCAAGGGCCGCAAGCGCACCCCACCCGACATCAAGACTTTTGCACGCGCGATCCTGATCGAAGGCGAGGACGGACGCTTCGTCTGTGCCGATGGTCGCAAACCCGGCATCCTCAAGTTCAGTGGCCGCGCAAGGGAAGCTCGATCCTACCGTCTCGATCCCGTGATCGCCGCCAAGCTCGGCATCTCGGCACAGGGCACGAGGTAAGTTCACCGCTACTGTCGAAGAGTGTGTCACCTTCGCTCGACGATGGGGGATGAGGCCGTGCCTTCGGGCACGGCCATCATCTTACAGAAGCGATCTCTTCGAGCGTCTCTCGTATGCCTGCGAGTATTCTCGGCTCCCATCGACGCGAGTCCTTCAATTCCGCGCTGGGGAACAACAGAAGGTCGTCTCGTTCGGGATTGACCTCGGTCAGGTCGAAAGCACCGACGAACTTCCCGTCCGCGAAATGGTAGAGTTTCAGTCCGCCCACGAGAGTCACACGAAAGCTGCCATCAGGTTGGAACTCAACATGATCGATCACCTGACGCAGCGCGCTCGCCAGCTTTGCCCGCGCGTCGAACAGGGCCTCTCCATCGAGATTCGCTAACTCCCGCCGCATCGCTGCGAGTGCGGCCCGCCGGTCGTGCACTACGCTGCGCTTGGTGGTGCGCACCACGGTATCAAGTTCGGCGATCTCGGCTTCCGTCGCGGTCAGCGCGGCACCATTGCGTTGAATGTTGGCAAATAGAGTGTCTTTGACCACGCCGCTAGTGAGCATCTCCCACTTCGCGAGTCCCTCCGCGATCCGGCGCTTGAGATCGTCGCGTTCTGCGATTTTAGCTTGGAGCTTAATATCGGTCAGCGTTGCTTTGTGGGCCTCGTCATCGCTGACGCGGATGTCCGCAACCCAGTCGAGGACGAGATTTTCCAAAGCTGAATAGGTGTGGTGGTGGCCGTGTCGGCAGGCATGGCCCCGCTGCGCCCCTGAGCAAATCAGATAGACGGCTTTTTCGCTGTGGCCGCCTTCTCCATTCTTGTTGCGGAACTCCATTTTCCGCCCGCATGAACAGCGTGCAATGCCGACAAAGATGTTCGGCACGCGCCTCTTCTTTCCGGGATGCGCGCCAGTATGTCGGCGTGACAGTTCAGCCTGAACTCGGTAGAAGAGTTCCTCGGAAACAACTGCGGGAAAGTAGCCGGGGATGGGATCGCCAATCGGACGGCGCTGACCGCCGACCTTTGTGTGCGGCTGAAACTCGCCAATTGCGCGTCTATCCTTTAGCAGGAACAGCACGGTGGAAGGCTGCCAACCGTCGCCTCCGCGAAACGGCGGCGTGCCTTCCGCGTTAAAGCGGCGGGCGATCAGTTCTTTGCCGATGCCGTCAGCGCAGGTTTCAAACAGTTTACGCACTACCTCGGCTCGTTCATTGAACTGCCACTCGCCGACGAGTGGCTCGGCGGGGTCATCGGGCACGAGATCAAGCCAGCGCGGACCTTGGCGCGTCAGTTTCCGCCGACCGGTGAGATCGCTCCGTTTCGCACCCCATGCCTCTTGGAGCCGATCCGCCTTGTCCTTCGACTCCCGATTCGCCTTCGCCATAGCCGCAATGGAGACGGTCAGGTCATTGGGCCGACCGTTGATCGTCTCGCGAGAATAGATCATGTCGTCCGACAGTGTTGCGACGATGACGCCCGCATTAATGATGCGCAGGAATAGTTCGAGCGCATCCAACACATCCTCACGCGATAGCCGGTCAAGATTTTCGACAATCAGCCATGACCCGCGTTCGATCTCGCCCGATTCGATCTTAGCGAGGAAGGACGCCAGCGCGCCTTTGTGGCGATGGACGCCCCTGAACCCCGATAGGCCGAGGTCGCGCAGAGAAGTGTCGAGCGTTAAGTGATGCTGAGCAGCGAACTTCTCGGACCGGGCAAGCTGGCGACGGAGGCTATCCCCCTTCAACTGTGCGGGGGTCGAAAAGCGGATGTAGGAATATGCTGTTGTGATCACTCGCCGATCCTATCGCCACCGATGTGCTCCGCGCATTATTGAAATGAGGGGGGAGGATCGCAGACCTTGTTGACGTTCTGCCCACCGGGGCCGGAAGCGGCGATGAAGCTTTCCTCCGCCAGCGCCAGCGCGCGGGCGATCAGCGCGTCGCCCTCATCCGCCATCGGCGAAACCGAGCCCGGCGAAATCGGCCGGCAAAGGCGCCATGGCGGCGATCGGCGGCTTGCCTTCGCGCGGGACTTCCAGTGCCGCCGCGTGGAGCAGCGTGCGGGGCGCACCTTTCCCGTCGCCGTAAACCGGATCGCCGAGCAGCGGCACGCCGATCCCGCTGGCGGCATGGACGCGGATCTGGTGCGTGCGGCCGGTCTCCGGCCGGAACTCCACCAGCGCGCGGCCGCCGCTTGTCGCCACGACGCGCCAGTGGGTGAGCGCCGGCTTGCCCTTCTTCGCCGGGATCATCCGCCAGCCCTTCTCCGCGCTGCTGATCTTGCTCAGCGCCAGGTCCACCGTACCTTCGCTCTCCAGCGGAATGCCGGCAAGCACGCCAAGATAGCGCTTGCCCACCAGCCGAGCCTCGAACGCAGCGGCGAAGCGCTTCAGCGCCTTGGGATTGCGCGCGAGAAGCAGGCAGCCCGAGGTGTCGGCATCGAGCCGGTGAACCGGCATCGGCAGCCGCTGGAAGCCGAGCTTCAGATCGCCCAGATGATCATCCAGAGAAGCGCCGCCGGCGCGCGGTTGATCCATCGGCAAGCCGCCGGGCTTGTCGATCACCAGCGCTTCGCCGTCTTCGAAGAGAATGGGGATTGCCATTCGCCCCCTCTAGACCGTTCGTCCTGAGCTTGTCGAAGGGCAGTCTTCGCTTTCAGCGCTATGCCGAAGTGAAAAGCGGTCCTTCGACAGGCTCAGGGCGAACGGAATTAGCGGGGGGCGGGAATCATGCCAGGGCACCGGCGATGCGCCGCAGCGCTTCTTCCAGCACCGCCTCGTCAGCGGCGAAGCTGATGCGGAAGCCGTCCTTGCCGCCGAAAGCGCTGGCGGCGACCACGGCCACGCCGTGTTCCAGCAGGTGCAGCGCCAGCTTGCCGTCGTCGCCGCCAAAGCGGCCCATCAGGGGCGTGGCATCGACGAAGCAATAGAACGCGCCGTCAGGCACCGGGGTGGAGAGGCCGGGAATGGCGTTCACCGCCGAAACCACCAGGTCGCGCCGCTGGCGGAAGCGCTCGCGCCATTCGGCAAGGAAATCCTGCGGGCCTTCGAAAGCGGCCACCGCCGCGGCCTGGCTGACCGCCGCCGGGTTGCCGCTGGCATTCGATTGCAGCCGGCCCATGGCCTCGATCAGCCAGGCGGGGCCGGTCGCCACGCCGATGCGGAAGCCGGTCATCGCGTGGCTCTTGGACACGCCCGAGACGGTGCACACACGATCGGCGAGGTCGGGGAACAGGGCCGCCAGCGTGGCGTGCGGCTGGCCCGTGTAGATCAGCGGCGCGTAGATATCGTCGGACAGGACCATGACCTGTGGATGGCGGCGCAACACCTCGGCGATTCCGCGCAGCATCTCGGCCGGATAGACCGCGCCGGTGGGATTGCCGGGGCTGTTGAGCAGCAGCCACTGGGTGCGCGGGGTTATCAGGGCGTCGAGATCGCCTGCCTCGAAGCGGAAGCCATGGTGCGCGTGGGTGACCAGCGGCACCACCTGGCCTCCGGCGAAACGCACCATCTGCGGATAGCTGACCCACCACGGGCTGGGCACGATGACCTCGTCCCCCTCGCCCACCGTGGCGGCGAGCGCTTCGAAGATCGCCTGCTTGCCGCCGGCGGTGACGATCACCTGTTCCGGCTGGCAGGCGATCCCCAGATCGCGGCGGAAATGCAGCGCCGCCGCCTGCTTGAGATGGAGCGTGCCGGTGACCGGGGTGTACTTGGTGGCCCCGGCATCGAGCGCCGCCTTGGCGGCCGCGATCACATGGGGCGGCGTGGCGAAATCGGGTTCCCCCACCGACAGCGAGATCACGTCCCGCCCGGCCTCGCGGAGCGCAGTGGCGCGGTCGGTCATCGCCGTGGTGGGCGAGGCGGCGATGCGGCGCAGCGCCGGACTCAGGTGCTCGTGGCTCATGGTATCAACCTCGCCGGGATCAGGCCGCGTAGCGCGTTGCCGATGAAGAAGCCATCAGCCAGGTCTTCCAGCGCCAGTTCCGCCTCCCGCGCGCGGCCTTCCATGAGCAGCTCGGCCCGCAGGACGCCCGGCAGCAGGCCCAACGAGGCCGGCGGGGTCAGCAGCACGCCGGCCCTTTCGACGAATACATTGGTGAAGCTGCCTTCGGTGACCAGCCCGTCATCCCGCACCAGCAGCGCCTCGCGCGCGCCGCCCGCCCGCGCGACGGCAAGCGCTTCCTCGTGAAAGCCGCGATCCGTCGTCTTGTGCCGCAAGCGCCAATCGCCCGGCACTACCGGCAGCGGCAAGGCCACGCAGGGCGCCACGCCCTCCATCGGCGGCGGCAAGGGCGCCGCTTCCAGCGCGATCTCTCCCTGGCGGGAGAGCAGCAGCCGCAGCCGCGTGGGCGCCTCCAGCTCGAAGCACAGCGCCTGGATGCGGTTGCGCGCCTCGTGCCGGTCGAACGCGAAGCCCAGTTCGGTGGCGCTGTGCTTCAGGCGGCCGACGTGCAGCTCCAGCCGGGGCACGCCCTCCTCGGGATCGAACAGCATCGTCTCGATCAGGTCGAACCCGCCCGCCGCGCCCCGGGCGAAGCCGCCCTTGACCAGGCATTCGCGCCATTCGGCCATGCCGTGGCTGTCCGCCACGATCGCCCCGCCGACGCCCAGCACCGCCCTGTGGCGCTGGTTTTCGCCAGGGGTGAGCCGCACCGTGCGGATAGCGACGTTGAACGCCGCGTCCCCGTTGCCGTCGATCCGGCCGATGGAGCCACAATAAGGGCCGCGCGCATCGCGCTCGAGGTCGTCGATCAACTCCATCGCACGAATCTTCGGCGCACCGGTGATCGAGCCGCACGGGAACAGCGCGCGGATCATGTCCATCGCGCCTTTGCCCGGCACAAGCTCGGCCCGCACGGTGGAGACCATCGTATGCACCGTGGGATAGGTTTCGATGGCAAACAAGTTATCGACCCGCACCGAGCCGGCCTCCGCAACGCGCGAGAGGTCATTGCGCAGCAGATCGACGATCATCAGGTTCTCGGCCTTGTCCTTGGCCGAAGCGGCCAGCTCGGCAATGAACGCCGCGTCCTCGGCTTCGTCACGCCCACGCGGGCGAGTGCCCTTCATCGGCTTCGTTTTTGCCGCGCGGCCCTTGAGCGAGAAGAACAGCTCCGGGCTGAAGGACAGCAGCCAATCCGAACCGTCGAAGATCACGCCGCCATAGCCGGCGCCGGCCGAAGGGCGGATCGCCGCGTAGATCGCCAGGGGATCGCCACGCGCGGGGCCGGCAAGCGGCATCGTCAGGTTGGCCTGGTAGATGTCGCCGGCGCGAATCGCTTCCTGCAGCGCCGCGAAAGCATCGAGATAGCCGCCGATGGAAATCTGCGGCTCCAACGGGCCGATCGAGGCGGGGGCGGCCCCGGCACGCTCCGCTAGCCAACGCGGCACATCCGCGGCGGGGATCGTGCGCAGCGCATCGAACAGTCCGAACCACAGCAGCGGACCCACCGCCCCGCTGCGCATCTGGGCCAGCGCCCCCAGCTTCGGCTCCAGCGCAAGGCCCGCTTCGTAGGCGAGATAGCCGGCCAGCGTGCCGCCGGTCTCGCGCCGGGCGGCATCGGCGGCTTCCAGCGCCGGCAGCACTTCATCCGGCCGCCGGGCGACGAAGACGCGCACCGGGTTCTCGAACAACTGCGCATCGCTGGCGCCTTCCCCGCGCGCATCGTCGAGCAGGACGAAAGGTTGGTGTTCGGCCATTTTCGCGCTCTACCGCCAAATCGGCCCATGTCTATCGGTTGACGGCCAATCGCTTGACCGCCCGGCTTGGCCTGCGGCAGACCGACGCAAAGGCACGGGAGCAGTCGATGGCATCTATCTTTCTCGGACTTGGCGCGAATGGCGAGCGGCAGGTGCTCGAACTCTCGCGGGCGAATCGGCATGGGTTGATCGCGGGGGCGACCGGCACCGGCAAGACGGTGACCCTGCAGGGACTGGCCGAGGATTTCTCCGCCGCCGGCGTTCCGGTGTTCCTGGCCGATGTGAAAGGCGACCTTTCGGGTATCTGCATGGCCGGCTCCCCCACGGCCAAGAATGCCGACAAGCTGGAAGCGCGGGCGAAGGAGATCGGCCTGGCGGATTATGCCTATGCCGACAATCCGGCGGTGTTCTGGGACCTTTACGGCGAGCAGGGCCACCCGATCCGCACCACCGTTTCGGAAATGGGGCCGCTGCTGCTGTCACGCCTGCTGGGCCTCAACGAAACGCAGGAAGGCGTGCTCAACATCGCCTTCCGCTTTGCCGACGACCAGGGCCTGCTGTTGCTGGACCTGAAGGACTTGCAGGCGATGCTGGTCCATACGGCCGAGAACGCCGCCGAGCTGACGACGCGGTACGGCAACGTCACCAAGGCCAGCGTCGGTTCCATCCAGCGCCAGTTGCTGACGCTCGACAGCCAGGGCGGCGCGCTGTTCTTCGGGGAGCCGGCGCTGGAGATCGTCGATTTCATCAAGACCGACGAGCAGGGGCGCGGGATCATCAATATCCTGGCGGCCGACAAGCTGATGCGCAGCCCCAAGCTCTATGCCACGTTCCTGCTGTGGCTGCTGGCCGAGCTGTTCGAAGTGCTGCCCGAAGTAGGCGATCCGGAGAAGCCGAAGCTGGTGTTCTTCTTCGACGAGGCGCACCTGCTGTTCGACGATGCGCCGAACGCCCTGCGGGACAAGATCGAGCAGGTGGTGCGCCTGATCCGTTCCAAGGGCGTGGGCGTCTATTTCGTCACCCAGAACCCGATCGATATTCCCGAGGAAGTGGCCGGCCAGCTGGGCAACCGGGTGCAGCACGCGCTGCGCGCCTTCACCCCGCGCGACCAGAAGGCGATCAAGGCGGCGGCCGACACGTTCCGCATCAATCCCGAGCTGAACGTCGCCACTGCGATCACCGAGCTGAAAGTAGGCGAGGCACTGGTTTCCATGCTGCTGGAAGACGGCGCGCCTTCCATTGTCCAGCGCACGCTGATCAAGCCGCCGCGCAGCCGGCTGGGACCGGTGACCGACAAGGAACGGGCGATCATCCAGTCTTTGAGCCCCTTCGCCGGCAAGTACGATACGCCGGTGGACCGCGAGAGCTGTTCCGAAGTGCTGGCGCAGAAAGCCGCCGACGCCGCCGCCACGGCCGCGGAAGTGGCCGAGAAAGGGCACGAGGAAGTCGCCCGGCGCGAACAGCTCAATACCGGCATCTGGGGCAAGGTGTTCTCGAAGGCGGGGAAGCGCGCGGCGGGCGCGGTCGCCGGCTCCGCCGCCACGATCGCCGCCGCAGCGGTGACCGGGCGCAAGTCACGCTCCAACCCCATGCGCAATGCGGCGACATCGGCGGCCGGATCGATCGCGACCGATCTCGCCGGGCCTTATGTCGGCCGCTTCGTGCGCAATATCATCGGCGGGCTGATGCGGTAGGTCGCTTTCGATTGGGGAGATGTGGAGACCCCAATTCCTCATCCCCGCGAAGCGGGGCCTGGAGCAGGATCGCCTGACGCTGAATCGTCATTGCGAGGAGCGTAGTGACGAAGCAATCCAGGGCGGCTCAATACGCCCCTGGATTGCTTCGCTACGCTCGCAATGACGAGTGTTTCAACCAAAGGCGATCATGCTCCAGGTTCCCGCGTTCGCGGAATGACGAGAGGATCGAAGTTTTCCGCCAGGCCCCCGGTTCAGCCATCCGCCTCGTGCTTATGCTCGCGGGTGGATTCGAGCATGCCTTCATGGATGAAGCCGATCTGGCGCACTTCCATCGCGCGGCGTTTCAGTTCGCCGCGCATGGCCAGATATTCGATCTCCATCTGCTCGGTCACCGTCGGGCGGCTGTCTTCCAGCGCTTCCTCGAAATCCTGCGCCGTCACGTCGGTGGCCGCTTCGCCGCGTGTGCGGATGGCGATCAAGCCGGCGCGGCGGACCACGTCTTCCAGGTCGGCCCCGGTATAGCGCTCCGTCCGCGCGGCCAGGCTGGCGAGATCGACGTCCTCGGCCAGCGGCATGTTGCGCGTGTGGATGCCGAGGATGTGCAGCCGGCCGGGCTCGTCCGGCGCGCCGACATAGACCAGTTCGTCGAACCGGCCGGGCCTGAGCAGCGCGGGATCGACCAGGCCGGGGCGGTTAGTCGCCCCGATCACCACGATCGAGTTCAGTTCCTCCATCCCGTCCATTTCGGCGAGGATGGTGTTGACCACGCGGGCGGTGACCTGCGGCTCGTTGCCGCTGGTGCCGCGCGCGGGCACCAGGCTGTCGATCTCGTCGATGAAGATCACGCAGGGCGCCACCTGGCGCGCGCGGGCGAACATGCGGCTGATCTGCTGTTCGCTCTCGCCATACCACTTGGACAGCAGGTCGGAGCTTTTCATCGAGATGAAGTTCGCCTCCGCCTCCTTGGCGACGGCCTTGGCGAGCAGGGTCTTGCCGGTGCCAGGCGGGCCATAGAGCAGGAAGCCCTTGGCCGGGCGGATGCCGATCCGTTCGAACGCGGCCGGGTTCTTGAGCGGCAGCTCCACGCCTTCGCGCAGCTTCTCTTCCGCATCGTCCACGCCGCCGATATCGGCCCAGCCCACGGTCGGCGCCTGGACCATGACCTCGCGCATCGCGCTCGGCTGCACGCGCTTCAGGGCTTCGCGGAAGTCGTTCTTTTCGACCTGCAGTTCCTCAAGCACTTCGGTGGGGATCGTGCGGGCGTCGAGGTCCAGCTTCGGCATGATCCGCCGCACCGCCTCGATCGCCGCCTCGCGCGCCAGGGCGGCGAGATCGGCGCCGACGAAGCCATGCGTGCTGCGGGCCAGTTCCTGGAGATCGACCCCTTCGCCCAGCGGCATGCCGCGGGTGTGGATGGCCAGGATCTCGCGCCGGCCCTGCTCGTCAGGCACGCCGATGATGATCTCGCGGTCGAAGCGGCCGGGGCGGCGGAGCGCCTCGTCGATCGCATCGGGCCGGTTGGTGGCGGCGATGACCACCAGGTTGGAACGGGCCTGCAACCCGTCCATCAGCGTCAACAGCTGGGCGACCAGCCGCTTTTCCGCCTCCCCCTGGACGTTCTGGCGCTTGGGCGCGATCGAATCGATCTCGTCGATGAACACGATCGCCGGCTGCGCGCGCTCTGCCTCTTCGAACACCTCGCGCAGGCGCCGTTCGCTCTCGCCATAGGCGGAGCCCATGATCTCCGGCCCGTTGATGGTGAAGAACTGGGCGTCGCTTTCATTGGCCACCGCCTGGGCCAGCCGGGTCTTGCCCGTGCCGGGCGGGCCGTGCAGCAGCACGCCCTTGGGCGGATCGACGCCCAGGCGCGTGAACAGCTCGGGATAGCGCAGCGGCAGTTCCACCATCTCGCGCAGGGCCTTGATGGTTTCCTCCATGCCGCCGACGTCGTCGTAGTTGATGATGCCGCGCCCGTCGCGCGGCTCCTCGAACTCGGCGCGCAGCTCCACCTCGGTGTTCTCGTCGATGTGGACGATGCCCTTGGGCACCGTGGCGACGACCTGGAGGCGGATCTGCGTCAGCGCATAAGCCGGGGCATTGAACATCCGGCGGACATCCGGCGGCACGTTGGTGACCGGCTGCTGGCCATGGGTGGCGACGAGATCGCCGGCGACCAGCGGGCGCTTGAAGAACACGCGCTTCAGGGCCTCGCTCGGCCCTTGCAACCGCATCTCGCGCTGGGCCGGGGCGAAGACCACCCGCGTGGCGGGGCGCGATTCGGCGCGGCGGATCTTGACGTGCTCGCCCGAGGCGGTGTCGGCATTGGCGCGTTGCAGGCCGTCGAGGCGGACGACTTCCAGCGTCTCATCCTCGGCATAGGCCTGGAAGGCGATCGCCGCGGTGATCCGCTTGCCTTCGATCTCGACTGCGTCGCCTTCGGTGATGCCGAGCGCCTGGAACGCCGAACGCGGCATGCGCGCCACGCCGCGGCCGCTTTCTTCCTGGCGGGCGGCGGCGACTTGCAGCCGCACCGTTCCCTGCTCGAGTGTTGCTGCGTCCGCTTCGGCCATCGCCCTCTCGCCTTGATTGTTCGTTCGACCGCGAAGCTAGGAAGGCGCGGTCCGGATTGCAAACAGGCACAGCGAGGGAAAGTGCCGCGACCAAGGCCATCGCCGGGCGCGAAGGATAAAAAAAGGCCCGGCCGTTGCCGGCCGGGCCTGGGAGTTTTTGGGAGAGGATGCCTGAAAGGCCTGCTCCATATGCGGGGGAGGCCCGATCTTCGCAAGTGCGAAAAGCGCAACTAGACTTGCATAAAGTGCAACTGTGCGTCGAATTTCCTTTATAAATACGTTATTTAGCTCTGGGTCGGCTCATGCCGGCCGGCCTCGCCGACCGTTGCCAAGCCACGGCATATTGCAATGCACAATATCCTCTTTCGCCGATACGGTCTTGACGTTATTCCCCCCGTGTCGATCATGAACGGACGCCGCGTGGGGACGGCGCCGCTGCCTTGGTCGTGAGAGGGGTTGCCGATGAAGAAACTCTATCCTGATGCCCGGGCCGCTCTCGATGGCCTGCTGCGCGACGGCATGCTGATCGCGGCCGGCGGCTTCGGCCTGTGCGGCATTCCCGAGCGGCTGATCGAAGCCATCGAAGCCAGCGGGGTGAAAAACCTCACGGTCGCCAGCAACAACGCCGGGATCGACAACGAAGGGATCGGCAAGCTGTTGCGCACCCGGCAGGTGAGCAAGATGATCGCCTCCTATGTCGGCGAGAACAAGGAGTTCGAACGGCAATATCTCACCGGCGAACTGGAAGTCGAGTTCTGCCCTCAGGGCACCCTGGCCGAACGGATGCGCGCCGGCGGGGCCGGCATTCCGGGCTTCTACACGCGCACCGGCGTCGGCACCCAGGTGGCGGAAGGCAAGGAAACCAAGGTGTTCGACGGGGAAGAATACGTGCTCGAACGCGGGATCTTCGCCGATCTTTCGATCGCCAAGGCATGGAAAGCCGACGAGACCGGCAACTGCGTCTTCCGCAAGACCGCCCGCAACTTCAACCTGCCGGCCGCCACGTGCGGGCGGGTCTGCGTGGTGGAGGTGGAGGAAGTGGTGCCTGCCGGCTCCCTCGATCCCGACAGCATCCACCTGCCCGGCGTCTATGTGCAGCGGATCATCGTGGGCAGCCCCTATGACAAGAAGATCGAATTCGTGACCACGCGCGAAAGGGAGGCGGCGTGATGGCCCAGGAAAGCAAGGGCCAGGCAGGCAACGGGTGGACCCGCGACCAGATGGCCGCCCGCGCCGCGCGCGAATTGCAGGACGGGTTCTACGTTAACCTCGGCATCGGCATCCCCACCTTGGTGGCCAACCATATCCCGCCGGGCATGGACGTGACGCTGCAGAGCGAGAACGGGATGCTGGGCATCGGCCCCTTCCCTTATCCCGACGCGGTCGATCCCGACCTGATCAACGCCGGCAAGCAGACCGTCAGCGAGCTGCCGCGCACAGCCTATTTCGACAGCGCCACCAGCTTCGGCATGATCCGCGGCGGGCATATCGACCTGGCCGTGCTCGGATCGATGGAAGTGTCCGAGAACGGCGACATCGCCAACTGGATGATCCCCGGCAAGATGATCAAGGGCATGGGCGGGGCGATGGACCTGGTCGCCGGGGTCAAGAAGATCATCGTGGTGATGGAGCATGTTTCCCGCAACGGCGATCCGAAGTTCATCCCCGAATGCACGCTGCCGCTGACCGGGCGGAACGTGGTCGACATGATCGTGACCGATCTCGCCGTGTTCCAGCGGCCGGACCATGCGAGCCCCTTCAAGCTGATCGAGCTGGCGCCCGGCGTGAGCGCGGAGGAAGTGGCCGCGAAGACCACCGCAGCCTACCTGTCGTAAGCGACGTCCTCGGTACCGGCAGCCTCATCCGGTCGCACGGCGAACCTCGGCATGCGGGCGACGCTCGAGCGGATGTCCGCCGCCCGGAAGCTGTCGCGAGCAAGGCGGCCAGGCCGAACTCCAGGCTGCGGCACGGCCATGGCGGATTGCGCGCCGCGTAATCGGCGCTCGCCAAGCTCCTTCATCCTTGGCAAGCTGGCCCGCTAAGCCCCGGTAAAGCGGGCGCGGGAGGAGAATGCCGTGAGCCTGAATACACGCCGCGATTCGCCGTGGCTGGCGCTTATCGTGCTGACAGCGATCAGCACCGTGGGGTTCGTCGACCGGATCGTGGTCAACGTGCTGGTCGAGCCGATCAAGGGCGAATTCGCGCTCAGCGATACGCAGGTTTCGCTGATGGGCATGGCCTTCACGGCGCTCAACATCGGCGTCGCCCTGGTGATCGCGCGGCTGGCCGAACGCATGCGGCGGCTGACGCTGATTTCGCTGGGCACGCTGCTGTGGTCGGCGGCGACAGCGGCCTGCGGCCTGGCCGCGAGCTGGGTGCAATTGCTGCTCGCCCGCATGGGCGTGGGCCTGGGCGAGGCGATCGGCTTGCCGAGCAACCAATCGGTGGTGGCCGACTATTTCGCCCCGCACAAGCGCGGCCTGGCGATGTCGGTGCTGATGCTGGCCCCGCCGGTCGGCGCGTTCATCGGCTTCGTCGGCGGCGGCTGGATCGCGCAGGAGTTCGACTGGCGCTTCACGTTCCTGATCGCCGCCGTACCCGGCATCGTGCTGGCGGTGATCGCCTGGCTGCTGGTGGCGGAGCCGCCGCGCGGCCGGCACGATAGCGACGCCAGCGACGCGGTGCCGCCGCTCTCCCAGGTCCTGCGCCGCCTGTTCCTGCTGCCGAGCGCGCGCAACCTGGTGATCGGATCGGCGCTGGCGGCCATGCTGGGCTTCGGGCTCAATTACTTCTTCACCTCGCTGATGATCCGGCGCTTTGACGTGGGCCTGGCCGAAGCCGGCCTCTATTCCGGCCTGATCGCCAGCGCCCCGGCAGCGCTTTCGGTGATCGGCAGCGGCTGGCTGGCTGACAGGCTCTCGGCCCGGAACCCGGCGGCTTATGCGCTGATCCCCGCGGTGTGCCTGCTCATCGGCGGGCCGCTCTATGTCTTCGCGATTACGCGCGATGATCTCACGGTGCTGCTGGCCCTGATCGCGGTGACGACTTTCCTGACCTTCGGCTATCTCGGCGTGACCTATGCCGCGCTGCAGAACCTGATGCATCCGCGCATGCGCGTGTCCGCCTTCGCGGTGCTCAACGTGGTCTATGGCCTGGCCAGCGCGCTCGGCCCGTTCCTGCTCGGCTGGCTGAGCGATACCATGGCCCGGACCCACGGCGCGGCAGACGGCCTGGCGGTGGCGATGGCCATAGCCGGCGCGCTCTATGTCTGGGCCGGGCTCCACTACCTGCTGGCGGCGCGGCGCCTGGGGCGGGACACGGCGGCCGTGCAGGCGTCCTAGCTGCGGCTCAGTCCTGCACGGCCCAGCGCAGCCCCACATTGTCTGGGACATAGAGGACCGGCAGCTCCTCGCCGGCAGTCACCAGCGCCTGATCCAGCGGTATCGCGTCGGGCGCCTCGCCGGCGGCGAAAACCTGGACCAGGCGCCTGCCCTCGATTGGCAGGAGCTCCGGCGGAATAGCGATCGAACGCCGGCCGGTCTCACGCAGCCAGTCGGGACGGCCGTCGACGGCCGTCACCAGCGAATGAACCACCTGAAGATCGACCGCTTGCCCCAATTGGCCGGAGGAGACAGGCTTTCCATCCTTGAAGAAGATCGCAGGTCCGGCGGCCAGTCTTGAAGCGAGCACCCGTTGCAGCGCACGAACCTTCTGGTTGGACGCGGTTTCAGCGAAGGTGGTCTGGTCCACGGTAAGCGGATCAATGCGGGTGAGACCTGCCAGCCGCGCCGCCATCCATCCCTGCTCGGTCGGCGGAAGCGGACGCTCCCCGGCATGAGCATACCCCACGTGGATCAAGAACTTCGCGTCGGGGCCCGCTTCAGCCAGGGCGCGCACAAGGTTCTCGGCCTGCGCCTGCTCGCGCAAGGCGATGCGATCTTCTGTTGATGCTGCGAGGAACTCTGGCGAGAACGCTGTTTCATAAGCGACTGGATGATAGCCGAGCGCCAGCACCCGGCGCACCAGATAGGCGAACATCGGATCGACGGTGAACGTGCCGCTGGTCCAGCGCGGATAACCTTGGCTCTCCAGCCAGCCCATTTCCTCGGCGGCGGCGTCAGGGCTGAAGTTGGTGAAGGTTTCGGCCGCGTAATGAGTGAAGCCGAGCGGCCTCAGCGCTTCGGCGACCTTGAGGATGAAGGCGCGATCGCGCGGATTGTCATGCGCTTCGTTGACGATGACGATGCGCGTCAGCCGGGCCCGGCTGACGATCGCAGCGATCGCATCTTGGGCTTCGGCCCCGTCGTACGCCGCAAGCTCGGCGTCGTCCGGGGTGACCGAGGGATCGGGCGCCGCGCCGTTCACCACAAAACCGTCAAGCACCGGGCGGAACTGACCATAAGTCGATTGCACGAGGTCGTTCACTTCGGAAGGATCGGCTTGTTCGACCATGTCCATCGCTTCGAGATAGTGGCCCCTCGTGAGGCTCTCCATGAAGCGTTGATCGAGAGGCTGGACTGCTGGCGTCGCGTTCGGCGGCGGTGTGGCGTCCTGGGCTGCGGCTGAAGCGCCCATCTGCACCGGAATGGCGAAGCTCGCCAGTACTGACAGGGCTGCGATCCCTCTCCCCATGGAACACCCTCCCCCGAGTCCCGGCCCCGGCCGAATATGGCATTCTGCCGGATCGGGCTGAACACGAGAGAAACGCCTTCAAACGAAAAAGGCCCCGCCTTGCGGCAGGGCCTTTGCTGGAAACGCGAGGGCGTGCGTGTCAGGCGAGCGCCGCCTTCAGGTCCTCAACCAAGTCGGTCTTTTCCCACGGGAAGAATCCGCCTTCCGCCTTGCGGCCGAAGTGGCCGTAGGCGGCGGTCTTGCGGTAGATCGGCTTGTTGAGGCCCAGGTGCGTGCGGATGGCGCGCGGGGTCAGGCCGCCGAGCTTGTCGATGCTCTGGATCGCCTGCTCGATCCTGTCGTCGCCCACCGTGCCGGTGCCGTGCGTATCGACATAGAGCGACAGCGGCTTCGACACGCCGATGGCATAGGCGAGCTGGATCGTGCAGCGCTTCGCCAGGCCGGCGGCCACGATGTTCTTGGCCAGATAGCGGCTGATATAGGCGGCCGAGCGGTCCACCTTGGTGGGATCCTTGCCGCTGAACGCGCCGCCGCCGTGCGGGGCCGCGCCGCCATAAGTATCGACGATGATCTTGCGCCCGGTAAGGCCGGCATCGCCATCCGGGCCGCCGATCTCGAAGCTGCCGGTGGGGTTGATGTGATATTCGGTTTCGTCCGAGAGCAGTTCGGCCGGCAGCACATCGGCCACCACCTTCTTCACATAGGCGTGGAGCCGGGCTTCCTTTTCGCCTTCGTCATAGCCCTTGGCATGCTGGGTGGAGACGACGATCGCCGTGGCGGCGACAGGCTTGCCGTTCTCGAAGCGCAGCGTCACCTGACTCTTGGTATCCGGTTCCAGGAATGGGGCCGCGCCGGAATGGCGATCGGCGGCCATGCGTTCCAGGATCTTGTGGCTGTAGTAGAGCGTCGCCGGCATCAGGTCGGGCGTCTCGTCACAGGCGAAGCCGAACATGATGCCCTGGTCGCCGGCGCCTTCATCCTTGTTGCCGCTGGCATCCACGCCTTGGGCGATATGCGCCGACTGGCCGTGCAGGTGGTTTTCGAACTTCAGCGTTTCCCAATGGAAACCGGCCTGTTCATAGCCGATGTCCTTCACCGTCTGGCGGACGGTCTTCTCGATCTCGTCAAGCGCGCCGGGGGCCCACTCGCCGTTCTCGTACACGCCCTTGCAGCGGATTTCGCCGGCCAGCACGACGAGCTGGGTGGTCGTAAGCGTCTCGCACGCCACGCGCGCCTCGGGATCCTTGGACAGGAACAAGTCGACGATGGCATCGGAAATCTGGTCCGACACCTTGTCGGGATGGCCTTCCGACACACTTTCGGACGTGAACAGATAGGTCTGACGCATTCGGCTGGTTTCCCTGGGATGCGGGCTAGGCCGCGGAGATATCGGACACGGGGAGATAACGGCGGCTCGACCGTGAGGCAATAAGGCCGGCGCAAAGGAAAACCATCGCCCAGGCAAACGACAGGAGCAGGCCGAGCCGGGCGAAGGGGGTAGGCGGCCCGGCTGGCGGAATGACGCCATCGATGCGGCCGGAACGATGCATCGGCAGCCATGCGCGAACCGCGCCGCGCGCGTCGATCACCGCGCTGATCCCGCTGGTGGTGGATCGCAGCACCGGCAAGGCTTCCTCGATCGCCCTCAGGCGGGCTTGCGCCAGGTGCTGCGGGGGGCCGAAGCGGCCGAACCAGCCATCGTTGGAGGGATTGTAGATGTAGTCCGGGCGGTCGGCGCGATCGACGACTTCGCCGGAAAACACGATCTCGTAGCAGATCTGCACGCCCGCCTTGCCCCAAGGCCCGAGATCGAGCGTGCGCGGCCCGGGGCCGGGCAGGAAATCGATCGTCCCCGCGACCAGCCGCGACAGGCCGATCGGTTCCAGCAAGGGGCGCATCGGCAGATATTCGCCATAAGGCACGAGGTGCGCCTTGGCATAGCCGCCGAGGATATCCCCTTCGGCGTCGAGCGCCGTCACCGCGTTATAGGCGGCCACCGCGCGCCCATCGGCGATCTCCAGATCCACGCCGCCGGTCAGCAGCACGCTGCCGGGGCCGATGATCCGCCCGATCCGCCGGCGCGCGGCGTCGGGATCGCCGAACGCGGTCATGCGATCGTAGAACCGCTGCGGATAGCCGGGGCGCAAGTAATCGGCGAGGCCGGATTCCGGCCACAGGACCACGCGCCGCTCGCCGGCCTGGCGGGGCATACTATTGCCGGCCAGAAGGGCGAAGTTCGCCTCGTAATAAGAAGGATCGTCCAGCCGATCCTGCGCGATGCCCGGCTGCACCAGGGTGAAGGGAATCGAGCCTTCGCGCGGCGGTGCCGAGGGCGGCAGGATCATCCCCACGGCGATGAGGCCGGCGACGATCAGCGCCGGGAACGGCCGCCGTTCGCGCAGCAGCACGGCCAGCGCAGCGGCCAGGAACACTGCAAGGCCGGACAGGGCATAAGTCCCCATCCACGGCGCCAGCGCGGCGAGCCCCGGCCGGCCAAAGCCGCCGAGGAGGATCACGGCGAAGGGGTTCCACGCATAGCCGGTGAACACCGCCGCGCGGAGCATTTCCGACACGGTCCAGCAGCCGGCGAAAGCCAGGGCGAAAGTCCAGCCGATGCCCCTGCGTTCGTCGGATCGTTGCCTGGCACCGGCGATCGCCCAGGCGCCGAGCGCCGCCAGCGCGGGATAGATGGCGAGGTAGAGCGAAAGCAGCGGCACCGCCGCCCAGCCGAGCACCGGGGGCATTTCCGCCTGATAAGTGAAGGCGGTGGCGATCCAGTTGTTGCCGAAGGTGAAATGGCCGAAGCCGAACAGCCAGCCGAGCAGCGCGGCACGCCGGGCATCGGGCGCGGCGGCGGCCAGGGCGGCAAAGGCAGCCATGGCGGCGAGCGCCAGCGGCCAGTAGCCGAGCGGCTGAAAGCCCGCCGCCGCGAGAACGCCCAGGAGGAGCGCGGCGAGGCGCGGGTATCGGCCCGCCGATTGCCAGACGCCCCTCAGGGGGCTCATGCTGAGCGACATGGCGCCGTTCGTACGCGACGCAGCGCCTGGCGCAAGGGTCAGCCGATCGCTTCGAGCGTTTCCTCGCCGCTGTCGTCAGCCGGGCGCGTACGGCGCGTGCGGCGGGCGCGCGGCTTGGCTTCTTCCTCGTCGCGGGAAATCGACGGCGGCAGCACCGCGGCATCCAGCCCCGCTTCGCCGCTTTCGCCCTGCTCTGCCGCCTCGCTGGCCGCGCCGTTGGCCGCCTTGCCCCGCCCGCGCGAGCGCTGGCCGCGGCTCTGGCGGACGAAGGGATTGCGCTCCTCCGTCTCGGCCTCTTCGCCTTCCACACCGCGTTCCCCTTCATCGGAAGCCGGCGCTTCCTTGCGCGAACGCTGGGTGCGAGCGGGCTCTTCGGTTTCCTCGGCGTCGTAGCCGTCGTTGAACGCGGCTTCGGGCTCGTCCCGATCCTCACGATCATCGCGGCGCGGGCGCTGGTCTTCGCGCTGGGCGCGGCTGTCGGCGACCACGCGGAAGTAGTGATCGGCGAACTGCAGATAGTATTCGGTCTGCACGCGATCGCCGTTCAGCGAGGCGTCGTGCGCCAGCTTCCGGTATTTCTCCAGCAGCTGGGGCGCATTGCCGCGAGCGCGGCTGTCGATCCGATTGCCCTGGTTGCCGCCACCCTGGCCGCGATTGCCGCCACGGCCACGCCGGCGATTATTGTTGCGATTCTGGTTCAAGGAAAATCCGTTTCCTTATCTGTTGACCGGGAATTCCGGTCGCATGACCCCATGCCACGGCGTTCAACAAACGCTCCGTAGCCCCATCCGCACGATAGACGGGCCTCCGCCCTCAACATCTTACGCAAATGACGGAGTTAAGACCGGGTGCCTGGCTTTCGCCTCCCCACCACTGGCCTGAGTGGGGAGGTAGTGGCTTGCAACCTATTTGCCAAGACTTAATTGTTGCTATCCGTGCTGGACATTGTCCGAGCGCAATCGCAGCACCAGCGCGCGGGGGCGGCCGCCGAGATCGCGGCGCAAGTCCCAGATAAAGCCGGCAGCGGCAGCGATGGCTGCCACGGCTTCGGCCTGCGTGGCACCGATTTCGAGCACGGCGACGCCGTTTTCGGCGAGCAGCGCGGGCAGCTGGGGAATGAGGAGGCGGTAATCGTCGAGCCCTTCCGGCCCGGCGAACAAGGCCCCTTCCGGCTCCCAGCGGCGCACGTCCGGCTCTATGGCGGCATCGTCCTCCACATAAGGCGGATTGGCGAGAATCAGGTCGAACCGGCCGAGATCGTCAGCCCAGCCCGGCCGGCTCCAATCGCGCCGCAGCAGCGTTGCGCAATGGCCCATCGCATGGCGCGACGCGTTGCGAGCCGCGATCGCCAGCGCTTCCTCCGATCGGTCTATCCCGACGCCCTCGCCCCCGCCCGCTTCCGCCAGGACGGTGAGGAGCAAGGCGCCCGAACCCACCCCGCAATCGAGCGCGCGGCGCGGCGTGGGGCAGGCTTCCAGCGCGGCCGCCACCGTGGTTTCGCTGTCCATGCGCGGAATCAGGACGCCGGGCGCGACGACGAATTCGCGCCCGTAGAATTCCTTGCGGCCGAGGATGTAGGCGACAGGCTCGTGCCGTTCGCGCCGCGCGACCAACCCCTGGAACCCGGCCGGTGCGTCATCCCGCATGTGCCGCAGCAGCAGGTCGTTGCGGCCAACGCCCAGCGCCTGCGCCATCAGCAGCTCGGCATCCAGCCGGGCGCTGTCGGAAGTCACCGATAGCCGCGCGGTCGCTTCCCGGAGGGCTTCGGCGACAGTCATCCTTCGACACGCTCGGGACGAGCGGAAGCGGGGGCAACGGGAACGGAGAACCTTTCCGGATGCCGAGCCTGGCGAAGCACGCGGGCCGCCGCCGGCGTCATTCGCCGAGGGCAGCCAGCCGCTTGGCCTGATCCTCTGCGATCAGCGCATCGACCAGTTCGCCCAGCCCGGGCCCGGCCAGGACTTCGTCCAGCTTGTGCAGCGTCAGGCCGATGCGGTGGTCGGTCACCCGCCCTTGCGGGAAATTGTACGTGCGGATGCGTTCCGAACGGTCGCCGCTGCCGACCATCGCCTTGCGCGCCTCCGCCTCGGCGCCGTGAGCTTCGTCGCGCATCTTCTCGTAGATGCGCGTCCGCAGCACGGCCATGGCCCTGGCCCGGTTGCGGTGCTGGCTGCGCTCGTCCTGCATGGCGACGACGATGCCGGTGGGCAGGTGAGTCAACCGTACCGCCGAATCGGTCTTGTTGACGTGCTGGCCGCCGGCCCCGCTCGACCGATAGATGTCGACGCGCAGGTCCTTGTCCTCGATCTGCACGTCGATCTCGGCGGGCTCGGGCATCACGGCCACGGTGGCGGCGGACGTATGAATGCGTCCGCCGCTCTCGGTCACCGGCACGCGCTGCACGCGGTGGACCCCGCTTTCGAACTTCAGCTTGGCGAACACGCCGGTGCCAACGATCTGGGCGATCACTTCCTTGAAGCCGCCGAGATCGTTCGCGTTCACGTCCATGACCTCGACCTTCCATCCCTGCGAGGCGGCATAGGCTTCGTACATGCGGAACAGGTCGGCAGCGAACAGCGCCGCCTCGTCGCCGCCGGTGCCGGCGCGGATTTCCAGCAGCGCCGGGCGCGCATCCGCCTCGTCACGCGGCAGGAGCGCGATGGCCAGGCGATGTTCCGCCTCGGGCAGCGCCTTGCGCAGGACGGCAAGCTCCTCCTCGGCGATGGCGTGCATCTCCGGGTCCTGGGTGAGCGCCGCCAGCTCCGCGATCTCGGCACGCATCTCGCGCACTTCGTGGGCGGCCTTGGCCACCGGCTCCAGCTCCGCATAGTCGCGGCTGGCGGCCACGAAGGCATCGCCTTCGAGCCGGCCCGAGGCAAGGCGCGCTTCGAGCTCGGAGAAGCGATGCGTTATCTGCGCCAGGCGGTCTTCGGGGATGGTCATTGGCCCTGCGCCAGCACCAGCGGCAGCACGATCGCGTCGATCTTCTCGACCCATTCATCCGGCCCGCGCAGGGCGCGGACGGCCTGATCCTGCTCTTCGTCGAAGGTGAAGCTGAGAATCATCCGGGCACCGGCCTTCACCGCCTTGTCGAACCGTTTCCGGGGTGAGCCGCTGGCGACGATATCCGCCGAGAGGCCGGCTCGCCTCAACTGCGCGAGGCTCTGCTGCGCCACTCTCAGCGCGCGATCGTCCTCCACCACCAGGATCACGTCGAGCGCATCGATCGCGAGTTTGCGGGCATCCGCCACCAGCATCGCCAGCCGCTCGATCCCCGCCGCCCAGCCGACTGCGGGCACATGCGGGCCGCCAAGGGTTTCGATCAGCCCGTCATACCGCCCGCCGCCCAGCACGGTGCCTTGCGCGCCGAGGCGGTCGGTGACGAATTCGAAGGCGGTGTGGCGATAGTAGTCGAGCCCGCGCACCAGCGTGGCGTTGCGGTGCCAGGCCACGCCGGCGGCATCGAGCCCTTCGGTGACCTGGAGGAAATAGCGTTCCGCCTCGCCGCTCAGGAAATCGTCGATGCGCGGCGCTTCGTGGACCAGCGCCTTGTCACGCGGGTCCTTCGAATCGAGGATACGCAACGGATTGCGCTCCAGCCGTTCCTGCGAATCCTCGCTCAACGCATCGCGGCTTTCGCGGAAATGTTCGACCAGCGCCATGCGCCAGGCCTCCCGGCTGGGCGCATCGCCGAGCGTGTTGAGTTGCAGCGTCACCCCTTCGGCGATGCCCAGTTCCTTCAGCAGCTGATCGGCCATCGCCAGCAGTTCCACGTCCGCCTGCGGTTCCGCCGCGCCGAGGATTTCGGCGTCGAGCTGGTGGAACTGGCGATAGCGGCCCTTCTGCGGCCGCTCGTAGCGGAACAGCGGGCCGTGCGTGGCGACCTTGAGCGGGGCGTATTGCTGCCAGCCGTCGGTGAGATAGGCGCGGGCGATGCCGGCGGTGAATTCCGGCCGCAGGGTGAGCGATTCCCCGCCGCGATCCTCGAACGAATACATTTCCTTCGAAACCACATCGGTCGTCTCGCCCAGCGAGCGGGAGAAGACCTCGGTCTTCTCGAACACCGGCATCTCCACCCGGCGGAAGCGATAGAGCTTGCGGATGCGCTCGAACGTCTCGACCACGTGAGCGAACGCCTCCGCCTCGGTGCCGAAGATGTCCTGGGTGCCGCGAATGGGGCGGGGGGTTTCGATTTTCGCCATGGTCGGCGCGCTTACCTCCAATGCGGGCTCTCGCAAAGCCGCGTCGGCGCGTGGCCGGCCAAGCGGTTGCGATCGCGCCTACTTCCCGCCAAAACCCCTGTCCATGACGACATCTCGCGCGGCCGCCCCGCTCTTCGCCGTCCTGCTGCTTGGCGCCACGGGCACCGGCGCCGCCCAATCCGTTCCGCAATCCGCCCCCATCGCCGTTCCCGCCGAGCGGACGATTCCGGCCGCGCGGGACGTGCCCTTCCCCGGAACGATCGGCCTGACGATCGACGCCAGCGACGTGACGCGCGGGGTATTCCGCGTGGTGGAGACCGTGCCCGTGCCGCCGGGCGAGAGCGAGCTGATCCTACAACTGCCCGAATGGCTGCCCGGCAAGCACGGCCCGCGCGGGGCCATGAACCTGATCGCCGATGTACGCTTCGAAGTGGATGGCAAGCCCGCCCCCTGGCGGCGGGACCCGATCGAAACCTACGCCTTCCGCATTGCCCTGCCCTCGGGCGCGAAGGAAGTGACCGCGCGGTTCGTCTACACCTCGCCGCTGCAAACCAGCGAGGGCCGCATCGTGATGACGCGGGAGATGCTCAATCTCCAGTGGGAAGCGATGAGCCTCTATCCCGCCGGGCACTATGTGCGGCAGATCCGCTTCGCACCCACGGTGACATTCCCGAGCGGCTGGGAAGCGTTCACCGCGCTCGACGGCAAGAACGTGCGCGGCGACACGGTGAGCTGGGACACGGTCGATTACGAAACGCTGGTCGATTCGCCTGTCTTCGCCGGCAAGTACGCGAAGCAATGGGACCTGGGACACGCGGTGAAGCTGGACGTGGTGGCCGACAAGCCCGAACAGCTGGTGCTGGCGCCGGAGCATCTGGCCATGTTCGAGAAGCTGGTGGACGAGACGCTGGCGATCTACGGCGCGAAGCACTTCGATCATTACGACCTGCTGCTGGCGCTGACCGATCGGATGGGCGGCATCGGCCTGGAGCACCACCGGTCGAGCGAGAACGACTACGAGCCCGAGACATTCGTGAAATGGGACGATTACGGCTGGGCCCGCAACGTCATCCCCCATGAATTCAACCATAGCTGGAACGGCAAGTACCGCCGCCCCGCCGCCCTGTGGACGCCGGATTACCGCCAGCCGATGCAAGGCAATCTCCTGTGGATGTACGAAGGGCAGGACCAGTTCTGGGGCTATGTCCTGGCGGCCCGTTCCGGCCTGCAATCCAAGGACGTGGTGCTGGGGGCGCTGGCCAATTCGGCCGGGTTCTATGCCGTCCAGCCCGGCCGCGCCTGGCGTTCGGTGGAAGATACCACGTTCGATCCGATCATCGATGCGCGACGGCCGCAGCCCTATAGCTCGCTGAGCCGCAACGAAGACTATTACTCCGAAGGGCTGCTGGTATGGCTGGAGGCCGACCAGATCATCCGCGAAGGCACGCGCGGGAAGAAGGGCCTGGACGATTTCGCCCGCGCCTTCTTCGGCATGAACGATGGCGACTGGGGTGTGCTGACCTATACCTTCGACGACATCGTCGAGGCGCTGAACGCCATCTATCCGTATGACTGGGCCAGCTTCCTGCAAGACCGCTTCCAGACCCCCGGCCAGCCTGCGCCGCTGGCCGGCCTGGAGAGGGCTGGATACCGCCTGGTGTGGAAGGAAGACCCGAACCCCTATGAAAAGGGCCGCACCTCTGGCTCGGGCGCGATCAACCTGCAGTATTCGCTCGGCGTCTTGCTGAGCAAGGACGGCACCGTCACCGCGACGCTGTGGGACAGCCCGGCGTTCAACGCGGGGATCGTGAGCAGTGCGCAGATCGTGGCGGTGAACGGCGAAGCCTATAGCGCCGCCGGGATCAGGAAGGCGATCACCGATGCGAAGGACGGGCGCGATCCGATCGAGCTGCTGGTGCGGCGCGGAGAGCGTTACATGACGGTGCCGGTCGATTACCACGGCGGCCTGCGCTGGCCGTGGCTGGAGCCGGCCGGCAAGGGCGAGCAGCCGCTCGACCGCCTGCTGGCGCCGAGAACGAAGTGACGCCGCCACGCGCGCGCGCTACATCGGCGGCGTGACGAGCGGCGCCGCCAGAAAGAGCATCGGCAATCGGCTGGCGCCGGGCCGGTTCCTGCTGTTCCTGGCGCTTCTGCCGCTGGCCTTCTGGGCCCATCGCGCCGCCTTCGGCGCCACGCACTTGGCGGACAACGCAGCCATGGCGTTCGATGCGGCCGCGCTGGTCTTCCTGCTTTCGCTGGTGCCCCTGGTGCGGTCTTCCAAGGCAGCGGACATGCGCGTTCATTCCGCCGCCAATGACGCCAACCGCGGCTTGGTCCTGGTGCTGACGATGCTGCTGGCCTTCGCCGTGCTGGCGGCGATCGCCGGCGAAATGGACGCCGCCCGCCACGGAGAACCCGCGGCCATCGCCAAGCTGATCGGCACCCTGCTGCTGATCTGGCTTTTCGCCAACAGCATCTATGCGCTGCATTACGCGCATATCTATTACGGCCAGCGCGACGGAAAGGACGCGGGCGGGCTGTCCTTCCCCGAGACCGCGCTGCCCGACTATCGCGACTTTACTTATTTCGCCTTCACCCTGGGCATGACGTTCCAGACCTCGGACGTGGCGATCACCTCACGCAGAATCCGCTACGTGGCGCTGCTGCACAGCTGCGGCGCCTTCGTGTTCAACATCGGGGTGATCGCCTTCGCGATCAACGCGGTGGGCGGGGGTTAGAGTACGCTCACCTAACCTGGAATCGTCATTGCGAGCGTAGCGAAGCAATCCAGAGCGACAGCGCAAAACGCTCTGGATTGCTTCGCTACGCTCGCAATGACGAGTGTTTCAACCAGACAGGACTATTCCGCCGCTTCCAGGAACCGGTCATCGATCGAGGTTTCGGCTTCCCAGCTCTTGAGTTCGGGCAGCACCTTGTCCGCGAACAGGCGCATGTTCTTCAGCGCTTCCTCCTGCGGCATGCCGCCGAAATAGACATGGGGGAAGAAGCCCTGCGGCCGGTAGAATTCCTTCAGTTCCCACATCCTCTCGAGGATCATCTGCGGTGTGCCGGCCACCACGCCCTTGGAGAATTCCTCCACGTAAGGTGCGATCGCCTCGGGCGCGAGGACCATGTTCTCGTAGTGCTCGTAGCCCTTGATGTCCGAGAACTTGCCCGGCGTATCGAGGTGATAGTTGCGGATCGCCGCGCGCATGGTGTTGGCCAGGTACTTGCGGCCCTGCGCCTCGGCATATTCGGCGCTTTCATCGATGTAGTAATTGCCGCCCAGCATCGGTGGCGGGGGTGTGGTGCCCGGGCCGTTCACTTCCTGCCACACGGCGGTGTACTTGTCGGGCGGCACGTCCTTGCCGCGCTGGGGCAGCATCAGGATCATGTTGCCGCAGCCCAGCCGGGCTGCCGTGTACATCGAATTGCCCGACAGGCTGCCGCAGAACTTGCGGCCTTCGAAGCTCTTGATCGGGCGGGGCCGCAGCTCGCTGCGCGGGATCGTGCCGAACGCGCCCTCGCCCTCGATCACGCCGGTCTCCAGCGCGGGAATGAGCACTTCGAGGATATCGTTGTAGAGCGCGCGGCTCTTGTTCATGTCCACGTCCAGCCCGGCGAACTCATGCTGCGCCAGGCCGCCGCCGAAGCCGAGGATCGCGCGCCCGCCCGAGAGAATGTCGAGGTTGACGATCCGCTCCGCCAGCCGCACCGGATGATGCCACGGTACGATGATGCACTGCGTGCCCAGCTTCACGTGCCGCGTGCGGGCGGCGATATAGGTCAACAGCTGCACGGGATCGTTGGACATCGAATAGTCGGTGAAATGGTGTTCGGTGATCCACACCGAATCGAACCCCAGCTCTTCCGCCATGACGAGGTTTTCGACTTCCTCGCGCACGAAGCGGGCGTCGTCGTAATCCTTGCCGCGCTGATGGGCGAAGCCGGTTGCCAAGCCTACGTGCATCGCAATGTCCTCTTCCGTCGTTTTGCCGCGGAAGATGCCTCACTTCACCGGCGCGGGCAATTCGAGTCTCGCCAAGCAGCGATCCATCGGCTAGCGCGCGCCTCAAAAAAAGGAGGGGGTGCCGATCCTCTCGAAGGAAGCGAGCATCCATGCGTATCGAATATATCCCGGTTGGCGACAATCCGCCGGAAAGCCTCAACGTCATCATCGAAGTGCCGGTGGGCGGGGAGCCGGTGAAGTACGAGTTCGACAAGAAGAGCGGCGCCCTGTTCGTCGATCGCATCCTGCATACGCCGATGCGCTATCCGGCGAACTACGGCTTCGTGCCGCACACCCTTTCGCCCGATGGCGATCCGCTCGACGCGCTGGTGGTCGCCCGTTCACCCTTCATCCCCGGCTGCGTGGTGCGCGCCCGACCGATCGGCGTGCTCAACCTGGAAGACGAGCACGGCGGCGACGAGAAGCTGATCTGCGTGCCCATGGACACGACTTTCCCGTATTATTCCGATGTCGGCGAGCGGCAGGACCTGCCCTCTATCGTGCTCCAGCAGATCGAGCACTTCTTCACCCACTACAAGGATCTGGAAAGCGAGAAGTGGGTCCGCATCGGCGAATGGGGCGACGCGGCCGCAGCGCGGCGAATCGTTGTAGAGGCGATCGAGCGGGCCAAGACCGGCTGATCGCAAACCGGCCGTCTGCGATCAGAACAGCGCGGTGATGGCCCGGAACACCCCCGTCAGCACCAGCGGGAGGCCGAGGGCGCAGAGCCACAGCACGATCTGGTCGCGGCGGAAGCGGCTGGCGAATTCGGGATTGGCCGCCTCGCTGTCGCTCAGCGCGGCCCAGCGTTTTTCGAACAGACGGCAGGCGGGGATGATCGCGGCGATCAGCACCACTAGGGCAAGATAAGGCAGCGCGGAGCCGTGGCCGGTCTTGAGCGTCGTCATGGTCCAGAAGATCTGCAAGCCGGTATAGACCAGCAGCGCATAGGCGACGTTGTCGCTCATCTTCCGGCGCCAATCCAGCTTGCGGCTTGCGTGCATCTGCTTCGCCGCGGACGGCCGTTGCGCCTTGTCCATGCCTTTCTCCTCTCATTCCCCGAATCGGGACTATCTCACCGGGGTTCCCGGCATTCAAGCCCACGCCGGCCCCGGTCCATGCACGAATCTTGCCAAGCGGGGTTCAATCCCGCCGCCCAGATGCTAAATCCCGAGGCATGACCGAGCTCGAGCCCGACGCTATCGACACCCGATCCCTGGCCGAAGCCATGGCCGACGCGCCCGTGAACGCCGCGCCGCCGATCCCGCAGGGCGGGCTAGAAGTGGTGTCCATCGCCAAGAGTTACGACAAGCGCGCCGTGCTCAGCGACATCTCGCTGACCGTCGGCAAGGGCGAGGTGCTGGGCCTGCTCGGCCCCAACGGCGCTGGCAAGACCACCTGCTTCTATTCGATCATGGGCCTGGTGCGGCCGGATTCGGGGCGCATCCTGATGGACGGCGTCGATGTCACCAAGCTGCCGATGTACCGCCGGGCGATCCTGGGCCTCGGCTATCTGCCGCAGGAAACCAGCATCTTCCGCGGGATGACCGTGGCCCAGAATATCGATTGCGTGCTCGAGATGACCGAGCCCGACAAGCACACCCGCGCGGCGGAGCTGGAGCGGCTGCTGGACGAATTCCACCTCGCGCGGCTGCGCGACAGCCCCGCCATGGCGCTTTCCGGCGGCGAACGGCGCCGCTGCGAAATCGCCCGCGCGCTGGCGGCCAAGCCGTCGATCATGCTGCTGGACGAACCGTTCGCCGGCATCGACCCGCTTTCCATCGGCGATATCCGTGAACTGGTGAAGGACCTGAAGCGGCGCGGGATCGGCGTGCTGATCACCGACCACAACGTGCGCGAGACGCTCGACATCGTCGATCGCGCCTGCATCATCTACGGCGGCCAGGTGCTGTTCGCCGGCAGCCCGGAAGACCTGGTTGCCGATCCCAATGTGCGCCGGCTCTACCTGGGGGAAAGCTTCGAACTATGAGTGGCGTCGATCCGCGCCTGACCGTGTCAGTCGCTGCGCCCGGCGCCGGACATCAGGACGAGCATGGCTCGGCCCGAGCGAAAGCCTGACGATGGGGTTGGCTCCGCGTCTCGACCTGCGGCAGACGCAATCGCTGACGATGACGCCGCAACTCCAGCAGGCGATCAAGCTGCTGGCGCTGTCCAACCTCGAAATCGAAACGTTCATCGGTGAAGCGCTGGAAAGCAATCCCCTGCTTGAAGCCGGGGACCTTCGGAGCGAGGCGCCCGTCGCCGCGCCCGACGCGCCTGACGAGCCGCGCCCGGAGCCGACCGCCGATGAACTGATCCTGCGCGGCCAGGGCGAAGCGGATGCGCCGCTCGATATCGATCCGACGGCTCTCGACCGCGACCGCGATACGGGAGACTGGGGCGCCGCCGGTTCCGCCGGAGCGGAAGGCCCGGACATCGGCGAGCGCGGCGGCGATGGGCCGACGCTGGCCCAGCATCTCGAAACCCAGGTCGGCGCCGCCAGCGACGATGCGCGGCTGGTCTTCATCGCCCGGCATCTCATCAATCTGCTCGACGAGGCGGGCTATCTCCACACCTCCCTGCGCGAGGTGGCGGAGGATCTGGACGTACCGCTGGCGCGAGTGGAGGAAGCGCTGGCCGTGGTCCAGACGCTGGACCCCACGGGCGTCGGCGCACGCACGCTGGCCGAATGCCTGGCGCTCCAGGCGAGGGAAGCCGATCGCTATGACCCGTGCATGGCGCGGCTGATCGAGAACCTGGAGCTGGTTTCGCGCGGGGAGTTCGCCCGGCTCAAGCGGATGTGCGAGGTGGATGACGAGGACTTCGCCGACATGCTGGCCGAACTGCGCGGCTACGATCCCAAGCCGGGCCTCCGGTTCGGCGGCGGCGAAAGCGCGCCGGTGGTCCCGGACGTGCTCGTCACCGGCGATGCCGAGCGGGGCTGGGACATCGCGCTCAACCAGGCGACCTTGCCGCGGCTGGTGCTCAATCGGTCCTACTACGTGGAACTGCGTAGCTGCTGCGCCGACAAGCTTTCGCGCGGCTGGCTGGGCGAGAAGCTGGCCGACGCGCGCGCGCTGGTGAAGGCGCTGGACCAGCGGCAGAAGACGATCCTCAAGGTCGCCTCGGAAATCGTCCGGCAGCAGGAGGGCTTCTTCCGCCGGGGCGTCTCCCAGCTCAAGCCGCTGACGCTGCGCACGGTGGCGGAAGCGATCGGCATGCACGAAAGCACGGTGAGCCGGGTCACGTCGAACAAGTACCTCACTTGCAAGCGCGGCACGTTCGAACTGAAGTACTTCTTCACCAGCGGCATCGCCTCGACCGATGGCGAAGGCGCCGTCTCGGCGGAAACCGTCAAGGCCGAGATCCGCGCGCTGTGCGATGCGGAAAGCCCCGACGACATCCTGTCAGACGACAAGCTGGTGGAACTGCTGCGCGCCAAGGGTTTCGATCTGGCCCGCCGCACCGTGGCCAAATACCGCGAGGCGATCGGCATCGGCAGCTCCGTCCAGCGCCGGCGCCAGAAGCGGTTGGCGCGGGTGGCCTAGGGGCGGCGCGGGCCGGCTCCCGCCTGTGGCCGAAAGGACTCGCTGTCTCCCGGCGCGCCCCGTTTACCGTTAATTAACCTTTTTCGTTGAGAGGTTGCGTGGTTAATTGCGATCAACACCTCTTAGCAGTGTGTTACCGGCGGGCCGAGGAGGGGCGTTTCCCATGCGCGTGTTGCTGATCGAAGACGAGCCGACGACGGCCAAGGCGATCGAGCTGATGCTCACGACCGAAGGTTTCAACGTCTACTCGACCGATCTGGGCGAGGAGGGGCTCGATCTCGGCAAGCTCTATGATTACGACATCATCCTGCTCGACCTGAACCTGCCTGACATGCACGGTTACGACGTGCTGAAGAAGCTGCGCGTGGCCAAGGTGCAGACGCCGGTGCTGATCCTGTCCGGCATTTCGGAGATGGATTCGAAGATCCGCAGCTTCGGCTTCGGCGCCGACGATTACGTGACCAAGCCGTTCCACCGTGACGAGCTGGTCGCCCGCATCTATGCCGTGGTGCGCCGCTCGAAAGGCCACTCGCAATCGATCATCCGCACCGGCAAGCTGGCGGTGAACCTCGATGCCAAGACGGTGGAAGTGGATGGCGCCCGCGTCCATCTGACCGGCAAGGAATATGCGATGCTGGAGCTGCTTTCGCTCCGCAAGGGCACCACGCTGACCAAGGAAATGTTCCTCAACCACCTGTATGGCGGGATGGACGAGCCGGAACTCAAGATCATCGACGTGTTCATCTGCAAGCTGCGCAAGAAGCTGTCGAGCGCCTGCGGCGGCGAAAATTACATCGAAACCGTCTGGGGCCGCGGCTACGTGCTGCGCGAACCGGGCGAAGAGGTCGAAGCGGCCTGATTCCAGACCCTCTCCTGGTATGGACAAGATGCCGCCCCGGACTTCGGTCCGGGGCGGTTTTCTTTGGTGATGCCGACGCCCTGCGATTCAGAAGAACGTTCCGCGCGCCAGGATCGCGTCGGCCAGCCGCACGACAACGGGCAGCCTGGACAGCGGCGCGATGAGCATCGTCATGACGACCAGCGCGGCGTAGCCGCAGATATAGGCGGGATGGACGCGGCCCCGGGTGCGCCAGTCGAATACCGCCGCCGGCACCAGCAGCAGGCCCACCGCCAGGACATGCGGCCATGGGCCGGGCGTCAGGCCACTGAGGATGATCCAGCGCGCGATGCCTGGGATGCTGACGCACAGCACCGCGCACAGCATCAGCCTGCGGTGCCAATCGGGGCGCGCGCGAAGGGCGATCGCAAGGTAGAAGAGGCCGGCGAAAAACGCCGCGTTGAGCGCGTTCAGGACAAGGAAGAATCCCGGCATGAAGAAGGGCGGCGAACGCCCTTCGGCGACCATCTGGACAGTAAGCGCAAGGCCGACAACGACAATCCAGGCCGCGAAGACCGCACCGGCAATACCCAGCCGGCGATGCAGGTCGACCCGGTGCGCCGCCACGAGCGCGTTCTGAGCGATGTAGAGCGCGATCCAGCCCATGAAGCTGACGGCATGGACATGGACCCACCACGGCTGCGCGAAGTTGGTGACGCCAAGGACGATGCGCAGCCCGAACCCGCCGACCACCATCGCCGCCACCGCGAGCGACATGGCCAGGAAGAACAGTCGTTCGCGATCCTGCGATGAACGGGCGGGTGCCGTCTTGAGGGGCAACGAGGCCATGTGAACCGTCTCCCGATATGCCGCTGCCTGGCCCGGTTTGCCCATATTCCAGCAGCGGACAAATGGGGCTAATGTCCCGGCGAGGGGCCGGGGACGCCGAAATCGCGGGACAAGTGTCCCAGGCCGCCTTGAGAAGGGGTGAGGCCACGTGGTCGAAGAGCGTATCCGCTATACCTTTTCGCGGGACGGCACGCGGATCGCCTGGACGGAGTCCGGCGCCGGACCGCTGACGGTGCTGCAGGGCGCCAACTCGATCACCGACTTGCGCCGGGACAGGGAAAACCCCTTGCGGCGCGATCTCGTCCGTTATCTCAGCGAGCGCTACCGCCTCGTCCGCTACGACCATCGTGGATGCGGATCGAGCCAGCGCGGAGTGACGGAGCAGGGACTTGCTGTCTGGACCGAGGATCTGGCCGCGGTGGCCGAGGCGGCCTGCGGCGAGAGGCCCTTCGTTCTCCTGGCGCTGTCACAAGCGGCGGCGGCCGCGGCCAGCTTTGCGGCGGCCTGTCCCGAACGTCTCTCGCACCTCGTTCTCTATGCCCCGGCCATTCGCGGCATGAAGACGATCGGCAATGGGCGCCGGGCCGCCGCGGCGGATGCGTTTCTCGAACTTGTGCGAACCGGCTGGGGGGAGCGCTTTCCCGGTCCCCGCACGCTGGCTTCCAGCCTGCTGGTCCCCGATCCGACCGAAGAGGAAGCCCGATGGAGCCCCGGGCACTTGTTGCAGTCCGTGGATGAGGACGATGCATGGCGTTTCTTCGCCGCCGACGCTGAGACCGACGCCAGCGCCTGCCTTCCCCGGATCGCCACGCCGACCCTGGTCATCCAGCCATCGCATGATCGCGTCGTCCTGCCGGAATGGGCGCGAGAAGCCGCGGGTGCCATCCCCGAGGCCGAATACATCGAGGTCGACAGCGAAAATCACATCATGCTGGGGCGCGACCCGGCCTTCCTCCGAATTCTCGCCGCGTTCGACCGGTTCGTCAGCCCCGCCCCCGCAGCCGAAGGGGCCGGCAGCCTGTCGCTTCGCGAACGCGAGATACTGGAACTGATGAGCCGCGGCCTGAATGGCGACGCGATCGCGCTGGAATTGAGCATCGCCCCGAAGACGGTCCGCAACAGGATGACCGGGATTTTCGACAAGATGGGCGTGAACTCTCGAACGCAGGCGGTAGCCGCCTACATGCGCGGCGCCGGCAGCGGCTGAGACCGTCTGGACAAGCGCGGCTCGGTGAGCAAAGCGCTCCGCCATGACCGCGCACAAGGCAGGCGATCCGATCACGCTCAACCGGCTTTACGGCCGATCCAAGGGGAAAGCCCTGCGCGCGGGGCAGCAGGCGCTGGTGGACGATCTGCTGCCGCGAATCGCGGTGCCGGACGAAGGGCCGGTGACGGCCGAGCGCCTGTTCGGCCACGATTGCCCGCTCCATTTCGAGATCGGCTTCGGGGGGGGAGAGCATCTCGCCGCGCGGGCCGATATGCTGCCCGATCACGGCTTTATCGGCTGCGAACCCTTCATCAACGGCGTGGCCCAGGCGCTGATGCACGTGAGCGGCGACCACGGGGCCCATGCGCCGCTGGCCAATGTCCGCCTGCACCACGGCGATGCGCTGGACGTGCTGCGCCGAGTGCCCGATGGCGCCTTGTCGTTCATCTACCTGCTGCATCCCGACCCCTGGCCCAAGGCGCGCCACGCCAAGCGGCGGATGATGAACGACGGGCCGGTCGAGATGTTCGCGCGCAAGCTGAAGCCCGGGGGCGAGCTGCGCTTCGGCACCGATCACCCGATCTACCTGCGTCACGCGCTGATGGTGATGCGGCGCCATGCCGATGCCTTCGAATGGCTCGTCGAGGGGCCGGAAAGCTGGCAGCGGCGGCCCGGCGGATGGAGCGAAACCCGCTATGAGGCGAAGGCCCGGCGCGAGGGGCACGAGGTCTGGTACTTCCGCTATCGCCGCAGATAAGCCGCAATTGATCGAAATAGGCTCGCTTCCCAGCCGGATTGATTCTCTATCTTTTTGGTTGAGAAAGCGCTCGCTAACGCGCGACGGATAGACCGGGAGCCTGCTGCATGCATTTTGGCGAATTCGATCTTGCCGCCCTGCTGCCCTTCATCGGGGTGGGATTTGCTGCCCAACTGGTGGACGGCGCACTGGGCATGGCTTTCGGGGTGATCTCGAACACGCTGCTGGTCGGCGTGCTCGGCGTGCCGCCGGCGCTCGCTTCGCAGCGGGTGCATATCGTGGAGTGCTTCACCACCGCCACGTCCGGCCTCAGCCACCTGTTCCACCGCAACGTGGATGGGAAGCTGTTTATCCGGCTGGTCATCCCCGGGATGATCGGCGGGTTCCTGGGCGCCTATCTGCTGTCCAGCCTCGATGCCACCATCGTGAAGCCGTTCGTGCTGATCTATCTGACGGTGATCGGGCTCTACATCCTGTGGCGCGGGCTGATGTATCCGCCCAAGCTCAAGGAAGCGAAACTAGTGGCGCCGCTGGGCCTTGCCGGCGGTTTTCTCGATGCGGTGGGCGGCGGCGGCTGGGGGCCGGTGGTCACATCGAACCTGCTGATCCAAGGCGCCGATCCGCGCAAGGTGGTGGGCACGGTCAATTCGGCCGAGTTCTTCCTGACGGTGACCATCTCGGCCGCGTTCATCTATCATCTCGGGGTGGCGGACCTCGCGGGGGCGACGCTGGGCCTGCTGATCGGCGGCATCCTCGCCGCGCCGCTCGGCGCCTGGGCAGCCAAGCATTTCCCGCCCAAGCAGATGCTGGTCCTGGTCGGCACGGTGCTGACCCTGACCAGCGTCTATGGCGTGTGGAGCGCGTGGAGCTGAGGCCGCTCTCGCAGCCTAAGCCGCGAGACTGGCCGCAAGACCGGCAGGGCCCCCGCCGCCGGGCGCGGCCATCCGCGAAAGATCCAGGCCGCTGGGCGTCTGGAACAGGCGCAGGCCGAACAGCGGCACCACGGACAGGATATGGTCGAAGATGTCGCCCTGGATATCCTCGTAATCGCCCCAGCGCGTGGTCGAGGTGAAGCAGTAGATTTCCAGCGGCAGGCCCTGCGCCGTGGGATCGAGCTGCCGCACCAGCAAGGTCATGTCCTGGGCGATCCGCGGGTGCGCGCGCAGATAGGCGAGCACATAGGCGCGGAAAGTGCCGACATTGGTCACCCGCCGCTCGTTCACGGGATCGCGGCCGGCCTGCGCGAGCTTCTGGTTCCAGTGACCGATCTCCTCATGCTTATGGGCCAGGTAATCGTCCAGCAGCGCAAAGCGGCGCAGGCCGGCGATCTCGTCGGCGTCGAGAAAGCGGACACTGTTCTGATCGATGGCAAGCGAACGCTTGATCCTGCGTCCGCCCGATTCCTGCATGCCGCGCCAGTTCTTGAAGCTTTCCGAGATCAGCCGGTGGGTCGGGATTGTGGTGATCGTCTTGTCCCAGTTCTGCACCTTCACCGTGTGCAAGGCGATGTCGATCACGTCGCCATCGGCATTGAGGGCGGGCATTTCGATCCAGTCGCCCACGCGCAGCATGTCGTTGGACGTCAGCTGCACCGAGGCGACGAGCGAGAGGATCGTGTCGCTGAACACCAGCATGAGGACCGCCGCCATGGCCCCCAGGCCCGACAGCAGAAGCAGCGGCGATTGTTCCATCAGCACGGCGACCATCAGGATGGCGGCCGTGACGAAGAGGATGATCTTCACCACCTGGATGTAGCCCTTTATGGGCCGGCTGGCCGCATCGGGCCGGCGCGCGTAGATCTCGTTGGCGAAAGTCAGCGCCGCGCTGATGGCCAGGGCGATCGTCAGGATGATGAAGGCGCCGACTACGTTGCGCGTCACCGTGACTATCCAGAGCGGAATGTGCGGCACCAGCGCTATGCCGCCCGATACGATCAGCGCCGGAACGATATTGGCCAACCGCGCACCGATGGTGGCCGGCACCGGCCAGTCGCCCGGCGCGATGCGCCCGATCACCCGCAGGATGACATGCTTGATGATGAAGTTGGCAGCCGCAGCCGCGAGCACCAGAACGGCGATGCCGGCCAGGGCCTGAAGCCAGGGGGGCGAGCCGGGGAGTAGGTCGAGAGTGGGAGAAATCAGAGCAGTGGTGTCGGGTAAGGCCATCGTTTCAGGGGCCCGAAGCCGATGGCGCCGGGCAATTCCTCTTCAAAAAAAGGGTCGTGGAGAGGGGCTAACCTGACAAGGCAGGCCCGCGATGTCAAATCGGTCGCGATCCAGACGGCGGCCCAATGGGGTTGAAGCACCCCCTTCCCCCGGTGATTCAACCCTCTGTGCTTCCCGGCTCAGGCGGCGGCGATCCCGGTGACGGCGATCAGCACGGCAAGGCCGACGAGCACGGCCAGGCAGGCTTGAATCTGACGCAGCGGCGGCAGCGACGAACGCAGCACGCGAAGGTTGAGCGCGAACCCGACGAGGCCGCCAGCCGCGCCGGCGACGCCGGACGCATGATTGGCGCGGTACCAGGCGGCTTCCGACGCCCGCGTGGCCACGGTGCGCACGCCATAGAACGCATTGGGCTCGATCAGTCCCAGCGCCAGCGGCAGGCTGACCATCGCAAGGATAAGCGGCGCCATGGCCAGCAGCCACGGCGTGCCCGCCTTCTTCACCCCACCACGCCCGCTGCGGCTAGAACCGCCAGCGTAAGCAGATCGGGTGTCGTGGCGGTCATCGGCGCGATCTGCACCGGCTTTTCCATGCCGATCAGCATCGGCCCGATCGTGGCGTTGCCTGCCAGTTCGCGCAGCAGCTTGGCCGAAAGATTGGCCGATTGCAGGCCGGGCATGACCAGCACGTTGGCCGGGCCGGACAGGCGACTGAACGGATAGAGCGCCTTGACCCGGGGGTTGAGCGCCGCGTCGGGCGCCATTTCGCCCTCGTACTCGAAGCCGGGATCCTCTTCATCGAGCAGGTGCACCGCGTCGCGGATGTTCCCCAGCCAGCGGCCCGGCGGATTGCCGAAGGTGGAATAGGACAGGAAGGCGACGCGCGGTTCATGCCCCAGGCGCCGCGCCACGGCGGCGGTTTCCCGGGCGATATGCGCCAGCTCTTCCGCGCCCGGCCGCTCGTTGATCGTCGTATCGGCGAGGAACACCGTATAGTGCTTGCCGATCATCATATGCACGCCGAACGGGACCTGTCCCGGCTTCGGGTCGAGCACATGGCTGACTTCCCGCATCGTCTGGGCGAACGTGCGCGTGAGGCCCGAGATCATCGCATCGCCGTGGCCGAGCGCCAGCAGCAGCGAGGCGAAGGTATTGCGATCCTGGTTGACCATGCGCCGCACGTCGCGCTCGGTATAGCCGCGCCGCTGCAGCCGCCGGTAGAGATAGTCCACCATCTGCGGCACCAGCTCGGAATCGGCGGAATTCTGGATTTCGAACGAATCGGGATTGCCGACGCCCAGTTCCACCAGCTTGTCGCGCACTGCCTGGGTGCGGCCGACCAGCACCGGCGTGCCATAGCCGAAATCCTGGAACTGGATCGCGGCGCGCAGCACCACTTCCTCTTCCGCCTCGGCGAAGACCACCCGCTTGGGATTGTTCTTCACTTCGGCATAGACGCTGGTCAGCACCGAGGTCGTCGGGTTGAGGCGGCTCTTGAGCTGGTGGCGATAGGCTTCGAAATCGGCGATCGGCGCCTGGGCGACCCCGCTGTCCATCGCCGCGCGGGCCACGGCGGAGGACACGACTTCCATCAGCCGCGGATCGAACGGCGCCGGAATGATGTAGTCCCGTCCGAACTGCTGCGAGCGGCCGTAAGCGGCGGCCACTTCCTCGGGCACCGGGCGGCGCGCCAGCTCGGCAATGGCGCGGGCGGCGGCGATCTTCATCTCTTCGTTGATCGCGGTCGCCTGCACGTCGAGCGCGCCGCGAAAGATGAACGGGAAGCCGAGGACGTTGTTGACCTGGTTCGGATAGTCCGAGCGGCCGGTGGCGATGATCGCATCGGGCCGCACGGCCTTGGCGTCGTCGGGCGTGATTTCGGGATCCGGATTGGCCATCGCGAAGATGATCGGCTGATCGGCCATCTTCGCGACCCATTCCGGCTTCAGCGCGCCGGCGGCGGACAGGCCGAGGAAGATATCCGCCCCCACCAGGACTTGTTCCAGCGTGCGTGCGTCGGTGTCGATCGCATGCGCGCTTTTCCACTGGTCCACGTTGTCGCGGCCGCGATAGATCACGCCGGCCCGATCGCACATGATCACGTTATCGTTGGGCACGCCCAGCGCCTTGATCAGCGCGGTGCAGGCGATGGCGGAGGCGCCCGCGCCGTTGACCACCATGCGCACGTCCTTCAGCGCGCGCCCGGTGAGATAGCAGGCGTTGAGCACCCCGGCGGCGGAGATGATCGCCGTGCCGTGCTGGTCATCGTGCATCACCGGGATGTTCATCCGTTCGCGCAACGCCTGCTCGATCACGAAGCACTCGGGGGCCTTGATGTCCTCCAGGTTGATGCCGCCGAAGCTCGGCTCCATCAGCGCGACGGCATCGATGAACCTTTCCGGATCTTCGGTGGCCAGCTCAATATCGATCGCGTCAACGTCGGCGAAGCGCTTGAACAGCACCGCCTTGCCTTCCATCACCGGCTTGGAAGCGAGCGCCCCCAGGTTGCCCATGCCGAGGATGGCGGTGCCGTTGGAAATCACCGCGACGAGGTTGGAACGGGCGGTGTACTTCGCCGCGTTGGCCGGATCATCGGCGATGGCCTGCACCGGCACCGCGACGCCGGGCGAATAGGCCAGGCTGAGGTCGCGCTGCGTCGCCATCGGCTTGCTCGCGATGATCTCGATCTTACCCGGGCGGATCGCCTCATGATAGAAGAGCGCTTCGCGCGCCGTGAAGCTGTCGGTCTTCGTATCCTCGGCCAATGAGCCCTCTGACAAGTTCTGTTTCCCGTGAAACCGCCCTAGCGATGCGAAGCCGCGCGGCAAGCGAAAAACCGGGCGCGGCGGCGACTATTCCTCCAGCTCGATGTCCCAATAAAGCCAGTCGCGCCAGGTTTCGTGAAGGTAGTTGGGCGGGAAGCGCTTGCCGTGCTGCTGGAGCTGCCAGTTAGTCGGCCGGATCGGCGTGACGAGCGGCCTCATATGCGCTTGCGGCGGGGTCCGCCCGCCCTTCTTCATGTTGCACGGCGCACAGGCGGTGAGGATATTCTCCCAGGTGGTCTTTCCGCCCAGCCGCCGGGGGATGACGTGATCGAACGTCAGGGATTCCGGGCTGCCGCAGTATTGGCAGGCGAAGCGGTCGCGCAGGAACACGTTGAAGCGGGTGAAGGCGGGAAACTCGCTCGGCTTCACATATTGCCTGAGCGCGATCACGCTGGGGATCTGCATGTCGAGCGAGGGCGAATGGATCATCCGGTCGTAAGTGGCGACCACGTCCACCCGTTCGAGGAAGATGGCCTTGATCGCCGTCTGCCAGGGCCAGACGCTGAGCGGATAGTACGACAGGGGCGTGTAATCGGCGTTGAGCACCAGCGCCGGGCAGCTTTCCAGCTTCCGGACCGGGTCCCCCTCCGCGCTGCGAAAACGGGCAGCCCGATCGATCAGTTCGGCCTTGAACACCTGGGCGTTCCTTCCTGAGGCGTGGGGGAAGCATTTGCGGGCAAAAGCGTCAAGCCTGTTACAGAAACGGAAATCGGCGGCGGCATCCGCGAATCGCTGGCGCAAGGAAGGAACACCGGGGCATGACAGCGCCGTGATCGTGACCCGCTTCGCCCCCAGCCCGAATGGGCCGTTGCACCTCGGCCACGCCTTTTCGGCCGTGGTGGCGCACGATCAGGCGCGGGCGGCCGGCGGGCGCTTTCTCTTGCGGATCGAGGACATTGACGGCGCCCGCTCCCGCCCCGAGCTGGCGGCGGAGTTCCGGGCGGACCTGGCCTGGCTGGGGCTGGAATGGGACGAAGTCCCGCCGCAATCGGCCCGCGTGCCGAGCTACGCGGCGGGGGCCGCTCGGCTGCGCGCGATGGGCCTGCTCTATCCATGCCGCTGCACCCGTGCCGAAATCGCCAGGGCAGCGCGCGCGGAAGGGCCGGATGGCCCGGTCTATCCCGGCACCTGCCGCGCGGCCGATGTCGACCCCGCCGGCGATGTCGCCTGGCGACTCGACGTTTCCGAAGCGCTGCGCCGCACCGGCCCGTTGACCTGGGTGGACCAGTTGCATGGCGAGCAACAGGCGCGGCCCGATCTGGCGGGGGACGTGGTGCTGGTGCGCAAGGACCGTGCGACGCCCGCAAGCTATCACCTGGCCGCCACGATCGACGACGCGGCCGATGGGGTGACGCTGGTCACGCGCGGCATGGACCTGTTCGCCGCGACCCATGTCCACCGCCTGCTGCAAGCCCTGTTGGACCTGCCCGTGCCGACCTGGCATCACCATCCGCTGCTGGTGGACGAGACCGGCCGCAAGCTCGCCAAGCGGCGCGGCTCCGGCACGCGCGATCTCGGCCTGGCCGCCCGCCGGCGTGCCGGCGAGGATGGGCGGGCGCTGGCCGATGCCTTGCGCGAGGGCCGTCTGCCCGCTGGCATTAGCGTCTCGGCGGGTATAGGGGCGAAACCATGAAAACCGTCCTCGTTATCCTGCTGATCGCCGCCATGGCGATGGTGGTCGTTTCCCTGGTGCGCGGCGTGATCGCCTTTCTGCGATCCTATCGCGACGACATCGAATCGGGCAGCGATCGGCAAAAGGAAATGCAGCTGCAGCAGAACCGCATGATGATGGCGCGCATCAAGTATCAGGCGCTGGCGATCGTTATCGTGGCCGTGCTGCTGATGATGACGAGCTGATCGGCGCGCCGTGGTCCGGCTCAACAAGATCTACACGCGCACGGGTGACGGCGGGACCAGCGGCCTGGTCGACGGTTCGCGCCTGCCCAAGCATGCGCCGCGGCTGGAAGCCGTGGGCGCGGTGGACGAGGCGAACACCGCGATCGGCTGGGCCCAGCTCGCCGCCGCCGACCATGCCGGCGACCTGACGCGCATCCAGAACGACCTGTTCGATCTCGGCGCCGACCTCGCCACGCCGGGAGAGGATTTCGCGCCGTCCGACATGGTCCTGCGGATCGTGCCCGGCCAAGTCGAGTGGCTGGAACGGCGCATCGATGCCCTGAACGAAACGCTGGAACCGCTGCGCAGCTTCATCCTGCCGGGCGGCAGCGAGGCGGCGGCGCGGCTGCATATCGCGCGCGCTGCCGTGCGCCGGGCGGAACGGACGATGACGGCGCTGGCGGCCGAGGAGGCGGCCAATCCGGCGGCCTTGGCCTATATCAACCGGCTGTCGGACTATCTCTTCGTACTGGCGCGTGTGGTGAACGGGGGCCGCGATCCGCTGTGGCGGCCAGGCGCCAGCCGCTGACGTCAGCGCGCGCGGCGGAGGAACCGGCGCGGACAGGCCGGCGTTGAACGGGCGAAGGAGAATTCGCCATGACCGACCGCCCCCGCCCCGCCAGCGAAGAGGTTCCCCCCGACCAGGCGCCTGAGCTTTATAACGACGAACAGGACGACGACGAGGCCGAGCAGGCCCAGTCCATCGCCGAGGAAGCGCTCGACGGCGAAGCGCGCGATCCCAGCCCGCTCGACAGCACCAAGCCGGATGACGAGGGCGAGGTGATGGACGATTCCTCGCAGGACCTGATCGACCGGATGCGCGACATGGAGCAATCGGGCCGGATCGACATGGACGCCTATCGCGGCGAGCCGAACATGGACGACAACGAGGACAAGTACGGCCCGGAGAACAAGGAAGACGATCTGCTGGGCGACGGCACCGATGAGGGCAACCGCGCGGGCGCGGCGGATTAGGCATGATCGCGTCGAAACACTCGTCATTGCGAGCGTAGCGAAGCAATCCAGGGCGGTGCAGTGCGGCCCTGGATTGCTTCGCTACGCTCGCAATGACGATTCAGGGAGAGATGACCTTCCGAGCTTACTTACTTGGAATCGAGCGCCCAGGGATTTTCATGCGCGCCGGTCTTGGCCGTCTGATCGGCTTGCGCCTTGCCGCTATCATCCGCTGAAGGCACCGTGCAGTAAGCCGTGAGCAGCACGCCGCCGGCCCAGAAAAGCGCCTTCCAGCGGCTGGCGAAGACCGTGTTCAGCTTGGGCCCAAGTGGGAACATGGGCCTAGTATGACCCGCCGGTGGTTAAGGATTCATCGCTGTGCGGCCGTGCGCTTGAGTTCGTAGAGCAAGTCGAGCGCATCACGGGGCGAGAGCGCGTCCACGTCGGTTTCCGCCAGCCGATCGCGCACGGTATCGGCCTGTTCCTCTTGCGCATGGGCGGCCGCTGCGAACAGCGGCAGTTCCCCCAGACCCGCCGCGAGCCCGCCCGTTTCCGCCCGGCCCTTCTCCAGCTTGTCGAGCACTTGCCGCGCGCGGGCGATCACCGCCGCCGGCACGCCCGCGAGCTTGGCCACGGCGAGGCCATAGCTGCGATCGGCGGCACCATCGGCCACTTCGTGCAGCAGGACCAGATCGCCTTTCCATTCCTTGGCGCGGACGTGATGCAGCGAGAGCGCCGGGCAGGTTTCCGCCAGCCGCGCCAGCTCGTGATAGTGAGTGGCGAAGAGGCAGCGGCAACGGTTGCTCTCGTGGATCGCCTCGGCCACCGCCCAGGCGAGCGCGAGACCATCGTAAGTGGACGTGCCGCGCCCGATCTCGTCAAGGATGACGAAGCTGCGTTCGCCCGCCTGGGAAAGGATCGCCGCGGTTTCCACCATCTCCACCATGAAGGTGGAGCGGCCGCGCGCGAGGTTGTCGCTGGCGCCGACGCGGCTGAACAGGCGGTCCACCAGCCCCACCGTGGCGCGCGCGGCAGGCACATAGCCACCCGCCTGCGCCAGCAGGACGATAAGCGCATTCTGCCGCAGGAAGGTGGATTTGCCGCCCATGTTGGGACCGCCGACCAGCCACAGCCGATCGTCCGGGCCGAGCCGGCAATCGTTGGCCACGAAGCGATCCCCGCCGCGTGCCAGAGCCGCCTCCACCACCGGATGGCGGCCGGCTTCTATTTCGAGACAGGCGCGATCGACGATCTCCGGCCGGGACCAGCCGCCTTCGGCCGCGCGCTCCGCCTGCCCGGCCGCGACATCGATCCGGGCGAGCGCGGCGGCCGTGCGGGCGATCCGTTCCCGCGCGGCGGAAACCGCTTCCACCAGCTCTTCGAAATGCGCCTCTTCCGCCGCCAGGGCGTGGCCGCCCGCTTCCGCGATGCGCGTCGCTTCCTCGTGCAGGTGGAGCGAGTTGAAACGTACCGCGCCGGCCATTGTCTGGCGATGGGTGAAGCCGCTGTCGGGCGCCATCAGCGCATCGGCGTGACGGGCCGGCACCTCGATGAAATAACCGAGCACGCCGTTGTGGCGAATCTTGAGGGCGGCGATCCCGGTCTCGTCCCGATAGCGCGCTTCGAGCGCGGCGATCGCGCGGCGGGAATGGCTCGATACCTGCCGCAGCTCATCAAGCGCGGCGTCATAGCCTTCGGCGATGAAGCCGCCTTGCGAACGTTCCGTGGGCGGCGTGGGCACCAGGGCGCGCGCCAGATGATCGGTCAGCGCGCCGTGGCCGGCAAGATCGGGCAGCAGGGCTTGCAGCAGCGCAGGCTTGTCGGCACGGTTGTGGAGGAAATCGTGAATGCGGCGCGCTTCGGCCAGGCCATCGCGCACCTGCCCCAGATCGCGCGGAGACCCCCGCCCGACGACAATACGGCCCAGAGCGCGGCCGAGGTCCGGCAAGGCGCGCAGCACGTCACGCAAGTCGCCGCGCAGCAACGGGTCCTGGTAAAGCCAGTGGACCAGATCGAGCCGCGCCTCGATTTCCTCCGCGCGGGCGAGCGGGGCGGCGAGGTCTTCCGCCAGCAGCCGCGCGCCGGCGCCGGTGACGCAGCGATCCACGGCGGCGAGCAGGCTGCCGGCGCGCCCGCCGCCCTGCGCCTCGAGGATTTCGAGGCTGGCTCGCGTCGCTTCGTCCATCGCCAGCGTCGTCCCCGCCGCGCGGACGACGGGCGGCAGCAGCAGGGGGAGGCTGCCCCGGCCGACATGATCGAGATAGGCGATCAGCCCGCCGGCCGCCGCCAGCATCGCCCGGCTGAAGCTGCCGAAACCATCCAGCGTGGCGACGCCGTGGACGGCCTTGAGCCGGGCTTCGCCTTCGTCGCTGGAGAAATCCGCACGGGGACGAGGGATGGCGCCGGATGCGGAGAGGCCCTCCCCCCAGTGGCTGGGGAGATCTTCGGGGGCGACGAATTCGCTGGCGCCGAGGCGCGCCAGGGCGGCGGCGAGGCTTTCCGGCGGGCATTCCTCCAGCTCCATGCGCCCGGTGGAAATGTCGCAGGCGGCGATGCCGCACGTGCCGCGCACCTCGCACATCGCGGCGAGGACATTGGCCCGGCGCGGTTCCAGCAGGGCTTCCTCGGTCAGCGTGCCTGCGGTGACGAAGCGGACGATGGCGCGTGCCACCAGGGCTTTCGATCCGCCGCGCTTCTTCGCTTCCTCCGGGCTTTCAACCTGCTCGGCGATCGCCACCCGGCAGCCGGCCTTGATCAGGCGAGCGAGGTAGCTTTCCGCCGAATGGACCGGCACGCCGCACATCGGGATCGGCGCGCCATCGTGCTCGCCCCGGCTGGTGAGCGCGATGTCGAGGATCGCGCTGGCCGCCTTCGCATCGTCGAAGAACAGCTCGAAGAAATCGCCCATGCGGTAGAACAGCAGGCAATCGCCCGCCTCACGCTTCAAGGCGAGGTACTGTGCCATCATCGGCGTAGGGGCGGATGCCGCGGCCATGCACCGGCGATTAGCGGACTCGATCGGGGCGAGTCACCGGGCGGGCAGGGATAAGCTGCGGATGAATCGAGGTTTGCGCGGAGAGGTGTGTCGTAGTGAGGCTTGCCGTCAGAGCAGCAGGTAAGTCGCATCGACTCAAGAGCCGACTGGGTTCCCGCTTTCGCGGGAATGACGAGTAACGGGAGCGGAAGGGGGAGGCCCCCGAGCCCGCGCCTATTGCTCGATCAGGGGATGGTGCTTGTCGAGGTGCCGCTTGACGATCCGCAGATTGCGGGTGTTCGAGCGGAACAGGAAATCGAACAGGTCCCCCGCCAGGGGAACGGCGCCGAGGGCCGCGTCGAAAGCCACGTTGCCGGCCATGCGCCACAGCTTCCACTTGGGCATACCGAGGTTGCTTGCTTCCCACACGATGTACGCCCCCATCGCGGCGGTGACGACATCGCCGACGACCGGGACCAGGCCGGCGACCGCATCGAGCCCGACGGGACGGTTGATCACGGGGATCACGAAGCTGCGTTCGAGCACGTGTTCCAGCGCCTCGATCCGGCGGCGCACGGCGGCCGGATCGTTGCCTGTGGGAAGCCCCATGGGGCGCGGGCGCTGCGGCCGGTCTGTCACACCGGCTATCTGGGAATGGTCGCCAGCGGCGGCAAGGGATGGAACGCCCAGCGATTGGGCACGAAGCCCTGCACCGTGCCGCGAACCAGCGAGAAGCGCAGCGGCGAGCCGAACGGGATAAAGACGTTGTCCATCGTCAGCGCGGCTTCCGCTTCGGCGAGCTTTTCGGCACGCGCGCCCGTATTGTCGGCTTCGAGTGCCTCGCGCACCAGGCGATCGGCCTGCGGCGTGCAGGCGCCATTGCCCAGCGAACAGTTGAACTGATTGAGGAACCAGCGCGAATCGGCATAGCGCGCGACGCGATCGAGCAGCACCAGATCGGCCTCGCGCACGGATTTCGCCCGTTCCAACCTGATGCCGACCGCGCCGAACTGCGCGGCCAGCTCGCGGAACAGGATATCGAGGCCGGGCGAGCGATCGATGGCCAGGGCAAGGCTTGCTTCGGCGGCGCCGTTCTCGCGCCGCCAGGCGGCCACGCGGGCGCTCGCTTCCGCTCTCAGCGCTTCGATGGGCCGCCCGCTCCAGCGTTCGGGAACCGTGCCGGGATCGTCGAGCAGGCCGGGCGCCACCACACGCGTGGTCGGCACCCAGCCATCGATGTTGAACGGCGCGATAAGGGCCGCGCGGTCGATCGCCATGGCCAGCGCCTCACGCTCGCGGGGCCTTTCCAGCAGTGCTTGCGCACGGCGGACGTGGAGGCCGAACAGGCCGATCACCGGGTCCAGCTGCACGGTGCCACGCGACAGGGGCCCGACGTCTGCCAGCGGCAAGGCGCCGATCCGGCCGCCGAGGACGAGGCTCACCTCTCCATCGTCGAACAGCTTCACCGCTTCGCGCGCGGTCGCCGCTCGCAAGTCGATCTCGCGGACGTATTCGTGCCAGTCTTCCGCCTCGGGAATGCCGCGTTCGACGGGCGGCTTCATCGTCAGCACCGCCAGCGCGGCGCATTGCTGCGCCGGGCGCGAGCAATGCGCCGGCGGGTGCTCCATCGCCATGTCGCCACTCCCCGCCCCGCCGAGCGACAACGCCAATTCCGGCTGGGCGAGCAGTTGCAGCAGCATCGGCACCGGACTGGACAAGCGAATCTCGATCACCCGCCCGGCCATGGCCCTGATCTCGGAAATGGGCGCCAGGTCGAGACCGAGCGAGGTCCCGCGCAGCGCGCGGAGCGTGGCGAGAAGCGCGGAGCGGGCGCTTTCCGCCGTGAGTTCGCGGCCATCGGGCCATGTCCCGTCGCGCAAGCGGAAGATGAAGCTGCGCCCGTCGTCGGTGACGATCCAGCGGTCGGCCAGAGCGGGGATCACTTCCCCATTGGCATCGAGCGCGATCAGGCCGGCGCCCGTCGCCGCGCGCACATGCTGCCCGCCTTCCGACAGGCGCACGCCGGTGCCGTAGAGATTTTCGGGCGTGTCGATGAAGGCGACCGCGAGCGCACCGTCATCGCCGCGGCCGCAGCCGGCGAGCGGCAATGCCAGCGCCATGAGAAGGAGAAATTCGGGCCGCGCCATGCCCTTGATTAGGCTGGCGCGGAAAGGGGTTCAACAGCGCGCGTCAGGCGATCAGATCTTGCGCAGGTGCGCCGAATCTTCATGCGGCGCGGGCGAAGCCGGCTGATGCGTGCGGGTGTAGCGCGGCGACGTGAAGGCCGGCACTTGCGAAGCGGCCGGGGCGCGAACCACGGCCGGATCGATATCGTTGACGAAAGCGATGCCGAAGCGATTTTCCTGCTTCCAGGCCACGGTGCCTTCGACCCAGCCGAGATTGCGCAATTCGACCGAAACCAGCGAGCCGCGCATCACCGCCACGTCCCCTTCGGCCATCATCCCGCCGCTCGACAGGTTGCGTACCTTGACGCGCGTTTCCCCGTCGCGACCATCGACCTTGAGCTGGGCAAGCAGAAAGAGGCTGTCGCGACTGACCTGACGGGTATCGACGTTGCTCATCGTTTCGTTACGACCGTGTTCCGGTGCCTGGACAGGACCCCGCTGCCAAAGGCGGAACCCGCGCGACACGCGATTTGCGCGAAGTAGGACACTATAACATGGAGCATGGATAACGGCTGGTTAATAGCCCCCTACGGTTAAGGCATGTGTCCCATAATGGGTCAATCATCCCGGGAAACCTTCTCCCGCCGTTCATGCGCCTGCTGTGCTTCCACCGTCATAGTCGCAATGGGGCGCGCGATCAAACGATTGATTCCAATGGGTTCGCCGGTCACTTCGCACCAGCCGTATTCCCCCTCGTCAATGCGGCGCAGGGCTGCATCGATCTTGGCGATGAGCTTGCGCTGGCGATCGCGGGTGCGCAGTTCGATGCCCCAATCCGTCTCGCTCGACGCGCGATCGTTGAGATCGGGTTCGCGGATCGGGCCGTCCTGCAGCGATTGCAGGGTATTTTCAGAGGCGCTGAGGATCGATTTCTTCCATTCCAGCAGCAGGACACGGAAATAATCCTGTTGCCGGGGCGACATGTACTCTTCGCTTTCCGAAGGCGCATAGTCCCTGTCGAGCGCGCGTTTCGCCTTGGCGAGGATATCGATGTCGTCATTCGAGATGGACGCCATGCACGCACTCCGCGAACCGGCACTCGGCCCGGCCGGCTTGGCCGCGCCTATAGGGGCAGGCCAAATCCGGCACAAGCGGCAATCCAGCCTTGGGGCGAGATGGCATTAAAGCCTGTGCGAACAGCAGCATAACCGGCGCGAGCCGCGCGCCGTTAAGGAATTTCCCCGGGCGTTAACCATTTGTTGACCGTGCTGGTCAAACATCCGGCAGGAAGGCCGCGGTGGGGGACCCCGGCCGAGGGGAAACGATCATGGAATGGACCAAGATCGAGCATTTCGCCAAGATTAGGCCGGCCGACACGACGGCGGCCGATCTGCATGTGGCCCATTGCCTGGCCGCCGCGGCCGCCGGGGACGTGGATGCCTGTTACGAACTCGGCGTCGTTCATTCGACCGGCAGCCACGGCGTGGCCCCGGACCTGATCGAGGCGCACAAATGGTTCAACCTCGCGGCGGCGAACGGGCATGACGAAGCCGCCCGGTGCCGCGCCGACGTGTCGGACGAGATGACCGCGCGAGAGATCGCCGAAGCGCAGCGCCGCGCCCGCGAATGGCTGTCGGCGGAGACCCGCCGGGCGGCCTGACCTTCCGCGAGCGGAACGGCCGATCAGCCCTTCTTGAAGGGCGTGCGTTCTCCGAGGAAGAACTGGTCCTGCGCGACGCCTTCGCGCTCTCGCTCCAGGAAATCGGCCACGGCGGCACGGAAGCCGGGATCGGCGATGTAGTGCATCGACCAGGTCCGCACCGGTTCATAGCCGCGAGCGAGCTTGTGCCCGCCTTGCGCCCCGGCCTCCACCCGCGCCAGCCCGCGCGCGATGGCGGCATCGATCGCCTGGTAATAGCATAGCTCGAAATGGAGGAAGGGCTTGTCCACCAGGCAGCCCCAATAGCGGCCGTACAGCGCATCAGTGCCGATGAAGTTGAGCGCGCCGGCGATCGGGCGTCCTTCCGCAAAAGCCAGGACCAGCAGGATGCGCTCGCTCATCCGCTCGCCGAACAAGTCGAAGGCTTCACGCGTGAGATAGGGGTGGCCCCATTTGCGCGCGCCGGTATCCTGGTAAAACAGCCAGAAGGCATCCCAATGTTCCGGGCGGATATCCGCGCCGGTGAGCGCGCGGATCGTGACGCCTTGCTGCGCCGCCGCCCGTTCCTTGCGCAGCGCCTTGCGCTTGCGGCTGGCGAGCGCGCCGAGGAAATCGTCGAAGCTGGCATAGCCGCGATTGATCCAGTGGAACTGGATATCGCTGCGCGCAAGCCAGCCGGCGCTTTCGAACAGCGGCAGCTGGGCCGGATCGATAAACGTGGCGTGAGCGGACGAGAAGCCATGGCGGCGGCACACTGTTTCGGCCGCGCGCAGCAAGGGCGCCGCATAGGCTTCGTTCGAAAGCAGCAGGCGCGGCCCGGTGGCGGGCGTGAACGGGACGGCGATCTGCAGCTTGGGATAGTAGCTTCCGCCCGCGCGCTCCCACGCATCGGCCCAGGCGTGGTCGAACACGTATTCGCCCTGGCTGTGGCCCTTGGCATAAGCGGGAAGCGCCGCGCGCAGGGCGCCGGCGGCATCCTCGATCACCAGCGGCGCGGGCGTCCACCCGGTGCCGGGCCCGACGCTGGCGGAATCCTCCAGCGCGGTGAGGAAGGCATGGCTGAGGAACGGATCGCCCGCGGCGAGCGCGTCCCACTCCGCCGCGGGCAGGGAGCCCACGGAAGGCGCCATCCGAACTGTCAGATCAGCATCGGCCATCGCGGCGAACTTAGGTATTCGCCAGCGCCGATGCGACTCCTTCGGCCTCCGCAATGAACCCGTCCGCGTGCTGGCGAGCGCGTTCCAGCAACGCCGGGGTGGAGACGGTCCAGGTGAGCACCGGCAAGCCGCGAGCGCGCTGGGCAGCGGCGAAACCGCTGGGCAGATCGCGGATGGAATAGGCGACGAAATCGGGCCGGGCCTGCCACAGCGCGCAGCGGCGCTGTCCTTCTCCGCCCTGCGCCTCATCGATGACGAGCCCGCGCACCACGGCCGGCGCATTGCGGCGGAACCAGCCGCCGACGCGGGGGTGGAAGCTCATCACCGCGCACGGCCCGCGATAGCCAGCAAGATCGCGCCGCACCGTGCAGCACAGCGCCGCGACTTCGCGCTCGCGCACGGTCTTGATCTCGATCAGCAGGGGCACGCGCCCGCCAACCTGTTCGAGCACGCCGCGCAGGGACGGGATGGTATCCGGCGATCCGCGCAAGGCGATCCGCGCCAGTTGGCCAGCCGTGCGCTCCGCGACGGCGCCGGTATCCCCGGTCAGCCGGTCCAGCCCAAAATCGTGGAACACCACCGCTTGCCGATCCGCGGTTTCCTGCACATCACATTCGATACCGAGCCCGGCCTGGATCGCGGCGGCGAAAGCGCTGGGGGAGTTTTCGACCGCTTGCGGCCCATGGAGGCCGCGATGCGCGTAAACGACGCCTTTCAGCCAGGCGACCCGCGCCGGATCGGGCGCGGGGGCGAACAGGCCATCAAGGCTTGAGAGCAACGACCGCGTCCACCTCGACCGCGGCGCCGAGGGGAAGCACCGGCACGCCGACCGCGCTGCGCGCATGCTTGCCGGCATCGCCGAAGACCTCAGCCATCAGTTCCGACGCGCCATTGGCGACCTTGGGCTGATCGGTGAAACCCGCAGTGGAATTGACGAAGGCGCCGAGCTTCACGATCCGCTCCACTCGATCGAGCGAGCCGAGCGCGCTATTCAGCTGGGCCAGGATCATCAGGCCGCAGGCGCGCGCCGCCGCCGTGCCCTGTTCGAGCGAGACATTCTCACCCAGGCGGCCGGTGACGAGCTGGCCATCAATGAACGGCAGCTGCCCCGAGACATGCGCGAGACCCCCGGCGACAACGACGGGGACATAGGCGGCGACCGGCGCGGCGGCGGCGGGCAGTTCGATGCCCAGTTCGGCAAGGCGGTGTTCGATGCTCATCGCCGGGCCTCATGCAACGTTTCCAGCAGCCAGGGCAAGGCCTCCGCCCAGGTATCGAGCCTTGCATGGGCGTGACCGGCCTGGAGCGCGCAGGGAATATGCGGCGCCACCGCCGGCTCACCGCAGAAATGGAGCCGCGACATTTCCGGCAGCAGATCGGCGGCGGAGGCGATGTGCTGGGCGATGTCATCGATAAAGACCGCGCGGCTGGGCGCGTATTCCTGGACGATGCGCCGCAGGGCCGGCCCCTTGGGACCCTGATTGGTGAAGATCCGCGCTTCTATGCCGTGTTCGCGCAACTGGCGGGCGCGGGCTTGGCCGAACGAATCGTGAAGGTTGGTCAGCACGACGACATCCGCTTCGCGCTGCAATTCGCCGATGGCCATGACCGAGCCTTCAATCGCCGTCTGGCGGGCCATCTCCGTATCGAAGAACAGGTTGAGATAACGCCACTTTTCCTCATCGGGCAAAGGCTGGCCATCGGCGCGCCGGCGCATCGACTGGAACGGGTTTTCGCCCAGCGCCAGATCGATGCCATGCGTTTCGCCGAGCCATTCGCCGAAATGGCGCAGCATGTGCAGCAGCACCTCGTCGCAATCGGTCACCACGAGGGGCCGGCTCATGATGCGAGTCGTCCGCGCAGCGCCGCGAGGTCTGCCGGGGCGACACCCAGTGCATCGGCGGCGGCGACAAGATCGGGCTCGTGCGCACAGAGGAAATCGAGCACGGCGCGGTGCATGGCCGGTTCGGCCACAGAAGCACGCAGCGCATCGGGCGTGAGCCCGGTCAAGGCGAGGAAACGTTCCGCACGCACTATGTCGGAAAGGACCCAGGCAAGCGCGCTGAGCGCCGTGCCGGCGGGGTCCTTAATCGAATCTTCAGAGCTGTTAAGAATTGTCAGCCATCCGTTAAGCAGATATGGGATCGGGCCAGGCTTCCTGGGGGTGGAAGTATCGGGGGCGCAATGACGAAGCGAATCCTCGTTGTCGAGGACAACGATCTTAACCGTAAGCTTTTTTGCGACGTGCTGCAGGCCGGAGGTTTCGCCGTCGAACCGGTAGCCGATGGGAATCAGGCGATCGAGAGGGCGCGGAGCTTTTTCCCCAACCTGGTGGTGATGGATATCCAGTTGCAGGATGTTTCGGGGCTGGACCTGATCGCCGATCTGAAGCGCGACGCGGCACTGGCGGAAGTGCCGGTGCTGGCGGTGACCGCCTATGCCGGCAAGGGCGACGAACAGCGCATCCGCGAAGTGGGCGCGGAAGGATACTTGGCGAAGCCCGTTTCCATCGGGCCGTTCATGGCGGCGGTAAAAGGGCTTGTTGGTCAGGCTTGAGCGCCACCTTAACCTATACGGTTCCCCTTCTCTTAATATCCTAACTTATTGTGGTTACATTCCGAAGGTCGTGGCAAAGGCGCGACTCGGTCACGCCCTGCCCGCCGGCTTGCCGAGCCAGGCGCCTGAAAGGCCCGGATACGAATTACCCGGCACAGCGCGCCGACGAGATATCCGGGCGCTCGGACGGCCCCGCGCTTGACAAGCCGCCTCCGGAGCCGCTTTTCCATCTCCATCAAGCGGCGCGCCCGGCCGCGAGGAGCATGGACATTCCAATGAACCGTGAAGAGGTGGACAGCCGCATCCGCGTGCTGATCGAGCCGTTCAACAAGAAGAATGCCGAGATCGCCGATGCGACGACCTTCGCCGGCGATCTGGAGTTCGACAGCCTGACGGTGATGGATTTCGTCGCCGCCATCGAGGACGAATTCGACATCATCATCAGCATGAACCAGCAGGCGGAAATCGAGAACTACGGCCAGCTGGTCGATGCGGTCCGCCAGCTGACCGGCGAGTGAGCGCGATGGGCGAGACCGTGAGCGAAACGCGCGACCTGTTCAGCAAGTTCGACGAGATCATCCAGACCCGCGAGACCCTGCTGGCCAGCGGGGTGGAAGATCCCTTCAGCCTGGTGATGGAGAAGGTGCTTTCCCCCACCCGCGCCATCTGCAACGGGCGCAGCACGATCCTGCTGGGCACTTACAACTACATGGGGATGACGTTCGACCCGGACGTGATCCAGGCCGGCAAGGACGCGCTGGACAACTATGGTTCAGGCACCACCGGCAGCCGCGTGCTGAACGGAACGTACCAGGGGCACAAGGAAGTCGAACAGGCCCTGCGCGAATTTTACGCGATGGACCACGCCATGGTGTTCTCCACCGGCTACCAGGCCAACCTGGGAATCATCAGCACCGTCGCCGGAAAGGGCGACTACATCGTGCTCGACATCGACAGCCATGCCAGCATCTGGGACGGCTGTGCCCTGGGCAATGCCGAAGTGGTGCCGTTCAAGCACAACGACATCGAAGCGATGGACAAGCGGCTGGGCCGCATCCCCGAAGGGGCCGGCAAGCTGGTCGTGCTGGAAGGCGTCTATTCGATGCTGGGCGACATCGCCCCGCTGAAGGAGATGGTCGCGGTGGCCAAGCGCCACGGGGCCATGGTGCTGGTGGACGAAGCGCATTCGATGGGCTTCATCGGTGAGCACGGCCGCGGCGTGGCCGAAGCGCAGGGCGTGATCGACAACGTGGATTTCATCATCGGCACGTTCTCCAAGAGCGTGGGCACGGTGGGCGGCTTCTGCGTATCCAACCATCCGAAGTTCGAGATCCTGCGGCTGGTCTGCCGGCCTTATGTGTTCACCGCCAGCCTGCCGCCGAGCGTGGTGGCCACGGCCGCCACCAGCGTGCGCAAGCTGATGCACGCGGGGAACAAGCGGGCGCACTTGTGGGAGAATTCCAAGCGGCTGCACGGCGGCCTGCGCGCGCAGGGCTTCACCCTGGGCACCGTGGAACCGCAGAGCGCGATCGTGGCAGTGATCATGCCCGACCTGGAGCGCGGCGCGGCGATGTGGGAAGCGCTGCTGAAGGAAGGCCTCTACGTCAACCTGGCCCGCCCCCCGGCAACCCCCGCAGGCATGACCCTCCTGCGCTGTTCGCTGTGCGCCGAACATTCGAGCGAGGAGGTCGAAACGATCCTCGGCATGTTCGAGCGGGCCGGTAAGGCCGTGGGGATTATCTGAACGTCCGCATCGATCGCGTCAGCGTGAAATCACGTAGACGATCGTGGTCGTCCATAAGCTCTCGGTCGACGCGCCATTGGCGTCGAGCGCCGGTTCGAAGCGTGCGTAGCGCATCACTATCTCACACGCCTGCTCATCGAATTCGTGATCGGGCGCGTCCTTATTCGTGATGCACGAGGTCGGTTTGCCGTCGACGCCCACGATCAGGCGAATTATCGCAATTCCGCTCCGACCCACATTCAATTGGCGCGCCGGATAGCGCTCCTGAACACGGCGCACCCAACTCTGGGCATCGACTGGAACAGCGGGGCGCGTGAGGGTGTGCTGGATATTCGCGTCCATGCCCCAACGCTCGAGCAATTCATCCATACAATCGCGCAGGTCCGCCATCGGCAAGAACATCCGACCCGTTTGCAGTGTAAGATCGCGCTTGAAGGCTCCCGTGACGGAAAGGCCCGTGATCGCCAACTCGCGCGCTTCACGTTCGGCCTCCGGCCACTCGTTCAATGGCCCGGCTTCCCTCATCCGATTCGGCAGCAGGCTGTCGTCGTAGAGAATGCCATGCGCCGTGCCCTGGTCGAAGACAAACAGCGCCGCCGGCTCGTGAAAATCGTCATCGGGCTCAAAGCGCACGCGCGGCTCACGGTCGGCCGGTGACAGCGTATCGCTGACAAGGGTGACCTGGAACCCTTCTCCCGGGCGGAACTGGCGGAGCTCAAGCAAGACCTGATCGCCGCCGGCCTGAAATGCGCGACGCACCGCGCAGCTATCTTCAGCGCGGTCGAACACCCAAGCGGAAGCGGGCGCCATCAGCAGAGGCGGATCCGCCGCCTGAACGCAGGTCGGCGCCAGCGCCGCAGCCAGCACGGAGATCCGAAATACGCCTTGCCATGCCCCCATGGAGGCAAATTATGGCGCATCCTCAAGCGAGGCAAGAGAGGCGGCCGGGATTATCCGGACGGCCGGGACCGGCAACCGCACGCATGGGCTCATGGCAAGGTCAGGCCGCGAGTGCCTTTCGTACCGGCTTTACCGGGATGCGCAGGTAGCTGACGCCGTTGGCTTCCGCCGGAGGGAAGCGGCCGGCGCGGATGTTGACCTGGATCGACGGCAGCAGGAGGCGCGGAACCGCGAGGCCGGCATCGCGCGCCTGGCGGAGGGCGACGAATTCCGCCTCATCCACTCCGTCGTGGACGTGGATGCTGGCGCGGCGCTGCTCGGCAACGGTGGTTTCCCAGCGATATTCGTCACGGCCGGGTGCCTTGTAATCGTGGCACATGAACAGCCGCGTCTCTGGCGGGAGCGCCAGCAACCGGCGGATCGAGCGATAAAGCTTGTGCGCGTCGCCCCCGGGGAAATCGGCGCGCGCCGTGCCGTAATCCGGCATGAACAGCGTATCGCCGACGAAAACCGCGTCCCCGATGCGATAGGCGACGTCGGCCGGCGTATGGCCGGGCACATACAGCACCTCCACCTCGAGCGCGCCGATCGTGAAGCGTTCGCCATCGGCGAAGAGACGGTCGAAATCCGAGCCGTCCGCCGTCAGATCCTGAGCCATGAACACCGGGCGGAAGATCTTCTGCACTTCGACGATATGTTCGCCGATGCCGATCCGGGCACCGGTCGCGCCCTTGATGAACGGCGCGGCAGACAGGTGATCGGCGTGGGCGTGGGTTTCGAGCACCCAGTCGATAATCAGCCCATCCTGCCGCGCGGCGGCGAGGATGGCTTCGGCCGAGCGAACATCGGCCTCGCCCGAAGCGACATCGAAATCGAGCACCGGGTCGATCACGGCCGCGCGGCCGCTGGTGGGATCGGACACCAGATAGCTGACGGTATTCGTCGGCTCATCAAAGAAGGCGCGGATGCGTGGCTGGATCGCCATGGGAAAGCTCCTGGTTCGTTTGCGCTTGACATATATAAGCTTCATCTTATTTAGCAATACCTAATGGAACAGTTTCTCAAACCCCCGATGGATCTGGCCACTTTCGAGGCGCACGCCGAAGCGGTGGCCGCATTGCTCAAGGCCCTGGGCAACCGGCGCCGGCTCATGGTCATGTGCAAGCTCGCCGAACATGGCGAGATGACCGTCAGCGCGCTCGCCGAGGAAGTCGGCCTGGGCCAGTCGGCCCTGTCTCAGCATCTGGCGAAGATGCGCGCCGAGGGCCTCGTGGCCTTCCGCCGCGAAAGCCAGGCGCTGTGGTACCGGATCGCCGATCCGCGGTGCGAGACGCTGCTCGCCACGCTCTATGAGCTTTACTGCAAGGATACCTGAAGATGGCTCTTCCCCGACTCTCTCCCGCCGAAGCGCAACGCCTGGCCCAGGCCGGGGCGCGGCTGATCGACATTCGCGGCCGCGACGAATTTGCCCGCGTCCGCGCGCCCGGCGCGGAAAACCGCCCGCTCGACGAACTCGATACGGTCGAGGATGACGGCCCGGTGGTGTTCCTCTGCCGATCGGGCATGCGTACCTCCGGCAACGCCGCAAAGCTGGCCGCCTGTTGCCAGGGCGAGGCCTATATCCTCGATGGCGGGCTCAACGCGTGGCAAGCCGCCGGCCTGCCGGTCGAGCAAGATCGCGGCGCGCCGCTGGAGCTGCTGCGGCAGGTCCAGATCGCGGCGGGTTCGCTGGTGCTGATCGGCGTGGTGCTGGGCTTCGTGTGGAGCCCGGTACTGTTCGGCCTGTCGGCCTTCGTCGGCGCGGGCCTGGTCATGGCCGGCGCGAGTGGATGGTGCGGCCTGGCCCATCTGCTGGCGATCATGCCGTGGAACCGCCACGCGGCGTGACCGGCATCGAAGCGCCTCGCTTTCATGTGCCGTTCCGCCCCACCCCAACGTGGCCGGTGACGGCCTGAATCGGAGCGGCTCGTATGGATCCGCTGACCCTTGTCGCGGCACTTGCCGCCGGCGCGGCGATCGGGCTGGTCCTGGGCCTAGTCGGCGGGGGTGGCTCGATCCTGGCGGTGCCGCTGCTGGTCTATCTCGTAGGCGTCAGTTCACCGCATGCGGCGATCGGCACGGCGGCGGTGGCCGTGGCGCTCAACGCCGCCGCGAGCCTGGCCGGGCATGCGCGTGCCGGCAATGTCAAATGGCCTTGCGCGCTGGTGTTCGCCGGCGCGGGCATCGCCGGGGCGCTGATCGGTGCCGAGGCTGGCAAGGCGATGGACGGAAGCAAGCTGCTGGCCTTGTTCGGCGTGCTGATGATCGCCGTGGGAACGATGATGCTGCGCCGCCGGCGCGGCGACGAAGACCCCGCGGTAAGGCTGACCCGCGCCAGCGCGGGCCATCTGTTGCCCCGGCTCGTGCCCGCGGGCCTGGGAGTGGGCTTGCTGGCTGGGTTCTTCGGCATCGGCGGAGGCTTCCTGATCGTGCCCGCGCTGCTGGCAGCCACGCATATGCCGATCGGCGTGGCCATCGGCACGTCCCTGGTGGTGGTGACCGCGCTGGGAGCGAGCACCGCCGCTTCCTACGCCCTGTCCGGCTATGTCGACTGGACCCTGGTCGGCCTGATGACGCTGGGGGGAGTAGCGGGCGCCATCCCCGGGCAATGGGCCAGCCGCCGCCTGGGGAGCAAGAAGCGGCTGCTCAATGCCGGCTTCGCCGCGCTGGTGATCGCAACCGGGATCTATATCCTGGCGCAAGGCGCGGCGCACCTCTGGTAGCGTCAGACGATCTGCGCCGTCGCCTCACACTTGTCCCGGGTCTTGCTGTCACCGCCTTCGAGCAGGGTCAGGGCGAGGAAGCCGCCGACCACCAGCACCACGAAGCCCACGGTGACCAGGCCGAGGTACTTGTCGATGAAGCGCTTGATCGGCGCGCCGAACAGGCGGAACAGCACGCCCACGATCATGAAGCTGATCGAGCGGCTGACCAGGCTGGCAAGGATGAACGGGATCAGCGCCATGTGGATGAAGCCGGCGGTGATCGTGAGCAGCTTGAACGGAATGGGCGTGGCGCCCTTCACGATCAGGATCTCCACCCCGTATTCCCGCAGATAGCAGGCGGCGACAGGAAAGCTGTCCGTGAGGCCGAGCACGGCGAGGAGCTGGGTGCCGACGGTATCGTAAAGCCCCCAGCCGATCGCATAGCCGAGCAGGCCGCCGACGACCGAAGCCAGGGTGGCGATCACGGCGAAGCGGATCGCCTTCCTCGGTTCCGCCAGGCACATGAGGCCGAGCAGGGGATGCGGTGGAACAGGGAAGAAGCTGGCTTCCACGAACGCGAACAGGGCGAGCCACCATTCCGCCCTGGGATGGGCGGCCTTGGCCAGCACCCAATCATAGAGCTTGCGCAACATCGAAGGTCCCTCGCGTCCGCCCGCGCCCCTAGGGGAGCCGCGGCACGGGGGCAAGGGTTGCGAGCGGTTGTATAGGCCAGCAAAAGAAACCTATTTGGTATTTTCTGTTGACATCGACACGCTTATATGGCACATATCGGGAACATCGCGATAGTGCGATTCGGGCGCTGAGCGCCCTTCCCTTCTTTCCAGTGAGGACGACCATGGCAACCGAGCGCAAGACCCGCGCGGGCGATGCCGCGCATCCGCCGGCAGCGAAGACGCCGCGCGTCAAGATCACGCCGAAGCAGCGCGAGGAAGACGGCGAAGGCAAACTGAACCGGCATTGGCGGACCTATTTCCTGCAGGCGCTGGCCGAAACATCGAACGTCCGGCTTTCGGCCGAGCGTGCCGACGTTTCGCCCAGCCGGGCTTACAAGGCGCGGCGCGAGGATGCGGGCTTCAGGGCGGCATGGGCGGCCGCGCTGCTCGAAGGTTACGAGCATCTGGAGATGGAGATGCTGGGCCACTTGCGGTCGCCCGATCCGGCGCACAAGTTCGATGTCACCGCCGCCATCCGCGCGATCAGCCTGCACCGCGAGACGATCGCGGCCGAACGGGCGCGGGCGGGCGACCGCGACAAGCAATCGGTGCTCGATTCGATCGACGCCATGATCGACCAGATGCGCGAACGCCGCGCCGCGAATGCCGTGGCGATCGCGGAGACGGCGGAGCCGGACGATGGAGGCCGCTAGCCGGCTGGATATCCTCCTTTCGCTGGACCCGGCCGAGCGCCGCGCGCTGCTGTGCGCCATGGACGAGGGCCAGCTGCGCGCGCTGCGCACCCATTGGCGCTTGTGGGCGCACGAGGGCCAGCTGCCGCCGCCGGGTGACTGGCAGGGCTGGCTGATCCTGGCGGGCCGCGGCTTCGGCAAGACGCGGGCTGGCGCGGAATGGGTACGGGGCGTGGCGGAAGCCGATCCCGCCAGCCGCATCGCGCTGGTCGCCGCATCGCTGGGGGAGGCGCGCCGGGTCATGGTGGAAGGCCCCGCGGGGCTGCTGGCCCTGGCGCCGGAAGACAGCCGGCCCACGTTCAAGCCATCGAAGCGGATGCTGCTGTGGCCGAACGGGGCGACGGCGACGCTTTATTCAGCGGGCGAGCCGGAATCGCTGCGCGGCCCGCAGCACAGCCACGCCTGGTGCGACGAAGTGGCCAAGTGGAACCCGGCCGGCCGCCGCGCCGAAGCGGCGTGGGACAACCTGTTGCTGGGGCTGAGGCTGGGAGACGCGCCGCGCATCGTCGCGACCACCACACCGCGCGCGGTGCCGCTGGTGCGGCGGCTGACGGCCAGCCCCGGCTTCACGATGACCCGGGGGACGACGCTGGCCAATGCGGACAACCTGCCGCCGGGCTTCCTGCGTTCGGTGCGCGGACAATTCGGGCGAAGCGTGCTGGCGCGCCAGGAACTGGACGGCGAGCTGATCGAGGATATCGAGGGCGCGCTGTGGAACCGGGCCTTGCTGGAAAGCTGCCGCGAGGCGGCAGCGAGTTCGCCGGTGGTGCGGCTGGTGATCGGAGTCGATCCGCCGGCATCGAGCGAGGGCGACGCCTGCGGAATCGTGGTCTGCGCGGCGGGCGAGGACGGCGTGGCGAGAGTCCTGGCCGATTGTTCGGTACGGCGGCCGACGCCCGAGCGCTGGGCCCGGGCGGTGGCCGAAGCGGCGCGGGCATGGGACGCCGACCGGGTGGTGGCCGAAGCCAACCAGGGCGGCGACATGGTGCGATCGGTGCTCCGCGCCGCGGACATCGCCCTGCCGGTGAAGCTGGTCCACGCCAGCCGCGGCAAGGCCGCGCGGGCGGAGCCGGTGGCCGCGCTCTACGAAGCCGGGCGCGTGCGGCACTGCGGGCAGTTCCCGCTGCTGGAGGACGAGCTGTGCGGGGTGATGGCGGCGGGCGGCTATGAAGGCCCGGGCCGATCGCCCGATCGGGCCGACGCGCTGGTGTGGGCGCTGAGCGAGCTGATGCTGGGGCGCGGGAGCGAGCCGAGAGTGCGGGTTGCGTAAAAACGGCCCCCACCGAAAGGTGGGGGCCGTCCTATCAATCCCGCTCGGGGTGTTTGATCCGCTCCCGTTCGGTAGTCGCATGGTGTGACTGAGCATAGCGCTCTGTCACGAAGCGCCCCGTCCGTGAACTGCGGTAGGACGTTTGCGTCGGCACTTTGTCACGAGACATATTATGTCCTTTCCTGACATCACACGCCTCAATCAGTTGCTTCGAGAAGGGGCCCCCGACCGTCATGCGCAATGACAGGCGGGGGCCGTGTCTGGCTTACTCGTCCACGACAATTGGGAAGGCGCGCAAACCGCGTTCGCTAGCATAAACACGCCGCCCCTTTACCGTAATCCAAGCACGCCAGATCACCCGCTTCCCGAGCGGTATGCTGATCTTGGACATGTTGAACCTCATAAAGAGGGCGGCCCGACGATCTTTGCGTCCGGTCTGAACCATGCTACGCATGGCTTGCACACAGGCCAGGATCGCGCACCCGTAACAGGGGCCGCATTCTGTTCCGGGATGGGGAGGTTTGCCTAGGCAGGTCTCCCCATTTCCCTTGATCCTTCAGCCTAGGAAGATCCTCCGCATCCAAATCAGTATCATTCTGAATTCGGACCGAACGAGAGGCAAGGGTTCGATGAGGATTCCAGGTTGTGGATATTGGGGATTATGGACTTTCGCCACGAATAAACATTCGGCACGTTCCGAGAATCGTGGAAGACTCAGCACTGGCGATCTGCGCAAGAGAAAAATGTGCTTAGCCGTGAAAAACTGGTTATCCACAGATGGGATGGAGCTTATCCCTCATCGACATCCGTTTCTAGCTCTCTTTCATTGACTCCGTAGGGAAAATTTCCCTGCCGGTTCCGGCCGAGTCGCACCTCTTTACATACTTGGTTGCGTCCAAGGGCCTTTTCTCCATTCTCGCGAAAACAGGGCTTAGCTGTCGTAACAGGGCCGACTGGTCCCCGCTTTCGCGGGGATGACGAAGAGATGGCGCCATTCTGCCTATGTCTTCGAGTTTCTGCGCGAGCCTATTCATAAAGGAACCTTCCATGTCCTTCCTCTCCAGTCTCGCTTCCGCCTTCAAGGGCGGGGGCCGATCCCGCGTGCCTTTGGCGCGGTCGTTCGTTTCGCCGTGGAGCTTCGCGCTGGAGCCGGCGCCGTTCGAGTATCGCGGCGCGGTGCGGCGGGCGTTTCTCGATAATCCGTTGGCGCAGCGGGCGGTGCGGATCGTGGCCGAAGGCATCGGCGGGGCGCCGCTGGCCGCGTCCGACGCCGAAGCGCTCAGGCTGATCGGCATGACGAGCGCGGCGCAGAGCCTGCTGGAAACGCTGGCGGCGCATCTGCTGCTGCATGGCAACGGCTATGTGCAGGTGGTGCGCGACGGCGCAGGACGACCGGCGGAGCTGTTCGCGCTGAGGCCGGAGCGGGTTTCGGTGGTGGCGGGCGCGGACGGCTGGCCGGAGGCCTATCGCTATGCCGTGGGCGAGCAGGTGCTGACCCTGCCGGCCGAGGATGACGACGGGTGGCCGGCGGTGATTCACCTGAAGGCGTTCCATCCGGCCGACGATCATTATGGCGCGGGATGCCTGATCGCCGCCAGCCAGGCCGTGGCGATCCACAATGCCGCTTCGGCGTGGAACCGCGCCTTGCTGGAGAACGCGGCCCGGCCCAGCGGAGCACTGACGATGGAAGCCGGGGACGGCAATACGCTGACGCCGGATCAGTTCGACCGCTTGAAGGCGGAGCTGACGGCCGCCTTCGCCGGCAATGGCAATGCCGGGCGGCCACTGGTGCTGGAAGGCGGGCTCAAGTGGCAGAGCCTGTCGCTGAGCCCGGCGGACATGGATTTCGCCGAGCTGAAAGCGGCGGCCGCGCGGGACATCGCGCTGGCCTTTGGCGTGCCGCCGATGCTGCTGGGGCTGCCGGGCGACAACACTTACGCCAACTACCGCGAAGCCAACCGCGCGCTGTGGCGGCTGACGCTGCTGCCGCTCACGGGCAAGATCCTGGGCGGACTTTCCGAGGGGCTGCACCCGTGGTTTCCCAAGCTGACGCTGGAGGTCGATCTCGACCGGGTGCCGGCGCTGGCGGAAGACCGCGAGCGGCTGTGGGCGCAAGTCAGCGCGGCCGATTTCCTGGACCAGGACGAGAAGCGCGCGCTGATCGGATGCCCGCAAAGGAGCAGAGCATGAACCGCGAAGACATGCTGACCCGGCTTACCGCGCAGGCGGCCCACGAAGGCGCCGACCTGGTGACGCTGCGCGCCATGGTGGAGGAAGCCAGCGAGCTGGGCGCAGGGCGCGTGCTGGGCCGTATCGGCCTGGCCGACGAAGGCGCCGAGAAGGATATCGACGAATTGCGCGAGCTGCTGGCCGCCTGGCGCGCGGCCAAGGCCAGCGCGTGGAAGGCGGCGGTGGAGTGGATCGTGCGCGCCCTGTTCGCGGCGCTGCTGATCGGGCTGGCCGTGCGGCTGGGGCTGTGGGGCCGGCTGGGATTTCCAGAGATGCTGAAGTGACGCGCGCCCGGGTTATCCGCCTGGCTGGCTATGCCGCCCTGTTCGACGTGACGGACAAGGCGCGCGACACGATCCGACCGGGCGCTTTCGCGCGGACGCTGGCCGGGCGGACATCGCCGCTGCCGCTCTATTGGGAACACCGGGTGGCGGCGCGGATCGGCACCGTGGAGCGGATCGCCGAGGACGCGCGGGGCCTGCGCGTGATCGCACGGATCGAGCGGGCGGCGAGCCGGGCGGCGGCGGCTCTGCGGGCGCGGACGGTAAGCGGGCTGAGCTTCGGCTATCGCGTGCGGGAAGGCCGGCGGACGGAAACCGGGCGCGTGCTGAACGAGATCGACCTGTTCGAGATCAGTCTGGTGACCCATCCCATGCAATGGGGCGCTCGGGTGCATTTTGTTTGTTAGCCTCAAGCGCCGGCTGCCGCATCCGCGGCCTTGGCTTTCCTCGCGCCTAACGGCGCTGCGGGCGGCCATTCGGCCTTGCGGTCGCTAAGCGACCGAAATCGCGCATCAGATCGAGGTTTTGCGTGGCCGCCTTCGGGCGGCTTTTTTGTGCCTGAAGGAAAGGTGGCTTTGATGGATATCGAGAACGAGACCGGTGTGCTGGAGGCGTCGTTCGACGTGGTGGCGCGGCAGGACGAAACCGAGCAGGCGATCGCGACGCTGCGCGGCGAAGTGGACGAGATGAAGGGCCGGCTCGACCGGCTGGGCCGGGCCAGCAAGGCGCCGATTGCGAGCGGTGAACAAAGCCTGGAGGTGAAGGGCTTCGTCGATGGCTATCTGCGGCATGGCCGCGAGACCGAGGTGAAGTCCATCCAGGGCGGCGTGCCGGCGGACGGCGGCTATGCCGTGCCGCGCGAGATCGACGCGGCGATCGCGCGCCAGATGACCGCGGTGAGCCCGATCCGACAGATCGCCCAGGTGGTGCAGGTAGGAAGCGCCGGCTATCGCAAGCTGGTGACGCTGGGCGGCACGGCGAGCGGCTGGGTGAGCGAGACCGCCACGCGGACGGAGACCGACACGCCGGCTTTCGCCGAGATCGCCCCGCCCAGCGGCGAGCTTTACGCCAATCCGGCGGCGAGCCAGGCGATGCTGGACGATGCATCGTTCGATCTGGAAGCCTGGCTGGCCAACGAGATCGCGATCGAGTTCGCCCGCGCGGAAGGGGCGGCCTTCGTGAACGGCAACGGCACCAATCGGCCCAAGGGCTTCCTGGCGGCGCCGAATTCGGCCGCCCTGGACGCGGCGCGCCCGTTCGGGACGCTGCAATACATCGGAACCGGCGAGGCGGCAGGCCTGGGTGACACGATCGAGCTGGTCCTGATCGACCTGGTCCATTCGCTGAAGGCCGGTTACCGGCAAGGCGCCAGCTGGGTGATGAATTCGGCCACGCTGGCCGAGGTGCGCAAGCTGAAGACCAACGACGGCGCGTTCCTGTGGCAGCCCGGCCTTGTGGATGGCCAGCCCGACCGCCTGCTGGGCTATCCGCTGGTCGAAGCCGAGGACATGCCCGACGTGGCCGCGGGCGCATGCCCGATCGCGTTCGGCAACTTCCGCGCCGGCTACCTGATCGCCGAACGCAGCGCGACGGCGATCCTGCGCGATCCGTTCACCAACAAGCCCTTCGTGCATTTCTACGCCACCAAGCGGGTGGGCGGCCAGGTGCTGGATAGCGCGGCGATCAAGCTGCTGAAGGTGGAGGCGTAAGGCCGGGCGGGTGTCGGGGGCTTTGCGCAGGCGCGATGCTTGCGGGGAGCCCCTCCCCCTCTGTCGGGAAAGCCTTGTTCAACAAAGGAGAAGCGCATGAAACGCGCCCTGATCGTGCCCGCCGTGCTGGCGGAGGCGGCTCTGGACCAGCTCAAGGAGTGGCTTGCCATCACCAGCACGCGCGAGGACGCGGCGCTGACGGCGTTGCTGCGCACGGCGCTGGAGACATGCGAGGGCTTCATCGGGTCCATGCCGCTGGCCGCCGAGTGCGAAGAAATGTTGCCGGCTTCGAGCACGTGGCAGACGCTGGCGACGCGCCCGGTGCGGGTAGTGAGCGGCGTGGAAGGCGTTTCCGCCGAGGGAACGCGGTTCGCGCTGGCGGCGGATACCTATGCCATCGAGCTGGATGCCGATGGCGGCGCACTGGTGCGCGTGGTGCGGCGAGACGCGGCGGAGCGCATCATGGTGCGCTTCACGGCAGGCATGGCGGCTGACTGGACCGACCTGCCCGAGGGCCTGCGCCACGGGGTGCTGAGGCTGGTCGCGCATCATTATCGCCAGCGCGACGCCGACGGCGCACGAGCCATGCCGCCGGCGGCGATCGCCGCGCTGTGGCGGCCCTGGCGACGGGTGCGGGTGGCATGATCCTCCGCCAAACCTCGGCTGGGCCGAATGGAAAGGCGCAATTCGCCGCGCGCCTGGCGGACAGGGCGAGGCGGATCGCCGAAGCAAGGATCGCGGCGCGATCACAGGGAGCGCGCCGCTGGCGCAGGGCCGCCTTGCTGTGGCCGCTGTTCGGGAAGGAACCGTGACAATGGAAACCGAACTGCGCGCGGCGCTGATCGCCTGGCTGGCAGTCGATGCCGAGCTGATGAGCCAACTCAACGCGGTGACCGAGGAGGCGCCTTCGCGCACCGCGCCGCCGTGGCTGGGCATTGCCGCCAGCGCGAGCGCCGACTGGAGCACCAAGGACCGCGCCGGGCGCGAGATCCGCCTGGCGCTGGAGCTGCATGGGCGAGGCGATGATCCGGGCACGATGGCGGCGACGGCGCGGGCGATCGAGACCCGCGTGGAGGCCATGCCGAGAGCGCAAGCGGGGTTCGATGTGGTGAACATCGTGTTCCTGCGCGCGCGAGCGGAGCAGCGGCCGGGCAACGTGAGAGCGGTGCTGATCGAGTATCGGTTTCGGGTGCTGGCGAGCGAGGTGCCTTAGATTTTTCACGCGGAGGCGCGGAGACGCAGAGAAGAAGAAAGAGAAAAGAGATCCTCACGCGCCGCGCCTCCGCGTGAACTGAAAATTCCCCCAACAGGAGACACACGATGACAGCCCAGAAAGGCTCTACCTTCCTGCTCAAGATCGGGGACGGCGCGCTGCCGCCCGTTTACCAGACCGTGGCCGGGCTCAGGACCACGCAGATGTCGATCAATGGCGATGCCGTGGTGGTGACGCACAAGGAATCGGGCGGCTGGCGCGAGCTGCTGTCGGGCGCGGGTACGCGGTCGGTTTCCGTAAGCGCGGCAGGGATCTTCCTGGGCAGCGCGGCCGAGGCGGCGGTGCGCAGCCATGCGCTCACCGGGACGATCGCGGATTACGAGTTGTCGTTCGAGGACGGCGAGAGGCTGCGCGGCGCGTTCCTGGTGCAGCGGCTGGACTATGCCGGCGATTTCAACGGCGAGCGGAATTATACGCTGCAGCTCGAATGCTCCGGCCCGGTGGTGCCGGCATGAACCCCGCGCGCGGCGAGGCGTCGCTTCATGCCGCCGGGCGCGAATACGTCCTGCGGCCGAGCTTTTCGGCCTTGGTGGCGGCCGAGCAGGAACTCGGCTCGCTCTATGCGCTGATCGAGCGGGCCAGCGAGGGACGCCTGCGACTTTCCGAGGTGGCCGCGCTGTTCTGGCATTGCCTGGCCCAGCCGGAAGCCCTGACCCGCGACGAGGTGGGCGAGGCGGTGCTGGGCCTTGGCCTGGCCCAGTGCGCCGCGCCGCTGCGCTGCCTGCTGGGCCAGATCCTGCAGGGCCAAGCGGCAAGCGGGGGATGAGCGGGGCCACCTTCGCCGATGCGGCGCGCCGGCTTGCCGGCCTCATGCCCCGGCTGCTGGGCTGGCGGCCGGACGACTTCTGGAACTGCACGCCGGCCGAGCTGGCAGCGATCCTGTCCGCCGATGAACCCAGCGGCGCGCCGCTGAGCCGGGCGGATATGATCGCCCTGATGGAGCGCGAGCGCGATGGATGACGAAATCGAGACCCTGCTGGTGGACGTGCGGGCCAGCACGACGGGGTTCAAACGCGATGTCGAGACGATGCGGGCGACGCTCGATTCGACGCTGGTGACCGGGTTCGCCGCCGCCGGCAGCGTGCTCGAACGCGGGCTGCTTTCGGCCATCCGGCGAGGCAGCCTGGGGTTCGAGGACCTGAAACGCGTGGCGCTGGCCACCATGGACCGGATCGCGGCGCAGGCCGTGCAAAGCGGGATCGGCAGCTTGCTGGCCGGACCGGCGAAAGCGAGCGGGTTGGGCTCGCTGCTGAGCGGCGTGGCGGGGGCTCTGCTCGGCCTGCCCGGCCGCGCGACCGGCGGGCCGGTTTCGCCGGGCGCGGCCTATCGCGTGGGCGAGCGCGGGCCGGAGCTGTTCGTGCCGACTTCGGCAGGGCGGATCGAACCGGCGGCGGCGGCCCCGGCGCGGGAGGTGCGGGTTTCGATCCAGGTCGCGCAGCCGCGAGGGGCCGACGCGCCCGTGGCGCTGCGGCGATCCGCGCGGCAGGTAGCCAGTTCGGTACGCCGGGCCTTGCGGGAGTTCTAGGCGCTCGCAGAGGCGCGGAGGCGCAGAGAGGTTGTGCCTGCGGCGACGCCGCTTTCAATTCTACGTTTGCGGCAGCGTGAAGCTTGAGGAAATAAGGCGGCTTCGCCGCGAGTATCGGCCTCTCTGCGCCTCCGCGCCTCTGCGAGCACCTCAATCACATCGGGGAGACCGACGATGCCTTTCTGGCTGGCCCGCGAGCGTGACGGGCAGGACTTTGACTATATCCAGCGGTTCGATCCGCGGTTCTGGACAGTGGACTTTCCGCGCCCGGCGATGGCCTGCGTGGTGACGACTGGCGCGGATGCGCTGCGGGTGGAACTGGAGTTCCACCACGCGAACGCGCTGGTCGGGTTGATCTGGGCCAGCGAGGATCGGCTGGACCATCCGCTGCTCGCCTATGAAACGCGGCGCGATTATGCGCGCACGACGCTGAGCTTCCACTGGCGCTCTGGCGGCGTGCTGACGCTGGACGCGGTGCATGGGCCGACGCTGACGATCGAAGGCCGCGACGCGGCAGGCGCGCCGCGCAGCTGGTTCGTGCGGCTGTGGAACTATGCCCAAGGCTTGCCCGACGACGCGCGAGTGACGCTGCCCTTCTCGGCATTGAAGGGCGGCTGGGAGGCGGACGACCCGGTCTATCCGGCGGACATCGACCGGATGTTCATCTCGATCGCGCCGCCGGAATACGATCCGGCGAGCGAGGCGCTGTTGCCGGCGCGCGCGGACGGCTGGGTGGAATTGAGCGGGATCACCTGTTCGGGCGAGAACGCCATGCTGGAGATCGGCGACGTGCTGGTACCGCCGCATGATCTGCACATGGCGACGGCCTATGACGACAGCTACAACCAGACGCCCGCGCGGCTGCTGCGGAATATCCGCGCGCTGGGCTATCGCGGCGCGCTGATCCACTATCTGGGCATGAGCCATTATTACCGGCTCGCCCGGCAGGCGGATGGGAGCCTGCTGGTGGCCGAGCCGGCGCGACTGTGCGGACCGGCCGAGCGGTGGCACGCGGATTACTTCGCGCTGTGCGCGGCGCAGGGCTACCGCCCGATCGCCTCGCTATCCTATGAGTTGTTCGCCGAGCATTGCCCCGCCGCCTGGCAGCAGCGCTTCGCCGATGGATCGCCGGCGCTGACCGGATGGGAACCGCCATCCACGCTGCTTTCGCCGGCCAAGGCCGAGGCGATGGAATACCTGCGGGCGATCGCCGGCGAGATCGTCCGCCTGATCGAAGCCGCCGGCCTGCCGGTGCAGTTCCAGATCGGCGAGCCGTGGTGGTGGACCACGGCGGACGGCAGAATCGCGCTATACGACGCGGCGGCGCGGGTGCTGTTCGGCGGCGATCCGCCAGAGATCGGCGACTTGCGCCAGCCGCTGGACGCGGGACAGCTTGCGCTGCTGGACCAAGCGGGGGCGGCGCTGGCGGCTTCGACCGAAGCACTACGCGACACGGTGAGAGCGGCGGCTTCAGGCCCGGCGGAAGTTTTGCTGCTGCTGTTCACGCCGACCGCGCTCGATCCGGCGATGCCGGAGCTGGCCCGCGCCCTCGTGCCGCAGGGCTGGGCCTGGCCGGCTTACGACCGCTTGCAGCTGGAGGATTACGACTGGCTGACGGCGGGCGCCGAAGCGCGCCGCCGCGCCGGCTATGCCATGATGCAGCAGCGCCTGGGCTATCCGCTGGCGCGGCAGGACTACCTGGCGGGCTTCGTGCTGAATGCCGGCGATGCCGACCCTTATTGGCGGCGAATAGATGCAGGGGTGGAGGAAGCGGCGGCGCGCGGGGTAGCGCGCCGTTTCGTCTGGGCCCTGCCGCAAGTGTGCCGCGATGGCTTCACCCAGTTGCCCGTTTCCGGAGGGGATGACATGCAGGCTTTCGACGATGTGCTCTATCCGCTTGCCCTGGGGCGCGACGCGGGGGTGAGCGCGGAATTCTCCACCTCGATCGCGGTGACCGCTTCGGGCCACGAGCGGCGCGGCAGCCACTGGAGCGACGCGCGGCTGCATTTCGACGTCGGGCCGGGAATCCGCTCGGAAGCGGAGCTGGGCACGCTGATCGCCTTTTTCCGCGCCCGGCGGGGGGCGGCGCGCGCCTTCCGCCTGCGCGATCCGTTCGATTTCAGCTCCAACGGCATGACCGGAACGCCGACCCCGGCCGATCAACTGCTGGGCGCGGGCGATGGGCTGACCGCACGCTTCCGCCTGTGCAAGCGCTATGACGGGCCGGAGCCGCAGATCCGATGGATCAGCCGGCCCCGGCCCGGAAGCGTGACGGTTTCGGTGGGCGGAATGCCGGCCAGCGGCTGGGTCCTGGAAGATGGCGGCTGGATCGCCCTGGCGGAAGCACCGCCCATCGGCGCGGAGGTGCGTGCGGGATTCCTGTTCGATGTGCCGGTGCGTTTCGCGGCCGATCGGCTGGACGTGACCGGAGCGGACTTCGCTGCCAGCGAAGCGCCCTCCGTGCCCCTGGTCGAAGTGCGGGAAGCGGCATGAGCCGGGTCTATGGCCGCGAGGCGCTGGAAGCACTGGCGAGCTTCTGGCGCGTGCGGCGGCGCGACGGGGTGACGCTGGGGTTCATCAGCCACGACCGCGACCTGTGGTTCGGCGGCATGCTGCATCGCGCCGCGCCGGGCATGGTGCCGAGCGCGGTGCGGCGCGGCGCGGATCTTTCGCCCGACAGCGCCGACGTGGAAGGCGCGCTGACGCATGACGGCATCGCCGAGGCGGACCTGGCCGCCGGACGCTTCGACCGCGCGGAGGTGGAGATCGGGGTGGTCGACTGGGAAACCCTGGAACACGCGGTGCTCTATCGCGGCGAGATCGGCGATGTCTCCCAGGAAGCCGGCGGCTTCAACGCGGAGCTGCGGTCCGCCAAGGCGTTGCTGGAGGTGGACGGTGTGCCGCGTACCAGCCCGACCTGTCGCGCGCAGTTCTGCGGCCCCGGCTGCACGCTAAGCGCGGCGCGGTTTACGCGCGAGGCGCGGCTGACGGCGGTGGACTGGGAAGCGAACCGGGCAGCCTTCTCCGGCGCGCCTCCACCCGAGGCGATGCGCGAGGGGAGCCTGCGCTGGATCGACGGGCCGCACGCGGGGATGACGATGCAGGTGAGCCACGCCGGCCCGAGCGGCCTGGTGCTCGACCGCATGCTCGACTCGGCGCTGGAACCCGGCACCCGCGCGCTGCTGCGCGAGGGATGCGACCATACCCTGAGCACCTGCCACGCGCGGTTCGGCAACGCGATCAACTTTCAGGGAGAGCCTTTCGTGCCCGGCAACGACTTGCTGGCGCGTTATCCCGGAGCGCGGGGATGACCGTTCAGCCAGCGCCGGGCGATCGGATGAAGCTGGCGCAGGCGGTGGAGCGCTATATCGGCGCCTCGTTCCGCCCGCACGGGCGCGATCCGGCGACCGGGTTCGATTGCCTGGGGCTGGTGCTGGTGGCCATGGCGGACATCGGCCGACCGATCCGCTTCCCCCTACGCTATGCCCTGCGGAACCGTGACCTCGGCCGTTTCGAGCGGCTTCCCGCCAAGGCCGGCTTCGCCGAAGTCGAAGCGCCATTGGAACCGGGGGACGTGCTGCTGCTCGAGACCGGCCCGGCGCAGCTCCACTTCGCGATCATCGCGAGCGAGGGCGGCGCGATTCATGCCCACGCCGGCCTGCGCCGCGTGGTGCATACGCCGTTTCCGCTTCCCTGGCCGATCGTCCGGCAATGGCGGCTTGTCGCGGCGGACTGATTTTACTTTTTCGCTCTCCAACCGAGGCATTCCTGCATGGCTACTCTCGTTTTTACCGCGCTCGGCACGGCGCTGGGCGGGCCGCTGGGGGCGCGCTGGGCGCTCTGATCGGCAACCGGATTGATCGCGCGGTCATCGGCGGGTCGCATCGCGAGGGGCCGCGGCTGAAGGAGCTGGCGGTCACCACATCCAGCTATGGCGCGCCGATACCGCGGCATTTCGGCACGATGCGCGCGCCGGGCACGATCATCTGGGCGACCGACCTTGTCGAAAGCAGCGAGGAGAGCGGCGGCGGCAAAGGGCGGCCTTCGACGACCACTTACAGCTATTCCGCCTCGTTCGCGGTGGCGCTGGCCAGCCGGCCGATCCGGCGGCTGGGGCGCATCTGGGCCGACGGCAACCTGCTGCGAGGCGCGGCGGGTGACCTGAAGACCGGCGGAGCGCTGCGCGTCTATCAGGGGAATGGCGACCAGATGCCGGACCCGCTGATCGCATCGGCCGAAGGGACCGGATGCCTGGCATTCCGCGGGACGGCCTATTGCGTGTTCGAAGCGCTGCACCTGGCGGATTTCGGCAATCGCATCCCGGCGTTGACCTTCGAGATCGTGGCCGATGACGGGGAGGTGACGCTGGCGCACCTGGCCGAGCCGCTGGGCGGGAAGGCGGACGGGCAAGTCCCGCTGGGCGGCCTGGGCGGATACAGCGATGAAGGCGGGCCGCTGGCAGGCACGCTTGCGACGATCGACCAGCTCTATTCACTGGCCTGCGACGCAGGGGGCGATCGCCTGACCTTCCTGCCGGGAGACGCCTTGCCCCCCGACGCTCCCCTTTTGCCCGAGGCGGCGGTGGACGTGGCCGAAGGCAATTTCGGCGGGCTCGCCGGGCGCACGCGGCGGCGGCGACCGGACGCGGGCCAGGTGCCCGAGACCTTGCGCTATTACGACGTGGCGCGCGACTATCAGGCCGGGCAGCAACGGGCAGATGGCCGGGCACGGCCGGGGCAGGCGCGGGCGATCGAATTTCCCGGCGCGCTTTCGGCCGGAACCGCCCGATCGCTGATCAATGCCGCCGCCGAACGCGCCGGTGCGGCGCGCGACAGTCTCTCCTGGCGCATGGCGGAACTCGATCCCGCGCTGCATCCGGGAAAGATCGTGCGCGCGCCGGGCCATCCGGGCGCGTGGCGCATCGACAGCTGGGAATGGCGAGAGCACGGCATAGAACTGGAACTGAGCCGGCTTCCGGGCGGGCAAGCGCGGGAAACGCCGGCGGACCCCGGACGGGCCTTGCCACCCGCCGACCTGATCGCAACGCCGACCCTGCTCGCCGCGTTCGAACTGCCATGGGACGGGAGCGGCGGCGGCGATGCGCGGCAAGTCTATGCCGCCATCTCTTCCGTGTCCGCAGGCTGGACCGGCGCGGCGCTTTATGCCGATCAGGACGGAAGCCTGGCGCCGCTCGGCCCCTCGGGCTCGCGACGGAGCGTGATCGGCACGCTGGGCCAGCCGCTGCCACCCTCCGCCGCGATGCAGCTGGAAACGGGCGTGGGTGTGGAGATCGAGCTGGCTTCGGCGGATTTCGCGCTAACGAGCGCCAGCCCCGAGACACTCGCCGCCGGCGCCAATCGCCTGCTGGTGGGAAGCGAACTGCTGCAATTCGCCCAGGCCATGCCTATTGGCGACGGACGCTGGCGGCTGGCCGGCTTGCTGCGAGGGCGCGGCGGCACGGAAGCGGCGGCGCGTGCGGGCCATGCGGCGGGAACGCGGCTGGTGCTGCTCGACGAACGGCCCACGCGGATCGATCCAGCGCGGCTGGGTTCGGCCCCCGGCATCGCCGCCATCGGCCTTGCCGATCCGGCTCCGGTCAGCTCCATGATCGCCGATGCGGGGGCCACCTTGCGACCTCTGGCCCCGGTCCATCCGGGAGCGGAGCCGCTGGCCGGTGGCGTGGTGCTGCGCTGGACGCGCCGCAGCCGCGGTGCGTGGAACTGGCCGGACGGCGTCGAACCGCCGCTGAACGAGCAGGCCGAAGCCTATCGGGTAGGTGCGGGCCCCACCGAGGCACCGCTGGCGAACTGGCAGGTGGGCGAACCGAAGATCGCCTTCACCGCAGCGGAGTGGGCCGCGCTCGCCAGTGACCATCCCGGCCAGCCGCTGTGGGTGCGGCAAGTGGGCAGCCACGCGCTGTCCGATCCGCTGCTGCTGACCACGCTGCCCTGATATCCAGACGAAGGAACGATGATGCCCGATCCGATTTCATTCACCTCCGCCAGCAGCCGCTATGGCCTGCCGCTGCTTTTCGCCGGACAGGCGCAGAAGGAATTCTTCGTCAATCAGGCGCACGCCCTGATCGACACGCTGCTGCATCCGGCAATCGAAGGCGAAGCGGACGATCCGCCTGCCGTGCCGGAAGAAGGCGAAAGCTGGCTGGTCGGCCCAGCCCCCGCCGGGGCCTGGGCGGAGCGGGCGGGATGTCTCGCTTCCTTTCAGGCCGGCGCCTGGATCTTCGCGGAGCCGCGCGACGGCTTGCGGGTGTTCGATCGGGGAACCGGGCAGGACATCCGCTATCGCGGAGGCTGGCAGCGCGCGGTGACGCCCGCAGCGCCCGCGGGAGGCGCCACGGTGGACAGCGAAGCGCGCAGCGCGATCGCCGCGTTGATCGCGGGCGGTATCCTAGAAGAGGCCTGACGCGGAGCCATCCGCCCGCTATGGCGTTGATCGGAAATCACGAAAGGAAAGCCCGATGCGCCCTGCCCTGCTGCCCCTTGCCCTCCCGCTCCTCGTGCTGGCCGGGTGCCAGACGCTCGACACGGCGTCGACCGAGCGCGTCGGCCAGGCGACCTTGCGCCTTGCCAACGGCTCGCCCGCCGGAACGGCGCAGCTGATGGCAAGCGGATCGCACGTGACGATCACGATCGCGGCCGCCGGGCTGGCGCCAGGCACGCATGGCGCGCACCTGCATATGAAGGGTTCGTGCGAAGGCCCCGACTTTACTTCGGCGGGCGGGCATCTCAACCCGGGCATGAAGCAGCATGGATCGGAAAACCCGGCGGGGTCGCATCTGGGCGATCTGCCCAATCTCGTGATCGGCAACTCGGGAGCCGGCACGGTGAGCGCCACGCTGCCGGGAACGCGCGAGGAGGTGTTGAGCCATATCTTCGACGCGGACGGCACCGCCGTGGTGATCCATGCGGATGCAGACGACTATCGCACCGATCCTGCGGGCAACGCCGGCGGGCGTATCGCCTGCGGCGTGCTTATGCCGGCATAGGCGCCTTCGGCATGCGGCGGATCGCGAGAGCGACCGCCGCAAGCCCGAGTGGAACAACCATGAGCGTGGCGAGGACGCCGGTGGCAAGGCTGCCGGTCGTTTCGGATATGAAGCCGGCCGTGAACGGCCCGAGCGCGAGGCCGAGCAGGGTGGCGCCGAGGAAATAGATCGCCGTCGCCACCCCGCGCATCCGCGGTTCCACCAGCGATTGCGTCGCCGCCGCACCCGCGCCCAGGGCGGATGAGGTGACGAACTGGGCGGCGAAATTGCAGACCAGGAACAGCGTAATGCTGCCCGCCGCATAGCCGACGGCAATAGTGGGTATCGAACCGATCAGCGCGATCAGCAGCACCATGGCGCGACCGCCAGGGTGCCGCAGGTGCAGATAGTCGGCCAGCCTGCCGCCGAAGATCACCCCGAGAAAGCCGCCCAGCGCATTGGGCGCACCGATCAGGAGGCCCAGCTCCGCCTTGCCGAGAGCAAAGGTCCGCTCCGCATAAGGCGCGGCCCAATAGCTGATCGAGTATCCGAGAAAGCAGATCATCCCGTAGCCGACGACGATGCCCATGAACGCCGCTGAACCCCAGGTGGCATCGAACGTGGCCCGATCGCGAGTGCGCAGCGCACTGGCCCAGCTGAACAGCGCATAGAAGCCCACGGCGAGGAAAGCGAATTGCTGGGCGTTCCCGGTGAGGGCCGAGAAAAGCCAGGCGAGCAGCGCCAGCGCGATGGCACCGGACAGGTTCAGAGCCAGTGCCGCCCCGGCGCGCCGCATGGCGGCGAGCAGGGTGAACGGGGGAATGAGCTGGCCGAGCTGGCTGAAGAACTCTGCGAAAGGGCGTTCGTCCGCGCTTGTCGGAATGCCGTCGAGCGCGCCGCGCGCCGGCTCGCGCAGCGAAAGGACCCACAGCGCCATCGCCAGGCCCGGAAGGCCGACGATCAGGAAGGCCGCCTGCCATCCCGCCAGCCCCAGCGGCGCATCCTGTGGATAGGCCCTGTTCCACGCTTCGACGATCGATCCGCCGATCAGCAGCGAGAGCCCGCTGCCGGTGAACAGGCCCGCTGAATAGATCCCCAGTGCGGTTCCGCGCAGGCGGCGGGGGAACATGTCCGAAATCAGCGAATAGGCGACCGGCGCCGATGTCGCTTCCCCCACGCCCACGCCGATGCGTGCCGCCGTGAGCGTCGCCGCATTGCGCGCAAGACCGCTGAGCGCGGTCATCAGGGACCACAGGCCAAGCCCGATCGCAAGCAGGCGCGTGCGGTTCCATCCATCCGCCAGGCGGCCCAGCGGAATACCGAACAGGGCATAGAAGATCGCGAAAGCGGTGCCGTAAAGAAAACCCAGGTCGGCATCGGTCAGGCGAAGATCCGCCTTGATGTCGTTCGCCAGGATCGAAAGAATCTGCCGGTCGACGAAGTTGAGCAGATAGACCAGGAACAGAACGCCGAGTGCGTACCAGCTATAGGCGGGGACCGCCTGCTTCGCTTGCCGATCCATCTCCCTCCCCCCTCTTTATTCCGTTTATTCCGTCAGGTTCCCGTGGCGGCGTAGCGCGTGGGATCGATCAGGCCCGCATCGGCAAAGCCGGCCCGGCGCAGGCGGCAACTGTCGCACAGCCCGCAAGCCAGCCCCCCCGGCGTCGGATCGTAGCATGACCAGCTCATCGCCGGATCGAGGCCCAGGCGCACCGCTTCCTCGGCGATGCGCGCCTTGCCCCAGTGCTGCAACGGAGCGTGGAAGGTGAAGGCACTGCCCTCCATCCCTTCCTTGGTGGCGAGCCGCGCCGTCTCCGCGAAGCTGGCGATGAATTCGGGGCGGCAATCGGGATAGCCGGAATAATCCAGCGCGTTCACGCCGATGAAGATATCGTGCGCCCCCAGCGGCTCGGCCCAGGCCAGGGTGAGCGAGAGGAACACGAGATTGCGCGCGGGCACGTACGTGATCGGAATTTCGGGGCCCACGCCGTCTTTCGGCACGGCGATGTCATCGGTGAGGGCCGAACCGCCGAAGCGCCTGAGATCGAGCGGCAAGACGACATGGCGGATCGCGCCCAGGTGGCGGGCGATCGCCGCGGCGGCGTCAATCTCGCACCGGTGGCGCTGGTTGTAATCGATCGTCAGCGCATTGATGGCAAAGCCCTGTTCGCGCGCGAGCGCGGCGGCGACCATCGAATCGAGGCCGCCCGAAAGCAGCACGACAGCCTGCCTGGCGGATTGTCGCGTCGTTTGTTCAGGGTTGCCGGTCATGGCGACCGGCTAGGCACCAGAAAAGCAGCCTCGGCAAGCCCGTTTCAGCAGGAGCCGGTGTGTCTGGCTTCCGCGCTGATCGAGAACGGCGCCCCATCGACGATGCCCTGGCTGCGGATCTGCACCAGGCCGTTGTTTTCGCGGCGGATGGACGTGCGCCCATAGCCGTTGCCCCGGCAGGTATATTGCACCACCACCTCATTGGCACTGTCCTGCACGACGAACTGGCTGCATCCGGGCTGGCGGTGGCGAAGCTGCACGAATTCCTGCCCGCTGCGCACGCAAATGCGCTGCTGCGAATCATCGTCGCGGATACGCAAGGTCCAGCCGCCCTTGTTGAGGGACGCCAGCATGGCCAGATCCGCCGCCTGCGCCGCCACGGCAGCCATTGCCACGCCGATAACCGTCGCGCCTATCGCCATGCGTTTCCGCAATGATCCAGCTATCACCATTCTCAAGGAACCCTGCAATCTGCGCGCATAGCCTGTCAAAGGGCATATCTGCGCCCAACCGCCCTATACGTGCGATGAATTGATCAATCCTGAATGGCGAACTCGCGCGAGCAAAACGCGCAATCAACCACGATCACGCCGTTGTCATCCCGCATGTCGCGGCGGTCTTCCTTCGGGAAACGCGCCAGCACTTCCTCGAAATGAACGACCGAACAGCGGCAGCCGCGCGACACGGGCATCAGGGGCTGCACGCGCACTTCCCGCTCTTCATGGAACAACCGCCAGAGAAGCTCCGAAAGAGGCAGTTCCGTATCGAGCAGTTCCGCGGGCTCGACCGACCCCCCCATGATCGCGACATGCTGCCATTCGGGATGATCGGGCCTGACATGCAGACGCTCTCCGCCTTCCTCGCCTTCGGCGAGGTGCTGGATCAGCAGGGCCCCGGCAATCGGATGGTTGGAACGCAAGTCGATCGCCGTGCGGATGAGCGTGGGAACCTGTTCGCTGCGGGCGAAATAGGCTTCGACCGCCTGCGCCAGCGATTGCCCCTCCAGGGGCACGATCCCCTGATAACGCTCGCCCGTGGCATCAAGATCGAAAGTGACCGCGAGATAGCCCTCGCCGAACAAGTCGCTCAGCGCCGCCGCCTCGCCCAGCGCGGCGCAGCGCTTCGGATCGAAGCTAACATAGCCGCGCAGCTCCCCATCGCGATAATCGCAAACCAGCAGGTCGATCGCGCCGCCTCGGGTCTGCGCCTGAAGCGTTAGCTGGCTACCGTCGCGCTTGAGCAGCGCGCCCATCACCGCGGTAAGCACCAGCGCCTCGGCCAGCAGCTCCTTGATTACGCGCGGATAATCGTGCGCCGCCAGGATGCGGCCCAGCACCGGCCCCAGCCGCACCATCCGCCCGCGCGCATGGCGATCGGACAGGGTGAAGCCCAGCAGCTGGTCGATGCTGGCAGGTTCGCGAGTCCGTTCGGGAGAGGTCATGGCCCCGATATGGTGGCTGGTCGGGGCAAGTGAACCCCGCGCCTCACAGCTTCCCGAAGCACCACAGCAGGATCGACTTCTGCGCGTGGATGCGATTCTCGGCTTCGTCGAACACCACGGATTGCGGGCCTTCGAACACCGCTTCGCTCACTTCCTCGCCGACATGGGCCGGCAGGCAGTGGAGGAAGCGGGCATCGGGCTTCGCCTGGGCCATCAGCGCCGCATCAACCTGGAACGGGGCCATTGCGGCGAGCTTGTTCTCTGCGTGCTCCTGGCCCATGGAAACCCAGGTGTCCGTTACGACGACATCGGCCCCGGCCACGGCTTCCACCGGATCGTGCGTGAGCGTGATGGCGGCGCCGCGCACGCGCGCCTCCTCCACGAAAGCACCGTCCGGCTCGTAGCCCCGTGGCGTCCCCACGCGCACGTTGAACTTCATCAGCCCGGCCGCCTCGATGATCGAGTGCAGTACGTTGTTGCCGTCTCCCAGCCAGGCCACTTCCAGCCCCGGCAGAGCCTTGCGCTGTTCCACCACGGTCAGCAGATCGGCCACGATCTGGCACGGATGCGAGCGGTCGGTCAGGCCGTTGATCACCGGCACCGTCGCATGGCGCGCCATTTCCTCGATCTTCGCGTGGTCGCCGGTCCGGACCATGATCGCATCGACCATGCGGCTGAGCACGCGCGCGGTATCGGCGATGGTTTCCCCCCGCCCGAGCTGCGTGGTCGCCGAATCGAGCACCAGGGGCGTGCCGCCGAGCTGGCGGATCGCGATGTCGAAGCTCACCCGCGTGCGGGTAGAGTTCTTCTCGAACACCATCCCCAGCACATGGCCATCGAGCGGGCGATCGGCATCCGGGCGGGCCTTGGGCCACCCCCGCCGTGCGGCCTTCCGGTCCAGCGCGTCGTTGATCATCGCGGCGAGCGCATCGCCGCCGGCATCCGACAAGTCGAGGAAGTGCCGCATCACGCGCCCTCCGGAACCGCATAGTCGGCCGCCCCGGCCGAGAGTTTCTCGAAGAATTCGTCGATCTCCGGCTCGTCGATCACCAGCGGCGGCAGCAGGCGCAGGGTGCCGTCCCCCGCCGCCACGGTGAGCAACCGGTGCTTGTCGCGCAGGTGCTGCATGAAGCCGCGCGGCTCCACCTTCAGCTTGAGGCCGAGCATGAGGCCCTTGCCTCGCACTTCTTCGAACAGGTCCGGATAATTGCCGATGAACTGCGCCAGGCGCGTGCGGATGCGTTCGCCCTTGGCGCGCACATCGGCCAGGAACGCCTCGTTCGCCACGGCGTCGAGCACCGCGTTGCCCGCGGCCATGGCCAGGGGATTGCCGCCGTAAGTGGAACCATGCGTGCCGAAGGTCATGCCCCGCGCGGCCCTCTCCGTGGCCAGGCAGGCGCCCAGGGGAAAGCCGCCGCCGATGCCCTTGGCCGTGGCCAGGATGTCGGGCTCAACGCCGTATTGCTCGTAGACGTAGAACGTGCCCGTGCGGGCCACGCCCGTCTGCACTTCATCGAACACCAGCATGAGATCGTGCTCGTCCGCCAGCTGGCGCAGGCCTTCGATGAACGCCTGTGTGCCCACGCGAATCCCGCCTTCGCCCTGGATCGGCTCAACCAGGAAACCGGCGGTATGCGGCCCCATCGCCGCCTTGGCACCTTCCAGATCGTTGAATTCCACATAGCGGAATCCGGGCAGCAGGGGCGCAAAGCCCTTGTGCATCTTTTCCTGGTTGGAAGCGCTGATCGTGGCCATCGTGCGGCCGTGGAAGGCATTGCCGAAAGTGATCAGTTCGAACCGGTCGGTATTGCCGGCGCTCTGGTGATAGGCGCGCGCCGTCTTGATCGCGCATTCCACCGCCTCGGCCCCCGAATTGGTAAAGAACACCGTATCGGCGAAGGTGATATCGACCAGCCGCTGGGCAAGCCGCTCTCCCTGCGGGCTGCCGTAGAGGTTCGACACGTGCATCAGCGTCGCCGCCTGCTGCTGGATCGCCCCGATCAGGCCCGGATGCGAATGGCCGAGCAGGTTGACGGCGATTCCGGCGGCGAAATCGAGGTAGCGCGTGCCGTCCTCCCCGATCAGATGGCAATGCTCGCCGCGAATCGGGCGTACATCGCACCGGGGATAGACGGGCATGAGGGGCGTGATCGACATGGCGAAATCCTGTGGAATGGCGCCGAGAGCGCAAACGACGAATGGCGGCCCCCCAAAGCTATGAGGGGGCCGCCCGCTGTGTCCGTTTATGGTCCTGGCAAAGGCCGGTCAAAATCGACGGCCCGTGCGGCGAGCGGCTGCTCTTCCGCGGATCAGCCCTGAACGGGCACAAGGTTGACCGCGGAATACTTCCCTCGTCGGTCCACCTCGAGATCGAATTCGAATCGATCGCCCTCGTTGATCCCCTGGAGGCCCGAGCGTTCCACCGCGCTGATGTGGACGAAGGCGTCTTCCTTGCCGTCGTCACGCGTGATGAACCCGAAGCCCTTCATCGAATTGAAGAACTTGACGGTGCCGGTCGCCTTTTCGCCGGTGAGCTGCCGCTGCGGCCCCGCGGCCTTCTGCGGCACTTCGATCACGTCGCCGACGACCTGCAGGTCGGCCGCGGAGATCTTGCCGCCGCGATCCACCAGGTTGAACGCCAGTTCCTGCCCTTCGGCGAGGCCTTCGAGCCCGGCGCGTTCGACCTGGCTGATATGGACGAACACGTCCTCCCCGCCTTCATCGCGCTGGATAAAGCCGAAACCCTTCTGGCTGTTGAAGAATTTGACCTTGCCCTGGCCGGTGCCGACGACTTGCGCCGGCATGCCGCCGCCACGCGGAGGGCCGCCACGGCCACCGCCGCCGAAGCCGGTCCGCGGTCCGCCACGATTGTCGTCGCCGCCGAAGCGATCGCCGCCACCGCCGCCGCCGAAACGGTCGCCACCGCCCCGCCAGTCGTCACCGCCGCCGAAGCGAGGGCCGCCGTCCATGAATGGGTCGAAACCCTCTTCCCCGAAACCATCCCGTTTGTCGCGCCCCTTGCCGCGACGCCCTCTATCGTAACCCATGAAACGAACGCACCTTCAATTCGCCCTCAACCATCACCCGGCAACGCGGACGAGAATCGCCGGATAGAAGCGATGGACAATCCCCGCCACTCTAGAGTGCACCCATAGCCTACAAACGGCCAAAGTGCGAACGAATTAAAGGCGGCGCATCGAAACAACCTGCATTATGCCAGAAGCGATCGTTCGGGCTTGTCTCCGCACCGCGGTTCAGCAAGAACGCGCGCCATGGAACTGATGGCATTGCTGGCCGATCCGGCCGCCTGGGCCGCCTTGCTGACGCTGGTGGTCCTCGAGATCGTGCTCGGGATCGACAATCTCGTATTCATCGCCATCCTTTCGAACAAATTGCCGCCGGAACAGCAGGAAGCGGCGCGCCGCGTCGGGTTGATACTGGCGCTGGTGATGCGAATCGCGCTTCTGTTCCTCATCAGTTGGCTGGTGACCTTGCAGCGGCCGCTGTTCGACCTCGGCATTACGGGCGGCATCGATGAATACGGCCGCCCCGCTTTCGAAACGGCCTTTTCCGGGCGCGACCTGATCCTGATCGCCGGCGGCCTGTTCCTGCTGTGGAAGGCGACCAAGGAAATCCACCACAGCATGGAGCCGCAGGATACCTCGAAGGACTTGCTGGACCGCAACAAGGGCCCGGCGCAGATCGCCTTCGGCGCCGCGATCGCGCAGATCATCGCGCTGGATCTGGTCTTCTCGGTCGATTCGATCCTCACCGCCGTGGGCATGACCGATCACCTGCCGATCATGGTCACCGCCGTCGTCATCACGGTGGGCCTGATGCTCGTGGCAGCCAATCCCCTCGCGCGGTTCATCGAACGCAATCCCACGCTGGTGATGCTGGCGCTGGCCTTCTTGGTGATGATCGGGCTAGTCCTGATCGCCGATGGCTTCGGTTTCCACGTGCCGAAGGGCTATATCTACGTCGCGATGGGCTTTTCGCTGGCCGTCGAACTGCTCAACATGCTCTCCCGCAACCGCCGCACCCGGACGGATGCCGCAGGCGAAAGTTCACAGTGATGAGCGATTTCCGGCAAGTGACGCCCGATTTCTGGGCCAGTCCGCAGATCACCCCCGGCGATGTCGCGGAAGCCGCGGCCCTCGGCTTCACGCTGATCGTCAACAACCGGCCCGAAGGGGAAGCCGACGATCAGACCGCCGGGGCGGAGATCGCCGCCACCGCCCGCGCGGCCGGAATGGATTACCGCGCCATCCCCGTCTCCCCCGGCGGTTTTGACGAAGGCCAGGTGCGCGCCATGGCCGAAGCACTGGCCGGGGCCCAAGGGCCGGTACTGGCCTATTGCCGCTCCGGCACGCGCTCGACCCTGCTCTGGTCGCTGGCCCAGGCGCTGAACGGCCGCGACCCTGCCACCATCGCCGCCGAGGCCGCCGGCGCCGGCTACGACGTGGCGCCGATCAGCCCCTTGCTGGACCACCTCGCCGCGCGCAGCCGCGCATAAGCGTTCTCCTGGCCGCGCTGGCGTGCCTCCTCGCCACATCAGGCATTGGACGGCATTTTGCGCTCGCAGAGACGCAGAGAGCAACTACCCCCCCAACCCCGCACCCTTCGTCATTCCCGCGAACGCGGGAACCCAGTCGGCTCTTGCGGAGCCCTTATAGTTCTGCGCGTTCAAGAGGGACGAAGAAGGGACACGTAGACGCCAAGGCGCGAAAAATGTCGCGCACTGCCGTGACCCCGGTCCAACGCCCGCCGATATCGTGATCGCCGCACGCCATGAAGGGGATCACGGCCTCGCCGCCCACCAGAGTGGCTCGCGGCTTCGCCGCCCCCCCCAATACCGTCACCCTGAACTTGTTTCAGGGTCCATCCGTCGGTGCCGCACGGAGCCATCCATCGGGCGCGACACGACCGCAAGGGGGCACGCCAGCGGCCCCTGCGTATCCGGCACGATGGACCCTGAAACAAGTTCAGGGTGACGAGGGAGAGAGGGAGCCAGGGAGGGGATAGGGCAAGCGATGCACGCCGCATCCAGCGTGCCCGGCCCGCCTCTAATCCTCCGCCTCCCCACGCCTCTGCGAGCGCCAAACAAAAAGGGCCGGGAGAACTTGTCTCCCGGCCCCTCTTTGGCGTGAAGCCGTGAGCTTCGCTTAGCGACCCGAGCCCGGACCGTAAGTGATTTCCACACGGCGGTTCTGCGGCTCGCGCACACCGTCGGCAGTCGGCACGCGGGGCATGCTCTCGCCGAAGGCCTGGCTGCTGATGCGCGCCGCCGGGATGCCCC